>BNJS01003956.1_pt1:455000-1755281 | contig 1755281 bp, 1676 predicted proteins | sample 8540461 | NCBI WGS metagenome assembly BNJS01 (sample SAMD00202454, study PRJDB9452) | human saliva metagenome | isolation source: human saliva | place: Japan
TTTATTTAGTGCATGGCAGCAGAAGATTGCTATGGACGGATTGTCTGTAAAGGTAGGACGTTGGGATATTCCTGGTGAACCAATTGCACTTCTTGTTGATTTTCAGGCATGTTTTGAATACAGAGAGTCGTTTTATGGTAAGTTGTGGGAGGATTATCGTGTTGATAGTCTTCATGCTTATGGTGATTATGACGACTCTGCTATGTTTGCGTATGCGTCGTCACTTGTTGTAGAGAGTTTCTATAAATTCTACCTCAGTGAGAAGGATAAAGTAGTCTTTCATGCTAACGAATGGCAAACTGGTTTTGCAGCTTTGGATTTACAGAAACGTTTGCCAGAGATTGCATCGATATTTACAACTCATGCAACGGGTATTGGCCGCAGCATTGCGGGTAATAATAAGCCTTTATATGAATACCTTTGGGCTTATAATGGTGACCAGATGGCTTCTGAGCTGAATATGGAGAGCAAGCATTCTATTGAGAAGCAGACTGCTCACCATGTTGATTGTTTCACGACGGTGAGTGATATAACTGCAATAGAATGTAAAGAATTGCTTGATAAACCTGTAGACATAGTTCTTCCAAATGGTTTTGAAAATGACTTTGTACCAAAGGGTGCTACTTTCACAAAGAAGCGTAAAGCTGCACGTAAGCGTTTGCTTGATGTAGCCAATGCGCTAATAGGTGATGATATAAAAGATGATGCATTAATCATATCAACCAGTGGACGTTATGAATTCCGTAATAAAGGTATTGATGTGTTCATTGAGTCAATGAACCGCCTGCGTTTTGATGAAAACTTAAAAAAGCAGGTAGTTGCCTTTATTGAAGTACCAGGTTGGGTTGCTGAACCTCGTCAGGATCTTGTAGAACGTCTTGATAGTGGTAAGCAGTTTGATACGCCATTGGTTAAACCCGTAATCACACATTGGCTTCACAACATGGAGCATGATAGTGTTTTGAATATGCTCAATTCTCTGGGGATGAATAACGCTAAGGATGATAAAGTGAAAATCATTCTTCTACCATGTTATCTGACAGGTGATGATGGTATTATGAATATGAGTTATTATGATCTCGTATTGGGTCATGATCTTTGTGTTTACCTTTCTTATTATGAGCCATGGGGTTATACTCCGTTAGAAGCAGTAGCTTTTAAGGTTCCTTGTATTACAACGGACCTTGCTGGTTTCGGCTTATGGGCAAATACAGAGAAAGGAAAATATAGTGAGATAGAAGATGGTGTGAAGGTTTTACATCGTACCGATTATAACTATACGGAGGTTGTAGAAGGCATAAAAGATACCATTGTACATTATTCTACCTTTACGAAAACAGAGATAAATAAGTGTCGTTCTAATGCGGAGCAGCTATCTCGTAAGGCACTTTGGAGTGAGTTTATCATTTATTATGAACGTGCTTATGACATTGCATTAAAGAATGCTGCGGTAAGAAATAATAGCTCAATAACGAAATAAAGATATAACAGTCAAACTATAATAAGTTATGAAAATTAAATCAGATTATTCCAATGAACCTCAGTGGAAAGAGGTAACTGTAAAGTCAACTCTGCCAAAGGAACTGGCATGTCTTGATGAGATTGCTCACAATATGTGGTGGGCATGGAATTACGAAGCACGTAACATGTTTAAGGCTATCGATGAGGAGCTTTATGAAGAGGTTGGTCACAACCCGGTTCAGCTCCTTGAACGTCTTAGCTACGACCGTAAGGAAGCTATCGTAAAAGACAAGAAATTAATGAAGCAGGTAAGCGATGTTTACAAGAAGTTCCGTACTTATATGGATGTTAAGCCTAATGCTAAGCGTGCTTCTGTTGCTTACTTCTGTATGGAGTTTGGTTTGAATCAGGCTCTTAAGATTTACTCTGGTGGTCTTGGTATCTTGGCAGGCGACTATATTAAGGAAGCTTCTGATTCTAATGTTGATTTCTGTGCAGTAGGTTTCCTCTATCGTTTTGGTTACTTCACACAGAGCCTTTCAATGGATGGTCAGCAGATTGCAAAGTACGACTCTCAGAACTTCAATTCTCTTCCTATCGAGCGTGAGCTTGATGAGAATGGTAATCAGGTTGTTGTAGACGTACCTTACCGCAACTATATGGTACATGCACTGGTATGGCGTGTAAACGTTGGTCGTATAAAGCTTTATCTGCTCGACACTGATAACGATATGAACTCAGAGTTCGATCGTCCTATTACTCACTCACTTTATGGTGGTGACTGGGAAAACCGATTGAAGCAAGAGATTTTGCTGGGTATCGGTGGTATGCTAACCTTGAAAAAACTTGGTATTAAGAAGGATATTTATCATTGTAATGAAGGTCATGCTGCACTCTGCAACCTCCAGCGTCTTTGTGATTACATCGATAGTGGATTGACCTTTAATCAGGCGATGGAGCTTGTACGTGCTTCTTCACTTTATACTGTTCATACCCCTGTACCAGCAGGTCATGACTACTTCGATGAAGAACTCTTCGGTAAATATATGGGTGATTATCCTGCAAAACTTGGTATCTCTTGGGATGAATTCATTGGCATGGGTCGTACTAATCCTGATGATCACAGTGAGCGTTTCTGTATGAGTACCTTTGCTTGTAACACTTGTCAGGAAATCAATGGTGTATCAAAGCTCCATGGTTGGGTAAGCCAGAAGATGTTTGCACCATTGTGGAAGGGTTATTTCCCTGAGGAGAACGCTGTAGGTTATGTTACCAATGGTGTACACCTCCCAACATGGACCGCAACAGAGTGGCGTAAGGTTTACGATAAGTACTTTGATAAGAGCTTCATGGGCGACCAGAGCAATGAGTCTATCTGGCACGCAATCTATAATGTTCCAGATGCAGAGATTTGGGAAACACGTATGGCATTGAAGCAGAAGCTGATTAAGTATATCCGTGATAAGTTCACTAAGCAGTGGCTTCGCAATCAGGGGAGATCCAGCTAAGGTAGTTTCAATCCTTGAGCGTATCAATCCTAACGCATTGATGATTGGCTTCTGCCGCCGCTTCGCTACTTACAAGCGTGCACACCTACTCTTTACAGACCTTGAGCGTTTGGAGAAGATCGTAAACAACCCAGAACATCCTGTTCTGTTCTTCTTCTCAGGTAAGGCACACCCAGCTGATGGCGCAGGTCAGGGACTTATCAAGCGTATTTTTGAGATTTCACGTATGCCACAGTTCCTCGGTAAGATTATCTTCCTTGAGGACTACGATATGCAGTTGGCACGTCGTCTTGTGTCAGGTGTTGATATCTGGATGAATACACCAACGCGTCCACTCGAGGCAAGTGGTACATCTGGTGAGAAGGCTGAGATGAATGGTGTTGTAAACCTCTCAGTACTTGACGGATGGTGGGTTGAAGGCTACCGTGAGGGTGCAGGATGGGCATTGCCAGAAAAGCGTACCTATCAGAACCAAGGTTACCAGGATCAGCTCGATGCAGCAACTATCTATAGTCTGCTTGAGAACGAGATTGCACCTCTTTACTTCAACAAGGATGCAAAGAAGGGCTATTCTGAGGATTGGGTAAAGGTTGTGAAGAACTCTATCGCAACTATTGCTCCTCACTATACAATGAAGCGTCAGCTTGACGACTACTATGATAAGTTCTATGAGAATCAGGCTAAGCGTTCAAACAAGCTCCAAGCAAATGACAATAAGCTTGCCAAGGAAATTGCTCTTTGGAAGGAGTCTGTAGCTGAGCGTTGGGACAATATCTATGTTGTTTCTAAGAATGAGGATGCTTTGCACGATATTTCCACTGGTAAGAAGTTTAAGGTTACTTACACTATCGACGAGCAGGGCTTGAACGATGCAGTAGGTCTTGAACTTGTATTCTTGAAGAATGCACTGTTGAAGACGTCAATATTCACAAAGTAATTCCATTCAACTTAGTCAAGACAGAGGGTAATCATTATACTTTTGAGGCTACTTTTGATGCAACAGAGGCTGGTGCTTACAAGTGCGCTGTCCGTATGTATCCTAAGAACGACCTCTTACCACATCGTCAGGACTTCGCTTATGTAAAGTGGATCGGATAAGAACAGTCTAAGGACTAAACAATGATAAAAAGCCATTCCTAAACTCTGAAAAGGGTTGGGAATGGCTTTTTGTGGTTATCTGTTATTTTAGGAAAGTGGGTCAGTTAGCTTGGTTGATAAGGTTCACCACTACCTTCACCATTATGTCCTTTTCCTCAGTCTTGCTCTCGGCAATCATTAGGGTGAGGGCAACGAGGGTGTTGTCAGCAATTCGTTTGGTGCCATCGGGACGATAGAGGATGGTATTGTTGTTCATAAACCATAGGAAGAGGGTGGCTGCAATGCGCTTGTTACCATCGCTGAACGAGTGATTCTTAGTGACAAGATAGAGAAGCATAGCTGCTTTCTCTTCCACACTCGGATAAAGTTCTGTGCCATCAAAGGTCTGATAGATTTGTCCGATAGAACTTTTGAAGGACTCATCCTTTTCATTACCAAAGAGTACAGAACCACCAAACTTCTGTCGAAGCATATCTATCTCGTGCATAGCATTCTCGTAAGTGGCATGGAAGGGCTCTTCTTTGGTAGTCTTGGCGATATGGAGTCGCTGGTAATCATAGTTATCGAGTGTGTCGAGTGCGTAGGTATAGTCTACAACGACGTCAAAGAGTGCATTGCTTTCGTCCGTCGTCTTTGCGGGTTGTTGCTGGATGGCTCTTCCTAATACTTGTATGAGTTGGCGCAGTTCTGCAATCTGATGTTTACGAATGTTCTCGTTGATAGCATAGCCTTTGACAAGATATTGCTTAAGAACAGAGTTTGCCCATTGACGGAAACGAGTAGCATTCTTGCTATTGACACGGTAGCCTACAGAAAGGATAGCATCTAAGTTATAATATTTCGTATTGTAACTTTGTCTACCATCATTACCCATGTGTTCCAAAATGGAACATGTGCTTTCTTCGGTTAATTCCTCTGAAGCATAAATATTCTTTAAGTGCTTTGTTATGGCTGGTCTCTTTGTACCAAATAGTTCAGCTATTTGTTTCTGTGTTAGCCATACTGTTTCGTGTTCCAACTTCACATCAAGTTGGGTTTTACCATCTTCACTTTGATAGATGATAATTTTGTCGTTTAGATTTTCGGTCATATTGTTTAGGTTTATAGTTATTCGTCAATGGGCGAGGGATGTGTTAATCTTTTGTCAGTTTACGGCTCATATAGCGCACCGGATACCACACGGAAAGCCAGCCAACGAGGATAACTGTGAGGAAGATTGTGATAATATCTTCGGGATGAACGCTAATAGGATAGGCATTGACAACAAAGTTTCCAGCTTGATCGCCGAGCTGTATGAGTCCGTAAGTCTGTTGCAGCCAACAGAGTAATAAACCGAGTGCAATACCTATGATGGCACCAGCAGCGGAAATCATTCTACCTTCGAAGAGGAAGATGCGTCGTATCTGTCCGTCTGTAGCACCGAGGTTACGAAGGGTGATAACGTCATTCTTCTTGTCGATGATGAGCATAGAGAGAGAACCAACGATATTAAAGCACGCAACCATCAAGATAAATGTGAGGAAGATGTAAGCAAAAAGTTTCTCTATGCGCATAATATTAAATGTGTCAGCTTGCTGTTCGTAGCGATCCAACACTTTGTATTTTTCGCCGAGAAGGTTTTTTATTTCATCTTTTGCTTTGTCTATATCAACACCAGGTTTCATACGTAATTCAAGTGAAGTTATCTCACCTTGTCGATTAAATATGCGTCTTGCAAACTCAATAGAGGTGATGATATAATTCTTGTCATACTTCATTTGTTTCACTTGAAAGAGTGCTCCCGGTGAGATTAATGAGTCTTGTACGAAAGCATTTGTTGGATTAGAAGCGTCATACTGTCCTTCACGTTGTGGCGCATAGATGTGCAAATAGTCTTGCCACTCGACACCTGTGCCGAGGTCTTGTGCCAATCTTATACCGAGAACACCATATTGCAGGTTTGCTGTATGAAGTTTGAACTCTCCTTCTCCATACAAGATATTACTTATATGTGTCAGCGAGTCGAAGTTGTCTTCTACACCCTTCACGTTTACCATGGCTTGTTTGTCTTGATAGATAGCCAGTGCTTGGTCTTCTACACATTCTGTCGCAACCTCTACTATTGGTAGATGTTTTACTTTTAAGAGTAAGGGGTCGTCAGCAGGTATTGCCTTGCCTTTTGCTACTTCAATTCTTATTTGTGGATCAAAGTTTGTAAAGAAGGATGCTATTAGGTCAGAAAAACCATTAAATCCGCTTAAAACAACGACTAACGCCATTGTCGCTACGGATACTCCAAGAATGGAAATCAAACTAATAATATTGATTGCATTTGTACTCTTCTTTGAGAAAAGGTAACGGCGAGCAATGAAAAATGGGAAGTTCATGTTGGGTGATGGGTGATGGGTGTTGGGTGATGGGTGTTGGGTGATGGGTGTTGGATGTTGGATGTTGGTGATGGGTGATGGGTGTTGGATGTTGGGTGTTGGATGTTGGGTGTTGGATGTTGGGTGTTGGATGTTGGGTGATGGGTGTTGGATGTTGGGTGTTGGATGTTGGGTGTTGGATGTTGGGTGATGGATGTGGGTGTTGGGTGATGGGTGTGGATGTGGGTGATGGGTGATGATGAAATGTGATAGTGGATATTACTCCCCCAAAAGGCTAATCATCAACACCCATCACCCAACACCCATCACTTATTTCTTTAGTAACTCATCAATGCGCTCTAAGTAGTCGAGGGAGTCATCAATGAAGAAGCGAAGCTCAGGGATGATGCGCAATTGGTTATGCACACGTTGCCCTAAGTCGTAGCGGATTGTCTTCTCGTTTGTATTGATGTTTTTCAGTATTTCGTCGCCCTTTTCAGATGGGAAGATACTGAGGTAAGCGGTACAGATACTGAGGTCTGGACTTACCTTTACACGTGTTACACTAACCAGAACACCATGCATCATGCGTGTCTGTGTCTGGAAAATACTTGCCAACTCTTTTTGAAGAAGGCGTGATATGCGGTTTTGTCTTGTTTCTTGCATTGTCTTATCTATTATTTTGTTTTATCCTGCAAAGGTACTGAAAGTTTGAAAAACACGCAAACTTTTATGTTGGGTGTTGGGTGTTGGGTGTTGGGTGGTGATGAAATGTGATTTTGGGTGTTGGGTGTTGGGTGGTGGATGTTGGGTGTTAGGTGGTGATGAAATGTGATTTTGGGTGTTGGGTGTTGGGTGTTAGGTGGTGATGAAATGTGATTTTGGGTGATAGATGTTGGGTGGTGATGAAATGTGATTTTGGGTGATAGGTGTTGGGTGTTAGGTGGTGATGAAATGTGATTTTGGGTGATAGATGTTAGGTGGTGATGAAATATGATTTTGGGTGATAGGTGTTGGGTGTTGAGTGGTGATGAAATGTGGGTGTTCGAGAATAAAAGTTGGCTTTTTAATGTTTGGTATTGATGCTCCGCACGTGTTGTGCGAACGCCCCGCACATGTGGTGCGGATGGTAAGCACCAGTGGTGTTGAGGGTTAAACAAATTGCTGTCGGTTATGAGACCAAATGCAACGAAAGGATAATAAACTCTTTATAGTTACCCCTTTGCGGTGATTACTCCCCTCTCCCTTTGGAGAGGGGTTGGGGGTGAGGTTTTTGTGTAGCTTTTATTTCTTCCTAATCAGTGTCAGCCCATCGCGTAATGGGAGGATAACCTTCTCGATTCGGTCGTCTTTGGCAATGAAGTCATTGAAATGTCGGATACCAATTGTCTGGTGGTCGTGGTTGTAGGCAGGGTCAATGACGTGCCAATCCCACAGTGTGTTGTCAGCGAGGATATAGCCACCAGGCCGGATGATGGGCAACAACTTCTCATATACTTCTGTATAATTGCGCTTGTCACCATCGACAAAAGCCATGTCAAACATAATCCCTAATTTTGGAGCCTCTTCTGCAGCGTCACCGATACGAAAATCAATCCTGTTGGCAACAGGCGATCCTTCAATCCAAGGACGGGTGAAATCTTCCATCTCGTCATTGATTTCAAAGGTAAAGAGTTTGCCACCATCCTCTAATCCCTCTGCCATACAGATAGCTGAATAACCACTGAAAGTGCCCACTTCCAGAATATTCTTAGGACGTATCATCTGTACAAGCATCTTTAAGAGTCGTCCTTGCAGATGCCCACTTGCCATACGTCCGTGAATGGTATGGATGTTGGTGGCACGATAAAGGCGGTAAAGATAATCGCCTTCTGGGTCGATATGTGAGGCAAGATAGGTATCGCAGCCAGCTTCGTCAGTGAGAGAAGTATATGTGTTGGTTGTTGGCATAGGTGATGATTGCAATGATGAGTATCGAAAGATTATAGGAGCGACAATGCTTCCATAGCCAGTCTGTAGCTATTAAGTCCAAAGCCTTGAATTGTTCCCTTGCAGGCTGGGGCAATCATAGAATGGCGACGGAAGTCCTCACGGTCGTTAATATTGCTGATATGTACCTCTATAACTGGTGTTTGTAATGAACGAATACAGTCGAGAAGGGCAATGCTTGTATGCGTGTAAGCACCTGCATTGAGGATAATTCCATCATACGAGAATCCACACTCTTGTAACTTGTTAATCAATTCGCCCTCAACATTACTTTGATAATAGTCAATGGTACTATTAGGGTAGCTTTCACGCAGTTGTGAAAGGAACGTATCCATAGACAGACTACCATATATCTCAGGTTCACGCACCCCTAAGAGGTTCAGGTTAGGACCATTAATAATGATTACTTTCATATCTCTTTCTTCTCAAATATCGTTTTTGATGTATCTTTGCATGTAAATTGCAATATGCAAAAATAAGAAATTAAATGGAAACAGGCAAGAAATCAAAGGATATTGTCAGCTGTTATCGCCGTTATCTAAAGTTAGAAAAGGGTTATTCGGTAAATACGTTAGATGCTTATATGCGTGATGTGGATAAGCTCTTGCGCTATCTTGCTGTGGAACAGGTTGATATCTTAGATGCAAAGTTAGAAGACTTAGAACACTTTGCGGCTTTTATCTTCGATCTTGGTATTGGTCCTCGCTCTTTGGCACGCATTCTCAGTGGAGTGCGTCAGTTCTATCGTTTCCTTGTTATTGATGGATATTTAGAAGTAGACCCGACCGAGTTGTTAGAGTCGCCGAAACAACCTGACCACTTGCCAGAAGTTCTTTCCACAGCAGAAGTAGACCTTTTAGAGCAGGCAATAGACCTCTCAAAGTGGGAAGGACACCGTAACCGTGCCATTATTGAAGTCTTGTTCTCATGTGGACTACGTGTTTCAGAACTCACAAACTTAAAACTTTCCAATCTGTATATCGAAGAGCAGTATATTCGAGTGATGGGTAAGGGGTCGAAGGAACGATTGGTTCCCATTTCGCCCCGTGCCTTAGACGAGCTAAATTATTGGTTTGCTGATCGTAATGTGATGAAAATCAAACCCGGAGAGGAGGATTATGTTTTTCTTAATCGTCGTGGGCATCATCTTACTCGTACGATGATACTTATCATGATAAAGCGTTATGCGCTTGATGCAGGTATCCAGAAAACCATCTCTCCACACACCCTTCGTCACTCTTTTGCTACATCTTTGCTCGAAGGAGGTGCCGATTTGCGTGCTATTCAAGCAATGTTAGGACACGAAAGTATCGGTACAACAGAGATTTACACTCATATCGACACCTCGACACTACGACAGGAAATACTGGAACATCACCCCCGTAATATTCAGTATGACGAGCGTCAGCAATTGGATTTATTGATCGAATAAATTTTATAGACCTTTCACCAAATAATATAAAAAATAAAAAAAACGGATTGCGTAACAGATTTTTTATGTATCTTTGTGCCATAAAAACAATATTAAATTACAAACAAGGTTTAAGATGAAAATCAAACATTTATTCTTAATCGTCTTACTATTTGTTACAGGTATGGTCTCTGCACAGCAGATGGGTCCTATTCCTGTGAATAAGAACGTAAGACAAGGTAAGCTCAGCAATGGCTTAACTTACTACATCCTTCACAATGAATGGCCAGAGCGTGTAGCCAATTTTTACATTGCACAGCGTGTTGGTTCTATTCAAGAGAACGACAACCAGCGTGGTTTGGCTCACTTCCTTGAACACATGGCATTCAATGGTTCAGAGCATTTCCCAGACTCTACGCTTCTCGAGTTCACCCGTTCACTTGGTGTTGAGTTCGGTAGCAACTTGAATGCTTATACCAGTATTGATCAGACGGTCTATCGCATTTGCGACGTGCCTACTACTCGTCAGACAGCACTCGACTCTTGTCTGTTGATTCTCAAGGACTGGTCAAATGGTCTTGTACTTGCTGATAAGGAAATTGACAAGGAACGTGGCGTTATTCATCAGGAGTGGCAGTTGCGCCGTACACCAGTGATGCGAATCTACGATGACGTCTTGCCTAAGTTCTATCCTGGGTCAAAGTATGGTCATCGTATGCCAATCGGTTTGATGAGTATTGTTGACAAGTTCCCTTATCAGGACCTCCGCGACTATTATAAGAAGTGGTATCGTCCAGATAATCAGTGTATCATCGTTGTTGGTGATATTGATGTAGACCACACAGAGAATGAGATTAAGAAGCTTTGGGCTAACGCTACTGTTCCTGCAAATGCTGCACAAGGTGGTAGAGGAAGTTGTTCCAGACACCAAAGATGCTATCTGTGTGTTCGGTAAGGATAAGGAGATGCCTTACAGTCAGGTGGGTTTCTGCATGAAGCATGACGCCTTCCCTGACGCACAGAAGGGCGATATGTACTATTATGTAGACTCTTACGCAAAGAATATCATCACGATGATGCTTAATCAGCGTCTCTCAGAGTTGGCACAGAAGGCTGATTGTCCTTTCACTGGTGCTTATTCTTATGATGGTGATTACATGCTTTCTAAGCCAAAGGCAGCTTTTAATATGGCAGCAGATGCAAAGGAAGGCAAGGATCTCGAAGCACTCGCGGCTATCTATCGTGAGGCACAGCGTGTTCGTCAGTATGGCTTTACAGCAGGCGAGTTTGATCGTATGAAGTCTGAATACCTCTCTCAGTTGGAGTCTGCTTACGTTAATCGTAATAAGATTAAAAACTCACAGTATGGCGATGAACTTCGTGATCACTACCTTGCTAACGAGCCTATTCCAAGTAAGGAGGACGACTATCAGGTTATGAAGCAGTTGGTGGAGATGCCAGCATTGAATGTTGACGTTATCAATAAGTATGCTCAGGAACTCATTACTGATAAGGATAGCAACTTTGTTGCCTATATCTTTGCACAAGAGAAGGCTGGTGCTACTTACCCAACAGAGGCGCAGATGGCTCAGACTATCAATGCTGTACGTGTTGAGAAGGTTGAGGCATACGTTGATAATGTGAAGCAGGAACCACTCCTCGACGAGAAGAAACTTCCTAAGGCTGGTAAGATTGTAAGTGTAAAGGAGAATAAAGTTCTTGGTTATAAGGAGTTGACCTTGAGCAATAGTGCACGTGTCATCCTTAAGAAGACCGACTTCAAGGATAATGAAATTCAGTTCCAGGCAACGGCTAAGGGCGGTAAGGGACTTTATGGCAAGGCTGACTTTAGCAACTTGCAACTCTTTGATGCTGTTCTTGGTTATAGTGGCTTGGGTAACTTCTCACGTCAGGAGTTGCAAAAAGCTCTCTCTGGTAAGCAGGCTTCAATGGGATGCAGTATGTCAAGCTACTATCAGTCATTAGCTGGTTCATGTGTTCCAAAGGATGTCGAGACAATGATGCAGTTGCTTTACCTCAACTTTACCAATATTGCTAAGGATGAGAATTCATATAAGGCAATGATGGCACAGATGGAATTGGCGTTGAAGAACAAGGACCTCTCACCTGAGAGCGTGTTTGGCGATTCGCTCAGCAATACTATCTATGGTCATGAAGCACGTTTCGCTCCAATGACATTGAACACATTAAAGGATGTAAGCTATGACCGCATCTTACAGATTTGGAAGGAGCGTTATGCTAATCCTGGTCAGTTTGTTTACTACTTCGTGGGTAACTTTGATGAGGCTACACTCCTCCCATTGATTAAGAAATACATTGCCTCTTTGCCAAAGGGTAAGGTTGAGAACTGGAAGGAAGTTCCAAGCTACGTGAATGGTAAGGTTACTAATAAGTTCACTAATAAGTCTGAAACACCTAAGGCAATAGCTTTCGAATTCTGGCATGCACCAATGGCTTATACTCTTGAGAACGATGTTCTTACAGATGCAGCAGGTCAGGTGTTATCTATGGTTTACTTAAAGAGTATTCGTGAAGATGCAGGTGCAGCTTACTCTGTAAGTGCAAGTGGTACTTTACGTCGTCTTGGTAATAACTCTACTGTCATCATGCAGGCTTATTGTCCGATGGATCCAGAGAAAGCCGACCTTGCTGTTAATCTTCTTGCTGAGGGAATGAAGGATAATATTGTTAAGATGGATGCAGATAAGGTTCAGAAAGTTAAGGACTTGATGTTAAAGAATGCTGATCTTTCTGCAAAGAACAATAGCTATTGGATGGGCATTCTTAATGATTATATCTGGACAGGTGTGGATAGTCATACCAACTACAAGAAGACGGTTGAGGCTATTACGCCAGCTAAGCTTGCGGCTCATTTGAAGCAGATTGTGGCAGCTGGTAACCATGCCGAAGTGGTGATGACACCAGCAAAATAATGTGTATTCTATGTTTGAAAAAGGACTCTCATGGGTCCTTTTTCATTCAATAGACTATCAACTGCGAATTATTTTCATGAAAATAAATATTTATTGTCGTGAAAATAAATCTTTATCTTCGTGAAAAGATTTTGTAGGAGATTAGGAGTAAGATTTTCAAAGTGTAATAAATGGACTAAACTTAGGTTCTTCATATTAAATGTGTGGACGCTTTTCGTATTGCTTTTAATGGAAGAACCGAAGTTACTCATTTAACAAAAACATAACTAAGACAGTCAACTTTCTATCATTTTTATCATCCAGTTTCATTGAAAATCATTTCTTTTTAAACTTCGAAAATATGTAGATAAGGTTTTTGAAAAATCATTACATAATTTTTAAATAAGACATCAATAAATAACAGCAAAATCACATATAAAAGGTAGGTCTGTAATTAGCAGGAAATCAGTTGGTTATAAAATAGTAAAGTAAAAGGTGCTTAATTGTACTTCAAAAGGGCGTTAGTTAGACCTTGAAAGGGCACCTATTGCAAGTCAATTGGGCGTCTTTTAGAAGCTAAAAGAGTATGTATTGGTTGTGAGTTGTGTAAAAATAGTTTACAAAACTCAGCTGATAAGGGGAAAAGTTGTTTGTAGAAGGAAGATAGACATCTCACCTAATTATATTTTTCATGTAGTTTAATCCACCGTCCTAAAACCATCTAATTGAGTGTAATCATACTATTATATGTGGATTAATCTCATTCTATTAAGAATCTACACATTTAGCGGAAGAACCTAAACTTACTTTGATTTTTTTATCTTATAAATATCTATTTTTGTTATTAGCAAAGTGATGTATAGTGTAAGAACAGATATAAAAAGTAGTACAAGATAACGATTTTTTTGATGCTTTTACTGATTATAATACTACAGAATTGAAAAGGGATAGCATATTTCAGGTGTAAATCTTTGTTCTTTATAAATATATATATTACTTTTTGCATTTGCTAACGATTTGCTCGATAAAATAAAAATTATAAACCTTTTTATTACATATATGAGTTATGAAACAATACAAATTACCTAAAAAAGGATTGCTATTAATGTTTGTTTGTAGTGTACTGTTCTTTTTTTCTTCATGTCAAAATAAAGCTAAGAAAGCAGATGAGTTGCGTCTTAAGTACGAATTTGAGGAAGCTGCTAAGTTATATAAAGAGGCTGCAGATGAAGGTGATGCCTATGCTAAGTGGAAACTTTCGGGAGCATATTTTTTGGGTGAAGGAGTAGAAGTTGATGAAAGAAAAGGATTTAGATTATTGGAAGAAGCTGCAAATGCAGGTCTTGAGGAAGCTAAAGCTGAGTTGGCATACTGTTATATTGGTGGATTTTCTACTAAACCCGATAGTGCAAAAGGGAAGAAAATGATGGATAGTCTTGTTGAAACATCTACTAACGCTTTTGTTTTAAGCTCTTATGCAAATATGCTTATGTTTGGAAACCCTGCATACGAAAAAAATGAAAAGAAAGCTATAAAAATACTGGAATCAGTAGCTGATACAGACGACCCTTTCTACTTGTATGACATGGGGCTTGTATATTATAATGGTATTGATAATGATGTTGATTATCAGAAGGCTTTGGAATATTTCTCTAAAGCGTTTGAAAGAGGTAGATTTCCTGGTGCTTATGGCTGTGGTGGAATCTATTATAATGGCGGTCACAATGTTAAAAAGAATATGGATAAAAGTGTAGAATGGTTTAAAAAGGGAGTTCAGGCAATGGAGGCAGGTTGTATGCGTGCTCTTGGACAAATTTATTGTTCTACAGATGAAAAGTATCGTGACGTAAACAGTGGTATTAAATTATTGGAAAATGCTGCAAAACTTGGAAACACAGATGCGATGAATTATTTGTCTATGTGTTATGAGAACGGAGAAAATGTAGATAAAGATGATGAAAAAAGTATCAATTATGCAAGGAAGTCATTTGAAAAGGGTAATGCTTATGCAGGCTTTTTGTTAGGCTTAAAATATCAATCGGGAGTTGGTTGTAAGAAGAATATGACGAAAGCAGTAGAGATATGGGAAAAGGCTGCAGATCTTGGGAGCGGTGAGGCTGCAAATAATGCTTTTGTGTATTACAATGGGAAAAAAATAATTATTTAAAAAGCAAAAATATTTATTTCTTTCTGCAAAATTAGGAAATCATATGGGGATGTATAATTTAGCTTGTCAATATTATGGTGGGTCTAAGTTCGTAGAAAAGAATCTTAAACAAGCATTTATTTATGCAAAGAAGTCTGCAGACCTTGGCAATCCTCGTGCATGTCAATTGACCTCGTATATGTTAGAAAATGGACAAGGTTGTGATGCCAGTCCCAAAGAAGCAAAAAAAGTATAAAAAAAGAAAGCTACTGGTGAGGAATAAAATGTTATATTTGAAAGTAAAAAGGAGAATGATTCTGTAAACTTTACCGTCATATTTGACTCTTATATATACACTTAATTAGACGAGTGTAAGATATGTAAGAAGATATGTGTTTTTTTATATTGGCTGAATAATAGGGGCAGTGTCGCCCCCTATTATTCAGTCAGAACATTTTATAGTCTTTTTTAGTTAGGGTTATTTTCATATTATCTCTCTATATCAATTAGTCTATCTAAGAAAAAGAAAGCATATTAAAACAACTGTATTTGTGGATAATTTGCATAGATAAAGGGTTATAAGTCTCAATCGTTTGCAACCATATACGAACAGCATTTATTGAGTAAATTATTCAATAAAAAATCACCTTTCAGATAACGGTCAGCATTAAGTTTTGTATCTCTTTCGTGTATAAGCATAATGCTTTCTTATTTTTATGCGACGATTTATGGCTTATATCGTCGCAAAAACATGCGACAATAATACTAAAGTAGTTCTGCAAAGTTTATTAGCTTCTCAGATAAAGTAGATTTTTAAATGGTAATCTTTGATTGTATTTTCTTTATCATTCATCTTTTAACACCGAATACTACTAATCATCATCACCCAACATTCACCACCCATCACCCATCATCTATCACCCAATAATCTATAAATCTTATGCATTTATTTTGTTATCCCACTAAGTTGCAGTAACTTTGCATTCTTAAACAAAGAGTAAGTAGTTTAATAAAATAAAAAAGTAGATAAATATATGGCATATTTGTTTTCATCGGAATCAGTATCTGAGGGACATCCAGATAAGGTTGCCGACCAGATAAGCGACGCATTGCTCGACCAGTTCTTGGCATATGATGAGGATGCACGTTGCGCTATAGAAACCTTTAATACTACAGGTCAGGTAGTGATTATGGGTGAGGTACGGTCTAAGGAATACGTTGATCTTCAGACAATTGCTCGTAAGACAATTAACAAAATCGGTTATACAAAGGCTGAGTATCAGTTTGATGGCAATAGCTGCGGTGTTCTTTCTGCTATTCATGAGCAGAGTGACGATATCAATCGAGGTGTTGATAATGGAGATGCAGAGAACCAGGGAGCAGGTGATCAGGGTATGATGTTTGGTTATGCATGTAACGAGACAGACAATTATATGCCCGTAACACTCGACTTGGCACACCTCCTTATGACTACATTGGCTGACATCCGCAAGGAAGGTAAGCAGATGACTTATCTTCGTCCAGACTCTAAGAGTCAGGTGACAGTAGAGTATAGCGATGACAATATCCCACAGCGAATTGATACAATTGTCGTTTCAACACAGCATGACGATTTTATTCGGCCTGTTGATGACTCACGTGAGGCACAGTTGAAGGCTGATAAAGAGATGGTAGAGCAGATTCATAAGGATGTACTTGAAATCCTGATGCCACGTGTAAAGGCACAAATTACATCGGAGAAAGTACTTGCCTTGTTCAACGACAATATCAAGTATCTTGTTAATCCAACGGGTAAGTTTGTGATTGGTGGCCCTCATGGTGATACCGGTTTGACTGGTCGTAAGATTATCGTTGATACATACGGCGGTAAAGGTGGCCATGGTGGTGGTGCCTTCTCTGGTAAGGACTCACGTAAGGTGGATCGTTCTGCTGCTTATGCAGCACGTTATATTGCAAAGAATATTGTGGCAGCAGGTGTGAGTGATGAAATACTCATACAGTTGGCATACGCTATTGGTGTTGCAGAACCAGTTAGTGTTTACGTGAATACATACGGTCGTTCGCATGTGAAGGCTACTGACGGTGAAATTGCAGAGATGGTGAAGAAATTGTTCGATCTTCGTCCAAAGGCTATTGAGAAGACGCTGAAACTTCGTCAACCAATGTATCTGGAAACATCTGCTTATGGTCACATGGGACGTCAGAATAAGGTTGTAAAGAAGACCTTTGAAAGTCGTTATCATGATGAAAAGACGATTGATGTTGAACTTTTCACTTGGGAAAAGCTCGATCGAGTAGAGGATATTAAAAAGACATTCGGACTTTAATAGACAATGCCGACAACTGACTCCATTGTTCGCCCTTCTCTTCTGCTGAAAACAAGGTTATCAGCAGTGAAGAAGGCGAATATAGATTCTGTGTGTAAGGTGGGTCAGAAGACTGACTCGTCACTCTTATTGCGCCCTAAGAAGCAGAAGACGTTTCAGCTGACAGACTTCAAGTTTGCAGAGGAAGGCTATTTTAAGGGGAATAAGTATTTCAAATTGGGACGTGGTAATAGTCATTCTAATGGAGTGTTAGGTGTTCTTGCTCCATGTGCTGTAAGTAACGATAATGTTATTGCAGCAATGCTTTTAGGCTGTTTTGTGATGGCTATGATAGCATTCTCTCTTTCGAGAAATTTCATTGAACGACAGATAAAAGGATTCTTTCGCATAAAGCGTAGTAAGGATATGGCTGCAGAAATGAGTGGAGAGGTACGCTTTCAAAGTATTTTGATAGCACAGACTTCTTTGCTGGGAAGTATTCTCTACTATTTTTTTGCACGTGACCTGGGAGGTGGAAGACTATCAAACGACTTACAAACAGGGGCTATAGGGTGCTTTTTTTGTGTGTTTATTGCTTATTTCCTATTCAAATATTTGATTTATGGATTAGTTAATTGGGTCTTTTTTGATAGGAATAATAATATACAATGGCGTCGTAGCCACACCTTCCTTTCGTCTTTGGAAGGAGTTCTGTTGTTTCCAATTGTATTGTTGCAAGTTTACTTCTCTTTGTCACTTCAAACAGCACTGATTTATGCACTAATTGTTATGTTATTTATCAAAATGCTTGCTTTTTATAAGAGTTATACCATCTTTTTCAAGAGAATGGGTGTCAGTCTGCAAATATTTTTGTACTTTTGTACGCTCGAATTGATGCCGTTGATGGTATTGTGGGGCGTTTTGTTCATTACAGATAACTATTTGATAATAAACTTTTAGGACACAATGATAAAAAAGATATTGGTTTCACAACCAAAGCCGTCAAGTGAAAAATCACCATATTATGATATAGCATCGGACTTAGGCGTGGAACTGGTTTTCAGACCTTTCTTTAAGGTAGAAGGACTCTCGGCGAAGGAGTTTCGTCAGCAGAAAGTAAACTTGTTGGATTATACAGCAGTGGTATTTACTTCTCGTCATGCGGTAGATAATTATTTTAATCTCGCAAAGGAAATGCGTGTTACTATCCCTGAAGATATGAAGTATTTCTGTGTGATTGAAACCATTGCTCTTTATATTCAGAAGTACGTACAGTATCGCAAACGTAAGGTGTTCTTTGGCAATACGGGAAAGATTGATAGTCTGATTCCGACCATGATTAAGCATAAGACAGAGAAGTACCTCGTTCCACAGAGTTCTGTTCATACAGACTCTTTGACTAAGCTCTTGGATACTAACAAACTAAGGCATAAGGAATGTGTGATGTATCGTACAGTGAGCAATGGTTTGACCGAAGAAGAGGTGAAGAACTTTGACTATGATATGCTAATCTTCTTTAGTCCAACGGGAGTTAAGGCTTTGAAGGAGAATATCCCTAACTTTAAGCAAGGAGATATTAAGATTGCAGCCTTTGGACCTGCAACTGCAAAGGAAGTGGAGGCGCAAGGATTAAGACTTGACCTTCAGGCTCCATCTCGGGAATACCCTTCTATGACTGGTGCACTGCGTGATTTCTTGGAGAAAGAAAAGAAGAATAAATAATAGTGTGGCTCCAGCTTCATCTTAAAAGGTGAGGTAGGAGCTGTTATTCTTATAGAATATAAGGTTAATATGAGCTGAAAAGGAATGGAAAAGCATGAAAAAGACTAAGAAAAGAAGAACGTCTATGTAGCAAGAAGCTCATAGAGACGGTCTTCGGACTGGTGGAAGTCATGCGATGACAGCATTTCCCTTGAAGGCTGTTTATAGACTGGTTGATGGTAAGTCTACGACTTCTACGTTGGATGAAATGACAGCCTTGTCAAACGTGCAAGTGTTAGTCAGTGTTCCAAAGAAGCACTTTAAGCGTGCTGTGAAGCGTAATAGAGTCAAAAGGCAGGGTACGCGAAGCTTATCGAAAACACAAGAGGCTTGTTTCTCTTCGTGTGAACGAACTATCAGATATGCAGTTATTGATTGCTTTTTATATGGCTTTCAGACGAGTTGTCAGACTCTATTATGGTAGAAAAGCGGGTTTCTAACTTGCTACAGAGAATAGGAGAACGGATATGATGAATGAGAAGGAGAAAAACGAGAATGCGGTAAAGGGCGAATCATCTCAGAATGTCTTTTGTCAGATTGTGGCATCTTTTTACTCGTGGTTTATCATGGTTATTGATACTCCCTGATACTTTTCTATCGCCAATTTATTTCTCCTTTTACACCACCTTCTTGTCGCTTCACTCCTACATGCTCGGAGTATGGTAGGCAAGCTATTCTTAAGCACGGACCATTTAAGGGACTTTTGCTTACCATTTGGCGAATATTAAGATGCAATCCGTGGGGAGGCAGTGGTTACGACCCAGTCCCCTAACATCACATTAAATAGAATATTAATACAGAGTTAAGGCTCATGAAGAAGAGACAGAATGTTGTTAAAGTTTTCAATTCCTTGACTCCTTAAAGTATAAAGACATAAATGAAAAACTTTGTAGAAGAACTCCGTTGGCGTGGTATGCTGGCTCAGATGATGCCAGGTACTGAGGAAATGCTTCAGAAAGAAATGGTTTCAGCTTACTTGGGTACTGACCCAACAGCTGACTCATTGCACATCGGTCACCTTTGCGGTATCATGATGTTGCGTCATTTGCAGCGTTGTGGTCACAAACCATATCTCCTCGTGGGAGGTGCTACGGGTATGATTGGTGACCCATCTGGTAAGAGTCAGGAACGTAATCTCCTTGACACAGAGACACTTTATCATAACCAAGAGGCTATCAAGAAGCAGGTTAGTAAGTTCCTTAACTTTGATGGCAATGAGCCGAATAAGGCTGAGATGGTTAATAACTATGATTGGATGAAGGATTTTTCCTTCCTTGATTTCGCTCGATTGGTAGGTAAGCATATTACGGTCAACTATATGATGGCTAAGGATAGTGTCAAGAAGCGTCTTAGTGGTGAGGCTCGCGATGGTCTTAGCTTTACAGAGTTTACTTATCAGCTCCTGCAAGGTTACGACTTCCTCTATCTCTATGATAAGTTTGGCGTGAAGTTGCAGTTGGGTGGTAATGATCAGTGGGGTAACATGACTACTGGTACCGAGCTTATTCGCCGTACTTTAACCAATGAAACAGAGGCATATTGTCTTACTTGTCCATTGATTACAAAGGCTGATGGTAAGAAGTTTGGTAAGACTGAAAGCGGTAATATTTGGCTTGATCGTAATCGTACAACACCATACGCTTTCTATCAGTTCTGGCTGAATGTGAGCGATGATGATGCCGAGAAGTATATTAAAATCTTCACTTCTTTGGAGAAGGAAGTCATTGATAATCTTGTAGAAGAACACCGTCAAGATCCAGGACGTCGTACGCTTCAGTATCGTCTTGCAGAGGAGGTTACACGTATGGTTCACTCACAGGAAGACCTCGATATGGCTATTGCTGCTTCTAACATCCTCTTTGGTAAGAGTACAAAGGAGAACTTGTTGCAGTTAGACGAGCAGACTTTTGCAGATGTCTTCAAGGATGTTCCACACTATGAAGTGTCTAAGGAGGTACTTGGTCAGCCTGCTGTTGATGTCTTCAACCAAGAAGGTATGCAGATTTTCCCAAGTAAGAGTGAGATGCGTAAGCTCGTTAAGGGTGGTGGCGTTGCTCTCAATAAGGAGAAACTTGCGGCTTTTGATCAGCCTGTAACTGCTGACGACCTTATCGATGGCAAATATCTTCTCGTACAAAAGGGTAAGAAGAATTACTTCCTAATTATAGTGAAGTAGGTCATTTACGCATTTATTACATAACTATGAAAAAAGTCTTACTGCACTCAATGTTGTGCTGCAAGACTTTTTTATTACTTAAAATTTCACACCCTACACAAAGCGTATAGGGATATTAATGATATATGATGAAGAAACTTCTATTTCTCTTACAGTTAATAATACTTCTTGTGTTTAGTTCTTGTCAGGTAGAAGACGTCCCTATACCATATCCACTACCATCTGTTCCAGTTGGCGCAGAGAATACTATCTTTGTATATATGCCTTGGTCGGGTAGCCCTGGTAATCTTTATACTTTCTTTCAAAAGAATCTTACGGATATAAAGCAAGCTGTTGTAGATCAGGGAGGATTGGGTGATAAACACTTGATGATATTTATCTCTGACTCACCTTCTAAGGGGTCGCTTATCAATGTTAAGTATGAATCAGAAGCATGTGTAGACGATACCATTGCCGTTTTTGATAACACACTTGACAATCAAAAGTTAAACTCGGTCGATTGGATTGCTGATTTGTTAAGACGTGTACAAGAGTACGCACCCGCTCGCAGCTACTCGATGATTGTGGGGTGTCATGGTATGGGATGGCTTCCTGGAAACTCTGAAACACGTAGCCGATACAGCACTTTCAGTATATCTGACGATGATAATGAGCGACTTCCTTTGACACGATGGTTCGGTGGTGAGACTTATAAGACAAACATCTCAACCTTGGACAAGGGAATTGAGCAGTCAGGCATCGGTAAGATGCAGTATATTCTCTTCGACGACTGCTATATGTCGACGGTTGAGGTGGCTTATGAACTTCGACACAGTACTAATCACATCATATCTTGTCCTACTGAGATTATGGCGCATGGTATGCCTTACGACCTTCTTTGGACAGAACTTTCAAAAAGTAATCCCGACTATGCTCGTGTCTGTGACACATTCTATAATTTCTATAGTAAATATGATTATCCATACGGAACAATTAGCGTTATAGATTGTTCGCAGGTTGAGGGTATGACAAACATTATGAGAGAAATTAATCATTCACGTAATCTTGTGAATGTGTCAGAAGATGATGTGCAGATAATGGATGGTTATCAACCTGCTATTTTCTTTGATATGGGCGACTATGTCCGTAAAATAGCAAAGAATGAAACCGACCTCTTAACTCGTTTTGAACGTCAGCTTAATCTCCTCGTTCCCTATAAACGCAATACACCTTCTTATTTTACAGAGGTGAGAAATCCTGGCGTTGGGGCTGTTATACCTATAAAAACTTATTCTGGTATAACGATTTCTGACTTATCAAGTAATAGGAAAGTGCTTAACGGATTTGCAAAAAGCCCTTATTATAAGGCTACACATTAAGGTTAATAGGCAAGTATTAAAAGCATCTATAGAATTTATCGAGTTTCTATAGATGCTTTTTTTATCTCAAATTGGCCCTGAAGGAAATATGAATATCGTAGTCCAATGTCTGATTGGCGTTTATATATAAAGCACTGACGCATCAAATGAATGGGTGTCTTTCACGCAAGTGTACATCATTAGCTCTGAAAGTTGCTCATTCATTTGTTATCTTTTCTTCAACTCCTTCTGCCCCTTGCTGCAATAATGGTTTGAGAATACCCCTACCCACTGATACAGCATCAGCACCTAATGCAAGAGCTTTATAGGCGTCATATCCTGTGTCTATTCCACAGTCAACGAAGATTGTCACGTCACTTCCTTCTAATGCGGCCTTAATCTTAGGTAGAACCATTAGTGGTGCAATACCGAAAGGAATACGACCATGGTGATGAGAGATTACAATAGCGGCACAACCAGCCTCCTTACATTTTAATGCGTCTTGAACGGAGAGTACTCCCTTAGCTACGAAAGGAACTGCGCCAGCTGCTTTTACGTATTCTTTGAGGTCGGAAAGCATCACAGGTCCGAGTGGAATACCATCTACGACATCATATCTCCCATCTGTTCCTGGAACATGGTCAATGTCAACTCCAACAGCTATTGCACCGTGTTCGATGGCAAACTGAATCTCGTCAAGGATAATACTATGGTCTGCAAAAGGCTTAATAATTCTCACTGTTCTTGCTCCTTCAGCTGCGATTTCAGCATATTCCTCGTTAGGTTCCATACCCACCCAATTCACTACGTTCAGCTTTTTGGCTGCACGAGCGTACTCCTGCATGGGCTTTTTCCCATCTTTCAGCACCTTATTAAGATGTGAGAAGGCTGGCATCATAATTGGTGAATCGAAGTCTTCACCAAAGATGGCCGTCTTCAATGTTGGCTCAACAGCATCAATGACACGCATTTCAATATGGATGGAGTCCAAGTAATTGCGATTAAATACATTTGCATCATCAGCCTTGCCACTTGTTACGGGTATCATTCCCGCTGGTCCTGGCCACGGACTTTTTATGTTATCGTTCATGTTTATTTATATCAAGAATAATGTTATCAACGTATAAACTATCATTGCTACAACAATAAAGATAGAAATGAAAGCCGACATAAAACTCTTGTGGTCCTCGTCTTTACATAGACTTTCTATCTGTAATGGTACGGGAAATCCTGTCGGACAGGCAAAGTAAAGTAGTACACCAACAAGGAATATCTTCATTACCATTAATTCAGGGAATAATAGGAAGAAAGCACATACGATAGCTCCACACAGTATGAGGCGTACCAATGTTAATGCTAATAGTGGCTTGAGCTGTGCTGCCCGTAGGTGGAAACCATAACCAAGTGTGAACAGGATAATACTTGCAATTGGAGTCATTACAAGGTTCATCGTACTATCATAAATCTTGTGAATGTTGCTCACTGTCATCCATTGATATAGCCCTAATAGATTGACAATAATACCCACGATGACCGCAATGATAAATGGTGCTGTAAGTATTCGTTTAGCCATAGGGAGGAATGCTACATCTTTTGAGGTCTGACGGGTGATAAGAGCTGGAACAAGCCCGAAGTTAATCAAAATTCCAGCAACGTCAAATGTGATAATATTTACTGCATGTTCTGCTCCTACAAGTGCAATATAAAGTGGTAATGCTACGCTTCCTCCCTCGCAGGTCATCAATAGAAATGGTGCCAGTTGGGCATAACGACCACTAATAGGCTTTACAATGCTCTTACCTATTAAATAAATAAGTATCCATGCTGCATCTAAAAAGAGAATCTCGAAAATGAAATTCGTTGATAGCTCTGCCTTTACAAGAACATGGAAGACCAGTAAGGGGAAAAGAATATTGAATACTAACGACTTTGCACCCTCATTTTGATCTGTTGTTACCCATCTTCTTCTGTGGCTCAACCAACCGAGAAACATCATGAAAAAGACGGGAAATATCACTTCTATTGCTTTCATATATCTGTTGAATTAACTTAATTTGAATTTATTACAATATGCAAAAATAGGCAAAAAGCATAATATCAGCAAGTGAAATAAAACTTTTCTCTTTGTGTGTCAGTACAAACAAATACTGGAAAATAATTTGTGGTTTATCGTGTTGTCACCACAAAAACCTTTGTTTCATGAGGTTGAATGGTAGCCTGCCATGTTTTACGTTGGCGAGTTGTAGTGTGTTCCCATACATCTCTGAAATAGTATTCTTTTTCCTTTCCAAGGACAGAAAGAGGCAGTAAGATACGCTCTGGTTTGTCAGAAGGGTTCATGATGGCAATTGCCTGACGGTTTCCGCTTAGACAACGGAGGTAGATGCGGCACTGACCAAGGGAAGTCAACTCTATGAGCTGCCTCTCCAAGCGCATCTTGATTGATGGCAATAATCTCTTTGTTGAGTAGGATACGTCTTGTCGCTGCATTTTCGTTCAGAATGTCGTGGCTGACAGCTAAGGTTGAAGCAAACATACACCACATAGACATTTGGGTTTGATACTCAGGATAGCTACAACCAATACCGCCTAAATCACTTGATGGTCCTCCCTTTCCGTCAAGTCCAACGACGAGCATATCCATATCGAGCCAATGCCCAGGTCCAGCATGTTTATAGAGTGGTTCTGTGATATTGATAATGTCGATGATACCCATTCCGCCTTGTTTAACAATGTCTTTCCACATGTCACGCACGTCATAGCTTACACGCCAGAGTGAGCTCCCAGCTTGTGCTGCCCATTGTTCAGGATTAAGTTGTCCCCATTCGCATACTCCGAGTGTTATTTTTCGTCCTGAGTTCTGCAAAGCGTCAGCCATTTTCTTATAGCGTTCATGTGCAGCAGCACTATCAGAAGGTGCGTGGCAATAGTCGTATTTCAAATAGTCAATACCCCATTGAGCAAAGGTTTTGGCGTCTTGTTCTTCAAAACCGTAACTGGCGGTATAACCAGCACAGGTGAGTTGGGCTGCATCAGAGTAGATGCCGAGGAGTAGACCCTTTGAGTGAACATAGTCTGCGAGAGCCTTTATCCCGTTTGGGAACTTCTTAGGGTCAGGGATAATGTTATTGCGTTTGTCGCGTCCTCCCTGCCATGCATCATCAATGAAGATATATTTATATCCAGCTTCAGCATAGCCATCAGCCGCCATCTTGTCGGCAATTTGTCGGATAAGCTGTTCGTTAATGTCCTCCTTATATTTGTTCCAGGTCATAAAACCCATTGGAGGAGTCAGTGCTAATGAGTCACGATTGGTTGCCATTGTGCTCAGTGAGGTAAGCAGAAGGGCTGCAAAAAGCAATAGTGATTTACGGAGTTTAGAGATTTTTTGGATCATTATTATTATAGTTTAGGAATTAGCTAATACTGAAAAATCCGCAGACTCATAAAGAATCCGCGGATTATTTGTGTTGTCCCAGGCGGACTCGAACCACCACTGACAGAACCAAAAACTGTAGTGCTACCATTACACCATAGGACAATTGCGAGTGCAAAGATAGTGTTTTTTTAATTAAATACCCAAATTTTGCTGTATAATTTTGCGTATCTACTGTGTTTGTGCAGCAAATATATGCAAATTACTCCCATTTTTCTGATATTTCTTCTATGCTGTTTGGTGTTGATAAGATAAAATATTATCTTTGCAACATACTATAAATCGGAACTTTCTATCACTTTGTATTATACAAGTTTATGAAACCTATATCGTCAGTTATCGTATTCCTGTTGCTTGTTTGCTCGTCAGTATGGGCAGGCTTTGACAGCTATCATAGTGCAGAAATAGCTATTGTACAGGATATGAATCAGGCTTTATCGAAGACGCTTGCAGGGAAACGTGAGGCGTGGATTACTCCCGATACCATACAAAGCTATCGGCAACATTTACAGATAGCCGACCTCAAAAGTCGTTCGTTTATGTCATACGCGTTGGGTGATGATAGCCATTCGTTACGCAGTAGACAGATGAAATGGCAGTCGGGTGGCCATTCGCTTTTATTCCAGAGCTATGCTGATTGTTCCTTTGCTACGGTATGGGGATTATCCGACCAGCGTCTATCGCTTTCATTCCTATTGTTATCATTGGTTTGGATGGTTACATCTATCGTGTATTTTCGTCGTCATCGTGAGGGTCGTTTCGTTTTAGGTAGGATGGTATATGCCGCTTCTGATCATAGCTTTCGTGACTGGCATGGAGAAAAGATTGCCTTTACTCCAATGCAACAACAGCTCATGGAGCTATTTATAAATGCAACTGATCATAAACTGTCGAAGGCAATTATCTGTGAAACACTTTGGCCAAAGAAACCCGATGCAAGCGAAACACTCTATACACTTATCCGTCGCCTGAAACCAATTGTCAGTGAGCGTTGCGGATTAAAGATTGTGGCTGATAGGGGTGATGGGTATCGGCTGGAATAATCCTAATAGTTTTCACTCCAACTAATATTCATTCAAAAGGAAAGCCATATATAAAGGAAGTGTGAGAACTCCGCCCTTTTCTCCTATATTATAATCTCCTAACTTTATAGCTCGATGTACATGGTATTTGTCGGGATGTTGTAAAAATCGTCTTAGTACTCTTTTGTGTTTCCAGTAGATGCTTTTTACTTCAACGAGAACACATTCATTTTTACTTTTTGTTTGTGATAGATGGTTTTATTCTAAGTAAGTTTATTGATATTTTTTTATTCCAGTTTGGTTTTTACTTATATAATAAATCTTTAAAGTTCTCACTTTTTGAACGACCTTTGTTGGATTTTTACACTTTTTTTCAAACGACTTTTTGTAAGTAATATTCATTTTTACTAATGACTTGTGCTGCAAATATAAATGATTATTTTGAAAAATACAAACATCCTTTTCTAATTTAATACCCAAAGTTTCCCACCCTAACAAATAGATAGAAAAATAACAGTTTGTCGAATTTTTCTTTGTAAATTAGTAATCGTAAAAACTGATTGTCAAAGACAAAACAACAAAAACTGTTATGGAAGCAAAAAAATAGAGAAAATAAGTGAGTTATCCAAACTTTTGAGTGTTAAAACTCGAATGAGTGATGATTTATTGCATCTTTTTGGCAAGTTTGGTATCGGTCACCTGCTATCTCGTCTGTCATTGGAGAAACATGACGGAGTTTCGCATCTGAGCTAATCCTTTCTCTTTGCCTCTTCCGCATTGTGGGTGAGAGCATCCACAGTATATGCAAGCATAAGATATATGAGCTTTCAAATCATGGTAAGAACTGTTTCTATCGAATGATGACTCGCCCGCAGATGGATTGGAGACGCTTGATGAACCGCTTTGCACTGCGTTACATGTGCCTATTGCGTAAGTATGGCGAAGCTCCTCAATCCGATTCCACGACCTGTTTCATTATAGATGACACCGTGCTTGAGAAGAGCGGTGTGAGGATGGAGGGTATCAGTCGTGTTTTTTTGACCATGTTAAAGGCAGGTGCGTATTGGGCTACAAACTGCTACTTTGTGCTTTCTTTGACGGCAAGACAACCATACCCTTTGATTTTTTTCACTGCATCAGGAAAAAGGGAAACAAGGCGACTGCGGACTGACAAAAACAGCAACGTAGAAAAAGCGTATCATACCAAAAAGGAATACTGGCAACCCCTGATTATAAGCGTTTTCAAGAGTGTAAGATGTCTAAGATGGAAGCTGCCATGAATATGCTTCGCCGTGGATGGAAGATGGGTTTGCATGCGAAGTATGTGATTACCGATAGTTGGTTCACTTGCGAGCAACTTATGAAATGTGTTAGAAGCATAGGTAAAGGAGTAATGCACTTTGTTGGACTTGCTAAAATGGGAAAGACGAAATACACCGTATCAGGCAGGAAGAAAAAAATGCTGCAGAACTCATTGCTACCTATGAACGTGAACGAGGAAAGAACTGTCGTAAGTACAGATGTCGATATATTCAGCTCAACGGCAACTTAGGGGATGTACCTATTAGAATATTCCTCATCAAGTATGGTAGGAACTCCACATGGAACGTCCTGCTCACCACGGATACAACGATGTCTTTCATAAAAGCCTTTGAAGTGTATCAGATTAGATGGAACATAGAAGTGATGAACAAGGAGACTAAGCAATATCTCGGATTAGGAGGTTATCAAGGTTGCGACTTTAATGGTCAGATAGCCGACGCAACGCTATGTTACCTTACATATACCGTCATGGCTTTGGAAAAGAGGTTCACAGAATATCAAACCATGGGCGAACTTTTTTCGGATATAGAGGACGACCTCATGGCACTCACGTTATGGAAGCGAGTTCTTGCCTGTATCAAACGTATACTTCGCATTTTAGGAGAAACACTTGGGATAACGCCCCAACAGCTTATGGCTACAATCAGCGGCAACGACAAAGAGTTGAGCAAAAATCCTTTGTAATGGCAGAAGTGTTAGAAAAATGGGACGAAGTATATGAACAGACTGCTTAACCTCTATTATACTTGTGTTAAAAATCAATGGATATGGGTAATAACTGGTAAAGGTGAATAAAAAAAGACCAGTGTTTTAAGGGTGGGAAACTTTAGTTAATACTACATTTATATGCGTATAAGAGCTTAATGAACTTTCTTGAATTATGCGGAAGTTTATCGCTTAAAGAATATGGTTATTTAGAGTTTAAAGCTATTGTCAGGTAATTGTCAGTGTCTATTTTTGCCCTAATAGTAGGTGGATTCTATCTTTGTAGCAAAAAACAAAGACTATGAGAAAAGGTTTATGGTTATTGCTGTTATGCTTCCTTGCGCTGCCAGTTGGTGCACAGAATGAGAAAGAAAGCGACAAGACAGCAAAGAGTGTAGAGATGAAAGAGGTGACAGTTGAGGCTGCACGAGTGACGAAAAAGCTTGATGGCATGTTGATTATACCGTCTGATGCACAGAGAGAAGCAGCAACGGACGGTTATAGTCTGCTTGGAAAGCTGTCTCTTCCACGTATCAGAGTAGACGAGGTGATGCGTACCATTGTGCCTTTGACGAATAATGGAAGTGTTCAACTTAGGCTGAATGGAACTTTGGCAAGTAAAGAAGACCTGCTTTCACTGGACCCAAAACTTGTGAAAAACATTGATTTCATCGATAATCCGGGAGTTAGATATGGTGACGGAATAGGCTATGTCATTGATATTCGGACGAAGCGTAACACCACTGGTTACGTGCTTGGGACTGACTTATCGAATGCTGTCACAACGTTGAATGGTGATAATACGGTCTATGCAAAGCTCAATCATAAGAATTCAGAACTTGCTTTAACCTTCAATTCTTCTTATAATGACCATCGTGGTTTTCGGTCTTCAGAAACGGCTGACTATACCTTAAACAATGGAAGTCATTATCTTGTTTCACGTAATCAGACCGCTGGAAGGAGTCGTCGTTTTGGTAATCAGTTTGAGATAAAGTACAGTCTTGCAGACTCGGCTACCTATGTTTTCCAAGCGAGTTTGTCAACGGAGGGAAGCAATACACCCGGTAATTATGCTGATTTTGTGTATCGGGATGGAACGATAGAAAAGTCTTTTCGGACGATTGATGTGGCAAGTAGTTTCGCCCCTACACTTGACCTTTACTTCTTTCATCAGCTTGGTAAGCATCAGAGTATCACGGCAAATGTCGTTGGTTCGAGTATTTATACGGACAAGCGAGGATATAATGGAGAAGTAGCAGACTATGCCTATGAGGTAAATGGGCGTACTTGCTCGCTGGAGAGTGAAGCTATTTATGAGAATAAACTCAAGCCTTTCACCCTTTCTGCAGGTTTGGAACACTCGGTGTCGTTTACAAATAATGAATATACTGGTGATGTATCTGCTCTTAACAAGATGCGGAGAGGAGAATTTTATCTATTCTCTGAGGTGAAAGGACGATGGAAGCAGTTAGGGTATTCGGCTGGTGTCGGTATGGCAAACAAGACCTATTCGCAAGAAAACTATAGCTTTGACTACTGGACCTTCCGTCCAAAACTTACGTTGAGCTATGAGATTTTGGCAGGATTAAATGCACGTTACACCTTTGAGACCTATCGTCGTGAATCTTCATACGCAATGGTGAGCGATGCAAGAATCAGAGAAAATAGCCGTGAATGGAAGGTTGGAAACCCTAATTTGCAACCTTCAAGAGTCATTAAGAATATTGTTGATGTCAGTTATAATGGTAGGCGTGTGAGCGGTGGTATGAATATGGAGTACCGACGTGTTCTTGGGAGCAATATGAGTGTGTATGAACGTACGGCAACGGATGAATTCCTTTATTCACAACAGAACATTGGTAATGTCATGATGTTTGTTGTACAGAATTATGTGAGGTATGATGTAGTGCCAGAGCGTCTGTCTGTAACACTTTTCGGAGGTATCAATCGTTTCTTTAACATCAGCAATCTGTATCGTCATTATCTTACAAGTTACAACTATGGTGGTAACATTCAGGCTTATCTTGGACGCTGGACATTAACGGGATATGCCGATAATGGTTGGCGGTTTGTTGAAGGAGAGCATGAGGGAAGGAATGGGGCAACGGTTTATTTAGGTGCCAGTTACAGATGGAAGAAGTATAATGTTTCGCTCTTTTTGCAGCATCCTTTCCAACAAGATCCCGCTATACAGCGTGGTAAAGTACTGAATGAAAACCTCCATAAAGAGAATATTTATCGTAGTAGAGATTTGGGTAACATGATAACCCTTAGGTTCAGTTGGAAGTTATCAAAGGGTAAAAGCTATAAGGAAATAGACAAGAAAGTGCAGCATGAAGGGAATAAACAGACCGGAATTTTGTAATGGATAGCTGCAGGGGTATCCTCTTTGGTTATTGAAAATGCAATCTATCTCATTGGTGGAAAAGGTCTTCCTATTCTATATATCCTCCTCCGATATAGAAGTCTTTCTTTATTTTAACACTTCGAGGAAGGTAGTTCGGGTTTTGAAATCATTACATAAATTCAAATGAAACATCTATAAGTAAGGGCAGAAATAGGAATAAAAAGTAGGCTTGTAACTAAAAGGAAATCAGTTGGTTATAAAGTGGTGTCCGAAAAGGTGCTTAATTGGACTTCAAAAGGGCGTTAGTAAGACTTTAAAAGGGCGTCTTTAGCAAGTCTATTAGGCATCTTTTCAAGGCCAAAAGAGCATGTGTTGGTTTTGAGTCGAGCGAAAATAGTTTACAAGTATTGGCTAATATGGGAATAAACTGTTTGTAGAAGACGGGTAAACATTATGTTAATTTACTCTTTCTCCTATTGTTTATTCCCCTTTGTAAGGCTATCTAATTTGGGGTAGTCATACCATGTAAGCGTATGAGTCTTTATCTATATTTTTCTCTATGTTTTTAACGTAAGAACCTTTTAAGGCTCTGATTAGAAGTTTTTTGAGCATTTATAAAAAGCATAAAAGGCAAGCCAAACAGCTTGCCTTTTATGTGATGTAATATCTTTAAATATTATTTGTTTACTGCGTCTGCCAACTCAGCACCAGCCTTGAACTTAGCAACTTTCTTAGCAGCAATCTGAATCTTCTCTTTTGATTTTGGGTTGATACCTTCGCGAGCAGGACGCTCAGAAGTTGAGAATGTACCAAAACCCTACGAGCTGTATTTTTATCACCAGCAGCAAGAGCTTCCTTGATAGCTTCTGTTGTAGCATCTAAAGTCTTCTTAGCAACAGCCTTACTTACCTCTGCATTAGCTGCAATCTTTTCAATTAATTCTGTTTTGTTCATAATTTTGAATTGTTTATTGATAACTTTTATATTTACTGTCTATGTTTTTTGTTGCAAAATATACTTGTTTACTTTTTATAAAACAAATAAAAATCGGAGGAAAAGTGTAGAAATTTATAAAAAAAGTCTTTATCTCGCTTATTTTTCTGCTTAATAACGAGAGAATTTCGTATTTTTTGCATTGATTAAAAGATAAACTAAATAGAATAAAATTAAGGCAAATGCGAAATATTCCAGTTGTAACAAAAGAATCTTCTAATTATAAATATTTTTGGTTTTTTTATAGCTACATACGTTATAGAGAGAAGTTTAAATATAGACTTGAATGAACTTCTTGGTTTACATTTCTTTTTAGCTCCCGACTTTCGTGCTTGGCAGTTTTTTACTTATATGTTCATGCATGGCGGTTTTACGCATATTTTGATGAATATGTTTATGTTGTGGATGTTCGGTATGGTTGTTGAGAGAGTATGGGGTGCAAAGAAGTTTCTTTTTTATTATATTGTGTGTGGTGTTGGTGCTGGACTCTGTCAAGAGTTGGCACAATATGGCACGTATCTTGTGAATGGATTGGCTCATTTTGAATCAGTAAAAATAGGAACAAGCATTATTCCTATGGACGTTTATCTGAATATGATGAACACCGTTGGTGCTTCGGGTGCCATTTATGGTGTGCTGCTTGCTTTCGGAATGTTGTTTCCCGAGGAGCGTATGTTCATCATTCCAATCCCTGTTCCGATTAAAGCTAAGTGGATAGTGATGGGTTCTATTGCAGTAGAATTATTCTCTGCAATAGATACAAGTAATGATGGGGTGGCGCATTTAGCACATTTAGGTGGTATGCTTTTCGGTTTCATTCTTATTCGTTATTGGAAGAGGCATCCTAATTCTGGTTATGGAGGTTTCGGGATGAACGGAGGGAGTCAGTTCTTTAATAGAATGAAGCATACATGGGGGCAACGTGACGGGAGTGGCACTGGTAATACGACGAATGATAATAGTGGTTTTTGGTCGAATAGTTCTCAGCGTCATGGAGCTGATAATAATAGTGATTGGGACTATAATGCTCAAAAGAAGCAGCAGCAAGAAGAGATAGATCGTATTCTTGACAAGATTCGTAAGAGTGGTTATGACAGTTTAACAAAGGAGGAGAAGCAGTCGCTTTTTGATAGTAGTAAGTGATAAAACAATGATGAGTTGAGGAAGGTCGTGTGTATAAATAAGGGATATAGTCTGTGAATTAGATGTTATGATGTTTGGTAAAATAAAGACGTACACATATCGAATATTGTTGTTCATCAATGTCGTTCTGATTTTTTTAATGTTATTTGTTGGAAATGTTGATAGGTTCAGTCCTGTTGATTATCCAAAGTTGGCCAATTTAGGATTAGGTTTTCCTATACTACTTGCCTTTAATCTCTTTTTCTTGTCTTTTGGTGTTTTCTTCGTTTGCGTACAATATGGTTGCCATTACTGGGTTTTCTGCTTTGTTATGGTCCTATTCGTAGTTACTCACCTTTCAATCTTCCTAATGAAAAGCCACATGGTAGTATAAAGGTGTTATCTTATAATGTTTTCATGTTCTCTACATGGAGCGAACCAAAGGCAGCGACAAATTCAATTGTAGAGTATATTGTAAAGAGTAAGGCTGATATAGTCTGTTTACAAGAGGCACAGGCTGATGATAAAGGTAGTGACAATATCTATGCAACATTAAAAAAACATTATCCTTATTTTAAGTTGATGAAGAAAAAGCGACCCGGTGCAGATTATATGGTGTTACTGAGCAAATATCCTGTACTTTGGCAAGATACGATACCATACGGGTCAAGTAGCAATCAAAGTGTGGCTTATATGTTAGATGTTAAAGGAACGAATGCCCTTGTTGTGAATAATCATTTCGAGAGTTTCGGATTGAGTAACGATGACAAACTTGGGTTTAAGACACTCGTAAAAGGACAGTTGAAGTCTCGTCAAGCTAAGAGGAAGTCAGCTCATCTTATTAATAAGTTAGGCGAAGTGTCTGCACGACGTGCACCGCAGGCAGAGGTTGTTGCCCGTTATGTTCAGAAATATCTTGACAGGAATGTGCCTGTTATTCTTTGTGGAGATTTTAATGATAGTCCTATAAGTTATACACATAGAGTGGTGTCAAGAGAGCTGAATGATTGCTTTGTAGAGAGTGGTAATGGACCGGGAATAAGTTATCATAAGAGTGGAATGTATTTCCGTATAGACCATATCTTATGTTCAGACGATTTTGAGCCTTATGGTGCAAAGGTCGACAATAGTGTGGCTACTTCCGACCATTATCCTATCTATTGTTGGCTCAAATATCGTCCAAAACCTTAAAAAAACACACATTTATAAGGTATAAATTTCACAAAGTGTGAAAATTTGCTTATCTTTGCACGTCTATCAAGTGTAGCGAAATAATAATTAAAAACAATCAAATAAAAATGCAAAACAAAGGATTAGTAATTTGCGTAGCCGTTCTCTTGACGCTTGCAAGTATCTTCTACCTGTCATTTTCAGTAGTAACAAACTACTATGATGGTCAGGCCGCAAAGATTAAGGACCCTATTGCACAACAGGATTATAAAGATTCTGTAAAGTATTTGGGAGTCTATTCTTACCAAAAATGCCTTGAAACACAGATCGGTCTCGGTCTTGACTTGAAGGGTGGTATGAACGTTGTACTCGAAATCTCAGTACCTGATGTTGTTGATTTCTTGGCAGATCATAAGCAGGATGCTGCTTATCAGAAGGCTATGGAAATGGCAAGACAAGAAGAGATGACAAGTCAAAAGAACTTTATCACACTCTTTGTAGAGGCTTATCACAAGGTAGCTCCAGGTCATAAACTTGCTGAAATCTTCGCTACACAGCAGCTTAAAGGTAAGGTTAGCACACAGAGTTCGGATGAGGAAGTTGAGAAAGCACTTCGTGAAGAGGTGTCTGCAGCTATCGATAACTCTTACAATGTAGTAACAAATCGTATCGACCAGTATGGTGTTGTACAGCCAAACATTCAGAAGTTGGAAGGTCAGGAAGGACGACTCATGGTTGAAATGCCTGGTATTCGTGAGCCAGAGCGTATGCGTAAGCTCCTCCAGGGTTCTGCTAACCTTGAGTTCTGGGAGACATATAGCAACCAGGAAGTTACTCCTTACCTTGATCAGCTTGATCAGCGTTTGGCTAATGGTGACACAAAGGCAGATACTACGGCTACTGATTCTACAAAGAAGGTTCAGACTGCATCTGTTGCATCTCCAAAGTTCGTACTCAACAAGAATAATGCTGTAAAGGGTGAGGACGCTCAGATGGCAGCATTAAAGAAGATGCATCCATTACTCTCTATGTTGCAGACTGTTCCTGGTGAAGCCCTTAGCCTTGTAGGTTATGCAAGCGTACGTGATACTGCTGCCATTAACAAGGTGCTTCATAGTCAAGTAGCTAAGCAAATCTTGCCAAGCGACTTAAAGCTCCTTTGGGGTGCAAAGCCAGCCGAAGGTCTTAACAAGAAGAATGTTTATGAGCTTTATGCTTTGAAAGTGACAACTTCTGACGGGCGTGCTCCACTTGAAGGAGATGTTGTTACAGATGCTAAGGACCAGTTCGACCAGCATGGTCGTCCAGAGGTAAGCATGACAATGAACTCTGAGGGTGCGCGTGAATGGGCTGCTTTGACAAAGGCGAATATAAACAAAGCAATTGCAATTGTACTCGATGGCGTTGTTTATTCAGCTCCTCGTGTCAATGGTGAGATTACAGGTGGACAGTCATCTATTTCTGGTAACTTCACGATTGAAGATACAAAAGACTTGGCAAACACATTGAAGTCAGGTCGTATGCCTGCTCCTGCAAAGATTGTACAGGAGGAAGTTGTTGGTCCAACACTGGGTGCACAGTCTATTGAGCAGGGACTTATTTCATTTGCTATTGCTTTCGTACTCTTGATGCTTTACATGATTGTAATGTACAACTTCATTCCTGGTATGATGGCAAACATCGCTTTGATAGCCAACCTTTTCTTTACATTGGGTGTCTTAGCGTCATTCCAGTCAGCATTGACAATGCCTGGTATCGCTGGTATCGTATTGACCTTGGGTACAGCAGTGGATGCTAACGTGCTTATCTACGAGCGTATTAAGGAAGAGTTGAAGCTCGGTAAGGGTATGAAGCAGGCTTTGAAGGAAGGTTATGGTAATGCTTTCTCAGCTATCTTTGACTCTAACTTGACATCACTTATTACGGGTGTTATTCTTCTTGTGACTGGTACGGGTCCTATCCGCGGTTTCGCTACAACTTGGATTATTGGTATCGTTATCTCATTCTTCACAGCAGTGTTCCTCACACGTCTTGTTTTTGAGAACCGTGTAGGTAAGGATAAGTGGATGAATTTGAACTTTACAACAGGTTTGTCTAAGAACTTTATGCAGGATAAGAACTACAATTTCTTAAGTACTTATAAGACAACTTTCGCCGTTTGGGGTATTGCTGTTTTGGTATGTATTGTAAGTTTGCTGTACGTGGTTTGAGTCGTAGTATTGATTTTACTGGTGGTCGTAACTATGTAGTCACACTCAACAAACCTACTCATGTAGAGGATGTTCGTAAGGTGATGAATGGTGCGTTCGTAAATACTGTTGGTGAGAATGCGGGTAAGCCAGCGACAACAACAGTTATTGCACTTGGTACAGATGGTAAGACTATCCGTGTATCAACCAACTACAATATCGAATCAAACAATCCTGCAGAGGACGACAAGGCAGAGACAATCCTTTACAACACATTAAAGAAGGGTGGCTTTGTAAGTCAGGCAAGTGTTGAGAAGTTCAAGAACCCAGATATTCGTGAGGGTGGCTCAATTATTCAGAGTGCAAAGGTTGGTCCTTCAATCGCTAAGAACATTACATACAATGCTATTATGAGCGTATTGTTGGCAATCTTCTTCATCTTCTTGTATATCCTCTTGCGTTTCCGCAACATCGGTTTCTCTGTTGGTTCAATCGTTGGTTTGGCACTTGACACAACAATCGTTATTGGTTGCTTCTCATTGTGCTATGGTTGGATAGGCTTCTCGCTTGAGATTGATCAGACCTTCATTGGTGCAATCTTGACAGTTATCGGTTATGATATCAACGATACAGTGGTTGTTTACGACCGTATCCGTGAGAACTTGGGTAAGCACAAGCATAATCTTGCTAAGGCTGACATTCAGAAAATCTTTAATGATTCTATCAATCAGACCCTCTCACGTACTATCAACACATCTGTTTCAACATTGATTGTACTCGTGTCTATCTTCATCCTTGGTGGTGAAAGTATTCGTAGCTTCTCATTTGCAATGATTATTGGTATTGTTATCGGTACATTGAGTTCAATCTTCATCGCATCACCTGTTGCTTACCTTGTATTGGGTAAGAAGATTGAGCAGCGTTCAAAGGAACTTACAGAGGCACCAGTTGAGGCTTAATCATAAGATAGCCTGATCAAGGTTTACACCTTATTATATATAACAGCCCGTTACCAACAATGGTAGCGGGTTGTTTTTTTCTGGTTAAAGCTAAATAAGGTTTCAGAACTTAATGGTGTATGCCATGTGTCATTGTTAATAAACTTTTGTAGAGATAGCCATTATTTCCTTTGCTATTCACTATCCTTACAATATATGTGTGGTGTCCGTAAGACTTTTGTTCGACTGCAACAGCGCGGCGGAAAACGCAAAGCAAGGATAATATTGGTGATTTATGGCTTTTTATTTTGTTGTTCATGTGGTTTGCACTACCTTTGTAGTCCAATTAAGAAAGTAATAATGAATAAGAAAAATATACTTCTTATCAACGACATTGCTGGATACGGAAAGGTTGCAACGGCAGCAATGCTCCCAATCTTGTCCTACATGGGACATCCAGTTTATAATCTCCCTACGGCGTTGGTATCTAATACGCTCGATTATGGTAAGTTCAATATTCTTGAAACAACAGACTATATCAAGGGAGTGTTTCCTGTATGGAAGGAACTTGGTTTTTGTTTTGATGCCATAGCAACAGGGTTTATGGTTTCAGAACGACAGGCAAAACTCGTAGCAGACTATTGTCGTGAGCAGGCTGAACGTGGTACGACAATCTTCGTGGACCCTATTATGGGTGATGAGGGAAAGCTCTATAATGGAGTGACGGCTGCAACCATCAACTCTATGAGAGAGATGATTAGCGTAGCCGACTTAACTTATCCTAATTATACAGAGGCTTGTTTTCTTACGTCAAGTAAATATGATGAGCAGGGAGTGAGCTTTGATGAGGCTAAAAGGCTGCTCGATGCTTTGCGTTTGATTGGTACGAAATCGGCAATGATTACTTCTATTCTTGTAGAAGGTACTCCTTCAGTGGTAGGATATAATCACGTGATAGACGAGTATTTCAGGTTGGCTTATACCGAAATTCCTGTACATTTCCCTGGTACAGGCGATATTTTTTCGGCAATTCTTATTGGTCATCTGTTGAATGGCGAACAGCTGATAGCCAGTACGCAGAAGGCTATTGATGGTGTGTACAAACTAATTGACCTCAATAAAGACAATAAAGATAAAAACAGAGGAATACCTTTGGAAAAGTATCTTGACGTCTTGTAATATATAATTATGGATTGGATTAACGGACTATTTGCCATTCCTTCGGCATTGCAGGCAGTTGTTGTTTTGTCGCTTGTTTGTACGGTTGGTTTAGGCTTAGGTAAGATTAGAATAGCTGGCATATCACTTGGAATAGCCTTTGTGTTCTTTTTTGGTATTGCTGTGGGTAGCTTTGGTTTGCTTGTAGATGAGCAAATGCTCAACTATTGCGAAACGTTTGGTTTGGTAATCTTTGTCTATACACTTGGACTGAGTGTAGGACCGAACTTCTTTGGTTCTTTCAGACATGAAGGAACATTGTTCAATCTTTGGGGGTTGGGAGTTATCCTTTTGGGAACTTTGATGGCAGTAGTTCTTTCGTATGCCATGAATGTACCAATGCCAGATATGATTGGTATTCTTGTGGTGCAACAACCAATACTCCCGCATTGGGTGCTGCACAGCAAGCATTACAACATATAGGAATGAGTGGTGGTACGGCAGCATTGGCAACGGCAGTAACATATCCGCTTGGTGTGGTTGGTGTTATCTTTGCAATGATATTTATTAGGAAGTTCTTTGTCAAACCTTCAGACTTAGTTGTTCATTCAGGTGCAGAAGATGATCATACATACATAGGGCAGTTTGTGGTTCTTAACCCAGCTGTTAATGGTAAGACTATAGCAGAAATAGCACAAGGGACACATCGAAAGTTTATTATCTCACGTATATGGCGTGGTGATGATGTAATTGTTCCGATGAGTTCGACGGTGCTGAAAACCAATGATAATCTGCTTGTAGCGACAAAACGCGATGAAGTGCCAGCGATGGAGATACTCTTTGGACAGAAGGTAAAGCGTGATTTGAATAAGGAACAAGTGGATTGGAACCATCTTGATACAAAGGTAGAGAGTCGTGTCATCGTTTGTCAAAGGGTGTTTTGAATGGTAAGAAGCTCGGACAGCTTCATCTTCGTGATGCTTATAATGTCAATGTGAGTCGTGTTCTTCGTGGTGATATTAAACTACTTGCAACACAAGATCTTGTTGTTCGTTATGGCGACCGCCTTACCTTAGTAGGTCAGCCAGAGGCTATCGATCAGGCAGAAACATTCTTGGGTAATTCTGTTAAGACACTTAATGAACCAAATCTTGCTGTTATCTTCCTCGGAATGCTTCTTGGTTTAGCTTTGGGAACTATTCCTATCACCCTCCCCGGTATGGACTCTCCTATCAGAATGGGTATTGCGGGTGGTCCAATTATTATGGGTATTCTTGCAGGTGCCTTTGGACCTCGTTTACATTTCATTGCTTATACGACGCGTAGTGCTTCATTGATGCTTCGTAAATTGGGACTATCTCTTTACCTTGCGTGTTTAGGTTTAGATGCTGGAAAGGATTTCTTACATATCGTTTTACGTCCAGAGGGTTTGCTATGGATAGGCTTAGGTTTTATTCTAACATTTGTTCCTATTGTTATTGTTGCCTTGATAGCTTTACGATTGAAGAAGTTTGATTTTGGTACAATCTGTGGTATTCTTTGTGGTTCGATGGCTAATCCAATGGCATTGGGTTATGCAAACGATACGTTAAAGGGTGAAACCAGTAATATTAGTTATGCTTCGGTCTATCCTTTGGGTATGTTTGCCAGAGTGATTATAGCACAGATTTTGGTAATGTTCTTTGTCTGATAGGTTCTTAGTGTCACAATGATTATCAGTTTGTCTCAGTTGTCAGTAGGCTATTCGTCTTCCCATCCCGTTATTTCTGATATTAGTGTCGAGTTACATAGCGGGCAACTTGCTTGTTTGATAGGGGAGAATGGTATTGGTAAATCGACTCTTTTGAAGACACTTACAGGCTTTCTTCCTAAGTTGAAAGGTCGTCTTTTATTGGATAATCGTGACATAGAATCGTTCTCTCAGCAGGAACTTGCACGGCAGGTGAGTATTGTTTTGACACAGAAGCCTGACGTACAGAATCTTACGATAGAAGAGATAATAGGGTTGGGGAGGTCGCCTTATACAGGCTTCTTTGGTCGCTTACGTGCAGAAGACCGCTTGGTCGTTGATGATGCCATTGCTGCGATGGGTATAGAAAAGCTCAGAGGGAGAATGATTCAGACTCTTTCTGATGGCGAAAGACAGAAAGTGATGATTGCGAAAGCATTGGCACAAGAGACTTCTGTCATCTTACTTGATGAGCCAACGGCGTTTCTTGACTTCCCTTCTAAGGTTGACACCTTTCAGTCCTTACGGAATATGGCGCACGAAAGGGATAAGTTGATTCTTCTTTCAACTCATGACTTAGATCTTGCTGCACGCTTTGCTGATAGTTTGTTGGAGGTGAAGAAGGGGGCGTTAATGGCAGTTTCAGCAGCGGATGTAAGGACTTCTATGCGTGCTATCATTGATGTATGAAACCTTTATTTGCGAGTCATTTGCTTGCTTCTTCAAGTTAATACGTAAAGTAAAACATTAAAATTAAAATTAAAATAGAAAGAACTTATGAAAAAGAAAGTATGGTTAGCCCCTATTGTTCTTATGCTTACGTTAGTCCTGAATAGTTGTGTTACGCAACAGAAGGCAGCGGAGTCAGTAGTGACAGCAGTTGTTAAAGATACTGTTGTTGCCGTCGAGCCTTTGAAGGACGTAATTAGTATTGTTGAAGCATTGGATATGTATCAGCATCCAGATAAGGTAGATACGATTACGAAGAAGTATGGTTACAAATTAAAGACAAATTATGAGGTTTATCGATTGGATAAATTCTCTAAGATGTATTATAAGAATTGTGTGCTTGCAAAGATTCTTACAGGTGATATGTATGAGGATTACCCAAAGCCTATGCGTAAGGGAATTTCAAGTTATGTGGCATTTAAGGATGGAGCTATCATTATCGCAGTGTTCAATCAGCCAGCATACGACAACCTTGTGGCTCAGGTAAAGGCTGCTGGATTTACCTTGGATATGCCTGGTAGCGAGGATATATATACCAATGGTAGCCGCACTATCGCTTGTTATAAGGATGGAAAGAGTGTGAGAATTCAGTAAAGAACCTCTCTTATTCTTACGGCTTAACAGCATAAGACATAACCCTCTCATTGCTTCTCTTTTAGCATTATTCATGTGCTAAAGAAAGTTGAGAGGTTTTTTGTTTACTTTTCTTGTTTTTTTGTTTGCTTTTTTCAGTTATAAAGATTATATTTGTTGCCTTAATACATGGAAAGTCTAATCGAATGAAAAATCTATTGTTGACCTTTCTGTTAGGGTTTATTAGTCTCACTTCTGCCGCACAACAAAGCTATGAATGGGAAGAATTGTTCGAAGAACTCTATGCAAGTAATGATGAAAATACGGATGCAAAGGAGCAAACTTTTGAACTTTTAGCCGACCTTTCAGAACATCCATTAAACCTCAATACGGCAAGTCGGGAAGAACTTGAGCGTATTCCCTTTCTTACCGCAGAACAGATAGAGGATATACAAGCATACGTGTATCAATATCATGGTATGCAATCGTTGGGCGAATTGGCAATGATTGAGTCCTTAGATGCTCTTCGTCGGCAGTTGCTCCCTTATTTTGTCTATGTTTCTCCCATAGATGAACAACGGCAGTTTCCTACACTTAGTTCGATTGTCAAGGGAGGAAAGCAGACCTTATTATTCACCGCTTATCTTCCTTTTTATCAACGTGCAGGCGATCGCAATGGCTATCTTGGCTATCCCTATACCCATTCTTTCGTTATTCCTTTCGTTATGCTGATTATGTTCAAGCAGGATTAGTAGGCGCACAAGACGCTGGTGAACCCTTCTTTGCCCATAGAAATAGTTTGGGTTACGATCATTATAGTTTCTACTTGTTATTAAGAAAGATGGGACGATTAAAAAGTCTTGTTGTAGGACGTTATAAAGTAAACTTCGGTCAAGGACTTGTAATCAATAATTCCTTTGGCTTTGGAAAACTGGCTATACTCTCAACATTAGGCAGACAATCGTCAGGTATTCATGCACATTCCTCTCGTTCGTCGGTCAATTATTTGCAAGGAGGGGCTGCAACGATAGAACTTGCAAAGCATATAGATATTACAGCTTTCCTTTCCTATCGTAGTATAGACGCAAGTCTTACGGAAAGTGGTACGATAAGAACAATTCTCAGGACGGGTTATCACCGCACGGAGCGTGAGATGAGGGGTAAGGATGCTGCCACGCAGTTTGCTGGTGGAACCCATTTAGCATGGTCCTCTGGTGCGTATCGTATGGGATTGACAGCTATTTATTCATGTTTTAATAAGGACTTAACTCCTAACACAAGTTTATATTACCGCAAGTATGCGCCTTCTGGTAATAACTTTTGGAATATTGGTGCAGATTATAGCTATCAGCATCCACGTTGGTCGTTGGTCGGTGAGGCTGCATTGGATAGCAAGGGGAGTGTAGCAATGATGAATAACCTTACGTGTCAGCCTACTTCCAACCTCTCTTTACTTGCTGTTCAGCGTTATTATAGCTATCAATACACTGCTCTTTTCGCACGTGGGTTGACTAATAATGGGACTGTTCAGAATGAAAGTGGAATACTCGTTGGTGCGAATTGGAATGTTAAACGTGGTTTATCGCTTATGGCTTATACAGATTTTGCCTATTTCTCACATCCTCGTTTTGGCGCACATATAGCCAGTAAGACATGGGATAACCTGATAATGCTTACTTACTCTCGGCGACGTTGGACGGTTTTGACACGTTATCGTGTTAGGATAAGTGAGAAGGATAATACCAATAAGACTACTCTTGTAAACGAACTCACGCAGCGTGGTCGCTTTTCTTTGGCTTATTCTGCCACTTCTTGGAGTTGTAAAAGTCAGTTGGATATTGCTACAAGCAATTATCTCAAAAGTAGTTTTGGTTATATGTTCTGTGAGTCAGGAACATGGAAACCTCTGTCGTGGTTAATGATCAATGCTTCAATAGGTTATTTCCATACAGCCGATTTTGCCTCACGCATTTATGTTTATGAGCGTGGTCCACTCTATTCTTTCAGCTTTCCAGCCTTCTTTGGTAGAGGTATGCGTTATAGTTTCTTTGCGCGAGCTGATTTATCTAACCATCTCATGTGTATCCTTCGAAGTTCTACCACTCATTTTTTCGACCGTAACCAAATATCTTCGGGACTTCAGAAAGTCCATTCTTCAACGTTAAGTGGACTTGATATTCAACTTCGTTGGCGGTTTTAATGTTGAGAGTCGTTGTAATTACGAATTATAAAGTGATTTGCACTTGTTATTTGGGGATTATAATTTGCGACAAAATAGGGTGTAACTTTTTATGATGAAAAAGGAAAATAAGGTGAGAGTTAAATAGAAAGCTATGATAAATTATCATTTATTGTGTTTTTTTATCTTTACCTTTGTGTCATAAATATTTAGCAAGGAATGAGTTCACTACAAACATTTTTTCGTTATTGTTTCCCTATTCTGTTGTGTGGGCGTAAAGGCGCAAGTCGGTGTGACTACGCAGGAAGACGTTTGGACTACTAAAAAAGATGAAAAGACAGGGAAACTTGCAATTTACACCATAGAAGGGAGAGTGCTATTAGATAATCTTGATAGCATTAAACGCTTGAAAAGGAACGTGTTTGTTGTCACCAAGAATAACCAGAAAGGGATTTACGACAGCAAAGGGAAGGAATTAATACCCATTAAATACGACAAAATAGAAGTTTTTGGCGATTATTGGTACAGCTTCTGGAAAGTGTACTTGAATGGAAGACAAGGTCTCTACACCTACGAAGGGAAGCAAGTGCTACCTGCTGAATACGAAAATATATCTCATATAGACAGAGGATATAAAAAGTCTCCCAGTCTTATAGTAAAAGAAAAAAATAAATATGGTATGTTCAATGGCGAGGGCGAACGTCTGATAAAGTCAGAATATGATGACGTAAGATTTTACAATGATCATTATGTATTCCTAAAAGGAGAACAGAAAGATTATCTGAAGAGAGACAGACAAACGTTGCTTAAAGGTATCACAATAAAAGAACCAATAACCAATTGGGTGAATGAAAATGGTAATTCCAAACAACTTTCTTATTTTATATTTGAAGATAATGAAGGTAAGTTAGGCTTATTAAATGAAGAAGACAGTGTACTGATAAAGTCGCAATATGAGTCTATGGATTCATATTATAACTTTTCAAGCGGTAAAACGGACTATCTTATCGTAAAACAAAACTCACTCTATGGAGTAGTAAATCTTTCAAACGAGGTTGTAGTCCCATTTAAATATAAGTCATTTTCAAAGATTTACGTACGCGATTACTTTGTTTTAGAAGACGAAGAGGGATATATGCTTTGCTCTATGAAAGACAATAGCATTTTTCAATCGTTGCATTTCGACAATATAAGAGAAGCAGAAGGTCCGTATGCTGTCATTGAGAAAAGAGGAAAAAAAGCCTTTTTAAATAAGCAAACACTCGCTCTGCTCTTCCCCTTTAAATATGAAGACATTTCAATAGCAATAGAAGACAGTCTTTATTGCGTAAAACTGAACGGCAAATATGGTATTGTTGATAAAGACGACAAAGTCGTTATTCCATATATGTACGACAGCGAGCTGTACAAAGTTGGGGGTGACAAGTTTGTGGTAAACAAAGATAACAAATATGGCATCATCAACTTTAATAATCAACTCGTCTTTGGTATGATTTCCCATCCTATTCTGGCTTACGATGATTATTTCCAAGTTATGGATATAAGCAGAAATAATCCTGAATATGACTGGAATTTTAAGGAAATAAAAAGGAATAACAAAAGCCTCTCCTCAATTCATTAAAACTACCAAAGAAAAAGGCTGCCATAAGCATTTATAAATGCCTATGACAGCCTATTTGTATTACGTTTGTTTTTAATTTTTCTATTAAAAGTATCACTTCACCATTTCTAAGAAGTATTCATGTACACGTGTATCACTATCCAATTCAGGATGAAAAGCAGTGACAAGATGACTTCCTTGACGAGCAGCAACGATATGACCATCAACTTCTGAAAGTATTTCTACTTCTTCAGATGCTTCCTTAATATAAGGTGCACGGATAAAAGTCATTGGGATATCGCCTTCGATTCCCTTAAAAGAAGCCTCCGTATGGAAACTGCCCAACTGACGGCCGTAGGCGTTACGAGCTGCTGTCATATTCATTGTACCCAATCGAGGAGGAACAGGTGCAGACGTACTATTTCCCTCTACTTCATGAGCAAGGAGTATCAAGCCTGCACAAGTACCAAAGACAGGTAGACCAGCTTCGATAGCTTCACGAATAGGTTCAAGCAGACCAAGTTCACGAAGAAGTTTCCCTTGTGTGGTACTTTCACCACCCGGAATAATCAATCCATCTTTCTCCTGCTGCCAATCTTCCAATCGGCGCACCTCAAAGCAATCCACTCCCAGTTTACGGAGCATTAACTCATGCTCTAAGAACGCTCCTTGCAGTGCAAGAACGGCAATTCTCATTGTCCACGCTCAGCCATGAGCACTTCAATCTCGTGCTCGTTGATACCAACCATAGCCTCACCCAAGTCTTCTGACAAGAGTGCTAACTCCTTCGGATTGTTATAGTTTGTAACCGCCTTAACGATAGCAGCAGCACGCTTAGCTGGATCACCACTCTTGAAGATACCAGAACCAACGAAGACTCCCTCAGCACCAAGTTGCATCATCAATGCAGCATCGGCAGGAGTAGCCACACCGCCAGCAGCGAAATTCACTACAGGCAGCTTACCATTCTCGTGTACATACTTTACGAGTTCGTATGGTGCTTGCAACTGTTTGGCTGCTTCGAAGAGTTCATCTTCACGCTTGCTAACGAGTTCGCGAATCTGACTTTGCATCAGACGCATGTGACTAACAGCCTGAACAACATCACCTGTACCAGGCTCACCCTTTGTACGAATCATAGTTGCACCCTCTGCAATACGACGCAAAGCCTCGCTTAGGTTACGTGCACCACAGACGAATGGAACCTCAAACTGTGTCTTATCAATATGATAGATATTGTCAGCAGGAGAAAGTACCTCACTCTCATCAATGTAATCAATCTCAATAGCCTGCAGAATCTGTGCCTCAGAGATATGACCGATACGACACTTGCCATTACAGGGATCGTAACAGCCTCCTGAATACCCTTAATCATCTTAGGGTCGCTCATACGTGAAACGCCTCCTGCTGCACGAATGTCTGCTGGGATACGTTCCAAGGCCATTACTGCACAAGCACCTGCGGCCTCAGCGATACGAGCCTGCTCTGGTGTTGTTACGTCCATGATTACACCGCCCTTTAACATCTGGGCGAGGTTGCGGTTTAGTTCTTGTCTATTTGCCATATTACTTTAATTTTTTAGATTTCTACCATGTTTCACTCACGAATGAGTGTACATGAAGATGTTATATATGTTATATGTGTTAGTTAATATTAGAAATTCCTTTTAAAACGATGAGAAAAGCGTAAGAACAACACACGGATTTATGAGCTTTAAAAGCCTACATGCTGTCCTGTACTTTATTCCGTTAGGCTCTCCCCTCCTTTGGAGGGGTTGGGGGAGGTCCCCCTACGCCCTTCTCCATTCACTGGGAGTCTGCCCCACTTGTTTTCTAAAGAACTTTGAGAACTGTGCTTGTGAGGTAAAGCCATGTTCGTAGGCAATCTCTTGTATTGTCTTTTGCGTTGTACGAAGCTGACAAGCAAGTGCGTCTGCAAGTGTATGGTCAATGATACTCTTTGGCGACTTTCCCGATATTCTGTGTGCCACCTGCGAGAGATAACGTGGAGAAACATTCAAGCAGTCAGCATAAAAGGCTACATCACGATTGGTGTGATAATGCTGCTGCACTGCTTCTAAAAATTCATTGTATAATTGACTACTCCTCCCACTCAGGTCACTCTTTCTGGCAACAAGGGTTTTTACATATTCTCGTGCATGCTGCAAAGCCAAATCCATTGGCTCGTCTTGACTTAGATAGACTGCAAGAGATGATGAGAAACTATTGGCAAGACCATGCTGCAAAGCGTCGTCTAACACAAAGGAGCGTATGGCTTGTTGTCCTTCTACCTTAGTGGAAGTGCATTCGAAAATATTTTCAGCCTCACCTTCTCGCAGAATTACAAGCGAACATAATGGAAGTAAGCGGCAACGTATCTGTGTAATTACGTCATCTGATAATAATCTGTCGCCATTGCTTGCCGTTACAATTGGGTCGTATATAATATGGTGTGGACGATACTTAAGTAGTGCATCCACCACTACGGCTAAGGTTTCTATGGTTCTTATCATTCCCACTTTCACAGTGTCGGGCTGCATGTCATTGATAATAGCATCAATTTGACCTCTGACAATTTCAGATGGAAGGTCATAAAAAGCCTGAATACCCAACGTGTTCTGTACAGTGATGGATGTTACTGCTGATACTGCATAGCCTCCTAATGCTGCTATCGTTCTGATATCAGCTTGAACCCCAGAGCCACCAGTGCTGTCGGAACCTGTTATGGTGAGAATTGTCTTCAACTTTTATGGGTGATTATTTAGCATACAAAGTAAAAAGAAAATATTGAAACCTGCAAGAATTATTCCTAAATTGACAAGAAAAACTAAAGTTCTGACTTATTATAGGGGAGTTAGATGTGTTTTGGTTTATATGTCTGTTAGGTTAGTTTTGCTCGTTAGTGACATATTTTGAGGTGAGGAGGGTAAGAAATAGACAATAAAATGGACTTGATGATACTCTATGAATAACTTAGGATTTCAGTTAGGGTTATAGGAAAGGTATTCATACCTTTTATATGTGGATTATAAATTACCTAATAATAGGTATTTGTGGATTGTGAAAAAAAGTGTACCTTTGTCACGTTATTTAACAAATTATCATAATAACAAATGAAAAAGTATTTACTTATTTTCGCAGCAATTTTATGCTCTCTTGCAAGCATGGCGCAAAACACCGATGCAATGCTCTTCGGTGATGTAAAGGCTAAAGAGGGTGGAAAACATCTTGCTCATGCCGTAATTCGAGTTAAAGGTACAAACCTTAAGACTCAATGTGATGCAACTGGACACTTCAAATTAAGCAATTTGCCTGTGGGTAAGCAGGTTATTATTGCTTCACTTGATGGTTATCAACAAAAGGAAATCGAAGTAAACATGACTACTAATAAGGGAGTTAGTGCTTACTTTGAATTAGAAAAAGACCCATTGGAGTTGAGTCAGGTCGTTGTAACAGGTACTCGTACCAGTCACTTTGTTAAGGATGTGCCAATCCGTACAGAGGTCTTGACCTCACAGGCTATCACAAAGAAGAATGCACAGAACTTATATGAAGCACTTGAAGGTGTACCGGGTATCCGTGTAGAACAGCAGTGTCAGTTCTGTAACTTCTCAGAGGTTCGTATGCAGGGCTTGGGTGCTGAGCATACACACAGGTACTCATTGATGGTGAGCCAATTTACTCTGGTCTTGCTGGTGTGTATGGTCTTCAGCAGATTGGTACCAACGACATTGATCGTCTTGAAGTGGTTAAGGGTGCTGGTTCTGCCCTCTATGGTAGTAGTGCCGTTGCTGGTGCTATCAACATTATCTCAAAGGAACCAACTTTTGAGCCATCTGTTAATGGTGATATTCAGTTCGGAAACTTTGGCTTCAAGAGCTATAAAGGTTCTGGTTCTATGCGTTATAACAATATCGGTCTTAGTGTTTTCGCACAACACACACAGATGGATGCTATCGATCGTACACAGAATGGTCTTACACGTGATGAGGTAAATCATAAGGATAGTATCTCTGATCGCGTAAATGAAACTATGAATAATATTGGTTTCAGTCTGTATTTTTATCAGCCTTTTGCTAAGAATGATAAACTTGTTTTGCGTGGTAAGGTTATTGACGAGCATCGCTTCGGTGGTGTTATGAAGGATGATCAATATTTAAATCCTTATACTGATCAAACAGAGGATATTCGTACCAATCGCCTCTCAGCCGATTTCGCTTATACACTTCCTATTGGTAAGCATTCTGAGTTGAACCTTACAACAGCTTATGTATATCACAAGCGTCAGGCAACTAACGATACCTTCCTCCATGACTACATGGATTCTCACAAGGATCCAGCACATCCAGATGAGGATGGTGCAGAACCTCCAGTTTCTATGATGCGCCCATACATTGCTAAGGAGAATACGGTGACACCATCGCTCACCTTCACTTCAATCCTTGGCAACCACACATTGCTCGGTGGTGTACAGGGTTATTTCACTCGTTTGCGTGAGACAGGACTCTATGTAATCTCTGCTGAGGACGAGAAGGGGAACTTCTTACTATGGCGTTCCATATACTTCTATCGGTAAGAAGCATGCCAATGAACTTGGTTTCTTCGTACAAGATGAGTGGAACGTAACTCCAAAACTGACTGTTGTACCGGGTATCCGTATCGACTCTCATAGCTCTGGTGAGGAATATTCTACCAGCGTAAAGGTTTCAGATGCAGCCTTCCCTACATCAAAGTTTAGCAAGACAACCGTCAATCCACGTATTGCTATCAAGTATGAAGTGACTCCTTCTTTTGTTCTTCGTGCTAATATTGGTACAGGTTTCCGTGCTCCATACGGCTTCTCTGAGGACCTCCACCTCTGTAGTGGTTCGCCACGTGTGTGGAAGTCATCTAACCTCAAGGGCGAGCGTGCTATCAGCTATAATCTCTCAGCCGACTACTATGCAAAGAAGTATCAGTTCAGCATCAACCTCTTCCGTACTAACTTGCAGGATAAGATTCAGTTCTCTCCTGCAGACAATGAGGTTAAGAAGTTTGGTTATTCTTACCAGTGGGAGAATGTTGATGACGCCTATGTACAGGGTATAGAATTAGGTGCAAAGGCAAACCTCTTCCGTAACTTCAATGCTGGTATTAATTGGACCTTCAATCAGGGTAAGTTCAAGCATCAGCGTGCAGAATGGTCAGATCCTGAGGATAAGGATGTAAAAGAATACCCACAGCGTCTACAGTATGCAGAAGATAGCCGTAATATCTCTCGTTTCCCAGCAATGACTGGTGACATCGATCTCGATTACACTCCAGGTACATGGACTTTCTCTCTTACAAGTTCGTTGCAGGGAAGTATGTACATCGACTACAACTCAGAGGACAATGGTGCAACATCAAAGATTAAGAAGACTAACACCTTCATGATTTTCAACTGTCGTGCAGCAAAACGCTTCGGAGCATGTACTGTTTATGCAGGTGGTAAGAACATCTTTAGTTATATCCAAGATGAGAAACACACAGATGACGCAGCCTTTATGTATGCTCCTGTTTATGGTGCAACATGGTATGTTGGTCTCAGTGTTAAGATTTAAGTTACTCTCTGAATTATTTTAATATTAAAATTGTTGCCGCATTGTTGAATAAATAATGCGGCAACTTTTTATAATAAACCCAAATCTTGGTCATTAGACCATAATGTTTCAAGAATTCTTGTTTCTTAACATTATCTAATGCGTGAAGAAATAATACTGTAATACACCTACTTTAGTTTTTAAATCAGTTTGCTGTCACTTTTTAACATTTGAGCCAAATATTCTATAATTCAGATAGTTATAAACTTAACTCGAATGAAAGAAGTGACAGCAAACTTTGTTTTATAACAAATAGGTTATTAGAATTTATGAACGATTTCATGAATGAGTCGTCACTTATCATTTATCTCTCAGCCCAATCACTTCTATCCAAGTTTCTGTACCCAATTGCCTCTGCAATATGCTGAACCTGAACCGATTCCGATGTGTCTAAGTCGGCAATAGAACGAGCTACTTTAAGTATTCTGTTGTAGGCACGGGCAGACAATTTCAAACGTTCCATAGCGTCACGAAGAAGTTTGATAGAAGCCTCGTCGGGTTCTGCAAACTCATGAATCATACGTTCAGTCATCTGAGCATTACAATGAATATTACGAAAGTTACAGAAGCGATCTGTCTGAATAGCACGTGCGCGAATAACTCTCTCGCGAATTGCAGCACTTGATTCGCCTGGGGTTGCCTGAGAAATATCTTTAAAAGGAAGAGGTGCAATCTCACATTGAATATCAATTCTATCCATCAGTGGACCAGATATTTTCGCAAGATACTTCTGAATCTGTCCCGGACTACAAACGCAATGGTGCGTAGGGTCAGCAAAATATCCACATGGGCAAGGGTTCATGCTTGCCACAAACATGAAGCTACAAGGATAAGTGACGGTATATTTTGCACGAGAAATGGTTATTTGTCTATCCTCCAAAGGTTGCCTCAAAACTTCTAAGGTATGCTTGTTAAACTCTGGTAATTCGTCACAAAAGAGAACACCATTATGTGCAAGTGTTATCTCACCAGGCATCGGGTTGGCTCCACCGCCTACAAGTGCAACCTCAGAGATGGTGTGATGAGGGCTACGGAAAGGGCGTTGCGTAATCAAGCCGGTATCCCGATGTAGTTTACCTGCAATAGAGTGAATTTGTGTTGTTTCTAAACTTTCTGAAAGTGATAAAGGCGGTAGGATAGAAGGAAGACGTTTAGCCATCATACTTTTTCCGCTTCCAGGTGGTCCAACCATAATGAGGTTATGTCCCCCCGCAGCGGCTACCTCTAAGGCTCTTTTTACATTCTCTTGCCCACGAACATCTGCAAAATCTAAGTCAAAGGCATATTGATGTTCGTAAAACTCTTTACGAGTGTCGAAGAAACAAGGTTTAGGATTTGATGTACCATTAAGAAAGTCGATTACTTGAAGGATGTTTTCCATTCCATAAACTTCCAGCGTATCAACCACAGCCGCTTCGTGTTCGTTAGCTTTCGGTACGATGATACCCTTAAATTTCTCTGCACGTGCCTTAATAGCTATAGGTAATACACCTTTCACAGGTTGTAGCGTACCATCAAGGCTCAATTCGCCCACAAGCATAAATTCACGCAAATGGTCGCAACTCATCTTGTCGTTAGCAGCCAAAATGGCTATTGCCAATGGAAGGTCAAAGCTGGAACCTTCCTTTTTAAGGTCAGCAGGAGCAAGATTTGCCGTTATGTCGGCTACTGGAAACTTATAACCATTATTAAGAAGTGCAGCTGCTATACGATCATGACTCTCCTTTACCGCTCCGTCAGCCAGACCGGTAAGGTGGAATAATACGCCTCGCGTAATACTAACTTCAACTGTTACGGTGGTGACCTCCATTCCGTTAACAGCTGCACAGAATGTTTTTACAAGCACGATATTAGTTTTTAGTCAATGCCATAACGCTGGCGGATGGTATTTGCTGTGATATTTCTTTCTACCACTTTTCCGTTACGAATGACAATATTATCTGGTATTGTGTTAAGTCCAAAAGTTCTGAGCAGCGGTGTGTTAAGCAATTTTCCATCACAAACATTAGGAAATACGACATCGTCACGTTCCAATGTTTGCTTCACTTCCTTAGGATTTGCATCTACACAGATACCCAACGCTGCAATTTTATTCGCTTTTACGGCATTGTTTAAGGCCTGCTGAATTTCAATGCTTTCATAACTCCATGTTGCCCAAGTGTTAATGATTAGGATGTTCTTTTCCTTAAAAGTCGAATTGTTTATCGTCTTTCCATTTACATCCTTAGTTGAAAACGTAGGTATCTTATTACCGATTGATAGGGTACCAATCTCTGATAACTGACGTTGAAGATGTATCAGTTTGGTGTTATCAGGTTGTTCTTTTATCAATAGAGGTAAGAGTTTCGCAGCCTGCTTATAGTTGGGAGACTCTGTCTGGATAAGATAACGATTAAGAAGATAGGCACTTACGTTCGACTCAGGATGTTCGTTGATAAATGCAAGTGCATACTTTAATTCCTCTGGGGAGACGCATTTTGCTATTTGTTTACGAAACTTTGTCATGAGCTCATTATCCTTCGTACCCTCTACCTCCATCTCCTTCAAGTGAGAGGCATCAGCCTTAATCTCAATTGCTTCGCCAGATTCGGCAAAGATAGGTTGTGTGGAATAATTAGGGAAGATAATAATTAGGGTAGAAGGTTTGTTGCAAGGTTTCTCGTAAGAAAAGCGTCCTGCTTCAATCTTGATAGTATCTAATCCATCGATATCACCATCAGGACTATAAACATAAAGCTCACCTTGATTCATGTGCAAGAAGCGTCCTTCCATCTTGAAGTAACCACTTCTGGCACCACAAGAAACTAACAGCAAGGACAATAAAAGAAAGTATGCTATTCGCTTCATGCGCATTGAGATTTAAGAAAGAAGTGCCGCGAGCGGGACTCGAACCCGCACAGCCATTACTGGCCAAGGGATTTTAAGTCCCTCGTGTCTACCAATTCCACCATTGCGGCAAACCGATTGCAAAGATAAGGCTAAATCTCCAAACTGGCAAAGGTTTTATAAGTTTTTTTTATTTATTAGGCTAATTAATTCATAGAATCAAGTAGACTAACATTTTCTATCGAGCCTAAAAACGATTAATTCACACTCAGCAAACCATAGGGAGCTGTACTATTTGCTTTGTATCGTGTCAACTTCTTTCCCCCTTCATGCGACACGACATTCCCACCTGTATTAAGATTATATTTACGATGACAATTATTGCATGAAGCATATCCGATGTTATTTATTTTCAACTCGTATGAATGTAAAGGAGGTTCTTTTGTTCCAAAGCAATTAGGACATTGTAAGTCGTATGCATAGAAAGGAGAAGGGTTGTCTAAATTTCCATAACCTACAATAAGTCCATTGTTCATTCCCACACGTTTCCAACTTTCCAGTCTATAATCGATTCCGTCAAACCATACTGGTGTGTTCGATTTCATTCCTTGATTATTCTCAAAAAAGAAGCAATAACGACCATTAATAAAGTTTGTTCTTATGGTACAATATACACCAGGTGACAGTTGATTCATTGCAGAGGCAAGGATAGGGTCTTGATGTGTCTCGTTATGAAAGGTGAAGAAGTTGCGATGGCTACTATACTCATAATCTACCGAATTGCCACAAGCTGACAATAGGATTACAAATACGAATAGGAAAGTCTGAATGATATTTCATCTTCAATCACTCTGTCAATACGAGTCACATTACAAGCAAGTCACCATCTATTCGAATGGTATCATAGAAAGTGCATCGGCAATCTTTTCTATACCTTCCTGTAAGGGTTTTGATACCATTCCTTTTGCAAAGAAAGGAATATCAGCATCTATCGTAAGTTTTATCTTTGAGCTTGTTTCCGTTACGGGAAGAATTTGAATCCAAAAGCTAAATGACAAGGGTGAGTTATCGCTTTCAAATTTTATTGTTTTTGGTTCATCACGATCTATTACGCGCATAGAAACCTGACCAACGGGAGCAACGTTTATAGACAATGAGTCTTTATCAAAGGTGAGGTTCTGTAGTTTGTCTTTCACCTTATCAATATCGTCATTACCCGTAGGACCATCAGGAAGACGATCCTTTAAGCGTTGTATGTTATTCAGGTCGCTTAGCGTATTGTAAACGCTTTGCTGAGAATGAGGGATTTGTTTTATACTACTTTCAAACTTTGTCATAGAGTATTTTTATTGAGGAAGTTTATTTGAAAATGAATGAGAATAGAATTATATTATAATTAGGTGTGATTTCTGAATGTAAGGACGCTTAAGTCATGCGTCCATTACATTCGCATCACATAAAATCTAATGAATTTTATCTTTCTAAAAATCGTTGAAATCTTAAAGATTATTTTCGCCAATTAGCTGGGTCTTTTCGCCAATCATGTAGCATAGAAACCTCTGACTCTTTGATATAACCCGTCTCGAGAGCTTTCTCTACAACGTGTTCGTAATCGGTCAGGGTGACAAGTTTTACGTCAGCCTCACGGAATGCCTCCTCAGCAACGGGGAAACCATAGGTGTATGAGGCAACCATACCCACAACTTCAAAACCAGCTTCACGAAGAGCTGCAACAGCCTTCAAAGAAGAGCCACCAGTAGAGATAAGGTCTTCTACTACTACTACCTTTGACCCCTCAGGCAATTCACCTTCAATCTGGTTTTTCATACCATGGTCCTTTGGTTTTGGACGAACGTATGCGTATGGCAATGCCAACTCATCAGCAACGAGCATTCCTTGTGCGATAGCACCCGTTGCAACACCAGCTACTGCGGTAGCCTCTGGGAAATTCTCATGGATTGCATGCACTAACTCGAGCTTTACAAACGAACGTACATCGTGGAACGACAAGGTCTTGCGATTGTCACAATAGAATGGTGACTTCCAGCCACTTGCCCATGTGAATGGGTCGTTAGGTTGCAACTTAATAGCTTTAATTCCGAGCAGTTTGCCTGCAAAGACTTTCTTTAAATCTTCCATCTTGATAGTTTATGGTTATATATTAACTGCAAACTTACACATTTTTCCGAGATTGAGAGATAAAGTATGATAAAAAAAGAATGGAGGGTTTAACTTTAAAAATACAACTTAGTTTTTACAAATGCAAGAAAAAAACTTCAAGTAGAATTCTATACCCTATTTCCTCGATATTGCCTTTATTTTATAATAAGTAATGTTTAAAAATCTCACAAGAAATAACGACTGCGTAATTAAGAGTTAATCTACAGGAATACACGATATATTTCTATAAGGGTTGAGAGTTGTTGTGACTTTGCATCAATAAGTTCCATTTTGCAATCTAACTGGCTGTGTTCACTATCTATAACTTCTAAATAGGTTGCCCTATTATTAAGATATAGTTTTTGAGCAGCTGAAACGGCTCTTGCCAAAGCATCGTTCTGTTTCTGCTTAAATTGTTGGAGCAACTTAATGTTAGAAATCTTAGATTGCAGCGTACTTGTTTCTATAAAAGCAGTAAGCAATGTTTTGTCGTAATTATAAAGTGCCTCTATCTGTAATGCATCAGCCTGCTCGAAGTTGGCTTGAATAGCCTTCTTATTGATGAGAGGAGCGGTAAGTCCACTTAAGGCATTAAACGCCAAAGACTCTGGTAGTTTGAATAAGTACTTAGGGTTGAAAGCGTTTAATCCAATAGCCGCAGAGATATTAAACGAAGGGAGAAACTCTTTACGTGCAGTTTCCACATCCCATTTAGCAGCCTTTAGCTGGTGCTCAGCTTGAATAACATCAGGACGTTGTAATAAGAGTTGAGTAGATAAGGAATGGGCAGTTGTAGGCATTGGCAGTTGTAAGAAGTCAACCTTTGTGCGTTGTATGGTTTGAGGAAATCTACCTAACAGAAGGTTTAGATTATTCTCCGTCTCAACGATAGACTGACGTAGAAGGTACTCATCAGCCTGTGCTTTAGCCAATTCAGCTTCGAACTTCTCGACAGCTAATTGCGTATCAGCATCAGCTTCTTTCTGAATACGAGCGATTCTCACTGCATCCTTCTGTAGCGATATGTATTGTTGCATAACCGATAACTTGTAATCAAGAGCCAACAATAAATAATAATTCTCGGCTACATCTGCCACTAACTGACTTTTGATAGCACGTTGTCCTGCTTCTGAAGCTAAATATCGTTCTACAGCAGCCTTTTTACCACTATTCAATTTGTTCCATAAATCTATGGTCCAGTCTATTTGTAGCGATGGACCCAAGTCTGGGATAACAGTCGGAATCTTATGTCCTGGAGTTATCTCTGTGCCAACATTACCAGCTCCTTCTGCTGTGTAGCGGCCAACTTTAGAAACTCCCGCACCAATATTTGCTGTAACAGAAGGTAGGAGAGCAGCTTGTTAGCATTAATCGCACTTTTTGCTATTGCCAGTTCCTGCAATGTTATCTTGAGGTCTTGATTGTTTTGTAAGGCTGTTTCAATCAGCTTCTGAAGCATTGGATCTTGAAAGAACTCTCTCCATGCAGGTGATATGGTTACGCTACTATCCTTAGATAAGGGTGGTAAAGAGTCCTTAAGCGTATCTTTGGGCATTGTTGCCTGCGGTGTTTTGCAGGCAACAATGCTCATAAGGATTACAAGAATAGTAATAGCATAATATAGTTTACTCTTTGTCTTCATGAGTACTTTCATTTAGTTGTTTTTTCTTATAACGTTTATCTTTCTCTTCACTCAATGGTTTATCTTTCTGATAATGTACCAATTTGTCTGTCATTCCAGCAAAGATATAGTACAGACCAGGAATTAGTAATAAACCGCCTAAGGTACCAATAATCATTCCGCCAACAGCAGCAGTACCAATGGTTCGGTTACCAATAGCACCAGCACCAGAGGCAAAAACCAATGGAATCAAACCTGCTATAAAGGCTATACTCGTCATAAGAATAGGACGGAAGCGTGCAATAGCGGCAGAGATGGCTGCTTGAGAAATCTGTTCGCCAGCATTCTTACGCTGAACGGCATACTCAACCATCAGTACGGCATTCTTTCCTAACAGACCGATGAGCATCACTAAGGCTATCTGCGCATAGATGTTATTCTCTAATCCACAAGCTTTTAAGAAGAGGAATGCTCCGAATATACCCACAGGTAGGAATATAATCACAGGTAATGGCAGTAGGAAATTCTCATATTGTGCTGCCAAAATAAGGTAGACAAATACGAGACAAACCACGAAGATGACGATAGCCGTATTACCTTGTTCTGCTTCGTCTTTAGAGATACCAGCCCAGTCATAGTCATATCCTTTAGGAAGAGAACGCTGTGCTACCTCTTGAATAGCCTGCAATGCCTGTCCACTTGAATATCCTGAAGCCTGTGCTCCTGTCACTTCAGAAGAGTTGTAAAGGTTATGACGAGTAATCTCACTCATACCGTATGTCTTTGAAAGCGACATAAAGTCGGAATATGGTACCATTTGTCCATCCTCGTTCTTACTGTAAAGACTTAATAGATGGTCAGGGAAGTCACGATATTGTGGAGCAGCTTGTACAATTACTTTATAAGGCTTTTCCGAACAGAATAAAGCCTGTTTGGTAATCCGAACCTACTAAGATTGACAAGTTGTTCAGTGCCTTTCCGGGCTTAACTCCCTTTTGTAAGGCTTTCTCGTCATCAACATGAAGCATGTACTGAGGGAAGCTCGCAGAGTAGAAAGTGAACGCATTACCAATCTCGGGACGCTTGTTTAAATCTTTAACGAACGCCTTGCTCACCCGTTCCATCTCATGATAATCGTTTTTACCAGTCTTATCTAAGAGACGTAATTCGAATCCACTGGCAGCTCCATAGCCTGGAATTGATGGCGGTTCAAAGAAGTCTATGTTTGCTTGTGTAATATTCTTACATTTCTGTTCCAAGTCACTAATAATCTCCTTTGCGGTACGTTTGCGATGTTTCCAGTCTTTGAGGTTTATCAAGCAACTACCAGAATTGGCACTTGTTCCCTCAGAAAGAATTTCAAAGCCAGCTAAAGAAGACACGCTTTCAACGTCCTCTTCTTTCTCTGCTATCTTAAGAAGCTGTTGCGCAACAGCGTTAGTTCGTTCGATAGTAGCCCCTGGAGGAGTTTCTATTACGGCATAAATCATACCCTGATCTTCTTGTGGAATGAAGCCCGAAGGGAGTCCCATATTGATCCAATATGCTAATCCACAGAACACCAATATCAATATTATTGTTAAAGATTTCTTCTTTATTGTATGTTGTATGAGGCGTTCGTACTTACGGCTACCACTATCGAATTTAGCATTAAAGCGTTTTAGGATGCGTCCAATAAATCCTAATTTAACATGATTCTCTTGCTCTTTTGTCAAGATAAGGGCACACAAGGCTGGGGTCAAAGTTAGGGCAACAAAGCCAGAGAAGAGGATACTTGACGCCATCGTGATTGAGAACTGACGATAGAACATACCCTCTGGACCACCCATAAAGGCTACAGGAATGAATACAGAAGCCATAACTAAAGAGATTGCAATAATCGCTCCACTAATCTCTTTCATTGCTTTTTCCGTAGCTTCAACAGGTGAAAGTTTGTTGCGAGAAATCTCAACATTCACCGCTTCAATCACCACAATAGCATCATCCACCACAATACCAATAGCCATGACTAAGGCAAAGAGGGATATCATATTGAGCGTTATGTTGAACAACATCATTGCAATAAAGCTGCCCAAAAGTGATATTGGTACAGCCATAATCGGTATGATAGAGGCACGCCAATCCCCTAAGAAGATGAACACAACTATTGCTACTAAGATAAAAGCCTCAAACAAGGTGTGTATTACTTTCTCAATACTTGCATCTAAGAAGCGGCTAACGTCATAACTAATCTCATAGTGCATCCCCTTAGGCATATCTTTTTGCAGATGAGCCATAGCGTCCTTCACCTTGGTGATAACGTTACGAGCATTACTACCATAAGCTTGTTTCAAGGTCACAGCAGCTGAAGGACGTCCATTGAAGGTTGAGTAGATATCGTATACCTCGCTACCTAAGTGTACATCAGCAATGTCTTTCAAGCGTACGATATTACCATCTTTATTGCTCTTGATGATGATATTCTTATATTCATCCTCTGTTGTGTAACGTCCTGGATACTTTAAGACATACTCTTTGACTTGTGGACGTAAACCTCCACTTTCTCCTAATTTTCCAGGAGAAACCTCTAAATTCTGATCTTCAAGTGCATCACTAACATCATCGGTCGATAATCCGTAAGCAGTCATCTTGTCTGGGTGAAGCCATACACGCATTGCATAATTACGTGTACCAAGAATATCAAGGTCACCAACGCCATCGACACGTAATAACTCTGGAGATATATTAATATCAAAATAGTTATAGAGGAAACCTTGGTCAACTTTAGGGTCATCACTGTAAAGATTGATATACATAAGTATATTTGGTTCCTCGCGTGAGATTTTAACTCCTTCTCGGATGACTTCTGGTGGCAATTTATTCGTAGCTGATGACACTCGGTTTTGAACATTCACGGCATCGACATTCGGATCGGTTCCTAACTTAAATACGACGTTTAATGCAGCTTCACCATCGTTTCCTGCATCACTTTCAATGTATTTCATACCAGGTATGCCATTCAAAGCCTGCTCCAAAGGAATAATCACAGATTTGACCAATAATTCATTATTGGCTCCTGGATAGTTTGCAATTACATTTACTTTTGGAGGAGAAATGGATGGAAACTGTGTTATAGGCAGATTGGACAGGGACAGAAGTCCAATAAAAGCAATGACCAGTGAAACAACAATTGAAAGCACGGGTCTACGAATAAAGATCTTGAACATACCTAATTTGCTTTAGTTCATTCAACTTCATTGCTACTTGTGGAGAAACCATTGATATGCATACTTTATCTCCATCATTTACTTTCTGTATACCGTCAAGAAGATAACGATCAGTAGCTTGTAAACCTGAAGACACAACGTATGCACCAGTAAACTCTGCATCAATCTTGATAGCACGTTGGTGTACAATATTATTTTTATCTACTACAAATACATATTTTTGATTTTGTAATTCATAAACAGCCTCTTGTGGAATCAACATTGCATTTTTCTTCTGAATGAAGAGCTTTATTGTTCCCATCTCACCATTCCGTAAAAGGCTTTTGGGGTTATTGAAGATTGCGCGAACGGCGATAGTACCTGTTGAACTATCAAATTGTCCACCAATATCTAAAATCTTTCCACTTGCAGGAAAAATGTCTCCATTAGCTAATACGAGTTGTAGCGGGGTCTGTGAATAGCGTTCTGGATGGAGGCGGAAGTCTAAATAATCTGTTTCAGATATATTGAAATAAGCAAGTACCTTACTGTTGTCTGATAAACTGGTAAGTAAATCACTTGATTCTATCAAACTTCCAGCTTTATTAGGTATACGTCCTAAGACGCCTGAGAAGGGAGCACGGATAAGAGAAAGGCGTTTACGTAATATTGCTAATTGATACTCAGCCTCAGCACCTTTCAGTTTTGCTGCTGCCATACGTTTCGCATTATTTGAGAGTACTTTATTGTCCGTTAGATTAGTGACATTTTGTAGATCAATACTTGCTTGTTCTACAGATGCTTTTGTCTTATTAATCTCTTCATTAGCACCAAAAATAGTTATGCGGAAAAGTGGCTGACCTGCTCTCACGAACTGTCCTTCGCTGACATAGATGTCTTGTAGGATACCTGTTTGCTGAGAATGGATTTCAATGTTTCGTTGCGAGGCAATGTTTGCTACATACGAGCGTGGTAGAGTGATGTTTTCTACCAATGGACTGGTCGCTTTGTAAACTGGTTTTACTTCTGTTTCTTTCTTAGAATGACAAGCACAGAGAAGAAACAAGATTGCGAGATAAGACATTTGAAATAAATTCTTCATAAATTAGTCTTTATTGTTTGCATAAATCTAAGTGAAAAAGTTTATACGTTGATTTAACGTATCTTGGCTACATACTGCATAGCTATGTTTAAAAATTCTGTTTTATTTCTTTTTATTTAATAATAGAAAAAAAGTTGCGTAGACACCATTTTTAAGGAAACTTCTTAAGAGAAGTCTTTACTGAATTATCCTTTTTGAATCATCAATCTGCAATATAGAAAAAAATTATCCTATGTAATATTTTTTTATTACGACGCTAAAGGTATTTTATTTTTTTGTATTGTATGCAAGTAAATTTAGGTTTATTGACCATGTCTTAAATTACTTTTATACTTTTTATGTCCATCAAATGTAGATTTGTTATCAGTAGTAATAATTTTGAGTCTGTCTTGAAAAGTGATATTTTTTTATCATTTTTTTGTCGGAGGTTTCATTAGAGAGCTTAGACTACGTTATCGTTCTTTTTTTCTTTTTTTCACAAAGTGATTTTTTTATTCAAATGTACTTTCTTGAAGAGCTTTTTATTTATATTAGTTGTTTTTTTAGTTGTATACGTCTTCTCTGCAACCAATAAGCCTAATTTTTATGATGCCATCTCTTAAAGGTGTTAAGTCTTCGCACTATTGGTGCTAAGCATCCGCACCATTGGTGCGGGGGCTGTTATACGTCATAAGAAAATAAAAGATGTTTAGGCTTTAACAATAGATTTGAGTTAAAGGATAACATCATTACTTACATGTAGTATAAGGTTATTCATTATTCGCAAAGCCCAATGAGAGTACACTGACTTTGGTGTTCTCTCCTTTCAAGACTTCTTTGGCAGCTGCAACAAGGGTTGCACCAGATGTGATGACATCATCAATCAATAAGATGTGTTGATTGTTTAGTGGGGAAGCATCGAGGAGTCGAAAGGCTTTTTCGACGTTTTCATTGCGTTCCCAACGTCCTTTCTGTGTCTGACTGCCATGAAAACTGATACGTTCTATTACTTTGTCTAAGACGGGTAGCCCTGTTTCAGCACTGATTCCACGGGCTATCTCTCTGCTTTGATTATATCCTCTTTCTCTCTCACGTTGGCGAGCAAGCGGTACAGGAACCACAGCTGTGATTTCATCAAAGAAAGCTTCTTGTGCTAACTCGGCAGCAACAATACGACCAAGGCATTCGCCTATCTCTGGATGATGACCATACTTAAGTTGATAAATCAAACGACTGGTATTTGAGTGAGCTTTATAAAAGAAGAAGGCTGTCCCTTTTTCTATTGGAATTCTACCCCAGAAGAGTCGTACGAGTTTGTTGTCATACGCTGACTTTGAATAGCCCGTGCGAGGGAGTTGATGGTTACAGCAGGCACACATCACCTCTTCCGTAATACTTAAACGTCCTCCACACATTGTGCATGAACGGGGAGCAAGGGTGTCTATCAGCCGAGCAAGTAAACTAATCGTCTGTGTCATTGTCAGTAAAGTCTATATCGTCAGTTGAGGCAACAATCCCTTCGTCTATGCAGCAACGAATTAAGTCCATCGTAAAACCACGTCCCATAGCAAATTTTATTAGTTTCATGGAACGCTCATAGTCGCTCTCAGCCTTGATAGTACGATATTTACTTGCCAATAACGGACGCAATATTTCAAGATATTCTTCATCTTCTATTGCATCAAGGATAGGCGAAGAGATGGTGCTATCGACCTTCTTTATCCATAACGCCTGCTCAATCTTTCGTCGTCCCCACTTGTTGTAGCGGATTTTATCATGCACAAAAGACTCCGTGTAGCGACTGTCATCAACATAATGCTGCGTTATCAGCTTCTCCATTATACGTGCCTGCGCCTCTTCTGAGAGCCCCCATTTACGCATCTTCTCTAACATTTCTTCAGAGCAATGTTCACCTCTTGCACACAAATCGGCAAGTTTTTTCAGTGCTTGCAGTTCTAACATTGGATGTTTTTGTATCATGGTCGAATGGCTTTTGTGAAACGAAGCTTATCAAACTGGTCTTTTCGCAGTTCTATTTGCTTATATCCCAGTTCGCTTAACATCTGCTTTACGTCATCAATATATAATGGGTTGGTCTCAAAGTAGAGTGTTCCATCGGTAGACAAGGCTTGTACACCATATTCGGCTATCGCTCGATAGAACAGCAGTGGGTCATTATCTGGTACGAAAAGGGCTGTTTCTGGTTCATACGAAAGTACGTTTCCTGCCATATCTGTCCGTTCTTTGTTGCAGATATAAGGCGGATTGCTCACGATAATATCAAACTTCTGTTGCATAGCTACGTCAGAAGGATGAAGAGCATCCTCCATTTTTAGTTCAACACGAAGTTGATATTGATGTATATTCTCACGTGCGATGAGCAGAGCATCACCCGAGATGTCCCATGCAGTAACGGCCGAGTTGTAGACATCGGCAGCCAGTGTGACAGCAATACAGCCACTGCCTGTCCCTACGTCTAATATTTGTAGGGGTATTGGAGGTTGTAAGGCACAATAAGGATGATTATAATCTTCCTCTATCCAGTGGCAAAGTACTTCGGTTTCAGGTCGCGGTATCAGTACTCCCGGAGCCACATGGAATGTGCGTCCACAAAATGTTTCACGTCCCAGAATGTATTGTACGGGTTCAGAGTGTTCCAGACGGGAGATGATTTTCTCTAATTCTTCCTCCGCTTCTCGGGATAATTCACTAACTTTGCCTGTGTAAATATCGGTCAGTGTGATGCCAAACTGTACATCCAGTACAAGTCGAATGATAGCTTGCGCCTCACCGTCATCGTACAAGGGTGTGAGTCTGTGCCATAAATCTTGGTATGTCATAGTTGCAAAGTTAGGAAATTTAATGAAATGAAACAAGAAGAAATAGACGAAATATACATGCGTCGCTGCTTGCAATTAGCACGTAACGGACAGCTACTTGCCAAGCCTAATCCTATGGTTGGTGCAGTCATAGTGAGCAAGGGGGGTAGGATAGTCGGTGAGGGTTACCATGTGCGTTGTGGGGAAGGACATGCTGAGGTGAATGCTTTTGCCTCTGTAAGGAAAGAGGACGAGCCTTTGCTACGTGAAGCAACGGTGTATGTTAGTCTTGAACCTTGTTCTCATCATGGTAAGACTCCTCCTTGTGCCGACTTGATTATCAGTAAAGGTGTGCGTCGTGTGGTATGTGGTTGCATCGACCCTTTCGCAGAAGTACAAGGACGCGGAGTGAGAAAGATTCGCGAAGCAGGGATAGAGGTGACTGTAGGAGTTTTGGAAAAGGAGTGTTTGGAACTTAATAAACGATTTATTACTTACAATACGCATAAACGACCGTATGTGATATTGAAGTGGGCAGAAACAGAAAGTAGACTAACCAACACGCCATTCAACACACCAGCCAGCCTCCCCTTACCCCTCCCCCATAGGGAGGGGAGTAATCACCGATATTCCCCTGATGATGCGAGTATTATAAATGGTAGCAAAGATGATGTAACTACTTGTACTAATAATTCTTCTGTGGCTTACATTGGCAACTTGTCCGGTAAAGATTATCAGCCATTGATTATCTCTACACCCTTTACAAAGATGTTAGTACATAAGATGAGGGCTGAGAATGATGCTATACTCATTGGCAAAACAACGGAAGAATTAGAACAGCCACAGTTGACAGTAAGGGAATGGAGTGGTCCAAGTCCTGAGAAATTAGTACTGACAAGTCTGCCGACAAAGGAGGGAGAATATGCAACACCAACTGAAGTGCTGTCGCATCTCTATGCAGAAAAGAAGCAAAGTCTTATTGTGGAAGGTGGTGCAAAAACCTTACAGAGTTTTTTGGATACAGGACTATGGGACGAGATACGGATAGAAACTGCCCCTTTTACGGTTGATGAAGGTGTAGAGGCTCCTAAACTCCCAGAGAATTTACGTGTTACAAAGATTGAGAAGTACGTAAATACGATTGTTACTTACGAACGGGAATAAGATAATACTTTAATAATCAGAAGATATGAAACATCTAAAAACAAATTATCCTCATGGTGAAAAAGATTTTTTCTCCATGAGGACAATTCAGAAGTAATGCTGATATAGGCTGTGATAGCTTGTTAATTGCACTTATGTGTCATGATGTTCAGTACCATGTCATCGGTAATACACATCGCTTCCTTACCTATACTTGTCAAGTTTCGGATAGATTTATCAACGTCTTCGTCAATAATTCCCTCGGCTGACGTCACGTGTTTCCCTTCCATTGAAAGTGTTGCAGAAAGGATAGCGGTCGACACACCCGAAGAAATCTTTAGTGAACAACTTGGCTTCGCACCATCGCAAATCATACCCGTAAGGTTGGCTATCATATTCTTTACAGAATGGCAGACATTAATATAATCGCCTCCCATCAGATAAGTAATACCGCAGCTGGAACCAATACTTGCTACCACACAACCGCAAAGGGCTGAGAGTGCGCCAAGACTCTGCTTGATATAGATAGCTGTGAGATGACTTAATGTAAGTGCACGGGTAAGCTCTTCGCGTGTATTCTCATTCTCTTTAGCAAAGACAGCCACTGGGTTGGTTGCACAGATACCCTGATTACCCGAACCACTATTGCTCATCACAGGAATCAAAGCACCACCCATACGAGCGTCGCAGGCGGAAGCAGTCTTCGCAATAACGTGTGAGAAGATACTGTTTCCAAAGATTCCACGACTCAAAGGACGGTCCATTATTTTTTTCCCCAGACAATGTCCGTAATTTCCCTTCAAAGCCTCAGCAGCAGCACGGAGATTATAACGTTTTTGCTTCAAGGATAAACTCAATCTCATCGACAGGAGTAGTTATTGCAAACTCCCATACCGTACTGAGGTTCAGGCATAATGGTGCTTTCTCAATCGTTGCTGCACTGGGTTGCATCTTATCAAGTAGGACTGTACCGTCTTTTTCTTCATAGACAATATTCGTGTGTGTACTGATAATGATGGCTGTCGCACGATGACCCTCAGCCTCACAGATGATTTCGATATATAGTTTTTCTGTAATACCTTCTTTTAGTTTGACATCTATCCGATTCTCATTGATAAAGGTTTTTCCTGCTTCCAATGTGTCAGGTGTGAGATCTTTAATAACTTCTAATTGATATTCTGACTTACCCACCAAAGCACCGAGGGCGATGGCAATAGGCAAGCCAATCATTCCCGTACCGGGAATACCAACGCCCATCGCATTCTTCAGAATATTAGCAGAGAGCAACACGCTAATATGTTCTGGTTTCTTACCTAACAACTCTGTAGCACGTGCAGTACATAATGCCACAGCCATTGGCTCTGTACAACCAACGGCAGGAACTACCTGCTGGTGTATCAGTTCGATAATCTGTTCTCTAATGTTCTTCTCAAGCATGATGATTGGTTTAGGTTTAGCCTGATATTATGACCATAACAAAAGAATATTCTTTATTATTCTCACTCAAAACATTACTGCCCTTGAGCGAGTAACTTGTCTAACTCTTTTCGAATAGCTTCCATCTTCTGACGCCTATTAATAGAGAAAGTTGAGCCTTTTCCCTCAATATAGTCGAACAAAGCGTATGCTTTCTCCTGTAAAATCTGACGCAAAGGCTGTACCTTATAGCTTGCCTCGGCATATAACAACTCTGCAACCATATTGATTTTGTCTATCCGCTCGTCTTCGTTCCACTGCTCTTTAGCATAGTTCAGTAACTCGTCAACTGATAGATTACGTAAGTCGTCATACGCTCCAACGTATTGCCTATAAAGGTCTTTTAGGTCTTTGTCACGCTTCAAATCATCTTCTTTCTTTGAAAGAAAACGCGAAATTGCTGCATTGAATTCCTCTATCAAGCGAATAAAATAATCTCGTTGTAACATAGTAGATTTCTATTTATGACACAAAAGTAAATAAAAAAATGATATAAATCCACTTTTCAGTGTGTAATTAAACAAAAAAATACTTGTAGGTATCAAATCTAATACCTATCTTTGTAACGGACTAAACTTAATAAAACTATGCCAGAGATATTTCGATTTTACGGTTTTTCGTTCTTTTTCTATAGCCGAGAGCACGAACCAATCCACGTACATGTGGAAGGTGCAGAAGGCTTTGCAAAGTATAATTATGATGGAAATAACTTTGTTTTTAGCTATCAGTAAAGGATTGAAAAATAACGAATTGAAAAAGATTAAGTTTGTAATAGACGAGAATAAAGATATAATTATCTCACGTTGGAAAGAGTATTTTGAAGATTAAGGAGGTAGATATGGATATTAAAAAGATTTGGTTCGACCAAGAATATATATATGGTAAGGATGAAGAGGGGCATACACTTCGTCAATCTCTTTTATGGTACCCTCGCCTTGCTGCGGCTTCTGACAAAGAGCGGGAAAGCTATCAAATCGGATTTGATGGTATTCACTGGCGAAACTTAGATGAAGATATTAGCTTTGAGAGCTTCAGCTATGAGGATGCTGAGCCTACGGCGTTACAAAAGTTCTTCCTTACACATAAGGAACTGAACATTGCTGAGTTTGCAAAACTCATTGGTATCAACGCTTCCCTACTGCGTAACTACATCAATGGGTTCAAGAAGCCATCTAAAGAAAGGGAAAAAGAGATATTAAGATGTATCCATAAGATTGGGTCAGACTATTGTACTGTTACTTTTTAAGACAGTAAATTGATTGGATACAAACAAAAAAATATAGTTCTTCCGTTAAATGCGTAGACTGTTAATAGAATGAGTTTAATCCACATACATGGTATGACTACTCCCAATTAGATGGTTTTAGAACTGCGGATAAACTATGTAATAAATGTGATTAGGTATGATATCTATTTGTCTTTTACAAACAATTTATTCCCATGCTATTGATTTTTGTAAACTATTTTCACTCAGTTAAAACCAATACATGCTCTTTTGGCTTCTAAAAGACGCCTAATTGACTTGCAAAAGACGCCCTTTAAGACCCTTACTAACGCCCTTTTGAAGTCCAATTAAGCACCTTTTAGCGTGCAACTAATCCTTGAAAAGGAAGAAAAATCGAAGTTGGTGTAAACTAACTGATAATGAGCAGGAAACGGAGTTATTTGCATAATACTGCACAGTTCGTAAAGAGTAGGAATATGCAGATTTAGGCAGAAGTTCAGTTACCAAAGCGTTACCCGATTTCGTCATAGGTAACGATGAAGTAATATTCGGTAACTGAATTATTTTCGCTCGTGTGGCTGTTGCTGCGGTCGGCAGTTTTCTGCATAAGTGAGGAACGCTTTGAAATTGGTAATTTTGCCACAAAACATCAAAGCGTATGAAAACAGAAAAAATGAAGGTGTTGCTCTACCTCAAAAAGAGCGGTCTTGACAAGTCGGGCAAGGCTCCCATCATGGGACGTATTACACTTGGAAGGAGTATTGCACAGTTCAGTTGTAAACTCTCCTGTAACCCCAACTTGTGGAATCCACGAGAGAGCAGAATGGACGGCAAGAGTCGTGAGGCGGTGGAGATAAACGGTAAATTGGAAATCTGCTGTTGTCTGTTCAGTCGGCTTATCAATCTCTGCTATCCAAAGGTTGCCCATTTGATGCAGCCGATGTGAAAGATCTGTTCCAAGGGAGCGTACAGACACGATGCATGCTCATTGAAAGGCTGGACATGCTCATTAAGGAGAAGGAAAGCCATGTTGGTATAGACATCAAGAAAGGAGCCATACACGGCTATCACTCTACCCGAATTCATTTGCAGAAGTTTATTCAACGGAAATACAAGGTAACAGACTTAGCTTTCTCACAGCTCACAGAGAACTTTATCTATGAGTTTGGGCAGTATTTCTTAGGTGAGTGCGGTTTTCAAGAAAGCACATTCTATAATGCAGCCACGCATTTGAAGACGGTATGTAGGTTGGCTTACCGTGAGGGATTGGCTGATGTTCTTCTATTTGACAAAGCCAAAATCAGCAAGGGCGACAAGAGACTGCCCAAGGCATTGGACAAGGAAGCATTAGACATTTTGAAGGCTCTCAACTTTGAGTACTTGGAGGAGGATTTGGAAACGGCAAGGGATATTTTCCTCTTTGCCTGTTATACAGGTGTTGCTTATTGTGATTTGATGGGACTTGGCAAGAAGCATCTTTTCCGTGATGACGAGGGAAGTTTATGGTTAAAGTTCAACCGCCACAAGACAGGCGTATTATGCCGTATCAAACTGCTGCCCCAAGCCATAAGGCTGATGGAGAAGCTCCACAGAGATGGAAGGGAAACATTGCTTCCTTTCATGGGATATGCCAACTACCAATCATACTTGAAAGCCCTACGGTTTCGTGCTGGTATCCCGTTTCCCTTTACCACACATACGGCAAGACACACCTTTGCCACGCTTATCACGCTTGAGCAAGGAGTGCCAATAGAAACGGTGAGCAAGATGCTCGGACATAGCAACGTAAGTATGACCGAGCGTTATGCAAAGGTTACACCCCAAAAACTCTTTGAGGAGTTTAATCGTTTCCTTTCTTTCACGGAGGATATGCAGATGAGTATTTAGCAATAGACATATTAAAACTAAAATCATTATGAGAAGTACATTCAAGACTCTATTCTATATCAACAGACAGAAAACTAAGGCAGACGGCAATACCGCCATTCTCTGCCGTATCACCATAGACGGAAAGAGCACCGCCATTACCACAGGAGAAGAGTGTAAAGTCTCCGAGTGGAACACCAAACAGGGTTTGACAACCAATAGGAAAACCAACCAAAGAATCTATGAGTTCAGGGAATTGATAGAAAAAACCTATCGGGACATACTGACGAGGGAAGGAGTGGTAAGTGTGGAACTTATCAAGAACAGTTTGCAAGGCATTGCCACTAACCCCACCACGCTCCTTGCAATGAGCAAGGCGGAACTGATATCCGTCAAGGAGAGCGTGGGCAAGTCAAGGGCAGAGGGGACTTATCTGAACCTATCCTATTCTGATAGAAACCTCCGTGAATTTATCGAAAATAAAGGAGTACAAGACATATCTATTGCCATCATTACGGAGAGCTTGTTTGAGGAATACCGTTTCTTCCTGAAAAAGCGTGGGCTGAAAGCATCGACTGTCAATACTAATCTCTGTTGGCTGAGCCGACTGATGTTTCGTGCGGTCAGCAGGAGGATTATCCGCTGCAATCCCTTTGAGAACGCCAAGTATGAGAATGAAGAAAAGAAGATACGCTTCCTGCAAAAGAGCGATGTAATGAAACTTATGGCAATGAAAATGAACGACAGAGAATCTGAGTTGGCACGGCTGATGTTTGTCTTTTCCTGCTTCACAGGGTTGGCAATTGCCGATATGGAAAATTTGGAATACAGGCATATCCAAACGGCAGCGGATGGGCGGAAGTATATACGCAAGGAGCGTCAGAAGACAAAGGTTGAGTTTGTCATACCGCTGCATCCCATAGCGGAAGCCGTCATCAGTCATTGCAGGAACGCGCAGGAAAGAAACGAAGAACAACAGACAGTGAAAGAAAAAGGCGACAGCCTTTTCTTCCAACCTCATAGCAGCCGTAGTGTAATGGGCAAAAACCTAAGCATCTTGGGTAAGGCTTGCGGTATCAGACAGAGATTGTCGTTCCATGTTGCAAGGCATACCTTCGGCACGATGAGCCTGAGCGCAGGTATTCCTATTGAGAGCATAGCCAAGATGATGGGGCATGCCTCCATATCAAGCACGCAGATTTATGCGCAGGTAACAGACAACAAGATTTCAAAGGATATGGACAGGCTTATAGCCAAACAATCGGCAAAGCAGAAAGAAATAGCGGAGAGAGAGGCTTGTGAATCTTCGGATATTGTAACCTGTAAGATGGAAGAAACGGCATGAATACGAACTATAAACAAAGGACAATGACTAGCACGGAGAATCATCGTAGCTATTTTGATTGGGGCTGCAATATGCAAGTCATTCGCAAGGGAAACGGAGAGATAGCCATGACAGAGAGTGAACTTGTGAGGTTCTTCGGGGTAACATGGAGGAAACTCAACCATAGGATGCAAACGATAATAAAATCCTCCAACCTATATCTCGATGAGAGGGTTGCAGGTGAGGAAGTTATCAAGAAGGGAAAGACCGTAAGTTATTCACCACTTTATCCCCTTCCTATCATCATCGCCCTGTCTTTTCAGTTGAACAGCACAGAAGCGCGTTTATTCAGAAAGCACATCAATAAAAGATTGCAAACAGAGGCTTCCATTGTAACGCCAATCTTCCTATTGGACAATACCAAGAACTGATGAATATATTTCCTTTTCTTTCACCGATTATATCTTACTACATTACTACAATAAGAGTTAAAGTGGTGGAAGAAAAAAAGGATTAACGATGTAGTTGTGTCTCTAAACAATTGTACTACGCAGTAACTACATTTGTCTTCCTTCATTGTTTTTAGCCTGCTCTAAAGGAGGTTTATTCGACATATGCTATTCATCAGAGATTCTTTACAATTCGTCTCCACTATTTACTTATAAAGATTCTATGTACTTATTTAGCTTATTATAAACTCATATTTGCTTTTTTTATGAATATCAGGGATATCAACATAAATCTATCTGCTATTGCTAGTAGACTGGAATATTGTAATTATAACTTCAGACTTGTTGCACATCTCGTACTATTCATATACTCCTTGTTGCACATTTATGCTATAGACACGAGTACTCTTGTTGGACTATTAAAAAAAACTATATAAACTTTATAACGTCGTTGTAAGAATGGACTTTTATACCCACTTAACATACAGACATGTATGAATTTCTGTCCGATATCTCCTTGTGATTCCGCATTTTATTTTATAGACTGATTTAGAAAATACGCAATAATCATATTCAGCAAGGATTTATCATCCACTCTTAATGCCCATAACAGGGAAAAAACAATGATTGCTGAAAGAAAAATGATGAGGAGACCATATCTTATAAATAGCATTTTCTTTAAATTCATTCGCTCCATAATTACTTGCTTAAATTTAATTGATTCTTGACTAATTCGTAATAAAATCCCTTTTGAGCAAGAAGCTCTTCATGGGTACCATGTTCTATAATTTTTCCAGCATGCAAGACAATAATTTGGTCAGCATTCATAACTGTGCTTAGACGATGAGCTATTTTAAGAACTGTTCTACCTTTAAGGAATTTGTCCAGATTATGATATATCTTATTCTCTGTTTTGGCATCCAATGAAGAGGTTGCTTCGTCAAATAAGACGAACGGAGGATTCTGGTATATAGCACGGGCTATGAGAATGCGCTGACGTTGACCTCCTGATATGCCATTTCCACCTGTACCCAGCTTTGTTTTGAGTCCTTGTGGAAGATTTTCTATAAATTCCGTCAATTGTGCAATGTTAATAGCATTCTTCAGTTTCCCTTGGTCAATGGGCTGTTTACCCGTTGCAATATTTCTTTCAAGAGTGTCAGAGAAGATATAACCATCCTGCATGACAACACCACAATACTCACGAAGACTCTGGACTGAAATATCCTTCAACTCCTCATTTCCATAAAGTATACTTCCACTATATTTATCATAGAATTTAAGTAACAGTTTCATTAGAGTGGTCTTACCACTTCCACTTTCTCCAACGATAGCAGTAGTCTTACCAAAGGGGATATCTAATGTCATATCATCGATAACTTTGGGAGATCGTGGACCATAATAATGAAAATCTACATGTTTTAAATGAATTCCATCAAAAGATTTATATGTATCACTATTGATGTCAATAGTGGTATCAATATCCTCTTCTTCCAATGCCTGAACATCAGTAAGTCGATCATAGCTCAGTTTGGCATATTGCAAACTACGTATGAATTCGATAATCTGACTGATGGGTTGATTCAAAGATCCTATGATATAAGAGATTGCAAGTAATGTACCAAGCGTCATAGAGCCTATAATCACATCATAGGCGGCCATAAATACAACTACTATATCCTTTAGCTTATTAAAGGATTCAAATCCAATACTTTCCAGTTGGCTGAGTTTCAGAATATCAATATCAATGCCAAACAGCTTGATTTGGCTATTTCTCCAGCAATTGAGTTCATAGTCCTCTGTCCCATTAAGCTTAATTTCAGAAATTCCATTAATAATTTCATATACATTCTGCTGCGCTTCTCTATCTATTCTATATCTCGAGTAATCGATTTTTTTTTCTTTATTTACAAAGACAATAGACCACACTATTGCAATTGCTGTTATACAGAGATAAACCAACAGTATCTTTACATCATAATATGTTAATAGTATAAAATATACAATGAATGTCAGAAAAGAAAAAGATGACTGTTATACTACTAGATGTCAAGAAAATCTGAATTCTATTATGGTCGTTTATTCGTGCCGTAAAGTCTCCAAGTTGTTTTGTATCGAAAAACTTGAATGGAAGTTTAATGATTTTTGCTAAAAAAATCATGGATGATATCAATATTAATAATTGAGTTGCTATATAAGAGCGTCCAATTCCGAACTACCATGATAAAAGTTGAACCAATAAAAAAAGAAATAATTGGGCAAGAAGAAATATAAAGACGATATGAATATCTTTTTCTTCCAATTCCAATATCTATCAAAACTTGGGTTAAAAAAAGGAAAAAAATAAGAGCAAAAAAATACTACTAAAGAACATACCCCAGAAGAGTATAGAGTATTCGTTCTTAAAATTCTTATAAAATGAAAGAAAAATTCTTTTTATAATGACCTCCACTATGTTTAGGTACCGTTTCATAGAAATCTTTCTTTGGTGACATGAGTAATGCCACACCTTCACCATCGGCACCACACCAATGCGAGCAGAATTCATCTTCATTAATTTTCACTCTACCATAACTCGGATCTGAGATATAAAAATATTTATGTCTGGTGATCAGTGATTTTTTTACGTCATAAAGCACAACGAAGTGAACATTATCCCAATGAAGAATACAGGGAAAAGGCTTTTTCCTACAAAGCGTTGTGACAGAAGTTTTTATTGGTAGCGTTTCAAAACCTATTTTTCTCGCAGCATCATCTATTCCTAGAAGACTTACACCATCTTTAGAAAGATAACAATATTCTCGTAGTTCAGGAATGCTATAATCCTTACCATAATATGAAGCGATTGAACCCAACGCTGCTGGGCCGCAATCCATCATATCAAATTGGATGTAACAAGGAAATCTATTTAGTTTTTCCCTTATTTTTATCATCGTTTTTATTATTTTCATCGTTCTTCTTTTGCTATATAAGGATTATACTTACATGCAATGGGTTTGTTGAATATTCCATTCCCTTTTGTATGTGCTCTACAATCAAGACAATTAAACTGGAACTCACAATCTTTACAACCATCGACATTCTTTTTAGTAATATTCCAATATTTCCTAAACGTTGGAGAATGTATAATTTTTTCCAATCCGTCAGACAGATCATATTTCTCAAACATAGATGGACAATTTCTTACATACCCATCTTTATCTAAAGAAACTTTCTTATATAGGCAAGAATTGTGCCTCTGACTCATCCTATAGAAGCTAGCATTTTTATAAATCTTAGAATAATCAGAAATACAACCACAATTATTGTCATTCAATTCTGCAGCTACATAATACACAGTTCCCATCTTAAGAGGATAACATCCCTCAGTATTCTCACTATAGTTTATGCTCTTGTTTGAAACAGCATTGTATAGATAGATATTTGTTATCGGAGGGTAGTTCAATATAATATCGTAACAATATTTATTGGTGATATATTTTGAAGAATCCAAATGCAGCTCTACATAATAAAAGATATAAGCACAGATTTTTCTTAGAATAGAATGGAGGCGACATGGATCTGAATGATTATAGACCCTTACTTGAAGATCAGTACAATGCAATTTTTTTACATCAGATAGAAATATGTCCAATTTGTCTGTTTTGATATCATTCTCATCAATATCAATAATTGCATCATAGATATTGTCCTTATCCTCATACAACTCCTGCGATATCTCAGGGAATACTTGTAGATTGTCTGAAACGAAAGCATATTCTCTTTCTATCATAAAATCAACGAATTGATAATAATCTACTAGCGAACTATCCTCTATTTTGTTGGCAATATCGGAAATCTTATGCCTATTTAGCAAGTTGCATAAGCTATAGTAGTCGTTAGGTACAAAATCCGCATAACTTCTTTGAAAATCTTGTATAAGTGTCCTACTTGCGCCTTTTGTCAATGCACAACTTGAGGAAAGAATAAAATATTGATTATTATACTTGTCCATCTTTCTTGCTCTTTTCGTAATTATAAAATAACGGTAGACTTCTTTTGGGAACCACCGATCTCATTTCTTTGAATTTAGTCTCAGGATTAAACATCATCAATTTATCTTCGAGGTTGGGATCTATCAAAAGATTATGATAGATCGTTTTTAAAGAATAAAGGAAGATTCTCTATTTCTTTTGTCACTTAAAAACTATTTTTTTCAAGATCCATATACTAGATAATTTGCTATTTTTTTGCTCTAAATTATAATTACATGGCAAACTGGTCATCTGGAACTGTCCAACTGGATTAATTTCCAGAAATATGAATTTCCCATCTTTATCGACTATAAAGTCAGCAGAACCGGTGTTTAAATCCAATTTCTTGTATAGTTTGTCAAGTTTCTCTTCAACATCAATAGGAAGTTTGAATGGCTCATTCTTATTTGGGAGTTCAGAGCAATACTTTCTGAAATCAATAGAAGTTTGTTTGTTTCTCTGTGAAAATATAGCCATAGAATAGAATTCTCCATTTAAGTAAAACGAACGTACCTCAAAACTTTTTTCAACCAAACTCATGACTAAAGAAGGAAACAATTTAATATCTTTGTTGGCAAAATCAGCCTTATCTCGAGCTTCTGTATAGGTATAGAATGCATCATGTCCTCCAATGTCATATATGCCATTACTGATTGCTTTGAAACAAACTTATCAGTTATTTTGTCCAACATATCCAATTGATTATAGTTTGTGATAACTGCATATTCAGGAACATTCAGTCCAATCTCTTTTGCCATATCTAATGTGTACATCCTGTTTAGTCCCATACGGTTAGGATTACCAATATGTATAGGACATTTTTTATACATCGTTTGATAGATGTAATCTCTTAAATCTTTAAATTCCTCATTTAAATGATTTCTCGATCCATTGAGAATCTTTGATATGTCGCGTCCACCTGCTACCATTTTTTTAGGGACTTCATTAACAAGATTTTTCATACCAATTCCTGTTCGCCTCCACCAACAAGCGGTTGCATCAAGTAGATTGTATCGCTTTCCATCTGAAGATTCAAAGATGATGGCATCGTTGCTTATTACAGAAAAACATTCCTGAGCAGCTATTGGTTCTATGACAACTACATCTTGCGACATGTTCGTGAGTCTATTTTTAACATCTCGCGTTGAAATATCATCTCCGCTTGAAAAAATTATAATCATACTATTTTTCATCTGTCAACATTTTGGCAGTGGCATATAGCCACAGCCAAAATGTTGATTTTTACTTTTGTCTATTATTAATCGCTGTCTCCAAGACCACAATCATGGTCACCTGAATTGCTTGAGGTAGAAAGAATTCCAGTGCAAGTGTTACCGCTACCACCACGTACTTCCATCAAGTCATCAAGAGCCATACTGTCATTCTCGAATTTTTTTAAATTAATTTTCTCCATTTTTTTATCATTTTAAATTGTTTACTGATAATAAAGAGTTTTTGACTGCAAAATTAGTCACAGTCTCCAAAACTACAATCGTGGTCACTTGAATTGCTTGAGGTAGAAAAAAATCCAGTGCAAGTGTTACCACTACCACCACGTACTTCCATTAAGTCATTAAGAGCCATACTGTCATTCTCAAATTTTTTTAAATTAATCTTTTTCCATTTTTAATTAAAAATTATTTTTAATGATGTGTTCTTTAAGGCCTCCACTTTTTTTCCTTTCTATATTATCGATAATTATAGACTACATTTGACAGGTACTAACACACCATACGACATTAGAAGAGAAATCCTTTTCCATAGGAATTTGATAAAATCTTTTCTTTTCTCCAAAGGAAAGCTAATATCCAAACATCCTTCTGCTGCGTAACAGAATTTCTCATTATCTGTTTTTTTGCCGATAATGTCAAAAATCACAGAATCTACAGATAATGCAGGAACAGTCATATCATGCCCATATAATTCTTTGATTCTGATGTATTTCTTTGCCAAAAAGAAACTATTTGTCGGAACTATCATGAATTTTTTTCCGGATTTCAGATATGATTCAAGTTCTCTAGATGCTCCTATAGAAGAAATATTACGTAACACCATATTTTTGATGTTAAATTTCGCGTCTAGTTTCCCATTCATTAGAGAGTCCTTATAGGATGTAATTTCATAATCCATTTTATCTTGGGTAACATTCACTATATAACCTGCTATTGATGGTTTAAGGGCGAGGAGCTTTCAAGATAAACCATATATTGGGGATAGTATTTAATAACATATGCCAGCATTTTATTACATACCGTAGGTGTTCTCTTATAGAATCCTAGTAAGTGAAGATACGTTTTGTCCTCTGGTACATTGTCAAAATCGGCAAATCCCTGATACTCATTATCACCAATATCCTCATTAATGTATGTTGCAACATCTTTGCCATAACGAGTACACAATTCGTGCAGCAGTACCTGCTCAAAGAAGATATTAAAGTTAATTCCCTTAAGTTTGTTAACTTGTTCCAGGTTCTGATTTACAAAATCAACAGCCTGTTTACAATAAGATTTTATGAATGAGATGTCGTTTCCTCCAAAGATACCCATATTGTATGCTTTTTGGCTTGTACCTTGGTCATATTTCTCCATAATCTCAGGAAGAATATCAATAGAAGGTCGTATCTCATTCCACATCGAACGATAATAATCAGATGTCGTTTCTATGTTTTGAACTATTAGGTCATGATTTCCCAAACATCTATCAAACTTGTCCCATATATATACGTCACCATCAACATGAATAAAAGGTTCATCTAATGTATCATAAGCTTTTATCTTTGCCAAGGCCCACATATCAGAATTATATTTAGATAACTCGTCAAGACAAACGATAACCTCAGAATATGGGAGATGTAATCTATTGATAAGTATATCATATCCAACTTTATCCGTTACCAAAATCACATCGTCATAATACTTTCGAAGTTGATTACAACTCAATATCCAACTTGCATAATGATAAATCGGACTTGACCAACCGTAACTATCTTTCAGGCAGTCCTTATTACCCGACCAGAAACTCTGTACTATTTTCATTTATTTATGTTTGGCAATCGATTATTACTAATATTGATATCAACATTGTTATACTTGACCTTATGGTTACCAAATTTATAAGTAAGTTTTATGTTTAGACACCGGTTATCATAGTCATTCCGATTGTTAAACACACAATTCTCATATACCACATGATTGCGATTATAATATGTTCCAAATAAGTCATTAACATTGACATCCAATATAAACTTGTTCTTCATGAGTACCCAATTGAAACCTATTGAGAGATTCTGGAATGAGTTATAGTGAATATATTGTTCCTGTCCGGGGAAATAGTATAAATATCTTGCATAAGCTAACCCCTTACTTCCAATCCTATAGGATAGATTCGTGGTAACAAAAGAGCAGAATCCTTCTAAAGCCCCACTATTCAGAGATAGGTCTGACGATTTAGACTTATTATAGTTCACAGAAAGCTGTATGGCAGCATTGCATCTGTTATGGCTATAACTATAACTGACATTACCCATCAGGCTATTTGTAGAAATACAGTTACTGTACGTCTGCTCTATCTGTGAATTTTCGTTATCATTGACAAGAAGTCCTATACCATCAGATGTATGCATGTAGGAGACTCCGATACTCAACGTTTTGTATTGATATCTGAATTCTAAATAATCCATTAAAGACGGCTTCAAGAGAGAATTACCAGCCAAATAAGTGTAGGCATCGGAATATGTCCTCGCAGGATTCAATTGCATCATTTCTGGACGGTTAATTCTTTTGCTGTAACCTAAATATAACACACTATTGCCACCGGACTTGTAACTAATATCAATAAATGGGAACCAGTTGGCATAGCTCTTTGAAAAGTGATTAGTCTCCTCGCGAGGAAAGCCTCCCGATTTGGTATGCTCATATCGTACTCCCAATTTAAGGAACATTCTTTTCCAAGTCTTACTGATGTCTGCGTAGAAAGAACCAATGGATTCTTTGTAGAGAAAGCTATCAACAATGTTGTAACGAGAGTAATTATCTGCATGATAATGAGCATATTCTCCTCCCAATTCAAATCTAAGCCACGAAAAGGGTAACGTGAGATTCATATTCAGTGTATTCACGAAATAGCTGTTATCATACAGGCTATTGGACAATTCCAGCTGATTATCCGATGTGTAATTACTGTTTGACATATTTTTTGCTAGATTATAGTTGTAGTTTATCAACAACTTCTTTCCTAAACTGTCAATGTTCCATTCATAGTAGGGCGAAAATGAAAAGCCCTTGTATTTATTATTTGAGCGTGTTTTTTCTGAGGAAAAGTATTTCCTGCTTCCGAATTCTTCCTGATATACATCCGACATTCCATCTTCGTCCATATAATTAAATGAAGACATAAAGCCAATGTTCATTTTATTGTTCAGAAAGATGTTCGTGTTCAGATTTTGACTAATGTAGTCTGACTTTTGGTATGTCTTATTGTTTATAAGTTTTGTGTAATCAATATATTCAAAGCAGTTTCTGACATCATGCATACGCTTTTCCTTCCAATAGTCCAATCCATATTCTACCGTGAGCCAATTGTTTGAGACAGTGATATTTCCACCTTTCTCAAAGCTTGTTTTGCGCCTCTGGAGATAACCTATATTTAGAGAGCCGTCAAGACCTAAATTCTTTCGATTTTTGAGAACGATATTCAAAACGCCAGTATTTCCCGATGCACTGAACGCAGATGATGGATTGGTTACAATTTCAATCTTATCTAAATCATCTGAAGGAATGCTATTCAGATAGTTCACCAAATCCCTGCCCTTGAGATTTGTCTTGCGTCCATTTATCAAAACAATTACATTATCTTTACCTACCAACGATATTTCTTCAGGATTGGATGGATTTATTCCTGGAACATTTTTGATTACATCATTTGCTTTGAAGCCATTGGCATACGGACTGTTTCGAACGTTATATACCAAACTGTTTTCGTTGAAGGTGATGATTCTTTTCATCCCAACTACGGTCACCTCCTGAAGTTTTTTATTAACTATCGGAAGTCTAATTATACCTAAATTCTTGTCGTTTGTAAAATCAATGGTATCTTGTTTCAAGATTTCACCTAATTCTTTATATCTCAATATGTACATTCCTTTTTCCAGATCTATAGAAAAAGTACCTTTTTCATCGGTTAGGACACTTTTTATAGTGTTGTTCGAAATGTCAGAAATTAGTACTTCTGCAGACTCCAAGGGTTTGTTATTATCATCAGAGATAAGAGTGCCTGTGATATTGTGTGTTACTTTTTGTCCCATACCCTGCATAGATATAGTTAGAGTCCCACTATCAACCACAAATGTTTATTCGTTAATTTTTTTCATATAATTAATTATTTTGTTACAAGCTTTTGATTAGCGTCATTTATATTTATGAATATTGACGTGGCAAAAAAATATTTGTTTTCCCAAAATTCTTCTTTACACAAAAGTGTAATTCTAAGTCTATTGTCTGAAATATTACACAAAAGTGTAATCATGCAACCTTACAAAGTTCACCATACTTAGAAAAGAAGCCCATAATACCTCTTTTGCTGGAACACACAGGAATGGTCTCTGATGTAAGGTAGTCTATGGATTTTCCGATCTGACGTGTACCAAATCCCAAGGCTTTCATTACTTTCAATAGTTTGCTGTCAATCTCTGCAATCATATAGCTGTACTTGTCCTCAACTATCGGCTTTACTGCTAATGCCATTAATCTCTTGAACAATGTCAATGTTGATATTCCCGAATCCTTTGCAACGGCAAAGCGTCCGATATGCCAAAAACTATATTTACTTTCCTGGTGAATAGCATTTAGTGGGTTTATCCCATATATTTTTTCGATAGGAAGAATCTTGTGTTTATCCCAATGAAAACTCCTGATGCAGCCAATTATATTCCCAAAGGCATCCCTTGCAATATAGATATGAGATTTGTTATCATACAGATATTCCTCTTCTTCAAGCACTGATTTGATATCTTCATTTACTTCTTTCTCTGTAAATGAAGATAAATGATGGGAGTAATTTTCCTTGACTACAAACTGTGCTATTTCCAACAGACTCGTTTTGTCTGCCATGAAGATAGCGTAATCCTTAAATGTTGCAATCTGTTTTTCCATAATGCTTTTTGTTTCTTGATTTATACGGCAAAAATACTTCTTATCCAAATATCACCTATTACACTTTTGTGTAATTTGGCTTCTCTCTCTTTGTTTTTTACACTTTTGTGTAATCTTTTTGCGGTATTCCACATTAAAAATGTACTTTTGTAGTGAAATATATCAGAGAACCTTAGCACGTTTAGCATATATGACAGACATAAAAGATTTCTTTATAGCATCGAACACCGTGCGTAATACACCAGATTACGATTCAAATGTATTGTCAACATTGATTCATATAGTAGAGTCCTTTGCACGTGTAACCTATCAGAGCATTTATTTGATAGACTATTATAAGCAGGAGTTTCTTTATGTATCAGATAATCCTTTGTTTCTTTGTGGTCATACAGCAAAGGAGGTGAAGGAATTGGGGTATAGTTTTTATTTGAAATATGTACCAGAGGAAGAACTAAAAATGCTTGTTGAGCTGAATAAAAGTGGTTTTAACTTCTTTGATACTTTCGACAATGTTGATAAATACCAATGCTCCATGTCATATCATTTTCATCTGAAGAGTGGAACAAAAAGTAAGTTGATTAATCACCAGCTTACTCCCATTCTATTGACAGATGAAGGCAAGATATGGATTGGTATGTGTGTCGTATCATTATCTTCACATAAAACAGTGGGACATGTAGAGTTTCACAAAAAGGGTAATCTTAACTATTGGAAATATTCTTTCGAGGGGCATCGGTGGAAAGAATGTGATGGAATATCACTCAAAGAAGAAGAACTTGAAGTGCTGCGGTTGTCAGCATCGGGGCTTACTATGGCGGAAATTGCAGACAGAATGCATCGTTCAATAGACTCCATTAAATTCTACAAACGCCACGCCTTTGACAAATTAGGCGTGACGAATATCACCGAAGCTATTTCAAGAGCGACCTTAAACAAACTCTTCTGAAAATAATAACTTACGGCAAAAGCGAAGAGAGATAGAATTTAGGAAAATAGTTCACAGGTTTTCCTGTAGCAAGATTGTACATCGCCGTTGTGCATAATCCTGCTGCAATCCATGATGCTATGGACAGTTGCGGAGGTGGGAGCATTTCGTTTTCTTCCCTGTATTGAGTAACAATTTTATCCAACCATTCCTTTGGCTGATTCCAGAAAAACCCATGTCCTGTAACATATTCAGCCACTTTCAACTCAAACCCTTTAGGCTCTTCCGTCAGTTCAGACAAGGAGTGCCCCAATGGGTCTACAATCGTAACAAAGCCAGCCCAACCAAAGTTGTATGGGTGCAGTACTGGAATTTTTCTTTCTTTGCATATTTCATCAAAGACGAATGGGGTCTTGTCCTTAAAGTCCAATGCATTGATAGCCACATCATGTCCATTCAATACTTTCTCAATGTTATCAGGAGTCAAGAACTCTGTATGGAAATCTATATGTGCATCAGGATTGATACTTTGCAAACGCTCAGCCAAACATTCCGTCTTGTATCTGCCAACATCATTCTCTGTATAGTTCTGCCTATTAAGGTTGCTTTCCTCCACCTTGTCTCCATCAACAATAGTGATATGTTCGAACCAAATCTTAAAGCGCATTCAGCGATAATGCTACCAATACCAGCACCACCAAGGAATATCTTATAATCCTTAATGACGCTTTGTTCTCTTTCGCTCACATAGAGCCTGTTTCTACTGTATCTTTCTTCCATAACGAAATAATTATTTTAGGCAAAAGTAGATGTAATAAAGCATATATACTCTACACAAAAGTGTAATAATCAATCATATTGTTGATTATTTTAGATTTTATAACATATTCAGAAGATAACATGTTTGCGTTGCTACTCCTTATAGTTATCCTCCAACAACCTTTCCAAATCCGAAGCCTTATAGAGTATCTTTCCTGCGAACTGTGTATAGGGTATAATCTTCCTATCCCGATAATCCTGTAAGGTACGAGGGCTGATATACAGCCGCTCGCATACCTCTTTACCTGTGAGGAAGTGCTCACCGCCAAAGAGCGGTTTGTGTGTCTGTGCCACTTCCTTAATTCTCTTGCTTACTTCGCTGATAGCGGACAGCACCACCTGCATATCGTCAGCCTCCATGTTCAAATCTCTTACCTGTTCCATAGTTCTCTTGTCTTATTAGTTACTCTTGGATTTGTTTGTGTTTGATTTCACTGATTTGGTTTCCAATAATCGGTCCACATCCTCACGCTTGTAATAGCACTTATGCCCGATTTGGGAAAATGGCAGCACGTCCGTATCACGGTAGTGCTGCAAGGTTCGCTTACTGATGTTGAGCAGCCTGCACACATCACCATTGTGTAGCCAATCGGTGTGCTTACTCTGTTCTCCAAATGCCTTGTGGCAGGTCTTGGCAAGATTGAGTATTGCGTTCCTCAGCTTTGCCCAATTTGAATCCGTAATGATAAAATATCCCATAGTTTTATTGTTATTTTGTTTGTAATTCTGTCTTATTGGTATTGACAACACCTTTGTCTGTTCTGCGTTTCATCGCACATTTCTGCTTACAAAAGTATGATGAGTTTATCACACTTCAAAGCAGTAGGGAACAGCAGGGAAACTTCGGGAGGTTGAAGGAAAAACTAACGCATTTTATCGGCAGCGGTTTGCGCATTCTTACCCTGTTTTCTTCTTTCACCGTCCGTTTGGTGCAAAGATAGGACGGTGCATGTCCTATTCAATCATTCTTCGTTCAAGTGACACCTTGTAACACTCTTAGTGTGGACAAACGATACCCTATTTCTGTGCTGATTCTATTGTTTGCAATATCGGTGCAGAACACTGCAAACGTGCGCAAAAGGTACACTTCTATCTCTGTCTTTCCTTGCTATTTTATACCCAGTTTTGACTTAATTCGTGTTTAAATCAGTCATTTCTTTTTCTGTCTCCAGAAAAATCTGTGCGAACTTTATTGCTAATGAACGCAATATTATGCAAGCTCTCTCCGAATGCTTGGAACTTATCCGTTCTCTTAATAACTTCGTTCTTGGAAACAAAACCAAGCATATAATGAAAACAAGCGCAGATAAAGGCAAATCGGAAGGCGGTAATAATATGCCCAGACCGAGAAGAATTTCCTCCAAGAACTCGGAGATAGAAGCCTATCTCTCCACTCACTACGAGTTCAGATACAATACGGTATTGGGAAGAACCGAATACCGAAGCAAGAATGATGCTCATTTCTCAAAGGTGGGTCGCTATGAAATCAATACGCTCCGCAGAGAGATAGACAATGACATCGGGATAATAACCTCGTCGGATAATCTATACTCTACCATCGAGAGCAGTTTCTCCACGTATCAATCCCATACAGGAGTATTTCAAGGCATTGCCATTGGTGGATATAGGCTATGATGAAGGTAATAGTAATATCTCCTCTCTTTCACTGAAAGCCATTCCCGAACTGGCAAGTTGCGTGGTCGTGCGCAACTCCGACAAATGGCTACCGTACCTCACCAAGTGGCTCGTGGCAGTGGTTGCCAACGCAATGGACGACCGTGAATGCCGTAACCACACCTGCCTTGTGTTCACAGGTGAGCAGGGAAAGTTCAAGACAACGTTTCTCGATTTACTTTGTCCACCCAAACTGCACGGTTACAGTTATACCGGCAAGATATATCCGCAGGAGAAGGACACGCTCACCTATATCGGACAAAACCTCATTGTAAACATTGACGACCAGCTCAAAGCCCTCAACAAACGGGATGAGAACGAACTGAAGAACCTCATAACCTGCCCGATGGTTAAATACCGTATGCCCTACGACAAGTATGTGGAGGAACATCCCCACTTGGCAAGCTTCGTGGCATCGGTGAACGGCAATGACTTTCTTACAGACCCTACGGGAAGCAGACGGTTCCTACCCTTTGAAGTGCTTTCCATAGATATTGAGAGAGCAAAAGCTATCTCGGTGAACAATGTTTATGCGGAAGCCAAAGCCCTGTTAAAGTCAGGCTTTCGTTATTGGTTTGACGATGATGAGATAGCCGAGCTATATAGGGAGAGTGAAGACTTTCAAGTACAGACTGCAGAGATGGAGCTTTTGTTGCGTTGTTTTGAAAAGCCAACGGAGGATGAAAGTTATTCGTTAATGACCACTACGGAGATACTCACTTATTTGGGTATTTATACTCACCAGCCACTTGTTGCCAAGCGTATGGGCGAAGCCTTGAAGAAAGCAGGATACATAAAGGTGAGCAAACGAAGAAACGGTAGTAGCCCCATCTATGTCTACAAGATTAGGAAAATCTTGCCCTGCCCACTCCTTCAAACTTGTAGTAGCCAAATGTAGTAGAATGTGTAGTATTACCTTATACTACAAAGTAATACTGATTATCAATTACTTATCACAAAATAGTATGTAGTAAGAAGAAAGATGAAAAAGTTTGGTGGGGAAAAACTTTGGAAAAGGTAAAACCCCAAAAACAGACAAACATAAATAATTATCATTCAACCCATTAAAGTATCAAAACAATGAAAGAAGAAGATTTATCACGTATCAAGCGATACCCCATAGTGGAGTATCTCGAAAGGAAAGGCGTCAAGCCCGTGCGTAGGACACCTTCCTATGCGCTGTACCGTTCACCGCTTAGGGAAGAAACACATCCGAGCTTCAAGGTGGACACAGAGAAGAACCTTTGGATAGATTATGGCGAAGGACGGGGCGGAAGCATAATCGACCTCTGTATGCGTATGGAGGGATGCACGCTATCGGAAGCCATCCGTCGTTTGGGGCAGAACGCTCCCGATGATGGTACCTATAGTTCTTGTAATAGCTTCGCACCAAACAACACCCAGCCTGTGATGGCTGTAAATGGAGCAAGGAGACTGATAGAAATATCAGACACCCTACCGCCACATTTACAGGAATATCTTACAAAGGTGCGTTGCATCAACTTAGAAAAGGCTATGCCTTTCCTCAAATGTATCAGCTATGAGGTAAGGGGCAGGCGCTACCAAGCCATCGGCTTTGCCAATCTCTCTGGAGGCTATGAGCTTCGGGACGACAAGACGTTCAAGGGAACGATAGCCCCGAAAGACATTACTCCGATATTCACGGATAGAGCGGAGCCAGTATGTATCTTTGAAGGCTTCATGGACTTCCTCTCCTTCCTTTCGATGAAAGAAGAGATTACCAACCACTGCCTTGTGATGAACTCCGTGAGCAACGTGGCAAGGACTATCCGCTATTTGAATGACCGACACCTAACCCATATCCGTACCTTCCTTGACAATGATGAAGCAGGACGGAGGGCTGTTCAAGATTTCATAAAGGCAGGCTTCCATGTTGAGGACATGAACATACATTTCCAAGACTTCAAGGATCTCAACGAATATCATGTCAGCTGTGCCCGTGAACAGCAGAAACGGAAAGCGCAGGAACAGACACACATATCAATTACAGGACAAAACAAGAAATCAAAACAGGTCAAACTTAAAATGAAATAGAAATGGAAAAGGAAACTATGATGAGCGACAAAGACCTTTCATGGTTCTTGGGTGTGGAAGATGAAACAGAGAACAAATCTACTTCACAAGAAGCGACTGCGGTTCCTGAAAGAGAAAGTCCAACAAACAAGCAGGACACAGAGAATACCATGCACTCCGAGCCTGCACGGAACACTGAGAGTGCAACTGTTCAAAGACGTATCAGTGCCAAGATGAGAATGAAAACACTTGAAGCCTACAAGCAAGCCTATCTTGTGCCGACTAAGTTAACCAATCGCAAGGCTGTCTATCTGAGCAGGGAGACACAGGAGCGTGCCGACTTTATTGTGCGTAGGTTAGGCGACAGGGGCAGCAACCTTTCAAGCTTCGTTGAGAACATCGTGCGTCAGCATCTGGAGGAATATGGTGAGGACATAGAGAAATGGAGAAGACTGTAAGCCGTAAGAAAAGGTAGACGGTTTTCTGGAAAAAGGTCTACCCTTTCTTCTTCGGCTTAGTTCTCTATGAGAATGCCACGAATGCAGTTAGTCATAGAATGCACGGCATTCGTTTTTAAGCTATAAAATGTTTTAAGCGTAAATAATTAGTTCGGTAGCATTGCAAGACGTCAGTTTGTACCCACAAACTGCTCTTGCTCCCCTCGTCGGACTGTCGGGGAGATTAGACCGTAATCACTCCGTTCTCATCGGTCAGTGTTCGGGAATTAAGCAACAACGAATCATCTGCAATGATTAACTTTCAAGGAAACTTATATGAATAGATATAATAAAAAGATTGCCCGATGGCAGCAACAGAATAAGGAAGAGCAGAAGATGAACAAGACAGAGTTCATCAAGGTAAGATGCACCTTAGAAGAAAAGCAGCGTATTAAGTCAAAGGCAGAAAGTGCGGGACGTAAGTTCTCAGATTACTGCCGTGAGATACTCTAAATGGAGAGGTGGCAGCCGTTCCCAAGATGACCGAAAATGAAAGGGAAGCCATTGCCATACTTCAGCATACAGGAAGGTTCTACGGGCAGATTTCTAACCTCATCAAAGTAAAAGATGAGAGATGGGTACATATTACACAGAACCTTTCGCTATGTGCCAAAGAGGCATTTAAGCGATTTTACGACCCTCATTTTCATGTGGACGATGAGGTATATAAGGTATTAAATCTAACAAGAAATGATAGGAAAATGTAAGGCAATAGCGCATGGCAGCACGGCTTTAGACTATATTTTCAGAGAGGGTAAACTTGGCAGTCGGCTTGCCTTCCACAACCTTTGCAGTAGGGAGCCAAAGACTATCTACGAGGAAATGAAAGTGGTCAGCGACTATAACAGCCGTTGCAGGAACAAGTTTCTCCGTATCGAAATAGGCATCGCACCGCAGGACGAGAAAAGACTGCCTGTATCCAAGCTTATGGGAATAGCCCATCTGTTTGCCAAGCGAATGGGACTTGACAACCACCAATGGGTGGCGGTAACGCACAAGGACACCGACAACAGACACATTCATATCATTGCCAACCGCATCAGTCTGTGTGGAGAAGTATATGACACCACTTTTGTGAGCAACAGGGCAGCGAGGGTGGCGGAGGACATCAGCAGGGAGAAAGGCTTGACTATCGCAAAGGAGGTCAAGGCGGAAAGGAAATACCAAAAGTCAAAAGCCAATCCCACAAGGGAGGAAGCAAAGAAAGAACTGCAAAGAATATGCTATACCCTACTTGATAAATACAAATGTACAGGCATCACGGGACATTCCATGTTCCTCTACAAATTAAACAAGAACGGCATTACCATAGAGCGCGTGAAGAACAAGCAGGGAAAGGTCTATGGCTTGAAGTTCTCATACGGAGGACAATCTTTCAAGGCGTCGGAAATTGGCAGGGAATTCGGCTACCGTTCCCTGAAGAAGAACTTTGAACCAACTAACAAAGAAGCATTAAAAAGACCACACCAAACGATACAGGAACCGATAGAAAAGAACGAACAGCCTGATACAGGTTATCAACTTGTACCCAAAAGCCGTTCCTCTATCTCACGAGACAATGACATCCCACAAATGCAAAGTCCCATTGACGCAGTGGCTGATACTGCCATGAGCGTAGTCGATGAAGTGTTGGAAGGCTTAGGTGGGGTGATTACACCAACCGCACAGGGCGATGATTATGCCGAAGCAGCATGGCAGCGCAAACTCAGATACCAAGCGAACAGTAAGAAACGAGGGAGAAAACTATAAGCCACACGAGTTTACAAAAAACGCAAAACAAAGAATTTCTTAGCATAAACGCTTGTTATTCGGTAACAAAGTATTATCTTTGCAGACAGAATAACAAGCGTTCTTTGTTAGGCAGAAAACAGCAAAGCCAAGTAGCTCGCTCGTTTCCAAATCGTTACCTATTCAGTTTTACCAACAAGGTAACTTCTTTATTTTCAATAAGTTGTATTTTAGATATTATCTTATTTTGCCATTTTGTAACTAATTGATTTCCTGTTGGTTGCGAGCCTGCTCCTTATATATATATATTTGCCGTTAGTTATAGATGTTTTCTTTGAAATTATGTAATGATTTTTCAGACCCATATTTACATATTTCTCGAAGTCTTAAAATGAAAAAGTTTTAGAATTGGGCTTATAAAGAATTAGCCTAATTAGGCTTATATGACTAATTGGGCTAATAGAACAGACACTTTCAGGACTGCGAAAGACTCTCCCACAGCTTATTATAGAACTCGTGCTTGGTCATTGTTTGGACATTGCCAAGGATTATCAATTTCATTCTGGCACGTGTTATAGCCACGTTCATACGACGTAAGTCACGTAGGAAACTATCTGTCCATCATCATTGGAACGTACAAGAGAAATAAGAATCACGTCGCGTTCCTGTCCTTGGAAGCCATCAACGGTGTTCACACTGATAAGACTTCGATAAGGCTTAAAGAACTCTCGCTTCTTAATCAGACTGCGAAGGTACTGCACTTGAGCACGATAAGGAGAGATAACTCCCACGTCTATCCGTTCTTCCAACACTCTATGCTTGCCTATCTTTGTGAAATAATCCTTCAAAGTCTTGAGTGTTAGCTCTGCTTCTCCTTTATTAATTCGTCCAAAAGAAGAGCCGACATACTGCTCATGAAAGGCGTTTTCTTTGTCATTATTTAAATGGGAAGGACCATAATTAGCGTTACTTTCCGTCAAATCATACGATGCAACGATAGTTTCATCTGATGTGTCAATCCATACCATCGGATTGTCATAATCGAGAATGCCACGGTATTTAATCTGCGGAGCGGTTTCCACTTGTCCGCCATAGAACCAATCAGATGAGAAACGCATAATCTCTTCGTTCATACGATATTGTACGTTTAGCAGCGTAACAACCTCTGGTTTATTCTCTACAATGCGTTCCATCAAGGTTTTCCCCAAGCCTCCATGTAGTGCAGCAATACTCTTCACCGTTGGTGGAAGTTGACAATGATCACCTGCAAAGACTACTCTTGACGCTCTACGAATAGCTATCCAACAGGCCGCTTCAAGGGCTTGTGCAGCCTCATCAATGAACAAAGTCGTAAACTTCTGACCTTCCATTATCCTGCTGTTTGCACCAACGAGGGTAGAAGCAACGACACGTGCTTCTCCAAACAGTTCTGCATTGATACGTATTTCAAGCTCCGTAGCACGGCTCTTTAATCTATCCATTTTCTGATGATAGCTCTCCGAGCCTTTCTTTTTGTTGTTTCTCAGCTCACGTATAGCTTTCCGAATCGACCACAACTGAGGATAATCTGGATGTGCTTCAAACTTTCGTTCGTAGGTGAAACCAAGCATCTTATCATTCACTCGGGTAGGATTACCAATGCGAAGGACATTGATACCACGGTCGACAAGCTTCTCACAAATCCAGTCAACAGCCATATTACTCTGCGCACAGACCATCACCTGACTCTCTCGCATCAGGGTTTCGTTGATAGCTTCGACCAATGTTGTCGTCTTACCCGTTCCCGGTGGACCATGAACCACTGCCACATCCTTTGCCCATAACACCTCATTAACAGCCTTTTCTTGTGTTGGATTCAGCCAAGGTAATCGAATGGGAGCAAAGGAGAACTTCTCAACCTTTTGTCGTGAATAGAACAAGTCGCGAAGATGAGCCAACCTATTTCCTTTTGCTTTCATCGTACGATCCAACGCATCGAACATCATCTGATAACTCGTTTCATCAAAACCTAATTGACAACCAATCTGTTCTGGACTCGATTGAAGATCTAATAACGGTGCAGAGTCAGGGACAGCAACAATCATTCTGTCGCCTTCCACATACGAAACAGTACCTGTAAAACCATAGTATTTCAGTTGAACATTCTTATTAGGTGTCCCTTGTTCTTTCTCAACAAACTTAAAGAAAAGGAGCGGACGACCACTTTCAAAGTTATGCTCAACATCCCCATCCTGTGTGCGAAATACTTCTATACACAGTTGATTCAGTCCATTATAAAATCGTTTACCTACTCTTAATGGAAACCAAGCATCGCCCCGCTTCACTTTTCGTTGCATACCAGTAGCCTCTGTCTGCTTTCTAAAAGCTTCCTTCTCGGCATAATATTCCATTTGAAGCAGTAGACGCTGACGCTGTAAGAGTTGTATAGGACTTTCCTGAAGCATTACTTTTGATAATTGATGATAATGAATAAGTTGTTTGTAAATGATGAAATACTTTACAAAAGTAACACTTTTCTTGCTATTCACAATCTTAAACATCTTAAAAGACTACTCGTTAGTCATTAGATATAGGTATTTTAGGTCTTTATCGGCATCGTTTCATTTTTTTTGCTTTACAATCTTCTCTCAATTCCTAATTATTTACTACATTTGTCAACAGGAATTTACAATAAGAATTATAAGTTTTAAGATTATGAAAACAAATAAAGAACAAATAAAACAAGGTCTTCCATCAGAGTGTACAACCATCATTATCGGACAAGAACAGACGGCTGATGGTTCCATGATAGTAGCGCGCTCAGAAGATTGGGACGCTATGGAAGCTAAGAATTACGAAATATTTGAGGATACAGAGAATGGCGCATGTGAGTTCGTTGCAAAGGATAGTCCTTTCCGCTGTGAACTTCCTAAGAAGGCATTAGGCTATTCAGCCCTTCTCCTTATAGTCTTCCAGGACACTGGGGTAGTGCTGGTTTCAATACAGCGGGTGTGGGTATGAGTGCTACGGAGAGTATTTTCAGTAACGATGAGGTGTTAAGGTATGACCCATTAGTAGAAAACGGTGTGGCAGAGAACTCTGTTTTCAATATTACCCTACCATATATTCATACGGCTCGTGAAGGAGTGGAACGACTGGGAATGCTTATTGAGAAATATGGTGCCGCAGAAGGCTTCGGTATTGGATTTGTTGATAGTAAAGAGATATGGTACTTGGAGACTGCTTGCGGTCATCGTTGGTTGGCTTGTCGTATGCCAAAAGACCAGTACTTCGTGACTGGTAACCAGAGTCGTTTCCGTACATACGACCCAAACGACAAGGAGAATTACCTTGCGTCAGTCGACCTCATCGAGTTTGCAGAGAAGCATGGGCTTTATAATCCAGCACAAGGTGCTTTCGATTTCCACGAAGCATACGCACGTGACATTAAACTCGACACTACTTATAATTATCCACGTGTATGGGGGTTACAGCAGTTCTTCTCACCAGAAATCAAGAATGATGTAACAAAAAAACACTTTCCCTGTTTTTGCAAAGGCTGCGCATAAGGTCACACTGACAGAACTCCGCACCGCATTCCGCTTCCACTACGACAATACGGAGCACGACCCTTATCTCAATAGCAACCCTAAGGAACCTTATCGTCCTGTTTCTATCTTCCGTACCACACAAACCCACCTCTTACAGGTGCGTCCAGAATTGCCACAGGCTATCGGTTGTGTCAATTATGTTGCAATGGGTATGGCCGACCTCGGAGTGTTCTTACCTCATTATCAGGGTATCACCTCTTATCCAGAAGCTTACACAAAGGGTACTAATGAGTCAAGTGCCGACTCTGCCTATTGGAAGTTCCGCAAGGTGATGGCTCTGGGCATGACTAACTACAATAAGTATGCTCCGATTATTAAGGAGGCGTATGCGAAATTTGAGGCAGAGACTGACCAGCGTCAGCGTGAGATGGAAGAAGAATATTTACGCATCTATAAAACGCAACCTCTCCATGCACAAGATATGTTGCAGGCATTCTCTGACAGAATACTAAACAATGCATTAGAACTTGCAGATCGTCTACAAGAGAAACTTTTTACACTGATGACTCAGGATATTCAGCAGGAATATCTCTTCCATGGTGCTTAAAATAGAATAACGCACTTTTGTTTATAACAATTATTGAGGCTGTATTGAAAGGTGTTTTTACCACTTAATACAGCCTCAATCTGTATAACGAATAAAGATAGAAAGAAGAAAAAGCCACGGCTCTTTCATTTAAAAAATGAAATGAAGACATAGCTTCCCTTACCCGACTCATGTACGAATCAGGAGAAACATTGTGTCTGTATATCAATAAGTTATACCATTCTCAAAATTTGATTATTTTCATTTTTGATACAGAAAATGCAATAGTTTTGTGAAACCCAATGAAACATGTCTCATCAGTTCTGCCATACCCTTTCTTTTGTCGGAATTCTTCTTTCTCCGTCCTCGCCATATTGAGAACACGGAGTAGACAATTCTTTTGTATGGTATCTAAATTGCGAGCTGCCCTTGCCGACTTTCGTTTTATCTTGTCTTGTAACAGAGTTACGATTCAGCTTCCAGTGCATACTTTCTATCGACCAGTGATTACGCACCAATGTCCCTAATCTTGGTGTGTTCGCTGGCAGGCTGCTTACATACAGCCTTTTCTCAATAGTGCAGGCTCCCGTTGACTTTTTGATAGTTTCGCACTCATATTCTATGATGGTCAGGTTACCGTTCCACTTCTCCTTATTTGCAATGAGGTCAGTCCCCTTAAACACACGATAGCTTCTCGTCTCAATTCTCCCATGCCCGAGTTCCGGCTTGCCACAATAGGAGTTAACAGGAGACAGTTCTTTGATTTTATCCTCTACACCATAACGCAGTGAACGCTGGTTTGATTTCAGTTCTATGATGAAGTCTCCATTTTTCTCTCTGATTTTGTTAATGATATCTTTTCTGCATAGACATGGCGTCTGCCGTGACTATTTTTCTCTGATATATCAATTTTATCAATAAGCCGTGGAACTGCCTTTTATTTCATTGCTCTTCTCTTCGCAGGCCTCGGTTGCTAACGTGATATCGGTGTTGAATGAATGAGCAGATACGATATCTGGGTTTCGTCCATTATTCAAAACAGTGCCGCACTCTGCCTTTCCGTCTATGCAGATGATTTCTTGGGCAGCACATCCCCAACAATTCCTTGTGAAACGTCTCGGCAAAGACTCGTAGCTGGTTAGCCATTGCCTTATCATCAATCCCTCTTCCATGCGACAAAGAGTTGGCTCGGATGGAATGCCGTTAGCTAATATGTCCAATTTACGGAACCTCTTGAGGTTGTGTTTACCGAATTCTATGATTTCTGCTCTGCTGACACAATTTGATACTCGACCTAATATTAGTAACATAATGACGTCGCTCAACTTGTGACGTATGTTTCCCTTCTCTGATCTACGGAAATCGGGTATTGAGGAGGAAAAACTCGTAAAGTTTTTCTAAGATACTACCTTCTAATTTTGTTTTTATTACCTTAGCGGTGTGGTTGATTGTGTTAGCGACAATCCCATTAGTTTGGTCGAGTGACTGTTTCCCTTTCATGATTATCTATTTTTTTACTATAAAGGTACAAAAACAGCTCACTTAACCAACTTTTTATTGTCACTTATTTTGTTGATTTTCAAATAATTAGACAAAGAATTAAACCTGTCATGCCACACGAATATCAATCGCTAAATACCATACGATTATGGTAGTATTTTTTTAGAAAAGAACAGCTTTCACTATGTTACTGGCGTGCTATAAAATAATGATATTTAGAATAAGAACCAAAACTTCTTAAATGAAAGAGCCGTGAGAAAAAGCTAAAAATATGCCATTACTCAATAAGTATATAACTTTTTTTTTCTATCTTTGCAAACAAGAGTTCTTGCATTACTTGCCATCGGAGGCTAATTAATGTTTGAAAAACTCGCTCTGATAGTTCAATGGATAGAACGTAGGTTTCCTAAACCTTTGATCCGGGTTCGATTCCCGGTCGGAGTACATTTCATAAACTCGATAAAGAAATGCATCTTTTAGGGATAATCGAAAAGGCAACAGAAATATAGTACACCTTTTGATATTTTTGAATTTCAATACTTTTCAAATACCTCGTAAACAAAATCCGTTTAGAGTCTAATAACTATATTGAGTAAAAACTTGCCGTTAGTATTCTTTGCTTCATGTAATGATATACTTCTTTGGTGGAAAGCGTCCGCACTATGCGTGCTAAGCCTTCGCACCATGTGTGCTAAGCGTTTTGTACAGCGATTAGGCTTAATAAGAATTTCTGAACAAGCTAATTGTTCACTTCGTAAGTTTTCCTTATCTTTGCATTGTGAAGTTTCATTCTATCAAATCAAACACCCTTCCCGTTCGGTTTAATAATCCTTTCGATTATGAACCAGACGCTCTTTGTCGTGCAGCAGTCAAACAGTTGCAGTCAAGACTTCCATCGAAGCCAATCGAAGGAAAGATGTATGGAGTGCTGATTGTTGAGCGAAATGGCGAGGTCGGTTATTTGCAAGCCTTTCAGGGCAGATGGCAGACGAGGGAGAAGACTTTGTCCCTGCTGTTTTCGACTATCTTCAACCTGATGGTTACTTTAAAATTCACGAGGCTGAGATTACCCTTTTAAACAGACAGATTGCACAATTAAAAGATTCAGCAGTCTACCGACAGGCACAGGAAAGCTATCATACTATTCGACAGGAAGCCGAAAAGGCTATAGAGGAAGCTCGAAAAGTGATGCGGGAGGCAAAGAACTTACGTGATAAACGCCGTAAGGAAACTTTTGTTTCAGAGGTAGAACAAAGGGAAATGACACGCCAAAGTCAGTATTTGAAAGCTGAATTACAACGCAAGAAAAAAGCATACGCAACACAAATTACTGCCATTCAAGCTGTCTTAAACGACTATCAGGAGCAGATAACAGCATGGGGACGAGAACGAAAAATGAAGTCTGACCGTTTGCAACGTTGGCTTTTCTCTCAGTTTTCACTGCTCAATTCACGAGGAGTGTATAAAAACTTACTCGATATCTTTCGTGATTATTATCTACAGAATAGCCCAGCACGAACGAAAGCAGCCCATTTGGCAAGTACAAACGTAGCTGAACAAGCTGTCAAGGAAAGTCTTGCGGCTTTGCTACTTCCACCATCAGGAGCAGGCGAATGTTGCGAACCGAAACTATTGCAATACGCTTTTCTACATGGATATAAGCCAATTAGTATGGCTATGTTTTGGTGGGGACCATCACCAAAGACCGAGATTCGTCAGCATGGTAACTATTATCCTGCCTGCAATGGGAAATGTAAGCCTATTCTGGAGTGGATGTTGGAGGGTATAGACTTTGAAAAAGTTAGACATAATAAGGCTGACAATAAAGTTAAAAACACACTTCAAGAAGAATTGAAAATACTTTATGAAGACGATTATCTTGCAGTAGTTTCCAAGCCGTCGGGATTGCTTTCTGTTCCCGGTAAAGGCAGCGAACCCTCCGTTTATAGTATTCTAAGTGAACGATGGAAAGGAAAGAGTGATGCCTTTATGGTACACCGATTGGATATGGCGACAAGCGGTTTGTTGGTTGTAGCACGCACTTCTGAAGTTCATAAGGCTTTGCAGGCTCAGTTTGTAGGTCGTACTGTAAAAAAAGAAGTATGTCGCTTTACTCCCACTTGCTATCCTTGATAAACATTTACCAGTAGAAGGACGAATAGAACTGCCACTCTCTCCCGATCCCAATGATCGTCCTCGGCAACGTGTTGATACTTCAAACGGCAAAACAGCCATTACGGTGTATCGAGTTATGGGCAAGGTCGTATATGGTAGGGAATCATTGGAGGCTGTGAAGATTGAACTCTGTCCGCTGACGGGGCGTACCCACCAGTTACGCATTCATTGCGCTCATTCAGACGGACTGGACACTCCTATCATTGGCGACAATCTTTATGGACAACGGGAAGAACGTCTTTGGCTACATGCAGCTCAGCTTGCGTTTACTCATCCTATTACTCAGAAGCGGATGAACATCGATACTCCTTTATAAGTATCGAAACCATCTACTCCTCCTCTTCTTCTATTCTTTCAACCCTTGGAATACCATTTCCAGCCTTTTTAGCATGTGACTTCACCGTGAGTGGAACATTTTCTATTAAGACGTTGCTTGTGTTTAACCCTAAAGAGCGAGGCATATTCAGTTTCAAATGATCAATCCATTCATAGGTATCCATGATAAGACGCTCCTTAAAAGAGAAAGAAGTGAGGGTAGAATAAATTCTATTTATAAGAACAAAAACGAAGTTACCCATCACATTATGCTTAGCTAATGACGGATAGGACGACGCAAGAGAGAACTCATTCTTAGCCACCATATCCTCTATTATCTGCCTAAAATAACGATTGACAAGTGGGTGGATGCGGAATCCTAACCGTAGATTGATACGATAAAGAGTATCGGGAACAAGCGTGGTAACGTCATATTCCAGCGTTGATGGACTGTCTTGATAGTCTATATGCAGCAAAAAATAATGGTCAGCACGCATTGGATGCTTGTTAATAATTGAATAGAGAATCTTCTGTTCGATGTTGTATTTACCCCCAAGTTTGGTTAGATAGACAATATTTGTCGCATACTTAGGGATTGATTCATCGTTCTTAATATCGGAAATAATACTGAACGATTCACGAACATCACGTATCTGTATCTGCGAATTACGAATGGTTGTGGCATTATACCACACATACATGATTGCTATCATCACACTGGCAAGGAACATGGTAACCCAACCTCCATTCATAAATTTTGCCATATTTGCAACGAAGAAGATACTCTCCAAACCTACAAAGACGATAAGGAACAGAAGTGTGAACCAACGATTTACCCGACGAATAGTAAGATAAGCACTCAAGAGGAAGGTAGTCATGAGCATGGTTATCGTAATAGAAAGACCGTAAGCAGCCTCCATTCGTTCCGAACTCTGGAAGAAAAGTATCACAATCACACATAAAATGAAGAGCGACATATTGACAAATGGGATATAAAGTTGTCCCTTAACATCTGTCGGATACTTAATCTTCTGACGTGGCCAAAACTTCAAGTTCATTGCTTCACTGAAGATAGTAAACGAGCCACTAATCAATGCTTGACTTGCAATAATTGCTGCTATCGTTGCCATAACGATACCGAAAAAGAGCATACCGTGGGGCATAATGGCATAAAAAGGGTTCAACCCAGAAGTAAGATTATTGACATGTGCAATGATCCAAGCCCCTTGACCAAGATAATTAAGGATAAGCATAATCTTAACAAATGCCCAACTCGTACGGATATTATTAATTCCACAATGCCCTAAGTCGGAATATAGGGCCTCAGCACCTGTCGTACAGAGGAACACTGCACCCAAGATTAAAAACCACTCAGGGTTACTCGTCAGCAAGCGGATAGCATGTAAGGGATTGAAAGCTTGCAGAATAGGAATATAATCACCGATATGCATAGCTCCTAACACACCCAACATTGAAAACCATAAGAGCATTAATGGACCAAACAACTTGCCAATCATATTCGTTCCGAATTGCTGAATGAAGAACAAAACTGTAACAATACAAAGGGCAATAGGTACAACTGGGGTCTCTGGTTCATAGACCTTCAATCCCTCTATAGCAGAGAGAACCGTAATAGAAGGCGTTATTACACCATCAGCTATCAGCGTACTGGCACCAATAATCGCTAAGAAATAAAACCATTTACGACTATGTCGACGTATTAAAGCATACAAAGCGAGTATTCCACCCTCTCCTTTATTATCCGCACGGAGGGCTATTAAGACATATTTAACAGTCGTTTGAAGGGTTAATGTCCATATAATACACGACACTGCACCGATGATATATTCAGCATTAACAGGGTTTCCAGCCCTAACAATAGCCTTCATCACATACAAAGGAGATGTACCTATATCTCCGAAAACAATACCTAAGGTTACAATAACGCCCATTAAACTTAGCTTATGGCGTGCAGAATTACTACAATTGTTATCCCGTGTCATTCTTATTATATCTTAAAACGGATGCAAAGGTAAACAAAATCATGATAACTGCATAACTCTCTTAAGGCTTTTATCTATATTTCTTTTGTCGTTTCTCTTATTTACTGTAACTTTGCAGTAGATAATAAATAATCAAACAGATATGGAAGAAAAGAAATTTAAGCGCACCACTGTTACCGCAGCATTGCCATACGCGAATGGTGGTGTACATATAGGACACCTTGCTGGTGTATATGTTCCTGCCGATATCTACGTTCGTTATCTCCGATTGAAGAAGCGTGAAGTTGCTTTCATTGGTGGTAGTGACGAGCATGGTGTGCCTATCACCATCCGTGCAAAGAAGGAAGGAATTACTCCACAAGACGTATGCGATCGCTATCACACGATGATTAAGGACTCTTTCGAGGAGTTCGGTATTTCGTTCGATGTGTACAGTCGTACGACAAGTGAGACCCACCACAAGTTTGCTTCTGACTTCTTCCGTAAGCTATATGATGATGGTAAGCTCGTTGAACAGGAGAGTGAGCAGTACTATGATGAGGAAGCTCACCAGTTCCTTGCCGATCGTTACATCATGGGCGAGTGCCCTCATTGTAGTAACCCGAATGCATACGGCGACCAATGTGAGAAGTGTGGTAGTGACCTTAGCCCTATGGAACTGAAGAATCCACACTCAACCATCTCTGGTTCACAGCCTGTCATCAAGCGTACTAAGAACTGGTACCTGCCTTTGAATGACTATCAAGAGTGGCTGAAGCAGTGGATTTTGGAGGATCACATGGAGTGGCGACCAAACGTTTATGGTCAGTGTAAGAGCTGGTTAGACATGGATCTCCAGCCACGTGCTATGACTCGTGACCTTGATTGGGGTATTCCTGTACCAGTAGAGGGAGCCGAGGGCAAGGTTCTTTACGTATGGTTTGATGCGCCTATCGGCTATATTTCAAACACTAAGGAACTTTGCGAAAAGGATCCAGAGCACTTCGGCAATTGGCAGAAGTGGTGGCAAGACCCAGAAACACGCATCGTTCACTTCATCGGTAAGGACAATATCGTGTTCCACTGTCTTATCTTCCCAACGATGTTGAAGGCTCATGGTGATTACGTTCTTCCCGACAATGTTCCTTCAAATGAGTTCCTGAACCTTGAAGATAATAAGATTTCTACAAGTAAGAACTGGGCTGTATGGCTTCACGAATATCTCCGTGACTTTGAAGGAAAGCAGGATGTGCTGCGCTATGTACTGACCGCTAATGCACCAGAAACTAAGGATAATAATTTCACTTGGAAAGACTTTCAGGAGCGCAACAACTCTGAACTCGTTGCTGTATATGGTAACTTCGTTAACCGTGCACTGCAATTGACCAAGAAGTATTGGAATGGTGTGGTTCCTGCCTGTGGTGATTTAGAAGAGATTGATCGCCAGACTATCCAAGAGTTCAAGGATGTTAAGGCAAAGGTAGAGGCTTTACCTCGACATCTTCAAGTTCCGTGAGGCACAGAAGGAGGCGATGAACCTTGCCCGTATCGGTAATAAATACATTGCTGAAACAGAACCTTGGAAGCTTTGGAAGACCGACCCAAAGCGCGTGGAGACCATTCTCAATATCTCGCTTCAGCTCGTTGCCAACCTCAGTATTGCCTTCGAACCATTCTTGCCATTCAGTAGTAAGAAACTTCGTGAGATGATAAACATGACGGAATATGACTGGAGTGAACTTGGTTCTACCGAACTCCTCACTGCTGGTAAGCAGCTTGCCGAACCAGAACTACTCTTCGAGAAGATTGAAGACGATGCTATAAATGCTCAACTCAACAAACTGGAAGAAACCAAGAAGGCTAATGAAGCTGCATCATTTAAGGCTGAACCGATAAAGAAGGATATTCCTTTCGAAGACTTCGAGAAGCTTGATATCCGTGTTGGACATATCATCAAGTGCGAGAAGGTGAAGAAGAGTAAGAAACTCTTGCAGTTCACTATCGACGATGGTTCAGGTGTTGAGCGCACTATTCTCAGCGGTATTGCAGCCTACTACGAGCCAGAGCAACTCACGGGTAAGGATGTTCTCTTCGTTGCCAATTTTGCTCCTCGTAAGATGATGGGTATCGAAAGTCAGGGAATGATTCTCTCTGCTGTCAACTTCGATGGCTCACTTACCGTTACAACTACTATGGGTGAGGTGAAACCTGGTAGTCAAGTGGGGTAAAATAAAGCTAAGAGACTTGTTGATATAACTTTTAAAGGCAATTAGAAAGTGTGGATATTCACACTTTCTAATTGCCTTTTCTCTTCTTGGTAGGTTTGTCGTCGCTCACTTGTTTTCTCGTCTGTTATTGGGAATGTAGGACGGACTTTCAGCTTCGAAGTTAATACCTTCTTTTTGTTTCTTTTGGAATGTGGGTGAGAGAAGCCATTGAATATGCAAGTATAAGATATAAGAACTTTTACATCTATTATTTTCTTGGTTGAAGAGATTGATTTCTAAGATAATGCAGATGTAGCGGATAGCATCAGGTAAGATGTATAGAAAGGGGGAATTGTTAATCTTCTGTTAAATGAGAGTATCGTTCTTATCCATTGGTTTATTTTAACTATATTTGTACAAAACTATTTTAATGCGGCAAGATGTGATAGATATCTATTGACAAATGTAAGAAAAATGTGTAAAAGAAAACCCTAAGAACTTATACGTTTTTTTCGTTATAGGATTTACTCTCAGTATGCAGCGTTCAATAGTCAATAAGGCTAATAAATAGTGATAGTATAATCATTGCAGGCTCTTGGAGGGCAAGCTGTAAGACATAAAATAAAAACTTATTAAATATTTACGATTATGAAAATACCATCAGAGTTTGATCCTATTCGTCCGTTTGAACCAGAGGAGTTGCCAGAAGTATATGATCGGATTCTTGCTGATAAGCAATTTAAGCAGGTACTGGCATATCTTTATCCTGATGTTCCAGTAGAGGCAATTGCAAAGAAGATGCACGCTTGTAAGACAAATTATGAATTTCAGAAAGTCTTTTGTCATCCATTTCTTCAGCGTCTTGTGATGGAATTGAGCTTAGGATGTAGTATGGATGTGTCGAATATCAATAGCCGCAAACGCTATACCTTTGTTAGCAACCATCGTGATATTGTACTTGACTCAGCTTTCCTTGACAAACTACTTATTGATGTTGGTTTTACTACTACATGCGAGATTGCTATTGGCGATAATCTTTTGTCGCAAGATTGGGTACGTGACTTGGTGCGTATAAACAAGTCGTTTACCGTAGAGCGCACACTTCATTCGGTAGAGATGCTTCGTGCCAGCAAACGTATGTCGGAGTATATTCATTTTGTAATTGATAAGAAGAACGAGAACGTATGGATTGCGCAGCGACAAGGTAGAGCAAAGAATTCAAACGACCTTACTCAACCTGCAATTTTGAAAATGATGGCAATGGGCGGTGAAGGTACGATTATAGAACGCCTAAAACAGTTGCATATCGTTCCGTTGTCTATTTCTTACGAGTATGATCCATGCGACTATCTTAAAGCGCGCGAGTATCAATTGCGTCGTGATATACCATATTGGAAGAAGACTGCTGAAGACGACCTTGAGAGTATGTTGGTTGGCATCAAGGGTTATAAAGGACATATTTACTATAAATGTGCTCCTTGCATTGATAATTGGCTTGATACCGTCGATGAAGAGTTGCCAAAGAACAAGCTCTTCGATTTTATAGCATCGCATATTGATCACGAAATTCATAGTAATTATAAACTTTATCCAATCAATTATGTGGCATTGGATATGATTCAGGATACGCGTGTTTACGAAGAGTATTACACTGCTGAGGATTATCAGCACTTTGAGGAGTATCTTGTTGGTCAGATTGAGAAGATTGACATTGAGAATCGAGATGACAAGTTCTTGCGTACTTGCTTATTAACACAATATGCTTATCCTGCAAAGAATTATATTGCAGCTGTATCTGAGAATGGTCGTTTCAAATCTCTTCTTAATCGTCTCACCTTCAAAAAATAACGATTAGTGAACGGGATAAGAAAGAGTACTTACAATATATTGGCTATGATAACGGCATTGATGTCGTTACTCATAGTCAGTGCTTGTGAGCATAATTTCTACGAAACGGGTGATAGTGAATTATCTTATCTACATACCGATTTGTTGAAGCAAGGACAGATGAGATGTCTGCATTTGTGTCTGCTGTTACGGATGAAGGTCGACAACTAATTCTTAAGCCAGTTGTAAAGGAGTTATGGGCTACAAAGGCTGACACAACCTATCGAGCCTTACTATATTATAATAAGGTAGAGAAGGGGGTTACATCCTCTTTTGTAATTAATCCTGTTGTTGTTTTACGTTCACGTTTAGACAATAGCTCATCATCTTCATATAACGACCCTATTGGTTTTGAAAGTGTATGGATGAGTAAAAATCGAAAGTATCTAAACCTCACACTTATTGTAAAGACTGGTAAGACGGAGGATAAGAAGGCTGTTCAGAGTTTAGCTGTTATACGTGACTCTATTAAGTCTTTATCGTCTGGTCGTCGCATTGTGTATCTTCGATTGATGCATCATCAGAATAAAGTACCAGAATATTATAGTCGACGTGTCTTTACAAGTATTCCTTTGAATGAATTTAGACAGAATGATTCTATTTGTTTGGATATGAATACTTATAAAGGTAAGATTAGTAAACGCTTTGTGTACTAAGCATACCTTTATTTTCAAACTTTTCTCTACCTTCTATCTTCTACCTTCTCCATCTGAAATTTACCTCCTTTTTCTTCGATATAGTCAATAAGTTCAGCGAAGAGAGGATTTTTTCTTAATATCAATTCATTGCCTGTTAGAATCAATTGCTTACGAGCTCTTGTGATAGCAACGTTCAGTTTGCGATCGATGGGTTGGTCGTCTTCGTAGAAGGTGTTGGCTGTAAGGAAGTCAAGTTGATATCGGCTTTGAATGGTGAATGAATAGAGGATAATGTCACGTTGGCTACCTTGATAGCGTTCGACAGTATCAATACTTATTTCTTCGAGTTCAGGAATTTGTAGTTTCTCAATCTCCTTTCGTATCATTGCAATTTGATTGCGATAGGGAACGATGACACCAATAGATTTCTGGGGACTGAAGTTTTTTCCTATTTGTCGATATAAGCGTTTAAGAAGATTAGTGATGATACGTGCTTCATCGGTGTTGACCTTCTCGGAAATATTTAGTTGTCGGCATGGTTTTGAAGGAATGAAAACCATACGATGTTTCTTCAAATGATTGTCTATTGCGTCTTCGCTTATCTCATTATATTCCAAGGTCTTTTCCAGCTGGTGTGCTAATGGTACGCATTCAAGTTGTTCTCTTACGTAGAATTTTCTATTAGGAAAGTCTGCAATGTCAGGGTGCATACGTCCTTGTTTGTGTAATGTACCAATAAAGTCGGTACGTCCAGCAGCACGTTCAGTCAAGATAAGACGCTCAAAGAGAGAATTAGCACAAGAGTGAAGATGAATGTCTTTCAGTATCTTCTGTTCAATAATCATCTCAATATCAGATTGTTGTACAACCGCAGGTAACTGTTTGTGGTCACCAATGAGTATGAATTTGTCTATGGCTTGTTTTTGCTGGTGCTGACTCGTTAGTAATCCGATGATGTTCGGTTCTAATATTTGGCTTGCTTCATCAATAATTGCAAGGTCAAAATGCTTGATATTAAAGAGTGTAGCATTGCTGTTCATGGTGGATGTTGTGGCAACAATAATTTGAGCATCTGCTAAGGTAGACTTTATGCTGTTGAGCGTTGTATTTTCATCTAACACTTCCTTTAACAAATGGCTACTATATTTTGGGTCACAACTGAACTCATTACCGATGCGGATATAGTCAAGTGCGTTCTCTGTTAGCATATTACAAATCTCGTCAACAGCACGATTTGTATAGGCTAAGAGGAGGATTGAACTTTGAACTTTGAACTTTGAACTTTGAACTTTAGGCTTTTCTGCCAACTGTTCACGTACAAGGAATTGTAGAGCCTGCGAAGTCTTGCCTGTACCAGGAGGACCTATTAGGAGAAAATAATCCTGTGCTTGCTTAGCTTTCAAGATTATTTCGTCGTAGTCAGGATGATAGCTTTGAGATAGGGAGAGCGACTTGTCAACGTTGGGTTCACGCTGTCCAAGAAGTAGCTGACGGCTTTCTTCGTTAGAGGTAATGAAGGTATAGAGACTTCGGATAGCTGATGTGCCACCGATGTCACTACCAGCATGCTCAATGGCAAGTAATCTCCGCTGATAAGGTCAGGGTTCTGTTGTCCATCATTTAGGTGTACGACAAGTCGGTCGCTATGTATTTCTTGCAGTGAACCTTTGAAAAGAATACTTCTTCTTACGTCTGGCGATTCGTTTTTTCCATACGTGTAGAGATAAATCATATCCCCTCGTCGAAAGTTTGGGAGGAAATCTTCGCCTTGTAAGGGTACAGTAAGTGTAATGGTATCGTAGCCGTTGAATGAGTTGCTACGCTCTTTTTTTGTAATTGTAAGTTCTGTATAGATATTTCCTGTTTCCTTTTTCTCAGTAAGGGGCATATTCCACAGGTCTGCATTACTATTTCCGACACCTTCTTGCATACCCACTTTTGACACTAATTGTTCTTTGATAACGAAGGTCATCATACGTGTGAAATATGTTCGTTCAAGTTCGTTGAGTTGATGGAGAGGTGCCAGTTTTTCAATAAGTTGTGGTAAGAGGTACCTATTATAGAAATCGTCGTTTTGTTTCTCAACGTTCAATGTTTGTGGTGTGAGTAATGGTAAGACTTTCTCAAAGCCATTTTCAGCCATCCAAAACTCAGTTGCTACGGCTTGATTACGGAAGCGGATTGCCTCACGTATCAGTGTTTGTAGCGGCTCCACTTCGAGCAGTCCGTCGGGTAAGGGATATTTAGAATACAATAGTTGGATATGTGCATTCTTTGGGTTAAGCTGAAAATTATATTGCAGAATACCATAGTAGAGCAACAGTTGTACGTAGTGTTTCTCTACATGGAGTGAGCCATGCGGATTTTTATATTTACGTTCAATAAAGATGTTCTTTCCCGACTTCTGTTCAACAAGCAGTTTTAGGTCGGTTGTCATCATGTCCACACGTCCTTGTATTCCCAATTGTTCACAAACGAAAGACGGTTCAAGAATAGCTTTGTCTCGGTCGTATGTTTGGAATATTTCGTTAACAATTCCCTTAATATTTTCTACTTGTTTCACAGCATCTTGTTTGAAAGAAGCTGCATCGAAGTCAGGACAGGTAGCATAGTCTAATGCTTTCTCTCTAAAATTAGAACGGAAGGTTTCTTTGATGTCATATTCAGCGGTATGATTGATGATATCGTCGAGGGCAGAACCTGCAAAGTTTCCTAATATAAAGTGTTTGTTACTTAGGCGTTGTCCGAGTCTGTTGGTGGTGAAGAGTAAGGGATGATGTCCGTAACTTTCAAAACAATTAGCAATAGTAGAAATGTCTATCAGGTAGTCTGGCTCTACAACGATAAGACGTGGTACAACCTTCTTTCGTGTGACAGTACAGTCAAGAAGATTAAGCTGCATTCCTTCGCGTAACAATGGGCATAGATAGCTAAAGTCAATATAGTCGGGTGTGTTCGTATAGTCTACGACTAAGAGTTCTTCGCTACTATCCTGATTGATGACAGAAACCTGAATGATATTATCGTCCCACTCTCTTACGATACAACGAATGTAGCGATAATTCGTAATTTGTATATTTTCTGTTATTCGTCTACGTGCTGGAATTTCTCAACGAGGAAGGAGGGGATGGCTTCTTGAATGACGGCAGAAACGAAGATAGCCAAGGCACGGCAGTCGTAGGCAATATCTTCTGGCAGGATAGGTGCGTTGGAATTACTATGTCGGCGCATTTTATGAATTGCCACAATCTCTTGTGAGGCAATATTATGCTGTCTGCATAGTGACTCTACTTGTGACGAAAGATTGCCGAAACCATGTCGGGTATTTTTCAATCCTTCGTGACAAGCAATGACGAGTGTTTCGTGCATGATGAGTGCTTGTGCTTCCGAAGGTGCTGAAAGTATGTCAGCGATACGTGAGAAAAGTTCGTGTGCCATAAAGAATGTCTACTCCTGACCCTCCCGAAGTGGAGGGATAGCCGTTTTGCTATGCGTGGGGACTAATTCGTTGGGTTATGTTTTGGGTGGACTTATTGTCCTCCTAAGCGTTCAAAAAAAGTGATAATATCCTCCCATGTCTTGAACTCTTCACTCCCGAAAAGTAGACTTGTTGCGAGGAAGTCATCGTGTTTGGTGCTACTGATGAAGTAATCACCATAGAGAAGTTGAGGTTGGTTGGTGAAGATGGTATGGTTCCACGCTGGTGCACTGAAGATGTCTTCAATCCATGCCTGACATTCGGTGATGGCTGATGGTTTGTTGGTAGGTGCTGTACAGACGAAGAAGACGTTATAGTTATCAAGTAAGAACTCGTAGGCTTTGTTCAGGCTCGATTTCGCTTTACCATATCCATCAGCAAGTGTATTTTGGTCGATGAGTATTGTACGCCGCTCACGTTCTTCTTGTCGGTCGTCAATCCATCGGATAACGGGCATAAGATAGTGGAAGACAACTTTTTCGATAAGTCTATGCTCACCATGAAAGCGAATCGCTTGAGGGTAATGTTCATGGAAAAGGTCGAAGGTATGGACAACGGGGTCAGCATCGCCAAAGAGTCCGAAGACAAGTTGTTGTTCTTCTTCCGTCACATGCGAAAAACATTGTTCGGTGATTTCTTTGTATTCCTTTACCAAAGACTTGGTTACGATAATCTCCTGTACACCATCTTGTCGTTCATTTTGAAACACTTGTTTGCCCATCATATTACTCTCGCTGATGGTTGTTCCCATCTGGAAAGCAGGGTTTACACAGATACGGTCAATACCATAAAGCATTTCGGTATACATACCTCCCATTGATGTGCCAATGATTAAGTCGGGCTTTTCAGAGTCAATAAGGTTGCGCAATAACTCTATTGCCTCTTGAGGATGTATGGGAAGGTCGGGTGCAATGATTGTTGCTTTGGGCATATAGTCCCTCAGTATCTGTACAGTATGGCTTGCCCCAGATGACATAAATCCGTGAACGTAGATTATTTTCTTTCCTACCATAAGGTCAGGAAAGGTTTTCTTATATTGATTTTCCATTGTTGCTATTTGGAAGTTAAAGAAGTGAGAGGGAGGGAAGGATACTTAGGAGTTGGAGGAGTGAAATGGAGTTAAGACAAATGTGTTGTGGGGTGTCTTTGTGTTGCTTTCTCGTATTAAAATTGTTTCCAAATTTTCTCTCAGAGAATTTCTTTAAGTTCCTCTGAAAGAGTGAATAACAGAGATAATAGCATCACTCTTTTTCCCTCTTTGCCTCCCCTCCTTTCGGAGGGGTCGGGGGAGGCTTTTATATCAGCGGTAAGCTGATACCATTTATCTTTTGATAGATATCGAGGGCATAGATATCCGTCATACCACTGATAAAGTCGAGAACAGCCATAATACGTGTTTCAAGGCACGGACTCTGGATGTCATATTGGCTTGAGAAACGTCGGATAAGCTGCTGACTATGGAAATGTTCTGGCTCAACGGCAGCACCGATGAGTGCTTCCATTAGTGTTTCCATAATCTTATAACCTGATAGCTCAACATCAAGAACAGCTTTACTTCGGTAAATCTTGTCTTTGGAAATTTCGGTACAACGCTTGTAAGCCTGTCGAGGCAGTTCAGATATATGCTTAATGAGTGAGCCTTCAAAGTTCCGTTGAGTATTTCTTTTTCGTGTTCAACAAAGACATTGACGCATTCAGCCTCCAACAGTCCAACGGCGCAAGCACGGAAGTAAACCACTTGTTCGTTTTGATCGGTCACCCCCTCGTCTTCTATACGTTTTCGGATACTCTTTCTTGTGGATTCATCAAAGAAACCAAGGAGCATTTCGGCTGTTTCTTCAAAAGAAAGAAGTTTGAGTTTGTGAGAGTCTTCAATATCCATAATTTCATAACAGATATCGTCAGCAGCCTCCATAAGGTAGGTTAGTGGATGGCGAACGTAACAGATGCCATCTTTGGAACTATCCTTTTGTATGATACCTAATTCGTCAGCAATTTTCTGGTAGGTTTCTTCTTCGGTAGCAAAGAAACCAAATTTACCGTGTTTGCTTGCGTAGGTAGAACTAAAAGGATATTTTACTATACTGGCAAGGGTGCTATATGTCATCACGAATCCACCTTCTCTTCGACCTAAGAAACGATGGGTTAGCAGGCGGAAGGCGTTGGCATTACCTTCAAAGTGTGTGATATCCTCCCAGAAGTGTTGACTAACTTTTTCCTTCAAACAAGCACCCGGTCCTTCTGTGAAGAACGCTTGAATAGCCTTCTCTCTCCACTATGGCCGAACGGAGGGTTACCCATATCATGTGCATAACAAGCTGTCTGTACGATGGTTCCAATCTCTTCAAAGAGTGTACCACGCAACTCTGGATGTTTCTCGATAAGTCTTCTTGCCACGTCATCACCTAAGGATTTACCCAAAGAGGCTACCTCCAAAGAGTGAGTCAATCGGTTGTGTACAAAGACACTGCCTGGAAGTGGGAAGACTTGGGTCTTGTTTTGCAGTCGTCGGAATGGTGCAGAATATATCAATCGGTCGCTGTCTCGCTTGAATTCAGAGCGATCATCATGTCGAAGTTCGTGACGTTTTTCTTGTCCAAGACGTTTGTTTGATATGAGTTGTTGCCAGTTCATGGGTGTTGGGTGTTGGGTGTTGATGAATTCTGTTTATGATTTATTGAGAGATTAAAGCTAAACACAAAAGTAATTAAATTTGGCTAAAAACAAGTTTTTTACTTCATAAAATGTGTGAATGTGGCTTTTAATGCTTAATTTTGTACCTTATTATATAACAATGACACAGATAAAAGTAATTAATAAAGGGCATCAGCAGCTCCCTGCTTATGCTACTTCACAGAGTGCGGGGATGGATCTTCGTGCTAATATAGATGCACCGATAATATTACAACCGATGGAGAGAAGACTTGTTCCGACAGGGCTTTATATTGCACTTCCTGAGGGTTTTGAGGCACAGGTGCGACCTCGTAGTGGACTTGCTTTGAAGCATGGACTTACAGTTCTTAACTCTCCTGGTACGATTGATGCTGACTATCGTGGCGAAATCATGGTGCTACTTATAAACTTCTCTAATGAGCCTTTTACAATCAATGATGGTGAACGCATTGCACAAATGGTTGTTGCTCGTCATGAACAGGCTGAGTTCGTTGAGGTAGAAGTACTCGATGAGACCGAGCGTGGTGAAGGAGGATATGGACATACGGGTGTGAAGTAAAGGTAAAGAAAAGAAACTTAAATGTTTAGTAACATTATGTCGAAAGTCATAAAGATGCGTCATGTCCTCTTTGCTCTTGTTTTACTGGGAGGATCTTTGGCTATGAAGGCTACTCCGAAGGATAGTCTTCAAAACTATAATTACTTCTTTCTCGAAGCGATACGACAACAGGAAATGGGTAATTTTACGGCAGCTTTTGACCTTCTTCGTCATGCACAAGATCTTAATCCACAATCTTCGGAAGTTTGTTATCATTTGGCAACTTTTTTTGCGGAAATAAAGAATGACTCATTGGCACGTGAGTACCTTGAGAAGGCTACAAACCTTGCTCCCAAGAATATGGCTTATCAAGAGAGATTAGCTAAGTTTTATATATCACAGAAGGATTATCCCAGTGCGATAAAATCCTTAGAACGTCTTTATGAGTTAAACAAAACACGTTCTGATGTGTTGCGTTTGCTTTATCAACTTTATGGCTTACAAAATGAGTTCAAGATGATGTTAATTTGTTTGGAACGTCTGGAAGTAATAGAGGGAACTAACGAGCAGACGTCGCTGGATAAGATGTATATCTACGAACAGATGGGAGAAAAGCGTAAGGGGTACGAGGAATTGAAAGCGCTTATTAACAGTCATCCGCTTGAACTCAACTATCGTGTGATGTTAGGAAACTGGCTCTTACAGAACGAAAGAAAGAGGGAAGCCTTTAAAACGTATCAAGAAGTGCTTAAAGAGGACCCAGATAATTCTCTTGCTAAGATTTCTTTAATAGACTATTATGAAAATATAGGAGATAAAGAAAGAGCGAGAAGAATTGTACATGAGGTGTTGCAGTCTCCCAAAACCCAAAAAGCTGTTAAGCAGGAGCTACTTCGGCAGATTGTATCAAGCAGTCAGAGAGACAATAACCCTGATAGCACCGAGGTAATGCGACTATTCTCTTTGACCTTAGCTACTCCACAAGAGGATGCTGAAATCTATATGTTGAAAGCTGCATATATGAATTATCTCAAATTGCCAAAGGAGAAAGTCAACTCTGTCTATGAGCAGGCTCTTGAGGTTGAACCTGATAATCTGACGGCAAGATTGTCTTTTATCGAGAACCTTTGGTTAAAAGAAGATTATGATAAGGTTATAGCAATCTGTCAGCCTGCCATTGAGTACAATCCATACGAATTGGCATTCTATTACTTTCAAGGTATGGCTCAATTTCAAAAGCGTGACAACGACGCTGCTTTAGAAACCTTTCGTAAGGGAGTTGGGCAGATAAAGCCTGATAGTAATCCTGTTATTGTGTCAGACTTCTACGCTATAATGGGTGACATTCTTCATGAGAAGGGTCACAATGATGAGGCTTTTCAAGCGTATGATAGTTGTTTGCAGTGGAAAGCAGACAATATTACAGCATTGAATAATTATGCTTATTACCTTAGTGTCGAGAATAAGAACCTTTCGAAGGCAGAGCAGATGAGCTATAAAACGGTTAAGGCAGAACCCAATAATAGCACTTATCTTGACACATACGCATGGATTCTTTTCCAGCAGAAACGGTACGAAGAGGCTAAAATCTATATTGAACAGGCTATTCGTAATGACTCTACGCTGAGTAATGTTGTCTTGGAACACATTGGTGATATCTATTCGCAGACGGGCAATACTGATAAGGCTGTTGAATATTGGCAGAAAGCCTTAGAAGCAGGAAATAGTAGTGCAATACTAAGAAAGAAAATAGAACAAAAGAAATACATAGTAGAATGAAAAGAACGAAGATATTATTTGTAGGCATGGTAGTACTCTTGTTGGCGTCATGTGCTACAAAGAAGGCGTTCGTAGAACAGAAACCTGTTCAGAAGAAAACGCCAAGTAGAGAAAGTGTCTTCAGTAGAGAAGGCAAACAATATGCAGAATTACGTTGTTATACAGCGTGTAACTGATAATGCACTTTATCAAAAGAACCTTGTCTCAAATCTTACTTTCGCCATCAATGATGGTAGTAAGGATATTACAGTTCCTGGTATTTTGCGTATGCGTAAGGATGAGGTTATTCGTTTACAATTACTGATTCCTATTCTTCGCAGTGAAGTGGGACGCATTGAGTTTACAAAGGATTACGTTCTTTTCATCGATCGTATTCATAAACAATATGTAAAGGCAAATTATGACGAAGTGGGATTCTTGCGCGACAATGGTATCAATTTTTACTCGCTTCAGTCACTCTTCTGGAACCAGATTTTCATTCCTCGTAAACAAAGGATAAGTGAAGCTGATTTCTCACAACTCTCTGTTGACGAAAGTAAGCTGCAGAGTGAGGGTACAACGCTCATCGGACTTAAAGATGGAAAGATGGACTATAAATGGACTGTTAATTCTAAAAGAAATCAGATATTACTTACGACTGTTACCTATAACGGCAGTGCGCAGACTACTTCAAAACTCTCATGGAGTTATGGAGATTTCAAGGGCTTTGGTGCAAAACTCTTTCCTGCAAGCCAGTCTTTGACAATTAATACACCAAAGTTTGGTAAGAAGCCTGCAAAGACACTAAAAGCTAACTTTGAGCTTGATGGTTTCGGTGAGACCAGTGATTGGGAGGCTTTTACCACTCCATCAGATAAGTATACAAAAGTAAGTGTAGAAGATATCCTCGCTAAACTAATGAACTTTTAAATGAAACGTCTTTCTTTTATTTTTATATTGTCTTTTGTCTGGATACTGTCAACTTCTGCTCAACATTCAGGAAAGCATAGACAGTGGCATAAATCAAATGTTTCTCAAACCGTAGATGTTACAACTACTGAAAAGGGGAAGGATAGAAAAAGTGCAAAAGTAAAGAGTAACCATTCAACGATTACAACTACAGATGTTAAGAATGGTCAGAAGTATTCCGCCGAAAAACAGTATGCTCAAACTCAGACAAAGGGTAAACAACAGCAAGATAAGTTACAACAGGCTGGACGCGGTAAAGCTGCTGGTCACACTTCTCATAACGTTAAGAAAGGAGGAAAGTCGCCTTCCTATATAACAACAGAGGAGATTAAAGGTTTACAACAGCAAAACCAGAAGTTGCAGCAGGAGATATCAGAGCATGAGGAAGAGATGAAGGCAAAGCAGAAGGATGTTGATAATCGTCTGCAGAAGATTGTTCGTCTTGATACAGAAATCGGTCAGCACAAGAGAACGATTGATACTATTGCTACGGATATCAAAGGTCTTGATACAAATATTGGAATCTTGAAAGGGCAACTTACGTCGCTTGAAGCACAATTGGGCGAGCGTCGTGCGCGTTTCATACGTTCTATGCGCTATATGGCACGTCATCGTGGCATCCAAGATAAACTGATGTTCGTCTTTTCAGCTAAGAGTCTAACACAGATGTATCGTCGTCTTCGTTTCGTACGTGAGTATGCTGCTTATCAGAGAGCGCAGGGAGAACAACTCAAAGCTAAGCAAATGCAGGTTGATGAGAAGCATACACAGCTGAAAAATGTGCGTATCAATAAGAGTAACCTCTTATACAAGGATAGGCAGGTTCATGCACAGATGGAACGTAAGCGTGTTGAACAGCAAACGGTTGTCAGTTCTTTGCAGAAGGATCAGAAAGTGTTGCAGGGTGTGATTGCTCAGCGTCGCCAACAGCAACAAGCGTTGAATGCACAGATTGATAGACTTATTCAGATTGAAATACAGAAAGCTCGTGAACGTGCAATAGCAGAGGCAAAGGCACAGGCGGCAGCTCGTGCTGCTGCGGCTAAGAAGCGTGCAGAGGAGTTGGCACGTAAACGTGCAGAAGCAGAAGCTGCTGCTCGTGAGAATGCTCGTCGTATTGCTGAGGCCAGAGAACGTGAGGCTGCGGCTAAGGCGGCAGCTCGTGCTGCTGCTGAGGCTGCAGAGAAGGCTCGTCAGGAGGCTGCTGCTCGTGCTGCTGCAGCTCATGCTGCCGCTGAGAAGGCTCGTCAGGAGGCTTTACAGAAAGAGCGTGCCGCTGCTCGTGAGCGTGCTATACGTAAGGTTGAAGAACAAGAGGCTGCGGCTAAGGCGGCACAAGAGAAGGCTGAGACTCGTGCTGCTGCTGATAAGGCTCGTGCCGAACAAATGGCTCGTGAGGCTGAGGCAAACCGTGTGGCTGCTGAGCGTAAGGCAGAAATCGACCGTGAGCGTGCTACTCGTGAGGCTGAGGCTGCGAGGGCATCGGCCTCTGAAAACAATGATATGCTTAGTTCTACGGACCGTGCAATAACGGGTAATTTTGCTAATAATCGTGGTAGATTGCCAATGCCGTTGATGGGGCAGATAGTGAGTCACTTTGGTCAATATAACGTAGCGGGCATGTCGAATATTCGTTTGAATAATGATGGTATCAATATCAAAGGAACTCCTGGCAGTGCTGTTCGCAGTGTGTTTATGGGTGAGGTCAGTGGTGTTTTCATGGCAGGTGGTATGAGTGTCGTGATGGTTCGTCATGGTATTTATATTTCTGTTTATGCCAATTTAGGTTCTGTTGGTGTCAGCAAGGGTCAGAAGGTTGGTACGGGTCAGACGCTTGGAACAGTAGGTAAGAGTGGTATTCTTCAATTCCAATTGCGTAAGGAGACCGCAAAATTAAATCCAGAGCAGTGGTTGCGCTGATGATATAGCTATGCTTTTATAATCATAGTAATTGACTTGTTAAGTTCAGAGTAATGATAGATGATTTCATATTTATCATTACTCTGGACTTTTTTATTGCCTCTTGTCAATCGTTTAAGCAAAATTGATCGTTAGAGATTAAATAGGTAAGGTTGTTTAGTGATTGATGAGGTAAGATAAATATTTTATCATTCAACAGAAGTCAATAAGATATGAAAAAAGATGATTGCGTCATCGGCAATCATCTTTTTTCATTTACAATAATGTGAGTATTCAACTATCGGTAAATACGATAGAAAATACGTGTAGTTTAGCCAACTCTAATGTTTTGCCACACTATCACATATATTTATTTTAGCTTAGCTTCGAGGTTCTTCAGCATGTCGATAGTCATAGCGTCAAGGTCATACTGTGGTTTCCAATCCCATTCAGTACGTGCACAGCTATCATCAAGACTGTCAGGCCAACTGTCGGCAATACCCTGTTTGAGAGGGTCAACGTCATATTCCATCTCAAAGTCTGGTTTGTGACGCTTGATAGCGTTAAAGATTTCTTCTGGGTCGAAGCTCATAGATGCAATGTTGAAACCATTGCGATGAACCAATCGTGTTGGGTCTGCTTCCATCAAAGAGATAGCTGCATGTAGACCATCTGGCATGTACATCATATCCATCAGTGTCCCTTTCTTAATAGGACATACAAATTTTTCGCCACGCACAGCCGAATAGTAGATGTCTACGGCATAGTCCGTAGTGCCACCACCGGGAGGAGTTACGTATGAAATCAATCCCGGGAAGCGCACAGAGCGAGTATCAACACCATACTTCTTGAAGTAGTAATCACTGAGCAACTCTGTTGTTACTTTTGAAACACCATAGATTGTGCCAGGACGTTGAACAGTGTCTTGCGGTGTCAGTGTGTGAGGGGTGCTTAGTCCGAACGAACCAATAGAGCTTGGGGTAAAGACTGCACAATTGTTTTCACGTGCTACTTCCAAGATGTTCCATAGACCATCAATACCAATTTTCCAAGCCAGTTGAGGCTTCTTCTCTGCAACTACTGAGAGTAAGGCTGCAAGATTGTAGATAGTGTCAATATTGTGTTTTTTGACAATATTGGCAATCATCTCTGGGTTAGTAACGTCAGCTTCTGCTGATGGGCCGCTTTCTTTCAGTTCACCCGTAGGTTCTGCTCCTTTAATGTAACCAGCGACGATGTTGTCGTTTCCATAACGTTTTCTCAGTTCTCTGGTAAGCTCTGAGCCAATCTGACCAGTAGAGCCAATGACCAAAACATTTTTCATAAATATTGTTAAGCTTTTGTGTAACTGATTGCAAAGTAAGTATATTTTTATGGATTATACCATTATTACGTATTAAAAATTATTAAAAAAATCAGGTTGCCACGTAAAAAAACACTTTCAAACGTCCTTTTTCTCATTTTTTTATAAGTTACTTTGTCTTCAAATAATAAAAAAATCTAATGTTATGTACGGTAAGATGAAAGAACATCTCAGCAATGGGCTTGTTGAGATAAAAGAAGCAGGACTTTACAAGGAAGAACGTATTATTGAGAGTCCTCAAAGTGCTGCAATCGAAGTGAAAGGTAAAGAGGTTTTGAACTTCTGTGCCAACAATTATCTTGGTCTATCTAATCATCCTCGTTTGATTGAAGGGGCTAAGAAAATGATGGATAAGCGTGGATTTGGTATGTCATCTGTGCGCTTTATCTGTGGAACCCAGGATAGTCATAAGGAGCTTGAGGCTGCCATCTCTGACTACTTTAAGACGGAGGATACCATTCTCTATGCTGCTTGCTTTGATGCTAATGGTGGTGTTTTTGAACCATTGCTCACCGAGCAGGATGCTATCATTTCTGATGCGCTCAACCATGCCTCTATTATTGATGGTGTACGCCTTTGTAAGGCAAAGCGTTATCGCTATGCAAATGCCGACATGGCTGACTTGGAGCGTTGTTTACAGGAGGCGCAAGAACAGCGTTTTCGTATCATTGTTACTGATGGTGTATTCTCAATGGATGGTAACGTAGCTCCTGTTGATAAGATTTGCGACCTTGCAGAGAAGTACAATGCGCTCGTGATGGTTGATGAGTCACACTCTGCTGGTGTTGTGGGTGCTACTGGTCATGGTGTAAGCGAACTCTGCAAGACTACGATCGTGTGGATATCTATACGGGTACACTTGGTAAAGCATTTGGTGGTGCGCTCGGTGGTTTCACTACTGGTCGCAAGGAAATCATTGATATGCTTCGTCAGCGCAGTCGTCCATACCTCTTCTCTAACTCACTTGCACCTTGTATTATTGGTGCCAAGTATCGAAGTATTCAAGATGTTGAAGGAGAGTAATGAACTTCATGACAAGCTTGTCGAGAATGTTAACTATTTCCGTGATAAAATGATGGCTGCTGGTTTTGATATTAAACCAACTCAGAGTGCTATCTGTGCAGTAATGCTTTACGATGCTAAGTTGTCACAGGTATATGCTGCTAAGCTTCTTGAAGAGGGTATCTATGTGACTGGTTTCTACTATCCAGTAGTGCCAAAGGGCGAGGCTCGCATCCGTGTTCAACTCTCAGCTGGTCACAATCGTGAGCAACTTGACAAGTGTATCAATGCTTTCATCAAGATTGGTAAGGAACTTGGTGTATTGAAATAGTCTACTTGTAGACACTGGTTAGTAGTCAGCACCATTGGTGCTTGGCGTCAGCACGTGTGGTACTGTTGGTAAGCACCATGTGTGCGGAGTACGAATAGATTATTAAAAGATAGAAAAAGAGCGAGTGCCGGGATAGGTACTCGCTCTTTGTTATTGGATAGTTGTTTATCGGATAACGCTTGTGTAACGACTTCTTTGTGTGACGACGCGTACCACGTAGGTTCCCTTTGGAATGGAGAGGCTAAGGTTGTCGGTGCCACTCGCAGCACTACTTGCTACCAATATACCATTCATGTTATACACTTCTACACGCTTTAATCCCTGTTGTTGTACGTGTAGGTGTCCGTCAACGAAATGTAATATAGGCTTGATGCTCACTTCTTCGACACTATTTGTCACATCATCAGGGTATCTGTCGTATGGTCCATTGATGAGAGAAAGGTATGGCGACTTTGTAGACGTTGGTAATAAGTCAACGTTCTTTCCATCTACCACACCAAACAATGCCAGTCGATAGCGGCGATTGTTGATGAGTTTCTCGGTTTTAGGATCTATCCAATCACTGGTAATCACTTGTGTATCATCAGTCTGAGTAATGTTTACTTGCTGCGGTTTCTTCATCACAGGGATAGACATACCTGTAACGGTGTCGATAAGATAGAGCCTTAGTTCTCCCTTGTATTGTGCATCCTTTGCAGGATATGCAATACATGTGATTCTAAAGGTTGGACTTCTTGATACATCAAAGTTCTCCATTTGTACACTCCCTTCCTCGTCATCTTGCGCATAAACAATTGCATTTGAGAATATACCAGCCTGACTCTTTTCCTCTATCGTGAGGGTATAGGGGGCTTGTGAAGTGCTTTCACGTACCTGACAGCTTTCATTATCGGTATTGGTTATGGTTGTGCGCAGATGGTAGATGCCTGAAGCAACGTCATAAGGAAGGTTGAACGGGAGTCTGACACGTGTTGTTGTGTAGACGTCAAACTCTACAACATCCTTTGTTTGTGTAGTAAAAACGACCTTATTTTCATTATTTATAAGTTCTGTTTTTACCGTTCCGTTGAAGAAATTTGCATCTAATTTTCGGATGTTCAGATTGAGGGTATTTGGTTCACCAGGCATCAGTTTGTTGTCAAATGTAGGATCGGATGTAAGTTGGAAAGCTACTGTTTCTGATGGTAGCTCTGAATAAGTGATATTCCCATTCTCGACCTTCATGACAATTCGCGGTGACTTTTTCATACGTGCCCAAGCTCCGAGAGTTCCATCTTCTTGTTGTCTTGCTGCAATAGGGTAGAGTGAATAGGTACCATCGGTCAGTGTAGAGAAGTCGAGTGTGAAGGTGATAGGGTCTACAATCACACCTCCCGATATCCACTTTCCTTCATAGGTAGGGAACTTCTCTTTGGAGAAGATTTCCTTTCCGTCTTGTCCATAAGGTGTTACCTTTATCAACTTGTCCTCTGCGTCATAGATTCCTATACCGATGTCACCCACAAGCGGAGACTGGGCTTGGTTGATAAATCTTGAATACATCACCTTTGCTGTTCCGGATGTAGTGGTAGGAGCATCTCCTACGAAGCCCATATTACTACCATAATCAAAGTTGATGTCGGGTGACCCGTAGGCAATGTCAGCATTAATCTTTGGAGTGCCAGGTTTGTTAGGATGTATCGCTATAACGTGAAGTCGGAGGTTGAAGCTATGTTGTGCGCCATGGAATTCGCTACCCGTAGTTGTGAGATTTAAGGCTTCAAGTGAGAAGAATCCATCTGCCTGGCCACTCCAACCAAAGTTCATGTGAAATCTATTGTTCTTGTCAAAGCCATCACAAACCCACGCATGACCACCTCCATTCTTAGAGTCACCAGAGATATAGAGAGGAAAACCATTGCGTAACTCTTTTTTGACAATCTCAATGAAGTTGGCAACTCCCTCGTGCGCTCTTGTTACCATTGCTGCGTCATAGTCAAAATGATTGCGCAATGCACGCTCTGCCATATAGCTTTGCGTTCCACTTGCACCATCGGTGTACTGCATGTTGGTGGCAATACCCACATCGTTCATTAACAAAGCCACAGCATCCTCTTGTTGTGGTGTGATGCCAAAGCGGTTGTAATCAGGAAGCATATTGTTCCAGTCGTAATGAGACTTTGTGAAATCTGCTGAGCGTGTGGTATTATCAAATTTCACAGTATAGCTTTCTTGCCCTTTTCCTTGCACTGGCCATTTGTGGTAATACATCACTTGTGCGATTGCCGTAGCTACACAACCCGTTACGTAATGGGTCTGTTTACTATAAGGATAAAGTTGTCCCCACTTGCTTTTCAATAGCGGTTGTACTTCGTCAGAAGTGTTTGTTGCAGCTTCTGCACGTGTGGTTAGAACCTTGTTTTTACCTAATTCTTCATAAACTTTTTGGTAGGCATTGAGGAGATAACGTGCTTCGGGATTGAGGTTAGCCATATCAATCGAAGACTCATTGCTATAAGCCAAGACTTCACCCATCTTGTCATTGCCTGCAACGATAACAAACCCTTTGCCAGCATCATCGTTGAAAACGTAGTATGGTTGCTGTGTTGTTGCAGCTGACGCACGAGTTTTTAGACTCTTGGCAGTCTTTTGACTGATGTTTATGTATGTTCTTGCAATATGCAAAGCGGTATTGAAGTTGATTTCCTTTGCATAGTTTGATGTTACTGAAAATAAGAGGAATAGAATGAGAAAACCTCTTTTTAACGTATTCTTATGCATGAAAAGTGCAGTTCTTTTATTATTAGAACGAAGTATTAAATCTATCATATTAGCTTTATATCAAATGAATGTTAGCTTACAAAGTTACATTATTTTTTTAATATTACTCATAATTACGATGTGTAAAAATCATGTAATAAAGTCAAATATCTGAAAAATATAGAACTCAAAACAGAAGGTTTGTAGTTTCGTGGTGTGATGGAAAATACAATTCTGTAAATGCAAATATGATATGTTTTCGTGTTGTGTAGTATTCAAAAAGGTCTATAAATCTACATTTAGTCAATTAGAGGCATTATCAAGGAGTCTTAATCTTTATAAATCTTTTCATAGAGAAAAGTGAAGTAGAAATGAGTAGAATTATGAATTAAGCCGTTTTATTCTTCCGTAATTTGGCTGATTTTCCGTAACTTTGCAGAAAGATAAAAAAGAAATAAAAGATGAAGATAGAAGAGCAAATTACCATTGCTGCACTTGCAGCTGTCAAGGAATTGTATGGAACAGAAGTTCCTGAAACGATGATTCAGCTGCAGAAGACACGCAGCGACTTCGAGGGTAACCTCACACTCGTCACCTTCCCATTGCTGAAGACTTCACGCAAGAAGCCTGAAGATACTGCACAGGATTTAGGTGAATACCTAAAGAAGAATTGCCAGGCCGTTGCTAACTTTAATGTAGTAAAGGGCTTCTTAATCTTGTTATTGCGCAGGCTGCATGGACAGGTCTGTTGAATGATATCAACGCTGACGAGAAGTTTGGCGAGAAGCGTGTGACAGACGAGAGTCCATTGGTGATGATTGAATACTCTTCACCTAACACTAACAAGCCACTTCACCTCGGTCATGTTCGCAATAACCTACTCGGTTGGTCGTTAGCACAGATTATGGAGGCTAATGGTAACAAGGTGGTTAAGACAAATATCGTTAATGACCGTGGTATACACATCTGTAAATCTATGTTGGCTTGGCTGAAATGGGGCAATGGTATCACACCAGAACAGGCTGGAAAGAAGGGTGATCACTTAATAGGTGATTTCTATGTTCTCTTCGATAAGCACTTCAAAGAGGAGTGTAAGCAACTGCAGGAGCAATACGAAAAGGAGGCTTTGACGGCCGATGAGGCAAAGGAAAAGGCGGAACAAGAGTCTCCGTTGATGAAGGAAACACGTGATATGCTCGTGAAGTGGGAAGCTAACGACCCAGAGATTCGTGCTTTGTGGGAGAAGATGAACAACTGGGTATATGCTGGTTTCGACGAAACTTACAAGGCTATGGGCGTTGGATTCGATAAGATTTACTACGAATCAAACACTTATCTTGTTGGTAAGAAGAAGGTGGAAGAAGGTCTTGAAAAGGGTCTTTTCATCCGTAAGGAAGACAACTCTGTATGGGCCGACCTTACCAACGAGGGCTTGGATCAAAAACTTCTGCTGCGTAAGGACGGAACGTCAGTATATATGACACAGGACATTGGTACGGCAGAGATGCGTTTCAACGACTTCCCTATCGACAAGATGATTTATGTTGTAGGTAACGAACAGAACTATCACTTCCAAGTTCTCTCTATTCTCTTGGATCGTTTAGGCTTCAAGTGGGGTAAAGACCTCGTACACTTCTCATACGGTATGGTTGAATTGCCAAACGGTAAGATGAAGAGTCGTGAGGGAACAGTGGTTGATGCTGACGAACTTGTTGCTTCAATGATTGAGAATGCGAAGAGTCTTAGCGAGGATAAAGTGAACAAGCTCGAAGGTATCACAGAGGAAGAGAAGAACGAGATTGCACGTATCGTGGGTATGGGCGCACTGAAATATTTCATCCTTAAGGTCGATGCACGCAAGAATATGCTCTTCAACCCAGAGGAGTCTATTGACTTCAATGGTAATACTGGACCATTCATTCAGTACACTTACGCACGTATTCGCAGTATTCTCCGTAAGGCTGAGGCGCAGAACATCATCTTACCAGCATTACTCAATGACGATGCTCCATTGAACGAGAAGGAGATTGCACTCATTCAGAAGCTCAACGACTTCGGTGCCGCTGTAGCACAAGCTGGTATTGACTATAGCCCAAGTGGTATTGCAAACTACTGCTATGAGCTGACCAAGGAGTTCAACCAGTTCTATCATGACTACAGCATCCTTAACGCTGACACCGAAGCTGAGAAGATTACCCGCCTTGTGATTGCCAAGAATGTGGCTAAAGTCATCAAGAACGGTATGGCATTGCTCGGTATCGAAGTGCCTGAGAGGATGTAGCCCCACCCCGACCCTCCCCAAAGGGGGAGGGAGACAAATAGGATAAGGTGGGATAAGGATTTTATATGGCGAGATTATGTATATCTATGAAACGGCTGATGAGATAGAGTATGAACTGCTGAAAGCGAATGCTATCAAGAACAGGCAGCACTCTACACAAGCAGAAAACCTACTTTGGTTATACCTAAAAGGAAAACAAAGTGGTCACAAGTTTCGTAGACAACATATCATCGGACAATACATTGCTGATTTCATCAACCTTAGGTATAAAGTTATTGTTGAGATAGATGGTAAGTATCATTGTAATGATGAACAGATTATAAAGGATGAGGAACGGACTCGTGACCTTGAGCAATGGGGTTACACTGTCATCCGATTTACTAATGAAGAAATCTTCAACCATCGGGAAGAAGTTATCAAGAAGATTAAAGAAACCATAATGGCAATAGACGCACATAACACGAATCAAGCTGGTGGTGCTCAGCCAAACACACAGACGAGTTCTCAAACAAACACTCAGTCAGCTATCCAACCACAGCAGACTGGGGCTTCCCTCCTTTCGGGGGGATTGAGGGAGGCTGGGGCTTGGGCAGTTGATGCCGCTTGTTCTGGCAACCCGGGGCCGATGGAGTATCAATGTGTTGACTTGCAGACAGGTACAAGAGTCTTCCATTTTGGCCCTGTGAAGGGCACAAATAATATTGGTGAGTTTCTTGCCATTGTTCATGCCTTGGCACTGATGGAGAAGCAAGGGATTAAGGATAAAGTCATTTATAGTGACTCTTACAATGCTATCTTATGGGTTAACAAAAAGCGTTGTAAGACTTCTTTTGTTCGTAATGCTGAAACGGAAGAACTTCACCAGATTATAGAACGTGCAGAACATTGGCTGCGGACGCATAAGGTGACGACACCTATTATAAAGTGGGAAACAAGGCAGTGGGGGGAAATTCCTGCTGATTTTGGAAGGAAATAAATGATTATTTTCAAAAAGAGATGGGATAATATGGTAAGTAAAATGTATCTTGAAATGCAGAAAAGATAAATGAAAGCATGGCTAATGATTATCATAAGCCTTTATATTTCATAATCAACTTATTCCTATATTTTTTTGTTAGTTTGTTAATTATTTTCATAAGGTGTAAAATCAATACATGGTCTTTTAGCTTTGTAAGGGGCGTCTTTTGACTTGCAAAAGACGCCCTTCACGTATGTTACTAACGCCCTTTTGAAGTCTTGACGAGTGTTTTTACTTTTTGTATGCCGTAACTGGTTGGTTTGCAGTTGGTTATAATCTCACTTTTCTGTTTATGTTTTGTAGGCTATTTGTGGGTAGTTTTTGAAATTATGTAAATATTTTTTTCAAGGAGCAGTATGTGCAAATTTAAGGTGTCAGAAAAGTTTTATAGGAGTTGAATGTACTATCAGTAACACTTTAATTCCGCAGTATTTTTTCTTGTGAGAAGATTTTATATGTTGAGATGTCTTTTTGGGTCTCTATATGTTGATATGAGGTGCTTCGGTGTTTCTTGGGTCTTTTCTAAGCATAAAATCCCCCACCCAAACCAATGGGGAAGTATGATAACCACAAAGAAATACTGTTTATTCAATGAAGACTTCAGCGTAGTAGGTTTTATTTGTATATAGTTTCAGAACGTTCCGCCTTCTAGTACGCACCCATTTTGCTGGTACACTGACAAAATGCAGAACAAAGGCTTTCAGTCTGCTTGTCTTTTTCAATGGCTTGACCTTATCGCTGATATGACGGACGAGATAGAGATAGAAGTTCTTCAGCATGGATGTAACCATCATGAAACCATATTTTCAGCCATAAAAGAAAAGGGCAGATGCGATCATTCGAAGTCATTGTTCTGTATGTCGAAGTTCTTTTCGCTTGCTCCACGCTCATTATAAAATGTAATGATGTCTTTCTCGATAGATGTCCAGTAGTTGGTAAGGATACAGCGGTATGTGTATATTACACCGAACATATCTGTCTGTTGCTTGCCATCCTTGTCTTTCAAAGGATTACTTTGAGAAAACGTCCATAATATGATAAATTCCTCCGAAAGAAGTGATATACTCGTTTTTAATTGCTACCTTTGCCATGTCAGATTTTTGCTTACTTGTTATGTTTGCAGCACCAAGATAGGTGAAATTTTTGACATATCCAAGTATTTTGAGAACTTTGTTTCTCAGGTACTTGGAGTTCTCACAAGAGTTTATGCTGCGGAATTAAGGTAAGGTAAACCATATATGAACCATCATTTTATCAACTCTATACTTCAATGGCTGCTCATTGCTATTGTCTTGACAGCAATCGGAGCATTGGTCTTAGGGGTCGTTGCCGATGGCGGTAAGGGGCCGACAGTGATAGGTCTGCTCATCGGTGGGGCGCTCATCTGGGCAGAGCATTACACCAAGAAGCGGGCCGAGAAGCGTGACGTGCTGGAGATGGAAATGTCGGCAGATAAGGCGGAGGACGGCACGGATGCATTGCCAGCGAGCGAGGAAGCACCGACCGAGAGCTATCGCATCGAACGGGAAGACAATTTTTCCACAGCCATAGAGGCACTGACGCATCAGGAGATTGCCGCAGGGCAGAATAGAGTGCTTGCTTTTGAAGACTCGATGGTGTACGCCTATGAGCTGACGGAGGTAGGATTGCTCACGGGAAGCGGAGAGCAGATGCGCTTCTCGGTGGTGATTCCGCTGCGTCGCAGCAACTGGCAGACGGAGCAGGAAGAGATAGAGAGAGAAGGCTCGCAGAGGTATGGAGGTGTCTGTGGCAAGACTATGTTTTTGAGACAGCGCATGCGTTGTCAGAGAGCAGCCTGATGCTCAAGATAGAGGCTTGCGGGCCGGTAGCCCACGCCGTGAAAGCGTTGAAGCCCATGCAAGATATACTTCACGAGATTATCATACGTCGGGATCTGCATCTGTTAGACTCGTATTTGCTCATTCACGGCTATGATTGGCCAGAATATGCCTATCTTAGAGGTGGACAGGTGGTGCACGATTTCAGAGAAGAAGAGGGTGTGGCAAGAAGTGTGTACCATGAAGATGAGGCGATGGCTGTGGCACGACTGTACGACTTCCAAGACTGCCAACGCATCAGCGAGGCGGAGTATTTAGAGGCACTTTCCTCTTACGCCCACCTGCCTTTTGCGTATCATGGTTCTTACATGGCGTATAAAAACAATAAGTTCAAAGGCGTAGTCTTCACCCTGTTTGCGGGCAAATTCCACTTGTTTTGCGGTATTGACGAGGCCTACTTTACGACGGATCTGAGCATGTTTGACCTTTGGGAGGAGACACGTCAGTATAACTGTCGAGTGATGGAGGTACGCTTCAGATACGACCATCTGCCCATGATGCGCCTGCTGACAGGAGAGATATTATATATCGATGTGGTGCCGGACAAGTGTGGGCCATTATATTATCTTGTTTCAAGCTCGTATGGCGGCAGAGATTATGCTCGCATCAAGGCCGATTATGATGCTGCGAAGGTGGCAGAGATAGGGGTGAAGATGAAACTTAATATAGTATAGCCTCAAATCCGCAACTAAGCCTTTCAACGTCCTTCTTGCGTGTACACATCCTCTCATTACTGAATTTGCAGATAATTTGAACTTGAAGAACCCACTTTTGCCTACAATATCCCCTTACCTCACAATGTGACTCTCTTACGGAAGAATCATAGTCGTTAGTCAGGATACAACGGTATGTGTATTCCCCTTCCCGAAAATCCTGCACACTATCCATCCGTTTCTGTTTTTGAATTACAAGTTGATATGCCTTACCTTTTCACTTCTCAACAAGGACAGAGCTCAATTCAAACTCAATGCCATTGATTTCCTTAGTTTTCCAGCCTTTGAGAGCAAAGGTGTCATTGTAGATAGAACTGCAGCGGTTAGCACGGATATAGAAGGACTTGCAGTGTTTTTCTATTTCCTCCACGATTTCCTCGGAACATGATCCATAATCAGCTCTGAAGCGATTGATAGTGAGTTCATTCTGTTCAAATCTCTCAAAGAATATCTTCAGCGTGTCCTTCTGATGGAAACGAACGTTTTCGTTAAGCCAAATGAGCAGAACCGAGCTTGATCGAGTTATGCCTTGGCGAGAAAACGTGTCATGAAATGGAACATTTGTGTTACCATCGCTATTCTCTATACCGACAATCAAATCGCCAATAACCGCCATGCCAGGGCGATAGCCAAGGAACTTCTTGTATGTAGGCTTTGTATCATATTTCTCTGTCTCTATGAATTGGTGGGTGAAATCAACATTATACATCTCACCCTCTTTCAGTTAGCCAGATGCAAATATACAATTGAGCAAGAAAGTATTGAGAGTGTCAGCCGTATTGAAATCGTAGGTCTTATCCTTGAGTACATGAACCGCCACAGAAGTAGATACTCATGAGAGAACAGATGATTTCGCTGTACTGATAACCGAAGGTTTTCGTTAGCCAGATGAGCAGGGCTAAGTTTACTTAAGCTCTGCTATGGCGAGAAAACGTGCCATGAAATGGAACGATCTACACCTTAAACCGAGGGTTGAGTCGATTAAAGATGATAATGTGAAGTCAAATTACCCCATGATTGAAAATAATCCTCCAAAAGGAGTGAGTCTCTCAGAATTAATTTGTATCTTTGCCATATCTATTGTCGGATTCTCTTGTTTTTTGCAACACTAAGATAAGTGAAAATTCTGACATAGCAAAATCCTAAGTAACTTTTTGTTGCTCAGGTACTTAAAAAGTTTAATTTATAATAGTGTTGCGGAGTTAAGAATAAACAAGTCGCATTATGAAACAAATTTGCATGTTCTTAATCACGTTAGCATTGCTAACCAGTTGCGGCGTTGATCAAAAGAAATACGACGCCCAAGTTGCGAAGGTAGATAGCCTTACAAAAGTAAATTCTGAAATCCAGCATGAACTCGAAGGTTATAAGTATAGTCCGGCAAAAGCTCTTGCGGATATTAAGCAGAACTATGAAAAACAACAATATTCTCAGATCAAAACGAATCTTGATTTATTGCAAAAATATCATCCAGAATCACCTGAATATGAATCTGCGAGAAGCATATATACACAATCTGTAAAAGATCAGGAAGACGCAAGAAAAAAGGCTGAAGCCGAAGCTGCTAAAGCAGAAAAAGAGAGAATTGCAAAAATGGCTCCGGTCAAACGTATAATGGAAAAGTACGATTGTAGTGAGGATGTTGCAAGAATGATATTACGCAAAAAAGTACAGATAGGTATGACAACGGAACAATGTCGCGCTGCTTGGGGGAGTCCGGACGATATTAATCGCACAGTAGGATCTTTTGGAACCCATGAACAATGGGTTTATGGAAGCTCCTATCTTTATTTTGAAGATGGTGTCATGACATCCTTCCAAGATTAAATAGCTGAGCTATGAAAAAAATTATATTAATTCTATTCGTTATTTTCTTTGTTGGTTGCAACCAGCATCCTGATTTGTATAAGATTACGGATGGACTTGTTTCGTCACTCCAAACGGAATATGAGAGTTATGGAATTCTCGGCGGAACGGATTACAAACAATTGACCCCTGACGGCAAATATCAAATTATGCCGGTGGGGCGATTGATTAATGTGAAAATCATGGATGTAGCCTCCGATGATGATTACGAGGATCTACGCCAAGATTTGGAAAACCATTACAAAGGTGATTCTCGTGTGAATAGTGTATACCGTTGTCAAGCGGGGACATTAATGATAGATTGTAGAAACTAACAACTTATTAAAGATGTAATTATGAAAAATATTCTATTTACGCTAATGCTCATTCTGAGCATACCTTGCTTTGCCCAGCAGAACAAAGCGGAAGGTGAAAAGTCAAAAAGTAAGGCTGTTGAATTTATGAGCCAAAGTGGCACACTTATCAGAAAGGATTTTTATGATATACATAAAGACAAATATGGCGTTACTTGCCAAGTTCTCATCTTAACAAACATTCTTAATAACAAGAAAAGTGGATGCTTGCGACTTGAAACCAACTATATTTTTCAAGTATTGGAACTGACACATATATAGGAACTCTTGATTCTGATGAGATTGATGCAGCTATAAAATCATTAAAATATATAGCAGAGACCCTTGTTCCTACATCACCTGAAACTTATACCGAGGTTGAATATAGTACAAGAGACAACATGCAGATTGGAGCATTCACCTCTGATGGCACATGGGAGGTTTATGTTCAAACAAAGTCATATACCTCGCGCTCGATGTCTACAATTAAGGCTGATAAGATTAACGAATTTATCGGATATCTTGAGCAATCCAAACAATTAATTACAGAAAAGGTAGGTTCTGTTCAATAACATTTATGCACCATGCGAAGGATTTTGATTTTATTGTTTGTATCCTTATTCTGGTTGCATGTGAATGCGCAGGAATATGAGATAACCATATTCGGAAGTTTTCTGAAGTATCACCTCTATCCATCTGATAGAGGAATGTTTCGCGATGACAGAAAGGTTACAGCTTTCTCCTACGACAAGAAATCATCCCTCGCATGGGTGTATTGTGACGAGTTCCTTGCACAAGTGCAATTGCCAGAATCTTTCAAGGACGTAATGAAGGAACATGGTATCAAGGATATTGAGAAGAAGAAGGCTGATGTATATAGCGAGAAAGTCGTGGCCATCAAGCGTAAACTCGACCGCCACTATTTTGTTATCGACTCGATAAAAGCAGCCCGTGAAAGGCATATCTCCGACTCCATAACAAGAGTTCGTTTCGTTGAAGATTCCATAAGGAAGAGGAATGAGTTCGTGGCCGATTCCGTTGAAACTGTTGAAGAGGATACGATGGCGGCAAGTTATAACTATCCTTTCTCGTTTAGATTTATTATCGGTCAAACAAAGGGATACACGCAAGTAGGTTCCGAGATGTCTGATGACAGTTATAGTAAATTCGGTGACAATAAGGAATGTATTAATAAACGTCCAATTTTGATAGCTGGCTATTATAAAAAGGTAATACCCAAGAAGTATTCATTTGACACCGATAAAGTAAGAGAATACTATAAAGCATACGCTCTTGGTCGTAGCTTCTATGTAGATAAGGAAGATGTAGAATTAAAAGATGAGGCTCAGATAAGATTGGACTCGTTAATTCGTTCCGACAGAATCACCCGTGCCTATTTTGCTCATTGGACTAAAGATTTCGGTAAAGAGATTTTTTACGATCTAGAATTTAAAAATGTAGGTAAGATTCTCGATTATTACAAGAAATACCCTGTTTCCGTTTATTCATGGAGTTGGGGTAGTAAAAATGAATATTCCGATTTCCAGAATATTGATATAGAATTCTACAATTCATCAAAGAAGACTATTAAATATGTATATGTAACTTTCCGAGCAAAGAACGCTGTTGGTGACCCCGTAAATGGTGCCACCAAGACCCTGACGGGCATCGGGCCAATAGAGCCTGGTGCTTCCAGTTCATATTCATTTGAAGACGTTTGGTATTCTCATACCATTGATAAAGTGAGCATCGTGAGCATCAAGGTGCAATATATGGATAAAACTACAAGGACTATTAATCCAGCATATCTTGCAGTATTCTCAGAAGATGAGAAAAATACTATTGACAATTTCAATAGCGACATAAAAGCTTTGGAGAAGTTGAACGGCGAAGAATAACCATTTACTAGATAGGATCTACTAATTCGTAAATTTCAAAACGAAGTGCAATAAAAGAGTAGCCCTTACGAGAGATGCAGACGTTCTCGAAGCGTAGCGAGAGGTTGTCTGCATCTCTCGGCGAGAAAAAAACAACCAGCAATACAAAAAAATAGAAGGGAGACCTCCGTCTCCCCAAGATTAATTAATTTTGTATTGTGAAATATCATCAATTAACCTCGGAGCAAAGGTCGCAAATTTTCGCCTTACTCCAAAAGGAAATAGGGAGAAAAGAGATTGCCACAATCGTCGGCATCAGTCAGTCAACACTCTCACGTGAAATCAAACGCAATAGTACGTCATCGGGAAAGTATATTTGGACAAAGGCACACGATATGGCTATGCAGCGCAGAAAAAGAACGGTAAAGAACGCCAGACTCTCCGACGAATTAGTTTGGAGGATCAAGGAATATATTACCAATGACCAGTGGTCTCCACGACAAATATCAGGTTATGTGAAGAAATCCACCAATATGCTATTTATGCAGAAACTGCCATTTGGAAAGCTGTCAAAACCTCTGGCAAAGGTAGTTAGGAATCTGCTGTTACCATACAAGGACTGTCTGAAGACCATTACAACAGACAACGGATCTGAATTTGCGGCACATAAGGACATTACCAGGTTCTTAGGAGTGCCCGTGTACTTTGCTGATCCATATTGTTCTTGGCAAAAGGGAGCTATTGAAAATACAAATAAACTAATCAGACAATATATACCGAAAAAGGATTCATTTGAATATTATACAGACAAGAGAATTATGTCGATACAAAAGAAATTGAACGAAAGACCGAGAGAAAAAATAAACTTTTCTACATCAAAGTGTGAATTCTTCAAATACGTTTTGTAATTTTGCACTTGCTGGTTGACTCTGCGACCGAAAGAAGTGATATTCTCGTTTTTAATTGCTACCTTTTTCATGTCAGATATTTGCTTACTTGTTATGTTTGCAGCACCAAGATAGGTGAAATTTCTGATATATCTAAGTGTTTTGAGAACTTTGTTTCTCAAACACTTGGTGTTCTTACAAGAATTTATGCTGCGGAATTAAGGTAAAAGTTAAATAATGTTTTATGAAAATAATTAGTGCAAGTGAATTTAGAAATTACATAAATAAGTACCTTGATATTGTGGACAAAGGAGAAGATGTTGTGATAAAGAGTAGGAAATATGGCTATTTCAGGATTGTACCTGAGTCTATATAGCCTTTCATTTAAGAACCATGACCAGAAGCAGAAAGAAACACCCCTACACGCTGAATGTAGTCTGCAAATCGCAGAAATGGGGCAAATAGAAGAATAATCGACTATTCAGGAGAGTTAGCCGAACGAACCTGAAGGACTTCAAGGAACTTCCAATAAGTCCACGAGAACTTATGGATTCCTGGGACTTGGGAGGAGACGGGAAAAGCTATTGGGGACCAGATATGGAAGGACATCACAGGATTATAAGAAAATAACTGCCTAACATCAAAATTCCTATGACCACAGTGTCGGCACCGGGTAATAGCGTGTCAGGTCTCTGCTTGAACTGCCCAATAAGCGCATCGATGTCCTCAAGGCAATCCCCTCCACAAAGGTAGCTGATGAAGAGAGAATCAAAAATACTTCCATAACAGAATGCTTTGCCGCTACCTCCACGTTTACCCAATACAGATTCGGTAAGTTTGTTAAAGCCCAATTTTGAGAAAACGTCCATAATAAATTCCACCGAAAGAAGTGATATTCTCGTTTTTAATTGCTACCTTTGCTATGTCAGTTTTTTGTTTACCTGTTATATTTGCAGCCCCAAGATAGGTGAAAATTCTGATATATCTAAGTGTTTTGAAAACTTTGTTTCTCATACACTTGGAGTTCTCACAAGAATTTATACTGCGGAATTAAGGGATTAAATAGAGTAAGCTATGTTAGTATATAGAAAAATATCAAATTTTGAGTCTAAATTTTTATTAATGAATTTGATACTGTAATTTTTATATTCAAAGTTTAAAATATATTTCTGATTTTATATTCCGTCAAGTGCAAGAAAGCTCAGTTTTTCCTTTTTGAGATGAGTCCTACGAAGAGATCAATTCTTTATGATATAGACCCAGAAAGTGAATATCATACTATTAACTCAAAAAAAGTAATTTATACTAAAATTTAAATTTAAGCAACAAAATAATATCTATGATAGTTGAAGATGAAAGCTTTTATTTGGGACATCTTCTGATTATTATAGGGACTTTCACAAGAAGTAAGATTTCTGATATTTCGAACATGTGGGAAGATTTATTGGAAACGGGAATAGAGTATTTTAAGATGGGTAATGATGGAGAGTCTTTCTATTGGTGCAATTCTCAAAAAAAAACAGCAGAAAAAGAGTTTAATTTATTTATTAATGAATTGACAACTGCTACAAAAGATGGCAAATCTAAATGAGACAATGGTTTACGAGTAGTGCTAAGACGAGTCATTACACTTACAATGCTGCTGGTGAACGCATCATGAAGAGTTACGGTACGATGGATGGCGTGTATATCAATGGGGCGCCGCAGGGAATTACCTTCCACGATACGGATAACTTTACACTTTATATATTTGTTGTGTCCGCTGAAGTAAATTTAATTTCCAACTGGATTTTTGAGAGTATGGATTATAAAACAGCTTTTCGCCATGCTCATTGGGGAACTTCAGCTTTGAAGGTATTTTTACGGCAGCTATCTCCTCGTAAATTCATCCATCACGTAAAAAAACCGCCATAAGGAACGATATTCTCATATTTTATTGCTACTTTTGCTATGCTTCGTAGAATGATGTTTGACGATATAAATTTAGTGATAATTCTGTGAATAGCAAATCCCTGAGGAACTTGTTGTTCCTCAGGGACTTATTGGTTATGTAAACAAGTTTTCTGTTTAATCTTGGAATTAAGATAATATTCGTTTTTGCTCACGCATAGAAAGGTTGTTCTCTTATGGTATGTAAACATTATGACTTATGGAAGTTACAATTTCCCTTCCTCACGGTAAGAAAAATAGGCACCATCGGTGAGGATAACATGGTCGGCAAAATGAATATGAAGTATTTCACAAGCTTTTTGAATGTGTGAAGTGAGTCGGTCGTCCTCACGACTTGGAATAGTACTACCGCTGGGATGATTATGACAAAAAGCCAGAACGGTAGTGTTTTTCATGAGAACTTCCTTCATCATAAGTCGGATGTCGACGGGTGCCATCGTTAGTCCACCCACTGAAATGCGTTTGGCTTCAATGAGTCGGAAGTTCTGTTTCATCATTAAAATCCATCCTTCTTCGATGTCAAGGTCCTGAATGGAGGTATGCATGAACTGATAAATATTGTCAGCACTGTTTAGTATAGGTATCTTTTCTATAGTCGCTTTTTGACGTCTTTTGCCCAGTTCGCAGGCTGCAAGAATTGTGATAGCCTTTGCGGAGCCAATACCCTTGTATTGTACTAAATCTTTGATAGTGAGTTTCCCGAGAGTATTCAGGTTGTTATTGTAATCGTTGAGGAGACGCTTCATCAAGTCCACAGCACTCTCTTTAGGGGTTCCTGAGCCAATGAGGATAGCAAGCAATTCGGCGTCGCTGAGTGCGGAAGCTCCCAGTCTTTCAAGTTTTTCACGTGGGCGATCAGCTTCTGCCCAATGTGAGATAGATAGTTTTTCCATAGTATTAAGATGTTTCACTCTCTTTTCTTCGATTCTTTTTGTCATTAAAGAATGGGTGAGAGTCGTTGATTTATTAGTTCTTTGAGAGATTGATGCTGTTTTTATTTATTGTCAATTTATCATTATTTATAGAAGTTTTTTTCGTATGCAGCAAACTCATTCATACCACGCACGCAGCGTTTCCACCATGCGTTGATAAAGCCACAGCCATAACCTGTGATCTGAATGAAGGCAGCTTGGATGCTTAGGATACCAATTTTAAAACTGTTGTTTTGTCGGGTAGAGTCCATGCAAATGAGGAATGCATATAACAAGATGGGAAGTATTCCTATTGTAATAAGGATATTTCCAAGGATGTTTAGCGTAGGACAACATAGCATAAGCAGCCCTGCAAGGATTATGAGGAGTAGTATGGTAATTCCAACAGTGAAGACCATAGGTAAGAGATGTACGAGTTTCAGAGATTCTGGATACTTCTTGTATAGGTTAATACGAGCTATTCCAGAGTTGTAGACCTGTTTCCAGAATTTGTGGAAGTCTGTACGACGCTTGTGCCATACCCATGCCTCTGGGAACAATCGGCAGAGTTTATCAGCTTTAAAGATACGGATAGAGAAGTCTATATCTTCTCCAAAGCGCATCTTTGAGAAGCCACCTAATTCCTGATAGACCTCACGACGAATTCCCATATTAAACGAACGAGGGTAGAACTTGTCAAGTTTCTTTTTTCCTCCGCGTATTCCACCGGTTGTAAAGAATGAGGTCATAGAATAAGAAATAGCCTTCTGAGTATCGGTGAAAGAGTCGTGCGCACAATCAGGACCGCCGAAGGCATCAGCAGGTTGATGTTCTAATTCTGCATTTATGGCAAGAAGGTAGCCTTTGGGAAGTACAACATCAGAGTCAAGGATGAGTAGGTATTCTCCTTTTGCACGCTCAGCACCATAGTTGCGACTTTGCCCTGGTCCTGAATTATCTTTGTAATAATAGGATAGATTAAGACTTTCAGTATATTTTTCGCACACCTCTTTACATGAGATTTGTGAACCATCTTCAACAATGATGACCTCAAAATCCTTCTCTTCCTGCATAGTCAGGCTTTCCAATAGTTCGTCAACCTCATCTGGGCGGTTGAATACGGGAACAATGATGCTGTACTTCATAATGTTGCAAAGATAACACTTTGTTCGTAAATGACAAGTAAAATTGATGAAATAATCTTTCAAAATAATAGTACAGTTGATGTTTTTCAAACGGTGAAAACCATTTTGTAATATAAGGTTGGTGATAGACAAAAAAGAATGTGGCAAGGTGATAGACTTTCACTCTTGCCACATTGGGATTAAAATATATTTATTTAAGAGAAGATACAATGATTATATCACACCACGGATACGGTCGTCAAAGGCAGAAAGGGCAGCTTTTGCACCTTCTCCCATAGCGATAGTAATCTGTTTGTAAGGTACTGTTGTGACGTCACCAGCAGCATAAACACCACTCAGACTGGTGCGGTTGGTAGCATCAACAACAATCTCATTACGTGGAGTAACCTCTACTTCATCCTTGAAAGCATCGCTGTTTGGCGACAAACCAATCTGGACAAAGACACCGTCTAAGGTAATATCGCGTTCCTCATCATTGGTGCGGTCCTTCACCCTGATACCCGATAGCTTCTGACCATCGCCTAAGAGAGCTGTTGTCTGTGTAGAAAGGAAGACTTCAACATTAGGTAGGCTGGCTACTTTCTGTTGCAGAACCTCGTCGGCGCGCATAGCATCAGCGAACTCAAGTACGGTCACGTGGTGACAGATACCCGCCAAGTCAATGGCTGCTTCGATACCTGAATTACCACCACCGATAACTGCTACGTCCTTACCTTTGTAGAAAGGACCATCGCAATGAGGGCAGAAATGCTCACCATGACCGATGTATTTGTCCTCATCTTGTAGTCCAAGACGACGCCAGCTTGCACCTGTTGCGATTACGATAGCAGGTGCAGTAAAGGTCTCACCACCACGAACAGAAACAGTCTTAATAGCCTCTTTCAGATTGGTTGAAATCACCTTGCGGTTGTCGAATATATCAATTGAATAATCATTGATATGTGTGCGGAGGTCAGCAGCAAGCTGAGTACCTGTCGTTTTGGTAACAGAGATAAGGTTCTCGATGCCTGTTGTATCGTTTACCTGTCCTCCGATACGCTCTGCAACAATAGCTACACGTAAACCTTTGCGGGCAGAGTAGATGGCAGAAGATGCTCCAGCAGGACCACCACCGAGTACGATAACGTCATATTCACGTACCGTCTGTACTGCATTCTCGTCATGATTAGTACCAACCTTGTCCTCTAATTCCTGTAAAAGGATACCCAAGTCGCCACGACCCGTGTGCAATGGCTCTCCATTAACGTAAACAGAAGGGACACCCTGTATGTTCAAACGGTGTATGTCTTCCTGACATAGTCCGCCATCAACCATCTCATTGCTGATGTTTGGGTTGATAAGTGACATAACGTTGAGTGCCTGAACAACGTCAGGACAGTTAGTACAGGTCAATGATACGTAGGTTTGAAGGCGGATTTCGCCTTTTAATGATTTGATGCGTGCTGCTATCGCCTCGTCAGGAAGGTTCTTGCCTTGTCCGTCAGTATTGAGGATTGCAAGGAGTAACGAGGTAAACTCGTGTCCGTTAGGTATGCCACGGAAGCTGATACCAGTTTCTTCACCATTACGAAGAATGCTGAATGAGAAATGGTCACCTTCTTGATAAACAGTCTTAATCTTATCAGATGCAGAGGCGATGTCCTCTACGAAGGAAGAAAATTCAGCAGAGTTTTCGTCGTTGTTGTTGCGCATTACGCTAAGTGTGATGTCAGATGAGAGAGAAGCAAATACTCCTTTCACCCTGTTCGAGTATGTTTGAATCTAACATGGGTTTATATGTTTTCTGTCCTTTTAATATATAAAAAGTGGAGAGATAAAGTCTGAGACCTATCTCCCCACAATAACCACTGCAATGTTTATGTCTGTTATTACAGAAATTAAGTCTTAGAGCTTACCAACGAGGTCGATGCTTGGCTTCAAAGTTTCGCCACCCTGCTTCCACTTAGCTGGGCAAACCTCACCTTCGTGAGATGCTACGAACAAAGCTGCTTCAACCTTACGAACGAGCTCATCAGCATTACGGCCGATGCTGTTGTCTTGGATTTCAGCAATCTTAACGAGACCCTCTGGGTTTACGAGGAATGTTCCACGATAAGCCATACCCTCGTCCTCTTTGTATACACCGAAACCACGGCTCAATACGCCAGTTGGGTCAGCAAGCATAGTGTACTTAATCTTCTTGATTGTTTCAGAAGCATCGTGCCATGCTTTGTGTACGAAGTGAGTATCTGTACTTACTGAGTATACTTCTACACCAAGACCCTTGAGCTGCTCATACTTGTCAGCCAAGTCTTCCAACTCTGTAGGACATACGAAAGTGAAGTCAGCTGGATAGAAGAAAAAGAGTGCCCACTTGCCCTCGATATCCTTGCTTGAAACGGTCTTAAACTGTCCGTCCTGGAAAGCCTGAACGGTAAACTCTGGTGCGTGTGCATTAATAATTGGTTCCATATCTTACTTAAAATATTTATGTGATAAATTCTATTTTTGTTTGCAATGCAAAAGGTACTATTTGTAATTGTTACAGCCAATAGATAAAAATCTATTTGATGATTAATAAAAATCTATTAAGGTTGTTATATGTGTTGATTATCAGTATTTTTGAGAGTTGTTTGTGGTCGATGTAAAATCTATATGCTAATAGTAAAAAAATATTCCAGAGACTTAATTGAGCGTTTAGTAAGTCTTATTTTTAGCAGCAAATGCACTTTATGCTTGTTCACTTCATATACTTATATAATACTAATTTATAGTGATAGAGAGGAGTCGGGTCATCATAAAAGGATGAAAAAGACCTATATAATTCATAAAAAGGCAATGATAACATGGCTATTTGACTTTTTTTATCTATTTTTGCCATAGTCTTTACATTGTATTAGAAGAATGACACTACAACAATTAGAATATGTAATGGCAGTTTATCGGTTGAAACACTTTGCAAAGGCAGCCGATGACTGTAAGGTCACACAGCCTACACTTAGTTCAATGATACAAAAGTTAGAGGACGAGTTAGGTGTAAAAATCTTTGATCGAAAGCGTCAGCCCATACAGCCAACGCATGCAGGAATGAAAGTGATAGAGGAGGCTTGGAAGGTGCTAAATCGTGCAAAGAAGCTCAGGCAGACAATTGAAGAAGAACGGCAATTGCTAACTGGGACTTTTGAGGTGGGTGTTTTACCAACCATCGCACCTTATCTTATTCCTCGTTTCTTTCCTCAGTTGATGAATGAACATCCTGAGATGGACGTAAGGATAACGGAGATGAAGACTGAAGAGATGCGTCGGGCTCTTCGTCGAGGAGATATAGATGCGGGGATATTAGCACGTGTTGATGGTTTGGAAGAGATGGATTGTACGCCACTTTATCGTGAGCAATTCTTTGCTTATGTAGCTGAAGGCGACCCTTTGTTTGATAAGGAGTTTATACGTCCTGCCGACTTGTCGGGAGAGTACTTATGGTTGCTTGATGAGGGACATTGTTTTCGTGACCAGTTGGTGAAGTTTTGCCATTTGAAATCGGCTGCATTAAGTAAGAAGAGTTATAATCTGGGAAGTATCGAAACCTTTATGCGTGTTGTAGAGAATGGTAAAGGGGTTACTTTTATACCGCAACTCGCACTCTCACAACTCACTACGGAGCAGCATCGTTTAGTTCGTCCGTTTGCTCACCCTGTGCCTTCTCGTGAGATAATACTGATGACTTCGGCCAGCTTCATTCGTCAGACTTTACTTCGTATGCTCGTAGATACGATTAAAAAGTCCTTGCCGAAGGATGTTCAAAACTAATTCTTAGAGATGATGGTCTTGTGGGATGAGGCATACACGACTTCGTTTGACAGGCATTAAAAAGTCGATATAACTGCTTATATAAGGGTTCTTCTGTTAGAATTTTGGATGGTTTCCGTGAAATTTTAATAGAAGAACCTCTTTTTTTTACCTCATTACTTATTTACAATTCAATCGCTTTTCCTTACCTTTGCACTCATGAAAATAGGAACGATAGATTTAGGGGAACGCCCATTGTTCTTGGCACCAATGGAAGATGTGACGGATATTGGCTTCCGAAATATGTGTAAACGTTTTGGTGCAGCTATGGTTTATACGGAGTTTGTGTCAGCTGATGCAGTTATCCGTAGTATCAAGTCAACACTTTCAAAGATTGTAATTGACGATAGTGAGCGTCCTGTGGGGATACAGATATATGGCAGAGACGTGGCTTCGATGGTTGAAGCTGCTAAGATTGTAGAACAGGTTAATCCCGATGTGATTGATATTAACTTTGGTTGTCCGGTGAAGAAGGTGGCAAACAAGGGTGCTGGATCTGGTATGTTGAAGAATATCCCACTGCTACTTGATATTACACGTGAGGTGGTGAAAGCTGTTAAGACACCTGTCACGGTGAAGACTCGTTTAGGTTGGGATAACGACAACTTGATTATCACCGACCTTGCCGAACAGTTGCAAGACTGCGGTATACAGGCTTTGACCATTCATGGACGCACCCGTGCGCAGATGTATACTGGTGAGGCTGACTGGACATTGATTGGTGAAGTGAAGAATAATCCACGCATTCATATCCCTATCATTGGTAATGGAGATGTGGCAAGTGTCGAGGAAGCACATGAGAAGTTCGAGCGTTATGGTGTTGATGCTGTGATGATTGGACGTGCAACTTTTGGCTGCCCATGGATATTCAATCAAAGTGAGAAGCAGTTGACGATTGATGAGAAGATTGATATTCTTGAAGAGATGCTTCGTATAAATGTGGAACGTATCGACGAGCATCGTGGTATCCTACATACGCGTCGACACTTAGCATCATCGCCAATCTTCAAAGGTATACCAGATTTTAAGAAGACACGTATCGCCATGTTGCGTACAACAAAGATGGATGAGTTGATGGCTATTCTTGAAGATTGCAGAGAAAGGCTTAGGGAGGAATAATTTATAAGGCCAATTAGCCTCATTAGCCCAATAGACCCAATAAGGACAGAAAAGGGAAGAAGCCAAATGGTTTCTTCCCTTTTCTGTCGGGATGACCAGACTCGAACTGGCGACTCCTACGTCCCGAACGTAGTGCGCTACCAACTGCGCTACATCCCGATGCTCTACAAGTAAGTGCAAAGATAATTATTTTTTCAGAATTATCGTTAGCTTTTTTCTTCTTTTTCTTGCCTTTTAGAGTAGGTCTGTAAGCTCAAAAAGCCTAATTCCGTTACTACCTTTATTAAGATGTAATGGTTGTCAGGACGCTGACGCACTATCTCTGCTTTTACTTCATCAATGTTATTGAACTTGCGGAAATCAGTTTGTGTCTTAGCAAACTCTTCTCCAACCAACCAAATGTTACGAATGTCTGTTGCCATCAAAAGCTCAATAACTTTCTGATGTTCTTTATCAGACGACTCTCCAAGCTCACGCATATCACCGAGGATAGCCATCTTGTTTTCTACATCCATCAACTGGAAGTTCTCTATCGCTGCAGCCATACTGGATGGATTAGCATTGTAAGCATCCACAATAAGTTTGTTATGTGCCGTCTCTGTCAGCTGTGAACGATTGTTATGAGGTATATAATTCTCCAACGCATGGTTGATTTGCTGTGGTGTTACACCGAAGTGAAGACCAATTGCAATGGCAGCCAACATATTATCTAAGTTGTAAGAACCAATGAGATGGGTCTGGACTTCGTAGGTAGTAGATGATGGTTGCTGGGTATTAAGGCTTGATGACTGCCATTCAAACTTCAAACATGGCGCACAGCTAACAACATTTCCTTGCACGTCAGCTGTATCGTCTTGTCCGTAGGTGATGATACGATCAAACTCTCGCTGCTCTGCCATCTCAGTCAAGTCTGGGTTGCTTTCGTTGAGGAACAGTAAACTACCGTGTTCTTTAAGGAAATCATAGAGTTCGCCCTTTGTCTGCTTACTCCTTCAAAACTTCCAAATCCTTGCAGATGCGCACGTCCAACATTAGTAATCAAACCGCAGGTTGGCTCTGCGTATGTAACGAGTTTCTCGATATCACCGGGGTGAGAAGCACCCATCTCAATAACTGCTATATCGTGTTCTGGGCGAATATCAAGCAGGGTTCGAGGAACGCCTACATCATTGTTATAATTTGCCTCTGTATGATGAACATTGAATTTCTCAGCTAATACGGCAGAGATAAGTTCCTTGCTTGTTGTCTTTCCGTTAGTGCCTGTAATACCAATCACAGGGATAGAGAACTGACGACGATGCTCGCGTGCCAATTCCTTATATGTAACAAGTGCATCATCAACGAGGATATAACGCTCGTCACCTGCCTTTGCATATTCTTTTTCGTCAATGATGGCATAGCTACAGCCCTTTTCCAAAGCTGCTTCTGCAAACTTGTTACCATCGAAGGATACTCCCTTCAGTGCCACGAAAATACTTCCTTTGGGACAGTTACGGCTGTCAGTGGTCACGATGGGATGCGCTTGATATATCTTGTAAATCTCTTGTATATCCATTGTGTTTACTTTATTCTTAGTGCAAAGGTAAGCTAAATGAAAGACAATGCAAAACAATGAATGTCTTTTTTTTACTGTTAGACACGGCTCTTTCATTTAAGAAGTTTTGGTTCTTATTCTAAATATCATTATTTTATAGCACGCCAGTAACATAGTGAAAGCTGTTCTTTTCTAAAAATACTACCATAATCGTATGGTATTTAGCGATTGATATTCGTGTGGCATGACAGGTTTAATTCTTTGTCTAATTATTTGAAAATCAACAAAATAAGTGACAATAAAAGTTGGTTAAGTGAGCTGTTTTTGTACCTTTATAGTAAAAAAATAGATAATCATGAAAGGAAACAGTCACTCGACCAAACTAATGGGATTGTCGCTAACACAATCAACCACACCGCTAAGGTAATAAAAACAAAAATTAGAAGGTAGTATCTTAGAAAAACTTTACGAGTTTTCCTCCTCAATACCCGATTTCCGTAGATCAGAGAAGGGAAACATACGTCACAAGTTGAGCGACGTCATTATGTTACTAATATTAGGTCGAGTATCAAATTGTGTCAGCAGAGCAGAAATCATAGAATTCGGTAAACACAACCTCAAGAGGTTCCGTAAATTGGACATATTAGCTAACGGCATTCCATCCGAGCCAACTCTTTGTCGCATGGAAGAGGGGATTGATGATAAGGCAATGGCTAACCAGCTACAGGTCTTTGCCGAGACGTTTCACAAGGAATTGTTGGGGATGTGCTGCGCCCAAGAAATCATCTGCATAGACGGAAAGGCAGAGTGCGGCACTGTTTTGAATAATGGACGAAAACCCAGATATCGTATCTGCTCATTCATTCAACACCGATATCACGTTAGCAACCGAGGCCTGCGAAGAGAAGAGCAATGAAATAAAGGCAGTTCCACGGCTTATTGATAAAATTGATATATCAGAGAAAATAGTCACGGCAGACGCCATGTCTATGCAGAAAGATATCATTAACAAAATCAGAGAGAAAAATGGAGACTTCATCATAGAACTGAAATCAAACCAGCGTTCACTGCGTTATGGTGTAGAGGATAAAATCAAAGAACTGTCTCCTGTTAACTCCTATTGTGGCAAGCCGGAACTCGGGCATGGGAGAATTGAGACGAGAAGCTATCGTGTGTTTAAGGGGACTGACCTCATTGCAAATAAGGAGAAGTGGAACGGTAACCTGACCATCATAGAATATGAGTGCGAAACTATCAAAAAAAGTCAACGGGAGCCTGCACTATTGAGAAAAAGGCTGTATGTAAGCAACCTGCCAGCGAACACACCAAGATTAGGGACATTGGTGCGTAATCACTGGTCGATAGAAAGTATGCATCTGGAAGCTAGATCGTAACCTTTGTTACAAGACAAGATAAAACGAAAGTCGGCAAGGGCAGCTCGCAATTTAGATACCATACAAAGAATTGTCTACTCCGTGTTCTCAATATGGCGAGGACGGAGAAAGAAGAATTCCGACAAAAGAAAGGGTATGGCAGAACTGATGAGACATGTTTCATTGGGTTTCACAAAACTATTGCATTTTCTGTATCAAAAATGAAAAATAATCAAATTTTTGAGAATGGTATAACTTATTGATATACAGACACAATGTTTCTCCTGATTCGTACATGAGTCGGGTAAGGGAAGCTATGTCTTCATTTCATTTTTTAAATGAAAGAGCCGTGACTGTTAGAAACAACGTTACTAAAAGGCTGGAACAAGTAATACGTTTGCGGTACGATATGAGTTAGGGTATAACTAACGACATATCGCATGGAGATTAACGCTCAACACCACATGTGCTAACCATTAGCACCACATGTGCGGAGCATTAACGCAATAATGAAAAACGAGAAATAATAACGCCTAAAACTCAACATAGGGACGTAAACGTTCGATAGCTTCGGGTGTAAAGTCCTTTAATAGGCGAAGTTGTGAGAGATTGGTAAGTTTTCCTTTCAATCGTCGATAATCGCAGATAGCTTTTGCTTGATAGAAGTTCATATAGGGATGCTTGCGAAGTTGAGCGAGTGTTGCAGTATTAAGGTTTATCTTTTCTGTCTGTGGATTTGTGATTGAGAAATAAGGCAAGGCTTCCTCAGGGAAACCATCTATTTCTTGTAACTGTCCTACAGTTACATATCCACCTAAGCGTTTGCTGTAATTGACAATCGCACGAGCCCATCCGGGACCAATACCGGGTACTTTTTTTAGTTGGGTTGTGTCGGCCGTTGCAAGGTTGATATGTTCACCTATTTTTAGTTTCAATGGATAACGGAGAGTGTCTCGGTCATTGCCTTTGTAGGGCTTATACGTGTTTTGCATCTTATAGGCTTCGTAAGCTGCATGGGCAGCCTGCTTGTCAGCTTCCTTCTTGGCAATGTAGGCTTGTACGGAGGCAAGTGTTGAGGCTGGTTCGTAGTCATCGCCTATCGTAATATAGGGTTCTAACTCCCGATATTGCTTGCGTGTAAGACCGTAGAGTCGGGCAAAGTCCATTGGCGAACGATAGACCCCTCCTTTGGAACGATACTTGATGATATTGCGCACTTGGTAGGGAGCTAAGCCTAATTGCTGTAATTGTTCTGCCGAAGCTGTATTCGGGTCGAATGTAAACAGATGTTTTCCTTCAGCTGTTATAACCTCAGGAAGTTGCTCTTTGTTCGAGAAAGAACTACGTTTTTGTACTTTCACACTATCGTTCGTAGCGTCAGCGGTGGTTGTTGTGTCATTGCCAACAATAATTATAAATCCAAAACAAATAGCAATAAAAATAATAAGACCAAGAACACTTTCCGGTCAGAGCGATGTAGGTAGAAAATAGATTTTAGGTTCATAGTGTATAGATTTTAAGTTTTTGGAAATCCTTAAAAGGATGATTTGAGAATGAAAGCTCTCTTTGTTGGATGAACTAAAAGACACCTAACTGATGTAGGAAGATAGCAAGAATAGCCAGCGGACAGACGAAGCGGATAAGGAAGTAATAGGTTCCAAAGAAGATGCCACGTGTAGTTCCCCAGTTAGTAAACTCGTCCTTCACCAGTTTCTTGGGTATGTACCAACCAATAAAGAAGCAGGTAAGGAGTCCACCAATAGGAAGGAATATCTGTCCCGTTACAAAGTCGAATACATCGAAGAGGTCGACGCCTGCCACTTTGAGGAAATTCCATTCACCCAAGGAGAGGGAACAAACTGCACCAATAAGTGAACAGCCGACAGTGACAATCATTGCAGCACGTGAGCGACTGATGTGTAACTCCTCTTGGAAGAAGGCTGTACTCACTTCATGTAGGGATATTAAGGAGGTCAATGCTGCCATCGAAAGAAGCAGATAGAAGGCCATCGAGATGATATATCCCACGACTGGCATACTTGCAAAGGCTTGTTCAAATACATTAGGCAGTGTGATGAAGATAAGGGAAGGTCCGCTATCGGGACTTACTCCTACCGAGAAAGCAGCGGGGAAAATCATTAATCCTGCAAGAATAGCCACGCAGGTATCAATGATACCAATTTGTACGGCTGAGTTTAATAGTTTTGTATGATGACTGTAATAAGACGCGTAGGTGCAGATACAGCCCATTGCTATACTCATCGAATAGAATGACTGCCCCAAAGCTCCAAGAAAAACATCGCCAGTAACCTTGCTGAAGTCAGGTTTTAATAAGAATTCAATTCCCTTACTTGCGCCCTGGAAGTAAGCAAGAGGCAACAACAATAGCTACCAATAGTAAAAAGAGTGCTGGCATCAGAATTTTTGAAGCACGCTCAATGCCATTTCTAACACCATGAATGATAACGTAATGTGTGAAGAGTAGAATAATAACTGTCCATAGAACAGGCTTCCACGGATTGGTGGAGAAGTCGGTAAAATACGCTTTGAAATAGTCTGGCGTACCATGAAGATGGTTCATTACAGAAGCAACACTATATTGTAAACACCATCCTGCTACCACAGCGTAATAGCCCGTAATGAGGAAACCTGTAAGGACTCCTAAATAACCCACCCACTTCCAAGCATTTCCATTGGATAGCTTTGTATAGGCACGTGCCGTGTTAGAGGCTGCATGACGACCGATAATAAACTCGCTAATCATGCAAGGTAAGCCCAATAATAAGATGCAAGCAACGTAGATGAGAATAAAAGCTGCACCGCCATTCTGACCTGTCATGTATGGAAAACGCCATACATTACCCAATCCCACAGCACCACCTGCTGTGGCAAGAATCATTCCCAGTTTACTTCCAAACTTTACTCTTTTTTGCTCACTCATATAAATTTAACTTGAATATATGTGCAAAATTACGAAAAAAACTCTACTTTTGTATTAAATCAGAAGTGAAATATGAATTTAATATATCACAGCCTTATAAAATATCCATTTAGCTGTTTTATCGTTTTTATAACATGGATATTGTGTTTTATGACTATTCCAGAGACTCCGCTAAGCTCTGTTAGTTTTATTGATAAGTGGACGCATAGTCTTATTTATTTAATTTTAGGACTTAGTGTATGTATAGAATACTTACGCACAACAAAGGAAGCCAGTCTCAAATTTGTTCTTATTTGGGTCTGGTTGCTACCTATCATTATGGGAGGACTCATAGAAATCCTTCAATCCAATTGTACAAATGGAAACAGAAGTGGCGAATGGCTCGACTTCTTTGCTGACGCTATGGGTTCTACAATTGCTTTGGTTATCGGTATTCTTCTGGTACGCTATCGCTCCAAAGCTTAAATGGATTACGGCGCATCTGAGAGTTGTAGAAGTGGCGATTACCTGTCACCTCTATACCAATAAAGTCTGGTTTTTCGAATGACTCATCTTCACTACTTAACTCTACTTCGGCTAAGACAAGTCCCTCGTTATCACCATGAAACTCGTCTATCTCAAAGGTATGTTCACCAAAAGGAACAAGGTAACGATGCTTGTCAATTACACCGGGTTCGCATAATAGCATAGCTGCTGTGCTTCCTCCAGTGTAATCTCTTTTTCAAACTCATAGCGTGTTAGCCCACCCATGCGTGACGGACCTTTGATTGTTAGATAACCCTTGTCGTCTCTGATACGAATACGGACGGTATTCACAGCTGAAAAATAGCCTTGCTGTATATGACTACAACTGCTTGCAAACCTTTTCCAGTCCACCTTCTTATGGACTAAGAACTTTCTTTCAATCTCTAATCCACTCATGAGTTCCCATTATTAATCAATAATAGACTATTAAACCCAAATCAATCATTAGAACCTAATAGCTGTCAGGAAATAACACAAAAACAAGAATTCTTGAAGCATTGTGGTCTAATGACTGATTTGGATTAAATCTTAATTATATATCAGTTGCTTATTATCAATGATATCGTTATGATTAGATGTTTGACGCTATAACGAGTGTAAGGACACTCAACGCAATCAAAATTACGGCAAGCCATGCAATAACTCGTTTAGCTTGCTTCTCTTGTTTAATCTCTCTTTCTTTACGATGGATTTTACTTCTTTCGCTCATAGTTATATTATTTTAAAAGGTTGTTTATCATTAATAAGGAGTTTTATTCCTCGGTAGGGAACTCCATTAGGTAGGCTTTTATGAAATCGTCAATCTTACCATCCATTACGCCATCTACATCAGAAGTCTGATAGTTCGTGCGGTGATCTTTTACACGTCGGTCATCAAACACGTAACTGCGAATCTGACTTCCCCATTCTATCTTCTTCTTTCCAGCCTCAATTTTGGCTTGTTCTTCCATGCGCCTCTTCATCGCACGGTCATACAATTGTGACTTCAAAAGCTGCATAGCCTTAGCACGGTTCTTTGGCTGGTCACGTGTTTCTGTGTTCTCAATCAAGATTTCTTCCTGTTCGCCAGTGTCTGGGTCTTCATATTGATAGCGCAGACGAACACCAGACTCAACCTTGTTGACATTCTGTCCACCCGCTCCACTCGAACGGAAGGTGTCCCAACTAACACGAGCTGGGTCGACATATACCTCGATAGTATCGTCTACCAATGGCGTAACGAAGACACTGGCAAAGCTTGTCATACGCTTACCTTGGGCATTAAACGGACTGACACGTACCAATCGGTGAACACCATTCTCGCTCTTCAAATAGCCATAGGCATATTCTCCACCCTCTAATTTCATTGTGACACTCTTTATACCCGCTTCATCGCCTTCTTGTATGTCAGAAATAGTCACCCTATATCCCTGTGCTTCGCCCCAACGCATATACATACGCATAAGCATTGATGCCCAGTCCTGACTTTCTGTACCACCAGCACCAGAGTTTATCTTCATCACACATTCCATCGGGTCTTCTTCTTGACGAAGCATATTCTTAAGCTCTAAGCCTTCGATTACCTTGAGAACCTTACCATACGCAACATCTACTTCCTCTTCTGTAACAAGTTCGTCTTTATAGAAGTCAAAGGCCAATTGTACTTCATCAGCTAATGCACGAGCCTTATCATAATCCTTGATCCATTTCTCAATATCCTTGACTTTCTTCATTTGTTCTTGCGCACGAGTAGGGTTGTCCCAGAAGTCTGGGGCTTGCGTGCGGAGTTGTTCCTCCTCAAACTCTATTCGTTTCTTGTCAATATCAAGATAACGATGCAATGCTTCTGTACGTTCTTGGATATCTTTTAACTGATCTGCTGTTATCATCTTTATTCTTTTATCGTTGGAGTGGGATTAGGAGAGTTGGCAGAAATAGTAAGCCTAGTAGAGTCGTAAAACATAGCCTAAGCCATCTTAATTATTAACCCGTCAACTCATCAATTCATTTACTCCCTACTCCTCATACATCTTTTCAATTACGTCTTGATAGCGTCGATTGACAACCGAACGCTTTAGCTTCAAGGTATTTGTCAACTCTCCGCTCTCCATAGAGAAGTGGTGAGGAAGAAGAGTGAACCGTTTAATTTTCTCGTATGAAGCCAGACGTTGCTGTAATGTTTCGATACGCTCACGCATCATGTCATTAACACGTTTGTTTTCGCATAGTTCCTCACGATTCTTAAACTCGATATGGTTCTCCCTTGCCCAATCTTCCAATACAGAAAACTCTGGAACTATCAAGGCTGCGACGAATTTACGCTGGTCTGCAATAACAGATACCTGCTCAATAAACTTATCAACCAATAACATTGCTTCCACCATCTGTGGCGCAATATATTTACCATTTGATGTCTTGAAGAGATCTTTTATACGTTCTTTTAAGAATAACTCACCATCCTTTAAGTATCCAGCGTCACCCGTATGGAAGTAACCATCCTTGTCGAAAGCCTCTGCGTTGGCTGTGTCACGGCGGAAATAACCCGGCATAATTGTAGGACCTTTCAACATGACTTCGCCCTCATCGCTAATCTTAATATCAATCCCTTCGAGTGGTCTACCCACAGAGCCGACCGTGTAAGGCTGTCCTACATGGTCACAGGTAACTGTTGCCAAGCTCTCTGTCAAGCCGTAACCAACAATCATATTAATACCAATGCTATGTACAAACTCCTCAATCTCAGGGGATACGTATGCGCCTGCTGTCGGGAAGATATTTGGATTTTCCAATCCTAACTGCTTGCGCACAAGACTCAATACGGTCTTGTTGACAAGCTTGTATTCCATCTCCAAAGCCAAAGGAACACGTTTCCCTCGTGCAATATGTTGTATGTTACGCTTTCTTCCAACATTCAAAGCATGATAGAATAGTTTTCGTTGAACGACACTTGAATTTTCCATGCGTTCTTTTACAGCCACGTAAACCTTCTCCCAGAAGCGAGGAACTGAAGCCATACTTGTTGGATGTGTCTCACGCATACTTTGTTGTATCTCTTTGGGATTGGTATTTACAATCAACTCTGCACCCACTGAGAGTGCTAAACAAGCCCAACCACGCTCAAAGACATGGCTAAACGGTAAGAAGTTGATAATACGATCTTTGTCGTTTATAGGCACACTCTTCGCATTTGCATCCATAGCAGCCTGATACATCTTGTATGTTAAGATAACTCCCTTACTATCACCTGTTGTTCCACTCGTATAAAGGATATTGCAGATATCGTCATAACGTGCGTCGGCCCAAAGTTCCTTTAACTCCGATTCGCGTGGAAAACCCTCACCTAACTTTAAGAAGTCTTCAAAATAAATTGTGTTTGGGTCATGCTGGCTAAGGCGTACGGTAGAGTCGAAAACAATTATTTTCTCTAATGACGAACATAGAGACTGAATACGGCGTGCCTTGTCATACTGCTCCTGTTCACCAACGAAAAGATACTTAACGTTGGCGTCTTGAATCATGTATTGTATCTGTTGCTCAGAACTTGTCGCATAAAACGGAATACTAATCACACGTACCCCGTAGGCTCCATAATCTGTATAAAGATGATGAATACAATTCTGTGAAAATACAGCAATTGCGTCCTGAGGTTTCAAACCAAGATTTAAGAGTGCATTAGAAACTTCCTTTACACGTGTTGAAAACTGGTTCCATGACACTGTCTTCCAGTCCAGGCTACCAAAGTTACGAAAAGTGATAGCAGGTTTCGTACCATATTTTTTTGCTTGTTCATGAATAAGAACAGAAAGGTGACCGATTGTTTTCATTATTTCTTTATTTATCTTCATCAACTCTGTATACACAAGACCTTAAACAACCTTTGTACACATAGTTTATTGATTCTTATTTTTTGCAAATATAAACATTTATCCGCAAAGCAGAAAATAAAATAGATATTAAATCGCAATTTACACCTTTGTTTTCCCTCGTATAACTATGAATAATGGTGTTATCTTGTTTTCTAAAGTTTACAGGTTGCTTATAATGGATTAGAAAATGCAAGTTTAGCGTAGAACTGTAATTTCGAGTGTAGGCGTAGGTTAATAATCTATATCAGAAAACACCGAGGGGTTTGGGGGGTGAGCAGACCCCATGAGTGGAAAATCAACAAGCAATGCTTAAAAATAGAAAAAGGTTTTTCCGTTAAATGCGTAGATGCTTTTCTTATAGCTTTAATAGAGAAACCAAGGTCGTTCATACAACAAACTATAGTCAAGACTGTCAATAGTCTGTTCTATTATCACTTTCCAACATCGCCACCTTTTTTCATTTTAATACTTCATAAATGTAGATAAGGTTTTGAAAAATCATTATATAATCTCGAATATAATATCTCTAAATAAAGACAAAAACACGTGTAAAAAGCAAGTTTGCAACTAACAGGTAATCAGTTAGTTAAAAAATCGTGCAAGAAAAGGTGCTTGGTTGGTCTTCAAAAGGGCATCTTTTGCAAGTCAATCAGGCGTCTTTCAGAACTCAAAAAGAGCATGTGTTGGTTTTGAACCGCATGAAAAATAGTTTACAAATATCGATTAATAAGATAATAAGCTGTTTGTAGAAGACAAGAAGATATGCTAATGGATAGAACTTTTTTTATTTGCCTTTTCTACGTTATATCTTGTAGTTTATTCTTTTAATTTATACCTAATGGGATATGTCTATCCATTTAATGGAAGAACCTCAAAATAGAGGCTTTGTTGCTTTTGGCAATCCTATTTTATATGAAATGGGTAAGATGATGGGTAAGCTCAAAGTTCACATCAAGCACAATAGGCGAAAAGAGAATTTGCAGTTGTATTTGATAGCCAAGCCCCGTACCCCTGTGGAACGGCAAAAGAACAAAGAAACACTTGAACTGGCTACCAAAATTCGTGCGGAACGTGAACAGCAGTTTAAGGAGAGTATGCTTGGCTATCGTTTAAGGAAGGATAGAAATATCAATTTCTTGTACTATTATGAGACTTATATTGACAGTTACCCCAAGAAAGACCTGCGAATGATAAACTAAAGTTTCCCACCCTTAAAACACTGGTCTTTTTTTATTCACCTTTACCTGTTATTACCCATATCCATTGATTTTTAACACAAGTATAATAGAGGTTAAGCAGTCTGTTCATATACTTCGTCCCATTTTTTCTAACACTTCTGCCATTACAAAGGATTTTTGCTCAACTCTTTGTCGTTGCCGCTGATTGTAGCCATAAGCTGTTGGGGCGTTATCCCAAGTGTTTCTCCTAAAATGCGAAGTATACGTTTGATACAGGCAAGAACTCGCTTCCATAACGTGAGTGCCATGAGGTCGTCCTCTATATCCGAAAAAAGTTCGCCCATGGTTTGATATTCTGTGAACCTCTTTTCCAAAGCCATGACGGTATATGTAAGGTAACATAGCGTTGCGTCGGCTATCTGACCATTAAAGTCGCAACCTTGATAACCTCCTAATCCGAGATATTGCTTAGTCTCCTTGTTCATCACTTCTATGTTCCATCTAATCTGATACACTTCAAAGGCTTTTTATGAAAGACATCGTTGTATCCGTGGTGAGCAGGACGTTCCATGTGAGTTCCTACCATACTTGATGAGGAATATTCTAATAGGTACATCCCTAAGTTGCCGTTGAGCTGAATATATCGACATCTGTACTTACGACAGTTCTTTCCTCGTTCACGTTCATAGGTAGCAATGAGTTCTGCAGCATTTTTCTTCCCTGCCTGATACGGTGTATTTCGTCTTTCCCATTTTAGCAAGTCCAACAAAGTGCATTACTCCTTTACCTATGCTTCTAACACATTTCATAAGTTGCTCATAAGTGAACCAACTATCGGTAATCACATACTTCGCATGCAAACCCATCTTCCATCCACGGCGAAGCATATTCATGGCAGCTTCCATCTTAGACATCTTACACTCTTGAAAACGCTTATAATCAGGGGTTGCCAGTATTCCTTTTTGGTATGATACGCTTTTTCTACGTTGCTGTTTTGTCAGTCCGCAGTCGCCTTGTTTCCCTTTTTCCTGATGCAGTGAAAAATCAAAGGGTATGGTTGTCTTGCCGTCAAAGAAAGCACAAAGTAGCAGTTTGTAGCCCAATACGCACCTGCCTTTAACATGGTCAAAAAAACACGACTGATACCCTCCATCCTCACACCGCTCTTCTCAAGCACGGTGTCATCTATAATGAAAACAGGTCGTGGAATCGGATTGAGGAGCTTCGCCATACTTACGCAATAGGCACATGTAACGCAGTGCAAAGCGGTTCATCAAGCGTCTCCAATCCATCTGCGGGCGAGTCATCATTCGATAGAAACAGTTCTTACCATGATTTGAAAGCTCATATATCTTATGCTTGCATATACTGTGGATGCTCTCACCCACAATGCGGAAGAGGCAAAGAGAAAGGATTAGCTCAGATGCCGAAACTCCGTCATGTTTCTCCAATGACAGACGAGATAGCAGGTGACCGATACCAAACTTGCCAAAAAGATGCAATAAATCATCACTCATTCGAGTTTTAACACTCAAAAAGTTTGGATAACTCACTTATTTTCTCTATTTTTGCTTCCATAACAGTTTTGTTGTTTTGTCTTTGACAATCAGTTTTTTTGCGATTACTAATTTACAAAGAAAATTCGACAAACTGTTATTTTTCTATCTATTTGTTAGGGTGGGAAACTTTAGTGATAAAGATAGCCTTGAATCGTTTTAAGGATTTTCTGAAAGAGCAATACCCACTCTATGAGTTTAGTATTAAGCCCGAACTAATAACCAAAGATATGATGGAACACTTTGTTGAATATCTCCAATTACGAAGTGTTGGTGAAGGAGCAAAAAGTATCTATCAGCGTTTCAAGAAAGTGGTGCGTTATGCCATAGACCATGAAGTGATGCAGAAAAATCCCTGCAAGGGTGTTGTGTGCAAGGTAGATGACCAAGTGTTACGCAAAGATGTACTCTCAATGGACGAAATACAAGCACTGATTCAATGTCATTATGAGAATCCTAATGTCAGGCGTGCCTTTATCCTTTGTTTGTATTGCGGTTTGCGTTTCTGCGATGTGAAAGAGCTAACCTATAAGAACATCGACTATACCAACCATTTACTTAAATTTGAGCAGAATAAAACCAAAGGGCATTCGGCGCATAGTGGTGTCGTCATTCCTCTGAACGATGGATTATTGTCATTGATTGGTGTGCAAGTTCCAAAACGAAGTGCAATAAAAGAGTGTCCCTCTCCGAGAGATGCAGACGTTCTCGATGCGTAGCGAGAGGTTGTCTGCATCTCTCGGAGAGGAAAAAGAAACAACCAGCAATACAAATAAAAAAAAGGAGACCGAAGTCTCCCAAAGATTAACTAACTTTGTATTGTCAATGTATCATCAATTAATCTCGGAGCAAAGGTCGCAAATTTTTGCCTTACTCCAAAAGAAAACAGCGAGAAAAGAAATTGCCGATATCGTCGGTATTAGTCAGTCAACACTCTCACGTGAGATCAAACGCAACAGCACGCCTTCCGGAAAGTATATCTGGACGAAGGCGCATGATATGGCTATGCAGCGCAGAAAGAACACGGTAACTAACGCCAAACTCTCCGACGAATTAGTCTGGAGAATTAAAGAATATATTACCAACGACCAGTGGTCTCCAAGACAAATATCAGGGTATCTGCGCATGAATGAGGGTATAGAGGTGTCCCACCAGTCCATCTATAACATCATCCACAATGATACAACGAGTAAACTTGCAGAGCGCACAAGACATAAGATGAAATCCAGGCATCGTCCCAAAGGCGGACATCTTCCAATAAAGGACAGAGTGAGTATCCATGAAAGAAGTAAGGAAGTTGACGGGAAGAGATTTGGAGATTTTGAGATGGACTTAATCGTCGACCCTGCCCATCACGCCATACTCACAATAGTGGAGAAATCTACCAATATGTTGCTTATGCAGAAACTGCCATTTGGAAAACAGTCAACTCCTCTGGCAAAGGTGGTTAGGAAACTACTGCTGCCATACAAGAACAGCCTGAAGACAATTACAACAGATAACGGACCTGAATTTGCGGCACATAAGGACATCACCAAATACTTAGGCGTGCCCGTATACTTCGCTGACCCATATTGTTCATGGCAAAAGGGAGCTGTTGAGAATACAAACAAATTAATCAGGCAGTATATACCTAAAAAGGATTCGTTTGATAACTATACGGACAAGAGAATTATGTCCATACAAAAGAAATTGAACGAAAGACCAAGAGAAAAATTAAACTTTTCTACTCCAAAGTGCGAATTCTTTAAACACGTTTTGTAATTTTGCACTTGCTGGTTGACTCTGCGGGTGAAGTACCTGACGATTTGAATACCTCCATATTCAACCTTCCCTCTTATGAGAGTTGTTGCAAATCCGTAAAGCGATGGGTAAAAGGTGCTGGCATTAACAAACACATCAGCTGGCATTGTGCTCGCCACAGCTTTGCCGTGAACATCCTGAATAATGGTGCTAACATCAAAACCGTTGCCAGCCTATTGGGGCATAGAGGATTAAAGCACACAGAGAAATATACTCGAGCGGGGATAAGTTGAAGTCGGAGGCAATCAATAGTTTGCCAGAATTGAAGTTATAAAGGCATTATATGCTAAAAATAAAAGATATTTTTTTATAGATAACAACAAAATATACGTACCTTTACAATGATAATAATTTTTAAAATATAAAAAAATAAAAATATGATACCAGAGGCAATTTTGATGAATGCAGCCAAACCTGCTATTGATAATTTAATAAAAGAGATTATAACTCCCAAAAATAAAATGTTTTTGCAGAGAAGTGTAAAATAGAATATAATAAACTACTTATTCCTCGAGGAGAGCATTTTTGAGGAATATCTCTATAGGACATATAAAAAAATATAGTATTATTAATACTCTTGTTCTAAAAAAACGAACAGAAATTGTTAGTTGACTTATATCAACCTTTAACGATTTCAGAAGAGATACACTCTAAAAAAATAATACATATAAAATAGATGCTTATCCTTATGAGTTATTGAATAAATATAGTAGTATACTTATTACAGACACAGCTGGGATGGGTAAATCTACTTTAACTAAACAGGGCTTTCTTAGACGTCATAGAAAATGGGTATGGAATTCCAATCTATATAGAATTACGAAGATTGTCTAAAGGCAAAACCGTTTTGATGGAGATTCAAGAGCAAGTTAATTCCTTAACTAAAGAATTCAATCCTCAATTGTTATTAGAGTTTATTCAAACTGGAGGTTTCATATTTTTTTTTGATGGATATGATGAGATTTCTCTAAATGAAAGAAGTTTTGTGACATCAGATATACAGAACTTTATATCTAAAAGCTGGACATAATGTTTTTGTAATGACTTCAGACCAGAACAAGCTTTGGCTAGTTTTTGGAGACTTCCAAATGTTTTCAATAAATCCCTTAACAAAGAAAGAAGCTTTTGAATTATTGCGTAGATATGATAACCAAGGAATTACTTCAAAACAATTGATAGAAGAACTTAGAAGTGGGCAGTATGAAATGATAAATGATTTTTCTACAAAATCCATTATTGGTTTCTTTACTTTTTGTAGCATTTGATTATAAGAAAGCTATTCCATTGAAAAAAACATATATTTTATCGACAAGTTTATGATGCATACTTTGACTCTCATGACCTTTCTAAAGGTGATCATTATATCCATGAAAAATTTTTCTAAATTAGATATAGATGATTTTGAAAAGAGTTTTGCGTTTTGTTGGATTTAATTGCTTAAAGTTACAGAAAATAGAGTATGAAAAAGATGCTTTTACTTCACATAATTGATGCTGCAAAATCTTTTTTTGTCCTGATTTGGATTTTACAACTTCAGATTATTTAAATGATCTTTTTATCTTCTGTGCCTTTATTTTTGTCAAGATGGGCAGTATTATAGGTGGATGCATAAGTCTTTACAAGAGTATTTTTGCGGCTCAATTTATTTATAAAGACTCAAAGAATAGTCAGGATGCTATTTTAGGTACTTTGTTTGGTAGTGAAAATATGGATAAGTACTTAAATTTATTAGACCTATATTATGATATAGATAATTGGGGATTCAAAAAGAATATAGTAGCTCCTTTTATGTGAAGAGTTCGTAAAATTTTTATAGAAATTCTATTTATGCATCAGAATCTATAAGTAAAGATATGATAGAAGAGAATTGGCCATTTATTTTTTAAAGAAGTGTGTATTTTGCGAACTCTAGTACCGATAGACAAAGATCCCTTTGAATATGTTCGTGAACGAGGAAAGGATAAATTAAATGGAAAGTTAACTTCTGTTACACTTTTTTCATGAAGATAATATTTTTTTATTTTTGTCTAGTGATCCGAAAAAGTAAACTAATGCCATTATTAGCAAAGAGGCAACCATCTTTATTTAGGGACATTCATTCGTCCAGAACTTATTAAAAAAAGACGTAGCAGAGTATGATAAAGTCGTTACTATTGATGTTCACATAGGAGAACATTGTGAAAATGATTATTTATATTATAACTATTATTTAGCCAAAATACATAGTATGCCATCATTCTATTTTGATTATAATAGATGTATTGAGGAAATGGAGAAAATAAAAAGTGTTATTGAAAATAAGGAGAAAACATCTAACCTTATAGAAGGATTGTAATATGACTATACAAGAAATAACATTTCACAAGGAAGACCAGACTTTTGACTGCAAAAGCATTCAAATTGAACCGAAGGCATTGGCTATTACTATCGTGGCATTTGCCAATGCTGACGGTGGTGTTATTGCAATTGGTGTGTCTGATAAGATAAGAAAGATAGAGGGGGTTGACCAGCATACGGAAAAGTTGAATGAGCTGCTGCGTGTTCCTTTGGATTTCTGTAACCCAACCGTATCTATTACCAGCGAGTTGTTACCATGTACGGATAAGGATGGAAACGAGAACCATATTTTATTGATGCACATTCCTGCCAGCTCTGAATTGCATGTCAATCAAGCTGATGAAGCCTTTATGCGTGTCGGTGACAAAAGTAGAAAATTGTCTTTTGAAGAGCGCATACAGTTGATGTACGACAAAGGCGAGCGCTACTATGAAGATACGGCTGTGTATGGTGCTACGGTTGATGACATTGATATGGCTGCTGTCGAAAAATATACAGAATTGATTGGTTATACCAAATCTGCCAAGCAATATCTACATGAGAATAATAGCTTCATAACAACCAATGCAAAGGGAGAAGAGCAAGTTAGTGTGGCTTGTATTCTGTTGTTTGGTAAATATCCTCAAAAGTTCTTTCCTCGTGGGCGTACTCGCTTTATCCGTTATAAAGGTACAGAAGAGAGAGTGGGTGCAGAAATGAACGTGATTAAGGACGTAACTTTTGAAGAAACGATACTTGATCAAGTGAAAGCCACGATAGCTTATCTTGAAACCCAAGTAGAGGAACATACATTCCTTGGACAACATGGGCAGTTTGTAACCCATAGAGATTATCCAAAGTTTGTGATACAAGAAATGGTAGTTAATGCTTGTTGTCACCGTGCCTACAATATCAAGGGTACGGAAATCCAAATTAAGATGTTTGATAATCGCCTTGTATTCGAGTCGCCCGGTAGGTTACCCGGAATGGTCAAACCCTCTAACATCTGTCATACGCATTTCTCACGCAATCCGAAAATTGCTCAATTCCTTAAAGCATACGACTTCGTGAAGGAATTTGGTGAAGGTGTGGATCGAGTGTGCAGAGAGTTGGAAGCTAATGGTACACCACATTTATCTTTCCATCTTGATGATTTCATTCTGAAGATTACAGTGCCGAAGGTGACAGAAAATAGCAATAAAGTAGCAGGAAAGGTAGCAGAAAACAGCAATAAAGTAGCAGAAAAGGTGGCAGAAGCAAATAAAAAGGTAACAGAAAGATTAATTGAAAAGGCTAATGCTCATGGAGAAAGATTAACGGCTAACCGAATCAAGATATTGGAACTGATGTTAGAAGATCCCTATATATCGAGGGCAGATTTGGCTAAAAATATAGGAATTAGTGAAACTTCCATCTATCGTAATATTGAAGTTATGCGTGGCAGATATCTCCGTCGTGTTGGACCAGATAATGGTGGCTTTTGGGAAATCATAGAATAATATGGTGATATAACAAGCCCAACCTACATCTCGTTTGGTTGGGCTTGCTTCGTAGAGTATTATTTCAATTTCTTCTGTATCAAGCTATCAGTCTTAGATTTTAGTTGCAAGTCGTATCCGTCTGCTTTTTCCTTGATTAGCTTGATAATCTGAGACCTCTGCAAAACCTTCATTTATAGAGAAATTTCCTTTTAGTTGTGTTTTGAAACATATTCCAACGTATATATTGGTATAATTGATGCCATAAAACGATTATTATCATTTATATTTGTGTCCCATTTTCTTTTATGTGAGAGTATTGGACACAATTATCCCTGGTATTCGATATAAGTTGTAGGCAACAGCTTCCATAATATGCTGTGCATGTGTTTTGGCAAGTCCTACATATCTTTCCGTTCCTCCTCTAAACCATCTGTCTATGAAGCCAAAAGTGCGTTCCACCCTGTACCTAATTTTGCTGATAGCCATATTGATGCGTTTCACTTTTTCTGTAATCTTATACCCTCTTGTTCCTTTATGCATAATGTGACTTTTTAGTTTCATTCGAACAAGTGCCTCTTTGTTTTCTGCCGAGTCATAACCCTTGTCAGCATATACGAGAGTCTTTTTCGGAAGATTTGCTTTTTTCAGGGGCGTTTCCAAATGCTTGATGTCGCTCTCATTAGCAGCAGTAGTCTTCTCTGCAAGAACCAATCCGTTTTCATCTGTAACAGAATGCCGTTTGTATCCAAAGTGGAGCCTTCCCATTTTCTTGATCCAGCGTGCCTCTCCGTCCACATTGGGATTGAGTTTCTCTTTGAGCATAGCTTTCTCGGATTTTAACTTACCCGTTTCTTCATCCCTGTCCTCAACAATCTCATACTCCTTGCGACCACGTGGACGACGAGGACTATCAGTGATGCTGGCATCAACGATAGCCCCACGTTTGACAATAACACCTTGTTGTTCTAATTGATGGTTAATCTCGTTCAGTACCATATCATAAAGGCCTGCCTCTACAAGAATGTTACGGAAACGACATACCGTCGTACTGTCAGGAGCAACATCTTCCAAGCCCAGTCCTACAAAGCGGCTGAAAGACAAACGATTGTTAACCTGATCCTCAACCTCACCATCACTAAGACCATACCAAGTACGGAGAAGTTCGATTTTAAAAAGAACAAGACTATCATAGCTCGGGCGACCAGTTGTATTGTTACCTTTAGTGTAGGCGATTTCAATAATACTACGAATTGGATTCCAATTGATAATCTTGTCTATCTGAGAAAAGAAGGTCTGCGTGGCCTTACGCTGACCGACTAATAAGTCGGCAAAGCTGGGAGAGGAAAGTTGCTGTTTCATACTATAAAGGTACGAAAAAATAATGATATAAGCAAATTTCTAAACTAAGAGTTTTGCAGAGGTCTCTAAATGTAAATTTGAGTATCGAAAAACTATAAAAGTACACGTTTCTTATAGTTTTCTTTTAAAGTACACTTTTAGTACATGTTGAAAAAGAAAAATCCCTTGTAAATCAGCGATTTACAAGGGATTTATAGTACCCAGACCCGGGCTCGAACCGGGATGGGTTGCCCCACTGGTGTTTGAGACCAGCGCGTCTACCTATTCCGCCATCTGGGCTTGGCTGTTGTTTGAACAACGGGTGCAAAGGTAGATAGAAATTTTGAAAGTGGCAAATTTTTAAGGAATTATTTAATGATGATGAAGAGATTAGTGTGTAATTGTGGTATTTTACATGAAAAGATTTGGAGTTATGACTTATATAAGGTATCTTTGAAGTAGAAATAGGTTAGCTTGAATAGACAATGACTACGAAACAAAATAACTTTTGTGTGATTCTTGCAGGAGGGAAAGGAAGAAGATTGTGGCCCTGTAGTAGAGAAAGATACCCAAAGCAATTTATAGACTTCTTTGGTGTGGGTCGGACTCAGCTTCAACAAACTTTTGACCGCTTTACACATATTCTTCCAAAGGAGAATATTTTTATAAACACCAGCTATGAATATCTTGATCTCGTCAGAGAACAGTTGCCAGAGGTGGCTGCTGATCATATTATGGCTGAACCTATACATAGAAACACTGCACCGAGTGTTGCTTGGGCGGTACACCGAATTATGATGTTTATTCCTAAGGCTAATGTTATCATATCGCCTTCTGATCAGTATATTATTAATGATGAGGTCTTCTTTCATAATATTAAAGAAGGATTATCATTCGTCGAGAATAATGATGCAATATTAACGATGGGGATTGCTCCTACTCGCTCAGAGCCTGGGTATGGATATATACAAAAGGGTGGATACACAGGAAGCGAGGATATCTATAAGGTTCAAGCTTTTATAGAGAAGCCTGAACGAGACTTTGCTCAAATGTTTATGGATAGTAAGGAATGGTACTGGAATACAGGACTTTCCTTTCAAACACGGACTATCTATGTCGATGCTTCGGTGCGCTTTTTCCTTCCATTATATGTAAGGAGGAGTTTGGCAGTCGGATAACAACTGTTGAGGAAGAAGAAAACTTTATACGTGATAATTTTCCCCGATATTCGAATATGTCCTTAGAACATTGCCTCTTAGAAAAGTCTGAAAATGTCTATGTGATGAGATGTGATTTCGGTTGGGCTGATCTTGGAACGTGGCATGGCATCTATGAGTCTTTAAGTAAGCGAGAAGGAGATAATGTTATTGTTGATTCGGATGTTGTTCTTGAAGATGCAAAGAATAATATCATAAAGCTTTCCAAAGGTAAATTAGCTGTTATCAACGGACTTGATGGATATATAGTTGCAGAAAAAGATAATGTGTTGTTGATTTGTAAAAAGGAAGATTCGTCTGCGTTGATAAGGAAATATATTAATGAGGTTCAGATAAAGAAGGGAGAAGATTTTGTGTAACTAACCTCCTTTAGTTTAAGCGTTTTTTTATATTAAGAGGGATAATAAAACGGGGATATACGATGGTCGTATATCCCCGTTTTGTTAACATTTATTCCAGAAGGCAAGAATTAATCCAGTTCTTGGAAGGCTTTAAAAATCTTTGCTGCAATTTCTTTCTGTTCATCGGCTTCTACTTCAACGTGCTGTTTGAAGTTTACATCAGCCTCGCTATTCATTGGTAGAAGGTGGATGTGTGCATGATTCACCTCCAAACCTAAAACAATCTGTGCAACTTTTTTACATGGGAAAACAGTCTTTATTGCCCGTGCAACCTTTTTTTGCAAAAACCTCAAAGGCAGCAAGTTCTTCGTCTTCCATATCGAAGATGTAGTCTACTTCCTTACGAGGGATAACAAGTGTATGTCCTTTTGTGACAGGGTCGATATCAAGGAATGCATAGAACTGTTCGTTCTCTGCACATTTATAGCTGGGAATTTCACCCGCAGCAATCTTACTGAATATTGTCATACAAAGCTTTTTGTTATCTTGTTATGCGTCAATAGAAATTTTATCAATACGAAGTGTAATCTTACCACGAGGAATGGTTATTTCAACCTCGTCACCTACTTTCTTGTTCAACAATCCCTGTGCAATAGGTGTCTTAATTGAAATTTTATTCTGCTTCAAATTAGCTTCGGTTTCACTAACAATCGTATATTTCATTTTAGCTTTGGTTTGTACGTTTGTCATTTCAACCGTAGACATAATTTGCACAGCGTCATTGCTCAATCGAGATACATCGACGATTTTTGCTTGTGCAACCGTCATTTTCAATTCTAAGATACGAGCTTCAAGATGACGTTGTGCCTCTTTTGCTGCGTCATACTCTGAATTCTCACTTAAATCACCTTTGTCTGCAGCTTCCGCAATAGCAGCTGAGGCCTTGGGACGCTCGACAGATTCTAAATACTGCAAATCGGCTACGAGTTTGTCGTAACCTTCTTGTGACATATATGCCATAATATCTTTTTTAAAAATTAATCGTTTTTCAATAGACATAAAAAAGATAGAATTCCAACATCATATTCACTGATTGCCGGAATCCCATATCCTTAAATGCCTTAATGTTTTGCAAAGGTAGACTTAAAAAAATGACATAACAAAGTTTTTATCGGATAAAAAAATAGCTTTTTAATGTGATTTATTGCTGTTTTTTCTTATAATGAAGTGGATTTATTCTGTAAGTAAGTGTAATCTGATTTTTTAATTCATAAGTTGAGAAGAGAATAACAGCTTAATATATCCGTATGATATATCTGTCCAATTATTGATGGTATTGATAGTACAATGAATGCGTGTTAGGCGTAAAAGAATTTATGGTTGTCTTTGTTATAAGTCTTTGTTTTTGCATAATAAACTTGTTTAAATATTGATGTTGGTTTATAAATTATTTTGTGTAGGAGTATCATCCCTGTAACTCAAAAATGTATGAGGATTGTGTTGTAAATTGTAATTTTGTCACTTATTTTGATTGATGTAAGTCAAAAAAGTAATATTATGCAGAAAAAAAGTATTGGAAAAATTGCAAATATGAAAAAAATACTGTTTATCTTTGCATCGTGTTTTTCATAGTATTAGATTTAAGGTTAACAAAGGTTGGACTACAGCGGTAGTCCTTTTTTTATGTCTTTTAGTTTGCTGTTAGAAACATTCCTTTTTCAAGTCATAGAGTATATTTCATATTGTCAGTATGTAGAAAATATAAAGTAGGAAGAATACCTGTTTGTAATCTTCCTACTTGAATATGTTATTTTTTTTCTCTTTGTATTTTCGGTTGTTTTTAGAGAAGAAGGAAAGTAAGATTATCCGTAGATAATGTTACCATTTTCGTCCTTATATTCATCAAGTCCTTTCTCGTATGTTGCCATAGCACGAAGACTCATACCAACATTTGAGAAACCACCATCGTGGTAGAGGTTCTGCATTGTCACCTTACGGGTGAGGTCAGAGAACATGACGATACAATAATCTGCACACTCATCAGCACTTGCGTTGCCCAATGGTGACATACGGTCAGCGAAGTCGAAGAGCTTATCCATACCCTTTACGCCAGAGCCAGCTGTTGTCATTGTTGGTGATTGAGAGATAGTGTTGATACGTACGTGCTTTTCGCGACCATAGATGTAGCCAAAGCTACGACCAATACTCTCTAATAAGGCTTTGGCGTCAGCCATGTCGTTGTAGCCGTAGAAAGTGCGCTGAGCAGCTACGTAAGAGAGTGCGAGGACTGAGCCATACTCGTTGATAGCATCAAGTTTCTTTGCACTTTGAAGCATCTTGTGGAATGAAACAGCAGAAATGTCAAGTGTTGTATCAAGCATCTTATAGTCTAAGTCGTCGTATGTACGATGTTTACGTACGTTTGGAGACATACCGATAGAGTGCAGAACGAAGTCAATCTTACCACCCAAAACTTCCATGGAACGCTTGAACACATTCTCTAAGTCCTCTACGTTTGTTGCATCAGCTGGAATAACCTCGCAATTCAGTTTCTCTGAAAGTGCGTTTACTGTACCCATTCTTACTGCAATAGGAGTGTTTGACAAAGTGATCATTGCACCTTCCTCAACCGCTCTTTCAGCAACCTTCCATGCGATAGACATCTCGTTGAGGGCTCCAAAAATAATACCTCTTTTACCTTTTAATAAGTTGTAACTCATAATGTTCATTATTCAAATTTGGTGTAAAGGTAATCAAAAAAGGTTGATTTGCCAAGAGAACACGCATTAATTATATCTAAATGCTATCCACAAGTGGCAATATGCCTCTTTTTTTACACCTCCACAATCAGAATTAACAAGAATGCTACACTTTTACTCTAAACTACCTTAAGCGTCCTTTTAACTTCGCTGTACTATTATTACTCAAAAGATTGTCCTTTTTTATGCAAGAGCTCCCACTATTAAATCTAACGTTAGAGCATTGCTTCCCATTTATAACATTGTAGGGTTAAAGAATATTGAGGAAATATACTATGTGAAAAATAAAAATGCTGTTAATCATTATCCAAAAATCAAATAATAAAATATTATTTAAGGTTGAATAACTTCCTTTTATTCACTTCTTCTCAATATACATAATTCTAATTTTAATATAAATAATATGGGTTCTTCATAGATTTTTTTGTATATTTGTCTCACCAAATTAAATTATTAATAATATGTATAAAAGCAAAACCATTTATCAAATGGGTTGGTGGCAAAAACACAACTTATTGGACAACTTGAAGCAGAACTTCCAGCTGACTTTGACAATTGGGAGAATGCGACATATATAGAGCCATTTGTAGGTGGAGGCGCAATGCTCTTCTATATGTTACAGCGTTATCCTTGCATTCAGCATGCAATTATTAATGATATCAACACAGACCTCTGTACTTGTTATCAAACGGTCAAAAACGAACCTGAACTACTGATTGAAGCATTGTACGATATAGAAAATACTTATCATAATCTTAAAACTGAGGAAGAACGTAAACTGTTCTTCTTGAATGTGCGTGAGCGCTATAACAAAAAAGATCTAGATGCTGTTGAAAACACGACATTATTCTTCTTTCTAAACAGAACTTGCTTTAATGGATTATATCGAGTAAATAAAAAAGGACTTTTTAATGTTCCTTTTGGAAAGTACGTTAATCCTACTATTTGCGATCCTAATACAATACGAAGAGATAGTGAATTATTACAACGAGTAGAAATTCTCAACGGAGACTTTGAAGTAACGTTCGATTATGCACACGACAATACCCTGTTTTATTTTGATCCTCCATATCGTCCATTAAGCAACACTTCAAGTTTTAATGATTACACGAAAGATGATTTTAATGATAATGCTCAGATTCGATTAAAAGAATATTGTGACAAAATCCACAGAGCAGGTCATAAATTTATGCTTAGTAACTCTGATTGTAAAGGAAGGAACAAAGAAGACAATTTCTTCGATAATCTTTATAGCTCATACCAAATAGAACGTTTAGTGGCGTCAAGAAGTATTAACTCAAATCCACATAAAAGAGGAAAACTGACAGAGATATTAGTACACAATTATCTAAACACAAAAGCAAAAGCATTCAATGGGAATTATATGATGCATGTAGGAAATGAGAATATACTTACTCGTTTTGTCTAACTTAACTATAATGGAAATATGGAGAGGAATTTTGAAACATTTATATCTCAACTTCAAGAAACAAACCAAACATTAGACTTCTTCTGTGATTATGAAAAATATCTAATAATGTTGACAATATAAAGATTAGCCTGTGTATGTTGAACAGTCTCATTGGAACAGCCAATCTTCGACGCAGTGTTGAGGCTATTTGGGAACGAGACAGAACTGCCTTTAACATCATGGATATACTCATTGCTGTTCGTAGCAATGGACTAAAGAAAGTACTTGATTCTAATGGGGAATGTGTGGCTCTTAACAAATTCTTTGAAAGCGTGGATGGTGTTGTTGAATATTTAGAAAACACAGGACTTGCATATATCCTAAAAGAAGGTAAGATCAAGAATCTTGTTGACTATGTCTTCGGAATTGAAACAGGACTTGATAGCAATGCTCGTAAAAACAGAAGTGGGCATGTTATGGAAAAGATGGTCTCAGGGGTGTTCGATGAAAACAATATTACTTATCGCCAAGAGGTATACTCTAAGGAATGGGCAGATATTAAAAGGGTTTTAGGAGATGATGAAAAACGTTTTGACTTTGTTGTAGAAACAACTCAAAAGACTTATCTTATAGAGGTAAACTTCTACAGTGGAGGTGGTTCAAAACTAAATGAAGTCGCACGTTCATATTCTGATATTGCCCCAAAGATTAATTCTCTTCCTAACTTTGAGTTTGTATGGATTACAGATGGAGTAGGCTGGAAGAGTGCAAAGAACAAACTTCAAGAGGCATATAATATTATTCCCAAAATTTACAATCTGACGAATATAGATGAATTTATTAATCTTATAAAAGGAATTAGGTATGGCATGTAATAAAAGTTATCTTGTATCACCAAGCGTTATAAATTTCATCTCTATTGAACAGGAAGGAGTTGGTAGACGTAAATGTGCAGTATGTGTTTACGACGTAGGCTATAATTTGAATGGAAATTAAATATTAATTCTGTTCTGGAAAATCTTGAAGAAAGCCAGACTGATGCACAAAGATATAAAAGCCCTCATGCTACTTTTACTTTAGGACATTATAATGGAGTTTGCTCAAGAATAAAAGAAGCTAATTTGTAATGATTAAAGAAGGTGTCGGTAATACTATCGGGTGTAAATATTATTTTAATTATATTCCTTTACAAGAGTTAGGTTTGCCTGTTCCAGATCAAATAAGTAACTAAAGTTTCCCACCCCTTAAAACACTAACTTTTCTCATTTTCCTTTGTCTGTCTTCCCCCATATCCATTGACTGTTAACACATGCCTAACAGAAGTTATGCAGACTATCCACATACTTCGTCCCATTTTTCCAACGCTTCAGCCATTACAAGGATTTTGCTCATCTCTTTGTCGTTTCCGCTGATTGTAGCCATAAGGTATTGGGGCGTCATTCCAAGTATTTCTCCTAAAATGCGAAGAATGCGTTCGATGCAGGTAAGAACTCGCTTCCATAACGTGAGTGCCATGAGATCACCCTCCATATCCGAAAAGAGTTCGCCCATGGTTTGATATTCTGTGAATCTCTTTTCCAAAGCCATGACGGTATATGTAAGGTAACACAGCGTTGCGTCGGCTATCTGACCATTAAAGTCACAACCTTGATAACCTCCTAATCCGAGATATTGCTTAGTCTCCTTGTTCATCACCTCTATGTTCCATCTAATCTGATACACTTCAAAGGCTTTTACGAAAGACATCGTTGTATCCGTGGTGAGCAGAACGTTCCATGCGGAGTTTCTACCATACTTGATGAGGAAGATTCTGATAGGTATATCTCCTAAGTTGCCGTTGAGCTGAATATATCGACATTTGTATTTACGACAGTTCTTTCCTCGTTCACGTTCATAGGTGGCAATGAGTTCTGCAGCATTTTTCTTTTTGCCCGATATAGTGTATTTTGTCTTTCCCATTTTTGCAAGTCCAACAAAGTGCATTGCCCCTTTACCTATGCTTCTAACACATGTCATAAGTTGCTCGCAGGTGAACCAACTATCGGTAATCACATACTTCGCATGTAACCCCATCTTCCATCCACGGCGAAGCATATCCATGGCAACTTCCAGCTTAGACATCTTACACTCTTGAAAGCGCTTATAATCAGGATTGCCGGTGTTCCTCTTGGTGTGATATGCCTTTTTGAGTTGCTGTCTTGTCAGCCCGCAGTTGCCTTGCTTCCCCTTTTCTTGATGTAGTGAAAAATCAAAGGGTATAGTTGTCTTGCCGTCAAAGAAGGCACAAAGTAACAGCTTGTAGCCCAATACGCATCTGCCTTTCATATGGTCGAAAACACGACTGATACCCTCCATCCTCACACCACTCTTCTCAAGTACGGTGTCATCTATAATGAAACATGTAGTGGTATCTGATTGAGGAACTTCGCCATACTTACGCAATAGGCACATATAACGCAGTGCAAAGTGGTTCATCAATCGTCTCCAATCCATCTGTGGGCGAATCATCATGCGATAGAAACAGTTCTTACCATGATTTGAAAGCTCATATATCTTATGTTTGCATATACTATGGATGCTCTCGCCCACAATGCGGAAGAGGCAAAGAGAGAGGAGCAACTCCGAAGCCGAAACTCCGTCCAGTTTCTCCAATGAAAGGCGAGATAATAGGTGACCGATGCCAAACTTGCCAAAAAGATGAAATAAATCATCACTCATTCGGGTTTTAACACTCAAAAGTTTGGATAACTCACTTATTTTCTCTATTTTTGCTTCCATAACAGTTTTGTTGTCTTGTCTTTAAAATCAGTTCTTTAGCGATTACTAATTTACAAAAGAAAATTCGACAAACTGTTATTTTTTTCTATCTATTTATTTGGGTGGGAAACTTTAGTAAGTAATACTATAAATTTACATGATGTAGAATGATTCCATCCTTTTTATAAATCTCCAAACAATGATTTCACACTTATCCAAGGTGATTGTGTGGAAACTTTGTCGAAGTTTAAATTTGGCTTTGACATGGTCTTTGCGGATCCTCCCTACTTTTTATCTGGCGGTGGTATAAGCTGTCAGAGTGGCAAAATAGTCTGTGTGGATAAGGGAGCTTGGGACATACCAACTACTCCTGAAGACTTAGACGCATTCAACCTACGCTGGCTTTTAGCTGTACGTGAACACATGAAAGACAATGCTACGATATGGGTTTCTGGAACACATCATAATATTTTCAGTGTACAACAACAGTTGTTAAAATTAGGATTTAAGATTTTGAACGTGATAACATGGGCAAAGACAAACCCTCCACCTAATATTTCTTGTCGTTATTTTACATTTTCTACAGAGTTTATCATCTGGGCACGTAAATCTCCCAAAATACCTCATTATTATAATTATTCCTTAATGAAGGAGCTAAATGGAAATAAGCAGATGACAGATGTCTGGCAATTGCCAGCAATTGGAAAATGGGAAAAAACCTGTGGGAAGCATCCTACGCAAAAGCCATTAAGTGTATTAGCGAGATTAATTCAAGCAAGTTGTGAACCTAATGCCCTGGATTCTTGATCCCTTTAGTGGAAGTGGAACAACAGGGATTGCAGCAAACCTATTGGGTAGAAGCTATCTTGGCTTAGAAAAAGAGGAAGAATATTTGATAATGAGCAGATCAAGAAGGATTGAATTAGAAGATACTAAAATTCGATGGGAATATCTAAAACGATTGGAAAAATAAAATAATATCCATATCGGATAATGTAATTGTATCTGAAAGCGTTGAGGCATACTATAATATTCCATGGATTTAGGGCAACTCTAAATATACAAGCACAACAAAATTTGTTTATCAGCCTCTCCTGAAAACACTATGGAGCGTATAGAATCGGAATAATTCTATTGTTGAACCCATTTTTGTCAATGTCATATTCTTCTGCGTAGTCTATATGTCTTCTTGCTAGTTGTTATAGCAGTCTGTTTCCTCTGCTGTCATGACAATCGTCTGTAATTATTCAAACCATTCGTAAATTAAGCTACGTGTTTGAATCGTCATTCATGTCATGGCAATAGCAGCAAACGACAGTTGTTTCACTCATTTTCGACAAAGATATACGAAGTAAGGTAATAACGCAGCTAATAAGAAATGTACAACCGATCATAATGATTGCACAGGGTATGAAGTCGATCTTTATCAATCAAACCTAATGATAAAACCTTCTCTTTATAGAGTACGTATGAATAAATATAATGAATACCAATGATATGAAGAAGTGCAAAACTACCAATACCAGTTGTTTTCTTAAGACACTCCATCTTTGCACTCCAGTTGCAAAACTTAATCTTTATCTTTGTAGCAGAATATTAATACAGTAATAGGTTTGAGATTATGAAAAAGAAACTTTTAAGGATTATTCTCACGGTCGTACTTCTTGTAGGAGCGTGGATGGTAGAGCATTTTGCAGCACTCCCTATGTGGCAGATGTTGCTTGTTTATTTAATTCCTTATTTCGTTATCGGCTACGACGTACTTGGCGAAGCTGTTGAGGGGATTATGGAGGGCGACCCCTTTGATGAGGATTTTTTGATGAGTCTTGCTACCATAGGTGCGCTACTCATTGGTTTTCTGCCCGGTGCTGAACCACAGTTTATTGAAGGAGTTTTTGTAATGTTGTTCTTTCAGTTAGGAGAATTGTTTGAGCATTATGCGGAAGATAAGGCACGCGACTCTATCTCAGAACTGATGGATATTCGTCCTGATGTTGCTTTCGTTGAGCGAAGCGGAAGGGTAGAGGTGTGAGACCAGAAGATATAGTGGTTGGTGAAACGTTGATCGTTAAGCCCGGAGAAAAGTTACCGTTGGATGGAGTGGTGATAGAGGGTACGTCCAGTGTTAACACCGTAGCCCTTACGGGTGAGAGTATGCCACGTGATGTAAGTGTAGGGATGGAGGTAATCTCAGGTTGTGTTAATCTTTCGGGTGTCTTGAAGGTAAAAGTTGCAAAACCTTATAGTGAGTCAACTGCGGCTAAGATTATTCAGCTTGTCGAAGAAGCAGGCGATAATAAGTCGCGAAGTGAGTCGTTCATTCGTCGTTTTGCTCGTGTTTATACGCCTATCGTGGTGATTTCTGCCCTTGCGTTAGCCGTTATTCCGCCATTCTTCTATGATAGTTATGCATCGGCTTTTGGTGTTTGGCTTTATCGTGCATTGACCTTCTTGGTTGTAAGTTGTCCATGCGCTTTGGTTATATCTATTCCTCTTACCTTTTTTGCGGGTATTGGTGGTGCTTCTCATAAGGGTATTCTCATTAAGGGAGGAAACTATATGGATGCTTTGGCAAAACTTTCTACGGTGGTGTTCGATAAGACAGGAACATTGACAAAGGGAACTTTTGATGTTGAGGCAATCCATCCAGAAAAACTCTCAGAGAAGGAGTTGCTCCGTTTGGCAGCTTATGTAGAGCGTTATTCTACTCACCCTATTGCCCTTGCTCTCTGTGCAGCATGTGATGAAGAAAAAGGTGATGTTGTTGAAGATGTGCAGGAGGTAGCCGGCCTGGGTGTTACGGCAATTGTTGATGGTAAGAAGGTGAGTGCTGGTAATAATCGTTTGATGGCAGCACTTGGTATAGTGCACCCTGCTTGCGAACGTTGTACACGTCATGCAGGTACGATAGTTCATGTGGCGATTGATGGTGAATATGCAGGTCATATCGTTATCTCTGATCAGTTGAAGACAGATGCAGTTAAGGCGATAGAAGGTTTGAAGCAGTTGGGGGTAAGTAAGACGATTATGCTGAGCGGCGACAAGAGGGAAGTTGTTGAGCAAATAGCTAAGCAGACAAAGGTGACGGACTATTATGCAGAGTTGCTCCCGGCTGATAAGGTAAGTCATGTTGAACGTCTCATTGCAGAGAAAAATACAGGTGAAACAATTGCCTTTGTTGGTGACGGAATTAATGACGCACCAGTGTTGGCACGTGCTGATGTTGGTATTGCTATGGGTGCTTTGGGAAGTGATGCAGCTATCGAAGCAGCCGATGTAGTCTTGATGGACGATAAACCTTCGAAGATTGCGCTTGCAATTAAGCTTTCACGCCGCACTATTTATAGCGAAGGAGAATGCGTGGTTTGCTATCGGTATTAAGGTTGCAGTTCTTCTTCTTGCTACTTTTGGAATGGCAAGCATGGGTTTGGCCGTTTTTGCTGATGTTGGTGTGATGGTACTTGCCGTTCTTAATGCGATGAGAGCAAGATAGAAAGGTGTTCTTTTCGATTTATTTTCACGAATGTTATTTGGCATCTGTCGTAAAGTTACTACACAGATGCCTTTTTTAATAGGCTGAATAACATGATTTGATAAAGAAAGAGAGTGTTCTTTTTAGTTTATCCGCCATTCCGAGAGATACAACTATTGAACTTTATGGCATAAAGCTCTGCTTCTCTTTTGTTTTTTTTGTGTCCAATAGATTTTCTTACGTTAAATGGCTTCGTATGTGTTTATCGTCCACATCATTGGTATTCATCGTCCGTACGTTGATAAAACATGAAATCTATCACTCTTAAACAATGTTACAACAATCTGCTTTTATGATAAAAATAATTACGAAAAAGTCGAATAAGAAAACTTTTGTGTAAGTTTGCATTAGAGAGTTGATTGCTATGCATATACGATTATTCCTGTTTTTCTTGTGGTTTTTGCTACCATTCTTGCCACTTCACGCACAGAAAGTACTGGTATGTGATGGGGCAACACGTTTTCCGATACGTAATGTGTTGGTCAGCGTGGATGGGAAGAATGTGGGACTAACTACATGGCAAGGATTCGTTAATTTACCAGATTCGTTTCAAACGGCCTCTTTTAAGAAGAAAGGCTATGCACCAGAGAAGTTGTTTCGGAGTGAAGTATTGCGTGATACGGTCTTTCTTTTCCCTGCAGAACATTATTTGGATGAGGTGGTGGTGATAGGAAAGCAGGGTGTTGACGGGCGTGAATTGCTGAATAAGATGCCGAAGCGAGACATCTTGGAAAAGAAGCCAGCTCATTCTCTTCAAGAGTTTGATTTTGGGCTTATGCTTGATAAGCGATTACGCAGAGATCGTAAGCACGTGGAGAAACTACGTGAAGTTTTCAAGAAAATGGATGGCTTAGAGGATAAAGAAGACCCTGTACTCAAGGCTTATCGACAGACACAACTGGATCTAAAAGCTGATTCTATTCAGAAAAAGAATGAGCAGAAGAAGTTGAAGAAATAGTCTTTGAGTGAGTATAGGTGAACTAAAAAGTCCGATGGACAAGGTGAAGACATATCACACTTGCCTCGTCGGATTTAATATATACTTAGGTCAGGGATGAAGTTAGGTTCATCTGACATAGAAAATGCTTTTGTTCTTTTGGTTCTTCCTTTTGACAACAAAGGTAATGAATCAACCTTATTTTCTTGAGGATTTTTTACCCTCTTTAAGTTTCTTGCTGCAAACTTAGAGTTACTTTGTCTCAATGCGTCTCCTGCGATTTCATTACCCTGTCTTAATATTACCTTGTCCTCTACAATATCAAATTTCTTAATTCAAAATTCATTTATATGCTACTTTTACATTACCTTTGTGGGTATGGAAACGATGAAGTATGGGAATGATGTTAATCCCGTTGATTATACGATTAATGTGAGAGGACGACTTCTTGATTTGAGTCGTCCGCTCGTTATGGGTATTATGAACGTGACGCCAGACTCCTTCTTTGCTGATAGTCGAGTGCAGAGCGAGGAGGCTATTCGTCAACGCACTCATGAAATTATGGCAGAAGGGGCAAATATAATAGACGTGGGAGCTTGTTCTACTCGACCGGGTAGCGAGGCTGTTAGTGTTGAAGAAGAGATGCGGCGTTTGGCATTTGCCCTTCCTATTATCAGAGAAGCGGAGCCAAAAGCAATCATTTCGATTGATACTTTCACGCTTCGATTGCCAGACGGATGGTAGAAGAGTTTGGTGCAGACATAATTAATGATGTGGGCGAAGGAAAAGATGTTGACATGTTCCCTACTGTCGCCGAATTAGGTACACCTTATATATTAATGTCTACAGCTGCTAACTTGCATGATATGCTAATCAATTTCTCACGTGAGGTGCAAGCATTGCGTGCCTTAGGACAGAAAGATATTATCCTTGACCCTGGTTTTGGCTTTGGAAAAGGAGCCGTAGATGGCAATTATACATTGTTAAGTGTGATGGAACGTTTACAGGTGTTGGAGCTTCCTATACTTGTAGGCATTAGTCGAAAGCGCATGATACATCAACTTTTAGGAATAACGGTAGATGAAAGCCTAAACGGAACAACCGTTCTTAATACTATCGCCCTAATGAAAGGAGCTAATATCCTTCGTGTTCATGATGTTCGTGCAGCTGTTGAAGCGGTGAGAATAGTTGAAGCAATGCGTCAGAACACTGAGCAGTAAGAATGATTTAAAGATAAATTGTAACCCTATATATACCTCATTTTTTTACCCATTGTTCGTGTCTTGGAACTTATTCTTATGGTGAGCTCAGGATTGTGACGAGGGTAGTTGATTTAATATTATGTTTTTTCCATTTGGTATAAAAGATATTATCGACATCGTGCTTGTAGCACTGATGCTTTACTATGTTTACCGATTGATGAAGGAGTCTCGCTCGTTGAACATCTTTATCGGTATTATGGTGTTTGTAATCATGTGGCTTATCGTGAGCCAAGTCTTAGAGATGCGCCTTTTGGGAAGCATTATGGATAAACTTGTGTCGGTGGGAGTCATTGGTCTTATAGTTCTGTTTCAAGAAGATATTCGACACTTCCTTTATAGTCTTGGTGCTCATAGGAAAATAAATAATATAATGAAGCTTTTTACGCATAAAGGAGATAAGGGTGAGGTTGATAAGGAAACGATTATGCCGATAGTAATGGCATGTATGAGTATGAGTCGTGGAAAGGTTGGTGCGCTAATTGTTATTGAACGTGGGCAGAAGTTAGAGGATGTTGTAGAGACAGGCGACTTGATAGATGCTCGTATTGACCAACGTCTTATAGAAAATATTTTTTTTAAGAATTCTCCCCTTCATGATGGTGCAATGGTTATCTCTAAACGTCGTATAAAGGGAGCAGGATGTATCCTTCCAGTAAGTCACAAACAAGATATACCGAAGGAGCTTGGTTTGCGTCACCGTGCAGCAATGGGTATCTCTCAAGAGTCAGATGCATTAGCAATTATCGTGTCAGAGGAGACGGGACGCATTAGTGTTGCCTTGCGTGGCGAGTTCCAACTTCGACTTTCTGCCGAGCAGTTAGAGAGTATACTTACAAAGGAAATGGTCGTAGCATAGAGAACAATATTCTCTTGGAGTAAGAAAATAGCTCACAGTTTTTAAGAGCAATCTTTTTTATCGGAGAAAACAATAATAATGTTTGCGATTATAACTTTATTTTGCTATCTTTGCATAGCAAAACCGAAATCATAACATTTAAGAAACATATATGGACTTATTAGAGCAAATCGTTGCACGTGCGAAAGCCGATAAGCAGCGTATCGTGCTCCCCGAGGCGGAAGAGGAGCGTACCCTAAGGGCTGCTGACAGAGTGTTGGCTGATGATATTGCCAATCTAATCCTCATTGGAAACCCTGCCAACATCCATAAGCTTGCAGAAGAATGGGGGCTTAAGAATATTGACAAGGCTACCATTGTTGACCCTGAAAATAATTCAAAGTGTGAGGAATATGCTGAGAAATTGGCAGAACTTCGCCAAAAGAAAGGGATGACGTTAGAGCAAGCTCGCGAACTGGTTACGAAAAATAATCTTTACCTTGGTTGCATGATTATTAAAACAGGTGGTGCGGATGGACAAATCTCTGGCGCACTTTCAACTACGGGAGATACACTTCGTCCTGCTTTGCAGATTATCAAATGTGCACCAGGAATTAGTTGCGTGAGTGGTGCTATGCTGATTCTTACGCATGAGGAACAGTATGGTGAGAATGGTATTGTTGTTATGGGTGATGTGGCTGTTACACCAAACCCAACCGCTGATCAATTAGCACAGATTGCTTATACTACGGCAGAGACAGCAAAGAGCGTTGCTGGTTTCCAAAATCCACACGTGGCTATGCTGAGCTTCTCTACGAAGGGTTCTGCACAAGATGCTAAGGACCGTGAAACGGGTAAAAGTGTTTATATTATTGACAAGGTGGTTGAGGCTACAAAGATTGCCAAAGAAAAGTTCCCTGAGCTGAAAGTTGATGGTGAGTTGCAGGCTGATGCTGCTTTGGTTCCAGCTGTTGCAGCAAAGAAGGCACCTGGTTCAGATATTGCAGGTAGGGCAAACGTACTCGTTGTCCCTAATCTTGAAGTTGGCAATATTGGCTATAAACTCATTGAACGACTTGGTGGTGCGAAGGCTATTGGTCCGATTCTTCAAGGTATAGCACGCCCTGTAAACGACCTTTCTCGTGGCTGTTGTGTGGATGATATCTATTATATGGTAGCTATCACAGCATGTCAGGCACAGGATTCTAAGAAATAATTGTTGGTTATAGTTGGATGACTGGGGTGTTATAATAGGGCGATAGGAATTCTTGGAAAGAACAACATGCTGATTATAATCACCTATATCATCCCTCTCAAATAATATTTTTTTATATGAAGATATTAGTTCTGAACTGCGGCAGTAGTTCTATTAAATATAAGTTGTACAATATGGCTGATGAGTCTGTATTGGCTCAAGGTATTGTAGAGCGTATCGGTTTAGATGAGGCTTTTATTAAGGTGAAACTTGATAACGGCGAGAAGAAACAGATTATGGCGGACCTTCCTACTCATAAGGAGGGTGTTGCACTTGTCTTTAAGGTTCTTCTTGATTCGGAGATTGGGTCATTGAAGAGTCTTGACGAGATTGATGCTGTTGGTCATCGTGTCGTACAGGGTGGCGACCTCTTTGAGAAGAGTTGTATTGTGACAAAGGAAGTGGAAGATGGTATTGAGAGTCTGATGGACCTTGCACCTGTTCACAATGCGGGACACTTACGTGGTTTGCGTGCGGTAAATGCGCTTATGCCAAATACTCCACAAGTAGCAGTGTTCGACAATGCCTTTCATAGCACAATGCCTGACTATGCTTACCTTTACGCTGTTCCTTACGATTTCTACAAGAAGTATCATGTCCGCCGTTATGGTTTCCACGGAACAAGTCATCGTTACGTGTCGGAACGTGTATGTGAGATGCTTGGTGTAGACATTAAGACACAGAAGATTATTACTTGCCATATCGGTAATGGTGCTTCTATTGCAGCAATCAAGGATGGTAAGGTGATTGATACTTCTATGGGTCTGACCCCATTGGCTGGTTTGATGATGGGTTCACGTTCTGGTGATATTGATCCATCTGCCGTGACTTATCTGATGGAGAAACTCGGTAAGAAACCACAAGAAATGGCAGACTTCTTGAATAAGGAGTGCGGAGTTCTCGGTATGACGGGCATTAGTTCGGACATGCGTGATATTGAGAATGCTGACAATGCTGGTGATAAGATGGCGCACCTCGCTTTACAGATGTATTGCTATCGCATCAAGAAGTATATTGGTGCTTATGCTGCAGCGATGAATGGTGTGGATATCATTGTTTGGACGGCTGGTGTTGGTGAGAACCAAACAGGACTTCGTTGGGATGTTTGTCAGGATATGGAGTATCTTGGAATTAAACTTGACAAGGAGCGTAATATGTGTCGTGGCGAGGAGAAGGTTCTTTCAACTGACGACTCTAAGGTAAAGGTCGTACTTGTTCCAACCGATGAAGAGATTGTTATTGCTCGTGACACGCAGGATCTTGTCAAGGAATTGAAGAAGTAAAAAGAATTTCTCTAATTGTGTTTGTGAACGCTTAATTTCACATAACACTTTATTAGAAGCAGTTTTTAATATAAAGATGTCGTTAGTATCTCATGATTGTATGATGGGATATTAACGACTTTTTTTTTGGCTCTATAACGAATCGTGTGGGTAATCCAGTTCAAGCCCACCTGTTATGAAATAGATCATATACTTAAAGTTTTCTGTATTTACGAATCCTCTTGCCCTCCTTTTTGCAAGTTGTATCTGTGAGTTCAATCCCTCCAGAACTCCGTTGTTGACATCCCTCATGGCAAATAGCTGCTTGATGCCGTACATGTGCGATTTTATCATTGCAACGAAATTAAGCATAGGCTTGATTGCCGATTGTTCTACCATCTCACACCATAAATCAAGTTTTTCCACAGAATCCTTAGCGCACTCATTGAATATATCGATGAAAGATTCCTTAAAGCTATAAGCCTTTCCAATTGTTGGGTAGGTCATCAGGAGGGTATTCAGTTCCATCATTTTTTTTGGTGAGAGATTCTTCTTGTTGTATAGCAGCGTAAAACGGTGTCCTTTAAGTAGTTTGGTTTCTTTGTGTTCCTCCTTACGTACCATATCAACAGCCTCGTTGAGAGCCTTAAATATATGGAATTTATCGAAAATGATACCGGCATTGGGGAAGTGAGTTAAGGCACCTGATATGAAAGATTTAGACATATCCATACTGATAGCTTCTATATTCTCCACCTTTCCATGGCTCGCAACCAATGCCTTGCTGAATGCCTCGAAAGTGCTTGCATCTTTACCATCAGTGACGAAAATAGTCTTACGAGTATCCAAGTCTACAAACTGCGTTATGTAGTTGTGTCCCTTTCGTTTAGAGGTTTCATCCACTCCGATGTGACGTACTTTGGACATGTCAATTTTCTTAACGGCTTTGCGAACCCAATGATTAAAAACACGCCATATACGTGGAGCTGTTTCATGAATGGTACGGGAAACGCTCTTCACAGGCATTTCACGCTCTATGAGAAGCATTGAGTAGGCTTCGAAAAGCAATGTGAAACCGCTGCTTTTACGTCCCCACGGAACATCTACCATGATTGTTCGGTGGTCATCTGTTTTAATACGGGGAACGCTGGCGTGAAGATAACAAAGATGTTCAAAAAGAAGTTCAAATGACGCCATGTCTTATCTATGGTATCGTAGGCAGTGTACTCATTTTCATTAAGCTTAAAACGATGTCCACGATTAAAGCTCAACCAAATATGGAGTTCTTTGGTGGAGTGTTTGCCTTCTATAAACTCAACCTTGGATACATACCATGGTTCTGACAGGCCTAAAAGCCATTGTAAATATCTCTGTACTATTCATAAAACAAAGGTAATATTTTTATCTGAAATTTATATGATTACCCACACGATTCGTTATAGAGCCAAAAAAAAGAAATGATGATGAATAAAAGAATGGTTTATCAAAAACCACAATGCGAGATTGTTTGCACTGAAACAGATTTCTTGTTAAATAGTGCCAGTGGTAATGCAGGAACAATTAAACTCGGTACGGTGGCAGGAGATGCAAAACATAACTTTTTTAGTGAAGAAGACTTTGATAATGCTTCTTGGAATAATACAGAAAAGAACCAATAACAGTTTGAAAAGAAAATGAATTATTTTATGAAGAGATTAACTATAAGTTCGGTAACACAAAGCATGTGTTATGGTTTTGCAGCTTTATTGCTTACAACCAGCTGTGCCAATGGTGATACAGTGCAGGAGGAAAAACACAAGAAAGCTGACATTCCTACGGGGGCAACCATCTTTACAGGTACTTCTCAGCCAAACGCAACAACACGTACGGCAATTCTTAATCATACAAAGGGTGCTGGTGCTTCTGTGAATTGGAGCAGTGGTGACAAGATATGGGTAAAAGATAATGCTGGTACTTGGCGGCAGAGTGGAGCTGTAAACTACTCTTTTGAAACTAATAAGTCGCAAGGAGCGTTTGCTCTTTCTGGTACTTATACAGGTGATTTACATGATATTGTTTACACCAATGTGTCTGTTACAGGCTCTCAACCACAAGTTCAGATTAAAGCAACACAAAATCAGTCTGCCCCAAATAACTTTGATCATGCTGGCGCATCGGGAGATTGCGGAATAGCCAAAGCTAATAAAGTAGGTAGTGATTATAAATTCACTCTTGACCATAAAGCTTCCTATCTTTGCTTCATTCCTCGTACCAGTAACGAATATGTAAAGCGAAGCAAGTTGTTTAAGGTTGAGATTATGAGCGATGATGATATTGCTGGAACTTATAATATTGCAGAGGATGGCACTCTTACCCTTGCTTCAGGTGGTTCTAAGACGATTATCGTAACAACAGGTTCGGGTTTTGATATAGATAATGCTGCAGATGACATGAGCAAGAATGCAACCTACGCAGTCGTTGCTCCGGGTACTCATACTTTCCGTATTCGCTACTGGCTTCGCAACGAAACGGACAACTCTGATGGTCGCATAGAGGGAACCGTGTCTAAGATTGTTACACTTAACTGTACAGCAGGTTCTATTCATGATATAACAGCTAATCTTAATCCACATGATTATGCGGGCAACAAATATTACATGTGGGATGCCAAGAAGAATTATTGGGCAGACCATGAATGGAATAGTACCGGTGATAAGTGGCAGCCAGTGAAGAATAATGATATCAATCTCAACTACTCCAAGTCTTCCGATAGTTACTTCAACACGATCAAACCTATGACAGATTTTAAGAAAAGGCGTAAAGCTGCTACCAATAGTTGTGTAAATCTCCCCGATTTGATCGAAATGACTTGGTACTGCTTTGCCGACCCTCGTTGGGATGACAACGAGTTATGGACTACTATGGGTCATTTATATAAAGGCGGTATGTGGTTTAAAAAGAAGGATTTTATAAATGGTTACAGTAGTGATGAAACCTTCGACAAAGTAGATTGGAGTAACAAGGAAACAACTCAGACTTGGAAACCAATTTCAGCTATTCTTCCTTCCCTAGCCGATGTAGACAAGTATTTCTACGTGCCCGCCTTGGGTTACTATTATGGTGGTAAACTGAATAACCTTGGTGTTCAGGGCTTCTGTTGGTCGACAACTCTTAACCCTGTGGACAATAACCAAGCGTACTATATATTTTTTAGAAAAAGTGACCTCAATGTAGGTAGAGGCCCTCGCGCATACGGGTTCAGTTTAGAAGGGTTTCAGTAGTCCTAAAAGCTCCACCCCAACCCTTCCTGAAAGTGGAGGGGGTGCTTAATGGGGGATGCGTGTCCTGTCGCTGCGCACACTGTATTTTAATTTTCGTTTTCTTGCCCCTGTCACCATTCTTGGTGACAGGGGCGAGTTTTTTTTATTAATGCTGGAATATAATTTTATGCTTTGTTTTCATTTATGAGTTTCTATGGTTGAGGTATGTTATGCGATGATATTAGACTTGGATTAGACATTTTTCTATTTTTCTAATAATTTTATTAATTTCAGCTGATGTATGGGATTGTTATATTGCATCTTTCGGAAGACTTCGTTGGGAATAATAATTTGAAAAAGTGTAGTGTATGTTTTGTTGTTTAGATAGATTATTCGTATCTTTGCGTCTGTTTTTAACAGTTTAGTAGATAATTTTATAAAAATACTATTGATTTGTAATAAATTGTAGTAGGGTTAATTAAAGTATTAGATTATGAGAAAGTTTTACTTGGCTATTATGTTTTTTTGTTTGTAGGTGTTCTTGTATCGTTGGCTCATAGTACAGGATGGTTATTTCAATCGGAAGGTACAGAGTTTAGGTTTGAAAAGGAAATCGGACACGGAAAGCTAATGAATGTTTATGAAACAGGAAATCCACAGCCGAGTGGCGAAGTTTCAGAAGACAAGCCAAACTTCACTTTGAGGATAGATCCGAAAATGAAGGTAGAGTTTGATGAGGAGGATTTCCCACTTCCTAATTATTTAAGTTTAGAGTTGACAGGTGTAGAGGATGGGCAGCATATTCAAATGAGATCACAGTGGAGAAAAGACTTATTATACGCTAAATAAAAGACGTTGCTGGTTCAATACGTTTAGAGGTAGAGCCGGGCGATGTTATTAAAGTATATGCTGACTTGACTGCTTTCAAGGCGCAGGCAAGTAAGCTGGTGGCTTGTGACTTAGGAAAGAATGAACATTTAAGGGTCCTTGACTTGATGATGAACAGAATTACGGAGTTAGACTTGTCTCAACTACCTAACCTTCTGGAACTTGCAATCACTGGTAATAACCTTACCAACATGGATCTTAGTAAGTTGTCTAAATTACAACAACTCTATTGTAGCTATAATAAGCTCGGTAAATTAGATGTAAGAGCAAATCCTGATCTTGAGGTGTTAGCATGTGCAGGATTGGGTTTGAAGGAGTTAGACTTAAGTAAGAACACCAAGCTCGAAAATATTACGGCAGGAACGAATGCCTATACTTCAATTCCTGATTTAGGTAATAAACCTTCATTAAAGTGGATTGATATGGAGAATTGTGGAATAAGAGAATTTGATGTCTCAATGTTCCCTAAGCTGAAATTCCTTGATTTATCGGGTAATCAGTTGACAAGGATTGATTTGTCAAAAAATCCTTTATTGCGTAAGCTTGACTTGGATAATAACCAACTTGATGCTTGTAGTATTAATGACATACTCTTTACGGTTCCTATGGCAAATAAAGAGGACGAGGCAACTTTGCAGATAAGAGGCAATGTTGGTTCGACTACTTGTGATAATTTACTTTTGTTTGGAAAGAATTGGGCGGTAAATGTTATTGGTGATGGCACTGGTTGTAATACCGTGCGTTTACGTTTCGAGGATAATGCTCAGGGTAGTTTCAAGACATTGGTTGATGATTTGAATGTTCCAGAATGGACACCTATTGTGAAAGGAAAAGAAGTGAAGATTGAAGCAACACCCATAGCTGATTATAAATTTGTAAAAGCAATGCTTGATGGTAAAGAGCTTACGGGTAATACGTTCAGAATTAGTCAATATGGAGTTTTAGCAGCTGTTTTTGAAGGGACTAATGGTGTTCGTAGTATTCATGCAGCGTCTGTGAGGGTTGAACGCTATAATGGTAATATAGTTGTTAGGGGGGTTGCAAGCTGAGAAAAGCTATGTTATTTATGATGTGTCTGGTCAGGTTCTTGCCTCTGGACTTACAGATGCTGATGGTGAGGTTTCGGTGTCTTTACCAGTAGGTCATGTTGTTATAATAAAACAAGGCGGTATTCTTATTAAGGTCATGCAATAGTAAAGACTTATTTCCATATCTGCCAATATTTGTAAATTATTTTCATGCGGTTCAAAGTCAATATATGCTCTTTTGGCTTTGAAAAGATGCCTAATTGGCTTTGAAAAGACGCCCTTCTGAGGTTTAATCAATGCTCTTTTGAAGTCCAGTTAGGCATCTTTTATTGTTCGTCTTTGCAACTGGTTGGTTTACTGATGGTTGTTGGTTTGTTTGTTACACGTAATTTTGTCTTTGTTTGTAGACGTCTTACGCTAAATGATGTCATTATTTTTCAAGCTGATTCTTTAATAGGTGAGTTCGATTCTTCTGCTAAATCGATATGAAAGTATCAGCAAATTACAAAATATTCAAAGAAAATTAATATGAGACCAAGAAAGAAATCAGAATTTAGAACACCACATGAGTGCTTTTACGCCATAATTCCGCAATATAATTTCTTGTGAGAAAATTTTTATATATTGATGTGACATTTTGGGACTCTATACATTGATATGAGACTTTTCGATGTTTTTGGACTTGTTTAAGCATGAAATCCCCCACCCAAACTAATGGGGAATATGAGAATCGTAAAAGATATGCTGTTTATTCAAGGAAGACTTCTGAGTAGTAGGTTTTATTTGTGTATAGGTTCAGAATGTTCCGCCTTCCGTTCGCACCCATTTTGCTGGCACGCTGACAAAATGCAGAATAAAAGGCTTTCAGCCTGCTTGTCTTTTCAACGGCTTAACCTTCTCGCTGATATGACGGATGAGATAAAGATAGAAGTTCTTCAGCATGGCGGTAACCATCATGAAAACCATATTCTCAGCCATAAAAGAAAATGGCAGATGCGACCATCCAAAGTCATTGTTCTGTATGTCGAAGTTCTTTTCGCTCGCTCCACGCTCATTATAAAATGTAATGATGTCTTTCTCGGTAGATGTCCAATTATTGGTAAGGATACAGCGATATATGTATATTTCTCCGAACATATCCGTCTGTTCCCCTGCCGTGCTTGTCTTTCAAGGGACTACGCTGTACGACAAGCTCGTATGACTTTCCTTCGATGAGGTTGTCCATGCTGACAGAGGCGATATCGCATTTCTCATAACCAACTTCAATGCTCTTCCATTCTTTCAACTGGCGGAACTCCTCGTGTCGGCTGCCACAATTGGCAGCACGTATGTAGAACGTGTTGCAGCGTGGTTCTATGGTTTGGATGACTTCCTTTGAGAACGACCCGCAATCAGCACGGAAACGCTCTATCACAACACCGAGTTCGGAGGTCACACGGTCCATAATGCGGCGAAGTGTGTCCTCCTGATGGAATTTTACATTGGTGTTTCCATCACGATTCTCACCTCCAACTATGATACCCCCAATGGAAGCCCAACCAGGGAAGTAGCCAAAATCCTGCTTATAGGAATACTTTGCGTCGAACTTGTGGGCAGGAATAAACTGGTGGTCAAAGTCTAAGTCAACATGACTGCCCGCCTTTATAAGCACCATCCTCCGTATCATTCGTAAAAGTAAGGTGTTCAGCTTTTCAGCTGTGTTGAAACTATAAGACCTACCAGATGTCTCGCTTGTATATACAACATTCTCTTCGGCAAGCTCTTTTAGTCCGCGCCCCACCGTATCGGCACTGGGTAGTAGCGTACCAGGTCTCTGTTTGAACTGACCTATAAGCGTATTGATATCCTCAAGACATTCTCCGCCGCAAAGATAGCTGAAGAAGAGAGATCCGAAAGTACTTCCATGGCTGAATGCTTTACCACTACTTCCACGTTTTCCCAATACAGATTCGGTAAGTTCTTCAAAGCTCAACTTTGAAAAAACGTCCATAATATGATAAATTCCACCGAAAGAAGTGATATTCTCGTTTTTAATTGCTACCTTTGCCATGTCAGATTTTTGCTTACTTTTTATTTCCGTAGCACTAAGATAGGTGAAATTTCTGACATATCCAAGTGTTTTGAGGACTTTGTTTCTCAGGCACTTGGAGTTTTTACAAGAAATAATGCTGCGGAATTAAGGTTACGAACTAATTAAGTAAATTTGTACTTGCTTGTTGAATTCACGACCTTTTACTTGAAAGATCCGTTTTTAAATCCTAAAAATAAAGCCCGAATTACTTGACTTGTGTTCATGTTTTTTGTTATATTTGCATCGACATGTAATAATTTATCAACTTAATCCTACAGATTATGAAAAAAACATTTTTTTTGCTCTTTGTAATAGGAGTTGCGATTTTGAGTTTCGCTAGCTGTTCTCACGAAGACAACGTAGACGTTTCTAAAGGCAATAGTGTTGAAAGTGTTGAGTTTGGGAAGCTTTGTAATACGGTAGAGCAGATAGGAAAAGAGTTTTCTCCTCCAGCCACAAGAGGTGTTAATTGGAAAAAGTGGGGAGGTCGAGTTTTTTCTACTACGGTAGATGGACTTGCCGGCTATGTTGCTGGACCTGCGGGGATATTTGTAGGTCCACTTTGTTCTTGGGCATTCGAAGAACATTGGGAACATTGTACACGTGGAATGGCTATTAAGGTACATCGTAATATTCTTTCAGAGGATATTCCAACGGATATAGGATATGTTGTTCTTAAAGAAAATCCTACAAGGGAAGATTCTATTGGATATTATCACAATGTTATATTAGAAGAAATTGCACGCTCAGGAAAGTCATATGTTTCTGATGAAGGTGAGTTTGATTATCAGGCTCTTCTATCAGATTGTGTTGTGTTTGCAAAAAAGTATGGTATCGAAGTTGACGAGCAAAATGCAGAATCCTATATGGATTTGTCAAAAAGCGTAGTAGAATCTTTCACAAGTTGTGGGAAAAATGAGATTACAAAGGAGGAAGCCTTGAAACGTATTAACACATTATATAAGGAAAAGATTAATCTTGAATCTAATTTGGAGAAGACTGAATGTTTTCCAGAATATAATAATGGAGTCACTCCTTGATATAGACGATGATTTTGTAATCAAAGATTTTGCCAATCAGGTAAACAAGTCTATCATAGATGCTAATTTGAGTCCTAAATTGAAGAGGGATTTAATGATAATTTCAGATGTAACTGTAAATAGTAAACTTTACTGGAAATATGAGTAAAAATTCACGTGCTATATCATAAGAAGATTGTCAAACTATTGATTTTTTTTCTGTTGATGTTCTTAGCATTTTTGCTTGTTGAAATACTGAAAGGTGAGGAAAAATATATACTGCGGCTTTTCTGAAGACCATAGGTTGTTTGATATTTATCTATGGATGCAAGTTTTTGTATAACTTTCGGAAATACGTTAATAGGCATAATGACGACAAATGGAACTAACCCTTTCTTTATGTAGCTGACGGTTTTGCTAAATTTGATTTTGCTGTCACTGTTATCATATAAAATCATTGCTTAACTTGTTAGTTTACAGTAGGGTTGAATGAAATGTTAAAAGTGATCGCAGATTAAAACAAAACTATTCTTGTTAGAAATCTAATAGTCTCTCTCTTTCGAAAGTTTTAGCATTTTATATATAGGAAGAATAAAAAATAGGATATGCCATTTGCCAGACATATCCTATTTATATGTTGTTTTATGATTGTCGGTCTGTTGACTGGCAATAGTTATGCGTTTACACGTCCCAAGTAGCTACCGTCGCGAGTGTCAATCTGGATCACCTCACCCTCGTTGATGAAGAGAGGAACGCGAACTACAGCACCAGTTTCAAGCGTTGCAGGTTTTGTAGCGTTAGTAGCAGTGTTACCCTTTACACCTGGCTCACTGTGTGTGATGGTCAGTGTAGTCTTAACAGGCATTTCGGCGAGTAGGATAGTGCCGTCAGAGGTGTCTGTAACAACTTCAACAACATCACCTTCTTTCATATAGTCAGAACCGGTAATCTGGTGTTTAGAGATAGGGATTTGCTCGAAAGTTTCCTGATTCATGAAGATGTAACCAGTTGAATCCTCATAGAGGTACTGGTAAGGACGACGCTCAACACGTACATCCTCAAGTTTGAAACCAACCTGGAAGGTGCGCTCGAGTACACGACCATCTGAAACATTCTTCAACTTGGTAATCATAACTGTGTTTCCCTTGCCTGGCTTACGGTGCTGGAAGTCGATGCAGGTCCAGATTTTACCATCAAGACGAATACATGTACCAATCTTAATTTCTTGTGAATTAATCATAATTTGTTAATATCTAATTTGTTATTTTTATATGTCAATATCTCAATAATACGATGCAAAGTTACGGAAAATATAGAAAAAACATAAATAATCAGCGTAAAAATCATTGTTTTCTTGGTTAATTCAAAAAGATTAAGTAATTTTGCAACTCATAATGGCAGGTTTTTGTCCTGCTTGCTTTTTATTATTTGCATAATAACAATAAATAGTATAAGAAAATGAAAAGAACATTTCAACCGCACAACCGTCGTCGTGTAAACAAGCACGGTTTCCGCGAGAGAATGGCAACAAAAATGGTCGTCGTGTATTGGCTGCTCGTCGCGCCAAGGGTCGTAAGAAGTTAACTGTTTCTGACGAACATCACGGAAAGTAAAAAGTACGCCTTATCCTTAGAGGGATTTAGTGCGAAAACGGAAAGAAGTAGAGATTATTCTTTGCTTCTTTCCGTTTTTTTATCTACCTTTGCCACATATAAATTTAGTTGACGGGTTGACGAATTAATGAGTTAACAGGTTGATGAGTTAGAAGTAAAGTAAAGAAGTTGAATGACATCAAGAGAATTATTCCATAAATTTAATAGCACATATATCTGGGGCAATATCCTTGCTATCGTCATCCTTGTGCTGATACTTTCTATAGGAGTTAGGTTTGGACTTGACTATTATACACTTCATGGTGAGTCTATAGTTGTGCCAAATGTAATTCATAAGCAATATGATGAGGCTGTGGACATCATGGGTAAGGTGGGACTGACAATAGAAGTCACGGATACGGGATATGTGAAGGAACTTCCAGCAGACTGTATTCTTGAGCAGACACCAGTTGGAGGAAAGCGCATAAAGTCTACTCACGTGGTCTATGTGACTATTAATGCAGCCAGTGCACCAACGCTTGTCATTCCTGATATTATAGATAACAATTCTTTACGTGAGGCGCAGGCCCAGTTGCTGTCTATGGGATTTACGGTAGGCGAACCAGAGTATATACCGGGTGAGAAAGACTGGATTTACGGTATTTTGGTAAGAGGCAAGCATGTCAAAGCTGGCGATCATGTACCGTCTGATGCGGTGATTGTCTTACTGGTAGGTGACGGTACTCGTCAAATATCTGACACCTCTGGATTGAAAGAGCCCGAGTACGAAGAGATAGAAGTTATAGAGAATGTGCCAAAGTACGAAGAAGTAGAAGAATATGTAGAAGTGCCTGTTGATGAAAATGGTAATGAGCTAAATGACGGACACGGAAAGGCAGGTTCAAGTGGTTCAGTTCCTTCATCTCAGTCGGGTTTGCCAGCCGACCCATCTTCAATAAGAACAAAAGAATAGTTTACGATGATGACAGATGAAGAAGTAATGTTTGAAGATGAGCTTAGCGACGACCTCCTTTCTACGGAACATAATAATGGGGTAGAAGGAGAGTTGTATGAGCATTTTCGTGTTGTAGTAGATAAAGGACAAGAGTCGGTTCGTATCGATAAGTTTTTGTTTGAGCGAATGCAGCATTCCAGTCGCAATCGTATTCAGAAAGCTGCCGATGCTGGTTATATTCATGTCAACAATGTGCCAGTAAAGAGTAATTATAAGGTACGACCAGAGGATGTTATTACCCTGATGCTCGATTGTCCAAAGCATGATAATACGATAGAAGCAGAGGATATACCTTTGGATATTGTCTATGAAGATGATGTTCTGATGGTTATCAATAAGCCTGCGGGGCTTGTTGTACATCCCGGAGCAGGTAACTTTCACGGTACATTGATAAATGCTATTGCTTGGCATTTGAAGGATATGCCTTCCTTTGATCCTAATGATCCAGAGGTTGGATTGGTGCATAGGATAGATAAGGACACAAGTGGACTCTTGGTGATTGCGAAGACACCAGATGCGAAAACAGCTTTGGGCAAACAATTCTTCAATAAGACTACCCATCGTAGCTATAATGCTATTGTTTGGGGAAACATCACAGAGGATGAAGGGCGCATTGAAGGGAACATTGCACGTGACCCGAAGGACAGATTGCGCATGACAGTCTTTCCTCCTGATACGGAGATAGGTAAACCAGCTGTTACGCATTATCGTGTCATTGAACGCTTTGGATATACAACCCTCATAGAATGTATTCTTGAGACGGGGCGTACCCATCAGATTCGTGCGCACATGAAGCATATCGGTCATCCTTTGTTTGGTGATGAGCGTTATGGTGGCACAGAGATATTGCGAGGTCAGCGGTCAAGTACTTATAAGGCATTTATTCGTAATTGTCTTTCGCTCTGTAATCGTCAGGCTCTTCATGCACGGACCTTAGGATTTGTTCATCCTGTTACGGGCGAGCAGATGGATTTTACCAGCGAACAGCCAGCTGATCTTGCTGCACTGATAGAGAAGTGGAGGGGCTTTGTTAGTGGTCGAGCTGATGAGCTTGTTAGATAATATTTAAATCGGAAAAGGAAATAATCATGGCCGTGTAAACCATACGAAGAAAGTCTGTTAGTAGGTTTCTGAGAGTGGTGAAACGGGTATTTAAAATAATAAGACACAATGAAAGAATTAAAGCGTACAATTGCTATCGTCTGTGGTGGCGACTCATCAGAACACGATGTCTCTATGCGTTCAGGACAGGGGTTATACTCTTTCTTTGATAAGGAGCGTTATAATATATATATTGTTGACGTGAAGGGACTTGAATGGAATGTTGAATTGCCAGATGGTAGTATGGCACCAATCGATAAGAACGATTTCTCCTTTGTTATGAATGGTGAGCGTGTAGAATTTGATTATGCTTATATTACTATTCATGGTCAGCCCGGTGAGAATGGTGTGATGCAAGGATATTTGACCTTATCCATCTTCCATATTCGACAGGAGGTGTTTTGGTTGAGGCTTTAACCTTCGACAAGTATGTGTTGAATAATTATCTGCGTGGCTTTGGTATAAAGGTAGCGGATAGTGTTTTGTTACGCCGTGGCGAGGAGTATGATGAGGCAGAGATAGAGAAGCGACTTGGTATGCCATGTTTTGTGAAACCATCAGCTGATGGTAGTAGCTTCGGTGTGTCAAAGGTGAAGAATATAGATCAGCTTGCTCCTGCTCTTCGTGTAGCATTTATGCAGAGCGATGAGGTTATGATAGAAGCATTTATGGATGGTATGGAAATCTCTCAGGGTGTTTATAAGACAAAGAATAAGTCGGTTGTCTTCCCTGCAACAGAGGTTGTAACAAGCAATGAATTCTTCGATTATAATGCTAAATATAATGGTCAGGTTGAAGAAATCACACCTGCTCGTATGTCTGATGAAACAGCTCAACGCGTTGCTGCATTGACAAGTCGCATCTATGATATTCTTCATGCCAATGGTATTATACGTATCGACTATATCATCTCAAAGGATAAGGATGGTAAGGATGTTATCAATATGCTTGAAATCAATACTACACCGGGTATGACTGTTACCAGTTTTATTCCACAACAGGTGCGTGCAGCAGGTTTGGATATCAAGGATGTGTTGAGTGATATTGTAGAAAATCAGTTCAAATAAGATAAATCGAATAGGTCTCTTCGAGAGAATAGGATAGGAGAGAGGGCATCAGAAGCCAGTCCGCATGGACTAAGGCTCGTCTGATGCCCTCTCTTATTAGTTTATACCTTACTTTTCTGTGATGAGTAAAGGATAATAAGTAGACCCGTAACCCAACCAATATCCTAATCCACCTTTGATATTTGTTGGCAACTTTTGCATTGTATTAAATAGAGGGTTGCGTCCTTCTACATGATAATCCTCAAAGGCTTTCCAATACTGATATCCAATGGAATCAAGATGGCAGAACTTGATGAGTATCTTTTCGTCTAAGAGGAAATGTTGTTTAATATATGGAAGTGCGAGATTATTGCGTCCGTTATAAATTGTGATTACAGCGTCTTTACTGAGAGTCTTGTCGTTGAATAGTCCAAAGTATGAACTTCGCATTGTCATGTCTTTCTCTGATGAACGGACAAAGACTTTGTAATAGTCCTCTGTATTTGCGTCATCTAAGATGGTTGCTTTGACGACATACGACATCTTTTTGTCTTTTACGGGTATAACGTGAATGTTCGTTATCTTGGTTGGGACTGGTATGGTTGTTTCGGCTTCGGCATGGAATTGTGCATAATCAACTTTCAGCTTATAAGTCTTACCGACTTCTCCTTTTAGTTCTGTGGTGGTATAAACGTAGGGTGGAAACAGCTTTCTGTTATATATACCCGTCATGATAACTTCTTTTTCTCCGTCAGAAACGCTTACTTTTGCCCATTTCAAGACGTGTTGGTCAAGAGAGTCAAGACTGCGTTTAGTTTTACTGATGGGTATAGTAGTTGTAAGCTGGATAATTGGTGGACGGTCGTTTTCTATCCATCCTTCAACGACAAGTTGAGGTTCTACGTCGTCTATTTCAGTTTGGTAGCATCCTGAACATAATCCAAGTATGAGAAGGAGTATAATTATTGATTTATTCATAATCAGAATTTGATATAGTAATTAATTGATGGAAGAAATGGAAAGTTGTCAGATGTAGCACTAAATGATGAATATTGGTATTTGTTCTTATATATTTTCAGACTCCAAAAGAGATCGTTCTGGCGTCCGCTTGCATTATATATGGACAAGTTGATGCCACTTTCTTTTCCGTTTTTTACTTTTATTTTGTACGTTGCAGATAAGTCTAATCGTATATATGTACTCAGTCTGTTGCTATTGTATTCGTTATATTGGGTCATGAGATTACCATTCTGTATGTAGAAATAGTGTGGTGCTGTAAAAGGTGTTCCACTTGCCCATACCAGTGTTGCACCAAAGGACCATTTCTTATTCAGTTCCCATATAGCGACGGCATTGAATTCATGAATACGTTCATGACTGGCAGGAAATGTTCCTTTCAGTCGTGTGTCGTGATAGTGCCTGAACGCTCTTCCCCAAGCATAACTTATCCAACCAGTAAGTTTACCAGTTCTCTTTTCAATCATAAGGTTAAGCCCGTAGTTATCTCCTTCTCCGTTTATAAGATTGTCATTAAAGTTGAAGTCAGAGAAGGTCAAGTCAAATGGTGTTCCAATATATTCTTTTTGATTGTATAGATGTTTATAATAAAGTCCTACTGAAATCTGTAACAGTTGTGGAATGAGGTCTGTTCGATATTCAGTTGAAACACCATAAGCATATTGTGGACGGTTTCTGTCGTCAGCAGACAGCCAGAAGTCTGTCGGTAGGTTTATTCTTGATAATCCTGTCCTATAGAGATATTGATGCTTGATGTTGGCAGTAAGTCTAAAATGACCGTAGCGAGGAGTCCATAGTAGTGAGAGGATAGGGTCAGCACTGAGGAATGTGTTCTTTTCTATTTTGTAAAGATTTGCACGTATTCCTGCAAGTAATTCCGTTTGGGAGAGAGTGCCAATCGATAGTCTCCCCATATTGTCCCTTCAATACTCTTTTGCTTGAGGTCAGAGGTAGTTTTCGTTTGTATTTCACCCTCTGCTTTTGGTTGTTGTGGATGAATGTCATGTGCTATCCATTCGGTGCCAGCTGAAAATCTATTTTTATTAAGTTTTAGTTGGTATCCGTAATCGTAAATACTTGAAGGAATGTATATTTTGAAGTTGGACTTATCGATATAGAATTCATTTTTGTATCGAGTGATATAGGCTGTCTGTTGTAGGTTTAGCTTGTCCCTTCTGTATTCCCAATTGATAGAAGCCATGAGATTTCCCCATTTGATATAGGAGTCGTAGTTATAAGCACCTTCTTGAAAGTACATGTTGTCGTTCCCGCTATAATAGTTTACCCAAAATGTATTTTGATGATTGGGTTTGTAGGTCCATGTTATATTAGCATCATAGAATGAGTATTTTATGGTAGACTCTTCTACTTGAAGCCATTTGCCGTAAAGTAGGTTGATATATGCACCTCGACCAGATAATACGAGTTCAGACTTTTTCCCAATGGGGAAACATAATGTTCCTTGTGAGGAAATCAGACCGACTGATAGGTCTCCTTTTATGTTCTTAGTCAGGCTGTCTTTTCTTGCCATATCAATAAATCCGCCTATCCTATTGGTTGCCTCAGCTGTGAATGCTGAACTGCTAAATTTCATGTTGGAGAAGTGGCTGGGATTAAAGACGGAAAAAATACCTAACAAATGCTGAATGTCGTAGATTGTCACGCCGTCAATACTAATACCATTGTGTGCATTGCTGCATCCTTGTATGTATAAACCTGCATCCAGTTCTGAATTTGTCTGCACGGAAGGAAGTAATTGTGTGTAGTGTATCGGGTCAGCATTACCAGCAATTCGAGGCATGTTGTTAAGAAGAGAGAGATTTATATTCATTCCTCCTGTACTATCACGTCGTATTTTACTCGTAATGTGTTTACCGATTATTTCTACTCCTTCCAGTTCTTCTATTTTAGTTGTGTCTGCTTGGTTTGCGTAGATAGGCAGAGTGGATAGAAGAAAGAAGAACTGCAAAAAACGTAAACAGTTGGTATTAATGTCGAAACGATGTGTAATCATTTGTTGGCTTAAAGGTGAAATCCTAATAAATCAAGAGAAAGGAGCTGTATCAATATTGTTTTATTTGATACAGCCCCCTGTTGTTTTTATTTGTCTGCGACAATCTTCAGATACTAAAAGTCAAGGAGTTTACTGAATGAGTCACCTAATTTTGTAACTTCTTTGATAAGCCCTTTAAAATTATTCTCTGTGAAGTAGTCTCCGATAGCATAAGTCGTTTTATCATCGAATTTAATCATCAACTCTGTTCTCAAATAGCTCTCCTTGTAATAAGGCTTTTCAACTGGCACAGAACCTAATAAAATTTGTGCTGAGGGCTTTGAACTATTCTTATAGTAAAGGTGAAGATCTATAAGAGAGTTTGCGTTGGCTAAGCATCTATTTAAAAGCTCTTTATTATTATTATATCCAGCTTCGTCAGCACTGTCTGCTAGCTCTGTGAACCAAGTTCCGTTTTTACAGTTACCTTTAAGCTCGATTTCGTTAAGGATATTGACGTCAACATCAACTGCACCTACATTCTTAAAGCCATCCTTGGTGAACTGCCCGTTTGCTTTCGCTTTTGCTGTTAAAAGACTCTTTCCGTCTGCCTTTATTTCTACGTCTGCCTCTGCGTTGCCTGGACCTTTATAGTAAGCACGCTTTGCAGTGATTTCGTACTTATTAAGAACAACGGTTTTAGAGTTAACTTCTAATGCGTCAGCAGTGAGGTCTAATTCACCTTTTGTAGTAAGATTTGTATTAACTGTTGTGGTGAGAAGCTCCTTATTGCCTTGTTTTACAAGAAGTGTTACGTGTTCTGGTACAACGAGTATATTCTCACGTGTTCTCTGAAGGCGTCTTTCTCCTCTATGCGAAATTGGATCGTAAACATAATTATAATCTTCATCGTTGAAGTACTTTGATTTCAGTCTCGTCATCTTACCACTTACTCCCAGACTAATCAAACAGTCTTGGCCATTTTGATCACGGAACTGGAATTCGAGGTTGTCAGAGTCTTTTGTACGTTTCCAACGATCGTTTTTAAACTCAAAGTGTCCCTTAAATTTTGACGCATCTATAACGAGAGTGTATAATCTTTCGGTTTCGTGTGCTCTACTGATAGTAGTGGTCAAATCCTTTAGTATATCTCCTGCCCACTTATTAACCTCTTCAAATTGCTTCTGGTTTTGATAATTCTTTTCGATATGCTTAGCCAAATCTTGAAGTGGCTTGAAATCGTCAGCATTGAATTGTGCTACGAATTTCTTTCCTGTAATCTCAATTTGATTCTTCAGCTCCTCTTGATTTAGGGTTGTTTCTGTTTTAGAGCCAGAGTCAGAACCTGTACCAGTACCAGAACCAATTTCTGTTCCTGACTTTTCAGGTGTATTGTTGTTGTCAGGACCACAACTAACTGTTCCTAAGCTCATAGTCGTGCCTAAGAATAAATAACCGAGTAATTTTACTGTTTTTCATTTTTTTATAATAAGTTTACTGTTAGTATTACCGTCATTATCAATTTATTCAGTTAAGCCAAGTTATCTTCGTCTTAATGAATTATAATTCGTTTGCAAAGATAATGAATTTAATTATAATAACATAACTTATTTACTTTTTTTAATAACCCTTTATGTGGATATTTATTCGTTGGTTCAATGAGTTTGTTTTTTATGCTTATCAGACAATAAAATCTTTTTATGGCTTTAGAAACTACATAAACCTTGTTTGAAAAATCTTTATGCAGTTTTAAGAAAATCGTCTGTAAGCAAAGGATAGTTTATAAGCTGAAAGATGTTCTTTTCGAAGCTAAAAAGACCATCTGTTTGATTAGTGTTACATGAAAATAATTTACAATCTACTGACGTTAAGGTTTCGTAGCGATTGAAGTCTTTTCTGTAAGTCAGCTCGCAAGGGTTGTCGTTTTACATATCAGAGCGTGGCTTATCTTTCTTTGTATGGCTATGTAGAGTAAAAGGATTTAATAATGATTCTGTGAGAGGGCGCAATTACAGTATCATTATTTTTTTAGGTATTGTGTTTTTTTCAATGAAAGTTTTTACTTTTTGCAATTTCAATATTAGGTTACATGGTTCATTTACGATATGCGTGTTTATTTATGTTTTTAACTGTATGTTCTGTTGTTTTTTCTCAAACAGTTTATAGAGGAAAAGTAGTAGATAAGGCAACCTTAGAACCTATTATTGGCGCAATTATAACCATAGAGACACCTCACGTTCAGCGTATTTCAACCAATGTAGATGGGACCTTTCATTATAAAAGTAGTGTAAAACCTCAAATGTCGATTTCGTATTTAGGTTATAAAACGCTTACGGTTATGGCAGATACTATGGCTGTTTATAAGCTCGAGTCGTCTATTCGTTCCTTGGCAGAGGTGGTTGTAACTGCTCAAGAAGCAAAAACACTTGCCACATCTTCTATTATAAAACGGCATGCAATGGAGCATTTGCAGCCATCAACCTTTGCAGATGTCCTTGAGTTACTACCAGGCGGACGAGCTTCGAATAGCTCAATTGCTACTCCACAAACCATACACCTTCGACAAGTACCTATTGCAAGTAGTGATTATAACACATCGTCTTTAGGAACTCGTTTTGTTATAGATGGTGCTCCGATGAGTACAAATGCAAACATGCAATATTTATCGGGTGCTTTAGACAGAACAAGTACGCGTCGTGATTTCACGAATTCAGGTGTAGATATGCGTTCCATATCTACCGACGATATTCAAGAAGTGGAAATCATAAGGGGGCGTTCCTTCTGTCAAATATGGCGACTTGACCAGTGGTTTGGTAAATATAAAGCGTAAAAAAGGAGGACACGATTTATCTGCCAGATTTAAGGCTGATATGAGTAGTAAGCTATATTATATAGGTAAAGGTTTTGAATGGCAAGAGCATTATTTGTCGTTAAATATAAGTGCCGATTATTTAGATGCTCAAGTAGACCCAAGAAATCTTTTGGAGAATTATAAGCGACTAACATTTTCTACTCGTTTGAATAAGCAATTACGTCTTAAAAACTACACGTTAAATACTTCTTTTAATGTAGATTATAGTGGTTCTTTTGATGATGAAAAGCAAGATGAAGAATTAAATTATGGCGGAGTAGATAAATATGTGTCGAAATATAATAGATATGCCTCTGCGCTTCATGCAGAGTTTGTTAGTGACAATACCAATTCATGGTTGAAAAATGCAGAGTTCTCAACTTCATTCTCGTATGAAAGAGACGAATTAGAGCGCACCAGATTGGTTCAATTGCAAGGAGATACGCCTGCGGCCGTTACGGACAAAGAAGGCGAAAGCGATGCGGTCTTTATCTATCCATATACTTACGTAGCATCACAGATGGTGGATGGACGACCTATAAATTTGTTTGTTAATGCAAATACTACCTTTTCTGTTCCTTCTGAGAAGGTAGAAAACAGTTTGTTGGTAGGAGCTGATTACCAAATAGATAAAAACATCGGAGAAGGACAAAGGTTTAATAAGTTGTTTCCTCTATATCCCGAAACCTTTAATCGTCCTCGAAAATACAGTGATGTGCCAGCTTCTAAGGAACTATCTTTATGCAGAGGAGAGTGTGAAGTGGAATTTAGGTGCTCATCGTTTTAACACGGTGTTGGGAACACGTTTACAAACTATGCAGGGCTTAAATAAACACTATGCAATGAGTGGTAGGTATTATGTCGACCCACGATTGAACCTTTCTTATAATCTACCGCCAGTATCCTTAGGTAACAAGACTTTGGACATCACACTCTCAGCAGGGTGGGGTCAGCATACTAAATTTCCTACGATAGAGGAGTTGTATCCAGAACGTCAGTACATTGACTTTTTAGAGTTCTCGTTTTATCATGAGCAAAGAGAAAATAGACGTATGCGTTTGCAAACCTATGTCATAGACCCTACGAATACAGCTCTTGAACCTGCACGGAATACGAAATGGGAATTGAGGGGTGATGTTGTTTTTGCTGGAAATCGATTGACACTCACTTATTTTGAGGAAGATATGACTTCTGGTTTTAGAGCGATGAAGCATTATTTACCTTATGTGTATAAGCATTATATAATGAAGGATATGACAATAGAGCAATTTGTGAATAATCCTAATATAGACGCTTTGCCTTATGTTACTAAAACCCGATTAAAAGCTCATAATGTGTTAGGTAATGGAAGTAGAATTTTCAAGCGAGGAATTGAATACACTTTTACAACCGCTCGTATGCCTTTGTTTAACACACGCTTAACAATAAATGGTGCATGGTTCAAAACTCTATATAAAAACGCTATGTCGGTAGAACAAAAGCCTTCGCGTGTTATAAATGGAAAGGCAATAAACGTTGTTGGAATTTATAATGATGATGAAGGATATATAAAAGAGATGTTGAATACAAACTTTACTCTTGATAGTACTGTTCCTTCGTTAAATTTAGGTATTTCTTTGTCTGCACAATGTTTATGGTTTACAGCAAGTCAGTCAATGACAAAGGACGCATATCCCCATAGTTATATAGACGAAGAAGGTAAGGTGCATGCTTACACCGAGACAGATGCTAAGGATGTTATTTTAAGTTCCTTAAAACGTTCATTAAGCGATGCCGCATTCGAACGTCAAGTAGTGCCTTTTAGTATGAATGTGAACCTAAAAGCAACAAAAAGGCTGTGGAATAATAAGCTGATGGTGGCTTTGTTTATAAATAAACTATGGGATGCATATCCTGAATACAAACGTAATAATGTGACATTTAGACGTTATGTTACGCCTTACTTTGGCTTAGAAACGAATGTAAAACTATGAGAAGGAAACTGTCGTTATTGATTATACCATTGATAATAACTGTTCTTTATGCTTGTCATAAGGAGCAAACAGACTATTATACCTCTGCGGTTGTCACATTGTCTTTTCCTGATGCGGTAAAAGTTATTCGCTTACAAGGTACTGTGACACTAACCAATTTGAATAATAAAAAGGTGTATACAACCTCAGAGCTCGGTCAGTTAAGAGCAGTGGTGCAGGTGATGAAAGGAGCATATACGCTTTCTGGTGAAGGAACTGTGCGTTATAAGACTGTTGAGGACGAGGAGGTTGTCCGTTATTTCAGAGTATCAAAAGACTATTGTGAGGTGTTAAATCAGTCAACCTTTATCTCTGCACCAATTATTTGGTTATAGTTATGAAAAAGAAAGTTATCATATTGTTGTGTTGCATAGGTCTTACTACCTCTTTATGGGCAGTAAGGACGGATTCGATAGCTCCTCTTCAATATTATTCTTTATGGCGTTTGGCATTGTTAGAACACAGGGATAACCCTGTGGCTAATGACTCTTTATATTCGCATTCTTTTTCCACTTTGTCGTTATCTCTTCATTCTGAAAGTGCTAATCGCCCTTTCTTTTATCAATTAGGTACAGCAAGACAAAATATAACTGCGGGGGTATCTTCTTACCTTTATTTGCCTTCTAACATGACAGTATGGGGAAATGCTGGCTATGAACGAGGTGAAAATAAAGATATATGTTTTAATTCTACGTCAGATTATAACTTAATCTATCCCTATGTTTTGGGCGATACGATCGGTGGAAAGACGCATGTTGAAACATATTCGTTTGCTGGTGGAACGGCTTTTCATAAGAAACGATGGACATTCGGTGCGTCTATCAGATGTAGAGCGATGCAGGAATATAGGCAGACGGACCCACGAATGCGAGGAATAGTTACTGACCTTGTGTTGCAAGTAGGAGCAAAATATGCTTTTAAGTATAACGAGGTGGCCTTAGGGTTTGGTTCTGTGTTTTATAAACAAACAAATGATGTAGACTTCTATCGTGAGGAAGGTGGTAATAAGGAATATTTATTTACGGGCTTAGGTACATATAATGGTCGCTTCTCTGGTGGAAATAATGAACTTTACTATAAAGCGACTGGTTATCAAGTTGACTTGAATGTAATCCCAAAGAAATTTCATGGTTTGTTTGTGACAGGTGTGTATGAATACGTTCCCTATACTCAGATATTAACCAAACTAAACGCTTTGCCCTTAAACACTTTACATTTTAGCAATTGTAGTTTGGTGATGGGTTGGAGAAATAATAAACACAACCAATGGAGCGTGTATGGACTAATGTCGCAACAAAAGCATTTAGGCGACGAGCATATTGCTGGTGATGCTTCAGGTGGTGAGTATAAACAATTGACAAGTTTAACCCTCTATCATCAAGTTGTACGCTCTTATGCGTTGAATGCTTTATATCATAAAGGACGTCAATCGGCCTTTACCACGAAAATAACATTAGGTTACAAGGATTACAATGAAACCTACGAGCAAAAGGAACGTTCTATCAGTTTTTCTAAATTATATGGAGAGGGGAATGTTCAGTGGCAAAAAGTGTTGAATAAAAGCTGTTTTTTCTCATGTTATATTAGTGGTGGTTACGAAGCTACACTTCAAAAAAACATGATAATGCCTTATTTGAAAATGACGGAGACAATCACTCAACTCGTAAATCGAACGTACGATCATTTAACAGATAATTATTTGCATGTTAAGGGACAGGGACTTGTATGGTATTATCCTAAAAGTTGGAACAAAAAAGGATGTTTCTTTGGGATAGAAAGTGCTTTCCTTAAAAGCGAAAATTATTGTAAAAAAAGTGTTATTGCCATGATGGGAGTGGTGTTCTAACGCATAAATTAATTTATATAATCATTTAATAAAAAAAGTAGTATGAAAAAAAACATTTTTAATGTAGTTATGGCTTTAATAGCCATGTGTTTAATGGTTGCTTCTTGTAAGCCTGACAATGAAGAGAAAACAATAACGATGGTAAACTATGGTCTTAAGCTTGATATGCCATTGACAATAGAAAAGCCTACTTTGTCTAATGCGAAAGCAGTGTTTACAAATGTGCAAACAAAGGAAACATTCTCGTTTACAGAGTTTAAAGCTTCTGATGGACAATATGTTGCAGTTTTTAGTTTGCCTGCAGGTATTTACGATGTTGTTGTTGATGGAACAGTTGCATATAAGGTAAATGGTAAGGATTTATCTACCAATGTGAAGGCTACACAACGCAATGTTACAGTGGATAAAGGTGCTTCAGAAGGAGCTAATCCATCTCTTATTTTGCCATTGAATACCTTTAATTCTGGTGCTGGTTTTGTGATTTCGGAAGTGTTCTTTGCAGGAACAAGAACTCCACAGAATAAGGATTATGTCGACGATCAGTACATAAAAATTGCTAACAACACTGATACAGTGATGTATGCAGATGGACTTGCAATTGTTCAGAGTCTGTTTCAAACAAATATGAAGAATGATTATAAGCCTAATGTGATGAATAGTGCGATGACAGTGGACGACGTCTTTGTTATTCCCTGGTTCAGGAAAAGAACATCCAGTGCAACCGGGTGAAGAAATCGTTATCGCTTGGAATGCTCGTAATCATAAGGAATTTAATACAAATTCTATCGACCTTTCAAAAGCTAATTTCCAAATGTATAGCTCTATGACGTTAGAAGACGTGGATGAAAATGGTGAAGATATAGAAAAAGAAGTACAAAACGATAAGGTTCCTTTGTTACTTCATTGGTATGGTAGTGATGAAGGACGATTGACTCCAAATAGGGCCGGAGTAAGAGCTTATGCGCTTGTTCGTATTCCTATGACTGCTGAATTATTAAAGAAAAACTATGAATATGAGATTAAATGGGTTGAGGCTGATGACCCTACAAACTTTGAAAATACAGAAACACATTTGATGATTCCTAATGTATGGGTACTCGATGCTGTTAATTTAGCTACTACGTCAGACCATCAATGGAATGTTGTGAGTGCAGCCTTGGATGCTGGTTTTACGTCATGGGCTGAAACATTATATGATGCGGGAAGCTATCGTAAGGCTGTGTTACGTAAGAAAGAAGGTAAAAACTGGAAGGATACGAATAACTCTACTCAGGACTTTGACGCATTTGCTGTGCCTTCTTATTTCAAATAATCATATATTGTAATTTCTTATCACTTGCTTTTACCTTGTGTAAAAGTGAGTGATTTTTTTTTGTGAAAAGAATGAGAGTTAATAGATATATTATGGCTGTTGCATTATGTGTAATGACATTTGTTGCAACAGCTCAGAATGTAGAACAAGATAAAAGCATCAGGACGGGTGTATTGTCGAATGGACTTACATATTATATTAAGCATAATTCATTTCTCCCCAACACAGCCGACTTCTATTTAGCGCAAAGAGTTGGTTCGATATTAGAAGAACCTCATCAGCGTGGCTTAGCCCATTTCTTAGAACACATGGCTTTTAATGGTTCTCAATCATTCCCTCCTAATGGGGAGAATTTGGGAATGGTTAAATGGTGTGAGCGTGTAGGTATTAAGTTTGGTGTGAATCTAAATGCTTACACAAGTATTGACCAAACGGTTTATAATATTTCGTCTGTTCCTGTACAACAAAAAGGAGTGTTAGATACATGTTTATTGATTGCACGACTGGAGTGGTTTCTTAACACTCGATCCTAAGGAGATTGACAAGGAGCGAGGGGTTGTTACAGAGGAATGGCGAACTCGTTCGTCTTCAATGGCTATGCAAAGATTGATGGAAGCTTCTGCTTCTGTTATTTATAAAGGTACGAAATATGAGGATTGTATGCCTATTGGACACATGAATATCGTTAATTCTTTTCCTTATAACGCCTTGACTGATTATTATAAGAAGTGGTATCGTCCCGATTTGCAAGCTATTATCATTGTTGGAGATGTAAATGTGGATAGTGTTGAAGCAAAGATAAAGCATTTGTTTGGAGCTATTCCTACGGCTCAAAATGCAGCTGAGCGACCATACTATCCTGTAAAGAATAATGATAAAATGATTGTTTTCACGGCAAAAGACGAGGAACAGCCTGTCGCAAGTTTTAGTCTTTATATGAAAAGAGATATTACGCCAAGAGAAGAACGGTTGTCGTGGAAAAGCTTTAAGGAAGAATATATTACGAAACTTTTATTGCAGATGCTTAATAGTCGCTTGGATAGACTGACACAAGAGCACAGCAAAGAACTCTTATCGGCTTCTGTACAAGATGGTAATTTCTTTATTTCTACCACTAAGGATGCTTTTTCTATTCAAGCTACTTTGACAAAGAATGATTTGAAGGAGGGGATAAGACTTCTTATTGGAGAGGTGGAAAGAGCCAGAAGTCAGGGCTTTTTACTATCTGAGTTTCAAAGAGCAAAGGATGAAATCTTAAATGATGCACAGAATAAGTTTAATGATAGAACGAATATACGCAATAGTGAATATGTGGATATTTGCTTAAACAACTTTTTAGAAAACAAACCAATACTCAATGCTGAGTATGTGTTAAATCAGACAAAGTTATTGAATAAAATAATAACTTTGAAGGAGGTGAATGCTTTTGTGAAGGAGTTAGTTGTCAATAAGAATATGGTTACAACACTATTTGTTCCTAAGCAGAAAGACTTTGTTTTGCCTTCTGAAAATGAGATTGAACACATCATTGTGTCGGAACAATTAAGGAAACATTCACCTTATAAGGAAGAAAGTACTCCAAAACATTTTATGACGCATTTACCAACAAGTGGAGCAATTATAAAAGAAGAAAAAGCTCCTTATGGTTATCGTCTTTTCACTTTGTCGAACGGTATGCGTGTGTTCTATAGAAATACTTCTTTTGAGAACGACGAAGTAAATATGCGTATCTTTGGTTTGGGGGGTAAGAGTGTATATCGTGCAGACGATATGCCAACTCTTTCTTATATGATTGCAAGTGTTATGTGTGGTGGAGTAGGAACCTTTAATGACGCAACTCTACAAAAGATGCTTTTAGGTAAAACGGTTAATGTCACTCCTTTCATGGGAAATGATATGCAGGGATTAAAAGGATTCTCAACCGTGAGAAATGCTGAGGACCTGTTTCAACTAACCTATCTCTATTTCACTTCACCAAGAAAAGACAATCAGGCTTTTGAGAAGTTAATGAGTAGTCAAAAGGAGTTTCTGACTTTAAGGGATGTAAATTCCAATGTTGTATATAATGACAGCTTGTTAGATATTGTATATGACAATGATGCTCGTGTAAAAACAGTAAAGGCTTCTGAGTTGAATAAAGTGGATTACAATCGGGCATTAAGTATATATAAGGAGTGCTTTAAGAATGCAGCTAATTATGATGTTATTATCACTGGAAACATAGCAGAGAAGCAATTAAAACCGCTCTTATGTAAGTACTAGCATCACTCCCTTCGACGAAACAGCGTGAAGAGGGTAATAAAACGGACGTGGTTTTGAAAGAAAAGACAGAAACGCATTATTTTGTTGTACCACAGAAGACCCCATCTGTACACACGTCTGTTGTTTATTCTAATCGAATTCCTTATAGCGTATACAATGAAATAAAGACTGATGTGTTAAGTCAATTACTCCGTGCACTGTATATTCAACGTATCAGAGAAGACAAGGGGGCTGCTTATGGTGTGAGCGTTTCGGGTACTTTAAGTCAGTATCCTTTTCCTCAAATGATATTAAAAGTAGGGTTCAAAACTGCACCAGAGAAATACAAAGAGGCTATTCCTTTGGTAGATGATGCGCTAACTGAAATGGCAGAGAAAGGTGTGGATGGCGCAGAACTAAACAAAATAAAAGCGTATTTATTAAAAACTTACGATGAGGTTATACTTACCAATGATTATTGGGATGAGATGTTATTCAATTATTTGTATAACGGCGTAGATTATGATAATAATTATAAGGAACGCATTGCAGGCTTAACTCCTGAGAGAATGCAAGAGTTTATAAAACAGTTTGTGATGAATATGGGACGTATCGAGGTCACAATGAGTTCTGAAAGATTAGAACGATAAGATAGTCTTTTTGCTGACGTGTCATAAAAAATAAGGACAACCCCCTGTGAGGTTGTCCTTATTTTTATATGTGTGTTGACTTACTCTTGATTAGTTTCTGTTGTTACCGAGCAGGCGAAGAAGATAAATGAAGAGGTTGATGAAGTCAAGATATAGACTCAGCGAACCAAGTAAAGCTATCTTCTGTGCAGCCTCACCAGCGTCTGGTGCCATCAGTAGATTGCGCTTGATTACTTGTGCATCCCATGCTGTGAGACCAGTGAAGATGAGAACACCAACACAACTAATGATGAAGTCGAACATCTCACTTCTTAAAAAGATATTCACCAGTCCTGCAATGATAAGTCCTATCAGTGCCATGAAGAGGATACCTCTCATCTTGGTTAGGTCTTTCTTTGTTGTTGCACCAATCAGTGCCATTGCTCCGAAAGTTCCTGCGGTAATAAAGAAGGTCTTAGCGATAACTGCCGTAGAGAAGGCTGCAAAAATCCATCCTAAGGTGAGTCCGTTGATAGCGGCAAAGACAATAAACCACATTGTGGCTGATACCAGTGACAGTTTCTGAATACGTGATGAGAGATACCATACGATACCTACCTCTATCAAACCTGCGATAAACAGTGGACCACGCCCCATGTAGAGCATTTGAATGAGGGCTGGTGAGTTTCCTGCACCATAAGCTATTACGCCTGTGATAGCGAGTGCCATCGTCATCCATACATAAACCTTGCGCATCAGTGATGGGAACACACGTGACATTTCTAAGTCGCGCTCCTGACTACTTGTTGCGTTTGTGAAATCATTAAAATTCATATTCATACTTTATTCTTTGTTTGTTTTCTTTCTATTATTGACACCTTGTCGGACTTCTAAGCGTCGTCTTACATCTTTCTGATGTGCAAATGCTATGCCATTTTACGAAGGATAATGAGAGAGGGATGGAAATTTGACAAATATTCTCTTTATTATCGTTTTGTTTTAGAATTTGTCAGCATATTGTGACTTATCTGTAAGTGGTATGTATGACATAAAGCATAATAATACTATTTTTATCGTTATTTTGCGTGTTTTTTTGTTTGCTGGTTCTGATGTTTTTGCATACTTTTGTAAGCTAAATTATATATACATACGATTATGAAAGTAAAGAACCGTAGACTTGAAGTTTTGAAGATGTTAATTTCAAGTATGGAGCTTAGTTCACAAGAGGAGGTTCTTAAAGTGTTAGAACAAGAAGGCTTCAAATTGACTCAAGCAACATTAAGCCGCGACCTTAAGCAATTAAAGGTGGCTAAGGCGGCTTCTATGAATGGGAAATATGTTTATGTGTTACCGAACGAAACGATGTATCGCCGTGTGACCACACCACGCAAGGCTACTGAGATGATGCAGCGTAGTGGCTATGTTTCCGTACATATCTCGGGGCAGTTAGCGATTGTCAAAACTCGACCCGGTTATGCCAGTGCGCTTGCATACGATATTGACAATTTAGACTCATCTTATGTCTTAGGTTCTATTGCGGGCGACGATACCATCTTTATTGCTTTGACTGAGGGAACTACTCGTGGGCAGGTGTTGGCGGCATTGGCTTATGTCATCCCTGAAATAGGATAGACGCATGTAATATTCACGTTTTCAATCTATAATAATCTTACAAATATGAACAACAAACGATTGACTCGTTCAACACAGAATATTTGGTTGGCGGGTGTCTGTGCAGGTATTGCCGATTATTTGGGCTTCGACAGAGATGCAACACGCATTGTCTGGCTTTTGCTCACTGTCTTTACGGCTGGATTTCCAGGATTTCTTCTTTACATCGTCTTGTGGGTGTTGATGCCGGTTGACAAGTAGACGAGTTGTTAGCCCTATGTGAATACGCGAGGGTTTGATTTTTATGATGTGGCTTGGATAGGATGGCAAACTTATTGCAGCAAAATGGATAATCGCAATTCAGATTTTAATGTGAGATAGAAGAAATATGTGGTAATGCTCAAGGCGATAACTTGAATATGCAGACGAATGTCGATTTAAGTTTAACAAGCTGCTATATATTATATAAGGTGTAATCACTATTTTTAAGGAGGAAAAACATCGAAATGAAAAGAAAATGTATTTTTTTTTGAAAGTTTTTCTTGAAAACATTTGGAGGTTTCGCGAAAAGTCTATACCTTTTGCACTCGCTTTACAAAACAAGCCCTCTGGCAAGTTTCTGAAAAAGCGATAAAGAAAGAGTTCTTTGAAAAGATTTACATAAACAGAGAAGTAGTACAAGAAGCGTCTGTTTAATTTTTAGTTAAACAGATGGGTAAAAGAAACAAACCGATCAATTCTTTGTTTTGCTTATGAGTTTTTCTCATAGTATGACAAGATTAATAACAGGTTCTTTTTTTACTTAATACTTTTAGGATAAGCGTTCTGAAACAGAGATTACTCGGTGACGTGTTTGGGCGTAGTGGTATTCATCACCACCCATCACCCATCATCTATCACCAAAACATATTTTACAATGGAGAGTTTGATCCTGGCTCAGGATGAACGCTAGCTACAGGCTTAACACATGCAAGTCGAGGGGAAACGACATTGAGTGCTTGCACTCTTTGGGTGTCGACCGGCGCACGGGTGAGTAACGCGTATCCAACCTTCCCATTACTGTGGAATAACCTGCCGAAAGGCAGACTAATACCGCATGGTCTTCGTTGATGGCATCAGATATGAAGTAAAGATTTATCGGTAATGGATGGGGATGCGTCTGATTAGCTTGTTGGCGGGGTAACGGCCCACCAAGGCGACGATCAGTAGGGGTTCTGAGAGGAAGGTCCCCCACATTGGAACTGAGACACGGTCCAAACTCCTACGGGAGGCAGCAGTGAGGAATATTGGTCAATGGACGGAAGTCTGAACCAGCCAAGTAGCGTGCAGGATGACGGCCCTATGGGTTGTAAACTGCTTTTTGTATGGGGATAAAGTCAATCACGTGTGATTGTTTGCAGGTACCATACGAATAAGGACCGGCTAATTCCGTGCCAGCAGCCGCGGTAATACGGAAGGTCCAGGCGTTATCCGGATTTATTGGGTTTAAAGGGAGCGTAGGCCGGAGATTAAGTGTGTTGTGAAATGTAGACGCTCAACGTCTGACTTGCAGCGCATACTGGTTTCCTTGAGTACGCACAACGTTGGCGGAATTCGTCGTGTAGCGGTGAAATGCTTAGATATGACGAAGAACTCCGATTGCGAAGGCAGCTGACGGGAGCGCAACTGACGCTTAAGCTCGAAGGTGCGGGTATCGAACAGGATTAGATACCCCGGTAGTCCGCACAGATAAACGATGGATGCCCGCTGTTGGTACCGGTATCAGCGGCTAAGCGAAAGCATTAAGCATCCCACCTGGGGAGTACGCCGGCAACGGTGAAACTCAAAGGAATTGACGGGGGCCCGCACAAGCGGAGGAACATGTGGTTTAATTCGATGATACGCGAGGAACCTTACCCGGGCTTGAATTGCAGGAGAACGATACAGAGATGTTGAGGTCCTTCGGGACTCCTGTGAAGGTGCTGCATGGTTGTCGTCAGCTCGTGCCGTGAGGTGTCGGCTTAAGTGCCATAACGAGCGCAACCCCTCTCTTCAGTTGCCATCAGGTCGAGCTGGGCACTCTGGAGACACTGCCACCGTAAGGTGTGAGGAAGGTGGGGATGACGTCAAATCAGCACGGCCCTTACGTCCGGGGCTACACACGTGTTACAATGGCCGGTACAGAGGGACGGTGTAATGCAAATTGCATCCAATCTTGAAAGCCGGTCCCAGTTCGGACTGGGGTCTGCAACCCGACCCCACGAAGCTGGATTCGCTAGTAATCGCGCATCAGCCATGGCGCGGTGAATACGTTCCCGGGCCTTGTACACACCGCCCGTCAAGCCATGAAAGCCGGGGGTGCCTGAAGTCCGTGACCGCAAGGATCGGCCTAGGGCAAAACTGGTGATTGGGGCTAAGTCGTAACAAGGTAGCCGTACCGGAAGGTGCGGCTGGAACACCTCCTTTCTGGAGAGAATGCTTTTCGAGTTGACAAGTTATTTAGTTGACGAGTTGACAAGTTAAAAAGTGTTATTAAGTTGTAAAAAAATAACCTTTGGTTTGTTTTTTTCTTCTTGTACTCATGCACTCTGTATTATATAAATAGGAGAAAAGAGTTTAAGGCTCACATGAAGGTTCAAGTCCTCATCCTCCACGATGCTGTTCATACAGCAAATGATCTTTGACATATTGACACAAGCAAGACTGTAATGTAGAACTATTCTTTCTATAAAGGGAAGAATTAGAATTCTAATTATTGAAGTAAAACTTCAAATTCTTTAGAATCACACAACAGCTGAAAGTATGAGCTACATTCTTTGTAAGTAATTACAAAGAAGGCGAAGAAAGTAAGAAAGGGCGCATGGCGGATGCCTTGGCTCACGGAGGCGATGAAGGACGTGATAAGCTGCGATAAGCCTTGGGTAGGTGCAAATAACCATTGATCCAAGGATTTCCGAATGGGACAACCCAGCAGGTTGAAGACCTGTTATCACTACAAACGTAGTGAGGCGAACGGAGGGAACTGAAACATCTTAGTACCTTTAGGAAGAGAAAATAAATAATGATTCCCCTAGTAGTGGCGAGCGAACGGGGAAGAGCCCAAACCTGCTTTGTGGCAACGCTTAGCAGGGGTTGTAGGACCACGTTGTCGTACTTAGATTGTGAGGAGAATGTTCTGGAAAGAACAATCATAGAGGGTGATAATCCCGTACCCGAAGCATGACGAGACGTAGTGGTATCCTGAGTAACGCGGAACACGTGAAATTCTGCGCGAATCTGCCGGGACCATCCGGTAAGGCTAAATACTCCCGTGAGACCGATAGTGAACGAGTACTGTGAAGGAAAGGTGAAAAGCACTCCGATGAGGAGAGTGAAATAGTTCCTGAAACCATGCGCCTACAAGCGGTCGGAGCCGCGTAAGCAGTGACGGCGTGCCTTTTGCATAATGAACCTACGAGTTACCATGTCTGGCAAGGATAAGCGTCATGAGACGCGCATCCGCAGTGAAAGCGAGCCTGAATAGGGCGTCAAGTCAGATGGGGTAGACGCGAAACCAAGTGATCTACACTTGCCCAGGTTGAAGTCCGGGTAACACCGGATGGAGGACCGCACGGATAAGCGTTGAAAAGCTTCCCGATGAGGTGAGTGTAGGAGTGAAAGGCCAATCAAACTTGGAGATAGCTCGTACTCCCCGAAAGGCATTTAGGTGCCGCGTGCGGCGATATCCATAAGAGGTAGAGCGACCGATAGGTCAAGAGGGCTTCACCGCCTATCGAGACCTGACGAACTCCGAATGCTTATGGACCGCAGCCGTGCAGTAAGGGGGCGGGTGCTAAGGTCCGTCCCCGAGAGGAGAAGAATCCAGACCGCCGTCTAAGGTCCCGAAATTCTGTCTAAGTTAGTCTAACGAAGTCTGGTCCCCGTGACAGCTAGGGATGTTGGCTTGGAAGCAGCCATTCATTCAAAGAGTGCGTAACAGCTCACTCAGTCGAGGGTCCGGGCATGGATAATAATCGGGTATAAGTCAGATACCGAAGGCGCGGGATAGTAATGTATATTAAAAGTATCGGTAGGGGAGCATTCCATCGGCGTCGAATGGTGAAGGTAACTGATCCTGGAGCTTATGGAAAAGCAAATGTAGGTATAAGTAACGATAAAAAGGGTGAGATTCCCTTTCGCCGAAAGACCGAGGTTTCCCGGGCGATGCCAATCAGCCCGGGGTTAGTCGGGTCCTAAGTCTCAGCCGAACGGCGAAGGCGATGGCAGATGCGGTTAATATTCCGCAACTCGTATGTTCAGTGATGTGGAGACGGAGCAGTGACACTGCCGCGCCCTGACGGAATAGGGCGTTTAAGTGCGTAGGCTATGAGGAAGGCAGGCAAATCCACCTTCCGAGCTGAAACATGAAAGTACAGGTGTTCCTTCGGGAAGACTTGAGTGCAGGTAATCATACTTCCGAGAAAATCCGCTAAACTTAATGTTCATACGACCCGTACCGCAAACGGACACACGTGGTCGGGTAGAATATACTAAGGCGTTGAGAGATTCATGGTTAAGGAACTAGGCAAATTGACCCCGTAACTTCGGGATAAGGGGTCCTCATAGCAATATGAGGCGCAGAGAATCGGTCCAGGCAACTGTTTAACAAAAACACAGGGCTGTGCAAACTCGAAAGATGAAGTATACAGCCTGACACCTGCCCGGTGCCGGAAGGTTAAGAGGAGATGTCACCAGCAATGGGAAGCATTGAATTGAAGCCCCGGTAAACGGCGGCCGTAACTATAACGGTCCTAAGGTAGCGAAATTCCTTGTCGGGTAAGTTCCGACCTGCACGAATGGTGTAATGATCTGGACGCTGTCTCAACCATGATCTCAGTGAAATTGTAGTATCGGTGAAGATGCCGATTACCCGCGATGGGACGAAAAGACCCCGTGAACCTTTACTACAGCTTAGCATTGACCTTGGTCATCCGATGTGTAGGATAGGCCGGAGGCTTTGAAGCGGGTGCGCCAGCATTCGTGGAGCCATCCTTGAAATACGGCCCTTTGGCTGTCTGAGGTCTAACGCGCCTGAGGTGCGGACACTGCTTGGTGGGTAGTTTGACTGGGGTGGTCGCCTCCAAAAGCGTAACGGAGGCTTCCAAAGGTGCCCTCGGGCCGATTGGTAACCGGCCTTATAGAGTGCAATGGCATAAGGGCGCTTGACTGGGAGGCAGACATGCCGAGCAGGCAGGAAACTGGGGCATAGTGATCCGGCGGACGTGTATGGAAACTCCGTCGCTCAAAGGATAAAGGTACTCCGGGGATAACAGGCTGATCCCCCCCAAGAGCTCATATCGACGGGGTGGTTTGGCACCTCGATGTCGGCTCGTCACATCCTGGGGCTGGAGAAGGTCCCAAGGGTTGGGCTGTTCGCCCATTAAAGTGGCACGCGAGCTGGGTTCAGAACGTCGTGAGACAGTTCGGTCTCTATCTATCGTGGGCGTTGGAGTTTTGAGTGGTGCTGACACTAGTACGAGAGGACCGTGTTGGACAGACCTCCGGTTTACCAGTTGTGCCGCCAGGTGCACCGCTGGGTATCTGAGTCTGGATTGGATAAGCGCTGAAAGCATCTAAGTGCGAAGCCAGCCGCAAGATGAGAACTCCTCATAAGGGTCGTCATAGACGATGACGTTGATAGGGTGTAGGTGTAAAGACGGTGACGTCAAAGCCGAGCACTACTAATTGCCCGAAACTTTCTTCGGGTCTCCCGCCTCCTTTATGGAGTGCGGGGACCAGTGACTCAGACTTTGAGCTGTGTATTCTTCTACTGAAAGAATATTTGTTCTATATGTTTTGCTTGTGAAAATACGTCACCATATACGGCTGACAGTTGAGTAGAGAAGTAAAATCTTGTCTACTTATAAACTTAAAACAAGTCAACCGAACGAATTATTAGGTGGTTATTGCGGCGGGGTCCCACCTCTTCCCATTCCGAACAGAGAAGTTAAGCCCGCTTGCGCCGATGGTACTGCAATACAATGTGGGAGAGTAGGTGGCCGCCTTCTTTTACAAGAACTCCGAAGAGAAATCTTTGGGGTTCTTTTTTTTGCTTTGAGGTGATGGGTGTTGGGTGATAAGTGTTGGGTGTTGATGATGTGTTGGAAAGTTGTATTGGGCTTATAAGGCTAATAGGGTCAATAAGCTTAATTAGGCTCAATAATTGTTGTCTGCGTTATAATATTTTCCTTTACTATACGTTACTTTTTTATGCGTTGGGTCGACAGAACTCGTCAAGTGAAGATTTTTCTTATTGTTGCAGCAGTTTTTATTGCTGTAGCCTCGTTGCTTGTGTCTCGAACTTTGACGCATGACTTGTCAGTGCAAGAGCGGAGTAAGATGGAGGTGTGGGCAGAAGCTGTGAAATCGTTGAGTGCTGCGGATGAGAATACTGACTTAAATCTTGTTTTGAAGGTCTTAGATGAGAATCATACAATTCCCGTAGTCGTTTTAGACAATGAAGGTGTTGTAACGGAATTTCGTAATATTGAAATCGAAGCACGTAATGCAAAAGATAGTTTACAATACGTTACTTTGCAAGGACAACAGATGAAGGCCTCTGGGCAGGTTGTCCGTATTGCTTTGAGTAAGACTCATAATGATTACATTGATGTGTGTTATGACGATTCTTTGATGTTGAAGCGTATTGCAGTTTACCCTTATGTGCAATTGGTTGTTGTAATGTTGTTTGTTATTATTGCAATTTTTGCATTGCTTACATCGAAACGAGCAGAACAAAACAAAGTATGGGTAGGCTTAAGTAAGGAAACAGCACATCAATTAGGGACACCTATCTCCTCGCTTATGGCTTGGACAACTATATTGAAAGAAACTTATCCTGACGACGAGCTACTACCAGAGATGGATAAGGATGTGATACGTTTACAGCTCATTGCTGATCGTTTCTCAAAGATTGGGTCTGTTCCAGAACTTGTTCCTTCCAGCCTTAACGATATTTTACGCCATGTAGTTGATTATATGGATCGTCGTACGTCAAAGAAGATAGAGATGAACTTGTTATTACCTGCTGATGATATAATTATCAATTTGAATGCATCTTTATTTGAATGGGTAGTTGAAAATCTCTGTAAGAATGCTGTTGATGCTATGGGCGGTAAGTTAGGTAGCATTACTCTTCATTTGGAAGAAACCTATAAGCGTGCTATTGTTGAAGTGAGTGATACTGGTAAGGGGATTAAGAAGAAGGATATAAGAAATGTTTTTCGACCTGGCTTTACAACAAAGGAACGTGGATGGGGGTTAGGTTTAAGTCTTGCAAAGCGCATTGTAGAGGAATATCATCATGGTAGGATATACGTAAAATACTCAGAAGTAGGAAAGGGAACGACCTTCCGTATTGAACTTCGTAAAGAATAAGAATAATTGTTTGTTAAAATCTTAAGTTAAGATAAATCTTTTTTGCATAAGAACAATATAGATAGTCCTGTCAATATTCATAGAATAGGCTGTTAAAGAGTATTAGAAGCAAAAAGGAGATAGAATAAACTATATTTTTCATTCTTTTTGGAGGATATTTCATTTTCTCATGATTATATTAAGCAAATATTCATTTGATATGAGGTGTAGAAACAGCATCTAAAAAGTCTAATACTTTATGTTCTTACTTTTTTTACTTATAATTTGTTTATAATCAGAAAAATATTCGTAACTTTGCAAACCGATTATGGACTTAGAAACCCTTAAAATAGATTTGAAGGGTCTGGAAGAAGGTGTAAATCACTTTGAGTTCGACTCGGATGACACTTACTTTAAGGTAGTTGACGCTCCTGAGGTGAGTCAAGGCAGTGTGCATGTATCTCTTGATATTGTGCGCACTGGAAATGATTTCTTTACCCTCGACTTCCATGAGGCAGGCGCGGTAATGGTTTCGTGCGACGTCTGTCTTGACCAGATGGAGCAGCCCATAGAGACCACACAGCGTCTCGAAGTTAGATTTGGAACAGAAACTCAGAAGAGGACGACCTTGTGACGGTGGCCGAGGACGAAGGAATACTCGATGTTACATGGTACCTCTACGAATTCATTGCTCTCGCAATCCCTATCAAGCATGTGCATGCACCTGGAAAATGCAACCCTGCTATGGTACGAGCTCTTGAGGAGTATTCTGCCGCCCGAAGCGGTGAGGAAGACGAGCAGGTAATGGATCCGCGCTGGGAAGCTCTATTAAAATTGAAAAAATAAAATATTAAACGTTTTAAAAATTATGGCACATCCAAAAAGAAGACAGTCAAAGACTCGTACACTCAAGAGAAGAACTCATGATAAGGCAGTAGCTCCAACATTGGCATTATGCTCTAATTGCGGTGCTTATTATGTTTATCATACAGTTTGTCCAACTTGTGGTAACTATCGTGGTATGGTTGCTGTTGTAAAGGAAACAGCTGAATAGATATGAGTAAGATTAATGCGATTATAACAGGTGTCGCAGGTTATGTGCCAGACTATGTCCTCAATAATGAGGAATTGTCTCGCATGGTTGATACTAATGACGAGTGGATTACCACTCGTACAGGTATCAAGGAGCGTCGAATTCTCACTGAAGAGGGGCTTCGGAACATCATATATGGCTCGTAAGGCAGCAAAGCTTCTGTTGACAAAGACAGGTGCTGATCCAGACAGTATTGATGCTGTTGTTGTTGCTACAACGACACCTGACTATCCGCATCCTTCAACAGCTTCCATAGTCTTAGGCAAGTTAGGGTTGAAGAATGCTTTCGCATTTGACTTAGCTGCTGCATGTTGTGGTTTCATGTATGCTCTCGATGTTGCCTGCAATATGATTCAGAGTGGTCGTCACAAGCGTATCATTGTTATCGGTGCTGATAAAATGTCAGCTATTACCGATTATCGTGATCGCGCTACATGTCCACTTTTCGGTGATGGTGCAGGTGCTGTGATGTTAGAGGGTACAACCGAAGAAGGCGTTGGTATGATTGATTCTTATCATCGCACAGATGGTAAGGGACTTCCATTCCTCCATATTAAGGCAGGTGGTTCTGTTTGTCCTTCTTCAAGCTTTACAGTTGATCATCGTTTGCATTACACCTACCAAGAGGGCCGCACTGTCTTCCGTTATGCTGTTACAGCAATGGGTGAAGATTGTGCATCACTTTTGGAGCGCAATGGCTTAACACAAGATGATGTTGATTATGTTGTTTGTCATCAGGCAAATCTTCGAATCATCGAGGCTGTTGCAAAGCGCATTGGAGTTCCAATGGAGAAGGTATTGGTAAACATTCAGCGTTATGGTAATACCAGTGCTGCTTGTATGCCGCTTGTTCTTTGGGATTTCGAGTCACAGCTAAAGAAGGGTGATAATATTATTTTCACTGGCTTTGGTGCAGGTTTCGTTAATGGCGCATCTTACTTTAAGTGGGCTTACGACGGTGACTCATCAGCGGTTAAGAAATAAAGACATAAAGTTTTATACATAAAAGCGCATCTTTCTTTTCTTATAAGATAGGTGCGTTTTTTCTTTAAGGGATTTCAAGGTGTTGGCAATATAGCTTTTCACCGTTTCGTATCTCTTACTTGTAACAATAGCAGAACTTTTCAAACGTTCCTTCTTTATGGGGGGATTAGGACAGAATAAAATATATGCACAAGGCAGGATTTGTAAATATCGTTGGTAATCCGAATGTCGGAAAGAGTACGCTGATGAATCAACTTGTTGGTGAAAAGCTCAGTATTGCCACTTTTAAGGCACAGACAACGCGCCATCGTATTATGGGAATAGTCAATACAGAGGATTCTCAGATAGTTTTTTCAGATACACCGGGTGTGCTGAAACCAAACTATAAAATGCAGGAGATGATGCTCCAATTCTCCGAGTCAGCCTTGGCAGATGCTGATATCTTGCTTTATGTGACAGATGTTGTCGAAGACCCGGAGAAGAATATGGATTTCTTAGAAAAGGTTTCGAAGATGTCTATTCCTGTCATTCTTCTTATTAATAAGATTGACGAGAGCGATCAGAAGAATCTTGGAAAGCTCGTAACGAAGTGGCATGGGTTACTGCCAAATGCAGAAATACTTCCAATTTCGGCTAAGAATAAGTTTGGAACGGACATCCTTTTAAAGCGTGTTCACGAACTATTGCCAGAAAGTCCAGCCTTTTTTGATAAAGACCAACTGACTGATAAGCCAGCAAAGTTTTTTGTGTCAGAGATTATTCGTGAGAAGATTCTGCGCTATTATGATAAGGAAATCCCTTATTCTGTTGAGGTTGTTGTCGAACGTTTCAAGGAGGATGATCGTCAGATTCATATTAATGCAGTTATTTATGTGGAACGTAGCAGCCAGAAAGGAATCATTATCGGGCATCAGGGTATGGCACTCAAGAAGGTGTCTACTGAGGCACGTAAGAGTCTTGAACGTTTCTTCGATAAGAAGATATTCCTTGAAACTTTCGTGAAGGTGGATAAGGATTGGCGCAATTCGCAAAAAGAATTGAAACACTTCGGGTATAGTCCGGAGTAAGGGGAACCTCCCCCAGCCCCTCCGAAGGAGGGAAGAGCCTAACGGAATAGGCTGGGGAGAGATTTTTATTAGCCTTATTGGGTTTATTGGGCTAATATGGCTCATTGGGCAAATAAGGCTTATGGCTTTCCATGATAACAAGAAAACAATTCGCCCTGACTGCTTAGTAGGGTACACTCTCACACGATGTGAGGGCTGGGGAATGGTCATCCTCGGCAAATATTCATCGGATGCCTGACCACATCCGGCGCCTTTCGTAATGGGTTTAACAGTATTAGAACTGAATTATGAGGAGGGAAAAGACCAATTGTAAATGGCAAATTTAGTAGCTATTGTTGGACGCCCAAATGTAGGTAAGTCCACACTTTTCAATCGATTAACTCAGACACGTCACGCAATTGTGAGCGATACTGCTGGTACAACACGCGATCGTCAGTATGGTAAGTGTCAGTGGAATGGACGTGAATTTTCTATTGTTGACACTGGTGGATGGGTTGTTAAGTCAGACGATATTTTTGAGGATGCAATCCGCAAGCAGGTACTTGTGGCAACGGAAGAGGCCGACCTCGTCCTCTTTGTCGTTGATACTGAAACGGGTATTACCGACTGGGATGAGGATGTAGCAATGATTCTTCGTCGCACTAAACTCCCTGTGCTTCTTGTAGCTAATAAGGTAGATAACAGTGGCGAGTATTATCAGGCAGCTGAGTTCTATAAACTCGGTTTGGGTGAGCCAATTTGTATTAGCGCAGCAACGGGTGGTGGAACAGGTGATTTGCTTGATATTCTGCTTGAGAATTTGAAAGATGTACCAGAAGAAACTGTTGATATGGATATTCCTCGCTTTGCTGTTGTAGGTCGTCCTAACGCAGGTAAGTCAAGTATTATCAACTCCTTCATAGGTGAGGATCGTAATATTGTAACTGAGATTGCAGGAACAACGCGCGATAGTATTTATACCCGTTATACCAAGTTTGGTTTTGATTTCTATCTTGTTGATACTGCTGGTATCCGTCGTAAGAACAAGGTGAGTGAAGACTTGGAGTTTTACAGTGTTATGCGTTCTATCCGAAGCATTGAAAACTCAGATGTATGTATTCTAATGTTAGATGCAACACGTGGTATCGAGGCGCAGGATATGAATATCTTCCAGCTTATTCAGCGTAATCATAAGAGTCTTGTTGTGGTTGTGAACAAGTGGGATTTGGTAGAAGATAAGAATCAGAAGGTTATCGATACCTTTGAAAATGCTATCCGTAAGCGTATGGCACCATTTGTTGACTTTCCAATTATCTTTGCTTCAGCACTGACAAAACAGCGTATCTTAAGGTTTTGGAGACTGCGAAAGAGGTTTATCAAAATCGTACCATACATATTGGTACAACGAAGCTGAACGAGGTGATGCTTCCTATCATTGAGGCAACCCCACCACAATCAGTAAAAGGTAAGTATATCAAAATTAAGTATTGCTCACAGCTTCCAAACACACAGATACCATCTTTCGTGTTCTATGCCAACCTTCCACAGTATATTAAGGAGCAGTATCGTCGTTTCTTAGAGAATAAGATACGCGAGAATTGGAATTTGCATGGTTGCCCAATAAATGTATTTATACGTCAGAAGTAGTCGTAGGAGTATGTCTATGAAACGAATTGTTTTGCCCTTTCTTTTTGCCTTGGCTTTTTTGTTGATAGCTTGTGGTAAGAAGAAGGAGGTTGATCAGGGCGAATTAGCGGGTAATGCAGCAAAACTCTATTATGAACAACTTATAGAAGGACATTACGAAGATTTCTTACGAGGAGAGAATCGTTCAGCACAGTTACCTGATAGCTATCAAAAGCAACTCTTGATGAATCTCCGTCAGTTTATAGAACAACAGAAGACAGAACACAACGGGATTAAATCTGTATCGTATGCTTCGTCGGTTTTCTCAGAAAAAGATAGTACTGCCAGTGTTTTCTTGTTGTTCCATTATGGCGATAAAACAAAAAGAACAGGTTGTTGTACCAATGCAGAAGAAGCAGGGTGTTTGGATAATGCGATAGCACATAATTGCCAATGTCTGTTTTTTTGATTTTTCTTCGATTGAGAAGTTGCGCCCAACACTTATAGATTAAGTGATGCTGCGTTTCTTTACGATAAAGAGAGTAAATAAGTAAGATTATTAAGACATACGTATAAAAGTCCTCTTACGTATTTATTTCATTTTGAATAAGGTGAAATAAAGACGTAGGAGGACTTTTTTGGTACGCTCGGCATGAGCATTATCTAACGGGTGGAAGTCCCGAGTAAGCCCTAATAGCGGGAATTACATAGCCAAAGGCAAGGGTGTTCATCGTGAGGTGAAATCTGAAGGAAGCCGGCGGCAAACATCTGGCCTAACGAACAGAAACTTCATATAAGGCATATGACCATGGATAAGATTGCCAAACAAATCAAAGTCCCATAGCTATTCGGAATGGTCGGTGTAAATGAAGTAGGTATAAGATGGAAAGATAATGTTCTTATCCGAGGAGGTCTCACGGACGTTTCAAATAGTTGTTTTTACGAAGGAAGCGGAGTAAAGCTTGCCGTGAGAAGTCAGCAGAGGTCATAGTACCCAAGGTACGTGTGCCTACAGGGAAGGACCGAATCGTGCAGTGCAATAGTAAATGAATGCTACCCTTCGAATTTCTTCGTCAGATGTCCGAAAGGAGCTCTCTATCCAAGACGATAGGACGGAATCCGACAATAGGGTAGAAGTGACGTTACTCAAAGGGATAGCTGAAAACAACTTGCCACACACCGTGAGGTGTAAAAGTACGAAACCGCCGTATGCCGAACGGCACGTACGGTGGTGTGGGAGGTCGGTAAATGTGAAAGTAGGAGGTAAATGCCTTTTATGAATAACATTTACCTCCTACCCGATTTTACCAGCATGATGGTAGGTTATGCTTATGGTAGAGCATTCTTTTCAATATTCTTCACCTTCTTAAAGAGTTCAGAAGCAAAGACGAGATCGTTTAGTTTCTGATTTTTCGATGTAATAACAGAGTCTTTGTCACCTTGCCATTCTTTTTTACCATCAGCAATGAAGATAATATTTTCGCCAATACCCATCACCGAGTTCATATCGTGTGTATTGATGATGGTTGTTATATTAAACTCACGTGTGATACTTGTCAAGAGTTCGTCGATGACTAACGAGGTCTTTGGGTCAAGTCCAGAGTTAGGTTCATCACAGAAAAGATATTTAGGGTTCATCACGATGGCTCTGGCAATGGCTACACGCTTCTGCATACCACCAGAAATCTCACCAGGAAACTTCTCTTCTGCACCAGTCAGGTTAACGCGGTCAATACATTCCATTGCTCTTTTGTTGCGTTCCTGTGCTGTCATGTCAGAGAACATATCTAATGGGAAACGCACATTTTCCAGTACGGTGAGCGAGTCGAAGAGGGCAGCTCCTTGAAAGATCATACCCATCTCACGGCGCATAAGGATTTGTTCTTTCTTTGTCATGTTGACAAAGTTACGTCCGTCATAGAGTACTTCGCCTTTTGTTGGGTTAAGTAGTCCTGTGAGCGAACGCATTAGGACCGTTTTCCCTGCACCACTCTGACCGATGATGAGATTTGTTTTTCCGTTTTCAAAAACGGTGTTTATATCCTTCAGCACTTCTTTCTCGCCGAATGATTTGTAGAGATGTTTTACTTCAATCATAGAGCCTCCCCCGACCCCTCCGAGAGGAGGGGATCCCAATCTGCTTACTTGTGGGGGAAGATGGGCTTATTAATTAATTACTATTAATTCTCAAAAGTTGATTTTTTCCTGCACTCCCCTCCTTGGGAGGGGTTGGGGGAGGTTTAACTCAACATCTGTGTAAGGAAGACATCACTGAAAAGAATCAGTACACTTGAACATACAACAGCGTCTGTCGAGGCTTTGCCGACTTCAACACTACCTCCTTTCACGGTATAACCCATGTATGAGGATACGCTTGTGATAGTGAAGGCAAAGAAGAACCCTTTGATGATACTCATCCACATAAACCAAGGGTTGAAGTTATGTTGCAAGCCCGCCGTCAAATCCACTGGTGTGATAATGTGTGCAAGATAGGCAGTGGCGTATGCACCAATAATTCCTGTTGCAGCAGAGAAGATGACAAGAAATGGCATGATCGTGATGAGTCCTAAGATTTTAGGTAGGATGAGATAACTGGCGGAGTTGATACCCATAATTTCTAAGGCGTCAATCTGCTGTGTAACACGCATTGTTCCCAATTCAGAAGCAATGTTCGAGCCAACTTTTCCCGACAGAATAAGACACATGATACTGCTTGAAAATTCCAAGAGCATAATTTCTCTCGTCACATAACCCGACACCCAATGTGGCATCCAAGGACTTTGTACGTTGAGCTTAATCTGAATACATATTACCGCCCCTATGAAAAAGGAGATGAGAAGAACGATACCAATAGAGTCGACACCCAATTGAGTCATTTCTTTAACATATTGTTTTAAGAACATTCTCAATCGTTCTGGACGACTGAATGTACGCCTCATCAGTATAAGATAATTGCCGAAGGTGTTCAGCCAATTGAATAAAAGCATGATTATCCTTTTTGTTTTTATATGTGCAAAATTAATTAAAATATCACAGAAATGGGAATGAAAAAAAGAATATTTTGAGATGTTTTGTTAATTGATGACCTTTATTTCATTATTGGATAATCCCAAATTTGTCACTTGGAGTTTTGTCGCCTAATATTGATGCGGGTTTAATTTATTGTATTTTCAGGAATTTACTTCTTCTTGTTAGAATAATGCAATTTTTCCATTGTTCTTTTCTCGCTTTAATAAATTTATTTGTACATTTGTTTTCATAAACAATCAATACCAGTAATGAAGTATATACTACTACCTAAACCAGATGTAATTCGTCAATTACCATTCTATTTTGCTGTGGAAGAATATGTAGCACGCCATTATACCGATGATGATTTTTTTATTGGGTGGCAAGTTCATCCGACAGTTATGTTAGGGCGAAATCAATTGATTGAAAATGAGGTTAATATTGAATATTGTAAAGAGCATAAAATAGATGTTTTCAGACGACGGAGTGGGGGTGGTTGTATCTATGCCGACATGGGATGTATACAATTTTCTTATATCTCACGAACCGCTAATGCAGAAGAAGCCTTTACGAAGTATATGAAACAAATGGCGGAACTTTTACAAAGGTTGAATATTAAGGCGGAATTGTCTGGACGTAATGATATTTTAATTAATGATAGAAAAGTGTCGGGATGTGCCTTCTATCAACTTTCTAATCGGAGTGTTTTGCACAATTCTCTACTCTTTGATACTCAGCTCGAACACTTGACGAATGCACTTACACCAAATAGAGAAAAGTTGCAGAGTAAGGGAATTAGCTCGGTTAGACAGCGAGTAGCAAATATCGCAGGTCATACTGACTTGCAAATTCCTGCATTTATGGACTTTGTAAGACGTGAGATGTGTGGAGACAGGACGTTGGATTTGACAATAGACGATATGGAGCGAATAGCAGAGATAGAGAAAGAGTTGGCATCTGACAAATTTGTCTATGGTAATAATCCGAAATATTCTGTGGTTCGTAAGCATCGTTTTGAAGGTGTCGGAACATTGGAGGTGCAGCTTGAAATCAAAAACAAGCTCATTATAAGTATGAATATGATGGGCGATTATTTCGTTCTGGGTGATGTTGATAACGAACTTTTGCGTCTACTAAAAGGTTGTATTTTCACGAGAGAAAATGTTTCAGAACGACTAAAAGATATTGATTTATCAGGGATTATTCGTCATCTTACACAACGGCAATTCCTACGGTTACTCTTCGGACGCGAACCACATGTGATGAAACCATCGTGGCTTAAGATAGACCTTACATCAAAGAAGACAACAGGTGAGACGGCGGGTATTCTTGCAAAACACCATCTAAACACTATCTGTACGAGTGGACTTTGTCCGAATCGCTCGGAGTGTTGGATGGCACGAACAGCAACGCTGATGATAGGAGGGGATACATGCACTCGTAAGTGCCGTTTCTGTAATACGTTAAGGGGACGGCCGAAGCCACTCAATCCTGATGAGCCGCGCCTTGTGGCCGAATCGGTAAAGGCACTCGGTTTACGTTATGCTGTTATTACTTCCGTAGATCGTGATGATCTCTCTGATTACGGCGCAGCCCATTGGATAAAGACTATCAAAGAGATACAGCGTGAAAATCCCAATACAAAGATAGAACTGCTCATCCCTGACTTTATGGGTAATACCGAGTTAATACGTCAGGTAATGGCAACTCAACCCAATGTGGCAGGTCACAATATGGAAACGGTGAGGCGACTTACACCTTCTGTACGTTCTGTGGCACGTTATGAGCGCAGTTTAGAGGTACTTCGTGAGATTGCTCGCTGTGGAATTATTGCTAAGACTGGTTTTATGCTCGGTTTGGGTGAGACGCATGCGGAGATATTAGAAACGATGGATGATATTCTTGCCACTGGTTGTCAGCGACTCACACTTGGTCAGTATCTTCAACCGACAGCGCAACACCTGCCAGTGAAGGCTTATATTACACCTGAGCAGTTTGTCGAATACAAGCAGATTGCTATAAGCAAGGGTTTTAAACATGTGGTAAGTGGTCCACTTGTTCGTTCGTCTTATCATGCGGCTGAAAGTAGTTGAGACTTGGTAATTGTTTAGAACAAATGTCAGGAAACCCTCAAAGAGTTTATCTATAAACAGCGTATAAGGCACGTTTGTAGGGAGTTTGTAAGTAAAAGCAAATCAGCTGGTTATGACGTGGTGAAAGAAAAGGTGCTTAATTGGACTTCGAAAGACCATTAATAACATGCGTAAAGAGCATCTTTTAAAAGTCAAAAGAGCGTCGTTTCAAGGCTAAAAGTTTATGTATTGGTTTTGTGTGGATCGAAAATAATTTACAAAGCACGGAGCGTATGGTAATAAGTTGGTTATGGTGGGTGGGGAAGGAAAGGTAGCGTATCGGCTCGTTTTTGTTCTTTTTAGAGGGATAAGAGTAGCTGATTTGAAGTAGCAGATAAACAATTAGCCCTATTATGCAAAGACGGCATAATAGGGCTAATAAGTAGGTTACGAAAATTGCAGACCTCAACTATTAAAGAGATGTTCAATATCGGTTTGTTTCATAATTGCAATAATTGGTTCGCCTGAGGGAGTGTAATTAACATTACTGCATGCAAAAAGTTCATTTACAATATTGTCCATCTCAAGGCTACTTAACACTTGTCCTTGTGGAATTGCTGCGTTGCGGGCAAGACTCAAAGCCAAAGATTGATCGATTTCGGTTTTCGCACTGGTGCCACTTTCCATAGCTGAGGCTACCATGTCATTGATAAGTGCAAGGATATTTAGTCCTTCAATACCAGATGGTACACCATTAATGGCATAACTGCCCCCACCCAGGTCGTCAAGTTGAAATCCCAGTTCGTTCATCTCTGGTAGTATTTGGTTAAGTCGTATTTGGTCGGATACGGCAAACTGAATCATTTCAGGGAAGAGAACTTTTTGAGAATGCATTTTATGTTCGGCTAACTGTCGCAGATAGGCTTCATATAGGATGCGGATATGTGCGCGATGTTGGTCGATAATCATAAGTCCTGACTTTACGGCAGTCATAATATAAGAACCCTTATACTGATAGTGTGAGGGCGATTTGTCTTCTATCAATGAGGCAGCAACGCTTTGTGTAGCAGCAGAAGAGATAAATGTACCGTCCTCTGATTTGCCATTTGTGTCATTCAGGTTACTTGTAACCATCATATCCTCATCTTGTTCAAAAAGCTTTGACTGTTGTATTTCGTTGTTAGAATCTAAACCCGTGTAAAGTTGTTCCCAGCCCTTAGGAGTAGATGGTTTGACAGGTTGAGCCGTTTGTTTGAAAGGGTTGTATGTAGGATTGAAATCAACCTTTGGAGCTGTCATTCCCATGTTAGGATTGAAGACAGGGATGTCGGGTTTCCCTTCTGTGTCGAAGTCGATAGCAGGAATATCATTAAAGCGTCCTACGGCTTCTTTGACAGCTGCAAGTAGGATTTGCCAAAGAGCTTGTTCGTTCTCAAACTTAATTTCAGTTTTTGTAGGGTGGATATTCACATCAATATTCTCGGCTGGTACGTCAAAGTAAAGAAAGTATGGAACCTGCTCGCCTTGTGGTATAAGGCGGTCGAACGCCGTGAGGACAGCCTTATGAAAATAAGGATGCTTCATATAGCGGTCGTTGACGAAGAAATACTGATGTGGTGTTTTTTTTCGTGCGGCTTCTGGTTTACCAACGAATCCGTGAATATGGCAAAGACTTGTATCAACGTCTATCGGAAGAAGGTCTTGGTTGAGCCGCTTACCGAACACTTCTACAATGCGTTGGCGATAGTTGCATGAACGAAGACTAAAAAGTTCTGTGCCGTTGCTATGCAGTGTAAAAGAAATCTTTGGATAGACCAGTACAATGCGTTCAAAGGCAGTGATGATATTATTGAGTTCGGTAGTGTTAGACTTTAAGAACTTTCTTCGAGCAGGAACATTGAAGAACAGGTTTTCTACTAAGAAGTTACTTCCCACAGGGCAAGAACATGGTTCTTGTCCCGTAAATCGGCTTCCAGCAATAGACAAATGAGTACCCAACTCTTCGCTTTCCATACGGGTCTTCAATTCTATTTGGGCCACTGCTGCAATGGATGCCAGTGCTTCGCCACGAAAGCCCATTGTGCGAAGAGAGAATAAATCGTCAGCTTTACGAATCTTAGAAGTTGCATGTCGCTCGAACGAAAGGCGTGCGTCGGTTTCTGACATACCCTTTCCATTGTCAATTACTTGAATGGAGGTGCGCCCAGCATCAACCACTAAAACATCAATACGGGTAGCACCAGCATCAATGGCATTCTCAACCAATTCCTTTATTACAGACGCTGGACGCTGAATAACTTCGCCAGCGGCAATCTGGTTGGCTACACTGTCTGGTAAAAGTTGTATAATATCACTCATGAATGACTTTATGACGCTATGAATAAAAATAAGATAAGTAGGGCTATGACTCCTGCTGAAAGAATTAGCGAAAGCCACATTGCCGTATAGCGGTTACCACGATGACGCAAGACATCAGGCTTAAATGAATTAGAAAGTCTTTTCTGTAACTCCTCCCGAGTCTTATTGTTAGCATGTTGCTCATTATTGAGTTCGTGGAGTGCTTGTTGCTCTATGTCGTGGAGAAGTTCCTTACGTTCGTCCACAAACATATACTCATGATGGAAACGGCGAGGACGTGATGATTGAAAGAATTGCATTATTATAATGGGATATGTCTTAAAAGGGGCAGATGAGGCTTTCACAAGAGTTATTGGATATTACTCAATCTGCTGACGAGGAGGTAAGGACACTTGCGAATTACGTGTGGTCTCACTCGTCTTACGTGCTGCAACACGGAAGATATCGTTCTTGTCCTTAGGACGAACATCATCGAAAAGTTCAAAGCCTGGTAGTTTCAATTTGTCGGGAGGTATTTGTGTTATTGGACTGATAACACCATTTGATTTCGACATCCATACTTTCTGCATCTTTCGCATAGGCGAGATAAACATGCGAAGTGTGTCGGTCTCAGTGTAATTATGTCCAATGAGTGTACTGTCTTTATCGGTATGATAGAAGACAAGTACAACATTTCCCCAAGCATCAACACGGCGTATAGCCCCATCGACGAAGTCGGCACGCATCTTCTTAGAAGATATCTGATTATAATATTTATCCTGGGATATTTTTTCAATAGAGAAAGCATTGCCATGAACAAATGCTTGACGAATGGTTGAGTCGTTCATGTAGGCTTTGATAGAGTCGCCTACTAACTGACGTGTACCGCTCCATGCGATAGGGTAGTCATACATCGTAAGGCAAGAGTCTTTCGTGTTTGCAACCATAAATCCACATACTGCTTGTATGTCTGTGCGGTAAATGCGAACATTATTTACGCCGTATATTTCACGATACATCTGTGGAGTATTCATGCGAAATCCCTTCATGCTAATGGTATCAGCATGAACAAAGAGTGTATCTCCTTGTGAGAAGTCTTTTGCAATAGGACCGGGTTTACCGCCGAAGGCTATTGCTGCGGAGTCTGTATAGTGTAAGTAATCTCCGTAGAAAGCATGTTTATTCTTGTGGTCAATGTAGTAAACATTTCCTTCGCCTGTTCCTTCGTGTGTGTTACTGTTGTAGGTGAGTTCGTCACCTGTCACAGTACGTTGTTTTAGCTTGTCCACAATCTTCACGTTTCCATGCCCTTCACTATAACCACTTTTAGCATTATATGTAACTTCATCACCAGTAATAATACGCTGTTCCTTGCGGTCATCAATTTTCACATTTCCACGTGCTTTGCTATGCCCTGTCTTTTCATTATAGAAGACATGTTCTCCTATAATTGTGCGCTTATTTACCTTGTCTACAATCTTCACATTACCATGTCCTTCTGCCTCATTGGTCGAACTATTATAGATGATGTTATCGCCTTCTACATCTTGTTTTGGAGACTTTATGGTAGACCGTCCGTTAAGTTCCATGTGGTCTGTTCTGCTATTGTAAGTCCCATCATTTGTATGTATTACCTCGTCCTTAGTGGTTCTTATAACAGAGTTTCCGATAACATGAACAAGTCCTGTCTCAGTGTTACCATGAGCTTCTGGGCTTTTAATACGATACTTAGGCGTAGTCATTATAACATCTCCAAAGAAGTTGGCATCGTGGTTTTCAGTGTTGTAATCACCTTGGTCAGCAATAACAGTATTGCCGTTGTAAACTAATGTTCCACGACCGCCAAAGTAGTTGGCAATCTTAGAGGCGGTGTTATAATCCAAGCTATCGCAACGGAGAGATCGACCTGGTTCTCTTACAACTACTTTGCCACGAGCATAAACCATTTGTCCAAAGCCGTCATAATGAAGACGTTGGCAATCAAGTGTTACGCCACCAGGACGAGTGATATGTACACGGCTAAAAGCTTTGAACCAATTGGCTTTCTCATTGAAATAAGCACTATCACATTTTAGCGTCATTCCCTTATAACGAAAGCGTACGCCACCCTTAGCAATCATCACGTCAGGCATCTCCATTTGGTTCTGGCGGAGGTTGTCTGCGTGGTCTATATAGAACTTATCCCCTTTCTTTTCTTTGACTTTCTGTGCAAGAAGTGGTTGAGTTGAGCATAACCCAAAAAGGCATAGAATTATTGTTATCAATATTCTATGCCTACAAATTGCTTCAATATACTTATTGTTTATTGTCATTTAATCCAACCTTCGTATTGGAACTTACAATTTCTATAACGAGGATTAATCCTCACATAAGTTTCCTTAACTTTCTTTACAACCCAGTCGTGTAGTACCTCTTTTCTGCGCTTAGCTGTAACAATATCACGCATTGTTTGGAAGTCTTCGGTTATAGTTGCTCTGTGTTCTGGTACTCGTGCTTTAACCTTTACAATAGCACATACGGCCTTACCACGAGTATTTATCATTTGGAAAGGCATTGATACCTCATCGACCTTCATTGTATCGACAACACGTGCAACTTCCGTAGGTAAGTCTTTCATCTTAAAACGTGATGTACGAGCATTCTCAGTCGAGTTTACCATCAGACCATGATTGTTTTTTGTGTCTTTATCATCTGAGAGATAAGCTGTTGCATCTTCAAAGGTGAACTTACCATTTCTGATGTCTTTACTTATAGAGTCTAAATGCTCCTTAGCTGTTTCGATAGAAGCTGCTGATACACGTGGTTTCAAAAGAATATGGCGAACATTCACTTTGTCGCCACGGCGGTCTATAAGTTGTATGATATGATAACCGAACTCACTCTCTACAATCTTTGAAACTTTCTTTGGGTCAGTAAGATTGAAAGCTGCAGCTGCAAAGGCTGGATCAAGTATGCCACGCCCCATATAACCTAACTCTCCTCCTTGACGAGCAGTTCCTGGGTCCTCTGAATAAAGACGAGCTAAGGTTGCAAATGATGTTTCGTTCTTTGTTATACGATCTGTATAATCACGTAATAGGTTTTTTATACGATTTACTTCTTCAATTTCAACCTTTGGAGTCTGTGTAAGTATCTCAACTTCAACCGTTGTTGGAATGATAGGAATACTGTCTACTGATAATTTCTTAAAGTATTCGCGTACTTCTGCTGGTGAAACCTTAACATCACTGACCAACTTTTCCTGCATTTTCTGTACGAGCTGACGATTTTTGTAATCGTCATGTAGGTCTTGTCGAATCTGCGTCATGCTCTTATTTTGAAACTCTTCGAGCTTCTCTTTTGAGCCAATCTGTGGAAGAGAAATCCAGTAGTTTATCTGTTGGTCCACTCCTTGTGCAATCTCTGCTTCTGTTACTTCGATACTGTCGAGAGCTGCTTGATGTAGAAAAAGCTTTTGTACAGCAATTTGTTCAGGTATAATACATTCGGGATCACCATTCCATTTCACACCCTCTGCTTCATTTTGAAGCTTCATTATCTCAATCTCAGACTTCAAAATGGGTTCGTCACCTACAACCCAAACAACTTCATCAACAATACTCTTTGGATTGGTGGGATTAGTAGATTGGGTTTTGACAGAGTCGGATAGAGTCTTTGGACCGCTTGCGTGGAATGCACCAGCTTGTAGCCCCATTGCTGTAAGAATTGTTCCTGCAAGTAGGACAATAGTCTTTCGCTTATTTATCTTCATTGAAATTCAATATTATCTTAGTGTTTATTGACTGTTGAAAGAACTTTTTTATCAACGACAACCTTATATTTCTTGCGCAATGCCTCTATCCAGTTCTTTTCAAGTTCTTCCTGATAGTTGGTAACAACGAGGTCGCGCACATCATCCATGCTTTCTGGTGCTTTTATCTTCTTGCCAAATACCGCATCAATCGGGTATCCGTTGACAGGCTTCACCGTCTTCTTCTCTCCAAATACTTCATTGTCAATCAATGTGTTATCTCCTTTTCTAAAGATACCTTTCTCTACGCGGATACGGATGGTGTTATCTGCGTTGAACTTATCACGAAGTTTTTCAGCCCATTGCTTGAAAGGTACGTCCTTTATGCAGGCCTTTACTGCTTCAACATCCTCCTTTGTTTACGTGATAGGCAATACCCTTAAAACGTGGTTCAGTCCATTTATATTGTTTCTTATGCTTGCGAAAATAAGCTTCGAGAGCTTTTTCGTCTTTAGAAGCCTTTTCCCATACCTCACGATTGCTCATTTCAATCATTAGCAAGCCATCATAATATTCACGGATAAGGTATTTCATGTTGATGTCTTGCTCCTCGAGTGAGGCCAGCTTTCTGTCTAATACTTGTTCCTGGGTGATTGCTTTTCCCTCACTTGTCACAATAGAGTCCAGTTTGTTGTCAATAAGTTGCTCACGTAGTCCACGCATCTCGATGTACTGCATGATGTTAGGACGGAGTGTATCATAGGTTGGGAAGTCCTCTGGACCAATCATTTTAATAATATGGTATCCAAAAGGAGAAAGCACAGGTGTGCTTATCTCGCCAGTTTTCAAAGCAAATAAAGCCTTTTCAAACTCAGGGACAGTTTGTCCTTTCTGAATATGTAATAATGTTCCGCCATCTTTAGCCGAATTAACATCAGTAGAATATTTCTTCGCAAGTTCTGCAAAGTCTGCTCCTCCTCGAAGTGCATTGTAGATAGAGTCTGCTAAATGTTTAGCTACTTCAGTTTCCTCTTTTTCAGCATTCTGGTACAACCCAATGAGGATATGTGCGCATTGCCACATACCTCCATTAGACTCTACTTGTTGTTTTGATTCACGGTAGAGTCTTCGTGCTTCGGCTTCAACGTCAGCGTCAGTAATAAAGGTAGGACGTATCTGTTGATTACGATAGCTGAGAAATTCCTTTTTGAAGGAGCTGAGAGTGTCTAAATGTGCATCAAGTGCGGATTGTACTTTTAGTTTGTAATTAATGAAGAGGTCGACGTATTCCTCCGCACTCTTCTTGTCAATTACACCCTCAGTGTTATTCTTATTATACGAATATTCAAATTCGGAACGACTTACGGGCTGTCCGTTGATAGTCATTATTGTCGGATTAGTCTGCCCAAATGCTATTGTTGTTGAAAGCAGAAAAGTAGACAAGCACAGTTTGAATCTCATTGTTGTTATTTTAGCGCAGGGCCCTCTCCCTTGATAAACAAGAAAGAGGGTGACCAATTTATCATATTGAATTATTCTGGACGCGAATAGTTTGGTGCTTCACTGGTAATTGAAATGTCATGTGGATGACTCTCTAATACACCAGCATTCGTGATACGTGTAAACTTAGCGTTATGGAGGCTCTCGATAGAAGCTGCACCGCAGTAGCCCATACCTGAACGAAGACCACCGACCAGCTGATAGATAACTTCCTGAACTGTTCCCTTGTAAGGAACACGACCAGCGATACCCTCTGGAACGAGCTTTTTAACATCGCCAACATCGTTCTGGAAGTAGCGGTCACGTGAACCATTCTTCTGTTCCATAGCCTCTAATGAGCCCATACCACGATAGCTCTTGAACTTACGTCCGTTGAAGATAATTGTGTCACCAGGCGACTCCTCTGTACCTGCAACCAATGAACCAATCATCACGCTGCTACCACCTGCTGCCAATGCTTTAACAACATCACCAGAGTAACGCAAACCACCATCAGCAATCAATGGCACGCCTGTACCCTCCAGCGCCTTGCAAACATCATAGATAGCACTCAGCTGTGGTACGCCAACACCTGCTACGACACGTGTTGTACAGATAGAGCCAGGACCGATACCAACCTTAACGGCGTCAGCACCATTGTCGACCAAGAATTTTGCAGCTTCACCAGTTGCAATGTTACCCACAACAACATCAAGGTTAGGGAAGGCTGATTTTACTTCGTGTAGCTTACCAATCACACCTGCAGAGTGTCCGTGAGCAGTATCAATAACGATTGCATCAACACCAGCAGTAACAAGTGCTTGTGCGCGCTCCATCGTATCGCCTGTCACACCTACACCTGCCGCAACACGAAGACGACCCTTCTCGTCTTTACATGCCATTGGTTTATCCTTAGCCTTGGTGATGTCTTTATAAGTAATCAATCCTACGAGTCGGTTCTCACGATCAACTACTGGTAGTTTCTCAATTTTATTCTCTTGTAGAATTTGTGCCGCTGCTATAAGGTCGGTCTTCTGATGAGTTGTAACAAGGTTTTCGGAGGTCATTACGTCATCTATAAGTTTATCTAAATGACGTTCAAATCGAAGGTCACGATTAGTGACAATACCCACAAGGCGATTGGCCTCATCTACTACTGGGATACCACCGATATGATAATCTGCCATCATTGCAAGCGCATCTTGTACGGTGCGTCCCTTACGAATTGTAACAGGGTCGTATATCATACCATTCTCAGCTCGCTTCACAATTGCTACCTGACGTGCTTGGTCTTCGATGCTCATATTCTTGTGAATTACACCAATACCACCTTCACGTGCAATTGCTATTGCCATAGAACTCTCCGTAACAGTATCCATAGCCGCTGTAACGAAAGGTACATTAAGCTCAATGTTACGTGAAAACTTGGTTTTCAAAACCACCTCTTTGGGTAGTACTTCTGAATAAGCCGGAATTAAAAGGACGTCATCGTAGGTTAAGCCGTCCATCATGATTTTGTCTGCAACAAATGATGACATAATTGTATTTTTAGAAATTTATTGCATGCAAATTTAGTAATTAAATATTAAATGAACTGACTTTTTATGTTTTTTTCTCACACCTTATTAAATGTATTTAATATTTATCTTCTCACTCATTCCATACTTTTTGCTGATTACTTGATAACATTTGTTTTTTTGTCTTGATTATTTGTCAAACCATGAGGTAATGGGTAAGTGCTTTATTATCAAATGAATATAGTTGTATATAGATGCTATCAATGAGTGTATAGAAAATATCTGTTGTGGCAGAACCTTTAACTCGCTAACTTTGCAAACGTAAACAAGAAACAACAATTAAAATTCATATTCAAAATGAGAACATTAGATTTATTAGGATTAGACGAAAAGAAGGTACAGAACGTAGTAAATGAGCTTTCAGTTTTATTGGCAGACCTTCAAGTATATTACAGCAATCTTCGTAACTTCCACTGGAATGTGAAAGGACATGGCTTTTTTGTGATGCACCATAAGTATGAAGAACTTTACAACGACACAGCAGAGAAGGTTGACGAGGTTGCTGAACGCATTCTTCAGTTGGGTAGTACGCCTGAGAGTCGTTATAGTGCTTATTTAAAGTCAGCTGAACTCAAGGAGGTTGATGCGATAAGCTGCAGCAATGAAGCTCTTGGTATTCTTTTAGAGACTTACAAGACCTTGATAGCACGTGAGCGTCGAATTATCGAACTTGCTTCTGATGCAAAGGATGACACAACAGTTTCATTGATGAGTGACTTCCTCAAAGAGCAGGAAAAGACCGTCTGGATGCTTGTTGCTGTAAAGTCGCAAAGTTGTGCAGAATAATACAAAACATTAAATTCAAATAGTCAAGGGGCTGACTCGGAAGTAAGAATGCGCGCCATACGCATTTGTCATAAGGGATAATTGAAGGTTAGATAAAAGATTGTACCACACTTCAATAACCATTGACGACTTTCTGATTCAGCCTCTTTCTTGATTTATTTACATAAAAAGGGGGAGAACCCTTTTTATAACTTTTCCATAAACACTCCCTATATTTTAGTTAACCCTCTTCAACTTACAGCATTCCTTATAGTAAGCATAACGACTCTAAATTCCCATCTTTAAGAAATATGTGAATGGTCCGCACATATCGTGTTTTGATAAACACCAATGGTGCTAAGCATTAAACATCTTGTAATATACGACCGAAACAAGACCAACTTATCACTTTTCACCTGTGTAACTATCCTACAACCAATGCAAAACGAAGTCCTAAAGCATTTGCAATCTGCATAAAAGTAGAAAGTTGAATGTCAGTATTTCCACGCTCAATATTTGAAATGTATTCTCGCTTCTTACCAATTTTGTCTGCCAACTGCTGCTGTGTCATCTTCTGCAGTTTACGCTGTTCCTTTAGCAATTCTGCATAATAATAAGCCTTAGCACGTGCCTCAAATTCTTCCCGTTCAAAAGATTTTTCAGCACCAATTTCTTCTTTGAGAATATCATCAAATGATTTTAAGTGCTTCCACTTTTCTTCATTAATCTTCTTCATATTCATTCCTCCATTCTTCTAAAAGTTTTACAGCTTTGTTGATTTCGCTTCTATATTGCTTCGTATCCTTCTTTAGAAAGGAATTCAATAAAAGAATCTTAGTTGTAGAGATGATATTTACAGCATCTACTGAAAACACAATAGTCCTATATTCATTTGATGAAAGGGAAACTCTCATCTCGTATTATTACTGTCCGCTAAACTTTTGTTTATTTTCACAAATTTGGGCTGATACTTTTTTCATAGTATCAGCCCATTTAATTACCTTTGCTTTTGCAACAAAACATAAGTAACATGAGCAAAAGTACACATTTTTTCGGACAGCCAGTATATGGTCAGTTAATAAAATGCTTAGACAAGAACAAAATTAACACTTATAGCCGTCAACATGGTGGCGAACGGTATGTAAAGAAGTTCGATATGTGGTCTCACGTGGTAACTATGCTCTATGCCGTGGTGATGCGTTTCGACTCTCTTCGTGAGATACAGGCTTCTATGCTGGCAGAATCCCGTAAGCTACCTCATCTAAGCATAGATACTTTACCCAAGCGTAGTACGCTCTCTGATGCCAATAAGAGACGCCCCGAAGAACTCTTTGGTTGGCTCTATATGGATGTCCTTGAAGCTCATCGTGACCTACTTTTCTCGGACAGCCAACGAGGCAAGGGGGATTCTTGGCTTAATCGTCTGAAAATAATGGATTCTACCACTATTCCCTTGTTTTCGAATCTCGTCTTCAAGGGTGTGGGACGTAATCCCAAGCACGGAAAGAAGAAAGGAGGCATAAAGGTGCATACCATCATAAATGCCAACGAAGGAGTGCCTTACGATATGCAATTCACTTCTGCTGCCACACATGACAGTTTTATGATGGCACCGCAGGATTATTCAAAGAACGATATTCTAGCTATTGACAGAGCCTACATAGACTATGTTAAATTTGAACAGATGACTCATAATGGTGCTGTCTACGTTACAAAGATGAAGAAAAAAATCTTGTTTATCAACTAGAAATAGAGTATAATATTACAGACGATGATAGCCGTTTCTTATACAATATCAAGGAGGTAGTCCTTAAAAAGAAGGGGGTGGAACATCATGCACGAATCGTCACCTACATAGACCACAAGAAGACGGGAAAGAATAAGACAACGAAAACTAATATCACTGCTTACCAACGACTTTGAGATGGATGCGCAAGATATAGTGGCTATTTACCGGAAAAAGGTGGCAGATAGAGTCACTATTCAAGCAAGTCAAGCAGAATTTTTCCGCTAAGATACTTTTACGGAGAGACTGCTAATGCTATTAAAATACAGATTTGGATGGTTTTTTCTTGCAAATCTGCTAACAACCATCGTACAGAGAAGGATAAAAAGGTCATGGAGTTTCTCGGGATTAGCCACAATGATAAGAATTGTACTGATGTACTATATCAATATGGAATCCTTTTTCGAACAACCTGAGAACGATTGGAAAAAAATACTTTTAGCAAACATGGTATTTCCTCCGCAATGTGAGGAAAATGTATAGAGGGGGCTTGTCTAAGAGAAAAAAAAGCTCATCCTAAATGCGTAAAAGGGATGAGCTGAAGAAGTTAGAGGTTTAGCGGACAGTAATAATCTCGTATAAGTTCTTGTTTTCTAAATGCTTAATAAATTTTTTTCACTAACAACAGCTTCTGTTTTTTAGAATTTGTATTACATAAAGATACTTTTTCTAACTTTTTAGTTCTAAGGATTTAAGAAACTCTAAAAAGGATTCTGTCATCCTTATGTCTCTATCGGACTTCATAGGCAAAGGTAATAAATAGATTACATATATCCAAATTTATGGAACGAATTGATTACAGTATTAAGATTTATAAGGGTTATATTAAACAAAAAGATTAATATTCGGAGATTTGTATGTAGGCAGAGGGTATTAAAAGATTTTTAGTTATAGTTTGTAGGGACACATAAACCATGTATCCCTCACAGGTAAAGCGCAATACACCCATTAATTAATGATGTAAAGTGTTAGTTTGCCATCTCTGACAGGAATTTGATGCGTACAAGGCGGATTTCCTCTTCGTTGTAATCACCATCAAGTTCTTCCATTGCCGTGTTGAGGCAGTCAGTTTCGCTGCTCATAAAATAGTCATAGATATCGTCTATTTGGTCCTCATCATACACATCTTCAAGGAAGTAGTCAATGTTGAGTTTTGTTCCACTATAAACAATCTCTTCTATCTTTGTAAGCAAATCATCAAAGCCAAGTCCTTCTGCTGAGGCTATGTCATCAAGAGGAAGTTTGCGGTCAATGCTTTGGATAATCTTTACCTTCTGCATAGACTTTTTAGCAACTGTTCTAACACGTAGCTCTTCAGGACGTTCAATATTATTTGTTTCGCAGTGTTGTTTTATTAATTCAAAGAATTCTTTTCCGTAACGCTTTGCTTTACCAGCACCAACGCCTTGTATGTTTTGTAGTTCTTGCTCATTGATAGGGTACATCATTGCCATCTGCTCCAAGGAAATATCTTGGAAGATAACGTAAGGTGGTATTTCTAATTTATGAGCAATATCCTTACGAAGGTTTTTTAGCATAGAGAAGAGTTCTGGGTCAAGAACTGCTGTTCCCATTATTTGATTGTCCTCTTCGTCCTCCTCTTTAAATTCGGTATCCATGACAATCATAAATGATTTTGGTGACTTCATGAATTGTTTCCCTGCTGAGGTTAATTTCAGTAAGCCGTAATTCTCTACATCTTTTTTTAGATAACCTGCTAAGAGAGCCTGACGAATAACGGGGTTCCATATCTTTGGATTTTCGTCTTCGCCTTCACCGAAGTCTTCTAACTCATCATGCTTATGGTCTTTTTGGTCGTCGGTAGCTCTACCTCGTACAAAGTCGATAATATATTCCTGACGGAAGTTTTCTTTTAAGGTTTTTATTGCTTGAAGAATGATGAGGAGTTGTTTTTGTCCTTCAATCTTTATTTTAGGATGTAAACAATTGTCGCACATAGAGCAGTTGCACTTTGGATATTCTTCGCCAAAGTAATGTAATAGCATCTTTCTACGGCAGACAGACGACTCTGCATAGGCTTCTGTTTCTTGTAGTAATTGTCGACCAATGTCTTGTTCTGCAACTGGCTTACCCTCCATAAACTTTTCCAGTTTGTTGAGGTCTTTTTTAGAGTAGAACACAATGCACAGACCTTCTTCGCCATCACGTCCAGCACGTCCTGTCTCTTGATAATAACCTTCAAGACTCTTTGGAATATCATAGTGTATGACAAAGCGTACGTCTGGTTTGTCGATACCCATACCAAAAGCGATGGTAGCCACGATAATGTCTAACTCTTCCATAAGGAAGTCGTCTTGCGTCTTAGAACGTGTGTCTGAGTCAAGGCCAGCATGGTAGGGAGCAGCCTTGATGTCGTTAGCTTGTAAGATGGCTGCTAACTCTTCTACTTTCTTACGTGAAAGACAGTAAATGATGCCACTCTTACCCGTATGTTGTTTGATAAACTTGATAATCTGTTTATTCGTATCGTCATCACTCTTCTTTGGGCGCACTTCGTAATAGAGGTTTGGACGATTAAAAGAGCTTTTGAATTCAGTACAATCCTCAATTCCTAAGCTGCGTATGATGTCTGTGCGTACCTTGTCTGTTGCCGTTGCCGTAAGTGCTATTACGGGAGCAGAACCAATTGTCTCAATTGCATTACGTATCTTACGATATTCTGGGCGAAAATCATGTCCCCATTCAGAGATGCAATGAGCTTCATCAATGGCATAGAAGCTAATGTTTACAGACTTAAGGAACTCAATATTCTCTTCTTTGTTTAAGGATTCTGGAGCAACATAGAGTAGTTTTGTGCGACCTGAAACGATATTAGCACGTACCTTGTCTATTTCTGCTTTTTTCAAGGAAGAATTGATGTAGTGTGCAACTCCGTCTTCTTCGCTGATACCATTGACAACATCTACTTGGTTCTTCATCAATGCAATAAGTGGGGAAACGACAATTGCTGTCCCCTCCATAATCAACGAAGGAAGTTGATAGCAAAGACTCTTTCCTCCACCTGTTGGCATTAGGACGAAGGTATCTTGTCCGTTAAGAAGATTACGGATAATTGCTTCTTGGTCTCCTTTGAACTTATCAAAGCCAAAATAATGTTTTAGTTTTTCGGTAAGATTGACTTCGTTTGTCATTGGGTATATTTCTTTTTCTGTAGAAATAGTATAGTCTGCCGACGTTAATTGTCTTTACGTCAGCAGACTGATATATTGCTTTTATGAGATTGTATCTGGTTTCTGAATATGGGCTTTATTCAGTTGTTGTTTAACGTATTCTTCTGTTACTTCAAACGACTTAAGGCGTCGTGATGGCAGGTCAAACATTGCGTCCATCATAACAGCTTCAACGATAGAACGTAATCCACGTGCACCAAGCTTATATTCCACACCCTTATCCACAATATATTCAAGAGCAGGCTCAGTGAATGTTAGTTTGATTCCATCCATACTGAACAGTTTGATATACTGCTTCACGATAGAGTTCTTTGGTTCAATAAGTATCTTACGTAATGCCTTGCGGTCAAGTGGATTAAGATAGGTGAGGACTGGTAAACGACCAATAATCTCAGGGATAAGTCCAAAGGACTTTAAGTCCTGTGGAAGAACGTATTTCATTAGGTCATTCTTGTCTATCTTTGCTATGTTCTGCACAGAGTTATAACCGACCGTATGTGCATTCATTCGTTGTGCAATCTTGCGCTCAATGCCATCGAATGCACCGCCACAGATAAAGAGTATGTTACGTGTATCTACGTGTATGTAATCCTGATCAGGATGTTTGCGGCCTCCCTTTGGTGGTACGTTTACCATTGTTCCCTCTAAGAGCTTCAGTAAGCCTTGTTGCACACCCTCGCCGCTAACATCACGTGTAATGCTTGGGTTGTCACTCTTTCGAGCTATCTTGTCTATTTCGTCAATAAAGACAATGCCACGCTCGGCAGCTGAAACGTCATAGTTCGCAACCTGCAAGAGGCGTGAGAGAATACTTTCTACGTCCTCACCTACATAACCTGCTTCGGTGAAAACGGTCGCATCAACAATTGTGAAGGGTACGTCAAGAAGTTTTGCGATGGTGCGAGCAAGTAAGGTCTTGCCTGTACCAGTAGAGCCTACCATGATGATGTTACTCTTTTCTATCTCAACACCATCTTCTTCTTTTGGTTGTTGCAAACGTTTATAATGATTATAAACAGCTACGGAAAGATAGCGTTTTGCTTCATCTTGACCAATGATATATTCGTCAAGATACTGCTTGATGTCTTTTGGTTTAGGTACTTTCTTGAGCTTAAAAGCTTTACCTTCTTCGCTCTGCGCTTCTGTTAAAGCACCTGTTTGCATAACGATGTTATAGGCTTGCTGTGCGCATTCTTCACAGATAAAGCCGTTCAAGCCAGTGATAAGAAGTTTTACATCCTTCTCGTTTCGGCCGCAAAAATTACATTTCTTCTGAGGCATTATTTATCCTTTACTTTGTTTCGTCAGAAGTGTTAGTTTCTGATTTTCTTACCAAGACCTCATCAATCATGCCATATTCTTTAGCCTCTGTGGAGGTCATCCAGTAGTTACGATCACTATCATTCCATACTTTTTCAAATGGTTGGTGAGAGTGTTCGCTGATGATAGTATAGAGTTCTTTCTTAAACTTCTGTATTTCGCGTGCTTCAATCTCAATGTCAGATGCCTGACCTTGTACGCCACCTAATGGTTGGTGAATCATTACACGACTGTGTTTTAGTGCCGAACGCTTACCTTCCTTGCCTGCAACGAGTAAGACTGCAGCCATTGAGGCTGCCATACCTGTACAGAGTGTAGCAACGTCACTTGAGATGAATTGCATTGTGTCATAGATGCCAAGGCCTGCTGTGACACTTCCTCCAGGAGAGTTTATATATATAGAAATATCCTTGCCCGGATCAACAGAGTCCAAATAAAGCAACTGCGCCTGAATGGTGTTGGCTGAATAGTCATCCACCTGTGTTCCGAGGAAGATGATTCTCTCCATCATCAAACGTGAGAAGACATCCATCTGAGTCACATTCAGCTGACGTTCCTCAAGAATATATGGATTAAGATACTGTGCCTGTGCTCTCATTACGTCGTCAAGCACCATACCATTCATCCCAAGATGCCCTGTGGCATACTTTCTAAAATCGTTCATTTTTTTCCTTTCTATATAATTGTTGTATGACGAAAATAGAGGTTATCGACCTCTCTTATCGTTATTAGTTATACAAACGTCATGCCACTTAATAAGGCTTTTTGCTGTATATCCTAAGCAAAGATAAGAAAAAAAATCGGTAACCTCTATATATAAAGGAAGATTTTTCTAAAAAATATTACTCACTTACAAGTTTATTAAATTCCTCAAGGCTTACGCTCTTAACGTTCAATTTAACAACTTCCTTGATAGCTTCAGCGAGTTTGCGGTCGAGTGCTGTTTCAACGAATGAGTTTACATTCTCACGATTCTTCAGCATCTCATCAGCATAACCGTTCAGATAGTCCTCAGGAACATTGGTCATACCATACTGAGCAAACTGTGCACGTGCTACTTGGCGAGCACTCTCACGAACATCGTTGTCATCAACTTTGATGTTATGATCCTTAGCCAGCTGCTCCTTAATCAGGTGCCAGGTCAGCTCCTTAATGCTCTGTGCGTAGTTCTTCTCTACAAACTCCTCGCCTTTATCCTGATTGTTAGCCAACATAATGCGCTTCAAGATGGCGTCTGGGAAAGTCAATTCGCCAACCTTCTTCTCGCAGTATGCACGAAGGTCCTGTACGAATTTGTAGTTTGAATCGCCCTTCAACTGCTCTGTTAAGCCGTCAGCAATTGCCTTGCGGAAAGCTGCCTCGTCCTTAATGTCAGTATCCTCACCATAAACACTTTTCCAAAGCTCAGCATTGTTCTCTGCCTTAACGAAACGTGAAATCTCTGTAATCTGATAAGAGAAGTTGCCCTTATGTTCTGCAACTTCTTCCTTCTTAATCTTTAAGAGTGAAGAGACCTCGATGTCATTGTCTGGATAGGCTGTTGTTGGATTGAAAGTAATGATGTCGCCAAGTTTAGCACCATCAAAGAGTTTCTTCTGATCCTCAATCTTAATATACTGTGGCATCAAAGATGCACCTTCAACAGTGATACCACCCTCGAGTGTGTTTCCATTCTCGTCCAACTCACGGATGTCGCCCTTCAACAAGTCACGCTGCTCTGGATCGAACACCTCAGCCTGCTCATAGTGACCAGAACGGCTCTGGAACATTTCAACCTGCTGGTCGATTAGTTTGTCGTCAACAGCAATCTCGTAGTAGTCAATCTTGTTCTTACCATTTAACTCAATCTTGAATTCTGGAGCAACAGCAATATCAAACTTGAACTCGTAAGGTGCTGGCTTCTCCAAGTCAACTGCTTCCTGAGATTCTGAACCCATTGGCTGACCCAACATCTGGATATTGTTATCAGCGATATATTTCTGGAGGTTCTCACCAAGAATCTTATTGATAGCATCCATCTTTACCTGTGGACCATACTGACGCTTTATCAGACCAACAGGGACCTGACCCTGACGGAAACCGAGAACGTTGGCACGCTTACGATAATCCTTAAGAGTTTTTTCTACCTCAGCCTTGTAATCAGTTTCCTCAATAGTGATAGTCATTAAGCCATTCACTTTGTCGGGATTCTCAAATGAAATTTTCATCTTTGATGTTATGTATTATGTTTATTATTATTTTATCAAAAGTATATGTTTACAAAAGGGCGCAATTAACCCTTGTAGACTTTGAAGTGCAAAGATACTTAAAAAAAGCATAACCTCATAATATTATATGGAAATTTGTTTTTTTAACGCACATACTTTGTTTTTTCGCAATTCTCACTTACTTGTGTTATGTTTAAGCCTCAAAATCAATCATTAATAATCTGGTTTTTACTATAAGTTGTTTTCTTGGAAGAATGTTGAATAAGGCATTAATAACTCTTTGAAAAAAATATTTACATGACTTGTAGAAGTTGTCTGTAAAAAACATGTAAAATACGTGTTAAAAGTAGGTTTATAATCGGTTGCAAATCAATTAGTTATGTGTTGATTAAAGAAAAGGTGCTTGACAGGACCTTAAAAGGGCGTTAGTAGTATGCTTAAAGAGCGTCTTTTACAAACGTAAAGATGCTCTTTTGAAAGCCAGAAAACCATGTGGTTGTTTTTGTTTTTGATGAAAATAATTTGACATAAACTCAACGAATTAGTGTCTATAATTTCGTTAACCATGAAATTTATAGTGATTTAAGTATGAGCCAAGAAAGAAATTAGAACTTAGAATACCACATGAGTGCTTTTACGAACTAATTAAGTAAATTTGCACTTGCTTGTTGAATTTACAAATCTTTTATGTCTGTCATATATGTTAAACGTACTATAGGTTCTCTGGTACTTTTTCACTACAAAAAGTATATTTTTAATCCGGAATACTGAAATAATATTACACAAAAGTGTAAAAAAACAAGAGAAGTGCCAAATTACACAAAAAGTGTAGCGATATATTTTGGAGATATACATATATTTGCAGCAGAAATAATCAAGTCGACAAGATTATAAAAACAGACCTCACCGTAAATAAAAAGGAGTGGATGTCGAAAAACTATAAAAGAGTAGACAAAATAAATAAAAATGAAACTTTAATGTGGTTAATATAATAGGCTCACTTTCTCATGATGGAAACATTTGCTATGGAACTCACAAAGAACGTTGAGAGAATATGTATGTGGCAGAATGTTGTCAGGCATGCCGCTTACTTCCTATATGCACAGAATGTATTCAAAGAAAAAGAGAGATAGGGAAAAATAAATGTTCTAATGTTGCCTTTAAAGAAAATGCTGAGGCTAATATCCGAAAGTATTTTTATGATATTATGAATTTCAAAAATGTAAACACTTGAAATCTATGAAAAAAAGTTATATTTTTGTTCTTAGTAATAATGCTATCCTTCAATGGTGTTATGCATGCACAGGAAGTAGAGGGATATGTTTTAGATAATCAAGGAAAGCCTGTAGAGCTTGCATCAGTAGCCATCTTAACTACTGATTCTACATTGGTCGGAGGTTGTATAACGACGGCAGATGGTCAGTTTAAGATTAAGATTCCCGACAAAAACAAAAATGTGATAGTGAGAGCATCTCACATGTCGTATGAGAATACTTTCCAAACTAAGCAAGTGGACAATAATCCCATGAAAATTACGCTATATCCAAAGGCTATTGGTCTAAATGAACTTACTGTATCGGCATCAAGAATTGTGCAAAACACGATGGGGTACTCTGTAAATTTAACTGACTCTCCTATCTTGAAAGGTAAGAAAACGTCGGATGTTTTGATATTCCTCCCAGGAATAACTAAAAAAAACGGAGTTATTAACATTAATGGACTTCCTGTTAGCGAAATATATGTAAACGGAATTAAAATCACCTCGCCAGAAGAACTTAACAAGTTTCCAGCCAATATGATAGGCTCTGTGAAGGTTGATTATCTTGCAGGAAGTAACGCCAACGCTTCTACTGGTGGTGGAATTATCAATATCTCATTAAAGAAAATAGCCGATAGGAACTATTACGGTAGTTTGTCTGCGGAGGGAACCGTACACAAGGGAAACGGTATAGAAGAAGAAAGCGTAGGAGGAACGATATACTATAGATATAAGAATCTGCATATTTATGATAATTTATCGCTGCCTTGGTATCAGTATAAAGAGACTGGTGAACAATTTCTTTATAATAAATTGTCGGGCATTGAGAAGCAGAGTTGTGAAAGAGACTATAATAGAGGCTATAGTTTTTCTAATCGACTGAGCCTTACTCAACAACTTAACAAACAATCGTCTTTGAGTTTTAGTTACTATATCTCAGCCAATCACAACCATTCACACTTAAATACATATAATGCTGATGATTATACAGATATAAGGACTTACAAGCGAATATTAGAACAGGAAGTAACTACAAAGTATTCAACTCCTCTTGGCAAGAGTAAAATCATAGTAGAATTGACAATAGACTACTATAACAGGCATGCAAATACTGCTACAAATTATTTTGGAAATAGCGAAAAAAATGTAGAGGCAGCTGATAAGCAACATAATAATCTTTTGGAAAACTTCATTAGATTTCACTCAACCCATAGGTAGAAATCTACTGACTTATGGTGGTGCTGTTCAGTTTGTAAATCAGCTTTTCATGCCAATAATAGTAAACAATATGGCTGATGTTTTTTTCGTAAGCAACAATAGAACTAAAGCAGAGGGCTTTACGCCTTATATCTATGTTCAGTTAGCGGGAGCATTCAAGAAATTAAAATATGCTTTTGGTATAAATTGGCAAATGAATCATATTTCATATAGCGATGATGAGTTCTCTGTATTTTCCAAGAATATACAAAGAGAATTAAGTCCTTCCATTACTGTAATGACTCCATTAAATAAAAATGGAAGCAGTATCTTTCGTTTTGCTTTTAAGCATATTTTGGAGAACATTCCTTATTCCGTAATATCATCAACGATTAGATGGTCAAATGCCTCGAATTATTCAGTGGGAAACCCATATTTGAAGGCTCCAACGAATGATATGTTGATGGCTTCTTTCTCTTTCTTTAAGAATTTACTTGGAGTAACCGGTGTATATATTCACTCTAAAAATAATATTTATTGGCAGACCGAAAATAGTTCGGAGAATAAAAATTACGTTTATACTCGTCCCGTTAATCTTGATGGGATAAATGCGTATGGTATGAGCGTGGAGCTAAATCTACACCCTTTGAAATGTTGGATGATGAAAGCCATGGGTAAATTAGAATTGCATGTAGAGGATATAACTTTAGATGGTATAAAATATGACAAAAATAGATTTCGACAATATTATACTCTTTATAATAGTTTCAACCTCCCATCAGGATGGGGCGGTATGTTGAACGTAATGGTAGAACCTACATTTAAGAACTTAGACCGGGTTTATTATACCGTCTATAATGTTACGGGAAATATCTATAAAGAACTTTTCAAAGATAAATTAGAATTAGGGTTGTCATTTGGACTTGCAGGAAAAGGACGCAGATACTCCAGACAGACTGATTTATTTAAGACTACCTATGATAATACCACCGCATTTCCATATATAGGACTATCCGTAAAATGGGCTTTCGAGAAAGGTAAGCATTCTACAATTAAGAAAATTACAGGTAATCAAGAATACAATGAGATAAAAGATATACGATAAAATGACAACGTCTTTTCCTAATATCTTGCAATATGATTATATGCAATGCGATGTAGCATGCTCGCAAGTTGTACAGAGGCTTCAATTGTCAAGTGGTGATTATTAAAGTTAAATAATAAAAAGCAAAAAGGTTTAAGGCGAATATGAATATAATTTATATAACTATAAACTTTAAAAGTTTGGTGTTATGAAAGAAATTATGAAAAAACATATTAACATCGAATTTTTTGATAAAGATGAATTGGTTTTCCTAAATGGAGGAGCTTCTGCGGCAGGTGCTGGTAACATTCTAAAAGGGATTAAAGATTTTCAAAAGTGCAGAAAAGGGAGACAAGTATGTTATCGGGATATAGTTATGGAATATGGTAAGGATAAATGGTATTACCCAGACACTAAATGTCCATATATAACCAAGAATTAGAAACTCCATTCAGTTCGTAATTATGCAATAATAAAATAAAGATAAGAAATATGAAGCCGAAACGTGTATTTACTATCGCTCTCTTTTGTTGTATATGTTTTACGACATACGCACAGAAAAGTTATTACGGAAAAGTTGTTGATAGCGAAGAATGTGCTATCTCTTTTGCGAATGTAGAATTACTCAACGACACTGATTCTTCATTTGTAACAGGTGTTATAACAAACGAAAAAGGAGAGTTTAAAATTGAGAATTCAGCTAAAGGATTACTGAGAGTGTCGTGCATTGGATACGTCACTAAAACAATCCGTGCAAAAACGGATGAACCTCTTTGTATAACCCTGATAGGTAATGCTGTGAGTTTAAACGAAGTAGTCGTAAAATCCGACAGACCTATAACACGCATTGAAGGAGACGCTTTAGTTACGATGGTAAAAGGAACTATTCTTGAACGATTGGGTAATGCAAACGATGTCATCGGTCGTTTACCGGGTGTGATTAGCAATCAAGGTGGTATAGAGGTCTTCGGAAAAGGTACACCAATAATCTATATCAATGGTCGTAAAGTAAATAACAACAATTTGTTGGAACAACTTAAATCAAATAAAATAAAGAAAGTGGAAGTTGTAACAAATCCTGGCTCACGCTACAATGCCACTGTAAAGGCGGTGATACGTATTACAGCAGAAAGGGAGCAAGGCGAAGGATTGTCATTTGACAACACCACTAAAATAGGTTATGGTGACTATCTTTATGGTTCTGAAATTGTCAATATGAACTATCGCCTCAACAAACTTGACATTTTTGCAGATGTAGAATATTCGAGAAGAAAAGTAAAAGGCACAAGTAACAATCAGCAAAACACTTGGCTTGCTTCTCAATACAGGCAAGATATTGATATGCAATCAATAGGGCGTTCACAGACATACGATGGGCGGATAGGCTTCAACTATACGTTTTCGCCAACTCATTCACTGGGTTTGTATTATAAACTAACTCACACACCAAGTAAGTCCTGGAACTTCTATCAGACGAAGTCGTGGATAGATAATGTATTGGAAGAAGAGAGTGCTATTGTTCACAATACCGATAATCGCACTACGATGCATAATATTGATGGATATTACACCAATACCATTGGCAAATGGACACTTAACGTAGGCTTCGACGTATTGTGGAAAAAAAAAGGGAAAGCAGAAGAACACAATCAGGAGGTAAACCATAACACAAACAATAGAGCCATCACATTGAACGATAATAACAATGCCCGAATGTTTGCAGGCGAGGTACATCTGTCAAGACCATTATGGAAAGGACAAATCAGTTTTGGAACGGAGTATTCTAATAGTCGTCGCAATGAACGTTTTATCAATATTGAACATGTATTGGCAGACAATCTACCAATGATACAAGAAAACAATACAGCTGTATATGTGGAGTTGATGCAACGAATTGGTAAAATTACTTTCCAATTGGGCAGTCGCTACGAGCATATAAACAGCAACTATTATCAGAACGGACTTAGAATTTCCGAGCAATCTCGCATCTACGACAAACTCTTCCCAACGGCTATGCTGGCAATGCCGATAGGAAAGGGTATGATACAACTAAGCTATGCCAAGAAATACAATCGTCCGCTGTATTCACAATTGAGCGGTACTATCTCGTATGTCAATCGCTATCTCTACGAAAGTGGCAACCCATTGCTGCACCCGTCATACATCGACAATATTTCGCTCAATGCACGCTACCGCTGGGCAATGCTGATAGTAAACTATATGCACACAACAGACAAGATTATGACATCGGCAGTAAATTTTAACGGAAGCACTGCAACCTTGTTCAAGAAAGCAAACTCAGAGTATAGTATGGACGAGTTGCAATTGATGATGCAACTTGCACCTCAATTCAAACGCTACTATCCTGCATTGATGGTTGGTATTATAAAACCGTTCTACAAAGAAATTTACAGAGGCGAAGCGAAGCATTTCAGCAAGCCGATGGGTATTGTTCGCTTCAACAATCTCATCGTATTAAGTCCTACTTGTATGCTTAGTGCCGATTTGAGCTGGCGAAGCAAAGGTAATGGTGAGAATTTAGATGTGGGGAAAACATGGCAAATCAATGCTGGCGTAACCAAGCAATGGGGACAGCACTGGAAGACGAAGTTTTTGTTAAATGACATTTTCAATACGGCACGTAAAAATCAATTCACACTTTATAGTGGTGCAAGAGAAATCAACACAGTGAAATGCTTAAATACCCGTGCTATAGAATGTGTCGTTAGCTATAGTTTCAATTCCATCAAGTCGAAGTATAAGGGAAAGGGAACTGGTAATAAAGAAAAAGACAGATTTTGAAAAAACATATAGAATGAATTGTATTTTACAACATGATACAATGGAGTGTGGCACAGCATGCCTTAGTATGATTTTTCACGAGTATGGTATTTCACACACATTGGAAGCCATTTCCAACCAATATAAAACGACTTCGGAAAGTGTTTCACTCTACACGTTAAGTGTTACCGCTCAGAAATATGGATTTCAGTCTATTTGTGGACGAGTAAATATTTCCAAATTGATATGTACTAAACATCCCTGCATCCTCCATTGGAATAAAAACCATTTTGTGACCTCTGCAAAACCTCATATAGATAGCAAAATCATAAATATAACTCATTGATTATCAATAGTAGCTTTTAGGTGTAAATACGCTAAATAGGGTCTACTAATTAGTTAAGTTTGCACTTGCTTGTTAAATTCACATAATCTTGCTACAGGAAAACCTGTAAACTATTTTCCTAATTTCTATCTCTCTTCGTTTTTGCAGTAAATTATTCTTTTCAGAAAAGTTTGTTTAAGGTAGCTCTTGAAAATAGCTTCAGTGATATTCGTCACGCCTAATTTCTCAAAGGCGTGACGTTTATAGGTTTTGATGGAATCTAACGAACGGCACATTCTGTCTGCAATTTCCGTCATGGTAAGCCCTGCTGCCGACAATCGTAGCACTTCAAGTTCTTCTTCTTTTAAAGACACTCCTTCACATTCCAGCCATCGATGACTTTCAAAAGAGTACATCCAATAATTGCGGAGTCCATTCTTGTGAAACTCTACATGCCCCACTGTTTTATGTGAAGATAGTGATACGACACACATAGCAATCCATATCTTGCCCTCATCGGTCAATAGAATGGGGGTAAGCTGGTGGTTTATAAGTTTACTCTTTGTACCATTCTTCAGATGAAAGTGGTTGGATATAGAGCATTGGTACTTATCGACATTATCGAAAGTCTTAAAGAGCTTAAATCCACTGCTATTTAACTCAACAAGCATTTTTCGTTCTTCTTCTGGTACATGCTCCAAGTAAAAGCTGTAGCCTAATTCCTTGACTTCTTTTGCCGTATGTCCACAAAGAAACAAAGGATTGTCCGACACATAAAGAAATTCTTGCTTGTAATAGTCTATCAAGTAAACACTCTGATAGGTAACACGAGCAAAAGCCTCTACGGTTTGCACCAACGTAGAGAGTACATTGGAATCATAGTCAGGTGCGTTGTGTACGGTATTCGATACTATAAAAAATCTTTTATGTCTGTCATATATGTTAAATGTGCTAAGGTTCTTTGGTACTTTTCACTACAAAAGTATATTTTTAATCCGGAATACGGAAATAATATTACACAAAAGTGTAAAAAACAAGAGAGAAATGCCAAATTACACAAAAGTGTAACGATATATTTTTGGAGATATACATATATTTGCAACAGAAATAATTAAGTCGAAAAAGATTATAAAGCAGACCACACTGTTAAAAGGATCAATGCCGGAAGCTATAAGAAGGCAATAAACAAAATAAAAAAATGGAAAAATTAGATTCTTTAGTGAATGAGCTTAATTTCTCTGAATGAGAATGAACTTGACTGCCTTAATGGAGGTTACACATCTGCATCCCTTACAGGACTTGATGGCAAAAAGTATAGAACTGAATTTCTATCAATGTCATTGCGGTAAAAGTAGTTCCTCAAAATAGTAAATATGCTTTTTTAAGATAATAATCAAATCTAATATGTTGAGCGTCAAAGAGTATAGTCTAAATAGATTAATCTTTAATATGTTATTGAAGTAGTATATCTAAGATAATATATGCTTCTATGAGGAAAACTCTTTTGACGTTCACATTTTTATCAGGACTTTATGAAAATTAGCAGATATAATGTTTTTATTCCATATAACAATGCATTATTTATTTATAATACACTATGGAATACAGTCCTTGTCATAAAAGATAAGGCTAAAAGATTGGGGAATAGATAGTGTAAAAATAGTAAGATTCCGGTAATTGATGTAGATTCTATAAATGTATTAAAAGAGAAAAAGTTATCATTTCAGATCATATAGATGAAATCAATTTAATACAAGAAAAATTGAGTCAGACTATTTTGATAAATCTGGGTATACAATGATAATAGTTCCTACACTTAAATGCAATTTTTAGGTGTTGGTATTGTTACGAAAATCATGAGCAGAAAAATAATGAGTGCTATTGACTTGGAGAAAATCAAGTCATTAGTACACCATATTATACAGTCTGAACATAATTTGAAAACGTTTGATATTCAATTTTTCGGCGGTGAACCAATGATAGGATACCATAAGATAATAAAGCCAACTTTGAAATTTTTAAAGCCTATTTTTAGATGCTGCTAAAAATAAAATTGACAGTCGGTTTTACTACTAATGGTTACTTCTTTACAAAAGATAATCTCTCCTTTTTACGTAGTTATAATTTGGAAAAATCTTCAAATAACATTCGACGGAAATAAGCAACGGCATAATGACGTTCGATTTTCACATAAAGGAGAAGATTCTTTTAGTATTATTTTAGATAATGTAAAAATTGCATTAGCTTTAGGAGTCCATGTCACAGTCCGCCTTAATATATCAGAGGAGATATGCCTTAATATTAGTGATTTCCTTGATAATTTTACATCAATAAATTCAAAGGATAGGCAGTTTTTACTCTTCTCAATTCAAAAAGTTTGGCAAGCATCTAGCACGATAGAAAATAAAATTCTAAATATTGTGGAAAGAATTCGTAAAAGAGGCTTTAAATGTGTATCCTACTATAGCAGCCCAAGTTCTATATGGAATACATGCTATAGTGATAAAGTAAACCAAATCACAATAAATCCAGCAGGAGAAATCTTTAAATGTACAGCACGAGACTTTGACAAAGGGAATGAAGGTCTTCTGAAAATGAATGGGGAAATAGAATGGAAAGATATACACTATAAAAGGATAATGTCAACACCTCTTGATAATAGCGAGTGCAGAAAATGTGAAATATTACCTATTTGTGTTGGAGGGTGTTCACAACAAAGACTGGAGAACGCGAATAAGAATACATGTACAATGCAGAGAACCCATGAGGATAAAATAATTTATGCCAGAAACGTTCTTTTCTGAAAAAAATTGGTAATAAAATAGCAATAACAAAAATCTCATCTAAGGATTATGCTTATGAAAAAATATCTTTTAATGCTGTCGCTATATATAAGCTTTGCCACTGCCGTTAGTGCACAAAGCATTTCTGGACAGATCATCGGTGCCGACGGTCAACCTTTGGAGTTTGCTAACATTGTGTTATTGCAACTGTCTGACAGTTCTTTCATCAAAGGAACCACAAGCAACAGCGACGGTACTTTCACAATGCAACAGCCCGATGCAAATGCATTTGTCCGTGTATCTTATCTTGGATATGCAACAATAGACTTGGATGCTCAACCCAACATGGGAAAAATCATATTAAAGGCCGATTCAGGTCTTTTGTCAGAGGTTGTTGTGACCGGTCATCGAACGATGTTTGAAATGGGAAAAGAAGGTGTTGTTACCAATGTTTCTAATACGCCTTTAAGTAAGGTGGGAACAGCTGAGGATGTGCTGAAATACGTACCGGGCATTTCTAAAAATCACGAAGGCTTCAATGTCTTTGGCAAAGGTACGCCTACTTTCTATCTTAATGGCAGGCAACTGCACGATTTGTCAGATCTCGACCGTTTAAGTTCTGATAAAATTAAAAGTATCGAGGTAATACAAAATCCGGGCTCACAATATGATGCAACTACTCGTGCCGTGATAAAAATTCGCACTGTTCGCCCCAGTGGCGAGGGGTTTGGTGCAAGCATACGCTCATCTTATTGGCAATCGCAGAACACCGATTTAACCGAGCAAATGGATTTGACATACTTTAAAAACGGATTTTATGGTTTTGCCACTTATAAATTCTCAAAAATTGACAATTATCAAAAATCTCAGATAGAACAGACTGTTACGGCTGATACGATTTGGAATAAAAACGATCAGCTTGAAGTAAACACCAGTATGAATAGGCATAACGTCACTGCAGGATTTAATTATGACATCAACAACAACCATAGCATGGGTATGAAATATACACTCTCATTCACCCCGTCGTTTGTTTCAAATACCCATACAACGACTTCAATGCGAGCTGACAACCTGCCATTTGAAAATCTCGATACCCACACATGCATGAATTATAATACTAATCCCACTCATAATCTCACCGCATTTTACAATGGAACAGTTTTGGGCACGAGTGTAGATTTAAACATTGATTATCTGCTTAGTCGAAACAGCAACCGCCAAAACAGCCAGGAACTCAGTGAGGCTACAGTACGCAACATTTTTTCAAAAAGTTATATTAAAAACAAAATGTTAGCCACGAAATTGCTGTTTGGCAGGCAGCTGTTTGGCGGAAATTTGCGTCTTGGCGTAGAAGCTATCTACACTAATCGTTGTGATGATTACACCATAGACGGCACAACTGTTATCTCAGACACTTATAGCACATTAAAAGAAACACAGATTGCTCCTTTTGCCGAATATGAGAGAAACTCGCCCATAGGACAGATGAATATCGGAGTCCGCTATGAGTATGTGGATTTTAAATATTACAACGACGGCATTTTGGAAGCAGATCAGAGCCGTTCATTCAGCAATTTATTTCCCTATTTCGTTAGCAACTAAAATAGGCAATACAATGCTCAATCTCAGCTATACGGTTAAAACTAAGCGTCCAACATACAGCCAGCTGTCGAGTAACATCTTATATATCAATCGTTTTTCGCTTCAAACGGGAACCCCAACGCTAAAGCCCGAGCACATCCACGACGTATCGGCTATGGCCGTATGGAAAATACTGCAATTCATGTTAAGTTGGCAGCACAATAGCAATTCCATAATTAATTGGGACGAAGCTGTGCCCGGCAGTTCAGCCATTACACAGCTTGAATACAAGAATCTTCATTGCTTAAACAGCCTCTCGGCAATGGTTGCCGTAGCCCCCGCTTTTGGTCCGTGGCATCCACAGCTTTCCGTGGCTTTAATAAAGCAATGGCTCCAGTTGGAAACCGCTTATGGTGCGGTTGCGTTGAATAAACCTGTTCTGCAAATAGGTTTCAACAACAGCGTATCATTGCCTCATGACATAACGGTAAACTTAGCAATGAACTATCAATCAAAGGGAAATTACCAGAATGCATATCTTGCCCACCCCACTTATGCTCTCGATTTATCAGTTACCAAACTATTCTTTAAGGGTGCATTAGAGCTGAACATTCAGGGCTCTGACCTTTTATATCTGCGCAAGGACACCAACCGCCTCTACGGCAATCGCCTCAATGTCCTGCAAACAAACCGTTACGACAGTCGCGAGCTTGGCATCACCCTGCGTTATAATTTTAATCTGTCGAAGAAAGATTACAAGGGAAGCGGAGCAGGCAATTCAGAGAAATCGAGAATGTAACAAATTAATGAATAAAAAATTCTCATATATACATCAACCTGACTCCATGCTCTGTGGAGTTGCATGTCTTAAAATGGTATGTGAATATTTTGGAAAGCGATACTCTATGGAGTACCTTAGCTATTTGTGTTCTTCAACCACAGAAGGAGTCTCGCTTTTAAGCATTCATCATACAGCAGAAAGACTTGGTATCACGTCAATAGGGGCAAGATGTGATATAACTAAGCTATTGAATAAAAATCTTCCCTGCATCCTCCATTGGAATCAAAACCATTTTGTGGTTCTGTATAAGGTTAAGAAAGGTAAGACCTTTTACATTGCAGACCCCGGGAAAGGACTTGTCAAGTACAACCTTGAGGATTTTAAGAAGCATTGGGTAAGCACACAATCGGACGGTGAGGAAAAGGGTATTGCTATGTTCTTAGAACCTACTCCTGCATTTTATGAAAAGCAGATGGAGGAACAGCCAACAGAGGAACGCTCGTTTAAGTTCCTTTTTGGTTACATTAAGCAACATCGCAAGTATTTCGGTCAAATTGTTTTAGGCTTGCTCGTTGGCAGCTTGCTGCAGCTCATTCTGCCTTTCCTCACACAATCTATCGTGGATGTGGGAATCAAAAACCAGAACATTGGCTTTATATGGTTGATACTCTTAGGACAGTTGGTCTTGACCATTAGTCGAACCGCCATCGACTTTATCCGCCGTTGGCTGTTGCTCCACATCTCGTTGCGCATAAACATTTCGTTGGTAAGCGATTTCTTTATTAAGCTTTTAAAGTTGCCCATGTCGTTCTTCGATACCAAACTAATGGGTGACCTGATGCAGCGTATGGGCGATCACAGCCGTGTGAACTCGTTTCTGACCCAACAAACGCTCAGTATTGTGTTCTCCCTCTTTACCTTTGTGGTATTCAGTATCGTGCTGCTTTCCTATAATTGGCTCGTCTTTACTATTTTTATGTTCGGCAGTCTGCTTTATGGCGGTTGGCTTGCGCTCTTTCTTAGGCGCAGAAAGGTACTTGACTATGAACTCTTTGAGCAGCAAGCTATCAACAACAACAAAACTTACGAGTTTATCACCTCCATGCAGGAGATAAAACTACAAGATTGCGAGCAGCGCAGACGCTGGGAATGGGAGGACGTGCAGGCTGATTTATTCAACGTACAGATGAAGTCGCTGAAACTTCAGCAGACACAAGAGGCAGGCAGCATTTTTATCAACGAACTGAAAAACATTGTCATCACGGTGGTGGCAGCCACAGCCGTCATTCACGGACAACTCACGCTGGGTATGATGCTTGCCGTGCAATACATCATTGGACAACTCAATTCACCTGTGGAACAGTTGATGAGTTTCTTCTACTCCATACAAGATGTAAAGATAAGCCTTGAACGTATCAATGAGATCCACCGTATGGATGATGAGAATGGAAAGCAAGGGTTGGAAACCTCAGTGAAAGAAGAGGATAAAGGTATAGATCTTGAAAACGTAAACTTCAAGTACGACCCACACGCACTGAAAACCATCATTGATGATGTAAGCCTCGCAATCCCCAAAGGTAAGGTAACTGCCATTGTGGGCGCATCGGGCAGCGGTAAGACGACGCTCATCAAACTCATATTAGGCTATTATCCCGTGCTGGGAGGGCAAATTATCATTGGTGGAACCGATATCAACATGCTCAGGAAAAAGTGGTGGCGCAGGCAATGTGGTGTGGTGATGCAAGATGGTGTGATATTCTCCGAGAGTATAGCGAGGAACATTGCCGTAGATGATGGAGAGATTGACAAGGAGCGATTGCAAAGGGCAGTTGAAATAGCCTGTGTTCATGACTATGTAATGGGACTACCTTTAAAATACAACACCAAGATTGGTCGTGATGGTGTAGGTTTGAGTCAAGGGCAAAAACAGCGTATCTTGATAGCAAGAGCCGTGTACAAGAACCCCGATTATATTTTTCTTGATGAAGCTACCAACTCGCTCGATGCCAATAACGAGCGTATGATTGTGGAACATCTGGATGAGTTCTACAAAGGTAAGACGGTGGTTATCGTAGCGCACCGACTAAGTACGGTGAAGAATGCCGATCAGATAGTGGTATTGGATAAAGGCAAGGTGGTAGAAATGGGTAATCACGAAGCACTTACGGCAAAGCGAGGTGCATACTATAACCTCGTGAAAAATCAGTTAGAATTAGGCAACTAACAGCAGAAAGGAATATTATGTTAGACAACAAGATAGAACTTCGCAGTGAGAAAGTAAGGCATATCATTGGCGAGATTCCGCCAAGAATTGTCCGTTATGGTATCACATTCATCACCTTTGTGATATTGGGACTATTGATAGGTGCATATTTTATACCTTATCCTGAGACCATTAGTGCAAAGGTGCAGATGACAAGTGTCCATCAAGGTACTATCGTTATTCCCTATAAATATGTCCATACGATAACAAGAGGGATGACGGCAAACATCGAATTTGAGGGTTATGATGCAGAAACATACGGAGTTGCTAATGGTATAATAGCAATTACATCACAGACACCCCGACAAGCGGATGATGGCAGCGTGTTCACGGCAGAAGTAATGATAATGGATTGCAAGTATAAGATTATCAGTGGAATGACAGGTACTGCTTCCATACTTGTAAGCAACGAAAGTATACTTCAAAGAGTTATTCAGAGAATAATAAGTATCATATAATTTGGACTCTATAACGTTTTGTATGGGTAAATAGTTTTTCCTTGCCAGCGTTACTATGCTTAATGGCTTTATGACTGAACTGATGAAGTCGAATTAATCTACAAAGTATGGGAGAGTTTGAGCTAAACAAGCTTCTACACACCTCTTGTTTATTCTTAGTATTACAAGATTTTGCTCACAATTCATCCCCTGTCATCCTTATATCATAGTGAATTTAAGCCTCCGCACCATACGTGCTAAGCCTCTGCACCATATGTGTTAAGTATCTATACCACTGCAAAGAATAATAAATATTCACGAAGATTGTATGAAATAAGACCTTAAAACATCGTCCTTTATACCACTTGTTAATAAATAAAATTTATAAATAATTCATTATAAACGTTTTGTAACGTATGAAACCCATGTGGTACAACAACAACTTTTTCGTTACCTTTAAATTAGTACTCTGTATTCTTTAATATCAGTAAACAAAAAGGGATATAAAAAGTATATAACTTATAAAACTTATTGACTAAAGTTTCCCACCCAAATAAATAGATAGAAAAATAACAGTTTGTCGAATTTTCTTTGTAAATTAGTAATCGCTAAAGAACTGATTTTAAAGACAAGACAACAAAACTGTTATGGAAGCAAAAATAGAGAAAATAAGTGAGTTATCCAAACTTTTGAGTGTTAAAACCCGAATGAGTGATGATTTATTTCATCTTTTTGGCAAGTTTGGCATCGGTCACCTATTATCTCGCCTTTCATTGGAGAAACAGGACGGAGTTTCGGCTTCGGAGTTGCTCCTCTCTCTTTGCCTCTTCCGCATTGTGGGCGAGAGCATCCATAGTATATGCAAACATAAGATATATGAGCTTTCAAATCATGGTAAGAACTGTTTCTATCGCATGATGATTCGCCCACAGATGGATTGGAGACGATTGATGAACCACTTTGCACTGCGTTATATGTGCCTATTGCGTAAGTATGGCGAAGTTCCTCAATCAGATACCACTACATGTTTCATTATAGATGACACCGTACTTGAGAAGAGTGGTGTGAGGATGGAGGGTATCAGTCAGTTTTTCGACCATATGAAAGGCAGATGCGTATTGGGCTACAAGCTGTTACTTTGTGCCTTCTTTGACGGCAAGACAACTATACCCTTTGATTTTTCACTACATCAAGAAAAGGGGGAAGCAAAGGCAACTGCGGGCTGACAAGACAGCAACTCAAAAAGGCATATCACACCAAGAGGAACACCGGCAATCCTGATTATAAGCGCTTTCAAGAGTGTAAGATGTCTAAGCTGGAAGTTGCCATGGATATGCTTCGCCGTGGATGGAAGATGGGGTTACATGCGAAGTATGTGATTACCGATAGTTGGTTCACCTGCGAGCAACTTATGACATGTGTTAGAAGCATAGGTAAAGGGGCAATGCACTTTGTTGGACTTGCAAAAATGGGAAAGACAAAATACACTATATCGGGCAAAAAGAAAAATGCTGCAGAACTCATTGCCACCTATGAACGTGAACGAGGAAAGAACTGTCGTAAATACAAATGTCGATATATTCAGCTCAACGGCAACTTAGGAGATATACCTATCAGAATCTTCCTCATCAAGTATGGTAGAAACTCCGCATGGAACGTTCTGCTCACCACGGATACAACGATGTCTTTCGTAAAAGCCTTTGAAGTGTATCAGATTAGATGGAACATAGAGGTGATGAACAAGGAGACTAAGCAATATCTCGGATTAGGAGGTTATCAAGGTTGTGACTTTAATGGTCAGATAGCCGACGCAACGCTGTGTTACCTTACATATACCGTCATGGCTTTGGAAAAGAGATTCACAGAATATCAAACCATGGGCGAACTCTTTTCGGATATGGAGGGTGATCTCATGGCACTCACGTTATGGAAGCGAGTTCTTACCTGCATCGAACGCATTCTTCGCATTTTAGGAGAAATACTTGGAATGACGCCCCAATACCTTATGGCTACAATCAGCGGAAACGACAAAGAGATGAGCAAAATCCTTGTAATGGCTGAAGCGTTGGAAAAATGGGACGAAGTATGTGGATAGTCTGCATAACTTCTGTTAGGCATGTGTTAACAGTCAATGGATATGGGGGAAGACAGACAAAGGAAAATGAGAAAAGTTAGTGTTTTAAGGGGTGGGAAACTTTAGTTATTGATTATCAGCTATTATATACTATCATTCCAAATTCTTAAAAAAACTCAAATAAAAAGGCGGAGACTGTATGTGATTAACCATTATTTTTTTCATTTTCTTGACATAACATTAGTAAATAAATACTATCTTTGTATCCGAACGAGTTGAAAAAGCCAAACAATGGTCAATACCATAAGTATTATTACCTCGCCTGACACTAAATCTAAGAATATCTTAATAATTTTTAAGTTAAGTCATATGGATAGAATGTATTTGATTAAAGAACTTTCTTTTCTGTTGAAGGTTTCGAACGCAAAATTTAATAGAAGTCTTTTGATAAAAGAACTCATGTCAGATCCATCCTATCCTAGTTTGGTATCGATCTCGAAGACACTATCTTTTTTTGGCGTTGAGAATGAATCCTATATTATTGATATGGATCAATTGGCAAGTCTCAAAAATGTTATTGTTCATACCACAGATGAGAATGGTCATTTTTATGTATTAAAAGGATGCAGCAAAGATGATGTATACCTATATGATGGCAGTGACAAAACTATTTCTAAATCAGAATTTCTGTCTATTTGGAATGGTGTCACTCTAAAAATAAACAGGGTACATCAGGATTATCACCCATCTAATAATCATACTCTGAGCATTTTTTTTGCGACTTTATTCTTATTGGTAGTTAGTAGTGTCTCTATTCTTCAAGATAAAATGATTCAGGCTCTTTTTTTTCTGAACATTATAGGGATGGCACTTGCAGGTACTTTACTTAAGAAGCAGATGTACAACTATGATACAATTCCTTTTTGTATGAGGGGAACTAAGTTTGATTGTAAATATGTTTCTGACCGAAATCCATTTAGGCGCTGGATTCCATTCGATTTGCCTGTTTTAGGATTATTCTTTTTCATTTTTTGCATAAGCTATTTAATGCTAACTCAATACACAAATTTTATCTTATGGACAGTTAACTCTTTTGCTGTTATTATCATGCTTATACTAACATGTTACCAATTGTTCATGATTCGCAAATATTGTGTGTATTGCTTGAGTATAACAATAATAGTAATGATAAAGATTTTTCTGCTAAAGCCATCATTAGCAACAATAAGACTAGTTACATTTTCGAACTTAATATGTGCATTTTCATTAGCAGTTCTTTTGAGCATAATAATTTATAAATTTGCATATGCTGATAGTATCTTAGATGAAAAGGAGATTGAATTATTAAGATTAAAACGAAATAAAAGAATTATGTCTGAGTGTTTCTCTAAAAGACACTTGGGAAATCCTATTAGCGATATGATGGAGTTTGGTAATAAAAATGCCGACATAGTTATCACAACCTTCATTAGCCTGCATTGCACTCATTGCTGGAATGTTGTGAACGATGTCATAAATTTATTAACACAATTCCCTAAACGCTTCCTTTGGAGAGTTGTAATAGATGGGGTATATCACCCTGCTATGCCTGAAGATGTATTTGCTAAAATCAATGCTCGTCAACTAAATCTGTTAAGACTATATCACCAAGACAAGAAACAGTGTATGAAAGCATTAAGGGGATGGAATATTATGAGAAATAATATTAAAGACGCATATTTAATAGCCGCTTATAGGCATCAGCTTGAAATGCTCCAAAGTGAAAATATTAGTCATTATCCTCATATCTGGGTAAACGATTATATTTTTCCAAAAAGAATATACTATAAAAGATTTACTGTGTATGCAAGATGAGATTATTCAACTTCGATAAAAAAATAGAACTATATGTTGAAGAAGGCATAGCTACCCTTTCGTTCACATGGAGTATATAGAGGAAATAGCCTAATTCCTCTTTAAATATCATGGTACCTTAGAGTCGACATTTGGTATGCATGGTTTAGGATTATTACTAACATTAAACTTTTGAATATGAAAAAGTTAGAACTATCACAAATGATGAGTATTTTGGGAGGTCAAGTATCTGATTGCAAGTCTGTTCAAGCTTTAGCTTGTACTCTTGCAGAGAAGCATGCTTCTACGAAAGAATGGGATAAATGGTGTGAGCTTTACGATATATACTGTTAATGTATATGATTGTATTTAGTATTAATATTTGCATAGGGGGGCTCCCCTATGCAAATCAATAAAATTTTAATTATTATGAAGTTATACTCTTTCTGTATCACATTCATGTTGTCACTGCTTAGTTGCTTTGGACAAGAGACACATATCATCGAACCGAGCATTCTCGAAATCTGTTATCACACAAAGTATCTTAACAGTTATGATGACTATGCACTTATGATAGGGAAAAATGTAAGTGAATACTTTAGCTATCATACTTTGCGCTTCGATTCCTTAGGAAGTAACCCTGAAACAGCTGAAGCAGTAATTAACGAATGGATAGAAAGACTCGAAAGTAAGAATCAAACTACTAAGGTAGAAAGTCCTAATAGTGGTGATTATCTTTACAGAAATCTTGAAGAAGGAAAAATGACAACCTACACACAGGTATGGGACTCTCATTATAAGATAACAGAAGACATACCCACACCGGAATGGGTTATTCACGAAGACAGTACACGAAATGTCATAGGCTTTAATTGCACGATGGCGACCACACATTTCCGTGGACGAGACTGGAAGGTGTGGTTCAGTGAGGAGATTCCTTTACCGCTCGGTCCGTGGAAATTAGGTGGACTACCCGGTTTAATCTTAGCTGCACATTGCGATGGCTATTTAGACATAATTGCAAGTAACATTAAAAGAGAACAGTTGTCACCTGTCAAGTTTTATAATTTCTGGGAGAAAAAGTATAAGGATATAGACCGACTCTCTTATTTAAAAAAGGCTTCAGACCCTACAATCTATCCAAAGAACACAACCTTTTTTCCCAAAATGGAGTTAGAATAAGATATTACTAATGAAGAAATATATTATCTTATGTTTGCTTATCCTACTTGTACAGTCAATAAGTGCACAGAGGATTGTGGAAGGTGTCGTTACTGATGTAGGAGGACACCCTGTGTCTGCAGCTATTATCAAGACTATAGATGCAACCACAAAAAAGACATTACATTTCTGTCAGACAGATACAAAGGGGAAGTTTACCATTACAGCACAAGAAGGTAATATCCTATCTATTTCAGCAATAAGCTATAAAAAGCAGGAACTGAAGGTTACAATGGATATGCCTGCACAGCATATTACATTAGAGGAAGATACGAAAACGTTATCGGAGATAACTGTAAAGGCAAAACCAATTAAGATAAAAGGCGATACGATTCAATATCTGCTCACTACCTATAAAAAAGAAGGAGACCGAACATTGGCTGATGTTCTTGCACGTGTCCCGGGCTTTGATGTGAATAAAGAGAATGGCGAGATACAATACGAAGGTAAGTCTATCAGTAACTTCTATATAGAAGGTATGAATCTGATGGGAGGGAAATATGGCTTGGCAACAAAGTCACTGCCCCAAGAGGATGTAGCAACAGTAGAAGTAATGAAGCATCATCAACCTATCCGTGTGTTAGATGATTTTACTTATTCTGACGATAATGCTATCAATATTAAGATGAAACAAGGAGCCAAGGCACGCTGGATGACGACCTATAGCGGTGGCATAGGACTAAAGAGTCATGGAGGATTGTGGAATTATGAAACCTTTGCCATGCGCCTGAAGCCTAATTTTCAGACAATTCTCACCTATAAGACAAATAATATAGGTAAGAATATAAGGAGAGAGACGGACAAACTTTTAAGTTTTGATGAGCTACAAAGTCCTTTGTCAGCTATGCTCTCTCTTCCTTCACCGTCGCCTTTATTACTCAAGGGGCGTTCGCTTTTCAACCGCTCACATGCTGTTAGTTTGAATGCACTACAGCGTATAGACGAAAATTCTCAAGTAAACGTGCAGGTTACGTTTACCAATGATTGCAATGAGGCTACCTCTTTGCGCCATTCAGACTTTTATACGAATAACGGTATAAAGACAATAGAAAACAGAAAACAGTATTTGGAGAAAAGTAATGACCTCTTTGCAAAGATAAAATACGAGAATAACGCTAAAAATCATTATCTTAAAAATGAGCTTTCTGGTGACTTCTCTTGGAACAAACATTGGCTGAATGAACAGAGGGACTCATCCGCACACGATGATGGGTAATCTTCCAATTTATACATTAAAAGATAATTTCAGTATAATGAAGAAATATGGCAAACGCCTTGTTACTCTGCAATCAAAGAATATAATGGATATACGTCCGCAACAACTATATGTCGATTCGCTGGTGCAGTCTATTAATCAACATTACTATGAAACGAATACGGACATAAGAGGAAGTTTTAGAATAGGTAGATTTATTCTATCAGGACAAATAGGAGTAAATGCAGGAGAACACCGCTTCACTTCTGATTTAGTGGGAGTTCCAGATAGCGTAGGGCTGCTTATGGGTAAAAGTAGTTTTACCTTTGCGAGTTTCTATGCCACACCAAGCATAGAATATACAGTGAAGGACTTAGATTTTATGTTATCGGGTGATATGTCGTACAACCATTATAAGTATAGTTTAGATAATGGTCAGTCTAAAGTTTTATTCTCCCCTAACCTCCGTATAAGATGGAAAGCCACAGCAACATGGACATTCTCGGCTGATGCATCCATTAATACAATGCAGATAAATGCTGCCCAATTTTATCCAACTTTGGTACTGCAAGATTATCAATATATGAATAAAGGTCTGGCAGGCTATAATCTAAACAAAGAGAAAAGCTTAGGAATAGGAGTTGTTTATAGCGATGCTCTGAAAGGCACTTCTATACGATTACGCATAACAAAGTCGTTTGGAAACTCTCCTTATACATCAACCCAAGATTTTGTGGGCAACTATATCGTAGAATCATTGACTCCAGAAGAAACAAAATACAATAGCTGGAGTATGTTCCTAATGGGTTCGCAGGGCATAGGCTTCTTAAAAGGAAAACTAAATGTAAAGGCTTTATATAATGCCATGAATAGTTATTTGGTTCAGAATAGCCAACGAATGCCTTACGACACAAAGAACTTAAATATAACCTCTAACCTTGATATAGGTTTAATAAAGGGTGTCGATATAAATTATAAACTTACTTATGGCTTTCATCAGATGAAGATGCCTGCTTTCGGAAAAACGTCTAATCTAAATAGTTGGAAGCATGAGGGAAGCCTTAGACTACCTCTTTGTAAAGTTTTAAGTTTGGAAACTTTGACGGAATACTATCATAACGAGATAGCACAAAAGAAGTTTAAGGATATGTTCTTTCAAGACTTCACTTTGATATTTAAAGCCAAACACTTCGACCTGAGTCTTGCTTGGAACAATGTCTTTAATAATAAAAGCTATAGCTATGGGCTTAACAATACGCTTTCAAGTAGCTTTAGTAATCAAGACATTAGAGGAAGAGAACTGATGCTTAGTTTCTATTATAAACCTTGATGTCCATTGTTTATGCAATTTCCACTTTATCGACAACGTGACTCTCTGCTTTGTGGTATAATTAGTTTGCAAATGATTTGTAAATACTATAGGACTTGTCTAACACCTGATTATCTCCAAAAACATTGTCAAGAAGGAACATAAGAGTTTTCTTTGGCAACGCTCATTTAAGTTCCTATTTGGCTACATCAAGTAATATCGCATGTACTTCGCTGAAAGTGCTACATTGGTAAGAACCTCTTTTAAAGACTTTTCGTTGACGGAACGCAGCTTATTGTCAAATCGGTTGGTAACATAAAAGAAGCGTTAAAGAGAGTTTTGGATAGACCTTTACTCAGAAAAAGACTTGTTTTATAAACCACATGCTTCTTCCTGAGCACGTTTACGCTGGTCAAGCAACTGAAAGTCTTTCTTCTGCAGAACGAAGTCTGTACCGAGATACTTCTCTTTAACAATCTTGTTGGCTGCCAACTCTTCGGGTGTACCTTTGAAGAGTATGCGTCCCTCAAAGAGAAGGTAGGCACGGTCGGTGATATTTAATGTTTCATGTACATTATGGTCGGTGATGAGAATACCAATGTTACGGAATTTCAATCGCCATACGATGTGTTGAATGTCCTCAACGGCGATAGGGTCGACACCTGCAAAAGGCTCATCAAGCATGATAAATTTTGGATCGATAGCTAAACAGCGTGCAATCTCACAACGACGACGCTCACCACCCGAAAGGCGGTCGCCAAGGTTTTTGCGCACCTTCTCTAAGCGGAATTCACGTATAAGACTTTCCATCTTGTCAATACGTTCCTGCTTTGACAACTTTGTCATCTCTAATACACTCATGATATTATCTTCCACGCTCATCTTACGGAAGACACTTGCTTCCTGCGGAAGATAGCCGATGCCGGCACGAGCACGCTTGTAAACAGGGTAGTTAGTGATTTCCTGATCATCAATATAGACATGACCCTCGTTTGGGACAACTAATCCTGTTGTCATATAGAATGATGTGGTCTTTCCCGCACCGTTTGGTCCGAGCAGTCCCACAATCTCACCTTGTTTCACATTGATACTCACACCATTGGCTACGGTTCGCTTGCCGTAGCGTTTCACTAACTTATCCGTACGAAGAATACTTCCTTCATTTTCTGGACGTACAACGATATTATCTGACTCTGACATATTTTATTTCTTTTATGCTATCGCTGCAAAATTACGAAATAAAAAGCAGATAGCCATCAGTAAGAAGTTAAATACTCGGTAAAGGGCAGCAAATTACTGCAAAAAGAAAAACAGCAGAATGAAAATCATTCTACTGTTTGTACTTTTTCTGTGAAATAATATATTGATATTAACGCATCAATTTTTACATAATTGCCAGACTCTGAACGGATAATGTACATGCCATGTTCTAAGTCGATAGTTGCAGGTATTTTACCAGACCAAATAGTTTTACCTTCGACACTATAAACTGTGGCATTCTGAGCCTTTGCAGACTCTATGCGACATCCATTGTCGGTTGTGGTAACAGTGAATGATGCGTCTTTTGTTGTTACTCCTGAAATTCCAGCCGTTGGATCAGTTAATTTTATCATATAGGTGCTGATACTATGCTTATCTTTTGTAGCAATGTCTGGATAACCTCCATTAGTCATCGTACAATATACGCGCAGAATCTTATCTTCTGGCACAAGTAGAGGGTCAAAGGTGAATTTACCATTATGTACAGTTATAAGTTCGCTTGGAACGGGTTTGTATGGATCTTTTTCTGTTGCTTTGTATTTCCACTCAAATGTAGTTTCCTGATTTGTTGGTGAGATACCACGTGCATACAAAAGTTCTGATAGGTCTACTGTAAGTCCATTAATGTTCTTTTTGGGAACGAGGTAAGGTCCTTGTGCAGAATATCTAAAGTTTTCCAAAGGTGTGTCAACTATGACTTTATCAGGTATTTGATTAAAAGCCAAAGCATTGCCACGCACGTCAAGCATCTTCAGTTCTTTCAGCATCTTTGCACCCTTGATACCACGGAGTCCCTTACCCTTTGCTGGTAAAGCACAAGCGAGTGTGGTTAGATGGATATTATTGCGTACATCTAATGTGTCAATAGAGGCACCCACAAAACCAATTTCTGTGAGGTTTGGCGCATCCCAGTTATTCACTTTTTTCAAAGAGCCTTTACCCAAAATATTTGATGAAGCCTGTACAGACTTTAGCACTTCACTCTTTGGCAAAACAATCTCCTCAACACCCGTAGAGGTCAAGGTAATAGCTTCCAGTTTTGGACACTGTGATACATCAACCTTGCTATGTTTCTCTAAATTCACATAATCAACATTCAAGTTCTTCAATGCGTCAGACTTAACCTCTAACACACCATTTACCTGCTTCTTCTGTACAATACGTAAAGTCTGCAACTTGTCTGCTGCAATTTCAATTGTTCTCTCATTTGTTGATGGATTAACGAAGTTATATGTAACTGTCGTTAAATTTCCATCCGTTGCTGCATCAAAAGTCTTGATTCCTTCATTCTCTCCAAAGTTACATACCAAAGGAACATTGGCATCCGTGCGAACAGCAAAAGAAACATCCTTTGCATTTGGGGAAATACTTAATACAACACGCTCACTTGGAATAGTTTGAGCCGACAGCTTGTCATACAGCTTAATAACAAAGCTAAAACGAGTAGTTTTTTCATCATACGCTTTTGAAAGTTAGTTTTCTCAATAAGAGAAAGAATTAATAAATTATATAATCATTAAGTTTCTATATCCCTTCTTTATTATGTTGATAGACCTCTGTCATGAGGTTGTGTAAGTTATATAATTTCTTTGTTTATTATATTTCAGTACACTTCAATTTATTCATTGCAGCTTTCTCGGCTTTTATGCGTTTATGCTCTTCCAGCATCTTTGTTGCTCGTTCATGTGCGATACGAGCAGGTTCACTGTTGGCTTCATCTTCTGGATGAATACGCATTGTTTGGGCTATATTGACAAGGTCTTTCACTACTTCACCACCTGCAATTAATCCTGCCGTAGCAGGTACCCAAGCGTTAGAACTGGGGATTGTATGGCGTTCGGTACATTTACGCATGTCTTTGTCTGGGCATATACAATGGAAACGGCAAGAAATTTCTGGTTGTTCAATGCTTTCAAGAGGTTCTTCAGGACTATAAACAACTTTTAGATGTTTAATTTTCGTCTTACGAAGTTTCTTGCGAATGACCTTTGCTAATGGGTCGTTAATTGTCTTAAAGATGTCTGTTACACGAAATTGTGTAGCATCAAGTTTATAAGCAGCTCCCATGCAAGAGAGCAATGGGATGTTTAAGCTATGACAACGGTAGATTAAGTCGAGCTTTGCAGTTACGGTGTCAATGCAGTCTATGACATAATCATAATTAGAGAAGTCAAATTGATCAGCATTGTCTGGCAGATAAAATGTTTGGTATTTTCTTACAATACAGCGTGGATTGATAGAGAGGATACGTTCCTCTGCTACGTCTACTTTATGTTTTCCCACTGTTCGTGTGGTAGCAAGAAGTTGTCGATTGACGTTTGTCAGGCAGACACGGTCGTCATCAATAACATCTATCGCTCCCACACCACTACGTGCCAGGACTTCTACTGCATATCCTCCAACGCCTCCAACGCCAAAAACTGCGACACGACTTCCATTAAGAGTGTCGATTGCTGGTTTACCAAGGAGGAGTTGAGTTCTTGAAAATTGATTCTGCATCGTAATTTATTATACTTTATTTGTACTGCAAAGATACAATAAAAAAATGATTTATGAGAGATTATCTTATTTTACTAAGCGTATCGAAAGAGGTTCGATTATAATCAGATGACGTTTATAGAGATCGCCAACAGCACGCTTGTACACCTTCTTCGATACCTGAAAACGACGTTTGATATCCTCTGCTTCGCTCTTGTCTCCAAGGTCGCATACACCATCATGGTCTTTCAAATATTGGAGTAGGACTTCAGCAAAGTCTTCTGCGTGCTTTTGCCCTGTTGGCTGAAGAGTACAATCAATCTTACCATCATGACGTATAGTTGAGATGTAGCCTTTTACCCTGTCGCCAGTATGGATATATTGGAAGACTTGGTCTTCGTATATAAGTCCGGGATACTGATTGTCAACGATAACCTTGAAGCCAAGGTCAGTTTTTTGCCATATCAGGAGGTCTACTTCTTGTCCTCGTTTATAATCATGAGGTTGTTCGTTAAGATAATGTTCCACTTTAGCTGAGGCTACAAGGCGATAGCTTTCTTCGTCAAGATGAATATATACGATATAGCTATTGCCAAGAACCATGCGTTTCTTTTGTTCACGGAATGGACAGAAGAGGTCTTTCATCACTCCCCAAGACAGGAAGGCACCATACTCATTCATCCACGAACATTCCAGATAAGCGAAGTCGCCTACCTGCGCCAAGGGTTTCTCAGTAGTAGCAATCGGTCGTTCATCCTGATCGAGATAGACGAACACTTCCAGTTCGTCGCCAATCTCTGTACCCTCTGGAACGTATTTTTGAGGCATGAGAATCTCACCTGCTGGACCACCATCAAGGTAGAGTCCGAATGGGTCACCATTGCCTTCGCGCAAGGCAACCTTTTGTACAGTGAGCTTATTGTATGCTCCAAGTTTTATTTTAGACATAATAACCTTTTATTGTTGAAGACAAGATAATTTCTTATAAGACAAAGTAACATAAGAACAGCATTCTCTAAGTAACTGACTTATCATTTTAAGAATCTATTTATTCTCTATTTTGATAGCAGCACTCTCTTCCTTTCGGAGGGGTTGGGGGAGGCTTTCTATCAAGCCATCTTTAAGATGAATGGTTCTGTCTGTTATCTGTGCGAGACCCTCATCGTGTGTAACGATAACAAAGGTTTGCCCGAACTTATCACGAAGGTCAAAGAAGAGTTGGTGTAACTCTTGTTTGTTCTTGGAATCCAAACTACCTGAAGGCTCATCGGCAAGGATAACCGAAGGATTATTTACTAAAGCGCGTGCCACAGCCACACGCTGCTTCTCACCACCAGACAGTTCGTTTGGCTTATGATTAGCACGATTGCTCAATCCCATAAACTCCAATAATTCTTCGGCACGTTGGTGCGCTTCCTTGTTTTTTCTACCAGCAATATAAGCCGGTATCATAATATTTTCAAGAGCTGTGAACTCTGGAAGCAATTGATGAAACTGGAAGACAAAACCTAAATGTTGATTACGGAAGTCACTCAGCTTTCCAGCAGAGAGGCTGCCAACATTGATGCCATCTATAACGATAGAACCACTATCAGGTTTGTCCAATGTTCCAAGTATTTGTAGCAGAGTAGTCTTACCAGCACCAGAGGGACCTACGATGCTGATGACTTCACCCTTATCAATACTCAGGTCAATGCCTTTCAGTACTTGAAGAGAACCAAATTTTTGGTTATATTCTTAATTTCAATCATATTCTATTCTTTTATCGGGGCTATTAGCCTAATTGGCCTTATTAGTCTAATACCTCTTACACCTTATTATGAATCCACTCTCTAACGGTTTCGTATGCACTTCGCTCTTCTGTGTGTTGTGGTTGAGCGAAGGTCATATCGTCCATTCTGTTACCATATTGGTCAGGGAAGATAATCATAAGTGTCTTACCCTTAACACATTTGTTTAATTCTTCAGGTAGTCTTTCCATCGCATTTTTATAAGAGATTGTACCCTTGCGAGCTGTCACCACAACAAAGAGATGATCTTCTCTTACCTTTGCTCCGAGTGTGGTAAGCTCCTTCCAATGCTCCATTTCTTCATACTCAGCCCTAACACTTGAAAAGCGATTACGGATAAACTCATTCACCAGTTGCAGAGTTTCCTTACGTCCATGGAAGGTGATGCGACACTCCAAGTTACCTGCCATACGTGCCAGTCGCTCTAACCAGCGATAGAAACCGGGTTCAAACTCTGCACGAGAGGGAATTGCGACTTGTATTCGACGGATGGTATTCAATGGTTGAAGAATACGTGTCACGATAATCTGACGGCTTAACCCATTATATAGACTTCGTGTGAACTCTCCCCAGAAACTACGACTAATCTCTTTATGGAAGTGTAAACCCATCAAAATCTCTGATGCCTGAAACTCCTTAAAAGCATGTTTGATACCATTCGCAATATTGGCTGCTATACGTAATTGTGAAACCATGGGTACGTCTGACGCAGAAGCCAAAGCGCAGAGGTGGTCCAATAGACGCTGACCTTCTGCTTGGTTATGGCGCATATTCACATCATCATACACCACATTCAGTGCTACCAATTCTCGTTTCAGTCGTGGATTGCGCATCAATGTAGCCATTGTGACAAGATGGTCTGAATATTCTGGATATTTCACAGGAATCAGGATTTCTCATCATCAAGGTTCTTCATCATGTCCAAATCGTCTTTTTCTTGCAATCGAAGCCTTTGTGCTGCCCATTCTGTTATTACAGTTGAGATGATACAGGTGATGAGAATCATTATTACAATTCCGTTCAGAACTTCGTCACCAAAGAGGTATTTTCCCGGTGCAACTTTCAGACTTCGTCCTACCATCACCATGGCTATTGTACCTGCTGCATGGGCACTGGTCAAACCAAACATCATGTGGCCCGATAACCATGACATGCGAAATGTGCGAGTTGCTAAGTAGGCTGCTATTGCCTTACCCAATGTTCCAAAGAACACAATGCAAAATACAACCCAAAGTATCTGGCTGCCTTCTAAGAGTAAGCGTACGTTAATCAACATTCCTACACCTATCAGGAAGTAAGGAATGAAGAGTGCATTACCTGTAAACTCTATGCGGTTCATCAGTGGCGAAACCTTTGGCACAAATCGGTTCAATATCAAACCAGACATGAATGCTCCGAAGATTCCTTCCAAACCTACGGCATCTGACAAGGCTGCCGAAAGGAAGACCACTGCAAGGATGAAAATAAATTGCATCACTGCATCTGAATACCGACGAAGGAACCAACGAGTTAGCCGTGGGATAACCATGATAAGCCCAATGCTATACGCTACGAACTTCACAACGAATAGCAACCAAAAGACGATACCACCATTCCCATGAAATGAGTTGACAATAGAAGCCATGACAATCAATGCCATAAAGAGGGCCATCATAGACGAGCCCACACTCAGCGTCGAACTTGTATGCCGTGTCAGTCCGTATCGCCCCACTATCGGATAGGCTATCAGTGTGTTAGATGCCATGATAGCCGCAAGTAGAAGCGAGGCCAATGGTACATACCCTAAGAGGTTAATACCCATAAGATAGACCAATGCAAAAGGAATGAGAAAGGTAAATAAACCGAAGACAATTACCCTGTTACGATTTTTCTTCAGTCCTTCCATATCCATTTCCAGACCTGCAAGGAACATGATATAGTATAACCCGACTCGCCCGAAAAGTTCAAACGATGCGTCACGTGCAAGAATGTTTAATCCGTATTTCCCAACAAGCACTCCTGCTAATACCATACCTATAATATGTGGAATACGCAGTCGTCCCATGATGATTGGCGAAAGCAATATCATTAACAGAACAACAAAGAATATCAATGTTGGATCGGTGATTGGGAAATATTGAGATAAATTCAGCATGCGTGTCTATAAAATTAATGTTTGCAAAGTTACGAAAAAACTTTTGCCGTACCTAACATTAACTATGTATTAAGTTCTATAATTCGTCCTAAGTGATAGATGACTACCCCTTCTTCAAATGTTATATCTAACACTTCAACAATAGCACTCTCCCTGTCCTTATGATAACCTACAAACAATCGTAAGACATCATATCTTCTCAAATGCCTTTTCCCATCTTTCTCGTCCAGATAAGTATATTTGTTTTGTGTTGTTTGTTTCAATTGACGATACTCTTCCTTCTTCTCTCCTTTGATAATCAAATCAAAGAACTGTTTCTTTATATTTAAGGTCAATACTTTCAAACCTGACAAGTCTACTTTCGACTTATTTCTTTCAGGTATCTTTCAAGACACTTCTGTTCCTTATTATAGGTGTAATGGATTATTTCTCCTGTCGCAATCAAGTCAACAACACGATCGATAACTCCAATGGGGACGACATACCATTCAGTGGCTGAATGCACAACACCTGCATCATCTGTCACTTTCATAACACAATTAACCTGAGAGAATACTCGATGCAAAAGGGTCTCAAATTTATGTGGGTTCAGGTTTACCACTTTATATGTACAAACAACCTTCACGGGAGCCATTAAATAAGTAGGGTCGTTTGCAGCATTCTTGATTCGCTCTTTGACCGTCCCCTCCGTAAATCCTATCTTGTATAGGTCTTTTATGTTTGCAACCTCTTGGTTGTCAGATAATGACTGCAATACGTATATGTAGCCTGTCGCATTATCCTCCTGTGTTAAGTCCTCCATGTTAAAGAAACCCTTTTCTGTCTCTTCCTCTGTTTCAGTAATTGCAAATCCATCCCCAACCACGTTTTTTCTAAGTGTTTGCAGAAGAATATCCGACTCCGTACCGTTTTCATAGATACAACGTGTACGTCCGTCCTGAAGTCCATTACTACTTCGCTTCTCATCGATAATTCTTTCAAGAAACAGCATTTGTCCTGACACCAAGTAGAAATGTCCTTGCAAAATGTCAGTGGTCTTTGTGACTCTCACCAGACTTCTCTTCCCTTCACTCAGGTCTTTATGAACAGTCAAAAACATAGAACGATAATCTTCAAAGTCTTGACAAACCTCACGCTGTGCGACGTAGTCTGGCCGTTCACGTCTTCTTCGTACACCTGTTTTCATGTCCTCAGGCATATCAAAGAGTTCTGTCTCCTCATGTGAGAGATTTAGCAATGGGTCTGAGAAAACATTTTCAAGTTCCTTATCTATATCCATATTCCTTTATTTGTCTAATAATCCTAAGCGGTCGTATGCAGCCAATCCTTCTTTATGTTTCTGTCGCATAGCCATGAGCGAGCGACAAAGCAATCGTTCCTTCAAGCCTCCCTTGTCGTTTGGCTCTCTTCCCTTGTCTTCTACCCACCGACTAATCTCTTCCAACTTGGCAATCAGTCTGCCGTCTACTGTCATTCGCTGAGATTTAGGATGCACATTTGCCAACAGTGGGTCTTCAAATAGTTCTAATAGTTCCTTTGGCCACTCCATTATTGCTTATCTCCTTTCTCATCTTCATACTCAAGTCCCATATCACGCCTTATCTTCAGATTTTTTATCATAAGATAGGCTGCTGCAAGCTCTCTGACCTTAGGGTCGGTAGCCTCCATCGTTGGTAGCTGTCCATTATGACTCTTTACATAATCCTGCATAGGGCCCTTGAACAACATAATGGCTTGTTCAAGACTCATTTCTATCTTCTGCACAGCAATCGTATCCTGTATTACCTTCAGCGTTGGAGCGTCCACCTGCTTTGACAATACTTCGTATGCACGTTGGAAGGGATTAATCGTGTCTATGAGATTGATTGACAATTTATCAATGTTTATAAACCTATTGGTAAGTTTTATCAATCTGTTTCCTTCACTCTCCCTTTCCTCGCTATTCATATTCTTTATGTCAATAGACTGCCCATGCTCGTCGACGATGTTATTTCCTTTAATCACCGTGTCAAGCAAAAAGTGTTCGCGAACCTCCTCTACCTCTTCATCGTTAAGCTCTGGATATTTCTCCCTGATAATTTTTGGAAGCAAATTCTGTGTGATAGTTTCTGCTGTCGTCGAACCACTGATAGCTTTTACAATCAAGTCGTCTTGGAGTACTGATGCCTTCAAGTCGTCAAGTTGTTCCTGAACGATGAGCCTTGTCTTTTCACTCGACAAGGGTTTCAGTCCTTCTACGGTCAATGTGCGAGCATAAGGAACTGACTCGTCTTCTGGCTCTTTTGTCGTCTTAAAATGCCAACTTGGTGCCATCACTTGCTCCATCAGTAATGAGGCAGTAATAGCTTTTAAGAAATCGTTGACTGCTACTTTCACGTCCGACTGCTCTGCATCTGGCATACCAATCATATTCACAAATCGTGCGGTCTTCTTTCCTTCGCAGTCTCTCGTACATCGACCGATAATTTGCACAATTTCAGTCAACGAACCACGTACTCCTATCGTCAGACATTCCTCACACCACTGCCAGTCGAAACCCTCTTTTGCCGTACCCAGAGCAATGATGATATCCACATCATCTCTGCTCTTCATTCGTTGCAAGTAGCCTTGAACAAGATTACGTTCCTTGATGTCGTCCTCCACCAAGTCGGCAACTTTCAGTAGTCTGCCGTCTTTCGTGCGGATATGATAGATTCCTGTGTTATAGTCTTTCTTTTCCTCCGTACCGATAATCTTCATTATCTCATCTGTCTCCGCAATTTTTCCCAGTCCGCTTGAGGCACGTGAATTAACACTTGGTATGTGGATAATCGTTTTCTTATGCGTATTTAAAACTTCTCCGATATGATCCAGATAACTGCCATGATAGAAGTGATAACCCAGGACGAGATTCTTCAGATGTCGATAGCCATTCAGCTGTTGATAGTAATTGTACGTCACAGGATAGAACCGTGCCTCGTCCTCTGCACGCAACACGGGGATGCCGTCTCCACGGAAGTAACTGCCTGTCATGGCTATGATATGTCCCGTGCTGCTATTCATCACCCTACGAACAATATCGCCAAGTCCTGAATTGGCATCTGCACTGGTATGATGGAACTCGTCTATCGCCAAGAGACAGTCGTCAAACTGATGATCTTCAATCTGTTTCATGCCATTACGCAGCGTTGCATGTGCACAGACAAGTATCTGGGCAGCTTCCTGATGAAAGAACTCCGCAAAGCGACTTGCCTTGTCTTTCTCGTTATTTACATCACAGAGGTTGAAGTAAGGCGCAACCTTCCAGTCCGTAAAGAACTTTGGCATAAGCGTTGTGTTCTGAAACGACCGACCGATACTCTTCTCGGGTACTGCCACTACTACTCGTTTTATTCCCTGATTAGCCAATTTATCCAATGCCACAAACATCAATGCTCTGCTCTTTCCAGATGCTGGTGGTGCCTTTATCAGCAAGAACCGCTCTGCACGATGTTCGTAAACCTTAGCCTGCATCTCACGCATACCCAGTTCGTTGACAGCACTTGATGTCCCTGTCTGTTGGTATTTAATGTCTACGATATTATTTTCTTCCATTTGTTTTATTTCTTATTAAGCATTTCAGGTTTAAGTACTTTCCAATATCCATTTTTATCACTCCCTTTTCGTACAACAACTCCTAATTGTCGTAGAATCGATATGTGGCGTGAGATAGTGCGCCTACTAATTTGTAATTTCTGAGCCACATCCTCGTACGTAGAATGTTCGTTTATGGCAATATATTTTAAAACACTGTATTGATTCTTATTTAATCTTATAGTCTCATTCTCTCTATACAGACCATTTACAGTGCCATTTACAGTGCCATTTACAGTGTCATTTACAGTGCCATCTTGAAACGACAACATCTTTTTCTTTTAAGGTCATATTTTCTTCCCATTGATATAAAGAATAACTTCTTTAAATGTTACTTTTTCATTCGTCTTTCGTCATCTTCTCATACAGCTTAAACAGACACTCCAGTCGTGCTTCCTCCGTAGCAAAAGGATAACCTGCATAGCAACGCTCAACAAGGTCGTCAAGCCTATTATGCGCCTGACGAAGGTCGTCGGGCATACGGTCTGGGTCGTAAAGGTTGGCAAGCGCAAGCCCCGGATAGTCTTCGCGAATGCCAAGCACCTCCTCTGCCGCCTCCGCTATCTCCTCACGCTGTTCCGAAGAGATGGTTGGGAATGGGAAAGTGTTATAACAAAGCTGAGCAGAATAACGATAGTCCGTCTTTAACCTTCCACCCACCGTGCGTACCCAAGTCATGTGCATACGACTCGTGAGGATGCCGAAGAGCCAAAGCGGAGCATCGTAGAGCGCAAAGGCGGAATCGGCAACTATTTCTTTTTTGTATAAAAAGCCTATAGGTATATATTCTCGATTCTCAGAAGAATGTCTTGGGAAAATCACACATTCTCCTTCTTTATGTCTAATTTCGCCAAATTTATAAGAAACTGTAGCCAACTCTCTTGTACTTGCTCGTGAACTATTAAGTCTTGCTTCCTCTACGGCATCTATTCTTTCTCTTATCTTTGGGATAGAGTAAGCTTCATCAAAATCTTTTTGTTCTATCCATAAACAATAACGCAACTCTCCACGTATTAATTCTTGTGAGCCAAGTATTGGACGAATAAACTTAATTGCATCTGGAGCAGTTTCTATTAATGATTCCTTTTCATAACTATCAAGTAATAAATGTCCTCCATCATTAGGCATACTTCCAAAATTCATTGAGGGGAAATTTGATATTGAGCTTCCTTTTTTCTTAACAATAGAAGATGTTCCTGCTACTAAGTATGGACTAATGCTGTCTGCCGCAACTCGTTCTGTACCGCAATATAAGACTTTTGGCATATTAGAGGAACAGCGAATACCGATGATAACACAAGTTACTCCTGCATTGTTCTTTGCATTATTTGTCCACTTAAACGATGTATAAGCAAAACTTATTTCAACACCTTTATTCAGAATATAACTCCATAGCAGGTCTACCTGCTCTCCTTGACAGATTGAATTTGTTGTTACAAAGGCAAAAGTAGCATTTGAATTTACAATGTAATTAGTTCCCTTGTAAAACCAAGTAGCAATATAATCTAAGTTGTTAAAGGCAATGTCTTTGCCCATTGCAACATCCATATCACTTTTCTGCTCTTTATCCTGCAAGCGTGCACCCAAGTATGGCGGATTACCAAACACAAAGACTTCCTCGTCTTTGCAATGTGGGCAGACTTCATTCCAGTCCATTCGGCAGGCATTACCACAATAGATTTGCGTAATATTGCGAAGCGGTAGGCTTGTGTGTTGATACCGAAGTTTTCAAAGAATTTATTATCCATCTGGTGTTCAGCCAGCCAAAGGGATAGCATGGCTACCTCGTGAGGGAAGTCGAGCAGCTCAATGCCATAGAACTGTGAGATATGGATGTGCGAACCTTCTGCAAACTCCATCGTTCGTTGTCCGAAGTTGCATTTGTCTATAAGGCGGAGAATATCCATCTCCAGCAGTCGGAGACTTTTATAGGTAATAATCAGGAAGTTTCCGCTACCGCAGGCAGGGTCGAAGAACTTCATCCTGCTCATACGCTGCAACAAAGCATTACACTTTTTGACGATGGGTTTACAAACCTTCAAAAAGTCAGACTGGCTGATAGCGTTCATGTCCAGTAGCTGTTGTTGCTGTTTGTAGTCTGCTTCCTGTTGGTTATATTCCGCCCGCAATTCGTCAAGGAAGAGTGGACAAATCACCTTCATAATGTTCGGTACACTTGTGTAGTGCATTCCCTCCTTTGCACGTTCCTCTGGGTTGACAATCGCTTGTATCATCGAACCGAAGATGTCAGGATTAATATCCTTCCAGTTCATGTCTCCACACTCAAGGATAATCTTCCTCGCCCTTCGTCCCATCTTTGGTATCTGAATATGCTTAGCGAAAAGTCCACCATTGACGTATGGGAACTGAACAATAATTGCAGCCGTATCGTCAGGGCGCAGGCGCAGGTCCATAACGTTAAACACCTGACCAAGATAGTCGCTCAGGTCAGAGCCGTCAGGCTTTGTGAAACGTTCAATGGCATCACTGAAAAGATTAGGGGCAAAGATTCCCGTGTCTTCAGCAAAGAAACAAAACAGTAGGCGAGTGATAAAGATGTTTAGGTCGTGCAGGTCGTCGTCACTATCAAAGGAGTTGTAGGCACGCAATTCGTCGTGCAGTTTAGCCAGTTTCTCAGCTGCCTTAACGTCAGCAGGACTTTCCTCAACATAGTGCACACGTTCGACTCCCATCAGCGGATAGAAGAAAGCAAAGTCGCAATACATCCTTTGCAAGAGATTCTCATACGTCTCTTGTTCGCGCAGGTCGTAGGCAAGCACTGTTTCGCCATCACTTGTACAAATGATTTTTGGCTTTGCTTTCATTACCCTTTCGTCCTGCTTCAAGGCATCAAGTGTACTATTTAAGGTTGCTGTCTCCGATGGTCGATAACAGAATTCGCCTTTAATAAGCAATCCGTCAAATGTTTTCAGTATTCCTTTTCCTTCCTTAAAACGTTTTATCTCACGCTCACTCTTTCCAAAAGCAGTCAAGATAGCATAGCCCACTTCGGCAGCTTCAGGCGTAGCCGTCTTCCAGAGCGCAAGGTTAGCCTCTATTTGCTTATATCCTAATTGTTGTTTCTTTGCCATGATGCACTGTATGTAATTTAGCTCCAAAGTTACAAAAGAAGTTGAAATTAAGCAAACTGAGTCAAGAAAAGAAGAAAAAGAAAAGCGAATTGTAGTTCAAATTGCAGGAAAAACATTAAATTTGCAACTACACTATAAATCAAGGTAAGTAAAACTAATAAAAATAAAAGATATGAAAGTAGCAATTGTTGGTGCCAGTGGTGCCGTAGGTCAGGAGTTCCTACGCATCTTAGCAGAGAGAAACTTCCCGATGGACGAGCTTGTACTCTTTGGTTCGGAGCGTTCGGCTGGTAAGAAATACACATTCAAGGGCAAGGAGTACGAGGTGAAACTGCTCCAGCACAACGATGACTTCAAGGATGTAGACATTGCCTTCACCAGTGCTGGTGGCGGTACGTCTGCTGAGTTTGCTGAGACTATCACCAAGTATGGTGCTGTCATGATAGACAACTCAAGCCAGTTCCGTCAGGACGACGACGTGCCATTGGTTGTTCCAGAAATCAATGCAGAGGACGCATTGAACCGTCCACGTGGCATCATTGCCAATCCTAACTGTACAACCATCATGATGGTAGTCGTATTGAATCCTATCGACAAGCTCAGTCATATCAAGAAAATACATGTCAGCAGCTATCAGAGTGCTTCTGGTGCAGGTGCTGCCGCTATGGCAGAGTTGCAGCAGCAGTATAAGGAACTTGTTGAGACGGGCGAGGTGAAGACCATCGAGAAGTTCCCACATCAGTTGGCTTACAATGTCATTCCACAGATTGACAAGATGACAGAAAACGACTATACGAAGGAAGAGGTGAAGATGTTCAACGAGACACGTAAGATTATGCACTCTGATGTTCGCACATCGGCTACCTGCGTTCGTGTGTCTTCTCTTCGCAGCCACTCTGAGTCTGTATGGTTCGAAACCGAGCGTCCACTCTCTGTCGAGGAGATACGTGAGGCGTTGAAGGCTGCTCCTGGCGTTACGGTTGTTGATGATCCAAAGAACTATATTTATCCAATGCCGCTCGAGAGTGCTGGCCACGATGACATCTATGTGGGACGTATCCGTAAGGACCTTGCTGAGGACAATGGTAACACGCTTTGGCTCACTGGCGACCAGATCCGTAAGGGTGCTGCACTGAATGCCGTACAGATTGCGGAGTATTTGATTAAGGTCGGAAATGTGAAGTAAAAAGCAAACAGGCCTTCCGATTCCTTTGGGGGCTTCTGAATATAAGGAAAGAGTGTATCGAAGGGATTGAATACTTCTTGATGCGCTCTTTTTTTTGGTTGACTATTTAGTGATAGAATAAACTTAGTTCCAAATAACATCAGGCAAGAGAGTTTCTAATCCATAGTTTTGTGTTCAGTTCTTGTGATATTCCTATCCAGCACACATGGTGCGGAGGCTTAGCACGCATGGTGCGGAGCGTTAGTTGTCAGTGTGTCGATAACTAACAAAAGTCGTAAGGCTCGTTAGTATTGCACTTAGAAACAATCATTTCGGAGCGGTAAAAGGTATTTTTAATTATTACTGTCCGCTAAACCTCTAACTTCTTCAGCTCATCCCTTTACGCATTTAGGATGAGCTTTTTTTTCTCTTAGACAAGCCCCCTCTATACATTTTCCTCACATTGCGGAGGGGAAATACCATGTTTGCTAAAGTATTTTTTCCAATCGTTCTCAGGTTGTTCGAAAAAGGATTCCATATTGATATAGTACATCAGTACAATTCTTATCATTGTGGCTAATCCCGAGAAACTCCATGACCTTTTTATCCTTCTCTGTACGATGGTTATTAGCAGATTTGCAAGAAAAACCATCCAAATCTGTATTTTAATAGCATTAGCAGTCTCTCCGTAAAAGTATCTTAGCGGAAAATTCTGCTTGACTTGCTTGAATAGTGACTCTATCTGCCACCTTTTCCGGTAAATAGCCACTATATCTTGCGCATCCATCTCAAAGTCGTTGGTAGCGGTGATATTAGTTTCGTTGTCTTATTCTTTCCCGTCTTCTTGTGGTCTATGTAGGTGACGATTCGTGCATGATGTTCCACCCCCTTCTTTTTAAGGACTACCTCCTTGATATTGTATAAGAAACGGCTATCATCGTCTGTAATATTATACTCTATTTTCTAGTTGATAAACAAGATTTTTTTCTTCATCTTTGTAACGTAGACAGCACCATTATGAGTCATCTGTTCAAATTTAACATAGTCTATGTAGGCTCTGTCAATAGCTAGAATATCGTTCTTTGAATAATCCTGCGGTGCCATCATAAAACTGTCATGTGTGGCAGCAGAAGTGAATTGCATATCGTAAGGCACTCCTTCGTTGGCATTTATGATGGTATGCACCTTTATGCCTCCTTTCTTCTTTTCCGTGCTTGGGATTACGTCCCACACCCTTGAAGACGAGATTCGAAAAACAAGGGAATAGTGGTAGAATCCATTATTTTCAGACGATTAAGCCAAGAATCCCCCTTGCCTCGTTGGCTGTCCGAGAAAAGTAGGTCACGATGAGCTTCAAGGACATCCATATAGAGCCAACCAAAGAGTTCTTCGGGGCGTCTCTTATTGGCATCAGAGAGCGTACTACGCTTGGGTAAAGTATCTATGCTTAGATGAGGTAGCTTACGGGATTCTGCCAGCATAGAAGCCTGTATCTCACGAAGAGAGTCGAAACGCATCACCACGGCATAGAGCATAGTTACCACGTGAGACCACATATCGAACTTCTTTACATACCGTTCGCCACCATGTTGACGGCTATAAGTGTTAATTTTGTTCTTGTCTAAGCATTTTTATTAACTGACCATATCATCGGCTGTCCGAAAAAAATGTATACTTTTTGCTCATGTTACTTATGTTTTGTTGCAAAAGCAAAGGTAATTAAATGGGCTGATACTATGAAAAAAGTATCAGCCCAAATTTGTGAAAATAAACAAAAGTTTAGCGGACAGTAATAATTTTTAATCATTTATGTTGTAAGTATTTGTTATGTATGACGCAAATAATGTCTTTATTTGTAATAAAAAAATGCGGTATTGTGTTGTTATTATAAAAAAATAATATTTAACTTCGCCCCTGTGATATATTTCTGCGTTTAGAATTATGTGTGTAAATAATTAAAAATCTGTTTCAAAGAAACTATGAGAGAAGAAGGTTATAGGTTCAAAAAGTTTTTTTTCTTGATGAAGAAAATGAATAGTCTGTGTGTTAAGACAATAAGTGTCTTGGCAGTTCTTTTATTTCAGAGTAATCAAGCTGTCGATGCGGATGTCTTTTCTCGAAGTCTTTATGAGAAACAAGAGGTTTCGCAAAAGCGGCACATCACGGGAACGATAGTAGACGACAAGGGTGAGGTCTTAATCGGTGTGACAGTAGCGGTAAAGAATGGCAAGAATATGTGTCTTACGGATGCAGAGGGGCATTTCAATATCTGGCTACATCCAAACGAGTCAACGCTTGTCATTTCATACGTGGGTATGAAGACGATGGAGGTTGCGGCACTTCACGAAAGTCCGTTGAAGATTGTTATGAAGGCCGATGACAATCCTTTGAATGAGGTTATTATCACGGGTTATCAAACTTTATCACGTGAGAGGTCAACAGGTTCGTTTAATGTGGTAACTTCGGATAAGTTGAAGGGAAAGTTGCAAACAAACATCATTAGTAAGCTCGAAGGAATGGTTCCGGGCTTTGTTTCTCAAAATGGTGAGTTCTATCTACGAGGTATGTCAACATTACGTGGTGGACCAACTCGTAATGAGCCTTTACTTGTGGTAGACGGACTGCCATTTGAGGGAAATATTAATAGTATAAATCCTTCTATCATAAAGAATGTGACTTTCCTCAAGGATGCTGCTGCCGCTTCTATTTATGGTGCTCGAGCAGCTAATGGAGTCATTGTTATTACGACCGTAGATGGTAATGGGAATGGAAAGACGGAGGTTCAATACGATGCAAGTTTGATGTTTACACCAGCTCCTAATATGAGTGGTTTGCACAGGTTGAATAGTAGGGAACTTGTTGATTTACAAAAAGACGGCTTCAAATATGATCCGGGACAATATGCCTATCTTGACCCACGTGAAAGGGTAAACCCCGTGTTGGAACTTCTTTATAAGAATAGGGCAGGGATGATAGATAATGCAGAGCTGGAGAAAGGCTTAGAGGTCTATCGTAACATTGATAATCGAAAAGATCTTGAAGATTTCTATACGAAGACAGGCGTTCGCCATCAGCATAATCTTAGCATATCGGGTGGTAATTGGACCAATCGTTACGTTGTAAGCCTGAATTATGATGGGAACAGTTATAATGCTCGCTATCTTTCATCTAATCGCTATGGTTTTACACTGCGCGATAATATTAGCTTCTTCCAATGGTTAAAAGCCGATCTCGGTGTGACGGGTAGTTTCTCGCATGACAAGGGTGACACAGGAATGGGCCAGTTTACGGATATCTATCATAATAATCCATCCTACACAATGCTTCGTGACAAGGATGGTACACCCGTCAATTTCCCTAAATATAAGTCGGACTATGAATTGGAGAGGTTAAAAGAACTTGGGCTTATGGACGAAAGTTTTAATCCGATTACAAATCGAGCAGAAGAGAACTTCACAACAAAAGACCAATATTATAAGGTTCAGCTTGGTCTCAACTTTAAGATTATGAAGGGTTTGAACTTTGATGTTCGTTTTCAGACAGAGAATACCATAAGTAAGTCGACAGAGTTTCATAGTGCAGAATCGTATTATGTGCGGAACATGATAAACGATGCTGCACAATACAACGCTGCGAGAAAGGTTCTGACGCTCAATGTTCCTAAGGGTGCTCAGATGAGTGAGTATAGAAGTGACGTGTCAGCTTATACGTTACGTGCACAGCTGAATTTCTCAAAGGAATTAGGACTTCATTCTGTTACGGCTATTGCTGGTGGTGAGCGTAGAGAAAAGAAATCTACCGGCACATCTATCTATTATATGGGTTTCGATGATAGTAGTTTAGGATACAAGCCAGTTAATCCGTTGACCCTATCCTCGCTTATGCGCACAGAAGCACTCTCAGGTTTTTATGCGTGGCAGTCTATCTTTAATAATTATATCACCGATGTAGAAAATCGTTTTGTGTCATTTTATGGTAATGCTGCTTACAGCTATGATAATCGGTACGATTTAACAGGTAGTATCCGAGTTGATCAGTCGAACCTTTTCGGAACAGACCCTAAGTTCCAATATCGTCCGCTTTGGTCGGTTGGGGGCGCATGGCATATCATGAGAGAGAAGTTCTGGAAAGGTAGAGCGTCATGGATGGACAATCTTACTTTAAGATTAACCTACGGAATAGGTGGAAATGTACCTAAGGATGCAGGACCTTATCTAACTTTAGAAGCAGCACGCTATAATCAATGGAGTAGGGATTTTGCCTCAGCTATCAAGAATCCACCTAATCCAACCTTGCGATGGGAGAAGACCGCAACAACAAACTTTGGTATAGACTTCGCCTTCTTGGAAATCGTATCACAGGAACGTTAGAGTTCTATAATAAACATTCAAGTGACTTGTTGGCGAATAGAGAGGCTGACCCAACATTGGGATGGCGCAAGGTAACATTGAATTACGGTACGATGTATAACCGTGGTGTTGAATTCTCTTTGAGTAGTAGTAACATAAAGACAAACGACTTTGCGTGGTCTACCACATTGAACTTTGGCTATAATAAGAATAAACTGATTGATATAGACGATTCAGATATTAATGTATTTGGTATTACTTCTGGCAATGCTTCGGTAAAGGGCTATCCACTTGGTGCAGTGTTTAGCTATCAGTATGCAGGACTGGATGGGAAGGACGGAACACCACAATATTATGTTGATGGTGGTAAGAATGTCTCAAAGACAGTTACGGCTTTGAGTGATATTGTCTATTCAGGAACAAGGATACCAAAGTATAATGGTGCTTTGAGCAATAACTTTACTTATAAGAATTTCAACCTTTCTCTTATGTTTGTTTATTATGGGGGGACACGTTCTCAGAGGTGAGGCAGCTCCTTTCCTTTCAGTTCCTCCAACAACGAATGTAAATCGTGATATTCTTAACAGATGGCAGCAGCCTGGTGATGAGAAACGTGCTAATGTCACTCCAGCCTTTACGGGATATAGCCTTGACGCAACAACGGTTCGTCACCCTTGGTATGCTGCTGATGTCCATGTTATAAAGGTGATTATATCAAGCTACGTGACTTGTCTGTTACTTATAACTTTGATAGAGCGTTAATTGAAAAATGTGGTATGGGTAGTTTGGCTCTTACATTGCAAGTACAGAATCTTCTCACTTGGCATGCAAATAATGAGGGAATTGACCCCGAGGCCTTTGGTACATTTGGTTATGGATGGGGACAAAGAAGTATTCCTAATCCAACGACATGGACAATCGGTTTGTCTGCTAAATTTTAAAAGGAATAAATGATGAAAAGAATGAAAATAGTATTAGCTGTCTGCGTCGCTGTAATGATGACAGGTTGCAATGATTTTCTTGATATAAAGCCAAAAGGAGAGAAAATCCCAAAGACAGTGACGGATTTTGAGACGTTGCTCAATGATGAAAGTGTGCAGAAAATTTCAGATACCTATCCTGCGTATTTAACGGACGATGTCTATCTTCCAGATGTCGCGCAAGGAACTGCTACACCAGGATTAAATAGTGTTGACCAGTCTATTCGCAATCTTTATCTTTTTAAGAAAGAGGTTTTTGGCGAAGCGCAGGATGATGGTTTTTGGTTTGCATCTTATAACCGAATCTACTATTACAATACGGTTATTGACAATATCATGGGTGCAGAAGGAACTAATGAACAACAAAAGCGTTCTATTCAGGCAGAAGCGATGATAAGTAGGGCGTTGGAATATCTTTACCTTGTTAATGGCTATGCAAAACATTATGATATGCGTACGGCAGAGACAGATCCCGGTGTACCTTTAATCTTGGATGAGGATATTGCAAAGAAGAACCTCGTAAGGGCGAGTGTAAAAGATGTTTATGCACAGATTTTGTCTGACTTGCAAAATGCACTTCCAAACTTGCCAGTGCAAGCAAAAGGTAATGCGTTTAGAGCTTCGAAGGCTGCAGGCTATGGTGTTTTGGCAAAAACATACTTGTATATGGGTAATTATGCTGAGGCTTTAAAGGCTGCAAATGAAGTTCTTAAAATAAACAATTCTTTGTTAGATTTGAAGAAGTATGCAGTAGTGAAACCGCAAAGTTCTATCGGTCGCACCAATGTTCCGCAAGATATTGAAAATCCAGAAAATATCTATATCAAGTTTGCACCCTACGTGTATGGTTTGAGTTCCAAGGTCTTTGGGTCTGACGAACTTATTAGCCTCTTTTCAGAGAATGATATGCGACTTCAAGTCTACTTTACAAAGAACTTCCGTAATATTCCTACGGATAAATATGTTTGGGCTCCTTATTTACGAGCTAATTTAGCCGTGTCGACTCCTGAGATATATCTTATTGCAGCCGAATGTGAAGCGAGAGTAGGGGATGTTGGTCGTGCAATGGCTCTTGTCAACAAGTTGCGTGATAATCGTATAAAGAATAATACAGCACTTACGGCTACCGATAAGGATGATGCGTTGAAGAAGGTTCTTGAAGAACGCAGACGCGAACTTGCCATGTCGGGTATGGTGAGGTATATTGACCTTAAGCGACTGAATCAAGAAGTACGTTTTGCCAAGAGTGTAACACATATAACGGGTGATGGTACGTTTAGGTTAGAACCAAATTCTCCTCTTTACGTACTTCCTATTCCTGCAAAAGTTATGAGATTTAATAGTAAGACAATCCAACAAAATGAGAGATAAAGTAATGTTACGTAGGAAGTTTCTTTTATTATTTGTTTTATTCTTCAGCTTGTTTGTTCAGTCGAAGGGTATAACGATTGCGGGGCATATAACTGACTCTTCAATCAGACGTCTTTATATATTCACAGTCTATGATGAGCAGAATACTTATTTGCAGCCGCTCGACTCGGTAGAGGTTGCAGAGCAGGCTTTTAGCTATCATAATGACACGTTGCGTTCGCAACTTCTTTTTGTTACTCCTGTGTCAGAGAAGAAGGATAATGAGGCGGCTTTCTTGCAAGGCTGTTATATCTTTCCTTCTGATGGGATGAATGAGTTTACCTTTTCATTAGGATTGGCAAAGAGACTAAAAGTAGACGTAAGTAGTTCGCCTTTACAGCAGCGTTATGAGCAGTTTGTAAAAGAGCGTGATAAGGTAGGACAGAAGCAACTTCTTGATTCGCTTGATCGAGTGTTCTATGCAGCAAGAGACAAGAATGATACTAAGGAAATGGAGGTTATAAAGAGATCGTCTGCACCTATTTATGCGAATGCTTACAAACAATTACGTTCTTGGTTTGATAAGCAGATTTCTGTACAACGTGGTACTGCTTTTGGCGTTTATTTATATTATACTTATAAGCTGCAGCATTCAAAACTTGACGCTAAATCAAGAATAGAAGAAGCTGATAGTATGCTACAAGGATATGGACCTGAATTACGAAGGGGGCATTATTATAATCTTGCTTTGCAGAAGCTGTTGAAAGCAAAGAAAATACTTGTAGGGAACAAGGCTCCAAATATTGTCGGTATAGATGAAAACGGGAAAAACATCAGTCTATATGATTTCCGTGGTAAATATGTTTTGATAGATTTTTGGAGTTCAAGTTGCAAGTGGTGTCGCAAGGAAACGCCCAATATTCGTAAGGCATACGATGAGTTTAAGTCTAAGGGTTTTGTAGTGTTGGGTGTGTCTACTGATCTTTATAAGTCTGAGTGGCTAAAAGCAATTGAGGCTGATAAGGCAACGTGGAGGCATCTCTTATTACCAAAAGAACAGCGTTCGCGTGTTTTAGAATCTTATAATATTATTGCTATTCCTGAAATCTTGCTTGTCGATCCAGATGGTAATATCCTTGCAAAAGGGCTGCGTGGTGAGCAAATTTATGAAACTATCAGAATGCATATTAGTCCAAATCAAACGCCTATTATCAAGTAAACACTCTGTTATTGCTTTTTGGTAGTTTAACCCAATTCGATTATTAGACTACAAGGTTTCATTAAATCTTGTTTTGTGTTGTAATAAATTTGCTGTCATTTCTGTCACTCTTTGTGAGTTCTTAAATGCTTAGTATACAGCAGTTTAATGAGAAATGTTAAAATGACAGCAAATGAATTTGTACTTATATTTGGGTTTAACCCAAATGCGGTCATTAGACCACAAGATGTATAGTTTTTTATTACTGTCCGCTAAACTTTTGTTTATTTTCACAAATTTGGGCTGATACTTTTTTCATAGTATCAGCCCATTTAATTACCTTTGCTTTTGCAACAAAACATAAGTAACATGAGCAAAAGTACACATTTTTTCGGACAGCCAGTATATGGTCAGTTAATAAAATGCTTAGACAAGAACAAAATTAACACTTATAGCCGTCAACATGGTGGCGAACGGTATGTAAAGAAGTTCGATATGTGGTCTCACGTGGTAACTATGCTCTATGCCGTGGTGATGCGTTTCGACTCTCTTCGTGAGATACAGGCTTCTATGCTGGCAGAATCCCGTAAGCTACCTCATCTAAGCATAGATACTTTACCCAAGCGTAGTACGCTCTCTGATGCCAATAAGAGACGCCCCTGAAGAACTCTTTTGGTTGGCTCTATATGGATGTCCTTGAAGCTCATCGTGACCTACTTTTCTCGGACAGCCAACGAGGCAAGGGGGATTCTTGGCTTAATCGTCTGAAAATAATGGATTCTACCACTATTCCCTTGTTTTCGAATCTCGTCTTCAAGGGTGTGGGACGTAATCCCAAGCACGGAAAGAAGAAAGGAGGCATAAAGGTGCATACCATCATAAATGCCAACGAAGGAGTGCCTTACGATATGCAATTCACTTCTGCTGCCACACATGACAGTTTTATGATGGCACCGCAGGATTATTCAAAGAACGATATTCTAGCTATTGACAGAGCCTACATAGACTATGTTAAATTTGAACAGATGACTCATAATGGTGCTGTCTACGTTACAAAGATGAAGAAAAATCTTGTTTATCAACTAGAAATAGAGTATAATATTACAGACGATGATAGCCGTTTCTTATACAATATCAAGGAGGTAGTCCTTAAAAAGAAGGGGGTGGAACATCATGCACGAATCGTCACCTACATAGACCACAAGAAGACGGGAAAAGAATAAGACAACGAAACTAATATCACTGCTTACCAACGACTTTTGAGATGGATGCGCAAGATATAGTGGCTAGTTTACCGGAAAAAGGTGGCAGATAGAGTCACTATTCAAGCAAGTCAAGCAGAATTTTTCCGCTAAGATACTTTTTACGGAGAGACTGCTAATGCTATTAAAATACAGATTTGGATGGTTTTTCTTGCAAATCTGCTAATAACCATCGTACAGAGAAGGATAAAAAGGTCATGGAGTTTCTCGGGATTAGCCACAATGATAAGAATTGTACTGATGTACTATATCAATATGGAATCCTTTTTCGAACAACCTGAGAACGATTGGAAAAAATACTTTAGCAAACATGGTATTTCCCCTCCGCAATGTGAGGAAAATGTATAGAGGGGGCTTGTCTAAGAGAAAAAAAAGCTCATCCTAAATGCGTAAAGGGATGAGCTGAAGAAGTTAGAGGTTTAGCGGACAGTAATAATAGTTTTTATTACTATGGTATTGTTTCCTAACATCTTTTATTTTCTTATCGGTATCTTGTCTGCCTTTGTAACTTGACGTAGCCCGCTACGCCTACATAAAAAAGGCAGCCAATCTACTCGATAATATAACAATATATGTTTAGGCTCTAATGACAGATTTGGGTTAAAACTTAACTCTTTGATAGTATTATGATATAACAAAGAACACTCCCAACGAATAATCTATTTGGCGGATGAAGTTTCAAATTCGTACATAACCTTTACCGCTTTGTCACGTGATAATTGGCCTGGATTAGTTCCGGGTTTTCCTTCTGGTACTTCACGATGATAGAAAGCATAGAATTGAGTCCAAGCATCTAAGATTTTTCCGTTGCTATCGTGGAAAGACATAGGAATTGTTGAGAAAATAGGTTGGCCATGGTGGTCAACAAATGATTTCTGGACCAATTCGCTACAATAGATTTCTTTGTCATCAGGCATATAGAAACGATCGTATGGTCGACCGAGGTAGCTTAATGCTTGCTTCATAGAAGTATTCATGTCACAGTCAACAATTACTCTACCTACAGCAATGTGCGGTTTTCCATCTTTCCATTTTGAACGATTAAGGAAGGTGGTAAGAGGGGTAAGTGACACTGGCTTGCCGTATGCTTCTAATGCGTAATCAGCACTATCCGTATGATGGAAGATAGCCACGTGGTCAATCTTTAATCCATTAATGCCTTGCGTTGCATCTGTGATAGGGTTGCTTGTTTCCTTCACAACAAACATGAGGTCACCCTCGTGCAAGTTATGTAATGATATGTTATCATCTTGGAAAGTATCTGCAGAACAACCTGCAAAGAAAATAAGACATACCAAGATGAGGTGTGATAGGATTTTTTGTAGTTTCATGATAAATTCTTTTTATGTATGTTTTATGTTTTAGATTTCGTCGGGAGTATTCTTATGTGTAAATAAAAAGCGACTATCTGTGGGGATAGTCGCTTTTTTCTTATGTTTAGAACTCTGCGTTCTTTGGAGTACGTGCGAATGGGATTACGTCACGGATGTTCTGCATACCAGTAACGAAGAGGATGAGACGCTCGAAACCGAGACCAAAACCACCGTGTGGGCAGGTTCCGTACTTACGGGTATCAAGATACCAATCGTAAATGTCACGCTTCATACCACGATTTTCAATTTCCTGAACCAGCTTCTCATAGCTTTCCTCACGAACAGAACCACCGATAATCTCACCGATACGTGGGAAGAGAACGTCAGTACCTTGCATTGTCTTGCCGTCCTCGTTCTTCTTCATGTAGAACGACTTGATTTCGCTTGGGTAATCAGTCATGATGACAGGACGCTTGAAGTGTTCCTCGACGAGGTAACGCTCATGCTCACTGCTGAGGTCCATACCCCAGTGAGTGATTGGGAATTCAAACTTCACACCATCAGCAACGGCCTTCTTTAGGATTTCGATACCCTCTGTATAGGTAAGACGAACGAAGTCTTCCTTCAATACACCCTCCAAACGAGCGATAAGCTCCTTGTCAATCATCTTGTTGAGGAACTCAAGATCGTCCTTACAGTGTTCTAATGCCCAGCGAACACAGTACTTGATGAAGTCTTCTTCAAGGTCCATCAGTTCTTTTTGGTCGATGAAAGCAACCTCTGGTTCAACCATCCAGAACTCTGCCAAGTGGCGAGGAGTGTTTGAATTCTCTGCACGGAAGGTAGGACCGAAGGTATAGATAGCACCAAGTGCTGTAGCACCTAACTCGCCTTCCAACTGTCCTGAAACGGTAAGGTTTGTACGCTTACCAAAGAAGTCAGCACTGTAATCAACTTCACCACCTTTTGCAATACGATTGAGGTCGAGAGTTGTTACTTGGAACATGTTTCCCGCACCCTCAGCATCGCTGGCAGTAATCAGTGGAGTATGGAAATAATAGAAACCATGCTCGTGGAAGTACTGATGAATAGCGATTGCCATGTTGTGGCGAATACGGAATACGGCTCCGAAGGTGTTAGTGCGAAGACGCAAGTGGCCGTACTTACGCATGTACTCAAAGCTCTGTCCCTTTTTCTGCATAGGGTAGTCGCTTGGGCAAAGACCATAGATTTCAATCTCCTTACACTGAATCTCTGAAGTTTGTCCAGCACCTTGACTTTCAACGAGTTTACCAATAACGCTTATACAGGCACCAGTGGTAATGTTTTTTAATGTTTCAGCATCAACTGTTGCTGGGTCAACAACAACCTGAATGTTGTTGATTGTCGAACCATCGTTGAGTGCGATGAAGTCAACAGCCTTGCTGCTTCTGTGTGAACGAACCCAACCCTTTACATTAATATCTTTTCCAAAGTCGGTGCAAACAAGCGCATCGACGACTTTTGTTCTTTTCATCTTTATTATTGTAATTAGACTTTCTCTAATCCACTTAAAAAGAGGAAATATGAGAAAGAAAGTCAATTAAAATTCTTTTTAAGATTAGTTCTCTTTTGCGAATGACTTTAAGAGGCTATTGGGATTGATTTTTATTTATCCTTACACAGCCCCATATTTTGAGGGGCTGTGAGGAGTTCTTATTCAAATGCACCCATACGTAGCATGTCAACTTCCCTTCTCTGTTAGGAAACGCCAATCGCCACGACGTACATTCTTCTTAGTCAAACCAGCAAACTGTACGCGATCAAGTTTTACAACACGATAGCCGAGGCTCTCAAAGATACGGCGAACGATACGATTCTTACCACTATGGATTTCAATACCAACCTGTGTCAAGTCTTGTGGTGAGGGCATATTCAATTGCGTCAGCCTTGATTTCGCCATCTTCTAATTCGATACCATCAGAAATCTTCTGCAAGTCATTAGCTGTAACAGCCTTGTCGAGGAAAACGTGATAAACCTTCTTCTTCAAGAATTTAGGATGAGTAAGTTTTGATGCGAGGTCGCCATCGTTTGTGAGGAGCAGTACACCTGTTGTGTTGCGGTCAAGACGTCCGACAGGGTAGATGCGCTCAGGACAAGCACCTTTCACGAGGTCCATAACTGTCTTGCGCTGCTGTGGGTCGTCACTGGTTGTAACATAATCTTTTGGTTTGTTGAGAAGGACATAAACCTTTTTCTCTAATGAAACCAATTTCTCTTGGAAATAGACCTCGTCAGTGCGTAGTACCTTGCTGCCAAGTTCTTTTACAACCTCGCCATTAACAGTTACTGCACCAGAAAGGATGTATTCGTCAGCCTCACGGCGAGAGCATACGCCAGCGTTTGCAAGATATTTGTTTAGGCGGAGTGGCTCGTTAGGATCGAAGTTCTCCTCCTTGTATTCGATACGTTTCTTGTGTGAATACTTTGCATTTGGATCATAATCAGCACTATGCTGACGATAGCCTCCTTGGTTATATCCACCACGGTTGTTGTAACTATTGCGGTTGTTGTATCCACCACGACTCTGGTATCCGCTACGGTTGTTGTTGTATCCACCACGATTATTGTTGTATCCACCACGTGGCTGATAAGCACCCTGCTGACGTGGTTGATAGCCCTGCTGACGTGGTTGATAGCCGCTTTGATTTGCTTGGTAGCTGTTATTCTCCTCGCCCTCGGTAGCGTTATTAGCATTGTAACGTGGGCGATAGGTCTGTGGTTGATAGCCATTCTCATCATTGTTGTAACGTGGGCGATAGCCACCCTGCTGTGGACGACTCTGGTATCCACCACGATTGTTGTATCCACTCTGTGGGCGTGGTTGGTAACCGCCTTCCTCACCGTTATTGTTGTAACGTGGGCGATAGCCACCCTGTTGTGGACGACTCTGGTATCCACCACGGCTGTTGTTATATCCTCCGCCAAAACTGTTTTGACGTGGACGATAACCACCCTGCTGTGGACGTCCTGCATTCTGCAAGCCAGAACCAAAGCCCTCAGGACGAAATCCGCCTTCACTACTGTTGGTTCTGTCGCTACTATAAGCGCGCTGGCTATGAATACGTGGACGCTGTGTGCGTCCTGTGCCACGGTACTCTCTTTGATAGCTGCCTTGTTCGGCTGCTGCTGAATAGCCATCGCGGCTATTCTCGTTTTGCTCAGATTGAACTTCTTTGTTCTCGAATTCTTCTGTCATAATTGTTAAACTTTTAATTTGAAATTACTGGCCTCACGGCTAATTTATTATTTTTAATGTTAGTAAAATCTTAACTCTTTTATGTGGAGTGTTTAGTGTTGACTTTTGTTTAGTCTTTTCGGAATACTTAAATTCCTGTATAGTTGTAAGGAGTGATGGCCATCAGTTCTGCTTTCACACTGTCGCTGACATTGAGTGTTTGTATGAAAGCGTGTATAGTTTCTTCGGTCATCTTCTCATTTGTGCGTGTGAGAGCCTTTAATGCCTCGTATGGGTGTGGATAGGCTTCACGGCGCAAGATGGTTTGGATTGCTTCAGCAACAACTGCCCATGTCTCTTCAAGGTCTTCCCTTAGTTTTTCTTCGTTGAGAATAAGTTTGCGAAGACCTTTTAAGGTACTCTGTATAGAAATGACACTATGTCCGACGGGAACACCTATGTTGCGAAGGACCGTAGAGTCTGTAAGGTCACGCTGCAAGCGACTTACTGGGTAGCTTTTGTGCAAGGAATTGTAGGATGGCATTTGCCATTCCGAGGTTACCTTCGCTATTTTCAAAGTCAATAGGATTTACTTTGTGTGGCATAGCACTTGAACCGACTTCACCTGCTTTGATTTTCTGTTTGAAATATTCCATAGAGATATACATCCAGAAGTCGCGATCAAGGTCTATGATGATGGTATTGATGCGGCGAATAGCGTCACATACACTACCTAAGTGGTCATAGTTGCTAATTTGTGTTGTCCATTGTTCACGCTCTAAACCTAACTTTTCACTAACAAAACGATTGCCAAAGGTGCGCCAATCATATTGTGGATAAGCTACATGATGTGCGTTAAAATTACCCGTTGCTCCACCAAATTTAGCAGTCATCTTACAGTTGCGTAGTGTTGCGAGTTGCTCGCTTAGACGATAGACGTAGACTTCTGCTTCCTTACCCAGTCGGGTAGGTGAGGCTGGTTGTCCGTGGGTTTTTGCCAACATCGGAACATTTTTCCATTCTTCGGCGTATTCCTTTAATTGTGCAATTAGTTCTTCAACTTGTGGATAGAACACCTCTTCGAGAGCTTCTTTTACAGACAAAGGGACGCTCGTGTTGTTGATGTCTTGTGAGGTTAGTCCGAAGTGGATGAACTCTTTGTAGTCGTCAAGTCCTCCAATCTTGTCAAACTCTTCTTTAATAAAGTATTCAACCGCCTTAACATCGTGATTAGTTGTCTTTTCGATTTCCTTTACACGTGCAGCCGACGTCTCGTTGAAGTTACGATAGATGTCACGTAATTGCTCAAAAAAAGTTCTGTCGAATTTCTCTAATTGTGGTAAGGGTAATTCACAAAGTGTGATGAAATATTCAATTTCCACACGAATACGATAACGAATCAATGCATACTCTGAAAAATAGTCAGCAAGACATTCTGTTTTGCTTCTATAGCGTCCATCGATAGGCGATACGGCTGTTAATGTGTCAAGAGTCATAATGATATTAATTAATATGGTGCAAATATAAGAATAAAAATCATTAATAACGTAAATAATAATAATAATAAAATAAAAAAAGAATGAAGGTTTAAATGTAATAGTGAAATATAGAACGTTATATAATAAAAAAAAGACTTCACAACATTGTTGTAAAGTCGTCATCATCTTTAAGTGTTTAAGGTGGGCGTTGACGGATTCGAACCGCCGACCCTCTGCTTGTAAGGCAGATGCTCTAAACCAGCTGAGCTAAACGCCCCTTAAAATCCCCTGCGCCCCTTAGGGTTACGGGGAAATACCCCTTAGTGGGCGTTGACGGATTCGAACCGCCGACCCTCTGCTTGTAAGGCAGATGCTCTAAACCAGCTGAGCTAAACGCCCCTTACTTTTGTAAGGCGAGTGCAAAGGTAAAGAAAGTTTTTTATTCTTGCAAGCAAAAGCCAAATAATTTAGTTAAAAACCTCAAAAGTCTTTGTTTGACTTTTGAGGTTTTATTATTCTTGTTTATGTTTCAAATAGTTGTTTATTTGATTGCAACTGTTTTAGCAAGTCCCTTTGTTTTAATAATGTAGTTGCCAGATTGTAATGCAATCGTCTTACTATTGTTAACAGTGCCAGCAAATACAAGTTTACCATTTACAGAGTAGACATGGAATTGTACAGGTTCGGCTGTGGTAATGGTGAGAGCGTTCTTGCTGCCATAGATTGTAAATGGTTCTTCGGTAGGTGTATCTATTCCTGTTGAAGGGATAAACTCCGCTCCAATAGTTACAGAAGAAGCAACCTTGAGGGTAGTATTATCAACTTCCTCATCGTCAATCAATATTGTAGAAAGTTTGTATCCAGATGCAGGAGTCGCAATAATTGTAAGGTTGCTGTTCTTGGCAACTCTTGTACCAGTTTGTACTTCAATACCATCTGCTGTAAATACTTTTAGCGTTCCATTTTCGGGAGCCTGTATGGTTATGTAAGCCATGTCGCAGCCCGTACCATCACCTTCATAGTCAATAGTCCATCCCTTCTTCTTAGCGATAGTTGATTCGGCATGTTCAGCATCGTTATAAAATTCAGCTTTTTCGCCACGTACGTAGAGCGTGTTTCCACGTTTTTCTTTTCCATTTGGAAGTTGAGGATAATTTGAAAGACTATAATAGAGTGCGTTCAAAGTACATGCATCCCATTTGTTACCACCTACATTCAAGTACGTTAGGTAATCATGCCCTGTGAGGTCTAATCCTTCCAGCTTATTGCCATCAACAGTAAGTGTAACCAGAAGAGGGTTGTTCTTCAGGTCTAATGAACTAATAGCGTTGTTAGAAAGCTGTAATGTTTTTAATGCAGGATTCTTGCTAACATCAAGACTGCTGAGCTTATTCTTTGATACATATAGTTCTTCCAAGTTAGACATGTCTTTCACATCAATGGTTTTGATTTCATTACCATCAATGTTCAGGTAGACAAGTTTCTTGTTATGGCTGAGGTCTATGTTTTGTAACCAGTTGTTCTTTACATCAAGGTGGGTTAAATCAATAGCCCCAGTAACATCTATATGTTCAATTTGGTTACCATAAGCACGCAAATCAACAAGTTTTGAATTTTTGCTAACGTTAAGTTGTGTAAGATCAGAATATGCACAATCGAGTGTTTCAAGGTCTAATAGTCTTGTAACATCAAGTTCTGATACAGAATTCATATATGTTGATAGAGAACGCAAGTGATTGTTGTGGCTTAAGTCAACAGATGTTATTTGTTGTCCACCCCAACACCTGGGTAGCTTGAGAAGTCTGCTCCGGTGATAGCACCATATATTGTAACTGTTCTTCCAAAGGTTTGTCCTGTAATAGTTGTAGGAGTTGTTTTAACCACAACCTTTTCAGTTTCTCCATTTCCCCAGTCTATAGTTATCTCCTTATCTTCACCATCAACAGAAAGGAAATACTGTTGCTCAGCTCCTGATGGAACAGTCAATTTAAGGTAATCGTTGTCGGCTGATGTGTCAAAGACAGGCTTGATAACAGCATCTTCTGAAACAACGAAGACGTTGTTGGTTATCAACTTTCCATTAACCTCTACACCAACAAGTCTTGTTCCATTAGGGATAGTAGCATCGAGTTTTATAGGGAAACCAGGAAGAACCTTCTTGGTGACAGGTATATAAGATGCATAATAGCCGTCGTCAGGAACCTGACTCAGTGTATAACTAATACCATTTTCAGCTGGTTGCATAGTAATAGATACAGAGTCCATAGAGGCTGTACCATCACCATGAACATCCAATTTATAGCTATTGTCTGATCCATCTTCTAATAAATCTGTCTTGGCGTGTTCATAGTTTGAACCTGCTAAGAAGACATTTGTGCGATTAGAAGAACCCGTGTGTGAGGGCATAGCTTTGAAGGTGAAGTTAAGTGATTGAGGAGTTGTGTTTTTACAATCTCTCATATCAAGCATGTTAAGTCGGTTTGTACCGATGGCACCATGCATATCAAGGAAGCCTATGCCAGTGTTACGTACGCTTACATTACGTAGGAAACGCTGATTTGATAGGTCCATATATTGTATCTTGGTGTTATTAATATTAATGGTTTGAAGATACGAGAGGTTAGAGACGTTAAGGTGAGATAGCTTTGTGTCACTAAGTTCGAGAGTTGTAATCTTATTATTATTAGTTAAATCAAGTTTTTCGATATCCGTTTTAGTTGCATCAAGCAGGATTAGCTCTGGATTATTAACAAGATTAAGTTCTGTTATCTTTGTTCCATTTATGTAGAGTTTCTCCAGTTTGTTTTGTTTTGTAACATCAATAGATGTAATACCTATATTACCAGTGATGTTTATGTCGCACAATTCGGGGTAATTACTATCCAGTTCAAGTTCCGTTAAACTACCATTTGCAAGATTAAGATAGCGTAGTTTAGGAAGGCTAACAGGATAGAAGTGTGTTATGTCTGCGTCAGATATATCAATGTTTTGTAATTCCGAGCTACCTTCGGGGAATAAAACCGTAGCCAGTCTGGGATTATGATTGGCTGTGAAGGTGCTCATCTTATTAAATCCACGCAAGTCTAATCGTGTGATGTCGTTATAGCTAAGGTCCAGTAAAATAAGATTAGGCGTACCAGAAAGGTCGAGTCCACTATAGTTCAGAGTGTTGTGCTTTGCTTCTATCTGTGTCAAATTAGGTTGATTTTTAACTGCAAGATACGTAGCATTAGCATAGGAAACTTCAATAGCGGTGAAGTCTCCGTAGACAATAATCGTATCTTTCAATAATTTTCCTGTAACCTTTTTGTTACTGCTCCATCCTTCTAAGGTGGCTTCTTGTTTCTTTCCGTCGCCCCAATCTACAAACACCTTGTTTTTTTCATTTGTTTGGGTCACACGAAACGTAAAATCTTGCCCCTACTGCCGTAGAAGTAGCAATTTTCATTTCACCATTAGTTTGTGCAAATGTAAACAAATACACAAACAGAGATAACATTAGTAAAAGTTTCCTCATAATCATAAAACCTTTAATTTCACAATATTTTTTTATTATTATTTTTAAGTGACGGGCAACATATTGTTGCTCTAAACTTAGGCATGTTACGAAGTTAACTTATTAATCTTGCTAATTAAAAGAGTACTAAGTAACATGCTGTGCAAAGATATAAATAAAAAAATGATAATTCTAAACTTTTGTGCTAATTTATTAATATTTTTGTAAAATAAATGAGTTGTAAAGTTATGATTCTTGTGTTGTTCAAGTTTTTTTCAGACGTTTGAAAAGATAGAGTAAGAACATAATTCCACGGAGCGAAAGTTCGATGGCCATAGCAAACCATACGCCACGCAGACCGTAGTGAGAGGCGAGCGCATAGGCTAAGGTAAGACGGACGAGCCACATACTACCTAAGTTAATCATGGAAGGTTTAAGTGTGTCGCCTGCTCCTATGCAGACGCTGTAAGCAACGATTGCAGTAGCAAAGAAGGGTTCGGCAAAGGCTTCGATGCGAAGAACAGATGCTCCTAAGGATTGAATTTCAGCTACGGGCGATAGTAAACCAATCATTTTTGGTGCGAAAATGTACATGATGATACCCATGAATGCCATGACAATCATACCGAGCATGACTGTCATCCAAGCGAAGCTTCGATGAAGGTCTTTTCGGTCGGCACCTACGCTCTGTCCTATCAATGTGGTTGCAGCTTCGCTGATACCATGACCTGGCATATAGCATAGGCTTTCTGCTGTAATAGCAAATGAATGCGCCGCGATAGCAATATTGCCTAAGGGAGCTACGATCATTGTCGAAACCAGTTGTGCGCCATTCATCAGAAGATATTGCAACGCCATTGGTGCACCAATCTTCATTGCATTCCAAATATATTGCCAACGCCACACAAATCGTTCAACATCCTGTTTCCAAGCCAGAATAGGACTACGAAAGATAGCATAATAAGCCAACGGAATAGCGACGCAGACGAAGGAGAGGAGACTTCCAAGTGCTGCTCCTGAGGCTCCTAATCCAAAACCGGGCATCGTCATATCCATGTCAAAGAAAGAGACGGTACGTGTCGGGAAAATAAAGAAATAGTTGAAAACGACATCCAATACACACATCAATATTGCCATAAAACTCGGACGTCGCATATCGCCTGATACTTTTAGTATAGCTGCTGACATGTATTCGATGAGGTGGAAAGGTGTGATAAAACAGAATATAAGGAAATATGCCGTAGCATCCTGTTGAATATCAGCACCACCGCCTAACCAGATTGGAAGATAGGGGGCAATAAGTATCGTGACAGACAGTAGAAGTAACGAGAAACATAGACCAAAAATATAGCCATGACGCATTACTGCACGTGCTTTTGCAAAGTCGTTCGCACCAATGAAATGTGCAATTTGTACAGAAAATCCCATCGTTACCGCATTCACCAAAGTGAAGAAGAGCCATGTTGCAGGTTCAACAAGGCCAATAGCCGCAGATGGTTCTGCACCGAGCGAACCCACCATTCCCGCATCGATATAAAACATCAGAACCGTTGTTACCTGTGCCAAGATAGAGGGCATACTGAGTTGGATAATGAGGTTAAATTTCTCATTCCTGCTCATTATCTCGCCACTACGAATTTTTATCAAGTAGGTGTTCGGAAAAGGATTTACGAAGATACAAAAATCAATGAATTTTTAATATAAAAAAACAAAATTCTAATAGTAGAGAAATAAAACAGTTAAGTTAATCTGCGGTTTCAAATATTATAAAACAAGTAAAGTAATATACGTTCTTACTTATAAGTTTTTATTGTTATATGTATTTACGATAGAGTCTTTTAATTCCTCTTCTGATATTGGCAACCATGCATCTGGGAATATATCCGGTGTGGCCCAGTAAAACCATCGTTGTGGATATATAACGACTTTATTAGGATTCGTATTGAGCATACCCGCCCAAAAAGAAAAAGTACTATTTGCAATTATATTGTGTTGGCATTTTGTCATGAGAAACAAGTCTATCCAGCTATTATTCCCATGATTACAATCAACGTAAATTGCATTGGGAATATCCATATTTTCCTTTACCCATGTTATATCATCGGAGAAGACAAAAAAAAACAGGATTATTTTCTTGTTGCCTGATACATCTGATAGCTATGTAATAATAGGAGGGTGGACAAAAGACGCCAAATTTATTAATATGTTCTTTTGCCTGATAATCTCCTCGTCGAATGTGGACAGAGACGGCATTACTTTTCTCTATCATGCATAAGATAGCATTGGTCTCAGTAGAGAGGGTGAAGTCACGAAAGCGGAGCATATCTAATAAATTTACCCCTTCCCAATACTTCTTATCCAACCAAAAACCATCATAAAATATACTCTTTGATGTTTCTTCCATAGGAATGATATGAAGACGCTCAAGAAACTTTGCTATCTTGCTAATACTATCTGTAATAACGTTATGAGATGGGAGCTTTAGGTCGAATATTTTATCCAACTGAAAGTCGGAATGAACATATAAAGAACGAGACCAATACGAGCCATAAATATGTTCTTGTGGGTAGAGCCGTGATAGGTATTGGCTAAAAACATATATGAATAGCTGATTGCCCAAGCCTCCTTGGAAGTTTACAATCTTCATAACATTCTTATAGAAAGAGTAGGTTTTAATTATGCATCCTTCAATAGCGTACCTGTGTGACCAAAGTCTACTAAGCGAAGGTCGAAGATAAGGGTTGAATAGGCAGGTACTGAACCCGCAGATGCAGAACCATAACCCAACTGATAAGGGATGTAGACGGTCCAATGGTCACCTTTGTGCATTGACATTAAGGCTGTGGTAAAACCATCTACAAGACTTGTTGGTTTACCCTTATCGTCATATTTAAGTCCAATGCTGCTGTGATTAGGAATTGAGGTCTTTGCATTAAAGGTATTGCTTGACCATGACTTATCAAAGATAAGGCCTGATGTATAAGTTGTTGAGGGTATCAGTCGACCCATGTAGTGCATTGACACATCGTCAGTATATAATGGACTTGTTGTTCCATTACCAGCCTCTTCCACATGCGCAATGATATAATTCTCTGGGCTGTAAGTCAGCGCATTACCAGAAGTCTGCTTCTGGTTTTGGAAAGTATAATTAAGTATTATCTTCCAAGAAGTATCACCATTCTTGATTTTCTGCTGAGTAGTGGTGTAGAGGTTGTTCCAATAAGTGTCATTTTTCGATTGCCAATTAGCATATTCCTCAACAGTATTGTCCTTCTCTGAGCAAGAGGTAAGGAGGGTGGCAGAAAGTATCATTCCACCTATGCAGATGAGATTTGCTACACGACGAGTAAGGTTTTTAATTCTCTTTGTCATAGTCTTTTATTTGAATAGAAAAGGGATAGTAGGGTGGGAGTATGACCATCTTATAGAAAACTTCAATAGTCTATAAGTGTTAAACCCCGACTCTATTATCCCTTCTTTGTATTAGTCAATATCAATCTTCTTCAACAGAGCTGTGATAGAAACGCGGTCTTCGATAATCTCACGTAGCTTCTCAACTGGCACACGCTCCTGCTTCATAGAGTCACGATAACGCAGTGTAACTGTGTTGTCAGTCAGAGTGTCGCCATCAACTGTCACACAGAAAGGAGTACCAATAGCATCCTGACGACGATAACGCTTACCGATAGAATCCTTAGCCTCCATGTGTGTATTGAAGTGGAATTTAAGGCTGTTCACAATCTCCTGTGCTTTCTCTGGTAAACCATCTTTGTTAACCAGAGGAAGAACCGCACACTTTACAGGTGCTAATGGCTCTGGCAACTTCAGAACTACACGGCTTGAACCATTCTCTAAAGCCTCCTCTGTATAGCTGTGACACATAACAGAAAGGAACATACGGTCGACACCGATAGAGGTTTCTACTACGTATGGAGTATAGTTCTCATTGCGTTCTGGATCAAATACTTCACCTGACGGCCTGAGTACTTCTCATGCTGAGAGAGGTCGAAGTCGGTACGTGAGTGAATACCCTCAACCTCCTTGAAGCCGAATGGCATGTGGAACTCGATGTCGGTTGCAGCATTAGCATAGTGAGCTAACTTCTCGTGGTCGTGGTATCGATAATTCTCGTTACCCATACCAAGTCCCTCGTGCCAAGCCAAACGATGCTTCTTCCAGTACTCAAACCACTTCATCTCAGTTCCCGGCTGGCAGAAGAACTGCATCTCCATTTGTTCGAACTCACGCATACGGAAGACAAACTGACGAGCAACAATTTCGTTACGGAAGGCCTTACCAATCTGACAGATACCGAATGGCAATTTCATACGACCAGTCTTCTGAACATTGAGGAAGTTTACGAAGATACCCTGTGCTGTCTCTGGGCGGAGATAAATCTTACTTGCAGCCTCAGCAGAAGCACCCATCTCAGTAGAGAACATAAGGTTGAACTGACGAACGTCGGTCCAGTTAGTTGTACCGCTGATTGGGTCAACGATACCCTCGTCAAGAATAATCTGCTTCAAAGCCTCCAAGTCTGGTCCTTGCATAGCCTCAGCGTAACGAGCTTGAAGGTCATCACGTTTCTTCTGATTGTCAAGTACACGTGGATTGGTTTCACGGAATTTTGCTTCGTCGAAAGAGTCGCCAAACTTCTTAGCAGCCTTAGCCACTTCCTTCTCTATCTTCTCCTCGTACTTACCAATCTGGTCCTCAATGAGGTTGTCTGCACGATAACGTTTCTTAGAATCGCGGTTGTCAATCAATGGATCATTGAAAGCATCAACGTGACCACTGGCTTTCCACACTGTTGGGTGCATAAAGATAGAGGCATCGATACCAACAATATTGTTGTGCAGCAGTACCATTGACTGCCACCAATACTGTTTGATGTTGTTTTTCAGTTCGACACCGTTCTGACCATAGTCATAAACAGCTGCTAAACCATCATAAATATCACTACTTGGGAAGACGAAGCCATACTCTTTGCAGTGGCTCACAATCTTCTTGAAAACATCCTCTTGTGCCATAATAATCTATTTATACCTTAATTTTTGTCGCAAAGTTACGCTTTTTTAGTCGAATAAGAATAGGTTTACTGCGAAACTTTCGCCCAAATCGATTAATCATGAGGCAATCTTTCGATTTGGTTGATGTTATACTCACTCGTAAACAATGTCTTAGAATACAGTATTATGCTAACAATCATGACGTTTTCTTGTATTTTTTAACAAGCATATTGATGCCCAACACGAATGGTGTTAAGCCTTCGCACTATTGGTGCGGAGGCTGACTCCAATCATAAAGGAGACTTATCTGTTCAGATCATAACAACCGATTTGACTTGAAAAAATGCTATGGTGCAAGTGAAACAAGAGTAGGTGCAAGTTCCAAAACGAAGTGCAATAAAAGAGTGTCCCTCTCCGAGAGATGCAGACGTTCTCGATGCGTAGCGAGAGGTTGTCTGCATCTCTCGGAGAGGAAAAAGAAACAACCAGCAATACAAATAAAAAAAAGGAGACCGAAGTCTCCCAAAGATTAACTAACTTTGTATTGCAAATGTATCATCAATTAATCTCGGAGCAAAGGTCGCAAATTTTTGCCTTACTCCAAAAGAAAACAGCGAGAAAAGAAATTGCCGATATCGTCGGTATTAGTCAGTCAACACTCTCACGTGAAATCAAACGCAACAGCACGCCTTCTGGAAAGTATATCTGGACGAAGGCGCATGATATGGCTATGCAGCGCAGAAAGAACACGGTAACTAACGCCAAACTCTCCGACGAATTAGTCTGGAGAATTAAAGAATATATTACCAACGACCAGTGGTCTCCAAGACAAATATCAGGGTATCTGCGCATTAATGAGGGCATAGAGGTGTCCCACCAGTCCATCTATAACATCATCCACAATGACACAACAGGGAAGCTTGCAGAGCACACAAGACATAAGATGAAATACAGGCATCGTCCCAAAGGCGGACATCTTCCAATAAAGGACAGAGTGAGTATCCATGAAAGAAGTAAGGAAGTTGACGGGAAGAGATTTGGAGATTTTGAGATGGACTTAATCGTCGACCCTGCCCATCACGCCATACTCACAATAGTGGAGAAATCTACCAATATGTTGTTTATGCAGAAACTGCCATTTGGAAAACAGTCAACGCCTCTGGCAAAGGTGGTTAGGAAACTACTGCTGCCATACAAGAACAGCCTGAAGACAATTACAACAGATAACGGACCTGAATTTGCGGCACATAAGGACATCACCAAATACTTAGGCGTGCCCGTATACTTCGCTGACCCATATTGTTCATGGCAAAAGGGAGCTGTTGAGAATACAAACAAATTAATCAGGCAGTATATACCTAAAAAGGATTCGTTTGAGAACTATACGGACAAGAGAATTATGTCCATACAAAAGAAATTGAACGAAAGACCAAGAGAAAAATTAAACTTTTCTACTCCAAAGTGCGAGTTCTTTAAACACGTTTTGTAATTTTGCACTTGCTGGTTGACTCTGCGAGGTTGCAGAATGATACTCAGATCCTACACTTGAATAAGGTATAATTTGTCTGTTTATATTTTTTTTTGTATATTTGCAGTCTTATGAAGCTCACTACTTTAAGTGATAAAACAAGAATTATATGGATGACGAGATAAAAGACTTGGATGGACTTACTCTTGAGGAAGAAACTCAAGAGCAGGATTCCCATTCTGATTATAAACCTGCCGATAGATTTGATGCCTCTGCTGTGCATCACCTCTCTGGCATGTATAAAAACTGGTTTTTGGATTATGCCAGCTACGTAATCCTTGAGCGTGCTGTACCTCATATTGAGGATGGCCTGAAACCTGTGCAACGCCGTATACTCCATTCTATGAAACGAATGGATGATGGGCGATACAACAAGGTTGCGAATATTGTAGGTCACACAATGCAGTTTCACCCTCATGGCGATGCGTCTATCGGTGATGCTTTGGTACAGATGGGGCAGAAAGACTTGCTCATTGATATGCAAGGTAACTGGGGAAATATCCTCACTGGCGACCGTGCTGCTGCGCCACGCTACATCGAGGCGCGTTTGTCAAAGTTTGCCTTGGAGACGGTTTTTAATCCTAAGACAACAGAATGGCAACTTTCATACGACGGCAGAAACAAAGAGCCGATTACGCTTCCCGTAAAGTTCCCGCTGCTTCTGGCACAGGGTGCTGAGGGTATTGCTGTTGGCTTGTCATCCAAGATACTTCCACACAATCTCAACGACATCTGCGATGCAGCTATCAACTATCTGCGTGGTGAGGAATTCCATCTTTATCCAGACTTCCCAACAGGTGGTAGTATTGATGCTTCAAAGTATAATGATGGTCAGCGAGGCGGTGTGTTGAAGGTGCGTGCAAAAGTAGAGAAGCTTGATAATAAGACCCTCGTCATCCGTGAGGTCCCTTTCACTAAGACTGCCAACACACTCCAAGAGTCCATTACTAAGGCTGTTGAGAAGGGTAAGTTGAAGATACGCCGAGTAGAAGATATGACAGCTTCGGAGGTGGAGATTCAACTTCATCTCACACCGGGAACGTCAAGCGATAAGACTATTGATGCCCTCTATGCTTTCACTGATTGCGAGATAAACATTTCGCCAAACTGTTGTGTCATCCGGGATAACAAGCCGGAGTTCCTCACTGTGTCTGATGTATTACGCAATTCTGCCGAACATACGAAGGCTTTATTGAAGTTAGAGTTAGAGATACGCAAGCATGAATTGGAGGAACAGTTGTTCTATAACTCTCTGGAACGTATCTTCATTGAGGAGCGCATCTATAAGGAGCGCAAATTCGAGACGGCTAAGGATATTGATGAGGTTGTTGTTTTCGTCGACTCAAAGCTTGAACCTTACAAGAAGACCTTTATCCGTGAGGTGACACGTGACGACATCATCCGACTTTTGGAAATCAAGATGCAGCGCATCCTGAAGTTCAACAAGGACAAGGCTGATGAACTTATCCAGAAGATAAAGACTGAGATTGCCGAGATCGACAAGGACCTTAGCGAGATGGTTCGCGTCACTATCGAGTGGTTCACACACCTGAAAGAGAAGTACGGAAGCGACCATCCACGTCGTACAGAGATTAAGAGTTTCGACACGATTGTTGCTGCTAAGGTGGTAGATGCCAACGAGAAGTTATATATCGACCGTCAGGAAGGTTTCATCGGTACAGGTCTTAAGAAGGCAGAGTTTGTTCAGAATTGTTCAGACCTCGATGATGTAATTATTTTCTATCGTGACGGAAAGTATAAGGTTATTCGAATTGCCGACAAGGTGTTTGTGGGTAAGGGTGTTCTCCACGTACAAGTGTTTAAGAAGAATGATAAACGAACAATTTATAATGTGGTTTATCGTGACGGAAAGACAGGACCTTATTATATCAAACGCTTCAACGTGACATCTGTCACACGTGACAAGGAGTATGATGTTACTCTTGGTACGGCGGGTTCTAAGATTAATTATTTCACAGCCAATCCTAATGGTGAGGCTGAGTTGATTAAGATAACGCTTGATCCGAAGTCAGATAAGAAGAAGCAAAACATCTTTATGGAGCGTGACTTTGCTGGTATTCTGATTAAGGGACGTGCTGCAAAAGGTAATCTGCTGACGAAGGAGAGTATTCATCGCATTTCATTGAAGAGTCATGGACACTCTACTTTGGGTGGACGTAAGGTGTGGTTCGACCCAGATGTCAATCGTATCAACTACGAGGAACATGGTTATTATATCGGAGAGTTTCAGATCAAGATAATATCCTCGTGATATTAAAGAATGGCGAGTTCTATATTACTAACTTTGATGCTTCTAATCATTATGAAGAGAACATTCTTCGCATTGAGAAATTTGATGCTGATAAGGTGTGGACTGCTGTTGTTTTTGATGCTGATAATCAAGGTTATCCGTACTTAAAACGATTCCAGATGGAAGCAAGTAAGCGTCATCAAAACTTCATAGGAGATAATCCAGAGTCAAAAATGGTAGTCTTGACAGATGTGGTGTTTCCTCGTATACAGATTAGCTATGGTGGTGTAGATGCTGCACGAGGTGCTGAGGAGGTTGATGCTGAACAATTTGTTGGTGTGAAAGGATTTAAGGCAAAGGGTAAGCGATTGACAACATGGGTGGTTGATAAGATTGAAGAATTAGAACCAACACGCTTCCAAGAAGAGGAGAAAGCTGAGGATGGCTCTAATGAGGATGACGTGCAGAAAGAGAAGTCGACAGACGCGGCAAAGGAGGAAAACCTTGATCCAGATGCAGGTAAATCCCAACAGCAAGTAATTGATGAAATTACTGGTCAGTTGAGTCTCTTCGATAATGAATAGGATATATAACGAATAAGAAGTAGAGAATGGATGTACCATTAGGACATCCCCTCGCTCAAATTTTTATTCTAAATTCTTAGTATGCAGTGAGATAAAGAGTTGCTATCATCAACTGTTCAGTATACGCTCATATTGATATTTCATATTATGCCTATGAACTTAATGAGGTCCTTGTTTAGTCGTGTTTTAATTTCAGCAGTCAGCCTTTTTGCGTTATCGACAGCTGTTATCGCACAGGACACCCTGCGTAGTAAAAAGATAATTACTAATAGCCAGATGTTGGGAATAGGTGCGGTAAACACGCTCGACACCTATTTGTCACCCGAAGAATATAAGGGTACTGAGTTGCGTTATATTGTTCATTCAGTACGTGAGAATGGGGGTAAGCTTTCAAGAGAACTTCTACACCAAGTGCAACTATTCTCGACACATAATCAAAAAGGGAGTAATAACGAGTTAGGGGGCTTTTATAACTTTCAGTATAATTGGCAATATGGTGTGGGGAAGTGGAAGTTCAACAAGAGTGAATTAGTTCTAAAAGTAGGTGGTGGAATTGACTCTCGAATTGGTTTTCTCTATCATTTGACTAATTCTAACAATCCTGCACAGGCTTATGTACAGCTGAATATTGCATCAAATGCTATTGCAGCTTATCGTTTTCGTCTTTTAAGGATTCCTTTTCAGTTGCGTTATGAGGTGCAGACACCACTACTTGGATTAATGTTCTCGCCCAATTACGGACAGAGTTATTTTGAAATTTTTACTCGTGGTAACTATGATCATAATCTTGTTGTCACAAATCCGTTGTCTGTTCCGTCGCTCCGTCATTTGTTTACGGTCGATGTCACGTTCTGTCATATGACCTTGCGTGTTGGTTATCTTGGTGATTATCAACAAGCAAAGGTTAATCAACTTCGTCAGCACGTGTGGAGTAACCTCTTCGTGGTGGGTGTCGTTCGTAAGTTTTCAATCAATAAGTTCATTCCATGAGAAAGTTATGTCAACCCTTGCTATACTTGTTTGTTTCGGCACTGATTATGTTCAGTATTATGACAGGTTGTGTTACCAATGAACAGTTGCCTGATAGTCCACAAGGAAATTTTGAGGCATTATGGAGAATACTTGATGAGCATTATTGCTTCTTTTCTCAGAAGGGAATAGACTGGCAGGAGGTGCACAGCCGCTATGCACGTCAGTTCGACAACTCTATGACGTCAAAGCAACAGTTTGAAGTAATGGTTAATATGCTTTCAGAACTAAGAGATGGACACGTGAATTTGTACACCTCTTTCAATATAGGACGCTATTGGTCATGGCATGAGAATTACCCAAAAAATTATTCAGACTCACTACAACGACATTATTTAAGGACCGATTATCTCATTGCAAGTGGTTTAGATTATACGGTTTTGGATGATAATGTCGGTTATATTCGATGTGAAACATTCCAGAAAGCTATTGGTGAAGGAAATTTGGATGAAATTCTTATTCATTTACAACCATGCAATGGACTGATTGTTGACGTGCGTAATAACGGAGGTGGTAATATTACAAGTGCTGAAATGTTGGCATCTCGCTTCACGAACAAGGAATTACTTGTTGGTTATATGCAGCATAAGACGGGAAAGGACATAACGATTTCTCTTCGTTACAACCGTTGTATCTCAAACCCGGGAAGGGTGTTCGCTGGCAGAAGTCTGTTGTGGTCTTAACGAATCGTAGTGTCTTTTCTGCTGCTAATGAGTTTGTTAACTTTATGAAATGTTGCCCGAATGTTATTGTTGTGGGCGATCGCACAGGTGGCGGAGCCGGTATGCCTTTCTCCTCTGAACTCCCTAATGGCTGGTCAGTACGTTTCTCTGCATGTCCGATGTACGATCGTGATAAGCGCATGACAGAGTTTGGCATTGAACCAGATTATAAGGTTTCTCTTACTTCAGAGGACCTTTTACGAAATAAGGATACGATTATAGAGTTTGCAAGAAAGTTAATAAATACTTCTCCTAATCTCAATCCCTCTAATTAAAGAGGGACTGGAAAGGATTAGAAGAAGTCCTGAGACTAAATTTTACCTTGCTTTATCTCGTCAAATAGGAGTTTATTGCCAACTTTAATAACCTTTATCTTATTGGTAGATTTTATTCCCATGTCAAAGAAGGTGTATTGATACCAATTGTTGCCAAGGCTTACAACTCGCAAAACCTTGTGTTCATCTGTCGGTCCATCTTGAACTCCCGAACGGAACAGCCAGACAGCGTATGCATCTGGAACTGGGTCATATTCATACGCATCCCTCAACACTTTTAGTAACTTCTTCGTACAATGACGCTTTAAGTATGAGGTGTTCTCATAGCTTGTTGTGTTGTACATAGTTGTAATGAGCGAAATAGCTGCACGTTCATCCTTACTCAATTTCTTGTTAGTAGGAGTAGCCTTGACGGATATTGTCTTCTGGTTTGTTACTATGGTAGTCTTAGCTGCACCATTATAGAAGACGGAAGCTGACGCATACATCGCTCCCATACATAAAACTGCTAATAAAGTCTTTCTCATTTTCAGTTGTTAGTTGGATTAATGATAAATATTATTCAAGTCATAGTTGGAGATGTATAAGTCCGCTTCTCTCTTTTCGTTATTCTCAACAACATTTAGAGTTCAAAACGATGTCTTATTAATACTGCCAAATAATGTTCACAAAGATACAATATTATGGTCTATTGTCAAAAATCGTAATGTTTTTTTGTAAAATTAATATGCGGTGCGTGGATAACAGAAAAGATATTCCCAAATATTTGGTTATATCCAAAACATTCTGTATCTTTGCACTCGTTATGCGCCTGTGGCGGAATTGGTAGACGCGCTAGACTTAGGATCTAGTAACTCACGTTGTGCAGGTTCGAGTCCTGTTAGGCGCACAGAAAAGATCCAGATGATTATAATTAATTATCTGGTTCTTTCTTTTATAAAACCTAATTCAATCCGAGATGGTATATAAACAAAGCCTTCAGGAGTGGATAGACAGTTTTCAGACAGCTGATGTTCACACTACCGACCGCCACATTACAGACTGCTCAAAACTGGAGATGTCCAAAAAAGAATGGATAAAGAAGGGCTTTCTTATAGCTGAAAGCTGTATTGAATATATCAGGAGTACAGACTATCGCATATTCGTTTACATTGGTTTTGCCCTGAAAAACAGACGTAAACCTTTTATTCCAGACACATTAAGTTTAGGAACAATGGATAAATGGACGCCTCCTTTCATCATCCTTTCCAAGACGAGAATGGAAAATGAAGAAAGCTATACTACCTCCGACATACTCAGCAAAAGCCTACAAAGAAAAGTATTCTATTGGCAATATAAAGATAAAGGACTATATCTTTCAAATGTCTATATTGCTATAGAAAAGCCAAAAGCATAAAAACTTACCCCTCTATGAGTAAGAAAAACCACTACTATCGTTTATCTTAAACAAAACAGACAGGTCCTAAAAGCTCATCCGTTGACCTTAGCCAAGAGGCTATAGTCTAACACGGACCCTTTAGGACCTGCCTTATTTATTTAGAACTTGTAAGCTACACCTACACCAAGTACCAACTGGTTGTAGCTGTTAACAATCTGCCACTTAGCTTCTGCATTTACACTTACATTGTCAGTAAGTGCATACTCAACACCACCACCGAGGTTGACAGCAAGACGCCCATCTGTACCTTCAACATCAGCAATACCTTGGATATTCATACTTGTATGACCAGTTTGTATAGCCAAGACCTGCAAGAGGATATACCTTAACTTTATTTGCTACATCAAAGAGATAGTGAACATTTGCATTAATATCCCACATAGTTAGTCCCTTATTTTTGAAGAAGTAGTCAAAAGAAGCATCACCTCTCAGCTGATCAGTGAAGTAGTACTGACCCTTAACACCAAGACCGAAACTGTTAGTCTCTGAACCGAATACAAGCTGTGCATCAATTGCCTTATCGCCTGCCCGTGCTGAAGCTGAAAGGCTCATAACGGCAGCACATACTAAAAAGTAATAATTTTTTTCATTTCAATTTATTTTTTTATGTTAAAAAAAGTTCATTTAATCGAGGACGTAGACAAAGAAAAAGATTGTAAGACCTAACAATTTCTTTCATTTGATTTAGTTGAATTATTAAAATCAAGAAGATGTCCAAACATGAATAAAAAAATATCTTTTTAGATATTATCTCTAACAATTTTTTTAGTTTCAAATTATATCCACGAAGCACTAACCACTATGCTCATATACACCTTATTTCAGCCTATATACATAGGGAAATGCTTAAATATCAGGTGCAAATATAGACAAAATACTTTTAACATCAAAGAAAAACAGCACAAAACTTACGAAAATGAGAATAATAAAGAGCATACACTACGTATTTGGGGGACAAATAAACAAAAAACTCTTTTAGTCTTTTTACACCCAACTTATGAATAAGCCCAAAATACCAAACAACTTTAATAAGTCTCAAACCTATTCAAAATTCATAAGAATACAAAACTCCTGACGCTATATATTGAGTCAGGAGAAAAGGTATAAAAATGCAGTTTAACCCAAACTTTTAACAAAAAGGGGATTAATCATCGTCTTCGTCATCATATTCAGGCTCTGCCCACTCCACACGTGCACCATAGGAAAGCGTTTGATTCTTCTTTCCAGTGCGAGCATTACGTGTACTGGTAGGAACAAAGCGACACTTCACATTCTTTATGTGTTTTTTGATATCAAAATCGTCGGGATTGTCAACAGGTTCGCTTTCAACGGTAAGGTGAAAGCGTCCCAGCCCTTCGAGTACCACCGTTTCTCCTTGACGAAGACGATAAGAAATTTCATCTACCAGGGCGATGACGAGTCCTCGCACATCACCACGTGAGAAAGAAGTGTTTTCCTGAATAGAGTCTGCAAGGTTGTCAGTTGTAGCAACACCTGTACTGACTGTACGTGCATACCATTTTCCGGCACCTTTCTTGTCTTTAAATTTACTCTGTTCTAATCTTATTTCTATTGACATGTTGTGTTGATTAAAATTTTGGTGCAAATATAATCAAAATAAATAGTATTCACAAGGTAAAATAAACTATTTTTATATAAGCTGATTAATTAATCCCAAATAAGTTTATATTCATATTCTCAATCCGGATATTTGGTAAAACTATGTATTGAAATGTATTTCCCTCACAATATCTTATTTTTTTCTTTAATTTATTGTTGTATTATTTCTTTACTTTAGTGTTTTCTTTTGCGTATCAGGCAAAGGGTTCAATAAGTTTGCTTTGCAAAAGTTACATCCGCAAGGTACGCTCTTCTTTGTATTCCCACAGAAGGCAATCGCTTTCAATGCAACCACAGTAAAGGGAGTTTCGTTTGACTTTACCCTATTGTCGGCTAATTCTTACGTAACTTTTTTATTTACATTGAAATCAGACAGTGCAATAAAGGTGGATAGTATTGCTATTGGAACAGAGGGTAAGCAAGTAATGTTAAGTAAACCTATTGAGCTGTTTAGAGATGTCAAAGGTAGTAAGCGAATACTGCGGTTAGAATCAACTTTTGATAAGACATTATGGCAGGAAGTATTTTCTAATCAAAACACACCTTTGCTTATTTATTACTTATCGAATGGGGCAAAAGCAATTTTCCAATTTCTTTATGATAAGCAGGTTAGGGAGAATTATGCTATGTTGTTCGAGTTGATAAATGCAAGTAAATAATCATTTATGTTGCAGTTGCATCAGGTATGCATTACATGACGTTGTTTGTTTCACCTTCGTGTCATCTTGAAGTGAGGTAGTATATATAAATAAGGTGGAAAAAGAATAATCGATATAACTTGTCACTATCACGTGACAGAATTTCAATAATATTAGATTGATAAGGGTAATGAGATTTTTGAACGAATAATGTATGTTATTCATCAGCTAATTTACAATATGATGGTATTAATAACTCTCAAAATGGTGTTAAAGGCCTTTTTTGAGGACAAAAAGTTATTTTTTTATGAAAACATGCCATTTGTTTCAAAAAAAAGTGTACCTTTGCAACTCGAATATAAATAAGTCGCTAAAAATTAATAGTATTAATATTAGAATTTATGAAAAAGTTTTTGATTGCATTGTCAGTGCTCGCTATGGGCATCACAAGTGCACAAGCTCAGGTAGCTTATGAAAAGGCTAAGGCATTTGACAACGTTTACCTCGGTGTAGAGGGTGGTGCTATGACTCCTCTTAACTTTAGTCACATGACTCCTCTTAACGCAGCAGCAGGTTTGAAGGTAGGTAAGCAGTTTAGTCCAGTTTATGGTGCAAACCTCGAAGGTCTTGCATTCTTTGGTGATAACCGTTGGGAGACAGGTTCTTTGGGTTACTCTAATAGTCATACTCTTGTACGTGGCGTAAACCTCGGTTTGAATGGTACAATCAACTTCACAAACCTCTTCTGTGGTTATAATCCAGAGCGTCGTTTTGAAGTAGGTACAGAGGCTGGTATTGGTTACTGGATTACTTTTGGTGACAACAAAATTATCAGCAAAGATAATTATGGTGATGATACTGAGTTGACAGCTAAGACTGGTCTTACTTTCGCTTATAGCTTTGGTGAGAAGAAGGCATGTCAGCTTTATGTAGAGCCAGCAATTCTCTGGAACCTTACACATGGTCCTGGTGATGCTATTCAATTCGGCAATCAGGCAGCTCAGCTTGGTCTTTTCGTAGGTGTTAACTACAAGTTCAAGACTTCTAACGGTACACACAACTTCAAGGTTTGGAACGTTGGTGAGTTGAATGATGAGATTAACTCTCTCCGCGATCAGCTTAATGCTAAGCCAAAGGAAGTTATTAAGGAGGTTGTTAAGGAGGTTGTTAAGGAAGTTCCAGCTGCTCCACAGACAATCGCTTTCGATAACTTGGTATTCGTTAAGTTTGAGGTAGATAAATTCTATCTTAGCAAGGAGGCTATGGCTTCTCTTGACGCTATCAAGCCAGGTCGTCATGTAACTGTTGTTGGTACAGCTTCACCAGAGGGATCTAAGGATAGAAACCAGTGGCTTTCTGAAAATCGTGCTAACGTAGTAGCTAAGTATCTTCAGGCACGTGGTGTTATTGTAGATGAGACTGTTGCTAAGGGTGTTGAAAGTGTAACTTCTAACCGTCTTGCAGTTGTTTACGTAAAGTAAATTAGACTCTCATTTAACTGGCTTACAATAAGTTGGTTACAAAATATAAACAGGGGCAGATCTTTGAGATTTGTCCCTGTTTTCATGTTAATATTCCTATCGTTTTATAATGATTTATTATAATTTTTCTGCAAAGAGGATAATCCTTGAAAAGTTTGATAGCCATCAATAAATAGAAAAATAACGCAATACCTTTCTGTTTTTATTTTGTTCTTTAATCATTTTAGCGTACCTTTGCATAGTTTTTTTCATGTTTTTCAATAATGTCAAAGGAAAATAGATTTGACCTTTTTAAATAAGATACAGTCACCTGCAGACTTGCGTAATTTATCATTGGATGAATTACCAAGGTTATGTCAGCAGTTACGAGAAGATATTATAGAGGAGGTTGCTGTTAATCCAGGCCATCTTGGTTCAAGTTTAGGTGCGACCGAGATAACCGTTGCCTGCCATTATGTATTTAATACTCCAGAAGATCGTATTGTATGGGATGTTGGTCATCAGGCATACGGACATAAGATTCTAACGGGACGTCGTGATAGCTTTTGTAATAATCGTAAGTTAGGAGGATTAATGCCGTTCCCTTCTCCTCTTGAGAGTGAATATGATACGTTTACTTGCGGTCATGCTTCTAATTCAATTTCTGCAGCCTTAGGTATGGCGGTGGCTTCCGAGCTAACGGGGCAAAAACGTCATGTTGTTGCGATTATAGGAGATGGTGCAATGAGCGGAGGCTTAGCTTTTGAAGGTCTAAACAATGTGTCCAGTCAACCAAACGATTTACTTATCATTCTGAATGATAATGATATGTCAATTGATAGGGCAGTGGGTGGCATGGAGCAATACCTTTTAAAGCTCGATACCAATGAAACTTATAATCGTTTACGTTTTAAAGCTTCACGATGGTTACACGAGAAGGGTATATTGAACGATGAGCGTCGTAAGGCTTATTGCGATTTAACAATGCTCTTAAGTCAGCTTTGTCGCATCAGCAGAATATGTTTGAAGGAATGAACATTCGTTACTTCGGCCCTTTTGACGGTAATAATGTTGCAGAATTGGTTCGTATCCTTGGTCAATTGAAGGACATGAAGGGTCCGAAGCTACTACACTTGCATACAAAGAAAGGAAAGGGTTATAAACCGGCAGAAAAGAGTGCAACCGTTTGGCACGCTCCGGGTAAGTTTGACCCAGAAACAGGTAAGCGTATTGTACAGGATAATAGTAATGAACCACCTCGTTTTCAGGATGTTTTTGGAAAAACATTGTTAGAACTTGCAGAACAAAATCCTCGAATTGTAGGTGTCACACCGGCAATGCCTACAGGATGTTCAATGAATATAATGATGGCTGCTATGCCTAATCGTACTTTTGATGTTGGTATTGCAGAGGCACATGCCGTAACATTCTCTGCGGGTATGGCAAAGGACGGATTGCATCCTTTCTGCAATATTTATAGTGCATTCTCACAACGTGCATACGATAGTATTATACATGATGCTGCAATACTTAATCTTCCTGTCGTCTTATGCTTAGACAGAGCAGGCTTAGTGGGTGAAGATGGAGCCACGCATCATGGTGCTTTTGATATGGCTTTCTTGCGCCCTATTCCTAATTTAACAATTGCTTCCCCAATGGATGAACGGGAACTTCGCAGACTGATGTATACTGCCCAATTGCCAGAAAAGGGAACTTTTGTAATACGTTATCCTCGAGGTAGTGGTGTCTTGACAGACTGGAGATGTTCGTTTAAGGAAATAGAGGTCGGAACTGGTCGTCGTTTACGTGATGGAAGTGATATTGCTGTGTTGAGTATCGGCCCAATTGGTAATGATGTTGAAAAGGCTATTCAGTTGATAGAAGATGATTTCCAATCAACAGAGAAAGGAAGTTGTCCATCTGTTGCACATTACGATATGCGCTTCTTAAAGCCGTTAGATGATAAACTGCTTATGGAAGTGGCCAGTCGTTTCTCACGCATCATAACAATAGAAGATGGTGTTCGCAACGGCGGATTAGGCACTGCTATCACAGAGTGGATGAGCGACCATGGCTATTCTCCGGAGATTATTCGTATGGGTATGCCTGACAATTTCATAGAGCAGGGAACGGTACAGCAGTTACGCGAAATCTGTGGAATAGATATTGAAAGTATAAAAAAACAGCTAATAAAGACAAATTGATAGCTTAGTCTTTATCTACCATATATAATTCAAAGAAAAAGAATTTTGAAATGAAAATCATCATATCAGGAGCATACGCTATAGGAACTTATTTGGCAAAATTGCTATCGCGTAATATGCAGGATATTGTGTTAATGGATGAAAATGCCGAAAATCTTGAGAAAATCAGCAGTGAATATGATTTGCTCACGATGGAATGTTCTGCTACAAATATTAAAGGATTAAAAGAAGCAGGTGTCGAACATGCTGACCTGTTTATTGCAGTTACACCAAGCGAGTCGAGCAATATTACAGCCTGTGTTATGGCTCATCAGTTAGGTGCAAAGAAAACGGTTGCACGTGTAGACAACCCTGAATACGTCGAAGAACATAATAAGGAGTTGTTTCGAAAGATGGGAGTTAATGATATTATCTATCCTGAAATTCTGGCAGCAAAGGATATTATCAATGGATTAAAAATGTCATGGGTACGTCAGCGTTGGGATGTGTATGATGGTGCTTTGGTGATGTTAGGTATTAAGTTACGTGAAACCTGTGAGATACTTAATCGTCCTTTGAAGGATATATGTGGTCCAGACGACCCATATCATGTGGTTGCTATCAAACGAGGAAATGAGACAATTATCCCTGGTGGTAATGATACGTTGCAATTATATGATTTGGCTTATTTCATGACTACAAACAGTACATTCCGTATATTCGAAAGATAGTAGGTAAGGAACAATACGTTGATGTTCAAAATGTTATTTTTATGGGTGGCGGTAAGACTGCTGCACGTGCCGTAAAGATGTTACCCGAATATATGAATGCGAAGATTATTGAGCAGAACCCTGCTCGATGTGAGGTACTTAATGACATATTTAACGAGGACAGACTCGTTATTAATGGGGATGGTCGTGATATTGGTCTATTGCAAGAAGAAGGAATTCGTCATACGCAAGCCTTTGTTGCTTTAACTTCAAATGCTGAAACAAATATTCTGGCTTGTCTGACTGCAAAACGATTGGGAGTACGCAAAACGGTAGCATCGGTGGAGAACTTTGATTATGTTGGGACTGCGGATGGTCTCGATATCGGAACGATTATTAATAAAAAGGCACTTGCTGCCAGCCATATCTATCAGATGATGCTTGATGCAAATGTTGCAAACGTGAAATTCCTCATGTCTATAAATGCTGATGTTGCTGAATTTGTGGCAAGTAACGATGCTAAGATTACTCGAAAGGTAGTAAGAGAACTTAATCTGCCAAAGGGTGTGACTATTGGAGGACTTGTAAGAAATGGTAGTGGTATGCTTGTTTCTGGTAATACTCAGATTGAAGCAGGAGACTCTGTTGTAGTTTTCTGTTACAATGTTGATATGAAAAAGGTGGAAAAATTATTTATTTAACCATGCTTAATCTGAAACTTATTTCCAAGATTCTTGGTTCTTTATTATGGATAGAGGGTGTGCTGATGATTAGCTGCCTATTTGTGTCTTTGCTATATTATGGTGATGATATAATACCTTTTGTTTGGAGTATTCTGATAACAATAGGAACTGGTGTTATCTTTCGCTTATTAGGTCGTCATGCTGACAATCTCTTAGGTCGTCGTGATGCTTATTTTGTTGTAACATTTTCATGGATATTCTTTACTCTTTCGGCACGTTACCCTTTATGCTTAGTGGATATATAGGGAGTTTTACTGATGCATTCTTTGAGGCTATGTCTGGTTTTACGACAACTGGTGCAACGATTATAGATTATCCTGAAAAACTTCCGAAGGGACTTCTTTTTTGGCGTTCTCTTACGCAATGGATAGGAGGATTAGGGATAGTATTCTTCACTGTTGCTATTCTTCCTTCAATGATGGGTGGTTCAGTAAAGGTGTTTGCTGCTGAGGCAACGGGACCAATTAAAAGTAAGTTACATCCACGATTGAGTACAAGTGCAAAATGGATATGGATTGTATATTTAGTCTTGACTATTGCTTGCATTCTGTCTTATAAGTTATGTGGCATGGGTTGGTTTGATGCTTTCAATTATTCGATGACCAGTACTGCAACGGGTGGTTTTTCAACAGAGAGTGGTTCTATCACAACATTTCATTCTCCTGCTGAGGAGTATGTTTGTGCATTATTCTGTTTCCTTTCTGGTGTAAACTTTACGCTGCTATATGCCTCTGTAATAGGAATGGATATTAAGAAGTTACTAAAGAATAGCGAGTTCCGATTCTATACTATTATGGTTTTATCGTTTGTTATCTTCATAGCATTTGAACTTGTCTATCGCAACAATTATGATATTGAACATGCTATCAGAAGTGCACTTTTTCAAGTGATTTCTTTTATAACAACAACAGGACTTTTTAGTGATGATGCTGGTAAATGGCCCCACGTTACTTGGGTTGTTTTAGCTGCTTGTATGTTCTTCGGAGGTTGTTCTGGTTCTACCAGTGGTGGTATCAAGAGTATCCGTGGAGTGATGCTGTTGAAAGTAGTGCGCAATGAATTTCGTCAGATTCTGCATCTAATGCTGTTCTTCCAATGAAGGTTGATGGTGTGAATATTCCACAATCAAAGCGTGTAACACTTTTAGGATTTATAGGGCTTTATCTAATCTTGATACTCTTTTGTGCTTTTACGATGATTGCCTTTGGTATAGATAACACGAACGCTATTACGATTACATTAAGTTCTTTAGGTAATGTTGGTCCTACTTTGGGTATGGAGATTGGTCCTACGATGTCATGGGTACAACTGCCTATCTTTGCAAAATGGATTTGCTCTTTCCTCATGCTTGTTGGTCGTCTGGAGCTTTTTACAGTCTTGGTGTTATTCTCACCAGCTTTCTGGAAGGAAAACTAAGGTTCTATCTATGCTACTTTGTGTTAGTTGGACTGTTTGGTTTCTATAACCAATGCAATTAGAAATGGTGTCTTATGTTTAGCAAGATTTCTCTTTTTATGAAAACTATCATCGGTATTGTAATAACTCTCTTTGTGTCAGCAGAATGTTTTGCAACACAACATAAGAGAGATATACTTACAGACTCTATATTGCAAGTCGTAGATAGTAATGTGACCGTAGAGGCTAATGCGGACAATGTACATATAAATACATCTTCTGCTTCAAACATAGAGAAGGAGTTGAGTTGTAAAAATGAAGTTGAGGCGGTGAAGGCTTCATTAATGACACATAGCCTAAAAACCGACATGACTTGGTATAGTCTTCCATGGCTTGCTACGGGTATAGCTTTACGACACGAACGGAAACAAATAAAAAGTATACGACAGAAATTTCAGTATGATTTTCATAATGAAACGGATGACTATTTACAATATTCTCCCCTCCTTCTGTCTACGGGTTTGAAAATTGCAGGTGTTGAAGGACGTAGTAACTGGGGCAGATATTTAGTTAGTGCGTCTGCATCTTATGCAGTTATGGCTTTGCTGGTAAATAGTATAAAATATTCTGTGCGTGAGCAACGTCCTGACGGCTCTTCTTACAATTCTTTTCCTTCTGGGCATACAGCTACTGCTTTTGCTGCTGCAACAATATTACATAAAGAATATGGATTGACACGTAGTCCGTGGTATAGTGTCGGTGGTTATCTTCTTGCTACTGCCACAGGTTGTATGCGCGTTTTGAATAATAGGCATTGGGTTAGCGACACCTTTATGGGGGCTGGTATTGGTATATTATCTACGGAGTTGGGATATACTATTGGTGATTTAGTTTTCAAACAAAAAGGTTTACAGCGTCCTAATCTTATGAACACAGCCTTCTTCAGTAATCAACCCTCTTTTTTTAGTGTACAAATAGGAGTAGGTTTGGGAGAACAGAATTTTAATGTGATGAAAGGAAATGAAGTCTTACAGGAAGACTTTGAGAGGTATAGAATAAGAACCTTGAAATTATCTCGTGCCTTATCAGTAGGAAGCGAAGGGGCTTTCTTTTTTAATCAGCACATTGGAGTTGGAGGTAGATTGCGTGTCGTTTCACGTAATGTCAAAAATTGGTCTGATCTTGCACAATATTCGATATATGACTTTAAGATGTCTATACCACGGGTTAAAGAAGTCGTTGATGATTATTCACTAACAGTGGAATCTAATCACATGGCAGAGTTCTCTGCTTCTGGTGGATTATATCTAAACATTCCTCTTTCCCGTTATTTGTCATTAGGATCAAAACTTCTTCTTGGAAGGAGTTATGTACAAGGTGTGAAAATAACGGCTGAGGTTAGTGGACATCAACGTGACCTTGATTTCTCGATTAAAAAGAATGGTGGAAAGGAAGATTTGTTTGTAATGTGTTAGGTGATAAAGAAGATAATGGTAAGGCTTACGCCACTTCATGGGACTTTCTTAGCATTTCGGCTAATAATGCTTTTACCATTGGAACAGGCCTTTCTTTTAACTATGCCTATAAGTCGCTTATGGCATGGCGTTTATTCCTTGATTATGACTTTTGTTGTCGTACTTATTTTACGCATTATGATCCTTCTGCCTTTCTAAAGGATGCTGCACGTAACGTTAGTTTCGAAGGGAACTCTGTTCTTAACCCTGATAGATACGTGACACCTCATGTTAAATCTTTGAAACAAAACATGTCGCAGTTTATATTAGGAACTGCTTTTTCAATAACATTTTGACACTCGTTTCATAGGAATATTTCCTCCACTCTGCCATTCTGTCAGTCTGTCTCTGTTGGCACATCATTTGTCTAATAATAGGCAAATGCGCTGTCAATAGTAGATATCATTGTCTGATAGTTTTGCAATAGACTGCGCTAATAGTAGAACAAGAAATAATAATAAAATAAAGATATACAATTATGGGAAAGATTATTGGAATTGACTTAGGAACAACAAACTCTTGTGTTGCTGTATTTGAAGGTAATGAGCCTGTAGTAATCGCTAATAGCGAGGGTAAGCGTACTACACCTTCTGTCGTGGGCTTCGTTGAAGGCGGCGAGCGTAAGGTGGGTGATCCTGCTAAGCGTCAGGCTATCACCAACCCAGAGAAGACAGTTTACTCTGTTAAGCGTTTCATGGGTGAGACTTACGAGCAGTGCCAGAAAGAGGTTGAGCGTGTTCCGTTCAAGGTTGTTAATGAGGGTGGTTATCCACGTGTTCAGATTGACGACCGTAAATATACTCCACAGGAGATTTCTGCAATGGTATTGCAGAAGATGAAGAAGACCGCTGAGGATTACCTCGGTCAGGAGGTGACAGATGCAGTTATCACCGTACCAGCATACTTCTCTGACTCACAGCGTCAGGCAACTAAGGAGGCTGGTCAGATTGCTGGTCTTAACGTACAGCGTATCGTGAATGAGCCTACTGCCGCAGCGCTTGCATACGGTGTTGATAAGGCTAATAAGGACATGAAGATTGCTGTGTTCGACCTTGGTGGTGGTACGTTTGATATTTCTATCCTTGAGTTCGGTGGTGGTGTGTTCGAGGTACTTTCTACAAATGGTGATACTCACCTTGGTGGTGACGACTTCGATCAGGTAATTATCGACTGGCTCGCTGATGGCTTCAAGTCTGAGGAGGGTATCGACTTGAGAAAGGACCCAATGGCTATGCAGCGTTTGAAGGAGGCTGCTGAGAAAGCTAAGATTGAGCTTTCAAGCTCTTCTTCTACCGAGATTAACTTGCCATACATCACTGCTGAGGGCGGTGTTCCAAAGCACTTGGTTAAGACCTTGACCCGTTCACAGTTTGAGCAGTTGGCACACAACCTCATTCAGGCTTGTCTCGTTCCTTGCCAGAACGCTATCCGTGACGCTAAGTTGCAGACATCAGATATCGATGAGGTTATCCTCGTAGGTGGTTCAAGCCGTATCCCTGCTGTGCAGACATTGGTAAAGAATTACTTTGGCAAGGAGCCTTCAAAGGGTGTTAACCCTGATGAGGTGGTTGCTGTTGGTGCAGCTATTCAGGGTGCTATCCTTAATAAGGAGAGCGGTGTGGGTGACATCGTATTGCTCGACGTAACTCCTCTTACCCTCGGTATTGAGACAATGGGTGGTGTGATGACAAAGCTCATCGAGGCTAACTCTACTATCCCTTGCAAGAAGAGCGAGGTGTTCTCTACCGCAGCTGATAACCAGACAGAGGTTACTATCCACGTTCTGCAGGGTGAGCGTCCAATGGCAGCACAGAACAAGTCTATCGGTCAGTTCAACCTGACAGGTATTGCTCCAGCTCGTCGTGGTGTGCCACAGATTGAGGTAACATTCGACATTGATGCCAACGGTATCCTCAACGTATCAGCTAAGGACAAGGCAACAGGTAAGGAGCAGAGCATCCGCATCGAGGCTTCAAGTGGTTTGAGCGAGGAGGAAATCAACCGTATGAAGGCTGAGGCTGAGCAGAACGCAGCAGCCGACAAGGCAGAGCGTGAGAAGATTGACAAGCTGAATCAGGCTGACTCAATGATCTTCACCACCGAGAACTTCTTGAAGGACAATGGTGATAAGGTTCCAGCCGACCAGAAGTCAGGTATCGAGTCTGCTCTCCAGCAACTCCGTGACGCTCACAAGTCAGCTGACGTTGCAGCCATCGACACGGCTATCAACAACCTCAACACCGTTATGCAGGCAGCATCACAGCAGATGTACAGCCAAGCAGGTACACAGGGCGGTCCTCAGCCGGGCGCAGATGCTGGTCAGCAGGAACAGCCAAGCAGGATGATGCTATCCAAGATGCTGACTTTGAGGAAGTGAAGTAATAATACGAAAGGATTTAAATGTCTCAATAGCCTTATGAACTATTGAGACTTTTTTTATGATAATTTTACTATGCAAATACATTCATTATCTCCCCAATACACAAAAGATAGTAGAGAAACGCTGTTTATTATAGGAAATGGTTTCGACTTACATCATGGAATATCATCTAAGTATACGGATTTTCGTAAATGGCTATTAGACAATGGTCATCATCATTTTGCAGAACAACTGGAATTTATATTCCAACGTACACAAGATATAGATTTATGGAGTAATTTTGAGATAGCATTAGGAGCTTATGACCATAATAGTCTTTATCATGAATTTGCTGATATGTTTGAGATGGATTATGACCATACAATGAGATGTGCTGCTCAAAAAGAAGATGCTACTATTTCTGCAATCGGGTATATACTTGAAGATATACGCCCAATATTTGCAAAGTGGGTAGATTCAATAAACATAAAAGGAGTAGAAAAGGATTTAAATCTCTATACAGAATCTAAGTATATTACATTCAATTATACTAGAACACTTGAAAATATATATGGGATTCGAAGAATAACATATTACATATTCATGGCTGCGCAAGTAATGGTGAAGATATAGTTGTAGGACATGCCAATATTGTTGACCCTAGTTCAGTTTCATCTGAAGATGAAGATATGATGCTCTATGAAGAAAATGGAAAAATACAAATTATTGAAGCAATGAATAAATTAGCTAAAGATGTAAAGGGTGTAATGAGCAGACATATGGGCTTCTTTAAATCATTATCTAATATACAGCACGTTATAGTGTATGGGCATTCCCTATCTGACATAGATAGACCATATTTCAGATTAATTAAAGATTCAATTTCTCCTAAAGCTGATTGGCAATTTTCCAAACATTCTAAAAAAGATATTTCTCAAATTAACTCTTTGACAACAGGGCTTGAAATAAACAACTGGGACTCTTTTCAATTCTAAACAATGTTATCATACAAGGTAGAGGGAAGTATGAACTATAAAGAATTATATCTTTCCTCCTAACAAAGAATCCAAAATAGTTACAGAAAACCCCATGACCCAAGAAGAATACAACCGATTAGACACCGACTTTGCGCACTGCGCTGGCACTCATTGCAAGCCAGCCAGCCAGTGTTTGCGCTATACAGCCTACACGATGCTTGAGTCGGGTGGGCGGGAACGGTATATGATGGTGAACTCGAAAGTGATTGCGGACAAGCAGCCTTGTCCGTTCTTCGACCCTAACAGCAAGGAACGTTTTGCATGGGGAATATCACGAATCTATGATGACGTGCGGGTGGCTGATTTAAGTGATATCCGACAGAATCTTATCTACACTTTTGGTCGCACAGCCTATTATCGGATTAAACGAAAAGAACGTGTACTGACTGAAAATGAGCAAAAGGAGATAAGAGACATCTTCACAGACATGGGTTACGACGGCTCTGCAATTGAGTTCGACAGCTATGAAGAACAATACCCTACACTTATGCGTACCTACAAACGTGTATAAAATAAAATATCTTCTCGGAACCTTACTACTGTCCCATCGGTCAGTATCAGCTGTTTCATCATTATGAAACTCAAGTTTCATCAGTGTAAAAATAGAATTTCAGCAATATGAAACAGTACGTAGGATAGCACTATAATTTACGCCATACATATTGATTTGTAATTATCATAAGTATAGCTGACCACGCTGGATTATCTCATTAAAGCTCGATCGTAGTCAATATTCTGCAATACAAGGCGGTGACGGGCATTGTTGAAGTGCGGAGAAATAACGTTCCTCTCTCTTTGATAATCTTTTGTTTTTATTCCAGCAAGATAGAAGAGAAGGTGTGGAAGGTCGTCCGTCATAAACTTATTATTTCGAGCCTTCAATGTTTCCATAAATATTTTATGATGTTTGCCTGTAAGTAGGTGAGCACCATATCCAGAAGGGTATCTCAAACTCCTCGTGATATTTCTTGATATCGATTTGTTCTGTCTCAGTCAGTCTACCAGCCATCTGTGCATCTTTGCCATAACAATCCTCTCCATGATCAGACAGATAAATGACAATAGCCTCCTTCTTTCTGAAAAGCTCCACAATCCTATTCAACACAAAATCATTATAAAGAGTGGCATTGTCATAATCGGCTATCGTCTGCTTTTCATCATCTGTCAAGTTTCTATGTAGATAATTCTTTATTCCGAACTTCTTCATTTCGTCTTTACAGCGCATTGTATATTGAAAATGCTGACCTAATAGATGAAAAATAATCAGTTGAGGCTTCTTATCTTTTACATTGATATATTTATAATCGTTTAATAGTTCATCATCGAATGAATGAATTTCGGTGTTTCGGTAATCAAACATTTGTTTGTTCAGTTGTGGATGATTTAGGAAAAATCCTCCCGTGAGGTTGTTCGTCCAATCGGGCGTATAGTTTATCCCATACGGAAACTGATTCGACAAGAAGCTGACATGATAACCAGCCTTCTTGAATACCGCAGGAAAGAGTGCATAGTTACTCCAATCGTCTTTCTCTCCAACTGATTGTAAGGAGAATATCTGCTTGAACACTCTACTTGTAAGATTCCATGGCGAGACAACATCGGTAAATACAGCCAAGGAGTCTTTACCATTTTTCAGAGCAAGTTGTCGGGGTGTTGTCGGTAAGGGATAGCCGTATAGCTGCGAATGATGACGATTGGCACTCTCACCCACCACGAGAACAATGATTGGCGATGTGAATGTACATGAGTCTATCTTTATCTCTCTGTTTGCTTTTATCACTCCATCAACTTGCTTTGCTATTAAATGATTAGAATATAGTCCATACGCTACACGCTCAACAGGATGATAAATATGTGCAAAACCGTTCGATACTGCTACTTCAAGCTCTGACAGGTTTCGTGTTGTGTATAATTGCGTCTTATCGTAAACACTTAATGCTATGCCTACCAAAAGGGTGATGCACAAGGTTGATGCAATGATAGGTTGCTTAAAGAATGAACTACGAAACGTCTGCTTCCTTACAGCCATAACAATATGTAACAGCGCTATCAATAAGATTAATCCTGCCGTTGAACATAAAAGCTCTGGTTTAATATATTGTGAGAAAAACTCTTCGGACTCTCTACCTGTCGTTTCTTGTGCCAGAAGCAGCATTGTTGGTGTAATTGGTGTATCGAAAAGTGTTTTGCAACAAGCATCGACAAAGGCTATGCTGTATATGATACTGCACAATATTATCTGTAACCCTTGACGCAATATCTTGGAACAAAGGCTTAACAGAAAACTGACAATATATATGTCTGCCAACAGTTCCAAATAACCAAATGGGTTGCGATGACTTACATTCAAGATAACACCAACCAATAGCATAAACACAAAGAAAAGAGAGTTTACTTCTATCGGTTTTTAATAAGTAATCTACGTAAGTGATTTTCTTTTTGTCATATTCAGTTTATCTACTTCTTTCTCCATCTTATCATGTAGTCATAATCAATTGCAAAGATACAAAAATAGTATTTTTTAGCAAAAAGAAATTATCTCTTTGCAATGAATATGCATACGTCAGAACTATATGAAAAGAGGGAAAGCCAATATCTTAATCCCTAATTTCTAAGTTTGCAATACGAATTATAAATATAGGGTTATTCAAGAATTGATACCTATAATAAGTTTGAAAATCATTTGCTGTCATTTTTAACATTTGCTGTATTTTGTTGATTTATAGCTTGTTATGGGTGGTAAGTGTGTGACGGGAGTGACAGCAAAATAAAAATAATTCGTGAAAAACTTGACAAGGGGTATCTCTGTGTTGTATCTTTGCAGGCAGAAACACGGAAGAGCAACGACACGCAAGGCGTGAAATTCTGCAAACTAATTGTATCTTCCTTTTGAATTTTATTCTTAAATCTTTTTATTTATGTGTTCAGTTTTTTCTAACATGCCCAAGGAATGGGCAGTATGCTTTATGCACGATTGTATTCTCAAAGAACAATGCTTGCGCTATTATGCAGGTAAAACGCTTCCTATTAACCAACAATCAACATTATCGGTTCTCCCTTCTGCTCACTCAGGCAATAGTTGTAGGGAGTTTCGCACCATGAAGAAGGAACGATTAGCATGGGGCTTCTCACATCTTTTTGATGATGTGAAGCACACTGACTATCGTTCTCTGCGTCGCACTATGGAAAGCCATTTCGGAAGTCGCTTTATCTACTATCGTTACCATCGGGGAATTAATAAACTGAGTGAGGGCGAACAGAAATGGGTTGACGAACTCTTCCAGCGTTATGGCTATGCCGCCCCACGTGTTTATGACAATTATCAAATGAGTTGGGAATATTAGTAGCTAAGGCTCCGCACATCTTGTGCTAAGCGTCCGCACGAGTGGTGCTGGTAGACAGGATAAGAAAAGACATAATAACAGATTAATTTTTTTACTCTTTATCCTTTCTCACAAGCAACTTGTTAACTCGTCAACTTGTCAACTTGTAAACTTTAAAACTTTAACCTTATGCAATATAAGAATCTTAAGAACATTAAAGCTGATAATCAGCGAAAGCGACAGTCTGAAAGACTTAAAAATGATATTACTCGTCGTCTGCTCGACTATCTTGAGCGGAAGTATGAAATGCGGTATAACACCGCCTTAGGCTGTACGGAAATCCGAAAGGCAGGAAGTAACGAACCTTTTGTGCCAGCGGATGAACGCATGCGCAATACTATCGCCATCAAGGCACGACTCGATGGTATTGATGTGTGGGACAAGGACATCCGACGATACACGGAGTCGGGATTTGTCAAGGCTTTTAATCCTGTGGACGACTTTCTCAATAGTCTGCGAGGGAGATGGGACGGAAAGGATCATATCAAGGCTTTGGCTGACTGTGTGCCCAATGACAATGCACGCTGGGCAGACTGGTTCCACACGTGGTTTCTTGCAATGGTGGCGCAGTGGATGGGCTTGGATAATGCGCATGGAAACAGTGTGGCACCGCTACTCATCTCACGACAGGGCTATCGGAAGTCTACTTTCTGCAAACGTTTGCTGCCCGATGCGTTGCAGTGGGGATATAATGACAACCTTGTCATCAGTGAGAAACAGAACACGTTGCGTGCAATGACACAGTCGTTACTTATCAATATTGATGAGTTTAACACGTTGTCTGCCAAGACACAGGACGGATTTTTGAAGAATGTCATGCAGCTTGCAAATATCAAACTCCGTCAGCCTTACCGCCAACAGCAAGTTACGTTGTCACGTATTGCTTCTTTCATTGCGACAGCGAATATTTCGGACGTCTTTAGTGATCCCAGTGGCTGCCGCCGTTTCATTGCGGTTACGTTGACAGGTCCAATCCGTCTGCCCGACCGCATAGACTATGAGCAACTCTATGCGCAGGCTGTTGCTGAATTAGATAGCGGTAGGCGATACTGGTTTGATGAGGCTGACACCCAAGAGATTATGGCAAACAACGTGCAATATCAACAGCGCACCCCTGCTGAGGCTCTCTTCTTCGAGTGCTTTTCCATCCCTAAGGACTTGACCAAGGGTGCCTATATGACAGCCGCTTCCATCTTCAGCCTACTTCGTCAGCGATATGGCAGTCAACTGAACCTGACAAGCCTTTCCCATTTCGGTCGTGTTCTTGCCAATATCCCAAACCTCCATAGTAAACATTCTTCGCACGGCACAGAGTATTTGGTCGCTGTACGCAGTAGTCTTGACCAGTCTGCCTCTTCCATCTTAAATCGTTAGTTATTATCCGAATAAACTTTCTAAGTTGCTGTCACTACTGTCACACTTCAATATGTTATAAGTAGTTTATAATCTGTTGGTTGCGTGAAGTGTTAAAAAGTGACAGCAACTAAAAAAACAAAAACTATGTTTGCTTTGTTGATATTCAGGTTGGAAGTATATTTTTATAAAAACACCTTGTTCTTATTCTTTATATAGATTTTTTTGCTACCTTTGTAAGACTCTATCTTGTAGGATTTGTGATGAAGAAACCTACTTATGGTAGGACATAAAGAGTAGAGTAGGAAATCGATTTGATTTTAATTCATAAATAGTATGATAACCGACTTTGAAGAGTATATCCGACAGAGCGAGCCGCATAAACGTGAAAAAGGTTATGCGTGGCAGACGGCTATTGGCTTGCAGGCTGTTGATGGCTTGAAGACTTCTGATTATCTGCGTGAAACTGCTCGCCAGCACATTGAGGGTGACATCACGATTGAGGAGGTGAAGCAGCTCGTCAATAGCTATTATGAATCAAAGACTGCTCGTAAGGGGGTCGGGAATAGGACGGAAGAGGCTGATAAAGTTTCGGCTCGTATTACCGAATTGCTATCTGAACAGAGCTTTACGTTCTCGCCATTGGAATATATTTCAATTCATCGTCGTTTGTTTGAAGGTATCTATGAGCATGCAGGAAAGATAAGAGATTATAACATTACGAAAAAGGAATGGGTATTGAATGGAGAAACGATACTATATGCTGGTGCTGATAGTATCCGTGAAACGCTGGATTACGACTTTGCCCGTGAAAAAGAATACGATTATAAGCATCATGATATAGCAGAAGCTGTGAGTCATATCTCACAATTTGTTTCTGACCTTTGGCAAATTCATCCGTTTGGGGAGGGCAATACCCGTACAACGGCAGTTTTTACCATTAAGTATCTGCGTACATTTGGTTTCGACATCAGCAACGAAACCTTTGCTAACTATTCGTGGTATTTTCGTAACGCACTGGTTCGAGCTAACTATAACAATATGCCTAAAGGCGTCTTTGCTACAACGCAATACCTTGAAGCATTCTTTCGCAATTTGATATTAGGTGAGCAGAATGAACTAAAGAACAGATACTTGCACGTGTCGGCAGAAAGTCAAAGTGCAACAGGTAATGACCCAAAGTGCAATATTTGCACTTTGATTTGCACTTTAGAAGAATTAGCATTACTCAACTTTATTAAAGAGAAACCGAATGCAACGCAAAAAGAAATAGCTGTGCATATTGGTAAATCAGAACGAACGGTAAAGACGATGACCGTGAAATTATCTGTACAAGGTATTCTTGAACGCAAAAACGGTCGGCGCAATGGCTATTGGGATATAAAAATATAGTAAAACGAACAACTAAATTCCCATTTATGGAAGAGAAGAAAGAGCAACATAAGAAATCAATTCGTTTCTTCAACGACCGTGAAGTACGTGCCGTATGGGACGAAGAAAGAAATTGTTGGTGGTTTTCAGCAACAGATATTGTTCGTGCCATTAACAATGAACCGGACTATACTAAAGCAGGTAACTATTGGCGATGGCTTAAAAAGAAGCTGAAGCAAAAAGATGTTGAACTCGTGAGTGCTACTCACGGCTTCAAGTTTGAAGCTCCTGATGGGAAGTTACGCGTGGCAGATGTTCTTAAATGGTGAACATAATTCACTATCTAATTATAATACTGTAAATTTTACTTTGGACAACTTCTTAGTATTAGATAATGCCTATAATGAAGATGCTGGTATCCATGAATTGGATAAAACTACAAAGATGCTAAAGAGTATTTTTAAATTCAGCAATTGATAATATAGCAAACGATAAGGAAGTAACTATAAATTTCTCTAAATAAGATATTGTGATGGATATAAAGAAGACAAAGATATGTGCCATAGATTTAGAAGACGATATTTTGTCATTTCTAAAAAGATTTTTGAAGTCTTTGAAGGAACGATGGGAGCTAAAATAGATACCTCTCAAAGGATTAATCGTTATGATTCTGTTAAACTATTGCTAAATTATGATTTTTCCAGCAAATATTCAAGAATACGATATTCTGATACAAGATATGGGGTACCAGAAAGTTGTTCCGTATTCAGAGGAAGAACATGTAAAAAAATATATTACTGGTACTGATATCTTTTTACTTATATAGTTCATATCCTGAAACATTGTTTAACCCGATTCCTTATAGTTCTAAGCTTCTAAGCATTGAACTACAAAAGCCCAGAGAACGCCCTCTAATAAAAATTATCTTTCAAGGAGAGCTTTATAGCGTGACCTACAAAAAGTATAATGCAGGGAAGAATTATACAACAGACGGTGGCTGCTTTACAAATTATGAGCATATTCAGAATTATTGTGGTAAAACATCACTTTCAGGTAGAGATGTGATACCATGCAAAAACACATTTACTCAAGCAATATTTGGAAATACTACGGTTGGATACTCTTATCAACAAATTTATTGCCATCCCACAACATGGGAGAATAGTGTTAGAAAAAATGAACACTTTATACCTCTGCTAACAACTAGAGCTGGAGATATTATTTCATATTTTTATATGGATAAGTATGATATTACAATTATGCTTCCGCAAAGTGAGAATAAATTAGAGCTACTCAAAAATGTCTTTTAATGAATTACTATATATCAATTTTTCTGAATATTTTCCATTCATAGAAGCTGCTGCATGGAAAAATACACCAATGTATTTTCTTCCAAATCAACAAGAACTTTTAGATAAGGAAAAGCAATTAACGAAGAAATATCAAGAAGATCTATCTAAAATCGAATTGCAGAAAGAAGCAAATAGCAAGCAATATACCTTCTTACATTCTCTTCTAACAGATACAGGGGATAATCTTGTAAAAGCAGTAATTGATTTTTTGCAATGGCTAGGCTTTTCTAATATCGTAGATGCAGATACAACCAAAAAGGAGGAAGACATCTTCGAAGAAGATATACAAGTTAATTTAGGAGACGCAGGACTACTTATTATAGAAGTTAAAGGGATAAATGGAACATCTACCGATGCACAATGTTCTCAAATTCATAAAAATTAAATTTAGAAGATGTGAAGAAAGGGATGCGTTTGATGTATATGCACTTTACATCGTTAATAACGAACGTAATATAGAACCATTAAAAAGGACGCGTCCTCCATTCAAAGACGTGCAAATTAAAGATGCTCAAAAAGATAAGCGCGGATTAGCTTATACTTGGCAATTATTTAATCTTTTTGATATAGAAAATGGTTTTATTTCCAAAGCGGAAGCAAGAAAGCCTGATTAATGCGTATGGACTTGTTGACTTCCCTCCAACTAATTTGCGGAAACTGGGAGAACCTTATAATTATTATAAGAAGAATACCGTTATCTGTATAGAAATTAAAAATCTAATCATTAGGTCGGGGATCATTTTTGCTTATAGGCAAAACGATAGATGGCATAAAACAAGAATAGTAAGTATAGAAGAAAACGGACAAGTTATAGATGATACATCAAATGGTAGGTATGGCTTCGAGTAGAAAAAAAGCTATTCCCAATAATGTATGCCTATATTTAATCCAAAAAGCCCAAATAAAAAAATGACACAGAATAAAACTCCCCAATTAAGTATTGATCAAAAATTGCCATGATGAAAAATACTGCAACAATAAATGTAGATACTTTATTTTATCTTTGGGAAAAACTATTGGTCAGGAACAAAAGGCAATAGAGATCAATTTGCAGAAATAGCTCAATGTATTTTTGCAAATGGAGATACTTCACATTAATTCTATTCTGATACTATTCAATGGAACGCCAATGATTCCACATTTGAAAAAGAACAATAATAGATATTCCTTCTATGGCTTCCATATTAAGAAGCTTATATGAAAAAGTCTTTATATTTAATAACCTTTTTGTTGAACAAGAAAAATAGCATAGAGAAAAGAAATTGTTTTTATACATCTGGAAAATAAGAGGACTGCATAATATGAAATTGCCTCAGGCTCCCCAAGAAGCTAAGAAATATATCCAGAAATATAATTTAAGCAGAATGCAAATAAAAGATTTCAAACAGAAAGCACTAAGTCGTTTAGGGGAACTTGATATTACAGAAAATGCGAAACTATCTTTTTCATAAAGAAATTAGTAAATCTGATACATCTATTAAGGGTTATAAGTTTATTAAGGATGCACAAACACAACAGATTAAAGAATTTAAGATACTATCCTTTAGTGCATCTCCTAAAGAAGTATTTCCCAAAGAAGACCTAACTATTTTATACGGTTTTTTATCTTCCCAATCCCATCCTTCTTTCTTAGGGATTTTGCAGTTTGGTCAAATGTACAATTCTGATGAATATAAAGAAAGAGCACTGATGATACTCAATTCTATCTGTAAATTTCAACAAGTAATAGTACGAGATTTTTGTAATGCTTTTCCCTAAGGCAAAGGAATTTTTAGATAAAATGCCAAAAGAACAAACTAAATATCTTCTCCAAAATGAAATAAGAGAAGACGATAACATCCAAGATGATTTCTAATCAATACTACTCAAATTGAGGAAACATTTTTGTACCATAAGAATGTAATCCGCAGATAATCAGTGTAGGATAAGCTTGATGAAGAAAAACGATACTTACATATAAACAAACCCGCAGCAACCAAGTGGTTGCTGCGGGTTGTTTTGGGGAGATGATAAGCTAAAAGCCTACATCACAACGTCAACTCAACGATATAATCAATATCAGTGGGGATGGTGTCGAAGTTGAGGGTGATGCCGTTGCCAGTCTTTGTGAAGTTGACACGCTTGTTGGTGCCAAAGACAGTGGCAGACTTGATTTTGTGATTGCCAGTAGGGATGAAGAGGCTGGAGTCCATACAGTTTAGGATGTGGATGTAGAGTTTGTTACCTCGCTGTGTACTCACTCCCCATTCGTGTGGAGCAACGATGCCACCACGAGTGCCGTAGATGGTTTCACCATATTTATTCATCCATTCACCGATGGCCTGAAGGCGGTTGAGGGCAAGTTCAGGAAGGGGCACCACCTGGCTCTGGACCGATGTTGAGTAGGAGGTTAGCATTCTTACCGGCAGCACGAACAAGCATTTGGATTAGCTCCTTTGGTGATTTGTAATTTGTGTCCGTGATATTGTAGCCCCAATGTTCATTGATGGTTTCACATGTTTCTAAGGGCAGGCGGCTGATGCTCTGTCCAGACAGACCAGCTTTGTTCTCGCCCGGTAGGTCACGTTCAAAGATTTGAATATCTTCACCAGCGAAAGGAGTATGGTGATGATTGTTAGCAATGAGACATTGAGGTTGTAGCTTATGAATTAAAGCATATTGCTCTTCTAATTGCCAGTCGAAAGGTTTTGCATCGCTGTCATGATCCCACCAACCATCAAACCAGATTGCACCTACCTTTCCATAGTGTGTGAGTAGTTCTGTCAGCTGTGTGTTCATGAATTTGTAGTAGCTTGGCCAATTAGCCTTCTCTTTTGGACGACCCGTTCCTGTTCCTGTTCTACCCACTGGATAGTCTTCACGTCCCCAGTCAAGGTGTGAATAATAAAGATGCAGCTTTATGTCATGTCGCTTGCAGGCATCAGCTAATTCTTTGATGATATCACGCTTGAAAGGTGAACCGTCAACAGAGTTATAAGTACTGGTAGTCGTCTTAAAGAGTGAGAAGCCATCGTGGTGTCGAGTAGTAATTGTGATATACTTAGCACCAGCAGCTTTAATAGCTTTCACCCATGCATCAGCATCAAATTCAGAAGGATAGAATGTTTTAGCCAGCTTAGGATATTCTTTGTAGTTGATGTCCCTATTGGTCATAATCCATTCGGTTGTACCCATCATTGAGTAAAGTCCCCAGTGTAGGAAGACACCGAATTTATCGTTTTGGAATTGTTCGCGTGCTTTGAGATTCTCTCTCGTAGGTTGATAGGTTTCTTGTGCCATGCTGACGTAGCTTGCCAGCAGTGTTGCGATAAAAAGTAAGGTCTTCTTCATGTAAGAATTTTATTGTTTAGATTTCTGTGTGCAAAGATAATGAAAGTTAAGGATATAATAGGCTTCTTCTTTCTTTAATATTTCATGTAAGAAGTCTTACCTTATTATTCTGTTGGTTGCAGAGTAGGAGTTTTTAGGAATTTAGAGATATCTTCTTTTAATTTTAGGAAGGGTTCGGCATTGACGTATCCTACATTTCTTCGGAGCATCGGTACAATAGTCTCTGTGCTATGTTCGTAGCTGGTGAGTTCGTTTCGACGTTGCGTATCGTGTACAGCATTGCGATTAATCTCGTCTTCCCGTTCGCGAATAAGCAGTCGCAGACTTGTCTTAATATAGGTACGATAATGTTGTCAAAGAGATGATGACCTTGAATGTATAGGTAGGTTGTTGAAGGTGTTACACCTAAGTGGTGTAGTTCTTCTTTGAGTTTTAGATAGCTTTCTTTTGCGTTAGGGTTGTCCTGTTGTAGTTGTCTTACACGTATCTGTACTTTGTGGCGCAGTCTTTGAAGACATTTGCTTGCATCATGCAACGAGAATTTACCGATTTCCACAACTCGATTAAAGTCGGAGATGGTAAATCTTTGATAGATACCTTGCCGATAATGCCAGATACTCCAGATGAAGAGGGAGTGTATGGCTTCGCTATATAATTTTAGAAATTCTTCAAAATCAAAGATAGGGTTGTCGTTAAGAGCAACAGCCACCGTGACATCATGTAGGCTTGGTGCATAACATTGTAGGTTTTCGATGGCGTAAGCATACGTGTGAAAGACGTATGGATTGTGTGTCACTTTGTCAGATAAAGGGGTACAGCCTTGTAGTAGATAGTCATAATCGGCATCTACGCAAGCAATCATATTTGTACCAGTATTATGGGTAAGAAGGTTCATTAGTACAGAGCGTTTCCCTTTGGTAAGATTTAGGCGTGATGGTAGCATCACTTCAAAGTAGCGTTGTTTGTTCTCAAACCCACTCAATACTGTTCGCCAAAAGAAGATATCATCGTAGGCTTCCACGTAGGCTATAATCTTTGTCTTGCTCGTTTACCATTTAGTTGGTTGGCAGCATGGAAATATGCTGATGACAGGTTGTCGCTTAGTTTTCGTCCCATCATATCCTCCTTTGTCTTGTCAGTTGTCAGTAATGTCTGTAACTTCCGTCACACGATCAATCCATCCGTTCATAATGACAGCTGGACTGTGTGTCGTTAGGATAATCTGAACATTTGGATTTAATTCAAGTATAAGGTCGATAAGTCGTTTCTGCCAGTCAATGTGTAGACTCACTTCTGGTTCGTCCATAAAGAGAACATAATTCTTATTATCCTCTACCAAGACGGTTAGTAGGATGACAAGTATTTGTTTTTCGCCACTTGATAGTTGATAGGGAGTAAGTTCTTCTCCAAATGAAGAGAATTTGACTTCGTTCTCAGAACGAATAATCTTTTTGCCTGTATCGGTAAAGAGGTCGTCTATGGTATCTTGAAATAGTTTCTTGGGTTGAGAAATTTGGTATGCAATGTCGGCAGCGTTTGTTTCTCCACTTTGTAAGGCTTCAATAATTCGGTTGCCGATGTTTACCTGATAGTCAAGATATTTACGTTGAAGTTGGAAGAGTTGCCAGTCAAGTTCCGTAACAAGGTTGATGTTAAGTTTGTTGATACTATCAGAAGCTATAAGTGGACGGTCAAAGGAGCGGATGATGTCATAACGTATCCATCGTGCGTCATTAGGGCTTACCTTAAGTCGTACACCTTTTAGAGAATGGCTTGGGAACTCACCCCCTTGCGACAGACTGCGTACCACCTTATTAAGTATGGTACTCTTCCCGACACCATTGATACCGCTTAGAATATTCACCTTATGGTCTAATGTCCATCGAATGTGTTTTTTTCCCACTCCAAAGCGAGTCAATCTCGATTTCTTCTATGTAGTTAGCGTATTTATGCATAATCGTAGATTTTGTGATAATAGTAGTGCAAATATAATATTTTTTGAGTGAATGACAATAGAAAAGTTGGTCGATATTTTACAATCGTGATTGCAAAAATGTAATCTCTGTGTTTATCTCGTCAGGCTAAGTCTAAGACTCACACCGAAATCGTGAGTGGTGGTTGGATAGCTGTTTGATGAGAGCAGCGGAGTATTAATCTGTAGGTCATAGTAGAGGCTGGCTGTAATCAGACGGCTCAGAGTGTAGTCGCTCATGAAAGAGAATTTAAAGGCAGTGTTTCCACTTGAAGCCGATGAAGTAAGTGATGCAATATCACGTGTGAGAGATGCTTGCTGACGATAGCTAACATCCAGACGTAGGTTAAGATCATGATTCATACCATTGTTTTGACGTGAAGAATCGTAGTCTTGTATTGAACCTTCTGTTGTCTTCTTCTTCTTTTTACTCTTAGCAACACGTCTTGTACCATCATTAAAGAGGTTGAAGTCGTTGATTCTGTAACCGATTCCAACAACCCAGTCTTTTGATGAGGCTTCATTCAGCTGTATACTTGTCATAGAGAGCGATAGAACACGTGTCTGACGGTATTCCAGTCGTGCTGTGAGGTTGTTCTGTAAGGTCAGGTCAATACCGAGAAGTGGTGAGAAAGCCTCATTGATACTTACCTGTGAGATGTTATACATTGAGCTTGGGATAGGAACACCCGTGGTAGCATCGGCAATGAAGCCAAGTCCGTTCATGTATTCTTGCCATGTGCTATAGCTCTGATAAGAACCGATAGCAAAGATACTTCGGTAGGCGTGATTGATGTTGACACTCTTGAAGAACTGTTCAAAGAATGGCAGACGCGAAAGACCGCTGTAGCGGATAGACCAGTTAGGCAATAAACTGCGCAAGGTAGGGAAGATGTTGAGTCCATTTCCATTCATGCTGGTGTAAGCATTGATGAAAGCAGGAACCATTACGTCAGCACTATACTTGTTGACAGAGCCAACAGCAGGGTTGAAGTGTCCACCACCGAGCGAGGTGGGGTAGGTTGCATGGTCATATTGCGCTTCTACACGATTACGATAGGTATCGAGCGATTGTACAAAATGATTGAATGTTGTACTATGATAGCTATTGTTAGCATTGCCTTGACTTTCGAATGCAGTACCTAACGAGAGTGTTGTCATGGTGAAGGAACCACTTTGTGTCGTTGGGTTGCTGGCATACATATATTGGATGCTTCGTGAGGTTGTCTGCATACGACTGGCAGTAAGGTCAATCTTGAAGTCCTTGAAAGGTTCAAGTGTCATACGAACTTGCAAGTCCTCTGTGCGATTTGTTACGGCAGGAGTTGCTATACTATCGTTCATAAGCAACCAGTTGTTGTCACGAGCTTTACCAATATAATCATCATCAATAAGTCCGAAAGCAAAGTCAAGCCCAGGTGATAAAGCACCTGTACCTCGTGTCTGTCCGAAGGCATCGCCTACGGTCGGCATAAAGCCAGGCAGTGACATTGCATATTGGTCACGATAAGAGATGCTTGCCGAGCGTACCATCATCATCACACGTGCTACACATTGTGCAGTCTTGTACCATCCCTTTTTGTCGAGAGGTTCTTTAGGTGTAACGGTAAGTTTCATACGGATGGCAGAGTCTGTACGATTGAAAATCTTCAATTGCGTATCACCAATCTTACGATATTTGATTTTTATAGCCTTTCCTTTTTCGTCTTTAGCAGAAACGATAAGTCGTTTAGTATTCTTGCCATGTGGTACAAGAATAGCTGAATCGGCGTTGATAACGATTTCTTTTTCAAAGCTTTTCTGGTTCTTAGGCAGTGCTTTCTTCTTGTCGTTGTCTTTATCTTTTTCTTTCCTTTCTTTTTCTTTCTTTTCTCTCTCAGCCTTCTTCTGTTCTGCCGTCAATGTAGGACGAGTAGGGCGAGTACGGTTAAACCTTTCGTTAGTCTTTTTGAGGAAAGGTATATGATTATAGAGTCGTTCAAGTTGAGTGTGCTGTTGATGTTCAACGCACGATTACTTGTGATAGTGTTACCAAGTGAAGAGCCATCGTCAAGACTTGTTCCACGCACCCAATTGTATGAAGCAGTATAGTTTGCGTCGGCATTAAACCAGTCGAAGAGCGGTAACAAGTTAAGAGGTAGCTGATAAGAGAGTGTGAAATTCTGCTGATAATCGAGTGGTGTACCAAAGTGTTTAATACTTGTCCACACCGAGTCTTTCCATGCCTGATAGCGGTCGGCATAGAGGTCTTTATTGATAGGTGTGTAAGGTTCTTCGATTTCAGCGTGTGTAGCACTTTGGAAATTCATGTGTAGGTTGCGTGTCAAGTCCCAACGTAGGGCAAAGTCACGGTTCCAAAGGAATTGTTCGTTGAAGGTAAGAGGAAGAAGGTTATTTTCGGTTGCCTCCATGTCACGTTCCTGCAACTCGTAGTAGTTGCGTAGTAATTCAGTATTAAAAGTAATGTTCTGAGGTAGCCAGTTTAATCCAAAGCGTTTGATGATTTCAAACCATTTCGACCTACTTTTGATAAGTTTCTTGAAAGGTTCCCAAGTCTTATATATTGGGGTCCAGTTATAGTTAAGTGAACCGCGCCAGTTATCTTCGTTCTCATAGACTGTTGTTTCGCCTGATGTGTGAGAGTGAGAATGGCTATATGAGAATGAGAAGTTTGCTGGGTCGTATGGCATTGGATGATTCTTTGTCTGAATACCGACACGTACATTAGACAAAGAGAAGTTTGTTGTCAAACGTTTAGTGATGGCAATAGATTCGATAGAATCACGTTCCTGATGATTAGCAGTACCATCAAGAGCATTCTTTAACTCCATGTCAGTGTCGAGTGGGTTGTATTTAGGACGGTTCTCACTCTTTGTGACACTGTAATATAATGGTGCAGAAACCTTAGCCTTGTCAGGGAAGAATTTTCCTAATTCAAAGCTTGTTGTGACAGAAATATCTGTCTTTGTTTCCTGTTGTCGTTCGTTGGTACCTTGTTCTAAACCACCGAAGCCGTCAGAACTATGACTGGCATTAATATCTACTGTTCCGAAGTCTGATAATTGCAGGTTGAGCTGACCTCTTGCCGCCCATCCGCCTTCGTTGTTAAATTCCTGTAAGCGCAACTCATTTACCCATACCTCACCACTCTTCTGACTGCTGGAAAGGTTGCGAACACCGATAATCATTGTTTTTACCTCACCCAGTGTTGGGTTACCCATCACCGTAATCTTATTCGCAGGGCGGTCGGTGTCATAGACAGAGAAAGCACGATTATAGCTTGCTGTTCCCGCACCACGAGCCTGATTGCGCTGCTTCTTCACAGAGGTAAGGAGCTTTAAAGGAATATTAAGCATATTTTCCTCAGGCCATACAATACGGCGATGCTGCCCAGTGTACATATCGTAATGTCCCGGAGCTGATAGCTTCAAAGGAATTTCATACTCGTAGTAATTATTTTTGTAGTCAGAACCCAAACGGATGAACACAGCCAACTGGTTATCTGTAAGATTAGTCGTATTCTGTTCAAAGGCATTAGCGTGTACGAACATTTGTAGACGCTTGTACTGACGAAGGTCGAGGGTTGTATTCTTATATACAGCTTTTGATTCGCCAGTTCCAAGATTATTGACAACCATTGAGAGCGCCTGCTCGTTCTCCTCAACCAACTGTGGCTGGTTAGGGTCTTGTCCGCGACGTATTCCGGGAGGTAATACATAGTTTACAGGAAGTTTGTCGTTATTCTCTTCAAGGCTTACAGCACTCACAGACATTGTACCCGTGTTGCTGGCAGTGTTGGTAAGGTTTTGCTGATACTGACGCCACTTACCACTTACGAGGTCGAAGGTGCCAAAGCGGAGTACGATAGGTTTTGAAAAACCAGTGAGGAACATACGCATAAATCGGATGCTGGTAAAACCACTGATGCTACCCACTCGCTTCTGGAATTCCTCCAATGGAATGCGGAACTGATACCAAGTAACAGGTTCAGAACCACCCTTACGCAGTGATGCTGCGGCTACACGTTTGTCAACAATGAAGTTCTGACCCACCACAAGATCTTGTGGACGAAGACTAATACGATACTGATAGTATTTCTCGTATTCGTTCAGTGTATAGTCCCTGATTGATATCCTCAACATCAGGGGTTGTCTTGTATGAGGTGTCATAACGCTCGTTATTATTGTCATTGTCTGGTGAGTTTCCCTGTGGGTTGTTGATACGCTTGTATCGTTCAAGGATAGAAGCCTGCTTCGCATCCCAGTCTGAACCACGGAAATAGTGGTAGTCATCGTTGGCAGGGTCAGCCCATATCGAGTCAAAGACCGCCTGATTGGTATTAGCACGAGCTGCGGTAAGAAAGTTCTGGTAAGAAGTAAACTGCCGTTCCTCTTCATCCGTCAAACCATTAAAGCCGACATCCTGCTTCGCACGACTACCCTTTGAGGTTGCAAAGGCGTATGTAATCGTACTTTGTGTTGGGATTTTACCCCATTGTGTGGTCGTCCATGACTGGCTTCCATCTACTGGCATACCACTCTCATAGAATTTCTTGCCATCTTTCAATACGTCCTCAGATACCTCACCAAGGTTGATGTAGAAATCACCACCATACTGATTGGCATTCGGCAGACGGTTGGAATAGAGGAATGGATCGAGCAACCAGAATTCGATGTATTCGATGTTAGCAGTTTGGAAGTCGTTGATATCCAACTTTCGCATCATACCTCCCCACGTACCAGTCGGATTCGTGAGGTGTCCGTTGATGTCCATATTTGGATTGAAGTTATACGGTCCACGTTCAGAAGGATAGTAAGCGAGGTTCAGAATATTTAATGTTGAGATAGAACCGCTATAGTTTCGGTCACGATTTGGGAACAACTCGCTCACGGGTATCTCACGTACATAGTGATTAGAGAGCTGTTCAAGGTCACTCTTGATGTGACCAGGTGTTAGTGAACTACTTCGACGGGTGAAGAGTGGGTCAATAGTATACCATGCTAACAGACTTCGATTGAAGTTGCTACGAAGTGTCGTTCTGTCTGCATACTCAGGGAAGTCGGAAGGTACACTTGAGATAATCCATGAAGTAGGTTGACTTACATCGATAGTTGTCTTTGCTCCTTCAAAGTCATCAAGATAGGACGCATTGTCCTGTGTTCCTTTGCTTTGGCCAGCCAACAACTGTGCGAACTCGGCAGAGAAGGTGATGTAGGATGGTTGCGTGACGTGTAGGAAAGGAATCTTGTTGAGCATATTTGTAAGCCACTGACTCTCCTTCTTCCAGTTGATGTTCAGTCCCCAAATGGTGTTGTTGAGTGGTTCAGAACCCATTTTTACCTTTGTTGTTAATGGCTGTTCAGAGAGATGCATGAATGTACCACCAACTTGGAAGTCTTTCGAAAAGTCGTACTCCCAGTTGACACCAATCATTGTCTTACGTTCTTGCTGATAAGCACTCTGGCTTTCCAGTGAAACGTTGACAGCAGTTCCTGCATCAATAATACTTTGGTTGAGGATAGTCACCTCACCAGAACTATAATCCACGCTATAATCAGAACCTTCGTTCAAAGTTACGCCACCTGCTGTTACAACGACCGAACCCTGCGGAACATTATATGCTCCAAGTGAGATAACATTCGCTGCTGAACCACGATACTGCCCAACAAGAACGAATTTATCCTTTTCGGCAATCTGTTTAGCTATGGTCTTTGTAGAATCATAGAGTTGTTCGAAGACATACTTATCTGCAATGGCAGCAGTTACTCCCTTATCTGTCAATGCATTTCGAAGTCCGTTACCAAAAGGCTCAGTCATTGGGAAGAATACACGTCCGTTGCTGATGGTATAACCCTCGACGTAATCAAAATAACCATTGGAATGTGGATTGTTGTTGTTATCCAATCGGTCAGCATTCAGAAGTTTGATGAGTGTTTGGTTTTTTACCTGTGGTTCAGGAATGTATGAAATGTAAACGCCAGTCGTATCACTCTGATACTTCACGTCAAGTCGGAACTTATCACGCTCAATGTTAGAAGCGAGATAATAGACATTCTTCATCATCAAGTCCCAGTTGCCTTGCTTAGGATTATTACTGGTGTTCTTCAATGACTTGACAAAAAGAGCTTCATTAATGTTTGTGCGGTCACTGGCAAACTCACCCACCTGATAGGTCACACCACCGTAGGTATATTCGTAGGCTATAGCTAATACCTGATCAGTCTGCAATCCGCTTTTCATTGAGATATACCCCAGGGCGTTATTAACGGTATACTCGGAGCTATTAAGTAATCGGGCATTCGCTAACTTTTCATAATCATTACCACCAACAAGACCTATACCATCAAGCGTACTTGTTACTTGATCAATGTTACGTGCTGCTGGATAGTTTGTGTAATAGTACTATATTCCGTATTGGCAGTGTTCGTAGGAACTGCTCCATTACCATGACCCCATAGGTCAGTACGACTTATCTTCTTGTTTTCGCCAAGGTCGGTCAGTGCAACAATATTACGTGTGTTGCTGGTTGTTCCTGTCTTATTTGTTACCCACACCTCCACGCGATTGATGGTCACACCAGTTTTGAGGTTAGGTAGTGACTTCATTGCCGCATCATAGTTGTCGCGAAAATATTGTGAGAGGAAGAAGTGGTGGTTTTCTTCGTAGTCAGCCACATCTATCTCAAAGGGGGTTAGTTGTTTTCCTCCACGTGTACTGACGCTTTTATTCGAACTCTTTTTTTGAGATAAGACAGTCTGTAATTTTAGTTTACCAAACTGCATGTCAGTACGTATGCCGAAGAGTGCTGATGCTCCTTGTACGAGAGAGTTGTTAGAAGGGAAGGTCACATTACCGCCCTCAACGAGTTTGATAATCTCATCCTCCTTACCTTCATATCTCAGTTTGAAATTTTGTGTGTCAAAGTCAAAGGTAGCATCAGTGTTGTAGTTAAGGTTCATGTTTACCTTGTCACCCACTTTTCCATTCACGTTGATATTGATTTTTTCATCAAAATCCAATGCTGTTGTCTTACGATTACGGATAGGAAGGGAAGGGTTGTCAATGTTCTTAATATTCGCACCAAACTTCAATTCAGCCGAGCCTTGTGTTTTAATACGTACACCACCAGGTCCGAAAATCTTTTCAGCCGGACCCAGTGAGAAGTGCATGTCCGTGAAATCAAATTTTTCCTTACCTTTCTCTTTTAGTATCTCTTGGTTCTTTGAGCGGTAATAGTCGGCAAAACTACGCTTCTCGGACCATTTTCGATACTCCTCTGATGTCATCATAATCGGTGTCATCACGTAAGTATTGCCGATTTTATTACCAATGATATAGCGATCGAGTGAGTCGTTATATTCCACGGTCTGTCGCATGTTTTCTGGTCGAATAAGGTCGGTTGAGTTCTCTCTGAGGTCGTCGTAGGTGATAGGAGTTGTGCGTTGCACCTTCCATCGTGGGTGCAACAAAGAGTCAGGGATGGTTTCCTCGTCAATTTCTACTTCAATAGGCTTCGCTTTCTTCACCGTATCTGGTGGCGCTACGGTATATACCAGTTTTGCAATCGGTGCAAAACTAAGTGCCGAGCGTCCCCAGCTTAACAGTCCGATACTGCCAAGGAGTGTGATGATAAGGATAGATATGTAATACTTTCTTTTCAAGAAGATAAGTGGTTCTATACCTCCCCAAGCCCCTCTAAAGGAGGGGATATGTTGGAGTAGGTGGATAGTTCTAACCAATGGTAAGCCTTAACATACAGCGAAGTGCAGTTGTAGGCGGTAATCACTCTCCCCTCTCTTTTGGAGAGGGGTCGGGGGTGAGGTTTTACTTAATCATCTTCAGCGCCAACTTCACAACTTGCTCCACTGGTAGGTCTGGTTGTTCTGTGAGAATACTCACAACGACTTTTGCAGATGGTGCTGGAGAGAATCCCAGCATAGTCAATGCGCTTACGGCTTCGTCCTTAATAGCAGTATTGACAGCTGATGTGTTAGGTTGACTGCTAACGTGTAGTTCGTCTGCAATACCACTTTGCATAATCTTGTCTTTGAGGTCAACGATGATACGTTGTGCCGTACGGAGTCCGATTCCTTTCACCGTCTTCAACATCTTCTCGTCTCCATTCGCAATGACATTACATAATTCAGCTGGTGTTAGCGAAGAGAGAATCATTCGTGCGGTGTTTGCACCAACGCCAGAAACGGTAATCAATAGTCGATAGAGTGAGCGTTCCTGCTGGTTGGCAAAGCCATAAAGCGTATAATTGTCATCGCGTCCGCCAGTCATAATAGCTTCATGCACATAGATTTTTACTTGCGCTTTACCTTGTATTGCACTATAAGTATTAAGCGAAATGTTTAGCGCATAACCTACACCATGTGCTTCCACAACAGCCAATGCGGGTGTTAGGTCAGCCAGTTCACCCTTGATATATTCAATCATAATTCAGAATCAAAATAAGTCTTACTAAGTAAGATGTTTTGTATATACAATTGATAAAACGCAATAAGGTTGCTGTTTATTGTATAATAAGGTGTAAAAAAGGTTCTTCTGTTAAAAATGTTGTTTGAAAACAAGATAAGGACTTATGTACATTTATGTTCCTCCAAAATCAGAGGGGCTTACAAAAGGAAGGAATGTATAAAAGTCAAACAAAGATTATGTCGTTCTGACTTCTACAATGTCTTACACTTATATTAGTCGTGTTTTGTAAATAATTTTCGTACAACTCAAAAGTAACAGATGGTCTTTTGGCTTCTAAAAGATGCTTGATTGATTAGCAGAAGATGCTCTTCTGAGGTCTTACTAATGCTCTTTTGAAGTCCAATTAAGCACCTTTTCTTGTATGGGTTTGTAACTAACTGATTTACTGTTGTTTATTGATTTTCTTTTTCTGCGTATTTATGTTCTTTGTTTGCAGGTATCTTAGTAGAGCTTTTGTCATAATTTTTCAGTGAATTAATATGAAAAGATTTTTGTCGAAGGTCTCGCTATTATAAACAATATTTTTCTCGGTAAGCTCCTTTAGTCCGCATCCCACAATGTCGTCACTGGGTAACAGCGTATCAGGTCTTTGCATAAACAGCCCAATAAGCGCATTGATGTCCTCAAGGCATTCTCTATCACAAAGGTAACAGAAGATGAGGGAGCTAAAAATACTTTCATGGCTGAATGCCTTGCCACTACTTCCACGTTTGCTCAATACAGATTCGGTAGTTTTTTCAAAAGCCAACTTTGAAAAAAAGTCCATAATATGATAAATTCCACCAAAAGAAGTGATATTCTCGTTTTTAATTGCTACCTTTGCCATGTCAGATATTGTATTTATTTTTTGTTGGTAGCACTAAGATAGGTGAAATTTCTGACATATCCAAGTGATTTGAGAACTTTGTTTCTCAGACACTTGGAGTTTCTTCAAAAAAATAATGCTACGGAATTATGGTCTTTAAACAATTGGAACAATATGGACACTAAAAATTTTAATGAGTTAATAAAACCATTCTTTTGGATCGAACACGAAAATAGTGTTTCGGTATGTTTGAATGTAGGAGAATACAAAGAAGAAATTTTCCAAGCAAGAGAAGATGAGGGTGTTGAGGGCAACGGTTATGATTGGGAGGCTTTTAGCAAAAAGTATTTTTGGAGGAACAAAAAAACGGAACTAATAGAAGTCATAGAGTTTGACTCCGAAGCAGATATGTTTTGTGTTTATTCATCTAATCCAGATGCTCTAAAATCTTTTATAATTGCATTTAAGGAAGCCTGCGAAAATAAAACTTTAATACAAGATTTATTTTTAAGAGCAGAATTAGATTAAAAACATCTTTATACAAACACGCTTCAAATGGAGCGTTTTTTGTTGCAAAAAGGAAAAGGAGTAAAAAAACAGAGACTTTGAAAGATGTACAAAAAGCAAATAAAAGAAATGATGAAAGATTGCAATATTCCAAAATCTTCGAGAAATTTTGAAAAATATGGATGTAGCTAATATAGAAAAATAAATTCAATAAGGCTTTGCGCCTGTTGGATTTAGAAAAGAGAAGAATGAGCTTTGGATATTTTAAATGAAATAATCATAAAAGCTCAAAAAGATGATCTTTTTTTATTCGTGCAAGTTGTGTTTAGGGAGAAAAATTAAATGTATAGGATAAACTATCGCATTTATGAATAATCCATTATACAATTCATCGAGAAATATAACACTTGAAGATTTGGTAAAATTACAAGAGTGTTTCGGAATAGCACTTCCTGAAAATTTTGTGCAATTTTATATGCTCTTCAATGGTAGAATTCCTCAAAAACAAATTTCTACATATGCCCTAGTGAGAATGCAACTGCTGATTTACAAAAAGATATGGCATAATAAACTCGATGGCATTCATCCCAAGATAAAGTTTGAAATTCACATATTTGAGGATTATATAAAATAATGGTGGCATGTTTACTATAGGGAAATTGACATATTTGAATATAGATAAAAAGAGTTTTAGTTTTTCTGGCAGATACTAAAGGCTCTATAGATTATCAAAAATGGGTAAATTACATTGACGAAAAATCAGGGAATATTTGTATGGTATGAAGATACAGAAGATGGAAAAACATTTTAAAGAATATCAAAAATATTCCAGAAGAATTTCAAAAGGCATGCCCTTGCTTTGTTGAATAAGGTACGGTGTTTTTGCCAAATTTAATAGTAAAAAGAATTATTATGACATAAGTGTGGGATGTTCCAAGGAAAGTCAAAGAGTAACTATCACCTTTGAGCGAAGACCTCAAATAGAGGAGATTAGACTATTTTTAAACATGGCAAAATATTTAGATGCTATGCTCCTATACAGAGGGAGGAAAAAGATAGATGAAAAGATTATCGAAGAGTTGGAATATAACAGCAAAATGTGAAAAAAAAGATTAAGACAAGAATTAGACCATATTATAATTAGTGTTTACTGAATAATTTATAACTCCCTTGATGAGTTGGACAAGACAAGCCGATGGGTGGCTCTCGGTGACCTTCTTCCATGGACAGAACTTGAGAAGGAATACAACTCAAGGTTGGAAAATCAGAAGAAAGGTGCAGGGAACAAGTCGGCACGCATGATTCTCGGCGCAATGATTATCAAGCACAAACTAAACCTAAGTGATGCCGAGACCATCGAGATTATCAGAGAGAGTCCCTACATGCAGTACTTTTGTGGATTGCATGAATTCACCGACAAGCCTATATTCGACCCAAGCCTGTTCGTTACGATACGCAAGCGAATCTCTGAGGAAGAACTAAACAAGATGACTGTCAAGATTCTCGACAAACAGAAACGCTTTCTTGTAGAGAAACGCAAGCGTGAGGAGGAAGAGGCGAAGAGGATTGATGAGGAACCACCGACTCTATAACCAGAGAATCCGAATGCTGCTTCCTTCACCGACCTTGCGGATAAGATTTATCTGAACAGGTCAAACCGAGATATACTTGAAGATTTTGAAATCCATTCATATTGTAAACCGTTAGGGCGACCACCGAAGGAGCCTCCTTCAATTTAAGGCTTCCAATAGCAAATATGTCAGGAGCTAATGAAAAATTTGAATTAGGTGGCAAAACTTTAGGAGGTATTCCTGAAGTGGTTATAGATCAGGTCTCCAAAATGAATGTTATAATAACAAAATTGTAATTGCTATGCTATCAAAAGACAATGTTTATATTAAGCTTTTTGGTAAGGCTATAAGACAAAAATGAAATTTTTGAGTTTTTGATCGGTAGAGGAGAATATGAGATCCGATGTCAACATGCTGAAATACCAACTGATACGGTAGATGTGTCTTATACTATATTTAACTATTTAACATATTTCCCCGCTTTTGATATATTACAACTCATACAGGGGTTTCATGAAATTGAGTGAAGACGAAAAAGTGGTGTTGGCTTATAGTTTTATTATATGATAGATTTTAAGGAGAATGGAAAATATGATATTCCATATAATAAATTATACAACAATTTGATAAAGCATAAAGAGAGTCTAAAGAACAACTATGATTGGATTAGTTCAAATGAGAATTATGAAAAGAGTATATGGCAAATTATTGTTGAATTAAACACCTATTCTTAAGAAACAGAAAAATTGGACTTGCCAAATTTAGAATAATAATTAGGGTAGGTTAAAATCCGAGAAAGCTATGCTCAAGGAGAAGCTCAATCCCAATGTGGACGGAGAGGGATAATTGTGTCCAATGCTCTCAAATAAAAGAAAATGGGACACACATATAGATGATAATAATCGTTTGGCTGCATCAATTATACCAATATATACGTTGCAATATGCTTCTAAACACAACTAAATGGAAATTTTTTCTATAAATGAAGGTTTTGCAGAGGTCTCAATACGTGAAAGAGGTTCGTCCGATGTTTGGAGTGATGACCTATGAATGATACTCAAAATTTGAGGTTCTGCAGGAAATCATCACTCTAAATTCCTGAAGAACCATTTTTTTCTATTTCACGCTTTGTCATATCATTAGTTTATGCTAACTTTGTAGCATAATGATAGATAGACCAACTGTAGATAGGATTATGAATGCATCGAATATCGTTGAGGTAGTCAGCGATTTCGTTTCATTGCGTAAGGCAGGAACAAGCTATAAAGGCTTGTGCCCTTTTCATGATGACCAAACCCCTTCATTTTCTGTTAGTCCCGTGAAAGGACTTTACAAATGTTTCTCATGTGGTGCAGCTGGTAATGCGGTGAAATTCATTATGGAATATGAACAGTTGACTTATCCAGAGGCTCTGAAATGGCTTGCAAATAAATATCATATTGAGGTACAAGACCGAGAATTAACTAATGAGGAAAAGCAGCAAGAGAGTGAACGTGAATCGATGTTCTTAGTTAATGAATGGGCAGCAAAGTACTTTAACGACATCTTGCGCAACGATGTAGATGGCATGGCCATTGGTATGCAGTATTTTAGGAGTCGAGGATTTAGAGACGATATTATTCATAAGTTTCAATTAGGTTTCTGTCTGTCAAATCGTCATGCTTTTTCGGATGCAGCCTTAAAAGCTGGTTTTCAGAGAGATTTTCTCATTAAGACAGGACTTTGTCTTGAACGAGAAAATGGTGAACTTATCGATCGTTTCAATGGACGTGTCTTATTTCCATGGATTTCGGTGAGCGGAAAGGTGACCGCCTTTGGTGGACGTCTGTTGGATGCCCGAACAAAAGGAGTTAGTCAGAAGTATGTCAACTCGCCCGATAGTATTATCTATCATAAAGAGCGAGAACTTTATGGACTCTTTCAAGCAAAAAAAGCTATCTCAAAACATGATCTTGTTTACATGGTAGAAGGCTATACCGATGTTGTTTCTATGCACCAGTGTGGTATTGAGAATGTCGTGGCTAATAGCGGTACTGCGCTTTCTGTCCATCAAATACGACTCCTACATCGTTTCACATCCAACATTGTTTTACTCTATGATGGTGATGAGGCTGGACAGCATGCAGCTCTTCGAGGTACGGACATGTTGTTGGCAGAGAGTATGAATGTGAAAGTTCTTTTACTGCCAGATGGTAAAGATCCAGACGAGTTGGCTCGTACTTATAATGCAGAGCAATTCAGAAGATACATTGAAGAGAATCAGACCGACTTTATCGTCTTTAAGATTAATATACTACTAAATGGTGTCACTGACCCTGTCAAGCGTTCTGAGGCAGTGAGTTCCATTGTGCAGAGTATTTCTGTCATTAAAGACCCTATCCTTCGTGACACCTACATCCGTGAGTGTTCCAATCGTACAGGTGTGTCAGAACGTACATTGATGGACCAGATGAATCGTAATATCTATTCTAATAGGGAACAGAAGACAAGAGAGCAGCAATTGCAACGCACGACAGTAAAAGAAGAGGAGAAAGGAGAAGAAAGGGTCGTAACTGCTCCGATGCCAGAGTCGAAGATTGAACAATTGCTTATTCAGGCTGTAATTAAGGACGGAGAGAAAATAATCTATCGTAATATAAAGGATGAGAATAGTGACCAGACGTTTAATCTGACGGTTGCACAATACATAGCCTATGACCTTGCAAGCGACAATTTCTGTTTTTCTAACGAATTGTACACGAGAATTTTACAAGAAGCTTTGGAACATTCTGTGGACGAGAACTTTAAGGCTGAAGAATATTTCACACGGAATGCAGATATTGAAATCTCATCTCTGTCTATTAAATTAAGTGTAGATCGTTTTCAGCTTGCAGAAAGTTTACAAGTAAAGGAAACGGAACAGATGTTGCGTGATCGTGTCAGACACCTTGTCGCAGACTTTCGTTTAGATTATATTTCTTCTCATTTAAAGGAACTCAATGCGCGACTTCTTCAAGTCAAAGACCCAAAAGAGATGCAAGAGATTATGGAAGAAATCATAAGAATACAAAATCTTCGAAATCGGTTTGCAAAAGAAACGGGTAATAATATTTTTGCTTAAAGAGATAGGATTAATAAGAAGATAACAGACACTATAAGAATTAGCTAAAAGGAGAACATTAATGATTTATATTCATTGGGTATTCTTATCAGTATATGTCATTACCATTGTCACGGTAACGATGCGTGTATTGATGGCTAATCGACAACCTACTAAGACAATAGCATGGATATTGGTGTTAGTGTTTATTCCGATATTCGGTGCTATTTTTATTTCTTCTTTGGTAAGACAACACGTAAAGAACGCAGAATAGGACAGAAGAGCATGGACAAACTAACAAAGTATGCTATGTTAGAATTTGTTGAACAAAAACAACTCCATCTGCCTAATGAATATAAAGAACTCATTAATCTCTTTATCAATCAGAATTGGGTTTTACCGTTCAAGAATAATAATGCCGAGATTTATATTTCAGGTTATGAGTTCTTTCCTGCTCTATTAAGGGAAATCGGGAAGGCAAAACATCACGTCCACGTAGACTCTTTTATCTTCTCTGACGACCCCTTAGGACGGATTGTTGCTGATGCGTTGATAGACAAAGTACGACAAGGAATAGAAGTACGTGTCATCTATGACGATGTGGGTTCATGGAAAACAAAAAAATACTTCTTTGAACGTATGCATGCCGAGGGGATAGAAGTTTACCCCTTTATGCCTGTACGCTTTCCTCTCTTTACAAGTAAGGTGAACTATCGTAATCACAGAAAGATATGTGTTATTGATGGTGAAGTTGGCTTTATTGGTGGAATGAATATTGCTAAGCGTTATGTAAAGGGGATAAAGTCCTTGGCATGGCGTGATACGCATGTAAAGATAATAGGCGCTGCGGTATATGGTTTGCAACGTGCCTTTCTTATAGATTGGTTTTTTTGTAAGTCGTATCTTAATAAACAATCAAAACTATTATCCTATTAGTAAGGTTTCAGACAATGACTGTCTTATTCAGATTGTCACAAGTAATCCGACAAGTTTATGGCCTGAGATAGAACAAGGCTATGTAAAGATACTTGTCAGTGCAAAGCAATATGTTTATATGGAAACACCTTATTTTCTTCCTACTGATCCTATTCTTTTTGCTATGCGCACTGCTGCTTTGTCAGGAGTTGACGTAAGATTAATGATACCTTACGAGACTGATACAAAGATTGTTGAATGGGCTTCGCGTAGTTATGTCTTATCAACCGTGAAGGCAGGGGTAAAGGTTTATTTATATAAAGCAGGCTTTAATCATTCAAAAATTCTTGTTGCTGATGATAGCATAGCAACCATTGGTTCGACGAATATTGATTTTCGTAGTCTTGAAAATGACTTTGAGGCTAATGCTTTCTTCTATGATAAATCAACAGCATTAAAGGTGAAGGAAATCTTCCTAAAAGACCAGGAAGCGTGTGTTTCGCTAAGTGATATACAAAATCTTTCACATCGTCCTTTCCTACAACGTCTATGGGAATCTATGGTGAGGTTGTTGAGCCCGATACTATAAACGAAAATCTCTAAGTCTACAATATGAATTGTAAATTTAGAGATTTGGGTTTAATGCAAAGATACTAACCAATATTGCGAAATAATAGACCTTGACCTATCTAAATAAGGTAAAGTTCACGCTACCATAGCTTCGATGTTCAAGAAATCGAGGGTGAGCAGAGAAATTATTGTTCTTGCCATGTTCAAAAACAAGTAGGCCATCTTCTTTCAACAAGTCATACTGAAAGATAAGGTCAGGTATCGTTTCTAACTCTGGTAAAGCGTATGGCGGGTCTGCAAAAATAAGGTCGAATTGCTGATGACAACTCTTTAAGAAACGGAAGACATCTCCCTTTATCAGTATGTTGTTATCTGCTCTCAGTTTCTCCATACACTGACTAATGAATCGTGCATGGTCACGATCTTTTTCAACGCTTATCACCTGTTGGCATCCACGTGACAAGAGTTCCAAAGAGATACTACCCGTACCTGCAAAAAGGTCGAGCGCATCAGTCTCTTCCCAATATTGATAAGCATTGATAACATTAAAGATGTTCTCCTTTGCAAAGTCTGTCGTGGGTCGTGCCTTGAAGGTGCGTGGAACATCAAAATGTCTACCTTTATATTTTCCTGTTATAATTCGCATAGTTGCCTAACTTCTTTAATTTCAATCAAGATAAATAGCTTTCATGTCATAGGGTATCTCTGTGCGTTTTGCCAGTTGACTATTGTTGAAATAAACTTCTTGATTAATAACCCTACAATACTTCAAATGCTGTTTTACATTCTCAATGAGAATATCCATATAAGGCACGTCACCGACAAGATATAATTCATCTTTCTCAACATCCAAGCCTGTCAGTTTCCATATAAAAAGGAGATAATATAAAGCATCATCCTCATTATTTACATTATATGAATTACTGAATCGAAATCTATTCTGTTGAAAACTGAACACCTCCATGCGTTTCTCATGAAAATAAGCATAGAGTTTTCTACGTGGTCCAGCATAGGAATGACGATAGAGATGCGTCCATACCGATTGCATAATCGGTTGTATACGAATATCCTTAAAATGGTCGTCAATAACAAGTTTGAGGTCTTTGTTAATCGCAAAGACCGCAATAGCATTCAAATCAGGTAAGATACTTGATAAGACCTCTTCATTACCTTTTCTATGATAAGTATGATAATAAAGTGTTTCTATGTCCTGCGTACCAAAGTCATCAATAGGCATAAGCATTACGGGAGTGTCAACCTCTGCCAGCAAACGTTTGTAACCACTCTGCAATAACTCTGACACTTTGAAGGCTTCACGTAGGTTAGCTGCAATCGAAATTCCCATATTCATTTCGTATGGTTCATAGACGAGCATCCCATTCTCTTGTGGGTCGCCCACAGCAAAGGCCATATTCTTTCTGCTAAATCTAATAGTAAGGCGCAGTTTCTTATCGGAGATATTATTATCAGTTTCTGTCATTACGAACGTTATATAACTTTATCATCTGCAAACTTACGCATTTTTTTTCGATTACTTCAGTTATCTGCTTGATAAATATCATCGAATAGCTTTCTTTCAAGTATTAAAAACAAAAAAATATAGTGTTTGATACCTAAAAAAATAATAACTTTGCATCTACTAATTGAAGGCGAGAACCTTTCAAACAACCATTTCAATGGTAGAATAAGATTATTTTTTACATGGCAAGACAGTTTTTTGTTATTTTCGGATGTTTAGCATTAGGAGAGATTATTGTTTGGGCGACAGGAATAAAACTACCGTCAAGTATTATAGGGATGCTCTTACTCACTTTTTTCTTAAAGTTAGGTTGGGTAAAATTAAGATGGGTCGAGAAGCTATCAGAGCTTTTAATCTCCAATCTTGGTTTCTTCTTTGTTCCGCCTGGTGTAGCTCTTATCCTTTATCTTGATCTTATCAAAGCACAATGGTTCCCTATCGTCACCGCAACAATTGTCAGTACGCTTCTCGTTTTAGTTGTTACAGGACAAATGCACCAGCTTGTCATAAAGTTGGAGCGCCGACTAATAGCAATGGACTTGCTTCATCATCGCAGACGTACAGAAAAACTAAAGGAAGTATTGAAGGATATGGAAAAGGCTGAGATATTAGAAGAAATGGAACGGGGCGAGATAGATAAAGTTCTACATGGACAGAGTGAAATAAAGAAAACGGAGGAATAAGTATGTCACCAATAGACGAAACAATTGACCAAACAATTAATCTCATACAAAATGGTAAGGATATCTTCTCTAACCAGTATGTTATCTTAACATTAACTTTTGCGGCTTTCTTTTATATTAGACGACTGCAACAGCGCACTGGCTGGATGTTACTTAATCCTATTTTGGGTGCTATCGTTCTTATAATTCTTTATCTTAAAGTTACTGGTGTTTCTTTTGAAGTCTATAAACAAGGGGCACAACTCATTGACTTCTGGCTCAAACCAGCTGTTGTTGCCTTAGGTGTTCCGCTCTATCTTCAACTTGATGCTATTAAACGTCTGTGGCTTCCCATTGTCTTGTCACAACTTGTTGGTTGTTTGGTTGGTATCGTGAGTGTGGTATTGGTAGCAAAACTCTGTGGTGCACCTGATATTATTGTTCTCTCAATGGCAAGTAAATCGGTCACAACTCCTATTGCTATGGAGGTGACACAAAGTGTCGGCGGTATCCCTTCGCTTACTGCTGCTGTGGTCGTAATAACAGGTATTATCGGTGCATTGGTAGGTTTTAAGACTTTGTCGTTGGGGCATGTCAGCAGTCCTATTGCACAAGGACTCTCTATGGGTGCTGCTTCACATGCTGTTGGTGCATCGACTGCGATGGCATATAGCAATAAATATGGTGCTTTTGCAAGCTTGGGTATTACGTTGAATGGTATCTTCACAGCCCTGCTCACACCGACTATCTTACGCTTGCTGGGGGCTATATAAGGTACAAGATTGTTATAAACTATAGTAAAAAAACTCTCTCCTCTCTTCTTGCACAGAAGAGGGGAGAGAGTTTGAGATAGTGCTGGAGTCTATGTTCTATACGGTTAAAGAACCTCCAAAACTTCTTGCATGTCTTTAATATTCTTCATATTTTTAACGATAAACTGTACATCCTTGCGGTCGTGGACTTGCATCTCGATTGTTCCTTCAAAGATGCCATTATCGCTGGAGATCGTTACCTTACGGATATTAACACCCAACTGGTCGGAGAGAACATCAGAGATGTCGTGTAGCATACTGCTACGATCAATACCCCGTATCTCTATCGTTGCGTCAAAGAAGAGTCGACGATGCATATCCCATTTAGCATCTAAGATTCTGCTACCATAGCTTGCTTTTAATTTTGCAGCAATTGGACATGCACGTTTGTGTATTTCGATATGATTCTTGTTGTCGATATATCCGAGGACATCATCGCCTGGTATAGCATGGCAACAATGTGGGAAAAGATATCGATGTATATTTTCTTCACTGATAAAGATAGGCTTTTTCCTGTTAAGTTCTTTGGTAACAACGATTAAGCCTTCTGTACATTCAGAGTCTTTTGCCTCTATGGCTTCTGTTGTCTTTTTCTCATTCGATTTTAAGAAAGGAACATAACGACGCCAGTTACGTGGATTAGCAATTTTTTCAGACTTGTTTTTTCGACGAAGTTCTTCTAAATCAGTATCACCAAGGATAATAGTTTTTTCGCCTACGGCAAGGAAAAGACTCTCATGTTTATGAAGGTCGTGCAGTTCGCATAACTTATCTAAGGTGGCAGTAGTCATATCAATGTCGTGAGCTTTCAACCATTTAGAGAGTTGTTCCTCACCATTTTTTTGCAGCTCACGTTTCTCTCGTCGTAGGATAGCTTGTATTTTTGCTTTTGCCTTAGCCGTAGACACAAAGTTAATCCATGAAGGATTAACGTGTTGAGACATAGAGGTTAAAATCTCTACTTGATCTCCACTATTAAGCTTGTGGCTCAATGGGACGAGTTTGTGATTAACCTTTGCACCGATACAATGGCTACCAAGGAATGTGTGAATTTGAAAAGCAAAGTCGAGTGCAGTACATCCTGCGGGCATAGTCTTAATCTCCCCCTTCGGTGTAAACACAAAGATTTCAGAGGCAAAGAGGTTGAGTTTGATAGCATCGAGGAAGTCCATAGCATCTGGCTGTGGATCGTCAAGGATTTCCTTTATTGTACTAAGCCAATCGTTCAATTCGCCTTCGTCTTCTGTGATTTCGCCACCATCTTTATATTTCCAGTGTGCAGCAAATCCTTGTTCAGCCAGTTCGTTCATGTCGCTCGGAACGTATCTGTACCTCAATCCAACGACCTTTGGAAGACATCAATGTTACGTGCAAAGCCTGATAACCATTAGCCTTAGGGTGGTTTACCCAGTCGCGCAGACGGTCAGGATGACTCTTATAAATCTGACTGATAGCCACATAAATTTGGAAACAGTTGTTGATTTCCTCATCAGGTGACTTCGGTTTATATATGATGCGTACGGCAAGGATATCGTATATTTCTTCAAAAGTGACGTGTTTGTTCTGCATCTTATTCCAAATAGAATAAGGACTCTTTACACGTGCTTTAAGCTCATATTTAAAATCCCATCTTGTCAAGTTCGGCACGAATAGGGGCTGTAAACTGTTCGAAGAGGGTGTCGCGTTGAGCTTGTGTAGAAGCAAGTTTTTTCTCAATAGATGCGTATGCGTCAGGGTGTTCGTAACGGAAACTGAGGTCTTCAGTTCTGTCTTAATCTTGTTTTAAGCCCAGACGGTTGGCAAGTGGTGCGTAAATATAAAGAGTTTCACCCTGCAATCTTATATTGTTTGCTGGCAGGCTGTGACTCAAGGGTGCGCATGTTGTGCAGGCGATCGCATATTTTGATAAGGATAACACGTATATCTTCGCTCATTGTGAGCAGAAGTTTCTTGAAGTTTTCTGCTTGTGCTGAGGCTTGTTCGCCAAAGATACCACCAGAAATCTTAGTTAATCCGTCAACAATTTGTGCAATCTTTGGACCGAAGATATTCTCCATATCTTCCACGGTGTAGTCTGTATCTTCGACAACGTCATGTAGGAGTGCTGCACTGATACTCGTGGCACCGAGTCCCATCTCCTTACAGGCAATCATAGCAACAGCTATAGGATGCATGATATAAGGTTCGCCCGAGAGTCGGCGCACACCTTTATGCGCTTGTCGTGCAAAGTTGAAGGCCTTCGTTATGATGTCCACTTTCTTTCGATGACGTGAGGCAAGATAGGTGTCGATAAGGTGCTGAAAAGCATCATCTACCATCTTCTCATAATCAATCTCTTTGACTTCTATATTTTCCTTGTCCATAGTGCATCCTCCCATTATTTATAATAAGGTGAAAGTTTCTTGTTTTTATTGGTGTAAATATAGTATTTTTCTACTTAAAAAGTCAGACTGCATCCTATACCAATTGCTGAAGAGCGGAAGGGGTTGTTAGGTGTAGATATGGTTTTATCTGATATGACTGTCGGTGCGATATGTAGTGAAAGGTCGTCAGATATGTCAAAGTCAGATAAGGAAGCATCTACATAAGCATCAATAACAGATAGTGCATAAACAGCAATTGTGGTAAAAATACTCAGGTCGCGCCATCTTCGAAAGCGGTCCTTTCGCTGTTTGAAGATACTCTTATAACGTTCTTCATTAGCGGGAGTAATTTTTGCTCCAAGGTGAAGGAAAAGTTATTGTAGCTCTGTGTAGAAGGGTCATTGTCCATAATGTCAATATATGCTTGCGCATAGTCATGATACATCTGGTTGTTCCAGGTCATAGCATAAATACAGCCTACAAAACCTCCATAAAAGATAGGTAGCTTCCAATATTTGCGGTTGTATGCTTGACCAGCACCAGGAAGAACAAGTGCAAGCCATAATGCCCGTTTAGGATTAGGTCGCCACTTAGTCCAGTCGCGTTCTTGCTTCTTCGTCATCTTGACACTGTCTTTTCGCACAATAGAAGGGAGTTTTATCTCGTCATCTGGGGTAAAGATGGCTTCCTCTTCTATATATTTGTCCTTCAAAGTCGGTGTATTAACAGATGCAGAGTCGTTGGGATAAACGACCTTAATAGTGTCATGAGGTATGTTTTGTGCCTGCATGATTGTAATGCTTGTGAGCATTATGGTTATCAACAGTCCTTTGAGGATACTATTCTTCATCACTACCATTTACTAATACCTTGCCTTTCTTAGTTTGTAAGGTCTTACTTCATCTTGTCCATTACTTCCATGATGTGCAGTAGCTCTTCTTCTGACGCAAAGGGAATGCTAATCTTTCCCTTACCATCAGCGTTACAACTCATCTGTACCTTTGTATCAAAGAATGTTGAGAGTCGTTGTTTGAGGATATTGAACTCCTCAGGGAGGCGAGTGCGAGCAGAAATCTTCTTCTTTGCGCTCTGTATGTCTTCTCCGTTGTTGAGTTGCTGGCAAAGTTCTTCAACCTTACGAACACTATATCCGTTCTTTAGAATCTCACGATAGAGCTTTAATTGCAGTGAAGGGCTATCCAAAGAAAGCAATGCACGGGCATGTCCCATGTCTATTTCCTTCTTTTGCAGTCCCATCTGTACCAATGCAGGCAGTTTCAATAAGCGGAGATAGTTGGCTATGGCTGCACGGCTTTTACCAACACGTTCTGCCACACGTTCTTGTGTCATTCCACTCTTTTCGAGTAGATGTTCGTAGGCTAAGGCTATCTCAATCGCATTCAGATCTTCACGTTGGATATTCTCAACCAGAGCCAGTTCCATCACACTTTCGTCCTTAATCGTACGAATGTAAGCTGGAATAGCCTTTAATCCGGCAAGTTGACTTGCACGCCAGCGACGCTCACCAGCAATAATCTGAAAACGGTTTTCGTCTACTTGACGTAGTGTTATTGGCTGAACGAGTCCTAATTCGCGAATACTATTAGCCAATTCTTCCAATGCAACAGGGTCAAACTCACGGCGTGGTTGGTTTGGGTTGGCCTCAATCTGTTCTAAGGCAATCTCGTTAATCGTCGAACTACCTTGTGTGCTGACTGCCTCGGTAGATATTAATGCGTCTAATCCACGACCGAGGGCATTGGTCTTTGCGTTTCGATTATATTTCTTTTGTACAGCCATAGTCTTTGTTGGGGAGTTAGGGTGTGAAGCGTTAGGTGTAATTAGCGGTCATTATGCTAATTCTATTTTCTTTCTTTATTTCTTATTCTTTTCAATAATTTCCTTTGCAAGGCTAAGATGGTTCTTTGCGCCAGTTGAGTCTGCGTCATAGAGAATTACTGGAAGTCCATGACTCGGACTCTCAGATAGCTTCACATTACGTTGGATAACAGCTTTGAACACTAACTCTTGGAAGTGACGTTTTACCTCGTCGTAAATCTGGCGGGCAAGACGCAGGCGACTGTCGTACATCGTCAGCAGGAATCCCTCTATTTCTAACTTCGTATTTAACTTGCTCTTGATAATCTTGATAGTGTTCAACAGCTTGCTGATACCCTCCAAAGCAAAGTATTCACACTGAACAGGAATAATCACTGAATCAGCTGCTGTTAAGGCATTGACAGTAATCAAGCCAAGCGAAGGGCTACAGTCAATCAGAATGTAGTCGTATTCGTCACGGATAGGGAGCAAGTAGATTACTCATAACTTTCTCACGACCATTGAGCTTTAACATCTCAATTTCTGCTCCAACAAGGTCGATATGGCTCGGAACAATGTCCAATCCTTCTATATCAGTTGTGTAGATAGCGTCTTTTATGTCGGCATGGTCAATGATACATTCGTAAAGCGAACAGTCCACCTCCTTGATATCCACGCCCAAACCACTGGATGCATTAGCCTGTGGGTCGGCATCAATCACCAGTACAGACTTCTCAAGCGTTGCTAAGGAAGCTGCCAAGTTGATGGTGGTAGTCGTCTTTCCGACGCCGCCTTTTTGGTTGGCAAGTGCGATAATCTTTCCCATTTTTCTATTTATTCCTATACATTTATTAGGCTACAAAGATACACATTTTATGTGAGATAGGAGGGCATTATAAACCTTTTTTCGTACTTTTGCATTGAAATCAAAGTTAAATTTATGAATTCCAAGAAACCGCTCATACTTATATCTAACGATGACGGATACCTCTCTAATGGTATTCGTATGCTTGTCTCATTTCTATCCGATTTTGCAGAAATTATTGTCTGTGCACCAGAGGGAGCTCGTTCAGGCTTTTCTCGTGCGTTCTCTGCAGTTGAATATCTATTGTTAAAAAAGCAACAGAATATTCCAGATTGTGAGGTTTGGTCATGTACGGGTACACCTGTTGATTGTGTGAAGTTAGCGTTAGATCAGCTCCTTATTGACCGAAAGCCTGACCTTATCTTGGGTGGTATCAATCATGGAGACAATTCTTCTGTGAATAATCATTATAGTGGAACGATGGGTATTGCGTATGAAGGTTGTATGAAATATATCCCTTCGATTGCTTTTTCAAGTTGCGATTACGACCCTCATGCTGATCTTTCTTATCTTCGTGATTATGTAAGACTTATAGTAAGGAAAGTTCTTGCAGAAGGATTACCAAAGGGTATCTGTCTGAATGTTAACTTCCCAAAGGTTGAAAAGTTCGCAGGTTTGAAGGTATGTCGTATGGGGTGGGGTAGTTGGGTGAGAGAAGTTGAGCCTTGCAAGCATCCCCGTGGTTTTGATTATTATTGGATGACAGGGCATTATCGCAATGATGAACCTAATGCAACCGATAATGATCAGTGGGCATTAGCGCATGGATATGTAACCATCACACCTTCTAAGATTGATGTCACTGATTATGAAATGCTCGATAAAATGAAAGCGTGGGAATCTCTTTAATTCTTTGATGTTATGAAGTATTATCTGATAGTTGGTGAAGCGTCTGGCGACTTACATGCTTCACGTCTTATGCAATCGTTGAAGCAGTACGATCAAGATGCTGATTTTCGTTTCTTTGGTGGTGATTTGATGGCGAAAGTTGGTGGCACATGTGTGAAACATTATCGTGAACTTGCTTATATGGGTTTCGTTCCAGTGTTATTGCATTTGCCTACGATTTTCAAGAATATGAAGATGTGCAAGGAAGATATCATGCGTTGGAAGCCTGACGTTGTTATCCTTGTTGACTATCCGGGATTTAATCTTAACATTGCTAAGTTTGTAAAGAAGAATACAAAGATTCCTGTCTATTATTATATCTCACCCAAGATATGGGCATGGAAGGAATGGCGTATCAAGGCTATTAAGCGTGATGTGAGAGAGATGTTCTCAATCCTTCCGTTTGAAGTTCCTTTCTATGAGAAGAAACATAATTACAAAATACATTACGTAGGTAACCCAACTGCCGAGGAGATTGATAATTTCCGTCATGTCTATTCGGAGTCAAAAGAAGCGTTCTGTCAGCGTAACGGATTATCTTCTAAGCCTATCATAGCTCTTCTTGCTGGTAGTCGTAAACAGGAGATAAAGGATAATCTTCCTTCAATGCTTGAGGCTGCCCGCCATTTTGAGGATTATCAGATGGTGGTTGCTGCCGCACCTTCTGTTGCTGAAAGCTATTATAAAAGGTTTTTAGAGGCGAGCGATGCAAAGATGGTGAAGACGCAGACCTATGAGCTTCTTTCCCATGCTACTGTGGCACTCGTAACAAGTGGTACAGCGACGCTTGAGACTGCCTTACTGAATGTTCCGCAGGTTGTCTGTTATGAAACACCTGTTCCAAAGTTGATTCGTTTTGCTTTCAAGCATATTATCAAGGTGCGTTTTATTTCTCTTGTCAATCTTATTGCTGATAAGGAAATTGTGCAGGAACTTCTTGCCGACCGCTTCTCTATTCGTAACATTGCCAACGAGTTATATCGTATTCTGCCAGGTCAGACATCTCGTGAACGTATGTTGTCTGACTATCAGCTTGTTCGTAATTGTTTAGGCAATGACGTGGCACCAGATAATGCTGCCAGAATTATGGTTGAAAAGTTGACGGGTAGACGAGTTTATGAGATGATGAGTGAGCCTGAAGATGAATTTACAGGCGAACAAATATGTAATTAACTTAAATCAGTCTTGGAGCTTAAACAGATTTGGGCTTAAGGAGAAAATGTGCTTTACACTATTGTGAAGATTTATTATTCCACTTGTGTCTTGGGCCAATTGACAAGATATAGATGTTCTGTGGCACGGGTGAAGGCAGTGTAAAGCCAATGGATGTAATCGGGTGTAAGCATTTCGTCTGTCATATATCCTTGGTCAAGATAGATGTGCGCCCACTGTCCGCCTTGTGCTTTGTGACAAGTGATGGCATAGCCAAATTTCACTTGTAAGGCATTGTAATAGTCGTCTTCTCGCACCTTTTTCATGCGGTCAGCCTTCAAGGGTATATCCTCATAATCTTCTAATACACGTTGGAATAGCTGTTCGTTTTGCTCTTGTGTCAGGGCGGGTGCTTCTGTTGTTAGTGCGTCAAGAATGATGGTCATGTCTTCTTCAGTGTTATCATAATCAGGAAATTCTAAAGAAACGTCTGCAAAGCGGAATCCATAGAGTTCTCGCACATTACGAACACGACGTACCACAGCACGGTCGCCGTTAGCAATGAAAGTAAGTGCAGATTGCTTCTCTTTCTCTTGATTAGGGGAAGGAGGGTTCTTATACTTATTCTTCACCACCATCAACATATCGCCCGTTGTCAGTTCCTCTTCACGTCCAAGTACCATGTTTCGAACACCTTGATTGAAGATGTTAGCACGTTTGTTAGAACGGGTTATAATCATCGTTTCGTCAATTCCTACTTCTGAATAGCTGCTGGCAAGTCGTTCGATAAGCTCATCACCTGATACAATCGTTATATCCGTAAACCCTTGAAATCTAATCTTTGGTAGCTGTGTGATATCTTCATGGGTTATCATTTGACGGATAATGGTAGCATTATAGAGGATACCTGAGTCTTGACTCTGTCGGAGAACTTCGCTCAAATCACATTCGTAGACCGTTAGCCCATAGGCACGAAGGACATCTGCACGTAGAGCAGGACTTTCTTCTTCGCCAACAGGGGGGGGAGCTGTGCCTTGTCGCCAACGAGAAGCATACGGCAGTTGCGATTATTATAAATATATTCTATAAGGTCATCAAGTAGGCAGCCGCTACCGAAGGTCGAATTACTTGACGTCAGGCTAATCATAGAGGCTTCATCAACCATGAATAGTCGATTGCGGAAGAGATTTACGTTCAGATTAAACTTGCCATCAAGTCCTGTAAATGTTTTCTCTCGATAGATAGAACGATGAATTGTGGTAGCAGGCTGATTAGCATTCAAAGAAAACACCTTTGCTGCACGCCCCGTTGGTGCTAAAAGACTTACTTTTTGTTGTAGCATTTGCATTGTACGTACAATCGCACCTGCTAAGGAAGTCTTACCAGTACCAGCACTGCCTCGCAAAATCATTACTGCTCGTTCATCGTGGTCAGTCATGAAGTTTGAAAAGACTTCTATGGCTTTAAGTTGGTCAGTGGTCGGTTGAAATCCAAAGTTCAGTAAGACTTTATGTTTCAGTTCATCATTTATCATCGTTGGTCGATTCAAAAGGTGAGAGATAATCGTTTTCTGCTAATATTTTACCATTCAGTAATATCTGCATGACTTTCTACTCGTTGTTCAATATTGTCTGGCAGTTGTGAGAAGAAGTCTAATCCCGTGATACGTTCAACTTCATCAATAGAGTTGACGTAGTCGTTCTTTTTATGCCCTTTGGCTGATGCATTTCTACAAATAAAACCAATAGCTTTTGGTTTGTCTCTTAGGCAGAGAATAACCTTAAAGAAAGCCTCAGGAACTTGTACTTTGTTTTTGCCAATAGTCTTATGCTTTTGATTGAAATAGATAGGACCACAGACGATATAGACATCTCCATATTGTTCTGCCCATGTGCGACATTGTTTTTCAATAGTGTTCCATAAGCCACTGTTTAGTGCAGGCACTTGTGGACATACATTCGTCATGAGAAAACTTTGTTCCATTGCTTTTTGATTCCAATGATTGTCGCCTGCTGGACACATGTGTCCACGATCATACCCTGAACGCATATAATCGTAGGTGTCAACACGTGGTTCGGGTATATCCTGATCTGCTTGAAAAGAAATACCATTACGCTTGACTGGACCATCTGTGTGGCTTGCTGTTAAGTGCCATGCCACCCAGTTGGGTGTGCGTGTTTCTGGGTTATAAGATGTGGTATACCCTTCGCGGTAAAGGAGCAAGGAAGGGTTTTGTTTTTTGCTAATAGGAATTTCCAACCTCAGTTTTGTTTTTGAGGTTTTCCTTTTAGTGTTATCTTGCTCAGATGATAGGTTGAGCAAGATAGTATTGTTGTTGTTGTCTATAAGGGGTTTATCCATTATAGAAATATATTGTCTTTTTTTACTTCCTTGACAAGGCAAAACTATCAGGGAAAGAAATAAAATGATTGTTTTAAGGAATAGGTGATACATTTTTTTATTATTATAATGAACTATGTCTTATTGTACTCTCTGTCGAGGATTGAGAAACTTACTTCTTCGTAAGAACAAAGGTACAAGGAAGATTTGAGGTGTACAAATAAAAGAAAGCTTATTTTACGAATACTTCTATTTTTCTTTGTCGTTATAGTTATTTTTATCTTTTGATAGAGTTGTAAAAGGAGTTATGGAAAGACTTTCCTCAAAAGAAAAACATAGTTATGCTGTTTTTGTGGAACTTTTTGTTTATATTGCAAAAAAACTGTACTTTTGCCCTCAAGCAAAACAATTGAATATTAAATAACACATTATTATATTTATGAGTTTGAAAAATTGTAGTACTTGCTAAGCAGGGTACCTGACACAAGAAATGTGGGAAAAGATGCGATGACAGCCGAAGGAACGGTGAATCGTGCCGCTCTGCCAGCCATCTTCAACCCCGAAGACCTAAATGCTTTGGAGCAGGCACTGAGACTGAAAGATCAGAACCCAGGCTCTACAGTAGGAATCTTAACCATGGGTCCTCCACGTGCAGGAGAGATTATCCGACAAGGACTCTATCGTGGTGCTGATACGGGTTGGTTGCTTACTGATCGTAAGTTTGCTGGTGCTGACACACTTGCCACTTCATACGCTTTGGCGACAGCAGTACAAAAAATTGGTGATGTAGACATTGTTATTGGTGGACGTCAGGCTATAGATGGTGATACCGCACAGGTAGGTCCACAGGTCGCACAGAAGTTAGGGCTCAATCAGGTGACTTACGCTGAGGAAATCTTAAAAATAGAAGATGGTAAAGCTACTATCCGTCGTCATATTGATGGTGGAGTAGAGACTGTTGTTGCTCCATTACCAGTTCTCATTACAGTGAATGGTACGGCTGCACCAGCACGTCCTTGCAATGCTAAACTCGTAATGAAGTATAAATATGCTACTTGTCCAATGGAACGCAAGGGTAATGAGGCTTGGGCGCAGCTCTATGAGGAGCGTCCTTACCTCACTTTGAACCAGTGGTCAGTTGCTGATGTTAATGGTGATGAAGTGCAGTGTGGTTTGAGTGGTTCGCCAACAAAGGTGAAGTCTGTTCAGAATATCGTTTTCCAAGCTAAGGAGAGTAAAACCCTCACTGGATCTGACGAGGATGTAGAAGGACTCATCAAGGAACTGTTAGGAGAGAAGATTATTGGTTAAAAGCCTCTCCCAATCCCTCTCCGAACCAATGGTCACTGACCAGAGAGAAGTAATAGAGAGGGGCGTAGAATGTTCTATTAAGCATAAGATTGAACATTATGGGGAGGTATTATATAAACATAAGAAAATCCCCCAGTAAGTGAAGCATTTCACTCCCCTCTCCATTCGGAGAGGGGGCGGGGGTGAGGCCTATGAACAACGTATTTGTATATTGCGAAATAGAGGAAACCACCGTACAGGAGGTTTCACAGGAGCTGCTGACCAAGGGTCGCAAGCTCGCAAATGAGTTAGGTGTGGAACTCCATGCCATCGCTGCTGGTAGTGGCATCAAAGGAAAGGTTGAAGACCAAATCCTACCATACGGTGTAGACAAACTCTTTGTCTTTGATGGTGAGGGACTCTTCCCTTACACATCAGCACCACACACAGACATTCTCGTTAACCTCTTCACTGAGGAGAAACCACAGATCTGTTTGATGGGTGCTACTGTTATCGGTCGTGACCTTGGTCCACGTGTGTCATCATCCCTGACAAGTGGTCTTACTGCCGATTGTACTCAACTTGAGATTGGTGATTATGAAGATAAGAAAGCTGGTAAGCACTATGAGAACCTGCTCTATCAGATTCGTCCAGCCTTCGGTGGTAACATCGTAGCAACCATCGTCAACCCTGACCACCGTCCACAGATGGCTACCGTTCGCTCTGGCGTTATGCAGAAAGCTGTCTATGAAGGCGAAGCTAAGAATGAGGTTGTCTATCCGGATGTAGCGAAGTATGTTCCGGAGGCAGCCTATGTTGTAAAAGTCATTGACCGTCATGTAGAGCCCGCACAGAACAACTTGAAAGATTCTTCAATCGTTGTCGCAGGTGGTTATGGTGTCGGTTCTAAGGAAGGTTTCGACTTACTCTTTAAGTTGGCAAAGGAACTTCATGGTGAGGTTGGTGCCAGCCGTGCTGCCGTTGATGCAGGTTGGGTAGACCATGATCGTCAGATTGGTCAGACCGGTGTCACCGTCCATCAAAGGTTTACATCGCTTGTGGTATCTCTGGGCAGATTCAGCACATTGCTGGTATGCAGGGACAGTGGTATCATCATCTCTATCAACAACGACCCAGACGCTCCTATCAATGCCATTGCCGATTATGTCATCAATGGCTCCGTAGAGGAGGTTGTTCCGAAGTTGATAAAGTATTATAAGCAGAATAGTAAGTAAAAGCCTCACCTCCAGCCCGTGACTGAACAACTAACTGGCCCCTCTGGCCCCTCCCCGAAGGGAGGGGAGTAAAATGCGAAAAGGGAATAAAGAGGACTACTGTCGCTAAATACTTATTATCACAAGAGGCATAGCGTGTATAATCATTGACTAACTACCGACCTATGACTAAAGAAAATAGAAAGAAATGTACCTACAAGACGGCTTCACCTGACAGGTATCATATTCTAAAGGAATTCGCTAAGGCAAATCGAACAGAGATGACATTAGCTGAAGAGATTCTTTGGAACGAACTGAAAGGTACAAGAGGCGAATTTCATTTTAGAAGACAACATCCTATAGGTGACTTTATTGTAGATTTTATATGCCTTTCACAGAACTTAGTCATAGAAGTAGATGGTGCTTACCATAAGCAACTGCTACAAGAGGTAGACGATGAAACAAGGACAGAATACCTTAATGAAATGGGTTTCAATGTTCTTAGATTCACCAATGAAGAGATATACACGGACATTGATAATGTGATAGAACAAATAACCGAATTTATAAACAACGAATAAAAAGAGTACCCTAACCATAAGGATCAGTACATTCTACTCCCCTTCCTTTGGGGAGGGGTAAGGGGAGGGGTCACTCTTACATTTTTTTATCATGGCAAATTATTATACTGACCACCCAGAAATAGCGTTTCACTTGGAGCACCCATTGATGAAACGCATTGTAGAACTCAAAGAGCGTAACTACGCTGATGCTTCTACTTATGATGATGCACCTGTAAACTATGATGATGCAATCGAAAACTACAAGCGCATCTTGGATATCACTGGTGACATAACAGCAAACATTATTGCACCTAACTCTGAGTCTGTCGACCTCGAAGGTCCACATCTCATCGACAACCGTATGCACTATGCCAGCAAGACCTTAGAGAACATTGAGGGCGACTCGTCAGGCTGGCTTGTAGGGGCGTTTCTATGCCTCGCCGTTATGGTGGACTGAACCTACCAAACGTTGTCTTCTCAATGATGTCTGAGCTTATTGCTGCTGCCGATGCTGGTTTCCAGAATATTTGGTCATTGCAGTCTTGTATCGACACCCTCTATGAGTTTGGTAATGAGGAGCAGCGTCAGAAGTTTATCCCACGTATCTGTGAGGAGAGATGATGTCAATGGACCTCACCGAACCTGATGCAGGTTCCGACCTTCAGCGTGCTATGATTAAGGCTACCTTCGACGAGAAGGAGAACTGCTGGCGTTTGAATGGTGTGAAGCGTTTTATCACCAATGGTGACTCTGATATCCACCTCGTTCTTGCACGTTCAGAAGAGGGTACACGTGATGGTCGTGGTCTTTCTATGTTTATCTATGACAAGCGTGATGGCGGTGTTGACGTACGTCATCGAGCATAAACTTGGTATCCATGGTTCTCCTACTTGCGAACTTGTTTACAAGAATGCAAAGGCAGAACTCTGTGGTAACGTTCGCATGGGTCTTATCAAGTACGTAATGGCATTGATGAACGGTGCCCGCCTCGGTATCGCAGCACAGTCTGTCGGTCTTGAGCAGGAGGCTTACAACGAGGGATTGGCTTACGCTAAGGATCGAGCACAGTTCGGCAAGAAGATTGTCAAGTTCCCAGCTGTCTACGATATGCTCTCTCGTATGAAGGCAAAACTCGATGCTGGTCGTTCTCTCTTGTATCAGACTGCCCGCTATGTTGATATCTACAAGGCTTTGGAAGATATTGCACGTGACCAGAAACTCACGGCTGAAGAGCGTCAGGAGATGAAGAAGTACAACCGTCTTGCCGATGCTTTCACACCATTGGCAAAGGGTATCAACTCTGAGTATGCTAACCAGACTGCCTACGACTCTATCTCTATCCATGGTGGTTCTGGTTTCATCATGGAGTATAAGTGTCAGCGTCTGTATCGTGATGCACGTATCTTCTCTATCTATGAGGGTACAACACAGCTGCAGGTTGTTGCTGCTGTACGTTACATCACCAACGGCACTTACCTTTCTATCATGAAGGAAATGCTTGAGGGCGAACTCTCTTGCGACTGCATGAAGGGACTGCGTGAGCGTGTAGCAAAACTCGTCCAGCTCTATGAAGAGGCTGTGGAGAAGGTGAACGCAAGCGAAAATCAGGATGTTCATGACTTCCTCGCACGCCGTCTTTACAACATGACAGCTGACATCATCGGTTCTCTCCTCCTCATCGAAGATGCTTCTAAGGCACCAGACCTCTTCAAGAAGTCTGCCCACGTCTTCGTTCGTATGGCTGAGGAAGAGGTTATCGGTCACACTGCTTACATCAAAGCCTTCAATGCTGAAGACCTTGAGCAGTTCAAGGCTGTGGAAGAAGAGGTCGCAGAAGCATAATCCTTTATTAGGATTAATCTCATATAAAAGCAACCGAGCGCAATACTTGGTTGCTTTTTTTCTTTGCAGAACACTCTCGAATGAAATAGATAAATTGCAATTGTCGACCTGTTGGTTATAACTCTGCAAAGATAGCACAATAAATAAGGAGAAAGAAAACTGAAATAATTTATTACTGTCCGCTAAACCTCTAACTTCTTCAGCTCATCCCTTTACGCATTTAGGATGAGCTTTTTTTTCTCTTAGACAAGCCCCCTCTATACATTTTCCTCACATTGCGGAGGGGAAATACCATGTTTGCTAAAGTATTTTTTCCAATCGTTCTCAGGTTGTTCGAAAAAGGATTCCATATTGATATAGTACATCAGTACAATTCTTATCATTGTGGCTAATCCCGAGAAACTCCATGACCTTTTTATCCTTCTCTGTACGATGGTTATTAGCAGATTTGCAAGAAAAACCATCCAAATCTGTATTTTAATATATTACTGTCCGCTAAACCTCTAACTTCTTCAGCTCATCCCTTTACGCATTTAGGATGAGCTTTTTTTTCTCTTAGACAAGCCCCCTCTATACATTTTCCTCACATTGCGGAGGGGAAATACCATGTTTGCTAAAGTATTTTTTCCAATCGTTCTCAGGTTGTTCGAAAAAGGATTCCATATTGATATAGTACATCAGTACAATTCTTATCATTGTGGCTAATCCCGAGAAACTCCATGACCTTTTTATCCTTCTCTGTACGATGGTTATTAGTAGATTTGCAAGAAAAAAACCATCCAAATCTGTATTTTAATAGCATTAGCAGTCTCTCCGTAAAAAGTATCTTAGCGGAAAATTCTGCTTGACTTGCTTGAATAGTGACTCTATCTGCCACCTTTTCCGGTAAATAGCCACTATATCTTGCGCATCCATCTCAAAGTCGTTGGTAAGCAGTGATATTAGTTTCGTTGTCTTATTCTTTCCCGTCTTCTTGTGGTCTATGTAGGTGACGATTCGTGCATGATGTTCCACCCCCTTCTTTTTAAGGACTACCTCCTTGATATTGTATAAGAAACGGCTATCATCGTCTGTAATATTATACTCTATTTCTGAGTTGATAAACAAGATTTTTCTTCATCTTTGTAACGTAGACAGCACCATTATGAGTCATCTGTTCAAATTTAACATAGTCTATGTAGGCTCTGTCAATAGCTAGAATATCGTTCTTTGAATAATCCTGCGGTGCCATCATAAAACTGTCATGTGTGGCAGAGTGAATTGCATATCGTAAGGCACTCCTTCGTTGGCATTTATGATGGTATGCACCTTTATGCCTCCTTTCTTCTTTTCCGTGCTTGGGATTACGTCCCACACCCTTGAAGACGAGATTCGAAAAACAAAGGGAATAGTGGTAGAATCCATTATTTTCAGACAGATTAAGCCAAGAATCCCCCTTGCCTCGTTGGCTGTCCGAGAAAAAGTAGGTCACGATGAGCTTCAAGGACATCCATATAGAGCCAACCAAAAGAGTTCTTCAGGGCGTCTCTTATTGGCATCAGAGAGCGTACTACGCTTGGGTAAAAGTATCTATGCTTAGATGAGGTAGCTTACGGGATTCTGCCAGCATAGAAGCCTGTATCTCACGAAGAGAGTCGAAACGCATCACCACGGCATAGAGCATAGTTACCACGTGAGACCACATATCGAACTTCTTTACATACCGTTCGCCACCATGTTGACGGCTATAAGTGTTAATTTTGTTCTTGTCTAAGCATTTTATTAACTGACCATATACTGGCTGTCCGAAAAAATGTGTACTTTTGCTCATGTTACTTATGTTTTGTTGCAAAAGCAAAGGTAATTAAATGGGCTGATACTATGAAAAAAGTATCAGCCCAAATTTGTGAAAATAAACAAAAGTTTAGCGGACAGTAATAATTTTAATAGCATTAGCAGTCTCTCCGTAAAAGTATCTTAGCGGAAAATTCTGCTTGACTTGCTTGAATAGTGACTCTATCTGCCACCTTTTCCGGTAAATAGCCACTATATCTTGCGTATCCATCTCAAAGTCGTTGGTAAGCAGTGATATTAGTTTCGTTGTCTTATTCTTTCCCGTCTTCTTGTGGTCTATGTAGGTGACGATTCGTGCATGATGTTCCACCCCCTTCTTTTTAAGGACTACCTCCTTGATATTGTATAAGAAACGGCTATCATCGTCTGTAATATTATACTCTATTTCTAGTTGATAAACAAGATTTTTCTTCATCTTTGTAACGTAGACAGCACCATTATGAGTCATCTGTTCAAATTTAACATAGTCTATGTAGGCTCTGTCAATAGCTAGAATATCGTTCTTTGAATAATCCTGCGGTGCCATCATAAAACTGTCATGTGTGGCAGCAGAAGTGAATTGCATATCGTAAGGCACTCCTTCGTTGGCATTTATGATGGTATGCACCTTTATGCCTCCTTTCTTCTTTCCGTGCTTGGGATTACGTCCCACACCCTTGAAGACGAGATTCGAAAACAAGGGAATAGTGGTAGAATCCATTATTTTTCAGACGAGTTAAGCCAAGAATCCCCTTGCCTCGTTGGCTGTCCGAGAAAAAAGTAGGTCACGATGAGCTTCAAGGACATCCATATAGAGCCAACCAAAAGAGTTCTTCAGGGCGTCTCTTATTGGCATCAGAGAGCGTACTACGCTTGGGTAAAGTATCTATGCTTAGATGAGGTAGCTTACGGGATTCTGCCAGCATAGAAGCCTGTATCTCACGAAGAGAGTCGAAACGCATCACCACGGCATAGAGCATAGTTACCACGTGAGACCACATATCGAACTTCTTTACATACCGTTCGCCACCATGTTGACGGCTATAAGTGTTAATTTTGTTCTTGTCTAAGCATTTTATTAACTGACCATATACTGGCTGTCCGAAAAAATGTGTACTTTTGCTCATGTTACTTATGTTTTGTTGCAAAAGCAAAGGTAATTAAATGGGCTGATACTATGAAAAAAGTATCAGCCCAAATTTGTGAAAATAAACAAAAGTTTAGCGGACAGTAATAGAAATAATTATAAATCATAGTAGTTATCTGCTTATTTATAACTATCTTTGTCATTCATATTAATAAGGAGAAAAACAAGATGAAGAAATATTTTTAAAAGTAAGTATGTTGCTGATGAGCTTATTGTTCATCCAGTCAACAACAGCATCCGCACAATGCCCAATCAAGGAACAAATAATGAATGGTGACGATGGTGGCGAAGAGCTTAGCCAGAATAAAGCGTGAAAGCGAAAAAGACCCCTGTTAGCCACACGCTGATTATCTTCTTTGACAAGAAGACGAGGCAACAAGCCTCTGCTGAAAGCCATCAAGAAGCAAGGCTGTACCCTTCTCTACAAATACAAGGAGTTCAGTGCTGTAGCTGCCAAGGTCGACGAGAAGCACGACGTTGATAAAGCCATTGCCGAATTCAGAAAGGTGAAAGGCGTAACGAGCGTGAACAAAGACGGAATCATGCAGACACCGTAACAAGTTTTACTGCCACTTCCAGTCCTACAGCTTGTTGGAAAGAAAAATATAGCTATCAATAAAGATTAAAGAGGAATACACAGTCCGTGCATTCCTCTTTAATTTATAAGTGACAAGAAATATAAAATTATACTTGTACTATCAGTGCCGATTCCTACCGACTCATTGTCAGCACAACCTCTTTTCCTTTCTCTAAGTTTACAGTTCCGCTATAAACCATATTGTCCTTGCTGGTTTGTTTGTCAGCAGTAGTATGATATACTTCCAGTTGATAATTACCAGAAACGATATTCTGCATTTTGAAGTCGACATCATAGCGACAAAGGCAGTTTGTCATCATGTCCTTATCAGGATACAGGATGAGAATAATCTTACCCTCACTGCTGCTTGCTCCTACATGGAACAGGTCGATTGCACAGTTATCCATGACGTCTGCAAAGCGTGCATTGACAATATTATCCTCACCGAGTGAGAGGCGCAACACTGATTTCTGTCCTACAAAACTATTATAGTACTCAGGACGAGAATCCAACAAGGAAGCAGAAGCCTTGCAGCCTGACGACTTTACATCACTTACTCCTATACTCCCTACAACAGTGTTTTCCGTTGAATAAGATAACATTAACATGGATAGGCAGAATATAGCCAAACAATTAATAGATTTCCAATGTTTCATTCTTATTTTTATTAAAAGTTAGTCAATCAAGATAATACACGGCAAATATATATAAAAACCATCAAATCTCCAAGCAATAGACTATAAAATTTAGTAACTCTAAAAAAAGAAAGCAAAAGAACAAAACAGCAAAAAAACAATTTGCCGTTTTGTTCTTTTATTTTTTAAGCAACGGAATTAGTCCTATGCATGACTTGACGAGTTCCATCATAAGACTAAATTCGCCAATGAGAGGTGGCAGACCGATTATACCTATTTTAAAGTCAAGGGTTGAGGCATATATTATCTCTCTACGGTAATTGATGCCTACTAGTTTTAATAATACAATATTGTCTTATCAAGCTACAATTGTTAGGTAACGCCCGTTCCTGCAGTACAAGCCGACTACAAATGTACAAATTATTTTCCAATTCTTTCACTTTGATTTGAACTTCTTTGGAGTTTAGATAAGCAACTTAAAGAATGGAGCTAAGCCTTCGCACGATATGTGCGGAAGCTCCGCACATATTGTGCTAAGCCTCAATTGCCTACCTATAAGGCCTTATTAGCCCAATTGGACTAATTGGGCTAATAAGGCTAATAGGATTATTAGCCCTATTGGCACAACGCCACACAAATCTTGTTTTGCAGGCTGCGCATAGGTCCGTGGGTGAGTCCGCCATTGTTGATGATAGCGAAGCAGAGCAGATGGCCGTTAGACGCAGTGAGGTAGCCAGCCAATGAGCTGACCCCTTTTAGTGTACCAGTTTTTGCACGCACATTGCCAGCAGCAGCGGTATGTCGCATTCTACTCTTCAATGTTCCGTCAACACCAGCGATGGGTTGTGCTTTAAGATAGGCTTCATAGAGATCAGAATGTTGGTAGGCATAACGCAAAGAGCTTTGTTTCGAGTTCGGCACTGACATAGTTGTATAGAGATAGTCCAGAACCATCAGCAATATAGTAATGATGAGGATTTATGCCGATTCTGGAGAGTAAGGCTTTTTCATATAGACGTGCTAATTTGGCAGTGGCCCATCTTGTGCCGCCACTGGCGGCTAACTGATAGAACATAGATTCAGCATAGAGATTGTCGCTTGCTTTCATCATGCGATGGAGTACTTGTTGGATAGAATGTGTTTGTGTGGCTATCAAGCGAGCATTTGCGGGAGTCTGACGCTCGTCGGTAGAACCATTCATCAAGATGCCCAGTTCTTCCAGTTTACGTGTGAATCGATAGATGAAATTGTCCTTACCATCAACGAGTAGGGGAGAGAGGGTAGGGTTTTTGTCATCCCAGCACCAACCCTCGCCCAAGCGGTCACGATCCTTAAAAGAGAGGTCGGCATAGATGTTACCTTCAATTGATTTGATACCTAAGTTGCGTACGGCATGCGCAAGTTCTGTCATATTAGAAGAAGAAAACATAGAATCCATACCGCCCACGCAATAGAGGTCGCCACGCAACACCTGAGTGGAATCGTCTATCTCGCCCGTATAGTAGACGCTTGTCTTAAAATTGTAATCAGTACCGAGTTTGTCTAAGGTTGCAATAGCGGTAAGACATTTCATGGTTGAAGCGGGACGTAGATGCAGACGTTCACGGAACTGAAAGATAGGAACGTCATCGGTCAAGTCCCATACCATCACACTTACCTGTGTTGTTTCTAAGAGAGGGCTTTTAAGAATGTTGTTTAATCGAGTAGTGATGTTCTCTTTCCAATTAAGGCAGCTGTCAGTAGTGAAGGGTGGGATAATACTGTCGGTATCTTCCTCTTCTACGCTGCTAATGGAGTCCGTTGCCGTAGGGTTGTTTTGGAGGATAGATGTTGTTTGTGAGGGCAGAGAAGTCGATACGTTCGTACTATCATTATATTTTTGTGCTTGTATAGAAAGATTGAATATAAGGCTGATAGTCGCAGCCGCTATGTAGTGAAGTTTCATTGTTTGTTCGCTTTTATTACTATTCTTTTATTCATTGTTGAGAGAAAACTATCAAGGTTGTCAGGTTGTAGGCTGACAACTCTTCCACTCTTCATTTCAATGAGTGCATATTCTCCTAAGTGGAAAGCAAAAGGTCGTTTTTCAATAGTTTTCACCTCGCAGAGAAGGATGGTCTTAGTTCGTCCAACTCGTCCTGTATTCACTTTCAGAATGTCGTCGTCAGTAAGAATGTATTTTGTATGAATGGCACGATCTATGGCTCGGATAGTCACAATGATTAGAATGAAACCCATTATGACCATCAAACTATTGGTTCGATTCCATAAGCAGAAGAAGGCTGCAAGGGCAAAAAGACCAATGGCAGCCATGTCGTTTATGGTTACTTTATGTTGGAAAGTTCTCATATTAACTGCAAATATACAAAAAAAGCTTTGTGCATTAATATTTTATGCAAAAAGATAATGGCAACCAGAGAGTGGTTGCCATTATTAAGGGGGGTAGGTTAATTGGGCCAATAAGGCTAATAAGGCTAATAAGCCAAATAGCTTTACACTAACTTCGCAATAATATCCTCGCGATTACCTGGCAGCATATCAATAACTGGAATTTCAGGCATTGTGTAGCAACCCGGAGCAAGGCGGAAACTTGCACGTGCCACATTGACAAGTACTTGTGCAGTCAGTGCAGGGTTGTTGATAGACATATCGAAAGAGAAATGTTGGTTGTGTGACTTACCACTCACGCCTTTGCGAGTCATGTGAACACCATGACCAACATCGTTCAAGGCAGCAACGCTTGGTACAGCAAAGACGTGAAGCTCATCGTGGGCAAAGTAGTCGTCAGCCTTAATCTCCTTTGTTACGTCTTCAAGGTTAGCACCTTCTTCCAATTCGACATAAACCATACGACGGTGAATACCTTCGCCGAGCGGAATAGTCATTGATAAGGCTTCTTTAACACCCTTCTTGCTACGTGCCACAACAGAGTGACCCATTGAGCGTCCCGGACCGAAGTTGGTATAAGAAAGTCCCTCTGGTGCGAGACTCTCCATCAAGATACGCACAACAGAGTCAGAACCCGGATCCCAACCAGCAGCGATGACACTAACGGTGTTGGTGCGCTTGTTGTTTTCCATCTGCTTGGTGCGATAGTCAAGGATAGACCCATGAATATCGAAAGAGTCAACGGTGTTGATACCTAAGGCAGTAATCTTTTCTGCAAACTCTGGACAGCTACGGGTTGGTGCTGCAAGAATCGCTACATCAACATCCTTCAACTTTGTTATATCATCAACAACCTCGTATGGGGTCAATTCTAATGGTTTATCTTTATCACCCTGACGGCGAACAATACCTGCAATCTCAAAATCCTGTGCTGCTTCAAGTGCCTGAACACTGTAAACACCAATGTTTCCATAGCCTACAACGGCTGCTCTAATCTTTTTCATATTCTTCTTCTTTTATAATTTACTTCTTGTTATCTGATGCAAAAGTAACATTTTCTTTATAGAAAACTTCTTTTGTCAGGTTATTTTTAACACAATTATATATTAGGGTTTATATATGTTAGACAATGATAAGGCAAACATATTCAGCATTCTTTCTTTCTATATAGTACCCTGTCGTTTTTATTATTTCATCGAGCTAATTAGGCGGTATCGGTTATTAATGTCAGTATGAGTTTTAGAGTTGCTGTCACTCCTGTCACTCCGAATTGTGGCGTAAATGCTTTTATAATATGCGTATTACGTGAAATGTTAAAAGTGACAGCAACTAAAAAAATAAAAACTATTTTGGTTTTGAGGAGAGATTTGGGTATAACTCAAATCTCTCAATGTTAGGATTTCAGCACACTATCTGCTTTCTTGTAAGAGTTCAAGTAGTTCTTCTTGTGTCATTGCGTGAGCGAGGTCAGAACCTTCAAGAAGCGAGTCGGAGAGGTTACGCTTCGTTTTATGTAGACGCAGTATTTTCTCTTCAATAGTATGCTGACTAATCAAGCGATAGACAGTAACATCTTGTTGTTGTCCGATGCGATAGGCACGGTCAGTCGCTTGTTGTTCGATGGCAGGATTCCACCAAGGGTCAAGGTGAATGACATAGTTTGCGCCCGTAAGGTTTAGTCCTAATCCACCAGCTTTCAGACTGATAAGGAAGAAGGGACATTCGCCCGTTTGGAAATCCTTAACCAACTTCTCTCGCATGATCATCGGAGTGCTTCCGTCAAGGTAAAGATAAGGAAGTTTAGCCTTGTCCATCGCCTTCTTTACTTCTTCAAAGAAACTGGTAAACTGACTGAATACAAGTGCGCGATTGCCGCTTTCGTTGAGGGCTTTCAGCTAAGTCGATGAATGCCAGAAGTTTACTACTTGCAGCTTCCATTTCTTGTCAACCAGCGAACAGCTACATGCCATCTGACGTAGACGAGTTATTTCGGCTAATGTACTCATCTTGTCAGTCTGTTTGTTAAGAATCTTTTCTTCTATTTCCCGTCGTTTTACTTCGTACATAGTCATCTCTTCAGACGATAATTCTACGGGTAGTTTAATTTCATTCTTTGCAGGTAACTCTTCAATAACCTCAGCCTTTGTTCTTCGTAGAAGGAAAGGCGAAATAAGTCGTCGTAGTTGGTTCTGACGAGTTTTGTCGTTCTCACCCTCGATAGGCAGGATAAACTTCTTTTTGAAATGTTCGATACTTCCTAAGAGTCCCGGATTAATAAATTGGAAGAGGTTCCAAAGTTCTGCAAGATGGTTCTGTATAGGCGTACCCGTAAGGATGACCTTTCGTTGCACGTTCAGTTGCATTGCAGCCTTAGACATCTTTGTGTTAGCATTTTTGATGGTGTGAGCCTCGTCAAGGCATACGATATTCCATTCACGTGCAGCGAGGTCGTTCTGCTGTATGTTTAAGAGAGCGTAGGTAATGATGATGACATCGCCCGCTTTTGCCTCCTCGATGTCCTTAGTTCGGTCCTTACTTTGATTAAGTATAGTAAGGTTTAACGTTGGTGCAAAACGTTGGAGTTCATTACGCCAATTAGGAACGACAGAGGCAGGTGCGATAATCAAGGAAGGTCCATTCTTGCTTTGTTCAAGGAGAAGAGTAATCGTTTGAATTGTTTTTCCCAAACCCATATCGTCAGCAAGACAAACGCCAGCTCCCCATGCAGTCAATCTCGACATCCATTCGAAACCCTCAACCTGATAGTCACGTAGTTGTGCTTGTAAAGTTTTAGGGACAATCGGTTTTTTCTTACTGCATTCCTCAATGCGTTGAAGTAGAGTCTTTATAGAATCATTCTGCTCAATATTCAGTGAAGAGTCATTCAGTAAATCGCCTAACAGTGATACCGCCGCTGGAGCCATCTGCAGGTGTGAGCGACTTTCGGAGGTCACGGTATCGATACGTTTGAGAAGTCGTGATAGTTGATTAGTCAATGTCACAAATTCATTCTCTCCGATTTGAATATACTTTTGTTGTCCATTCTGTCGCATCAGTTCAAGAAGTCGTTGAAGAGAGATGACTTGTCCGTCACTAATTTGTATGTTACCTTCCACTTCAAACCAACTATTCTTCGGATTGAATGAGATGTGTGCAGCACTACTGCTGATGCCTTGATGATATTTAATCTTGTTTCCTTCTGCCCATTCTAATACGCAGATGTCAGTATGTTCCTTACACCATTGGATGAAAGGAAGCATTTTATGGATGGGAAGTGTTATATAGTCTGTAATACTTTGAGGTTTCCATGTTTCGCCTTCATCAAAGTATTCAGCCTCAATTAGTCCTTCGTTTATTGCTTTAAGACAATCGCGTTCTTTTTTCAGACTACGTACCAATTGCACCTTCTTATTCTCCTGCTCGGCAACAGTGGTGACATTGCCCTTTCCAGGAACAAAGCAATGGCTATCAGAGATACGCACCAAGGCAGTGAGTTGGAAACAGTTGTTTGCAGTGGAAACAACACGGAGAGTTATACAAGGTTGTACATCGACACGCTGCAAATTGTCAAGCTCAGCCACCATGTTGGAGTGGATTTCCGTCTTTCCGCCTACAGCCTTGATTAGTTGAACCAGCAAGGGCTCGGCTTCAGCTGGATAAATCTTTTGTGCCAGGATTTCTTTATAAGTCTTGTATTCAAACTCAGATGGGGTAAAGACAGAATAGTCTGTCTCTGAATTTTTCTTATAAAAGAAAGCAGCTCTCTTATCTTTTTGTAATTCTTCTACATTTGTAGAGACACTGAAAGAACCATCCGAACGTTTATCTATAATAAGGTGTGGGTTGTCCTTGTGAATCTTTATCGGCTGTAAGTCGTAGGTAGAACCTTCGTATATATGGTCACAATCCACAAAAAGATTTATATATTCTTCAATATCAATACGATACTCCCATGATAGAATTCCTTCCTTAACACGATAATCAACGCTATCCAAGCCAGGGATGTCCAGATCTTTAAGTTCACGAACAGAAAGCTCTTTACCCACAGACCAATTACCATTTTTCAGTTTACGTTTGAGAATGGGAACAATAAAATTATAGCGAAGTAGGTATAGGAGCATTGTGTCTTGCCCTGTCGTATCTGTTGTACTATCAGTGGTTTGTGTTTTGGCAATAAGTGTTTCAAGTCGAAGTTGCCAGAGTGCTTTTATCTCTAATCGACTTAACAGCGTTGTTCCGCCGAAGTCTTTTACTAAATCTGTTTCTGAGGCGTTGTTCCCCATAACACCCGTCTCATGCTGTAAGTAAGCCCAGTTTGGGGGATTAGTTGGCTTAGTTGCGTTTGTTGGAAGTATGCTAAAAGCCGGATACATCGTCCAAGTAAGCCATCTTACCATCTGCATATCAGGAGTCTCACACATACGAAGGTAAGCTTTCTTTTGTATATTTGCATCAGCCTTATCAAAAAAATAAGCCTTCAAAGGTTGTATAAGGAAATATGTTGGTGAGATACCCATTTCTCTATCACGCTTTAGCATGACATCTAACTTCTTTAGAGAGGCCTCTGTGTTTGTAAAGATAGCTGCAAGTGAGAAATAATAATTCGCAATAGGATTTACGAAAATACTTTTAATGTATCCTATTTTATTATTAGCGGTCATTGCCTTGGTGTACAGCTTATAAGCCAAGGGATAATCTCCTTTATACAAGGCCTCAATAGCCGCTATCTGAAGTGTATAGATGTTGGCTGTAGACGTTTTGAAGTCAATAAGGTTTTTACCCGTTCCTAAAAAGTAATAATAAGCAAAGACAGACTCTAACTCTCTCTTTTCGATTATACTTTTGGTCTTTTTCTTAAGTTTGAATACAAGTTCCTTTAAATATTCCCAGTCCATCTCTTTATCCATAGTTATTGCTGTAATAAGCGTTTCGTTCAGGAGAAGAGAGAATAAATTTGTGGACATTGATAGAAAGAAAGTTTCGTATTCCTTTTTATCAATTAGGAATAGCAATGATTGTAGGAATAATGGTATGTCTGTCTGATTGGCCGATATTGCTTCCTGCGCTTTTTGGTTCAATAAAATATATTATCAAACGCACCAAATGAGATGGGACGGGGCTATGAAAAGCCTTCTTGAAAAGTTCACGGATATTTTGTAATAATAAGGTGTTCTCTTCTTTGAAAAGCTCAAGGAGAGCAGGAATCAACATCTCATTATTTATATTCAAAGATTTTTTATCTATGTAATAGTAATAAGAGCCTTCTATCAATAAGCCTTCGGTTATTACTCTTTCTAAGGCCAAATTGGAAAGAGAAGGTAACATGATTTTCTCCAATAATTTTGATAGCTTTTCTTTTGTTACTTCATTATCGTGAAAAAAAGCCATCAGCATAAGGACAGTTTTCTCGTTGAAATTTAAGGAAGAGAATGAGAGCATAGGAGGATTCTTATAATAAATGATGTATCCTTCTAAAGTCTTTTAGAAGAGGATACTATATAAATAAGAAACCTATGGTATCAGGAATGTAATGAGGCGAAGGAGTTACATTCAAGTTACCATAGGTTTGTGTCAGTTACTTTGTCTGCTCGATAATAGCATTCTTAATCAAGCCTTCCAATTCTTCTGCAAGTTCTGGATTATCTTTTATCATGTTCTTGGTAGCATCACGACCCTGTGCGAGTTTCGTACCATTATAGCTGAACCAACTACCACTCTTCTGAATGATACCATACTGAACGCCCAAGTCGAGAACCTCGCCAATCTTTGAGATACCTTCACCGAAGGTAATCTCGAACTCAGCCTTGCGGAAAGGAGGCGCAACCTTGTTCTTTACAATCTTTACACGAACCTGATTACCGATAACCTGATCGCCATCCTTGATAGATGTAACACGGCGGATGTCAAGACGAACAGAGCTGTAGAATTTCAATGCGTTACCACCCGTTGTTGTCTCTGGATTACCAAACATTACACCGATTTTCTCACGCAACTGGTTGATGAAGATACAGCAAGTGTTGGTTTTTGCGATAGTTGAGGTGAGTTTACGCAATGCCTGACTCATCAGTCGTGCCTGTAAACCTACGGCAGAGTCACCCATATCGCCTTCAATCTCCTTCTTTGGAGTCAATGCTGCAACTGAGTCAACAACAAGAATGTCAATAGCAGAAGAGCGAATCAGCTGGTCTGCAATCTCTAAAGCCTGCTCACCATTGTCTGGCTGGGAAATCCAAAGATTGTCAACATCCACACCTAATTTCTCTGCATAGAAACGGTCGAAGGCGTGCTCAGCATCAATGAAGGCAGCAATACCGCCCTGCTTCTGTGCCTCTGCAATGGCATGAATAGCCAAAGTTGTCTTACCAGAACTCTCCGGACCATAAATCTCAATGATTCTACCACGTGGATAACCGCCCACACCGAGTGCTGTGTCAAGTGCCACACTACCAGTTGGGATTACCTCTATATTTTCTATTTGTTCGTCGCCCATACGCATGATGGACCCTTTACCAAAGTCTTTTTCTATCTTAGACATTGCAGCCTGCAAAGCTTTCAACTTGCCTTCTGCTGCTGATGTTGTCTCTTCTTTTGCCATATATTATTGTCTTGTATTCTGATTTATAATATTATTTATTCTTCTTTCTGCTCTTTGGGTAAGGTAATACCTCTACCAAGGTCTTAACGACTTTGACAGCAAAGTCAGTCTTTGACACATCTAAGATGTAGTGTTCCTTAGAACCTTTGAATGGGAATCCACGTTCGGCAGATAGCATCATTGACTTAATAGCCTCGTGTTCTTTGATGTATGGTATATCGTCGCAAACTAAGATAACAGGTTTTTCGTCGACATAAACCATGTAATCACCAAACATCTTCCTGTATCTTACAGTTCCCGCAGTAGCTATCTGACTACTAACAAATTCAATAAAGTTCAAAGAGCAAGCCATCTTCTTATAGTTCTAAATCACCACCAAACTCCTCGTGCCAAGGTAAACCTTGCTTATTGAGTACCTCCCAAGAATGGATCTGGGTCGAAGTCTTCCACGTTCCAAACACCTGGTTTGCGCCAAAGACCCTTAAAGAACATCATTGCGCCAGCCATTGCTGGTACACCAGTCGTATAGCTCACACCCTGCATACCAGTCTCGTTGTATGCATCCTGATGTTTACAGTTGTTATAGATGTAATAAGTCTGCTCTTTGCCATCCTTGATACCACGGATACGGCAACCGATAGAGGTCTCACCATCATAGTTCTCACCGAGGTCCTGTGGGTTAGGCAATACAGCCTTTAAGAACTGCAAAGGTACAATCTTAACCTTAGCTGTCTTTCCAGAACCATCTGCCAATGGTGCTTCGTATTCCAGCTCATCAATGCGACTCATACCAAGATTCTGGATACAATCGAGGTAAGTAAGGTACTGCTGACCGAAGGTCATCCAGAAACGTGCACGCTTGATGGTAGGATAATTCTTAACCAATGACTCCAATTCTTCGTGGTGCATAAGATAAGAATCACGAGGACCGATGTTCGGATAGGTTATATCCTGATGTACTACCAATGGATCGGTCTCAATCCATTCGCCATTCTCGTAATAAAGACCTTTCTGGGTAATCTCACGAATGTTGATCTCTGGATTGAAGTTGGTTGCAAAGGCCTTGTGGTGGTTACCTGCATTACAGTCAACAATATCAAGATAATGAATTTCATCAAAGTGATGCTTTGCTGCGTATGCTGTATAAGCTTGTGATACTCCAGGGTCGAAACCACAACCGAGGATAGCTGTCAAGCCAGCCTGCTCGAACTTATCCTTATAAGCCCACTGCCAGCTGTACTCGAAGTGTGCCTCATCTTTTGGCTCATAGTTAGCGGTGTCAAGATAGTTACAACCGCAAGCTAGGCACGCATCCATAATGGTAAGGTCCTGATAAGGCAGTGCAAGGTTGATAACCAACTCAGGTTTGAATGAGTTGAAGAGTGCTTTCAGTTGTTCAACATCGTCTGCATCCACCTGTGCAGTCTTGATGTCAGCCTTGTAGCCTTTGTCGTGAATCGCCTTAACCAATTCGTCACATTTCTCCTTACGACGGCTGGCAATCATGAACTCCGTAAACACGTCCTGATTTTGGACAATCTTAAAAGCGGCTACGGTAGCTACGCCACCTGCGCCAATCATTAAAACTTTTCCCATAGTTTTATCCCATCTCCTGACTTCTCATTTCTTTTCCCTGTATAGGTTAAAGAGATTTTTTGTTATGTCAGGGTTTATTATTTTATTATTATTTTTATATCTTACTGTATTTTGCTCTCAATCTCTGAAGACGAAATTCCCATTGCATTAAGGAGTGAGTAACCCAAAATCTGTTGTTTGAAGTTTCCTCCTTCGAGTGGTTGCATTGCAAACAACGTGATATGTTTTAACTCATCGTCCACATTGCGGAGCGTAGAACGAAGTGTACTCATCAGATGGCTGTCCTCTGCATTTGGTACAATCATAATGCGTTTTACTTCTCCATGATTAAGAACTGTTTTAAGAAGGTCAAGAAGAATATCATCTTTCTTAGCAGCTTCATCACCCGTCGCAATGGCATTGATAATAAATTCGCCAAGTTGTGGGTCTTTGAATGCTTGTCCATTTAACTCTTTCTCATACTCAGCAGGAACAAAATTCTCAAGTTTTGGATTCTTTTTGTCATGCAAAAGAACTACTTGTGTTTCATGATTTCCGACTTTTAATCGCCCATCAAGTGCAATGTTAACCGCCCACTGGCTGAAATCAGTAGCGGGTATGCGACGGTTCAACATTCGCTCAAAGTTGACTATGAGGTCGAAGGCAACATGGTCTACATAATCACCATCAACGATGATGATATTCTCACTCCATTTAATGTTCTGTGCTTCTTGTGCATTCATAGCTACAAAGATACACTAAATCAAGCAAAATGCAAAATAAATAAGGTCGTTTTTATCGCTTTGTCTGTTTATTCGTCATATAGGCATAAGGATTGCTACAAGAGGAACAATAGCGAAAGGCATCAATAACAAAATTGAAGTAATGAAACGAAATGCGTATGGGTTTAGGGACGAGAAAGATTTACTCTACAACTTTATGCACTGCATGGCTGCCGTATCACTCGAAATGTCGGATGAACCATAAATAAAACTTTCTTCAACTTCTTTCAAAAAGAATTTGTATAAAAAAAGAAGGAGAACTCATCGCTCTCCTTCTTTTTCATATCTAATCACCTTATAGGTTGATTAATTCAATCACTTTATCAACAGCTGCGTTTACACCCTCTGCATTCTTACCACCTGCCTGTGCATAGTGTGGCTGACCGCCACCGCCACCTTGGATAAGTTTGGCAGCCTCGCGAATAATTTTACCGGCATTCAGTTCATGGTCTTTCACCATGTCATCGCTGAGCATAATAGACAATAGAGGACGATTGTCATGTACAGAACCAAGTACACAGACAAGTTTCTCTGGTAATGCCTCACGCACTTTGAAGACAATATCCTTAGCTGATGCTGGATCGACTGGTAATACTGCCTTCACAATATGTACACCATTCACCATCTCGGCACGCTCTACCATATTCTTAGCAGTACGATTGACAGCCTGAGCACGGAAGCTCTCAAGCTCTTTCTTTATACTATCGTTCTCTTCAACAAACTTCGTGAGAACTGCTTTGAGGTCCTTTGCATTGTTGAACATTGCTTTCAAATCGCGCAAAGTATCTTCAAGGTCGTAGATAGCGTTTTCACAGGTTTCACCTGTCATTGCCTCTATACGGCGTACGCCAGCAGCAACACTACTCTCACTGACAATTTTGAAGAAACCGATACGACCTGTTGATGTGGCATGTATACCACCACAGAACTCACAACTTGGACCGAAGCGAACAACACGAACCTTGTCGCCATACTTCTCACCGAAGAGGGCTACTGCACCCATCTTCTTTGCTTCCTCCATTGGAGTTTCACGATGCTCATCCATTGGGTAATCCTTACGAATCATCTCATTGACGAGTCTTTCAACCTGACGAAGTTCCTCATCAGTAATCTTCTGGAAGTGAGAAACGTCAAAACGGAGGGTGTCTGGACTTACGTATGAACCCTTCTGTTCTGCATGCTCGCCGAGAACCTGCTTCAAAGCATAGTCAAGAAGGTGAGTTGCGGTATGATTGGCAGCTGAAGCATCACGCTTCTCTGTATCAACACAAGCCATGAAATCAGCCTCAAGGTTCTTTGGTAATTCCTTAACGATGTGTACGCTCTGGTTATTCTCACGCTTGGTATCAATGACGTTGACGGTCTCTTCCTCGCTGACAAGTACACCCTGGTCACCTACCTGACCACCCATCTCTCCGTAAAAAGGAGTATGGTCGAGTACAAGCTCGTAGAAGCAGTTCTTCTTCTGTGTCACTTTACGATAACGAAGGATATGACACTCATATTCTGTGAAATCATAACCAACAAACTCCTGTTCGCCTTCACGCAGAATTTCCCAGTCGCCATTCTCAACAGCAGCAGCATTGCGAGCACGTGCCTTCTGCTGCTCCATCTCTTCATTGAACTGTTTTTCGTCTACACTAAATCCATTCTCTGCGCAGATAAGCTCGGTCAAGTCGAGTGGGAAACCGTATGTATCGAAAAGGCGGAAAGCTTCCTTACCATCGAGCTCGCTCTTACCCTGTGTTTTTAACTCGTCCATCGCATTATTGAGGAGCATGATACCCTTTTCCAATGTACGAAGGAATGAGTCTTCCTCTTCCTTCATCACACGCCCAATCAGTTCACGCTGTGCAGTGAGCTCAGGATAAGCAGCACCCATCTCACGTACCAATACATTGAGTAATTTGTACATGAATGCTTCCTTCTGACCGAGGAATGTATAAGCATAACGCACTGCACGACGAAGGATTCGACGAATAACGTAACCTGCCTTGGCATTACTTGGCAACTGACCATCGGCAATTGAGAAAGCAACTGCACGCAAGTGGTCGGCAACAACACGCATAGCAATGTCTACCTTCTGCTCCTCATTGACACCCTCACCATTAGCTCCCTCAGGGAAGGTGTGGTTGTATTTCTTACCAGATATCTTCTCAATCTCTGCTATAACTGGTGCAAAGATGTCTGTATCATAGTTTGAGGTCTTACCTTGCATGAGGCGAACGAGACGCTCAAAGCCCATGCCGGTATCAATCACCTGCATCTTCAATGGGTCAAGACTACCATCCGACTTTCGGTTGAATTGCATGAACACGATATTCCATATCTCAATAACCTGTGGATGGTCTTTGTTTACAAGTTCCTCACCGGGCACCTGAACCTTCTCTTCCTCTGAACGGAAGTCGATATGTATTTCTGAACAAGGACCACAAGGACCTGTGTCGCCCATCTCCCAGAAGTTATCGTGCTTGTTTCCGTTGACAATATGGTTCTTTGGGAAATGCTTCTCCCAGTAGCCTGCTGCCTCGTCATCACGTGATATTCCCTCAGCCTCATCACCCTCAAAAACCGTTACATAAAGGTCTTTTGGGTCGAGATGGAGAACGTTAACGAGGTATTCGTATGCGTAATCAATTGCTCCTTCTTTGAAGTAATCACCAAAGCTCCAGTTTCCCAACATCTCAAACATGGTGTGGTGACTGAGAGCTGCATCACGACCTACCTCTTCCAAGTCATTATGCTTACCACTAACACGCAGACATTTCTGTGAGTCAGCACGTCGACGAGGCTCTGGGTCCTTCGTTCCAAGGATAATATCTTTCCACTGGTTCATACCAGCATTAGTGAACATCAGCGTAGGGTCGTCGCTTGAGTAACCATTGGGGCAGACGGTACGATAACGTGTCCCTTCGACTCAAAGAATTTCAAATATGAGTCGCGGATTTCGTTTGCTGTCATCATCATTATTTTATTTAATTCAATTTTTCTACCTAAAAGTGTTGCAAAGATACTGACTTTTGAGTATTTTTGCAAACAATTAGGCTGCTGAATACGTAAAAACTTCTTTTAATGGTGGACATAGTCTTCCTGTTCAGCAGCGAGTTTGTGTAAATAATTGATATAAAAGTTACTAAGACATGGCAGAGAATCCGCATAAACTGTATTATTCTATCAAGGAAGTGGCACAGCAGATTAACGTTACGGAGAGTCTGTTGAGATACTGGGAAACCGAGTTTCCGCACCTTCGTCCTAAGACGACAGGTAATCGTGTACGTCAATATACGGAGAAAGACATTGAACAGATAAAGGTTATTTACAATCTTGTCAAGGTGCGTGGCTTCAAGATTGCTGCTGCCCGCAAGATGTTGCAGGAGAATCGTAGTGGTGTAGACAAGAGTCAGAAGGTTATGGAAACTCTCTTCTCTGTGCGCGACCAGCTGAAAGACCTCAAGAAACAGTTGGACGGAATGGTATAAGAGGGATTAGCTGCAAGGATAAGACAACAGAAAACACACGCTTTTTTTATATTCATCGTGAGCGTTTTCGTTTCCTTATTTTCCCTGTTTTATTTTTGTTTTAGTTGCTGTCAGTTTTAACACTTTCGATAAAACACTTACAATTAGCTACTTATATCATGGTTTGATGTGATAGCAGTGACAGCAACTTCTAAACTAAATCTTAGACTTTCTACATTCTATTTGTATATCAAGACAGAACAACGTTTCTTTGTCTCTTTGGAAATATGGTGTGGTAAGGTAGGACTACTTATAAGGCATATAGAATAATAGTGTGATTGGAGGTAAAGTAATAAAGACAAAATCATGAAGACCTTGATGTGACTTAGAACTATAGAGAAAAATAGCTATTCTTTATTCTACCTATCCATAACTACAATTTTTATATGTGACATCATTTTTAGTACATCAAATATGCTTGCTTCTCTTCTAAAAAGTTTTTGAAAGCACACAAAGTTGTGATAAATTAAGTAGTTTATGAATATCTACATTTAACAGCATAGAAGAGAATTTAATGATGATTTGCAACTTAGTATCTTTTTAATCAGTCGTATATTCTGCTCACTATCTGTTGTAAAGATTATATGATGTGATAGGGAATCGTACGAAAAAATAATGATATAAGCAAATTTCTAAACTAATAGTTTTACAGACGTTTCAGATTATGATTACCTATGACAAATATCTTATGACGATAAGGCTGTTCGATTAACCAGTTCAGGAAGTTGAGTGCCTCTTCTTCTGTACCTATTTCAGTAAAGTCGCCACAATGCACCATAACATCAGCTGTTGGTAAATTGGTTAGTAGCTGATGTCGATTGTGGGTATCTGAGATTTGAAGTATAGTCATCTGAGATTGTTATGGGTTATCGGTATGCCACACTGGGACTTTATCGAAGCCTACAATATATTCAGTGTGAGGATGACCATACTTAGGACTAATTTGCCAAATGATTTCTACATTATCTGGAAGTTGTTCAAAGAAAGAGGCTAACACATCCATATTCTCCTTTGCCTTGTCTGCTTCAAGGCTTTGCAACTCCAGCCCGAGCATAACAGTTCGAATATTATTATTGCTATAGGATATAGGATAAATGGGCTGGTCTAACGAGAGGGCTGTTCCCGAAGTAATATATGTTGCTGTACGAGCACACATCCTAAAATCATTAAAATCCATACCAATGAGTCCAACAGTTTCTATGAAATGATGGAAAAACAGCAGATAGTGCAGAATATCTTCTTGTACTATACTATCTTGTGAGGTAAGAATATTGTAGAATTCCCATCTTTCCTTGAACAAATCATACTGTATACTAGAGTGTAGGTCTAGAATAAAAATGCTACCAACTATACCTTTATACTGTTTAATAAAAGAGTCTATTTCAGATACATATACTTCAGCATTGTCAGTGAAGACAAAAATAGCTAAGCATTGTTTGGAGTGTAAGTCGTCATTACAATTACATATATCTTTATAGGGCAGTTGCAGACTGCTTAGTATTTCTTTGGCTTTATCACCAAAACAATGATAAGCAACAAATTGCTGACATGATTCCCCAAAATCCAAGAGTTGATTTAAGTCTTCCATTTATTTCTTTTCTAAATCTTTGAGATCTTGAAACAAGATTCTATTTCACTAATCTTATTCTTTATCCACTTTAACACTTCTTCTTTTCCAATTACAGGATATTGAGCTATATCATGCCAGTTGTTACCTTCGTTATCGGAAATCCAACTCCAACCATAAGGATAATTTTGGGTTGGCTCATCTGTAAAACAATCAAGTTTCTTTGAAGGCTGTTCATATCCATTTTTTGGAGAAATACCAATCCACACTTTTCTCCAATAGGTTCTATCATCAGTTTTAATGACGATTGCATAAGACTCATTTAAATCTCGCCATAAAGCTCCATTGTCATCTGGATGTCGCTCAAATCCAATGTCCTTTAGCGGGTTGATAATATATTTTTCAATCAATGCATCTCCGATTTGTTTCGTTAACTGTAACAATTCTAAAGTAGCATCAATATATTTCTCATCAATGGCTTCATTAATAATACTTTTTTGATATTCTGTGTCCATATCTTGACCTGTAAGTTGTTTGATAATCGTGATATAATCTTCGATGGTGCTGTGAACAGGCTTTTGGGGTTGAGTCGGTACAAAATCTTCTAACAACTTTAGTATATCTTGTGCATAGGAAAGTTTGATAAATTCAAAATGTCCTCCTCCCAAGGAATATGGAGAAGGACCATTACCATATAAAGTAAGATAAACTAATTTGAAATTATTTTCCCCAAACGTTTTTACCCCATAGTTATGATATCGAAGCAGTTGATTAGGCTGGTCGCCTGCATAGATTTTATTTTCGATGATAACGGCATGTTCCCTGTCTTCAAGAATAATATCTATACGGCCACCAGTAGTTTCTGTTACTTCTCCTATGGGTCGTTCAACTATCTGCTCTTTACAATGTGTAATATAATCCTCTGGCAATCCCAAAGCTATAAGGAACAATTTGAGAAATTCATTTCCCAAACCATGGTTTGCTTTTGGATTGAGTAATGTTGCGAGTAAACGTGAATGCAAGCGTACTTCGTCAGAGCACATATTCAGCGCAGAAAACACATTAAAGCATTTTCCTTCCTCCTTTTCTTTCTTTAGCCTCTCTTGTTCAGCATGATGTAATGGTAATAACTGAGATAGTAATTCTTTGATACTATTGGGCATAAATATAAATGTTTTAGTTAGTTCCTTGCTCCACAATCTTGCTTAACTCTTCCTCAACTTCCTCCACCGTAGGCAGAGCTGATTTCAGATTCTCGGGGATTGCCTTTGAGAGTTGATAATCGCTGACACCGATAGGCTGGTCATAGCCTGAGAGAGCATATTGCGCTACCACCTTATCGCCACCATTGCAGAGAAGCAAGCCGATGGTCTTATTGTCGTGTTCGCCACGGAGGGTATCGTCCACTACATTGATGTAGAAGTTCAGTTGTCCCATGTATTCGGGCTTGAATGGTGTCGCTTTAAGTTCGATAACTACGTATGCGTGTAGTTGGATATTATAGAGGATAAGGTCGGCATAGAAATCAGAATCGCCTACTTCAAAATGCTTCTGCTGTGCTACAAACGCAAAGCCACTGCCCATCTCCAAAAGATATTTGGTGATATGAGATACCAATTGTTGTTCAAGGTCTCGTTCTGCCATTTTATCTGTTTGCCCCATCAAATCAAAGATATAAGGGTCCTTCATCAGATAGTTGGCAAGGTCGCTTTGCGGTTTGGGCAATCGCACAGAGAAGTTGCTCACTTTCGTTGTCGTAATCTGCCGAGCAAAAAGATTGGTTTCTATCTGCATTTGCAGAACATTGCGACTCCACCCATTAGCAACTGCTTGCGTAATGTACCAATAGCACTCGCCCAATGGAAGCTTACTATTAAGCAGAATTACATGGCTCGCCCAGTTGGTGCGAACTATGGCAGAATGCTTGAATATTTCCTCTATCTGACTGATGTCGCAGTGATAGATTGCTGACAATGTTTCAGTAACTTCTTCTAATTGTGCAACAGGCTGTTGCGTAATTGTATTCGATTGATTTTCTGTGGCTTGAATTAGTGCAACAGGTTGTTGCACAATTTGATAGAGTTCGTTTGTCAGACTTAAAACCTTCTCTACAGTAGGAGTTGTGAGTAAGCTATCTATCCTGTCCATCTCTTTCAGCACTTCCAACGGATAAGCACTAGCAAACTGGCACATATAGAAGATATTTCTGCGAGAATACCCTTTCTTGTCGGGATATTGTGAGCGTATAGCCTTGGATAGATTGTCGATAACTTTGCTTCCCCAGCCTTCTTTCTTTTGGAGGTAGAGAATAAAATGCCCCACCTTCCAATAATGGAAGAGCATATCAGCATTAGCCGAAGTAATCATGCGCACTTGTGTATGCTCAAGGTCAATACCAATGGCTCGTACAACGAGAGATAACTCTTGGTTCTCAGTTTTATTTATTTCTTGGCTCATATTATTTCGGTGTTATAATTGATTGAATTTACTCATGGCATTTGCCTTAATATCGTCCGCAATATCAATGTAAGGTTTCATAGCCTTGTAATCACTGTGTCCTGTCCACTTCATCACTACTTGGGGAGGAATACCCAATGCAAGCGCATTGCAGATAAAAGTGCGGCGACCTGCATGTGTGCCAAGCAGGGCATATTTAGGTGTAACTTCGTCAATACGCTCATTACCTTTGTAATACGTTTGGCGAATAGGCTCGTCAATTCCAGCCATTTCTGCCAATTCTTTGAGGTAGTCATTCATTTTCTGATTGGTAATAACGGGCAGCACTTTGTCATCTTCAAACACCACATCCTTGTACTTGTCAAGAATCGCTTTGCTGTGGTTGTTCAGCTCGATAATCAGGCTATCGGAAGTCTTGACCGTTGTAACCTCAATGTGGTCGTCTTTAATATCACTTCTGCGGAGGTTAAACACATCGGAATAACGCAAGCCCGTGAAGCATTGGAAGAGGAATACATCACGCACACGTTCGAGAGCCTGCTTGTTGGAAGGGATTTGAACTCTCGGAAACGGTTGAGTTCGTCCCAAGTGAGAAAGATGTTTTTTTTTGGTACTCTTGAGTTTAGGCTTATAACTATCATAGGCGTTGTTCTGATGCACGCCTTTCTTGTAAGCCCAGCGCAGAAACCATTTTAAGAAACTAAGTTGCTTGCCAATGGTTGTATTGCGCATCTCCTTTACATCAAGCAGATAACTAATGTAATCATTCAAACCTCGCTCGTCGAAGAACTCAAAGGTAAGTCCTTCACGAAAGTTGGTCAAATGATTTTTCACAGCTGCAAATTTCTCAAACGTGGAGTCCGTCCAATTGTTCTGACGTCCACAATCCTCGACAAAATCATCAAACACCTGAAAGAAATCACAAGGCAACGCTTCTTTCTTTGGCTTAGGTTCTTCGCTCACAGGTTTGTGCAAAGCATTGAAAACCTCCTTTATCTGTTCGGGCGTTGGCATTACGTCCTCTACCTCAAACCTCTTAAAGATTGACTGTATTTCCGTGTAATACTCCAAGAGCGAAGCATTGATTTCAGAAGCCGATTGTTTCAGTTTGTTGCTACAACCATTCTTCACACGCTGCTTAGCTGCATCCCATTTGGCAGCATCAATGCGATAGCCAGTGGTGAACTCAATCCGCTTGGACGCAAAATTAACGCGCATACGAATAGGTACGTTCTCTGTGATAAGAACTCCGTCCTTCTTCCTGCTCTCCAAGGTGAAGATGATGTTCCGTTTGATATTCATACCTTCGGGTGTATTATTTTATATTACTGTCCGCTAAACTTTTGTTTATTTTCACAAATTTGGGCTGATACTTTTTTCATAGTATCAGCCCATTTAATTACCTTTGCTTTTGCAACAAAACATAAGTAACATGAGCAAAAGTACACATTTTTTCGGACAGCCAGTATATGGTCAGTTAATAAAATGCTTAGACAAGAACAAAATTAACACTTATAGCCGTCAACATGGTGGCGAACGGTATGTAAAGAAGTTCGATATGTGGTCTCACGTGGTAACTATGCTCTATGCCGTGGTGATGCGTTTCGACTCTCTTCGTGAGATACAGGCTTCTATGCTGGCAGAATCCCGTAAGCTACCTCATCTAAGCATAGATACTTTACCCAAGCGTAGTACGCTCTCTGATGCCAATAAGAGACGCCCCGAAGAACTCTTTGGTTGGCTCTATATGGATGTCCTTGAAGCTCATCGTGACCTACTTTTCTCGGACAGCCAACGAGGCAAGGGGGATTCTTGGCTTAATCGTCTGAAAATAATGGATTCTACCACTATTCCCTTGTTTTCGAATCTCGTCTTCAAGGGTGTGGGACGTAATCCCAAGCACGGAAAGAAGAAAGGAGGCATAAAGGTGCATACCATCATAAATGCCAACGAAGGAGTGCCTTACGATATGCAATTCACTTCTGCTGCCACACATGACAGTTTTTATGATGGCACCTGCAGGATTATTCAAAGAACGATATTCTAGCTATTGACAGAGCCTACATAGACTATGTTAAATTTGAACAGATGACTCATAATGGTGCTGTCTACGTTACAAAGATGAAGAAAAATCTTGTTTATCAACTAGAAATAGAGTATAATATTACAGACGATGATAGCCGTTTCTTATACAATATCAAGGAGGTAGTCCTTAAAAAGAAGGGGGTGGAACATCATGCACGAATCGTCACCTACATAGACCACAAGAAGACGGGAAAGAATAAGACAACGAAACTAATATCACTGCTTACCAACGACTTTGAGATGGATGCGCAAGATATAGTGGCTATTTACCGGAAAAGGTGGCAGATAGAGTCACTATTCAAGCAAGTCAAGCAGAATTTTTCCCGCTAAGATACTTTTTACGGAGAGACTGCTAATGCTATTAAAATACAGATTTGGATGGTTTTTTCTTGCAAATCTGCTAATAACCATCGTACAGAGAAGGATAAAAGGTCATGGAGTTTCTCGGGATTAGCCACAATGATAAGAATTGTACTGATGTACTATATCAATATGGAATCCTTTTTCGAACAACCTGAGAACGATTGGAAAAAATACTTTAGCAAACATGGTATTTCCCCTCCGCAATGTGAGGAAAATGTATAGAGGGGGCTTGTCTAAGAGAAAAAAAAGCTCATCCTAAATGCGTAAAGGGATGAGCTGAAGAAGTTAGAGGTTTAGCGGACAGTAATAATTATTTTATACACCCAAAGTTACACCCTAAAAATGATATTACCAAAGATTTTCCATGAAATCTCATTTTATTCCTTAATTCCGCAACATAATTTCTTGTGAGAAAGATTTTATGTCTTGATCTGATATTTTGGGACTCTATACGTTGATCTGAGACTTTTCGATGTTTTTTGAACTTGTCTAAGCATAAAATCCCCCATCCAAACTAATGGGGAATATGAAAATCGTAAAGATATGCTGTTTATTCAAGGAAGACTTCTGAGTAGTAGGTTTTATTTGTATATAGGTTCAGAATGTTCTGCCTTCCTGTTTGCACCCATTTTGCTGGCACGCTGACAAACTGCAGGATAAAGGCTTTCAGTCTGCTTGTAAGAATACTTTGCATCGAACTTGTGGGCTGGAATAAATTGGTGGTCAAAGTCTATGTCTACATGACTACCCACTTTTATAAGTCCCATCTTCCGTATCATCCGTAAAAGTAAGGTATTCAACTTCTCTGCCGCGTTGAAGCGATAAGATCTACCAGATGTTTCGCTTGTATATACAATATTCTCTTCAGCAAGCTCCTTTAGTTTGCGTCCCACAGTGTCAGCACTGGGTAGTAGCGTACCAGGTCTCTGTTTGAACTGACCTATAAGCGTATTGATATCCTCAAGACATTCTCCGCCGCAAAGGTAGCTGAAGAAAAGAGAGCTGAAAAAACTTCTATGGCTGAATGCTTTACCACTACTTCCACGTTTTCCCAATACAGATTCGCTAAGTTCTTCAAAGCCCAACTTTGAAAAAACGTCCATAATATGATAAATTCCACCGAAAGAAGTGATATTCTCGTTTTTAATTACTATCTTTGTCATGTCAGATTTTTGCTTGCTTATTATGTTTGCAGCACTAAGATAGGTGAAATTTCTGACATATTCAAGCGTTTTGAGAACTTTGTTTTTCAGGCACTTGGAGTTCTTACAAGAATTTATGCTGCGGAATTAAGGGAGAAGAAAAAGAAAGCAAGTTGTCAAAAATAGAAGTATCATGCTCAAGTATTTTTATAATAATGGAATAGAGTTTCTTGATGTTGACCCGGAATTTATTGCTTTAGGGCTCAAGTATGCTCGGAGAAAGGCAATTGATTCGATCCGGATTAGAACTCTCAATCAGAATTCTGGACATCGCTATAAGATTGACTTTAAGCTTATAGCTTGCCAAGATTTTATCCGTAACTTTACTCTAAATGATGACTTTAAGATTGTTAATCTTAAGGAAGGGAGAGTTTTAAGCGATATGCAATCATTGGTTTCTCTTTCGTTGTTGCATCCAATAGAGATTGAGTGGGAGAAACTTGTTAATTTGGAAAGTCTTGTACTTGATAGTGATAAGTATATTAGAGGATTGTCAGCGTTGAAAAATCTAAGAAAGTTGTTAATGATATCTATGGGACAAGAGGGGTTTCAAGAAATAACAGCTTTGGAAAATTTGGATAACTTAGACATTGGAGGACGCCGTTTGGAGCATCTAAATGGTATTCAATCGATGAAGTCCTTATCCTCATTAACCATCGGGTATGCAAGTAAATTGTATGATATATCTCCAATTGCAAGCTTGCCTAACTTGAAGACATTGCATGTGGAGCGGTGCAAAAACATGACGGACTTCTCTCCTCTGAAAGGCAACAATGTGATTGAGAAGCTCACTCTTGATCGAGTTGAGAGTTTAGATTTTGTCCCCCAGATGCAATCTCTATATGCAATTAAGTTTTTCAACTGTATTGATGGAGACTTAAGACCTCTATTGGAAAGTAGAACGCTTAAAGACATTTTCTTCTATCCAAGCAAAAAGCATTATACCCACACTTTGGAACAGTTAATCACTCAAAGACGAGAACCTTTATTATAGTAGTGCCCCGTCCGAGGTATAGAGCAAATAGGCATTGAAGAGAACTCTCTTCTTGGACGAGGAAGTTCTGAGGTAAAAGGGAATAAAATTAATGGGATATCTGAAGCTAAAAAAAAAACGAAAGCTGGTCAACGTCGCTTAAAAGCAGCAAATGCACTATTAACAAGTAATAGAGTAGGCAAGGTTAGTGATCTACCAACTTTGGATGAAATAAAGTTTAATGATAAAGGGTGTAAAAAGCAGTAATGACTCACGATGAAACAATTTCTAACTTATTTGCCGAGTACGATAAAGTATCAAAAAAGCGTGTTGTAGAATTATTCTTATCCAGTTTATCCACTCGGAAGCTGTTATGGCGAATAGGATTACCTATTATTGCCATTATGAGAACGTTCCCCAATCATCTATTTTGTGTTGCCAACAACTTAGTCCCCTCTAATATCTCACCTTGTCAAGTTTGTGGAGATTTTCAATGTCTTTATGAGACTGAAGAGGATATTTGTGAGTTTCTTGATGGTGGTGGAGTGCTAGCTCATTCTATCGGAGACTACTATTACGGATTGAAAGCAATAAACCGTCTCCCCTCTTCCTCTCCGCAGGAGGTTGATATAGGGATTTTCCACAAAATCATAGCTTGTCTCAAGCACTCTTCAGGTAGTATCCGTACCGTGCAAAGGGAACTGAAAAATATTCCAAATTTCAAGAGCAATGTAGAAGAACGACGCCTACTTTTAGAAACCTTAGGGTATTGTGGCGTATTGTGCCCCCTTGAACATACTTCTCCCTATAGTCACTATGTCCGCCTTAATAATGCTCCTCGCACCAGCCATTCATCAGACTGGAACTACCCTGCAGATTTTTGGAAAGGTCGAGATGGAGTTAATATTGAAGCTCTTAATTTTTGGTTTGGGGATTATCTCTTGTAGGTTTCATTATAAGAAACAGAGAGAGGAGCTTAGTCGTTTTAGGAGATTTCATCATCCCCTTCCTCATTCAGGGTTAGTACTACGACTACGAAACGGGGCTGGCATACAACAGATTCCGGTACTACTCGCCTGAGTTAGGACGGTATATAAGCCAAGACTCAATTGGACTCGCTAGTGGGTCCTACTGCTACGTTCAGAATCCCCTTATTGGGGGGATATTTGGGGATTAGACTGGGTGTACCAGCTCCTAGAGAAGAATGGTGTGGTCAAGTATTATGGTATTACAGCAAGAGATCCTGTTAGACGTAAGCCTGAGCATGTCCGCTCGGGTATACTACAGCCTGGAGAACGAATGCAGGTTATAGGCAAAGGTCTGAATCATGATCAGGCAAGAACTGCTGAGGCGAGACTCTTGAGGACTAGAATAGCTGAGTATTACTATTCTCCATACTTTAGTGTTAGAGTACAACTTGAACAGGCAGGACTTCGCAATAAGAATGGAGGTCGTGACATTGACAAGCGCCCATTTGATGCAAGAACAATGGGTAGAGAGAATTCGTTGTTAGATACTCCAAAGGACGTAAATTCAGATTATACCATAATTCCGCAACATAATTTCTTGTGAGAAAGATTTTATGTCTTGATGTGATATTTTGGGACTCTATACGTTGATCTGATACTTTTCGCTGTTTTTTGAACTTGTCTAAGCATAAAATCCCCCATCCAAACTAATGGGGAATATGAGAATTGTAAAGATATGCTGTTTATTCAAGGAAGACTTCTGAGTAGTAGGTTTTATTTGTATATAGGTTCAAAATGTTCCGCCTTCCTGTTTGCACCCATTTTGCTGGCACGCTGACAAACTGCAGAATAAAGGCTTTCGGCCTGCTTGTAAGAATACTTTGCATCGAACTTGTGGGCTGGGATAAATTGGTGGTCAAAGTCAAAGTCTACATGACTACCCACTTTTATAAGTCCCATCTTCCGTATCATCCGTAAAAGTAAGGTATTCAGCTTCTCTGCCGTGTTGAAGCGATAAGATCTACCAGATGTCTCGCTTGTATATACAACATTCTCTTCTGCAAGCTCCTTTAGTTTGCGCCCCACAGTGTCAGCACTGGGTAGTAGCGTATCAGGTTTCTGCCTGAACTGCCCTATAAGCGTATTGATATCTTCAAGGCATTCTCCGCCGCAAAGGTAGCTGAAGAAGAGAGAACTGAAAATACTTCTATGGCTGAATGCTTTACCACTACTTCCACGTTTTTCCCAATACAGATTCGCTAAGTTTTTTTCAAAGCCCAACTTTGAAAAAACGTCCATAATATGATAAATTCCACCGAAAGAAGTGATATTCTCGTTTTTAATTGCTACCTTTGTTATGTCAGATTTTTGCTTGCTTGTTATGTTTTCAGCACTAAGATAGGTGAAAATTCTGACATATTCAAGTGTTTTGAGAACTTTGTTTCTCAGGCACTTGGAGTTCTTACAAGAATTTATGCTGCGGAATTAAGGTTGTCATAAATTATCTCAAATATACAGTTCGAATTTGATTACTTACTAAATCATTAAGAATAAATCTTTTATGTATAAAATTATAGCAAGTTTATATCGTTATAACATGAAGGGACCTAATAAGAGTATTCCCTATTTTTGCTACATTGTCCAATATCCTCGTGCTTTTTATATTTATTTACTTTTTTTATAATAAGTTTGTTAGATGCCAAGAGTATATTTGATATTTGGCATGTAGACTCGAAAGGAGAACAGTATCTGATAGGTGCAATTTTAGTAGTACCCTTGTATTCTTTGGCATGGTTTCTATTTCCTGAAAGAAAAATGAAGGAACAAGAAGCATTACTGACAAAGATAGAATATCGATTGGGATTATTCTTTTATGTTCTCTTGGTAATATTCCTGATGGTTCTTTTATTTATAGTCGCTAAGGCAAAGGTATAAAGAGGCGGTAATGTACGTTCAGTTAAGAAATGCAGCTTTTGGAGATAAAAAAAGGGTAAAGAAAAGATATTTATCAGAGAAAAGAGGAGCTTTCCCCTCCTTCTCCAATGGAAAGTTTCAGTATCTTTGTAGACCTTTCCAAAAATTACAAAAGATAGGACAACTTACCAGTGAACAAAGGTACACAATTTTGTAAATTATATTGCAGATTTAGAGTTGTTCTATATTGAACATAAATGTATTGCCATGTTTTTACAAGTTCTATATATTTGTCAGAGAAACAGAGAATCTTATGTCATTTAAAGGAATAAGCGTATTAAAATCATGACTTCAAACCATCAGCACATATTGTGCTAAGCATCCGCACGGGACGTGCGGACGATGAACACAATATGAGTTGCGTACAAAGCAGCAAAGAGCTGGATGCCCTAATAGGCTATTGGTGTAACTCTTTTTCAAACTTATTTCCAGTATCTGAGTATTGCTTTTAAGCCATCTTTCCTATTAAAGCGTCAATCGTATTTCTCACTCTGCGCTCTGTTGTCAGCATGATTGTGTCTTCATCGGCACCCTCAGCACCCATATATACAGAAGGATTGGAGAAGGTCATACGGCTTGCTTGTGGCTCACGAGCAGAGAAGTGAAAGGCAGGTACGTTTGTTTCTTGGCGTATGCGTGCAATGTTCTTTTCGTTCACACCACAACCTGCCATGATCTTTATACGACCATTAGATAATTGGTTCAATCGCTGGAGTAGCGGAATACCCTTCTCGGCAGTGGGTTGCTGTCCTGATGTAAGTACTCTCTCAAAGCCGAGTGTAATGAGCTGTTCCAAGGCTTTCTCTGGTTCACGACAGCGGTCGAAGGCACGATGGAAGGTAACGCTCATTCCCTTTGCGTGAGACATCAGATATTCATTGCCTTTCAAATCAATGTCACCATCAGCAGTAAGACAACCAAAGACAACGCCATCCACACCCAACTCACGACAAAGGTCAATATCCATAGCCATGCGCTGAAGCTCTTGTTCGGTATAAAGGAAGTCACCTCCACGGTTCCGGATGATGACATGTAGACGTGTGTCCGTCAACACTTCCCTCGCCATTTTTATCTCACCATAAGATGGAGTGGTGCCACCTTCTGGAATACCCATGCAGAGTTCTACGCGATTAGCCCCGCCTTTCTGTGCTTCGATGCAGCTTTCAACACTGTTAGCACATACCTCTATCTCAAAAATCTGTTCGATTCATATTAATTAAAGTTTACTACTTGTTTTTAACGAGTTGCTCACCCAACCCGATAGTATATCCCTGAGAGAGGAAGACAATACGATTGAATGTGTCAGCGATAATGAATATTGGCAGCTGTTCAGTATTGCGGAGTTTCATTTCTTTTGCTATTTCCTGCTGGATGGTTCCGTCCTTATCAATACCGAAGATGGTCTTTTCCGGCAGGTTAGGGAACTCACCCTTCTGTGCCTGGAACTTCTTAGCTTCTGCCTCATTCTTGAAGAGCAGAACGAAAGGACGACCCCACTTGTCGAGCTTGTCCTTCATCTTCTCAATGTCGTGCAGTGCATGATTGGTTGGTTCCTGACCAATACCCAATACACCGAGAACGTAATAGCCACGTCCTGTCTGGCTCAGAATTGAAACATTCTGACCGTCTTTGTCAAACAAGTCTTCACTGTTGAAGCTACCAATCACCTTCACACCCTCACTTTCCTGACGAACATCGAGTGGGAGAGTGGTTGTCTTGTCAGGTTCAATCTTGAAGAAGCGGCTGTGTGCGAGTACACTACCATCAGCCATACGCTGACCCGTCACGAGGATATAAGTACCCTCATCGAGTGTTGCACCATTCTTAAAGGTATTCGACCAGGTAGCACCGCCACCCATATCTACCTGTCCTTCGTCAAAGTTCATCAGCCATGTCTGTCCGTAAACAATCTTACTAATACTGAAATGGCTATAATACTTAGGATCATCGAGGAAGCCATCAGGAGTGAATGTCAGTACCAACTTACCAGTCTTGGCAGTCTGCTGAGCTGCTGTATCAAAGTCAACATCCACCCATTTCCCATCTTGTTTATATTGAATCTTCCACGCAACAGCATCCATACGCGCCTCTATACCCAAGCTGCGAGCAACATCTACGAAGAAGATGTCACGGCTGCGGCTGTCGGTAATACGGCTTTCCCAAACACTTCTTGGCGTCTGTGGGATTCTCATTGCATGACCATCGGGGTTCATGCGGATATTCTTCTTAATCCAATCTACCAATAAGGCTGGGTTCTTACGGAAGCTGGCAGCCTCTTTGGCAAGGCTTTCTCAAAGAATTGTTTGAACGGCATGAGAATCATCTCGTTCTCAACACGTGGAGAGAGCTGGCTACTCTTTGCCTTCATGTTATCATCCAAGATTTCCATCGGCATATCACGAAGGTCCTTATCGCTCAAAGTACTGAGCAATTGGATGGTACGTTCCTGCTGATTTGCATACTTCTCCACAAAAGCCTTGATGGTCTTCCAGTTACCACGTGCCTTGACAATATAAGATGTAGCCTCTGGGTAACGATAATCCTTCATACTCTCTGTCGTAGGGAAAGTTGCAATGTAGGCATGACGGATAGAATCTTCGTATGTAAATCGACGAGTATTTTCATCACGCTGTGCTTTGGTAACGTTAGGTAATACGGAATTTTGAGCAGGTGGAACGATGTCGAGATCTGCCTCCTTTGGTACGTTATTCTCGTTATAATCCAATTTAATGGTGATAGCTTTATCCTTTCCAAAGGTTGCCTTGGTAAAGCCAAACTGCTCGTCCTTGGATGCCCAAACAATCATATCGCCCTTGCCAGCAGAGAGGAAGGTCGTACCATCCTCGCCAGTGTACTTAGATACAGCCGTATAGAACTCGGCATAGTTATAGATTTTGAAGTCTACCTTTGCATTGTCAACAGGCTTACCATCTTTATCAATAATCTTAAAATCAATCTTAGATGTACTGCCATAGTTGTCAATGAGATTAATCTCGGTGAAGTTGTTTGTACGTAACATCACCTCCTCAGGACCCTCATAGTCGCCAAAGGCACGTGTGTGCATGAGCATAGCACGTGATGCAGGCTCATTGAACCAAGCAAGATTAAGTACAGGCTCTGGCTCGCAAGCACCTAAGAAATACCACTTACCATCCGCCCACGCTTCTACCCAAGCATGGTTATCGTCCGTATGCGCCCAGCGAGGAGTATAAACCTGACGAGCTGGAATACCGATAGAACGAAGGGCAGCTACTGTAAAGGTGCTCTCTTCTCCACAACGTCCACGACCCGTGCAGATAGACTGTAGCGGTGAAGAAGTACGAGCATCAGAGGGCTCGTAGGTAACACGCTCATGGCACCAGTGGTTCACCTCAAGGATAGCCTCCTTCATAGGAAGACCTTTTACACGCTCACTCAGTTCCCGATAAAAGATGGCACGTGAGCTATCGAGCGGTTCGTTGTTCACACGCATAGGCAAAACGAAATGTCGGAATAGTAATTCTGGAACATCCTTTCCCCACGCCATCGTCTTCTTGTACGCAAGGCGGTGCGTATATTATTAAGGTGATAAGTCGTAGGATAGTCCGTTGCGTCGGCGATAGGCATGTAAGCATATAAGAAGCGTAAGGCTTCCTCCTCCTCAGGAGTTGTCCGAAGTCCCTTTGGGTTATAGAATTTCTTGCCAATAACCTTCATCTTGGCTTGGAAAGCAGTTTCTACTTTCTGTCTGAAATTAGGGTCTGTGATAAAATGCTGTGCATAACTTGTGAGACTCACAGCCACAAGAAACAGGCTCAATAAGATTTTTCTTCATAGACTTGTTTTTTACATTATAGAAATAGGACTTTCAGATTAGAATCAGGTACAATCCAGAAGTGCAAAAGAACGACAGTCAGCTGGCAGTTGATACTTTCTTAGGGGTTCAGCCCCCAGCTATCAATCACCTCCTACACCCATCATTGCTGCATCTAAGGTGAGGTTAGTGTACTTAGATAGTGGAATCTGATAGCTATGACGCTGATGCTTTTCCTTTCCTTCGTCGAGGTCAACAATATTATAATGTAAGGCACTGGCAGAGAATGCTATGTCATCAAAGAATACTTTGAATCCATGACCATTGTTGTCAGTCTGTTGCCACCAACGAATATCGCTTTTGGTACCAGTTTCTTGTGGGCGAATGTAAGGGAAGAATTGTTTATCGGCAGTCTGTTCGTAAAGTCCAATGTGCTGAGAAAGTTTACGATCAACGTAGTTCTCGATAGGTCCACGACCATAAAACACAGAGTTGTCCATCTCGTAAGGCAATTGCATCAACATTCCAAAACGAGGAAGTTGAGGAACTCTATTTCCCTCTTTTATATCCATCTCCATACTGACGTGGAGTGCTCCGTCTGATGTAATATGATAAACAAGGCATATCTGTCCACTTACCTGTGGTAAATCATACACTGCAGTGAGGCAATTCATTTTCTTTTCAACATTCAATGACCTTAGGATCATAGTTGGGTTTCTCCATACAGACAGACGATTTTGGAAGTTAGTTCCCATGTCGTTGTCTGTCATCGCTCGCCAGAAGTTAGGCTTCAAGCTACCGCCCTCGCCCAAAAAGTTGCGCCCATTCACTTGATAACTACGAAGGAAACCAGTTTTGCGATCAAAAGCAATATTGAAGTTATTGCCAGTAAAACGTACAACAGCCTCTTTTGCATTGTCGGACACCTTTATCTTTTTGTATACAACAGGTTCCATCTTTGGCATTGGCTGCCAAGGTTGTAGTTCCATTTGCATTGTTGCAACTGTTTGACCAGTAGTCATCAGTGGTTCATCAGTCTTCAGCTTAAAGTCGATATTCAGTAGCACTTCGCCTTCAAACTTCTTGTCGGCAATAGGTAAAGTATATTCCATCGTCTGTTGTGGGGCAATATTTAACTGGTCAATCATACCCTTTTCAACGACTTTACCCTCGTTGACAAGACTCCATTCCATACGATAGTTGCTCAAATCACGGAAGAAGTATTCGTTATGAATTGCAATTTTGCCCTGCTTGATATCAATAGGTTGTGCCCAGATGTTCTGATATTCGTATGCCACTTCATAAGCATGTGGATTTAGTTGACGATCAGGACCAATCATACCATTGCAGTTGAAGTTGTTGTCAGATGGATCAGTCTTGTTATAGTCACCACCGTATGTGTATTCAGTCTTTACATCTGCTGAATTAGCTATATGTTCATAATCCTCCACCGAGCGAGTAGCGTCAAACTTAGGATTACGATGTAAGCCTTGGTCAACGAAGTCCCAATCAAAACCACCTTGGAACTTTGGATATTTACGAATGAGATCCCAGTATTCTTTCAAGTTCCCACCAGAGTTACCCATCGTGTGGTTATACTCGCACTGTATAAGAGGACGGTTGTAGTTCGGATTCTTAGAATAATCCTCACAAGCCTTTGGAGAATAGTACATTGGGCAGAAAATGTCAGTAGCGTAACCATTCAGTTCTGCGCGCTCGTATTGTACAGGTCGGCTTTGGTCTTGCGACTTAATCCAATCGTAGGCATCGTCAAAGTTCTTGCTATAGCAAGTCTCGTTGCCAAGGCTCCAGAATATGATGCTCGGATGATTGAACTTTGTGCCAACATTATGTTGGTTACGTTCCATGATTTGTTTAGCAAAGAGAGGACTGCCAGATACAGCATTTTTGTTATATCCAAAACCATGGCTTTCTTGATTGGCCTCAGCAACAACGTAGAGTCCGTACTCGTCGCAAAGGTCGTACCAGATAGGGTCGTCAGGATAGTGACAGGTTCGTACGGCATTGATGTTTAGCTTCTTCATCAATTTAATATCCTGAACCATTCGTTCACGTGTCACGACATAACCCCCATCTGGGTCCATCTCATGACGATTGGCTCCCTTGAAGAGTACAGGCTGACCATTAACCAGTACCTGGGCATTCTTGATTTCAACTTTACGGAACCCAACTTTGAGTGGGATTGTCTCAATCGCCTTACCCGTCTTAGCATCTTCAATATTAACATAGAGCTTGTAGAGATAAGGAGTTTCTGCTGTCCACTTTCTTTGGGTTGTTTAATTCCATAAAAGCCTTTGCTATACCTGTTTTATCAGCCATAGTAGTAGTCTTGTTGACAAGGTTGTTATTACTGTCTTCCAAGACTAATGTTGCTTTTGTATTACCTGCCAATTGAAGTGAGATGTTAAGTGTTCCATCCTTGTAATTGTTTACGAGGTCAGGTGTTACGCGAATATCTTTCAGATGTTGTTTTGCATCACGTGCATAAAGGTAGCTATTTCGTGCAACACCACTGAGACGCCAAAAGTCTTGATCTTCGCAATAGCTTCCGTCCGACCATCGAAAGACTTGGAAAGCAAGTTGGTTATCGCCTTTTTTAAGAAACTTTGTTACATCAAACTCTGGTCCAACCTTTGAGTCCTCACTATAACCCACAAACTGACCATTGACCCATAGATAAATACAAGATGTTACTGAGCCGAAGTGGGCAATAACTTGTTTTCCGTCCCAATTGTCTGGTATGTGGACAGTCCGACGATAAGAACCTACGTGGTTCCCCTTAATAGGAACCTCTGGTGGGTTGTTCTTGAAGTTGTCACGCCATGCAAAGCCAATATTCACATAGACAGGGTCGCCATAGCCATTAACTTCCCATATTCCAGGAACAGGGAAGGTTTTCCATTGAGAGTCATCGAAGTCAGTACGAAAGAAGTCTGTCGGACGTTGATTAGCATTCTCAACCCAGTTAAACTTCCAGTCTCCATCAAGAGAGAGAAAATTGGTTGATTGCTTCATGTCTAACTTTGTTCTATACACTTTCTCATTCGGAGCAAAAGCAAAGAAGTCTGTATGCGTTGTAAAACGGTTGATAGCATTCACTTGAAGGTCATGCCATTCGGTGAAGGTAGGTTGGATATTGGTGTTCTGTGCATGAATACTTGGCACAGACATACTCATCAATAAGGCTGTTAGAAAAATCTTATCCATAATGATAAAAAATTAGGTTTCATTTTAGAGTTCCTCAACTCAGAAAAATAATCTGTATAAGGAAAACACAACAAATTTAAGAAAAAAGATGTAATCTTCGGCTTATATTCCAGAAAATATGTATATTTGCTAAAATAATTAAGGTCAATACTATTTGTTGTATTAAAATATGGTCAGAATAAAGTTCTTTACTCATTCACTGGTTTGCTGTCTTTTAATAGTTTGTTCTAAGGGTGTAGCAAATGCGCAGAAAAGAAATAAAGTAATTGTAACAGAACAAAGGCAACCCTTATTTCATGTAAATGATACGTTACCAGTTGTTGGTTCAATGCCAAAGGTTGGTGAAAAACAGATGAATAAAGGTTTAGTAAATTCTGCTATTAATGCTCTTTCTGGTCAGGCACTTGGTGTGAATATTGTTACGAATGGGCAGGACCGTATGGCGATGCTGGCCAGTGTTCGTGTTCGTGGAACTACTTCACTTACAGGGGGTAATAATCCTCTTGTACTTATTGACGGAGTTTCATGTGATTTAGCAACTCTTTCTACGATTTATCCTGCTGATATTGAAAGTTTTACGATACTCAAGAATGCTGCAGAAACATCTAAGTATGGGTCAAGAGGAGCATCGGGAGTTATTGAGGTGAAGACAAGACGAGGTAAGGGTAGTCAATTCAAGATTTACTATGATGGTACCATAGGTTTTGAGTCAGTATATAAACGTCTTCGTATGCTCAATGCAGCAGAATATGTCAATGCGGCAAAAGCGTTAGGATTAGATTATGTTGATAATGGTTATAACACTGATTTTCAAAAGGAGATAGTACGAACAGGTTTTATCAATTCCCATCATGTTGCTTTTAGTGGTGGAGGTGAGAAGTCTAATTATCGTGCTTCGTTGGGTTATGTACATGGACAGACGGTTATTAAAAACAAGGATTATAATAACTTCATGGCCAAGCTGGACATTTCACAGCTTGCTTTGACGATAAATTAAAGGTGGATTTTGGTGTGTTTGGTTCTTCTCAGCAGGATGAGAAGATATTCGATCCTCTAATCCTTTTTTATTCTACGGCTGCAATGAATCCAACTCTCTCGTTTCATAAAGTAGGAAATGGGTGGCAGAGAAATGGTAATGCTTCACAGATTGCACCAGTAGAGCCCTTGCTACTTGAACGAAATGATGAGAAGAATCTTACGTTTAATTCTCACCTACAACTATCTTTGCAATTGCCTTATAGCTTACGGTTGGCAGCCTTAGGTTCTTATTCGTCTACTTCGACAGAGAATGGTAAGTTTGCTCCGACATGGGTGTGGGCGCAGGGCTTGGCATATAGAGGAGAACGTAAGACCGAAGAGGTTTTGGGTAATCTTTCTTTGGATTGGAAACATTGTTGGGATACAAATAGCCTTTCTGCTACTCTTCTTGCTGAATATCAGAGAGAAAAGACTACCGCCTTTTGGACAAATGTGAAGGGACTGACTAATAATCACTTTGGTTATGACAATCTTAGTGCAGCTTCTGATCGTCCATACGGAGGAACGGGAAGTAGTTATGTTGATCCGAGTCTGGCTTCGCTTATGGCTTCGTTTAGTTATACACTGCTCAATCGTTATACGTTTAATTTTACAACTCGTGCCGATGGCTCGTCAATGGTTGGTAAAGAGGCACACTTGGGGCTTCTTTCCTTCTATCTCGGCAATATGGGATATGAAGAATGAAACGTTTCTTCGTGATAACAAGACGATTAGTTTGCTGAAGTTGCGTACGGGTTATGGACAGTCAGGAAACCTTGGTGGAATAAGTTCGTATATGACCTTAAAACACTATGTTCCAGTTGGTTTAATACCGCATAATGGTACACCTATCGTGACAATGGGAACTTTGCGTAACAGTAATTCTGACCTACGTTGGGAAAAACGTAGCACCTTTAATATTGGTGCCGACCTTGGTTTGATGAATAATCGCTTACTATTAACGGCAGAATATTATTATTCAAAGACTACCGATATGCTATATGAATATGACGTTCTGTTCCTCCTTTCGCCTTTGATAAGTTGTTGGCAAATATCGGTTCTATGTCAAATAGTGGATTTGAGTTAGGCTTCGGATTTGTTCCTATATCAAAGAAGGATATAGAACTCAATGTGAATGTTAATATGGCATGGCAAAAGAATAGACTCCTTTCTCTTAATGGTAAGTTCAAAGGAAGGGATATGACAGCGTCTGATATAGTTTCAATTGGAGGCATGAGTGGTGCTGGTTTCCATGGTGGTTACAGTGATATTCTTTATCAGATAGTGGGACAGCCGTTGGGTGTTTTCTATCTTCCTCATTGTAAGGGAATAGTGGAAAATGGGCATGGACATTATAAGTATGACATTGCTGATTTAAATAATGATAATGTGATAGACCTTAGTGATCATGGTGATCGTTATATTGCAGGACAGGCAACACCAAAGATGACCTTGGGTTCAAACATAAGTTTTAGATATAAAGACTTTGATATTTCCTTACAGATGAATGGTGCTTTTGGGCATAAGATATTTAATGGGACTACTCTTTCTTATCTAAATATGTCTAATTTCCCTGATTATAATGTTCTTGCAGAAGCCCCAGCAAGGAATATTGTTGATCAGAACGTAACGGATTATTGGTTGGAGCGAGGGGATTATCTTAATTTTGATTATCTCACAATTGGTTGGAATACACCTATCAGAAATAAATATATCAGTTCGTTACGTTTGTCTTTAAGTGTCAACAACCTTGCAACGATTACGGGGTATAGTGGTTTGACACCGATTATCAATAGTTATGTTGTCGACAATACCTTAGGTATTGACGATAAACGTACTTACCCTCCATATCGTACTTACTCTGTCAGTGTAAGTATTCAGTTCTAACATTATAAAATAATAATAACTGTCAAGTATGAAATACTATCTTCGTCTTCTTTTATTTTTAAGTATTCTCACAATGACTGGCTGTTTGAATGAAAATAGCAGAGATAGTCTTGATGCAGAAATGGTCTACGTGACAGATAAAGATGTGTATGTTGATGCTGTTGCTACCTTATATAATTATATAGGTGGCGACAAGGATAGTGAGGGCTTACAAGGTACTTATCGTGGAGTGTATGATTATAATACCTTTACAACCGATGAGGCTATTATTCCGACTCGTGGTGGTGACTGGTACGATGGGGGATATTGGGCTGATTTATACACGCATAAGTGGGCAGTAGACAGTAAGCCACTTTATGACACATGGAAGTATCTTTATAAGGTGGTTGTCTTCTGTAATGAATCATTAGATACCATAGAGCGATATAAGCATTTACTGACAGAAAATCAGTATCAAACATATCGGGCTGAGGTGAGGACTATTCGTGCCTTATACTATTACTATCTTATGGATATGTTTGGGAACATACCATTAGTGACAACGATAGGTGAGAGTGAGAAAAATGCAGAACAGAAAGGACGTCCTGAGGTTTATAAGTTTATCGTCAATGAACTTCAAGAGGTCGCACCACAACTTCCTTCTGGACATAGTAACCATGTGGGGAAGGATTATGGACGTGTTACATGTTCTGTTGCTAACTTCCTACTCGCCAAGCTAATGCTGAATGGTGAGGTTTATTCTGATGCTAATTGGACAGATAATTTCAACCTAATGGAAGGGATATTCACTTTATTGTTGACGGAGTACAGATGAATATTTGGCAAGCCTGTAAGTATTATTGTGATAAGGTGACCTCCGATGGTTTCACCTTAGCTACCGATTATCGTAGCAACTTTGCTGTTCATAATGAAACATCGCCAGAGAATATTTTTACAATCCCCATGGATAAGCACCTTTATAAAAATCAGTTCCAATATCTTTTCCGCTCTCGTCACTATGCACATGGTGGTGTCTTGGGGACAAGTTCTGAAAACGGTGCTTGTGCAACAATTTCATCTGTTAAAACTTTTGGTTATGGTACTAATGGCATTGACAAACGATATGGTTATAATCTCTATTCAGATACGGTGAGAGTGGACGGCAAGATTGTTTGTTTGGAAAACAATAAGCCACTTGTTTATATGCCACTCGCTGTAGAGTTAAATCTTACGAATAGTCCTTATATCAAGACAGCTGGTGCGAGAATGGCAAAGTATGAAGTAGATCGTAGTGCTTATAATGATGGTAGGAGTCCAGACAATGATATTGTTCTTTTCCGTTATGCCGATGTCTTGCTCATGAAAGCCGAGGCTGCTGTGCGTAATGGGGAAAATGGTGATAAAGAATTAAACCTTATTCGTAGTCGTAGTGGAATGGGGTATAGGGTTGCTTCGTTAGAAAATATTCTTGCAGAACGACTCATGGAACTGATGTGGGAGGGATGGAGACGTAATGATCTTATACGCTTTAATCGTTTTCACCAGTCATACGATATTCGAATTGCGCCAGCAACAGAAACTGATCGGCATACGATAGTCTTCCCTATTCCCTCACGTGTTTTGGATCTTAATAAGCGTTTGAAACAGAATATAGGATATACAGAGGCTATGGTCAGTTCTAATAGTTCAAATAGGTACGCTGCTGAATTGACAGTGATAAAATAGAGTTGTATATAATAAAGGTGTCATGGACGATGAATTGGAAGGGAACTTTTTTTCCTATTCAGTCGAATTGGAGAAGATTGTTAACGAAAAAGTGTTCCGTTAGCTTTCGTCTTAAATATGTTTTGTCCTTTTTTTTCAAAGTAGCGGTTTTTGTTAGCACTCTTTTTGACCTCAAGTAGGCGTTAATTACTCTCTAAAAGGGCATCTTTTGAAGGCTTATTAATGCTCTTTTAAGAGCTGATTAAGTATCTTTTAATTTGTGGTTTTGCAACTCTTTGATTTACTGGTAGTTGTGAGTTTGAGAGGTAATGGCTGTTTTTTATCTCATAGCAACAAATGATGGTTTTGCATGTAAGTATTTTTCATAGTATAGAAGGAGAGTTTTTGGATTAGATGTTAAGAACAAAAAAAGATTATTTCAATACCGTTGTTAGGTAAAGAAATTATTACTGTCCGCTAAACCTCTAACTTCTTCAGCTCATCCCTTTACGCATTTAGGATGAGCTTTTTTTTCTCTTAGACAAGCCCCCTCTATACATTTTTCCTCACATTGCGGAGGAAATACCATGTTTGCTAAAGTATTTTTCCAATCGTTCTCAGGTTGTTCGAAAAAGGATTCCATATTGATATAGTACATCAGTACAATTCTTATCATTGTGGCTAATCCCGAGAAACTCCATGACCTTTTTATCCTTCTCTGTACGATGAGTTTATTAGCAGATTTGCAAGAAAAACCATCCAAATCTGTATTTTTAATAGCATTAGTCAGTCTCCGTAAAAGTATCTTTAGCGGAAAAATTCTGCTTGACTTGCTTGAATAGTGACTCTATCTGCCACCTTTTTCCGGTAAATAGCCACTATATCTTGCGCATCCATCTCAAAGTCGTTGGTAAGCAGTGATATTAGTTTCGTTGTCTTATTCTTTCCCGTCTTCTTGTGGTCTAGTGTAGGTGACGATTCGTGCATGATGTTCCACCCCCTTCTTTTTAAGGACTACCTCCTTGATATTGTATAAGAAACAGCTAGTCATCGTCTGTAATATTATACTCTATTTTACGAGTTGATAAACAAGATTTTTCTTCATCTTTGTAACGTAGACAGCACCATTATGAGTCATCTGTTCAAATTTAACATAGTCTATGTAGGCTCTGGTCAATAGCTATGAATATCGTTCTTTGAATAATCCTGCGGTGCCATCATAAAACTGTCATGTGTGGCAGCAGAAGTGAATTGCATATCGTAAGGCACTCCTTCGTTGGCATTTATGATGGTATGCACCTTTATGCCTCCTTTCTTCTTTTCCGTGCTTGGGATTACATGTCCCACACCCTTGAAGACGAGATTCGAAAACAAGGGAATAGTGGTAGAATCCATTATTTTCAGACGATTAAGCCAAGAATCCCCCTTGCCTCGTTGGCTGTCCGAGAAAAAGTGAGGTCACGATGAGCCTCAAGGACATCCATATAGAGCCAACCAAAGAGTTCTTCAGGGCGTCTCTTATTGGCATCAGAGAGCGTACTACGCTTGGGTAAAAGTATCTATGCTTAGATGAGGTAGCTTTACGGGATTCTGCCAGCATAGAAGCTCAGTATCTCACGAAGAGAGTCGAAACGCATCACCACGGCATAGAGCATAGTTACCACGTGAGACCACATATCGAACTTCTTTACATACCGTTCGCCACCATGTTGACGGCTATAAGTGTTAATTTTGTTCTTGTCTAAGCATTTTTATTAACTGACCATATACTGGCTGTCCGAAAAAATGTGTACTTTTGCTCATGTTACTTATGTTTTGTTGCAAAAGCAAAGGTAATTAAATGGGCTGATACTATGAAAAAAGTATCAGCCCAAATTTGTGAAAATAAACAAAAGTTTAGCGGACAGTAATATAAAGAAATAATCTTTTTTGTTAGATAGAATTAGGTTGTAATCCTATCAAGATAAAACCTGTGTTTTCTGAAGATGTCTTTTGTTACATATCTTCTTGGAACAATGGATCCTCAGGAACAAGCATGGTAGGCTTCTGCTGAGCAGCTTTCATGATATTCTCAGGGACATATTTGTTTTCAATAACCAGTCGGAAGGTATACTCATTAAACCAAGCATTGGTCATAATCAGGCAACCATTTTGTCCATAAGATGCCCCCCATGAGTTTTCAACTTTCCACTTCTTTGGCAGCCCATTCTCATCTAAGTCTACAGCCGTAAGTGTCATGGCATGGGTTGAACCGCTATCGAAGGTAGAGATACGTTCTGCTTTATTCATTGGGAAAGTGGTGCCATAAAGGGTTGCATAGTCGTAGTTGTTTATGTCAAGATAACCACGCTTGCGGTCGAGCTGCTTACCCACATCATAACTGGTGTACATCTTTGTAGAATCCTTTAATGAGGCGATTGCCATTTTTGCAATGTCTTCCATTGGAAGATTGAGATATTTCCAGTTATGGCCATCGTATGTATGGCGATCATACTCGATTTCGTAGGTCTTATAGTATGGACGACGTGGGTCGTTCATTGCCATAATAAATGTTCCGTTAAGCGGACCTCCTACTGTTTCTTTATAGAACTCTTGTGGAGTGTAAGTTTTTGCTTTGCTAATTTGTTTGCCGTTTTTATCCTTAAAAGCAAAGGTAAACTTTTTTACAGGTTCGCCCAAAGAAAGTGTGAGGATATGATAGATGTTAGCTAACATCTCTGTTTTGCGTATCTTGATAGCAGCTTTCGATTTCTTGTCGGCTACCATTTTTCGAAGTTCCAGTCCATACTCACGAAGTTTTGAAGAGACAATCTTTGCCATGCGTGAGGTGTTTTCGGCCGAGTAGGTCTCTGGCATAGCTTCCATAGGTACAACTCCGTACTTGTCTACTAAGTCGGAAACACCGCAGAAAGTACCACCATCACTGATAGGATTCTTAAAGAAAAATTGTACACGTGGGTCGTCTAAGGGTTTACCTGCATTATCAATTACACCTTGCAACATTAGGTTTGCCTTTTCTAACTGGTCATAAAAAGAGAGGTAGACGTGTGAAAACTCCACTTTCAGTGTGTCTTTATGTTGACGTGCAAAGTTAGAACGCAACACGTTAAGTCCTGTAAAGAGCCAGCATCGTCCAGAACTTTTCTGATCTTGGATGTTCTGCTTCGGTGTTTCCACGCTGAAGTAGGTGTCTACTGGGCCAGAATTACGGAAGTTAAAGGCAAGGTCGTCAATTGAATTAGTGGCAATTGCATTTGATAATGCACGATCGGATGTTGTTAATCCAGATTTCTGAATCTGTTGTAACATCTGTAAGTCTATACCACCATCTTTCGTTTGTGCGTGAAGTGTGAGTACGCAACTCAACAAGCCACAGGCAATAAACATATTTCTTCTCATTGTCTTCTTAATAATATTAAGTTGAAGGGTTACGAAAAACTTATTTTCTACAAAGATACTATTTATTTCCCATTAATACTTGTATTAAAGTCAGAAAAACAACATGAACATTATTAAAAACATTAAAACTATATAGACTTACAATGTAGTATGTTTATGAATATTATTGCGTTTGTATAATGTTTATTCAATCATTTTAGTAATTTCATTTTGTTTGTTATCATAGTATAGGTTTCAACTGATACCTGTTTGCCACGTAGAGAACGTACTCGAGGAAAACTTCGGAAATATTCATCTTGTGTTTGGTACCAAGCATGATGGGTTATATCATGGCTTCTTGCGATGGTTTGGGACAACTTTCCAGCAGCAGTGGGATTGACTGAAGAGAGGAAATATTCGCCGTCTTTCGTTACTATGGCAAGTATAAGGTAGCTTCTTGGGGGGTTGTTGTGCCTGAGGTCTGAGGTTGCGTGTACGTACGGAGATAGTGATGTGCCTGCCGAAAGTACGATTAATTTTGTCCATCATACCACGAAAGACAACACCATGTGAAGATGTATCTTTCAGTCCTGTATAAGCAATAGAGTAGTGTATCATTTCGTGGATAAGTATATCGTCTATTTGTTCTGTCGTCAGTTTGTAATAACTGGAAATGGAAATGGTGTAGTCATAGAATTTTGTACGTCCCCAACTCATTTTTCTTTTGCATGCCATCTGTCCTAACCGTGTCTTAGCATGCGACCATCTCAGCTTTGGTAGGGGTAGTTTCCCATCAAATATAAGGTTGTTGTAATGCTCAAAAGCTTGTCGAAGGTAATCTACTGTAAGTTCTGTGTTCATTGGAAGGGTAGTGCAAGGCTTAAATAAATATAGGGACAGACGGTTCCGTCTGTCCCTACACGTCTGTTATTTCTTGTTCTTGGATTTCAATAGAAGAGTGTTAGCGTATAAAGATACACGACAGCTGCTGGTATTGACAAGAGTGATGAGTCAAAGCGATCGAGCATGCCACCATGACCCGGTAGAATGTTGCCGCTATCCTTAACGCCAAGCGTACGTTTAAGAAGACTCTCTACGAGGTCGCCCCAAGTTCCGAAGACTACTACAACGAGTCCAAGTCCTACCCATGCAGGGATGCTTAGCATGTGAGGTGTAGCATTGATGTTCGCAAAGTATCCGATGACACCAGCCACAACGAGAACGAGAATACCACCACCAATGCTTCCTTCCCAACTCTTCTTAGGACTGATACGTGGGAAGAGTTTATGCTTACCGAGGAGCGTTCCACAGAGATAAGCACCAGTGTCGTTTGTCCAAAGGAAGATGAATATACTCAATGGAAGGAGAAAGTCGAAGGTTGTCTGTCCACCATCTACTTGCTGGAAAGCCAGTACGTTTATCATAGAAAAAGGCAGTGCGATATACATCTGTCCTAACATTGTGTATGCCCAGCTATTGATAGGGTTCTCATTTTTTAGATACAACTCTGCAACTAATAGGTAGAGGATAGTCAGAATATAGGGTATAAAGATGATGAACCCCTCCGTCGGCATTAGTCGCAGTGCCGCAACCGATAGAAAGAAATAAACTCCTGCTATGGTTGAGATGAAACGATTGACTTTCACCTCCTTAATATTATTCACCAGTCCAGTGTACTCCCAGATGGAAAGTCCCGTGATGAGTGCAAAAAGAGCTATCAAACTGTGAGGGTGAAGAATGCTCAACACCATTACCGTGACGAAGAAAACGCCTGTAACAGCTCTGACAATCAAGTTTTTAAGTTTATCACTCATAACAATATTTTTGTTTATAAATCACTTGCCTTATCGCTACCTTCCTTTCGGATTCTCGCTTCGTGTTCGGCCTGTGCTTTTTAACCTTCTCTGGCATATCCTCTAATTTTGGATGAGAGTCTTTTTCTTGGGCAAGTAACTCTTGTGTGCGGCTTACCCACGGACGTTTTCCAAATATTTCTTCAACGTCTTCTACCATGATTACCTCACGTTCAATAAGAATTTGTGCCAAGCGATTATGACCTTCTTTATGTTCTGTCAGAATTTGTTTTGCACGATCATATTGTCCGTTAATCATTTTCAGAACTTCCTCGTCGATAGTCTTAGCTGTTGTGTCAGAGTATGGTTTCTGGAAGTTATACTCATCATTATTATAATAGCAGATGTTTGGTAACTTCTCACTCATACCTGCATAGGCAATCATACCGTATGCACTCTTTGTCGCACGTTCGAGATCGTTCATCGCACCAGTTGATATATGACCGGTAAAAAGTTCTTCTGCTGCACGACCACCAAGTAGTGAACACATTTCGTCAAGCATCTGTTCCTTAGTTGTAATAGGACGCTCTTCGGGTAGATACCATGCTGCACCAAGTGCCTGACCACGTGGAACGATGCTCACTTTAACCAGTGGGTTTGCATGCTCGCAGAACCAACTGATGGTTGCGTGACCAGCTTCGTGAAGAGCAATCGTGCGCTTTTCATCAGCTGTCAATATCTTAGTCTTCTTCTCTAAACCGCCAATAATGCGGTCTACGGCATCAAGGAAGTCTTGCTTTGTTACCTCTGTGCTGTCGTGACGAGCTGCTATCAATGCGGCCTCGTTACAAACATTGGCAATATCAGCACCTGAGAAGCCAGGCGTCTGGCGTGCAAGGAGGTCGATGTCGAGGTTCTTCTCCAGTTTCAGATTGCGCATGTGAACGAGGAAAATTTCCTTACGCTCAGGCAAGTCGGGTAGGTCTACATGTATTTGACGGTCGAAACGTCCAGCACGAAGAAGTGCTTTGTCAAGCATATCAACACGATTAGTTGCAGCAAGAACGATAACTCCCGAGTTTGTTCCGAAGCCATCCATCTCGGTAAGAAGTGCGTTGAGCGTATTCTCACGTTCATCATTTCCTCCCATAGATGGGTTCTTTGAGCGTGCGCGTCCAACAGCATCTATCTCGTCAATAAAGATAATACATGGTGACTTCTCCTTAGCCTGATGGAATACATCACGCACGCGACTGGCACCAACTCCCAACAAACATTTCAACGAAGTCTGAACCACTCATAGAGAAGAAGGGTACACCTGCTTCGCCTGCAACTGCCTTTGCCAAGAGGGTTTTACCCGTTCCTGGAGGACCAACAAGCAGGGCTCCCTTAGGTATTTTACCACCCAAGTCTGTGTATTTCTTAGGGTTCTTCAAGAACTCTACAATCTCTTGCACTTCTTGTTTAGCACCAGTCTGACCTGCAACATCTTTGAAGGTGATACCCATTTCGTTAGCTTTTTCATAGAGCTTTGCCTTAGATTTGCCAACACTAAAGACGTTTCCGCCTCCAGCTCCGCCTCCACCTAAGCGGCGCATGAGGAAATACCAGATGGCAAAGAATATAAGCCATGGGGCAACAGAACTTAGGATGTCAAGAATGGTGTTGTCTGACTTGTTTTCATAACTATAACTTATAATTTTCTTTTCAGTTACAGCTTGATCGAGGAAGGTTTCTACTTTGTCAACCGAACCTATTTGTACGGTAACATAAGGAGCGGTTCCCACTTCCTTAGTGCCTTTTTTGAAAATGTCACGGATATGGTCTGGTGTTACGTACATACGTAGGGTATTGTCACTCTTATTGACAATCACCTTTGTGGCATATCCTTTATTAACGTATTGTTTGAAAGTGGTGTAGTCTTTATCTATGCCTGCGCTTGATTGTAAAAAACTATTTCCACCAGCAAAAAACACTACAACGAGGGCAATAATAACGAATATGTAGAGCCAATTCATATTGAATTTGGGCATATTCGGTTTGTTCTTCGGGTTTGAATTGTCCATTTTGATGTCTGTTTATTATATAAATAAGGTCGATTACCAAGTAACTTTATCAGTCTAAATCTGGCAAAGTGGTTAATTTGGCATCCTCCCAGAGATGTTCTATATCATAGAATTCGCGTGTCTCTGGGGTGAATATGTGGACGATAACATCCGCATAATCAATTGCCACCCACTGTGCATTGCCAAGTCCTACACAATTAATAGGCTTTTCGCCAATAGTTTCACGAACGTAGTCGCTTACCGAGCCAGCAATAGCCTCTACTTGTTGTGTGGAGTTTCCTTGACATATAACGAAATAGCGACAGATAGTACCATCGATCTCTGTTAGGTCTGCAATAACTATGCCATGTCCCTTCTTATCTTGAATACCTTGTGTTATAAGTTCTACTAAATTTTTTTGTTTTTCCATTAAATAACATTATAATATGTGAACTGCAAAGGTAGCGTAAAAGGAATGAAGGACAAAATAAATTTTTGTTTTATTTAGTAATTTGTTTCTACTGGACCACATTGTCTTATTTAGCGTATTAATAACTATCTTGTAGAAGATTTTTGTTGGTTTCATTAAAAAAGTCGTAAGAAATTTTGGTGGTTCAAGAAAAAGTGCTAACTTTGCAATCGCAATTCAGAAATGAGTTGTGAGTTAGTGGGATATGGTGTAATGGTAACACTACAGATTCTGGTCCTGTCATTCCTGGTTCGAGTCCGGGTATCCCAACAGAGTGAGAGAGTTGATACTTCAACTCTCTTTTTTTATTTAGTAACTTAAATATTTACCTAATAAGAGATGAAAAAGTTTTTTACAGCCATTTTGGCAGCATTTGGGATAGGTATGGGTGCGTGTGCGCAAAACCATTATGAGAATGTAGATGTTGATCGTTTTGAGCAAATCATTAAGTCTGATTCTGTTCAGCTACTTGATGTACGTAAGCTGGATGAGTTTACAGAGGGACATATTTCTGGTGCATTGAATATAGATGTTCTGACAACTTCTTTTCTTTCTAATGCTCTTTCTAAACTTGACAAGAAGCGTCCTTGTGCCGTTTATTGTCGTTCAGGAAAGCGTTCGGCAATGGCAGCGGCTCTTCTTGCCAAGGAGGGATTTACTGTCACCAATCTTTTGGGTGGTATCATTGCGTGGACTGATGCAAAGAAGGTGGTTGTAAAGGAATAAATACAACCGTATTTGAGTAGGGTTTTATCACAAATCGTTCATTATATCCTAAACATTTTTTGTTTTTATTTGCTGTCACTTTTAACATTCTTCGTAATGTGCTTATTATTAAGTATTTATGTTGCATGTCAGACTGACAGTAGTGACAGCAACTTTCAAACTCATGTCGCTCTTCAGTGACTACTATTGTATATTATGCTCGACAAGAAAATAAAAGAGGTTAGGAAATAATAAAAGCGATTTTGGGAATATCGTTGGCTAATGACCAATTGGGATTTAATTAGAAAAAAAGAAAGGGGTAATTCTTTATAGAATTGCCCCTTTTATTGATTTAGTTCTTCTTCAATCAATTCATAGATTATTATGAATAGGATTGATAGAAGATTTGCTTTATTTGTTTTCAGCGTCAATAGCCTTAATTTTCTGTTTCACTTCATCCATATCATCTTTAAGTTTCTGGATGCGTCGATTCATTTCGTCAATAAGGCTGTTTCCTTTTTTTGAACTAATACTGAGGAAACCAAGATTATTCTCATAGGTATTTATCTCTTGCTTCAACTGTTCATATCGGCGGAGTAGACGACCACGTTCGTTGTCAAGTGCATCTACACCACGTTCAGCAACTTTCTTAAGATTATTGCGGAAGTTATCAACACGTTTACGTGCAGCAGAGACATGGAGATTCTTATAAATCTTATCTAAGAGGTCGTGATACTCCTTATAGAGTTTGTCTTTCTCTTTATAAGGAACGTGCCCAATCTTATTGTATTCTTCTGTTAGATTCTGTACCTTTTCCTGGACATTCTCACTTGCTTGTTCAACAAGGTCTTTCAATTGGCTGATGAGCGCACGTTTCTTACTCAGGTTCTCGTTTTCCTCATTCTTAGAGTCAGCGTGTACGGCATTACGAGCCTCAAAAAAGTGATTACATGCAGCGAGGAAATCATTCCATAGTTGATCTCCAATTTTCTTTGGAGCCATACCGATAGTCTTCCACTCTTTTTGTAAGGCGATGAGTTTGTCAGAGGTTGTCTTCCAATCTGTTGATTTACTCAGAGCTTGAGCCTTCTCCACAAGAATCTTCTTCTTCTCGGCATTTTCTGCAAATTGCTCTTTAAGTTTTTGGAAGAACTCCCCCTTGCGACTAAAGAAATTGTCAGATGCAGCACGGAAACGCTCAAAGATCTTCACGTTCATCTTTTGTGGTGCAAAGCCGATAGTCTTCCATTCTTGTTGTAGTGCAATGATTTCTTTTTGTAGACTTTTCCCAGTCAGCTGATGTTTTATACTCTTCTTTTATGAGTTCTTCAGCTTTTTCACAGAGAAGAGTTTTCCTTGTTAGGTTCTCTTCTTCACGTGTACGGATAGCCTCAAAGTGCTGTTGGTGACGTTTGTTGATTGTTGTGCTGGCAGCTTTGAAGCGTGTCCAAATTTCTTCGCGAAGTTCTTTGGCAACAGGACCAGTTTCACGATATTCTTGATGAAGTTCTTGTAGTTGGTGGAAGGCACTAATAATATCAGCTTCATCTGCTAATTTTTTCGGCAGATTCGCAGAGTTTAGTTTTCTTCTCAAGATTTTTCTTAAAGTCATATTCGCGTGCTTCGCGATTGAGGTTTAATAAGTCATAGAATTGCTCAACATAGAGTTGATAGTTACGCCACAGCTCATTTGCCTTCTCAGCTGGAACCATCTTTATTTCTTTCCACTCGTGTTGAAGTTTCTTGAACTGGTCAAAGTTCTTATTAGCTTCTTCAGGAGTAGTTGTCATCGTTTTTATTTGTTCGATGATTTCTTCTTTTTCTTGAAATTCTGTTGCTTCTCTTCTTCAAGTGCGAGGAATGCCTTTTTGACGCTTTTTCCTTGATAATTGTCATTTCGGCTTTGAAGATTTCTTCGTCCTCGTCAGGTGTGATTTGATATTTTTCGGGGTCGCCACCATTGTCAAGGTAAGCCTTTTGTTGTGCTTCACGTTCTACGAAATGCAGTTTGTAGAATACTGTTTTGAGATGTTCTACTTCTGTTTTTTCTGGTGTTTCGTCACTATCAACGATAGTTTTTAGTCGTTCAATAATATCTTTTTAGAACTATACACCTTTGTTGTAAGATTTGTATCTTCGCTTTCAAATTGTGTTTCAACAGGCTGTTTGATACATTCTTCTGCTGTGTTAGCATTAGGGCTGTTCACATCAGAGTTCTCTGTTGTAGCGTTGGTTTCAACTTCTTTTGAGAGCTTAACTTCTTCTGTACCCTGGTTTAGGGCTTTCTCTTGAGAGTCCATCATTTCACTTTTTGTTTGTGATTTGGGTTTTTCCACATTTAAGGTTTCAGACTATTGCATGGCGCAAGGTAGTCTTCTACCAATAATATATCAACTGCAAACTTAGATAAAAAGTTTGAAAGAACCTAATTTTAAGTTGTTTTTTTTATTTTTTCCTTTCTAAAGCAGACGTTTACGGCGTAGTATCCACCATGATGCAGCAGAAACGACAACAGAGAGAAACATTGCTATGGGAAATCCCCATGTGTTTCTTTCCATTCCATTGATAAGGTTCATACCGAAGAGAGAGGATATAAGTGTTGGCAACATCATAATGATTGACACTGAGGTAAGCGTACGCATTACGGTGTTCATGTTGTTGTTGATGATGCTTGAATATGTATCCATTGTTGACTCAAGAATGTCAGAGTAGATACTCGTTGTTTCTCTCGCCTGTGACATCTCAATATTTACGTCTTCAATTAGGTCGGCATCCAACTCGTCGATTTGCAGTTTGAATTTCAGCTTTGCCAAAAGATTCTCATTGCCACGAATGGATGTGATGAAGTAGGTGAGCGAGTCTTGTAGACGACTTAGTCCAATTAGACTCTCGTTGTCAACACCTTTATCTAAGTTGCGCTTTGCCTTTTCAATCAAAGTGTTGATTTGCTTCAGTCGTTTCAGATACCAAACAGAAGAAGAAAGGAAGAGTCGGAAAATCAAGTCTACATAGTCAGTAAAACCCTCATTTCTCTTTTGTTGATAGCTGACGAAGTCGAGCATCATATTTGTTTCAAAGTTGCAAACCGTGATGGTTACATCTTTCTTGTGAATGATACCTAATGGTACTGTTGTGTAGGGTGTTCGTGAGCGGATTTCCTTCACGTAAGGGATACGGAGGATAATAAGCATCCAGCCATCGTCATATTCATAGCGTGCCCGCTCATCGGTATCGCTGATGTCCGACAAGAAGTAGTCTGGGATGTGAAAGGTGTCTTCGAGTTCTTGCTGATCTTGTTCTGTTGGGCAAGTTACTTGTATCCAGCAGTTTGGTTGCCATTCTTTAATTGTATTCAAGCTGCCGTTAATGTTCCAATAAGTCTTCATTAGCTAATCTCCATAATTAAACAATAGTGTGGGGGATTAGCAACGTCTTGTTGTAATCCTCACGCTTACAGATTGAAAATTTCCGCGTGATAATCGTCCATTTAAAAATTACGTATTGGTTTTGTGAGTGCAAAATTAGATAAAAAAATCGGTTGTGGCAAGCAAAAGATTAAGTTTTTCGTTGTTCAAAATGGTAATGATAAATTTCTCTTATACTTTTCCTACTGATGTAATGAGTCCCAGCACATGTCGTGCTGATGGTAAGCACGTATGGTGCTGAGCACTTTGTATTATGTTGTAAGTTGTCAGACTTGGGATAATGTTATGCTTTTGATTTATTTATTTGTCGTGCTACGTTTCTTATCTCTTCTCTTGCTGGTTTACCATTACCTGTTTTGGGAAGGGAGGGAACGTAGAAGTAGAAGCGAGGTTGCCAGAACTTTGGAAGGAGTTGTTGGCAGAGGTTCTTGGTAGCGTCGATATCGTTTTGTGTAGTCAGTAATACTATGGCTTCGCCAAAACGTTGGTCGGGACAGCTTGTTATGGCAAAGTCGGTTGTAAGAGAGGATTTTAGTAAGTGTTCTACCTCTTCGATTTGGATTTTGATGCCGCCTGAATCAATTACATTATCTTTTCGACCGAGTATTCGGAAATATGAAGTATTAAGTCCATTCTCTGTGTTAGAAAGGCGGACTTCAGCTCTATCGTTGGTTGCTAACGGATGAGAACAAACGGCAGGTGCATCTATTACAAGGCAACCTTCTTCATTGAGCCATACTTTTACACCATCAAAGGGTTTGTACCACTCGCTGGCATCAGGACCATTCAGTTGTCGGAGGGCAATATGTGAGAGCGTTTCCGTCATCCCGTAGGTACTCCAAACGGCGTTAGGGAAATCCTGTAAAGCAGCTGACAGTTTATCATCAACAGCACCGCCGCCTATAATAAGATGGTGGATACGGCGCAAGCGCTTCACGCTCTTTAGGTACTTGTAGGGAGTTATAGACCTGTAATGGTACCATTGCAGCAAAGGTTATTTCTTCGTCTGGATTAGTCACTTCTGACAAGGATTTGTCAGACAGGGGATGTCCTGAGGGTGTAACACTTAACAGACATAGGCTTCGTTCGATACTTCTTACTACCATCATCTTTCCTGCAATATACTCGAGTGGCATACATAGGAGGGCTGTGTCGCCAGTTTTCAGGTCAAGAAAGTCACAAGTTATACGAGCAGAATTGAGCATACGTTGCTTCTCTACCCAGAGAGGTTTCGGTTTACCTGTTGAGCCACTGGTGTGGACAAGGAGTTCTGGGTTGTCATTACGCCATTCTGAAAGGAAGTCTTGTAGTGTCATTGTTGTTTTATTTTATACTATTAGGCTAATTAGACTAATTAGCCTTATTTGTCTAATAATATTTTTTAATCGCTTATCCAAAGTTGGTCACCCCTTATTTCTAATGGCATAGGGATATTATCAGTAAAGAGTTGACCCGTACCTAAACCTTGTGGTGTCGTGATGTTTGTACCATAGATGTCAGCTGTTAGCTGGGCGATAGCATTCAGTCCGATGTTACTTTCAAGTGCTGAGGTTATCCACGAACCGATGTGACGTTCCCGCGCCATTTCAATCCACTCTCTTGTACCAGTTATACCGCCGTGTAGACTCGGTTTAAGAATGATGTATTGTGGGCGAATGGTGTCGAGCAACAATGCTTTCTCAGTAGGCTTGTTTATACCGATAAGTTCTTCGTCGAGGGCTATTGGTAAGGGGGTGTTGGCGCATAAGTATGCCATTTCGTGCCACTGCTTTTGTCGGATAGGCTGTTCTATGGAATGAATGTCGTATTGTGCCAATGCTTCTAATCGTTGTATGGCATCTTCCGGAGCAAACGCGCCGTTCGCATCAACACGTAGTTCAACCTGCTCACGTGTGAAGGATTGACGAATATGACTTATAAGTTCGAGTTCTTTCTCAAAGTCAATAGCACCGATTTTCAGCTTTACACAATGAAAACCCGCTTTGAGTTTCGCTTCTAACCGCTGATACATCTCCTCGAAAGTACCCATCCATACGAGTCCGTTGATGGTAATCCCTTCTTCTCCTCGCCCAAAAGCCGTGTTGAATAGATTGATACTTCCCTTAGCTTTCAGTTGTGCTTTTGCTGTTTCGAGTCCAAAAAGTATTGATGGATAAGGGCGCATGGCATCAATGTCAATAATCCCTGTGCGGCAGAAGTCATCACAGAAACTGCGGAGTTTCTGCTCATATTCCTCGTCAGACATGGCATCACACGACAGGTCGGGTAGTGTAGCGCATTCTCCTATTCCCGCTACTTCTGGTTGGTTGCTGTCAGTTAACGTGACGTAATAGCTCTTCCTCGTTGTGTAGACACCACGTGAAGTACCCGCAGGGAGTAGGAAATGGAGGGTGCGTGAGGAGATGTTTATGTTGTACATTGTAAGTTTTTTGATTAGACATGATAATGTGAGACAATAGAACCGTGTGGGAATGGAAGACATAGTAACAGATGAACATAGTTCTGAAAGTAACATTATCTTTTTGAGATATAGTAACAGAGGGGTACTTTCTTAGGGTAATACGACTCTTTACAGTTTACGATATATACGATACTTTCGCTTGAATTGAAGTTTATCAGAGCCGAAGTTTATAAGTAACCCATCATCTATTTGTGTTGATGTCAGATAGTTTACCAGTTGAACTTCATTGGCTATTGATAGATCCTGTGTAGCTTTAAGTTCTAAAATGAGCCTTCCCTCAACAATGATGTCAGTACGATATTCACCGACAACAATCCCATCATAGAGTACTTGGATGAGTTTCTCTGTTTCAAAGTTGAGTTTTAGCTTTCGCAGTTCAACAACCATTGCATTCTTATAGACCTTCTCTAAGAATCCTGGTCCAAGTTGCCGACGTATGCGTTTAGCACATTCTATAACCTCGGTTATTAGGTGATCGGCTGTTATAATATCAGGTTCCTTCATGTTAAGTTCTTTTGTGTTTTCTCAAAGTATGATTATAAGCATTTGACTCTTTTGTTACTCAGATGCTAAATGTGTTATTAATAGGATAGCTCTTATGTCATCATATAATTAGAAGAATATGTTACTATTAGAACAATGTTCATCTGTTACTATGTCCTTAAAGCCCCAATACTTTGTTTCACAGTTCCCCTGTCTTATGGGAACTGTGGATATTTGTCAAAGTCTGGCTTACGTTTTTCGAGGAAAGCTTTACCGCCTTCTTGCGCTTCATCAAGTGTGTAGTAGAGCATTGTGGCGTCTCCAGCAAGTTCCTGAATACCAGCTTGACCATCAAGTTCGGCATTAAAACCTGCTTTCATCATACGGAGTGCCAGTGGAGAACGTTCTATCATTGTCTCAGCCCAGTCTATACACTCATCTTCGAGGCGGTCGAAGGGAACCACTTTGTTGACCAGTCCCATTCGTTCTGCTTCATTAGCAGAGTACTGGCGACACAAGAACCATATCTCGCGAGCTTTCTTCTGTCCAACGACACGTGCTAAGTAAGAGGCACCGAAGCCGGCATCAAAGGAGCCAACTTTAGGTCCTGTCTGTCCGAAGATGGCATTTTCTGATGCAATAGAAAGGTCGCATACTACGTGAAGGACGTGTCCACCACCAATGGCATAACCGTTTACCATTGCGATAACAGGCTTTGGAAGACGACGAATCTGCATCTGTAAGTCAAGTACATTGAGGCGTGGAACACCATCGTTACCAATATATCCGCCATGTCCCTTTACGTTCATGTCACCGCCAGAGCAGAACGCTTTGTCGCCAGCACCAGTCAGAATGACCACGCGGATATCAAGGGCTTCACGACAGTAGTTGAAGGCCTGTGACATTTCCCACACTGTCTTTGGTGTGAAGGCGTTGCGGTAGCGTGGACGATTGATTGTTACTTTTGCTATGTGGTTGTACTCTTCAAAGAGGATTTCCTCAAAGTTAAAGCCTTTAATAGGCTTCCATTCTCTTTTCTCCATTGTTTTTTTGTTTTTGATTGATTATAGGACACTACCATGTCTTTCTACAAAAAGAAGATAGGCTATGGTAGGTTGTTTTTATTTAAAAGCTTTATAATAATCCTTTACGGCTTGTGCATCATCCTCAGCATTAGTAAATACTTCCATGAGTACTGGTCCTTCTTCTGAATTAAAGAATTTGTTAAGGTTCTCATAGAGTTCCTTTTCGTTACGTGCCGATAGATAAACAATGTCGTGCGTCTGGCAGATTCCTTCAGCAGAAGACGTATGTTGTGCGGCAATAGCATTGTTCCGATAGGGAGAACGTTCCAAACCAGGCAACTGATGGAAGATACCTCCACCGCCATTATTAAGTAAGAGGATAGATAGGTTAGGCGAAAGAGATTCGTTCCAAAGTGCATTCTGATCATAGAAGAAACTCAAGTCACCAATGACACAATACACATCTTCCTCTTCTTGTTGTGCAATAGCATAGCCAACAGCCGTAGATAATGAGCCTTCTATGCCATTCACGCCTCGATTGACATAGATATATTGGTCAGAGAAGATATTACCAAGGCGCACAGCCGAGCTATTCGCATAGAAGAATTCACCATCAAGAGCTTCTTCTCTCATCTTTTCATGGAAAGCCTTAACAGCCAACATTTGTGAGAAACGTGGTTTGATAGTTTTTCGGATGGCTAAGGCTTTATCGAAAGCCTTGTTCCATAGCGTTACAAAGTCTTTCTTTTTTACATCTTCGCTCTCATTGGCAAAGACTCCGATAACATCTTCTGGTGTTCCTTGTATAATGTTCGTGACATGCATAAAAGTATCACAAAACTCCCCGCTCTCGCTCACAACGATGGACATATCACACTTGCACTTGCGTAAGAACTGACGGAGTTGTTTACTAACAATAGTTCCTCCTATATATATAATGTTGTCAGGGCGATAAGCCTCCTTCTCTCCAATCATCTTCAACACTTCGTCAATGGGCTGTGCTGGTTTAATGTCGTCATCTGATAGTTTCTCTTGAATAACAACTGCAACCCTTTTCAAAGCATCTATTGCTTCAAGGGAATTACCCACAACCTCAGGTATCATCTGTCCAAGAACAACCATCGGCTTCTTGCCACAAAAGAATTTGGCAGCTATTTCATAAACGCAAATGTCATTTGTTGTTGCGGGCAGTAAGGAAATATTGCGCTCATCAGGAAGTTGAGGAACATTATATTCAAAGAGGGGTTCGCTGATAGGGATATTGATATGCACCGGACTACCATCGTTTATGTGTACAGCATTCAGTGCTTCATTGACTAATCGATTGCAATACCACCGCTCCTCATCGTTGTGTGGCTCTGGTAACGTAACACTCTTGCGAACGTTTGGTTCCAAGGCACGATGTTGTTGAATAGTTTGCCCATCTTTTTGATCAATCCACTGTGCTGGTCTGTCGGCTGAATGATAATCAATGGTCGGTTCTGATAATAGGCTTCAGCAACTGCAGGAGCTAAATTGAGCAAGGCTGAACCTGATGTGACACAAACGATAACAGGTTCATTGTCAGCCAGTGTCATACCTAATGCTACAAAGCCTGCCGACCGTTCATCCGTTACGGGATAGCATTCTATATCAGGACAAGTACAGAGGTTGTGTACGATAGGTGAGTTACGAGAACCTGGGCATACAACGGCTTTCTTGATTTGTCCCTTTACGAGTAAGGCTGTGAGGATGTTAACATTTTCTTTGTTGCTGTACATTGTGGGTGTTGGGTGTTGGGTGTTGATGGTTAGCGATATTGGACTAATATGCCTAATTGGGTTAATAAGGCTAATATGCCTTATCGAGTCTCAATAGCAGTCGCATGGTGTCGAGTTTGGATTCTGTTTCTTGCCATTCATTTTCCTCGATACTTTCCTTTAAGAGTCCGCCACCAGCATATAGTCGACAAGTAGAACGGGAGAGGTGCATACAACGGAGGGTAACATAGAGTTTTGCTACTCCATTGTCGCCGAGCAATCCACTGAAACCACTATAATAACTACGATTTAGTTGCTCATTATGAAGGATAAACTGCTGTGCTTCACCCTTTGGCATACCGCATACGGCAGGGGTAGGATGGAAGGCTGTAAGGAATGTTCCAAGTCGCTGTGTATCTTTAAGTTGGAAGGTGAAGTCTGTACGAAGATGTGCCAGATGTGCTGCACGTGTTGTATAGGGCTTACTCTCTGTAATCTCTGTCGCAAGAGGTTGCAGACAAGTTCGGATATAGTCGGCAACGAGTTTTTGCTCTTCTTGATTTTTTGTAGACCACTGCATATCCTTTCCTTCATATTTCATCGTTCCTGCCAATGCCATAGTATGGTAGCCATTAGCATCTCCACAGAGTAGAATTTCAGGACTTGCAACCAGCCACATCCCTGTTTCTTCGGTATAGAAAAGTGCGATATAAGAGCGAGGATATTTCTCACAAGCCCTGAGAAAAATGTTTCGTGGACTTGCATTCTCGTCTTTCTGTTCGACAATCGAGCGCGCTAAGACTAATTTGCGGAAGGTGTTACAAGCTAACTCTTTATGAAAACGAAAGAAGTCCTTGTGATAGATTTCACGAAGAGATGCGGTTTCACCTGCAAGTATGATTTCGTCTTGCCAATCAGGAATAGCCTCAAAGCCTTTACTACCATCTAAGGGTAGCGTAGTTGTAGATCCCGTCTGTCCATTCAGTAAAAAAAGTTTATTGTTGTCATCGCAGTGGAAGGGTGCAATGACAAATCCCTTGCATCCATTAAGTGCTGTCAGCGAAGTAATAGCTGTTGGCTTCTCCGATTGTGAATAGCAATGACAAACCTTCTCAAAAGGTTCACGATAGATAAAGAACGAGTTCATTTACTTCTCTTGTGGGGTTATGACGTAGTTGGTAACCTGTACGTTTGAGATGAGTTCGTCCTTGCCATTCTTGATGTCAATATTCCAAACGTGCAGCGTATGTCCCTTGTGAATTAGCTTTCCGTAGGCAGTAACGATTCCACCGTATGGCATTGCTTTGACGTGATTGCCATGTACGTTAATACCCATTGCCATTTTCCCTGGACATAATGCCATTGAACCGATACCTGCAAGATTTTTCCGCAAGAGCCAATGATGCCCCGCCAGCAAGGAAGCCAAAAGGTTGTTTGTTACGGTCGTCGACAGCCATTCTTGCCATCAGCGTATCGTCTTCGGGTGTGGAAATAAACTCCATTCCGAGCGTACGGCTCAGCCCATCTTCCTGTTGTATGCTGCTCAATATATCTTCTATGTTCATAACCTAATTCAACTTAATGTTATGCAAGATAATAAAAGTTGGATAGATAACAAAATCATAGTAGGTTAATAGGTTGTTAAATCCAATTTGGATTATAGATAGAGAAATGTTAAGTTGGGTTTCTTTTTAAGCTCAACTATCTGTTAGTAAGCGTCAATGTTTTCATTCTCAATGGGGTGTATTTATGGTCCGCACGTTTGGTGCGAAGCCTCCGCACCATTGGTGCTGTTGGTTAGCACTACTGGTGCTGACGACTAAAGAACTTGTCATACACCTTGGAAATCAGAGCAATTGTTAGGAAGTAATATTAGTGTTATTATAGTGTTCAACAGTATGATTTGGGTTTAAGGATGTTCTAATGCCATAAAAAAAGGAAAAAGCAGTCATAGTTTGCGAATTATTTATTAAATTTGCAAACTATAAGAATATATTCGATTTAATTATAAATATGAACATTTTAGAATTATCTGAGCAGGAGATTGGTCGCCGCCAAAGCCTGCAAGAATTGCGTGAGATGGGAATTGATCCTTATCCAGCAGCAGAGTTTCCAACGAATGCTTACTCTACTGATATTAAGGAGCAGTTCAAGGAGGACGAGCAGCGTGAGGTTGTAATTGCTGGTCGTATGATGGGACGCCGTGTCATGGGCAAGGCTTCCTTCGCTGAATTACAAGATAGTAAAGGTAGAATCCAGGTTTATATCACTCGTGACGACATCTGTCCGGGTGAGATAAGGAATTTTATAACAAGGTATTCAAGAAGTTGCTTGATATTGGTGACTTTATTGGAGTGAAGGGTGAAGTTTTTAAGACACAGATGGGAGAAATCTCTGTTCATGCTAAGGAGATTACCGTTTTGTCAAAGAGCCTGAAACCACTGCCTATCGTTAAGTATAAGGACGGTGAGGCATACGATAAGTTTGAAGATCCAGAGCAGCGTTACCGTCAGCGTTATGTTGACCTCGTTGTGAACGAAGGTGTGAAAGATACTTTCTTGAAGCGTGCAACCGTACTGCGCACGATGCGTCAGTTCTTCGATGAGGCTGGCTATACTGAGGTGGAGACTCCAACCTTGCAGAGTATTGCTGGTGGTGCAAGTGCACGTCCATTCATCACTCATTTCAATGCTCTTAACGTTGATATGTACATGCGTATCGCAACAGAGCTTTACTTGAAGCGTCTGATTGTTGGTGGTTTCGAGGGTGTGTATGAAATCGGTAAGAACTTCCGTAACGAGGGTATGGACCGTTTTCATAATCCAGAGTTCACTTGTATGGAACTTTACGTGCAGTACAAGGACTACAACTGGATGATGTCTTTCACAGAACGTTTGCTTGAAAAGATTTGTATAGAGGTAAATGGTAAGCCAGAGGTACAGGTTGGTGACAAGGTTATCAGCTTCAAGGCCCCATTCCGTCGTTTGCCAATTCTCGATGCAATTAAGGAGAAGACAGGCTTCGATCTCCATGGTAAGACTGAGGAAGAAATTCGTAATATAGCTGTGAATGAGCTGAAACTTGAAGAAATAGACGAAAGTTTCGGTAAGGGTAAGCTCATTGATGAAATCTTCGGTGAGTTCTGTGAAGGAACATACGTCCAGCCAACCTTTATTACCGACTATCCTGTTGAGATGTCACCGCTGACAAAGATGCACCGTTCTAAGCCAGGATTGACAGAGCGTTTTGAGTTGATGGTAAATGGTAAGGAGTTGGCTAATGCTTATTCTGAGTTGAACGACCCAATCGATCAGGAAGAGCGTTTTGTTGAACAGATGCGTTTAGCAGACAAGGGTGACGACGAGGCGATGATTATCGATCAAGACTTCCTCCGTTCTTTGCAGTATGGTATGCCTCCAACTTCTGGTATTGGTATTGGTATCGACCGTTTGGTAATGCTGATGACTGGTAAGGAATATATCCAGGAAGTACTTCTTTTCCCACAGATGAAACCAGAACCAAAGATACCACAGTCTTCTGTTAAGGAATGGGCTGAGGTTGGTGTTGCAGAGGACTGGGTATATGTTTTGCGTAAGGCGGGCTTCAATCTTATCTCTGACATCAGAGACGAAAAGGCGCAGGGCTTGCAGCAGAAGCTCGGAGAAATCAACAAAAAGTATAAACTCGGTTATGAGAAGCCTTCTGTTGAAGATATTCAGCAGTGGATTGACGGAGCAAAGGAAAAGTAAAAAGTAAAAGGGTAAAGAGTAGGACAAAGCGATAGAAGGAAGGTATATTTGTAGAAAAACTATTAGTTTATCATACGAAAGACAATTCTTTTGCTTTCCTGTTTTTTTACCTTTTTATACTTATTTTTAATGCCTATGTTCGATGTTGGTAAAATAGCAATCATTGGAAGCGGTAGCTGGGCAACGGCTATCGCTAAGATTGTTGTAGAGCATACGCATCATATTGGTTGGTACTTTCGAAGTGACGATAAGATAGAGGAGTTTAAACGAAGAGGACATAATCCTTCTTACCTTACAAGTGTAAGGTTTGATATGAATGAGGTAATGCTCGCTTCGGATATCAATAAGATTGTCAGAGAGTATGAAACTTTGATTTTTGTAACTCCTTCTCCTTATCTGAAAGCCTTGCTAAAGAAATTGAAAGCAAAGCTCCATACAAAGTTGATAGTGACAGCTATTAAGGGTATTGTATCTGATGAAAACCTTGTTTGCTCAGAGTATTTTCATGAAGTTTACGGTGTTCCATACGATAATCTTGCAGTTATTGGCGGACCGTCTCATGCTGAGGAAGTAGCGATGGAACGTCTTACCTATCTTACTATTGGATGTTCCGACCTTGAAAAAGCACGTGTATTCACAGAGGTGTTAGCATCAAATTATGTAAAGACAAAGACTTCACCTGATGTTCTTGGAATAGAGTATGCGTCAGTCTTGAAGAATGTTTATGCCATTTCAGCAGGTATTTGTTCAGGTTTGAAGTATGGTGACAACTTTCAGGCAGTGCTGATGTCGAATGCAATGCAGGAGATGGAGCGTTTTCTCAATACGATTAATCCGATACAGCGTTCTATCATTGACAGTGTATATCTTGGCGATCAGTTGGTGACAGGATATAGTAAGTTTTCAAGAAATCACACCTTTGGCACGATGATAGGAAAAGGATATAGTGTCAAGTCGGCACAGATTGAGATGGAGATGATAGCAGAGGGGTATTATGGTACAAAGTGTATGAAGGACATAAATCGCCGTTTGCACGTCAACATGCCCATTCTCGATGCAGTTTATAATATTCTTTACGAGCGTATCAGCCCACAAATAGAAATTAAATTATTAACAGATTCATTTAGATAAACACAAATGGAAAGTATTAAGTTAGACATTACAAAGCCGCCCAGTTCTTAAATCCGGGCGTAGTAGAGGCTTATGCACCTCATGTTGCAGCAGCTCAGGACGCTTTGGAGAAAGCCACTTGTCCAGGTAATGACTTCCTCGGTTGGTTGCATTTACCATCAAGTATTACACCTGAATTCCTTGCAGAAATTCAGGCTGTTGCTAATACATTGCGTGAGAAGTGTGAGGTTGTTGTAGTTGCTGGTATCGGTGGTTCTTACCTCGGTGCTCGTGCAGTCATCGAAGCATTAGGTAATAGCTTTGCTTGGCTTGTAAATGACAAGAAGAATCCTACGATTCTCTTTGCAGGTAATAACATCGGTGAGGATTACCTTGCTGAGTTGACAGACTATCTCAGGGATAAGAAGTTTGGTGTTATCAATATATCTAAGTCTGGTACAACCACTGAAACTGCGCTTGCTTTCCGTCTTTTAAAGAAGCAGTGTGAAGATCAATTAGGTAAGGAGGTAGCAAAGGATGTTATTGTTGCTATTACTGACGAACATAAGGGAGCTGCACGTGCTGCCGCAACAAAGGAAGGTTACAAGACATTCATCATTCCTGACAATGTTGGTGGTCGTTTCTCTGTTCTCACACCAGTAGGTTTATTGCCAATTGCTGTAGCTGGTTTCGATGTTCAGAAACTTGTTGAAGGTGCACAGGTGATGGAGAAAGAAACTTCAGTAGATGTACCTTTCTCAAGCAATATTGCAGCTCGTTATGCCGCTGTTCGTCAAGGTCTTTACTCACAAGCTGGTAAGAAGATAGAGATTGTTGCTAATTTCCAGCCAAAGCTCCACTTCTTTGCAGAGTGGTGGAAACAGCTTTATGGTGAAAGTGAGGGCAAGGATCTTAAAGGTATCTTCCCAGCTGCTTGCGATTTCACAACCGACCTTCACTCAATGGGTCAGTGGATTCAGGAGGGTGAACGCTCAATCTTTGAGACAGTAATATCTGTTGAGAAACCTAATGCTAAGGTACTTTTCCCACATGATGAAGAGAATCTTGATGGTTTGAACTTCCTTGCAGGTAAGCGTGTTGATGAGGTGAATAAGATGGCAGAACTCGGTACACGTTTAGCTCACGTTGATGGTGGTGTTCCTAACATCCGTGTTAGTGTTCCAACATTGAACGAGTACTATCTCGGTCAGCTTATCTACTTCTTCGAGAAGGCTTGTGGTATCAGTGGTCTTATTCAGGAAGTAAATCCTTTCAATCAGCCAGGTGTTGAGGCTTACAAGAAGAATATGTTTGCTCTTCTCAATAAGCCTCGGCTATGAGGCTGAGAGTAAAGCGATTCAGGAAAGACTGACAAAGGAATAAGAACCTCCCCAACCCCTCCAAAGGAGGGGAGGGAAGCTCACCCGACCTCCCCGAAAGGGGAGGAGTACTTAGTGGAATGTAGTTAGAGATAGTGTGGGTAGCTTTCAAGGGGGAGCATTATTTTATAATATTCTTAATTTATCCTCAGGTTCTTCACATGGTTGAGGGACTTGAGGATAAAAATATATAATAAGGTGAAGAAAACAATGTTGTCGTTTCAATCTCAACAAAGCATATCTCCTTTCGTGGAAACTCCTTATAGAGTTCCACAAGTCGTTCTCTTTGATATGGATGGTGTTCTTTATGATTCAATGCCCAATCATGGTGTTGCGTGGCAGCGTGCGATGAAGGAGTTTGGTATTCACTTCACGCTTGAAGACTCATACGCAACGGAAGGAGCGCGTGGTGTTGATACTATCCGTAAGTATGCTAAGGCGCAACTCGATAAGGAACTGACAGAGGAAGAGGCGCAACGGATGTATGATGTGAAGGCGCATTACTTCCACGAATGCCTGAGGCAAAGGTGTTTGATGGTGTAATAGACCTTATGCGAAAGATTAAGGCAAGTGGATTAAAGATTGGTATTGTGACGGGAAGTGCGCAGTTGCCGTTGATAGAACGAGTTACTCGTGATTTTGGCGACTTTGTTTCTGCCGACCAGATAACGACAGCATACGACGTAAAACGTGGTAAGCCAACCCCTGATCCATACTTGATGGGGCTGAAGAAGGCGGGTGATTATTCGCCAATGGAAGGTATTGTTGTTGAGAATGCGCCACTTGGAGTACATGCAGGTGCAGCAGCAGGCTGCTATACGGTGGCTATCAATAGTGGTCCACTGGATGATTCTGTCCTCTTGAATGAAGGTGCGGACATTCTTTTTCCAACCATCCGAGAGTTTGCTGATAATTGGGAGCGTATCTTGGATAGTCTTTCAAAACGATGAAAAGTTTTTATAGTGTTTAGTTAGATATCTTTTGGATGAAAATAAAGTTTCCTGTCACTTCTGTCATTCAATAAACATCTCTAACTGGTTGAATTATAGTATATTTACAAGAAGTGTTAAAAGTGACAGCAAAATGAATTGAAACTAATGTAGTAATATTTCAGTAATTTTTCTTTTCTTCATCAAATAAAAATCGTGAAGCTAAAAAGCCTCACGATATTTATTTTCTTCCTTATCTTCCAGCATTGAAAGGTAACTGTTATATCGGCTTTCAGCGATATAGTGTTCTTCAATTGCCTTTCTGACGGCGCAGCCAGGCTCATGAGTGTGCGTACAATTTGAAAATTTGCAGTCCTTTGAAAAATTGAATATCTCGCGGAAATAACTTGTCAGTTCTTCACGTTCTATATCAAAGGTTCCAAATCCTTTAATTCCCGGTGTGTCAATAAGGTATCCACCCATTGGCAACTCCAACATCTCGCTGAATGTAGTAGTGTGCATACCAGTATTGTGTACATCAGAAATCTCAGCCGTACGGAGGTTGACATGGGGTAGGAGAGCATTGATAATCGTTGATTTTCCTACGCCACTATTACCACTCAAAAGGGTTACTTTTCCTGCTAATAACGGCTTCATCTTCTCTACACTGAACTCATCTGCGGGTTCAGCACTTGCTTGTATCTCTATGCATTGATAACCGATGGTTTCATAGAGATTCATTACAGCATGCTGGTAACGTAGTTCGTCTTCATCAAGCAAGTCGTGCTTGTTGAATACCAATGTTACTGGAATGCGGTAGGCCTCGGCACTGGCAAGGAATCGGTCGATGAAGGTAGTAGATGTTTCGGGATAGTTTGTTGTGACAATCAGGAAAGCTTGGTCGATATTGGCAGCCAGAATATGACTTTGCTTAGAGAGGTTAGGTGATTTTCGGATAATATAATTCTTACGGTCTTCTATCTCTGTGATGAAAGCCGTACCCTCCTGATTAGGTGTGATGACAACATGGTCGCCAACTGCCACAGGATTAGTAGAGCGAATTCCTTTCAAGCGGAAATTACCCTTAATTTTGCTTTCTATTGTCTTGCCTTCCTCGGTCTTTACCGTGTACCAGCTACCTGTGTTCTTTATTACTAAGCCGCGCATAAAAATAAAAAAAAGCCTCCCCCTGCCCCTCCGAAAGGAGGGGAGTGCCTGACGGAAGCCAGTTAGAATAATATTTTATCGCTTATAAACAGTCTATTATAACTGCTTTTTATATTTTCGTTGGAATAAGGTATGGATAATACTTCAGAAAGATTTTTCCTATTACATCCGAAGTAGACCGACATAACTTCATCGAGCGGTGGATAATACTTCAGAAAGATTTTCCTATTACATCCGAAGTAGACCGATATAACTTCATCGAGCGGTGGATAATACTTCAGAAAGATTTTCCTATTACATCCCTCCTTTCGGAGGGGCTTGGGGAGGCTTCCTAAACGGTCATAATCTCTTTCTGCTTATCCTCTAACAGCGTGTCAACCTGCTTGATAAACTTGTCATGAATCTTCTGCAAGCTCTCTTCTGCATCTTTCTCGTTGTCTTCTGAAAGACCGTCTTTGATAGCTTTCTTTAGTTTCTCCTTGATGTCAGAACGAACATTGCGAATCTCAACCTTTGTACGCTCGCCAATCTTGTTACACTGCTTCACCAAGTCGCGACGACGCTCCTCAGTTGGTTGAGGTAAGTTTAGGCGGATAAGTTCGCCATTGTTCTCTGGTGTGATACCAACATCAGAGTCCATGATAGCCTTTTCAATATCTCGAATAGCTTTCTTGTCCCATGGCTTGATAGCGATGGTACGTGCGTCAGGCACCATGACTGAGGCAACTTGATTTAAAGGAACTTTTGAACCATAAGATTCAACTCGTACTCCATCAAGGATGGCTACGTTTGCACGGCCAGCACGGATACGCTGCAACTCGTCATTGAGATACATCGTTGCCATTTCCATGCGTTCACTGGCATCATTTAATGTCTGCTTAACGTCTAACATATATTTGTAATATTAATTTTCTATTTTACAAAAATAGGGATTAATTTGGAGATGTACAAGATTTTACTTTACTTTCTTTATTAAAACCATGTTTTACTCTTTAGGTTTCTTCTGCAATGTTGTTGGGGTTTATCTTATTGCAGTTTTATTGGGTAAGAATATTCAGTTGTTCTTCAACCATATTTGTTAGTTCAACAAACTGACTAATAGGCAATTGTTCAGGACGTTTCGTCATGATGTCTTGTTCATAGAAACCATCGGTAGGTTTGCCAGTGTTAAATATCTGTCGTAGACTCACACGCAACATTTTACGACGCTGGTTAAAGACAGTTTTTACTACACGTTTAAAGAGTTTTTCGTCACAACCAATATCTGTCACTTTATTGCGTGTCATTCGGATGACGGCGCTCTTTACTTTTGGTGGTGGATTGAAGACATTTTCATCGACGGTGAAGAGATATTCGACGTCATACCAAGCTTGTATCAATACAGATAAGATACCGTAGGTCTTTGAGCTTGGTCCAGCTGCCATGCGCTGTGCTACCTCTCGTTGTATCATTCCTGTACAGCAAGGAATAAGGTCTTTGTAATCAAGCATCTTGAAGAAGATTTGAGACGAAATGTCGTAAGGGTAGTTGCCAGTCAGTACAAACTGCTTGCCATCAAAGACTTCGTTCAGGTCCATGAGTAGGAAGTCTTGTCCAAGAATATTTTCACGTAACTTTGGAAACTTCTCGTAGAGGAAGGCTACACTTTCTGAGTCTATCTCTACAGCTTTCACCTCACGTGGCTTCTCCACAAGGTATTGCGTAAGAACACCCATACCCGGTCCAATCTCCAATACAGGTATGTCTGGACAAGCATCAACGGTGTCTGCAATCTGACGTGCTATACTCAGGTCAGTAAGGAAGTGTTGACCCAGATTCTTCTTTGGCTTGACTAATTTCATAATTTTTCTTTATTTGCCTACAAAGATACTCATTTTATTTTGCATTAAAAACATTTTAATTATCTTTGCTCCATTATATGAGGATGAAGAAACTGTTTAACAATACTGTGAAGATTGCATTGCCGTTAGTACTTGGAAGTGCAATCCTTTATTGGATGTATAGAGGTTTTGACTTTTCCAGTATTGAACACGTGTTATTACATGAGATGAACTGGACTTGGATGATTCTCTCTCTCCCTTTTGGTATACTGGCTCAGGCTTTTCGTGGGTGGAGATGGAAACAGAGTCTTGAACCCATTGGTGAGCATCCTCGCTCGTCGGTTTGTGTCAATTCTATTTTTCTTTCTTATGCTGTCAGCTTATTAATTCCCCGTATTGGCGAGTTTGCACGTTGTGGTGTATTGAATAGATATGATAAGATAGCTTTTCCAAAAGCTCTTGGCACTGTTGTGACAGAGCGTGCGGTAGACTCCATTATCGTGTTGCTTATCAGTGTTATAGCTTTCTTGACGCAGATAGGTGTTTTTACAAATTTCTTTTCAAAGACAGGGACACGTATTGATGATATATTCGAGATGTTCTCACCAATGGGCTGGCTGGTAACAGTTATCTGTGGTATTGCGTCCGCTATCCTCTTCTATTATGTGTTGCGTCACTTAGCTTTCTACAAGAAGGTGAAAGAAATGTTAGGTGGTATATGGCAGGGGATAAACTCTTTGCGTAAGGTGAAGAATATTCCTTTGTTTATTTTTTATAGCTTTGCAATATGGGGAAGTTATTTCCTACATTATTATTTGACATTTTATTGCTTAGAAGCAACGTCAGGACTTGGACTTTCTTGTGCGTTAGTAAGTTTTGTTGTTGGCTCACTGGCCGTTATTGTACCAACGCCTAATGGGGCAGGTCCATGGCACTTTGCAGTAAAGACAATGCTAATACTTTATGGAGTGGCAGACAGTCAGGCACTTTATTTCGTATTAATTGTACATACCATTCAAACCCTTCTGGTTATTCTTTTAGGTGTATATGCGTGGATAGTGTTGAGCTTTACAAAGACACCAGTAGCATTGGGAGGTCCAGCTGAACTTACGCGCCCTGCAAAGTGATATTGAGAAAGAATAGTATTGAGCGAATAGATAAACAATGATAATAACCTTTTAAAATCAGCATTATGAGTGAAATAAGAAATCTTAAACCAGAGACTCTATGGAGAAACTTTGACGACCTAACACAGGTTCCACGTCCTTCAGGTTTACCGGAGAAAGTACAGAAATTTTTGTTAGACTTTGCTGCAAGAGTAGGAGTAGAATCATACGTAGATGCTGGTGGCAATGTTGTCATGCGTAAGCCTGCTACACCGGGATATGAAAACCGCAAGACTGTTCTGTTGCAGGCGCACATGGATATGGTTCCACAGAAGACACCAGATAGTAATCATAACTTTGAAACAGACCCAATTGTGACACATATTGTTGATGGCTGGGTATATGCAACAACACAACTCTTGGTGCTGACGATGGTATCGGTGTTGCAGCTATTATGGCTGTCATGGAGGATAAGACATTGAAGCATGGTGTTGTTGAGGCCTTGATTACTCGCGATGAGGAGACGGGTATGTATGGTGTAAATGAAATGCCAAGCGGAGAGTTGCATAGTGATATCCTTATGAACCTTGACTCTGAGACATGGGGTAAGTTTGTGATTGGTTCTGCTGGTGGTGTTGATGTTACTTCTACCTTAGAGTATAAGGAAGTTGTAAACGACGAGGAGGCTGCTGTTAAGGTAACTTTGAAGGGCTTTCGTGGTGGTCACTCTGGTCTTGAAATCAATGAGGGACGTGCTAATGCTAATAAGGAGATGGTTCGTTTCGTTCGTAATGCTGTTACCGAACTCGGTGTGCGCTTAGCATCTTGGGAAGGAGGTAATATGAGAAATGCAATTCCTTTTAAGGCAGAGGTAGTTTTGGCTTTACCACATGAGAAGATTTCAGCTTTGAAAGAAATGGTTGCTCGTCAGAAAGCACTTATCGAAGACGAATTTAAGGGTATTGAACCAAACGTAGAGTTTTTCGTAGAGGATGTAGATAAACCAGCAAGTCTTGTTCCAGTAGATGTTCAGGAGAAACTTATCAATGCTATCTATGCTTGTCACAATGGTGTATTGCGTATGATACCATCTTATCCAGACGTTGTTGAAACTTCGTCAAACCTTGCAATTATTCATATTGAGCCAACTAAGGCCTCTATTATGATTCTTGCTCGTTCAAGCCGTGAGGATATGAGAGATTATATTGCTGCTCAGTTGGAAAGCTGCTTCAATATGATTGGTATGAAGACTATTTGTAGTGGTCAATATGGTGGTTGGGATCCAAATCCTAATAGTGAAATTCTCAACCTCTTGAAGAAAGTGTATAAGGAGCAGAATGGTGTAGAGGGTATTGTGCAGGTAGATCATGCTGGTCTTGAATGTTCGGTCATCCTTGGCAAGTATCCTGGTATGGATGTTGTTAGTCTTGGTCCAACTCTCCGCAGTCCACATACTGCGAAGGAGCGTCTTGAGATAGCAACTGTTGAGCCATTCTGGAAGCTTCTCGTTCAAACTTTGGAGGAGATTCCTGTTAAATAGAGCTGATGAGGCTGTGAAAAACAGCTGAATAGAGGAGCAATATAAAGAATAATAATGGAACTGCTTTCCGTCTTTTTATATGAAGATGGTAAGCAGTTCTTTTTTATCTATATTATTTAAGGTATAAACTTGTAATGTTAAATTTTTTATTTACTTTTGTGGACACACCAATGAATCAGATTTGTTGTTAATTATAAAAAGAAATACGATGAACAAGAATAGAAATACAAAAGTCATTTAAAAGCTTTTGTTACTTATCGTTTTGGGGATGGGTATTCTGTCTGCTTATTTACGCACTGTGAGTTCGGAAAACTCCTGCGGCAGCTCCTGTTAAGGATACATCTGCTGTTCAAGAGGATAAAACCTTGAAGAAGGGAGATATCTCTAACGAGAATGTGATGATAGACACAGTCTATGGAGACTGGCATGTTCGGGTTGACACTGTTGATAGTAAGACTAAGGTGAAGAATTCTGATGAGTTTGTGAAGAAGTTGGTTGTGACGATTTCAAAAGGTGGTAAAGTCTTGTTTGATAAGAAAGTCTTTACACGAGAAGACTTTTGGAAAGGTGCGAACGAGGATTTCAGGTTTATGCTGTTTAGCTCCCGACATAACTAACACTTCTGTTTATTTGCCAGTTTCTATCTGTTATCCAGAAACGGATGATGGTTTATCGTCTGGTTGGCGTTGTCTAAAGATGGAAGTAGTAAGGTTTATCCTGTTCCTCTGGCATTAGACGAGTCAGACATGGTAACAAATTTTTATGTAGAGTACATTCATGAATTGCAGCAGAAGCCAGTGGATAAGGCTTCACTATTGAAACTTGCCCGAGATTATGGCTCTCCTAAGTTTGTGGAACAGCTGACAAAGGAAGGGGTGGATGTTGTCTTTCCTGCAAAGGTGCTTGCTCGAAAGAATATGAAAGTAGTTCCAGAAGCTGGACTTGTGAAGGATGGATGTCTGGTAAGATTCTCTACTTCATTCGATAATACCCAGCCTTTTGATTCAATACGTGTTGTGTTGAAGGAGCGTCAGGTCAAGAAATTATACTCTAATGACTATATGATTGATAAGGTGATTCACTAATTTTTCAGTGTTTGTAAACACAAAGCAGGGGCGCACGATATGTATGTCCCTGCTTTAGTTTTATTGGAATCGTGTTAAAAAGCCCAACCAAGCCCAAGATATGGGTAGAAAGTCACTTTCTTGCTGGCATCTTTAGAGAAAGTAAAGGCTGGTGTGATTCCTGCACGAAATAAGAATCCCTTGTTCGATACGTGGCGGTAACCGATGTTTCCAAAGAAATAGTAGTCGAAAGTATTACGACTTTCTCTGTATCTAAGCATTGTTAGGGTGCCATTATCTGTTTTATATTCACCGATTACATGCTTCTGCTGCTCGGCTGTCAAGGACGAAGCTGGACCATTTACAATATCTCCCCTTGTTTCGTGTATGTTGTATATCCCCATGCTGGTACCTAAGCCGAGTTCAAGATTATTCTTCTGACTACCTAAGAGATAATTTATTTCCAGTGGTACAGCATAGCCACGGACGTCAGAGTCCTGCCCCAACAAATTGTAACTTCGTCCATAGGCAAAGCTCAATCCAGCTCTCCATCCAAGACGTGTATGGTCGTTGAAACGCGCATCAAAGTTGATACCTGCAAGGCCTGACGGTCCCAATAGCTCTAAGTAAACAGCTTTGTTCTTTTCCAATCCATCAGCTTCTTGTGCCATAGCTACTGTTTGTAAGCTGAGGAACAAAACAAAAATCAGTAATTTTCTTCATTTGTTTAGTTATTATAAAAATCGGCTGCAAAGGTATAAAAAAACATTGATAATGATGAATGTAAGTTTGAGCTTTTTAGAAGGAAAAAGTAGACTTGTGTAATCGTTGGAATGTTTTTAACAAAGTAAAATAATCGAATTGTAACGCTTGTTATATTATGCTTTGTAAAAAAACCTTTCGTTGCCTCAAATTCTATGGATGGTAAATTGACTCCAAAAAGACGACCAGTTGGCTTGTTGAAGATGTCTTTTCAGAGTGTTACTAACGCCCTTTTTGAAGGCTAACTAAGCACCTTTTTCTGAGAGCTTTTTGTAATTTATTGAATACGTGTTAGTTATAGGATTGGTTGAAATAGCAGTTTTTATTTAATTTATGTAATATGACATGATATTTATGTAAAGATATTTCGCATGTTTAGGGGTGTTTTAGAATTTCACTTTTAGTATTAAGTCATGAACAGTTTTTATACAAGAATGTACGATTCATACATCCGCTTATTGTTATTAGAACGGAGTGTGAATCGTGCATTTCTGTATCGTATGATGGCATTTAGCTGAATGTATCTTATAGATAGCTTTTGTAATGCTGTTTATAAGTCAGTTTCAAACTATCAGTTTTGATTTTAGAAGTTTTCTTCTTCCTCGTCTTCCTCTTCAAATCCAAATAGGGCAGGGTCGACGAAGGCATCCATCTGACGGCGATCCTTCTTTGTTGGGCGTCCTGTACCACGTGCTCTGTCGATGAAGCCACTGATGCGGCTCATCTCTAAAAGTTCATACTGCTTAGCATCAGTCACATTTTCATAGACTTCTGGGATGAGTTTTGCACCAACACGCTGTTCAATTGGTTTGAGAACCTTGAACGAATAAGTGATAGGCGACTTTTTAACACTTACCACTTCGCCCGCTTTGATGGTGTGGGAAGGTTTTACGTTGGTACCTTTTATCGTGACACGTCCATTCTTACAGGCGTCTGCAGCAATAGAACGAGTCTTATAGATGCGAGCAGCCCATAGCCATTTGTCAATTCTTGCAATATCGTTCATTGTCTCATACTATATTAAGAAGCTGTGGAATCTTACTTTTTCCCGAGTTTATTAAACTGGTTCATCGTGATGTCAATACCAGCCAGTGCAAAACTCTTAATGATGTCTACGCCCAAGTCAATAGCAGGTTGGAGTTCTTTCATATCTTCCTCAGAATAGTGTCCAAGTACCCAGTCAACTTGTCCACCACGTGGATAGTCATTTCCAACACCCATTCGCAGACGTGCATAGTTCTGTCCGATGAGTTGCTGGATATGTCCGAGTCCGTTGTGGCCACCATTTGAACCATTGCCTTTCAGTCGGAAAGCACCTAATGGAAGAGCAACATCGTCAGAGATGACCAAGAGACGGCTCTGGTCGATATTCTCTTTGTTGAGCCAGTAGCGTACAGCATTTCCTGATAGATTCATAAACGTTGTAGGTTTCAGAAGGATGATTTTTCGCCCTTTGACAGTTGTTTCTGCTATGAATCCATAACGTTTGTCCTCAAAAACAATATTGGACGCTTTAGCGAAAGCGTCCAATACCATAAATCCTGTATTGTGTCTGGTTCCCTCATATTCAAAGCCAGGGTTGCCCAGTCCACAAATTAAATACTTATCCAATTTTTGTTTGAATTAATTGGTTTCGTAATGATTACTGAGCAGCAGCAGCGGCAGCAGCCTCTGCAGCCTGGATAGAGTTACGTGTAGCCTTGATAGAACAAACTACAACCTCCTTTGGAGTTACCAATTCAAGACCTTCGAAGCTCAACTCGCCAACCTTGATACTCTTGCCAAGACGAAGTTCAGTAACGTTGATGTCGAGGTGCTCTGGGATCTGAGTGTAAGCAGCTTTTACGTTAATCTTACGGATAGACATGTTCATACGACCACCATCACGAACACCCTCTGCCAAACCAACGAGCTTAACTGGTACACCCATAACGATAGGTTTCTGCTCGTTAATCTCATAGAAATCTACGTGAAGAAGAGCGTCTGTTACTGGATGGAACTGAAGTTCTTTGAGGACAGCCTTGCGAGCCTCGCCATCAATAACTAAGTCTACTACATAGATGTGTGGTGTGTAAACCAACTTACGCAACTCTGACATTGAAGCAGTGAATGAGAATGCTACTGGTTTGCCGTCTTTCTGTGCCTCACCATAGAGGTTACATGGAATCAAACCTTCCTTACGGAGTTGCTTTGAAGCTTTCTTTCCAAGGTCTGTACGCTTCTGACCTGATACTTTAATTTCTTTCATAATTTTGTGTTACTCTAAATTAATATGAACTTTAATTCGCCATCACACACTGAGAGATTAAGGAATTGGAAATCTAATGAATATCACAACTTTTCAATCCTCAATTTGCAAAAAAGCGTTGCAAAGTTACTTCTTTTTTTAATTGAATAGGCAAGTATTATCTTAAAAACATAGAAAAAGAGAGTATTGTTTGCATCGTACGAAGGAATTTTCTTATATTTGCAAAATAAAGTATTCAATACAAAAACACAATCTTTTTAGATTAAGAAAATGATCAATAGGGAATTAATAAGAATTAAGATTGTCCAGTTAACCTATGCATACTATCAAAACGGTAACAGGAATATGGACAATGCTGAGAAGGAATTGCTTTTCAGCTTGGCGAAAGCGTATGATTTATACAATTACCTCTTGGCTTTAATCGTGTCAATCACACAAGAGGAGCGCCATCGTGTGGAGATTGCTTCTAATCGTGCTAATCGTGAGGGAACAGAGGCTCCCTCAAGTCGCTTTGTAAACAATAAGTTTGCTCTCCAATTAGAAGAGAATAAGCAGCTTAACCTCTTCATGGAAGCACAGAAACGTCGTTGGGAAGACGATATGGAGGCTGTGCGTAAACTCTGTGATCAGATAGAACAGAGTGCGATTTACCAAGAGTATATGGATAGTGATGATGATTCGTATGAAACAGACCGTGAGGTGTGGCGTAAGATTTATCGTACACTTATTCAAGATAATACCGATTTGGACGCAATTTTAGAGGAGAAAAGTCTTTATTGGAATGACGATAAGGAAATTGTTGATACCTTTGTTGTCAAGACGATTAAACGCTTTGAATTAGAGAACGGAGCCGACCAAGAATTACTTCCAGAATATCGTGACGAGGAAGAACGTGACTTCGCACTTAAACTCTTCCGTTCAACGATTCTCAATGCAGAGGATTATCAACGTTATATGAGTGAGTCAAGTCGCAATTGGGACTTCTCTCGCTTAGCTTATATGGATGTTGTTATCATGCAGATTGCGATTGCAGAAATGCTAACATTCCCTAATATCCCCGTAACGGTTACGATTAATGAGTATGTCGACTTGGCAAAGTTGTATAGTACATCGCGTAGTGGTGGTTATATCAATGGTATGCTTGATACCATAGCACGTCATCTTATACAGACTGGTAAAATGATGAAGACAATGCCAGAACCTCGTTTACCTCGTTTCCGCAACGAACGTCAAGATGGTAATTTCTCACGTCGTGAGGGACGTCGTCCGACGATTGCACAGACTTCGGCTCAACGTGTAGCTTATCGTCAACAACAAGAAACAGAACAAGCAGAACAAACAGAGAATAAGGAGTAAACGAATAGGCTAAAGGCTTTAAGTGTCATTTAGATTTCTTGACTATTATGTATGCCAATCTACTTCGTTTAACTTTTAAAATTTAAGAATATAATAATTGATAAATAATGAATACAGCATTAATCCTCGCAGCACAGGCTGCAGGTCAGGGCAGCCCAATGCCTATGATTATCATGATGGTTGCTATCTTTGCCATCATGTGGTTTTTCATGATTCGTCCACAGCAGAAGAAGCAGAAGGAAATTCGTGCTTTTCAGAATGCGCTTTCAGCAGGTGATTCTGTTGTAACTGGTGGTGGTATCTATGGCACAGTAAAGCATATTGATATGACAACCAATAAGGTTGAGGTTGAGATTGCACGTGGTGTTGTTATCACTGTTGATAAGAACTACGTATTCGCAAATGTACAGGCTTCTCAGCAGGGTCAGACTAAGTAAACCTTTATTGATCGAAAAGAAGGAAAGCATTTGATGAGAACGGGCAAATCGCTTTATACACTCAGTACACTCAGGAACTTCTTGTTGAGGATATTCAACAAGGAGTTTCTGATTTTTTTGTTTTTCTTGGTGTTGAGTGGAGGGTTCTGGTTGATAATGACATTGAATGAGACCTACGAGCGTGAATTTTCCGTGCCACTCCGACTAACGGAAGTTCCTCGTAATGTAGTTATTACCAGTGAACCAGATTCGGTTGTTCGTTTTACAGTACGCGACAAGGGATATATGATTGCTTATTACGAGCTTGACAATACATTTCGCCCCATCTACGCTGATTATAAACTCTATTGTGATGGTCGAAGTAGGGGAGATGTCTCTGTTGCAGACCTTCAACGACAAATTTACCTACAGCTGTCTAAGAGTTCCAAAATAGCTTCCATCAAGGGTGGTAAGTTTTCTTTCTCTTTCAATTTTGGTCGACATAAGAAGGTTCCGATACGTATTTTGGGTACAGTAACACCGGGTAATAACTATTATCTTGCTCGCGTTGATTTTATGCCAGATAGTGTTGAAGTTTATGCTGTTCGCAATGTGTTAGATAGTATACAGACTGTCTATACAGAACGGCTGCATATAACTAACTTTACCGATGTTAAGGAAACAACTGTAGACCTCCGTAAGTTCACGAATGCTAAGTGTATTCCTTCCAGAGTGAAGATGAAACTCTATCCAGATGTTCTCACAGAGGAAAGCGTAGAAGTACCGATTGAGGCTATCAATATTCCAGAAAATAAGGTGATACGCACATTCCCAAGTAAGATAAAAGTCAGTTTTGTAGTCGGTGCTTATCGTATGCGCTCAATGCCAAAGAATGCTGAAACAAAGGAACTGCTCCCAGTGGGCTTCCGTGTCGTTGTCAACTATGAAGAAATAATGAAGAAACATAGCGAGAAATGTTCTGTCTATGTGATAAGTTCTCCTAATGGTGTGCGCAATGTACGATTGGCAGTGAATAGTGTTGATTATCTTATTGAACAGCGATGATAATAGCGTTAACTGGTGGTATTGGTAGTGGGAAGTCTTTTGTTTGCAGACTTCTTGCTGAGCGTGGAATATCTGTTTACGATTGTGATGCGCATGCAAAGGAGTTAATGCGAACAGCTCAGCCATTACAGGAACAGCTTTTAGCCCTTGTTGGCGATGATGTTTTTCGTGATGGGGTCTTACAGAAATCTGTTCTTGCAGCCTATCTCCTTCAGAGTGAGGCGCATGTACAGGCGGTTAATGCTATTATACATCCTGCTGTGGCTTATGACTTTGAACATTCAGGGGAGTCGTGGCTCGAGAGTGCGATACTCTTTGATAGTGGCTTTGATAAGCGTACTCATATTGATAAGGTGGTATGTGTGACAGCTCCGATAGAAGAACGTATTCGCCGTATAATGGCACGTGATGGCATTAGTCGGGAAAAATCCCTTGAATGGATGGCGTGTCAGTTACCACAGGAAGAGGTGTTGCGACGCAGCGATTATGAAATTGTCAATGATGGCATACAAGCACTTGCACCGCAGGTCGACCACTTACTATCCGTTATTTCAGAATAATTAAATTATAAACCAGAATAAATTAAAATGTTACAGACAATCCTTTCAATTGCAGGTAAGCCAGGTCTTTACAAGCTGGTAAGCCGTGGTAAAATGAATCTTATTGTTGAATCGCTTGATGAGACTCACAAGCGTCAACCTGCGTTCGGTACAGATCGTGTGACGAGTCTTGCTGATATAGCTATGTTTACCGAGTCTGACGATGTCCCATTGGGTGAGGTATTAGCAAAGTTGCGTGACAAAGAAGAGGGTAAGGTTGCTTCTTTGAACTGGCGTAAGGCTTCGGCTAAGGAGTTGCAGGACTATTTCGGAGAGGTGCTTCCTGACTTCGATCGTGATCGTGTACATACCAGCGATATTAAAAAACCTCTTCAGTGGTATGAAATACTTATAAAAGCTGGTATTACCAACTTTGAGGAGGAAATGAAGCCAACTGATGGTGAAAGTGTTGATGATAGATTGTAATTTTGCTTTTAACCTCCAAATGGTCATTAGTGCATAAAAGATATTAGGACGTAATTCTTAAAGTAAGAATTATGAAGATTGTTTCGTAATGACCAATTTGGGTTCAAGTAAGAATATCATTGGTTTAACGCATTGTGAGCTTGCTCGCAGTGCGTTTTCTGTATTAGCTGTTTATGATTGAAATTTTATCGTATGACAAGTCATCATTATTTTTATTGTGAAGTTAAATGGTTTTGATAATGTTGTTTATTTCATTTTTGTTATAATTGATGTGTATTTATTCGTTATTTTGTTTAATTTGAAACTTTTTGCGGCTTAAAATTAAATAAAGTGGAATTTTATTTTTGTTTTTATTATATAATTCCTAATTTTGTGGTCAATTAATCAATAAATAAGTGTGAATGAAGTATTTTTACTTTTCTAAGAAGTTGTTTGTAGGTCTTTGTTTAATGGGACTTGCAAATACGAGCTATGCGCAAGTCGAAGCGCATCGTGTGGTGAGTAGGGCTACACAGCCTACCTCTTCAGAGTCTTCAGTAGAGTTATTAGATGATAATTTCTTCTATGAGTTTGCAAATGGTAAGCCTGTAAAATGGCAAACTGCGGGAACAGTTACTCAGTTGGAAGGCTCAGATAGATTCCATTCGAGTACAGGTTTTGGAGTTGGCATAGAGACAGTAGCAGGCGTTGAAGGTTATCTTAAGCAGGTAATCGATCTTAACGTGAGAATAAGGAAGTAGTTGAAGGTGATGAATTAGAGTGTTTAGTACATTATTCAACTACCGAGAGCAAGCGTGAGGAAGGTCCATTCCGTCTTGCATTGCGTTGGTTGGACGCAGCAGGTAACGAAATTAATTCTAAGGAAAAAGACTTTATTCACAATCCTGATATCTATTTTGGACGTGCTAAGGCGTTTGGAACTTTGAAATTCCGTACTATTTGTCCAGCTGGTGCAGTGAAGTTGGAGTTTGCCCTTTTGGTTGCCCCAGAAAGTAAGGTACGTATGGACGACTTTAGTGTATTACGTTTGGCAGAAAAGGATAAGACTCCTCTTGTTGCTATTCTTCCGCAGTATCGTACGATGACAGGCGAGGTAGGAGTATCTACAAGTTTTCCTGTTGCCTTGCAGGGTATGCATCTTGGGAGCGATCAATTACCTAAGTTTGCAGGTACCCAGTCGGATAATGTAATGAAGTTAAACGTTGAGAAGTTGCCTAAGGATGGTACGGTTAAAGCTAATTTGACGATTACTCCACAGGTAGCAGGTGTTTACGTAGGAGGTGATACTTATAAACTTAATTTCCCTGGTGCTGATAGAGATAATAGTGGCTCGCTTAATTTGACAGGTTACTTTAAGAAGGCTGGAACTACTCCAACCATCAAACTTAAGTCAGATGTGCAGGCACGTGAGATGAAAGCAGAGCCTGGTAAGACAGACGAACAAACATTTGAGTTTGATATAAAGGATGTAATTACAAGTGTGAACCTTGCTTTGAAGCATGGTGAAAACTCTCCTTTCCGTATTGATAAGACTCAGTTCTTTTATGCAAAAAGGACAGGTCAGCTCTATCAAGGACCAGTAAAAGTTACTTTTGCTCCAAAAAGGAGGCGGGCGATTACGAAGCAGAGTTGAAGGTGTCAAGTATCTTAGCAGACACATTAGTTATTAAGCTCAAGGGAGTATCAAAGGCTGCTACTTCATCTGAATTGGTAGAGAATTTCTCGAAAAATAATTCAATGGATAACCGTTTTACAGGCGATGCATGGAAGGGTTATCATAAGTTCGACTTAGGTTATTGGAAACTGAATGGTCAATGGAATAGCGCAGGGAAGGTTACTTTGGCAGCAACGGATACACTCTATTATGATGAATTGCTTGCCGATGGTGTTAAAACACTTCAATTGAGTCCTGTGTCAAGTGCAGCAAAGTGTACTGCTGAGTATTCTGTTGATGGAGGTGGTCATTGGACACCACTTGCGGCTGCTGATGGCGAAGGTAAGTATGTTGTAAATACACATCGTCCAACACTCGTTCGCTTTGTTTCTAAGGAAAGTGTAGAGGTGCAGAGAGTAGCTATCACTCCAAGTGCGAAAGCTGAACGTCAATCATTTGAACTGATAAAAGACGCAATGTTGAAGGATGCGGATACTGAACCTTTAGCAGTTCTCAATGAGAAATTCTCAGGCTTGCGCCACACACGTATTCTTGGATTGAAGGGATGGCAGAACCTTGCGGTTAAGGGTGAACGTCCATTCTATGCATGGCAACAGAAAGATGCAGCACAGACGAAGGTTGAAAATGAAGTTGCACAGATTTCTTTCCTTCAGTTTGGTAAGGAAGATGCGCGTCCACATGCAAGCTGGCTCATTTCTCCAACCCTTTCTTATAAGAAAGCGAAGAGTAAGGATTTGACTTTCAGTCTGATGTATCGTAACCCTACACGTAATGGTGAGGAAGCGTTTGGTTTCTATATCATCACAGAGAAGGATGGTGAGGCTACGCCTTATTTCTTCGATCTTTCTCAATATGTTCCAGCAGGTATTAATGTAGAGCCTGAAATGTGGTTTGATTATCGCATTGACCTTTCTAAAGTTGAGGGACTTACAATTGATGATAAGTTCCATATCGCCTTCTCTTATGATAGCCCAGTAGGTGGTAATGCTACTTCTCTGAACTACATGATTGATGATGTAACCTTTGGACGTACAGACCTCCCAGAAATTGTTGTTGACGAGGATTTCATTAAGTTTGTGTTCCGTTCAGGACAAGAGATGGAGCCTAAGACGTTCAATGTGTTTACGACTGATGCAACTGCGCCTGTGACAGTAACTTTAACACCTTCTACTCAGAAGAAGTATTTTAAGTTCGCTCCAGATAAGTTGCCACTCGATGGAGGTCCTATTGCTGTAGGGTTCAAGAGTGACGATACAAAGAAGCATGCGGCTGCATTGCTTATTCAGACACGTGGTGCATATCCTTTTGTCGTAAAGTTGTTTGCTGAACCAATTACAGATGGTATCAATTCTGTATTAGAGGAAAATGGTGGAGCTTTATCACCAGTTGTTAATGGTTCGTCTTTGACAGTGAATGGCAATTATAAGAGTTATCAACTTTTCTCAATGGATGGTCGACTTGTGCAGCAAGGTAGTTATCAGCAGCATATTGACTTATCGAATGTTCAGGCAAGGTTATTTATTTTGAAGCTAAACACTACTGAAGGTGTAAAGACTTTCAGCTTAAAGCGTTAAGGAATCTACTTCTGATACCTTGAGTGTGGGACTCAGAAAACAAAAACAAGAAGAGGGTGTGTCAAGATAGACACATCCTCTTTTTATTTCCTAAAACTTACTCTGTTCACAAAAGGGTCAACACTTTTTATCAAAACAGTCGATTGTTTTTTCAAAAAGGGTTGACATCTTCGCCAAAAAAGAGGATGTGTCTATCTTGACATACCCCTTTTTCTTTTGTTTCCCCACTTTGACTCTTTTGCTCCTCCTGTTTTAAAAGGATAAAAGATTATTCCGTTTCAAGCAGATGTTGCAATACGACTGCGTTGTTATGTTCCTCATCACGTGCCGCAAAGAGTAGGGTAGCGGTAGGATGTTCCTTGAGGACAGCACGCAGTTCGTCTAAGGCTCCACTTGCAGTTAACTCTGCACGATATCGTTCAGAGAACTCTGCAAACCGTTCGGGGTCATGACCGAACCACTTACGCAGTTCATTACTTGGTGCAACAGATTTCAACCAAAGGTCGATTTGTGCCTTTTCTTTACTGATGCCTCGCGGCCATAATCGGTCAACGAGGATCTCGATAATCGTCGCTTTCTTCAACTGGCGTGTAAGCACGTTTGATTTTCATTATCTTATTCCATCATTAATGCCCTGTGGGAACATTATCTCGTTTTCACGAAGATATGTTCGAGAAGGTTGTCACGGAACTGACGAAGGTCTGCAAGTGCCTTCACATATTCTGGTTCAGCACCCTCAGGGGCAGTGTAATTATTGGTTAGTTCTGCAATACGCTCGTGTCGTTCAAGTTCATCACTATGGTCAGCCATCATTGCATTAACAGGATGTTGTATTGTTCCACAATGGAAGGGCTCATGTTCTTGTCCATATTCAGCCTCGTTAAAAATGTCGAGTATGAAGGGGAAAAGTATGTTCTCTTCCTTTTGACAGTGTAGGTCAAGGTCGGCAATACTATTGCGGAAATGATCTCGCAACACGATTGAGCTCAGGATGATTAGCTGCAAGCGTATTCAATCTGGTGGCAAGTTCCTCTCCCTGCTTACGAATGTAACGATGGTGAAACTTTAGTACATAATCAATAAGCAGGTCGAGGTCCCAACCTTCAAATGCAATTGTGCTTTGAGGAAATGTTTGTGTCATTGTTATCTATATTTATCTTGTTCGTATAATTTGTGTGCAAAATTAAGGTTTATCAACGCTTAGGTATGGTAACAAATGTGTCCAAGTGAAGTTAAAACGCGTTAAATTAGCTATAATAGCAAGAAACTTCGTAACTTTGTGAGCATGGAAAGTGATGTAATAAAAGCACTTAGTTCCTGTCCACTTTTTGCAGGAATGAGTGAGTTAGAGATAGAAATAATGTTAGGCAGTGTCAATTATCAGTTGATTTCTATGCCTTCTCATGAGTTATATGCATTGGCAGGTATGCCATGTAAGTATGTAGATGTCGTGACAAAAGGTAAGTTAATCTGTCGTATGGCTGCCTTGTCTGGAAAACAAGTAGAAGTGAGCCGGTTGCATAGTGGCAACATGGTAGCTCCAGCCTTCATCTTTTCTAAGGATAGAAGTCTGCCCGTAAGTGTTGAAACAGATGGTAAAGTGCAGCTTTTTCGTATGCGCCCAGAGGAGTTGAAACGTCTAATAGATGTGGACGAAACAATTCGTATGAATTATATTCGTATTCTCTCAAATATTGATGTTTTCTTAACTCAGAAGATGAAGGTACTAAGTTTGTTTACAATACGTGAGAAAGTTGCTTATCTTTTAATGGAATGTTCTGGCGAGCAAGGTAGCAATGAAGTACATCTGGAGCGTTCACGTCAAGAGATTGCTGATTCGTTTGGCATTCAGAAGTTCTCATTGCTTCGTGTTCTATCAGACTTTGAGAAGGAGGGTGCGATAGAGATACATGGCAGAACGATTAAGATACTTGATCGTAGAAAGATGTTGAGGTAGAAGTTTTTGTGATTATTTAGTTGTCATATATTTTTAGATTAATGTTACTGAACGTTTTATTTATAGTTGTGGGTATTGCTCTCGTTTTATGGGGGGCTGATCGTTTGACAGATGGTGCTGTGGCTGTTGCAGAAAAGATGAAGATGCCACAGATTGTAATAGGTTTAACAATCGTTGCGATGGGGACAAGTATGCCAGAGTTTTGCGTAAGTTTAATTTCGGCATTGAAAGGAACATCAGATTTAGCAATAGGCAACATTGTTGGTTCTAATATTTTTAATGCTTTGCTTATTGTAGGAGTATCAGCATTGGTTGCTCCGATGTCAATTATGAAGACGACTGTAAGAAATGATATTCCTTTTGCGCTTGTTGCATCCGTAACGTTATTAATAATGTGTCTTGATGGCGATATAAGCAGAATAGATGCGTTCATTCTTTTTGCATTGTTTCTTGTCTTTATGTATAAGACGCTCACAGGGGTTAAGGGACAGGAGACGGATGTTAAAACAGATGACAAGAAGTCGATGGCAACCTGGTTGTCCGTTGTTTGGATTATTGTTGGTTTAGTTTGTTTGATAGGGGGGAGTAATCTCTTTGTAGAGGGAGCTACTATTGTGGCAACAAAATTAGGAGTATCAGAGGCAGTTATAGGACTAACCATCGTAGCAGGAGGAACTTCTTTGCCAGAGTTAGCAACAAGTGTTGTCTCGGCTCGTAAGGGGAATAGTGGTATTGCTATAGGTAATGCGCTGGGTTCTAATGTGTTTAATATCCTTGCTATTCTTGGTCTGACTGGTGTCATAACGCCGATGACATTAAAAGGTATTACTTTAATCGACCTTTCTATGCTGGTTATTTCTGTCATACTTGTGTGGCTATTTTCGTTTACTACGTATAAGATTGAGCGGTGGGAGGGAGCAGTGCTGTCTGTTGTTTTTATAGCGTATATTTACTCCTTATTGTAGGCAATTATTAGCAGGTCAGAATTGGTTACATAGCTAAAAGACTTTTTTGTCAGTCTGTTCTCTTACACATAAAAGCATTCTAAAAAAAGAAAATTGTATATATATAGGGTTTGAAAAATATTTACATGATTTCGGTGAAAAATATCTGTTATTAAAGAATAAGACATGTTTTAAGGATTAAGTTATAACTATCAGTAAAGCAGCTCTTTATAAAACTTTGTATAGAAAGGTGCTTAATAGGAGTTTCAAAGGGCGTTAGTAACATGCGAAAAGAGTATCTTTTGCAAGTGAGAAGATGCTCTTTTGGAGACTAAGTGACTATGTTTGACGTAGTTGTTTTTGAAAATAACTTACAAAAACCTAATAATATGGAATGATGTTGATTGTGAGGACGGAGTCATATAATAAATGGCTATCTTATTTTCTTTTGTCTTTACCATATAGAATGGGATAGATTTACCATGCAAGTATTTAATTCTTTGTTTCATTTCTAATATATGTACTTAAAGGATGAATCGTCTTAACGGATAAGTCCCGATGTTTAAGTTTAATTATAAGATGTATATGGGGTTCCCTTTTCCTTTATCTCCCTATAATAAGCCTTGCTGTGGGTAAATTAAGAGGCTGATGTAAAAAAGTATAAGAAAAATTTGGCTGTTAGAAAGAAAAGTTATACCTTTGCACTCGCTAAGAAGAAATAGCCAATTATGGTGGATGTAGTTCAGTTGGTTAGAGCGTCAGATTGTGGTTCTGAATGTCGTGGGTTCGAATCCCACCACCCACCCTTCAAGAATTAAGCGGAAGTCTAATAAACAAAAGGACTTCCGCTTTTTCTATGCTATTAGTATTATATATAAAAGAAGAAGTGGGGATAGCTTATTATTTAAGACTATCCCCACAATTTTTCTACTGAGCAACTATTATGCCCATTACTCCTTTTTTATTTTAGTTTTTTAGCCAATACCTCTTGTAATTTTTCAGCTCTGAGGTCCATCGCAATAATCTTTCCTTGTGGATCAAGGAGGATGTTAGAAGGAATACTACGAATGCCATAGATAGCAGCGGCTGATGACTCCCAGCCTTTGAGGTCAGACATTTGTGGCCAGGTCATTCCCAACTTTTCTACGGCAGCTGACCATTGTAGCTTTTTACTATCAAAACTAACACCAATAATTTCCAGTCCTTTATCCTTGAAACGTTTGTAGGCTTCTACGACGTTTGGCATTTCGGCACGACATGGACCACACCAGCTTGCCCAGAAGTCAACTAAGACATATTTACCTTTACCTACCCATTGACTAAGTTTAGCTTGCTTGCCATTAAGGTCTTCCATGGTTAGGTCTTTATACATAGAGCCCGGTTGGCGTAGCTTATAAGAGTCGAATAGTTGCTTAGCCTGTACCATTTCTGGCTCATTATAATATCCAGTGGTAGGGTCGCAAAGTTCCTTCAGTTCATCAAACTCAACATCATAAAGGATTTTTGCAACATATTTAGCAGGGAACTTTGTGGTTTTGAACTTTCTTGCAATCTCTAAGGCTGTACTTTTCTGTACGGTGTATAGAGAGTCAGCTTTAACCATTATTTCGTTCAACTTAGCTTTTTCTGCATCGGTAAAGGTTGCAGGGTCTTTCTTTCCTATTTCTTGGTAGGCTGTTTCAAGTGATTTATACTGTGTCTCTATTTGAGACATTTTCTCTTCGTATGGCTTGGTGTCTTGTGCGTTAGCCGTGAAAACAGTTGTAGCCAGTGCTGTTATTAGAATAATCTTCTTCATATTTGTTTTAATTTTTGATATTGTTGCAAAAGTAATGAAATTCTCTTTATAACAATGCATTATTATATTTTTAGTGAGAAAGATAGATTTTTCGACGAGTTATGTTTTATAAATTTAACTCAAGTTTAACAGGGCAAAAATTCTGGTTCTTCGGGAATTTGGATTGATAAACAGATAAAAATAAAACGAAGCCGCTATAAATATTGTATATTTGAATAACAAGATTAAAGTAATAAAATGAAAATACGTATGGAGTCAGGGATGAGAGATTCTTTATGCACTGCATGACTGCCATATCACTCGAAATGTCGGATAAAAACATGTACTCTACACCATCAATATTATTTAATAGGTAGGAATATCATTCTCAAATCTTATGAGGTTATTTTTAATAAATATAACTTGAAAAAGAGATATCAGGTTTTTCTCTGTCAGTTCGTCTTCTGCTACATTTATATAATAATGCCCATAACTATATGAAAAATCTTTTATTCTTATCAGGTTTGTCATGGTATACGTTGATATAGATAGTCTCCGTGAAGTCTAATATATTTGAATTTAGAAACAGCCACTTTGCAACTGTTTGTGTCAAGTTTTCATATTTATTATGGAGTTCACTTGATGTCAATTTTGGCCGCTGGAAACATATATTAAAAATCATGATAATGTGTAGACAATTGCACACATGGTAAACTATACGAATCATTCTCTGATGTAGAAACTTTCCAACTATCCTCTAATTCAAACGACTTAAAGTGTTGTGTCAAGGAATCAATTTGAGGGAAGAGTTGTCGAATAATTTCGGCTCTATAACGAATCGTGTGGGTAATCCAGTTCAAGCCCACCTGTTATGAAATAGATCATATACTTAAAGTTTTCTGTATTTACGAATCCTCTTGCCCTCCTTTTTGCAAGTTGTATCTGTGAGTTCAATCCCTCCAGAACTCCGTTGTTGACATCCCTCATGGCAAATAGCTGCTTGATGCCGTACATGTGCGATTTTATCATTGCAACGAAATTAAGCATAGGCTTGATTGCCGATTGTTCTACCATCTCACACCATAAATCAAGTTTTTCCACAGAATCCTTAGCGCACTCATTGAATATATCGATGAAAGATTCCTTAAAGCTATAAGCCTTTCCAATTGTTGGGTAGGTCATCAGGAGGGTATTCAGTTCCATCATTTTTTTTGGTGAGAGATTCTTCTTGTTGTATAGCAGCGTAAAACGGTGTCCTTTAAGTAGTTTGGTTTCTTTGTGTTCCTCCTTACGTACCATATCAACAGCCTCGTTGAGAGCCTTAAATATATGGAATTTATCGAAAATGATACCGGCATTGGGGAAGTGAGTTAAGGCACCTGATATGAAAGATTTAGACATATCCATACTGATAGCTTCTATATTCTCCACCTTTCCATGGCTCGCAACCAATGCCTTGCTGAATGCCTCGAAAGTGCTTGCATCTTTACCATCAGTGACGAAAATAGTCTTACGAGTATCCAAGTCTACAAACTGCGTTATGTAGTTGTGTCCCTTTCGTTTAGAGGTTTCATCCACTCCGATGTGACGTACTTTGGACATGTCAATTTTCTTAACGGCTTTGCGAACCCAATGATTAAAAACACGCCATATACGTGGAGCTGTTTCATGAATGGTACGGGAAACGCTCTTCACAGGCATTTCACGCTCTATGAGAAGCATTGAGTAGGCTTCGAAAAGCAATGTGAAACCGCTGCTTTTACGTGCCCACGGAACATCTACCATGATTGTTCGGTGGTCATCTGTTTTAATACGGGGAACGCTGGCGTGAAGATAACAAAGATGTTCAAAGAAGTTCAAATGACGCCATGTCTTATCTATGGTATCGTAGGCAGTGTACTCATTTTCATTAAGCTTTAAAACGATGTCCACGATTAAAAGCTCAACCAAATATGGAGTTCTTTGGTGGAGTGTTTGCCTTCTATAAACTCAACCTTGGATACATACCATGGTTCTGACAGGCCTAAAGCCATTGTAAATATCTCTGTACTATTCATAAAAAACAAAGGTAATATTTTTTTATCTGAAATTTATATGATTACCCACACGATTCGTTATAGAGCCATAATTTCTGGCTTATTATTCTTCACCGCATTACAAGATATTTCCAAAATGTCAATCAGACTTCCTCGCCCAATGTCCTCCTTGTGTGAAGAGTATTCAGCACCATCTTGCAAGTCAAAAAAGAAAGAAGTCTTTAGATTAAGACCAAGGTTCTTACGAACAAAGGGCGTAGAAGAAAAAACTACATAACGCAGCAATGACGCTATTTTCAATTGGCACAGACTATCTGTAATCTCCTTCTTATTACCTTTTAAGTCTTTATAAGCAAGTGTATACGTTGGTTCCGAGAAAATCGTACCCTTGATTACTTGCAAAGCATACTTCTCTGACTCTCCGTCTACAACAATATACTGTTGTGAGGCGAGAGGATTATACAATTCCTTAAGTATAGGCGCATAGAGTTCATAATCTTGCTTACTACATGGGGAAAGACGATTTTTGTGCCACCAATGCTGTCGCCATAAAGAATAGCAATAATAGCAGCATAACCTTAATGACATAAGTACTATAAATTTCTTTCATTTCTTCATTATTATACTCTTGTTCTTAATTAAGAAAGGAGGATGCTATATTAAAATGTAATTACTTCTGCAAATGTAAGAAAAAAAGAATTCAGTAGGAGTTCTAAAAACCAACTTTTTTATTGGCCTTGCGTTTGTTTTAATTGATATTCTTTTATTTGTTTCTTACCTCACGTAAATTACTTTTCTTTGGAATATATGCCTATCCCAAGTTTAACGAGCAAAATCTGATTTGTAGGACACAGAGACCATAAATAAAAGTGCAGTAACTATGAGATTATACGATGATAGGTGTTAAACTTGTGTCTGTTGTTTATCTTTTTGTCTATTTTTTGTTCTATTTGCGTAAAAATATGTACCTTTGCAAGCACTTTATGGAATAGGGGTGCTTGGTTAACCCCCTTTAACAAAACAAGAAAATGATAAAAAGTAAACAACAGGTGAGTGTGCTGTTTATGCTTTTCAGCATCCTCTTTTGTGTTTGTCTTATTTCGGCAAACATTCTCGAGACAAAGCAAATTTCAGTGTTAGGTATTTCATTGACAGGTGGATTGATAGTATTTCCAATCTCCTACATTATCAATGACTGTGTCTGTGAAGTATGGGGTTTTAGGAAGGCACGTCTGTTGATATGGACAGGTTTTGCAATGAATTTCTTCTTCGTATCAATGGGAGCGATATGCGATTGGATACCGGGCGCACCTTATTGGGATAACGATGCGGGATTTCATGCAGTCTTTGGTTTAGCTCCACGTGTAGCAGCAGCCTCTTTTATTGCGTTCATTATAGGTTCGTTTGCGAATGCATACGTGATGAGTAAGATGAAGATTCGCGATAAAGGGCGTAACTTCTCAGCACGTGCAATTGTTAGTACTATCGTGGGTGAAAGTTTCGATTCAATTATCTTCTTCCCATTGGCATTGGGAGGTGTCGTTCCTGCAGAGGAACTTCCAAAGCTCATGATATGGCAGGTGGTCTTGAAGACTGTTTACGAAGTGATTGCTCTTCCTGTAACCATTCGTGTTGTAAAGGCATTGAAGTCGCATGAAGGAGAGGATGTTTATGATAATAATGTAAATTATAGTATTTGGAAAATATTTGCTTAAGCTAATTGAAGCATATAACGAACGAGCCAATAAGGTTTATTGCTTAAGATAGCATTACGCCTTATTGGCTTAATTTATTAAGAAAAGTACGATATGGAAAGAGAGAAGGAAGGATTGAAATCATTAGGGTCAGAAACCCAATACAAGATGGATTATGCGCCTGAGGTGTTGGAATCGTTTGTAAATAAGCACCCAGATAATGATTATTGGGTACGTTTCAACTGCCCAGAGTTTACCAGTTTATGTCCTATCACTGGGCAACCAGACTTTGCAGAGATACGTATATCATATATTCCAGATGTGCGAATGGTTGAAAGTAAGAGTTTGAAACTCTATCTTTTCAGTTTCCGCAACCACGGTGATTTCCATGAAGATTGTGTAAATACAATCATGAAGGACCTTATTAAGTTGATGGACCCTAAGTATATCGAGGTTACAGGAATCTTCACCCCACGTGGTGGTATTAGTATTTATCCATACGCTAATTATGGTCGTAAGGGAACAAAGTATGAGCAATTAGCCGAACAACGATTTATCACGCACGAATAAAGAAGTATGCTCCTTGTTCGTAACAAATGCTGATTGTTATGACAACTAAGCGGATAGTATATTCCATTTTCTTGCTACACATCCTACTGTGTTTCAGTTGGTGGATATCGCACATGTGTCTTCCAGATAATCTACAGCTCAATGTTGTCTTAGACAGTTTATTATATTATGGCATGCTCTGCACTCTTCCTATATGGCTTTATCCTATAGGAAGAGTCATCAGAAGGAGTAAGCTATTAGGTGTGTTGGTGATTATCCTCATCAGTAGTGGTGTACTTGTATATGGACTTATAGCTCTGCTTGCTTTCGCTTTTACAAGTAGTCCAAAATCTGTATGGTATAAAGATAAGACTCATATCATTACAGAAGGTTATGCTTTATCTAAAGATTCTTTCTTCGTGTGTGGTAGGGGAAGAATAGTAGATCAGGTGAAGTATAAAGGGTGCACTGGTGATTCACCGCTCATTCCTGATTCTGCACTATGGAAGTTCTATGACCAGTGGGGAGTACTGATGGCATGGTCGGATAATGGACTTGATAATGCCCGAGATATGAAGGCTTATAGTCTTTTTGTTATCGACTCTTTATTATATAATCGGCATCAAAAGGAAATCCTTAACCTGCGTAAGTCGTATCTTGCAAAGGAACAGAATTATATCCTCAAAGGGTTTCTTTCATGTGGAGGAGGCTCTATTCCCACCTATGAATTCAGATATAATACGAAGACACGGATAATGACTGTATCTGAATGGGATGTCTATTACGAGGAGGGCAATCGTATTAGATTGTCCAAAGAGGCGAATGATAGCATTATAACGCTTATCCGTCAGCACCCTGAAGCACATGTAAGAGATGACGATTATTATGATCGTTATGGGAAAGGGAAAATGTGTTCATCGCTCGAAGTAAATAATCGCACTATCTTTGATTGTGTTGAAAGTGATTTCTCACACATGCCCGCTCCTTTCCGAAACATCATGCGATTGTTTGCAAGTAAGGATGTACAGGGTCGTGATCTATTGTTTAGTTTAGATAAGTCAAGGTGATTTGTGGCAATATTGAGTGCGCAACAAAACACACTATAAACCCCTATTTTAGTTTCATTTTTGTTTGCTGTCATATTTAACATTTGTCGTAATAATCTAAATTATAGTGTATTACAAGTCGTAAGCGCATGACAGAAATGACAGCAAATTTGATTTTGCTTAGTTTCAGTGTTTACAATGATAATAAATAAGACAGAAAAGGTTGGACTAACTATTCGTAGTTCAACCTTTTCTGCTTTCTGTACTATATGATAGGAGTTGTATCTCCTAACGGCAAGACACCCTCCTCACATCGAGAAGGGCATCTTGTTAAGGGGGAAGAGCGTATAGTTATGATAACAATCAAGGGTATAGCTTCTTATTCATGATAGCTATTTAGCTTTGAAAGATAGAACTTCTTAAGTCGCTCCATCGATAGTAATATGGTGTAGAGGTCTTTGGAAGGGGTAGCGTAGCTTCCTCCTCGTTGAGTAAGGCCTTTACGAGAACATCAGCTTTTGGATTCTTCGGATTCTTATAGAAAACGAACTGGATGTTAGCAGCCATAGGGACAATGCGTGTAGAACTCCAATCCTTTAGGGTAAGACTGTCAATGTCTGAAACCTTGATGTCATTGTTATTAAGATTCAGTAGGCACGTCAATGGCATAACCATCGTGTCATGGCCGAAACGAAGGGTTGCACCTGGATGAGGGAGGGCAAGACAAGAATCAGCATCAGTGATAATCTTGCGCAAGAGATTACGCTGTGAGAAAGGTTGATTACCTCCGCTTTGTGGTGCACTGGCATAACGTAAGTACCACCAAGCATTGCTCCTCTGCCATAGTTGGTACAACTCATCGGCTGTAAAGAGGTTGTATAGCGAGAGCGAATGGCGTATCTCTGAGTTCTGAACAATGCTTGCTAAACTGAAAAGATCGAAGGTAAGCTGTCCTGCATCCACCTTCTTTGTCACGTATTCCTTATCCTTAAAGAGACGAGCCATCAATGGTTTGGTATCAATATTGCGTTTGCCCCACTCGTCAATCGTATTCTTTACAGCACTGCTATCCCTTTGATGAGAGAGTTTCTTGTCTGGCTGCTTCATAAAATACATGTCATGTGCGCTCGCATCATGCCTAATTTTCAACCGAGGGTTATGTCGAATCAGTTCCTGCAGTTCGTTCTCCATGGATAGAATACAGCGGATAATATCCGTCGACTTGGCATCCACCCATACCGAATCACGGAATACAGATGGGAAACGATGATACATTCTTCGTGCAATCTGCTGATGCTGCTGTGCTCCTAATGGTGTCAGCTCTCCCCATCGTTTGTAAGATTCTGTATACATGAGGCGTAATTTCTTCAAGACGTCCTTTCCTTCATTGGTCAACACACCAGCCGAATCAGCTTGCTGTAGGACTTCTATAGGGCGAAGATATTGTTGCTCATGAATGAGATAGCGTGACCCATGTCGCCCATAATGCGATAGATATACAGGAAGATAGCCTGAAGGAGCAGGCGTTAGCCTACCCGAAGGAGCTGGGTAAGCAAGGTAATTGTTGGCAGAAAGCTCAGGATGCTCACTGATCTGCTTTCTGAATGATTGTGCTGTGACGTGTAACGATGCTGAGATGGCTAACGCACAAAGCAAGATAAGTTGTTTTTTCATATCGTTGTGATTTGATCTAAACTACTATGCAAAGGTAATCATTTTCTATAAACATACGTAATAGAGTGTAAGTTAAAGGTTCATTCCATGTAAATGTCTATACTGCTTTATCCCATTCTTATGGTATTGCTGGTGTCGTTTATGCCCTCCGCACTAATGGTGCTCACCCTCCGCACTATATGTGCTGAGCATTAGCACCAATGGTGTTGGGCATCTATACTTCGATAGGGAAGGGTAGGATTGGTCTGTTGTGAACCTATGAGCGTATGGAATAAGGTACTAAACGATAGTCTAAAAATACTTAAAACACTTTTGTATACATGTAAATGTCAAAGATAAATACTATCTTTGTTTCGTTCATAGTAGATTGACTATGTGCAAATTTGACTATAAAAGAATTACAAACTAACATAAACAATTATGCTACGAAAAACGTTTTTCATCATTGCCATGTGCTTGGTAGGACTGAGTGCATGGAGTATGGGAGTAGGGAATAAGGTACGTGTGGGTGTTTTCCAAGGTAATGGCGGTGCACAAACGTGTATTTGGGAGACGATTGCATCCATACAATTGGATCCTGATATGACGGTCCGAACTATCACTACGGGTGATATTGCGAATGGCGTTTTGAAGGATTTGGATGCTATCATTATCCCAGGAGGTGAGGGAGCGACACAGTATATGAATCTTGGAGAGGAAAACATGGAACGAATAAGAAACTTTATTCGTTCAGGAAAAGGTGCTGTGGGTATCTGTGCTGGTGCCTATCTCTTTACAGACACACCAGGATATGCTTGTATGCACATTAATGGTGGAAAGGCAATTGATATTGAGCATGATAATCGTGGACATGGAATATCAGCCTTCTCCCTCACGGCAGAAGGTAAAAAACTATTCCCTGAGCTTGCTAAGCGTGATAAGTCATACGTCATGTATTACGAAGGTCCTGTCCTTGTAAAGAGTGACAATATTCCACTTCCTTACACGACTATGGCGATAATGGAAACCGATGTGCATGAAGAGGGTAATGCCCCAGCTAACATGACGAATAATCGACCTTTCTTTATCGCCAATGAATATGGGAAAGGACGTGTCTTTAGTAGTATCTCGCACCCAGAGGCAACACCAGGAATGATGTGGATGATACCACGCATGGTGCGTTGGACCTTACGCATGCCAGTCGTAGCATATTCGAAGCGAGTCGTTAATCCCGATTTATACAATCGTGAGATTCTCATGACGAAAGATGATTTGAGAAAGGAACGTGGATATTATAGAACATTCTTATATGGTTCGCCTAATGAGAAGATAGCTGCACTCGACTGGTTACAGGCATGTCGGTCATGGGATGCTAAGCGTTGGGTGCAAGGCTTACTCTTTGACAATAGTCCTGCGGTAAGAGAACGTGCAGCTCGCTTTATTGCTGAGACTGACTATCTTCCCTTCTTATCTGACTTAGAAGCGGCATGTCGGGTAGAACGTGATGAGCAAACGAAACAAAGTATGATGAGGCACTTTGAGCATCTGAAAGCATTATTGCCACATAAATAACCCTCATCTTGTAGAGTCTATTATAGGGTGGAAATGGATTAGACTTGGGCACTGTTTTGATAGAGAACTAACTCAAAAACAAATTTTCCTGTCATTCTTGTCACTCAAAGTGACAGGTTAATGCGTTGAGAGACAGTGCTGTTATACGAAATGTTAAATGTGACAGCAAAACGAAATAAAACTTATTATGGTAATAGGGGGGGTAATAAGTTCTTCTCGTTTCAGTAGTTTTTTTCTCCGATTTTAGGAAGAGTCAGATATTAGTTCGATGATGATAGAATTAAAAAAGGCAGCATCAAAGCTTAATTTGATACTGCCTTTTAATTTTTAGAGAATCCCTTTTAGGATAAAAAAGTGGACCTGGTGGTAAATGAACTTACCTATATCAGTCCTTGATATTCAGAAATTTAGCCGAACCTCAATTTTTACTGTAGCCAATCTGTAGCCATTTCAGATATTTTTGAGAGAACGCACAGAAGTTGCATAGACTTCTTGTTTTCGGGTTCAAAGTTACAAAAAGATGATACATCTTCCAAATGTTTGAGTAAAAATGTTTTAGAAAGCTTGTGGCTACAATTTTTTAGTGCACGGTGCAAGACCTATCTATATATAGGCTTGCACCGTGCACTGAAGAGCCTTGCCACATGTGATATACAGCTGATAATCAATATATAAAATGGTATTATATTACCAGACAATGGTATTTTGATATTCTGTTAAAAGCTCATTTCATTAGGAACTTTGCAGCCATAATCATTATAGTCCAGTATTATGGCAAACAAAAACAGCAACTCAGAACTAAAGGGGCACCTGTACATCGGTTGTCCTACGCTTGAAACTTTAGCCCTTTCATGCGTCAATGCAAAAGATGCTGCTCATGCAAGTAGTATCGAGTATTCAAATTTTCTAAAGGCTTGCAAGATGGGAAAAGACATCAGGCTCAGCACATATCGGAAATGTGCGGCAGGTTTGGGAAAAGAAGTTCTAATTCTCCATCTGCCTTTGGGAACCATAGAGTCTATGACCAAGCCAAAAGCCCATGTGGAGAATCTTTATGAAACTATTGAACAGGATGAACTTATCAAGGTTTTGATGAAGGTTATGCCAAGTGAGGGAATGAAGATAGTGAATTTCATGGAGGAATTCAAGGGGCATCTAACAAGGCACGATAAAGAGAACCTGATGAAACCCTTCCTGTCAGCTATTGTAGAACTTTGCCAAAACTTACTTAATGATGATGGAAAACCATGAAACACGCTCCCTAATGAATGAGCTTCAAACTCTTCGCGAAGAGTTCAGGCAGATAGCCTGCTTTATCAGAGAGCTAAAGCGTGACTACTCTGTATTAGAAGAGAAGATAGAGTTAAGTACGGCAGATGTCTTGCATCTACTTGGTATATCGAAAGCTTCACTTGCCAGATGGCGGGAAGCTAACTCTATTCCTTATCGGTATGTATCAACTAATCATGTAGTCTATCCATTCAAGGGACTCTACCTTTCGGTAAAGACAGGCAGGGCTACATTCAAAGGCTTTCGCCGCTTGGAGGCATTACAACGTCTGAACGCCTACAAAGATGGTGTCCTTAAAGGCTACATGGGGGATTCTCAAACCTTATTTGAAGAGCTATGAATATCAAAGAAGAAATACTAAGTCGGACTAACAAGGGACTGGAAGTATTCTGTTTCTACATGCCCATCAACTTTGTACCCAAGCGTAACTTCCGCAATCCATTGTATGACGACAGACGTGCATCGTGCAATATCTATCTCGACAATAAGTCAGGCTGCTACCGCATGAAAGATTTTGGAAATGATGCCTACTCAGGTGATTGTTTCTGGTTTGCAGCAACTATGCTCGGGTTGGACGTGAGAAAAGATTTTATGAATGTTCTTGAAACAATCATCAGAGATTTACAACTCAATATTAGTTTTGAAGAAAGAAAAGAATACGGTAATCAGCGACCTGTCTTAAAAAAAACTTCAAAGCAGCCTATATTACCTCCACCCGACCTTAATACTTCCATGACAAACGAGAAGTGGTTTACATATATTGAGCAGCCCCTTGGAGAAGAGGAACGAATTTTTTGGCGACGATACGGCATTGATGCCAGGACTTTGCAACGCTTCCATGTGAAATCATTAGCACGCTATGAATCCATTTCAAGACAAGGCAAGCAATTCTCACTTGTTTCTACGCAAGAGGAGCCTATGTTTGCCTATTGCCTTGGCAGGTTTGTGAAAGTTTATCGTCCCAATAGTAAATTGCGCTTCCTCTATGGAGGCAAGGAGGTGGATGACTATGTGTTTGGTTTTGAGCAGTTGCCCTGCAAAGGCGATATGATATTCATTACGGGGGGAGAGAAGGATGTGCTTTCACTCTCGGCTCATGGATTCAATGCCATCTGTTTCAACAGCGAGACAGCACATATACCAGAGAATATCATTGAGGGACTATTGCTCCGTTTTCGACATCTAATCATATTGTATGATACGGATGAAACAGGACTAAGAGAAACTAAACGACAAGTCGAAGCTCTATCCAAGTTTAAGGTGCTTCACTTAACATTGCCCTTACAAGGCACAAAAACAGAAAAGGATATTTCCGATTACTTTGCCTTAGGCAATGGTTCGGAAGGTTTAAAGGCACTGCTTTCTGATATGTTTACCCAAATGTATGCGCAGACGATGATGATATTGCAATCTTGTGAAATAGACTATGACAATCCTCCCGATGCCTCGAAGTCGGTGGTAGCAGTAAACGGCGTACCCCTCGGTACACAGGATAATCTGTTCTGCATCACTGGCGGAGAAGGAACAGGCAAAGCAACTACATTGCTGCCATTCTTGCCGGTACTCTTGGTGCAGAACGCTTACAACCAGAACAAACTTTGGGATTGGAGGTAACCGCCAACCCCAAAGGATTAGCTGTACTCCATTACGATACAGAGCAATCAGAAGCACAGTTGCATAAGAATTTGGGGAAGACACTTCGTCGGGCAGGAGTCACGTCTGTACCAGAGTTCTACCATTCTCTTTATTTGGCTTCACTTTCTCGTAAAGATAGATTGAAAATTATTCATGAGAGTATGGACTTGTTTCACCATAAGCACGGAGGAATACATCTTGTGGTAATTGACGGCATTGCAGACTTGATACGATCTGCCAATGACGAAACGGAGAGTATAGCCATTGTGGATGAACTCTATCGTTTGGCAGGAATTTATAATACTTGCATCATCTGTGTGCTCCATTTTGTCCCTAACGGTATTAAGTTGCGTGGACATATTGGTTCCGAATTACAGCGCAAGGCAGCAGGTATTCTCTCCATAGAGAAAGACGATAACCCTGAATATTCGGTTGTAAAAGCTCTGAAGGTGCGTGACGGCAGTCCGCTCGATGTGCCGATGATGCTTTTCGGCTGGGACAAAGATGCGGATATGCACGTCTATCGTGGAGAGAAGTCGAAAGAGGATAAAGAAAAGCGTAAGACGGATGAACTTTTGGCTGTTGTAAAATCAGCTTTCCATACCAAGCTAAGACTCTCATATCAAGAACTATGTGACGTATTGATGCGTGAAATGGAAATCAAAGACCGAACAGCAAAGAAGTACATTGCCTATATGAAAGAGCAGTGTATATTGTCGCAGGACGCAAGTGGTAACTATCAAAAGGGTGAGCTATGCCATACTTAGAACAGACAACAGAGAACGATTGGTGCAAGCGATTGTTTGACAGCTTGAGAACTGTCGAGAGCAAACTCGACCAACTGCTTGTGATGAAAGAGCAATCTGTTGACACAACTATTCATCCGCCTCTTAAACCAGAGTATCTTGACATAATCGACGTGTCGAAGATTCTCAAAGTAGAGCAGAAAACCATTTACAATTGGGTATGGGCAGGAAAGATCCCATATCTCAAAGCGAATGGTAGACTGCTGTTTCTTCGTGACGAGATAGACGATATGCTTCATAAACGAGAATGTTGGTGATCAACAAGCAATTTGTTTATTGCCGAATTCTAACTTATGGCACATCTTAAAATAGACATGAATATGAAGAAGGTAGTTAAATTTTAGGACAGTAAATCAACTATTAGTTTATTTATAGGGATTATTTCAACCAATAAGCTATTATTTGAAATGATTTGCTTATCTTTGCGGTTGGAATAAATACAAGCAAGTAAACTATGAGTGTATCTACAGGTAACAAAATCAACCAAATGCTCCAATTAGGACAAAAAAACGGATTGTTGTTTGCTCAATGGCTAACAGGACGAGGATATTCCAGTCAGCTATTGAAAAGATATCGCATATCGGGATGGTTAACACCTCTATGTAGAGGTGTAATGTACCGTACTGGAGATAACCTATCTGCCTATGGTGCATTGCAGTCGTTTAATGAACAGTTAGGAAAGAAGTTCCGTATAGCTGCTCATTCTGCATTAGAGTTATGGGGCTTCAATCATTATGTGCCAATGGGTAAACCATTGCTAATGATAGCTGCTGTCAATGAGAAAATGCCCCAGTGGATGAAGCTTGACGTATTCGACCGTGAGTTTCATTTTTTCAAAACCGACGCATTTATGCAAGCACAAGTAACGACTTTGTCTTATTTGGATTGGAATTTACTCATATCTACTCCAGAACAGGCTTTTATGGAATGTTTGTTACTATCACCACGGCAATACAACTACATGGACTTGTACTATGTGATGGAGCAGCTAACAACTTTACGTTCAGAGGTTGTTCAATTATTATTGGAAACAACCAAGAATTATAAGATGAAGCGTCTATTTTTATATATGGCTGAAAAAGCAAACCATTATTGGTTTGAAGAATTGGACTTGTCTAAGATAAATGTGGGAACAACAAAATTGCAATTGGTAAAGTCGGGGGTGTATCTCAGTAAGTATAAAATGACAATCCCAAAAGAATTGAACGACTATGAATAATCTTCAGTACAAAAATCAGGTGGCACTATTGGTACGCATCATGCCCTTGGTGTATAGAATCAAAGATTTTGCCGTGCATGGTGGAACGGCTATCAACTTGTTTCATCAGAATATACCACGATATTCCGTGGATATAGATCTTACCTATATACCCTTGGAGGCACGTTCAACTAGTTTGGCGCATATCAATCTGCACCTTCAAGATTTGAAAACGAGTATCGAACGGGCTGTACCAGGAATACATGTGGTACATAAAGTGGATGTGTGGAAACTGCAATGCACATACAATGGCACTACGGTGAAAATCGAAGTGAATGCCACCAAACGTGGCATACTCGGTGAAGCGGAAGTAATGGACCTCTGTCCAAAGGCGCGAAAAGAGTTTCAAGCTAACTGCAAGGCACGCATCGTACCTTATTCACAGCTATATGGTGGTAAGATAGCTGCAGCTCTCAGTCGCCAGCACCCACGTGATTTGTTTGATTGCAAGTACATGAAAGACGAAACATTGGATGGAGTGAAGGACGGTTTATTTCTGTGTTTGCTGGGAAGTGACAAGCCCATCATAGAATCACTTTGCCCTAATGATATTAATCAGGAGGAGGCTCTTGAGCATCAATTCAAGGGAATGACCGATATTCCTTTCACATACAAGGATTATGAGTCCTCGCGTAACGACATTATCATAAAGGTAAATGCCTGCCTTACCGATGAGGACAAAGACTTCATCATTACTTTTGAAGAAGGCTCCCCGCAATGGGAACTATGTTGTGCTGGTGATTTGAGCAAATACCCATCCGTACAGTGGAAACTGCTCAATATCGAGAAACTAAAAAAGCAAAATCAAAAGAAGTTTCAAGAAGGAATTGATAAACTCAAAACTTTTTTGAAAAAATGATGTAGGTATAATCCGAATATAAACACTACCTTTGCAACGTAAATAGTGCCGATAAGGACTTTTGTCGCTTTATTAGCACTCTAAAAAGGGGAAATGGGGCTGTGTACTTTGTCGGTACAGTCTCTTTTTCGGTGTATTAAAACATCAAAATCTTATGGATCTCAGAGAGTAGAACACAATAAGAAAGAAGACTATCAGCTGCTTAAAAACAACTAATAGTCTTCTCTTTTAGTGGACTTGCGGAGAGTCGAACTCCGGTCCGCACAAGGAAACCATATGCTTTCTACATGCTTATTTCAGCCTCCTGTTTTCGAGTGTTGGCAAGACCTGAACCACCAACCAACACCTTATCCTCTAAATCTCATCTATGCATCGAGGCATACACAAACTATTTCCGATTTACCTGCACCGCTTGACCCTTAGATTCGGAACAACATCCTTGGAGCAGTGTCTCGTCGCATCACCTGGTGACGCAATAAAGCCAGTAATCTACTATGCTTCGATTAGGCAGCGAGAGCGTAATTGTTTTCGCCAATTATTTTTTTGACCACTCAGATTTAGGAGGTAGCCGTCGAGCCTCCGCATGCTTACATACCATCTCATCTTGCCGTCAAATCCATACAAGCCCTCGGTATGTCCTGCAAAGTTACATATTATTTCTGAATTTGCTGAATGAGATTCGATAATTTTGTTGCAAACTTATTCTTTTAGATTCAAATCTTACTTTATGACGTACTATTGTCTCTTTTACACTGTGTTCTGAAACTGCATCAGGAGGATTTTTCCAGTCTGATTTTGGGGAGAGTTCTTCACCTCCTTCTTTGTCCGCAGTAATCGTCAAAGCGATCTTTCTTTCCAACTCTGCCGACTGCCCTTTGAGCGAGCGAAGCTCGTCCTCTTTCTTCCACGTTCCATTAGCAATAGCAGTATAGATTTCCTTATTGGTTGCAACCTTCTCTTTCTCCTTCTCGTGTGATTCTATCACCTTAGGGATACGTCCCAGCGCACCCAAGAAGTTCTCACACGCAAGTTTCGGGTCGGTAGCCAACTTACCATTATTATAAGTATAGTAGATACTCTCTTGCCCCTTGACAAAGAAACGGTTCACGGAGCAGTCAAACAAATCCTTTGAGGTACTCTCCGTTTTCACCATGATGGAAAATCCATAAATTTCACCGATTTTATTGTACTCGCCTTTGGTGCGTGCTTTTTCGTTAATCTCTTGCAGACGTGCGGCAATGACCTTGATGTCTGTGCTGTCTTCCACGCCCTTTATGACCAGTTTGTTGATGGGATTGCCCTCTGCATCACATTTCACGCGCTTCTCAAAGCACGCCAAGTCTGCCTTGGCTTCCTTAATCTTGTCTGAATGGAAAGACACGGAGCTGTCAATCTCCGCCAACTTGCCCGTTGCGACATCACGCTCACGGAGGAAGTTCTTACGCTCTGATTCCAGCGTGGCAATCTTCTTGTCGAGTTTGGCTTTCTCTAACAAGTCCGTATTACCAGATAGCACGGCAACATACTCTGAAAAGTTCATACCGCTATCCTCGTCCATCGAACCCTCGTCAATGGTACGACTACCGAGCGTATTGGTCTTCAACTGATTGATAAAGAGTTGCTTGTTATGCAGAAGATTGAACTTGTAGCTGTCAAGTGACCGCTCCACGGCATAGATAATCACATCGACCTTGTTGTCTGCAAACTCCTTGGCGATAAGGTTTCCCTTACGTACGGCACGCCCGTTGCGCTGCTCCAAGTCCGATGGTCGCCAAGGTGTGTCCAAATGATGGATAGCCACGGCACGCTGCTGTGCATTCACACCCGGTACCCAACATGGACGTAGAACCGAAGATGATACGGATATCTCCACGATTCATCGCTTCTACCATCGATTTTTTGGCTTTCTCGTTCTTGCACTCCTGAATAAAGCGTATCTCGTAGGACGGGATATGATAGTCCTCCACCAATTTCCGCTTCACTTCAGAATAGATGTTAAAGTCTCCACCGGGCTTGTAAGTACCCAAGTCGGAAAACACAAACTGCGTACCCTTCTGTGCATCATACTTCTGATAGTAGTCATTGAGTAATTTCGCACAATGGCTTGCCTTGTTGTCGATATGATCTGAGTACCCATTTTCATCAATCATGCGTAAATCAAGGCTCATCTTGCGGGCGTAGTCCGTTGCGATGAGCATCTTTGCTCTTTCCTCGCTCTCACTCAGTTGTGCACGCCCCAAGATTGTGGCATCGCCCGTCTTGGCAAACTCCATCAGCTTCCCAATAAATTCCTCCTGTTCGGGTGTCGGCGGAATATTATGCAGTATCTCGTTCTTTTCGGGGCGGTCGATGCCAATATCTTTTGCCGTGCGGAAATCGCAAATCTCCGCATAAAAGTAATGGGGGTGAATGTAATCGACTGATTACTAATAAAAAGCAGAATATATAATCTGATAAGGTGAACGACTAAGAAACGAGCGAGTTTCTTTCCCTTTCTTTATTCTGCAAAGTCTCAAAGAACTCTCTGTTTGATGTTGCAAAGATAGCGATATAATTCATATAAGCAAAGTATTTACGTTGTTTTTTCAATGAAAATCAACCTTAGACATTTCTAATTCTATAAAATCGCCATTTTAAGGTATTGCATATATCTATGAACAATGGTAATTTTTGCAAAATGATAATCAAAAGAATTCTTTTTAATCTTCATCATTCTACTTCTGCTGTTTCCCACTGCTAATGCTACTATTTTGAATTTAGTTGTGGGTGATACTATATACCCTACTCGAAAACATGTTTCTTCATTACATAAAACGATAGAACTCGATGAAGTTCAAGTTATTGGACAGCGGAAATTGTTTTCCATAAGAAAAGACACCACGTTTATCAATACTGATTGCCTTCGAGTAAGGAAAGGTGCTAACTTGGAAGACTTAATCAGGAATATTCCGGGCATGGAATACGACAAGGCGAACAGGCAACTATCATTCAAAGGAAAGCCATTGAACGGCGTAAACATCAATGGCGAGACCTTTATGGGCAACGACATTATCGCAGCGTTGGAGAATATGCCAACCGATGCAGTGGAACTACTGAAACTGTATGACATGCTCAGCGCATTGGAGAAAATGACGGGAGTAGATGATGGTGCCGACAATTATGTGCTGGACATCAAGACCAAATCTACCTACAATGGCAGCCTGACAGGAACACTAACGGCTGAACACGGCAATCGCGACAGACGCAGGGATGAGGTACAGGGCAATCTATTCAATGCCGATGGCGAAAACACCTCGCTGACTTTGCGCTCTGACAATCTTAGTAATATGAACATTGGGGGAAACAATTTCCAAAACATATTGTCGGGCAATATCGTGAAGAAATTTGGTAAGAAAATTACGCTCAATGCAAGCCTCTCACTCAATGCCTTCCACAATGGAAGCGAGAATCATGACTATGATGAGCAATATCTTTCATCGGGAACAAAAATATCGGGGAATCAATGCTGCTTTCCTTGAGCAAGAATCACAGTAATGCCGCAAACATAAATCTGCAGTATAACATAGACAAAAAGACTTTGCTGAATATAAGTGCAAATGGAAACTTCGGACGGTCAGACAACCTGACTGACAACACAACATACCTATATGAGCGCAATACGGCTGCGGACACGCTGACCTCGGGAACGCTGCGAAATAACACAAAAAGCAATGGAAAGAATTACCATGTATCTGCCGACCTCACACGGCGGATTGGCAAGGCTGGGGCATCATTTTACCGTGAAGGCGACACTTGGCGGTAACTCGAATGAAAACTAATAATACCAGCCTTTCACTGACGAAATTCCACCACCTGCGCAACGCTGTGGGCGGAGATTCACTACTGTTGCGCAATCTTTGCCAACAACTGCCCACCCTGCGCAACGAAAAGCAGAATATCATTGCAATATACCCATCCTTTTGGCAAACAGTTGAAATTGCAGACAGGGTACGGACTGCATCACGAAGAGGATAGAAACACAAGCAACACTTACGACTATACTATACCGAATAGACCATACATAGATAGCCTAAGTTATGAGAACACACTATCTATATGTGGGCAGGAACTCACCCTGAGAATGGATTATAAGGGTAAGCAATGGAAGATAAACAGTGGCATTGATGTAGACCACCCGACTTTGAACTACGAAGGATGAAATTTTTCAGGGACAACTTCCAGCATTTCCAAAAAACAGTTTAACCATTGACTTGGAGACAAACAAACAATTTGAGCATTAAGGTTTAAACCGAATTTTTCCGAAATTGACCTGACCTGACTTTTCCTGAAAATCGACTTTAAAGCTGTTTTTACAGATAAATCAGGTTTCTCTAACAGACAGGAAATAAATGCTAAGTATTTGGCTTTAAACTTAAAAATCAAAAAAATAAGTGTTTTTCTTTTAATGTTTAACAGGGCTGATTTGACAGTTGGCGGTGGCAAGAAACTTTCAGGACCTACCTCATAGACAAGTTTCAAATCAAAAAAAGTATGATAGAAAACGGTATATGGATTGTAAAGCTTCCTCGAAAATAACTTTTGTGTAGGTTCTAATTGAAGGATAATGGAACCTCCCAGAAAATTTCAAGACTCTCAAACATCAGGATTTTTGAAAAATATCGGAAGTAATGCCATAAGGAATATTTGACACCACTTTGAAAGGAAATTTCGGAACTGCAAAATTCCTAAAATCACAACCGACAACTTGAACATTTCGGGCATCAGAAAATAATTTTCGTAAATATTCAACCAAAGCTGTGTCGTTTTCAATAGCAACAACATTGTTGGCGATTTTTAATAAATGAACAGTAAGAAACCCCTTGCCTGCCCCAATATCTAAAACCGTATCCTGATTACTTATATTTGCTTGTCTTATTGCATCTTTTTATTAGCACTTTATCAATAGTAAAGTGCTGACCCGTAAAAACGAACGGGCAATTTCTTTTTGTCATTAGTAACTTCTTACAGTGAATACTTCTTGAGTTCAACTTATAAATGCAACTTTTTGGGTGCGGATAATAAGCAATAAAAACATTTATTTTTTTCAGAGAGGAAAAGAGAGACAATGTCCCCCTTTCTCTCACTCTGAATGGATAAAGTTTGCTATCTTTTGCTTTAATTGTCCGTCCAAAGAAAAGTTGCAGATGAGCAAACATATAACCGAGGTACAAAGGTATGCAATTTTCTATGATGTTGCAAAATACCGATGAGCAAAAAAGCAATAGCGGAAGCTATCGGAGTAGATAAAAAGCACTGTTTACAGGGGAGATAAAGCGCAATTGCGACGCCCGAAGTGGTAGCTATAGCATGGAGCTTGCCCAGCGAAAAGCAGACAGGCGCAAGCAGCAAAAACATCGCAAGGAAGTGCTTACACCGGCAATGAGAAAACGGATAATAAAGCTGTTGAAGAAAGGATTCAGCCCGGAGCAGATTGTCGGCAGGAGCCGCTTGGAGGGAATTGCGATGGTATCTCACGAAACGATATATCGCTGGATTTGGGAGGATAAGCGGCGGGGTGGCAAACTGCACAAATATCTTCGCAGACAAGGTCGCAGGTATGCCAAACGTGGTTCTAAAAATGCAGGGCGAGGATTTATCCCAGGCAGGGTGGATATTGATGAGCGTCCCGAGATAGTGGAACTGAAGGAGAGATTTGGTGATTTAGAGATAGATACAATTATTGGTAAGAACCACAAAGGTGCCATTCTTACCATTAACGACAGAGCAACAAGCAGGGTCTGGATACGCAAGTTGTCGGGAAAAGAAGCCATCCCGGTAGCTAAGATTGCAGTATGGGCACTGCGGAAAGTGAAAAACTTAATACACACAATTACGGCTGACAATGGAAAGGAGTTTGCAAAGCACGAGGAAATTGCGCAAAAATTGGAAATAAAATTCTATTTTTGCAAACCATACCACTCATGGGAACGTGGTGCCAATGAAAACACCAACGGGCTTATCAGGCAGTATATCCCAAAGGGTAAGGACTTTTAGTGAAGTAACCAACAAAACAGATTAAGTGGATTGAAAATAAACTCAATAATCGACCTCGTAAAAGACTTGGATACCTCACGCCAAACGAAAAATTTAAACAAATTATTAATCAGAATTCTGTTGCATTTGCAAGTTGAATTCAGCTTATAATAAGAAAGGAGATGAAGAATTTACTTCCCAACAGGACATTTTATTCCCTAAAGTGTTTTGATGTTGATGGCATGCGAGTTTTTATTTATTGGAAAACTTCCACATCCTGTGGAAAAGCTCTATCCATATGTTGATTACAAAAATACGGAAAATTTCAAAAGATACATAGTTATAGGGGATTATACAGACTTTGTGTTTGTTAATGGTCATGGTAATGCCCCAAATCAGGGAATTGTCAAAATAAAAAAATAATAAATGTGGGGTAATACTCCAAATCAGGGAGTTATTGAAATAATTATCTGATTATCAATGTACTTTCCAAAAAGATAAAAGTATTAGGGCAGAGTGGAAAAAAATCGTTGAAACTGGTCCTATGTAATCGTTCAAAGTGACCCTTTTGTATCATCCAAAGAGGGATTGGACATTCGCGGTACGATACGAGTATGGGTGTTATGATTTATCAGCATTCATTCTTCTCTACTCCCAAAGGATTTTGTCAGTTGTACTGCTTGCTGTTGTAGTCTGATGAGAATTTGGGAATAGGTTTCGAGTTTGCCGAGCAGTTGTTGAGCAGTGGCAACAGAATGATAAGTATTGAGGACTTTCACGACTTCGTTGTACAGAACTCCTATCTTATGAGCCAAGGCAACGATTTCTGAGAGTTTCTCCAAGTAAGGTTCTTTTTGCAGGGTCTTGGGTGATGACCTTAAAAGATTCACCAGAAGCCTTGCTCGGACAAAGTCGCTCTTTGTCTTTGCTCCCGACTTGCGATAGAGTCTGATAAGTTTCTGCTGGTCTTCGGAATTAGGGTATTCTGATGTGCCATCTGTCCCATCGTGGGCAGGTGGCACATCTGTCAAATCTGGCTTCTTTTGTTTTTGCTTCTTCATTGCTTTCTAATCACGACTTTGGAGTGATTTAATCCCTTTTCGGGGCAAGGGTCTTTGTGGTACAAATGGCAATTTGTGGTACAAAGACACACCTTGCTGATGTAGAAAATGGGATTATAAGCCCCTGCTGTGTTACTGCATTCATTGAATACAGTAACTCGGCGTAGACTTGCATTCGAGGAATGCAGTAATTCAGAGTTTCCTCCATCTTTCCACATCTTCCTTGTATTGGTCGAGGTGTTCCCGCAGTACCTGTTCGACATATCCCGAAACGCTCGCTCCATGCTCACCGATTCTCCGCACCACGAAGTCTAACTTTCGTTGGGTTTCCTCTGATACATACACGGCTTTGCGGTGGCTGTTGCGAAAAGGGCTGGAGATATTTCCCTGAAACTCGGATAATTGCTTTCTGTCCTTTGTTTTTTCCCATTCTTTGATGAAATTCTTCGGTAGAAGTAGCCCTTTCTGTTAGCGACAACGCTGTTTCTTGATAGGACGGTTGAGAAAAATCCTTGTTACTCTCCTTGTCATTTTGTTCCTCAACTTTATCAACAGGCTCAAACCTTCTCTTTTCCTCTTCATAATCGAAGGGCTGGTCAAAATCGGGTAACTCTTCGGGCTTGCGGAGCTTAACGCCATAATTTCCCATATCTCTAATGGCTTGTTCCAAGCGTTGTTTCCTTTTTTCATCTATTCTTGCCATAATTTCTTGGGTATCGGGTTATAGTGTTTTTCAAGCATGGCTTGTATGTCGCTCTGCTTGTAGAGTATCTTCCCTCCGATTTTGTAGAAAGGAAGCGTTCCTGAGTTTCTGTACTCTTGGAGCGTGCGTGTGCTGAGCCGTAATTGGCTGCAAACCTCCTCACCCGAAAGGTAAACCTCACCATTCAGCATCGGACGGGCGGTAGAGCAATACCGCTCCAACTTCTTCAAAGTGCCTTCCATCAGTTGTGAAAACAACTGCATCTGAGGGTCTTCCCGCGTAATGATTTCATTCTCTGCCATAATTCATTCATTCTTTGATTTCAATCCTTGACTGCATTCAGCATTTCACAGATGTCGGTCTGTTTGTAATAACACTTATGTCCAATCATGGAGAAAGGGATTTTGCCCGTATCTCGGTATGATTGTAGGGTACGCTTGCTGATGCCTAAACGCTTGCACACGGCTTCGTTGTCAGCTCATTGCTCGGTCTTGGGAGGATTACCGATGAGTTTTTCCACACGATGGATAAAGTCTGCAAATTCGGAGCGATGTCGCTCCCACGCTTTGCGGTCGATGATAATGAGTTTCATTGCCTTAATTTTGTTTTGATTACTTTATTGTTACTCAGCAAACAAACTGTTATGCAGTCCATTGCCGTACTTCTCGGGTGCAAAAAGTAACCCCTCGAAGCACCACTGCAAGAAATGAGGATAAGCAGGGAAATAGAGAGAAAGCAATAGAAAAACAAAGGAAATCCGTCTGTGTTATTGCGGTAATGAGATGAGGTGCCGGCTCGTTCCTTTTATTATCTTGTTGTTTTATCGATAATTCGATAGTTCGACAAATCGAGATGTCGAAGTGTCGATAGATAGTTTTATCGATAGATTATTTTGACGATATATGTTTTGACAACAGATAGTCATGACAACAAATTGTACAAACAATAGATTGTCCGTATTATCGTCAGTCCTATCTGTTGTTAGTTGTTACGCCTTGCGTCCAAAGAGCCTGAGTATGCCGTATTCTTGTCGTGCCTATACTCTCTACGGCAGCCCAGCCCTGCAAGGTTGGGAGAGATGAATACGACCGCATGGATATAGAAAATGGCAATACCACCTTGAACAGAGAAATCCTGCGGTGGAGATTCTTCTCTCCATCCGCAGGACTCGACCTTGTCAGGGCAGACAGGCTGCCGTTGTACCTTTGCACGATAAGAAACGGCATCAGGAACTTTGCGTGCGCCGCCTTTGCCTACAACGCCTTCAGGCTTGCTTCCTCCGTCAGTCTGACCGTTGGCAGATTGTTGCTCTCGATGAGCAGCACTATCGTGCCTGTCAGTTCGGTGTAAAGACGGCCGTATTGCTCGTCAGAAGCCAATGTGTCCGTCAAACCGAACTTGTCGAATGTGGCTTGAACAGCCTTGTTCGACAACAGTATAGGTACGAGTTTCTCTGGGAGCGGTGCAGGAAGTTCCCTTTCAAACTCGTTTTCCAACACGGATATAAGCGTATCGTACTTGGAAAAGTGCAAGCCTTGATACAATGCCTCGCTTGCCATGCTCTCCGCTTCAATGTGTGTAAAGCCTTGTGCTACAGCATCGCAGTAAACTGTGAGAGCCATATCTGCCCGTGCAGTGATAAACTCCGTATCTTGCAACTTTTCGGGGTGATGCTCACTCATGTAACTTCTTAACTTCAATCGAAGTAGGAAAGTTCCTTTTTGTTCTTCTGTTTCATTGTTTTTTTCTTGTTAAAAAGTTGGACTTCTTTTTTGAATCATTCATTACGGCTGTTACATCCCAATTATGGGACTTGACTTTTTCGGTGTTCTTGACGGACACAGCCGTAAGGCTTTTACGCAGTACCCTTTGTATGCTCACTACCCATCAGGGTTGCATTTCCTTGGCAATCTTGCTCTTGGTCACCCGTGCATAAATCTCGGTCGTGGAGATGAAGCGATGCCCCAGCATCTTGCTCACCGTCTCTATCGGAAGTCCGTTCTCCAGACAGATGGTCGTGGCAAAGGTGTGCCGTGCGGTGTGCGAGGTCGCTTGAGTATGCGGTGGCAGTCCTGCCTTAATACATATCTCCTGAATAGTTCTATTGAAATTACTGTTGCTGGGAAACTCTCGAAAGAAAAGCCCCTCCCTTCGTCCGTGGCTCACAATGGCGAGTATTTTTCTCGGCAACGGGCAGCAACGGGACAATACTTCTGTTCTGTGTCTTTGTTCGACAGAGCGATATGTACCTACGCCCATCCCCGAATGTATAAACATCGTCCATTCGGAGTTTCTTTAAGTCTGAGAATGCCAGCCCCGTGAAACATCCCAAGAGGAAAATAAGTCTGCAATGGTTATCTGTCGAGCGGTGCGGACGGTAAGCCAAGAGTTTTTGCAGGTCGTCCGCCGTAAGTGCATTGCGCTCGTAGGTAGGCGTTTCTATGTCTATGAGTTCAAAAGGGTCTTCACGAACGTATCGCTCCTGCAATGCCTTGCGAATGACCTGATGCAAGTGGCGTAGGCGGTTGCCGACACTGCTTTCCTTGTTTCCCAAGTCCCGAAGCATAAAAAGGCGATAGTCCTCAAGCAAAGTCTTGTCCACCTCTGTGGGCATACAGTCTGCCCTGTCCCTTACTTGCAGGAAATGAACAAAACTCTTGTAGCTGTCCTTAAAAGCCCTGACAGTTGCCTTGCTTAATGTTCTGCCCTGCAATTCCTCCTGTATTCACAAACGGATTGATATAGCTCCGTAAGTGTTGGCATGGGGCGACTTTTGCTGCATATAACGCTCCTTGAGGTATTCCGCCGTGATATAGTTTTCTTCCCTTAATGTACGTTCATAGAGTGAATGCAAGCACTCTTCTATTGAGTTCAGTTGCAGATTGATGCCGCTTGAATTACCTGTTGTCGCCTTGATGCACCCTTTTCGGGCAAGCCACTCGTCGGGGAAGTTTGCAACTGCGTGGAAAACGATGAGGACGTTCCATTACGGTGATACGGCAACGGATTACGCATAGTCCGTCTTCATTGGTCTTGCTTCTATCTATGTAGAATAGTATGGCAAATGTACTTTTCATTGTTCTGCGGTTTTAGTTGGTCAGTTGATAATGTGCGAGTTGTGGAAGTATTTTCTCTATGTCCAGAAAGACACGCTCGGGAGATGTCTCCGCATACACTTGCGTGGTTTTGATTTGACTGTGTCCGAGCATTTTGGAAACGCTCTCAATGGACACGCCCTCCGACAGTGTCATCTGAGATGCGAAGGTATGCCGTGCCATGTGATAGGTCAGCGTTTTCTGAATACCGCAAAGCCGTGCTATCTTTTTGAGGTGTATGTTTACCGTGTCGCATCCGGGTATGGGCAGCAGATACCCCTTGGGCGGTTCGTGTCGGAAAGCCCTCGTGTGAATGCCCCGATAACGCTCGATAATGGCAGTGGCTTCGGGAAGTAGGGGGATGTGGCACACGTTGCCCGTCTTTATTCTCGGCTTGCGTATCCAAGTCATTCCCGCTTCGTGAAAGACGTGCTGCTCCGTCAAGTGATACACGTCGGTATAGGAAAGCCCCGTCAGGCAGGAGAAAAGGAACATATCCCTCGACACTTTTTCATAGCCTTGCAATTTATCTTCTCCCAAGGCTGCGATAAGACCTACCTCCTCCCTTGTGATGTAACGTGGAGTACCCACTTCCCAACGAATGGAATGGTTGATGAAGGGATAGGTGTCAATGATGTGCCGTTTATGCAGGTCTTTGAGCAAGGAAGCCAGCATGGAGAGATAGCCAGCCGAAGTGTTGAGCTTGAATCCCTTTTCTTTGGCGAAGTAGTCCTCCAAGTCTTTGATAAAGGCGATGTCGGCTTTCTGCACGGGAATATCCTCCACACGGTAGCGATACCTGACGAAGTTTGCCAGATGCTTGTGAAAGAGTAACGTGCATTTTTAGTCTGCGTTCGCTGCGGTCTATGCCCACACGCTCACGGAAGCGGTCGATATACTCGTCTGTATGATGCAGCAGTCCTTGTGACTCACTGTTCAGTCCGAATACAAGCTCCCGTACTCGCTCTGCCGTGATGGGAGCATCGGATTTACCCTGAAAGAGACTCATAAACCTTGTGTATGCTCACCTGAAGGCGGTCAAGTTCCTTGTTTACCGATACGGCTTCGGCACTCTTGCCCAGCAGTCGGTTTTTGCTGACTGTCCCACAAACGAGGAGTACACGAGCATTTGCAACTGAACTGTACCATAGAGCGTCCTGCGCTGATGCGTCCCATGATGGGACTTTTTTTCCGTTTTTTTGTCCTGCGTACCTCTCTTGAGGTAGAAAAGCAGCTTGAATTTTTTTCTTTTTCCATTGTTTTTTTACTTGCAAAAATTACACTTCTTTGAGGAACTTTGAACGATGCAAAACATTGATAATGAAAGAGAAAACCCGTTTTAGTTACCACTTTCAGCCGTCCTTTTCCTTTCATCGTTTTTTTCGAACGATTTGGTAACTGAACTCCCTCCTTTTCGCTCCCTTTTCTGCCTGTTTCCCTATGATGCAACCCTAAGAAGAAACAAGCAATATCCGCTGTATTTCAGTCAGATATGAGTTTTATGCCATTTTCTGCTTTCTACTCCCATACTTCCGCATAGAACGAGGCAAGCTCCGGTACCTTGATGAAGGTTCTGAAACGTTCCTTCTGAATAATCTCATTCGTGATGGAAAACTCATAGTCGGTGGACTTCTTGGCAAAGACCGCTGCCCATGCGTCAAAACTGTTGATACCTTGCTTCTCCAAGGCTTGTGGGCGCAAGTATTTGAAGAGTAAATATAATTCTGTTAGCGAATTACTGATAGTAGTACCCGAAAGGAATGTCGCCCCCAGATCCTTGCCCGACCGTTCCTGTATGGTGCGAATGGCAAAGAGCATATTGAGCGCACGCTGTGAGCCGTCAGGATTGCCCAATCCCGACACTCTGTCGTGGCGAGTATTGCACATCAGGTTCTTGAATTGATGGCTTTCATCTACAAAAAGGTGGTCAATACCCATCATCTTGAAATCCACGGCATCGTCCTTGCGCTCGGCAATGCTGTCTTGAATGCCCTGCAACTTGGCTTCCAAGGTCTGCTTACGTTTTTCTAAGCCTTTGAGCATGGCACGGGAAATGTCCGCTCCCTGCATACGGAGTACTTCAAGGTTTTCCTCTACCGAGTCTTTCTCTTTCTGTAAGATAGCCTCCTGTATCTCCAATGCCTGCGGTATCATACCAAACTGCTCATGCGTAAGGATAATGCAATCCCAATTGTTGTTCTTGATGTCATTGAAGATGCGCTGGCGATTTTGCTTACTGAAGTCGTTCTTTCCCGGATAGAGTATCTTGGCATTGGGATAAGCCTTGCGAAAAGTATCAGCAATATCGAATACATTTGCCTTCAGTCCGATAATCATCGGTTTGTTGGCTAACCCCAACCGCTTCATCTCGTAGGCTGCCGTACACATGATAAGCGTCTTACCTGCGCCCACCTCATGGTCGCAGATACCGCCACCATTGGTTTTGAGCATCCATACGGCATCTTTCTGACTCTTATAAAGGTCTGGTATGCCCAATCTTTTAAGGTCAAGGTCGGGAAACGACTGGTGCGTACCGTCAAAATTGGGACGCACAAAGCAGTTGAAAAGACGATTGTAACGGTCAGAGAGCTGCTCTTTGAACGTGTCAGGTGTCCGTCCGAGCCAGTCCACGAACCCCTGTCTGATTTCCTCAATCTTGGCGTTTGCCATCTGTATGGCATGACCGTCACGCACTTTAATCGTCTTTTCATTACCCTCCGCATCAAGTATGGTCTTGCTTTTATTAATGTCGGGAATGGTATTGTGAAGTGCGTGCTTCAGCAGATTGATGCCGTCATAACGGCGAAATTCTCCCTGCACGGCATATTTGTGCCAGATATTGGCATTCTTTCGGTCGCAGACAAGGGAATACTCGTCCATATTGGAATGGTAGGACACGTTGATGTCCGTCTCGAAGAACTCCGAGGCGAACTTGCCATAGACTTTGGCTGGTATCCATCGTTCGCCGAGATTAAAGTCAAGGTCTGCAAATGGAATGGGTGTGGGAGTGGCGGCACGCAGGGCAGTCAGACTCTGTTTCGCTTCTTCATGCTCAGGATGATCTAAGAGCCACGACTCTATACGTTCTGCCTTTTCAATCACGTTTCCTGAAATGAACTTGTCGGCTACCTCATAGCTGTCCTCTTCGGGATTGTAGAAAATACGTCTTTCCAAGGCAGAAAGCATATCGCTCTCTTCCATATCGGGAAGCAAAGAACTCATATAGTCAAGCTCCACCGTGCCGTATTTGTTGAGTGATGCGCCCAATGCCTCCATCGGGTCTGCGGCAATGGACAATTCGGAGGTGGAGAAAGCCGTGGGATGGTCGAAAATGTCCGCCTTGATGTACTTGCCGTTCTCGGAGCGTTCCAAGAACAGCATTTCCACGCCTGTGGCATCCATTTTGATGATATCGGTGTTTGCCTTCTGGTTGAAGTGCCCCCAACGACCCACATAGCCGTCATAAAGCCGATTGAGTTTCTCACGCTCTTCCTTGTCCTCTGCTTGATTGTTCGCCTCATAATCATAGAGTCGGTGATAACTCTCTCTAATCTCAATGTATGATTTCAGTCGTGAGAGCTGGGCAAAGGGCAAGTCCATCGGATTGAAGGTGGGATGCCGTTTCAAGTCAGAGAGAAAGCCGACCTGTCCTTTCTGCACGACAATAGAGCCGTCCCTCAGGTGAGAGTCCGGCGAAGAGAGAAAAGGACGTGGTGAAGCGTCAAACTCTTTCTTGACTTCTGCTATGGGCTGTGGCTTACGAGCCTCGGCTTCCTCCATAAAGTCAAAGAGTGAGGGCTCTCTGACGGGGCTTGATGCAGTTTTCTTGTTTCTGCGGGGACTGGTGGGTGTACTTCTTGTCGGTTTAGGTTGCCTACTCGCAGAAAGCGGTTGGTTATCGCTAACCTTCTTTTGTTGAGCAGCCTCCTTGATTTCATTATTTACACGGGCTACATCTTGTCTCCAAAGACTATACTCTTCTGGGGCAAACAAGAGATGCTCCGTTGTTTCTGTTTCGATGGTGCTGTCCATAATCGGATGATGGTCTTCATCAAAGAATACCGTCTGTCCGTTCATTTCACGTGGGGCTTCCACGTCCGTGCGAATTTCACGGCTTTCTTGTTCGTATTGTCTTTGAAGAGTGATGACGGGGACACCTTCGGGAGCAGGTTCAGTTTCAGACTCTATTGTAGGAAGTACCCTGTGCAGCTTGTGCTTCTTTTTTTTTCTCTGATTCGTCTCTTGATTCATCTGCCACTATCTTATTACCATCTTCGACCTTCTCTTGGGGCAGAGTGTCTTCCTGTACTGGTCTTAGAACTTCCTGACGACTTTCATCCTTGACTTCCTCAATGATAGGTTCTTTGGTGTATTGTCCTCTGACAATCTCTTCCAGTTCCGCAAACTCGTGCAACTTTGTGGGTTTGAAGTATAAGTCCCGCTCAATACCCAAGCCTTTGACCTTTACTTCCTCCATTTCTTTAAGGGACATATACCCAAGTTCCCAGCCGTAGCCCATCGTTACGGCACCAAAACCGATGCGTTCTTTGGGGTCGTATTCCAGCATATAAGCGGTATAGGCTCCCATAGGAAAGAAATAGCGAGCGTATGCCGTTCGGTCGCCGATGAGCTGCTTTTCCGTTGCGTAGAGTTTGGGAAGTTGCTTCTTGATGCTGTCGGGCATCAAATTGTAAGCATTTTCTTCTTCTTTTTCATCTTCCTTGTCCTCTTTCTTTTCCTCCTTATCCTTGATTTCCTGTTCTTGAGGTATTCCTTCCGTTTTTATGTTTTCTTGCACTTTTTGCACCATCTTGTCCACGTGTTCCTGCCGTTCCTCCCGAGTCATGGGTATGCCGGTTTCATAGAGTTTACGATCGAAACGCTGCTCTACTTCCAAAGAGAGCTGTGTACGCAGGCTGTCAGCCATATCCTCGATACTGCCGTCAAACGTATATTCCCAAGCAGGCTTACCGTAAGGGTCTGTACCCATTTGTCTGTCTGTGGCAATCGTACGGTGGGAAATATCCTTCCATTCGCCCTCGAAGAGGGAGTTATGATTGAACGCAATAGAGAAGCCGTCGCCTTTGGGGACAGAGGCGGTTTGTACAAACTGCTGTTCAATGCCCTCACCAATTTCTTTACCCGACTGCTTTTGCAGGACAATCAGGTCGCTGCCCACATCCGTGCCCGCATTCTCGGAGAACATACCAGAAGGCAGGCGGATGGCGGAGATAAGCCGGCTATTCTGCATGAGGTAACGACGGATGGCTTCATTCTTGGGGCTGTCCAATACGCCCTGTGAGGTAATGAAAGCAAGAAGTCCGCCCTCTTTGATAGTGTCCAGCCCTTTCACAAAGAAATAATTGTGAATGGTTCGGGTGGATTCCCGTTTAAGTATGTTCTCTCCCTTGCTATAACTACGGTCATAGACCATAAAGTCGCCAAAGGGGATGTTGCTGGTTATAAGGTCGTATTTATCCTTTTCCTCCAATTCTCCAATGGCTTCAAAGGGTTCTCGCCGAACAAAGATATTATCCTTGCCGTAAGGATGAAGGGCTTGTGTGATGCGTGCCGTCAGTAGGTCTTTTTCCATAGCATCGACTATACCGGCACTTTTGGCAAAGGTTTCGGTAAAGGCTCCCATACCTGCGGAAGGGTCCAAGCATCGTCTTACTTGCACGTCGGTGGCACTTAGGGCATCGGCAATGGCGGAGACGATGCGCGTATCGGTATAGAAGGAGGTCAGTACGCTTGCCTTGATGCTCTCCCAATAGCGTTTGGCGGTGTTGGCATCGACGGCATCACGGTAAATCATCTGTTTGAGCCTTTGGGTAGGCGCGAACAGGTTTTGCTCCGATGCACTCCAATAGCGGAGGTCATCGGGATTATCACATCGGTTCAAGACGCATTTCAGACCACCGAAACCTTGATAGCCTCTGAGCAGGACTTTCTCGGCTTCGGTGGCTTCACGTCGTTCTTTCTCTAATCGGAGGACCACACGGATGGCTTCCGTATTGCCCTCCAAGACTGCTTTCTTATTGTATGCCATAGTTGTTCTGTTTTAATATGGAGAGGAAAAGTTAGTCGGGAGATAATTTTTTCTACCTCCCAACTAATTTATTTTAGCTCCGAATCTGTGATAACTATCTCCCTCGTGCTTTTCCTTTCTTGTCTTCAAACTCAAAGGAGGTGGTATGATCTTCACCCAGAACAAGGCGTGCATTGAACTTCTTGCCAGCCTTGCTCGTCAAGCCTTTGAGGATAGGCGTTCGCCCGGTGGTTATTAAATCACGGATATTGTCTTCTGAAAGGAACGTGCCGCAGATTTCACGGAAGATGTGGAAGTCGCAGCCCTCGTGCCTGCATTTGGCAATCTTGGCATAGATGCCGACACTCTGCTGTCCGCACTTTGGGCAGCGGTAGACAGGATAGGACTTCTGCATCGGTGGAGCAAGGGCAAGGAGTTCCTCGCAAATCGTCTCCACATAGGAGTTGATGCCTTGTGCGAACTTTTCGGGTGGCATCTGTCCTGCTTCGATGGCGGCAAGGATCAGTTCCCATGAACCTGTCATCTCTGCATTGGCAATTCGTTTGTCCTTGACAATCTCATAGACTGCCAAGCCTTTCTCTGTAGGGACTACCGTTTTCTTTTCTCTTCGGATATAGTCACGGAGAATAAGCGTCTCGATGACGTTGGCTCTTGTGGCAGGTGTTCCGATCCCACATTCTGCCATCGCTTTCTTGCTTTCTGCATCTTCGACCTCTTTTCCTGCATTTTCCATAGCAGAAAGCAGTGTTGCTTCTGTGTAGAGAGGTTTAGGCTTGGTCTTATGCTCGGTGATTTCTGCATTGACAAGTGGCAGGATTTCACCTTCAGTCAAGTTCGGCAATAAAGACAAAATCTGTTCGTCACCATATTCTTCCTTCTCAGTTTCCACTTCTTTACCTTTCTGTACGGCTTTCCAACCCAAGGCGATACTTCGGCACGCCTTCCAAATGAAGGTGTTTGTTCCGTCGGTCAGTTCCACCTGCATCCGCTCCTCCTCTGAATCGGGAGAAAAGGCTTCGATAAAACGATGGACTACCATTTGGTAGATGGTCGTTTCGTCTGCCGATAGTCCCGATGGAGTTTCACTCGTAGGGATGATGGCGTGGTGGTCGGTTACCTTGCCGTTGTCCACCGAGTGGTGATTGAGCGGTGTCGGAAGTGCAGTGCCTATCTTGCCGAGCAAGGCGGGTACTTCATCGAAAACGTCTTCACTGATGTATCGACTGCCGGTACGGGGATAGGTCGTGACTTTCTTCTCATAGAGGCTCTGCGCTATTGAGAGGGTCTTATCTGCTGAAAAGCCGTGCTTTCGGTTGGCTTCCTTCTGTAGGGCAGTGAGGTCGTACAAGAGGGGTGGCGACGTATGTCCCACCTTTTTTGCGACCGAAGTCACGGTAAGCCGGCTCTGTTCGCGAAGCATGGCGAGAGCGGACTGTGCATCGGCTTCATCGTCAAATGCACTACTGCTCACGGCTTTCAGCGATATGCCCTCTTTCTCTCCTGCTACGGAGAGTTTCCAATAAGGAACGGAAGAGAAATCACGATTTTCTATGTACCGACGGCAGACCATAGCGAGTGTCGGGGTCTGTACCCTTCCCAAAGAGTAACCGCCTTTGCGTGCAATGGACAGGGCACGGCTGGCATTGATGCCCATAAGCCAGTCGGCTTCGCTTCTTGCCTTGGCGGAGTGATAGAGATTCTCATACGCACTTCCCGCTTTGAGATGGGCAAGTCCTTCACGGATGGCTTTGTCCGTAAGCGAGGAAATCCAAAGTCTGTCAAAAGGCTTATGGCAATTCAAATGGTGATAGATATATCGGAAGATGAGTTCACCTTCACGCCCTGCATCGGTAGCTACGATGATGCGGTCTGCTCTGTCGAAGCAATCCCGGATAGCTTTGAGTTGTTTGAGTGCTGCGGGGTCTGACGTGTACTCCTTATCTTTACGCACTTGTCGCACGATAAGCTGAAAGGGATTGGGACGGATGGGTAGATCTTCGGCTTTATAGGCGGCAAAGCCGTAGGCTTCGGGCATAGCAAGGGTGATGAGGTGTCCCATCGCCCATGTCACCATGTAACCGTTTCCTTCCAAAAATCCGTCTTGTCTGTTGTTCGCTCCTACGATACGGGCAATATCTCTGGATACCGAGGGCTTCTCGGCAATAATACAAATAATCATAGTTGGGTTTGGTTTTAAGGGTTACATCTTACGTCCACGGCGTTGCTGTTTCTTTTCGTCCTGCTTCTGCTTTTGGTCGGCAGTGGGCTGTGTCTGCCCGGACTTTAACGGCTCATTCACGTTCTTGGTAGCTTCGTTGGTTTTGCCTTGGTTGTTCACGGCAACCTGTGTCTTGTGTTCTTCGGCTACGGCTACCACCTTTTCCTTGCCGGTCTCCTGCTTTTTGTCAGGATTCCACTTGTAGAAGCGCGGGCGGTTCTGTTCCTTGTCCATCTTGACGTAGGCATTGAAGGGCTGCCCTTCTTTGTCCACCATGTTCTTTAAGTAGAGCGTGCGACCGCCGTCCAATGCTTCACGCTGCTTGTCGGAGAGTTCCAAACCGCAGAGCTTATGTGGTGCGCCTTGTTGCTGAGAGTGATGCTGTCGTTCTTTCAAGCCTTGCTTGTTATCGAAAATGAACTCGATGCCTTTCTTCTCGGCATTGACTTGCAAGGTAGCATTGAAGGACTTACCACTCTTAGCAGTCATTCCTTCCACTTTCACAGCCTTGCCTTCTACAAGGTCTTTGTACTGCGCATCAGAAAGTGTTACGCCCTTGATTTCCTTGGGAATGACTACACGGTCGGCACGCAGGGCAATGAGTTCGTTGGTCTGTGGGTCAATAGAGACATAGGCGGCAAATGGCTCACCATTTAGGCGTAATCTCGATGGTCTTGCCAAGATTGCCCGTTGCAAGAAGCTGTTCTTTCTCTTCGGGAGAGAACTTGTGCCCCATATAGGGGAAGTCGAGCTGTGGCTCTTTGCGAAGCGGGTGAACTGCCAAGCCAATATTGCCCTCGCCATCGGTACGAAATGCCAAGCGGGCATCGGTGTAGATGGTGGTGTCACCAATAGGTATGGCAATCGTGATAAGATTGCTCTTTTGCCAATTGAGCATCTTTGCTAACTCTCCGCTCTGCTCCAATCGCTCACGTGAAAGTCCAAGGTTGTCAAGCTGCTTCCAGTCAATCTTTGACTCGTCAATGGCGACGGCATTCTTCTGTTTGGGCAGGAAGTCCTCAAAGTGCACCTGACTGTCTGCCAACAGCTGCTTATTCTCCGGCTTCTCACGGTTCTGTAACATTGTTTGAAGCGATGCCACACCTTGCTCCACGTTGTTAGCCACTACCTTGTAAAGTCCAAACCGAGTTGGCTCGTTGAACTGCTTGAGGAAATTGGTCATGAAGTTCTTTAGCAAGCCGTCCTTGTTGTTGAACTTCAAAAAGGCTGCTTGATGCACGTCTTTGGCTTCCGTTGTTTGGAGTTTGCCCTTGTCGTCAATACCCGAAACCACAGACAGTTTCCCAGCTTCATTCGCATTCTTCACTTCCGTGCGGTCTTCCAGTACCAACACGTAATTGTCATTGTTGTTCGATTCCATAAATCATTGTTTTAAGGATGAGTAAATCATTATCGAACAGCAAAAATATAGCAATAAGTCTAACAATTCTATAATAGAGATAAGAAGGGAAATACGGGGAAATGTAAAGAAAAAAACTCTATTATAGGAACTTTTCAAATGAGCGTAATCGATTTTTGGAAAATCCTGAAAACTTCAAAGTAAAAAGTAAAAGCAAAAAAATCTCAAAAATGTTTGCAAATCTAAAAAAATAAGATATACTTTTTACAGAAATAATAAAAGCAGAGCTTATGAGAACAGTTTTACTAATGTACCTTTCGTTTCTCTTGACCTCTAATGTTTTTGCTCAAGAGCGTGTTTTCAAGTTGGGTGTTCGCCTATCAGGCGGTTATGGCTTGCATAACGGTATCGACAAGATTTTGGTAAGCGAAGATTATTATTCCAATTACAGTTTCGAGAAAAAAGGTGCTTTTGTTCCTGGTGCCACTGTTTTTCTTCAATATCATAAGCCACAGACTTTATTCGGCGTAGAGGGCGGTATCGCTTACTACCAAAAGGCGGCTTCTGTTCATTATACAGATATCAAGGAATTGGACTATACCCTCTCCATGCGGCATCACATCTTGGGTGTTTCCGCTTATTTTAGTGTCTACCCGATGAAAAAGGGACTTTATGTTTCGGTGGGCGGCAAAGCGGGTGCTAATCTTTCTCCTCGCGGAGTTACTTATACATCCAATCAGGAAGACCTGAAATTCGCTTCTTACGGCTACGGCACTGTTTCCGAAACCGAGCGCCTCTTAAAAGACAAACTGACGGGCTGCGCCGATGTCTCGTTAGGCGGCGGTATCGGCTATGAGTTTCCTTTCGGCTTGGCGGTGGATGTCCGCTATCATTACAATTTGCTGAACTCTATCAAAACGGAAACCAATGTATTCCGTTGGGTGGAACATGCCAACCACGGTCAGCAAATAGAACTTGGCGTCAGCTATCTGCTAAACTTAAAATAATGGGATATGGACGGTAAGAGAAGTCGTACCCGGCAGATAACATTTTGGACGGTTATCGTGCTGATTATCATTATCCTGCTTTTATTGTTGCGTAAGTGCAATAAAAGTGAGGAACAGGTTGCACCCAAACAACACACATCCAAGGAACAGCCTGCTGTAATAAACAGCGTTTCCACAGATACTACAATAGCAGTATTGAAGCCTTATACATATAATAAGGTAAAGAAAATAAAACCAGCACAAAAATCAGAACGCCAAAGAGTAGAACCTTATTGCCAAGAGCCTACTACAGCACCGATTACACAGTCGGAAGAAAATGAACCACAGACAGTGGTACAGCAAGATACGATTTCGGAAACAATTCCTGAAACCATCGATGCCACACCTTTAATTCCTGCTTATGTTCCCAACCACCACGAATTCCGTATCGGTATCCATGTAGGTGGCGGTTATAGTTTCATCACACAATTAGGAGGTATCTCCGAAAGCGGCAGTATCCGTCCGCAATACACCCTGAATGAAAGGCGCCTTTGTACCTGCCATTGGCATCTTCGGTACTTGGCGATATGGCAGAATCGGTGCCGAAGTAGATGTCGATTACATGTACATCGGCTCTTCACTTGAAGAGCACCGGAACCTGACGGGCATCGACGAAACGACGACTTACCGTTTCCATGTGCTTACTCCGAAACTTCTTCTCAGAGCTTTTACCTATCGAGACTTTTATTTGGGGGTCGGCGTCGGCATGATTATTCCCTTTACAAGTCGAAATATAGATTTTTCTTCCACCCGTACTCCTTTCTTCCGTTCGGTGGACGAGTTGATACGTATGCACCTGCGCGAGACCATCAACCCTCGCATACAACTGACACCTGCCGTTAAAATCGGCTATGCCTCTTCCAAGTTGGGTTTGGAAGCCGGATTGGAGTACCAATTCGGCGCCACCGACCTGATGCGCACCCGTACAAACAGTTACGGGTATAACGAAACATACAACAATACACATTTGTTGCTTCTTACAGTGGGATATAGCATTCCTTTAAAGAAATAATAAAAGAATATCAATTGTAAAACTAACAAGGATGACAACAAAATTACTTTCAATAAGCATTTGTTGCTTTATGTGCGTAACATCATTCGCCCAGTCCCCCGGCGGTGTGGAAGGTTATGCGACATGGGGCAATGAGACGACACCCGTCGAGCTGAAAAACACGCAGGGACTGACATTCATCGGTGTCGGGCAGGTTTCGGATAACAAGGAGCGCACCATTTGGAGTACCGGCAATGGAAAGGCGGTAAACCGCATTCAGACCACCTTGCGTGCCGCCAACCTCGGCAGCGGTACCTTTATGAATTACCCGAAGCAAACGCTTCCCGCCATTTGCCTGTTTACTTATACTTCCTCCACCGGAGACAGCAAGGGACAGATATTTTATGTAGGACGCAATGAAAACAAGAATCTCCCTGTTACCGATATGCGAAACGGTATCAGAGAATACGCCGTTTATAATCGTGCTCTGTCCTCACAGGAGCGCAGCCGAGTGGAAAGCTATATGGCGCTTAAATACGGTATCACCCTGCGCCACAGTTATCTCAACTCGCAAGGTGCTGTTATCTGGAATGTGCAGCAACAGAAAAACTATAACAACCGTATTGCAGGTATCATCAATGACCCGCATTCGGGATTAACCAAAACGGCAGGAAGAAGTTCAGAGGAAGATGCTTTTATTACCGTCAAGACGCGAGTCGCTTAAAGAAGGTAGTAGCTGTATATGGGGCGATAACAACAAACAACTTGCCTTTTTCCGATACGAAGACCGTGGGTAAATGGCTCGCTCGTGAGTGGACTTGCGTAACACGTGCGATGAACGGCAATACAGCTGATGTTGTCATCGATACAAAAGATATTCAGCAACTTCAACCCCTATCTGACGGCGAAAGCTATTACTTGGCTGTCGATGGCAGCGGAACGGGGAAATATCCCCTTAACCGACTTAAATACTATAAAGGCATAAAACAGAATGGGGATAGTATTATTTTTCAAAATATCGATATTGCTAAAATCGACGGACCTTCCGTCTTTACATTAAGAGCTGCCAAGGATATGTTCCCAACGCTCGAGGTATCGCAACCCTGCTGCGCAACGGGTGCACAGGGAAGTTTCGGGCTGCTCATCACGGGCGGAACAGCACCTTACAGGATAAATATCTTAGATGAAAACGAAAATAAGAGTATCTACGAAAGAACCACTTCCGATAGCATCATCGCATTAGGCAATATCGATCAGGGACGTTATCGTTTACAGGTAACCGACCGGATGAACAATGCCTTTACCAATACCTTTATCATTTCGAACAGCGACATTCCCGATGCCCCCGAGTTAAGTAACCTTGTCTTGGAGGAAGGTGCAAACAGAGAATACACGCCTGAACAAACGAATAACGATTACGCATACGCATGGGAGACACCCGACGGAAAATATACCGACGGTAAGCGTATCACGTTCGGCAAAGACGGAACATATATACTTCATATTACCAACAAGGAAGGCTGTACGACAACCAGGGCGCTAAATGTAAGTACTACTGATATGGGAACATTGGACAACTATCGTGTCAGTCCCAATCCGACCACAGACGGTTATGTTACGGTGCAGGTCGAGCTTAATCAGCCGGCACCGCTTACTCTGTCGCTTTATACGACGGGCGGCGCTTTGGTCAGCCGTGAAGAATACGATGCTGCGACTTATCATACCGCCAAATGCTACCTGCCCTGTACGGGTGTCTATATGCTGACGCTTCAATCAGACAGTAAATCGAAAACGGTCAAGCTGATCAGAAAGTAAAAACAGATAGATAAATAAAGATAGAAAAATAAAGAAAAAGAGAGTTCTACCGAAAACCGATAAGAACAACAATCAAGAAGTAAAGTAAGAAGACTATAAAAACGATAGAAAAATGAAAGCCTTAAAATATATTTTACCCGCACTGGCAATCCTTTGCCTTTTGGCATGCTCAGATAACAAAAAGAAGATGACCATACGGCATCGAATGGTGCAAAACGATGCGGTATCCAATCATCGTACCTTATCGAAAAACATGCAGAAAGATAATAGGCAGATGTCAAAGGCTATTCAACCTAAGAATGCGGCAATACGACTTGCGATCAATCAACATGCAAGAAAAAAGACGGATAACAGTCGATTAAAAGACTTGAAACGCCGAACGCTCAGTAAATATTTTGCTGATAACAAGGCTGACACGCTTAAAGCCGGTCGTGTCGAGCTATGTGTCCCAGAAGGGAGTATGGAACGCGGTAAAGTATTAAGCATTACGCCGCTGAAAAAGAACGAACTACCGCACCTGCCTGCCGGTATGGTCAATGTAACGGGCGGCTGCGATACGCTTATGGCAAAGAATGACACCACGGCCGGTTACCGCTTTCTGCCGCATGGCAATCACTTCGTGCACAGCATGGCAAGTATTGCGGTACCTTACGACAGCACCCTAATCCCCAAGGGTTATACCGCTGATGATATACACACTTACTACTACGACGAATTAACCCGTAAATGGACTTTGCTGAAATCGAAAGGCATCGACACGAGGCATGCCGTTGCGATGGCGGAGACCTCGCACTTTACCGATGTCATCAACGGTATCATCAAGGTTCCCGAAAGTCCCGAGACACAGAGCTATGTCCCCACGGGTATCAGCGAGCTTAAAGCTGCCGACCCAGGCGCAGGCATTCATCAGATAGAAGCGCCCACCGCAAACCAAAACGGTACGGCTACCCTTTCTTATCCTTTCGAAGCCCCCAAGGGCAGAGCAGGTATCGCTGCTTCTGCCGGACTGCAATACAGCAGCGACGGCAGTTCGAGTTATGTAGGCTACGGGTGGAGCCTGCCCGTGCAGAGCATCGACATCGAAACCCGATGGGGCGTACCGCATTTTAGTACAGAGTATGAGAGCGAGTCGTATTTGTTGATGGGTAAGCAACTCAACGATCGCGTTTATCGTAAAATAGACATGGATAAACGCAAAAGTGAAAAACAGTTCTCTACAATGGTCGAAGGCGGCTTTAATAAGATTATCCGTCACGGCGATTCGCCCAAGAACTATTGGTGGGAAGTAACCTCAAAAGATGGTACGGTTTACAGTTATGGAGGTTACAACGGGGCGGTCGATGACAATACGACCTTGACAGATGATAATGGCAATCGTATTAAATGGGTACTGAAACGTGTAACCGATGTGTATGGCAACTTTGCAGCTTATCATTATACCAAAAGCGGTAATAACCTTTATCCTCAAAAGTATACCTACACGGGGTTCGGCAACGAGGAAGGACTTTACAGCATTCTGTTTGACATTAAAGATGAAGCGCGTACTGATGTGGTGCGTTCGGGACGTTTAGGCATACTCCAAACAGATCAGGCACTATTAAAGCGTGTGTCGGTAAAATATAAGGATGAGCTCCTGCACGCCTATGATTTGCATTATGAAGCAGGTGCATTCGGCAAGACCTTACTGATGAGCATCGACCAGAAAGACAGTAAAGATGCTCTTGTTGCCACCCAACGCTTCGACTATTATAATGACATTAAGAACGGCATGTTCGGTGATGCCGAAGAATGGTCGGTAGAGAACGATACAAACGATGGCTACCGAAAACTTCTGGAACACCAAGTTAAAGACTGCGATGATAACCTTAGTATCTTAGGTGGCGGTTATTCGTCGGGAGGTTCTGGCGGTGGCGGTTTTATGATAGGCTTCGGTTTTGCATTGGGAACGATCAATGTAGGTGCTACTTATACCCATTCTAGAAATACCAGTCATGGAGAAATTACCTTTATGGATATTGATGGCGACGGATTACCCGATAAAATCTTTCTAGGCAATGGTGGCTTACGATATCGAAAAAATCTTTTAGGAACAACAGGGAAGTTGCTTTTTGGCAAGAGCCAATTGATTAAAGGTATTAATGAGTTCTCTAAAGTAGTGAGCAACAGTAACACCGTTAATACCAATGTTGCTGCGGACTTTAATTTTGTTACACCGGGTGTGAGTTTCGGCAAAACTTGGGAAACTAGTAGAACATCGGTCTATCTGTCTGATTTCAACGGCGACGGCTTGATAGACCTTGCTAAGAACGGTACCGTATGGTTTAACCATATCGGTGCGGACGGTATTCCGACTTTCACACCGAGCAGTACGGGGACACCCAATCCGATTATCGGGCACAGTACGGAGATCGACAGTTCATATATCCCCGACTATAAAGCTATTCGCGACTCCTTGGAAAAGGAGTATCCTTTGCACGATGTCGTACGTATGTGGTTGGCACCCTTTACCGGACAAATAACCATTAACAGCAAAATTACTAAGACTACGACAAAGGGCGATGGTATTATTTACAGTATCCAGAAGGAAAACACTGTTCTAAAACGCGATTCCATTCTTTTGGCTGGCGTTAAGCAAGATAATATTCCTGTCAGTATTGTGGCAGGAGAACGTATCTTCTTCCGCCTGCAATCCCGTTATTCGGGGTCGGAAGACAAGGTGGAATGGACTCCTGAAATTACATATAGCAGTATTACAGGCAACACCACTACTTATTTAGATCGGGATTTAACGAAATACGATGCCGCCAAAGATTTTATGGAAGGCTCTACAAAGATCATTCCGTTAAACAAAGACGGACAAGTAAAGATTACGGCACCTTATAAGAAAGAAAAGACCAATGACGATGTTACTCTGTTGGTGAAAAAGAAAAATAAAGGAGGTGAAAGTATCTTAAAGAGAATCGTATTGCCTGCCGGTACAGTTGCAAATGACACTTATACGGAAACACTGAATATTTTCGAATCCGATAGTACTTATCTTAGCTTTGAGATGCAGACTAATGCATCTATCGACTGGAAGAAGGTAAGTTGGAAACCGGCTTACAAATATGTCGGTACGGAGGACAGTATGTCGATTGTACCATCGAGAGAACTCTACAATAAGCCTGTTCGAGTGAAAACGTCCAAGCAGATGAGTTCTATTCTGACCAAGACGGATTCACTCTATCGTGCCGGTATTTTGCTTGCTCCCGAATTGGTTGTAAAAAGGCAGAATAATGAGGATCACGATACTGCCACTGTTTATATGACCATCAACAAAGATGATGGAACCTTATTGTATAAACACAGACTCAGACTTAATCAGACAAACAGCCTTGCTCGAGATACCATTAAGATAACAGATACGACAACTATCGAAGCAATGGCTGCCGGTAAAATACATGTATCCTTCAATATTCAGAATGAACTAAATTCAGCCTTATCGGCACGATTGGATATTCTGCGCGACTCATTGATTTATACCACAGATTCCTTGGGACATAAGACACTGCGCAATTCGATTGTGAGAAAAATAACATCGATAGATGCTTCTGTGTTCTCGGCATATAATACCGTGAATTTCGGTCCTTTATACAAAGGCTGGGGACAGTTTGCCTATAACGGAAACGGCGAGTATCGCAACAAGCCTATCGAATTAACGGCATTGAATATCGATACCGATAAATATAAAAATATTGCCGACCAGTTCAGACACAGTAAAAAGGTGGAAGATTTACAAGGTGCTGCTCTTACGGAACCTAAGAATCAACGTTTCTTCGTGATGGGTTATAATACCGTTCGTAATGCGTTTGTAAGTATTGCGGAAGATGCTTATATCGCCGGCGGTATGCAAAGCAGTGCTCGTATGGGTGAAAACGAGATCGAGGTAGACAGTATCAACTATGCCACTGCCGGTGAAGGACTCTCCGCTCCGGTTCTCGTATCGAAATCGAACAGTACGGACTATGGTGTCAGTGCCAATGTCAATGGGAAAATCAAGTTTATCTCTGGTGGACTAAGTGGTAGCAAGAGCGATCAAAGCACTTATACGAATACCGCTTCGATGGACTTGAACGGCGACTCCTATCCCGACTGGATAACGGAACATAAAGAAAAAGTCGATGCACATTATACCCGACAAACCGGAAATTGGATGACTTCAAAGCACAAACAAATGTAAAGGTTCCGCATTTTGAAAGTTCTGCCTACACATTAGGTGCAAGTATTTCAGGAGCGGAAAAGACAGATTCTAAAGGGGCTATAGCTGTTAGTATTTGCCCCAAGAAGAGTTCGAAGAAAAGTAGCTCGGAAGGTTCAAATGCCGGAGATGGGAACAAAATTTCTGCTGTCTCCGTTTGCGCCAGTGGCAACTTTACCAAGGGTTCTTCTGAAACCAAACGTGATTGGGCCGACCTGAATGGCGACGGACTGCCCGATATGCTCATCGGTGGAAATGTCAAGTATAACCTCGGTTATGGTTTTACCGATGAACAGCCCAGCGGTGTTACCGATTTAGGCTCTTCTTCCAATTCTACATGGGGAGCAGGACTGGGTATGAAAATTAATATCCTTGGTCCGGCAGATATTTCAGGTGGTATCAACGGTACCAAAACGACAACAAAACACAATGCCCTTTTCAGCGATTTGAACAGCGACGGACTGCCCGACATAATCAGTCGGGATAATAACGATTTTACGGTTCGCTTCAATACCGGGAACGGTTTCCTTTCGGAAAATCAGCAAGGAAAGGGAGATATTGGAAAGAGTCTGGCTACCTCTATTTCCGGTCATGGAGATTTCTCCGTAAAAATCAACGTCCATATCTTTTTATTAAAATTCACACTCACCCCGATTGTCAACGCAGCTACATCAGAAGGTGTTAGCCGTACATTGTCCTCGATTACAGACATCGACGGCGACGGATACCCCGACATTGTGGAAAGTAAAGGTTCGGACAAATTGCTCGTTCACCGTAACCTTACCGGACGCACCAATATGCTTAAAAGCGTAACGCTGCCCTTCGGCGGACATATCGATTTGGCATACGAACGTACCAAACCGACTTTCGACCTGCCCGGCAGCCGTTATGTATTGAGCAGTGTGGAAACACGCGGCGGTTACAAGGAGAATGGTGCAGCACGCTTGAGCAATGAGTTTACCTATGAAGGCGGATTCCGCAACCGTAAAGAACGCGACTTCTTTGGTTTTGCCAAAGTAACGACCAAGCAAATCGATACGGAGGACAACGATAAGCTCTACCGTTACTCCGTTCAGACCTTTGGTAAGAATCATAACTACTATACGCACGACCTCGTCACCGAAGAAGCGCTCTTCGATGCCAACGACAAACAGTTGCAGGGAACGGTTTATACTTACAACCTCAAAGTACAAAAGGATACGACGGTTATTTTCCCCGCACTCGCCACCGTCAAACAGTCTATTTATGATGATACGACGGGCGCATCCATGAGTACGACCGTTACCAACGACTATGATACTTACGGCAACCTCTCTGCTTATAAAGAGAATGCCACAGGCTACGAACTCGATGCAGACATCGAGTATCATCAATTAACGGATAAGTATATCGTTGCCGTCCCCAAGCACATCACCGTTAAAGATGCAGCAAACACCACATATCGGGAGCGCAGCACCAAGGTCGATGATAAAGGACAAATTACCGAGATTACCCAATATAACGGCAGTACTCCGTCGGTGTATAATATAAATTACGACGCCTACGGCAATATCCTAAAGCTCACCAAGCCGGAGAACGGCAAGGGACAGCGCATGTTCTATGCCTACACCTACGATGATGTGCTTCACAGTCTCGTTACTTCGGTAAAAGACGCTTACGGCTATACTTCGGGCACCATCTACGACTACAAGTGGGGCGTGCCGACGGAGACGACCGACCTGAACGGGCAAAAGATGCGCTATACCTATGATGACATGGGGCGACCCGAGACCATCACCGCTCCCTATGAGATAGAAAGCGGACAGCCTTTTACCATTAAATACGAATACCTACCGAAGCAGCGAAGTGCGCACACCATTCACTTTTCGCAGGATGGCAACATCGAAACCTACACCTTTGCCGACAGCCTGATGCGTGCCGTGCAAACCAAACAAACGGGTGTGGTATGGACAGGCGGAAGCAATCAAAAGGTTTCCATTGTCAGCGGACGCGCCGTTGTCGATGCCTTCGGCCGCACCATCAAGGCGTTCTATCCCACCACAGAGCCTTATGGTAGCATCACTTCATATAATTCTACTACTGGCGACCCACAGGCAACCACCGAATATGATGCCTACGACCGCACGACCAAGGTGACTTTGCCCGATGGCGCAACTACAACGAAGGTCTATCAAATCGCAATGCACGAGGGGGAGGACATGCTCGAAACAACTATCACCGATGCCTTGGGCAGAAATATGGTTCAAATTACTGACTCAAAAGGTCGTAATCGTGAGACGATTCAGCACATATCGGGCGACAATATCATAGTGAAGTACGACTACGATGCCGTGGGACAGATAACCACTGTTCATCACCCCAATGACAAGACCACCACGTATGAATATGACCTCTTGGGACATAAGCTCAAGGTAAACCATCCCGATGCAGGTGAAGTGAGCTACACCTACGACGCGGCAGGTAACCTCTTAACGAAGCTAACCGCGGAACTCAAAAAGAGGATTTCAGTTGATGCACCTATCACTTACACCTATGATTACGAACGGTTGAGCGAGGTGCTCTATCCCAAGAACCTCTTTAACCGCGTTACCTACACCTATGGCAAACCGGGCGAGAAGTATAACCGTGCAGGCAGATTGGTACTTGTGGAAGACGCTTCGGGTGGCGAAGCCTATTACTACGGCAATCAAGGCGAGGTTATAAAGACCGTTCGCTCGGTGATGGTCAGTACCGCCGACGTACGCACCTATGTCTATGGTGCTACCTACGACAGTTGGAACCGTGTGCGCACCATGACTTACCCTGACGGAGAAGTCGTGACCTATGCCTATAATGCTGCAGGACAAATCGCGAGTGTCAAATCCAACAAACAAGGAAAGGAAGAGACTATCGTAGAAAAGGTGGGCTATGACAAAGATGGACATACCGTCTATACTAAGTTAGGTAACGGCACGGAGACCACCTACACCTACGACAAACGACGCGAACGCTTGCAAGAGATGAATCTCACGGCGGCGGGAACATCCATCATGCACAACAAATATCAGTATGATGTGGTGGATAATATCCTCGGTATCACCAATGCCGTAGACCCGAAGCGGGGCAATACTAATGGCGATAAAAAGCTTGGTGGCGCATTCAAGCATAGCTATGCTTACGACGATTTAAACCGTTTGGTATATGCCAATGGTAAGGCCAAGCAGGCAAGTTACAGCATGCAGATGACTTTGGGCGCATGAGCGAACCGCTTACCAAGGTGCAGAAGGTGGACTCCACAAAGACGGCGCAGTCTTACGACTTCACGTATAAGTATGAGGATAGCAATCACCCCACGGCTCCCACACAGATAGGGCATGAGCATTATACTTACGATGCCAACGGAAATCCTACCTTAGTGGAGAACGATAGCCTTGGTACCGAACGGAGAATGTATTGGGATGAGGATAACCGACTGATGGTATTGTCGGATAATGACAAGACCAGCCGATACACTTACAATGCTGCTGGCGAGCGTATCATTAAGAGCCACGGCGATTTGGAAGGGGTATATATCAATGGTGCGCCACAGGGAATCACGTTCCACGAAACGGAGGATTACACCATCTATCCTGCTCCGATAATCACTGTGACAAAGAATCGCTTTACCAAGCATTACTTCATCGGCGACAAACGTGTGGCAAGTAAACTTGGTGTAGGCAGGTTCAGCAATGTCTATGGTATCAGCGGCAACAACGTTACGGCAGGTCAGAAAGACTATGCCACTCGTATGATGCAGATAGAGAAGCAGCGCGAGGAGTATTATAAGTCGCTCGGTACACCACCCGGAGTACCAACAATGAAAGGAGCAACGGCCGATCCCGACAACACTGGTCGCGGTTATAACGACATTATCGGGGATTTGGGCGACCACTCCGTACCTGAAGGTTGGGTGCAACGGCCGAAGTTCAATGAAAAGGGAGATGTTCCCGGCCCGCCTATCCAATGGCAGAAGCCCGAAGACCCTGACAATGCGCAACCGGGCTATGGTTATATCCCAACGGATACCGCCAACACCGAGGAAATCTTCTTCTATCATAGTGACCACCTCGGCAGCACCTCTTATATCACCGACGCAAAGGCAAACATCACCCAGTTCGATGCTTACTTGCCTTATGGCGAACTCTTGGTTGACGAACACTCCTCCACGGAAGAAATACCCTACAAGTTCAACAGCAAGGAGTTTGATCAAGAAACAGGGCTGTATTACTATGGGGCGAGTACATGAACCCGAGGACGGGCTTGTGGTACGGGATAGATCCGATGTCGGAGAAGTACCCGAATGTTGGCGGGTATATATATTGTATAGGGAATCCTGTCAAATTGATAGATCCAAATGGAGAGGATATAGAAGTTGTCCAAAACAAAGATAAAACTTATACCGTAACAGGTGGTACATTAAATAAGGATAACAACATATATATAATGCAAGATGGTAAACGAACTGGTGGAATCTTAGGGAAAACCTTAACCCCATATTCGTTCTTTAGTAGTGATAATAAGGCTGTAGTAGGAGCTATTATTAATCCCACTGATCTTTCTGGCCAGCATTTTTTCGACAAAGAAATTGTAAATGGGAAAATAAATATCTTCCAATATATGAAAAATGCAAGAGGGGGGCAAAAATATGATTTCAAGACACGAGGCATAAATGAATACAGGGGCAAATTGACAGTTGCACAATACATGTACAGAGGAATGCCATTTAAAGATGACCATGGGAATACTTTATTTGCATCCGCTCGTGATATAGGTAATTATAGTGCAGGCTATATGGCAGGAGTTTCAGGTCAGACTTGGGGGGCCTCACGTAAAGCATTTGATGCTTTGGAGAGTTGGCAAAACAAGGCATTCTCTACAGAAGCTATGGTTTCTCAATCTGCTGAGAGAGCAGGTTTTATAAGAGGCAATCGACAGTATTGGCAACAACAATATAAAGTACAGAGGATTTTACAAGAAGGACGAGAATACACATGGAGCAGAATTAAGAACTGGTTTAAATCACTATTTAATAGATAATGATGGATATATTTTATCTTATTATAATTATTATGATTGTTTATGCTGCAATATGTTTTAGCTATCAAGGGAAGAAAACTAAAAGTCACTTTATATATAGGTGCTATTCTTTTCTTCAGTAGCATATTATATGTATTCTATGAAGGAAGATCTTTTTATTCTATACACAAAAAGAACTTCACGATATGGAAAACATATGGTGGCTGCTATATAATGCCTTACCGATATTGGGGACTCTGCAAACCTAATAAGAACTATCTTAGGTTATCGAACATTGGAGCCATTGACATTTTTATTCTTGATGATAGTACTTTATCTATTTTTGCCGACCCTCATATAGATGGTTATGCAGATATTGAATTTCATATGGAAAACTCTAAATTCTATACATATACAGCAAGTTATGGGATTAAAGAGTTAGAACAAAGTAGGCAATGGCTTAAGTTATGGAATGAGCATCGTTCTATGTATCCCTATCTAAGTATTGATGCAAGAGAAAATCATGTTAAAGTATGGAACTACAAAGATATGAAACATATATCTGCACCTTCCTCTAAAAATGTAACAACAAATGATAATAAGAAAGACAATGATTCGCATTAAATATATTGCAGTATTTGGAATATGGCTACTTAGTTTTAATACATTTGCAGCTTGCAAAATGAAGTTCAAAATTATTTATTCCGATGCCTATCTTAGCACCGTTTTTAGTATTACACCACAATTGTTTGATAAAGGCTTGATCAAAAGTTCACTTGATAGTGTAATGGTGGTATCCAATCCTGAATGTGTTGAATTTCTGAATATAATAACATCCCTTAAGGAAGTAAATAAAACGCCTCCATCTATAAACGTTCGAGCAAAAATTATAATCTATTTAAATGACCAATTCTGGGATTCATACTATTGGGGAATGTTTTATATGTATCATAACGGAAAGGTATATGAAGTAAATAAAGAATTTAGAGATAAAGTTAATTTCATGGTAAGAAAAAGAGGGAAACCAAATATGTTTTAAAATGGCTAATGCGTAAATTAAAAAGTATTGATGACCATCAGTTTTAAGTATGGACGTAACGAGGTATGTAGAATTGTCAGAAACCCACCTACAACATTTACAGTACCAGCCTTTGGTATTTATACTACTAACACTTGGCACACACACTGTCAATATACGGTACGCATATTACCAACGTTTGGTATTCTGCCAGTTTCTATATACCGTTAAGGTAAGAAGCCTTCAAGACGACAGAAATAGCGATTGGATTTCTATGCTTCTTATCAAACATATCACCGTTTATACCAAGTTAGGTAACGGCACGGAAAGCCGCTACACCTATGACAAGCAGCGTGAACGCTTGCAGGAGATGACGCTCACTTCGGCGGGGAATACCATCATGCAGAACAAGTACAAGTACGACTTGGTGGACAATATCCTCGGCATCACCAACAATGCCGACCCGCAGAATATAGCCGATAAGAACAAGGCGAAGCTCGGCGGGGCATACAGCCACAGCTACACCTACGATGACATCAACCGACTGATCTCGGCAAACGGCAAAGCCAAGACGGCGTCGTATCGATTGGATATGACCTACGGCATCATGGGCGAGCCACTCACCAAGAAGCAAAAGGTGGATTCGAGCAAGGTGGCACAGTCGTATGCGTTTGCTTATCTGTACGAGGATAGCGATCACCCGACGGCACCATCGCAAATCGGGCATAACCATTACACTTACGATGCCAACGGGAATCCGCTCACGGTAACCAACGATAGCACGAGCGAGACACGCGAGATGTACTGGGACGAGGACAACCGGTTGATGGTGCTTTCAGACAACGGCAAGACGAGCCGCTATACCTACAATGCCGGTGGCGAACGTATCATCAAGAGTCATGGAACGATGGAGGGCGTCTATATCAATGGCGCACCGCAGGGGATTACTTTCCATGAGCATGACGACTATACTTTGTATCCTGCCTCGATTATCAGCATCAACAAGAACAGGTTCACAAAACATTACTTCATCGGCGATAAGCGTATAGCCTCTAAAATCGGTATCGGGCAGTTCAATAACGTATATGGCATCAATGGCAACATCGTTACGGCAGGACAACGCGATTATGCAGCCCGAATGCAAAGCATAGAAGCACAGCGTGAGGAGTATTACAAGAAGCTCGGCACGCCGCCGGGCATTCCCACGATGAAGGGTAATTATGCCGACCCGGAAAATACGGGCGTAGGCTATAACACCATTATCGGCGAACTCGGTGACCACAGCGTACCCAAAGGCTGGCCTCAAACGCCTAAGTTCAGTCAGCCGGGCACGCCTCCAGGACCGCCCGTGCAGTGGAATCCGCCCACCAATCCCGAAGACGTTCCGGCAGGCTATGGTTATGTAGCCAGCGATACCACAAGAGAAGAGACCTTCTTCTATCACTCAGACCACTTGGGTTCAACCAGTTACATCACTGACAAAGATGCTAACATCACTCAGTTCGATGCCTACCTACCATACGGTGAACTGTTAGTTGATGAGCACAGCAGCTCCGAAAACCTGCCGTATAAGTTCAATGGCAAGGAGATGGATGAAGAAACAGGTTTGTACTATTATGGTGCAAGGTACATGGACCCCAAAATCTCCATGTGGTTAGGGGTAGATAAACATGCTGAAAGCTATCCTCATATCGGTTGTGCAGTATATTGTATAGATAATCCTGTTGGTGTCTTTGATACAGATGGAAATGATATACTCCCAGGTCTTGTCCAACTAAAAAATACAAGTGGAAATGGTATTTTTAGGGATTATCATAGTAATAGAAATTATATGGAAGCAATGCGAAGGTTTGCACAAACGACATATGGAAAACAATTTATAGGTTCTTTTTTAAGAAATAACCAATCTCATTATGGGGTTCATGGAAATGGGAAATATTCTGATGTTACTTTACAAATTAATCAGATAGATTTTACAAACCCTACTGACCAATTTCTTTTTACAGGTAATGCTGAAGGTAGTTTTAGTGCAAGGGTTGCAGACGGTAAACTTTTTATAGTTTTAATGTTAGATGTTAAAGGTAAATCTATTGATGATCTCACTGAAACGATAACACATGAGTTAGCTTTACATGGGTCGAAACTTGATGATATTGTTAAAGCATTTAGAAAGGGTGGAAAAGATGCTGTAGATAAATTAATGCAGAAAGACCCAGGAGGGGAAAATGAGCATAAGGCTTTAGGTGAAAAGAATATTAAGGTGCGCAGTGCAAGAAACTACCATAAAACAATGCAAGAATTAACAAAGAGACACAAAACACTAGAGAGAATTTATCAAAACGAAGTAAAAAAATATGGAAAAGGAGAAAACAATGCAAAAGAATAATTTGATATTTATATTCACTGTATGCTTATTGGTTATTTCATGTAAAGACGAAAGAAAGATAAACTTAGAGCCACAGAGAATCGATTATATGTATTCTGTAACTTATAAAAAGGATTCTATTCTTGTTGAAAAGCAAGAGCAGGGAGCTGATATTTCACCTTTAATTTTATATTCATTGGGTGGAGAGTATTTCGATAAAAAGAAACGACAAACTATTCCTGTCAACGAAACGAGACACAACGTTTGAAGTGGAAAATATGAGATTTTACTATGAGATTGAAATTAAGAAGGATATGCAGAAAGGGATATATGAAACGAACATCTTTTTAATAAATCAAGAAACAAAACACTATTTAATGACCTATTATTATGATGTAAAGTATAATATTATCAAAATAGACGAATCTAAGACTGTTACTTTCCGATAGGTACTCCGAAACAAAAAAATGGACAGAAACGTTGCAAATGAGATGATAATGAAAATTAAAGAATTTAATATACTGTTGTTTTTATATTTTTATTTAGCTGCAATTCTCCAAAAAAATAGAGAATACTTACTTTATTGGGAATTGGAAAGCTGATGACGGCCTGAAATAATAATTAATAAAGATGGCACTTGTGTCTTGAAATCTCAAAAATTATAATATTATAAACACTGCAACCAATGACTTAAGGAAATTAAATACAAATGGTACATGGAAGATTGAAAAGGACGTAAACAGTGGTATCCTCTTTGGAATTAATGAAGGTATAAAAATAACTTATGGTTTAGAAGATATGAGAGGGCAAGGTGAAATAATATTTTTTATTTCAGGTCAAGGCTTCAACGAGGATAATCCACCATGGGATTTATTTATATGGAAAGGTGATCCTGATGAAATGGTAAAATATAAATTTATAAAACAATACGATAAGTAATATGCTAAATTGAGTATCATGACGTTTTGGATAATGCTCCAGATTGGGAGTTGTGAAAATAGGGTCTTGATTATCAGGACTATCTGATAAGTTAAATGCGAAGGCAGGAATTAATGCTTTGCCTTCGCATTATTTTCGCAATTATAGCATAAGCAAATGAAGCAACAAGATAGTTTTGGAACTTTATGCTCCAGATTGGGAGTTAAGTTTTTATGTCCCTATAGTCAATCTGAGTCAATCGTCAAAAATGGGAAGAATTGCAATGGCAAACAACGCTATCAATGCAAATATTGTCACAAGCGCTTTATTACTGACTACACCTACAAAGCCTATCTTCCTGACACCGATTCTAAAATCATCCAACTGCTCAAAGAGGGATGAGGCATTCGTAGTACGGCACGAGTATTGGGGATTTCAGTTACCACCTTGCTCAAAAGGATTTTACAGATAGCAAGCAAAATCAAACAACCACCTATCGCTGTAGGCAGAACCTATGAAGTAGATGAAATGCGGATATTTATCGGTAAGAAAAGTTGCTTACGATGGTTGGCTTATGCCTTAGATAGAGAAACAAATCAGGTGGTTGCTTTCAATGTTGGCAGACGTACCAACCGTACTTTGTCGGTAGTACTTCACAACCTTTTCCTATCCAAAACCAAATTTATTTATACCGATAAATTGAAAAATTACGGCTATCTTATCAGCCGAAAAATTCACCGTACCGTTTTCCGTTCCACCAACCATATCGAGCGGCACAATCTTACACTTCGCACCCACCTAAAACGATTGAACCGAAAAACGATTTGTTACAGCCGTAGTTTATTAGTACTAACGGCTATCATAAAAATTTACTTGTGGGTATAACTCTGTTCCTTAATTGTCGCACCACATCCACAATGCTCGATAGGTGGTTGCGCTATTTATTTGGAATGAGATGAGATAAGACAGGAGTGTTCTTTATCCTTTGAATCTCCGAATCGACAAGCGAAAGCATCTCTCGCTTCACCTTACGATAGTTGGCTTCGATAGTCTCTTTGAGATTATCAGAGCCAACTTCATTTGTAAAGTCTACTATCACAGGTATGGGCTGATAGGCTTTCATCTCAGCAGAAACCTTTGCGCTATCCACCACTATCTCTGCATGGAAAATCTTTTGGTCGATTCGCTCATCAAAGTTGTCGGATACGGCACCCACAAACATACCCTGTGTTAGTTGCTGATTTTGGATGCTGGGATAAGGCTGTCCATCTGGGTAGAGATTGAGGTGGATTTATCATTGCGGTTAATGGTCATGGATTGTCGCTGCTGAAGCACCTTACCAAAACGCTCGGAGAGAGTCTTGGCTGTTTCTCCTACGACTTGCCCAGAGAATACATTGCCCACTGTGTTCTGTATCACCTTGCTCTCCTTATCCCCATAATCGCGGGTAAGCTGCGAGAAGTCTTGAAAGCCCAGACACACGGCAACCTTGTTACTACGGGCTGTGGCAATGAGGTTGTCAAGCCCACGGAAATAGATAGTCGGCAACTCGTCAATAATTACAGAACTTTTGAGCTGTTTCTTCTTGTTGATGAGTTTCACAATACGACTATTATAGAGTCCAAGAGCAGCTGAGTAGATATTCTGACGGTCGGGGTTGTTACCTACTACAAGAACTTTCGGCTCATTGGGATTGTTGATGTCAAGTGAGAAATCATCGCCTGTCATCACCCAGTACAATGCCGGTGAAATCATCCTTGAGAGCGGTATCTTCGCTGAAGCAATCTGTCCCTGTAACTGGTCTTGTGCGCCTCCTTCCCAAGCGTCCATAAATGGCGAAAGATAGTTGGCAAGCTCATCGTAGGAGGTGAGTATCGGAAATATCTGTGCGTAGGGTCGATTCAGAAACTCGATGGCGTGAGGGAAGGTACAATACTTGCCATTCTCATATATCTTCAGAAACCAAATGATGGCAGCAAGCAAGATGATAGGCGACTCCACAAAGAAGTCTCCCTGTTTCTGTATCCACGAGCGGTTGAGGTTAAGCATAATCGTGTAGGCACTCTCGTAGGCATCTGATATGTCCGTCATAAAGGTGGGATTGATGGGATTACATCGGTGAGACCTGCGTGGGTCGTCAAAGTTGATGACATAGAACTGCGGTTTCACCTTGTAGGCATCTAAATGATGAAGCAGGTGATTGTAAGCTATCTCTGAAAGGTCGGGAAATTTATAGTCGTAGATGTACATGGCAAAGCCTTTTTCTATCTGCTGCTTGATGTAGTTGTTCACAATGGCGTAGGACTTTCCCGAACCCGGTGTACCGAGTACCATCGAGGCGCGGAAGGGATTGACTACGTTAATCCAGCCCTTATTCCACTTCTTCTTATAGTAGAATCGTGTAGGAAGGTTTACCGAGTATTCATTTTCTATCAATCGGGTTTCCTGCATGAAGCTCTCATTCTCCGTATTGAACACATCGTCCATCAGGTTGTTCTTCAGCAGTCGGCTCATCCATACACCTGCCATCAGCAGGCAGATATAACCCACGGACAGTGTGAAGATATATAGAGTAGCTGCCCCAACCTTGCCGATGGGCAGTGCCAGCAGCCACCAATTAAGAAAGAAAAAGACAAAGCCAGAGAAAAGTACCGTCCAAATCTTTGGCCAAGTGATTTTCTCCTCTTTCACACCTTTTGTTCCAAGGCAGGACAAGGCAAGGAAAACCACACAAAAGAGTTTTGTCCAGAGGATGGATGAAAACAAGCCCGTGGTGCGCTGGAAGTTCATTAGAATTTTATCAATGATGCCAAGCGTAAACCCCCAGACATGAAATGCCTCGTAGCAGAACCAATAACAGTTAACGAGGAGGAATATCACCGATATACCCCGCATAAAGTCCATGACTTTGCCTAATGCCCTTAAATCATCTTCCTGTGCCATAATGCTGTTTTATTTAGAATATTGTTTGAATACTATTTGAAAAGTTTTTGAATATTATTTGAACAGTGTACTTAGCGCTTCCTGCGTTTAAGATTTACCTTACTTTGTCTACGGAGTTTACGTTGCCAAGCTGTTTCCTTCCAGTCATCGTTGCCCGTAGGTAGGAACAAACCATCTGCCATATCCTCAAAGAGTTCATCAATAAGGTTATCGCTTTCTTCCGTATTTTGCTGCGAGGGTTGAACGGTTGCCGATTGTTCCAAACGGGCAGACAGACTGCCATACAGCGTTTCATCTAAGAACGGATTATGTGTTGGATTGGAGAAATAGCCATTGAATACGTTAGCGGCATATCCCTTACCCAATCGGGAGCCATTAAGCGCAATGCCCTCCTTGTCGTCAATGAACGTGATACCATATATTCGCCTGCTTTCGTTCTTTCGGAAAAACACACGCAAGCCTTGTTCCTCCAGTCTTTGCTGAAGTTCTTCCTCTGTCTTTGGAGAGGTACGCATTGTTTGTAACACCCTGTACCTTGTGATTGATATCAATGGCTTGATAGCTTGTTTGGACTTCTGCATCCTGTTCTGCACGGCTGTATAGCCCACACCACGTCCAATGTCCGAGGCGTGGATAGGGCTGCTTACTTTGTCTCCCTTATCATCTGTTGGGACATAGACAAGTCCATCATATTTCTTTCCCCGAAACTCTGTCTTGACTTCCTCCACTGCAAGATTGTATACGGAGAGGATGGCATTCAGTTCTCCAAGTGAGCAGAACTTATAATGCTTTAGGACAGAGCGAAGCGTTTCGGCTACTTGTTTCTTGATATTCCCTTTGGTGGTATCAATTTTAGATACTTCCCCCATTTCCCTATGAGTTATCTTTGAACCTGGAATGAGACCAAATTTCCTTTCCAAAGCATCGGTAATCTTCTTGCTCCTTCGCTTTTCAAATTTATCATTAATCTTCTGTCCACGACTGTCCACCCGAAGCGATACGATGTGAATATGCTCACGGGCGATGTCGTTGTGCTTGAACACGATGTAGGGTTGTTTTCCGTAGCCGAGAGTTTCCATATACTCTTTTGCAATCTGCGTAAGTGTTTCATTGGAGAGTTTCTCGTCTGGGTGAGGATTGAGGGAGCAATGAAACACCATCTTTTTTGTCCTGCACTTATCCGGGATAAGTTGTCTCATATCGGACAATACCTGTTCCATAGAGTATTTGCCGTCTTGATTTTGATACAAACCATTGGCAAGCAGGACGGTTGCCTCTTCCTGCCCTATCTTCTTGAAATTGTATCCCAATGCTCCTCCAAGGTTTGCCGTTGATGATATTTTGGCTATCATTTGCTGCGGTAGTCAATCGTTACATCTATTGCTTTCTGCTGAAGTTCGATTATCTGGGCAGATAGTCTTTCCAATTTTTCAAGCATAATCTGTGCAGTTTTTACACTGTGGTATGCGTTGATGGCCCGCACAGTCTGGTTATAGAGAACGCCAATCTTATGGATTTGTGCCGTCAGTTCGGATAGCTTTCGATAGTATTCCACGGCAGATTTATCCACCGTAATCACCTTGAAACTCTCCCCAAGAATACGCCCACGCACAAAATCCGACTTTGTTTCTGCTCCTGAACGCTGAAACAAATCAATCGCCCGTTGCTGGTCTTTGGGATTGGGTAACCGTACATGCCAGTTGTCCCAACGGGGTTTTTCTGCGGTTTTTCGTTCTGAACCGTGTCCCGTTTCCTTATTCATGTCTATTCTGTTTTTTAATTACGACTTTGGAGTAATTCATCTCCCCTTCGGGGCAAGGGTCTTTGTGGTACAAACAGCGGTTTGTGTTACAAAGACACACCTTGCTGGTATCAAGAAATGATACGATTGAAGTATCCACCCTTTGGGGGTGTCTGTTTCGGGATATTACCTCCATGTATTATTCTCGCCTGCAAAGTTACGGCGAGTTTTCAAATATCTCATTATCAATGATATTCACTCTTTTTCCTTGTATTTCCTTGTACTTCTATCGTATAGAAATATCTATCGAAAAAGCTTTTATTTTGCAGATAAAACGAACGGAATATCGTTCGATAGAACTATTTAAAGAATGATATGACGAACTCTATTTCAATAGTTCAATATATCGTTAGATAGAATTATCGAAATGTCGACAAATCGACAAATAAAACGATAGATACTTCGGTATTTCGACAGATAAAAGAATTAATAATTCGCTCTGACGATTACTTTAACGAACTACCATTCAAATTATAGTTCAAACGATTAAAATATCTATAGTATGGAACAGATACAAACATCGCCCATATTCCTGGGCTTTTCCTCTCAAAAGGGAGGTGTTGGCAAAAGCACTTTGGCTGAGATTGTTAGCAGCATTCTTTACTACGAAAGAAATATCCATCTTTTTGTGGTAGACTGTGACTTGTCTCAGGACTCATTCTATAAACTCCGTGAAAGGGAAAAGGCTTGCGTTGAAGATGATCCACAGCTTTCCAAGCAGATGAAGCAACATTTCTCCTCTTTGAAGCGTACAGCCTATCGCATCATCAAGGCAGACCCTAAGGAGGCAATAGAAAAAGCTAACGAGTATATCCGTAAACATCCGTCTGAGAATTTTGATTTGGTCATCTTCGACTTTCCTGGTCATGCTGGTACAAGTGACCTTTTGCAGCTATCGCTGGAGATGGACTATATCCTTTCACCTTTAGAGCCTGATGTTCAGTCAATGGTTGCTGTCTTACCTATATCAAAGCTGTAAACGATTTGGGTGTATCCATGTCAAGTGTCCGTATCAAAGAAGTCATTCTCCTATGGAATAAGGTTGACCGAAGAGTTAAGAACACGCTCATAGAATACTATAGTAGGTATATTAAGAACGAAGATTACACGCTACTTAATCAGCATGTCTATGCCGCTCACCGCTTCAGCCATGAATTGGAGCAATACGGATATCGTGGAGTATTCCGTTCCACTTACCTACCTCCCAATAAGGCTTTACGAATCGGGACCGGCATTGATGAGCTGACAGAGGAATTGCTTACCCATATTCAACTTCAATAAGACAGCACTATGGCAAATTTACATAAAAATCTCGATTTATAAGCCAGTGTAGATAAAAAACTGAAAAGAAATCTCCCCACACAGTTCCGTTTTGTAACTTGCATTCGAGATTGAAAAATGTCAAGGACACTACCTTCTTTCGCCTATTATCGTGCTCTTACGTCACATTTTTGTATCTTTGGGGTGATAAATTCATGTTTAACCCAAAATATTGAGGCTTATGAGAACGGTATGTGGCCTTGACGTGCACAAAGATAGTGTTTATCTTTGTATTTTGAGTAGCACAGGTGAAATTTACGAGAAGAAATTTGGTGTTTTAACAACAGAACTAATTGAAATGCGTGATTTGATGCTCTCACATCACGTTTTAGAAGTCGGTATGGAAAGCACAAGTGTGTATTGGATTCCTATTTGGAGAGTTCTTGAGCCACATTTCAAGTTGAAACTCATCAACCCTTATTTCATTAAACAATTGCCTGGTCACAAGAGTGATGTAAAGGATGCACAATGGATTGCAGAGTGCATGCTAAAGGAATTGGTAAACGGTAGTTTTGTTCCTCCAGAACGCATCCAACAGTTGCGTCAGTACGACCGGCGTATCTATGATCTTGATGATGAGATTATCCGCAAACTTGCCAAGTTGGACGCAGCCGTTCAACGGTGTAACATCCGTCTGAGCAACTATGTATCTAACACGGATAGTGTGAGCTACAAGGCAGTGATAGATAAAATCTGCGAAGGAGTTACTGACCCCAATGTGCTCGTGGAGGAAATCCACGGACGTATTATCAATCACCATGGAAAGAAAACTATAATCGCTTCGCTTACTGGCAGCATTACAGAATGTGACATAGATATCATGCGGCAGCTCAAGGCAGAAATAGACTTAGCAGAGCAACACAAACAGCAATGTATGGACAAGATGCTGGCCATTTGCGAAAATGAGTATTCGACACAGTTGCACAATTTACAGACAATTCCAGGAGTGAAGATGAGGGCCGCTACATCATTGATTGCAGAAATCGGTACCGACATGAGTCATTTTGAAACAGCCAACCATCTCGCTTCCTGGAGTGGACTGAAGCCACGCAATGATCAGTCTAACAAGACTATTAAATCACGCCGCATCACTTATGGAAACCGATACCTTCGACGAACCATCATACAATGCTCATGGGGTGCAAGTCGCACCAAGAATTGTTTTTTTAGCCGATTCTCCTACCACCAGACACAAGTCAGAAAGAAAAACAGAATGAAAGTTCAAGTAGCAATAGCAAGGAAAATGCTTATTTGTGCATGGAACATCTTGAAGGACGGTGTATCCTATAAGGATTTCAACAACATAATCGAAGCATCCGTAATAAATGGATGACGCAATATACCAGTCATGGAAAGGCTACTACCTTTGTGATGGCATATGACCTCGTCATGACAAATTAACCAACGACATGACTGGCGATGGAACTCAGTGTGAGCGTTAAGCTCGAAGAGGAAAGTATCATTTTTCATGCAGGTCAGCAAATGACTTGCATAGTCTCGTTATGTACTATAATAAGCATAGCCTTTGGTTTAAGTTACTTCTGTGACGATTTCTTTTCGGTTTTATAGAGGAAAGATACAAGAACAGCGGAAGAAATTGGAAGCCAAGCTCAAGGAAATGGCAGAAGACGGGGTGATGAAGACACCACCTAAGGAAACGGTGGCTTTTGACCCACCTGATGAGGAAGAGGATATGAAAGCCGAGGTCAGTACCAACCAAAAGGAAAACCAACATCTGGTAAAGGAGCTTATGCCTACCTCGGAGGATAAGCAGGACGAGACCTTGTGTAAAAGCCACGAGAGAGGATATGAGAGACGTGTGGAAACACCTCGGATTTCTTTAGAGGACTACCGAACACGCTATTTACAATCCGTCCGCCTTCGAGAGCGAACCAATTTTACAATGAGTGCTGATACACTCCAAGTGCTAAGAAACATTTTACAGGATTTGGGTGAGCGAGTATCGATGGCTTGCTATATTGACAATATTCTTCGTGAACACCTCAAGGAGCATAAGGAACTACTCAATAATGCTACAGCAAAGCATCGCCGCAAGGTGGCAATAGATTTTTGAACATAGAATAAATGACAAACAACATCACTATTATGCAAACAATACTATTCAACATTCTCCTGCTTATGATAGTAGTATGGGTGTTCATTGGAATACTCTTCCTTTGGCAGCAGTTCCGCATAGCGTGCCGCAGATTGGAGAAAGCGTGCGAGAAGAAAAATGAGCAGAAACAAAAGCAGAATATTTCTTCTGTTACGCAAGACCAGCTTGAACAGGCACGTCAAGTGCTTGTCGGTAAGAGTAAGTCATATAGGAAAGGCTATGACGAAATCTCAAAAGAGATTACGACAAATTCTCAAAAAATCCCTGATGTTCTCGATACTTCATCAAAAGAAAAATCAGCTGATAATCCTAATACCTTTGCAGAGAAAAACTCATCTGTATCCGAAGAAACAAAAGAAGTGGAAGGTACAGATGAGGACAATGAAATGCAGGTTGACTACACAATGGACGAGCCTGACGAAGACACTATCATTCGTGAGGAACTGCAAATCGCTGATGCAGTGATGCCCGAAGCTCACCGTCCGCCATTCTTACAAGGGACTTGTCCCGTATAAACGGTTGGCACAGGAATGACGATGCACTCGATGAGGAAAGCGAAACCGAAGTGCAGGATACGCTGCAAAGCATACGGGGAACACAGCTCATGGACTATATCAAAGAGGCAACGCTTAAGCAGGAGAAAGACCATCAAAAGCTCCTTGCTGCCATTCGCAAGGCGGAAGAAGCGGAATTAGAGGGAAATAATATAAACTCTTCTTCTGACTTTGAAACGAACTCAAATGTAGAAAGCAGTAACAGCGATGTTTCGGAAGATGATGAACGTCCACTGTCATACTATCTGTAAAACTATTGTTTTTGTTCATATTGTACAGTGTTCGAGGGGTGGCTCAAAAGTAAAACAATCAACCAATATCAGTCATACAATAAAACCGAGTCACCCCCTTATCACCTCTATCCAAAAGAAAACAATTCATTTAACAACTTAAAATAAAAAGAACAATGAACAACAAAAAGAAAATCACAATGCTACTCCTGATGGCTACCACTGCCATAGGAGCATACGCACAAGGCAATGGTATTGCCGGTATCAATGAAGCTACAAAAATGGTAACCTCCTACTTCGATCCCGGCACGAAACTCATTTATGCCGTAGGGGCGGTAGTGGGGTTGATAGGAGGAATAAAAGTGTATAACAAGTTCTCAAGTGGTGACCCCGATACGAGCAAGACTGCAGCCTCTTGGTTTGGTGCGTGTATCTTCCTCATTGTGGCTGCCACTATCCTGAGAAGTTTCTTCCTGTAAGGCGATGGCTGCATTTGAAATCAACAAAGGTGTAGGCCGGACGGTAGAGTTCAAGGGCTTGAAGGCGCAGTACCTCTTCCTCTTTGCAGGAGGCCTGCTGGCTGTCTTCATTCTTGTGGTTATTCTTTATCTCTGTGGCATCAGTCAAGTTACCTGTCTTGTCATAGGTGTAGTGGGTGCCAGCCTTGTGGTATGGCAAACGTTCACCATGAATAGAAAGTACGGGCAATATGGGCTGATGAAGAAAGGAGCAGTGCGTATGCACCCACGCTACCTTGTAAACCGCCGTACGGTCTTCCACCTTATCCGTAATCTTCAACCAAAGAAAGCAAAGAAATGAGAAATAAAAGCAAGATAACCACCTTGGAATCTAAGTTCCCGCTGCTCTCCATCGAGCAGGGCTGCATGGTGAGCAAAGATGCTGACATCACGGTCGCATTCCGTGTGGAATTGCCCGAACTCTTTACCGTCACTTCTGCAGAGTATGAAACAATGCACTCAGCCTGGCATAAGGCTATAAAAGTGCTACCCAATTACAGCATCGTACACAAGCAGGACTGGTTCATCAAGGAGGACTATCAAGGAAAGCTCTCCGATGGCGAACTGAGTTTCCTTGCCCGTGCATCAGAACGGCATTTCAACGAACGTCCCTATCTCCACCACTCAGTCTATCTCTTCCTTACCAAGACCAACAAACAGCGTATGGCACAACAGAGCAATTTCTCTTCGCTTTGTCGTGGACATCTGCTACCAAAGGAGATTACCAACAGGATGAAGTGATGAAGTTTATGGAAGCCGTAGACCAGTTCGAGCGAATCATCAACGATACCGAGCAGATAAGAATTGTCCGCATGACAGAGGAAGAGTTGGTTGGCACAAATGAAAAAGGAGGACTACTCGATAGGTATTTCTCCCTCTCGGAAGAAGGACACGCGTCTTTGGAGGACATCCGTCTGGGCGCAGACCTTGTGCGTGTGGGCGACAATATGCTTTGTCTGCATACACTTTCTGATACGGACGACCTGCCGACAACGGTCAGCACGGACAGCCGATATGAACGACTGTCCACCGACAGAAGTGACTGTCGTCTTTCCTTTGCCTCTCCCGTGGGGTTGATGTTGCCCTGCAACCATATCTATAACCAGTACCTCTTTATCGAGGATAGCGATGCCAACTTGGAACGCTTCGAGAAGCAGGCAAGGAATATGCACTCGCTGGCACACTACAGCCGTAGCAACCAAATCAACGAGGAATGGATACAGGAGTATCTCAATATTGCCCACTCACAGGGACTAACCTCTATCCGTGCCCACTTCAACGTGCTGGCATGGAGCAGCGATAAGGAAGAACTTCGCCAGATTAAGAATGACGTAGGCTCTGCACTTGCTCTTATGGAATGCCACCCTCGTCACAATACCATTGATGCGGCAACGCTCTACTGGGCGGGTATTCCCGGCAATGCGGCAGACTTTCCAGCAGAAGAGTCATTCTATACTTTCATAGAGCCTGCCCTCTGTTTCTTTACGGCAGAGACGAACTATAAGGACTCGCTCTCTCCCTTTGGTATCAAGATGGCAGACCGCCTGTCGGGAAAACCTGTTCATCTGGATATATCGGATTTGCCGATGAAAAAGGGAGTCATCACCAACCGTAACAAGTTCATCTTGGGTCCTTCGGGCAGTGGTAAGTCTTTTTTCACCAACCACATGGTTCGTCAGTATTACGAGCAGGGAGCGCACGTCCTCTTGGTCGATACAGGTAACTCATATCAAGGCTTGTGTGAACTTATCCACCGCAAGACTAAGGGCAAGGACGGTGTGTATTTCACCTATACCAATGAAAGTCCAATATCCTTCAACCCTTTCTATACGGATGATTACTTCTTCGATGTAGAGAAAAGGGAGAGTATCTGCACGCTGCTGCTTACACTTTGGAAAAGTGCTGATGAGCATATTACTAAGACCGAGGCAGGCGAACTTGGTTCTGCTGTAAACTCCTATATCGAGTTGATATGTGCTGACCATAGCGTTACGCCCTGTTTTAATACTTTCTATGAGTATCTGCGGGACGTGTACCGCAAGGATATGGAAAAGCGTGACATCAAGGTAACGCTCTCGGACTTCAATATCAACAACCTCCTGACGACACTCAAGCAATACTACAAAGGCGGTCGCTATGATTTCCTGCTGAACTCGGACAAGAATATCGACCTGCTCTCTAAACGCTTCATCGTCTTTGAAATCGACCAAGTGAAGGACAATAAGGACCTCTTTCCTGTGGTAACGATTATCATCATGGAAGCTTTTATCAACAAGATGCGCCGATTAAAGGGTATCCGCAAGATGATTCTCATTGAGGAAGCGTGGAAAGCCATAGCTTCGGCAAACATGGCAGACTACATCAAGTATCTCTACAAGACGGTGAGAAAGTATTTTGGGGAAGCCATTGTCGTAACGCAGGAGGTGGACGATATCATTCAGTCGCCCATTGTCAAGGAAAGTATTATTAATAACTCTGACTGCAAGATACTGCTCGACCAGCGCAAGTATATGACCAAGTTCGACGGCATACAGGCGATGCTCGGTCTTTCGGAAAAGGAAAAGAGCCAGATACTCTCCATCAATCAAAACAATGACCCCAACCGACTCTACAAGGAGGTGTGGATAGGGTTGGGCGGTATGCAGAGTGCCGTCTATGCTACGGAAGTGAGTATGGAGGAATACCTGACCTACACCACGGAGGAAACCGAGAAGGTGGAGGTGATGAACAGGGCAGCACAGCTTGGTGGGGATATCGAAACGGCTATCCGCCAGCTTGCCATAGAGAAAAGAAACAATAAAAAGAAATAAGTACAAACCATCAAAACTATAGTAACAATGAAAAAGTACATTTTCATGGCTCTCTTAGGATTGAGCCTTTCTGTTCCCAAAGCCCACGCACAGTGGGTAGTAACCGACCCTGGCAATTTTGCTGGCAACATCGTCAATTCTGTAAAGGAGATAGCAACAGCTTCGAAGACGGTGAAAAACACCCTTGACGGTTTTAAGGAGGTGGAGAAGCTTTACAACGACACCAAGAAGTATTACGATGCACTCAAGAAGGTGAACAACTTGATTGGTGATGCCTACAAGGTCAAGGAGTGCATTCTGATGGTGGGCGACATCTCTGAGATTTATGTTACCTCGTATAAGAAGATGCTCTTGGACAAGAACTTCCGCCCTTCAGAACTCGCGGCGATGGCTTCGGGCTATGCCAAACTCTTGGAACAAAGCGGGGGAGAGTCTCAAGGAACTAAAGTCCATCGTTAAGAGTAATGTCTTCTCGATGAACGACCACGAGCGAATGCAAGCCATCGACCGCATCTATACCACGCTGAGGGTAAACCGCTCACTTGTATCCTACTACACAAGGAAAAACATCTCTGTAAGCTATGTGCGTGCAAGGGAGAAGAACGATCTTGCCTCTGTTAAGGCGCTCTATGGTAATACGGCAAGCAGATATTGGTAATTGGTCATTCATACATCTAAACACACTTGCTTATGGATTTTGCCAGTTTACATGAGCTGCTACGCTCAACCTATGATGAGATGATGCCGCTCTGTGCCCAGATGACGGGCATTGCCAAGGGCATTGCGGGCTTGGGAGCACTCTTTTATATTGCTCTTCGTGTATGGGCTTCCATTGCCCGTGCCGAGGCGATAGACGTCTTTCCTTTGCTGCGCCCCTTTGTCTTGGGCTTTTGCATTATGTTCTTCCCGACAGTCGTACTGGGTACGATGAATGCCGTTCTCTCGCCCGTAGTGCAGGGAACGGAGATGATGGTACACCAGCAGGAGGGGAACCTTGCCGAGCTTACAGCCAAGCGGGACAAGTTGCAAGAGGAAGCCTACCTTAGAAATCCAGGAACAGCCTACCTTGTTTCCAACGAGAAGTTCGATGAGAAGATTGAGGAAATGGGTATCATCGGACCTGAAGATGCCGTGACGATAGCGGGTATGTATGCCGAGCGTGCTGCCTATCAGACCAAGCAATGGATTATGAAGATGGTACACGACCTTTTAGAACTTCTGTTCCATGCTGCAGGACTTATCATCGACACACTACGCACCTTTATACTCATCGTCCTTGCCATTCTCGGTCCGATAGTCTTCGGTATTGCCGTATGGGATGGTCTTGCAGGCTCACTTACGGCATGGTTCTCACGCTATATCTCTGTTTACCTGTGGCTGCCTGTCAGCTCTATTCTTACGGCACTGCTAACGAAAATACAGGTGCTGATGATAGAGAAGGATATCGAAGCACTCAGTGACCCTAACTACCTGCCTGATTCGGGGACGTGGTACTACATCGTCTTCTTCCTTATCGGTATCGTAGGCTACTTCTGTGTACCTACCGTGGCAGGCTGGATTATCGAAGCGGGTGGTGGTATCGGCTCATACGGTCGTAATGTCAACCAGACAGCACAGCATGGTGCGCAAGGCGCATATACTGGTGGCAAGGCTGCTATGGCTGGCGCAGGTGCTGCTGTGGGAAATGTCGGTGGACGTATCAAGGGTGCACTGCTCAAAGGAAAATAGAAATCGAACAATAATGCTTAATTAATCAACACCTATAAAAGGAAAGAAAAAATGGAATTCAAATCACTTGGTAATATCGAGACCTCATTCAGACAGATAAGACTCTACGCCTTTGTCTTTGCCATCGTCTGCGTGGTAGTAAGCGGTTATGCTGTCTATGCCTCATACAGCTTCGCTAAGGAGCAGAGAGAGAAAATCTATGTGCTTGACCAGGGAAAGTCGCTCATGCTTGCCCTCAGTCAGGATGCAACCCGAAACCGTCCCGTAGAGGCAAGAGAACATGTGCGTCGTTTCCATGAACTGTTCTTTACCATTGCACCCGACAAGGATGCCATTGAGAAGAATATGGAGCGTGCCTTCCTGCTGTGTGACAAGTCGGCTTTCAACTATTACAAAGACTTGGCAGAGAAGGGATATTATAACCGTGCCATATCGGGCAATGTCAATCAGCGCATAGAAGTGGACTCTATCCACTGCAACTCAATACTTACCCTTATGCGGTAACGACTTATGCACGGGAGTTTATCGTCCGTCAGAGTAATGTCACAGAGCGCAGTCTTATTACGACCTGCACGCTGCAGAACTCTGTCCGTTCGGACAACAACCCACAAGGCTTCCTGATGGAGAACTTCCTCGTCAAGGAGAACAGAGACATACAGACTTATAAACGATAAGGCTATGGCAAGGAAAAGAAACTTTTTATTCTCACGTCACTATCTGCGCTTTCACCTATGGCTCCGCCATCGTTGTGAAAGACTCACGATAAGGCAGAGAAAGGAAATCGTCTATGGGCTGAGCTTCATCTATCTGCTCTGCTCGCTTTGGATGATAGCGCAGTTCTTCCTTCCTACAAAGAAGGAGAAACTACCCATCCCCACGGGAAAGCTGACGGATAGTCCGATACGGACGGACAGCACTTTACAAGAGTTACACGGCAATTTTTACCTACAACATCATCAAACAATTAAGGAAAATGGATAATAAACAGAAAGAACAAATGAAGAAAGGTTTGGTCTTCGGAGGATTAGGACTGCTGTTTGCCCTCTCGATGTGGTTTATCTTTGCACCATCGGGCAAGGATAAGACTGCTGCGGAGCAGGGACTCAATGACAGCATCCCGCAGGCAACGACAGAAAAGCTCACCGAAAACAAGCTCAAAGCCTATGAATTAGGCGACAAGGCACACGAGGAGGAACAGACCCGCGAGGAGATGGGCAGGCTTTCGGATTACTTTGATAGTAATACCACCCCCTCGGAAAGCGAGCGTGCGGAAGCAGCTGCTTCTACGGCAAAGATAGAAAGTTCTATGCATCGCTATGAGGAGAACAATCGGCTCTTGAACTCCTTTTACGCTCCCGACCCACACGAGCAGGAGCGTGAAGCTCTGCGCTCGGAAATAGATAACCTCAAGAAGGAACTCTCTGCCAAAGACAACAGGGAGGATAATGAAGAGAAACGACAGCTTGCCTTGATGGAAAAGAGCTATCAGATGGCAGCGAAATATCTTCCCAAGACTTCGCCGTTCCACCATCTTTGGGTAATGACTTTTACCGAGGATAAAGGGGCAAACGGCAACGAACAAAGGTCAGAGTATGGGCAGTAATATAAGCGGAGGTTCGGCCGACTTGCCTGCAATGGAAATCTTGGCGGAACGCAAACAAGTAGTGTCCTCACTGGGGCAGCCGATGAGCGACGCTGACTTCATCAAGGAGTATGGCACGAAAGCACGCAACTTGGGCTTCCATTCGCTCGCAAGTGCGGCTGCACCCACGATGCGCAACACACTCAAAGTGGTGGTGGACAGGACAACGACGCTCAAAGAGGGCGATAATGTCGTGCTCCGTCTGCTTGAAAGTGCCAAAGTGCAGGGCTTGTGTATTCCACGACAGAGCCGACTCATAGCCGTCGCTAAGATAGAGGGTAACCGTATGCACCTGCTTATCAAAAGCATAGAAGTGGACGGGCATATCATAGCAGTCAAGCTCTCGGCATATGACACAGACGGACAGGAGGGCGTGTATATACCAGGCTCGGAGGACATCAATGCGCTTAAGGAAGTTGGGGCGAACATCGGTGGTTCAATGGGCACATCCTTTACCTTCGCTTCCTCTGCCAAAGACCAGATTATCTCAGAGGCTGCACGTGGGGTGATGCAGAGCGCAAGTCAGCTGCTTCAGAAGAAACTGCGTACCATCAAGGTAACGCTCAAGGGTGGCTACCGCCTTTTCTTGGTTCAGTCCCCAAAAAACAATCGAAAATGATAAGTAAAAATAACATTAAATCAAAAGGAACAATGAAGAAAATTATTTTATCAATGGCTATGCTTGCCATGGTGGGAGCAACAGCCACAGCACAGGAAAACAATGATGGTCTGACACCAAGCCGTCCACTTACTTCGGGAGAGCTCTTTCAAGGTATGAGCCGTGCCATACCAACGGGGCGTGTCGTACTGCCGTATGGTCTGGACGTTACCTTTGACAAGACCGTGCATCTTATCTTCCCTTCTGCCATCCGTTATGTAGACTTAGGTTCGCAGAATATCATCGCAGGAAAGGCGGAGGATGCTGAGAACGTACTACGTGTAAAGGCTTCGGTGAAGGACTTTGAGACGGAAACCAATATGAGTGTCATCTGTGAGGACGGCTCTTTCTATGCTTTCAACGTAAAGTATGCTGATGAGCCGGAGAAGTTAAGCATCGAGATGAAGGATTTTCTCTCCACGACGGAAGGTAGACTGCCGAGCAACCGTTCTGATATTTACTTTAAGGAACTTGGTAATGAGTCGCCCGTATTAGTAAAGCTGATGATGGAGACTATCTATCAGAATGACAGACGCTGCATAAAACATATCGGTGTACAGCAGTTCGGTATGAAGTTCCTGCTTCGTGGCTTGTATGCCCATAACGGCTTGCTGTATTTCCACATTCGTATGGAAAACGGCACGAATATGCCGTATTCAGTGGATTTTATTACATTTAAGGTGGTTGATAAGAAGATGGCAAAGCGCACCGCTATACAGGAGCAGGTGTTGCTGCCACTTCGCGCCTATCATCAGGTGATGCAGGTGCGTGGCATGGGTAGTGAACACTCCGTGTTTGCGCTCGAGCAGTTTTCTCTTGCAGAAGACAAGCAGCTTGAAGTGACACTCTATGAAAGAAATGGCGGTCGTACGCTGACCTTTTATGTAACGGCAGAAGACCTGCAATTGGCAAAGAAGATTGATAACCTCAAACTGAAGTGGTAGACATTATGAAGAAGAAAATAATTTTATCAGTTTGTGCTGCGGTGGCTATGACTTTCAGTCTGCCATCGCAGGCACAGCGACTGATACCCAAGCAAAAGGGAGTAGAGGTCGTAGGGAGTGTTCCGCTTATCAAGGGTGAGAAACTCTTTACAGGTGATAATTTCGGTGTAGGCATATCGCTTACCCGTTATCTCAAAAAGGAGAACTACACCTTTGTTATGGCAGAGTATGAACAGCAGAATATGCTGTACAGAAGTTATAACGTAAAACTCAAGGATGCACTCTTGCAGGTGGGCTATATGCACCCTGTTCTTTCCGACAGAGGTAAGAATGTTTTTCTCTATAGTGGCATATCCGCTTTGGGTGGCTATGAGCAGCTGAATGAGGACAAGAAGCTGTTGCCTGATGGGGCAACACTGCTCGACCGTTCCCGCTTTGTCTATGGTGGTGCCGTGCATGGTTCGGTGGAAGTGTTCCTTACGGATAGGGTTCTCTTTCTTGTAAAGGCGCAGGGACGCTTCCTCTTTGGAACGGATGTGCATCATTTTCGTCCGGCTGTTTCAGCAGGACTAAGGTTTAACTTTTAAGTAGAAGAAAAGATGAAGAAGATATTGAATACGATTTGGGTAATGGGTGTACTGATCCTTGCCGTGTTTTGCCTATCTGCTTGTGATAGGGATTTGGATGTTCAACAGTCTTATCCGTTTACGGTGGAGACAATGCCGGTTCAGAAGGACATCGTCAAGGGACAGACGGCTGAAATCAGGTGTATGCTGAAGCGGGGCGGTGAGTTTGCCGACACTCGCTATACTATACGTTATTTCCAGTCTGACGGCAAGGGCTTGCTAAGAAATGACAATGGTACTGTCTTCAAGCCGAACGACCGCTATCCGCTTACAAAAGATGTGTTCCGCTTATATTACACTTCTCTCTCATCTGACCGCCAAACGATTGACGTGTATGTGGAGGATAGTTTTGGGAAAGTTCAGCAGCTGACCTTTAGTTTTAACAACGAGCGAGAAGAGGGCAAGAAGCCTGCATCTTCTCGTCACTAAAAGCGTAATTGATGCGAACGATAAATTCTTTCATTTTACTTTGTGTATTCTGCCTGTTCTGTCAGCCGACCCTTGCTCAGCGTAGGGTGCGGCTGGCAGACTTGCCACCTTTTGAGCGTGCTGTGGTCGTTGTGAAATATTTCGAGGGCATGCACGGCTGGAAGAATTATCCGTATGTTGGCTATGGGCATCAGTTGCAACCTGGAGAACACTTCACGGCGGATATGACGGAACGGCAGGCAGACTCACTGCTTCGTGCCGACCTTTGGAAATGCTTTGAATACTTCAAAGGATATGGAAAAGATGCCCTATTACTTGCTGTCTTATCTTACAATGTCGGAGTAGGCAGGTTGCTGGGATATGACAAACGTCCCAAGAGCAGATTACTACAAAAGATAGAGTCGGGCGACAGGAACTATTATCGTGAATTTATCTCTTTCTGCCGATACAAAGGAAAGGTGCTACGAGGACTTGTCAAACGACGAAATGTGGAATTTGCCCTGTTTTATATACTTTGATTATCCAATACGCCTCTTGCGACATTTTATGCTCCGCAAGGGGCGTTTTCTTGTCGTTTTAGTCGCCTTCTTCGTTATGATTGAGTAATTTTGCAAAAAATGGATACACTATGTATAATCGGCAATGGTTTTGACCTCCATCACGGCATAGCATCTTCTTATGAAGATTTTAGACAGTATGTATGGAAAAAATGTGGCTTAGATGGTTATTGGATAGGACAATTAGAAGCATGCTACCCTACAAAAAATAAAGATGGGAAACTTGAACTATGGTGCGACCTTGAATACGCATTAGGGAATATAGATTTCCAAAATGCATTTGATGAATCAACAGAAGATGTCGAATTAGAGGAAGACCATGAAATGCGTTATCAGGCACAAATGGAGGAGTACTCTTTATCCGATATTGATTTTTGGATATTTTTATGGAGATAGCTAAAAATGTTGCATCAAACACTCAATGGCTTTCAGTTTACTATAATAATTCCCAAGAGCGTAATAGAGAAGTTAATCGAGTCAAAGACTTTATTAACAAATTAGGACTTACGTGTTCGAATTGTCAGACTTTTTGTATGTAATTAAATTATAATGAAATTATTGCGACTTTCTTTTGCTTCTTTTCTTTGGTCGCCTGCTCGTTCAAAGAAAAGAAAGAAGCCACGCAATTTTTTTAAGGTTGCGTGGCTCATTGTGTTAGGGATTTTCGGTTGTTTCAATTATCCGCTCTTCGGGGTGGGTATCAAAAGCCTAATTGATTTGTTCATCGGGCAGGGGTGCTGTGTATTCCTCTGTCCATCACCATTCCACAATCTTCAAGGATTTTGCGCTCGGCTTTCTCTCGGTTTGTGGCTACTACCTCAAACACACCTTCAAAAACGTATTGGGTGCGTACTCTGTAAACTTTTCTTTCCATATCTTCAAAATTCAGCAATGAGTAATCTGTGTTCCATTGGTTCACCATTCGATAGCCAACGGTGGGTTAGCCAAAAATGATGTGCGCCGTAACCATAAACGAAGTATTTGTCCAACTCGGTTTCTTGGGAGATTTGAAGGGGTGCGGTCTGTAACTCCTCCTTGTTCTCGGCTATGCTTATGCCATTGATAACTCTCACGATGATATTGGGGATTTCGTCTTCCCAACTGCGAATAATGCCTTCTATCTGTACTTTCATATTCCTTTGTTTTATGGGGTATATTATGCGGTTGCTCTCTGTGCTATCATTCTCATATTCTTCTGCATCAGGGCGAGTATCTGCTCGTGGTACTCGGTGTTCTTGTTGCACACGCCACGACTTTGCACCACTTTCATAGTTTCCAATGATACCTCGATGGTCTCGATGCGCTCTCCGTCCTTTGTGGCAGAGAAGATAAGCGACTGCGGTTTGCTGTAATAGCGTGCGTCATATACGCAATGGTGCAATGCTGTGCCTTCCTCCAAATGCTCCTGCACGCTCTCCAAAACATGGATGCGGATAATACCGTCAGTAAACTCTATGCCAAAGAATTTTGCTTTGAGTTGTTTGTACTCTTGTTCGGCTTCCATTGCTTCCTTACGCTTCTTGATAATGTTCTCACGCTCCTGCCTTGCCCTGCGCTTGGCTTGGTAATGGTCGTGCGTTGCTCTTAGATCGTTGGGGCAAACATACTTGGCATTGTGAATATCCTTGCCTAATTGATTGAGCATATCCACCATATCACACCATAGACTTCCGTCCTCTATATGGTAGCCGTTTCGCAAACAGATGCGGATAGATGCCCAATACCTATCAATGCTTCTTCGACCATTGTGCATGAAGAATTTGAGTAGCGGGATTTGCCCCGACTTCAACAAGGTTTCCACACGGCTATCGGAAAGCAGTGCCGGTATAAGTTCGGTAGGCACTATATTGTGGAAGTTTCCCTCAAAACCATTTCTGCGGAGTGTGTCCGTAACCTTGAACTTGGGATATATCGGTGAGTACGCTATATGGCGGTAGGCTTCGTTGTCGTTGCGTACTGCCATTGGCGAACAGAAAGAAAAGGTGTCAATGTATCTGCCTAATGTTCGTTGAACGGCAATAATCGTTTTTCTTCCTTGTGCGTTCCACCAATACTGACCGATTTCAAAGGTATATGAAGATGCCTTGCAACCTTTCTCCATTTCCACGGAAAGAAGAAACATTCTTAGTATTTGGTATTCTCCGTAAGCGGTAAGTATCGTGAAATATTGCTTTTGTCTTATCTTGCGTTGAAAGGTTTCCTTGACCTGCAACTTTGCCCTGCAATGAGGGCAGGTGCAAGTGTCCGTAGGCTTTTCTATTGTCCAACTATGCCCACAATCCATACACGTTGTGCGACCTTTGGGCAGTCGGTAGCCGAAATGGTCTATACATTCACGGAATGCCCATTTGCTCTGTGTCTTGGTTATCGGGCGAAGGTGCCTGCTCTCGGCAAGGACTGCCTTCTCAAATCTGTTTCTCGGCTTCATAGGCTTAAAAATTGAATAGGGATTGCTGTACTTGGGTTGTTACGTTCTCAGTTTTCTTCACTCGTGCATTACGGCTCTGTATCTTGGCGAGTTCCTCACGTTGGTACTGCTTGATGGCTTCCTGCCTTGCTTCGGCTTTCTCCTCCTCTGTGAGTTCCACAATGTGATTAACGACAACTTGGCAAGAAACAGCCTTACCCACCTCTATATCGTCCTCGTCATAGTAGTGGACTGCCATTGAGTAGATTTCATCGTCCTCAAAGCCATTACACCCACTCGCCTGCACTTGGTTCAAAATGTAAGTTACACACTCCTCGATGCTCTTGTTAGGCTTCATCAAGTTGGGCGCAAACAAAGGGTCTGTCGCTGCACGTCCGTTGAGATACTCGGCTATTGCTCTCGTAAAATGTTCTGTTCCTTTCATAGTCGTTTAATATTTGGGAATTTCTACTATTTGATTGATGCGCCCATATAGATAGGCTCTTAGGCTTGTTCTGTCGGGTGCGTAATACTCTGCCCAATGTCCGTATTGATTGACCAAATACTTCTTCAATACGTCCATAAAGTCAAACCGATAACCCATAAGGGGTACGGCTGTACGGAAGTAGGTGTTAGTGTTCACAGCTTCGGTAAGCCAATTCTTTTCCTCACGGCTCATTCGCTCTCCACGATTGAGTTTCAAACGTAGGAGATATGCTTTGCTATTACAAAGGCTCTCCAAAGGGGGAACGTCCCATTGTACAAACTTAATTGCCAACACTTGCTCACTTTTTTCAGCCGTAGGGTTAATGCGGTAATGAGAGGAGGAGCTATATCCTTTTTTCTTCATCGAAGATGTGATATTTACTTTCTGCTGTTCCATAATGACATTTTTTTTATGCGTCCAAAGATCGGAGTATGCTGATTCCTTTTTGTAGCAATAAGAAGGTAGGGGGCGCAGCCGGCACAAGGTTTTGCAGGAAAATACTACCCGAAATGAAATGTAGGTGTGGAGATTTTCCGTGCAAACCAAAGGCACAGACCTTGTGTAAGCCGTAGCCCCTTACTACCTTTGCGAATAAAAAGAAATCAGCACCGACTTATGGCACATCAAAGTGGAATAGATGGACATGAGAAGCGAAAGTGCAACGCCTGTATGGGAAATGAAAAAGGTGGCTACCTCAATCGAGATAACCACCCATAAAGAAGAATGAATCGAAGAATATCTTTCCTTGTACCTTAGAGCACACAGAGCAGGATTGCCAAGGTGACGGCAAGCCAGAACAGCCAACGCAGGATTGTAAAGGTTACTTGCAGTATCACTCTGACAATGAAGCGTAGTATCAGGAAACCGAGAATAACCGAAACAGCGGTTACGACTTGCGGCGTAACTATCTTCGAGATGAGGTAAACCGCACCGATAACGATGGAAAGCAGAACAGCGAGTTCGATGAAGCGTGTCCAACCGAAGTGACGGACTTGCTTGGGAGAACTCGGTGGCTGCTGTTCTTCTCGGTTTTGTTCGATGCGTCTGCCTTGATGAAGGCAGGTGTGTGAACGATTTCGTTAAGCCGTGAGGACAATGGAAGCTCGCTTCTATTGTCTCGGTGAGAAATCGCACTTTTAAGAACGTCTTGATTCATGATGATTGTATTCATATCGGGGCTTTTAATAGTTCAAGAGCAATAACAAGATATTCTGCCTCACAAAGCCAAGTGTTTGTCCAAACTCTTGGTGTGTGGGGAAGAATAGTTATCTTGGCTCTTGAAACTACAAAAGCTCCCGATGGTGTTACATCAAGTCATGTTTTCACCGCCTATCGTTGGCAGAGCATTGACCTCGATGAGCAGCACGATGGTACCGGTCAGCTCGGTGTACAGTTTATCGTATTCTGTACCTGCCGCAAAGTCGTCCGTGAGTTCGTACTTGGCAAATACCGCTTGAATTGCCTTGTTGTTCAGTAAAATTAGTGCTAACCTTTCGGGAAGCGGACTTGGCAGCTCCTTCTCAAACTCCTGCTCCAGCACGGAAACAAGGGTATCATACTTTGAGAAATGCAGGTTGTGGTACAGCACCTCGCTTGCCATCGTCTCTGCTTCGGGGTAGGAGAAACCTTGCGCCACGGCATCGCAGTAAGCCGTCAGAGCCTCGTCTGCTCGAGCGGTTACAAACGCATTGTCATTCACTCTCTCTGGAAAATGCTCTCCGAGATACGCCTCCAGCTTCAGACGGAAGTAAGAAAGCTCTTTCTTTGTTGTTGCCATAAGTCTTAATGATTTGTTATTATAATAGGTGTATCACTCTTTTTGGTATAACGTCGCTTGGTCGCCTTTGCAGGCGGAGCACTTGCGAAGTCGAACTTATCCAATTTCTTGGATACGGCAAGCATATCATTCTCAATCTTCTTGTTCGTTATGCGGGCATAAAGCTGAGTTGTAGTTATGCTTGTGTGTCCTAACATCTTGGACACTGATTCTACTGGAACACCCTTGGTGAGCATCATCGTGGCAAAGGTGTGCCGGGCCATGTGAAAGGTCAGGTTCTTGTTGATACCGCAAACATCGGCTATCTCTTTCAAATAAGAGTTCATACGCTGGTTGCTGAGAATGGGTATCAATCTACCATTCTTTGCTTTGCCCTCATACTTCTTGATAATCATCTTAGGAATATCGAGAAGAAGGATATGGCTTAACGTATCAGTTTTCTGACGTGCCGTTACGATCCACTGCTTGCCGTCCATCGTTATGATATTGTCAGGAGTAAGGTTGGCTACATCAACGTAAGCAAGTCCTGTAAGCAAGAGAACAAGAAGATGTCGCGAACATTTACCAATCGCTGCGTTGCAAATTCCTTGTGCATGATGGTATCCACTTCTTCGTCTGTCAAAAAGCCACGATCAACTCTTTTGGTCTTGAAGTGGATATTGAGGAATGGGTCGTGATTAAACACTCCAGCCTTTCGACCAAATATGATAACCGTCTTGAAAGTCTTTAAGGTCTTGATGGCCGTGTTAAAGCTCTGTCCAACCACCGTCTTGAGATAAACATCGAAATCGTGAATGACAATCGGGGTTAGTTCAATAATATTGAGGTCTGTGCGTGCATACTTCTCTTGAATGAACTTGGCGAAATGACGCTTGCAGATGTCAAACTTGCGATAATTGGCTTTGGTAACTCCACAGCCAATCTGTGCATACATATCATTATTATATTTGGTAAACAATGAAAGAATGGTCTCCATATCCTCACGTTTACCAAGATATTCCGATTTGATGCGTTCAAGGCTGAGTTCTTCTGAGAACTCCAATCGTTGGAATATCATCTGAAGGTCTGTGCTGATGCTCGTCAGTTGTGCGTTGGTAGCCAAAGCCTCCTTGGTTCGTCCCCGTACTTTACCCAGTGTGCTATCCCACATTTCGGGATCAACGCTAACGCCTGTTGTGCCGAGTGCCATTCTTTCTCCATTAAGATGGATACGCATCATAACCGATGCTTTTCCTTCTTTGTTCAAATAATTGCTTCGTAGATAGAAGCTTGTTCTGAAAATACTCTTCATACTTACAAGTTTTTAGTGCAGAAGTAAATCGTGCTTTCGACCCGTTTAAGGGTGAGTTACGCGTTATTTTTACAGTTGCAAAGTTCGACATAATTCTTTGAATAACAATGAAGTATGCGGTATCTGTGTGTACTCTGTACGGTATCAGTGGCTACAATTTTACAAAGTCGTTTTTTTCTGTAGCCATATTGTAGCCAGTTGGGAGTATTTTGAGCGTTTCGGCGGTATCTGTATGTACTCCCAAGCAGGGAAGTATATAAACGAATAATCGCCGTAACTCGTTGAAGTTACGGCGATTATCTGATTTAATCATTTTTTTATTTTTTTCTCTTGTTCAGAGTACGTAAAGTGGAGCTGGTGGGAGTCGAACCCACGTCCGCACAAGGAAACCATACGCTTTCTACACGTTTATTCCAGCCTTCGATTTTCGTATGTCGGCAAGACCTGGACCACCAACCGACATCTTATCCTCTAAATCTTCATCAGTGCAGCGAGGCATACACTGACTATTTCCGATTGAACCTGCATCGCTTACTCTCTGGATTCGGAACAACATCCTCGGAGCGATGTCTCGTCCAACTATCTAATAGTCGGATAAAGCCAGTAACCTACTGTACTTCGGTTAGGCAGCGAGAGCGTAATTGTTTTCGCCAATTAATTTTTCGATAACTGAGATTTAGGAGCCAGTCAACGATGCTCCGCGTGCTTACGTACCATCTCGTCTTGCCGTCAAATCCAAACAAGCCCATAGTACAATGAGGATTTTTATAGGTTTAAGGAGACGTCAGTCGCCCTTGTTTTTCTATTCTTTCCTCTTCTGTTTCCACTGAATTAGACTGCAAATATAAGGAGAGTTCACGAAACTACCAAATCTTTAAGTACTTTTCTGCTTAATTTCATAGATAATTGCCATCTGTCTGAAATTTGTTGTAACTTTGCAAGCACAACGCATTTGCGATGAAGATACAAGACATACAGAAACTATACGCTATGCTGCCACAGGCAGGAGCGATACAAAAGATACAGAAAGATAAGTCGATAAGAACTGTTTTTCTGCAAGGATTCGTGGCTTCAGCTGCTCCGATGTTCTTTGCATCAATAGCTGAACGATGGAAGACTACGACTGTTTTCGTGTTGAATGACAATGACGAGGCGGGTTATTTCTACAATGACCTCAAGACAATTGCTATGCCTGCAGATGGTGAAGGGAAGGTAGCAGAGGTGCTGTTTTTCCCATCGTCTTATCGTCGTGCAGTGAAATATGGACAGCGTGATGCGGGTAATGAAATCCTGCGTACAGAGGTGCTGACACGTCTTTCTGCCCTTGCTTCGGATGCTGACAACGCTCTACCACTTTATATTGTCACTGAGCCGTCAGCCCTATCAGAACTCGTTGTATCAAAAAAGCAGTTGGATGAACGTCGTTTGACATTGACAGTTGATCAGCATATTGATATTGTGGAGGTAGAAAAAACCTTACGTTCTTTTGGTTTTACAGAGACGGATTACGTCTATGAACCAGGTCAGTTTGCTGTGCGTGGTAGTATTATTGATGTCTATTCCTTCTCAAATGAACTTCCTTTTCGTATTGATTTCTTTGGTGATGATATTGAAACCATTCGCAACTTTGAAGTGGAGACGCAGTTGTCTACAGAGAAGTTAACACGTGTTGAGATTGTTCCAGAGCTGACAACGATGTCAGAAGAGAAGGTGCCTTTCCTTCAGTTCTTGCCAGAAGATGCCGTGTTGGCATTTAAGGACTTCCTCTATGTTCGTGATGCGATTGAAAATATCTATCAAGAAGGCTTTACTAATCAAGCATTGACGGAGAAGTTAGAGGGTAAGACGGAGTTAGAACAGCGTGAATTGGAAGTGGCTTTCCGTAAGGAAGGACAACTGGTACCAGCCTCACGTTGGACGAACGATGCGCTTGACTTCCGTCGTATAGAGTTTGGTATCAATTATTCCTCTTCAGACCTTGCAAAGAAGAAGGATGGTTCATGGGCTACGATAAACTTCAGCACTTCACCACAACCACTCTTCCACAAGAACTTTGACTTGCTGTCTAAGACGCTTCGTGACTATCTTCTTCAAGGTTATAAACTCTATATCTTTGCTGATAGTGAGAAGCAGACCGTACGTTTGAGGGATATCTTTGATTCATTGTCAGATACAAATGTCTCACCTGACTCTGAAAATCTATCTGTAGCTGAACTGTCTGGGGAGGGGCAGGATGCGACGGTGGGAGCTTTACCTTTTACACCTGTCAACCGAACGTTGCATGAAGGTTTTGTTGATAGTACGCTGAAGGTATGTTTTTTTACCGATCATCAGATTTTCGACCGTTTCCATAAGTACAATCTCAAGTCAGACAAGGCACGTCAAGGTAAGATGGCTTTGACGATGAAAGAGCTGCAGGAAATGGAACCCGGTGACTTCTTAGTGCATGTTGACTTTGGTATTGGTAAGTTTGCGGGTTTGGTTCGTGTACCTGCTGGTGACTCTTATCAAGAGATGATACGTCTTGTTTATCAGCATAATGATATTGTGGACGTATCTATTCACTCGCTCTATAAGATTAGTAAGTATCGTCGTGGTGATAGTGGTGAAGCACCACGATTGTCTGTTCTTGGCTCAGGTGCTTGGGATCGACTGAAAGAAAAGGCGAAGAAGCGTATCAAGGATATTGCTCGCGACCTCATAAAACTCTATGCTAAGCGACGTCGTGAAAAAGGATTTGCTTTTTCTCCAGACTCGTTTATGCAGCATGAATTGGAGGCTTCATTCCTTTATGAGGATACGCCCGACCAGTTGAAGGCTACACAAGAACTCAAACAAGATATGGAAAGCGCACGTCCGATGGACCGTCTGGTTTGTGGTGACGTGGGATTTGGTAAGACAGAGGTGGCTATCCGTGCTGCTTTCAAGGCTGCTGTGGATAATAAGCAGGTGGCTGTATTAGTACCTACAACCGTGTTGGCCTTCCAGCATTACCAAACTTTCAAGAAGCGATTGAAGGATATGCCTGTACGTGTTGACTACCTCTCACGTGCTCGTAGTGCTAAACAAACAAAACAGGTGTTGGAGGATTTGGCAGAGGGAAAGATAGATATTCTTGTTGGTACGCATAAGTTGATAGGGAAGTCGGTGAAGTGGCATGACCTCGGACTACTTATCATTGATGAAGAACAGAAGTTCGGTGTGTCGACAAAGGAGAAACTTCGCCAATTAAAGACGAATGTTGACACCCTTACGATGTCGGCAACTCCGATCCCACGTACACTACAGTTCTCTCTGATGGGTGCACGTGATATGAGTATTATGCGTACACCGCCACCTAACCGTTATCCTATTCAGACTGAGATAGCTTCTTTCTCGCATGAAGTGATAGCAGATGCAATTAACTTTGAGATGAGCCGTAATGGACAGGTTTACTTTGTAAATGACCGCATCAGCAATCTTCCTGAGATAGCAAAGCTTATCAAGAAGTATGTGCCTGACTGCCGTATTGCTATCGGACACGGGCAGATGAAGCCTGAAGAATTGGAGGAGATAGTGATGGGCTTTATGAATTATGACTATGACGTACTGCTTTCAACAACGATTGTTGAGAATGGTATTGATATTTCCAACGCCAATACTATTATCATCAACGATGCGCATCGCTTCGGACTCTCCGACCTGCATCAGATGCGTGGTCGTGTGGGACGTTCTAATAAAAAGGCTTTCTGTTATCTTCTTGCTCCTCCTTTGGCAGCATTGAACCCAGAGGCACGTCGTCGCTTGGAAGCGTTAGAGACCTTCTCCGACCTTGGTAGTGGCTTTAATCTTGCTATGCAAGACCTCGACATCCGTGGTGCTGGTAACCTCTTAGGTTCTGAGCAGAGCGGATTTATGGAGGATTTGGGATATGAAACCTATCAGAAAATCCTCAATCAGGCGGTGATGGAGCTGAAAAATGATGAGTTCCAAGATTTGTATGAAGAGGAGATGGACGAAGGAAAGCAGATTACGGGTGATGACTTCATTGATGATTGTGCTGTAGAGAGCGACCTTGAAATGTACTTCCCTGATAACTACGTGCCGGGTAGTTCAGAGCGTATGCTACTTTATCGTGAGCTTGATAATATTGAAAAAGACGAAGACCTTGATGCGTATCGTAAACGTCTGCAAGACCGTTTCGGTCCTGTTCCACGTCAAGGTGAGGAGCTGATGCAGGTCGTTGCGCTTCGTCGTGTGGGTAAGCGATTGGGTTGTGAGAAGATTATTCTTAAGCAGGGACGTATGCAGATGCAATTTGTTTCTAATCCTAATAGTGTCTACTATCAGAGTGCTGCCTTTGACAAGGTACTCAACTATATCGGTTATCATCCTCGCCGTTGCAATTTAAGAGAGAAGAATGGCAAACGTTCTATGGTAGTCAGTGATGTTAAAACGGTGGGAGAAGGTGTGAAAGTTTTAAGAGCAATAGAACAAGGGAACAAAATGTCTTGATGAAATGGATACCCTAAGTTTACTTTGAATATTCCCATAATTCCGCAACATAATTTCTTGTGAGAAAATTTTCATATATTGATGTGACATTTTGGGACTCTATACGTTAATCTGAGACTTTTCGATGTTTTTGGACTTGTTTAAGCATGAAATCCCCCACCCAAACTAATGGGGAATATGAGAATCGTAAAGATATGCTGTTTATTCAAGGAAGACTTCTGAGTAGTAGGTTTTTATTTGTGTATAGGTTCAGAATGTTCCGCCTTCCCGTTCGCACCCATTTTGCTGGCACGCTGACGAAATGCAGAATAAAGGCTTTTAGCCTGCTTGTCTTTTTCAACGGCTTGACCTTCTCGCTGATATGACGGATGAGATAAAGATAGAAGTTCTTCAGCATGGCGGTAATCATCATGAAAACCATATTCTCAGCCATAAAGGAAAAGGGTAGATGCGACCATCCGAAGTCATTGTTCTGTATGTCGAAGTTCTTTTCGCTCGCTCCACGCTCATTATAAAATGTAATGATGTCTTTCTCGGTAGATGTCCAATTATTGGTAAGGATACAGCGATATGTGTATATCACTCCGAACATATCCGTCTGTTCCCTGCCGTGCTTGTCTTTCAAGGGACTACGCTGTACGACAAGCTCCGTATGATTTCCCTTCGATGAGGTTGTCCATGCTGACAGAGGCGACATCGCATTTCTCATAACCTACTTCAATGCTCTTCCATTCTTTCAACTGGCGGAACTCCTCGTGTCGGCTACCACAATTGGCAGCACGTATGTAGAACGTGTTGCAGCGTGATTCTACGGTTTGGATGACTTCCCTTTGAGAACGACCCGCAGTCAGCACGGAAACGCTCTATCACAACACCGAGTTCAGAGGTCACACGGTCCATAATGCGGCGAAGTGTGTCCTCCTGATGGAATTTTTACATTGGTGTTTCCATCACGATTCTCACCTCCAACTATGATACCCCTCAATGGAAGCCCAACCGGGAAGTAGCCAAAATCCTGCTTATAGGAATACTTTGCATCGAACTTGTGGGCAGGAATAAACCGGTGGTCAAAGTCTAAGTCAACATGACTGCCCACCTTTACAGCCCCATCCTCCGTATCATTCGTAAAAGTAAGGTGTTCAGCTTTTTCAGCAGTGTTGAAACTATAAGACCTACCAGATGTCTCGCTTGTATATACAACATTCTCTTCAGCAAGCTCTTTTAGTCCGCGTCCCACAGTATCGGCACTGGGTAGTAGCGTACCAGATCTCTGTTTGAACTGACCTATAAGCGTATTGATATCCTCAAGACATTCTCCGCCGCAAAGATAGCTGAAGAAGAGAGAGCCGAAAGTACTTCCATGGCTGAATGCTTTACCACTACTTCCACGTTTTCCCAATACAGATTCGGTAAGTTTTTCAAAGCTCAACTTTGAAAAAACGTCCATAATATGATAAATTCCACCGAAAGAAGTGATATTCTCGTTTTTAATTGCTACCTTTGCCATGTCAGATTTTTGCTTACTTTTTATTTTCGTAGCACTAAGATAGGTGAAATTTCTGACATATCCAAGTGTTTTGAGAACTTTGTTTTTCAGACACTTGGAGTTCTTACAAGAATTTATGCTGCGGAATTAAGGTATTCATCCAATGGTGGAAGACCAACCTCCTTCCGCCATTGATTGACCATTTTCTTATTAAGTAAAGGGCAGATCCCATTGTGATTTCTCTGTGTTCCGTATTTCTGAGGTTGCCCCTCTCTTACATCAATCCTGTCATGTAGAGCAGCAACTAAGCAGCTTGAATGTTCCCTTCTGTCGCAGCTCTCTCCAACATAGGTAGATATTCTTTCTGTACGTCCAAGGGTGCATGCTGAATGATTATCCATGCTGCCTCACAAGCAGAAGTGCCTACTTCTGTCTTTTTAGGGAAGCCGTGTTCTTTCAATATTTGCCTTATCTCGACTTGGTTGAGAGAGTCAATACTATCAGCACGAAGCCTTAACGCTATATCATATTGTGTCTCCTCATGGTGCAACTGTCGGCTCAATATCCATTGTGTCCTATAAGCTTGGTCACGTTCAAGCATCTCTTCTAAATGGTTCTTCAGTGATAAATCATAGTTATAGATATCTGCTCGCTTATCAAACTCATCTTCATAAGAAGGCACAGTAGCAGAGTCTGGCATCTGATAGTAATCCTTTTCCATTCTTATACGGTGCTTATCAAACTTATAAGCAGCCTCTTCTTTATCAACCATACGTAATTTATAAGCAACACTTGATAACTTGGAAGGAAAGATGTAACGATCATCTGCGAATGCTTCAGTATATACACGGATGGCATCATCATAATGCCCTTGCTCATAAAGAGAGTCGGCATGGAAGATAAGACGCCAATAATCATCCTGTGAGGAAGGCTTCTTGATATCTGAAGACATTAATTTAGGAGCGCTTTTAGAAAGGTTGAATCGTTTTAGAGTTGAGTTCTTCATATCTTCTAAAATAGAGCCAACTAACTCTAAATGTTCCAATCGTGTGACATCCCATTGATAAAGTCCATAAGAAGAATAGGACTTGTTCTTGCTCTGAAGAATATAAACTATACCTTTCGTCTTACCATCTATCAATATCCTATCCACGCATATTACTCGGTGCTTCTTCTTTATTATGAAGAGGTTACGCCATACTATATTGGGCTGCTGTGCTTGTTTTGGTTCATTAAAGAAAGTACGATAAACAAATAATGCACCGTCATCCCTTATTTCATAGTCAGGCTCTGCTGTAATAATACCATTGTTGGCGAAGCTCCAGCTGTTACTATTGGTGTGTTTAAGAGAGTCTAATTGAAAAGGAACATCTCGTCTTATTCCATTCAGTATACGTTGTTCTTCTGTAAGTTTAACAGAGCTACATGCGAATAGTAAAGATGAAAGGATAATAGTTAAGATAATTTTATTCATGGGGTAATGTGTTAGTTTTTGCAAATATACAAATTATTTCTATTATCATATATGTAAGCAAGTATAAAATTAAACAAAAAACTTGCAGGAGTCATAAATGTTGCTTAAATTTGCGTATATTAGGAAAATAACAAATAAAGAATTATGATTAAGAAATATGTAGAAGAGAATAAAGACAGAATGCTCGAGGAGTTGTTCAGTCTGATACGCATACCAAGCGTAAGTGCACAACCAGCTCATAAGGAGGATATGGTACGCTGTGCCGAACGTTGGAAGGAATTGCTGCTTGAGGCAGGTGTTGACAAAGCTGAGGTGATGCCATCAAAGGGTAATCCAATGGTTTACGCCGAGAGAATGGTTGACCCTAATGCAAAGACTGTATTGGTTTATGGTCACTATGACGTGATGCCAGCAGAGCCATTTGAACTTTGGAAGACCGAACCATTTGAGCCAGTTATTAAGGATGGTCATATCTGGGCACGTGGTGCTGATGATGATAAGGGTCAGTCATTCATGCAGGCAAAGGCATTTGAGTATCTTAACAAGAATGACTTGTTGAAGCATAATATGAAGTTCATCTTTGAAGGTGAGGAAGAGATTGGTTCTGGTAGCCTCGGTCCATTTATTGAGGAACACAAGGAACTTTTGGCTTGCGATGTAATCCTCGTTTCAGATACTGGTCTTATCGGTCCTGATACTCCTTCTATCACAACAGGTCTGCGTGGTTTGTCTTACTGGCAAATAGAGGTTACTGGTCCTAACCGTGACCTTCACTCAGGAACCTTCGGTGGTGCTGTAGCTAACCCAATCAATGTACTTTGTAAGTTGATAGCTGATGTAACTGGTCCTGATGGTAAGATACTCATTCCTGGCTTTTATGATGATGTTGAGGAGGCTTCTGATGAGGAGCGTAAACTCGTTGCATCTATTCCTTTCGATGAGGCGGAATATAAGAAGTCTCTTGATGTGAAGGCACTCTTTGGCGAAGAAGGTTATAGTACAATCGAGCGCACTGGCTATCGTCCAACATTCGATGTATGTGGTATTTGGGGTGGTTATACAGGCGATGGCGCGAAGACCGTTATTCCATCAAAGGCATACGCAAAGCTCTCTTCACGTCTTGTTCCTCATCAGGATCATGCAAAGATTAGTCAGTTGGTAGTAGATTACTTCAACAGCGTTGCTCCTGATTATGTTACAGTTAAGGTAGAGAAACATCATGGTGGTCATGGTTATGTTTGTCCTATTGACTTCCCTGCTTATAAGGCTGCTGAGCGTGGCTTTGAGGCAGTCTTCGGTAAGCGTCCGTTGCCAGTACGTATTGGTGGAAGTATTCCAATCATCTCTACTTTCGAGAAGTTGCTCGGTGTGAAGACTGTTCTCATGGGCTTCGGTTTGGAGTCAAATGCTATTCATTCTCCAAACGAGAATATGCCAGTTGATTTGTGGATGAAGGGTATTGAAACCATTATCCGTTTCCATCTTGAGTATGATAAGGAAGTGTAAATATAATGTGAAAACATAGAGGTAAAGGAACTTTATTTTCTGTTATGGTATTTTCTTTCATCTGTAAAGAGATGCCCATGGCAGAGGGTAATGTTCCTTTTTGTGTTTTAGAAAGTAATTGACAAGGCGAACAGCAAACAACAAGGTGTCTGTACTATCATCAGTGTTTATTGGTGAAAGTGGGATGTTTTACAAGGACATTTATGGTTGGTTTACATAATCATTTTTTTTGTTCAATCATATGAAAAAGCGAACGAGAGCAGAGTACACAAAACGCATTGACAAAGTCTTCTCATACGTGAAGGGCTACACTCACGAGGCGGAGTATTTGGAGCGTTTAGCAAATCCATCTTTGGAGAAATGGAATTTTATCCAGTTAAATACTGTTGCCCACACGGAGTTTGACGTGTGTCAACTGCAATTTTGGCACAATCCTAGTCCTGAACTTTTCCAAAGAATGGTAGATGCTCTCCATATCCAGTACATTGCATATTGGTCTATGTGGAAAAAGGATGAAGAGCTGAGAGCAGAAAAGAAACTCACGTTATCATCGGAACTTACTACTTTACCGGGCTTTCTACTTGCTATGGCGATGTTTGCAGATGACATGCTTAAAGAACGGATCGTAGACGTTACCACAGAGGCTTTGAACTATAAAACGTGCAACCAGTTTAAGCTACACGTTACCACCCTTCCCCTTGCGACATTTCTTTATCAAGATATTCTCACAAGGAAAGGCATCATCTGGGGGAAGAAGGAAGACGTACCCATAGCACCCTACGACAAGGTGCTAGCAAATGCTGCTACCTGCTCTGCAGAAGAGGTGGAGGATTTGCTAGACGACCTGATGACATATCACCTCAAGACTTATCATATTGATTCTTTCATAGCCAACCCTTTCGATCCCACATGGAGCTTATTCCCTGTGGAGGCATTTGCTCTCTACAGATATTGGCTCATCAAACGGAAACTTGACATTGCTAATCTACAATTCTCAGACGCCATGCTAGCACATTATGCTCCATACCTGCAGCAGGCAGAGTATAAGGTTTCTCCACATATTCAAAAGATTATCGATGGTCTGGAGTAGGACTATAACTCGATGGAAAACATCACTGAAGACCTATGAGAAAAGATAAAAGATATGGAGATGTCTATGAAGTACTATTCCTGGAAATTATGATACGGTTTGGTAATTTCTCGATTTAGATGCCCTATTTTTTCGATAGACAAGTAGGTCGATAAAAAGACAAACACATTCAAAAATAATGGAGTATGAAGAAGAAATTTAGAATAGGACTGCTCACACGTGTTATAATAGCCATATTGCTTGGATTATTCCTCGGTTACTATCTTCCAGAATCTGTTGTAAGAACTTTTCTGACCTTTAATAGTGTATTTAGTCAGTTTCTTGGTTTCATGATACCCCTGATTATCATAGGCTTGGTGACACCAGCTATTGCAGGAATAGGTAAGGGAGCTGGTAAGTTGTTACTTGCTACGGTCGTTATTGCATATTTAGACACGATTGTAGCGGGAGGATTGTCATACGGCACAGGGACGTGGTTGTTCCCTTCTATGGTTGCTTCTACGGGAGGTGCTATGCCCCATATAGACAAGGCAACAGAACTAACATCTTATTTCACGATAAATATTCCAGCGATGGTGGATGTGATGAGTAGTTTGGTTTTTTCGTTCATTGTCGGATTGGGAATAGCATACGGAGGTTTACGTACGTTGGAGAAGCTCTTTAATGAGTTTAGAATTATCGTTGAGAAGGTAATCGAGAAGGTGATAATACCTCTTTACCGATTTATATCTTTGGAGTTTTTTTCTTAGTATGACCCATAATGGGCAAGCAAGGCAGGTACTCTTAGTGTTCTCACAGATTATCGTTGTTATTCTTATTCTTCATGTACTCATTCTCGTCTATGAATTCTGCATTGCAGGTGCTATTGTAAGGCGCAATCCTTTCAGGCTATTATGGAATATGTTACCAGCTTATCTGACAGCATTAGGAACAAGTTCGTCAGCGGCAACAATCCCAGTGACGTTGAAGCAGACGGAGCAAAATGGTGTACGGAATGAAGTGGCAGGTTTTGTCGTACCACTTTGTGCTACAATCCATCTTAGTGGTAGTGCAATGAAGATTACAGCATGTGCTTTAACAATCTGTCTGTTGACAGGTTTACCTCATAATCCTGGACTCTTCATTTACTTTATCCTCATGCTTGCTATCATTATGGTAGCAGCCCCCGGAGTTCCTGGTGGTGCAATTATGGCAGCTTTGGCACCTTTGTCAAGTATCTTAGGATTTGACCAGGAGGCACAAGCCTTAATGATAGCATTATATATTGCAATGGATAGTTTCGGTACAGCTTGCAATGTAACGGGCGATGGAGCGATTGCACTTATTGTAAATAAATTCTTTGGAAAGGATCATAATCCGTCTGTCAAAGAGGATTAAAGATGTGTCTTATTCTTAGCACAATAAGAAAGATTCTTTCGTTACCATAATTCCGCAACATAATTTCTTGTGAGAAAATTTTCATATATTGATGTGACATTTTGGGACTCTATACGTTAATCTGAGACTTTTCGATGTTTTTGGACTTGTTTAAGCATGAAATCCCCCACCCAAACTAATGGGGAATATGAGAATCGTAAAGATATGCTGTTTATTCAAGGAAGACTTCTGAGTAGTAGGTTTTATTTGTGTATAGGTTCAGAATGTTCCGCCTTCCCGTTCGCACCCATTTTGCTGGCACGCTGACGAAATGCAGAATAAAGGCTTTTAGCCTGCTTGTCTTTTTCAACGGCTTGACCTTCTCGCTGATATGACGGATGAGATAAAGATAGAAGTTCTTCAGCATGGCGGTAATCATCATGAAAACCATATTCTCAGCCATAAAGGAAAAGGGTAGATGCGACCATCCGAAGTCATTGTTCTGTATGTCGAAGTTCTTTTCGCTCGCTCCACGCTCATTATAAAATGTAATGATGTCTTTCTCGGTAGATGTCCAATTATTGGTAAGGATACAGCGATATGTGTATATCACTCCGAACATATCCGTCTGTTCCCTGCCGTGCTTGTCTTTCAAGGGACTACGCTGTACGACAAGCCTGTATGATTTCCCTTCGATGAGGTTGTCCATGCTGACAGAGGCGACATCGCATTTCTCATAACCTACTTCAATGCTCTTCCATTCTTTCAACTGGCGGAACTCCTCGTGTCGGCTACCACAATTGGCAGCACGTATGTAGAACGTGTTGCAGCGTGATTCTACGGTTTGGATGACTTCCTTTGAGAACGACCCGCAGTCAGCACGGAAACGCTCTATCACAACACCGAGTTCAGAGGTCACACGGTCCATAATGCGGCGAAGTGTGTCCTCCTGATGGAATTTTACATTGGTGTTTCCATCACGATTCTCACCTCCAACTATGATACCCCCAATGGAAGCCCAACCAGGGAAGTAGCCAAAATCCTGCTTATAGGAATACTTTGCATCGAACTTGTGGGCAGGAATAAACTGGTGGTCAAAGTCTAAGTCAACATGACTGCCCACCTTTACAAGCCCCATCCTCCGTATCATTCGTAAAAGTAAGGTGTTCAGCTTTTCAGCAGTGTTGAAACTATAAGACCTACCAGATGTCTCGCTTGTATATACAACATTCTCTTCAGCAAGCTCTTTTAGTCCGCGTCCCACAGTATCGGCACTGGGTAGTAGCGTACCAGATCTCTGTTTGAACTGACCTATAAGCGTATTGATATCCTCAAGACATTCTCCGCCGCAAAGATAGCTGAAGAAGAGAGAGCCGAAAGTACTTCCATGGCTGAATGCTTTACCACTACTTCCACGTTTTCCCAATACAGATTCGGTAAGTTTTTCAAAGCTCAACTTTGAAAAAACGTCCATAATATGATAAATTCCACCGAAAGAAGTGATATTCTCGTTTTTAATTGCTACCTTTGCCATGTCAGATTTTTGCTTACTTTTTATTTTCGTAGCACTAAGATAGGTGAAATTTCTGACATATCCAAGTGTTTTGAGAACTTTGTTTTTCAGACACTTGGAGTTCTTACAAGAATTTATGCTGCGGAATTAAGGCGTTATACTAAACGTTCGCACTATATGTGCTAAGCCTCCGCACAACATGTGCTGAGCGTTCGCATGTTGATAGAGAAGATAAGAAAGATATGGCTTAAATCGTTCCTAAACCCAAGTCTGACATTAGACGAGAATGTTCCTATCACTTTGCATTTCAGAAGAACTATAAGAAATACTAAAAAGGACTTGTAGAGGTCTTATCGTTAGGCATTATCAAAATTAAATAGTATCTTTGCAAATGATAGGCTGCAAAGAGCAGTATAATAAAGCAAAAGGATATACAATAAAATATCGGTAACATCATGGAAATAGTAGAAAGGTTTATTAACTACACCAAATTTGATACGCAGTCGGCTGAGGATTCAGAGACAGTGCCAAGTACTCCGAAGCAATTAATCTTTGCAAAATACCTCAAAGAGGAACTTGAACGTGAAGGATTAAAAGATGTTGAAATGGACGAGATGGGTTATATTTATGCCACTCTTCCCGCCAACACGAAGAAGAAGATACCAACAATTGGTTTTATCTCTCACTATGATACAGCACTTGATGCCAGTGGTGCTAACATCAAGGCACGTGTTGTTGAGAATTATGATGGTGGAGATATACAACTGAATCCGAATATGGTTAGTTCTCCGCAAATGTTTCCAGAGCTTTTAGAACACATGGGAGAAGATCTTGTCGTGACAGATGGTACAACCCTCTTGGGAGCAGACGATAAGGCTGGTATTGCGGAAATTGTTCAAGCGATGTGTTTCCTTCGTGATCATGACGAGATAGAGCATGGCGATATTCGTGTCGCTTTCAACCCTGATGAGGAGATTGGCATGGGTGCGCATCATTTTGATGTAGAGAAGTTCGGTTGCGAATGGGGATATACTATTGACGGAGGCGACCTTGGTGAGCTTGAATATGAAAACTTCAATGCTGCTGGTGCTAAGGTGTTTATTCATGGTGTAAGTGTTCATACAGGCTATGCTAAAGGAAAGATGGTAAATGCAAGTCGTTTGGCTTGTGAATTCAATAGTATGATACCTGCATCGGAGATACCAGAAGCGACGGAAGGTTATCAGGGTTTCTATCATCTCACCAGTATAGAAAGCCGCTGTGAGGAAGCCAAGCTCAGCTATATTATCCGTGATCATGATCGTGAACATTTTGAAGATCGTAAGCGGTTCATGGAGAATTGTGTAAAGCAGATGAATGAGAAGTATGGTGAAGGAACTGTGGAGTTGAAGATGAACGACCAATATTATAACATGAAGGAGAAGATTGATCCAAATATGCATGTTATAGAATTGGTACTTCAAGCTATGCAACAAGCCAATGTAGCACCAAAGGTGCAGCCTATTCGTGGAGGTACAGACGGAGCGCAACTTTCCTTCAAAGGACTGCCTTGTCCAAACATCTTTGCAGGCGGTGTAAACTTTCATGGTCCTTACGAGTTCGTGTCTGTTCAGGTAATGGAGAAAGCCATGCAGGTTATTATTAATATCTGTCGTCTTACCGCAGAATTTAATGATTAATCAGAGAAGCACGAATAATAATTGAGAAAGTGCCAGAGTTAAACCAATATTTATGTAGGATAAATTTATGTTGGTTTAACTCTTTTCCTATTATGTGGTTTGGTCGAGATATAATTTCTTTCCACTAATGTTGTAAAATATTTATGTCAGAACTCCCAGATTTAGTTAAAGACCTTGCGCTTATTCTTGTTGTAGCAGGATTTGTAACACTTATTTTCAAGAAATTAAAACAGCCCTTAGTGTTAGGCTATATAGTGGCAGGCTTTCTTGTGTCTCCTCACATGCCTTATGTGATGAGCGTTATTGACAAAAGCGATATACATACATGGGCAGACATAGGAGTTATCTTCTTGTTATTCTCATTAGGATTAGACTTTTCCATCAAGAAAATACTTAGAATGGGCGGTTCGCCTATTATTGCAGCCTGTACGATTATTTTCAGTATGATGGTTTTAGGTGTTGTCATTGGACATAGCTTCGGATGGAAGGAGATGGATTGTATTTTTCTCGGAGGTATGGTTGCAATGAGTTCTACCACGATTATTTACAAGGCCTTTTCTGATATGGGACTTACGCAGCAAGGCTTTGCTTCAACAGTGATGAGTGTTCTTATTTTGGAGGATATTCTTGCCATTGTTATGATGGTGATGCTCAGTACCATAGCCAGTGGTGCAAGTCCTGATGGAGCACAGCTTGTTGGGAGTATAATGAAGATAGGCTTCTTTCTTGTCTTATGGTTTGTAGTAGGACTTTTTGTCATTCCGCTCTTTCTACGTTCTGTTCGTAAAATCCTGAATAACGAAACACTACTCATAGTAGCATTAGGCTTTGTTGTCTAATGTCTGTTATATCAACGCAAGTCGGTTTTAGCGCAGCTTTTGGTGCTTTCGTAATGGGAAGTATCTTGGCAGAGACAGTTGAGGCCGATAAGATTATCCGTCTGGTCGATCCTGTCAAAAACCTCTTTGGTGCAATTTTCTTTGTTTCAGTTGGTATGTTGGTTAATCCAATCATTCTGATTAAATACGCTGTGCCAATCCTTTTGCTCGTTATAATAATTCTTGTAGGTCAGGCACTATTTGGAACCTTAGGTTATCTTCTTGGAGGTCAGACGCTTAAAAACGCAATGCGTTGTGGTTTCTCAATGGCACAAGTAGGAGAATTTGCTTTTATTATTGCATCATTAGGATTATCCTTAGGAGTTATTAGTGATTTTCTCTATCCAGTTGTTGTGGCAGTGTCAGTTATCACCACTTTCTTGACTCCCTATATGGTACGTGCAGCAGACCCATGCTATAATGTTCTTGTTACGCATCTCCCAAAAAGATGGGTACGACGGCTTAAACATATAGAAACAAACGGTGTAGGAGAAAGTGTTTCAGCCGATAATCACTGGGAAAGTGCTGATGAAGAAGATGATAGTCAATACACTTGTCTATGGCATCCTCTCTTCTGCTGTTATCGCCATTATGTTCTCTACGGCTCTACCTACGTGTAGGCAGTTGTCTATCAACTGGACGGGAAACCATTGGGCGGGTAATGCAGTTTGTGGATTTCTCACAATCCTCTTCATTGCTCCTTTCTTGCGCTCTATCGTAATGAAACAAAATCATTCGGAGGCTTTTAAGGCGTTATGGACCGATCGTCGTATTAATCGTTTGCCACTCACAGCGACTATACTTGCACGTGTTCTTGTTGCATTAGGCTTTATATTCTACGTGTGCAATTATCTTACACGTTTTACGAATGCCTTAATGATAGCCATAGCGGTGGGCGTATTAATCTTAATGCTTCTCTCTCGTTGGCTTAAGAAAAGAAGCATTACATTGGAACGACTCTTTATTCAGAACCTTCAAAGCCGTGATGTTGAGGCACAGAAGCAGGGAAGGAAGAAGCCGCTCTTTGCTAATAGTCTAATAGATCGCGATATTCATATAGCCAATGTTGAGTTGCCTGATGACTCCCTATGGGCAGGTAAGACCTTATATAGCCTAAGGTTACGTAATCGCTTTGGTGTACATGTTAGCAGTGTTCTTCGTGGTTCACAGCATATTAATATTCCTAATGGTGGGACAATTCTCTTTCCTGGTGACAAGTTGCAGGCTATTGGTAATGACGAACAGCTGACAAAGCTTTCTAAAGCAATAAATGTCGAACTACATCCAGAGATTACTGACGTTGATAAACACGAGATGAAGCTTCGGAGTTTCAGCCTCTCAAAGACAAGTCCTTTTATAGGTAAAACACTCAAAGATAGTGGTATTCGCGACGAATACAACTGTATGGTTGTGGGCGTTGATGAAGGTCAAAAGAACCTCACGCTTATCACTCCTTCTCGCTGTTTGCAGGCAGGAGACATCTTGTGGGTGGTAGGTGAAGAACGTAACATAGAGCGTATCCTCGCATTAGGATAAATCTTTTTCAGGCTTATTATTGCTTATTACTTTGATTAGGTAAATAGATTAATAAGCCTGAAACATATATCAGAACATAATATTTTTAATATTTAATCTGATGCTTCTTCACATATTTAGTGTATCTTTGCATTGTCATTCGATGATTATACAGATGAAACGTAATAGATTAATAATTCTGATAGCATTTGTGGATGTTTTGGTGCTTATGTCTTGTCAAGACGTGAAGCGTCCTACTCCTGTTCGTCAGCATATAAATGTCACACCTCCAACAAGAGAGGCTGAAGCAATAAGTCAGCTGATAGCGTCGATAGATCAGATTTCGGTTAGCCTTGATGCTATCTCAGCTCAGGAGGCTATACTCAGTAAGACGACTGAACATACAAATAAAAAGTCGAAGATTATTCAGCAGATAAGAGCTCTTGGTGCTTTGCTTGCAGAAAAGCAGAACACAATTAACAAGATGTTGGATGAGAAAATAAAGAAGGTTGAAGCTCCATCACAGCCTAACGCAACGATAGATAACCTTTATAAGATGATAGGTTTTCTTTCATTACAACTGAAAGAGAAGAGCGATAGAATAAGTCAGTTGGAGAAGGTTGCAAGTCGTAAGGATGTTACGGTAGACCAACTTAGGTATATCGTCATGAATCAGGCAAATGGTGTGGATGCAATGCGTTATAGGTTTAATATGGCAGCTTTGGAACGTGAGTATGCTCTGTTGAAAGCACGAGAAAAAGAACATGCAAAAGAGAAGCAAGTGTCTAAGGATGTGAAGGAGAGAGGCTCGGAGAAGGTTTATTATATTATCGCTAATAAAGAGACATTAAAGGAAAAGGGACTTGTGAAGACTTCCCTTTTCTCAAAGAAGATAGATAATAACAATATTAGAAAGGAGTATTTTGCAGAAGTAGATAGCAGGGAGCTTAAGACGCTGACAATCAATTCTACCACGCCGAAAATACTCTCTCAAAACCCACAAGGCAGTTATAACCTAACTGTAAATGACAATAAAACGACAACGCTTACCATCGTTGACCCAGAGTTGTTTTGGAATGTGTCGCGTTATCTGATTATTCAAGAATAGAAGATACTTTCATATATTGGAGATGATAAATTAGGCTACAAAGGTTGTGAAAATCAAATATTATTCTTACCTTTGTAGCCTAAAACTTATGCGTAGCGTGAAAATAAAGGAAGTGATTGATGCCCTTGAACGTTTCGCGCCTTTGCCCTTGCAGGAGAGCTATGATAATGCTGGCTTGCAGGTTGGATTGACAGAGGCGGAAGTATCAGGGGCTTTGTTGTGTCTTGACGTGACGGAGAAGGTGGTTGATGAAGCCATCGAGAAGGGGTGTAACATGATAGTTGCGCACCATCCGCTTATCTTTCGTAAATTGGCACAAGTGACAGACACTAACTATGTGCAGCGAACGGTGATTAAAGCTATTAAGCATGATATTGTGATAGTAGCGATGCATACAAACTTAGACTCGGCAGTAGGTGGCGTTAATTACAAGATCGCGGAGAAGTTAGGACTTACTAATCTTCGTTTCTTTGGAAGAAATAAGCAGGTTGTCAATCCGCAGACGGGCGAAACTGTAACGGGTGGTGATGGTGTCATTGGCGACTTTTCAGCTTGTTTGGCAGCAGACGATTTAATTCTACTTTTGAAGAAGAAGTTTGATGCAGAGTGTGTTCAGACAAACGAATTACTCCGAAGAGAGATACGAACCATTGCTGTCTGTGGAGGTTCTGGTGCATTTCTCCTGAATGAGGCTATTGCTGCTGGTGCTGATGCTTTCATGACTGGCGAAATGGGTTATCATGAGTTCTTTGGTCATGAGCAAGAGATACAGATTTGTGTTATTGGACATTATCAGAGTGAGCAGTTTACGACGGAGGTACTTTATGATGTTATTAAACGTCAATTTCCAGAAGTGAAATGTTGTATATCGGATGTTAATACGAATCCAATTGGGTATTTTTAGTTGACAAGTTGACAAGTTGATAAGATAGGTATTTGTAATCATAATATACGAATTTTTGAATTAAATAATATATAAGAACTATGGCAAAGAAAGATCCAAAAGATTTACCAGTAGAGGACAAGTTGAAGAACCTTTTTCAGTTGCAGACAACTTTGTCAGGAATAGACGAGAAACGTGCTTTGCGTGGTGAGTTACCACTTGAGGTACGTGACTTGGAGGATGACTTGGAGGGTTTACACATTCGTATTGAGAAGATAGAGCAGGATATTAAGGACTATCAGAGTGCAATTACACAGAAGAAAGGTAATATTCTTGACGCCCAAGCAAGTTTGGAACGTTATAATATGCAGTTGGATTCTGTTGCAAATAACCGTGAGTACGATACTCTGACAAAGGAAATTGAATTCCAAACATTGGAAATCGAACTTTGCAATAAGAAGATCAAGGAAGCACAGATTAAGGTAGAAGAAAAGCAGAAGAGCTTAGAGGCTAACCGTGCGTTACTTGAAGATCGTCAGCATGACTTAGAGGAGAAGCGTAATGAACTTGACGAGATTATGCAGGAAACACGTGAAGAGGAGAGTATGTTGAAAGAAAAGGCAGCAGAACTGGAAACAAAGATAGAGCCAGGTTTGCTCCGTAGTTTCAAGCGTATTCGTCGTGGAGCTCGTAATGGTTTGGGTATTGTTTATGTACAGCGTGATGCTTGTGGTGGTTGCTTCAATAAGATTCCACCTCAGCGTCAGTTAGACGTAAAGATTCATAAGAAGATTATTGTTTGCGAATACTGTGGACGTATTCTCATCGATCCAGAGTTGGCTGGTGTAAAGGTTGATAAGTTGGATGAGAAACCAAAGAAGCGTAGAACAACACGTAAGAAGAAGGAAGAGGAAGGAGAATAATTATTATCCGCTAAACTTTTCCTATATTATAAAAAGGCTGATACGTTGGAAATGTATCAGCCTTTTTATGTCCTTTGCTTTTGCAGTTATGTATGATAGTACACATTTAATCCTCAAATTGGTCATTAGTGCCTAAATCGTTTTTGTTTTTAAATCGATAGATAGGCTTTTGTTTTCGCTGATGACCTTATTTGGTTTTACGAGTTGCTGTCACTGCTGTCAGTAGAAGGTAAGACTTAAATTCTTTATAATCTGTCTGTTAAGACAAATGTTAAAAGTGACAGCAACTAAAAATAAAACTTATTTGAGTTTAATTGTCTTGTTTATAAAGGATTAATTCTACTTTTGAATTTTTGGGTATTTCCTAAGCCATCCATCTATACGAAGTCTTATGACTCCAAAGAAGGCTTCGGAGAAGATTCCACCACTCATCTTACTGGTTCCTTCACGGCGATTGACGAAAATAACGGGAACTTCTTTAATTTTAAATCCAATCTTGAAAGAGGTGTATTTCATCTCAATCTGGAAGGCATAACCTTTGAAACGTACCATATCCAATGGAATTGTTTCAAGGACTCGACGGCGATAACATACGAAGCCAGCAGTTGTGTCGTGGACATGAAACCCTGTTACGGCACGGACGTATTTACTGGCAAAGTAACTCATCAATACTCGTCCGATGGGCCAATTGACAACGTTTACACCGCTAACATAACGTGAGCCTACTGCAACATCATAACCCTCATCGTGGGTTGCAGAATAGAGACGAGGCAGGTCATTTGGGTCGTGACTGAAGTCAGCATCCATCTCAATGATGTATTCATAGTTATGTTCTAAAGCCCACTTAAAGCCTGTAATATAGGCTGTTCCTAATCCTAACTTTCCTGAACGCTCTATGATAAAGAGTCGGTCAGAGAACTCGGAATTTATCAATTTATGTACGATTTGTGCAGTGCCATCAGGACTACCATCGTCAATTACAAGAATATGAAAGAATTTTTTCAGTTGGAATACAGTTCGGATAATCTTCTCAATATTCTCCTTTTCGTTGTATGTCGGTATAATAATTATACTATCGCTTGTCATAGATTTTTGTTTTTTGCAAAAGTAGTATATTTACCTGAAAGTAACAAAAATATCAGGCGGTTTGAATATTAAAAAGTTTCCTTTATAGTAAATTTTTCTATCTATTTGGGTATCTCGCCTGTGTATAACCTTTTTATATACATACGGAGGAGATGTTTTGTCTTTTTTCTTATTATTGGTCAGGATTTTCTACGAAACCCTGATATTCTTTCGTTAGGGCAGTCATAACAGAGTTATAGGCTTCATTCATTGTTTCTTTCTCAAACTCAGAACCCTTTCCTTTTGGGAAGATAGGTTTGTGTATGGTAAGGCTTAGGCGGTGCCATGTTGGAAAGTGCCAGTCCTTGGTTCGTGGCATTACATCAAAGGAACCATTGATAGTAAGTGGACAACGGGTAGTTGAAGTTCGTCTGCTAACATAAAAGCACCACGACGGAATTTCCCCATGTGTCCTGTAAAACTACGTGCGCCTTCTGGGAATACGACAACTGACATACCTTCACGTAGGGTGTCGCGTGCTGAGTCGTATGTCTTTTTGATTTTACTGGCTCCACTCTTATCCACATAGATATGGTGGGCTTTTTCACAAGCAAGTCCAATCAATGGTATTTTGCGAATTCCTTTTTTCATCATCCATTTGAAGTTACGACCTAAAAATCCGTAGATAAGAAAGATGTCAAAAGCACCTTGATGGTTGCTGACAAAGACATAGCTCTGCTTTGGGTCGAGGTTTTCGCGTCCTTCTATTCTTACAGGAAGGAAGAGTAGTCGTATGATAATTCGTGACCACCATTTCCCAGGGTAATATCCCCAGAAGTGTCCATTGCCTAATTGGCAGCCGATGGTTGTCGTCAAGGCTGTCAGAATAGAAGCGATGAAGAAGAGAGGGAAAACGATGAACAGTGTATAAACTTTATACAAGAATGTTATAAACAGCATCATAGTCGAATGTAGAATACTTGGAATTTGTTGTTGAGATGTATTTTTGTTCATAGGTTTATGTTTTACTTCTTTACATGTAATGTTATGACTGTTATTTCATTAGGCATATTAAGTCGAAAGGGGGACGAGTCCACCTAAGCCTGCGGTGACATTAAGATACCGTCCGTTCTGTTTGTAGACTCCATAATCTTCGTGTTGAAGAATGCTTGTCGGTCTCCATCCGAAAATTTCAATCTGGCTTCCATGTGTATGGCCGCTAAGTGTCAGTTGTGCCGTTGTTTTGGGAAGTATGGAACGTTGCCATGATGAAGGGTCGTGTTGTAACATAATCATAAATGTATTATTACCTATCCCTTGTGTTGCTTTTTTATAGTCTGCATAGTTAGGGAGGGGTGCTTTGCCGTCATTTTCTGTGCCACAGATGTAGATTGACTCTTTCTTTTTTGATGTAATACAAGTATTTTTGTTGCGAAGAAGTGTCCATCCTAAGAGTTTCTCTTCTGCGTTTATTAATCGTTGCTTTTGTATTTTCTTTTCTTTGATCTCAGCATTAATATATTCTGGATAGTCATGGTTTCCTAAGACAGCAATTGTCCCTTTCATTGGTTGACGAATGAATGCTGCCATTTTTTCAACTTCTTCTGGTCGGATATTTTGTAGGTCGCCAGTAAAACAGATAAGGTCAGCTTTTTGTTGTGTGATACTGTCCATTTCGGCTTTTAGAATCTTACTACGCCATCCATTGAATGTTCCGAGGTGTAGGTCTGAAACGTGTACAATTCGATAGCCATCGAAGGACTTTGGTAAATCCTCGAAGTAAAGTTTTACATGCTTTACTCTTATTTCAGAAACTCCGTAGGTAAGTCCATAAACAAATAGTGTGAAGACACCGCTGCCCAAGAGTATACCAATGTGATGTCCCCAATTCTTATTTGTATGAATGATGTGTTTGTTGACTATCGAACCTAATAATGATGCAAGTGCGAAGATAGATTTTGGTGCAACGACTGTACCAAGAAGGAATATATATGTATTAAGCCAAGTAAGGTTGTTAGGAGCAAAGTCGCGAATAGATGCCATGGCACAAGTATATACTACCATGACGATAGATGGTGTCCACCACAAGAGGCGTTGCCACCAAGTAATATGGTAGTGTTTTCTAAAATAGTGCAGGTCGATGTAAAGGTCGGTTAGCACTATTATCATTATGATATAAATGTCAATTCTGGCAATCATTTTTCCAATAGGGTAGAGGCAAGATGCTTTCTTATTTCTTTGATTGATAGTTTACGACAAACAGCATAGTCTTCTAATTGTTCTTTATCAATTTTTCCTATGGCGAAGTATTGGCTTTGAGGATGTGTAAGGATAAATCCTGAGACACAGGTGTAGGGGTATCATCATACCATACTCTGTGAGTTCAATGCCAATCCCTTTTATATCAAACAAATTATATAGAATGAAGTTCATGCTTGTGTCTGGTATGAAAGAGTAGCCCACAGCTGGTCGAATTCCTTGATACCTCTCTGCAAACAAGTCTATTTTTGCTTATTCATGAAGAATTAATTATCGTTACGAAAAGAAATTCTTTCACCATGTACAGTGCCGTCAAACTCTCCATCATTTAACAAGTGATGTCCATTGCAGAAGGTGTGTAGTACACGCCATTGAAAGGTGTGTCCCATCATAGGACTCCACTTGCATTTGCTCTGAATAGACTTTTTATCGACAGTCCACTCTTGGTTTGGTGCAACAATCGTGATGTCGGCTTTGTAACCTTTACGTAGGAAGCCGCGTTTGTCAATGTGGAAAAGACGAGCAGGAGCGTGTGCCATCAATTCAACTAATTGTTCTATTGTGAGAACACCATCATTAACCAGTTCGAGCATTGTGACAAGTGAGAATTGAATCATCGGCATACCTGATGCTGCTTTAGCGCAGCCTCCTTGTTTTTGTTCAAATAGGTGAGGTGCATGGTCGGTACCAATTACTGTAATACGTCCATCTGTAAGGGCTTGTCGTATCGCTCTTTGATCATTAGTTGTTTTGACGGAAGGGTTACATTTTATAAGAGATTTCTTTGTATGATAATCATTGTTGGAGAAGGCAATATGTGCAAGTACAGCCTCTAATGTAATTCTTCCTTCATCTTCAGGCTGATTAGCTAATGAAAGCTCTTTCTCCGTAGAAATATGAGCAATATGAAGTCTTGTTTTATATTTTCGAGACAACTCTACAGCTAATAGTGAAGACCTCCAGCATGCTTCTTCACTACGTATTTCCCAATGATGCGTGATATCTGGGTCGTCTCCAAAGCATTCCTTTGCTTTTTTCATATTTTCGTTGATAATACCAGAGTCCTCGCAGTGCGTCATTACTGGTATGTTTAGCCTTGCAGCTGTTCTAAAGGTTTGTTCTAATGCTTCACGTCTATCGACAAGCATGTTTCCTGTTGAGGCTCCCATAAAGAGTTTTATTCCAGGGATTGAGTGAGTATCCAGCTGAGAGAAGAGAGTGTGATTAGTATTTGTTGCACCGAAGAAGAAGCTATAGTTTACATAACTTGATTGTTTTGCACGTTCCCACTTATCTTGTAATGCCTCTAATGTTGTTGTCTGTGGACTGGTGTTAGGCATTTCAAAGTAGGATGTTACTCCGCCGTATGCTGCTGCACGACTCTCACTTTCAATGTCTGCCTTTTCGGTTAGTCCCGGCTCACGAAAGTGTACATGGTCGTCAATAACTCCTGGTAGTACAAAGTACCCCGTGGCATTGATGATTTCGTCAAATGTGTCACGGGGTGTTTTGTTACCTTCTATAATTTCGATGATACAATCATTCTCTATGATGAGCGACCCAATAAAGTTTCGCCCTTCATTGACGATTGTTCCGCCTTGGATGAGTCTCCTCATATATTTTATTGTTAGAGGTTGTTTGTTTATAATTCTGTGATAGCACATCAGGGAGGTAGAGTCTACCATTTACCCGTGTGGTTTATAATCAGTGAGAGTTAGGAGATTATTTTGAAATAGAGTCGCCAGCCATCTGAGATGGAGTAGGAGGTGCAATGGCAGCATTGGGTGTTGCCTCAGCTTGTCCAGCAGGTTCAATCATTCCATTCATTTCCTTTTGTGCTTGTAGGGAAGTCATTGTAGAACGCTTTTATCTGTGGATTTTGCTTAAATGCGTCCGTAGCTTTTGTCATAATGAACTCAATCCATGATGGTAGTTGATTAATAGCATTCGTATACATATAATCATTCATCCATATAGGATAAGCGTTAGGTGTTGTTTCGTAACTGATACGTGTGAGGAAACACCATGGGCCAAGTATGTTGTTGAAGTTCTCAGTAATGAACTTAGTAAACAGCTTGTCCCCCTTGTCATATACATTCAGTGCTTTCTTGATGAGTTGAGCATTCACAATTTCCTCATCATGGCCATTCATAATGGCTTCGCTTTCTTCATGATCTATTTCGGCGTATTGATTACGGAGTTGTGTAAACTTTGTCCAAAAATCATTTATTTTATCATTTAGGGGTGTGCCGCTGACGCGCTGTTGAGTATTGTCCAGTTTGACAATAATGTCTCCCTTTTCGATAACGACAGGGAACTGTAAGTTGATATCATCCATATAAATTTGTGCAATTTTAGCGGAGTCAACTGTTCCACGGAATGCAAACTGACCATGAATAACATCACATGAGTCTAAGTCAATCAAAGAATCTGCGTGATCTGTTTTTAGATATAATTTTCTTCCATCCAAACTTGAAACGTTAGATGTTCCCTGCATGTTGAATGAGTTTGCACATGAGCTGAGTGCAATAACTGTGAGAAGTGCGTAAAGAATTTTATTCATAGAACATAAACTGGTTATGTTTCTTCTCGGAAAATTACTTTCGTAATTGAGGTTGAGAAGTATCTTATTCAAATTAAATTATCTCTAATGTTTTTTGTTTTTAGGTGTGAGAATGATTGTTTTCTTTCTTTAATTCGTAGCTAATACGATGAGTTGTATACATTTCTATGATGGCAGAAATAAGTAGAAGTATAACCCAATTGTGGTGAAAGATACTTACGTAACTGCTATAACCATCTATTGACCCTGTAAAAAATGGGCGAAGGAAATGAAAAGAATCTTCTATCATAAATAAGCCAGCAAGGATGAATCCCCAGCCTGCTAATGACATAATCTTGTGTAAGCGACGAATAGAAAGAGAGGTTCCAAGGTAACGTTGACGTGACTGCATACTTGTAAATGCAACAGCCCCTGCAAGCATTATCCAGCAAGAAACAGGTTGTATAAAGAGAAAGGCATAAAAGCCAGCCCCAATAACCATTATAATACCTCCTAAGAGATAGATAACCGACTCGAGTTTATTCAGTTGTTTCATTTTTTAAGGTATTTTCTGTTGACTGCTCATCATCGCTAAGTACGAAGATGTCTTCGTCATCAGCTTTCATAAAATAACGTTCACGAGCCACGCGAGAAATAGCTTGAGGGTTGGTTTTAAGTTCCTTAAGTTGTTGCGTGTCATGTTTGTATTGGCTATCATATTTCTGAATTTCAGTCTTCAAATCTTCTATTTGATAGGCATACTCTATGCGTTTCATAAAACTATTTTCATCCAGTACACCTACGATAAGTACACCGAGAATAATAACGATATGAAACTTAAACCGACTAACGAAATTGCAGATATGTCCAGTAATCTTACTCACGTCTTTATGTTCTTTTCTGCAAAAGTAAGGAAAAGATTGGATACAGGTGCATTATACATATATATTTTTAGCAAATTAACAATTTAATTTTTCCTACTTTCATTCTCTTTTATTTACTTTTATTACCTTTGCATATACAAACAGATTTTAAATTATGGAAGAATATATTGTTTCGGCACGAAAGTATCGCCCAATGTCCTTTGATTCTGTTGTTGGACAGCAGGCTCTGACTACGACGTTAAAGAATGCAGTGAAGAGTGGTAAGTTGGCTCATGCTTATCTCTTCTGTGGTCCACGAGGCGTGGGTAAGACGACTTGTGCTCGAATCTTTGCAAAGGCGATTAATTGTGAACATCCAACGGCAGACAACGAGGCTTGTAATGAATGTGAGAGTTGTAAGGCGTTTGGAGAAGGACGAAGCTATAATATCTTCGAGTTAGACGCTGCAAGTAATAACTCTGTCGAGAATATTAAGTCGTTAATGGATCAGACTCGCATACCGCCACAGGTTGGACGTTATAAAGTCTTTATCATTGACGAGGTTCACATGCTTTCAACAGCAGCCTTTAATGCTTTCCTTAAGACATTGGAAGAGCCGCCAGCGCATGTTATCTTCATTCTTGCTACAACAGAGAAGCATAAGATTCTTCCAACGATTCTCTCTCGCTGTCAAATCTACGACTTCGAGCGTATGACAGTGCCTAATATTATTGATCATCTCAAGCGTGTTGCTGAAAAGGAGAATATACAGTTTGAAGAAGAAGCCTTGAACGTCATTGCAGAGAAGGCGGATGGTGGTATGCGTGACGCACTCTCTATCTTCGATCAAGCTGCAAGTTTTTCACAGGGTAATCTGACATATCAAAAAGTGATAGAAGACTTGAATGTACTCGATTCTGAGAATTACTTTAGTATTGTCGATCTTGCTTTGGAGAATAAGGTGAGTGAGGTTATGGTTCTTCTTAACACGGTTATCAATAAGGGATTTGATGGTGGACATCTTGTGAACGGCTTAGCATCTCATGTTCGTAATGTGTTGATGGCAAAGGATGTACAAACTCTTCCGTTGCTTGAGGTAAGCGAACAATTGCGTAATCGTTATCAGTCACAAGCACAGAAGTGTCCAACAACATTCCTTTATACGGCTCTGCAGATAATGAACCGATGTGATGTGGAATATCGTCAGAGTTCTAATAAGCGTTTATTGGTAGAACTGACGCTTATTCAGGTGGCACAAATCACGCAGAAGGAAGATGATGTGCCAGCCTCGGGGCGTAGCCCTAAACGATTAAAATCCCTGTTTAACAATCTTATTATCAAGGCTCAACAGAAATCGACTCCGCAGGTGGTCGGGAGCCTGAAACGTGATGCTGATGCTGTTCATAACGCTAATGAAGATAGTGGAGCAGTGTCAGTTGAAGTTGTATCTTCAAAAGAAGATACTGTTGCCAATAATCCTACCTTACAACCGAAGGTGAATATATCCTCAGGACTTCCTAAATCTGTCAATCTTGGTTCGTTAACAATGTCGTTCAATAACATGCTGAAAGGAGATGAAAAGGCAAAAAAGGACGAAGAAGTTGAAGTTACCAATAAGGATGAGAACGAAGGATTTACGCAGCAAGACCTTATTGTGAGTTGGCGTGCGATGTGTTCACGAATGCCTGAGCGTATGCATACTCTGGCGCAGCGTATGAAGAATATTACACCAACAATCATGGAGTATCCTACCATTTCGGTGCTTGCTGATAATAACATTCAGCTTAACGAGATGCTTGCCATAAAGTCGCGTATTCGTGCAACATTGGCTAAGGAATTGCATAATGGACAGATAGTCGTCGAAATTCGGCTTGCTAAGCATGAGGAAATTAAGCCGATGCTTACTCCACGTGAGAATTTAATAAATTATTAGAAACAAATCATCCCGTGAAGAGACTTGTCCATACATTGGGTTTGTACTTGGAGTAACACAAAGTCTGACTCTGTTGTATTGTGGCTCAGTGTTCATCAAAGATACAGAAAATAAAGTCCCTTAGTACTTCTTTTTAGCCGTTGTATTGATACTCAGCACGAGTTGTGCTGATGCTTAGCACGTGTTGTGCTGATACTAAACATTAATCTTAATGGAGGGTTAAAACCGATGTGTTGTTAAGAATGTTATGAAGGTATAAATGTCAGTGAAATATAGTAAAAGCGGAAGTAGTATTTAAGTTTTATCTGACAGCAAAATAAGAAATATATAGTTATATTCAAGGCCTACGTACATTATTATAAAAGTTAAAATAGCGAAATGGTAGTTATGTTCGGTATTATTTCAGTATTTTTGCACGTAAATTAGTCGATGAGAAATAAGAGCATTATATTCCTGTTATCTTTTGTCGTTGTCTTCGCAATGGCAGGTGTTACTATGCCCGGACCTCAGAGAAAGAAAAGTAAGAAGGTAAAGGCAGGTCGGGAAGTGGTAGATACATTGTTGAAGAACATGAGTTCATTGGACAGTCTGTCGATAGACAAGCGCATGATTGATACAACCAAGATGGACTCTCTTCAGCTGGCTATCTATCATCATAATAAGGCAATAGATGATTCGATTCGTGCCGATAGTATGATGCGTGCACGTTCTAATGGGATTGAGGCACCAGTGACCTATTCTGCTGATGACTCTCTTGTTTATGATGCAGAGGCAGGTATAGCTCATCTCTATGGTAACTCAAAAGTCGATTATGAGAATATGAAACTTTCGAGTGACAATGTCCACATGAACATTGACAAGAGTACTGTACATGCAACAGGTACAGCTGATTCTACGGCAGAGGGAGGATACAAAGGAAAGCCAGTCTTCGCTATGGGTAATGATAATTACAAAAGCGATACGATGGCTTTCAATTTCAAATCAAAGAAGGGATTGATAAAAGGAGTATATACAGAACAGCAGGATGGATATCTTAGTGGTCAGGTCGGAAAACGTGACTCCTCTGGCTCTGTTTATTTACAACATGGTCGATATACTACTTGCGATAATGCTCATCCAGATTTTTATATAGCTCTTTCTCGTGCAAAAGTTCGTCCAGGTAAGGATGTAGTCTTTGGTCCAGCTTATCTGGTTGTGGCAGATGTACCTTTACCACTTGCAATTCCATACGGTTTTTTCCCTTTCTCTAAAAAGTATTCAAGCGGCTTTATCATGCCAACCTATGGTGATGAAAGCGATAGAGGTTTCTATCTACGTGATTTAGGTTACTATTTTGCAATTAATGACAAGTGGGACTTAAAAGTGTTGGGAGAGATTTACACTAAGGGTTCTTGGGGTGTGTCGGCAGCCAGCAACTATCGTAAGCGTTATAGATATTCTGGCTCTTTCTTTTTGAGTTTTCAAGATTCAAAGACGGGTGATAAGGGCTTGCCAGATTTTGCAGAACAAGAGAGTTTCAAAATTCAATGGAGTCATCAGCAAGATACAAAGGCCAATCCGTATAACTCGCTATCTGCAAGTGTAAATTTTGCTACATCAAGCTATGAGCGTAATAATCTCAATAGCATGTATAACCCACAGACTCTCACGCAGTCTACGAGGACTTCTTCAGTAAGTTGGGGTACAACATTTTCAAGTATTGGTCTCTCTTTGACCACTACTACCAACCTCTCGCAGAATATGCGTGACTCGTCTGTTCAGATAACACTTCCTGACTTGAATATCAGTCTGAGTCGTTTCTATCCATTCAAGCGTAAGCATATTGTGGGAAAGGAACGTTGGTATGAGAAAATATCAATGAGCTATACGGGACAGTTGTCAAATTCTATCTCAACGAAAGAGGATAAACTTCTACGCTCTAATCTTATTAGGGATTGGAAGAATGCTTTTCAACATACCATTCCTATACAAGCAAATTTTAACTTATTTAATTATATCAATGTGACACCATCCTTTAACTTTACGGATCGTATGTACTCTAAGAAAGTGTCAAGAGGGTGGAATAATGTGTTGCAAAGAGAAGTGGTAACGATACGACTTTTGGCTTCTACAATGTCTATAACTGGAGCCTGAATATGGGAGCAAGCACTAAATTGTATGGTTTTTGGACACCTAATAGAAAACTTTTTGGTGACAAGATTCAGACTATTCGCCATGTCATCACTCCACAGGTATCATTTTCTTACTCTCCAAACTTTGGAACACGTCGTTATGGTTACTATGACAGTTATCAGTATACAGATGCAAGTGGTAATGTAAAACTTGTCGAATATTCGCCTTATCAAGAAGAGCTTTATGGTGTGCCAGGAAAGTATAAGAGTGAGATGATCAGTTGGGATGTTAGTAATAATATCGAAATGAAGGTTAAAAGCGATAAGGATACAACTGGTTATAAGAAAATAAGCATTATTGACGAGTTGGGTGCAAGCATGTCTTATAATGCTGCCACTGATTATCATCAATGGAGTGATCTTAGTATGCGCTTGCGTTTGAAATGGTGGAAGAACTACACCTTCTCTATGAATGCCCAGTTTGCTACTTATGCTTACGAACTTGACGCTAATGGGAAGCCATACGTGGGCAATCATACAGAGTGGGGGTATGGAAGATTGCCTCGCTTTCAAGGAATGTCGCAGAACTTCTCTTTCACATTGAACCCAGAGAAATTCAAGAAGTGGTTCGGACATAAGGAGGATAAGGAAGAAAATAAGGCTTCGGAAGATAAGAATGACGATGATAATAATATCGAGTCAAACATGGATGACGACCTTGAAAAAGGTAAATATGCGACAAAACAGAAGAGTGGTAATATTGCAGAAACGGATGAAGATGGATATATGCGCTTTAATATGCCATGGTCTTTGACAATCGGATATGGTATTACGATGCGTGAGAATACGGCGGGTAAATTTAATACCAAGACGATGCGATATCCTTATAAGTTCTCACAAACACTGAACTTCTCGGGTAATATTCGTATTAGCGATGGCTGGAATATAAACTTCTCAAGTGGTTATGACTTTGAAAACCATGCGATGAGTATGACAACGGCGAGCTTATCACGCGATTTGCATTGTTTTAACATGAGCGCATCTGTTGTGTTAGCACCATATACATCGTATAACTTTACTTTCCGTTGTAATGCCGCAACGCTGACTGATGCGTTGAAGTATGACAAACGAAGTGGTATTACTAACGCTGTTCAGTGGTATTAATCATTTATGTTATAAATAAAGGACGGATTAGCTTTGTGCAATCCGTCCTTTATTTATTTGTTTTGTGTGGTATATGCATCTTAGTAAATATGCTGAAAAGGGGTTGTTAACCTTATTCTGTCTATGGTGTTAGCTTATTCAAGACAGTTGGTAATCTCGGTTACAGACTTGCAACCATGACGGTCAAGCCAGTCATTAATACCATCGCGTACCTTAATAGTAACTTGTGGGTCGAGGAAATTTGCAGTTCCAATTTGTATTGCTGTTGCTCCTGCCATAAGGAACTCGATCGCATCTTCTGCTGTAGATATACCTCCCAGACCAATGATTGGTATCTTTACCGCTTTTGCTACATCATTGACCATTCGGACAGCAACGGGTTTGACAGCCGGACCACTAAGTCCACCTGTACGAATACTTAACTTCGGGCGGCGGCGTTCAATATCAATAGCCATTCCCATCAAAGTGTTAATCAGTGAAACAGAGTCTGCGCCTTCGTCCTCACAAACACGTGCTATGCTGGCTATGTCTGTGACATTAGGCGATAGTTTCACAATCATTGTCTTATGATAATGTTGACGTACCGCTTTTACAATAGAAGCTGCGCCAGAGCATGTCACTCCAAAAGACATACCTCCTTCTTTTACATTAGGGCAGGAGATGTTTACTTCGATTGCAGGAATGTTATCCAGAGCGTTGAGCTTTTCGGCTGTTTCTGCATAAGACTCTGGAGTGTTCCCACTGATATTAACAATCATATTGGTGTCAATATCCTTTATCTGTGGGTAGATATTCTCGATGAAGTAATCAACTCCCTTGTTCTGTAAAACCAACACAATTAAGCATACCCTGAGGGGTTTCTACCATACGTGGGTAGTCATTTCCTTCACGTGGTTTCAGGGTCGTACCCTTGACAATGATACCTCCTATTTCTTCTAAGGGTACGAAATCGGCAAACTCTAAACCATATCCAAAGGTTCCACTGGCTGTCATTATGGGATTCTTTAGATGTAGGTCACTTATCTTTACACTTAAATCAGCCATATTGTTATCATCTAATTATACAAAATAAGGGGGTAATTTCCCTTGTTAGGAGTATACGTGAGTAATCCTTTATTATTCTTTTTTTCTATTTATTCCCACGTTAATCTACGTGTATCAAAGACGGGACCTTCTGTGCAAACACAAAGGTTGCCTTCTGTAGTTTTCTCAACACAACATAGACAGGCACCAACACCACAAGCCATTGTGTTCTCTAATGATGCTTCGCAAGGAATAGAATTCTGGTGTGCGTAACTTGCAATCGCCATTATCATTGGTTTAGGACCACATGTAGAAATACGGTCAAAATGCTCTGTGGATAGAATTGAATGGTTGGTGACAAAGCCTTTCTCACCAGCTGAGCCATCCTCGGTAGTTATACATACCTTTCCATATTTCTCAAAAAGTGACCTTTCTGCTATGTCAGATTCTGTACGAGCTCCTAAGAGAAAGACTGGGACTCCACCAGCTTCCTTGATATGTTTCCCGAAGTAAAGTAAAGGGGCAACGCCTACACCTCCACCAACAAGTAAGACACGTTCTGATGGACTCGCCAAAGGTGCAAACGTGTTGCCTAAGGGAAGGACACAATTTAAGATGTCGCCTTCACGTAAACGTGCGAGGGTTTTTGTTCCTTCTCCTATGGTTGCGACAAGCAACCACAATTCATTGCGTTCTAAATCAACAAAATTAATTGAGATTGGACGGCGAAGAAAAGTCGAAGGAGAGCCGTCCACTCTCACCTCTACAAACTGCCCAGGTTGCATCTCTGGAAGTGGGTTGTCATCTGTCAGCTTAATAAGTACATTCCTTGCATTGATACGCTCTACGGAAGACACCTTTAAGTCGAGGATATACTTCTTCATCTTTGCTTTGTTTTTTTAATATTATGCAAATATAGATAAAAATATCTCGATTATAAGATAATTGAGATGAAAAACAAATGGTTCTTCAGGAATTTGGAGTGATAAATTCATATAATAAGAAAAAGAAACCGCTGTAAATATTATATATGCAACAACAAATGTAGAAATATGAACAGCAGTTTCCTATATCATGCTTGGGGTCTTTATACCCATGAATGCACTTGTGAAGAGTACAAAGGTAATAGAATTATCTTGCATGTGCAAGCAAAAGAACGAATAAGATGTCGCCCTTCTTGTGGAGGCTGCTCTATTGTAAAGAATGGGTATCGTTTGCGAGACTTTGTTGGACTTCCCATAGGTGGCAAGCGAGTAACCATACGCATGAAGGTACAACGCTATAAATGTAAGGAGTGTGACTTCGATCAGTAGGAGAAAATTCCTTTTGCCACTGGCAGTTGCAGCTATACTCACCGCTTTGCCAAGTATGTAGTAGATTTACTTCGTGGTATGACTCTTCAGGACGTATCGAATCATCTTGGCGTATCATGGGATACTATAAAAGAAATACACTCCTCTTACCTTAAGCGTCATTATAGTCCTCCATCTTTAGATGGTGTAGAGAATATTGGTATATATGAGTTTGCTGTTAAGAAAGGACATGTATATAAAACAATAGTCGTGGATTTGGACAGTAGCAGGATAATCTATGTTGGCGATGGTAAGAGTAGTGAAGCTCTGAACAAATTCTGGCAGAAAGAGGCAATAGAAAATGCTAACGGACTGATTAGACAATACGTGCAAAAAAGAAACGTTTGAGCATGTCAGTCATCAACCTATAACAAAATATTCAAAGAAAATTAACATGAGGCCAAGAAAGAAATTAGAATTTAGAACACCACATGAGTGCTTTTACGAACTAATTAAGTAAATTTGCACTTGCTTGTCGAATTCACGAAAAGAAATAGTATGAGAACTCTTATAATAATATTTTTTCAGCTTATATCTCAACAGTGCTTTTGTCAGATAAGCATTGACAGTGATTGTTTGGAATGTAACTCAATAACAATTTCCCGAATAATGCTGGAACTTTTTGGACAAGAAACTGCGCAACGAATGTTAGACAACAATACTCGTATGCTTTTCATTCTTAGGGTAGATTCATCTGGTTGTGTATCTGAAATTAAAAAGATAAGAACTCAAAATGCTTTGGACAAGAATATTGAAAAGAAACTTAAGCGATATTTTGGGAAGCATAAAATACAAATGAGAATTTGTTATTCTATCGACTTTAGTAGCGTCTCGTACGAAAGAGGAATACAAATAGCTAAGGATGATTTTCGGAAAAGGAAATATATCGTAGTAGGATTCCCTGGAGAGTTATTCACCCATTATGAATACTATAAGACACACGGTTACAAAGGCGTTTCCTTCAAATCCAAGTTAGAATACCTTATGTTACGATTGAGTAATGTCTAATATCATATGAGGAACTAAAGTTTCCCACCCCCCTAAAACACTAGCCTTTTTTTATTCACCTTTGCCTGTTATTGCCCATATCCATTGATTTTTAACACAAGTATAATAGAGGTTAAGCAGTCTGTTCATATACTTCGTCCCATTTTTCTAACACTTCTGCCATTACAAGGATTTTTCTCATATCTTTGTCGTTGCCGCTGATTGTAGCCATAAGCTGTTGGGGCGTCATCCCAAGTGTTTCTCCTAAAATGCGAAGTATACGTTCGATACAGCAAGAACTCGCTTCCATAACGTGAGTGCCATGAGATCAGCCTCCATATTCGAAAAGAGTTCGCCCATGGTTTGATATTCTGTGAACCTCTTTTCCAAAGCTATGACGGTATATGTAAGGTAACACAACGTTGCGTCGGCTATCTGGCCATTAAAGTCGCAACCTTGATAACCTCCTAATCCGAGATATCGCTTAGTCTCCTTGTTCATCACTTCTATGTTCCATCTAATCTGATAGACTTCAAAGGCTTTTATGAAAGACATCGTTGTATCCGTGGTGAGCAGGACGTTCCATGTGGAGTTCCTACCATACTTGATAAGGAAGATTCTTACAGGTATATCTCCTAAGTGTCCGTTGAGCTGAATATATCGACATCTGTACTTACGACAGTTCTTTCCTCGTTCACGTTCATAGATAGCAATGAGTTCTGCAGCATTTTTCTTCCTGCCTGATACGGTGTATTTCGTCTTTCCCATTTTTGCAAGTCCGGCAAAGTGCATTACTCCTTTACCTATGCTTCTAACACATTTCATAAGTTGCTCGCAAGTGAACCAACTATCGGTAATCACATACTTCGCATGCAAACCCATCTTCCATCCACGGCGAAGCATATTCATGGCAGCTTCCATCTTAGACATCTTACATTCTTGAAAACGCTTATAATCGGGGTTGTCAGTATTCCTTTTGGTATGATACGCTTTTCTACGTTGCTGTTTTGTCAGTCCGCAGTCGCCTTGTTCCCCTTTTTCCTGATGCAGTGAAAAATCAAAGGGTATGGTTGTCTTGCCGTCAAAGAAAGCACAAAGTAGCAGTTTGTAGCCCAATACGCACCTGCCTTTAACATGGTCAAAAACACGACTGATACCCTCCATCCTCACACCGCTCTTCTCAAGCACGGTATCATCTATAATGAAACAGGTCGTGGAATCGGATTGAGGAGCTTCGCCATACTTACGCAATAGGCACATGTAACGCAGTGCAAAACGGTTCATCAAGCGTCTCCAATCCATCTGCGGGCGAGTCATCATCCGATAGAAACAGTTCTTACCATGATTTGAAAGCTCATATATCTTATACTTGCATATATTGTGGATGCTCTTTCCTAAAATACGAAGAGGCAAAGAGAAAGTATCAACTCCGAAGCGAAAACTCCGTCATGTTTCTCCAATGACAGACGAGATAACAGATGACCGATACCAAACTTGCCAAAAAGATGAAATAAATCATCACTCATTCGAGTTTTAACACTCAAAAGTTTGGATAACTCACTTATTTTTCTCTATTTTTGCTTCCATAACAGTTTTGTTGTTTTGTCTTTGACAATCAGTTTTTTTGCGATTACTAATTTACAAAGAAAATTCGACAAACTGTTATTTTTCTATCTATTTGTTAGGGTGGGAAACTTTAGTTATATAATAGAGAAAGAAAACGCCGTTTTTATTGAGTATGCATTCAACAAGGCATTATATACAGAATATGACATTAAATATTTTTAACAAACTCTTAAATACATCACTATTAAAAATTGATAGCTATGAGTATTTTTTTATAAAAAAATCCTACTTTGTATCGGAATAGGCTATGCTATATCTGTAAATGCCCAGAATAAAATAAGTGGAAGAATTTTAGATGAGTATAACCAAGGAGCCGACGCAGCAATCGTCATGTTGTTTACCCAACCTGACAGCATTCTTGCAGAGACAACATTCACCGACGGCAACGGAAAGTTTTCGTTTCCATTACGGATAGGAAAATTCCTTTTATGCGTAAGAATGTTGGGTTATAAAGAGATTAAAAAGAAAATCACTATCTGTGAAGATGTGAAAATTCCCGACATGCAATTAGAACCAGATGAAATCGTATTGAAACGTAGTCATAACAGCACGGAAATCTCGGCCGATGATAAGTTCGTCTAACGGGAAAATACAGATTAACGTGGCGCAATCTTATCTTACGGATATAGGAGATGCATTAGATGTTTTGAAGCATTCCCCAGGTATTTCTGTAAGCAGCAAAGGCGATATTTCCTTGGCATCACTCGGAGGCACTGCCATATATGTCAATGGAAAGAAACTGATGTTGCAAGGTGAAGAGCTGTCGGCTTATTTGCGCTCTCTGCCTTCATCGAAAATCTCCAAGATAGAAACTTCGTCCAATCCCAATGCGAGTTTTGGGGCCGACGGAGCTGGAGGAATTATTAATATCATCTTGAAAACCAACGAGAAATCGGGCTTTTTCCTGACCACCTCACACAGCCTTGCCTATTGGGAAAACATGAGACAGAACTCTGACATCGCATTATCCTATAACACTAATAAATGGCAATTGGGATTGAATTACAACCACAGTATAGGACATCATGCCATGAATTATGGCTATGAGAAAATTCAGAACGGTGATAAAAGTTTATCTGAAACCATAGATACTGATAAACGAAACACGCATTCGGCAGGCATTGACTTTTCCTGGCAGCTCAATCAGAAGAGTAAATTGTTCTTGAACAGCACGGTGAACTTGCTTGTTGGGCCTGGCTTGACAGAGACAACGACAAGGGTGTATAAAGGAACTTCCGCATTAGATGGCATCTTGAAAGCACGCAACAACTATGTAGAGCAGAAAACAGTTCGATACAGTAACAGCATGAACTACCTGTACCGACCCTCCGAAAAACAGCAGTTGTCGCTTTCGGCAGACTGGACCCACTTTGATGGTAAAGCCCGATGCGAGCAGCCTAATGATTATTTTTCACCGATGAACAAGCTTGTTCGTTCTGATTTGTTTTACTCTCAGCCCGATAAAGACATAGACATTTATGCCTTGTTAGTAGACTATAAGTATAATCCTAATGTGCGGAACGAGTGGCTTGCAGGCATCAAGACTTCGCTTATCAAAAGTAACAACACCTTCCTCTTCATGAGAAATGGGTCTATTGACCTGCAACGCTCAAACAAATTTGATTACAATGAACATAATATTGAAGGCTACACACAATATACGCACACTTGGAATAAATTGGAGTTAAGTGCAGGCCTGCGTATGGAATACATGTACACCCACAACAAGCTAAATGCTTATACCAATCACAAAACAGAAGAAAATAACAGGAAAAAATTTCGTTTATTTCCTAATATGTCTGTATCATATACGTTCAATGAGAAGAATAAATTGATCCTTCTATACAGCAGACGGCAAGATAAACCGCGATATGAAGATCTTAATCCCTTTGAATATCTACTTGATGAACTCTCCTATTGGAAAGGAAATCCCTTCCTCAAACCACAGATTAGCAATAAAATAACATTGAACTATACACGGAAGAGTTTGTCTTTGAACTTATATTACAACAAACTTGATGATTATTTCACTTCCCTCACAGATGTTTTTGAGAACAACAAGACGATAATGACAACGAAAAACATCGGAACACAACAGCAAGTTGGATTGGAAGCGATTTTCTCTAACGCCTTACTTCATGGTGGGATTTCAGTACAAGCGTTGGACTTTACTACTTTGTGAATAAGTTGGATTACGAAAGATACAAACAAGAATACAAGCGTCCATCTTGTTTCCTCTCGGCAAACAATAATATTCTTCTGCCTTGGGGCATAAACTTTGAACTCTCCGGACGATATTACTCAAAACGCCAAGGAGGAAGTTATGAGATTAGCAAACCTACAGGAAGCATTGATTTGGGTTTCAATAAGAGTTGGCTTGAGAATCGTATTCGACTTTCGTTACTGATGACCGACATTTTACATACAGAGCGTTGGGATAGTTATGGAGTAAAAGATGCCCTGAATCTCTCGTCGTGGGGATATGGAGAAAGCCGTAAAGTCATCCTGCGTTTCAGCTATAGCTTTGGCAAACAGAAATTCAATAAGGTAGAGAAAAATATTGAAGAATTAAATCGATTATAATTATGTCACGACAATAAGAAATTGCACAAATTGTGCTTGAGATTTTAGAAGAGCCAATCTCTGAAAAATCAATTAATGAGATAATAAATTGTCAAAATATTACCGATATGGGAATGACCTCTCTTAATATGGTAATGTTCATTGTAGAACTTGAGAATAAGTATGATTGTAAAATCGACATTACGGGACTGTGCACAAAAGACATGCATACAGTAGCTGGTTGGTGTAAGTTAATAGATAAAGTCATTATGAAGTGAAGATAGTTATCCTTACTGCAAAATGTGGACTTGGGACTTATATCCCGGCGGTGTATACCTATAAGTATATGCGCTCTCACAGCGTGGATACAGAAATGCTTGCATGGGAGGATTTTTATGAAACCAATAATAAGGAAAGGGCAATGTTGTTTCAAAAAAATCCTAGCATAGCTGAAATCTCCTATGCATATGATATTATTACTGTCCGCTAAACTTTTGTTTATTTTTACAAATTTGGGCTGATACTTTTTTCATAGTATCAGCCCATTTAATTACCTTTGCTTTTGCAACAAAACATAAGTAACATGAGCAAAAGTACACATTTTTTCGGACAGCCAGTATATGGTCAGTTAATAAAATGCTTAGTCAAGAACAAAATTAACACTTATAGCCGTCAACATGGTGGCGAACGGTATGTAAAAAAGTTCGATATGTGGTCTCACGTGGTAACTATGCTCTATGCCGTGGTGATGCGTTTCGACTCTCTTCGTGAGATACAGGCTTCTGTGCTGGCAGAATCCCGTAAGCTTCCCTATCTAAGCATAGATACTCTACCCAAGCGTAGTACGCTCTCTGATGCCAATAAGAGACGCCCCGAAGAACTCTTTGGTTGGTTCTATATGGATGTCCTTGAAGCTCATCGTGACCTACTTTTCTTGGACAGCCAACGAGGCAAGGGGGATTCTTGGCTTAATCGTCTGAAAAGAATGGATTCTACCACTATTCCCTTGTTTTCGAATCTCGTTTTCAAGGGTGTGGGACGTAATCCCAAGTACGGAAAGAAGAAAGGAGGCATAAAGGTGCATACTATCATAAATGCCAACGAAGGAGTGCCTTACGATATACAATTCACTTCTGCTGCCACACATGACAGTTTTATGATGGCACCGCAGGATTATTCAAAGAATGATATCCTAGCTATTGACAGAGCCTACATAGACTATATTAAATTTGAACAGATGACTCAAAATGGTGCTGTCTACGTTACAAAGATGAAGAAAAAACTTGTTTATCAACTAGAAATAGTTTAATAACTACTTGTATTACGCTTTGCATTTCTCACGATGTTTGCAAAGAAGGCGAGAAACCCTTTATTTGTAGGGTTTTTCGCCTTCGATACTTTGTGACTCCGTTGGGATTCAAACCCAAGACCTTCAGAACCGGAATCTGACGCTCTATTCAGCTAAGCTACGGAGCCTAATGATGGTGCAAAGGTACGGTAAAGTTTGTATAATTCCAAATGAACAATGAATATTCTTATAAAAGTGTTAGATGTAGAAGTGTTGATAAAGGGTAAATTCCATTAGAAAAGAAGTTCTTGTTTGTCATAAAGTAGGATTGTGGTGTAGTTTTGTGTTATTTTGTAAGATTATGCTTGATATTATTTCTCTATTTGATAATAAATGTATATCTTTGTGAGCAATTGAGAAAACAAATAAAGTCATAAATAGAAAGGAATAAGAATGAGCAGACTGATTAAGCCAGAAGGGTATAAAGCCATGCTTGGTAAACGTCAGACCGAGCAGGGAATTAAGCTGATAAAGGATTTTTTTCAGCAGAATTTAGCTACCGAATTACGATTGAGTCGTGTTACGGCACCGCTGTTTGTGCTGAAGGGATTGGGAATCAATGATGATTTGAACGGTATAGAACGCCCTGTTTCTTTTCCAGTTAAGGACTTAGGAGAGTCGCAAGCTGAGGTGGTACATTCTTTAGCAAAATGGAAGCGACTGACATTAGCCGACTATGCAATTCAGCCGGGTTATGGTATCTATACCGATATGAACGCTATTCGTGCTGATGAGGAGTTGGATAATCTTCATTCGCTTTATGTTGATCAGTGGGACTGGGAGGCTGTTATAACTGAAAGTGATAGAACACGTAGTTTCTTAGAGGATGTCGTTCGACGTATCTATGCGGCTGTTCTTCGCACAGAGTTCCTTGTTTGTGAGACTTATTCTCAGTTGGAATCTTTTCTTCCACAGACAATTCATTTTGTCCATGCACAGGACTTATTGGATATGTATCCTACGTTGACAGCAAAAGAGCGTGAAGACACGATTTGTAAGAAGTATGGTGCTGTGTTTATTGAAGGTATCGGTTGCAGATTGAGTAATAGTGAGAAGCACGATGGTCGTGCTGCCGATTACGATGACTGGTCAACAGTAGCAGAAGACGGTAAGACTGGTCTGAATGGTGATATTCTTATTTGGTACCCTATTTTAGGCCGAAGTGTTGAACTTTCCTCTATGGGAATTCGAGTTGATAAAGATGCTTTGCTCCGTCAGTTATCAATAGAGAAGCAGGAAGAGCGTGAGCAACTCTTCTTTCATCAGCAGTTGCTCTCTGACAAACTTCCGTTGTGTATCGGTGGAGGTATTGGTCAGAGCCGCCTTTGTATGATAATGTTACACAAAGCGCATATCGGTGAGATTCAGGTAAGTATCTGGCAGGAAGAGATGCGAAAAGAATGCGAAGCGGCTGGGATGCCTTTGATTTAGAAGCTTACATATTATTTTCATAGAGCTAAAAAGAGCCATGTCAAACTCTGAAGATGAGTTTGATATGGCTCTTTTTGTATTACAATTGCAACTTTCAATCCATATCCAGCCTATGTGTTGGTGCTCAGCACGTATGGTGCGGATGGTAAGCACGTATGGTGCGGATGGCATGTTAAGTTCTAATATCTTATCGGTTAGGCTCTATTTATTATCATGTTCCGTATGGAAAGAGGTATGTTTAAGTCCTATTAAGTTGTAATCATTAGTAAAGAGTGAATCTCTTATTCTGTTAGGACTCCCTCTCTCACAACTTCCATTAGGTGAATGACCGTTGGTTTAGGAGAGGAGCAAGGGGAGATTCCCCTCCTTTGGAGGGGTTAGGGGAGGTTTTTAGTCTATAAACCTCTTGGTAATTTCTCCGTATTCCTCAATTCTTCTGTCACGCAGGAAGGGCCACCAACGGCGCACCTTCTCACTATGATCAAGGTCGATATTAACGATAATACTTTCTTCATCGTTGTCACAGGCACGATAGAGTAGTTCGCCTTGTGGTCCTGAAACAAAGCTGCTTCCCCAGAATTGAATGCCCTTTGTTTGCTCGCTTGGGTCAGGCTCATGGCCGACACGATTAACAGCAATCACAGGCAGACCGTTGGCGACAGCATGTCCACGCATTACTGTCGTCCAGGCTTCACGCTGGCGTTGTTTTTCCTCATCTGTATCACTGCTTTCGTAGCCGATGGCTGTTGGGTAGATTAGCAAGTCTGCACCCTGTAATGCCATCAGTCGGGCAGCTTCTGGATACCACTGGTCCCAGCAGACAAGTACGCCAAGGCGTCCCACGCTCGTGTTGATTGGATGGAAACCGAGGTCGCCAGGTGTGAAGTAGAACTTTTCGTAGTAGGCAGGGTCGTCTGGAATGTGCATTTTACGGTATTTACCCGCAATGCTTCCATCCTTCTCTATCACAACGGCGGTGTTATGGTAAAGTCCCGCTGCACGTTTCTCAAAGAGAGAGGTTACGATGACAATGCCCAGTTTGCGTGCCAGTTCTCCATAAAACTCAGTAGACGAACCCGGTATGGTTTCGGCTAAGTCAAATTTGTTTACGTCTTCTATCTGGCAGAAGTAAAGTGAATTGTGTAGTTCTTGTAGGATAACAAGTTCCGCACCACGTTGTGCTAAGTCTGTGATACCCTCAGCCAAACGCTCTATATTGTTTTTTATGTCTGCAACATTATGTTGCTGCAGGATACCGATTTTAATTTCTCTCATAATAAAGGTGTTTGCCTTGTTTATGTTTATTATTCTGTGTCTAAAAGTTATGATGTCGTCACCATCTGTTTAGATAAGATGGTTAGATTTTGTCAATCTGTGGCAATTGCATGGTCAGACAGTGTATTGACCCATGTTGTCTAATGATGGTACGGCTATCAATAGGGATGATTTCACGATCAGGGAATGCTTCTTGAATGGTTTCCAATGCTGCTTTATCCTTTTCTGGTTGGTTGTAGGTTGGTACAAGAACCGCTCCATTGATAATGAGGAAGTTAGCATGTGTCGCTGGTAGACGTTCGTCGTCATCATAGATGGTGTCAGGCATTGGTAGGCGAAGTAGACGATAAGGTTTTCCGTCAAGTGTGCGGAGCTGCTTTAATTGCTGCTCTAAGAGTAGGAAGTCCTCGTAATGCTCATCTTCTTTGTCGTCACACCCTATATATAATAAGGTGTTATTCGGTGCAATACGCACGATGGTGTCAATATGTCCGTCGGTATCATCACCTGCTAACTGCCCATAGTCCAGCCACACAACTCGTTCAATATTTGGAAAGAGAAGACGTAAGCGTTTGTCAATATCCTCTTTTGTGAGAGGTTGATTGCGATGCGGTGCCATCAGGCAGCCTGTTGTCGTGAAGAGTGTACGCTCGCCATCACTCTCAATAGACCCACCTTCTAATACAAAATCTTTGTGGTTTTCTAAAATTCCTTGAAAGAGTCCAGCCTCATATAGTTGGCGGTTAATCGTGTTATCTTTCTCGGCTTTGAACTTTTCTCCCCAGCCATTGAAACAGAAGTCGAGTAGATGAAGTGGTTGGAAGCAACCTTTCGGTGCTTTATTTGAAATGAGTGATATTGGTGCAACATCACGTGCCCATGTGTCATTATTGTCACAGGGGAAGAGAGTTACCCGTTTTATCTGCTCTTCTGTCAGTCTTTCAGCCAATAACGAACGTACTATTTCTGTGTCTCTTGCTGTAATAAGCAATGCTTCATATCGCGTGATAGCATCTGCCATCTGGAGATAAACTTCGGTAATCTCCTTTAAATAAGGACGCCAATCGGTGTCCTCATGTGGCCATATCAGCATAACCCCACTTTGTGGTTCCCACTCGGCAGGTAATCGGAAACTATGATTTTCGTTTGTGTTCATAGTGCAAAGATAAGAAAAGAAAATGTGATAGCTTTCTTTCCTACCCTTTTTTTTGTTGCTTACTAAATAAAAGCAAGATGTTTCTTTTAGATAGCAAAAATGGGTTGATGTATGTCAAATAGAAGGTTTGACCTGCGTCAATACCTTTGACGCAGGTCAACTTTTACTAAATGAAAGCTATGAATTTGTATTTTTTCTTTGTTAGATTTTGGAAAGTGTACTAACTTTGCACTCACAAACAACACAAGCGGCACCTCATCAGGATAATAAGAGGTAGCCTTTGAAGGGGCTTCGGTCTCAATAGGAACACAGGTAAAAAGATTGTAAAACATTTAGAAAGGAAACGTTATGAAAAAGAAAGTAATGAATATGAGTATTATGCGTAAGTTGTTTCATTATATGACAGATGGTATCAGTGAATATAATATGGGTCGTGTAAACTGTCTGGCATAAAGCAAAAGAATACTTATTTTTACGCAACATGTAATAAGTAGAAAATAATTGAGAGAATATAAAAGGAGTCGGATTAGAGTCTATATAGATTCTAATCCGATTGTTGTTAGTAGGAGTTGCTTTTTTAGTTTACTTTGTCTATACATATAAGAGGGGGGAGTATAAACTTCTTTTATGTTAATTGGAAGAAAGCTAAACGAGGAGTGATAGCTCTATTCAGAGATGTTTGTTTATATTGTAATATTATTATTCATATAAGAAAAAGTTTTTTCTTTAGCTTGTATATTAAATCTAAATTACTTAAATTTGTCCTCGATTAAATAATAAATTAAAAACAATAACCCATACGTGAAAAGGTGTTGTTTAAGACCCCTCTCCACCATAGTAGCGATGTGGTTAAATTAATATAACAAATAAATAATGCCATGGGGAGTCGGCTCAAAAAAGTTATGGAAGAAATGAATGCTCCTAAGCCAAATAACTACTTGGCTCTTGCGATTTTCACAACTGTATGTTGCTGTTTGCCAGCAGGTATTTACGCTATCATTCGCGCTATGAAGGTGAATGAGTTTTATATGATGAAACAATACGAAGAGGCTATTCTGGCAGCTAATGATGCTAAGAAATGGAGTATTATTGGTATTGTTGTAGGTGCAATTGGGTCTGTCCTCTACCTTGTTTTCTATGGTTTGGCAGCAATGAGCGCAATGTCTGGAGCTCAATAAACCTTGAAACGTAGTATAAAACTTTTAGGTCTACTCTGTTTAGGAGTAATCCTATTAATTATATATTATTTATATGATCCTGCTGCGACGCTGTGGACACCTAAGTGTCCACTAAAGCTCGTAACAGGGTTACAATGTCCTGGTTGTGGCATTCAACGTGCATTTCACGCCTTATTACAAGGACGTTTTTTAGATGCAATCCATTATAATTATTTTCTTCTGTTTTCTGGACCATACATCTTATCGTTTGGAGTACGTGCCTTACTTCCTAAAGGGAAGGCTAAGGATAGTCTCACAAAGGTAATAGAGGATAAACGGCTTATATGGTTGTATATAATTCTTTTTTTTATTTGGTTTGTTGTAAGAAATATCCTAAATTTGTAGTGGATATGGATTTTTGGAGATATGCGATATTTGTAAATAAATAGTTAAATCTAAGATTATAATTATGAACTCTATAACGAATCGTGTGGGTAATCATATAAATTTCAGATAAAAATATTACCTTTTGTTTTTATGAATAGTACAGAGATATTTACAATGGCTTTAGGCCTGTCAGAACCATGGTATGTATCCAAGGTTGAGTTTATAGAAGGCAAACACTCCACCAAAGAACTCCATATTTGGTTGAGCTTTAATCGTGGACATCGTTTTAAGCTTAATGAAAATGAGTACACTGCCTACGATACCATAGATAAGACATGGCGTCATTTGAACTTCTTTGAACATCTTTGTTATCTTCACGCCAGCGTTCCCCTGTATTAAAACAGATGACCACCGAACAATCATGGTAGATGTTCCGTAAGACGTAAAAGCAGCGGTTTCACATTGCTTTTCGAAGCCCTACTCAATGCTTCTCATAGAGCGTGAAATGCCCTGTGAAGAGCGTTTCCCGTACCATTCATGAAACAGCTCCACGTATATGGCGTGTTTTTAATCATTGGGTTCGCAAAGCCGTTAAGAAAATTGACATGTCCAAAGTACGTCACATCGGAGTGGATGAAACCTCTAAACGAAAGGGACACAACTACATAACGCAGTTTGTAGACTTGGATACTCGTAAGACTATTTTCGTCACTGATGGTAAAGATGCAAGCACTTTCGAGGCATTCAGCAAGGCATTGGTTGCGAGCCATGGAAAGGTGGAGAATATAGAAGCTATCAGTATGGATATGTCTAAATCTTTCATATCAGGTGCCTTAACTCACTTCCCCAATGCCGGTATCATTTTCGATAAATTCCATATATTTAAGGCTCTCAACGAGGCTGTTGATATGGTACGTAAGGAGGAACACAAAGAAACCAAACTACTTAAAGGACACCGTTTTACGCTGCTATACAACAAGAAGAATCTCTCACCAAAAAAAATGATGGAACTGAATACCCTCCTGATGACCTACCCAACAATTGGAAAGGCTTATAGCTTTAAGGAATCTTTCATCGATATATTCAATGAGTGCGCTAAGGATTCTGTGGAAAAACTTGATTTATGGTGTGAGATGGTAGAACAATCGGCAATCAAGCCTATGCTTAATTTCGTTGCAATGATAAAATCGCACATGTACGGCATCAAGCAGCTATTTGCCATGAGGGATGTCAACAACGGAGTTCTGGAGGGATTGAACTCACAGATACAACTTGCAAAAAGGAGGGCAAGAGGATTCGTAAATACAGAAAACTTTAAGTATATGATCTATTTCATAACAGGTGGGCTTGAACTGGATTACCCACACGATTCGTTATAGAGCCTAATTATGGAATCAGACAAGGTGAATCATATTTTGATGATGCTTTCATCAAAAATTCCTATGGGAAGTATTTCAAGTGTACGTACAAGATTGGAAAATTCTGAATTTAGCGAATCAGAGATGATGGCTCTCCTTAGCCAGATGAAAGACCCTTTGTTATCAATCCTCTTATCAGTTTTTGTTGGGTCATTTGGTGTTGATCGCTTCTATATTGGTGATGTTGGCTTAGGTGTTGGTAAGCTGCTCACAGGTGGTGGTTGTGGTGTTTGGTGGCTAATAGACATCTTTCTGATAATGGATGCAACTAAGCAGAAGAATTTAGAACTTTGTTATATTATCTTCGTTAAAAATAGAATAGTTTTTATTTGGTTAGAACATCAAAAACCTTGTATAGTTACTTTGAGTGGAAATAATTATACAAGGATTATTTTTTTATGCTTTGATAAAGAGAGTTTATAGTAGGTCTACAGCCTCAATTTTAATATCTTCTTTTGGGCGGTCATTGCGATCTGTATCGCACTTTTGGATATGTTCAACGATTTCGAACCCTTCTTCTACTTCTCCGAAAACAGTGTACTGGTTGTCGAGGAAAGGAGTACCACCAACATTAGTATAAATCTCTATTTGTTCTTCTGTAAAGGAAGGCTTACCTTGTTGCTTACAAGTTGTTTTTGTTTGTTCTATCAGTTTGTCTTGTAGCTCTTGCAGTCCTACACGGTCACGATTACGTCTTAGATTCATTATCTCCTCGTGATGCTCTTTCGTGAGCTGATTGAAAACTTGTTGCTCTTGTAGCATTGCCATCTGATGCTCCATTTGCTTCAGTTCAGCAGGCTTAAAGGTTTTTCCCCATACAATATAGAACTGACTTCCACTACTTTCTCTGTCAGGGTTTACCTCGTCGCCAGTACGGGCAGCACTTAAAGCACCACGTTTATGGAAATATTGTGGATAAACGAACTCGGCAGGAATAGTATAGTCTGGTCCGCCAGTACCTAACATCTTGCCCTTTGGAGCATTCTTACTATCTGGGTCACCACCTTGTATCATAAAGTCCTTTATTACTCGGTGAAAGAGAGTACCATTGAAATACCCTTCTTTTGCTAACTTTAGAAAGTTATCACGATGTTTGGGGGTCTCATCATAGAGGCGAATAATGATATCACCTTCGGTTGTTTTTATTTTAAGTCTTGTTGCCATAGTGCAATTTATGATTGTTTCTTAATGAAGATGTTTGTTGTGAATTTATTAGCAATTACTTGTCAATTATAAACCTGTCCACTTTCCTCACAGTCCTCTTGCCTTATAGATTCTTTCTTTGGCGTCGTTAATCTCCTGGAACTTCTTTTCAGCAGCCTTTCGGATATCGTTTCCAAGCGTAGAAACACGATCAGGATGATGTTTTAAGGCCATCTTTCGATAGGCTGCTTTAACCTCATCGTCAGTAGCAGAAGGTGATATACCTAACACCTTATACGCATCCTCAATATTACTACTTGCCTTTGCACCACTTTCTAAGTTGAGCATAGACTCCACGTCTTGGGCAGAAAGTCCAATATATTGTGCAATTTCTTTTAGGGCAGTAATCTCTTCAGGACTTACTGAACCATCAGCTTTTGCTATGATGACAAGGTAATTCAGTAATTGTAGTCGTTGACTATCAGTTGTGTGAAGGAGTATTTCAACACAGCTCTTACGGATGGTTTCCTTAAATTGGTAAGGGCCTTGTTGCTTCTGTAAATCAAATAACTTTAGCAGAATTGATTCTCCTTGGCTTACAGCCTGCTCACCGAAGTTATGACGAAGAAACTGGCGTACATACTCCATTTCGGAGTGCATAATCTTTCCGTCTGCTTTTATGATATAAGAAGACAGGACAAGCATAGAGAAAAGAAAAGAGTTGCGCTCCTCTTCAAAAGGGCGGTTACCATAAAGATTTCCATGTTCGCTATACCCTTTCTCGTTATCGTTTTTATTATTATTTTTATCAGTTACGAGTGCATTGTCAAGCATTGAGCCAATACAATAGCCAGCTAATGCTCCTAACATACTTCCACTCAAGTATCCAGCCTCAATGCGCCGCCAATCCATTTTACGATTGCCATATTATTTTTTATATGTGATAAATACTGTTTACATTGACTTATAAACAAAGATAATGCCAAAGTGTATCAGCTAACTAATTATGCATTTTAAAAGAACAATTATAAGATTCTAAGAGCCTAATTTCTTAAATGTTATGGTACTCAGGGATTGTTTCAAGGAAAGTGTAGGACTGATTTTCATAATCCATTTTGCAGATATAAGTTTCTAATCCATTTGAAACAATAAGATAGTCAACATGGAGAAGGAGATTGTATACAGATATTTGATCAAAGACCTTCTGAGTCAATGGGACCGAAGGAGCTTTGAATTCAATTATCATTCTTGGACAAATCTGCCTATCGTAGAGGACGCTATCAGCACGGACTTTCTTCTCACCAACCTGCAAGGCGACCTCGTTGGCAAGTAGTGAAGCTGGGTAGTTTTTGTAATCAATCAGGTAATGAATAAAGTGCTGGCGTACCCATTCTTCAGGTGTGAGTGCCACGTATTTACTACGTAGAACATCAAAAATCAGCTTTCGTCCATTTTCCTCTCTTATTTTAATTTGGAAAGGAGGAAGGTTTAGTTGTGTCATATCTAATGAAACTATATATAATAGAGGTGTAATGGTGTGGTAAAAGTCAAATGAAAATTTTGTATTCTATCTCTTTTCTATTAACTTTGCATGAAAGACCGAACAGTAAGTGACGAGTGGGGCTACACTGATATGCAGTTTCCTGTTCATATTGACTTATCGCCTTAACCTCTCTTATTTGTTATTTGGTTTATTATTTATGCAAAGTTAATAAAAAGTAGATGCCAACAAAGCAAGGACCAACATTTCAGAGTATAATGCAGAATCTGAAAAATAGGACTTTTGTCCCGATTTATATACTTATGGGAGAAGAGTCTTATTATATTGATCAGATTTGTGAATATATAGAAGAGCATGTTCTTTCACAAGAAGAGCGAGATTTTAATCAGACTATTTACTTTGGCTCAGACGTTACGGCTGTTCAAGTTGCAGATATGGCACGACGTTATCCGATGATGGCAGAGTACCAAGTGATAATTGTCAAAGAAGCCCAGAATATTCGTTCTTTGGAAGCATTGGAGAAGTATCTCAAAAATCCCGTAAAATCAACCATCCTTGTATGGTGTCATAAAAACGGGAAATTGACGCCCGTAAAAAAACGATTGGATTAGCACAATCCTTAGGAGTTGTTTTTGAAAGCAAGAAGTTGCGCGACTATCAGCTTCCTGATTTTATTCGAAGTTATTTGAATGAGAGAAAGGTTAGCATAGACCCAAAGACAAGTCAAATAATAGCCGATCATATTGGTGCCGACCTTAGTCGTCTGACGTCCGAGTTGGATAAGGTTCTTATTTCTCTTCCTACTGACAATCCTATCGTAACACCAGAGGTGGTGGAGAAGGAGATAGGTGTCAGTAAAGACTTCAATGCATTTGAACTAAAAAATGCCATTATTCAGAAGGACTGTTTTAAGGCAAATCAAATTGTGAAATATTTTGACAATAATCCCAAAGCAGGTTCTCTTTATTCTTTTCTTCCATTACTCTTTTCTTATTTCCAAAATTTGATGATAGTTCATTATTCACCAAAGAGAAATACAGAACAAGATATAGCTGCTGCATTAGATTTAAGAAATACGTGGGGTGCAAAAGAATTTCTAATTGGACAAAGAAATTATTCTGCTCGTAAAACTATGGATATTATTACTAAGATTCGGGAGATTGATGGAAAGAGTAAGGGATTGGGATAATCCTAATACAAGTGCAGGAGAATTAATGAAAGAGCTAATTTTCTTCATTCTTCATTAAATAATAGGCAGGTTTTTGATGTTTTGAGCGCTTAATAATTCATCTTTTTCATCAAAAATTACTCTATTTTTTGCTAAAAAGAGCATTCTGAAAAGGGTGCTTTTTATGTTTTCTATTGACTGATAGGGTAGTTAGCTTCATTCTTGCTCTTCATTTTTAGCGTATTTATTAGCTTCTTTACCCTCGTTCCTGAATACTCTAAAACTACAAAGAATCACTCTTTTTCTCAACAGTCAATTTACATTTCACAGATATTTGCTTTTACAAATGCATAATATAATATGTACAATTTTACCATTTCTATTTTTCGTTTGTTGATTAAAAAGTAAAACGCAAATCGCTTTTTTTATTGCTCACACAAGTGTGTTTTTAGGTTTGAAAATCAATATATTTATCTTTATAACACAACATGCATTTTTTTATACGCATTACTATTATGCGTATAGTTACTAAATATCAGTTATTTATGGATAATAGATGGAGAATTAATATGTTTCTAACCTCTTTAATAGTTCACTGAATGCATATCTTTGGCTTTATAGATTTGTATATAACAAATAAACCTACTTATAATCAGTGTTTTTATGCTGTTTTGTTTATTTTATTGTTTTATTTATTATAGAGATGTATATAATGATTTGTAAACGTAAAGGAAAATGCACACTTTATGTTCTTTTGTAATTGTAAAATGTAAATATCAAAAAGTTAGATATACAAATTGAATCTATCAGGTTCATTATTTTGATATTTGAAATATTATGTTTATCTTTGTAAAGTTGTTAGAGAAGTGGGTATAAGCCCTTTAATAACTCCTCTATTTGCTAATGAATAATAGAACATTATATGAAAGATCGAATAAGACAGCTAATGGAGAGTCAGCACATGACTCAGCAAACATTTTCTGATTTCATAGGAATCTCGTCTGCGTCACTAAGTAGTATTTTTACAGGTCGGACTAAACCTACTCTAAATACGGTTGAGGCAATCAGAAGTAAGTTCTCCAAGATTAATCTTGATTGGCTTATGTATGGACAAGGACCTATGTTTAGAGATCAGGATTTGGAAACTAATTCTTGCTCTACGGATGATAAGATGATGCAGCAAGGTACTTTTGAAGGTGCACTCGATTTTTCTGCTACTCCATCACAGAGCGAGAGAGTACAAACAGGGTCTTCATATAATGATAATATATATAATAATCCTGCTCGTGCGGAGGTAAAGTATATTGACAAACCACAGCGTCGTATTACCGAGATTCGTATCTTTTTTGATGATCAAACGTGGGAGAGTTTTGTTCCAAAGAAGTAGACTCTAATTCTGAGCTTACTAATGGTTGTGGGTTACATATATTGCAGTAATTCGTCATTAGGGGTAATTTTTTGTATTATTGCCGATTTGTTTGTCTTACTATGTACGAAAGGGAAGCTGGCTACGTCAAGTAACTAAGGACAGAATAGATGTCTACAAGAAGCTAAAAAGTTCTAACGAAATAAGGAGGTGAATGGTAAGGTTGAACCTAATAAGGCAGATAATGAAATACAAGCAATTGAGGTAAAAGAAATAGCACTGAGATGCTGAAGATTGAAGGCGCACCAGAGATGTGGTATACGTGTTGTTAATAGTATTGGTGACAAACGCATTTCATAAGTCTTTCAAACATAACCTTTTTAGTCTCTAATAATAGTAGACTTATTGATATGATTTTAACTCGCATATAACTGATATACTTCTGTGGTGTTAAGCGTCCGCACAACGTGTGCTAAGTATCCGCACCATGTGTGTTGGAGTTCCGCACGTTGATAAAGAAGGTATGAAAAGTTTATGACGACTCGTTCTTAAACGACAAATCAGACCTTAGATTAAAGAGTTCATAGTATTTTCTTTGCGTCTTATAGCTTGCAGCTTCATGCTCATGGTGGTGTTTTGTACCTATGGGGACTTTTATAAAGCTCCGCAGGCGATATCTGTTCTTCATAATAGAGCTGGTGTACAAGAAGGAAATAGTTTGTTCCCTCTTTGTTGTTTGTAGAAGCAAAACTATTCTTTTGTAATATTAGTGGTAGCACAATGACAATGATACGAAAAAAGGGGAGATGTGGCTGTTATACCATATCTCCCCATTCTGTCTACTATTTCATTCAGTCCCAATTGGTCATCAGACTACAATATTCATCATTCTTATTTTGCGTATTGTTTTCAGATATCTTTTATTTTCTTATCGGTATCTTGTTTGTTTTGTAATTTGACGTGTTCTGCTACGTTTGCGTTGCAAGGTCAAATAATCTGTGCGACAATAAAACAAATCAGCAGTTTAGGTGCTAATGATTAGTTGGAGTAAAATGCGGTGAATGCAATGAAAGCTCTGACCATATTAATATTTAAGCTCGATAGATGCTGGATAGATACGATAAGGGTCGTAATATTCAAGGCAGCTGTTTACCATATCCTGCAGGGTTATTTTCACCTTATCCTGATATAGCTGTTTGTCATTGATGATGACGGTAACAGGCTGGTTCAGGTCAACCAATTTATCATTAAGATAGATACGTAGGCGTCCACCCTTAGCTTTGGTATAAGAACGGCGGAATTTCATTTCAATTCCCCAACGTTCATCTCGTTCGATTGCGGTATAATCTACATCATTAATGTTGAGTTTTATGACATTGTCATTGATGGACATATCGTAATAGGTGCGTTTGTCAGAAGGCACTTGGAGTACTTGCAGGTTGTAGAAGCCCGATCGACGTCGTCCGTCCATTTCAAAGTCTTCCCAAAGGACAGTCTTAGGATAAGGATTGCGCACACACTCTTTAAGCCATGGTGTAGTTGGACCATATTCTATAGCATGTTGTCTGCCAGGAATCAGTGTGATACGATGATTGAATAGTGGTTTCCCATCGGCTGCTGTCGGATGTGCTTTCTTTGCTGCTTCAAAAGCCTCTTTTGTGTATCCAGTCAGTTTGTTACGATAGAAGTCGGCATCTTGTGCTCCTGTCAGGAAAGAAAATCCGATATTAGCACAATTCTCTACTGGTGCATTCTTCAGTGGTTCACCACCTGCCATTGGTCCAGCAGCAGCCCAATAGTCAGCATAGAAAGAGGCAAGGCGTTGGCTCCCGTATCCACCTTCTGAAATACCAAAGACATAAAGGCGATTAGGGTCAATATTGTCATTAGTTAATGTCTGTCGGAAGAGTCTTTCCCATGCATACTGCTTAGCAACTTGCCACCAGCGATAGTAATCTCCTTCGTTAGGAATCTGTGGAATGAAGTAGAGGGAAGGTCCATCATTAAATCCCATTCCTAAGCGCAAACCATTACGCCACTCCAGTTCTTTTGAGCCAGACCCATGAAGATAGATAAAAAATGGCATCTTACCAGACAATTCGCCTTTGTATCCATAATAATAAGGCATTATTGCATTTGGTTCTAAGGTTTCTGGCAGACTCCAAGAGTCATGTGAACCATATTGCAGGTTCTCAGCCTTGATGAGTTTTGCTTCGGGGAACATCTGATTAGCTTCGCGCCATGCTTGCCATACCATTTGACGATTGCTTTTCGATATCTTCTGCCTTCAGTTGTTTTTCGTGTAACCATTGTAAAGTTTATTTTCTGGCAATAAGCATCTTTACTCTTTAATTCCATGCTCTGTTTTGTTTTTAAGGTCTCCAGAAAGTAAGTCTTCACTGTTTCATGTAGGTCCTGATTTTGCGCACTGACATAATTGTGAGTGAAAGATAGTGTTAGGGTAAGCCCAACGGATACGGCTATTCTATTGATTTTCATTATTTTTATATTATTTTTGTTTTTAACTACTTTAGATGATTTGTCTGATTTAGGTTGTCAGCCTGCATCCAGTGTTTTGTTGGATATTGATGCTGTGAGCATTATGACGTTTGAACCCTGTCTCACAGCTTGCGAACAAAGGTAAACATTTCTCAAGGATTGTGCAAATGTTATCTATATTTTTAGTTCTCAGATTGATTGTGTAGAGAATTATCATTATGCCTACTAACCATAAGTTGTTTGTATTTATTTGGGTTAAAGTCAGATGTTGTAAGTATAGGAATATTATGCAAAAAAATCCCCCTCACCTGTCTATTTTTATACAAGTGAGGGGTAAATATGTTATTAAATTGTTTTTAATATTTCTTGACAAAGCATATAGCCTTTAATCATCATACGAGGAACGTGGAATGGACCCTTGAAGATATTACCCTTTGCAGGTTGTGCAACAGTACCATCACGGTGGAGGTAGCCATACCATTCAGGATAGTCTTGGTCAGGGAAGTGGGCGTATGTCCACTCGCTAATACGCTGATGACGATAGAGATACTCCTCGTCGCCTGTTCCAAGGTAAGCATAGAGAGAGGCAATGATTGTCTCGCACTGTGGCCACCAGAACTTCATGTCCTGTGAATAGTCCTGTGGTGGAAGGTTACGGCAGTCGCAGAAGTTGATGATACCGCCATATTGCTTGTCCCATCCCCAGTCCCATGACCAATCGAAGATGGTGAGGGCGGTATCGAGTAAGTCTTTATCCCAGTTGCGTAACTTAGCTTCCTCCATGATAAACCATGCTGTTTCGATACAATGACCAGGGTTGATTGTACGTGCAGCGTTGGTATCAATAAATTCTCCCTTTGGTCCAACGGTTTCAAGTAATGCCTTAAATTCAGGGTGCATGAAGTAGCGACGGAGCAATGAGATAGATTCATCAATCTGCTGGGTCAATGTTGGGTCGTCAATTACAGTACGGAGACGCGAACCAACGTTGATGAGAATCATGATAATAGAATGGCTCTGCATCTCTACACCCGCTTCATACTTAGTAGGAAGGAAGCCCGGAGTAGAGAGGAAACGCTGTGCATCATGGAATACCTGCAACGCTCTTTCTGCATAATGCTTGTCACCTGTAGCTAAAGAATATTCGGCAAAAGCTATTGCAGCGAAAGTCTCTGAGAAAACATAGCGACGCTTACGCAATGGTTTACCCTCTGCTGTTACCTCGAAGTACATGTGTCCATCCTTGTCAAAGCAATGCTTCTCAATGAAGTCGATAGCAGACTTAGAGGCTTCAAGCCACTCTTGGTTTCTCTCTACATTGTTGTATGCAAAAGCACAGATGAAGGCCCATCGACCTTGGAACCATACCGACTTTGTGGTGTCCATCAGTGAACCATCACGATTGAGGCAGGTGTATATACCGCCATTCTCCTTGTCCCAACCATGGTTCAACCAAAATGGCATCATGTTGTTTGTTAGGTCGTTCTTATAGGTTTCAGCCCATGAACGCAAGTATTCTTTTTTATCCATAATTTTAGGTGATATAGACAATGTTTTTATTTTTCAGAAGAATAGTAAACTAAAGATGGTTGTTCCCCTTTCTTAGTTCGTAATCCTCTATTACTATGTATTGGCAAATTTAGGACTAATTTATTAATTATGCAAAGAAAAGAATTGAAAACTCTTTCTCTCTTGCCAATAGGGTATATCTTATTTAAGCATTTTTGTAAGGAAGCGGGAGGTGTAGCTTTCCTTATTCTTAGCCACAACCTCAGGTGTTCCACATCCTAACATACGACCACCGCCACGACCACCTTCTGGTCCCATATCGATGATGTAGTCGGCAAGTTTAATGACATCGAGGTTATGTTCGATGATGATGACAGTGTTGCCACGGTCAACAAGCTTCTGCAATACGTCCATCAAGATACGGATGTCTTCAAAGTGAAGTCCAGTCGTTGGTTCATCAAGGATGTAGAGCGTCTTGCCTGTGTCACGCTTTGCAAGTTCAGTTGCCAACTTAACACGCTGACTTTCACCGCCCGAAAGGGTTGTGGAGCTTTGTCCGAGCTTGATATATCCTAAGCCAACATCTTGTAATGCCTTGATTTCGGCAGAATCTGTGGTACGTTCTCAAAGAATTCTACAGCCATATTGACTGTCATATCCAATACGTCTGCAATAGATTTACCCTTAAAACGCACTTCCAATGTTTCTCGGTTATAGCGTTTGCCGTGACAAACCTCGCACGGTACCATCACATCAGGTAGGAAGTTCATTTCGATGGTTTTGTAACCATTACCGCCACAGGTCTCGCAGCGTCCCCCTTTCACATTGAAAGAGAATCGTCCAGGCTTATAACCACGAATCTTAGCTTCGGGAAGATTGACGAAGAGTTGGCGAATGTCAGAGAATACACCCGTGTATGTAGCGGGGTTGCTACGTGGGGTACGACCGATAGGACTTTGATCAACATTCACTACCTTGTCGATGTTGTCAATACCTTCAATTCTTTCGTAAGGCATAGGACGTTTTAGTGAGCGATAAAAGTGTTGTGAAAGAATAGGTTGTAAGGTCTCGTTGATGAGTGTACTCTTTCCTGAACCTGACACACCTGTGACTACAATCAGTTCGCCAAGCGGGAAGGTTACGTCCACTTCTTTCAGGTTATTACCCTTGCAGCCAGTAAGTTTGATAGTCTTTCCATTACCTTTCCTGCGCTCTTCAGGAATTGCTATGGAACGTTCACCATTTAGATATTGTGCTGTGAGCGTGTTTGTGTTGAGCATATCCTCAGGTTTACCTTGGAATACGACCTCGCCACCTTTGCGACCGGCTTTTGGTCCGATGTCCACAATCCAGTCGGCAGCACGCATCATATCTTCATCATGCTCAACGACAATAACAGTATTCCCCATGTTGCGTAACTCCTTCAACGAGTTTATGAGGCGTTCGTTATCTCGTTGATGTAGACCAATAGAAGGCTCGTCGAGAATGTAAAGTACGTTGACAAGTTGGGAGCCAATTTGCGTTGCAAGGCGAATACGCTGACTCTCACCACCAGAGAGAGTCGCACTCTGGCGGTTCAATGCAAGGTAGTCAAGCCCCACATCGAGTAGAAATTTAATACGCTTACGTATCTCCTTGATGATTTCAACGGCAATCATTTGCTGCTTTTCGTTCATGTGTTCTTCGACATGATCAACCCAGTCTTTCAACTCGTTAATGTCCATTTCTGCAAGGTCAGCAATGTTCTTATCCCATATTTTATACGACAAAGCCTCACGAGAGAGTCGGTGTCCATGACATTCAGGACATTGTGTTTCGGCAATGAACTGGTCAGCCCACTTCTTCCAGCCGAGGAATCATCGTTCTCAATCACGGTAGATAGGTACTTAATGATACCATCAAAGGATACAAAATAGTCGGAGGTAGTATGTATAAGTTCTTTTGCAATCTTCAATTTCTCCAATGAGCCATATAGAACCTCATTCATTGCCTCCTTAGGAATGTCTTTGATAGGAGTTTTGAGGTCACAATTATGCTTCTTCAATAGTGCGTCTATCTGCCAGAAAATCATCTGGTTTTTGTATTTCCCTAATGGAATAATGGCACCACTATGAATGTTTAATTTATCATCAGGGATAACCTTCTTTAAGTCAATCTCATCAATGACACCTAAACCTCTACACTGTGGGCATGCTCCTTCTGGCGAATTGAATGAAAAGATGTTTGGTGCAGGATCTTTATATGCAATGCCTGTGACAGGGTCCATCAATCGTTTAGAGAAGTATTTAGCTTCATTGCGCTCGTTATCAAGAATCATAATCAAGCCTTCTCCCTGCTTCATGGCAGTCGACACTGTCTTTGCCAATCGCTCACGTAGTGTGTCGTTCTCCGTGCTACCAAGCTTCATTTTATCGATAACCACTTCTATATTATGGTTTTTGTAGCGGTCTACTTTCATGCCACGTGTTAGTTCCTTAACTTCTCCATCTATGCGGATATACAAATAGCCTTTGCGGCGCATCTGTTCAAAGAGTTCACGATAGTGACCTTTACGGTTGCGAACGAGTGGAGAGAGGATGTATATCTTTCGGTCTTGATAATCAGACATAATCATGTCTACCACTTTTTCTTCGGTGTATTTCACCATCTTTTCACCGCTCATATAAGAGTATGCTTCGCCTGCACGGGCAAAGAGTAGACGTAGGTAATCGTATATTTCTGTAGTTGTTCCTACCGTAGAACGGGGATTCTTGTTGGTTGTCTTTTGTTCGATGGAAATGACAGGAGAGAGTCCTGTAATTTTATCTACATCTGGACGCTCCATATTTCCAAGGAAATTGCGAGCGTACGCAGAGAAGGTTTCAATATAACGACGCTGACCTTCGGCAAAGATGGTGTCGAAAGCAGCGAACTCTTTCCTGAACCAGATAGTCCAGTGAATACTGTAAGTGAATTGCGAGGGATGGTTATATCTACATTCTTCAGATTATGTACTCTGGCTCCGAAGACTTCTATTTTCTCATTCATTGGGTGTTGGGTGTTAATGGAGTGTTGGTTGTTGATTGTTGATGGGGTGTTGGGTGTTGGGTGTTAATGGAGTGTTGGGTGTTGGTTGTTGATGGAATATAACAAACTAATCATCATCACCTAACACCCATCACCCATCACTCCATCATCTCTTGTTCTGTGTATAGCCTCTCAGCAGGTTTACATCTCGTTGGATACGGAACTCTTTTCCGTCAGCTCCTTTTGCTGTGACATTGACGAAGTAAGTCCCTTGAGCTACCTCTTTGCCTTTATATTTGCCATCCCATCCACCAGCAGGGTCGTTCCATTCGTATATCTTTTGTCCCCAACGATTGAAGATGATAGCCTTGAACTCTATAATACTCTTATAGCCAGGCTTGGCACGATAGATATCATTAATTCCGTCACCATTAGGTGAGAATGCGTTAGGCATTTGTAGACTGCTCTCACTAATAGAAAAGCTGATGGCATTGTAGCGTGTTGTATCGCCTTTTAGTATCTCATAAAGTACAACTTTTGTTGTTCCAGCCTCTGTAAAGGTATATTCTGTGTTCTCTTCATAACGGATAAGAAAAGGCAAATGTATGTTCTTTTGATTGAAGAAATGCCATTCATACTTAGTGGTGGCATCATTTGTTATAGGTGGATTGGCAGAGAATGTAACCGTTAGAGGAGCAGAGCCAGAATAAGTATCACCAATAGCAATAGTGTTGGTTTCGCCATTTGTGTTGGTAAATTTACCTAATGGTTGACAATCTTGTGACCATGCAATAGAAGAGGAAAGTATTGCGATGACCATACCAAATATTCTTAATCTATATTGTTTCATTCCAGTACTTTGTTTGTTGTTACCTTGAAAAACATATAATTCTGCAAATTTACATAAATTTTCCCATACAAGCAAGTAAATAGACCAGTCAACTTGACATAATGATAGCGTATAGGTGTTTTTTTATGTTTTTTTATCATTCTATATCTTTTGATTACAGATTTCTTTTGTATATTTGCAGTTGGAATTTATTACTATTTGAAATAAAAAGTTAGAACATGATGAAATATCTAAGATATCGTACCTTACTCTTGTCAATTAAACAACTGAAGAAAAGCTTTTCAAGAAATGAAGAATAAAATATTAGTAATATTGGGACTTGTCCTATTTATATTGCCTTCAACGGTTGTGGCGCAGGTTGGAGACCATCGTAACGACTTATCCGTAGGTGTAAATAGTGGTTATGTACTTTCTAATGTTGGTTTTTCTCCAAGTGTACGACAATCACAGCATGGTGGCTTCACGGGAGGAATAAGTATGCGTTATGTGTGCGAAAAGTATTTTAATATGATTTGTTCTATCTATGGCGAGCTTAATTATGCCTCACTTGGATGGAAAGAGAAGATATTAACGGGGAGTGATAAACCCGTAATAAATCCTAACGGATTGACCGAGGAGTATTCGCGCACTATTAACTATATTCAGCTGCCATTCTTGGCTCATCTTGCATGGGGACGCGAACAGAAAGGCTTTAACTTCTTCTTTCAGGCTGGTCCACAGTTAGGACTTTATCTCGGTGAGTCTACCTCCAAAAACTATGACACTCCTAATCTTGCAGATGATGGTACAGGGAGAAGTAATACGATAATTGCTCAGGAATCAATGCCTGTTGAGAATAAATTAGACTATGGTATTGCTGCTGGTTTAGGAGTTGAATACAGCCACCATAGTGTAGGTCATTTCCTACTAGAAGCTCGCTATTACTACGGACTGGGTAATATTTATGGAAATTCTAAGAAGGATTATTTTGGTAAGTCTAATTATGGTAATATCGTTGTAAAGGCGACTTATCTTTTTGACATAATCAAAACAAATTAATAATTAATTTATATTTATCATTATGTTTGAAAACCAACCCAAAGCACTGTATGCGTTGGCATTAGCCAACACTGGTGAACGTTTCGGCTATTATACCATGATAGCTGTATTCTCTTTATTTTTGAGAGCAAATTTCGGGCTATCAGCTGATACTGCTGGCTTGATTTATAGTATTTTCCTTGGTCTGGTTTACTTCTTGCCATTGATTGGTGGAATCATGGCAGACAAGTATGGCTACGGAAAGATGGTAACGATTGGTATTGTTGTTATGTTTGCAGGCTATGTTTTCCTATCTATTCCATTAGGTGGAGGAACAATTGCCTTTATTGCAATGTTGGCCGCTTTGTTTTTGATTAGTTTTGGAACAGGCTTATTTAAAGGTAATTTGCAGGTAATGGTGGGTAATCTTTATGATACACCTGAATTGTCTGCAAAGCGCGACTCTGCTTTCTCAATCTTCTATATGGCCATTAATATTGGTGCGCTTTTTGCACCTACGGCGGCTGTGAGAATAAGAGATTGGGCTGAGACTTCACTTGGTTATTCTGGTAATGATGCTTATCACTTCTCTTTTGTCGTTGCTTGTGTGTCATTGATATTGTCAATGATGATTTATTATGCTTTCCGTAGCACTTTCAAACATGTTGAAGCTGGTGCTGGCAAGAGTAAGAAGACTGACACAGCTGTTGCAGCAGAGGAACTCACACCTCAACAGACAAAGGAGCGAATTGTTGCACTTTGTCTTGTTTTTGCTGTTGTTATCTTCTTTTGGATGTCGTTCCATCAAAATGGTCTTACGCTGACTTACTTCGCTGATGAGTTCGTTAGTCCAAAGTCAGAGGGTGTGCAGACAATGGCCTTCGATGTAATCAACCTTGTGATGATTATCTTCATGGTTTATAGTGCTATGTCATTTTTCCAAGGCAAGACTTCTAAGGCTAAATTGATTTCCACAATCGTATTTCTTGCAGCAGCAGGCATTTTAGTTTATAAGTATAACAATATTGGTGGGTCAGTTGATGTAAGTGCTCCTATCTTCCAGCAGTTCAATCCATTCTATGTTGTAGCTCTGACTCCATTAAGCATGGCTATCTTTGGTGCATTGGCATCTAAGGGTAAAGAACCAAGCGCACCTCGTAAGATAGCATACGGTATGATTATCGCTGGTAGTGCTTATTTCCTTATGGTGTTAGCATCACGTGGTCTACTTACTCCTAATGAGCAGTCTGCTGCAAGGGAGGCTGGCGAATTGGTTCCATTTGCATCTGGTAACTGGTTGATTGGTACATATCTTGTGCTCACATTCGGAGAGTTATTGCTTAGCCCTATGGGTATTAGTTTTGTAAGTAAAGTTGCTCCTCCAAAGTATAAGGGTGCGATGATGGGTGGATGGTTTGTAGCTACAGCCATTGGTAACTTTCTTGTCAGCGTCGGAGGTTATTTGTGGAACGATCTTCCTTTGACTCTTGTATGGTCAGTTTTCATCGTATTATGCCTTATTTCAGCCGGCTTCATGTTCCTTATGATGAAACGTTTGGAGAAGGTTGCATAGAAAGTTATTATCATATATTTTTGCGGAATTACCTTTACATGGGTAATTCCGCATTTTTTTATCAATCACTAATAGCCTTCTTCAAAATAGAATTATATAATAATCCTTTTTGTTTCATTCTGTAAAAATGTGTTGTATTGTTTATCTTATTATGCTTTAATATGTATAAAATAAGAGTATACAAAAAGTAGGATATGATATTTGATTATTGTTTTTCAGTGTTTTATCTTGTCGAGCGGAATACGGGAGTCGAACCCGCCTCACAGGCTTGGGAAGCCCGCGACTACCGATGTGCTAATTCCGCAAAGGGAGCCGATACCCGGACTCGAACTGGGACCCTACGCATTACGAATGCGTTGCTCTACCAACTGAGCCATATCGGCGGTTTAAGATACTGCAAAGTTACATCAAAAACAAACATCCAAATTTTATATTATGTTTTTTTATATCTTTATTCTTCATGTTCCGTGTTAATAAATAATTTAGGACTTAAAAGATTGTTTTTAGCTGAGTAATTTCCCTAAACGGATAATAAGTTGTACCTTTGCATTCGTTTTTAACATTAAATAATTGTCTTATATGGACGTAAAACAGTTAGATTATTCTGAAAAAACCCTTCGTAGGAAACTCGATTTGCTACTCCGTACAGGGCAAATCCTTATGGAAAGTTCAGCAGATTCGAGTCGTGTAAAACGTAATATGGAGCGCACAGCTGCTTATTTAGGTCTTCCAAAGGAGAACCTGCATATCAACATTGATTATTATATGTTGCAGGTAAATGTGAGCGATGAGTTTCATAGTTTTTCTAAGATGCAACGTTGTGATAAGCATGTGATAAACATGCTTGCTATTCAAGAAATTTCAAGACTTTCATGGCTTGCTATTCAAGAGGATTATTCGTTGGATCGGTATGAAGAGGAGCTTGAAAAGATTGCTAATGGTAGACGTTTTTACACTGATTGGATGATTGCTATTGGTGCAGGTCTTGCTTGTGGAGGTTTCTGTATTCAATTTGGTTGTGATTGGACGGCTTTCTGTTATGCTTCTATTGCAGCCATTTTAGGTAATCGTTTACGTATGTTTTTGAACCATTCTGGTTCTAATCTTTATGCCAACTTTGCTGTTGCTGCGTTTGTTAGTACTATTCTTGCGTGGTTATCTTCTTTTCTTTCCACTCCAGCAGTACAAGCAGCACTCCCAGAATTTATCAGTTCTATATTGTATACAAATACTCCGTGGCATCCGCTTTTGGCGTGCGCTCTTTATGTCGTACCGGGTGTACCTATGATTAATGCTTGTAATGACTTGTTAGACAATCATATAAATACGGGTTTGGTTCGGGCAACGAACACGCTTCTTATCGTTATTGCTATGTCTTTTGGTATCATGTTAGCAATTAAATGTGGTAGTTTTGATGGTTTTGCAAAGGACCTTTCTACAATCCCTCATCATCCTTTCTATGTGTATGCTATTGCAGCTGCAATTTCCGCAATGGGTTTTGCGACGATTTATAATATTCCATATCGTCTGATGCCATGGATTGCTATTGGTGGTATTATCTGTGTTTGTACACGTAATTTTGTCTTCCTTGAACCTTCATCAACTGGTGTAGGCTTAGGCTTAGGAATTGTAGTTGGTTCTCTTTGTGGTTCGGCATTGATATCCATTATTAATATAAAGGCTGTTCATTTTCTTCATACTCCGCATCAGTGTATAACAATTCCAGCGGTTATACCTATTGTTCCTGGTGTGCTTATGTATCGTGCACTTTATGGTTTCATGGGTATGCAGGGAGTTGTAGGCGAGGTAACGCATGCTATGACTTTTGCAATTAATAGTTCATTGGTATTAGCTTGTATTGCTTTGGGTGTTGCTATTCCAGGTATTTTTGCAAGAAAATGGATTGCCCCACATAGAAGAAATAAGTTGGAGCGAATGATTGAAGAGCGACGTAAGCGTGGTAAGTTTATTGACTTACATGGTTATAAAGTATAATTTTTTGCCTCTTTTTACATGATTAAGATGTATGTATCTTTTGGCGAATTTATACCGAGGGTATGATAAATAAAGGAGATGTTTCATAAGCGTCTCCTTTATTTATTCTGTTCGTTAAGAGTTAGACCCAAATCGTTCGTTAGACCATATTATTCCACATTCTTTGTTTTCTTATATTCTAACGACTAATTTCGATTTAATTTTTCACTTAGATATTTACCTGTTAGGCTTTCTTTACACAGAGCCACTTCTTCTGGTGTAGCTGCTATAACGAGGCGTCCACCTTTGTCGCCACCATCAGGTCCCAAGTCTATAACATAGTCGGCACACTTGATGACATCAAGGTTATGTTCGATAACAAGCACGCTATGTCCACGCTCAATGAGGGCATTGAAGGCATGAAGAAGGCGTTGTATGTCATGGAAGTGCAGACCAGTTGTTGGTTCGTCAAAGATGAATAGCGTTGAGGCTTTCTGTTCTTGTCCGATAAAGTATGCGAGTTTTACACGCTGGTTTTCACCGCCAGAGAGGGTAGAAGAGCTTTGTCCGAGTTTAATATATCCCAGTCCGACATCTTCCAGAGGTTTCAGTCTGTTGACAATTGCTTTACGCTTATGCTCGCTGAAGAATTGAATAGCCTCAGAAACGGTCATGTTCAGAATGTCGTTGATGTTTTTACCTTGGAACTGTACGTCCAGAATTTCACGCTTAAAGCGTTGTCCGTGACACTCTTCGCATTCCAGGACGAGGTCTGCCATAAACTGCATTTCAACAGTGATGACTCCAGCACCTTTGCATTCTTCGCATCGACCTCCTTCTGTGTTGAATGAGAAATATTGTGGTGTGAAGCCCATTTGCTTTGAGAGTTGTTGTTCGGCAAAGAGTTTCCTGATTTCGTCGTAAGCTTTGACGTAGGTTGCAGGGTTCGAGCGTGTACTCTTACCAATAGGATTCTGGTCAACAAACTCTACATGTTTTATTTGTTTCCAGTCCCCTCCGATAGATGAATATTCACCGGGTGTATCGGCTACCTCATCCAAATGACGTTTGAGAGCAGGGTAGAGGATACCTTTCACAAGCGAGGATTTACCACTACCGCTGACTCCTGTTACCACTGTAAGGACGTTCATAGGGAACTTAACATCAATTCCTTTAAGGTTGTTCATGCGTGCACCTTTTAGTTCTATAGCCATATTCCATGGTCGGCGACTTGTTGGAGTGTTGATAACCTCGGTTTCAGTGAGATATTTGATGGTATGCGAATGAGGGAACTGACACAGCATTCGTTTGGATTCTGTGTTATGATTATCTTTGCTGTTCTCTTTAATAGGTTTAATATCAGCCACTTTACCTTCGAATACAATTTCTCCGCCCAATCGTCCAGCGTCTGGTCCAACATCAATTAAATAGTCTGCTGCACGCATAATTTCCTCATCATGTTCCACAACAACCACAGTGTTGCCTAATGCTTGGAGTTCTTTATAAGTACGTGAATAAGTCGCTCGGTGTCTCGACTATGTAGCCCAATGGATGGCTCGTCAAGTATATAAAGTGAACCGACGAGGGAGGAGCCAAGCGAGGTAGTCAGGTTGATACGTTGACTCTCACCACCACTTAGAGAGTTCGACTGACGATTGAGGGTGAGATAACCCAGTCCTACGTCTAAGAGAAACTGCAATCGACTTGTAATTTCGGTGATGAGACGTTTGCTAACTTCCTGCTCGTGTTCAGTCAGTTCCAGTTTGTCAAACCATTGTTTAAGGTTAATGATAGACATGTCAACAAGGTCGGTAATAGCCATACCTCCAATCTTCACCCATGTAGCTTCCTTTTTAGTTTTGTTCCATGACAGTCTGGGCAGGCTGTTTTGCCACGATAACGGCTCAGGAGTACACGATATTGAATCTTATATTGGTTTTCTTTCACCATTTGAAAGAAAGTGTCAATACAGATTCGGTCGTGAATATCTTTCTTTCTGTCGCTTGGTAGTCCTTGCCAAAGACTTTCTTTTTCAGCCTTAGTAAGCTCAAAATAAGGCTTGAAGATAGGAAACTTGTCTTTTGCAGCACGTCGGCAGAACTCATCTTTCCATGTGGTCATTTTCTCTCCGTGCCAACATTGTACGCAGCCCTCATAGACGGATAGTGAGGAGTCGGGGATTACCATTTTCTCATCTATCCCAATGACGCGACCGAAACCCTCACAAGTTGGGCAGGCTCCAAGGGGAGAATTGAACGAAAACATATTATCGTTTGGTTCTTCAAACCGTATTCCGTCTGCTTCAAAGCGAGTAGAAAAATTGTAGGTAAGTTTGGCAGGCAGAATCATTAGCTGCATGTTGCCGTTTCCTTCATAGAAAGCTGTCTCGCATGAATCGGTGAGTCGGGTGAGTGTGTCTTTGGAGTGATCAACCGACAGACGATCAATGACGAGATATATATCTTTTTGAGACTCCGTTTCTTTCTTATTTTCGCCATCGTTGGTAGGGTTTTGTTGAAGCCAGTCTTCTATGCGGATGAAGTCCTCGTCGACAAAGATACGGGCATATCCTTCCTGCATCTCCATTTCGAGTTGTTGCTGTACGCTTCGTCCTTCAATAATATGAAGAGGGGAAAGAATACAGAATTTTGTTCCCTCCGAGTAAGACCTTACTTTCTCAATGACGTCTTCTACAGAATGATGTTTTACTTCTTCGCCTGATGTCGGACTGAAGGTTCTACCAATACGAGCGTAGAGAAGACGTAGATATTCGTATATCTCGGTAGAAGTTCCCACTGTTGAGCGTGGATTGCGTGAGATGACCTTTTGCTCAATAGCTATGGCAGGAGGGAGTCCCTTTATGAAGTCAACTTCTGGCTTTGCCATTCTACCTAAGAACTGACGTGCATAAGCAGAAAGGCTCTCAACGTAGCGGCGTTGTCCTTCTGCGTATAGTGTGTCGAAAGCCAGTGACGATTTGCCCGACCCTGATACACCTGTAATTGCAATAAACTGCCCTTGTGGGAGTTTTATGTCTATATTCTTTAAGTTGTTGACTTTCGCTCCTTTTACCTCAATATATTTATTCATATTTTTCTTCTTTGATTTTATATTTATCCTTACACATTGTTTCTATGAGATGTAATGGATTAATAGGCACATGCAAAATTACAAAAAAAACTTTGCATCTTTTTGATATTTACCTTATTTATAGTAGCTTTTGATTATTATGAATGATAACAGTCCGTTAAACTCCTAATCTTAGCTGTTCATACCTTCATTTATTAGGATAGAACTGATAAAACTTTTTGATATACTTGCTTTGTCTTCGTGTTAGGTGTTTGCGGTGTTTCTATCCAGCACGTATGGTGCGGATGCTTAGCACGAATGGTGCGGATGGTTAGTTCGCTATAAAAATGACGTATTGTAAAGGGGAGTAACTCGTATATAACTTGGATGCTTGTTAAGTTATTCTCACATAGGGGTGCGTTCATGTGTATTATAATATAGGTTCATACGTTTCGTTTGAAAGAATGGAATATAATGAAAGCAGCAGCTAATGGATATTCCATAGCTGCTGCCTTAATATGTTGTTCTTAAATGTTCTTTTTAGAACTTGGCCATCTTGATGGCATCAATAGCACACTCGTCGCCTTTGTTTCCAAGTCTGCCACCACAACGATCCTTAGCTTGTTGGAGGTCGTTCGTTGTGAGAAGACCATATATAACAGGGATGTTTTGTGAGGCGTTGAGGTGAGCAATGCCGTATGTTACCCCTCGCAAATATAGTCAAAGTGAGGAGTTTCACCACGAATGACGCTTCCAAGAACAATGACTGCATCGAACCCATCGTTCTTGGTCATCATCTGTGCACCATAAATAAGCTCAAAACTACCAGGAACAGTCTTGATATGAATGTTCTCGGGTATAGCACCATGTCTCTCGAGTGTCTTAACAGCACCATCGAGTAAGGCACCAGTAATTTCGGGGTTCCACTCTGCTACGACAATACCAAAGCACATATTACTTGCGTCTGGTACGCTTTGTGCATCGTAGTCGGATAAATGATGAAGTTCTGTTGCCATGATTGCTTAGTTAGAAGCACGCTCGATGTACTTGTCAATATCCTGATAAATAGGAGAGTTGACGTATGTTTTCTTTATGTCCTTGTAAATCTCAAGTGCTTCAGCTTTTTTGCCTTCACTTTCGAGGAGGATACCAGCCTTGCGCAATGCCAATGGAGCAATGCTGAGGTTAGTGTTGTCAGCAGCTTCAGAATTTGCCATCTTTGCAGCTTTCTTAAAGCAATCAACCGCCTTATCGTTCTGGTTGTTGTTTGCATAGATGTCGCCGAGAGCCATCTGAGAAGCTGGGCTAATCATTTGATCGCTTGCTGTACTGAACTTTTCTGCGTTCTCCAATGCTTTTGCCCAATTAGGTTTAGCCTGATGAGCATAACAAAGTGCAACATAAAGGTTTGCAAGGTTGCCAGCGTCAGTGCTGCTGTAGTCGCTCTGTACCTTCTGGAAGCCTGCAAGAGCCTGGTCGTATTGCTGATTGTTGAAGAGTGTCTGACTCTTTGCTAACTCTGTGCTTGCCTCAGCTTCACGTGGGGCAGAGATGTAGTTCTTGTAAAGGATTACACCAGCTACAATTACTATGAGAGCAATGATGGCGATAAGAAAAGGCTTCTTGAATTTCAAGAATGCGGTTTCTGACTTGTTAAGGGTATCTTCGTATGTACCCTGTTCTTTGTTGTTTACCATTTCTATTATGATTTTTTTATTTTATTCTGATTTATATTGGGGTGCTTTTATGAAGGGATCAAAATTAATCAAAAAGTCGCATATATTGAAATTTATCAGCGACTTTTTTTCTTTTTTATTGAATGGAAATGACTTAACTTTGCAGAATAGGAGTAGAAATATAGGGTATTTCTAATGCAAGTAAATTGACAAAATACCTCATTTATTAGAAGGTGAAAGACTTTTTACATTTTTAGAGAGGTATGTGAAGAGTCAGTTTGTCTTTATTTCCTTATTATTTAAAGCAATACAAAACGATGAAATTAGAGAAGCTTTCGATTATAAATTATAAGAACATTCAGGCGGCAACATTAAACTTGTCGGCTAAGCTTAATTGTTTCATTGGGCATAATGGGGAGGGGAAGACAAATCTCCTTGATGCTGTATATTATCTGTCATTTTGTAAGAGTGCTTTCAATCCTAAGGATTCGGAGGTGATGCGCCATGAGGCTGACTATTTTGTACTGGAAGGAGATTACAATACAGATGCTGGTGAGCATGAACAGGTGTATTGTGGTATGAAGCGTGGTTCAAAAAAGCACTTTAAGCGCAATAAGAAAGAGTACAAACGACTGTCACAGCATATTGGACTCGTTCCATTGATTTTTATTTCTCCTGCTGACGCAACTCTAATTGAGGGAGGTAGCGAAGAGAGGCGCAGACTGATGGATGTTGTAATATCTCAGTATGATACACCTTATATAGAAGCTCTCAGTCGATATAACAAGGCTTTGCAGCAACGCAATAGCCTATTGAAGCATGAAGAGGAACCAGACGTAACGCTTCTTGAACTTCTTGAAATGCAGATGGCAGAGTATGGTGAAGTTGTCTATCAGAAACGTGCAGCTTTCGTAGAAGAGTTAACACCAGTCTTTCAGCGTATTTACCAAACGATTAGTAACGAACGAGAGCAGGTTTCGCTTGAATATGTTTCTCATTGTCAGCGTGGTGATTTGTTAGATGTTATTCAGCGTGATAGGATGAAGGATCGTATTATGGGTTATTCGCTTCATGGTACGCACAAAGATGACTTAATAATGAAGCTTGGTGGATACCCTATAAAGAGAGAAGGTAGTCAAGGACAAAATAAGACGTATGTGTTAGCTTTGAAGCTTGCTCAGTTTGATTTCCTCCGCCGCACAGCAGGTAATAATACTCCGTTATTATTGCTTGATGATATTTTTGACAAGCTCGATAGTAGTCGTGTGGAACAGATAGTTCGCCTTGTGTCGGGCGATGATTTTGGGCAGATATTTATTACGGATACAAATCGTGACCACTTAGATAAGATTTTGCAAGGTAGTGGTTTCGATTATAAGCTGTTCTCTGTGGAGTGTGGAGAGGTTAATGAAAGGGAAAGTTAATTTATGTTCAGACGGAAGGTACAACCATTAGATAGTTTGCTCAATCAATTTCTTCGTCAGGAAGGACTCGAAGCTCCTTTGTTGCAGAAACGTTTGATTGCGGCATGGGATACAGTCGTTGGAGAAGCTGTTGTTCGTTATACGCAAGAGAAGTTTATCAAAAATCAAACTCTGTTTGTAAAGATAATCAATCCTGCTTTACGTGCAAACCTCTGTATGATGCAGTCTGAATTAGTTAGGAAACTTAATGCGGCTGTTGGGTCTATGGTTATCTCCGAAGTGAAAATCTACTAAATTCAAATTGGTCTTCAAGTTACACGATTAGTATTTTTACTTTGCGTATAGTTTCCTAACATCTCTTATTTCTTTTCGACCTCTTGTCTGCCTTTGTGGCTTGATGTTGTCTGCTATGCCTGTGCAGTGAGGATGGTCTAATTTGCTTGATAATAAAATAATCTGTTTTGACTTTAATGGTTGATTTGGGTTAAATAGGGCGTTTCTTGTTAAGGTCTAAGAAACCAGAGAAAAAGAGGAATGTGTTAGTCGTAGAACTAAGGATGTTTTCTAACTCCTCGCGCAGCTTTTGATTGATACAAATCAAGAAAAGGTGAAAAGAATACAAATTATGCGGAAAACATTTGGTGTGTGCGCAAACAATTCGTACCTTTGCATCGTCAAAAGACAAATAATAGATTGTTTAGGTTAGTAGTAATAGATTTAGGTTTTTAGTTATTTAGTTTAAGGTAGAACAAAAGAGATTGTTCAGTAACACAAAGTAGGTTTTTAGTTTAAGGTAATAAAAAAAAAGAATTGATTAAGGATAACATTGATGCAAGATGATTGGGGATTGCCGTGAGGCATGAACCAAAAATCAAGCATGATTTTAAGATTTCAATCAGAAATACGAAGAGTAGGATAGTTTCTATCTTACTCTTTTGCTTTATTGTTGTTTTCCAAAAGTTTATACGCTGGTATTATAGTGTTCTACTTGTGCTTTTTAATATAAACTGGTTGGGAGAGCAATGTGTAAAGAAAGAATGGTAAATATTGTGGTCAAGTGGCTGATTTTGTTTAACTCTCCTTTTGTCGATTTGTCTATATTATTTGTAGAGTGTATAAAAACAAAAGAGTTGTAACCATTAAGATTACAACTCTTTTGTGGGTAGTGATGGATTCGAACCACCGAAGCTAGAAGCAGCAGATTTACAGTCTGCCCCATTTGGCCACTCTGGAAACTACCCAAGGTAGTGGGCGTTGACGGATTCGAACCGCCGACCCTCTGCTTGTAAGGCAGATGCTCTAAACCAGCTGAGCTAAACGCCCTTACTTTTTGGTAAGCGGTTGCAAAAGTAGTCATTTATTTTTAATTGTGCAAACTTTATCAAGTTTTTTTCTGTTTTTTCTCACGGCTCTTTCATTTAAGAAGTTTTGGTTCTTATTCTAAATATCATTATTTTATAGCACGCCAGTAACATAGTGAAAGCTGTTCTTTTCTAAAAATACTACCATAATCGTATGGTATTTAGCGATTGATATTCGTGTGGCATGACAGGTTTAATTCTTTTGTCTAATTATTTGAAAATCAACAAAATAAGTGACAATAAAAGTTGGTTAAGTGAGCTGTTTTTTGTACCTTTATAGTAAAAAAATAGATAATCATGAAAGGGAAACAGTCACTCGACCAAACTAATGGGATTGTCGCTAACACAATCAACCACACCGCTAAGGTAATAAAAACAAAATTAGAAGGTAGTATCTTAGAAAAAAACTTTACGAGTTTTTCCTCCCTCAATACCCGATTTCCGTAGATCAGAGAAGGGAAACATACGTCACAAGTTGAGCGACGTCATTATGTTACTAATATTAGGTCGAGTATCAAATTGTGTCAGCAGAGCAGAAATCATAGAATTCGGTAAACACAACCTCAAGAGGTTCCGTAAATTGGACATATTAGCCAACGGCATTCCATCCGAGCCAACTCTTTGTCGCATGGAAGAGGGGATTGATGATAAGGCAATGGCTAACCAGCTACAGGTCTTTGCCGAGACGTTTCACAAGGAATTGTTGGGGATGTGCTGCGCCCAAGAAATCATCTGCATAGACGGAAAGGCAGAGTGCGGCACTGTTTTGAATAATGGACGAAACCCAGATATCGTATCTGCTCATTCATTCAACACCGATATCACGTTAGCAACCGAGGCCTGCGAAGAGAAGAGCAATGAAATAAAGGCAGTTCCACGGCTTATTGATAAAATTGATATATCAGAGAAAATAGTCACGGCAGACGCCATGTCTATGCAGAAAGATATCATTAACAAAATCAGAGAGAAAAATGGAGACTTCATCATAGAACTGAAATCAAACCAGCGTTCACTGCGTTATGGTGTAGAGGATAAAATCAAAGAACTGTCTCCCTGTTAACTCCCTATTGTGGCAAGCCGGAACTCGGGCATGGGAGAATTGAGACGAGAAGCTATCGTGTGTTTAAGGGGACTGACCTCATTGCAAATAAGGAGAAGTGGAACGGTAACCTGACCATCATAGAATATGAGTGCGAAACTATCAAAAAGTCAACGGGAGCCTGCACTATTGAGAAAAGGCTGTATGTAGCAGCCTGCCAGCGAACACAGCCCAAGATTAGGGACATTGGTGCGTAATCACTGGTCGATAGAAAGTATGCACTCGGAAGCTGATCGTAACCCGTTACAAGACAAGATAAAAACGAAAGTCGGCAAGGGCAGCTCGCAATTTAGATACCATACAAAGAATTGTCTACTCCGTGTTCTCAATATGGCGAGGACGGAGAAAGAAGAATTCCGACAAAAGAAAGGGTATGGCAGAACTGATGAGACATGTTTCATTGGGTTTCACAAAACTATTGCATTTTCTGTATCAAAAATGAAAATAATCAAATTTTGAGAATGGTATAACTTATTGATATACAGACACAATGTTTCTCCTGATTCGTACATGAGTCGGGTAAGGGAAGCTATGTCTTCATTTCATTTTTTAAATGAAAGAGCCGTGGTTTTTTCTTGATTAAGGAGATATTCCGCAGAGTCAACCAGCAAGTGCAAAATTACAAAACGTGTTTAAAGAACTCGCACTTTGGAGTAGAAAAGTTTAATTTTTTCTCTTGGTCTTTCGTTCAATTTCTTTTGTATGGACATAATTCTCTTGTCCGTATAGTTATCAAACGAATCCTTTTTAGGTATATACTGCCTGATTAATTTGTTTGTATTCTCAACAGCTCCCTTTTGCCATGAACAATATGGGTCAGCGAAGTATACGGGCACGCCTAAGTATTTGGTGATGTCCTTATGTGCCGCAAATTCAGGTCCGTTATCTGTTGTAATTGTCTTCAGGCTGTTCTTGTATGGCAGCAGTAGTTTCCTAACCACCTTTGCCAGAGGCGTTGACTGTTTTCCAAATGGCAGTTTCTGCATAAACAACATATTGGTAGATTTCTCCACTATTGTGAGTATGGCGTGATGGGCAGGGTCGACGATTAAGTCCATCTCAAAATCTCCAAATCTCTTCCCGTCAACTTCTTACTTCTTTCATGGATACTCACTCTGTCCTTTATTGGAAGATGTCCGCCTTTGGGACGATGCCTGATTTCATCTTATGTCTTGTGCGCTCTGCAAGCTTCCTGTTGTGTCATTGTGGATGATGTTATAGATGGACTGGTGGGACACCTCTATGCCCCTCATTAATGCGCAGATACCCTGATATTTGTCTTGGAGACCACTGGTCGTTGGTAATATATTCTTTAATTCTCCAGACTAATTCGTCGGAGAGTTTGGCGTTAGTTACCGTGTTCTTTCTGCGCTGCATAGCCATATCATGCGCCTTCGTCCAGATATACTTTCCAGAAGGCGTGCTGTTGCGTTTGATTTCACGTGAGAGTGTTGACTGACTAATACCGACGATATCGGCAATTTCTTTTCTCGCTGTTTTCTTTTGGAGTAAGGCAAAAATTTGCGACCTTTGCTCCGAGATTAATTGATGATACATTTGCAATACAAAGTTAGTTAATCTTTGGGAGACTTCGGTCTCCTTTTTATTTGTATTGCTGGTTGTTTCTTTTTCTTCTCCGAGAGATGCAGACAACCTCTCGCTACGCATCGAGAACGTCTGCATCTCTCGGAGAGGGACACTCTTTTATTGCACTTCGTTTTGGAACTTGCATTCTTATTTTAGATTTTGTTTTATAAGATAAAAACTCCCTATGAGTATGTTTATATCTCATAGGGAGTTTGCTTGTTGGTTATGTAAATCTTATCCAATAACAAAGTTAAGGATAAAGAGGATAGCTAAAACAAAGAGTGTCCAGTTCAAATCTTTCCACTGACGTGTAAAGGTTTTCATGAATACGTAGGCAAGGATTCCCAAGCAGATGCCATCTGCAATAGAGTAGCAAAGCACCATGGTAATCATTGTGATGAAGGCAGGGAAAGACTCAGTAATGTCTTGGAGATTGATTTCTTTACAGAGTCAATCATGAGTACACCTACCATAACTAATGCGCCACTTGTGGCTGCACTTGGAATAAGTAAGAAGATAGGAGAGAGGAAGAGTGAAACGATGAAGAATATACCTACTGTAAATGCTGTTACACCAGAGCGACCGCCTTCAGCAATACCACTTGCACTTTCAACGTATGTTGTCAGCGTTGAGCTACCTAACATTGCGCCGCAGGTTGTACCAATAGCATCGCTCATCATTGCTTCTTTAACATGAGGAATATTACCATTTGGTTCGACGATACCAGTTTTGTCAGCTAAGCCCATCAACGTTCCGATTGTATCAAAAATGTTAATCAAAAGTAGAGAAAATACTACTAATATTGTTTTGAGGTTTATCAGTGTTGAGAAATCAAATTGACAGAAGATTGGACTTACATCTTGTGGAGCAGATACTGGCAACCATCCGTCAGGAAAGACTGTTACTCCCATTGGTATTCCAATGAGTGTTGTGGCGATAATACCCCAGAAGAGAGAGCCTTTGACGTTTTTAGCCATCAGTGCACCACTGAGTAGGATAGCAATAATACCAAGGATGCAAGTAGGAGTGAATGCACCTAATCCTACGAATGTTGCTTGTTTTGCAACGATGATATCAGCATTCTTAAGACCAATGAAGGCGATGAACATACCGATACCTGCCGAGATGGCATAGCGAAGATTTGTAGGGATAGAATCAAGAATCATTTCGCGCACATTGAAGAATGTGATTGCGATAAATAAAATACCTTCAATGAGCATGATAGCGAGTGATTGCTGCCATGTGTAGTGCATTGCTTGACAAAGTGTGAAGGCAAAGAAGGCGTTAAGACCCATGGATGGGGCTTGCGCAAAAGGGAGTTTTGCCATAAATGCTAAAAGCAATGTTGCAATAGCAGATGCAAGAGCCGTTGCGGTAAAGAGTGCTCCTTTGTCCATTCCTGTACCTAATGATAGAATGCTTGGGTTGACCGCTAAGATGTAGCTCATTGTTAAGAATGTTGTTGCTCCAGCGATAATTTCTGTGCGGAGTTTCATTGATTTGGAATCAAATCCGAGGGCTTTTTCTAAGAAAGTCTTCATTGTTCTTGGGTTTAAATATGATATAAATTTTTATATTGATGTTTTATTTATCCAATCGTCGATAATCATTCGTGCTATTGATAATGGCTCTGGAAGAGTTGGTAAGTTATCTTTCTTAAACCATGCTCCTTTTTGATAGCTCGCTGCGTTGTAGATGTAACTCGCCGCTTTCGTAATCAGCATTGAATCCAATCATGAGCCCAGAGGGATAGGGCCAAGGTTGTGAACCAAAGTAGCGTAGGTTCTTCACCTTAATACCAGTTTCCTCTTCCACTTCGCGATAAACAGCTTCTTCGATAGTTTCGCCAGTTTCAACAAAGCCTGCTATTAGTCCATAGAAGTCGGTCTTGAAGTTACGAGCATGTACCAGGAGGACCTCGTCGTTTCGGTGTACAAGTACAATGATTGCAGTTGCTAACTGAGGCCATACCTCTTTTCCACAATTAGTGCAACGCTTTGAAATGTCGGTGTGCATCTTCATTGGCGCACCACATATACCACAGAATTTAGTGTTATGGTCCCAGTAAAGAAGTTCGTGACACTTACCAGCTTTGAGGTATAATTCTTTGGAGAGAAGATAAAATGAAGGACGTAGTCCACACATCTCATATAGAGGGTCGTTTGTTATAGGTTGGTCAATCATGATAGCCTTAACCTCTGTACCATCCTCCATAGGTGTAACATTTATTATATGCGTCCAAGGACGTAGTGTTACTGGGGATTCTTCAGAAAGTGGAATACTATAATGGTTATCCACTTTTTGAAGCATAATATCCGTCTTGCAGAAAATAAACCAGTACTTCTTCATCACTTTGAGTGTTAAAGTCTTATCTAATTAACCTAATCTTGATGATTGCCCTTTTTGATTATTTTTATAGAGTTTATGTTTCTACGTTTTTATTTATTCTCCAAAAAGAAGTTTGCGGTCGCGCTCTGCTGCAGGAATAGTCCATGTTTCTGGAACGAATCTCCAATTTTTATTTGGTTGTGGGTTCATAGTACCAAGTTTCATTATTTCTTCCATAAGATAATGTCGTTGATCTTTTGGACTTTCCCAAATGATGCGACTTTTTAAGGAATCACGTGGAATGCCAGCACCCTTAGTCAGTAACTCTCCACCACCATTGGCACGATAGCTGTTAAGAGCCACTGTATACCATTTATTTTCATCAAATGGTTCTCCATTGCTCATACGTAGGATGTGTAGTTTTTCTCCATTAGGTTTTGTTACATCTACTTCATAATCAATGCCTGCCGCAGAATCAAAGTTGAATGAGAAGTTCTTAAAACCTAAACGTTGTGCGTCGTTCTGTGTGTTTGAGAGTAAAAGTAGGTGGTCGTCAGGAGTCTTCATTGTGTTACACCACAGGTCATAGCTCATTTCAAGATGTTTGCGTACTTCTTTTCCTGTAAGATGCATGGTGCAGAGATTGTTCTCATATTTATAGAGATTGAACATATCTGCAACGGTGATAGGCCCTGCTTTAATAGACGAGTTGAATAATAGAGGTGCGTTAAAGGCGATGTCAGCCTTTGTAATTTTGAGTGCCAAATTAAGAATAAGGTCATTGAAGGCTGAATTTCCAAAGTAGCTATCTTTTGTATAGATAGTGTTTTCAAACTTTCCAATTACTTTTTCGCTCCAAACTTTTACTGCATCAATCTCTGGTTGGAAGTGTTGAATGAATGCTGCATCAGTTTTTATATCTTTTACATCAACTAATTCGCCGTTTGCTTTTATTATAGAGTAATGGCGTTTTCCCTTGATGGTCTGAGGCTTGAGTGTAAGGGTAGCCATTGCTACACGTTGTGCATTATTAGCTGGGTCAAGGCAAATGACGTCTTTACCTACAATATTTTTTTCAATAGAGCTATGTGGTGTGTGGTCATGTCCGAAGAAAATCACATCAAAGCCCTCTACTTCTTTTGCAACTCTTTGTGAAGCATCTTCGTCATATTCAGCTGTTTTAATGCCGCCATCCCAACCTGAATGGAACAAGCCAACGATAACATCTGGCTTTTCTTTTGTTTTCACTTCTGCCATTGTTCTTTTGGCACATGAAACCATTTCTTCAAATCGTAGACCACTCCATATACTTTCTTTCAGCCAATTAGGTATGGCAGGAGTAATCATACCAATAACTGTGACTTTAATACCATTTTTCTTTTTGATAGTATAATAAGGTAGGATGTAAGGTTTGTTGGTTTGAGTGTCAATGACGTTCGCTCCAAGAATTGGACAATTCAGTTCCTTAAACCATTTATCATATACCTTGTGTCCTGTTTCAATATCGTGATTTCCTACTGTTGCTGCATCATATTGCATATAGTTAAGAACGCTTGCAGCAATATTTGTTTTCTCTGGTGCAACATAATTGTAGTAATAAGAGATAGGTTGTCCTTGTAAAATATCACCATTATCCAGTAGATAAACGTTTTCTTTTCCATTCTTTTTTCGCAACTCTTCTATCAGCGTGTGAACTCTTGCCATAGAACCACTCTTAGGCTTTCGGGTAATGAAGTCGTATGGGAAAAAAGAGCCATGCACATCAGTTGTCTCGATGAGTTTGATAGTAATTTCTTTCTGTTGTGCCATAGTTGAAGAACTGAGTCCTAACATAATGGAAAGTAATATTGCAGAAATTTTCATAACTTTTATTTTTTTAATTCTGTTGCAAAAGTACTAAATTATATGCAAATAAACGAACTTGTTTTATGTTGTTTCATGGTTTCTTTTATTGACGATATGTGTAGAAGGGTTGTGAATATCATCGTTTATTTTGATTTATTAGATAAGCTGGTGTTTTTCATTAAGATGCGTTGTCATTGTAGGTCTGAAAAAAATAAGAGTACACTTTCTATGGGTTTCGTTATGCTTTTAGACATTCATGTTCGTTATAATGATAGAACACTTTAAGCTATTGCGAAGTTTAGATAGTGTACTCTTATTTTAAGGATTATCGTAGAAGCTAAATTATCCCTTGTGCCATCATTGCTTTGGCAACTTTAATGAAGCCTGCAACATTAGCACCCTTAACATAATTGATGTATCCATCTTTTTCTGTACCATATTTTACGCAGTTTGTATGGATGTCATCCATAATCTGATGGAGTTTCTTGTCAACTTCTTCACGACTCCATTTTATACGTCCAGAGTTCTGACTCATCTCAAGACCAGATACCGCTACACCACCAGCATTGCTGGCTTTACCAGGGCAATAGAGAACCTTTGCGTCTTGGAATATTTTTACAGCTTCAGGTGTAGAAGGCATGTTGGCTCCCTCTGTTACGGCAATGACACCATTCTTTACAAGTTCTGCTGCTGCTGTTCCGTTGATTTCATTCTGTGTAGCACATGGAGTGGCAATGTCTGCTTTCTCTGACCATGGCTTTCCGCCTGCAACATACTTCACGTTATATCTCTCAGCATACTCACGAATGCGTCCACGTTCGATATTTTTCAGTTCCATGATATAAGCAAGTTTTTCCTCGTCTATACCATCTGGGTCATAGATATAACCATCTGAATCAGAACAAGTAAGAGGTTTTGCGCCTAATTCAAGAAGTTTTTCAATTGTATATTGTGCTACGTTGCCAGAGCCTGAAACGAGAACGGTCTTACCTTTTAGGTCAATATTACGGGTTTTGAGCATATTTTGCAGAAAGTAGACATTGCCATATCCTGTTGCTTCAGGGCGAATGAGTGAACCACCAAACTCTTGTCCTTTACCTGTTAGTATGCCAACAAATTGATTAGTCAGTTTCTTGTATTGTCCAAACATGTATCCAACCTCACGTCCCCCTACGCCTATATCACCAGCTGGGACATCACAATTAGGACCAATATAGTTCCATAGTTCCCTCATAAAAGCCTGGCAGAAACGCATTACCTCTGCATTAGATTTACCTCTTGGAGAGAAGTCAGAACCCCCCTTTTGCACCACCCATTGGGAGAGTCGTGAGAGAGTTCTTGAATGTTTGCTCAAAAGCAAGGAATTTAAGGATAGATTCATTCACAGATGCATGGAAGCGGAGTCCGCCTTTATAAGGACCAATAGTATTATTATGTTGTACTCGAAAACCCATGTTGGTTTGTACATTTCCCTTATCATCAACCCAGTTTACTCGAAATTTAATGATTCGGTCAGGCACACAGAGTCGTTCTATAAGGTTTGCTTGATCGAAACCAGGATGTCTATTATATTCATCCTCTATAGTTTCTAATACTTGAGAAACGGCCTGAATATATTCAGGCTCATTTGGGAAACGTTGTTTTAATTTCTCTACGACTTCAGTTGCTTTCATAATCAATTGATATTATTTTCTATCCTGATTTGTGTGAATTGATGTAATTATTGTTATTTATGTTGCAAAGATAGCTATTTTTGATTAAATAGCTATCTTTTTGCTTCTATTTTTCCGTCAAAGTTGTATGAAAATTATTCACACGTTGGATGAAAGTAGCCGTTTTGTGCGGCTTCATAGTTGGTAATAGGTAATTTATTCTTATTCACCTAACTTTCCCATATAGTGAACAATCCTTCCTTCGCTTGTTACACCTTCTATAATCAATCGATATTTTGTTTGATATTCTGTAGGAAGATGTAGTCGGAAAGCACTTCCACGTAAGGAAGGTAGCCATACAGGTGTATGTGAGTTTGGTATAAAGCTTTGTGGAATTTGATAGCCCAGACTCGTGAAGGTTTTTGTGTTGGTTGATGGTACGGCGTTGGATGTGAAGTTTCCTTTTTTTGTTGTTATAGAAATAACGCCCATACCTCCAATGGCACCCCAGATAACTGTTGAGCCACCCTTGAAACGTCAACTCTTTCAACATCAGACATTTGTATGTTGTCCAAGTCGTAATCATCATTGATAAATATACCATCTATAGCTATTGCTGCAGGTCTTTTCTTACCCACAGTCATACCACCTCGTATGTAGCATTTCCCTAATTCAATCGTAACACTTGGTACTCTGCGCAATAATTCATGTAGGCAGGTCGCCCCAATACTTTCTATATCACGCAGTCCAAAAGAAAAGTCGGCAGTTCGTGCATAAGCATCAGAACGAGAAGAATAGCTGGGTTGATGACCAAAAACTTCTATTTCTTCCATCTGTATGCCACCTTGTGGTAGCTCCGATGTAGTGTTTATGTGTGTTGTGTCATTACTACTCCAATCAAATTGAGGTAATTGACCTCCATAACACGGGAAATTCTCTTCGTCTAATAAGAGTTTTATCCACGATTTCCCAGTCTTTGTAAATGCATTAAGAACATATTGTGTCCCTTCTGGAAAGTCTATTCCTTCAAAAGAGAAACATCCTTTTTCATCGGTTTTAGTAACTGCATAAAAGCCTTTATTGGGAGAAATGAGATTTACAACACCTTCTTTTATAGGTTTATGACCTATTAGGGACTCTACTCGTCCTCGTACGATGGCTGTCTTTTCAATACCAATTAGTCCCTTTTTTACATTCTCCTTTAAGAACATCTGCCATTTGGTATCGGCTCCAACTACTGCCATTAAGCAATTGGCTTGAACTATTGTTTAGTAGAACACTGGCTGGTTCCTCTGGACAATCCATTAGGTCGGTGTTAAATAACAAGTGGGAGAAAATATTCGAGTGCCCCATATAGTCATCAACGTCAATATGTTCTACGCGTACCGATATGTCCATTGTTTCATCTTCACGTAAGTTGTCAGCTTTAATAACATATTCTTGGGAAGCGTTCTTCTCATTTTCAGACCTTGTTCTGCTTACAGAAATTGGGCATAGTTCTTTTTCAGGATAGAAGAATTTCAGTTGTTCTGTAACGGTGTTGAGATTATCATCAAGGAGTTGAAAGGAGAAAACTCCTCCTTGAAAAATACTATCATAATTCAGGGTAACATCTTTTTCCTTACTTATTTTTCCAAAGAAAAGCGGTATGGAACGGCAGTGTACAAATAGTCGATAATCATGCTTTATAGAATCTGATAAATCATTAATCTTTATGTGAATATCTTTGTTTAATAATTCAATAAACAGTTGAGTTTTCAAATTATCCTTAGCATTTTCAATGTTTTTACTAATCTTAGAGGGTAACAATTTGCCTTGTCCACCGATAAAGATACTTTTAAGACTTTCATAGTGTTGAAGGTTTAGCATGTTCTGTGTAAAGCTACGTAACACGTAACGTCCTTTCTCAATTCCTTCGGGGATGTCTATATGTCCAACAAAGCCTTGGTCGCTTCTTGTTAATCGTATTCGCTTCATAACAAGGTTGTTAGGGTTTAGAAGTTCGACGTAGACGTATCGACTCGCACTATCTGTTTGATGAATTGCTGCATTTACTAAAAAAAAACACGAAAATGAATTCGCTGTCCCACTTGGTAGCTTTCGGCATCTGTAAAAATATATGTCTTTTCTTGTGGAAATAGTTGTACCTGTCGAAGAATGCGGCTCAATAATACATTGCTTTTCTGAGCATACAATGATGTCTGAAAGCATAGCAGAAATATTGCGAAAAGTAGTTTTCTCATACACTTTATTCTTTTTCTGTTGTCTTACTAACTGGTCTTCCTATCTTATCTTATATGTACGATAGAGAGTGTGGTGGTGGATGGGGAGACACATCGGTTGAACAAGTTGGACTCCCTAAGTGAAACTAAGCTTATTCATAGATATATGGTCGGATAATATCCGCCCAGCATTCATAACCTTTATGGGTAAGATGAAGCCCATCGCGACAATAGTCACGACGCATTTCTTTGGGATTTAATCCTAAGAGAGGATGGTATAAGTCAATGAATGTTATCTTATTTTTGTAACAATAAACTTCTATTTTTTTATTTAGAGATATAATCATATCATCCTTATTTTGAAGAAGTTTCCATATCCCGACCTCTTTGTTTAAGGGTAGGAGAGTTTGCACATAAAGTTTTGTATTCGGACAAGACTTTCGAATTGTTTCAATGATATTAATTATCCCTTTGAAGGTTTGTTCAACGCTCCATCCATGACTTAGCTCATTCGTTCCACACTCAAAGAATATTTTGTGGGGCTTATAGGGCAGGATTTGATAGAGTCGTTTTCCTATTCCTTGGCTATCGTCGCCAATAACCCCTCTATTTATTATTCTCTTTGCATTAGGGAAGAAGCGGTTCCAATCTGCTCCGTATTCAGAATGGCTATCGCCTAACATGATAATAGCATCTTTGGGTAACGTTCCCTCTTTTTTGAACTGTTCCACCTTTATATTATAGTGTTTTGCTCCGTGATATATTATGTTTTGAGCCCTGTATCGATAGGGAAGTGATGAAGAGAATGAGACTGAATAATATTTGTTGCTTCATACGAATAATTTTGGATAAATAAACAAACAAAACACTTGCGGATTTAATTTATTCTTATTGCAAAAGTAAGAAAAAGAAAGAGAGAGGAAAAGTACAATTATCTATCGTTTTGATTTTATGATAAAAATGCATAAAAGTTTGCATATATAAAAATATTGCCCTATCTTTGCATTCGTTATCCTGAATACAATCTTTTTACCTTAAAAAAACTAATACCTATTGAGATTTGATGCCCCTCGCTGTGAAGCGTAGGGCATTTTTTTGGTACGCTCGGCATGAGCATTATCTAACGGGTGGAAGTCCCGAGTAAGCCCTAATAGCGGGAATTACATAGTCAAAGGCAAGGGTGTTCATCGTGAGGTGAAATCTGAAGGAAGCCGGCGGCAAACATCTGGCCTAACGAACAGAAACTTCATATAAGGCATATGACCATGGATAAGATTGCCAAACAAATCAAAGTCCCATAGCTATTCGGAATGGTCGGTGTAAATGAAGTAGGTATAAGATGGAAAGATAATGTTCTTATCCGAGGAGGTCTCACGGACGTTTCAAATAGTTGTTTTTACGAAGGAAGCGGAGTAAAGCTTGCCGTGAGAAGTCAGCAGAGGTCATAGTACTCAAGGTACGTGTGCCTACAGGGAAGGACCGAATCGTGCAGTGCAATAGTAAATGAATGCTACCCTGCGAATTTCTTCGTCAGATGTCCGAAAGGAGCTCTCTATCCAAGACGATAGGACGGAATCCGACAATAGGGTAGAAGTGACGTTACTCAAAGGGATAGCTGAAAACAACTTGCCACACACCGTGAGGTGTAAAAGTACGAAACCGCCGTATGCCGAACGGCACGTACGGTGGTGTGGGAGGTCGGTAAATGTGAAAGTAGGAGGTAAATGCCTTTTATGAATAACATTTACCTCCTACCCGATTTTAATACTTTTGAAAGACTTTTGTAGAAGACATTATTACTCACTATTCTTTTGATGGATAGCATTTTGTTAAGAAGTTTACAGTAGTAAAAGACTAATCAGGACTGACTTGTTTTAATTGTTCTAAGATAAGAAAAGCTATTTATTTCATCGGAGATAAATAGCAATATTCAGATAAAAAAATTATTAGATAAAAAAAGACTCTCATGTAGAGAGTCTTTTTGAGGTGCCTAGCGGAATCGAACCGCTCTCCATGGTTTTTGCAGACCATTGCCTAACCTCCCGGCCCAAGCACCATTCTGTTGCAAATCAAATTTTCATTTGCGAGTGCAAAGTTAATTAATTAATTTGGTTTATCCAAACAATTAAGAAACTTTTTATAAACATTGCAGAAAACAATCCTCTTACAACAGGTGAAAGAAAGTCTTACGGAATATTCTGCTTATGTATCAAATCTATATGCTCCTATCTTATCTATGAAAAGCTATTTCTATGAAATTATTTTGAGCATAGATGTTTTTGCTTGCCTTTCTGTTTTACTTTCAATTGTTTGTTGATACTGCATCCAGAGCATCCGTGACAGGGATTACTTGCTGCCCGAAACGATTGCCATGTGCGATAAATAACATAACCTACGGCAGACAGAATAGCAATGGTTAAGACAATGTATTGCCACATACATACTCCTTCCTTTTATTAGACTGGACCATTTGTGCTATCTTCTGAAAAGATATTTTCTGTCTCATTTATTTCGTCATCATCAAACCATGTAGACAATTTTTCATGAGCCTTCTTTTTCATATCATCATCAATAGACGACCATACCTTTCTTAATGTGTAGAGCATTACACCGAGGTCGTCTGTAAGTCCTGCGATGGGTACAGCGTCAGGCATAATGTCGAGTGGTGAGATAAGATAACCTAACGCACCAATAATAATGGCTTTATCTTTTAACGAAATCTTATCACTTTGCATAAGATAGTATAAAAGTAATGCAATGTATATTAGTTTTGCACCAGCGCGTTTTGCAACACATTGTATTTTATCAAAGAAGTTCTGTTGAGAGAACTTGTCTTTATATTTCTGTAAATCAGGTAATTCCATAATATGATAAATTCGTTAATCTGTTTTATTTGAAGGCCATAACACGTTCCACATAAGTCTTTGCCTCAGGATAGTTCTGATTAACTTGACGGATTTTGTTTCGCACGACGAGCTTCATTATTATCCTATAAAGAAAAAAGAGAATCAATCCAACTCCAATCGCCGCAAGGACATTCATAACTCCTTTGAAAGGAAGCGAACCATCAGGGAAGGCCGACATGATTAGTATTGGTAAACACAATAGGAAACCAGCTATGGTATAGCGTGAACGCTCCGTACCTTCACTGTCAAGTGCGGCCTGATAGTCAAAGAGGTAATTGGATAAATCTTCTTCTGTAACCGAGGAAGGTAGCTGTGGAAAGCCAACTTCGTCTTTATGATTTCTAATTTTATTTTCTACCGTATGTTGGAAGTCGTCCAGCACAGTTACATATTTATGTTCTAAATCTTTCATGACAGTCAAAACTTTTATGTGAGTATAAACACTTCCAATGTCCTCTACCTTATTCAAAATCGAATGTGAGGGCATAGGTGTGTATGAAAGAAAAAAATAAAACAGTGCTCCTATAAGCCGGGTTCTGTTTCTTCCTCATCTTTCGATAATAGGAAGATGCCTGTCATTTATCTATATTACAAGTCACCTTGCAATTAAAGCATTCTACCCTCCGTTGTGCATACGCTTGGACGGGCTACCCTCAGACAACGGTTTACATGAACTTGCAGCTCCTGAACGGCACAGCCAGACGATCACCCGCCTGCTGGTAGTCTCTTACACCACCTTCTCATCCTTACCACACAATGTTATGTGGCGGTTATTTTCTTCTACCTACATCTACTGTCACCAATAGCTTCTATTTTCGGAAGCAGGATGCCCTATGCTGCCCGGACTTTCCTCTCGTATCTGTTATAGATACCAGCGACAGAGCCGGAACACTGCCTTATTTAGATGCAAAGATAATGGAAAACATGGAAAAGCCAAAATATTTCAATGATAATCTATGCTTGGAGTAGAAAACTAATGTTTTCAAAACACTTATGTTCGTTAAATGGTATAGGGGGGAGGAATGCTGTCATCTATGTACATCTTTTACGTGCTTGTAATAGTTACTTGTTGTGCCGATTTACCTCTTTTACTTCTTTGAGAATATAGATGGAGTTTGAAAAATGTTTACATTGTTTGGGAAAGTTAACAATAAAAACAATAAATACACGTGTAAAAAGATTGTTTTGTAATCATCAGTAAATCAGGGACTTATAATGTTGTGTGAAAAAAGGTGCTTGGCAGGGCTTCAAAAGAGCGTTAGTAGCACTCGTAAAGGGCAACCTTCGCGAGTTAAAAGACGGTCTTTATGAGGTTGAAAGATGGTGTTGTTTGTTTTTGTGGTGTGAAAAAACTTTACATGGTTTGGCGATGAGGGAAGAAGTGGCTTGTTGAAGAGGTATAGAGGTCTGTTGTTTTATGCAATTTCAAACAAACTGCTCGATAATAAAACATACAATGTTTAGGCTCAAATAACTGATTCGGGTTTAAGTAGTCTTAATACCAAATGGTTTGAGTTCTAATGCTCAAACAGGCGATTTTGTTTCAAGACGTAATTACATCGTGTTTCGTAAGTGAAATGAAGTGATTTATCGTGTTTGTGGTCAAGGGTAAAAAAGATGTTAGAACGAATATCACAGAACGATGAAAAATGTGATTAAGCTAAATCAATATTTTTGTCCCTCTGAATTGGAAAATGCTATCGATGGGTGGGTGAAATATTATAATGAGAGAAGGTTTCATGAATCGTTAGATAATCTTACACCCAAAGACGTATATTTAGGGTAAGGGGATAAAATCAAAAAGATAAGAGAAATATTAAACCAAAACTCGATCAACAAAAGAATTTTTGATAATAAAACAATGAAATATCAGAGTAAATAACTACATTTGCAGTTGTGCATTTTTGTTTGACAACGTACATGCACGATTCATAAGTAAGTACCAGTATGATAGTTTAGGCTTTGAGTTGGAGCGTCTCTTACTAGGAGGTGTTAGTCAGACTTTGCCTATGACAACATCGGACGTTTGGTCAATAGCAAGACTTGCCGTTCTGCGGAGCAACGACGCTCTCGCCACTACAATTGGGGCAGTGCTGATCGTGTGTTCAAGGAGCTCTTCAGCAGTGACAAGTTCAAGCGTTACTGCTATGCCAGGTGTGGTCGAGTAATTAAAACTAGGGTAAGTGGAGGTAAAATACGACAAGATAGCAAGATATAAAATCAGTAAGAACTGAGGTTTAGGTAAGTAGATGTAATAAAGTCAAGTTAAATCGATGTGCTCGTCTTTCTTCGGATGCTATTTCGAGATTGATGAAGTAATAGGAGTGTAGATATGAATACTTTCATAAGATTTCTCATCACTGTATGGCTATTGCTGGGGTTCATCTCATGCAATAGTCATGAAGGTAATAAAAAAATATTAATCCAAAAGCTTCGTTTGAAAGTCCCAATAACCTACCAGGTGAGCTCGATACTCTCTATCAGCCTCTTTCACGAGATAGTTTTATTTTGCAAGAGAAGCATGACGAATTTAGACACCCTGTTGAACAGCAGTTTCCAATGAAACAACGTCTGGCACATGATACATGGATACTGGAGTTTACTTGGAGAGAGAAAGCTGATAGTCTGATTACAGTATGGTATATAAGAGAAGCTGATACATTAAAACGTCTCAGATATTTCAGGTACTCAGAATTTGACATTTTCTAATATAAAGACTCCTTAATCAGCCCTTTTAGATTCGGGTCGTTCTTGATTCTCTCAATCTCGTTAGTGACAAGGGTCAGGATGTCCTGCTTCACACACTTGTAATTGGTTTCGATAGTCTCTTTGAGATTGTCGGAGCCATCTTCGTTTTGGAACTCTGCGATGATGGGAATGGGCTGATAAACTTTCGTTTCTGCAGAGACCTTAGCAGAGTCTACAACTATCTCTGCGTGGAAGATCTTTTGGTCGATGCGTTTGTAGAAGTTGTCGGAGACAGCTCCGATAAACATGCCTTGTGTGAGGTTGGAGATTTTGGAAGCAGGGATAAGACTATTGAGTTAGGTGGAAATAGAGGTAGACTTGTCGTTGCGATTGATGGGTATAGACTGGCGTTGTTTGAGGACTTTCCCGAAACGTTTGGAGAGGGTCTTAGCAGTTTCACCTATCAGATGTCTCGCTTGTATATACAATATTCTCTTCGGCAAGCTCCTTTAGTCCGCGCCCCACAGTGTCCGCACTGGGTAATTGCGTATCAGGTCTCTGTTTGAACTGCCCTTTAAGCGCATTGATACCCTCAAGGCAGTCTCCGCCGCAAAGATAGCTGAAGAAGAGAGAACCCAGTATGCTTCCATAACTGAATGCTTTGCCACTATTTCCACGTTTGCCCAACACAGATTCGGTAAGTCTTTCAAAGCCCAACTTCGAAAAAACGTCTATAATGTGATAAATTCCTCCGAAAGAAGTGATATTCTCGTTTTTAATTGCTACCTTTGCCATGTCAGATTTTTGCTTACTTGTTATGTTTGTTGCACTAAGATAGGTGAAATTTCTGACATATCCAAGTGTTTTGAGGACTTTGTTTCTCAGGCACTTGGAGTTTTTACAAGAAATAATGCTACGGAATTAAGGATTAAAACGAAAAATCAATGGATGGAAACAAAGTACTGGAGAAGTTGAGCTGGATAACTCAATCTAAATTAGCTCCACAGCCTGTAACTCAGGAATATAAAGAACGAATATATCGTTTCTTTGAAAATTATGTTCACTTTTTGCAAGATAACGGGTTTACCACAAGGGAAATCCTAAGAAAGGGAGAAAAAGCTACCGACGAATCCCAGATAACAATTGGAGATTTAACAGAACAAGGCTTCAAGTTTTATGCTTTTGGTATTCTTAAATGGATTGCTAAATATGACCGAGCTAAAGACAAAGATAAAGCGATTGGAGATTTCTCTTTCATAGAGAAAAAGCTCAAGGAATTTCGAGAAAGGCATGGTGGCTAAAAACATACTACTCGCCCGAAACAGGAGCCTATATCAGCCAAGACCCCATTCGCCTTGAAGCGGAGCTGACCACTTGGCTATTTGACGAGAGGAAATTTGTACCTTTGGCGAAAATCGTGGGTGAGAGATATAAGGGAATTAAGGAGGGTATATCCCGAAATTTCCAATTCCCAGTTACAGGAACTCATCGATTTAAACAAATCAATGTATCCTGAAATGAATAAGCCCCCTAGAGGAAAGCATTAATAATACACCTACCTAGATGACAGATAGAGAATTTGTAAAATCTATTAAGGATGAGATTTTTGATAAGAGTCTCCACCGCTATTTTGAGATACTGCGCACTATTGACAGGGATAGTATAACCCATATGTATTGGAAAGCAACGGCTTCTTTATATGACAAACTAGACCATAAGGGGAGAGAGCAGTTAAGATTTTTTGCTAGATTAATAATGGAGGATACACTTTCGAGTGTACTATCATACATAGACGGAAGTTCTACTTTTGCCACACAGGAGGAGAGTGAGGATTTTAAGTTGACATCAGGGGAACAAGTCATAAGTGGGATGTTGCACGATTTTTTTCTTGCAATGCTCGAAGATGAAGAATAGGATTGTAGGGGGACATGTTCATTCGGCGAAGATTGTGGGTGAAAGACGATACTCCATCATCTCGGACTACCTCGGTACACCTGTAGAGGCGTATACGAGGAGGGTAAGCGTGTCTCCTACAGATGAATGGTCGGACTTCGTCACAAAGGGGCGAGCTGGAACTTTGCCTCATGATTTTGATGCTATAAGTGGTCCAATGTTGGCAAATCCTCGAGGGAAAAGCCCTAAAGCAAAAGGTTCTCAATTTGCGATATTTACTGATAAAACTGCGGACCTGTTTGACAAACACAAGGTCACTGTTATTGATAGTCATTAGAATTATACTTTTATGGATGAGTTACTAATCTTCAAAGACAATGAGACTGAGATAACGTTGGGATGTATTACAATACATGGTTGCTTTATAATCAAATGTATTTTTGATAGAATATGTGATAAAAACGGACGAGGAGGCAAATGAAGTTCTAAAGAAACACTATTACAAGAAGCCTGAAAGCTATTATGAAGTCCTCTACCTGAGCCATGAAACAGAGTACCATTGGGCTATGCTGGGGGCTTATGGCGAACTTTATTGGTTAAAAGGAGTAAGTTCCCAAGTGCCTATTGACTATGATGCTTGGTATAGCAATTATATACGAAACAATGATTTGCCCACCCCATTTCAATGGTTTTAATCGGGAGCAAAAGGGGGGATATGCAAGTTCCAAAACGAAGTGCAATAAAAGAGTGTCCCTCTCCGAGAGATGCAGACGTTCTCGATGCGTAGCGAGAGGTTGTCTGCATCTCTCGGAGAGGAAAAAGAAACAACCAGCAATACAATAGGAGACCGAAGTCTCCCAAAGATTAACTAACTTTGTATTGTCAATGTATCATCAATTAATCTCGGAGCAAAGGTCGCAAATTTTTGCCTTACTCCAAAAGAAAACAGCGAGAAAAGAAATTGCCGACATCGTCGGTATTAGTCAGTCAACACTCTCACGTGAAATCAAATGCAACAGTACGCCTTCCGGAAAGTATATCTGGACGAAGGCGCATGATATGGCTATGCAGCGCAGAAAGAACACGGTAACTAACGCCAAACTCTCCGACGAATTAGTCTGGAGAATTAAAGAATATATTACCAACGACCAGTGGTCTCCAAGACAAATATCAGGGTATCTGCGCATTAATGAGGGGGCATAGAGGTGTCCCACCAGTCCATCTATAACATCATCCACAATGACACAACAGGGAAGCTTTGCAGAGCGACTACAAGACATAAGATGAAATACAGGCATCGTCCCAAAGGCGGACATCTTCCAATAAAGGACAGAGTGAGTATCCATGAAAGAAGTAAGGAAGTTGACGGGAAGAGATTTGGAGATTTTGAGATGGACTTAATCGTCGACCCTGCCCATCACGCCATACTCACAATAGTGGAGAAATCTACCAATATGTTGCTTATGCAGAAACTGCCATTTGGAAAACTGTCAACGCCTCTGGCAAAGGTGGTTAGGAAACTACTGCTGCCATACAAGAACAGCCTGAAGACAATTACAACAGATAACGGACCTGAATTTGCGGCACATAAGGACATCACTAAATACTTAGGCGTACCCGTACACTTCGCTGCCCCATATTGTTCATGGCAAAAGGGAGCTGTTGAGAATACAAACAAATTAATCAGGCAGTATATACCTAAAAAGGATTCGTTTGATAACTATACGGACAAGAGAATTATGTCCATACAAAAGAAATTGAACGAAAGACCAAGGGAAAAATTAAACTTTTCTACTCCAAAGTGCGAGTTCTTTAAACACATTTTGTAATTTTGCACTTGCTGGTTGACTCTGCGCCTAAAGCAAAAGGTTCTCAATTTGCGATATTTACTGATAAAACTGCGGACCTGTTTGACAAACACAAGGTCGCTGTTATTGATAGTCATTAGAATTATACTTTTATGGATGAGTTACTAATCTTCAAAGACAATGAGACTGGAGATAACGTTGGGATGTATTACAATACATGGTTGCTTATAATCAAATGTATTTTGATAGAATATGCGGATAAAACGGACGAGGAGGCAAATGAAGTTCTAAAGAAACACTATTACAAGAAGCCTGAAAGCTATTATGAAGTCCTCTACCTGAGCCATGAAACAGAGTACCATTGGGCTATGCTGGGGGCTTATGGCGAACTTTATTGGTTAAAAGGAGTAAGTTCCCAAGTGCCTATTGACTATGATGCTTGGTATAGCAATTATATACGAAACAATGATTTGCCCACCCCATTTCAATGGTTTTAATCGGGAGCAAAAGGGGGGATAAAAGTAGAGCCCAGTTGTAATGTTATATTCAAAGCGTCAGAACTTCATAGGGGTATTATGCAGTAGTCATAAGCTCTCGTTCATTGGAGGAGTTCATGATTTTGAAACACATCATGGGGTAAAATACAATATAGAAGAGGCTGGAAAAGTAGCAAAGTCATATCATTAACTAATGTAGCAATGGTAAATATCTTTAAGGAAAATGGGGTTCGCTTTCTTCCCAATGAGCAAAAGAAAGCATCTAAAGAGGTGGAAAATCTCTTATCAATAGAATTTGAAGGAAAGAATGCAGGTTTCGTTCCTGGTAGTGGTGGGATTCCTGCGGAGTATCTTAATTCTTATTTAAGTGGGAAGTCTGCTTGGGTTGCTAATCCTGAGCTGCAGGTAGAAGCAACCAAGGTAGCTAAGCAGCTGCGAAATGACTATGAAGCTGATGTGAGATTACGAGCTAATAACAAACACTAATGAAAGGGTACACTGTTAACTTAAACAACGACTCTGGCTTTAGGGGAATTACTATTATGTGTGATTCTATAGAGAAAGGGTTGGATTATGCTCAGGAGAATGAGATAGACTGTGTCTGTATAGCGTGTCATTTTAATGAGTACCGTAAGCAAAAGAGTCAACTTTGATTTTCTGAAGGGAAGGGATTTTATAAGGGTTCTTCATTGGCTGGTCCCATTAGATCGAAGATCAAACACAGAAGGTATAAGAGCCGCTTACAGAACTTGGAGGAATTGCGCTGGGTGGCAGGTAACAATGTGCCTATTGATTTATCATCTTTCCGCAGGCTTAAGAAACTCAACACTCACTATAGTAGCAAAATTATTGGCTGGGAATATCTTACCTCACTGCAGTCTTTAATGTTGAGTCTCTGTAAATGAAGACGAACTGTCTTTTCTGTGTAAATTAGAAAGCCCGAAACCCTGCGGGCTTCTCAATGGAAAGCTAACCTCAATAGGAGGTCTTGACGGCTGTAGAAAGCTACATACCTTATTTATTCAAAATTGCCCAGCGCTATCTCTAACAAAAGGCGATATTTCTAAGTTAGAGGGACTTGAAAACCTAATAATTGAAAGATGTAGACTTATTGATGCCCAGGGGGTTGAGGAGATTGATTTGAAAAAAATCTATTAATTATATAGATGTGGCTAATTTCTTATATGCGCTATATCTAATAACCCCAATTCGGTTTAAGATTACCTCTTTTTTTACTTTAGAATACTCACGCTTGTTTTCTCACACGAGAATCGCGTCGAATCGATAAAAGTAATCCCTGTACATTCTCCCATCAGAGCTAGTTTAAGGAAGAGCAAAAGTGGAATCGCCACTCGTGGCATACGTTCTACAAAGCGAGTATACGAAAGTAGGTGGGGATCCCTTCTTTTAGTTCTCGACAGATGTAAAAGAGATAGAAATGTTTGATTTTGCGAAATGTGTTGCTGTGAAACAAGACAAGATGGTAATCATTTCTGCGTCGCTCATTCTTCCCTTTCTATTGCGAGTTTTAGGGGTGTTTGGAGAGGGATTTGAAAGCGAAAGTGCTTTTTATTCAATTCCAACTCATATTCTTTGCAGAAATCATCTGTAATACAATAAATTTCCGTAACTTTGCTGACAAGTTTCATAGAGGATGGTTTTACCGTTATCTGTTTGGTTATCAATAATAAATATGCGAAAATTAATCCTCTTTTGGGACTTTTGTTGAAACTATTTTAAAGCAAAAACAAGAGTTCCTTATCCCGAATTGGGGTTAATAGATATGGTGGGGAGCCTTCTTTCTTAACGGCTCAATCTGTCTTAGATGAAATCTATAAATCTTATCAGAATAACAGGCTTGTAAGTATCAAGAAATGTCCAAATCATTAATACTCCTCTTTGCCTTATGTATTTTTGGGTGTGCAAGAAATAATATGCCGTCAGATCATCAAATGTTAGAGAATTTCAATCTTCATGAGCCTGAATTTGAGAAATTGCGAAAGATTTCCGTTAAATACGACAGGTTTCATTATCCATCTCGTGATGAAACAGATAGCATAGTTTGTATTATCTCATCTAAAGACAAAAAGGAACTGAACTCATTAATCCAGAAACTAGGTATCATTAGTATACAATATGATGGAACATCTGAGATTTGCTTACTCGTTCATACATGGGGAGTTTCTATCAGTGGAGGATACAAGGAGTATGTCTATACGCCAAAGCTTGAGGATTATATAAAGGACTACGAAAAAGAGGTTGCCATAGATCCTAGTACAGAAAAGTATATCGTAGAAAAAATCACACAAGAAGATTTGGATCAAGTTGCTCAAAGATATTCTGTAAATGTAGAGTTATATCGTCCGATAAAAGATGCGTGGTATATACATCTTTGTCGAGAGAACTAATTCTTGAGATGTCTACTATTCTTTTATGAGGTTGCATAAAGTTGGATTTGCTTTAATGCGTTCTATTTCTAAATCTATCAACGAAATCACCTTTCGTTTCACACGTTTATAGTTGGCTTCGATAGTCTCACGAAGATTATCGGAGCCATCTTCGTTTATGAAGTCTGTGATTGTGGGTATAGGCTGATATGCTTTCATTTCGGCAGAAATCTTGGCACAGGCAATCTGTTCCTGCAACTGCTCTTGCGTTTCTCCTTCCCACGCATCCATAAAGGGAGAAAGGTAGTTCGTCAATTCATCATAGGCGGTGAGGATGGGAAATATCTGCGCATAGGGGCGATTGAGGAACTCAATGGCGTGTGGAAAGGTGTAATACTTGCTATTCTCGTAGATTTTGAAGAATCAAATGATGGCTGCGAGTACGATGATGGGTGACTCCACAAAGAAGTCGCCTTGTTTCTGTATCCACGAGTGGTTGCAGTTGAGCATAATCGTGTAAGAACTCTTGTAGGCATCGGAGATGTTCGTCATAAAATTAGGATTGATGGGATTGCAGCTGTGCGATTTTTCGAGGGTTATATGATAGACTTACACTTTTTTAATATTATTTAGGCACGATTCTTCGCTTCATCCGTATTAATGTTGTATTTTTGCGTGTTAAAAAAATAATAGGACAATAAAAAGTAAGATAATGGTAGAATCTATTGATATAAGAGAGTTGAACGCACGAATAGAAAGTCAGAGTTCTTTTGTAACCAACCCTTACAACGGGTATGAATCAAGTCATCATTGGTCAGCGACATTTGATAGACTCATTGTTAATTTCGTTGTTAAGCGATGGTCATATTCTGCTTGAAGGTGTACCAGGTTTGGCAAAGACTCTTGCAATCAAAACTTTATCTCAGCTTGTAGATGGACATTATAGTCGTATTCAGTTTACGCCTGATTTGTTACCAGCTGATGTTATAGGTACGCAGATTTATTCTCAGAAGGATGAAGCCTTTCATGTAAAGAAGGGTCCTGTTTTCGCAAACTTTGTACTTGCAGATGAGATAAATCGTGCTCCAGCAAAGGTTCAAAGTGCTTTGTTGGAAGCAATGCAGGAACATCAAGTGACAATAGGAGATTCAACATTTTCTCTTCCTGAGCCATTTCTTGTCTTGGCAACTCAGAATCCGATAGAGCAGGAAGGAACATATACCCTTCCAGAGGCACAGGTAGACCGATTTATGTTGAAGGTTGTGATAGACTATCCAACAATAGAGGAGGAGAAACTGGTTATTCGTGAGAACCTTCAAGAGAGTTTGCCAATTGTACATCCTGTTGTCAGTGTTAATCAGATTCTTGAAGCACGTCGTGTTGTTAAAGACGTATATATTGATGATAAAATCATGCAATATATTGCAGATATTGTTTTTGCAACACGTTATCCAGAGCGTTATCAATTGCCAGAGTTAAAACAGATGATAACCGTTGGTGGTAGTCCACGTGCAAGTATCAACCTTGCAAAGGCAAGTCGTGCATTTGCTTTCATTAAGCATCGTGGTTATGTTGTACCAGAGGACGTACGTGCAGTTGCGCATGATGTTCTACGTCATAGAATTGGTTTGTCATACGAGGCAGAAGCAACTGATCTTACAACCGAGAAGATTATAAGTGAGATAATTAATAAGGTGCAAGTACCTTAAACTTTGTCCTATGGAATAGTCAAAGAAGGAGTATTATTATCGTTTTTCTATGGATACTACTGAATTACTAAGAAAAGTTCGCAAGGTTGAGATTAAGACCTTAGGGTTAAGCCAGAATATCTTTGCAGGTCAGTATCACTCTGCCTTCAAAGGGCGTGGTATGGCTTTTTCGGAAGTACGTGAGTATCAGTATGGTGATGATGTTCGTGATATTGACTGGAACGTGACAGGACGTTTTCATCGTCCTTATATTAAGGTGTTTGAAGAAGAACGTGAGCTGACGGTGATGTTATTAATTGATGTGAGTGGCTCGCTTGACTTTGGAACATCAGGACAGTTAAAACGAGATTGTGTGACAGAGATAGCTGCAACACTGGCATTCTCTGCTATTCAAAATAATGATAAGATTGGGGCTATCTTTTTCTCTGACCATATTGAGAAATACATTGCTCCTAAGAAGGGACGTAAGCACATACTCTATCTTATTCGTGAGATGCTTACTTTTACGCCTAAGAGCAAGAAGACAGATGTAGGAGTAAGTCTTGAATATCTTAATAAGGTGGTGAAACATCGTAGTACAGCTTTTGTTATCAGCGATTTTTATACTCGTAAGGATTTTAGTCAAGAGCTTAGAATTGCAAATAAGAAGCATGATGTTGTTGCCATCCAAGTATATGATGCTCGTGCAAAGGAATTGCCAGATGTCGGTTTGATGAAGGTTATAGATGCAGAAACTGGTCATGAGATGTATATTGATACACATGATGCACGTTTACGAAAAGATCATTCAGACTATTGGTTGGAGCGTGAGAAGCGTTTGCATGAAATCTTACGTCAGAGTCGTGTAGATAGTGTTGCAATAGCAACAGATGACGATTATGTAAAGATGCTAATGGCTTTATTTTCAAAGAGGAACCGATGAGAAAATATATTGTTATTTTAGTATTACTTGTTCAGGCAGTTGTAGGTTATGCACAAGTAAAGGTAACGGCAAGTCTGGATACAACCCAGATATTAATAGGTGGTCGTTCGCATTATTCTATTACTGTATATGCACCAAAAGAGGCAAGGATTTCTTTTCCTGATTATAAAGAGAAGAAAGAGATTGTTCCCAACGTAGAGGTTCTTAATGAGCAGACAGATACATTCGACACAGCTGAGGGAAATAGTGTCAGACGAGTATATACCATTACTGCATGGAAGGATATGCGCTACACATTTCCAGCACAGAAGGTGAGTGTTAATGGTAAAACAAAGATGACAGGTAGTGTGTCGTTAGATGTTAGATCAATTCCCGTAGATACTGTGAATAATGCCATGATGCCACCAGACGAGATTCAAAAAGTCCCTTTTACATGGAGTGAGTGGGTTTCTGTTATTTTGCCACTTTTACTTGCATTGGTGCTTATTGGTGTTTCCATTTATCTTTACAAGCGTCAAGGTTGTAAGAAGAAAGGCTGGAAAGGAAAAAAGGCTCACGTCTTGTCATTTTATGAGCAGGCAAAGCAAGAACTTAGTGAGATAGCAAAAAATAAAACATCTTATAGTGAACAGAAACTGTATTATACTGATGTTACAAATGTTTTAAGGAAATATATCTCACAGCGTTTTGGTATTAATGCTTTGGAACAGACGTCTTATGAGATATTAGAGCGTTTGAAGGATGTATGTAAGTCTTCTGAGGTTGATGACTTAAGAGAAGTTTTTAATACGGTAGACCTTGTAAAGTTTGCAAAGTATTCAACAAATGCGAACGATATGGATTTTTATCTTGATAGTATTGTTCGTTTTATTGATTGCACAAAGAAGGAAGAGCCAGCAGAGGTTGTTGTTGAGCCAACGAAGGACGTGATAGAAAGTGGTTTACGTAGGAGGTTAAGGTTTACTATCGGTTTGCTCATTGTGGTGTCTATACTATTACTTCTTTATGCTGTGTCTGAGGCCTATGTGCTTTTGGTGTAATAAAATAGAATTAAAGAAATGGAATTTGCCAATAGTGGATATCTCTTTTTGCTGCTTTTGCTAATACCTTATTTATTATGGTATTTCTTGCGAGGTAAGGGTAAGGAACCGACGATGAGGATGAGCGATACGTTTGCTTATCAGCATGCACATAGAAGTTGGAGGGTGAGGTGGATACATCTTCCCCTGTTCTTGCGTTGTATGGTTTATGCTTTGGTTGTTATAGTCTTGGCCCGTCCTCAAACCTACAATGCTTGGGATAATAGGAATACAGATGGTATAGACATTATGTTGACGATGGACATATCGGCAAGTATGTTAACAGAGGACGTTTTTCCTAATCGTATAGAGATTGCAAAGGAAGTAGCATCGGAATTTATCAATAGTCGTCCAAATGATAATATCGGTTTAACAATCTTTGCAGGAGAGGCATTCACTCAATGTCCAATGACACTTGACCATGTCGCCTTGTTGAATTTGCTTAATAGTGTTCGAACAGACTTGGTTACGAGTGGTTCGATACAAGATGGTACGGCTATTGGTATGGGATTGGCAAACGCTGTTAGTCGATTAAAAGATGCTAAGTCAAAGAGTAAGGTTGTCATTTTATTAACAGACGGGAGTAATAATGTAGGTTCGATATCTCCAATCACGGCTGCTACTATTGCAAAGAAATTTGGTATACGTGTTTACACGATAGGTTTTGGACGAGAGACAGGTGAAGATATCGGTGCTATTGATTATAAGACATTACAAGACATTGCAGTCTTAACGAAGGGCGAATTTTATAGAGCACAGAGTCAGGAAGAGTTGTCTAAGATATATCAAGATATTGATAAACTGGAAAAGACAAAGATGAATATAAAGACATTCAATCATTTACATGAGGCTTATATGCCTTTTGCGTGGATGGCTTTTATTCTCTTGTGTGTTGAATTAATGTTCCGTTGGATAGTTTTTAGAAGACTTCCGTGAGAATTTTCTCGGCTGTTTAAAGAACTTTTGCTTGTTTAAAAAGATTAATTGAAGAATGTTTAGATTTGATAGTCCCATATATCTGTGGTTGTTATTATGGATTCCTTTATCAGTAATCATCTACTTATACTCCCTTCGTAAACGTAAACAACGAATGGATAGTTTTGGGAGTTCTGCACTTATACAGCAGCTTTCTCCTATGACAAGTCAGCGGAGGGCTTGGATAAAAATGGTGTTAGTGGAGTTGGCCTTATTACTCCTTATTCTTATCATAGCTCGTCCACAGATTGGAAGTAAGATTGCGACAAACAAAGAACGAGAAGGAATAGAAACAATTATTGCACTTGATATCAGTAATTCAATGCTTGCAATGGATGTTGCTCCATCGCGTTTAGAAAGAAGTAAGTTGTTGATAGAGGATTTGATGACAAAATTTAGCGACAATAAAATAGGTCTGATTGTTTTTGCTGGCGATGCATTCGTTCAGCTTCCAATAACGAATGATTATGTTTCTGCTAAGATGTTTTTAGATAATATCAATCCTTCTTTGATTGGTGTGCAGGGAACTGATATTGGTAAGGCTCTTCGGCTTTCTATTAATAGTTTCACTGCTAACTCTAAGGTGGGTAAGGCGATAGTCTTGATAACCGATGGAGAGGATAATGAAGGAGGGGCAGAGGAAATGGCAAAGCAAGCACAAAGCAAGGGCATCAGAGTCTTTATCTTGGGAGTTGGTTCAAAAGAAGGAGCCACAATTTCTATGCCTGATGGTAGTGTGTTGAGGTCAGCAAGTGGCGAAGTGGTGAGGACACGTCTTAACGAAGAGATGTGTAAGAAGATAGCTGCCGCAGGACATGGTCTTTATCTTAATGTAAATAATAATGGTAGTGCTGATGTTATTCTAAGTCGTGAGACTCGATAAATTGCAGAAAGGTCAAATTAACAATGTTGTTTACAGCGACTTTGATGAACAGTTTCAGGCGTTGGCACTTCTTGTTGTCATTTTGTTGATAGCAGATGTTGTATTACTTGAAAGGAAAAGACGTTGGTAATAGTATGGTAAGACGAATTTCTATAACAATAGGTCTGTTGTTGTTGTTTGTTGTTGTTAAAGGGCAAACATCTAATCAACTTGTAAGAGAAGGCAATAGGGCTTATTCTTCAAAGAACTATGCAGACGCCGAGATTTTCTATCGTAAGGCGGTAGACAAAGATGGTAATAACTCTATTGCCAATTATAATTTAGGTAGAAGTCTTCAAGCACAGAAGAAGAATGAGGAAGCAAAAAGGCAATATGAGAATGCGTCTAAGATAGAAAAAGACCCTATTCGTCGGTCAAGTAGTTATAATAATCTTGGGACTATTCTTCAAGGCGAGCAGGATTATGCAAAGGCGATAGAGGCTTATAAGAATGCATTGATTTCTAATCCTAATCATAATAATGCTCGTTATAATCTTGAATTATGTCAGCTGAAATTGAAGAAGCAACAGCAACAACAGAAGTCCTCGGGAAAGAATAGGAAGGACTCTGACAAGAGCAAGGATAAGAATAAGAAGCAACGACCGCAACAGAAGCCTAAGAACAATAATCAGAAGAAGCAACCTGCAAGGTAGTCAAGGATTAAGTAATGATAATGTCGAGCAACTTCTTAATGCTGTTAAGCAGCAGGAGAAGGAAACTCAAGGACGTTTGTATAAAATGAAGGGTCAGTCTTCGGATAGAAAACTTGATAAAAACTGGTAATATTTAAGTTATGAAACGATACATAATATTAAGTCTGTGTCTTATATGCGTTTGTCTTTTACAAGCACAGCGTGTCAAGGTGAATGCACCTAAGCAGGTGACCGTAGGTGAGGAGTTTCAGGTTGAATACGTTATATATACTCAGGACGTTCGTAGGTTTCAGTTGGGAAAAATTATCAGGTGGACTTGAAAAGGTTTTTGGTCCTGCTACATCCTCTCAGTCTAACTTTCAGTTTATCGATGGTCATGCGAGTAGTTCTTCTTCATGTTCCTTTACATACGTTTTTATTGCTAAGAAGAAGGGAAATGTAACGATTGGTCCTGCTCGTATTTCGGTGAATGACCAAGAGTTTGCTTCTACACCTGTAAAGATTACTGTTACAACAGGTTCGCATAATTCTAATAGTGGTGGTTATTACGATACACGCAATGAGCCTCGCGTGGAAACATCTAAGGTCAGTGCTAATGATTTGTTTGTAAAGGTCAGTGCTAATAAGACTACTATTTACGAACAAGAGCCAGTTCTGCTTACTTATAAGGTTTATACAACAAAAAAACTACGTCAGATTATTGATAAAATACCTGAATTAGACGGTTTTCATGTTCAGGAGGTTCATTTACCTCAACAGAAAGCCTTTCATGAGGAGAAGGTTGGTAAACGTTTGTATAAATGTGTTACTTGGAGTCAGTATGTAATGTATCCTCAAATGTCAGGAGTGTTACGAGTTCCGCCATTGACATTCCATTGTATGATTCAGGAAACCAACAGTTTTTCTCCATTCGATGCTTTTGGTATTGATGGCGGTAATATTGTCTATAAGAAAGACGTGGTTGCACCAGGATTATCAATCAAGGTGTTGCCTTTGCCTATGCGTCCTACGGATTTCTCAGGTGGTGTAGGTCATTTTAATCTCACGGCACAATTAGACAAGAAGGAAGTAAAGTCTGGTAATCCAGTAACTATTCGTGTTGTTGTTAGTGGCACTGGTAACTTGAAGTTGATTAAGAAGCCTATCATTCAGATACCTAAAGGATTTGAAGCATACGATATCAAGATAACAGATAATACCAAGCTTACGGATAAGGGTGCAAATGGTAATATGGTTTATGATCAAGTTGTAATTCCACGTCAAGAGGGGCTTGTTGCTATTCCTCCTATAAGGTTTTGCTATTATGATTTGGCTCAAAAGAAGTATATTACACTTCAGACGGCTTCGATGGAGTTAATGGTGTCGCGTGCAGATGGGACATCAAAGGATATTCTTTCGGTTGATTTGCCAAACGAAGATATATTACCATTGAAGGAAGCAGAATGCTCATGTGAAGATGTTGGCAGCTCTTTCTTTGGTTCAGTGACATATTATCTCATTCTGTTCTTATTATTAGGGACAGGTGGTTTTCTATCGTTCTTCTATCGTAGTCGTTTTGTACATCGTGTAGATAAGTCAGAGAAGCGTGGCGCAAATGCAAGTCGTACAGCTTTTAGTCGTTTACAAGCAGTAGAGAAATTAATGTTGATGAAGAAGAATATGGACTTTTATGATGAGGTCTTGCAGACATTATGGGGATATGTAAGTGACAAACTTAACCTTCCCGTAGAATCTTTATCACGAGATAATCTTAGTGAACAGTTTAGTAAGGTCAATGTGTCTGAGGAAATAATAGAGAAGTATATATCAGCTATTGATGAATGTGAATTTGAGCGTTATGCGCCAGGTGACGAAAATGGTAATATGGAACGAACACTTGCTGTAGCAAAGGAGGCGATAGTTGATATGGAGGATGAAATGAAAAAAATGAAGTCTTCGGTTAAAAATGTTTTTAGGTTCTTATTCCTTGTTACTTGTTTATCTATTTCTTGCTTGTCGTTGTCAGCACAGCCTAAGGTCTGTGTAGACAGTCTTTATCAACAAGGTCATTATAAGCAAGCGGTAAAGGGGTATGAACGTCTTTTGGTTCAGGGAAGGTCAGCAGCTTTATATTACAATCTTGGCAATAGTTATTATCGGCTGGGAAATATTCCTCGTGCCATTCTTTCGTATGAGCGTGCGCAGCGTCTTGCTCCCAGTGATGAAGATATACGTTTTAATCTTCAGCTTGCACAATCGAAGACGGTAGACAATCTGACACCTGAACCGGAAATGTTTCTTGTCACATGGTACAAGTCACTTATCTGTTCAATGAGCGTTGATAACTGGGCATATCTAAGTCTTGTGTGTTTACTGGTTTCGTTATTTGCACTTACCATCTATTTGTTTGTAGAGAAGGAGTTGTTAATGAAGATGTCGAGGTTTATGTTACCGATATTCTTTATCTTTTTCATTATCTGCACGCTTTTTGCAATTCAGCAAGATTACTTGTTGAAGTCTGCTTCGCATGGTATCATCATGTCTACTTCTTCTATTGTTAGGAAAACCCCAGACGTTAAGTCTCCAGAAGCCTTTGTTCTACATGAGGGTTCTAAGGTAAGAATTACGGATGATAGTATGAGTCAATGGACTGAAATAACATTGACTGATGGTCGTCAAGGTTGGGTGAAAAGTTCTGATATAGAGGCTATATAATGCCTTGTAGGTAGAAGGTTTGTTAAATACGAGGCTATGAATTTAGACGTTTTGCGCGAACTCGATAGATCACTTTTACTCGCTTTCAATGGAAGCGATAATCTCTTTATTGATTATTTTCTCATTACTTTGACGAATGCTTATACGTGGATACCGCTCTATGCATCTCTGCTTTATTTGGTTATAAAGAATAATGAGAATTGGCAGAAGATAATGCTCATTATCGGTGTTGTTGTGTTAGGACTTATTCTGGTGAATGGTATCAATCTTGGAATAGTAAAACCATACATAGCCCGACCACGTCCATTGAACAATCCTTCTCTTTATGGTTTAGTTGAGTCGGTGCAAGGGTATAGAGCTGATGGCTTTAGCTTCTTCTCTTCTCATACGGCTAATGCTTTTGTTCTAATGGTATTCTTTAGTTTGTTAGTTCGCGACCGCCTTTTTACTATTTCGATGGTAGTGTGGAGTCTTGTGGTTTCGTTCACCCGTCCTTATCTGGGCGTACATTATCCTTCTGATGTGTTTGTAGGAATGATGTTCGGGTCAGGTATTGCTTTGATTATCTATTATTTATATCATCGTATTTACATTCATTTCAGTGACAAACTGCATTATATCTCTTCAAGATATACGCGAACAGGTTATAGCTTTGCAGATATAGACTTTGTTCTTTGCGTTCTGGTGTTGTCTTTTATTTATGCGGCTTTTCGTGCCGTCTTATCCATATAAATTAATTTATTATGTCTGAAGATACAAAACATATTTGCATTTCTGAATACAATTATCCTCTTCCTGATGAGCGAATAGCTAAGTTCCCTTTAACAGAGCGTGACCATAGTAAACTCTTGCTTTATAAGCATGGTAAAGTGTCTGAGGATATTTTTTATAATCTTCCTAAGCATTTACCAACGGGTGCGTTGATGGTGTTTAATAACACAAAGGTTATTCAAGCACGTATGCATTTTCGTAAGGAGACCGGAGCACTCATTGAGGTCTTTCTAATGGAACCTGCACAACCGACAGACTACGAACTAATGTTTCAGACCAATCACGAATGTGCATGGTTTGTATGGTTGGTAACCTTAAGAAGTGGAAGGAAGGTTCATTAATACGTGCATTTGAAATCAAAGGTCAGAAACTGACGCTCACAGCGACAATGGACCGTAGTAAGGTGCAGGAACAAGTAGGTGGAACAAATCATTGGATTCGTTTTGAATGGGATAATGAGAGTATATCATTTGCTGAAATCCTTGAAGCTGTTGGAGAGTTGCCTATTCCTCCTTATCTTAATCGTGCAACTGAAGAAAGTGACAAGGAGACCTATCAAACTGTTTATTCTAAGATTAAGGGTTCTGTGGCAGCACCTACGGCAGGACTTCATTTTACAGATAAGGTGCTCAATGCGCTGGACGAGCATGGTGTTGATCGTGAGGAACTCACGCTTCATGTGGGAGCAGGCACTTTTAAGCCAGTAAAGAGTAAGGAGATAGAAGGGCATAGTATGCACACAGAGTTTGTTGTTGTTCGTCGACAGACTTTGGAGAAACTGCTTATGCATGCTTGTCAGGCTGTAGCTGTTGGGACGACAAGCGTAAGAACGTTGGAGAGCCTTTACTATATGGGTGTCAAACTTGCCTTGTCATCAGATATGGCAGAAAAAGACTTGCATGTCAATCAGTGGGAACCCTACGATTTGCCGCATAATGCAGAGGGATTGGTAGAAGTGGATGGTAAAGCTGTTACGGCAGAAGAGGCTATTCGTCAGCTGCTGGACTATCTTGATAAAGACGGATTGAATGTGTTGCATTCAAGTACACAGATTATCATTGCACCGGGTTACACTTACAAAATTGTTAAAGCTCTCGTAACTAATTTCCATCAACCGCAATCAACACTTTTGCTCTTGGTGAGTGCCTTCGTAAAGGGAGATTGGCGCAAAGTTTATGATTATGCGCTTAGTCATGACTTCCGCTTCCTTAGTTATGGCGACTCCTCATTACTGATACCATAGTTGCATTATTCATAAACTTTAAGAAGAAAGAAACATGAAAATAGGAGATAAAGTTAGATTTCTAAGTTCTACTGGTGGTGGTATTATTGCTGGGTTCAAAGGAAAAATAGTCTTGGTAGAAGATGAAGATGGCTTTCAAATACCAACAGTAGCCAGCGAAGTTGTTGTGGTAGAAGATGCCGCAACCGATCGTGCAAAACTGCGTATTGATCAACAGCAGCGCAAGATGGAGAAAGGCGAGGACAAACGTAGTATTAAGCAGCGATTGACAGCTTCGGTTGTAGAAGAAGAGGAAGTAGGGGAGGATTGGCGTGATGTAGATGCGGAGATTAATCCTGCCGATGACCCCTCCTTAAACTTTGAGACTCCAATAAAAGAACGCGTGGGTGGTGATGAATTATCTGTCTATTTGGCTTTCACACCAACTGATATTAAGAGTCTTACAACAACGCATTTCAAGTCTTATCTTGTCAATGACTCCAATTATTACGTTCATTTCTCCTACGCCTTAAAGCAGGAAGAGAAGTGGGTGTTGAAAGCAGTTGGTGAGTTAGAACCAAATATGAAACTTCTCATAGAAGATTTCACGCTTGCCGACCTCAATGATATGCTTCAGGGTGTGTTCAGCTTCATTGCTATAAGAAAGATAAGCCTTTCATGCTGAAACCTACTTGTGATTTTCAAGTGAAGATAGATGCTGTGAAGTTTTACAAGCTAAATACGTTCCACGAGAGTGTGTTCTTTGAGCAACCAGCGTTGATATATGCTTTGATAGAAAAAGATAAACCGGCGCAGCACCCTATGTTAGAACCTTTGACAAGGAAAGCAGAGGATGAGGCTGTGGAGAAATTAAAGGTGGGCTATTCCTCTCCAAGTCGTCTTTCAGAAGAAGAGATTGATAAGAAAACGGACGAACTTGCCAAACGTTATAAAGTAGAACGCAAAAAGCAAGCAAAGCAAATTCTTAATGATGACAAAATCATTATAGAACTACATGCTGACGAGTTGCTTGATACGACCGTAGGTATGTCTACTGCTGATATTCTTGATTATCAATTAGACGTTTTCCGCCGTATGCTTGATCAATACAAGGAGTATCGAGGGAAGAAACTTATCTTTATTCATGGAAAGGGTGAAGGTGTGTTGCGCCAAGCCATTATTCACGAACTCAACTATAAGTATAAGCGTTACTCTTATCAAGATGCCTCATTCCGTGAATACGGATATGGTGCAACACAGGTGACAATAAAATAAATTTTGCATTCAATATGAAACACGGACTTATAAAGGTTGCTGCAGCCATTCCTGCAGTGAAGGTAGCAGACACAAAGTTCAATCTTATAGAAACCGAAAAGCAGATAGCTGTTGCAGAGGGACAAGGGGTAGAGGTGATTGTCTTTCCTGAATTGTCTATGACGGGATATACTTGTCAAGACCTCTTTCAACAACAGCTTCTTCTTGATGATGCAGAACAGGCCGTCATTGAGCTACTTGACTTTACTCGACATTTGGATATAACAGTTATCGTTGGTGCCCCAGTAGCGGTTGGTGCTTTACTCCTTAACTGCGCACTTGTTATTCAACAGGGTAAACTGTTGGGAGTCGTTGCCAAAACATTTCTTCCTAATTATAGTGAATTTTATGAAAAGCGATGGTTTGCTTCTTCGCAAGACCTTCGCCCACAACACATTCTCTTTGCAGGTAATAAAATACTCGTAACACCAGAATTACAGATATTCCGAACGGCAGAGGGAGCAACCTTTGCAATTGAAATTTGTGAGGATGTTTGGGCTCCAACACCACCAAGCAACCATCTTGCCTTAGCTGGTGCGGAGATTATTTTCAACCTTTCTGCGAGTGATGAACTTATCGGCAAGCATGCCTATCTGAAATCTCTCCTTGCTCAACAGAGTGCACGCACTATCAGCGGATATGTTTATAGTAGCAGTGGCTTTGGTGAGAGCACACAAGATGTAGTGTTTGGAGGTAATGCTTTAATCTTTGAAAATGGAACACTCGTAAAGCAATCTGAGCGTTTTCAGTTTAATCCACAATTAGTTATCTCGGAGATTGATGTTGAAAACCTGCGAGGAGAACGTCGAACGAATAGCACCTTCGTAAATGCTCAGCGTCCTGTTGCTTCTGGACTGGCTGGTGTCACTGGGCAGGTTGGCGAATTGGCTCTCCGTGTAGACTGTCTACCAGCACTCAATCCTATGCGCGAATTTACGCTGACACGTGAGTTTGATAGACATCCTTTCATTCCTAAGTCGGAGAATATGCGGGAGGCATGCGACGAGATTTATAATATACAAGTAAGCGGATTAGCAAAAAGACTGACCCATACCCATTGCAAGTCAGCTATTATCGGTATCAGTGGTGGATTAGATTCGACTCTTGCCTTACTTGTTGTTGTCAAAACCTTTGATAAACTCGGACTTGACCGCAAGGGTATTGTGGGGGTTACTATGCCTGGATTTGGCACAACGGGTAGAACCTATAAGAATGCAATGGCATTGATGGAACAGCTGGGTATAAGTATTCGTGAAATTGATATTAAAGCCTCTGTATTGCAGCACTTCAAAGATATAGACCATGATCCGGAAATGCACGATGCAACCTATGAGAATGCACAAGCACGTGAGCGTACGCAGATATTGATGGACTTGAGCAATCAGCTTAATGGACTTGTTGTTGGTACAGGCGACCTCAGTGAACTTGCTCTGGGTTGGTGTACCTATAATGGCGACCACATGAGTATGTATGCCGTGAATGCTGGTGTTCCAAAGACGCTTACCCAGTATCTTGTGCGCTATGCTGCCGATACAACAGAGGATATGAATGTGCGTCAGACCTTGATAGATATTGTCGACACACCAATCTCACCAGAATTGAAGCCTGCTGATGATAAGGGAGAAATTGCTCAAAAGACAGAGGATTTAGTTGGACCATACGAACTCCATGACTTCTTCCTTTATTACGTCCTTCGTTGTGGTTTCCGTCCTTCAAAAATCTATTGGATGGCGCAATATGCATTTCGTAGTATTTATTCTGATGAGGTTATTCTTCATTGGATACGTCTCTTCTATCGTAGATTTTTCTCACAGCAGTTCAAGCGTTCATGTTTACCAGACGGACCAAAGGTTGGTAGTGTGAGCCTTTCACCACGTGGCGACTGGCGTATGCCTTCTGATGCAATGTCGACCAATTGGCTTAATGAGTTGGAAGGACTGTCATGAAGCGAGTAGTCTTTCAACTGATACTCTTACTGATTCCTCTGTGTACAACCGCACAGGGGAATTTGCCTTTACTCAGGTTGCCTATAATCGAATTGTTGCAATATCAAGTACAGAAGGGTAAAAGGAGGGTTGCACCTTATCTTTTTAGTAAATACGGACTACGACAAATTCCTGTCGATTTGGTGACAGATAGTACGCAGCAGCTTTGGGGATGGCATGTTACTCCTAATATGGACTTCGAACCATCTAAACAGGCTTTTTATAGAATCTTTGCCAAAAAAGATAATTCAAGCCTCGCTATTGTAGACAATTGTGCAGGAGTAATGCAGATTGTCTTTTGGAACAAAGAATATTATCATGTCTTTACGACTGAACTCTTTTCGCATGGTTATCAGTTGCAGCAGATGAAGCCTGCAAGTAATATTCTTCGTTTTCAGCGTGAGAATAGTTCTGTGATTGCTGATGTAACAATATGGGCAGACATGTATGTCTTAGAGTTTCATAATTAGCACCATTGGTGTTAGGGCTTAGCACGAATGGTGCGGAGGCTTAGTACAGGTATAACTCTTCGTTAGGCTGAGGCTTGATATCTATATTTTAATATGGGCTTATTAGTTGATAGTAATGTTTGGGATATATTTTTGATAACATTTTTTCGCTATAAGCCCTTTGTGGTATCAAAAAATGTTCGTATCTTTACACCTTGAAAAAGTGTAAAAACGGCTTAAATGCGAAATAAAAGGCTATTGTAGGCAATTTTAGCCTTACGGAGATGAAACTTTCGTTCAGGTGATAGGATTTTATAATAGAAAAAAATATAATGGACGAAAATCAGACAATTGATCAGGACAGAATTTTTGAAAATCAACATCGAGGAGGAGATGAAAAGCTCCTACATCGACTACTCTATGTCGGTGATTGTGGCACGTGCCCTCCCTGATGTTCGTGACGGTTTCAAGCCTGTTCACCGCCGTATCCTCTTTGGTATGCGCGGTATCGGTAACTTTAGCAACCAGCCTTACAAGAAGTGCGCTCGCGTTGTCGGTGAGGTACTCGGTAAGTATCACCCACATGGTGACTCTTCTGTTTACGGTGCGCTTGTGCGTATGGGACAGGAGTGGAATATGCGCTACAAGTTGGTTGATGGACAGGGTAACTTGGTTCTGTCGATGGTGACTCTGCTGCTGCGATGCGTTATACTGAGTGCCGCCTCTCAAAGATGGGTGAGCACGTTATGGACGATATCGAGAAGGATACGGTTGATATGGTCAACAACTTCGACGATACGTTGCGCGAACCAGCCGTGATGCCTACGAAGATTCCTAACCTGCTCGTGAATGGCGGTAACGGTATCGCCGTGGGTATGGCAACGAATATTCCTACGCATAATCTTGGCGAAGTTATTGATGGATGTTGTGCTTATATTGACAATCCAGAGATTTCAACTGATGGATTAATGGAATTTATTCCTGCTCCAGACTTCCCAACAGGTGCATATATTTATGGTCTTCAAGGTGTAAAGGATGCCTATGAGACTGGTCGTGGTCGCGTCGTAATGCGTGCCAAGGCTGAGATTGAGAGCGATGAGAACCACGATAAGATTGTTGTAACAGAGATTCCTTACGGAGTTAATAAGCAGCAACTTATTGAATATATTGCTGACCTCGTAAAGGAAGGCAAGCTTGAGGGTATCTCTAACGTAAATGACGAGACGGGCCGTCAAGGTATGCGTATCGTTGTCGACGTGAAGCGTGATGCGAATGCAAACGTCATTCTGAATAAGCTCTTCAAGATGACAGCATTGCAGAGTTCTTTCTCTGTAAACTGCATCGCATTGGTTGCTGGTCGTCCACGTCTGTTGAGCCTTCGTGAGTGCATTAAGTACTTCGTTGAGCATCGTCATGACGTAACTATCCGCCGTGCTCAGTTTGACCTTAGGAAGGCACAAGAGCGTGCACATATCTTAGAGGCACTGATTAAGGCTTGCGACAATATTGATGAGGTTGTACGTATTATCCGTGCCAGCAAGACACCTTCTGAGGCTCAGAAGAACCTCGAGAAGCGTTTTGACTTCGATGAGCTTCAGTCAAAGGCAATCGTTGACATGCGTTTGTCACAGCTGACAGGTCTTCGTCTTGATCAGTTGCATCAGGAGTTTGATGAATTGATGCAAACCATCAAGGACTTGCAGGAGATTCTTAATAATCCTGAGCGTTGCAAGGAGGTGATGAAGGAAGAGCTGCAGGAGGTCAAGGAGAAGTATGGCGATGTTCGTCGTACAGAGATTATTCCTGATGAGCATGAGTTTAATGCTGAGGACTTCTATCCTAATGACCCTGTCGTTATTACTATCAGCCACCTTGGTTATATCAAGCGCACACCGCTTGCAGACTTTAAGGAGCAGGCTCGTGGTGGTGTAGGTTCTAAGGGTGCCCGCACTCGTGAGAAGGACTTCACTGAATATATCTATCCAGCAACAATGCACCAGACGATGTTGTTCTTCACTCGTAAGGGCCGCTGCTACTGGATGAAGTGTTATGACATCCCTGAGGGCGACAAGAACTCAAAGGGCCGTGCTATTCAGAATATGCTCTCACTTGAGCCGGGCGACTCTGTTAATGCATTCTTGCGTATTCAGGGCTTGGACGATGACGACTTCCTCGATTCTCACTATGTAGTATTTGCTACAAAGCAGGGTATCGTTAAGAAGACTTCTCTCCGTGCTTACTCTCGTCCTCGTACGAATGGTGTGATTGCTATCAATATCAACGAAGGTGACGAGGTCGTAGATGTTCGCTTGACAAATGGTCATAACGAGCTGATTATCGCTGACCGCAATGGTCGTGCTTGTCGCTTCGATGAAACAAACATCCGTGTTATGGGTCGTGTGTCTACCGGTGTACGTGGTATGCGTCTGGACGATGACGGACAGGACGAGGTTGTTGGCATGATTGTTGTAAATGACCCAGTCAATGAGACCGTTATGGTTGTATCTGAAGAGGGTTATGGAAAGCGCTCACAAGTTGAAGACTACCGATTGACCAATCGTGGCGGTAAGGGTGTTAAGACACTGAATATTACGGAGAAGACTGGTAAACTTGTTGCCATCAAGAACGTTACCGATGATAACGACTTGATGATTATCAACAAGAGTGGTATCGTTATCCGTATGTCGGTTGCTGAATGCCGTGTGATGGGGCGTGCTACACAAGGTGTACGTCTAATCAACCTTGCAAAGAAGAATGATGTGATAGCATCAGTTTGTAAGGTGATGAGTTCTGAAATGGAGTCGCAGGTAGATGATGAAAATCATGAAGACCAGTCAGAGGCTAATCAAAATGTAGAATTAACATAAGAATTATAAACCTTTTAAAGATTACTAATATGAAGAAATTAATGTTCGCAGCATTGATGTTACTCAGTACATCTGCTGCATTTGCTGGTGACAGTGAACCACTGAAGGCAATTTTGAAGGCACAGAGCTATGCAGAGGCTGCAGAGTTGGTGAAGACTAATATCTCACAGCTTACAGACAATGCTGAGAAGGCAAAGGCTTATGACAAGCTCTATCAACTTGCTATGAAGAAGGTAAGTGCAGAGCAGGGTGTTCAGCTTGAAAACCAAACCAATCAGCAGATGGGTAAGGAAGGTAACAAACCTGTTGACGAGAAAGGTCTCTATGAGGCAGTAGGTCAAGCTTTTGATGCCGCAGCTGAGGTTGTTAAGTATGATAATATGCCTAATGCAAAGGGTAAGATTAAGCCTAAGTATTCAGATGTTGTTGATCAGCTTTATCCTCTCCGTGGCCAGTTGATTAATGGTGGTATCTTCTATCAGGGTGCTAAGGACGATGCAAATGCTTATAAGTATCTTGCACGTTACGTTGACTCTGCTGACGAGCCAATGTTTGCAAAGTTTGATAAGTCTAAGGATGAGAACTTGAATGAGATTGCTTATTACGCAACTTATTATGCTTATCAAAATAAGGAGTACAAGAGAGCAGAGAGATATGTAAAATATGCTTTAGGAAGTAAGGAACGTGCAAAGGATGCAATGCAATTGCAGTTGGCTATCATGGGAGCGCAGCTAAATAACCGTCAGGATTCGGTAGATTATGCTAACAAACTCGCTGGCATATATGCACAAGATTCTGAGAATGAGGCTGTGTTAACAACATTGACTTCTATTTATAGCTCACTTGGTATGCAGAATAAGGCTGAGGAAATTGTAAACGGTGCACTTGCTAAGAACCCAAATAGCTATGGTGCATTGGTAATGCTTGGTCAGTTTGCAAGCCAGAAGAAGGAGTATGACAAGGCTGCTGACTATCTTTCAAAGGCATTGGCATTGGCAAAAGATGATAACACAAAGATTGCTATTAATGCTTCAATTGGTCAGTGCTGGTTCTATAAGGCACAGGATCGTGTTGCGTCAGTGAAGGGTGTATTGTCTCCTGCTGCACGTGCGCAGTTTGTTGATGTATACAACAAGGCAATTTCTTATTTAGAGACTGCAAAGAAACTCGATGTTCTTAAGGAACAGAAGAATTCATGGGCTTACCCACTTTATGGTTGCTACTATTTCGTAAAGGGTCCACAGGCTCCTGAAACATTGGAGGCTGCCGCTATTGCTGGTGTTCAGCAATAAGTCATATATAATAATCACCCCTCTTATACGAGTCGGATGTCTGACTCATATAAGGGGGGATTTTGTGTTACTAATATATAGCCGATGAAAAAAGTACTAATACTGATTATTTCTATTTTTATAAGTTGGAATATCGCAGAGGCACAAGAAGCATATCAGCAGGCAGCCTCTTTTAATCGCCTTGCAAAAGAATCTTTCGCTCGTGTGGAGAAACATTCGAATAGGGATTCTGTTACCATCTTCAAGGCTGTTGTAGATGGTGTGGAATATTCATTGAAGAGTGATGAATTTGACAGAATGCCTAATCGAAAGGGAAAGGTTAATTCAAGGTTTGAGGAAGAGAATAGGTCTCGTCTTGCTTTTTTGCATCCTATGCTGATAGATGCAGGTAAATATTTCTGTAAAAACAATAGGACGTTAAATGAAGGGATGGAAGCCTTAAAGTTATATCTGAATGCTCGTAAGTCTCCCTTGATTAGTGATAATATAGATGAATCTGGTGTTGCTGCTTACTATATTGCTTTTTATTCTCTTAAAGCGCATGACCTTCAGAAGGCTGACGAGTATGCTGATATAGCTATGCAGTATGACGAAACTGCACAGGTTGCTGCAGAAGTTAAGGCACAATGTATGCATAGTAGGATGGTGACAGAGGAGGATTCATTGCGTTACCTATCTGTCATTCGAAGGCTTTATAGTACTGATCCAACAAATGAGACTTATTTTTCATGGATAATGAAGTTCTATCAGAATCCTACACGTAAGTTTAATATTGAGGACTTCATTGATAAAATACTTGAAGAGAATTCAAATTCTGTTGTACCATGGATTTTGAAGGTGAGATTGCAATGCATGCAGAACGGTGGGAGGAAGCTATAGATGCTTATAAGCAAGCTGACGAAATAGACCCAAGTAGTATTCCTGTTGCCTATAATATTGGAGTCTGTTTGAATACGGTTGGAATGGCTGCACGTGAGGCTTTTGCTGAACAAAGAAAGAATAAGAAAATTGTTTCAGATAATGAGTATATGAAGTATTTTGCTGAAGCACGTACTTATCTCGAACGTGTGAAAGCTAAGGATCCACGTCGAAATAGGGTTGATTGGGTTGGTCCTCTTTATTTAGTTTATACAGTTTTGAATGATAAGATAAAGGCTGAAGAACTTGAACCTCTTGTAACAAATTTTAAAAAGTGAAATCAATAAGGTTATTATTAATTTACGTCTGTCTATTGTTTCCACTTGCTGGCATTGCACAGCGGAAGCAGTTGCAGTTGGTGCGTGATCAGATAAAGGCGGGTAAAGAACTAACAAAGGCGGAGAATACACTTCGAGGCTTGCTGGTGGATTCCGTTTCTAAGAAGAATAGTAAGATATGGCTTCTTCTATGTGATGCATTGAGAAAACAGTACGAACAGGGGAAATGAAAAGTTGTATTTGAAACAAAAGTATGATACAGCATCATTCTTTTCTGTAACAAGACGTTTGTATGATACGATGTCACGTTTTGATTCTCTTGATGCTCAGCCAGATACTCGTGGAAGAGTGCATACAAAATATAGAGCTAAGCACGCTGCTTTCTTGAACTCTATTCGTCTTAATTTGTTTAATGGTGGTTCGTATTTTACTCATAAGAAGGATTATAAGTCAGCATTTGATTACTATAGTGATTACTTACAATCGGTAACTTATCCTCTTTTTGAGGATTATAATTATATGAAAAATGATGCGCTTATTCCACATGCAGGTTATTGGGCTATGTTCTGTGGGTATAAGCTTAATGATGCAGATAAGATTATGCGTTTTAAGGATCAGGCAGAACGCGATACCTCTATGCTTAACTTCGTAAGGCAGTATGAGGCCGAGGCTTATTTGATTAAAAAAGACACTGCTATGTATGTTGCATCGCTGAAGGCAGGATTTGAACAGTATCCTAACTTTGCTTTCTTCTTTCCACGTCTTGTGGAGTATTATGCAAAGATAGGTGCTCATCAAAAAGCATTAGATGTGACTGAGCGTGCGTTGAAGACCGATTCTACCAGTCTTTTGTTTCGATTTGCTAAGAGTACAGTCTTATTAAATCTCGGTAGATATGATGAATGTATTGATATTTGTAAGGGAGTGATAAAGGATAATAACTCTTATGCAGATGCTTATTATAATATTGGACTTGCTTATTTTAATCAGGCAATAGAAATAAATAAGGATAGTAAAGTATATCGTTCTAATAAAGATAAGATAGTTACATTATATAAAAACTCTAAACCTTACATGGAGAAATTCCGTGAGCTTGTGCCATCAGCAAAAGCCAAATGGTTAGCTCCTTTGTATACAATCTATTTAAATTTAAATATGGGTAAGGAGTTTGACGAAATTGATAAATTGAGAAGGGAATGATAAAGATGAATAATGATATTTTATGTAAACTTGGTATAAGCCTAAATGCGATGCAGGAGGCTACGGCTGATGCAGTTTTACATACGGGGAAAGATGTTGTCGTGATGTCACCGACGGGTTCGGGTAAGACATACGCTTATCTCTTGCCATTGATTGAGCGTTTAGATGCTTCTTCGGATGATTTGCAGGCTGTTGTCTTAGTGCCAGGGCGTGAATTAGCATTACAGTCGGCCAACGTACTTAAGGATATGGGTAGCGGTTTACGTTCTATGCCCTTATACGGTGGTCGTCCAACAATGGAGGAGCATCGAGTATTGAGAGATGTAAAACCACAGATTGTCTTTGCAACTCCTGGTCGATTAAATGACCATCTTGACAAGTCAAACATCAATGCAGAAACAATTAAGTGGCTTGTCATTGATGAGTTTGATAAATGTCTTGAATTTGGCTTTCAGGATGAGATGATGAGTATTCTTTGTAAGTTGCCGAACATTGAAAGACGTATATTACTCTCGGCTACAGAGTCAGAGACAATCCCTAAGTTCGTTTCGATGGGAAGGACAGTTCAATTGGATTATCGTACAGATGAAGAAAACATCCCCGATCGCATACGTCTTTATACTGTTACCAGTCCAGAGAGAGACAAACTGGAAGTCCTAAGGAAACTTTTGCTATCTTTGGATGATAAGAGTAGTATTGTATTCTTGAATTATCGTGATTCTGTTGAGCGGACTGCCTCTTACTTAAAGGAGTATGGATTCACTGTAAGTTGGTTCCATGGCGGTTTGGAACAACGTGAGCGTGAAGCTGCACTTTATCGCTTCTCAAATGGATCAGCACCGATACTTGTCAGCACCGATTTAGCTTCACGTGGCTTGGATATTCCTGATGTTGACAATATCATTCATTATCATTTTCCTGAAACAGAAGATAGCTATGTGCATAGGGTAGGGCGTACGGCACGTTGGGATAAGGAGGGAAGAACTTTCTTTCTTCTTGGCCCAGAAGAGCATTTGCTAGAGTATGTCAGCAAGGAACATGAAGAATATCATTTTACAGAGTCTTCACATAAGCCAGCCTTACCACGCATGGCAACACTTTACATAGGTAAAGGAAAGAAAGATAAAATATCTAAAATGGATATTGTTGGCTTTCTTTGTAAGAAGGGAGGATTAAAATCTTCTGAAATAGGAAAGATAGACGTAAAGGAAAGGTTTACTTATGTTGCTATTTTGCGTACAAAGGTAAAGGAGGTCATATCACTGACTAAGGGTGAGAAGATAAAAGGTATTCGTACGATTTTGGAGGAGGTTAAATAACATGGTATCTCGTTCTTTATAACCTTCAATGATGTAATATTTTTATTATCTTCATTAAGTCCTATCGACCATTAGGGCCTAAGCGGATATGATATTATGTCGAGTAGGTTGTTTGTTTTTGCAACGTAGGCATACCGGGATATGTAAACGTTGCATAAATAAACAAGAAACTCAAAAGCCCTGAGTAACTACAAAATTGCATGTGCAGATGTAATCTCAGGGTGAAAACTTATTGATAATTATAAAACAGAAAGTGATAAATGCTTACAAGATGTATGAAATTGTAGCATTTATCACTTTCTTTTTTACACGTTGAGATTAAATCTCAATATCCATTCCTTATAAATATGTATAGGAATGAAACAGCATCAAAGAATTATTTTGCTGGTGTTACAGGCTTAACAGGAGCATTTGCGGCAGGAGCAGCTTGCTTCTGCTGACTTGCGCCAAAGTTAGGCAAGTTGTTAGGATTTGTTGTGTTGTCTTGCACTGCAGACTTCTCGATAACACTTGTGTCTGTGGTTGCAGATGGTGCGAAGTATGCACTTGCTACGCTGAGGATAACCATTGCAATAGCTAAACCCCATGTAGTTTTCTCTACAAAGTCAGTAGTCTTACGAACACCCATGATGGCATTAGAAGATGAGAAGTTTGATGAAAGACCACCACCCTTTGATTCTTGGATAAGAACGACACCAATCATTAAGAGTGCTGCAATCACGATAAGGATTACGAATAACGTGTACATTTTCTTGTCTTATTTTTTATTATTATTTATTATCAATTTCTCTAAAAAACGTATTTGGTCTGCAAAGTAACGATTTTTTTTCGGATATACCAAATTTAATCGCTTAATTATTTCCAATGCTTTGGAATATCGTCCTTGTTTGATGTAAATTCTTGCTAATGTTTCAGTAAAGTAGCCTGTATCTTCATTTTCAGCTGCTTCATTGTTATTATTCTCCTCAGGTTCATATTCCGTTTCCTCTTGCAATGTTATTTTACCCTTTTCGTTAAAGATGAAGTCATCTATGAGTTCTTGTCCTTTTAACTGTGGGGTGTCATCTTCAATTTGTTTGCTTTCACTTTCTAATAGGTAGGCAACGTAGTCTACGGTAGCATCGGCAGGTGTAGGTTTTCTTTTTTCTATCATTTCTTCTGCCGCCTCACCGTCTTCTGGGATTTGTTCTAAGAAGGTGTCAATTAGTGATGTTGTGCGGTCTTGGTTTCCTGCGACAACTATTTTTGGAGTAGACTCGGTTGACTTCTTATTTGTTTTTTTCTGCTGGGCTACCAACTGATAGTGTGCCTCTTCTACAAGTTTGAAGAGGATATGTCGGTCAGAGATATATACAGCAGCCCGTCGCAACTCGTCATCGAAGGTAGGATCGTGTAGCAGAAAGAGGTTCTGCAATAGGAGGATACGTGCAGGTTGGTAGTAAGGATAGAGCGCAAGCATACTCCGGAGGTCGTATAAGGTCTCCTTGTTTAGATTCTCCGGATGGTTAATAAGATTGGCTATATCCATAGGGTTGAAATGCGTTTATAAGGGGTTATGTGAATATTATTCAGTGATATAGAAGAGTGATATGAATATTTACCAATTAGCCACAGTTGCGTTGAAAATCTGGTCTGTAAGGTCTTTCACCATTTGTGTGACAAGTTCTTCCCTGTACAGAGTTCAGGCTTCGAACGGTTTCATAACTTGCTGTGGCTGTGAACTGTCGTTCAAAATCTTCATTATGGTTTGTATTGTTTGTAAAGCGTACATTGACGGTGATAGAAAGTTCTGTTTGTGCAGAGTATCCTTCACTCGAAACACTTTTGTTACGTTGCTGGTATTGTGTTATTTCACCTTCAATTTTCATGTCACCATTGCGCTTTACTTGTTGTAGGCGTGTGTGATTAGCGAAGACATCTTTCAGTTGGTTATTAAACATTGGTCCCATTGGTCCCCATACGTATGTAGAGCGAATAGGGAAGTCTGCAATCTGTATAGTGTGTACTTTGCTGTAATCAATACTTGCACCATTAAATTTATAGGATACACTGCAGGCTGCCAGTAGAAGCAAGCAGATGGTTGTCACAGCCCATTTCAGTGGGCGAGCAGATGTGAATTTATTTCCTATCTTCATTGTTTACAAGGTGTGTAAGTCTCTTCTATTGCTATTGATTAATCTTTGTCTAATCCGTATTGTCTGATGCGACGATAGAGTGTGCGGTCGCTGATGCCTAATTCCAATGCTGCTTTCTTACGATTACCATTGTTGCGCTCTAACGCTTTTTCTACCAGTTGTTTACCTATGTCATTGAGGTTGAGGGTTTCGAGTTCGGATATTTCTTCGGCTTCGGCATCTTCAACTTGTTGGATAGTACTTGTTGGATTGATAGCTTGTTTGTTAGAAGTAGCAGGAAGGTTAGACACAGTTGGCGTGGCTGGCTGGAAACCACTTGCGCCATTAAGTTGTCTGTTTTCTTCCAATTGTTTGCGGACATTATTGAGGTCACGTCGCAAATCACTTACATTTCCTCTCAGTTCGTAAAGTATCTTGTACAAAATCTCACGTTCACTTTCATAACTATATGAACTACTGCTTTGTATTGTTGTGAGCTGCGTGCTGTCTTGGTCACGTGGAATAAACTGTAGTAATGTCTCAAGATCAATCTCACGTTTCTCACTAAGTACAGACATTTGTTCAGTGATGTTTTTTAGTTGACGAACATTACCAGGCCATTTGTATTGCATCAGGATTTGACGCGCTTCGTCAGTGAGTGTAATCTTTGGAAGATGGTATTTCTCCGCCATTTGCATAGCAAAAAGGCGGAAGAGGAGAACGATGTCTTCGCCGCGGTCACGGAGTGGAGGCATCTGAATAGGTATCGTGTTAAGTCGGTAATAAAGGTCTTCGCGGAACTTACCTTCACTAACAGCTTTCTGCATATTTACGTTGGTGGCAGCTACGATACGTACATCGGTTTTGCGAATTTCCTGTCCTCCGACACGTATATATTCACCAGTCTCAAGTACACGGAGCAGTCGAGCCTGTGTTGCCATGGGTAATTCGCCTACCTCATCGAGGAAGATTGTCCCCTTGTTAGCTATACCAAAATAACCCTCACTCTCGCCAATGGCACCAGTGAACGAACCCTTTTCGTGCCCAAAAAGTTCACTATCAATGGTTCCCTCTGGAATAGAACCGCAGTTGATGGCAAAATATTTCTCACGGCGACGGGGAGAGTTGTCGTGGATTACACGAGGAATAATCTCCTTACCAACACCACTTTCGCCGATAATCAATACAGATAGGTCGGTGGGTGCTACCTGTAAGGCAACATCCAATGCGCGATTTAGTCCGTCGTTGTTACCGACAATATTATATCGTTGTTTTGTTTTTTGTAATTCTGTCGTGTTCATTTTACTGACAAATTTACCTATTTATTTTGAATAATCTGCAACTTTGGCAGACTTTAACAACTTTCGTTTGTTTTTGTTAGATTAAGTAAGCGGGTAAAATGATACGGAAGGGTGGGGCATAGGCTTTTAACCCATATCGAGCAGCCATTATTATATGTATCTGTATTCCCGATTAATTTCTTCCCATAGATTTAGTCTTTGTAAATTATTTTCGTATGGGATAAAACCAATAGATGGTTTTTAGCCTCGTAAAGGGCATCTTTTTACTTTCAAGAGATGGTCTTTAAGCATATTACTAATGCTCTTTTTGAGGTCTTATTAAGCACGTTTTCTTGTGCTGTCTTGTAACTATTTGATATTTTTGAATGTTACATGCTTGTTTTTATTCATCTGTTTTTCTTTTTATATTGATGCTTCGGATGGAGATATGTAATAATTTTTCAAGACAATATGTAGTGTCTTCTCTGAGATGAATATTAACGAGAAGGATGCTTTATATGCCCATAGAGTAAACATAGGAGTAGCTGGTAGAGAGATTTTCGGACAGTTTTCTTCAAAGGCTGCATACAATTGTCTTCATAAGTAATATTCACTTGTTCGCTTACTCTTTTTATAGCACTAAGTTATTCTGGTATACCTAAGTGTTTGAGGATTTTATTTCTCATGCGTTTGGAGTTTTCGTAAGAAATTATGCTGCAGGATTAATGTATGTGTATAAAAAGAATGAATTTAATTTTATTTAACAAAACAGGGGGGGTAATGACAACTTTTTTGTAAATTTGCACACAATTTAAGATAACGTGCTAAGATAGAAAACAAAAAGGAGAAATGCTTTCTTTATTGTGTCATTGCTATCAAGATATATGCAAGCGTTATACGTGAAATAATTTATAAATTTTATTACATGAAACGAAAAGAAAAAGTACAAAACTCCTGAATTAAAAGTGATGGTGTGTGAATATGTAAGTATGATATGTGGGAGTAAACCCACAGAACTAGATTCCGCAAATTCAGAAGAATCTGACTGGGATAATAATAGAGATATTGATAATAATGAATATGGTTTGAATAAAATTAAAAACAAATTAGACACGAAGAAATGATGATAAGAAAGAATATGAAATGGGGATTGTTGGTAGCCATTTTTACGTTTTCGGCTTGTAACAATACTGAAGAGATTGAAAACGGAGGAACAAATAGTAAAAGTAAGGTGACTATTGAGATTACTGAAAGTAATTATGAAGATATTAGTACCCATACACGTGTCCATGTTGGCAAGACAAACTTAGAGAATCTTCCAGAGCTGACACAAATTTCGGATTGTAGTGTTACTACAGATGTAGAAAGTGATACAGCAAAAGACGAAAGAGCTGCTACAAGAGCAATCACTACACCAACACATTATAAAGTACGTGTTTATCAAGGTTCTACTAAGGTTGGTGAGTTGAGTGGCGTGTTAGCCGACAATAGCTTTACTCCAGATGAAGGTACAAGTAACCAATTAGACTTAAAACGTAATACAACTTATACATTTGTATGCTTTAATGATGACGTTGTCCCTAATGGCGACAATTTAGAAGTAGTATTAGCTAAGGCTGCTACAGCTCGTATTGGACGAAGTACATTCACAACAAGTGGTGATGAAAGTACTGAAATGATAAAGATTGTTGCTAAACATGCTGGTGCAAGAGTAAGGACAAAAATAATGGCTTATAAGCATATTGTAAAACCATTTAAGGCAACGTTCTCTTCTAACACACCTGATATTCCAACAAAGGTTTCCTTTAACCCTCTTACCAATAGTTATACCACATTATCTTCTGCAGCATTTGCACCAGAAGAAAATAACTCTCCGCTAAGTACTGAAGCTAAATTCACAGGATCAGGTTATGGTGGTTATCCTGGTTTTACCTCTTGCGGACCTTGGCATTACGTGTTGCCAGGCACAAATGTAAATCATTTCCAAATGGACATCACTGAAGGGCAGGTTTATTGGAAAAACATTGCTGGTAATATTCCAAAATTAACTATTAGCGATTATATAGTAGCAGCAAATGGAACTTACTCGGCGAGAGTACCGATGAAACCTGTTTATACTTATCTGTTTAGTGACGGAACAACAGGCTCATTGGCTGCAAATCCTAATAAGCATGCTGTGGCAGTAGTTGTAGATGCTGACCAACGTCTTGCGGCTGCGATAGAAGAAGCTGGGAATGGAGAGAAATATACTTTGTATGACGGTGCAAAGTATAAATATATTCATCCAGCTGCAAAGGTGGTTGATGACAACTGGATAAGACGTGAGGATTACACTTTCACAAATGGTGAGAGTGGTTATGACAATACGTGGGATGCCGCTACCAGTAGTAGCTTTGTTGAGGGAAACAAAGTGAGAGGTGAAAACGCTGATTTTCCAGCTTTTTATGCTGCTGCTCACTTCACCCCATCTGTAGGTGTAACAGGCTCTTTAGTGGGGAAAAAATGGTTCTTGCCATCACTCTTAGATTATTTTTATGCTGTATCAACCCTTGGATTTACAGAGAAAGCCGAATTGAAAGGCTTATACAAGGCTTATTCTATGTATGGACTACTGTTTGAGCGTGCTTTTAAGGAAGCTGGTGGTAAGCCTTTCTTAAATGATGAAGATACCAAGCACTTCTGGACAAGTACCGCCTTTAATGGTGGAGGAAAAGTTGAATTCCAAGGAATTGCAACAATCTTTGGCTCTAATTATCCCCATTATGAATATAAAGTGCGTGCTTTCATAAAATATTAAGCCTCAACTTTCAAGATTGAATTCCAATCATTGGTGTTCGATAAAATGAATAGACAGACTGCTGATGCTAAGATTCTAACATCAGCAGTCTGTTTTATATTATTAATATGGATAATGTAATAACTTAAACTTACTATTATTTTGATACTTCCTAAGTTTACTTATGTTATGAGATCTCTGCAAAAGTCTTTTTACACCTAAAAGCTACTATTGATAATCAATGAGTTATATTTATGATTTTGCTATCTATATGAGGTTTTGCAGAGGTCTCAAATCGTAGTAATGGATGGGGATACTCTAAGAGAAAGCAAAAGTTGAAAGACTACATAAGAGGTTAGTGGTGTGAGAGGTCGCTGAACACGAAAGTAGGAGACAAACACCTATAATTAGTGTTTACCTCCTACTCGATTTGTCAATTATCTATCTTATTCCCATTCAATTGTTGAAGGTGGTTTTGATGAGATGTCATAACATACACGATTAACTCCCTTCACCTTACGAATGATTTCATTAGAAACCTCTGCCATGAAGTCGTAAGGGAGGTGTGCCCAGTCAGCTGTCATAGCATCCATTGATGTAACGGCACGGAGAGCAACTGGATGCTCGTAAGTACGCTCATCACCCATTACTCCTACAGAACGAATCGTAGAGAGTAATACGGTACCTGCCTGCCAAACGTGGTCGTAGAGACTTGAACCATCTGGCATGGTATAGTTGTGCATCTTCTCGATATAGATATCGTCAGCATCTTGAAGGATACGAACCTTATCACGAGTGATATCGCCCAAGATACGGACTGCAAGACCAGGACCTGGGAATGGATGACGCTTGATAAGACGTTCTGGCATTCCAAGCTCATAACCTACACGGCGAACCTCATCCTTGAAGAGCCAACGAAGTGGCTCACAGAGTTGAAGATGCATCTCCTCTGGAAGACCACCTACGTTATGGTGGCTCTTGATAACCATACCCGTAATACTCAGACTCTCAATGCGGTCTGGATAAATAGTACCCTGTGCAAGCCACTTAGCATCAGTAATCTTCTTAGCCTCAGCATTGAACACCTCAACGAAGTCGCGACCAATAATCTTACGCTTCTGCTCTGGGTCGGTAACACCTTCCAAATCCTTGAAGAACTGTTCTGATGCATCAACGCCGATAACGTTCAGCCCGAGTCCTTTATAAGCCTCCATCACCTTTGTAAACTCGTTCTTACGGAGCATACCATGGTCTACGAAGATACAGTAAGGTTCTTACCGATAGCTTTGTTGAGCAATACTGCGCAGACAGAAGAGTCAACACCACCGGAAAGACCAAGGATAACACGGTCGTTACCCACCTGCTCACGAATTTCCTGAACAGCACTTTCAACGAATGAAGCTGCACTCCATTCCTGCTTGCTACCACAGATATTAACAACGAAGTTCTCTAAAAGCTGCTTACCCTGCAATGAGTGATAAACCTCTGGGTGGAATTGAACTGCCCATACTGGTTGTGTCTTTGAAGCAAAGGCAGCATACTTAACGTCACCAGTTGAGGCAATAATATCGTAATCCTCTGGGATAGCAGTAATCGTATCACCATGACTCATCCATACCTGCGAGCCTTTCTCAAAGCCTGCAAAAAGGCGGTTGTTAAGGTCGATACTCTCTAAGTTGGCACGACCATACTCACGTGTACCTGTCTGCTCTACCTTACCTCCATTTGAATAAGAGAGGTACTGAGCACCATAACAGATACCGAGTACAGGAATCTTACCAATAAGCTGACTGAGGTCTACCTTGAAAGCCTCAGGGTCATGTACGGAATAAGGTGAACCAGAAAGAATCACACCAATCACTGATGGGTCATCCTTCGGGAACTTGTTGTAGGGGAGGATCTCGCAGAAGGTATCCAACTCACGCACACGACGGCCGATAAGCTGTGTCGTCTCGAGCCGAAATCCAAAAATGATAATCTTCTGTTGCATGTAAATGAATGTATTTAAAGAATATCAGTTCTCCGTCTTGGAGTTTCGATACTCTGAATTTGCAATAAAGTCTTCAGCAGCTTGTAAGCTGTCGAGTTTGCCTACATCCAGTAGATGGAGGTCGGTTTTCAGCTCGCCACGAATGTCAAGTTTGTCGCAGTTGTTGAGATAGAAGTCCATAATAGGAAACTTCTCGGCATCAACAGTCTCAACAGCTCGTACTGCAGAAGGAGCTAATACGTGTATGCCAGAGAAAGCACAAAGGTAGCAGTTATTTTGATAATAAGAACTATCTTCCTTTGTTGGGGAAACAAAATGCAGCTGACGTATCTCGGCATGAGGTGATTTAACTTCGCCAATAGCCACATTCGTCCAACCCACCAAGCGCATGTTGCTGTCAAACACTAAGTAACGTTGGGTCACACGACGGCTTACTAACAGCAGAGCATCAGCCTTTGCCTCCTGAGCATGGCGATAGAAGGCTGCCAAATCCACATTACTCAATATGTCCACATTATGAATTAGCACTGGTTGCTGGTCATCAAAAAGCGAAACAGCTCGCTTGATACCACCACCGGTATCAAGGAGCTGCTCTGTTTCATCAGACACATAGACATCCACACCATAATTGTGCGTATCCAAATAGTCTGTTATCTGGTTTGCAAAATGATGTACATTGACAACCATACGACTGCATCCAGCATTGGTCAATCTTCTGACAACATGCTCAAGCAGTGGCGCACCTCCCACCTTTACCAACGCTTTTGGCATTGTGTCAGTAAGCGGTTTCAAACGTGTGCCGAGTCCGGCTGCAAAAATCATTGCCTGCATTTGTTTCTCTTTTTATGCCTACAAAATTAATGCTTTTATTTCAGTCTGCAAAGGAATGACGAGCATAAATCAAAAAGAAAGGGTTTTACTTTGGTGTATAAGTATTTAATACAGCCTTATCGTAAGCATATAAAAAGGCAACAGAAACCTATATTTTCAGTTTCCATTGCCTTTTCTTATTCCTACATAGCCGTTAGAACAGAAGATTATCGCCCTCTGATTACAACAAACCATGCCGTTTCTCCTATTTGGGAGAAGTTATATTCTCTGCTACTTAGAGTGCAGCCTCAACAGCCTTCTGCACTTCCTTGAGGTCAACTGTAGGCTCGAAGCGTGCAACAACCTCACCATTGCGGTTAACGAGGAACTTGGTGAAGTTCCACTGGATGTCGTTCTGCTTGCGTGGCTCTGTGTTAGCCTTGTTGTAAAGGTCTTCCATAATAGCAGCCAGCTTTTCCTCGTATGCGCCACCAGCATAGCCCTTTTCGTTCTTCAACCATGTGTAGAGAGGAAGCTCGTTAGCACCGTTCACATCGCTCTTCTTGAACTGTGGGAAGTCAGTACCAAACTTTGCTGTACAGAACTCGTGAATCTCTTCGTCTGTAGCAGGAGCCTGATGACCGAACTGATCACATGGAACATCAAGAATCTCAAGGCCCTTCTCCTTCAGACTGCGGTACATTGCCTCCAACTCCTCATACTGTGGAGTGAAGCCACAACCTGTTGCTGTATTTACGATAAGAAGCACCTTACCCTTATATGTTTTGAGGCTTACTTCATTCCCTTTTTTTGTCTTTCAAATTGAAATCATAAACTGTTGCCATAATTCTTTACTTTTATTAGATTCTACAATAATATTTTTATATGCTGTAAAAGCTATATATACCAAAACGTTGAATTATCAACTGCCATAGACTTGAAAAGTATCAACTGAGAGCATTTCTACTTTCTAAAGTCTATTTCTAAGCTCAACGACTTACTTTCTTAATCTCGTTATCCATTCCTTACAAACCTGCCATCCACCAGTAGACCACAATGCCCATGCTATCAGTACTGGCTGGAAGAATAGACGGATAAGTCGTGCGTTGTCAGTATTCAATCCAAAGGAATCGATATGGTAGAAATATTGATTAAGGTTCCCGGGGAAGATAAGTACAAAAAAGAGGGCGAGTAATGCTCCCACAATAGCCTTGTGCTTGTATAATAAGAGCATACTTAGTCCCAGGATAATCTCCACTACGCCCGAAGAGAGTACTACAAAGTCGGTAAAGCCATCAGAAAAACGAAGCCACATCGGTACTTGCGCTACGAATTCTAAGCGATTAAACGTTAGGTGAGAAACGCCAGCATAAGTCATACATGCACCTAAAAGGAGGCGGAAAATCATCTTTACTTTGTTCATTTTGTGTTTGTTTTGTAGGATTGCAAATACTTTCAATTAGTGTTAGTTACTATCTGTATCACACAGTCCTTGTAATAATTTATCAAATTAATTCTCATTCATAATCATTCTTAGTCAATGATGCTAAGATGTTTTGAGGTATACAAAGATACAAAAAGATAATTACATCGAAAGCGACTGCGTGTGGTTTTTAACATCATTTTACAGCTTCTATATTGAACTTGCATAATTGGAGTTTCAGGGAAATTAGAAAAGTATTCCTATGCTTGGCTAAACCCTTAGCCTGAAATGTTTATCGACGTATATATAAAAACGAGGGTGTGTCAAAATGCAAATATCACTTTGATGATCTTACAGTTTGAAACAATCCAATAAAAAATGACCATTTCTATACTCGATTTTGAGTAAAGAAATGGTCTTTTCTTTGCCTTTAGAAGAATCCTACTTATAGATTGAAAGTTGTCAAGTTATTAATTTGCATTTTGACACACCCTCGTTTTTAAGTTGTTCATTAGAAGTGATAACCTAATGTGAGAATTATTTGACTTCTGTTGTTTTTTACATCGGTGTTTGTTGCAACATTTGATTCAGAAATAGTTTTATCTGTTTCAGGGATTTTTTTCTCAAAAACTATATTAGAGAATGGAGCAAAAGAACCACTCTGTGTACTATGCTGATAAGCTAAGTCAATATTAAACTTCTTTCCTTGATAACCAATTCCTAATGTGAGGCGGTTGATTGCGCCCCAGTTAGTGTAGTCTGTTGTTGAAGCATAGGCTGTACCTAAAGAAGCAAGACCTGGGTCTTTCTGTGCATCATTTACATACATTGCACTTACATAATTGTAACCCGCACGTAAAGCAATGTTACTTATAGGTTTAATCTCAATACCTAACTTTAAGGTACTAACACCTTTCAAGACTTCTTTTGTGTGAGCATTCATTATTTCGTCAGCAGCAGTAGACTCGTAATATCCACCATAATAATAGTCATATTGCGGATATTTATTGATTCTGCTGTTTATAGTCCCATAGTTCTCATATTCGTATGTTGCACCCAAAGCAAGAACGTTACTAACTGTGTGACCAAGTGAGAAACCAAACTTCCATGGTGTCCACATCTTAAAGTCGTATGAGTTGCTAACGTAAGAAGGCTTACTTTTTGTGTCTTGAGCGTAAACAAGTCTAGTAGCATTTGATGTTGTCAAATCATACCATGTTGGAGACTTTACGTATGCTCCAATTCTAAAAGGAGACTCGGCTACGGGACGAATGATTACACCAGCTGTGATATCAAAACCAGAACCAGTTATTTTTCTTTCATCACGTACAAGTACACCACTATTACTATTAAAGTTCTCACGATACTCACTATATCCTTTATAATGAATATCCTTCAAACCAAAGGTTAGACCAATATAAACATTGTCGTCAAAGTTAGCACTCATAGCAAAGTCATAGTTACCTATATAACCAGAATGCGTACGGTCGAAGGCATAAGCGGTAGCATTCTCATAATTGTCAATGTTTTGACTTCCTGGAATTAGATTGTTCCAATAAAGATAATCAATCTGGCTCCAAGTATTTGCAACATACTTTGATGTAGAGTTTTCGTAACCAACATTTTCTCCATCTTTGTTCTTATCAACATGGAAGCCACCCTCGTTCTCATTACCAAGCAGACCTTTAATATATGACTGCTTGTTCTGCGAACTATTATTTAATGAGCCATCTGCTTTAAGTATATAATCAAAGTTCTTGCTCTTATGGTAGTTGAAACCGAAATTAAGAAAAGAGCCATCGTCTGTTCGTGTGGAATAAACGCCACCAATTTGGTCGAAGCTAAAATTAGTCTTTTGACTTTTGTCTAACTCTTTGTTGCCAGTCTGTGTAAGGCGACTACCAGTGATGCTAAAAATGTTATGACGGAACAAAGCAATACCAGCAGGGTTAGAACCGATGGTAGAAATGTCAGCACCTAAAGCCTCCATAGCACCACCCATACCGACATATCGTGCGGTACCATTTAGGTCTTCTCCTACTAACTTCGCATTCTCGTATGTTTCTTGTGCGTTTGCTGACAAGGCAACTAACAAAGAAGCGGTAAAGAAAATATATTTACTCTTCATATCTGATATTCATTATTAATTAAACATTTATTAGCTAATATGCTTATCTATGGCTACCAAAGCTACTACGTGGTGTGCCTGAACTGCTACCGCCACCAGAGAATGAGCCGCCGAAACTGCTTCTTGAAGCTCCGCCAAACGAACTTGGTGAAGGCTGAGAATACATTGGTTGACTCTCTACACTTCTTTGACGTACACCACCAAAGCGGTCATAGTAATTGTCCGTGTTGTTGCGTGGTGAAGTAGTGTTGTTATATGAATTCCCATTGTTACGATGAGAAGAGAAGGATGATTGTCCGTTACTATAGGTACTACTTCCTGATTGAGAATTAAAGGTGCGTGGTGAGTTACCCCAGTGGTTGGCTGTACCTGTATGACCATTATAAGCATAGCGTCTACTTCTAACAGTGTCATAATAAGGGTATCCGCCATAATAGCTATAATACCGATTCCACGGACTATACCAAGCATAATCCGTATAAGCGTAATAGTAAGGATAACCGCCATAGTAGCTGTAATAAGGGTAACCACCATAGTAGCTGTAATAAGGGTAACCACCATAATAAGCATATCCCCATGGGTATGCCCATCTGTCATACCAACCACCATAGTATGGTGAGTGCCAGCCCCAACCTACATAGAATGAAGAACGACCAGCAACCAAGGGTCGTAATAACCGCCCCAAAAGTCATCGAAACGGCTCATTCTTCTGCTATATGTGAAGTCTTCGTCTTCATAATCATTGTGACGTATTAATCCTCCATAAATCGTATCTAAAACTAAAGAGTCACCATGTTGTGTTGAGATGCGTGACATAATGATGTCATTTCCCAGAGAGTCGGTGCCAATCTTCTTATAATTACATATACCACGGCGATTATATTCGTCATTAGACATGTTGATACCACTATAATTTATGGTGCGATTTTCCTCCATTTTTTTTTCTGTTGATAAGCAGATTTCTCCGCTTTTGAAGGGATAAAATAAAGGTCGTCTTGTGCCATTGAAAGTAATGGCATTGCTCCAAATAAGATCGAAAGTAAAACAGAACGTTTCATATATTCTTTGTTTAATGATTATCCTTGTCTTTATTCTCACATTATGTAAACATAGTTTACTCTATATTGCAAAAATAGAACAAGTTCCTTTGCAAATATACGGATTTTTCTCTAATCTATAGTAGGTTTTTTCCCTATTTTTTTATAAATTTGCAGTAGAAATTTAACACCAAGATGAAGTATATACAAGTGAAATTTACGGCAGCACCTGATGGTCAGGATGTAAGAGACATTATAGCCGCTCTTGCAGGTGAAATTGGTTTTGACTCTTTTACAGACGACTCAGATGGGCTTGTCGGTTATTGCCAAGAAGACCTTTTTAATGAAGAAATACTTACTGAAACCATGCAGAATCTACCGATTGCAGATGTGAAGTGTCTTTTATATCGAGCCAAGCAGAAGATAAGAATTGGAATGAGGACTGGGAGAAAGCTGGCTTTGAGCCTATAATCGTAGACGAGCGTTGTGCTATTGTTTGTAAAAATATGGCTGAAGAAGTTGCATTAACTTATCCACAGCTTGAAACAATCCCAATGAAAATCTTTATTGATGCTCAGCAGGCATTCGGTACAGGAACACATGAAACAACACAGATGATTGTTTCTGTTTTGTTAAATCAAGACTTAAAGGATAAGAGGGTGCTTGATTGTGGCTGTGGTACAGGTATTTTAGGTATAGTTGCTAAAAAATGTGGAGCAAAAGAGGCTGTATGTTATGACATTGATGAGTGGAGTGTACGTAATGCTGAACATAATGCTGAACTTAATGGTGTTGAATTAGATGTTCTTGAAGGCGATAAGCGTGTGTTATCACACGTGAGTGGTGTCTTTGATGTTATTTTTGCAAATATCAATCGAAACATTATCCTTGATGATATAGATGACTTTGTCAGTGTTATGACAACAGATTCAAAAATTATATTAAGTGGTTTTTATGAGCAGGATGCAGATGTAATCTTGCAGAAAGCTAATGAACTCGGTCTAAGAGAGTGTCAGCGTTTATTGAATCATGGTTGGTGTTGCTTGGTTCTTGAACGGGTATAACATTCTCTGGAATAAGAAGTTGTTGTAGATCGTAAAAGCTACCGTTATAGACGTCTAAGTCTACATAACCCTTAATGCCTGGCAGTCTGCCTGCATCAGTATGCTGCCAGAACTTCCAAGCACCTTGATACTCCATGTGATTCACGTAGTAGTGAGCAATCCAGTAAGGATAATTGTCAAAACGAGAATCTGACAGATATTGATCTTTAAACTTATAATATGTATAAATGATAGGCTTCACATGATATCGATCTTCTACTATATGTAGCCAAGTTAGAATGTTCTGTTGAAACTCTTCTGTACTAATATTTTTGGGTTTATGTTCTACATCAAGAACTGGTGGCAAATCTCCTGGTTGTAGATGTGCCATGGCAAGAAAGAAATAAGCCTGGCGACGTGCTGACGAGTTATTACTCCAAAAATGATACACACCACGTATAAGTCCCGACTCTTTTGCATTGTAGAAGTTTTCTCTAAATTTCATATCAACATGACTATCACCTTCTGTTGATTTAATAATGACAAAACGAATAGGCGAACGGTCTATTAGTGCATTTCTAAGTCGGTTCCAGTTAATTGTTCCTTGATATCGACTTACGTCTATGCCATAAATCGTATATCCTTCAGGGTAGTCTGGGTCGCCATATATAGCGCGCCATCTGAATCCCGTAGGTGCCACGAAGAAGAAATAAAAAAGAAAGCTATATAATATAGTAAGACACAGTCCACCAGCCCATCTTGTCCAACTTGGTATTCTACTCCAAGTTTTTAATAATAAATGAAGCATTTTGGAGATAAACATTTTTCTTACTATTGACTATTTATAAATTCTACTTTATTTCTGTCTTAAATAGGACTTTTATGATTTCTTTTCATGAAGAAATCATAATTATTTTCATGAAAACAAGAATTTCTTTTTATGAAAATAACTTAGTATGTCATCTGAATTAAGTTGAGCTACGATATTACTTTTTTAGGCGTTATAGATTACGTAATTGAATATAGAAAAATTACTTTTTCACAATCATAATCATGCACCTTTATCCTTGTATATATACTCTAATAAAAGTTTGAAAATCAAAAGCTATAATACAACTTTGTTTGTTAATAACTTAATGGATAAGATGTAAATACAAGGTCGGTGATTATAGAAAACAAAAGAAGAAACAGAGGATAAAATTATCCCCGATTTCTTCTTTATGTATATACTATTACTTGGTCTGCTCTAACTCGAGAGTCTTAGTAGTCTGGTCGCATACTGAAGAAGGACCCCAGTACTGGATAGGACCAGGATAGACATAACAGGTTTCCTTTGCCCACTTCTCACGTTGAGCAGCGAAAGTCTTGAAAGGAGCACCATCAAGCTCTACAAGAGCCTTACGGATAACTGGTTTCATCTCACCATTACGTCTTTCCATATTCATCATCATCGTGATTGGCACACCTCCTGCCTTCCACTGATCAGCAGGAGCTGTAGTGTTCTTAACGATAGCCATGTAACCAGTCTTACCGTTAGCAATCAACTGAGCTGCTGAAGAACCGAGTGCGTAGCAGTAGTCTGCATCGAAATTAGAAGGAGCTGCGCAACGACCTTCGTAACCGAAGAAGTGGTGTAGAGGAGAGAATTTGCCAGTATACTTGCCTTCTTCTTCCACTGGTCAAGCTTAGCAGCAACCATCTCTGAGATAAGTTTCTCTGTTTCGATGAGAGATACCTGTACGTTTCCGTGTGGGTCGCGGTCAAGAGAAAGCTGACGAGCAACACCCTCAGGAAGAGTCTCGAAGGTAGCCTTGTTCTCTGCTGATAGATGAGCAAGAATATACTCACGCTGAGCAGCTTTATCAAGGTTCAGATATTCTGCACCATGAGCAGCTAATAAGTCGTTCAACTCTTGAATTAGGCGACCAATAGCAGGAATAAATTCGATAAGTCCTTCTGGTATAAGAACAACACCAAAGTTATTACCTTGTTCTGCACGATAAGTAACAACACCAGCGATATATTCAACAATGTCGTTTAGAGTTTGGTCTTTTGCCTCAATTTCCTCAGATACCAAGCAGATGTTTGGCTGAGTCTGCAAAGCACACTCAAGAGCGATATGAGAAGCAGAACGACCCATTAATTTTACGAAGTGCCAATACTTACGAGCAGAGTTACAGTCACGCTCAATGTTACCAATAAGCTCTGAGTATGTCTTAGTAGCTGTATCGAATCCAAAAGAAGTTTCAATCTGATCGTTCTTCAAGTCGCCATCGATAGTCTTAGGACAACCGATAACCTGAACGCCATACTGCTTAGCAGCATAGTACTCTGCCAATACGCAGGCGTTGGTGTTAGAGTCGTCGCCACCAATGATTACCACAGCCTTGATGTCCAGCTTGCGGATAATTTCAAGACCCTTCTCAAACTGCTCTTCCTTCTCAAGCTTAGTTCTACCAGAACCAATCATATCGAAACCACCAGTGTTACGATAAGCCTGAAGATTCTCAGCTGTAATCTCAATGTAGTTGTGATCAACAAGACCACCAGGACCCATAAGGAAACCATAAAGACGGTTTTCTGGGTTCAACTTTTTTACCTCATCAAAGAGACCAGAAATAACATTATGACCACCAGGAGCCTGACCACCTGATAGGATAATACCAACGTTGATTTTGACATTATTAGCTGAATCAGCTGGAACAAACTCAACGAGAGGCATTCCGTAGGTGTTAGGGAATAACTTCTTAATATCCTCTTGATTGTCAACACTCTGTGTAGGAGCACCTTCCTGCACCTTTACTGCACCCTGAAGAGCCTTTTGGCAACTTTTGGTTGATAGCCTGCTCTTTCTTTCTGCAATGCGCTAATTTCCATCTGTTTAATTTGATTTAATTTAATATAATGATTTATTTAATATCTTTATCTATTCTGCAAATTTACCTTTTTATCCGACAAATAGAAAAGAAATGAAGCTAAATTAAACTTTTAACTCTATTTTTATGGTATAAAGTCTTGCTTTTCTAATTTTTATTTATCTTTGACCGATAATTATATAACAAAAGTTATTTAGGATTAAATATGAGTAACAAAAAGAGATTTGAAACGCACCATCAATTATATTTGTGGTGATTTGTTTACAGAGGGTATTGCAGCATCTCTCTATGGTGAGAAGCATGATAATGATAATACGGAGGCTATTCTCACTTCTATCTTAGTGATGCACAGCAACTATATTAGACGTGTGTCTCACGTTCAGCCAGGTATGTCTGCTAAGGTTTATTTCAAGGATTTGAAAGACAAATTTAACAAGGAGGTCGATGAAATTATTGATCAACTCAATAACCTTTCATAATGTTACAGGCTGTATCTAAGTGGTTGTTGTATAATTTTATGGGGTGGAAGAAAGATGTCAGGTTTACATTGCCTGATAAGGCAATTATTTGTCTTGCTCCGCATACCAGTAATTATGATTTCTTAATTGGTCAGCTTTATGCAGGAGCTGAGCGACAGAAGAGCAACTTCTTGATGAAAAAAGAATGGTTTTTTGGGCCGCTCGGTCCTATCTTCCGTAAACTTGGAGGAATTCCTGTATGGCGAGATAAAAAAACAAGTATGACTGACAGATTAGCTGATTATGCAATGAAGTCAGACAAGTTCCAACTTTGCATTACCCCAGAGGGTACGAGAAGTCTAAATCCAGAATGGAAGAAGGGCTTTTATTATATTGCGTTAAAAGCACAACTGCCTATCTACCTCTATGGATTAGATTATGAAAAGAAGCTGATAGAATGTTCTAAGGTGATAAATCCATCAGGCAATTTGGAACAAGATATGAAGGAGATAAAATTATATTTCAAAGGCTTTAAGGGAAGGCACCCTGAATTGTTTACGACAGGAGAGTTATAAAAGGTAATGAAATTAGGATTGCTGTGTGCTGCACTTGCGACATTCTCGTTTTTGAACGTAAATGCACAAGAAGGTAAGACAACGTGGGGAAAAACTGATTATAAAGCTGCACCGTGGGTGAAGAATATTTCGCGTCCAAATGAAGTAACCCAGGGGATTACAGAATTGTCATCTTTCCCTCTGGTCATCGCATGGAAGATATTATGACGCAAAGGCTAATGAATGGAAGTGGCAAAGACCTATTCTGTTTGGTACTACCGAAGACCTTTATACGCAAACGATAGTTCTTCCTTATCTCATCCCAATGCTTGAAAGTGCAGGAGCCATAGTCTTTACTCCACGTGAAAGAAACTGGCAAAAGAACGAAGTTATAGTTGATAACGATAATCATATCAACTATATAGAAGAGAGTGTGAAGAAAAAGTGGGAGAATACTTCTGCTCAGGGTTTCTCTATACATTCTGGAACTTATAATGATGGTGAGAATCCGTTTATAGCAGGTACAGCCCGACAGGTAAAGGCGAGAAAGCGAAATAGTAAACTAAGTTCTGTTATTTATCAACCTACGATTCCAGAAGCAGGTCGTTATGCTGTTTATGTGAGCTATCAGACACAAAAGAAGAGTGTGGATGCGGCAGAATATATCGTTTTTCATAAAGGACAAGAAACACATTTTCGTGTAAATCAGCGAATGGGTGGTGGTACATGGGTTTATCTTGGAACATTTGAATTTGATAAAGGAAATAGTATCAATAACTCTGTTGTGTTAACTAACCATAGTTCGCATAGAGGTGTTGTTACCACAGATGCTGTGCGCTTTGGTGGCGGTATGGGTAACATTGTTCGTGGTGAAATGGTGAGTGGGCTACCTCGTTTTCTTGAAGGAGCAAGATACTCAGCACAGTGGGCTGGTGCGCCATGGAGTGTCGTCAGTAAGAGTAATGGTTCTAATGATTATAGCGATGATATCAATTGTCGTTCGTTGATGACGAATTGGCTTGCAGGAGGTTCATGTTATTTACCCGAAAAGACTGACGGTAAGAAAGTTCCCATCAGTTTGGCCCTTGCCATACACAGTGATGCTGGTGTGAAGGCAGATGATAGTTTCGTTGGAACATTGGGTATCTGTACAACACAAGTGGGTAATAAGAGTATAGGCGATGGACTCTCACGTAATGTTTCAAAACTCTTAGCCGAACAGTTAGTGACCAATGTTAAGAATGATTTGGACAGGACTTTTCGTATGAATTGGGCAACTCGTTCTGTCTGGGATCGTAACTATAGTGAGTCTCGTATTCCTGATATGCCTTCTGCAATTATTGAAACTCTTTCTCATCAGAATTTCCCTGATATGAGCTACGGGCATGACCCTAACTTCAAGTTTACTTTTGCACGCTCTGTATACAAGACTATCTTGAAGTACGAAGCAAATATGCATGATAGGGATTATATTGTCCAGCCTCTCGCACCACATAATTTTAAGGTAGAATATGTGTCATCTAAGAAGGTTAGATTACAATGGAAACCGACTACTGACGCCAGTGAGCCTACAGCTGCCCCTACTTCTTACAATGTATATGTTGCAATGGGAAAAGGTGATTTTGATAATGGCATGAATGTTCGCAATCCTTATTTTGAAATAGAGTTGCTACCAGGCGTTGTCTATAACTTTAAGGTGACGGCTTGTAATCGTGGTGGAGAGAGTTTCCCCACAGAAACTCTGTCGGCATTACGTAATGAAGGTGCAAGTCAAACTATTCTCATTGTCAATGCCTTTCATCGTCTTTCTTCTCCAGCCGTTGTTAATACAACGACAGAGCAAGGTTTTGACCTTGAAGCTGATCCAGGTCTTAGTTACGGAGCTATCGCTGGATGGGCTGGAAAACAAAGTAACTTTAATAAGACAATGATGGGTAAGGAAGGGCCTAATGCTTGGGTTATGGAGGTGAAGAACTTGTTGGTAAGATTATTGCAGGCAATGATTTTAATTACGTAAGAGAACATGCAGAGGCCTTGCGTCATGCGGGTAAGTATAATCTTGTAAGTTGCAATAGTAAGGTAGTGGAGAATGGTGAGGTGGAACTTTCTAAATATGCAATGGTTGACTTAATCCTTGGTAACGAGAAAGATGATGGACATAGTCTGTATTATTACAAGACATTCAGACCCACATTGCGTCAGCAGCTAACAAAGTATCTGAATGCCCATGGTAAACTCTTTGTCAGTGGCTCTTATCTTGCGTCGGATATGCAAGAGGCGGAGGAGCAGGAGTGGTTGCGAAACAATCTTAGGATTACATTTGATGGTGCAAACCTTGACAATTATAACTCTATTGTTAGTGGTATGGGGACGTCATTTGATGTCTATCGTACTATTAATGAACAACATTATGGTGCTTATTCACCAGATAATATTCTACCAGCTGATAAGGCTTTCACTGCATTAACTTATTCGGATGGGCGTTCTGCAGCGGTAGCATATAAAGGAAATGATAATAATGTGTTCGCATTGTCTTTTCCTTTTGAGTGTATAAAGGATGCTGCAATTCGCAATAGCATAATGAAAGGTATTGTTAGCTTTATGATGAAGAAATAATAATGAAGTAATTAAAACAGAAGGACTATGTATAAAATTCAAGCAAACGCCTCAGGTACACGAAGTATTGAAGTTACAGACAATCATCTTGAAACGATTAAGAAGTATGCGCTTCTTTCGGCTTTGATTGACTCTAATGGTATTATAGATGAGGATATTCTCGACAAGTTGAGATTTAATGTTCGCGGACTCCTTGAGTCAGAACCTGGAAAAGATAAAGCCTTGTTGGATTTATGTCTTGATGTCATCTATAACCAAAACATGAAAGCCATCGGACTTAAAAATCTTGTTGTACTCTTTAAGGAATGGGACTTGACACACCAGGACGCAGAGAATGATAATGTCCTATAAAAGGATACAACATAAAAGTAAGAATTACAAATATTGTGGTCTAATGACCTATTTGAGATTAAAATAAGATACTTCTTTATAAGACTGACAGTATACGTATAAAGACCAATTAAAAGCAAAAACATTTGAGTTCACAAAAGAAAATAAAAAGACCTGCAAAGCAGTATAAAACAACAATGCCTACTCAGCGACAAGAAAAAGTAGGTGCTGCTAAAAACGAGGCGAAAGTAGTAAAACCTTCCAGATACCAATTGACCGACTTCCTTCCTACTACAAAGAAGGAGGTCGAACTGCGTGGATGGGACCAGTTAGATGTTATCCTCTTTTTCGGGTGATGCCTATATCGATCATCCTGCCTTTGGTGCTGCGGTCATTGGTAGAACACTCGAAGCGGCGGGTTACAAGGTGGCTATAGTACCACAACCCGACTGGCATGGTGACTTCAGAGACTTCAAGAAGTTAGGACGGCCACGTCTTTATTTTGGTATCTCTCCGGGTGCAATGGACTCGATGGTAAATAAATATACCGCCAATCGTCGCCTACGTTCTGATGATGCTTACTCTCCTGATGGGCGACCTGATTTAAGACCTGAATATCCAAGTATTGTTTACTCTAATATTCTCAGACAGCTTTACCCTGATGTTCCGATTGTCTTAGGTGGTATCGAGGCTTCATTACGCCGTCTTACACACTACGATTATTGGAAAGATTGCCTTCGCAAGTGTATTCTTTGTGATGCACAGGCTGACATGATTATCTATGGAATGGGCGAGAAACAAGTGGTAAGCATAGCGCAGGAGTTGGAGAATGGTACTAAGATAAAAGACTTGAAGTATATTCCGCAGACAGTCTACCTTTGTAAGGAGTCTGAAATTCCTGATGGAATTAAGGAGGATGATATTGTTCTTCATTCGCATGAATCTTGCTTACACAATAAGAAAAACCAGGCAGAGAACTTTAAGCACATAGAAGAGGAGTCTAATAAGAGGCACGCACAACGTATTCTACAAGCTGTGGATAATGTTTATGCAGTGGTAAATCCTCCTTATCCTACAATGACAACAGCTGAGGTAGATGCTGCTTACGACCTGCCTTATACACGCGAGCCACATCCGAAGTATCGTGGTAAGACCATCCCTGCATACGAAATGATTAAACACAGTGTGAACATTCATCGTGGTTGCTTTGGTGGGTGTTCGTTCTGTACTATTTCTGCACATCAGGGTAAGTTTATTAGTTGTCGTTCAAAAGAGAGTATCTTAAAGGAGGTGAAGCAGGTAATTGCAATGCCAGATTTTAAGGGTTATCTCTCAGATCTCGGTGGTCCTTCTGCCAATATGTATGGTATGGCAGGTAAAAACCAAAAAGCTTGTGAACATTGTAAGCGTCCGAGTTGTGTCAATCCTGAAATATGTCCTAATCTTAATACTGATCATACTAAGCTGCTCGAAATTTATAATGCAGTTGATAGTCTACCAGGTATTAAGAAGAGTTTCATTGGTTCTGGTGTGCGTTATGATCTTTTGTTACATAGAAGTAAGGATGAAAAGAGCAATGAGGCTGCCAAACAATATACTCACGAACTTATCACTCGACATGTAAGTGGAAGATTGAAAGTTGCGCCAGAACATACTTCAAACCGTGTGCTTAGTCTTATGCGTAAGCCTTCTTTTCAGCAATTCTATGCTTTTAAGAAGATTTTTGATCGTATAAATCGTGAGGAGAATATGCGTCAACAGATTATTCCTTATTTCATTTCTTCCCACCCGGGTTGTCAAGAGGAGGATATGGCTGAGTTGGCTGTATTGACAAAAAATCTTGACTTTCACTTAGAACAGGTGCAGGATTTCACTCCGACACCAATGACTGTTTCCACTGAGGCGTGGTATACGGGTTATGATCCTTATACGCTTGAACCGATATTCTCTGCAAAGACTCCTAAGGAGAAACTTGCACAGCGTCAGTTCTTCTTTTGGTATAAACCTGAGGCTCGTCGTGATATTGAACGAGAACTTCATCGTATTGGACGTAGTGATTTGATAACCAAGCTATATGATAATGTTCCTAAACAGTATCCACGTGCTGTGTATGACCCGAAGGCTATTGGAAGTTTACCTGATATTCCGGGTAAGAAACATCAACGTAAAGAAGAGACTCCGAGGGATAATAGTCGAAGAGCATCGAAGAAAAAATGGTAAGCAACAGAAAAGTTTTTAATCCAAACTTTTCTGGTAATCATCGTCGAAAACAAAAGTAGAAACAGGTTCTGTCAACAAGTGTGGTAACAAAGATTACCACTTTGTTGATAGAACCTAATTTGTTTTTCAGCCATCTGTAACGTATGTTGGATAATTATTCTTACATATAGAAAATTTTGAGAAAGCTATCTTTGAGTTTAATATATTATTTATAGGTTAATAATAAATGGTAAAGTGTAAAAGGAAACGTAAAAACACACACATAAGAAAACACACATAAGAAACATGGTGCTGGGTCGTGGCTTCTTGTTGTTTTTGCAATGTTGGGCGTTCTTCTTATCATAGATTTTATGCCATGGCGTAAACTATGTTCAATGATTAGCAATCAATGGTCCCAACACGATAAGAGCAAAGATTCTTATAGTAAAAACTTTGATGGGATTGATATTTCACGCCATCAAGGTAGTATACGATGGGACGAACTTGTGGATGAAAATCCACAACTACGTTTTGTGTATATAAAGGCGACAGAAGGAAGTTCTGTCGTGGATTCCTTTTACAATAAAAACTTTAAGGCTGCAAAGAAAAGAGGATTGTTGGTGGGTTCTTACCATTTTCTTACTTACCGCACTTCTATGGAACGTCAGGTGGATAATTTTCTTGCAAATATTGATCTTAGTCAGCAGGACTTATTGTTACTTATTGATATAGAGGAGAGTGGGACGGGTAAATGGAAACGTAGTACAATTCAAGAAAATCTTGCAGAATTTATTCGATTAATAAAAAAACGAACAGGTGTTTCTCCAATGATATATACTAATGAGTCGTATTATCGAAAAAACCTTTATCCTGAGTTCAATCATTACCGATTATTCATAGCAAATTATAATTATAAGCCTCGTTTACAAGGTGTAAAATGTGATATTTGGCAATCAAGTGAACGTGGAAGAGTTCATGGAATATCTACACGTGTTGATATAGACCGACTACGAGATGGTGTTTCTATTGATGATATTATGATGCCAGAATAAATGATTGTGTTAAATATATTGCTTAGATAAGGAATAATGGCTTATACATTTGTATGGTATATCTGTCATAAATTACAAGGTTTTATAAAAGGGATAAGAACACAAAGTTGTGTTGCGGAGGTAAGAGAGATGATGTCTGTCTGTTATTATATTTTTCGTCTTCCGTAATCAACTTATCTCATAACGTTATTTTTGTAGATTATTTTCAAAAGATACAAAACCAATATATGCCCTTCTGGCTTCTCAAAGGGCGTCTTTTGACTTTCAGAAGACGCCCTTTTCGCGTGTTACTAACGCCCTTTTGATATCCAATTAAGCACCTTTTCTTTCTCGATTTAATAACCATTTGATTTGCATGTAGTTACAGAATCATTCCGCAGACGTTTTTCTTGTTTTTTACAGCTGATTTCTTTGAATTAACGTAAAGTTTTTTTCATATAGCTAAGGTTTTAAGTGTATCACGTTTAACTTATATCGGTTATTAGAACTTAAAACAGATTTGGGTTCAATCAAATAGTAGTATATTTCTTTATTTTTTTGAAAATAGTTAGAAAAATGCTCTTCAATCTGTAACCTCTACCTTCTTTACCTTTACCATTTTTCTTAGCTATACTAAATCTTTCGACTTCTCATAAATATATATTTTTATCATTGTTATGGTATACCTTTGTACCGACTAATTTTTGATATTAGAAACTAAAGTTTCCCACCCAAATAAATAGATAGAAAAATAACAGTTTGTCGAATTTTCTTTGTAAATTAGTAATCGCTAAAGAACTGATTTTAAAGACAAGACAACAAAACTGTTATGGAAGCAAAAAAATAGAGAAAAATAAGTGAGTTATCCAAACTTTTGAGTGTTAAAACCCGAATGAGTGATGATTTATTTCATCTTTTTGGCAAGTTTGGCATCGGTCACCTATTATCTCGCCTTTCATTGGAGAAACTGGACGGAGTTTCGGCTTCGGAGTTGCTCCTCTCTCTTTGCCTCTTCCGCATTGTGGGCGAGAGCATCCATAGTATATGCAAACATAAGATATATGAGCTTTCAAATCATGGTAAGAACTGTTTCTATCGCATGATGATTCGCCCACAGATGGATTGAGACGATTGATGAACCACTTTTGCACTGCGTTATATGTGCCTATTGCGTAAGTATGGCGAAGTTCCTCAATCAGATACCACTACATGTTTCATTATAGATGACACCGTACTTGAGAAGAGTGGTGTGAGGATGGAGGGTATCAGTCGTGTTTTTCGACCATATGAAAGGCAGATGCGTATTGGGCTACAAGCTGTTACTTTGTGCCTTCTTTGACGGCAAGACAACTATACCCTTTGATTTTTCACTACATCAAGAAAAGGGGAAGCAAGGCAACTGCGGGCTGACAAGACAGCAACTCAAAAAGGCATATCACACCAAGAGGAACACCGGCAATCCTGATTATAAGCGCTTTCAAGAGTGTAAGATGTCTAAGCTGGAAGTTGCCATGGATATGCTTCGCCGTGGATGGAAGATGGGGTTACATGCAAGTATGTGATTACCGATAGTTGGTTCACCTGCGAGCAACTTATGACATGTGTTAGAAGCATAGGTAAAGGGGCAATGCACTTTGTTGGACTTGCAAAAATGGGAAAGACAAAATACACTATATCGGGCAAAAAGAAAAATGCTGCAGAACTCATTGCCACCTATGAACGTGAACGAGGAAAGAACTGTCGTAAATACAAATGTCGATATATTCAGCTCAACGGCAACTTAGGAGATATACCTATCAGAATCTTCCTCATCAAGTATGGTAGAAACTCCGCATGGAACGTTCTGCTCACCACGGATACAACGATGTCTTTCGTAAAAGCCTTTGAAGTGTATCAGATTAGATGGAACATAGAGGTGATGAACAAGGAGACTAAGCAATATCTCGGATTAGGAGGTTATCAAGGTTGTGACTTTAATGGTCAGATAGCCGACGCAACGCTGTGTTACCTTACATATACCGTCATGGCTTTGGAAAAGAGATTCACAGAATATCAAACCATGGGCGAACTCTTTTTCGGATATGGAGGGTGATCTCATGGCACTCACGTTATGGAAGCGAGTTCTTACCTGCATCGAACGCATTCTTCGCATTTTTAGGAGAAATACTTGGAATGACGCCCCAATACCTTATGGCTACAATCAGCGGAAACGACAAAGAGATGAGCAAAAATCCTTGTAATGGCTGAAGCGTTGGAAAAATGGGACGAAGTATGTGGATAGTCTGCATAACTTCTGTTAGGCATGTGTTAACAGTCAATGGATATGGGGGAAGACAGACAAAGGAAAATGAGAAAAGTTAGTGTTTTAAGGGGTGGGAAACTTTAGTTAGAAAGAATCATATTATGATACGTAAATTTGATTTCCTGGTTATCGGTAGTGGTATCGCAGGAATGAGTTATGCACTGAGTGTGGCAAATAGTGGTAAAGGAAAGGTTGCTCTTGTTTGCAAAACATCTTTGGATGAAGCCAATACGGCTAAAGCACAAGGAGGAATAGCTGCAGTAACGAACCTTACTATTGACAATTTTGAAAAGCACATTAATGATACCATGGTCGCTGGTGATTATATTTCCAACCCTTTGGCCGTGAAGCAAGTTGTGTGTAATGCACCAGAAGCTATTAGTGCACTTGTTAAATGGGGAGTGAACTTTGATAAGAATAAGGATGGTACATACGACCTACATCGCGAAGGAGGTCATAGTGATTTTCGTATTCTTCATCATGCTGATGATACAGGCTTTGAGATACAGCGTGGACTAATGAAGGCTGTGAGAGCTAATCCGAATATTACTATCTTTGAAAATCATTATGCTGTTGAGATTATTACACAACACCATCTGGGGATAAAGGTAACGCGTAGAACTCCAGATATTGAATGTTATGGGGCGTATATTCTCAATCCTGAAACCCAAAAGGTTGATACCTTTTTGAGTAAGGTAACACTTATGGCAACTGGTGGTGTGGGTGCTGTCTACGCAATGACATCCAATCCCGTTATAGCTACTGGTGATGGTATTGCAATGGTTTATCGAGCCAAGGGAACAGTCAAGGATATGGAGTTTGTACAGTTTCATCCCACGGTTCTTTATAATCCTTCTGAGACACACCCAGCATTTCTGATTACTGAGGCTATGCGTGGTTATGGTGGAGTGTTGAGGCTTCCCGATGGGCAAGAGTTTATGCAAAAGTATGATAAACGTCTTTCTCTTGCCCCACGTGATATTGTTGCTCGAGCTATTGATCATGAAATGAAGATTCACGGACTAAACCACGTTTACCTTGATGTAACATATAAAGATGCGGAAGAAACGAAGCACCATTTTCCACATATTTATGAGAAATGTTTGAGTATTGGGATTGATATAACAAAAGAATATATCCCAGTTTGTCCAAGTGCTCATTATATCTGTGGGGGTATAAAGGTCGATTTGAATGCAGAAAGTTCTATTCATCGGCTCTATGCCGTTGGTGAATGTTCATGTACGGGATTGCACGGAGGGAACCGACTTGCCAGCAACTCTCTGATAGAAGCCGTCGTCTATGCCAAGTCTGCAGCAGAACATACACTTCAAAAGATAGATACCTATGATTTTAACACAAATATTCCAGAGTGGAACGATGAAGGCACAATGACCAATGAAGAACATGTTTTAATCACACAGAGTATTAGGGAAGTTGGCGAAATCATGAGCAATTATGTTGGTATTGTGAGAAGTGATTTACGTTTGAAACGTGCTTGGGCAAGACTCGACTTATTGTATGAGGAGACAGAAAGCCTCTTTAAGCGTGTTACGGCGACGAAGGATGTATGCGAACTTCGTAATATGATAAATGTTGGTTATCTGATAACAAGACAAGCTATAGAGCGAAAGGAAAGTCGAGGATTGCACTACACAGTAGATTATCCGAGGCATGCATACGACGAGAAGAAGTAGAAGAATAAAGTAAGAAGATACGAAATGTGTAAAAAACTTGTACTTTCGATTTATAATACAAAAATAATATGATAGATAAAAAATGGTTGGAACAAGGTTTTTATAGATGAACCTATTCCTGAAGGAACAGATGCAAAAGCAGAAATTCGTCGAATGTGTAAGGAGAAGAATGCACTTATCATGGCACATTATTATGCAGAAGGCGTAATTCAAGAGTTGGCAGATTTTGTAGGTGATAGTTTGGCTTTAGCACAAAAAGCAGCCACCACAGATGCCGATACTATTGTTATGTGCGGTGTACATTTCATGGGTGAGACAAATAAAATCTTATGTCCTGAGAAGACAATACTCGTTCCTGACCTTAATGCCTCTTGTTCATTAGCAGAGAGTTGTCCTGCTGATGAGTTTGAGAAGTTTGTAAAAGCACATCCTAATCATACTGTGATAAGTTATGTCAATACAACTGCAGCAACCAAAGCTGTGACAGATATTGTAGTAACGAGCAGTAAATGCAAAGCAAATTGTTGAGTCTTTACCAAAGGATACTCCTATTATTTTTGGTCCAGATAAGAACTTAGGACATTATATTAGTGAGCAAACAGGGCGCAAGATGTTGCTTTGGGATGGTGTATGTGAAGTTCACGACAGATTCTCTGTTGAGAAGATTCAGCAGCTAAAACGCGAACATCCATCTGCAAAAGTACTGGCTCATCCAGAATGTCCACCTACTGTCCTCTGTTTGGCGGATAAGGTCGGAAGTACATCTGCCTTGTTGAAGTATAGTGTTGAGAATGATGCTCAGGAGTTTATAGTGGTGACAGAGAGTGGTATTCTTGTTGAAATGCAGCGATTGGCTCCACAAAAGACCTTCATTCCTGCCCCTCCTAATGATAGCGATAGCCCTTGTAACGAGTGTGAGTATATGAAATATATTACTTTGCGGAAGCTGTACAATTGCTTGAAGTATGAATGGCCAGCAATCGAGGTTGAGCCAGAGATGGCGAAGAAGGCTGTCAAATCAATTCATAGAATGTTAGATATCTCAAATAGTTTAGGTTTATAATTTAATCAAATAATTATGCTGTCAGTAGAAGAATTAAACGATAAACTTATTGAACTCGCTTTCAGTGAGGATATAGGTGATGGTGACCATACAACGCTTTGCTGCATCCCTGCTGATGCTAAGGGTGAAAGTAGATTACTGATAAAGGAAGAGGGGAGTCTTGGCAGGAGTTGATGTTGCTAAAAGGGTGTTCCATCTTTTTGACCCAGAACTGCAGGTAGAGGTCTATATAGAAGATGGTACTCATGTGAAGCCTGGCGATATTGTTATGAGTGTAAAGGGTAGAACGCAGAGCCTTTTGCAGACAGAACGCCTTATGCTCAATATCATGCAGCGTATGAGTGGTATTGCAACGTTGACCCACAAGTATCAGCAAGCACTCATTGATGCTGGTACGAAGACACGCGTTTTAGACACTCGTAAGACAACACCAGGGATGAGAATGTTGGAAAAAGAGGCTGTAAAGATTGGTGGTGGTATGAATCATCGCATAGGTCTCTTTGATATGATTCTCTTGAAAGACAATCATGTTGACTTCTGCGGTGGTGTACATAATGCAATCTCTATGGCAAAGCAGTATTGTAAGGACCATGGTAAGGATGACCTTAAGATAGAATGTGAGGTAAGAAACTTTACCGAGTTGGAAGAAGCATTGAATGAAGGCTGCGACCGTATCATGTTTGATAATTTCACACCAGAGGATACTCGAAAAGCAGTTGAGATGGTTGCTGGACGCTGTGAGACGGAATCAAGTGGAGGAATTACTTTTGATACGATGGTTCCATACGCTCAAGCTGGTGTGGATTTCATTTCTTTTGGCGCACTAACACACAGTGTTAAGGGACTTGATATGAGCTTTAAGGCTGTTGTTGTAAAAAATTGAACCTTTTATATAGCTAAGATGGTCAACTACCGGTTCATAATTTCAGATAGAATATCTATAAATAATAACAAAAATACACGTAGAATGCTTCTTTATAAATGAAAGTCAATCAGATAATTATAAAATAGTGAATGTGTTGTAAGGAGGCTTAAACGATTTACGTACACAACGTTATAGAATCAAAATAATGCAAGATTGCTTATGGAAAGTCAATCTTGCATTGTTTCTTGCGGTATTAATAGATTGTATGATGCTAATCTGCAAATTACTTATCGGTAGCAATTCTATTAATAATACGTATGTTGTCTGTTGCGTTATAGGAAACTTTGCTTAGAGAAGAGAAGTCTATGATGTTACGATAGACGCTTGAGAATGCTATGAGTTTGTTTTCTTTTAGGAAGAGAAGTGTACAGATACTATCATAAAACGTGTTGTCGAGGATAGCATCTCTGTCACCGCCATAACCCATGTCAATCTTTTTGTTGGAAGCAGTACGACTATCATAAGGTTTGATAACAATCATCTTGTCCCAATCTTTTTCTTTATATAGGTCGTGAACAGAGATAGAGGTTTCGGTTTCTTGTATTGATTGTAACTTGTTGTTTAGGTTTACTTCATGGTATGGAGCATTTATGCACAGAATGATTGCTCCAATGAGGATAATGGAAAGGAAGATTAATAGTAGTTTTTTCTTTTTCATATTAGCTTCTATTAAAGGTAAGTTTACAAAATAAGCAATAGTTATATTTTGTAAGAAGAAATTACTTGTCTGGTAGGTCTAAAAATAGACTACCAGACAAGTTTTGATTTAATCATAAATATTTATGATCCTTAGGCTAATCCTTCTATCTGACCGTCAATAATGTCAATTTTTTCAGCTTGTGGGATTTTAGGCAAGCCAGGCATACGCATTATTTCGCCTGCAATAGCTACAATCATCTCAGAACCACCATTGATGACAAAGTCACGAATTGTTATGTCAAAATCCTTAGCTACACCCACTAACTTTGGATTTTCACTGAAAGAGAATTGTGTTTTCGCAATGCAAATAGGGTAGTGGTTCATTCCCCATGACTGAATACGAGCAAGTTTATTTTGGGCAGACTTCTTAAGGAGAACAGAGCGAGCACCATAAATAGTCTTAGCAACCTTATTTACTTTTTCTTCTATGCTGTCCTCATCTGCATAAGTCATATTGACTTCTTTTGCTCCTTGTTTTTCAACTATTTCAATGACAAGTTGTGCTAAACTCTCTGCACCTTCACCACCTTTTAAGAATACATTGTTCTCAGCGAAGCCTACATTTAATTTCTTACAATGATCGGCAAGAAGAGAAATCTCTTCCTCAGTGTCATCACCATATCGGTTGAGTGTTACAATAACTGGCTGACCAAATTTTTGCATGTTTTCGATATGGCGGTCAAGATTAGCAAAACCATTAATAAGCGACTGACGTTCTTGCTCTTCTGTTGCACCATCAATGAGTCCGCCATGCATCTTCAATCCACGTAATGTTGAAACAAGAACGGTTGCACGTGGATGGATAGCAGCTTTACGACATTTGATGTTCATGAATTTCTCTGCACCAAGGTCTGCGCCAAATCCAGCCTCTGTAATGGCATAATCACTTAACGACATTGCCATCTTAGTGGCAATCAAACTGTTACATCCATGAGCAATGTTTGCAAACGGACCACCATGAACAAATGCTGCTGTTCCTTCAAGGGTCTGGACGAGATTAGGCTTAATAGCATCAAGTAACAGAACAGTTATAGCTCCTCCAACACCAAGCTCTTTTACCCTAAATGGCTTATCTTCAAAAGTGATTCCTAATACCATATTTTCTATACGACGACGAAGGTCTTGCTCGCTATCAGCAAGGCATAAGGCGGCCATAATCTCGCTTGCAGGTGTAATATCAAAGCCTGATTGAGTCGGTATACCATCAGTAGACGCTCCCAGTCCAGAAACAATGTTACGAAGACTTCGGTCATTAACGTCTAAAACACGTTTCCAAAGAATCTGTTTTAGCGCGAACCCTTCGCTTCGATGTTGATAAATATAATTATCGAGTAGGGCAGCTATCATGTTGTGGGCACTGGTGATGGCATGGAAGTCTCCTGTGAAGTGAAGATTAATCTTCTCCATAGGTACAACCTGTGCATAACCACCTCCTGCTGCGCCGCCTTTCATGCCAAAGCAAGGACCAAGACTTGGTTCGCGAAGGGCAAGGACAGAACGTTTGCCAAGGCGATTCAATGCCATTGATAAACCAATACTAACGGTAGTCTTACCAATGCCAGCACGAGTAGGTGAGATAGAACTAACCAGAATAAGGCGATTGTTGGCAACTCGTTCTTCATTAATCAAAGAAAGAGGAACTTTTGCCATGTACTTGCCATATTGTTCCAAGTTCTCAGCTGAAATACCTATGGCAGCTGCAACATCTTCTATTGGTTTCATGCTACATAAGCGTGCAATTTCAATGTCTGATTTCATAGTTAAATTCTTTATATTATGTTATAATCGCAAATATAGAAATATTTTTGAAATTATCCGTATCTTAACAAGAAAGTTTTACTTTTTATTATCTATGTGATTTATTTGATTTCTAAGCCTCAGTATATTTATCTAAGTTTTAGAATATGGTAAACTGACAGTTTGTCAGATTATCTTTATGATATTTATAAGAATTCGCTTTTGGCATACTTTTCGTGTACAATAAAGTAACTTGTTCGCAGGTAACAAAGAGAATAACAATTAAAATCATAAAATAGATACAATTATGACAATTAAACCTTTAGCAGACAGAGTTCTCGTAGCTTCCAGCACGCAGAAGAGAAAGTTGGTGGTATTATAATCCCTGATACAGCCAAAGAAAAACCACAGCGCGGTAAGGTAGTCGCTGTTGGTAACGGTACTAAGGACGAGGAGATGATTCTCAAGGTCGGAGATGAAGTTCTTTATGGTAAGTACGCTGGTACTGAACTTGAGAATGATGGTGAGAAATATCTTATGATGCGTCAGAGTGACGTGTTGGCAGTTGTAGAGTAATCCAAAGCGGTGGTGGACGTGAAAATAATCCATCAAAGAAATGAGAATATAAAATTTAGATATTATGGCAAAAGAGATAAAATTTGATTCAGATGCACGTGAACTCTTGAAGAGTGGTGTAGATCAGTTGGCAAACGCAGTGAAGGTAACACTTGGTCCTAAGGGACGTAATGTTGTTATCGGTAAGAAGTTTGGTGCTCCTCAGATTACTAAGGACGGTGTAACAGTTGCTAAGGAGGTAGAACTTGAGGATAACTTTGAGAATGCTGGTGCACAGCTTGTTAAGAGTGTAGCAAGCAAGACTGGTGATGATGCTGGTGACGGTACAACAACTGCTACTATCCTCACACAGGCAATTGTTACTGAAGGATTGAAGAATGTTACAGCGGGTGCTAATCCAATGGACCTCAAGCGTGGTATCGATAAGGCCGTTGCCAAGGTTGTTGATCATATCAAGGATTCAGCAGAGGTTGTTGGTGACAATTATGATAAGATTGAGCAGGTTGCTACTGTAAGTGCTAATAACGACCCAGAAATTGGTAAGTTGCTTGCTGATGCAATGCGAAAAGTATCTAAGGATGGTGTTATCACTATTGAAGAGAGCAAGACTCGTGAGACAAGTATCGGTGTTGTTGAGGGTATGCAGTTCGATCGTGGTTACCTTTCAGGTTACTTCGTAACAGATACAGATAAGATGGAGTGTGATATGGAGAACCCATATATCCTCATCTACGATAAGAAGATTTCAAACGTTAAGGATTTCCTTCCAATCCTTCAGCCAGCAGCTGAGAGCGGTCGTCCATTGTTGGTAATTGCAGAGGATGTAGACTCTGAGGCATTGACAACATTGGTTGTAAACCGTCTTCGTGCAGGTTTGAAGATTTGTGCTGTTAAGGCTCCGGGCTTTGTGGCGATCGTCGTAAGGCAATGCTCGAAGATATAGCAGTATTGACTGGTGGTGTTGTTATCAGCGAGGAGAAGGGCCTTTCTTTGGATAAGGCAACTCTTGAGATGTTGGGTACAGCTAAGAAAGTTACTATTTCTAAGGACAACACAACTATCGTTGATGGTGCCGGTGAGAAGGAAGCTATTAAGGATCGCGTAGCTCAGATTAAGAACGAGATTGCAGCTTCAACAAGCTCATACGATAAGGAGAAATTGCAGGAGCGTTTGGCTAAGCTCTCTGGTGGTGTAGCAGTTCTCTATGTTGGTGCTAACTCTGAGGTAGAGATGAAGGAGAAGAAGGACCGCGTTGACGATGCACTCTGCGCTACTCGTGCTGCAATGGAAGAGGGTGTAGTTGTTGGTGGTGGTACCACTTACATCCGTGCTCAGGAAGCATTGAAGGACCTTAAGGGTGAGAATGCTGACGAGCAGACTGGTATTAACATCGTTTGTCGTGCTATTGAGGAGCCTCTCCGTCAGATTATCGCTAATGCAGGTGGTGAAGGTGCGGTAGTAGTAAACAATGTTCGTGAGGGTAAGGGTGACTATGGTTACAATGCTCGCAAGGATGTTTATGAGGATCTTCGTGCTGCGGGTGTTATTGACCCAGCTAAGGTTTCTCGTGTTGCACTTGAGAATGCTGCTTCAATTGCAGGTATGTTCTTGACAACTGAGTGTCTTATTGTTGACAAGATAGAGGATACACCAGCTATGCCAGCAGCACCAGGGATGGGTGGCATGATGTAATAATCAGGTAAGTATCTATATTAATAATAAAAAATATTCACTCCTTTTGGGGTGAATATTTTTTTTTGAATAATATGATAACTTTATAAAGTTATATGCTGTGTATGGATAGTGTATTTGAATTTTTACAATGAGATGGTTTATATAATCTCTTTTAACTCTTTTGGTGGAGTAATGGAATCGCAATGTAGATGTTTCAGCTTCTCTAATCCATGTTTTGTTATGTGAAATCGTTGACAACGACCATCCTTTGAGCAAGCACGTCGTCGGATTAGCGAGGATTTCTCTAAGGCAGCTATTACCTTTGATGTGTTTGAACGAGTCAGGCCCATTTTGTCAGCTATTTCGCCTGCTAACATTGGTTGTTCGCTATCTGAAAGTAGACACAACAACATTGCTTCGTTAATGTTTAAGCCTATTTGTTGTTGCAGACTACTTTCAAAAGCTGTGATAACACGAAATAATTCACGAATCTTATTGATGCAATGATTATCCATGATGGGATTTTACTTCAGTAGGACTGACTTAATAATCTCCTCAAACTGTGGCTTGTTCATAGCTCCATTCTGCATAGTTGGTTTACCAGTCTTTGGGATAAAGAGGATAGAAGGTATTGAACGAATACCAAAGAGTCTTGCCAACTCGGACTCTTTATCAACATCTACTTTATATACATCAATCTGTCCAGCATAATCCTTTGCTATTTCTTCAAGAACAGGTGCTGTTGCTTTACATGGACCACACCATGTTGCATAGAAGTCAATTATGGCAGGTTTGTCACCTTGGAAATTCCATGTGTCTGGGTTCTTTTTGAAATCCATCACCTTCTTTTTGGAACATATCTAAGTTCATTTCTGTTACATTCATTTTCTTATCCTTTCCTTGATTATTACTTTGTTTTTGTTCTGTTTTTATAGTTTTATTATCCTGAGTGCCTGCTTTGCATGCAGTAAGGGTTAAAACTAAAATTGTCATTACCAGTGTTGTCGTACGTTTCATTCTATATCTGTTTTTTTATTTGCCGAAAGTATTAACGGCTTATTAATATTCTATTTTTGTTTCCTATGGAAAACATTGCAAAGGTATATATAATTATTTTATTAACCAAATTTCCAATGGAAAATTTTTTTATTCTACAACAATATGTAAAACAGTTAGGCTCTAATGACTGATTTGTGATAAAACTAAAAATCACGCAAATAAACTTATGAAAAATGTTTATAAAGTTTTGAAGAAATTATCTATAATGAATTGATAATAGTAAAAAGAAAGTGTGTTTGTAATTATTTGTAAATCAATCGGTTATAAATTAGTTTGAGAAAAGGTATTTGATAAAAGCCTTAAAAGGGCGTTATTAACACGCGAAAAGGGCATCTTTAGACTTGCGAAAGATGCCCTTTTTCAAAGCTAAAAGATGATGTTTTAGTTTTTATCGTGTGAAAAATACTTTACAAACTTATTCTGATAGAATTATTTCTTTGTCCTTAATGGCGTAGTGGATAGAGATAGAGTAGGAAAGACCTTCTAATACGTTTGTAATATCTTTTATTTCTTTTGATAACCCCAGTATAGCTCTTCTTGTTGTTTAATTTAGAATTAATAATGACTTTATAGTCATAGAGCTGTTCCAGAATATGTGCAATATCTTTAATTTGCATATTACTAAATGGTATGATGTTATCACGCCACACAGCATCAACAGGAGCATAGCAGTTTTCGGTGGTAATAATATTGGAACTCTTATGAATAGTTGCCTTTTGGTTTGGTTTTAGAATAACTTTCCCCTCCTTGTTACGACCACTTACTTCCAATTTTCCTTCTATCAAGCTAATAACTTCATTGTCATCAGTTTCGTTGTCTTTGAAGTTAAATGTAGTCCCCAGTACTTTTGCCGATGCTGTGTTAGTGCTGACAATGAATGGTTGCTTCGGATTTTTTGTTACTTTGAACAAGGCTTCTCCTTTTAGGTTCACCTTGCGTTCTTGCCCATCGAAGTGGTCAGCGTAACTAATGGTAGCTCCCTTATTAAGCCATACGATGGAGTTGTCTGGCAATACAACCTTTTTCACTTCATTTATGGCCGCAACTGTAATTGTTTTTGTCGACTGTTGCATGTAAGCGAGTAGTCCGCCTCCAATTACTAAGAGTGCAATTATGATAGCAGCGGCATAACGTAGGAAATGAGTTGAAGAATTATGGTTTGATAATTCTTCGTATGCTTTGATTCTATTAAATAGTCTCGTTTCAGCTTCTTTAATGTTTTTAGATGTTTGAGTCTGGCTATTTTTCCCTAAATGGAAAAAGCTATTCAGTCTGGAAGAAATTCTTCGATTTTCTTCCGATAGTGCCAACCATTCTGCAAGTTGCTTCATCTCTTTGGCAGTTGCTTTACCAATCAGATAGTCTTTTTATTATTTTATTGTTTATTTCATTCATTCTGTTTATTTCATCTTAGACTCATCGTATTTTTAATGTTGATGTCAGCAGTTGCCTGCTACATATTATTTATAACAATTAATTTTTCTTTTTACGTAAAAGAAATTAATAAAAATGTTATATCATGTATTGTCTTTTATCTATTTTGAGAAGGAAGAGCCATCGTTTATTTGTTTTATATAGAGTTATATTGATGTAAAGTCTTCTAAATGTATTATTTCACCTCTATGGAGTCCATCATGTATGACGTTTTAAGCGTATTCTTAGAGTTTTTAAGGCCTTGTAAAGATGTACTTCAACGGTTCGAATCGAAATACCTAATTGCTCTGCAATCTCTTTGTTTTTCTTATCAAACTGATAGCTAAGTATGAATACTTCCCGACATTTTGTTGGAAGTTCTGCAATAGCATCATTAATGAGTTTTCTTGTTTCAAGTCCTTCTATATAACCAATAACATCATTAGATTCTGGATTATAGTAGTCTAATTTGAACTGTGTGATTTTCTTTATGCTTTCAGCATGATTATTAACAACGGACCGGTGTTTAATAACATTGAGTGAGCGGGTGTAGACGATACGATAGAGGAAGGGTTTTATATGACTTTCTTGTTCTATATTTTCTTTGTGTTTCCATAATTCCATGAAGGCTTCTTGTACGATATCCTCTGCTTCATCATCTTGTACAAGACGAGTAGCATAGAAGGAGAGGGAGGGGTATAATTCTCTAAATATCAGTCGAAACCTTTCTTCTGGTAATATCATTGTTTGTTATTTACGTTACAATAGCTTTATCTTGTCCTATTTGCCACTTCTTTTTGCAATGGAAAGAGGAGGATGTTAGTGCTATTTATGAACAAAGTTACACCTTTTATACTTGTTAGGACGAATGAAGGGGTTAATTTATGTGAAATGGATAGAGGCTCGCTTTATTAAATAAAGATAATTATCTATCTTTGTGTATGTAAATTCAATTTCCCGACAGTGTTATTGTTTAATTAATACCATTTGAATTGATTTTTATGTTGATGTCTCGATAGTATAAAAACTATTATGTTCTCTCAGAGTAATAATGCGCCTTTCTTCTGATGTTAGGTGTACATAGTGTTTCTGCACAGGTGTCAATAACTACTAATCAAGCGGACTTGAAAACCGTTATTCATCGTATTAAGACGAAAACAAAGTATCGGTTTTTTTATGATGATGATCTTGGAAATGAGAAGGTTAATGCCGTGTCTATAAGTAATTTATCTATTGATTTCGTACTGAATAGACTTTTTGAAAACACTGGAATTACCTATAAAATCATTGATAATATTATTTATTTAAGGAAAGAAAGGGTTGCAGCTCATACCACAGAAACAGGTAAAGCGGATAATTCTTTTCAGTATCGTATGGTAGACGAGGCTGTTGCTCCAATGCTGTTTACTTATAATGGTCAGGTTCAAGATGAGTCAGGACATCCTCTCATCGGTGCAACTATCATTGTAAAGGAACAACCACGGAACGAGCTATATCAGATTTAGAAGGACATTTTAAGATAGTGTCAGAAACTCCCAACCCCGTGTTGCTTATTTCGTGTGTGGGTTTTGATACTTTAGAAAAGCGTGTTAGCACTCGACATAAGCAGTTGTTCGTTTTGAAAGAGAGTCTTTATGAATTGTCAGACATCTTTGTGACTGCTCTGGGTATCAATCGTTCGAACACGGCTCTGAACTATAATGTGAAGCAGTTGAGAGGTGAGGAACTGACCAAAGTAAAGACAACTAACTTTGCCAATGAGTTGTTAGGAAGGGTTGCTGGTATCTCTGTCAATGAGTCAGCAGCTGGAATGGGTGGTGCAATACGTGTGGTAATGCGAGGTCCAAAGTCTTTGGCACAAAGCAATCAACCCTTATACGTAATTGATGGTATCCCTGTAAATAATCGAAGCAATGATGATATAAAAAATGGTATTTACTCTTTGCAGCCTGGTGCAGAGGGTATGTCAGATATTAATCCAGATGATGTAGAGAGTGTTTCTGTACTTAGTGGTGCCGCCGCTGCTGCTCTCTATGGTTCAGCTGCTGCACAGGGAGCAGTGATGATAAAGACGAAGTCGGGTAGAGTAGGAAAGACTTCTGTGGAATTCTCAACAAGTACTCAATTTCTTTCTCCCTTTCTTCTTCCAGACTTTCAGAATGAATATGGCAATCGCCCTAATGAGATGAAATCGTGGGGAACGAAGAACTCTTTTAGGAAAGATAGTTATACACCTAAGGACTTCTTTCGTACTGGAGTAAATTTTACGAATAATGCAACATTGACTGCTGGTACTGAACGTAATCAGGTATACCTTTCTCTTGGTTCAACACTGGTAAAGGGAATTATTCCAAACAATGATTTCCAGCGTTATAATCTAACGTTTAAGAACATCTTTTCTTCATTTCATGATAAATTAAGACTTACTTTTTCTTTTAAGTTTATTAGGGAAGATGATAAAAATATGTTGGCACAAGGACAATATTTTAATCCGCTAACTTCTGTCTATCTATTTCCACGTGGTGAGAGTCTCGAAGCGATAAGAAACTTTGAGTCCTATAATACAGCACGTAATATCAGTATACAGAATTGGAGTTACGGAGATGATTTGAAAATGCAAAATCCCTATTGGGTTACTAATCGTATGTTGAAGACAACGAGGCGCAATAGGTATCTTACTGATTTCAATGCAAAATATCATTTTACAGGTTGGTTAGCATTGGAAGGAAGATTTCGTTGGGATGAGGCTATCAACAAATTGGAGGATAAGCGTTATGCCTCAACACTCGATATTTTTGCTCATTCACCTTATGGATATTATGGTTATTGTAAGGTGAATGACCATTCTGTCTATGCTGATATTATGACAGATGTTACGAAACGATGGGAGAATATCTCTCTTATTGCCAACGTCGGTGCTGCTTTTTCGAACACATCTTATGACGTGACGGGTTTTCAGGGAGGCTTAAAAGCTCCGTCAAACCTCTTTACTCCTAATTCGATTGATTATAGTGTAGTCTCAGGTGATAATCGTCCTGTCTTTGACTTTACTCGTCATGCTATTCACTCTGTACTTGGGAGTATGGAGTTAGGTTGGAAAGAACGTGTTTATCTGACGGTGACGGGGCGTAACGATTGGGATTCTTCGCTTAGTAACACCGCTCAACAATCCTTCTTTTATCCCTCAGTGGGTATGTCTGCTGTACTCTCAAAGATACTCAAAATGCCCAGATTTGTTGACTTTCTGAAGTTCCGTACATCTTGGGCGTCAGTCGGTTCTGCTATTTCTCCTAACATTTCTTCTGCGTGGCGATATGAGTATATCCCATCTACCGGAACTTATCATACAGTCACTTATAAATTTCCTGACAACTTCTATCCAGAGCGTACGAACTCGTGGGAGACGGGTTTGACGGCTCATCTTTTCAAAGAAACACTATCGGTAAAATTCAGTTTATATCAATCAAATACAAAGAATCAGACTTTTCTTCGTCAGATTACGCTTGGTGGACCTTTTAATCGTGAGTATATTCAGGCTGGAAATGTTGAAAATAAGGGTTTAGAACTTGGGGTTGGTTATAATAAGAAATGGAAAACTCTGCATTGGTCTGCCAATATAACTTATAGTATGAACCGCAATAGGATTGTAAGACTACTTGATAATCCTAATGAAACACTTCGACAAGGAGGACTGAATGGTTGTGAAGTGGTATTGACACAAGGTGGTACAATGGGCGACCTATATACTTTTACAGATTTCAAACGTGATGAACAAGGTGTAATACAACTTACTGCGGAAGGGCAGGTTATGCAGGTCGAACTGCCTACGCCTAAGTTGGTGGGGTCTGTTTTACCTAAAGCACAATTCGGATTTAATAATAACTTCACGTGGAAAGGTATAGAATTGGGATTATTGATAACTGCTCGTTTGGGCGGAGTGTGTGTTTCTCAGACGCAGGCTTTTATGGATTCGTATGGTGTATCACAAAAGACTGCAGAATTAAGAAATAATGGTGGTGTCGCAATAGGACGTCAGAGAGTTTCAACCGAGAAGTATTATACTGTTGTTGGAGGAGAAAGTCCGATATGGGATGAGTACGTTTATAGTGCTTCTAATGTTCGACTTAAAGAGTTTTATTTAGGTTACACTTTCAATAAACTTATTCGTGGCGCAAAGATTTCTGTGGCTTTGACGGCAAGAAATCTCTTAATGTTATATTGCAAAGCTCCTTTTGATCCCGAAGCAACTCCCTCAACTGATATATATTATCAAGGGTTTGATTATTTTATGCAGCCCAGTCAACGTTCGGTAGGGTTCAGTTTTAACGTAAAACTTTAAGATGACAATGTTTAGTAGGAAGCAACTTTTTTTCTTCTCTTGTCTGCTGATAGTCTTATCTTCTTGTACCAGCGAATTTGTTGATATTAATCGACCGGGCAATAAGTTGTCACCAGACGAATTGAAACGTGATAATTATGCAACAGGTTCATTCTTAATTCAGATGCAAGGGGTAGCCTTTCCTGAACAAGAAAATGCCTATCAGACAATGATAGATGTTGTTGGTAATTATTTAGGGCGTTATACAACCTATACAAAAGAACTACCAAAGATACATACTCTTTTTAATGCAAGCAATGTTTGGTGTGCTTGGCCAGCTTCCTATGCACCACAAATAGTATCAGCATTTAATGAAGTTGTCAATCTAAACGGTAAGGAGAGTGTACCTTATGTATGGGCTTTAATTCTTCGAACACAGGCTTTCCTTCGTTTTACAGATACCTATGGTCCCTTCCCTCTAAGTCTAACATCGGATAAATCAGATGTTTATATCTCACAGCGTGATATATATCTACAATTAATCAAAGACCTTAATGCGGCAACTGATTATCTGTCGTCTGCCACGAATGTGGCAAAGGGTAAGAATGCTTTGTCGTCCTACGATCTCGTATATAATGGTGATTTCAATAAGTGGCGGCGGTTTGCAAGTTCCTTGAAATTGCGTATAGCTATACGTATAAGTAATGTTGAACCTGTGATTGCACGTTCATTAGCAGAGCAAGCAGTGAGAGAGGGTGTTATTGAAGAGAATGAAGATAATTGTCTTATTCGTCATCATAGATCGGGTTTATGGACGACAGCTGTTTCGTGGGGAGATAGTCGTATTTGTGCCGATATAGAAAGCTTTATGTCGGGTTATAAAGATCCAAGAATAAGTAAATATTTCTTGCAACCACTTACAGAGGGTAAACGCAAGTATATAGGCTGTCGGGCGGGTGCCTCGATTGGGAGTAATGTCGTTGCTAAGCGTTTATATTCTACTGTGAATGTGTCAGAAAATACACACGGAACATGGCTTACCGCTTCAGAAATGGCTTTTTGTAAGGCCGAAGGTGTTCTACGAGGATGGAATATGGGCAAGGGTTCTGCCAAGGAGTTTTATGAGCAAGGTGTAACACTGTCATTTAACCAATGGAAGGCAGAGGGTGCAGCTGCCTATTTAATGGATGACACCTCTATAGAAGCTAATTATTTTGATGCGTTGGGAGGCTTTGGAGGGACTGCCACAAGGGTTTCTAAGATTACTATTAAGTGGGAGGATAGTGCGCCAATGGCTGAAAAGATGGAGCGTTTAATTACACAGAAGTGGATTGCGTTATTCCCGAATGGTCAGGAAGCATGGAATGAGATTCGACGTACGGGTTACCCTCATATCTTTGCTGTGCCACAAGCAACGAATAGATATAAACTACTAACTCCGAACAGAATTCCTTTTGATAAAAACCAACAAATAAATAATCGAAATAATTATGACAAGGCTGTCGACCTTTTAGGCGGACCAGATGATTATACAACACCTATGTGGTGGCAGAAATAGTCTATTCTCTTTATTTCTTGATGGCAAATATTCTGTCTTGGGTGTCACTCATCAATGTGTTAAGGTTAAGTTATGTATAAAGAACTTCCAGAACCTCAATTATAAATGTTTATGAAGAAAAGAACAATCGTATTGTTAGGGTTATTCTTTATTGTGTTATCTGCTATTGCAGGTGAGAAATTAAAGGTAGCATGTGTGGGAAACAGTGTAACATGGGGATTGACAATTACCGACAGAGAGAGAAATTGTTATCCGGCGCAGTTGCAGCAGATGTTAGGGAGAGTTTTGAAGTAAGAAACTTCGGACATTCTGGCACAACTTTGCTTTGTCGTGGTCATCGTCCATATATGGAGCAAAAGGAGTATAAGGAGGCCTTAGATTTCAAGCCTGACCTTGTTGTTATACACCTTGGACTTAATGATACTGACCCACGTAACTGGCCTGAATATAGTGAGGACTTCAATTCTGATTATCTTCGACTCATTGATAGCTTCCGTCAGGTAAACCCAAAGGTTAGAATTTGGCTTTGTTTGATGACTCAATCTTTCATCGCCACCCACGTTTTTGAGAGTGGGACACGTGATTGGCATGCGCAGATTCAGGCGCATATAAGACAGATTGCAACGGCTGCACAGCTTCCATTAATTGACCTGAATGCACCATTATATAGCCGTCCTGACCTTCTTGCTGATGCTATTCATCCGAATGCTGAGGGTGCAAAGATTATTGCTGAGGCGGTATATGGTGCTTTGACTGGTAATTATGGCGGCTTATCTCTTTCTTCGTTGTACACTGACGGTATGGTTTTTTTCAGCGCAATAAACCGATTGTCTTTCGCGGAAAGGCTAATACGGGTGATGTTGTCAAGGTAGTCTTTAATGGTCGTACACTCTCTTCTGTGACGGACGGAACGGGGGAGTGGAGGGTTTCTTTCCCAACAGAGAATGCTGGTGGTCCATATCAAGCACGGATAAGTACGAAGAAGCTGTCACGTACAATTAAGGATATATATATCGGAGAGGTATGGCTTTGTTCTGGACAATCGAACATGGAATTACCCGTGAAAGCTGTAAAGAGTAGGGAACAAGACTTAGCTTCGGCGGATAGTCAGACTCATTTGCAGCTTTTCAATATGTCTGCTATCTATCCTACAAACGCTGTGGTATGGTCTGCTGGTGCTTGCGACTCCGTAAATCGTCATCAATACCTTCGGGTCGGTCCATGGCTTAAGTGTTCTCGTGAGTCTGTGGGAGATTTTTCTGCTGTGGCTTATCATTTTGGAAAGAAGTTGGCTGATAGTTTGCAAGTACCTATTGGCATTATTTGTAATGCTGTTGGTGGAACAACGACTGAGTCATGGATTGATCGTCAGACCTTAGAATGGCATATCCCTACTATATTGAACGATTGGTATCATGGTGATTTTGGTATGAAATGGGCTCGCGAACGTGCATTACAGAATATTAGTATTAGTAAGAATCCACTTCAACGTCATCCTTATGCACCTGCATATATGTTCGAGTCTGGTATGCTTCCTCTGAAAGATTACGAGGTTAAGGGTGTTGTGTGGTATCAAGGCGAGTCTAATGCACATAATATTGAATTACACGAACGTCTTTTTCCAATGTTGCAAGAGAGTTGGCGTCACTACTTTCACAACCCTGAATTACCCTTCTATTTCGTACAACTTTCCAGTCTAAGTCGTCCTTCATGGCCACGCTTTCGTGACTCTCAGCGTCGTATGGCTGCACAATTACCATATACTTGGATGACTGTCACAACAAGATGTGGGCGACTCTCTGGACGTACATTATACGAATAAGAAGTCTGTTGGCGAACGTCTTGGCTTACAAGCCTTATGCCATAGTTATGGTTATAACATCGAGTCAGAGGGACCTATCTGTCAGTCTGTTTCATTGAACGGTAATTGTCTTGAACTACAATTCTCTCATGCACAGTCATTATCCTTCAAGGGGCGTAGCCTTATAGGTTTTGAAATTGCTGGTGCTGATGGCATTTACTATCCCGCCGACGCTTTGCTTTCATCTTCTAAGACGGTTCTCGTAAAATCTTCCTTGGTGACCCAACCTCGCTCTGTACGTTACGCATGGCAACCTTTCACACGAGCAAATCTTATTAACTAAAGTTTCCCACCCTTAAAACACTGGTCTTTTTTTATTCACCTTTACCTGTTATTACCCATATCCATTGATTTTTAACACAAGTATAATAGAGGTTAAGCAGTCTGTTCATATACTTCGTCCCATTTTTCTAACACTTCTGCCATTACAAGGATTTTGCTCAACTCTTTGTCGTTGCCGCTGATTGTAGCCATAAGCTGTTGGGGCGTTATCCCAAGTGTTTCTCCTAAAATGCGAAGTATACGTTTGATACAGGCAAGAACTCGCTTCCATAACGTGAGTGCCATGAGGTCGTCCTCTATATCCGAAAAAAGTTCGCCCATGGTTTGATATTCTGTGAACCTCTTTTCCAAAGCCATGACGGTATATGTAAGGTAACATAGCGTTGCGTCGGCTATCTGACCATTAAAGTCGCAACCTTGATAACCTCCTAATCCGAGATATTGCTTAGTCTCCTTGTTCATCACTTCTATGTTCCATCTAATCTGATACACTTCAAAGGCTTTTATGAAAGACATCGTTGTATCCGTGGTGAGCAGGACGTTCCATGTGGAGTTCCTACCATACTTGATGAGGAATATTCTAATAGGTACATCCCCTAAGTTGCCGTTGAGCTGAATATATCGACATCTGTACTTACGACAGTTCTTTCCTCGTTCACGTTCATAGGTAGCAATGAGTTCTGCAGCATTTTTCTTCCTGCCTGATACGGTGTATTTCGTCTTTCCCATTTTAGCTTAAGTCCAACAAAGTGCATTACCCTTTACCTATGCTTCTAACACATTTCATAAGTTGCTCGTAAGTGAACCAACTATCGGTAATCACATACTTCGCATGCAAACCCATCTTCCATCCACGGCAGAAGCATATTCATGGCAGCTTCCATCTTAGACATCTTACACTCTTGAAAAACGCTTATAATCGGGGTTGCAGTATTCCTTTTGGTATGATACGCTTTTTCTACGTTGCTGTTTTTGTCAGTCCGCAGTCGCCTTGTTTCCCTTTTTCCTGATGCAGTGAAAAATCAAAGGGTATGGTTGTCTTGCCGTCAAAGAAAGCACAAAGTAGCAGTTTGTAGCCCAATACGCACCTGCCTTTAACATGGTCAAAAACACGACTGATACCCTCCATCCTCACACCGCTCTTCTCAAGCACGGTGTCATCTATAATGAAACAGGTCGTGGAATCGGATTGAGGAGCTTCGCTATACTTACGCAATAGGCACATGTAACGCAGTGCAAAAGCGGTTCATCAAGCGTCTCCAATCCATCTGCGGGCGAGTCATCATTCGATAGAAAACAGTTCTTACCATGATTTGAAAGCTCATATCTTATGCTTGCATATACTGTGGATGCTCTCACCCACAATGCGGAAGAGGCAAAGAGAAAGGATTAGCTCAGATGCCGAAACTCCGTCATGTTTCTCCAATGACAGACGAGATAGCAGGTGACCGATACCAAACTTGCCAAAAAGATGCAATAAATCATCACTCATTCGAGTTTTTAACACTCAAAAGTTTGGATAACTCACTTATTTTCTCTATTTTTGCTTCCATAACAGTTTTGTTGTTTTGTCTTTGACAATCAGTTTTTGCGATTACTAATTTACAAAGAAAATTCGACAAACTGTTATTTTTTTCTATCTATTTGTTAGGGTGGGAAAACTTTAGTTATTAACGAAGTGCGTTTACCATGCTCTACATTCCAATGAGAACTGTCGAAATAGCGGATTTATGAAAGAACAATTATATATAGAAAAACGAAAAGCGATGACCTTCACAGGTTGTCGCTTTTCTAACTCAATAGGTATTAGTCTTTAAAGGTAAAAGATTGTTTCAGGATAACACTCGCAAAGATAGGGTATTTATACGTTACTTCCAAACTTTTTTGTATGTTTTTTTTGTTGCAGAAAATGTGCGAACACATATTTATGAGATATTGATATTGTCAGTATTTATGTGGAAAAAGACGTTTTATGTTAAGTTTTTCGTATATTTGTAGTTGTAATCAATTTAACCGAAATCGGTTGTTTGGAAATAACATTATTTCATCGTAAGAATGTATATATTGTGGTTTAATGACCGATTAGAGTTCAATTCAAAGAGAGTAGAAAGATGAATACCCTAACATTTGATTTTTGTATTACGATTATTTGTAGCCGCAATCTTGGGTGGTGCAATAGGTTTAGAACGTGAATATCGTGCCAAAGAGGCAGGTTTTCGTACACACTTTCTTGTTGCCTTAGGCAGTAGCTTGTTTATGATTCTGTCACAGTTTGGTTTCGACGACGTACTGAGACATTATCAACAAGTTTCTCTCGATCCCAGTCGTATTGCCTCGCAGGTGGTTACTGGTATTGGGTTTATCGGAGCGGGCATAATCATTTTTCAGAAGCACGTAGTACGTGGACTGACCACAGCGGCGGGTCTATGGGTTACTTCGGCTATTGGTATGACCGCTGGAGCGGGACTGTACGTATTGTCAATCGCAACAACAGTTCTTGTGTTGTTGTGTTTAGAAGATCTCTATTTTATTCTTCAATATTTCGGAACACGCAGTATAACAATCACCTTTTCTGCACTAAATGAGGAATATATCCAGATTCTTCTTCAGAAGTTGCGTGGCAAAGAGGTTTCGATCGACTCTTATGAGATGAAAAAGAACCATTCAGATTCGGGGTATATTTATCATGTAACTTTGGAAATGAAGTTTAAGCGGAAACGTTATAATAATCAATTACTAAACTTTATGGCTGAATTTGAGGATGTAACCATTGAGAAGATCGAATAAACAATCTATAGGGACTCATGACTTTGAAGGGTCTAAATTCCTTTATATTACGACTTCTTGTTTTTGAAAAATATTTACACATTTCGCCGTTTTTGTCTTCAAAAGTCATAGAAACTCCCTCTTTTTAGCGTCTTCATAACTATCAGCAATTCAATTGTTTATGAAATGCTAATAGAATAAGGTGCTTAATAAAGTTTCAAAAGGTCATTAGTAAGGCTTCAATTGATGCTCTTTTGAAGCTCAATTAATGCTCTTTTCGGCTCGAAAAGAGCATAGTTTGAAAACCGTCTTATGAAAAAATCGGACAAAGTCTAAGTGCTTTGTGTATGGTGATAGAATTGGTTTGTGTGGGAATGATTATTAACGGAGGGATTTAGGTAAAGTATGTATTTATGACGATAAAACTATAATTTTAATTCCGCAGTATAAATTCTTGAGAAAAAATTGGTTCTTCCAGAATTTGGAGTGATAAATTTATAAAATAAGAAAAGAAACCGCTGTAAATATTGTATATTTGAATAAGCAAAAATAAATGTACAAAGATGAACAGCAGTTTCCTATATCATACTTGGGGAGCTTTACACCCACGAATGCACTTGTGAGGAGTACAAAGGTAATAGAATTTTTTGCATGTACAAGCAAAAGAACGAATAAGATGTTGCCCTTCTTGTGGTGGCCGCTCTATTGTAAAGAATGGGTGTCGCCTGCGAGACTTTATTGGACTTCCCATAGGTGGCAAGCGAGTAACCATACGCATGAAGGTACAACGCTATAAATGTATGGAATGCGACTTCGACCAGCAGGATAAAATTCCTTTTGCCACAGGCAGTCGCAGCTATACTCATCACTTCGCCAAATATGTAGTAGATTTTCTTCGTGGCATGACGCTTCAGGACGTATCGAATCATCTGGGTGTGTCATGGGATACGATAAAGGAAATATACTCTTCTTATCTTAAGCGTCATTATAGCCCTCCTTCCACAGTGTTGGCACTGGGTAATTGCGTATCAGGTCTCTGCCTGAACTGACTTATAAGCGTATTGATATCCTCAAGACAATCTCCACCACAAAGGTAGCTGAAAAAGAGAGAGCCGAAAATACTTCCATAGCTGTATGTTTTACCACTACTTCCACGTTTTCGCAATACAGATTCGCTAAGTTTTTCAAAACCCAATTTTGAAAAAACGTCCATAATATGATAAATTCTACCGAAAGAAATGATATTCTCGTTTTTAATTGCTACCTTTGTTATGTCAGATTTTTGTTTATCTGTTATGTTTTCAGCACTAAGATAGATGAAATTTCTGACATATCCAAGTGTTTTGAGAACTTTGTTTCTCAGACACTTGGAGTTCCTACAAGACTTTATGCTGCGGAATTAAGGTTAATAAAAATACTGTATCACATGAAAAGAAAGTTATAAAAATTTGGACTTCTCAAAAACTTACTAACTTTGCAATCGCTTTTGAAAAGCATAGGAGATTCAGCTAGCTCAGCTGTAGTGCAAAACACTTTTAATGTTGGGGTCATGGGTTCGAGCTCCATGCGAATCACTGAAACAAGAGGAATATCCACAAGGGTATTCCTCTCTTGTTGGTACGCTCGGCATGAGCATTATCTAACGGGTGGAAGTCCCGAGTAAGCCCTAATAGCGGGAATTACATAGTCAAAGGCAAGGGTGTTCATCGTGAGGTGAAATCTGAAGGAAGCCGGCGGCAAACATCTGGCCTAACGAACAGAAACTTCATATAAGGCATATGACCATGGATAAGATTGCCAAACAAATCAAAAGTCCCATAGCTATTCGGAATGGTCGGTGTAAATGAAGTAGGTATAAGATGGAAAGATAATGTTCTTATCCGAGGAGGTCTCACGGACGTTTCAAATAGTTGTTTTTACGAAGGAAGCGGAGTAAAGCTTGCCGTGAGAAGTCAGCAGAGGTCATAGTACTCAAGGTACGTGTGCCTACAGGGAAGGACCGAATCGTGCAGTGCAATAGTAAATGAATGCTACCCTGCGAATTTCTTCGTCAGATGTCCGAAAGGAGCTCTCTATCCAAGACGATAGGACGGAATCCGACAATAGGGTAGAAGTGACGTTACTCAAAGGGATAGCTGAAAACAACTTGCCACACACCGTGAGGTGTAAAAGTACGAAACCGCCGTATGCCGAACGGCACGTACGGTGGTGTGGGAGGTCGGTAAATGTGAAAGTAGGAGGTAAATGCCTTTTATGAATAACATTTACCTCCTACCCGATTATTGATAATCAGTATATTATATTACTAAAGTTTCCCACCCTAACAAATAGATAGAAAAATAACAGTTTGTCGAATTTTCTTTGTAAATTAGTAATCGCAAAAAAACTGATTGTCAAAGACAAAACAACAAAACTGTTATGGAAGCAAAAAAATAGAGAAAATAAGTGAGTTATCCAAACTTTTGAGTGTTAAAACTCGAATGAGTGATGATTTATTGCATCTTTTTGGCAAGTTTGGTATCGGTCACCTGCTATCTCGTCTGTCATTGGAGAAACATGACGGAGTTTCGGCATCTGAGCTAATCCTTTCTCTTTGCCTCTTCCGCATTGTGGGTGAGAGCATCCACAGTATATGCAAGCATAAGATATATGAGCTTTCAAATCATGGTAAGAACTGTTTCTATCGAATGATGACTCGCCCGCAGATGGATTGGAGACGCTTGATGAACCGCTTTTGCACTGCGTTACATGTGCCTATTGCGTAAGTATGGCGAAGCTCCTCAATCCGATTCCACGACCTGTTTTCATTATAGATGACACCGTGCTTGAGAAGAGCGGTGTGAGGATGGAGGGTATCAGTCGTGTTTTGACCATGTTAAAGGCAGGTGCGTATTGGGCTACAAACTGCTACTTTGTGCTTTCTTTGACGGCAAGACAACCATACCCTTTGATTTTTCACTGCATCAGGAAAAAGGGAAACAAGGCGACTGCGGACTGACAAAAACAGCAACGTAGAAAAAGCGTATCATACCAAAAGGAATACTGGCAACCCCTGATTATAAGCGTTTTCAAGAGTGTAAGATGTCTAAGATGGAAGCTGCCATGAATATGCTTCGCCGTGGATGGAAGATGGGTTTTGCATGCAGTATGTGATTACCGATAGTTGGTTCACTTGCGAGCAACTTATGAAATGTGTTAGAAGCATAGGTAAAGGAGTAATGCACTTTGTTGGACTTGCTAAAATGGGAAAGACGAAATACACCGTATCAGGCAGGAAGAAAAAATGCTGCAGAACTCATTGCTACCTATGAACGTGAACGAGGAAAGAACTGTCGTAAGTACAGATGTCGATATATTCAGCTCAACGGCAACTTAGGGGATGTACCTATTAGAATATTCCTCATCAAGTATGGTAGGAACTCCACATGGAACGTCCTGCTCACCACGGATACAACGATGTCTTTCATAAAAGCCTTTGAAGTGTATCAGATTAGATGGAACATAGAAGTGATGAACAAGGAGACTAAGCAATATCTCGGATTAGGAGGTTATCAAGGTTGCGACTTTAATGGTCAGATAGCCGACGCAACGCTATGTTACCCACATATACCGTCATGGCTTTGGAAAAGAGGTTCACAGAATATCAAACCATGGGCGAACTTTTTTCGGATATAGAGGACGACCTCATGGCACTCACGTTATGGAAGCGAGTTCTTGCCTGTATCAAACGTATACTTCGCATTTTAGGAGAAACACTTGGGATAACGCCCCAACAGCTTATGGCTACAATCAGCGGCAACGACAAAGAGTTGAGAAAAATCCTTGTAATGGCAGAAGTGTTAGAAAAATGGGACGAAGTATATGAACAGACTGCTTTAACCTCTATTATACTTGTGTTAAAAATCAATGGATATGGGTAATAACGTGTAAAGGTGAATAAAAAAAGACCAGTGTTTTTAAGGGTGGGAAACTTTAGTTATATTATTATAAGCTAAAGTCTTAATATTGTTAATGATACGAATTAGTTTCATTAATCTTGAGTTCTCTCACTGATAGTTACTTTTATTTACCGATATTTATCGTTGTTTACCGATATATATTGTAATTTATTAGGTTCATCCGACATTTCGAGTGATACGGCAGTCATGCAGTGCATAGAGTCTTAGTGTAAAGTACCTTTCGTCCCTTAAGCCATACGCATTTCGCTTCATTACTTTAATCTTGTTATTTATGCCTTCGACTTTTCCTGTTGATAGATGGCAATCGTACCAGGTAAGGATTCTTTTCTTATAGGTTTTCACGGTAACAGCCATTTTCTGTAGTTGGGCTATCTTACTTTGTTCAGCCTGACTAATCCAGTCATCAAGCACTTTTTCTGCCATATCTTTTGTGGGTTGTGACCATATCTGACGGAGTTGTTCCTTCAAATAGTATACCTTTGATAATGGTTCATTCATAGCTAAGGTATTCTCAAGCCTTATCTTATGCTGTTTATCAATGATGTCCGCATCATTGCCCAGTAGCAGATACCTTTGCAAGTTCCAAAACGAAGTGCAATAAAAAGTGTCCCTCTCGAGAGATGCAGACAACCTCTCGCTACGCGTCGAGAACGTCTGCATCTCTCGGAGAGGAAAAAGAAACAACCAGCAATACAAATAAAAAGGAGACCGAAGTCTCCCAAAGATTAACTAACTTTGTATTGTCAATGTATCATCAATTAATCTCGGAGCAAAGGTCGCAAATTTTGCCTTACTCCAAAAAGAAAACAGCGAGAAAAAATTGCCGACATCGTCGGTATTAGTCAGTCAACACTCTCACGTGAAATCAAACGCAACAGCACGCCTTCTGGAAAGTATATCTAGACGAAGGCGCATGATATGGCTATGCAGCGCAGAAAGAACACGGTAACTAACGCCAAACTCTCCGACGAATTAGTCTGGAGAATTAAAGAATATATTACCAACGACCAGTGGTCTCCAAGACAAATATCAGGGTATCTGCGCATGAATGAGGGCATAGAGGTGTCCCCACCAGTCCATCTATAACATCATCCACAATGACACAACAGAAAGCTTGCAGAGCGCACAAGACATAAGATGAAAATACGGGCATCGTCCCAAAGGCGGACATCTTCCAATAAAGGACAGAGTGAGTATCCATGAAAGAAGTAAGGAAGTTGACGGGAAGAGATTTGGAGATTTTGAGATGGACTTAATCGTCGACCCTGCCCATCACGCCATACTCACAATAGTGGAGAAATCTACCAATATGTTGCTTATGCAGAAACTGCCATTTGGAAAACTAGTCAACGCCTCTGGCAAAGGTGGTTAGGAAACTACTGCTGCATACAAGAACAGCCTGAAGACAATTACAACAGATAACGGACCTGAATTTGCGGCACATAAGGACATCACCAAATACTTAGGCGTGCCCGTATACTTCGCTGACCCATATTGTTCATGGCAAAAGGGAGCTGTTGAGAATACAAACAAATTAATCAGGCAGTATATTCCTAAAAAGGATTCGTTTGATAACTATACGGACAAGAAAATTATGTCCATACAAAAGAAATTGAACGAAAGACCAAGGGAAAAATTAAACTTTTCTACTCCAAAGTGCGAGTTCTTTAAACACGTTTTGTAATTTTGCACTTGCTGGTTGACTCTGCGGTGCCATCTGTAAAACAGATACCGAAAAACTTAGATTTGAGTTCCTTGAAACGCTTTTCATCTTCCATAGCTTTTTTCTTCTTCTGTTCTATCTCTTCTCTTTCACGCACTCTGAGAAGTTCCTCGTGCCTGCGATCGTGTTCGCCTTTAAGGTCTGTTGGGTATAAATATTTTGGATTATGAATATCCTTACCTAATCTTCTAACCCAAGTTTAACGGGCAAAATTATTTTTCATAAATTTTCAGTGTATTTTGAAGGTTTCAGGTTTGCTAAGTACTTAATAATCAGGCATAGTATTTTCTAAATACGGACTAAATCTGATTTGTAGGACACCAGCATATCAATTTTTTTTGTTACTTTGCACCCATGCACGCAAATGTACAGACACGTTTTAATCCGGCAACTGGTGAAAAGGCTCTTTATTATAGACTAAAAGAGTCATATCGTGACGTGGCTGGACACGTACATTCGCTCATCCTGCTCAATATCGGTTTTGAACCTTCTCTCACAGCCTTGCAGGTGAGAAGGATTGCCTTTGCACTTACAGAGCGTTTTAAGAACAGAGGAACTAATTCTTTGTTTGGCAAACAGTTGGAGGGACTTACTGAACTGGAACAGACAAGGCGGATGAATGGTGGCAGCGGATGAAAGAGGAAGGTGGAATTGACAGATTCGATAAGAAGGAACAGAAGGCAAGAAAGGAGTCTGAACGTTATATCGATCTTGCTACGGCAGAACATACTGACGCAAGGAATGTCGGTGCAGAATGGCTTTGTAAACAGACCATTGACAAGCTGGGACTGGAAGAATTCCTGCGTGACCAAGGATGGAGCAACCATTCTATCCACACCGGACTTTCTGCGCTCATCATCCGGACTGTGTATGCCGTGTCTGAACGTTCCTCGTATTATTATCTCAGGGATAATTCGGCTGCCGCTGAACTTTACACAGGTTCGCAAGACTGGACTCCGGGTATCAATGCCCTGTACAAGGTAACGGACAAACTCTATGAGCTCAAAGAGAAGATAGAACGTCACTTGTGCAATGTAACAGACAATCTTTTTAATATAGATAACAAGCTGATGCTCTTTGACTTGACAAACTTCTACTTTGAGGGTAGTAAGCGTGAAAGCAAGAAGGCACAGTTCGGTAGATCAAAGGAGAAGCGATCAGATTGTAAACTTCTCGTCCTGGCCCTGTGTATCAATAAGGAGGGCTTCATACGCTATTCTTCTATCCTGGAAGGCAATACGGCTGATCCTAAATCACTGCCTGATATGATAGATACGCTGGCAGATAGGAATCCTGTACAAAAAGAAAAGTCGCTTGTCGTGATGGACGCAGGCATTGCAACCGAAGACAACCTGAAACTTATCAAGGCAAAGGGCTATAACTATCTCTGCGTATCTCGCACCAAGCTGAAAGATTACACGCTCAGTGAGGACCACAAGAGCGTGATGGTAAAAGATGCCCGAAAGCAAATGATAACGCTCAACAAGGTACACACGGAAGGTGAGGACTACTATCTTGAGATAACCTCTCCATCTAAGACCATGACCGAATCGTCAATGAACAAACTCTGGCGTGAAAGGTTTGAAACAGAGCTGAAGAAGATAAATGATGGTATTGCAAAGAAAGGTGGAACGAAACTCTACGAGAAGGTTGTAGAGCGTACGGGACGAGCCATACAGAAATACCCCTCTATCGCAAAATACTATGCGATAGACTACGTTAGAAACGAAGATAAGCCAAAGGAAATGCTACGTGTAGACTGGAAGCTCAAAGACCTCTCAGCTATAGAATCCGGACACGACGTATACTTCCTACGGACCAATATAGAAACACTCGATGAGCGTACTACGTGGGACTATTACAACCTCATACGAGAAATCGAATGTACCAACAGGCAGTTGAAGACCGACCTGAACCTCCGTCCTATATATCATCAGACCGATGACCGGAGCGATGCGCATCTTTTCTTCGGTCTGCTTGCCTACTGGGTGGTAAACACCATCCGCTGCCAGTTGAAGCGAGAAGGCGAATCCTGCTATTGGACCGAAATCGTGAGGAGGATGAGCACCCAGAAACTCGTAACTACGGAAGGTAGAAACCCATTGGGAGACATCGTACAGATGCGACAATGCAGCAATCCCTCAAAGCAGGCAACTGCTATATACGATAAACTGAAATTAAAATATGCACCATTCAGAAAAATAAAAATTTGTAGGACACAGAACCCATAGCCAAAACTGAAAAAGTGTGATAACAGTAAGATTCTACGATGATAGGTGTTAAACTTGGGCTATAATCTTGTTGGATGGAAAATAAAATTCGGGGATAGACACAGCTGTCTTATCCCCGAATTTCTTTATAAGGTTATTAACGGATATCGCGACCATGGCAATTCTTAAATTTCTTGCCACTACCACATGGACATGTGTCGTTAGGACGTGGCATCTTGTCAGCACGATATGGAGTATGGTTTACCTCCTGCACTCCTTCACGGGTGTCGTGGTGTGCTGCTGCAACCTGATCAGGATTATTCAGTTCAACCTTTTCTTCTTTGTATTGCTGTCTATGTTCTTCTGGTGCAGCTTCTTGTATTTCTTCTGCTGGCTGCATCTCTGGAATCTGACAACGCATCAGAACACTTGCGGCACGATTATTCATATCATCAATCATGTTGTCCCACAACTTCACACTCTCTAACTTGAAGATAAGCAATGGATCTTTCTGCTCGTAAGACGCATTTTGTACAGAGTGACGGAGGTCGTCTAGCTGGCGGAGGTTTTCTTTCCAATCATCATCAATGATATGGAGGAGGATTACTTTCTCGAATTGCTTAATAATAGACTTAGCCTCACTCTCGTATGCTTCCTTCAAATCGCATGGTATGTTGTAAACACGTTTGCCATCAGTGATAGGCACCATGATACGTTCATACATTGCACCCTGATTTTCATATACCTCTTTAATGATAGGCCATGCAACAGTCTGAATACGTTCTGTTTTACGAGTAAAGGTTTCCATAGCTGCTTGGAAACTGCGTTCTGACAGTTCAGAAGTATTGTTGCCATTGAAATCTTCCTCTGTGAATGGACATTCCATAGCAAGAACTTTTAGGAACTCTTCTTTACAACCTTCGTAATCGTTCTTTTCTATAATATTTACACAACGGTCCCAGATGATGTTAGAAATATCCATACCGATACGCTCACCCATCAAGGCATGGCGACGCTTTTCGTAAATGACCGTACGCTGTTTATTCATAACGTCATCATATTCCAACAGACGCTTACGGATACCGAAGTTGTTTTCCTCAACCTTCTTCTGTGCACGCTCAATGCTATTTGAAATCATTGAACTCTCAATACGTTCGCCATCTTCAAAGCCGAGTCTATCCATTACCTTAGCAATACGCTCAGAACCGAAGAGACGCATCAACTTGTCTTCAAGTGATACATAGAATACTGATGAACCTGGGTCGCCCTGACGACCAGCACGACCACGAAGCTGACGGTCTACACGGCGACTCTCATGACGCTCTGTACCAATGATAGCTAAACCGCCTGCATCTTTAACTTCCTGAGAGAGCTTGATGTCGGTACCACGACCTGCCATATTGGTAGCGATTGTTACAGCACCAAGACCATTTACAGAACGACCAGCCTCGGCTACAATCTGCGCCTCCTTCAAGTGCTGCTTTAGCGTTCAATACTTGGTGTGGAATCTTACGCATGTTAAGCATCTTGCTCAAAAGCTCACTGATTTCTACAGATGTTGTACCAACAAGACAAGGACGACCTTGGTTTCTCATTGCCTCAACCTCATCAATAACAGCAGCATACTTCTCACGTGCAGTCTTGTAAACACGATCCTCCATATCTTTTCGGAGGATAGGACGGTTGGTTGGAATCTCAACAACATCAAGTTTATAGATGTCCCAGAACTCACCAGCCTCAGTAGAAGCTGTACCCGTCATACCTGCAAGTTTGTGATACATGCGGAAGTAATTCTGTAATGTAATCGTTGCGAATGTCTGTGTAGCCGCCTCTACCTTTACATGCTCCTTAGCCTCAACAGCCTGATGTAAGCCATCGCTCCAACGACGACCTTCCATAATACGACCTGTCTGCTCGTCGACAATTTTTACTTCACCATTCAAGACAACGTACTCATCGTCTTTATTAAACATGGTATAAGCCTTTAAAAGCTGCTGCAATGTATGAACGCGCTCACTCTGAATACCATAATGAGCCATCATTGCGTCTTTCTGATCAATATACGCCTGCTCGTCAATAATTTTATCTTCTTTCTGTTTTTCAAGTGCAGAAAGTTCTGTGGTAATATCAGGTAATACGAATAACTGCTCATCTTTGACCTGACTTGCCAACCATGCAGTACCCTTATCTGTAAGATCACATGAGTTCATCTTCTCGTCCGTTACGAAGTAGAGAGGTTCAATAGCTTTTTGGCATTTCACGGTTGTTATTTGCCATGTAATACTCCTCTGTCTTCAGCATACCAGCTTTGATTCCATCTTCTGAGAGGAATTTAATAAGAGCTTTGTTTTTTGGTAGTGACTTGAATGAACGATAAAGTGCAAGGAAGCCTTCCTCTTGTAGTTTTTGGAAAGTCTCTTTATTGTTGGTATTTTTTTGTGCTTCAGCTAATTTGTGGCGAGCCTCAGAAAGAAGCTCTGTAGCCTGCTTGCGCTGAACCTCATAAAGACTTTGAACTAATGGTTGGAACTCTTCAAACATTTGTACGTCACCCTTTGGTACAGGACCACTAATAATAAGAGGTGTACGAGCATCGTCAATCAACACAGAGTCAACCTCATCGACAATAGCATAGTTGTGTTGGCGTTGAACGAGGTCGGATGGTGATACTGCCATGTTGTCACGCAGATAGTCGAAACCAAACTCATTGTTGGTACCGAAGGTGATGTCTGCCTGATAAGCCTTACGACGTGCGGGAGAGTTTGGTTGATGCTTGTCGATACAATCAACAGAAAGACCATTGAACATATAAAGTGGACCCATCCATTCTGAGTCACGTTTTGCAAGATAGTCATTAACTGTTACGACGTGAACGCCATTGCCTGTAAGGGCATTGAGGAATACAGGTAGGGTAGCAACAAGTGTCTTACCTTCACCCGTAGCCATCTCGGCAATCTTACCCTGATGAAGAACAGTACCACCGAATACCTGTACATCATAGTGAACCATCTCCCACTTAAGATCGTTGCCACCTGCTGTCCAGTGATTATGATAGATAGCCTTGTCGCCATCAATCGTAATAAAGTCATTTGATGGGTTTGCAGCCAATTCACGATCGAAGTCGGTTGCTGTTACGATTGTTTCTTCATTCTCAGAGAAACGACGTGCAGTATCTTTAACAATAGAGAATGCTACAGGCATAACCTCATCGAGTGCCTTCTCATAGTTATCGAGTGCTTCTTTATCAAGTTTATCTATTTGATTAAAAATCTCTTCACGTTCTTCAATCGGTGTATCCTCAATTGTTGCACGAAGTTCTGCAATCTTCTCACGCTGTTCCTTACCTGCATCCTGAACATACTTCTGAATCTCTTTTGTCTTTGCACGCAATTCGTCATTGCTGAGTGCTTTAATCTCTGGATATGTTGCCTTTACCTTATCTACGTATGGCTGTATAAGCCTCATATCACGTGTTGACTTGTCTCCAAAAAGTGCCTTTAATATTTTATTGAAATTCATTTATTCTTAATTTATTTTGTTTACTTATTTTAGAGGATGTATTCCTCTTTGATTTACTTCTTCTATTAGATAAGCGTGTCTTCATTACGTTGCTTATTATATGATAAGAAATAAACTGGGAGCGCGAATTTTTATTCCAGTCCTTAAAGAAGGATTAGGAAGGAATAGTTGTAATTTCTGATTATTTTTTTGATTTAACTATTAATGCTGTAGAATAATTATCGTATAAATCAGTCACATACACAGCTTTATTTTGTGCTGGTTCAGTTTCTTCGTCTTCTTTAATCTGTTTAAAGGCTTCAAGAACTGATAAGATTTCTTGTTCAACACCTTTAAATGCTTGTTGATGACAAAGGTCTTCGATATTAACATCACCCAATGCAATTTTTAGCGCAGACTGATAGTTCTGTGCTTCGACTCTGTTGTCGCAAGAACGACAAGTAAAGCGGTGATGTATTTATTCATTTTTTTTATTTCTTTGAATTACTTACAGTTGTAACCGATTTGTAAATTCGCAAATGTAATATACAATGTAATAGCAAGAATGATGCCACAATTAGTATTGGTAGTGGTATCTCTTGGAATAAACTTCCAAAAAGTCCAATGATAATGGATGCTCCCCAAATCTTCCACCATAATATACTATTCTTCTTTATTGTACTATAAAGGAAGAATAGAGATAAGGGATTAAAGAAGAAAATGATGAAGTTTAATCTAACACATGGGTGTTGCGAAAATAGCATTGTAAAAAGGATAATACCTATAAGTCCCGATATAAGCATTAATGTTGTATCCCAAATCCAAGTAATTTGTTTTTTACGATAGCTAAAAAGCATTATTACAATGCTGATTGCCGCAAAAATTAGTGCTATTGATAAAGGAGAGAGAGGCAATGCGGAGTCTTCCACATCTGTTCTTGCGTTTAGTAATATGTTTGTTTCCTTTACCAAAGGCTTTCCATTGTATGTTGCTTTTTCAAAATCTTTTCTTAGGTTGTCAGGAAGAAATTGCTGTTCTGCCTTTGTTGTTTTTCGATCAGCATCCACTCCAAGAAGGAGGTCTTCTCCAAATTGTGACCATTCGTATTTATAGTTCCATTTATGTATCATTGAACGGAAGGTCGTGCCTTGTTCTACTGGTGGGTAGTTTACTTTTCTTTGGAGGTGATTGACAATCATGTCACGTGCCCTTGTTGTGCAATTGTCAAAGAAGAAATTATAGCGATAAACGATGTTTTCAGGCTTCGTGTTATCCTGTAATGCTTTATATATAACTTCTTTATCCTTAGGTGATAAGTTGAGAACTTGCTCTGTCACTTTTCGTCCTTCATAACTATATTGAGCAAGGAAGGTTTCCATTGTTTGTACCCCCATTCGGTAGTCGGTCATACCCAGAACAAAGCGAGGGATAAAGTAGTTTTGTTCAAGAGAGAAAATGCCATAGTTAATAGCAAGGTCTTCTCCGCTACTTTTATCATAGTAACGGATAGCTGTATGTCCGTATTGCGCCCAAATTTCTTTGCCAGGCGAACATGTTAGAAGAGATATTTTAATGTTATCAGCATTGTTTGTTATAGACTGAGTCCCTGCTGCTACCCTTATAGCAGACAGAAGTAATGTCAAAACAATATATATAATCTCTTTTCTCATTTTCACCGCAAAGATAGCAAAAAAGGATGAGAGCGCAAAGAAAGCTTATTAAAAATCAAAATCCTTTGTTGTTTTTCTGCAATATAGATTTTTTTTAATAACTTTGCGCAATATATTGTATAGATATATAATTGGAATAAGAAAAAGTGTAAGAATGAAAAAGATATTTGCAGCAGTGTGCCTTGCAGGTCTTGCAGTACAAGTCTCAGCACAAAGTGGAACTAATTCTCCATATAGTCAATATGGATTAGGTGCTTTGGCTTCTCAAGCAACAAGTTTTAATCGTGGCATGAATGGATTAGCATACGGCTTTCATGAGCGTAATCAGGTGAATTATATGAATCCTGCTTCGTACGCTTCGGTGGACTCCCTGTCGTTCATATTTGATGCAGGAGTTAGTCTTCAAATGACTAATTTTGAGGAAAATGGTAATAGTCTTAATGCTAAAAATGCTGATATAGAGTATGTTGTTGCTTCGTTTAGGGCTTTTAAGCACGTGGGCGTAAGTTTTGGTTTTCTTCCTTATACAAATATTGGTTACAATTTCAGTAATACTAATAATGTAAATGCTTTTCCAAGTAAATCTTCTTCAGATGCCACCTATTCTAACACATATAATGGAGATGGTGGATTACACCTCGTATATCTTGGAGCAGCTTGGCAACCTTTAAAGGGATTCTCATTTGGTGCAAATATTGGATATTTGTGGGGAGTGTTAAATCGTTTTTCAACGAATACTTATAGTGACAATTATGTAAATACATTGTCGAAAAAATATTATGCGCAAGTAAAGAGTTATAAGGCTGACTTTTGGTGTACAGTATACTTATGCAATAGATAAGAAGAATGATTTAACTTTGGGTCTTGCTTATTCTCTTGGACATAACTTAGGGGTAGAAGCCGAGTGTAATTTGATTTCAACAAATTCACAGACAAGCGTTTCAGATACAACCCATTATGTTGTTTCAAATGTTCTTGATTTTCCTCATACGTTTGGTGTTGGATTGATGTGGAACCATAATAACCGCTTGAAGTTTGGTGTTGACTACCAATTGCAGAAGTGGGCAAATATAAAGTATCCACAATTGAGCACTGTTAATGGCACGACAACTTATAATCTTGTTGATGGTCAGTTCAATGATTGTCATAAGTTGACTTTGGGTGGCGACTATTGCAAGGGTGAACGCTATCGTGGTTTCTTTAGTCGTATGCACTATCGTGCAGGTCTTAGCTATGCCAGTCCGTATCTAAAGATAAATGGTAAGGATGGTCCACGTGAACTCTCGGCAAGTCTTGGAGTTGGTATTCCTATTATTAATAGTTATAATAATCGAAGTCAGTTGAATATCAGTGCAGAATGGATAAATCAGAGTGCCACTGGATTGATAAAGGAAAATATTTTCCGTATTGATGTTGGTTTAACATTCAATGAACGTTGGTTTGCGAAGTTTAAGGTTGAATAATATGCGTTCAAACCTTTACACCTTTTTTATTTGCTTATTATTTATGTCGTATGCTTTCGTTTCGTGTTCAGAGGAACGTGAGCATACAGCCCCTGCTATACATGCTCGTGATTCTGTGCCAGTTATGACAACGTATGGTGTAAATACACTTGTGTCGGACTCTGGTGTAATCAAATATCGTATTGTAACTGAGCGTTGGGAAGTTAATGAGAATCGTAATCCTTCACGATGGACCTTTAATAAAGGTATTCTTCTTACTCAATTTGATCTAAAGAAGCATGTAGTGGGTTATGTTCAATGTGACACTGCTGTCTATTTTGATAAGGATCGTCGTTGGGAACTTAGAGGTCGAGTCAGGATACTTACGTCACAAGGACTTGCGTTTTATAGTAATGAACTATATTGGGATGAGCGTAATCATCAGATGTGGTCATATACTTACTCGCATGTAAACTCCCGATAAAGAATTACAAGGGAATTGGTTCCGTAGTGACGAACAAATGACAAATTTTGAGATACGTCAGACAAAGGGATGGAGCATTTTCTCTAATGATGAGTTTATGCCATCTGCTGGTTCAGGTACCCCAATAATAGATACTTCGCATGTTGATAGTATGAGAGGTCCAGTTGTTAATCAAAAGTAGGAACTTGATTGTTCAACTCTTTTCTAACAATAAGTAGCTTTCACTCCTGTTATAAATGACAAGCTGTTTACATTCTAATCCATGTTTTGTTTGTCATGTTAATATAATGTTTGCTGGCTTACAAAAAGGTCATTAGAAGGTGGGTGTTTGATTGTTATGTATCGACGGATGTTTGTGACAGACTTTACCGAAAGTTTTTATCAGATTGCATTAAATAATTATAGAAATTGGATATAAGTTTAATTATTGGAATTGTAATAACAATGGCACTCTCTGCATTCTTTTCGGGAATGGAGATAGCCTTTGTTGCGAGTAATCGTCTTCTTGCAGAAATGGACAAAGAGAAGAATGGTATTGCTCAAAAATGTTTGACAATATACTATAGAAATCCGAATGGTTTTGTTTCTACAATGCTTGTAGGCAACAATATTGTACTTGTTATTTATGGTATCTTTTTTGCACAAATATTTGACACAACACTTTTTGTTACGTTTGATTCTGCAACACGTGTTGTGTTAGATACCCTGGCATCTACACTCGTTATTCTTTTTACAGGCGAATTCTTGCCTAAGACATTGTTTAAGAGTAATCCAAATCGCTTGCTAACACTTTTTGCTCCGTTAGCCTATGTTTTCTTTATAATTTTATGGCCAATAAGTCGATTTACAACACTTTTAGCACGTGTTCTTTTACGTTTAGTAGGAATCAAAATGAATGACAAAGAGGATGATGGAACCTTTACAAAGGTTGACCTTGATCATCTTGTTCAGAGCGCGATTGAGAATGCTGAAAATGAAGACGATATAGAAGATGAAGTAAAGATTTTTCAGAATGCATTAAATTTCAGGATACAAAAGGTACGTGATTGTATGGTTCCGCGTACAGAAATAAGGGCGGTTGGTGAGAATTGTTCTTTGGAAGAACTGCATCAGATGTTTATAGAGAGCGGTAATTCCAAGATAATTGTTTATGAAGGTGATATTGATCATATAAAAGGGTATATCCATTCTTCGGATATGTTCCGTTCACCTGAGAATTGGACTGATCATATTAGGCAAATGCCCTTTGTGCCAGAAACGATGGCTGCACAAAAACTTATGAAAGTTTTTCTTGTTCAAAAGAAGAGTTTGGGTGTTGTGGTTGATGAGTTTGGTGGTACCAGTGGAATTGTTTCTTTGGAAGACATTGTTGAAGAAATCTTTGGTGATATTGAGGATGAGCATGATAACAAGAAATATATTACAAAGCAGATAAATGATAACGAGTACGTCCTTTCGGCACGTTTAGAGATTGATAAGGTAAATGAAATGTTCAATCTTGACTTGCCTGACAATGATGATTATATGACAGTCGGTGGTTTGTTGTTACATGTTTATCAAGGATTTCCTAAACTGAATGAAATTGTAACTATTGGACAATATGAGTTTAAGATAATCAAGAAGACCATGACGAAATTAGAACTTGTGCGGCTAAAAAGTCAATAGAATAGCGTAATTTCTGAATGAAAAAAATTATGATACTTGCCCCTGTATTTTTTTGTGCGCAATTTATCATATTAAATAGAATAATTAAAAATCAAATAATAAATCTAAAATGGCAGCATTAGGAAAAATTAGAAGCAAAGGTAGCATACTGGTAGCAGCTATCGGTCTTGCCTTGTTTGCATTCTTGGCTGAAGAAGGTGTCCGTTCTTGCAATGGTATCAAGGGCGAAGCACGTCAGCAGATTGGAGAAATTCTGGGCAAAAAGGTTAGTGTTCAGGACTATCAGAAATTGTTAGATGAATATCAGTCAGCAATTAAGTTCACGATGCAACGTGACAACCTCACCGAACAGGAACTTAACCAAGTTAAGGACCAAGTTTGGCAACAACTTGTAAGCAATCGTGTACTTGAAGCTGATGCGGAGAAGCTCGGTTTGACTGTAACAGAGAAGGAAATTCAAATGTTTTGAATGAGGGTACTAACCCAATGTTGGCTCAGACACCATTTGTAAACCAACAAACAGGTCGCTTTGATGTGAATGCACTCAAGCAATTCTTTGATAGCTATAATAAGGCAAAGTCTGCAAGATCTCCACAGGTTGAGCAGATGCAAATGGTATATGACTACTGGCTCTTTGTTGAAAAGAACCTCCGCTCACAATTGTTGAGTCAGAAATATCAGTCACTGCTCGCAAGCTGTATTCTCTCAAATAAGTCTGAGGCTAAGATGGCATTTAAGGACAATAATGAAGAAAGTCAGATTCAGCTCGCTTCTTTGGCTTATAGCACTGTAAAAGATGCTGACGTAAAAGTAACTGACGAGGATCTCAAAGCTAAATATGAAGAACTTAAACCTGCTTTCCGTCAGAATATAGAGACACGTGACATTAAGTATGTAGACTTCCAGATTAAGGCAAGTTCAGCTGACCGTAACAAGGTTGTTAAGGAGATGAATGAACTTCAGAAACAGCTTGCAACTGCTGACGATCCTGCTGCTATTATTAGCAAAAGCGGTTCTGTAATTTCTTATCTCGGTCTTCCTGTAAGTAGCAAGGCTTACCAGCAGTATCCTGATATTGCTTCAAAGATTGATTCACTTGCAGTGGGAACAACTGGCGTAACCGAAAATGTACAAGACAACACTTTGAACATTGTTCGTGTACTTTCAAAGGCACAGTTAGCAGACTCAATTCAGTTCCGTCAGATTAATGTTGCTGCTGCTACTCCTAATGAAGCACGTGTAAAAGCTGATTCTATTCAGAAGGCTTTGGCTGGTGGAGCAGACTTTGAAGTACTCGCTAAGCGTTACGGTCAGACTGGTGAGAAAGTGTGGTTTACTGGACAACAATATGAGTCGGCACCAAGTATGAATCAAGATAACCGTACTTTTGTAAATGCATTGCTCAATGGTGATGTTAATGCAACTCAAAATCTTGCCCTTACACAGGGTAGTGTTATCTTACAGGTTGTTGATAAAAAAGCATTTACAACTAAGACTACAGCTGCTATCATTAAGAAACTCATTGATTTCTCTAAGGATACACGTAGCAATGCTTATAATAAGTTCTCAGAGTTTGTAGCTAAGAGTACAACATTAGCCGACCTTGAAAAGAATGCATCTAAGTCTGGATACCAAGTACAGTCACTTAATGATCTCTCAACTGCCGAGCACTATGTTGCTGGTATTCATGGTACACGTGATGCGCTTAAGTGGCTCTTCGAGGCTAAGCAGGGTGAGGTTTCTCCACTCTATGAATGTGGTGATAACGATCACCTCTTGGTTCTTGCTCTTTCAAGCGTTCATTCACAAGGCTATCGTTCATGGGATGATGTACAGGTAAAGGATATTTTGAAGCGTGAGGTAACAAAGGATAAGAAGGCTGAGAAACTCATTGCAAAGCTTAAAGGCGTAAATACTATTTCTGCCGCTCAGGCAAAAGGTGCTAAGGTCTCTTCTGTTAATCAGATTACTTTCTCTGCTCCAGCCTTTGTACAAGCAACGGGTTCTGTTGAGCCTGCTCTTTCTGGTGCAGTTGCAAGTACTCCTGCAGGTAAGTTCTCTAAGGCTCCTGTCAAGGGTAATGCAGGTGTGTATGTCTTCCATGTACAAAAGAAGGCAATGCGTGCTGGATCTAAGTATGATGAAACATTATCAATGCAACAGGCTGTACAGATGAACATGCAATTAGTGGGTAATTTTTATGCAGGATCTTATCCTCAAAGCAAAGGTTGTTGATAATCGTTATTTGTTCTTCTAATAATAAGAATAGTTTTTATATCAGATATAAAGGCTTAATAATTTAATAGACTTATATCAGGTTACTCTCATAACCCTTATAGCTGTTTAGTAGCAGATATAAGGGTTATTTTTTATATAATACGTTGAGATATACGCTCACATTGTATAGTTATTTTTACTCACTCAATAGCTCATTATGTTTATATTTCAGGCTATGATTTTTGATTTATTTTGGCTCTATAACGTTTTGTGTGGGTAAATAGTTTTTTTCCTTGCCAGTGTTCCTATGCTTAATGGCTGAACAGATGAAGACGAATTGCTCTACAAAGTATAAAGGAGTTTGAGCTAAACAAGCTTCTACACACCTCCTGTTTATTCTTAGTATTAAAACATTTTGCTCACAATTCATCTCCTGTTATCCTTATATCATAGTGAATTTAACCCTCCGCACCACATGTGCTAAGCATCAGCACCACAGCAAATGATGGTAAGTATTCACGAACATTATATGAAATAAGACCTTAAAACATCCTTTCCTGTTGGCAAAAGTGTTAACGTGTAAAACACTAAAACTAAACTGAACAAATAACTTCTTTCTATGATTACAACAAGCATTATTCTAATCGGGTCAAACAACCCACACGTTTCGTTATAGAGCCTTTATTTTTCCTGTTTTCTTTTCCCGTCTTTGTATCTTATAGTAACTACAATGTGGATGCTGTAAAGACAGTTCGGGAATTTGAAAAAATGGTTATAGGTTCTGTTAATGGATGTGAGGTAAAATGATGAGTAAGGAATTGTATCTTAGTTGGCTTTTTTAGATAAAAAGATTTTAGTGATTGGTTTTTGTAAGAAACTAACGAAAGTAAAAACTCCTTTCCTTAGTTAGAGGAAAGGAGTGGAGGGGGAATCTAAAATCTATTTATCATTTCTTCTGGCGTGATAAGTTCTTGTTCGCCAGTCGACATATTCTTAAATGTTATTTTACCTTCTTGTATTTCGGTTTCACCTGCAAGGGCAACAAATGCAATGTTCTTTGCATTTGCATAACTCATTTGCTTTTTCATTTTAGCTTTATCAGGAAACATCTCGGTTCTGATACCAGCTTTTCTTGCTGCTGCAACAATAGGTAGGCAGTAGGCGGTTTCCTTTTCGCCAAAGTTGATAAAGAGTACTTGTGTGCTTTGTACGCTTTCTTTTGGATAAAGGTCGAGCGTGTTGAGAACATCGTATATGCGGTCAGCACCAAAACTAATTCCAACACCTGATATGCCAGGCATTCCGAAGATACCTGTAAGGTTGTCATATCGTCCACCACCGGTAATAGAACCAATCTGTACATCAAGTGCTTTAACCTCAAAGATTGCACCAGTGTAATAGTTTAGTCCACGTGCCAGAGTGAGGTCAAGTTGTATTTCATTATTTAGTCCTGATTTGCTCAGGTTGTCAAGAATGAAACGCGTTTCTTCAACGCCTTTCAGTCCTGTTTCGCTTTCTTTAAGAACCTCTGCAATAACATTAAGTTTTCTTCATTATTTCCTTCTAACTTAATGATAGGTTGTAACTTTTCTATGGCTTCTTCTGATATGTTATTACGACGTAGTTCCTCGTTTACGTTATCAAGTCCGATTTTGTCGAGTTTATCAATTGCAACAGTAATATCAACAATTTTTTCTTTCTCACCAATTACTTCTGCAATACCAGTAAGAATTTTTCTGTTGTTAATCTTTATCTGTACACGGATACCAAACTCGGTAAAGACGGTATCAACTATCTGCATTAATTCTACCTCATTAAGCAGTGAGTCAGAACCAACGACATCAGCATCGCATTGGTAAAACTCACGATAGCGACCTTTCTGTGGTCGGTCTGCACGCCAGACGGGTTGTATTTGATAACGTTTAAAAGGCAATTGCAATTCATCACGATGCATTACAACGTATCGTGCAAAAGGTACTGTTAGGTCATAACGTAAGCCTTTCTCGCAGAGTTTTGTCTGCATTTTAAGTGTGTTACGTTCCTTAAGTTCTTCATCATTAACAGCCTTTAGATAATCTCCTGAATTCAAAATCTTAAAAAGAAGTTTGTCTCCTTCTTCCCCATATTTGCCCATTAAGGTCTGTAATGTTTCCATCGAAGGAGTCTCTATTTGCTGAAAGCCATAGAGTGCATAGACACGCTTGATGGTATCAAATATGTAATTTCGTTTTGCCATCTCGTCTGGTCCGAAGTCACGGGTACCCTTTGGGATGGAAGGTTTGTTTGCCATTGTCCTTTGTTTATGATGTTTGTAGAAAAGTATTAGGCTGTAAGAAACGAATATAGGCTTTAGAATGCTTATAGTCGTCTGTCACAGCCTAAGATTAAGATATAAAACAATCGTTTGTTCGCGGTCTGGTCCAACTGAGATGACACCAATCCGGGTTTCGAGATAGTTCTCGAGGAAAGCAACGTAGTCACGGAATTCTTGTGGGAATTCGTCTTGTGACTTACATTTTGTCATATCCTTTTTCCAACCATTGAAGTCTTTATAGATTGGTTTTACATTGTCAATTTCGTAAGGGAAGTCCTTAGTTTCAGTGCCATCAGGCAACTCGTATGCTACGCAAGCCTTAATTGTTTCAAAGCTATCAAGAACATCGCTCTTCATCATGATGAGCTCTGTTACGCCATTTACCATAACAGAGTAGCGAAGTTGAACAAGGTCAATCCATCCACAACGGCGTTCACGTCCAGTTACAGCTCCATATTCATGTCCAAGGTCACGAATTGTTTTTCCTGTCTCATCAAATAATTCTGTTGGGAATGGTCCTGCACCAACACGAGTACAATAAGCCTTCATGATACCATAGACATTGCCAATCTTATTGGGTCCAATGCCAAGTCCAGTACATGCTCCTGCACAGACTGTGTTTGAAGATGTAACAAAAGGATAAGAGCCAAAGTCTACATCCAGCATGGTGCCTTGTGCGCCTTCGCAAAGGATGTGTTTCCCGTCACGAAGAAGGTAGTTGATTTCGTTTTCAGAATCAACAAACTTAAACTCCTTCATGTATGCAATTCCTTCCATCCATGTTTTTTCTGTCTCTTCAAATCCTTCAAAGTCTGTCCAGTCAAGTGCTTCGAGCATTTTTAGGTGTCGTTGCTTATGGGCAGCATATTTGTTTTCAAAGTCAGAGAGAATGTCACCAACACGTAGACCATTTCGGCTAATTTTGTCAGTATAGGTTGGGCCAATTCCTTTACCAGTCGTGCCGACCTTATCCTTACCTTTTGCGGCTTCATAGGCGCGGTCCAAGATACGATGTGTCGGCATAATAAGGTGTGCTTTCTTAGAGATGTGCAGACGCTCCTTAAGTGGATGTCCACTTTTTTCAAGGTCTTTTGCTTCACCCATAAAGAGGTCTGGAGCCAAAACAACACCATTACCAATGATGTTTACCTTTCCACCTTGGAAAATACCAGATGGTATAGAACGTAATACGTACTTTTGATTTTCGAACTCCAGAGTATGCCCAGCGTTTGGACCTCCTTGGAAACGAGCCACTACGTCGTAGCGTGGAGTTAGTACATCTACAACTTTACCTTTTCCTTCATCACCCCATTGGAGACCCAACAGGACGTCTACTTTACCTGTGTTCATTTGTTTTTATGTGAGTTTTTAACTTGTTTCTGTGTAAGAAACTTGCTTCTCTGACGCGACAAGACTGCCTGACAGCGCGAGCATATTCCATATATATATAGTGAAAATCCATCTCTGCGGAAGCGATGGAACTTTGTATTCTTGATAGCATCCGCAATTTCGGGAGAGTCAACTTCCGTTACTGTTCCGCAAAGCGTACAGATTTGATGGATATGGTCTTCATTGTTATAACATGCTTCATATTTTGTTTGGCCAATGAAACGATGCCTAACAACGAGACGCAACTCTATGAAAAGACGCATTGTATTGTATAGTGTGGCGCGTGATACTCGAAAGTTATTTGCTTCAAGTGCTACGCCTAACTCGTCCAGAGAGAAGTGTTCTCCCATATCATACACGGCATCCAGAATGGCATATCGCTCTGAGGTCTTGCGATGATTGTTAGACTCAAGGTATTCATCCAGAATATCTCGAACTCTTTTTTTGACTATATTTCTAGTCACAGCTTACTGATTAAATTCGCACAAAGTTACCATTTTTTAATGATATAACTAATTTATTGTACCGAAAAAAAGTTAAAAGATAGTTTGGTTAAATGTCCATTGTTTTGTCTATCTTCCCATTATATCATTGAAATTTACAAATATAATATGATTTGGTTTTATGCTTCTTTATTTTTAGTGTCTCTTTTAAGCTTTTTATTATCTGGTATTATCAATAAGACACTTATATCTTCTTCAATGTGATATTTTTATTTTTATAGAGGATGTTGTTTTCGAGTTTTATTATTTTTGGATATTTGTTTTTAGTTATTTTTTTAGTTGTTTTTTTGATGAGAATATGTAATAATTTTTCAAAACCATATAGAGTTATTATGGCTCTATAACGAATCGTGTGGGTAATCATATAAATTTCAGATAAAAATATTACCTTTGTTTTATGAATAGTACAGAGATATTTACAATGGCTTTAGGCCTGTCAGAACCATGGTATGTATCCAAGGTTGAGTTTATAGAAGGCAAACACTCCACCAAAGAACTCCATATTTGGTTGAGCTTTTAATCGTGGACATCGTTTTAAGCTTAATGAAAATGAGTACACTGCCTACGATACCATAGATAAGACATGGCGTCATTTGAACTTCTTTGAACATCTTTTGTTATCTTCACGCCAGCGTTCCCCGTATTAAAACAGATGACCACCGAACAATCATGGTAGATGTTCCGTGGGGCGTAAAAAGCAACGGTTTCACATTGCTTTTCGAAGCCTACTCAATGCTTCTCATAGAGCGTGAAATGCCTGTGAAGAGCGTTTCCCGTACCATTCATGAAACAGCTCCACGTATATGGCGTGTTTTTAATCATTGGGTTCACTAAAAGCCGTTAAGAAAAATTGACATGTCCAAAAGTACGTCACATCGGAGTGGATGAAACCTCTAAACGAAAGGGACACAACTACATAACGCAGTTTGTAGACTTGGATACTCGTAAGACTATTTTTCGTCACTGATGGTAAAGATGCAAGCACTTTCGAGGCATTCAGCAAGGCATTGGTTGCGAGCCATGGAAAGGTGGAGAATATAGAAGCTATCGAGTATGGATATGTCTAAATCTTTCATATCAGGTGCCTTAACTCACTTCCCCAATGCCGGTATCATTTTCGATAAATTCCATATATTTAAGGCTCTCAACGAGGCTGTTGATATGGTACGTAAGGAGGAACACAAAGAAACCAAACTACTTAAAGGACACCGTTTTACGCTGCTATACAACAAGAAGAATCTCTCACCAAAAAAAATGATGGAACTGAATACCCTCCTGATGACCTACCCAACAATTGGAAAGGCTTATAGCTTTAAGGAATCTTTTCATCGATATATTCAATGAGTGCGCTAAGGATTCTGTGGAAAAAAACTTGATTTATGGTGTGAGATGGTAGAACAATCGGCAATCAAGCCTATGCTTAATTTCGTTGCAATGATAAAATCGCACATGTACGGCATCAAGCAGCTATTTGCCATGAGGGATGTCAACAACGGAGTTCTGGAGGATTGAACTCACAGATACAACTTGCAAAAAGGAGGGCAAGAGGATTCGTAAATACAGAAAACTTTAAGTATATGATCTATTTCATAACAGGTGGGCTTGAACTGGATTACCCACACGATTCGTTATAGAGCCGTTATTATAAATATAATGTAAAAATAGTTGTAAGTAGAAATGTTTAATTTTGATGTTATCATTTTTATTTTATGTGTCTTTATTTCTTTTGGTTTTTCATCAGATAAGTCTATATGCATTGTGTTACATAAGCCTACGCATACATTAAAAAGTCTTATGTAGGAAGGTGATGTTTGATGCCTTATAAAAAGTAGAATTGCAGTTCAAAATACATTTTTAGCCAACTGTAATATAAAAATAAGTTAATTATTAAAGTTTAGTATACACATTATGATGGGTTAATGTAAAACTCACATAATTACATAATGCATTTTATTTTTACAGAAAGTTTTTCTTACCTTTGTTTTTAGATAAGTATAAAATAGACAAATTAAAGTTTTAAAATGAGGAAGCAAATAGACATATTAAAAACCTTTTGGAACCAAATAATTATTTGGGTTCCCCTCTTCCTCATCCCCATTTTGTATGTTCCTCATGAGCATCTCCTCATGGCAGAATGATTTGTCATTATATATTATTCCACTATCAGTTATGGCGGTTGCTTATATAAATTATTTTTATACTTGCCCCCATTTTTATTAAGAGGTAATAGAAAGTCATTCTGGACAATCAATATCTTACTTATATTTTTCTTATCTATTTTACAGCACGAATGGTTATATTATAAAATAGGTGAAGAAGGTATAACCTTCTCGTCTTATCATCTTTTTATTAAGAAAAAGTACTTATATCCACATATTTTCTTCATTGTTCGTAACATTCTAAACCTAAGTATTTGTGCAGGTGTTGCTACCTCAATACAGATGGCGCAGCGATGGTCAAAGGCTGAAAAGGAAAAGCGTGAGGCCGAGACAGCAATGACAAAAGCAGAGTTGGTTAATTTACGTCAACAAGTTAATCCTCATTTTCTGCTCAATACAATGAATAACATTTATGCACTAACAGCATTTGATACGAATAAGGCACAGAAGGCAATTATCGATCTTTCAAAGATGTTAAGGCATATACTTTATGACAATCAACAGCCTTATGTATGTCTTAAAGAGGAAATAGAGTTTTTGCATAACTACGTAGATCTTATGATGATACGTATTCCTGTTAATGTAGATATTAAACGTGAATTTAATATACCATCTAATTGTAATATTCATGTTGCTCAATGATATTTATTTCATTGTTGGAAAATGCATTTAAGCATGGAATTAGTCCTGAACAAAAAGAATTTCATACATATAAGGTTAGACGCAAATAGTGAAGAAATTGTCTTTTTCTATTCAAAATAGTAACTATCCTAAAAGGTGAAGCAGGGCGTAATGGTCATGGGATAGGACTTAAACAAGTAGAGCGTCGTTTGGAGCTTGCTTATCCAGATAAATACAAATGGGAGAAAGGATTTGATAGTAACAGAAATATTTATTCAACCAAAATAATCATTTATGATACTAAACTGTATAATCATTGACGATGAACCTTTAGCAGCGGACTTGCTCGCAAGTTATGCAAAGAAGACACTTTTTTTAAACCTTATTGGTGTTTTTAATAGTGCAGTAGAAGGCGTAAAAGCCATCCGTGAGAATAGAGTAGACCTCATATTCTTAGATATACAGATGCCTGAACTTAGCGGCCTTGAGTTTGCTAAGATTCTGCCTAAGGATACTAAGATTATTTTCACAACTGCTTTTAGTCAGTATGCAGTTGAGGGATATAAGGCTAATGCTCTTGATTACCTTATGAAGCCTATAAGTTATGAAGCTTTTTTTGCAGGAGCAAGTCGGGCTTTGGAGTGGTTTCAGAATATGCGTCATATAGAGGTTGTGACAAATGATCGATTTATTTTCATAAAGAGTGAATATAAATTGGTTAAGGTTATGTTTGATGAAATTCTTTATATTGAGGGTGTAAAAGACTATGTTAAGATTTATCTTGCAGATGAACATAAACCTATTATGAGCCTTATGAATATGAAAAAGATTGAGGAATCGTTACCTAAACCTGAATTTATGCGTATACATCGTTCTTATATTGTACACATGAAGATGATTGATGGTATCGACCGTTTTCGTGTTGTTATAAAAGATGCAGTCTTGCCAATATCAGATAGTTATAAGAGCAAACTACAAGATTATTTGGATGGGCATACGATATAACACTTAATCAATAAGTAGCTTTTATTATGTTTGAGAATATCTGTTCTTTTGTGTGGACTTATTCTCATTGTCTTATGATAATTGAATAATATATTAAAAGGTTCTTTCGTTAAATGTTTACACGCTTACCGTGTAGAGTGTGTGACATTTTCGGAAGAACCATAATATAAATCAGTATTTGGCGATATTCAATAAATCATATAGCCGTTTTTTTGTAGTTTATTGCCATTTTAATTTTAGAAAACGGCAAAATTTTGATTAAGCAATTATTTTTTAGTATTACTGTCCGCTAAAACCTCTAACTTCTTCAGCTCATCCCTTTACGCATTTAGGATGAGCTTTTTTTTCTCTTAGACAAGCCCCCTCTATACATTTTCCTCACATTGCGGAGGGGAAATACCATGTTTGCTAAAGTATTTTTTCCAATCGTTCTCAGGTTGTTCGAAAAAGGATTCCATATTGATATAGTACATCAGTACAATTCTTATCATTGTGGCTAATCCCGAGAAACTCCATGACCTTTTTATCCTTCTCTGTACGATGGTTATTAGCAGATTTGCAAGAAAAACCATCCAAATCTGTATTTTAATAGCATTAGCAGTCTCTCCGTAAAAGTATCTTAGCGGAAAATTCTGCTTGACTTGCTTGAATAGTGACTCTATCTGCCACCTTTTCCGGTAAATAGCCACTATATCTTGCGCATCCATCTCAAAAGTCGTTGGTAGCAGTGATATTAGTTTCGTTGTCTTATTCTTTCCCGTCTTCTTGTGGTCTATGTAGGTGACGATTCGTGCATGATGTTCCACCCCTTCTTTTTTAAGGACTACCTCCTTGATATTGTATAAGAAACAGCTATCATCGTCTGTAATATTATACTCTATTTCTGAGTTGATAAACAAGATTTTTTCTTCATCTTTGTAACGTAGACAGCACCATTATGAGTCATCTGTTCAAATTTAACATAGTCTATGTAGGCTCTGTCAATAGCTAGAATATCGTTCTTTGAATAATCCTGCGGTGCCATCATAAAACTGTCATGTGTGGCAGCAAGTGGAATTGCATATCGTAAGGCACTCCTTCGTTGGCATTTATGATGGTATGCACCTTTATGCCTCCTTTCTTCTTTCCGTGCTTGGGATTACGTCCCACACCCTTGAAGACGAGATTCGAAAACAAGGGAATAGTGGTAGAATCCATTATTTTCAGACGATTAAGCCAAGAACTCCCCCTTGCCTCGTTGGCTGTCCGAGAAAAAGTAGGTCACGATGAGCTTCAAGGACATCCATATAGAGCCAACCAAAGAGTTCTTCGGGGCGTCTCTTATTGGCATCAGAGAGCGTACTACGCTTGGGTAAAGTATCTATGCTTAGATGAGGTAGCTTACGGGATTCTGCCAGCATAGAAGCCTGTATCTCACGAAGAGAGTCGAAACGCATCACCACGGCATAGAGCATAGTTACCACGTGAGACCACATATCGAACTTCTTTACATACCGTTCGCCACCATGTTGACGGCTATAAGTGTTAATTTTGTTCTTGTCTAAGCATTTTATTAACTGACCATATACTGGCTGTCCGAAAAAATGTGTACTTTTGCTCATGTTACTTATGTTTTGTTGCAAAAGCAAAGGTAATTAAATGGGCTGATACTATGAAAAAAGTATCAGCCCAAATTTGTGAAAATAAACAAAAGTTTAGCGGACAGTAATAATTTTTTAGACATGATTTTTTATTATGTCATGATATTCATAAAAAGAAACTCGCTATCTGCTTATATGTCAGGTAGCGAGTTACTAATTTTGTAAAACCTTTCGTTTTATCTAATGACTTAGTTTTTGTTTAAGATTTGTCGTTTTGTTCCTTCATGTCAATGAACTGTTGTTTCGCATCGTAGAACTCATACTGCAAATAAGCAAGTTTTTGTGAAGGAATAATATTCACTCCTAAACCATACTTAATTTGCCATTTGCGTTTCAAGGAGATGAGTCCTTTATTGATATATGCTGCAACGTATGGGTGAACGTGTAAATAGAATTTCTTTACGTCAAGCTTATTTACTAATCGATCAATCTTACGTTCCAACTGGTCAGTAAAGAGAATACTTGAACGTATTTTCCCAGAACCAAAGCAATTAGGACAATTCTCGTCTACATCGACATCCATAACGGGACGTACACGCTGACGTGTAATTTGCATAAGTCCAAATTTGCTTAAAGGAAGAATGTTGTGCCGGCGACGGTCCTTCTGCATGTTCTTACACATACGTTCGTATAGCATTTGACGATCTTCGGCAAGGTTCATGTCGATGAAGTCAACGACAATAATTCCTCCCATATCGCGTAGTCTAAGCTGTCGAGCTAATTCATCAGCGGCACCGAGATTGGTGTCGAGTGCATTTTGTTCTTGTGCTTTCTCTTTTGTTCTGTTTCCACTATTGACATCTATAACGTGCATAGCCTCAGTATGTTCAATGATGAGGTAGCAACCATGACCATAATTAATTGTTTTTCCGAAGCTGGACTTAATCTGCTTCGTAACATCAAAGTTGTCAAAGATTGGCACTTTACCAGTATACTTTTTCACGATGCCCGCCTTTTCAGGGGCTATTAGAGAGACATAGTGTCGTACGGCAGTGCAAATCTCGTCGTCGTTAACGTAGATGTTTTCGTAGGTTGGATTAAAGAGATCACGCAACATAGCAACGGCACGTCCTGTTTCCTCAAAAACAAGTTGAGGACGGTCTTGCGTTTTTTGTACTTTTGTGATAGCTTCGTTCCATCGGCTCAGTAGGACTTTCATTTCAGCATCGAGTTCGGCTACACGTTTTCCTTCAGCAACAGTACGAACGATTACACCGAAGTTTTTTGGTGTAATGCTTTGTATAAGCTGTTTGAGACGTGCGCGTTCTTCTCCGCTTTTGATTTTAGAAGATACGCTAACTTTATGCCCAAAAGGAATAAGCACCAGGAATCTGCCAGCGAAAGATATTTCGCCTGTAAGACGAGGTCCTTTGGTGGAAATGGGTTCTTTTACAATTTGTACCATCACCTCTTGTCCTACTTGCAATGTGCTTTGTACTGTTCCGTCTTTTTGCAAGTCGGGTAGGCGAGTGGCTTTTTGAATGGGATAAAGTTTTTTACGGTCACTCTGAACCTGCTTGAGATACTTTGCGTATGAATTGAATTGGCTTCCTAAGTCAAGATAATGAAGAAAGGCGTCACGCTCATAACCTACATCTACAAAGCAGGCATTAAGGCCAGGCATCAGTTTTTTTACTTTTGCCACGTAGATGTTTCCCACCGAGAAGCTGGCTTCTCTTGGCTCACGCTGATATTCCACCAGTCGTTTGTCTTCGAGGAGCGCAATTGATATTTCTTTCGGTTGGGCATCAATAATTACTTCGCTTGTCATCTTCTTCGTTTGTTATAACCATCATTTAGCTATATATAAGTTGTGAAATAGAGCTAAATGACACTTATAGATAAAAAAAATGCGGAACCTGTCGTCGCACTTCCAGGGAAAAGAAGTCTGTTGCGATGACACGCCCCGCTATAAATTGAAAGTCAGTTATAAGTCTTTCGGCCTTGGGGCTTACTTGCTCTTATGTCTGTTCTTTCTTAATCTCTTTTTACGCTTATGCGTAGCCATCTTGTGTCCCTTTTTCTTCTTTCCGTTTGGCATAGCTTTTAATTGTTTTAATTTGTTATTATATTTATATTTAATTTATTTCTTCATATCCTCAATGAATGTCTTTGCAGGCTTGAAGCTTGGAAAGTCGTGAGCTGGAATAGTGATAGTCGTGTTTTTGAGATGTTACGAGCAGTCTTTTTCCGCACGGTGCTTAACGATGAAGCTACCGAAACCACGAAGGTATACATTTTCCTTTTTCTCCAATAAGCTATCTTTGATAGTTTCCATAAAAGACTCAACCACAGCTGAAACGTCTTTCTTGGCGATGCCTGTAGACGTTGCTATTTCGTTGATGATATCTGCTTTCGTCATTTTGTTTTTTTGTTCTTTATTGATGTTTAATTCTATACTCTCGTTATAACGGATTGCAAAGATACTCATTTTCAGCTTAATAGAGAAATAATTTTATGCCTTTTTTTGTAAAATATCTCTGTAAATGTTCTAAAATCTAAGGTTTTTCGTACCTTTGTCACGTTATTAATTGTTATTCATACTTATTTGAAGAGTTAGGTTTAAGGCTGTTATATGTTTCTGAACTATTTGTTTTCTAACGTTATGTTATTGTCAGAATGGTGATGAAATTATATATTAAGTTTTATTTTTCTTCTTGTAATATGATAATTGAAGGATTTCTATAATAATATTAAGGTGTATGAAGATTTCCATTGGTATAGATGTTGGCATTTCAACAACGAAGATTGTTGGTATCAGAGAGGGAAAAGTAATTAAGCCCTTACGAATTAAGGCAACCGATCCAGTTACGTCCTTGTATGGTGCATTTGGAAAATATCTATATGATAATAGAATTGATTTGTCAAATGTTGAACGAGTGATGCTTACGGGAGTTGGTGCGCATTATATTGATAAAGCTTGTTTATGGACTTCCTACGGCAAAAGCTGATGAGTTTTTGGCGGATGGTTTAGGTGCTCAGTTTGAGTCAGGGTTGCAACGAATGATTGTCGTGTCTATGGGTACGGGAACTTCGCTTGTATTGTGCAATGGAAGTGAGGTGCGTCATATAGGTGGTATTGGTATTGGAGGTGGGACGTTAAGTGGACTTTCTCGATTACTCTTGCAAACGGATAATATTAACGAAATTATTGCTTTGGCCAATAAGGGGGACATCTCTCGTATTAATCTTCAGATTAAGGACATATCGACCAGTCCTCTTCCTGGTTTACCGATGGATGCGACGGCTTCTCTTTTTGCCAATGCTCAGGCTAATGCCAGTCGTGAGGATATAGCCTTAGGATTGATAGGTCTTGTGCTGCAATCAATTGGTTCTGCAACAATTCTTAGTTCGTTGAATAGTGATATTCGTGATTTTGTTCTCATTGGTAATCTCAGTTTGTTACCACAATGCGAACTTCTCTTTCCTGTAATGGAGAAAATATATGATGTGCGCTTTATCATTCCTGAGAATTCAGAATATTGTACGGCAATTGGAGCTGCGCTTCAGGCGGACAAGATAGCGTTGATATAAACCTGTCGTTTTTACTTCAGCTATCAATGTTCTTCTTTGGTGTAAATCGTTCGCACCATGTGTGCTAAGCGTCCGCACATAGTGTGCTATGTGTTCGCACGTTTATCAAGAAGGTTAGAAAAGGAGTATAAATCAGGGGTCTTCAGGAATTTGGAGTGATAGTGTTTAATATCTGATTATCAATAACATTTATAATTTATATACTTTTTATATCCCCTTTGTTTACTGATATTAAAGAATACAAAGTACTAATTTAAAGGTTACGAAAAGTTGTTGTTGTATCACATAGGTTATACACGCTACAAAACGCTTATAATAAAACTATTTGTAAATTTTCTTTACTAACAAGTGACATAAAGGATATATCATCGCATCACTCCAAATTCCGGAAGAGCCTATAATAAGATGTTTTTACAGTTACAAAATTATAATTTCAAAAATAGGAGAGAATATATTTTTATTAATTTTGCTGCCATTATGATTATCATCGCTACAATTATTGTGTATTTTTGCATCTTGTTGCTAATAAGTAAAAGTTACTGGACATAAGGCAAATAATGATGCTTTCTTTCGTGCTAACGGACAGTCGCCTTGGTATCTTGTATCATTTGGGATGATAGGTGCCAGCATTTCAGGTGTTACTTTTGTTAGTGTTCCTGGTATGGTGTTGTTAAGTGATATGACCTATGTGCAGACCTGTTTAGGGTTTTATTTTGGGTTATTTTTGCGGTAGCATTTCTATTACTACCAGTTTATTATCGCTTGCGTTTGACGACAATTTACACTTATTTATACCAACGCTTAGGTAATTGTAGTTATAAGACTGGTGCTTCTTTTTTCCTATTGTCAAAGATGACGAGTTCGGCGGTACGCTTTTTATGTTGTTTGTATGATACTTCAGCGTTTTTGTATTAGATGCATACGGCATACCATTTCCTGTCACGGTAGTAGCCCTTGTTGCGCTTATTTGGCTTTATACGCGTCACGGAGGTATTCGTACATTAGTTTTGACAGATAGTTTTCAGACGCTCTGCATGCTTTTAGCTTTACTTCTTATTGTTTATAAGGTAGTTAATGTTTTGGGATTATCGCTTCCTGAGGCAGTTCAGGCAATAGCCAATGATAGCCATTCGCGTGTTTTTGTGTTCGATGATTGGATTTCAAAACAAAACTTCTGGAAACAGTTCCTCAGTGGCATTTTTATTGTTATTGTCATGACGGGATTGGATCAAGATATGATGCAAAAAAACCTTACTTGTAAGACTTTACGTGAGGCACAGAAGGATATGTGTAGTTATGGTTTTGCTTTTTTACCAGCCAATTTACTCTTTCTTTCTTTGGGAGTGTTGTTGATGATGTATTTTAATAGAGTAGGGCAAGTCTTGCCAGACGTACCAGATAATTTAATGTTGCAGACAGTTGCAGAAGGACAATTAGGTGTTTTGGTAGTCATTCTCTTTACGATAGGGATTGTAGCAGCTTGTTTCTCCAGTGCAGATTCTGCATTGACTGCCTTGACAACCACCTATTGTGTCGATATTTGCAATCGTCCAAAGGATGAGAAATTACGTAAGAAGACACACGTAGGTGTTTCTTTGGTTTTTGTGATTTTTATCTTAATCTTTCGTTATGTCAATTCAACAAGTTTAATAGACGCCATTTATACCATAGCATCTTATACGTATGGTCCATTGTTAGGACTGTTTGCGTTCGGCTTGTTTACTAATCGAACAGTGAATGATAGATTAGTACCCTATGTAGCAGTTGCAAGTCCACTCCTATGTTTTGTTTTGGAAACCATAGTGTCAGGTACAACGGGATATAAGTTCGGATATGAGTTGTTAATGTTGAATGGATTAATTACTTTTGTTGGATGTTATTTGTTCACAAAAGAGAAACAATTATAATGTTTTGTCCTTTCATGTCATTTTACAACTATCTTCATCTTGCCTTATGGTTTCTCGTATAGAAGTTGTAACTTTGCATAAAATTGTATCAGTATGAAGAATATATTAAAAGAATTAAGACGTAAGGATCACCCACGAGTGCTGGGTGCCATAGATATTTTTAAGTTTATTGGTCCTGGTTTACTGGTTACGGTAGGTTTTATTGATCCAGGCAACTGGGCAAGTAATTTTGCAGCAGGTTCTGAGTATGGTTATGCATTGTTGTGGGTTGTGACTCTTTCAACAATAATGCTCATAGCTTTGCAGCATAACGTAGCACATCTTGGTATTGTGACAGGACTTTGTCTTAGTGAAGCTGCAGTAAAGTATGCACCTAAATGGATAGGGCGTCCTATTATATTGAGTGCCATTCTTGCCAGTATATCAACTTCTTTAGCAGAGATACTTGGTGGTGCAATAGCCCTACAAATGTTGTTTGGGATAAGTATTCCTACGGGTTCTGTTCTAACAACAGTGGCGGTGCTGATTATGTTATTTACTAACAGTTATAAGAAAATGGAACGTGCTATCATTGGTTTTGTGTCAATGATAGGACTATCTTTTGTTTACGAACTCTTTCTTGTAGATATCCATTGGCCTGCAGCAATAGAAGGAGCCTTTGTGCCAACAGTTCCACAAGGTTCTCTTTTAATCGTAATGAGTGTGTTAGGAGCAGTTGTGATGCCTCATAATCTATTTCTGCACTCAGAGATAGTACAGAGTCGTGAGATTTATTTAGAAGGTGATGAGCGTGTCCGTCACATGTTGAAATATGAGTTTGTAGATACGCTTTTTCGATGATAGTAGGTTGGGCTATCAATTCGGCTATGATTCTCTTAGCAGCAAGTACATTCTTTTCTCATGGTCAGCATGTTGAGGAACTTTCTCAGGCACAGGCAATGTTACAACCGCTTTTGGGTAATAACGCAGCCAATATATTTGCAATAGCCTTACTTTTAGCGGGTATATCAAGTACCATAACCAGTGGTATGGCTGCTGGAAGTATCTTTTCGGGATTATTTGGGGAGTCTTATAATGCGAAAGATACACACTCGATTGTTGGTATTTTGCTTTCGTTAGGAGTTGCACTTCTTGTCATATTCTTTATAGGTAACCCATTCAAGGGCTTGATAATTTCACAAATGATTTTATCAGTTCAGCTTCCCTTTACCGTGTTCTTACAAGTTGGGCTGACCTCTTCAAAACGAGTTATGGGTAAGTATGCTAACGGAAAACTTAATATGCTCTTTCTTTATTCATTAGCTGGAATTGTTAGCTTACTCAATGTTTGGCTTTTAATTGAGAGTGTCTGATGCCGTAATCATATCGTTCTTGTTTCAAAATTATTATATTGAAACTTTTGTGAGTTTAGTTTTCTTCATTTCTTTTCACATAGAGTTTGAAGCTATCAACCCATCGTTAAAGTATGATTTGTCAAAGAATAGGCTTGTAGCTGAGGATAAATTCGTGACTTGTCTTCAATACATTGGCTTTTTTCTTTTATCCTTTTGCTATGTCTGAGTTTTTTCGTAAATTTGCATATATTTTAGAACAAACAATAAAACTACATAATGAAGATTTCATACAAATGGTTAAAGGAATATGTTGACTTTAGTCTGACACCAGAAGAGGTTGCTGTCGCACTCACTTCTACGGGCTTGGAAGTTGGCGCATTAGACGAAGTTGAAACCATACGAGGTGGACTGAAAGGTCTGTATGTCGGCAAGGTACTTACTTGTGAGGCGCATCCAAACTCTGACCACCTTCATGTAACTTCTGTTGATCTTGGTAAGGGAGAGCCACAGCAGATTGTGTGTGGCGCACCGAATGTTGCAGCAGGACAGAAGGTTATCGTTGCTGACTTAGGTTGTGTACTCTATGATGGTGACAATGAGTTCACTATCAAGAGAAGTAAACTGCGTGGTGTAGAGAGCCTTGGTATGATATGTGCCGAGGATGAGATTGGGGTAGGCACTGGTCATGATGGTATCATCGTGTTGCCAGAGAATGCACCAGTAGGTCAGCCTGCATCTGAGTATTACCAATTAGACAGTGACTGGCTGATAGAAATAGATATTACTGCTAACCGTGCAGATGCTTTGAGCCATTATGGTGTAGCACGCGACCTCTATGCTTGGTTGAAACAGAATGGTTATGAAACTTCATTGCATCGCCCTTCTTGTGATGATTTTAAGGTAGATAATCATGACCTTCCTATTGATGTGACAATTGAAAACACAGATGCTTGTCGTCGTTATGCTTGTTTGAGTATAACCGATTGTGAGGTAAAGGAGAGTCCACAATGGTTGAAGGATAAACTGAATGTTATTGGTTTACGTCCAATTAACAACATTGTTGATATTACCAATTACATCATGATGGCGTATGGTCAGCCTATGCACTGCTTTGATGCAGATATGGTGAAGGGAAATCATATTATTGTTAAGGATAAGAATGAAGGTAAGAAGTTTGTCACTTTAGATGGTGATGAGCATACACTTGGCGAGCATGACCTTGCAATTTGCAATGAGGAAGACCCTATGTGTATTGCAGGTGTCTTCGGTGGAAAGGGTAGTGGTACTTACGAAACAACAAGAAATGTAGTTTTGGAGAGTGCTTTATTTCCATCCAACATGGATACGTAAGAGTGCTCGTCGTCATGGTCTTTCAACAGATGCCAGCTTCCGTTTCGAGCGTGGTATTGATCCAAACGGAACCATCTATGCGCTGAAACAGGCTGCAATCCTTTGTAAGGAACTTGCAGGTGGAAAGGTAAGTATGGAAATTCGTGATGAGTATCCAAATAAGATAGAAGGGTTCCCAGTTCGTTTGAACTATGAGTATTGCGATCGTCTTATCGGTAAGAAACTCGGTAATGATACAATTAAACAAATCGTTGAGAGCCTCGAAATGAAGGTAGAGCAGGAAGATGCAGAGGGACTCGACCTCCTCGTTCCTCCTTATCGTGTTGATGTACAGCGTCCTTGTGATGTTGTTGAGGACATTCTTCGTATCTATGGATATAATAATGTTGAGATACCTACAGAGTTGAAGTCTTCATTGACAATCGCAGAAGAGGCCGATAAGAACTATCATCGTGAGAATATCATCGGTGAACAATTGGTTGGTGCAGGCTTCTCTGAGATTATGAACAACTCGCTTACCAAGAGTTCCTACTACGAAGAAGCAGCTCTAAATGTATATCCATGGGAGGAAACGGTGAAGGTGATGAACCCGCTTTCTAATGATTTGGGAGTGATGCGCCAGACGCTTCTCTTTGGAGGTTTAGAGAGTATTGTACGTAACGTAAACCGCAAGGCACAGAACCTCCGTTTCTTTGAGGTTGGTAACGTCTATAAGTATAATAAGGAAAAGTGGACGGAGGATAATCCTATTAAGGCTTACACACAGGAATATCACATGGCATTGTGGCTGACTGGTAAGCGTGTACAAGGTTCGTGGGCGCATCCTGATGAGGAAAGTACATTCTATGAATTAAAGGCGTATGTCGAGAATATTCTTCGTCGTATCGGTATTGCACAGGGGTTGCTTGTCAGCGAGAAGTCTGATAATAATGCCTTTGATAAGGCGATTGCTTTGAAGACTCGCGCAGGTAAGGTACTTGTCGAAATGGGTATTCTTAGTCACAAGCTTTTGAAGAGTTTCGATATTAATCAGAAGGTATATTATGCAGAGTTGGATTGGGCTGGCTTGATGAAGGCAATTCGAAAGAACAAGCTTCAGTACCATGAAATCTCAAAGTATCCTGCTGTAAGTCGCGACCTTGCGCTGTTGGTTGATAATAATGTAGAATTTGCACAGATTGAAGAGATTGCTCGTCAGACGGATAAGAAACTCTTGAAGCGTGTTGAACTCTTCGATGTTTATCAGGGTAAGAACCTTCCAGAAGGTAAGAAGAGTTATGCGGTAAACTTCATTCTTCAGGACGAAACCAAGACTCTCAATGATAAGGCAATTGATGCCATCATGCAGAAATTAATTAAGAATTTAACAAACAAACTCGGAGCAGAACTCCGTTAATAAACAAATACAATGGGTAGAGCATTTGAATATCGCAAAGCAAGTAAGCTCAAGAGATGGGGGCACATGGCCCGCACGTTCACTAAGTTAGGAAAGGAAATTGCTATCGCAGTCAAGGCTGGTGGTCCTGAGCCTGAGAACAACCCACGCCTTCGTGCGATTATTGCCACATGTAAGCGTGAGAATATGCCGAAGGACAATATCCAGCGTGCTATTAAGAACGCAATGGGTAAGGATACCAGCGACTACAAGGAGGTGACTTACGAGGGATATGGTCCTCATGGTATTGCTGTCTTTGTTGACACTTTGACAGATAATACTACACGTACCGTTGGCGATGTACGTTCAATCTTTAATAAGTTCAATGGTAACTTGGGTACACAGGGCTCGCTTAGCTTCCTTTTTGACCATAAGTCTGTCTTTACTTTTAAGAAGACAGATGGCTTGGATATGGAAGAGTTAATTCTCGACTTGATTGACTATGGTGTTGAGGACGAGTTTGATGAGGATGAAGAAGAGAACGAAATCACCATCTATGGTGAGCCAACAAGCTTTGGTGAGATACAGAAGCACTTGGAGGACAATGGCTTCGAAATTACTTCTGCCGAGTTCACTCGTATTCCTAACGACTTGAAGGACGTTACTGCTGAGGAGCGTGAAACTATCGACAAGATGGTTGAACGTCTGGAAGACTTCGACGATGTACAGAACGTTTATACTAACATGAAGCCTGCAGAAGACTAATCTTACCATTCTTCGCACCTATATATAATAAGGTGTAATAGGTTTTAAGTTCGTTGAAAGAGACTATCTCAAAATGTTGTCAGAGCATTTGTATAGAAAGTATATTTGTGCTTTCACGTAAATAGCTACTGGCAGATATGCAAACTGCGTATCCTTACATTTTGACATAGTCTCTTTTTGTATCCTATTGAGTTAGCTTGGTTTTCATACGAAAAAAATATTTTTTATTACTGTCCGCTAAACTTTTGTTTATTTTCACAAATTTGGGCTGATACTTTTTTCATAGTATCAGCCCATTTAATTACCTTTGCTTTTGCAACAAAACATAAGTAACATGAGCAAAAGTACACATTTTTTCGGACAGCCAGTATATGGTCAGTTAATAAAATGCTTAGACAAGAACAAAATTAACACTTATAGCCGTCAACATGGTGGCGAACGGTATGTAAAGAAGTTCGATATGTGGTCTCACGTGGTAACTATGCTCTATGCCGTGGTGATGCGTTTCGACTCTCTTCGTGAGATACAGGCTTCTATGCTGGCAGAATCCCGTAAGCTACCTCATCTAAGCATAGATACTTTACCCAAGCGTAGTACGCTCTCTGATGCCAATAAGAGACGCCCCGAAGAACTCTTTGGTTGGCTCTATATGGATGTCCTTGAAGCTCATCGTGACCTACTTTTTCTCGGACAGCCAACGAGGCAGTGATTCTTGACTAATCGTCTGAAAATAATGGATTCTACCACTATTCCCTTGTTTTCGAATCTCGTCTTCAAGGGTGTGGGACGTAATCCCAAGCACGGAAAAGAAGAAAGGAGGCATAAAGGTGCATACCATCATAAATGCCAACGAAGGAGTGCCTTACGATATGCAATTCACTCTGCTGCCACACATGACAGTTTTATGATGGCACCGCAGGATTATTCAAAGAACGATATTCTAGCTATTGACAGAGCCTACATAGACTATGTTAAATTTGAACAGATGACTCATAATGGTGCTGTCTACGTTACAAAGATGAAGAAAAAAATCTTGTTTATCAACTGAAATAGAGTATAATATTACAGACGATGATAGCCGTTTCTTATACAATATCAAGGAGGTAGTCCTTAAAAGAAGGTGGAACATCATGCACGAATCGTCACCTACATAGACCACAAGAAGACGGGAAAGAATAAGACAACGAAAACTAATATCACTGCTTACCAACGACTTTGAGATGGATGCGCAAGATATAGTGGCTATTTACCGGAAAAAGGTGGCAGATAGAGTCACTATTCAAGCAAGTCAAGCAGAATTTTCCGCCAAGATACTTTTTACGGAGAGATGCTAATGCTATTAAAATACAGATTTGGATGGTTTTTCTTGCAAATCTGCTAATCAACCATCGTACAGAGAAGGATAAAAAGGTCATGGAGTTTCTCGGGATTAGCCACAATGATAAGAATTGTACTGATGTACTATATCAATATGGAATCCTTTTTCGAACAACCTGAGAACGATTGGAAAAAATACTTTAGCAAACATGGTATTTCCTCCGCAATGTGAGGAAAATGTATAGAGGGGGCTTGTCTAAGAGAAAAAAAAGCTCATCCTAAATGCGTAAAGGGATGAGCTGAAGAAGTTAGAGGTTTAGCGGACAGTAATAAATATTTTTATACATTTTCAACCTACAAATGGTACATGTAGGGGTCTAATGGTCTATTTGTGATTACATTGGATATTATGTTCGTAAAAAACAACTGCATGATAGTTCATTGAGTTTTGTCAGATAATAGAGTTGTGTCAATGGTTACTTGATAACATGTAATGTAAAATATTTTCACACGAATAGAAATTTGTACATGCCCTTTGAGGGTCGGAAAGAGCATCATTAAGCTTTCAAAAGATACTCTTTTCTGCATGTTACTAACGCTCTTGTGATGTCTATTTAAGCATCTTTTGAAATGCTGTTATATAACTCGTTGATTTACTGTTGGTTATAAGTTTTATTTTTAAACGTGCCTTTTGGGTTTTTAATAGCAGATTTGTGTCAATTTGTGTAAATATTTTTCAAGAAGCAATAACGTAATATCTGTGTATCATATTCTTATTTCTCACAGGAAAAATTATAAAGGCTATCTAAGCTTTTTATTCTATATTTGGCTTTATTTTATGTCTTAATATAGAGTATAAGGAGATAAGATAACTTTTTATTTTAAGAGTATTTAGTTAATTATTTTCCTTTTTATGCATTAAATTGATATTTGTTGCACAAACATTTTTGTAAATGAGCGAAGAATTATTTATCTTTGCACGTAAATTATAATTTTGTGCAATGGATTCTATTAAAAGTCTCAATGCGTGTATAGAGCAAAGTATTAAGGATAACTGGGATAAACCAGCTTTTGACAGATTATCTTGGAACGACACTTCAATATCATGATGTAGCCCGTAAAATAGAGAAACTCCACATTCTTTTTAAGAATAGTGGTTTGAAGAAAGGTGATAAGATTGCACTTTGCGGTAGGAATTCATCTTCGTGGGGTGTAGCTTATTTTGCAACACTTACTTATGGTGCAGTAGCTGTACCTGTTCAGCATGAGTTCAAGCCTGAACAGATATACAATATTGTTAATCATTCAGAGTCTAAACTACTCTTTGTGGGAGATGTTGTTTCTCAATCAATTGATGGCGAAGAGATGCCGCAGTTAGAGGGTATAATCTATCTACCAGATTTTTCTTTAATTCTTTCACGTTCGGAGTCGTTATCGCATGCTCGTGAGAACTTGAATGCTCTCTTTGGTAAGAAGTATCCAAAGTCTTTCCGTGCGGAAGATGTAAACTATTTTAAGGACGAGGCAGATGATCTTGCACTGATAAATTATACCAGTGGAACGACTGGGTTCTCAAAGGGAGTGATGCTTAGTTATCGTTCGTTGTGTAGCAATCTTGCTTGGGCAACAGATGCTTTTAAGTCAAATATCAAGCCGGGTAGCAATATTCTCTGTATGTTGCCAATGGCACACATGTACGGTATGATTTGTGAATTTATCTGTCAATTTTATTTTGGCAGTCATCTTTACTTCCTTACACGTCTTCCGAGTCCTTCTATGATAGCTCAGGCTTGTATAGAGATTCGCCCTGCGATAATAGTAGCAGTTCCGATGGTTATAGAGAAAATTATTCGTAAGAATATTTTCCCAAGAGTTCAGAGTACTTCGATGCGAATGTTATTGAAGATGCCTGTTGTTAGCAAGAAGGTAAAGGAAAAGATTTACTCTATTGTTATGGACACTTTTGGTGGTAACGCATACGAGCTTATCACGGGTGGAGCAGCATTAAATAAAGAGATCGAAGATTTTCTTGTTAGCATTAACTTCCCTGTAACAAGTGCGTATGGTGCCACAGAGTGTGGTCCACTTGTTACTTTCAGCGATTATAAGGACTTTGTGCCAGGCTCGTGTGGAACAGCTGTTATGAATATGGAGGTGAAAATTGATAGTCTTGACCCAGTAAATATTCCAGGTGAAGTGATTACGAGAGGTGAAAATGTGATGCTTGGTTATTATAAGAATGAAGCGGCAACGAAAGAAGTTCTTGATGAAGAAGGTTGGTATCATACGGGCGATCTTGGTACGATGAGCGATGATGGACATTTATTTATTCGTGGTCGAATTAAGAATATGCTTTTAGGTTCGAATGGTCAGAATGTTTATCCAGAGGAGATTGAAAATAAGCTTAATTCCATGTCAATGGTCAGCGAATCTATTATTATTCAGCGTGGTGATAAACTTGTTGGACTGGTTTATCCAGACCTTGATGAAGCAAAGGAAATGGGTTTTTCACAGTCTGATTTGCAGGAGATTATGGCTCAGAATCGTATAGAATTAAATAATATGTTGCCATCTTTTTGCCATCTTTCTGCGATAGAGTTGCGTGATGAGGAGTTTGCTAAGACTCCAAAGAAGAGTATTAAACGTTATCTCTATCAGGAGAAGTAAGGAATTGTAGGCAATTTATGTTGATTCTTATAAGCCTTTGAGTTTCATTTCATGTACTTAATACAAAAAGCCGCCCCCTAATGGATAGTTCATTAAGAGGCGGCTTTTTGTATGTTCTATGGTTTGGCTTACTTCACAAACTTCTTATTGTTCTGAATGTAAATGCCATGAGGTAAGACAGAGGCGTCAGTGCCAACATATCGTCCATCAAGGGTGTAGATGCGGTTGTCAGAAGTACTTCTTTCAATGATTGAAGGTGCCTGAATACCAGTTGTTTCATTGTTCTTAAACTCGAAGCTAATATAGTGTTCAACGTCATTCTCTACAATATTTATGATTGATTTATTCAGTGTAGTCCCATCATACATCTTAAAGTTGTCAATCTTATTTATATTGTTGTAAGGGTAGAGGTCACCATTTAGCTGGTCTGTATATATCTTTATATTTCCTTCAGCATTGGCAGCTGCTAAGATTTTACCATCAGCAGGGATTGGTATTACACGTGGTTTACCCTTTAGGTTGTTTGGGTAATCAAAGACATTTACTTTGTCAGAAGGGTATGATATACGATAGGCGAGTAACCCTTGAGCATAGCTGTTCTTAGTCCACCCTTGATTCCATGGTCCTTTTTGAATACTTTGCAATACAATATACTCATTTGAGTTATTGGGATTTTCTATCTTATATGCCTTTCCATCATTATCTAAACTTTTTAGTTCGTTAATGGTGCAATCAGTCGTAAGCTTTTCAACATCCAACCAACCCATCACTTCGCGTTCCCAAGCAAGATAAGATGCTGGAACATGTCCACCACGTATTTCCGTTCCACCATCCATGATGTCCCAAAATTCCATACCTTGATCATCTTGGTTTTCTGCATCAGTTTGATAGGCGTAAATATCTGGGAGACCGAGTGTATGAGAGAACTCATGACAGAAAAGACCTATTCCATTAATTTTTTTATTATTCTTAGATGTTTTGTCACTTCCTTTAAGTTCATTGCTAACCCCATAACGTCGGATACTTTTACCATCGAATTTATCTGTAATATATACAGTTCCAGATTTGGCCAGATGTTTGTTATTTTATTTCCTTTATAATTGGCCGAATGTCCTGCATAGATAACATAAACGAGGTCGACTATACCATCATTGTTTGCATCATAATTAGCAAAATTAACCATTTCATCAACAGCATTACAAGCATCAGTAAGTAGTAGGTCTATGTTGTCATTATCTGCGCCATAGACAGCATGTGCTTTTGGTAGTTTGATTGGTCCAACAACATCAAAAACGGGAGTAAACTTTCCATAGCTACAATCCTTGAAGTAGCCACGGACACCTTTGTAGTTCTGATTCTGACTATAACGAGTCTCTGTAAAATACTCCTCATTCATCAAATAGTTTGTGAACACATTCTTTGTATCTTGAATTGTAAAGGTTGTGTCTTGGAACTCTGTAAGAATAACAAGTGCCTTTGGGCTACCTGTATGAGGGAAATAAGGTACTCCTCCCCAGCCAGTATTGATGATTGGGTTTCGTGAAAGTGGCGAGTTGTTGTATGCTTTTTCAGTTGTTTCTGCAATTTTATGAACATAAGCAAAGAACTTCTGTTTATCTTGCTTTGCAATCAGGTTACGTTCAGTTTGTGAACGAGATACTGACTCATGTGCAAGTTGTTTGGTTGCAATAAGTTTACCAGATTTGTCTATTTTACCAATATAATAGTTGTTGTCCACACCTTGTACAAGCAATACACCATCAAGCGTTGTGTACCAGTTGATATGTTCGTCACCACGCAAGATGACTGTAATAACAGAACCATCAGCCTGTCTTATCTGTATGGGTGTTGTGTCTGCTTTTGCTGCCCAGTTTGTAAGAGAATAAAGAGTAAGGCATATAATAAGGAGCAGTTGTTTTACTGTTTTAGTCATAATTCTTAATTTAATTGCGTTTGTTTAGTTTGTTATAGAAGTATTGCCCTTTCTTTCTTGTTCGTTTGCCAAATTCAATAGCATGATGAGGACAATGATGATAACATGAGAAACAAGTGAGGCATTTGCCATTATGTAGCCATTCAGGCTCATAGCCTAAACCACCTTTGATATCCTCAACGGGACAAACATTTGCACATATACCACATTTTACACATCGACGACTAATAACATGAAAGGGCTTGTCTGTGACAAGAATACGTTCAAAGAACGCTCCTACTGGCCCAGAGAAGAATGATGGTATAGGACCTCTTTTAAGTTGTTCCCAACCCCAAACTTGTTGATTATCCGTATAAGGAAGTTGCTTAAGCATCTTAGAAAATTCTTTTAGCTGTTTTGAAGCAAATTCTTTCTTTTCTATTTCTTTCTCTTTGGTGTCGACATCCATACCCGGTAAGCCAACGTATGACTCTGGCATAATTAATGAATATACAGCTTTCAATTCCATAGAGTTGCCTACTGCAACACTATTCAGCATTTTCTGAAATCGTTCTATAGCTTTACCAATAGAGTCGCCAGCTGTAACCAAGCAGAAGGAAGTGTGTTTATGAATAGAAAAATCCTCTCCTTTGGTTTTTATAGACAATTTACTCAAAAAGTCTTTCACAATGCTTGGAACTCTCCATCCATGTATAGGAAAAATGAAGCCAATATGTTCATCTTTTTCTAATGTGAAAGTGCAATCGCTATTGAGCACTTCGGGAATAGAAACAAGCGTGTCGCCTGTTTCTAAAGCTAATGTTTTAGCAGCCCATTTGCTATTGCCCGTACCAGAAAAGTAGAATATCATGCGACAAATTTACATAAAAATCTCGATTTATAAGCCAGTGTAGATAAAAAACTGAAAAGAAATCTCCCCACACAGTTCCGTTTTGTAACTTGCATTCTGAGATTGAAAAATGTCAAGGGCACTACCTTCTTTCGCCTATTATCGTGCTCTTACGTCACATTTTTGTATCTTTGGGGTGATAAATTCATGTTTAACCCAAAATATTGAGGCTTATGAGAACGGTATGTGGCCTTGACGTGCACAAAGATAGTGTTTATCTTTGTATTTTGAGTAGCACAGGTGAAATTTACGAGAAGAAATTTGGTGTTTTAACAACAGAACTAATTGAAATGCGTGATTTGATGCTCTCACATCACGTTTTAGAAGTCGGTATGGAAAGCACAAGTGTGTATTGGATTCCTATTTGGAGAGTTCTTGAGCCACATTTCAAGTTGAAACTCATCAACCCTTATTTCATTAAACAATTGCCTGGTCACAAGAGTGATGTAAAGGATGCACAATGGATTGCAGAGTGCATGCTAAAGGAATTGGTAAACGGTAGTTTTGTTCCTCCAGAACGCATCCAACAGTTGCGTCAGTACGACCGGCGTATCTATGATCTTGATGATGAGATTATCCGCAAACTTGCCAAGTTGGACGCAGCCGTTCAACGGTGTAACATCCGTCTGAGCAACTATGTATCTAACACGGATAGTGTGAGCTACAAGGCAGTGATAGATAAAATCTGCGAAGGAGTTACTGACCCCAATGTGCTCGTGGAGGAAATCCACGGACGTATTATCAATCACCATGGAAAGAAAAACTATAATCGCTTCGCTTCACGGCAGCATTACAGAATGTGACATAGATATCATGCGGCAGCTCAAGGCAGAAATAGACTTAGCAGAGCAACACAAACAGCAATGTATGGACAAGATGTTGGCCATTTGCGAAAAATGAGTATTCGACACAGTTGCACAATTTACAGACAATTCCGGGGAGTGAAGATGAGGGCCGCTACATCATTGATTGCAGAAATCGGTACCGACATGAGTCATTTTGAAACAGCCAACCATCTCGCTTCCTCGGAGTGGACTGAAGCCACGCAATGATCAGTCTAACAAGACTATTAAATCACGCCGCATCACTTATGGAAACCGATACCTTCGACGAACCATCATACAATGCTCATGGGGTGCAAGTCGCACCAAGAATTGTTTTTAGCCGATTCTCCTACCACCAGACACAAGTCAGAAAGAAAAACAGAATGAAAGTTCAAGTAGCAATAGCAAGGAAAATGCTTATTTGTGCATGGAACATCTTGAAGGACGGTGTATCCTATAAGATTTCAACAACATAATCGAAGCATCCGTAATAAATGGATGACGCAATATACCAGTCATGGAAAGGCTACTACCTTTGTGATGGCATATGACCTCGTCATGACAAATTAACCAACGACATGACTGGCGATGGAACTCAGTGTGAGCGTTAAGCTCGAAGAGGAAAGTATCATTTTTCATGCAGGTCAGCAAATGACTTGCATAGTATCGTTATGTACTATAATAAGCATAGCCTTTGGTTTAAGTTACTTCTGTAACGATTTCTTTTCGGTTTTTATAGAGGAAAGGTATTCATATTTAATAAATCATACAAGATAAGTAAGTACAATGTTATAGTCTTTCAGTTCTTTTTGTTACATTTGCAATGAATACATGAAAACTTTAATGCTGTGAAGAAAAGAATGGATTTTTTGTTGTATCCATCAGTAAAAATACTTCTACCATTGGTATTAGGTATAACTGTTGGTGATATGTTAGAGTCGCCGACATCCTCTCTATTATGGTGGATGATGCTGATGTGTATGTTTTTCATAACTATTGTTGTCAGGAAGAGGAAGTACCTTCAAAGTGTTTTATTGCTCTTGACATTTGTTTGTGTCGGTGGAACCTTGATATCGATAGAGAGAATTGCTGAAAAAGTAGAGTTGCCTAATAGGCAAATGAACTTTAAGGCGGTCGTACTTAGTCGACCCATAGTGCATGGTAAGGTCTTACAAGCCGATCTAATGGTAATGGTTGACAATAAGCCGATAAAGGTAAGAGCTTCCCTTCTTCGTGATACGATATCGAATCGTTATAAAACTTTACATCTTGGAGATGGTATAGAGGTTACATCTTATCTTGAAGAACCCATGAACTTTTCAGATGCTACCTTTGATTATGCCCGTTGGTTGAGGTTACATGGTTATTCAGCAGAAACTTTTATTGTGTATAATCAATGGCACAAAGCCAAAGTTAATCTTCGGCAGATGAGTCTTCTTCAACGTGCTTCATTAGCTGCATCGGTTTATAGAGAGAATTTGTTGAATGTGATTGAAGACAAGATAGATAGTGCTCAGTTAGGTGTAGTTTCTGCGATGACACTTGGTGATAAACAATTGATTAGTAATGATATAAAGGAAGATTATTCTATAACAGGTGCAAGTCATGTGTTAGCACTTTCAGGTTTACATCTAACAATTATATATAGTTTGCTCTTTCTCATAATGAGTGGGTGCGAGCGACTTCTTCCAAGAGTATTTAGAAAAGGATTAAGTGAGCTGATTATTCTATTAATACTATGGGCTTATGTCATTCTTGTAGGGATGTCCTCGTCCGTAGTTCGTTCGGCATTAATGCTCACAATCTATTCTTTTGTAACACTATTGAATAGAGAACGGCTTTCTGTCAATACACTGGCATTAACCGCGATTATAATGCTTGTCAGTAATCCTAATTGTCTTTTTGATATAGGCTTTCAATTATCTTTTATCTCAGTATGGTCTATTCTATTGTTTTATCCACTTATATACGAGTTACTCCCCTTATCACAAACAAAGAGCTTAATGATTATAAGATGGCTGTGGAGTATGATTGCGGTATCGATAGCTGCACAATTGGGAACAGCTCCCTTGGTTGCTTACTATTTTGGAAGGGTGTCATTGATGTTTGTTTTTAGTAGTCTTATCGCTGTTCCGTGTACAATGGTTATCGTGTCAGCAACATTTTGTATGTTACTTATCAGTTCTTTGTCCTCTTTATCATTGTTTGTGGGGAAATTTATTTGTGTAATAACAGACGGATTAGGACTTTCTCTTCATTGGCTTGCAAGCCTATCTTGTGCAAGTATTGAGAATGTTCATTTGTCAGTCTTACAACTTTTTATTTATTATTCCATGCTCATGGCGATATGGATATTGTGGAGTTTTTTTAGCGGGGAAGATAGAGTTTAAGTAATTATTTGTACCTTTGCAGATAATTATGCAACGATATTTTATCACTCTTTCATACGATGGCACAGCCTTTCATGGCTGGCAAATACAACCCAATGGCATTTCTGTACAAGAGGTGTTGGAACATTCTTTGTCTACAATTCTAAGAGAAAGAATTACTATTACGGGAGCTGGACGCACAGACGCTGGCGTTCATAGTAGAATGATGGTTGCTCACTTTGACACCTCTCAGTCGTTTGATTGTGTTCAATTGGTTTATAAAGTGAACCGATTATTGCCACGTGACGTATCAGTAAGTAGGATAGGACCTGTAAAGAAAGACTTACATGCACGTTTCTCAGCAACATCACGTACATATCATTATTATATTCATACAGAAAAACAACCTTTCTCACGACAATATTCTTGTGCGCTTCACTATCAATTAGACTTTGATAAAATGAATATTGCAGCAGCTTATTTGATAGGAGAGAAAGACTTTAAATGTTTCTGTAAGACAGGAGCTGATGTGAAGACGACTATTTGTAATTTGACAGAAGCACGATGGATTCCGATTAAGGATGAATTAGCCTTGAGTCAAGGTGAGAAAGTAACAAATTGGTGTTTTGTGATAAAGGCTAATCGTTTCTTACGCAATATGGTACGTGCAGTGGTTGGTACTTTAGTTGAAGTGGGTAGGGGGCGTCTTACTATTGATGAGTTCAAGAAGATAGTAGATGGAGGAACAAGAAGCGATGCGGGTGAAAGTATGCCTGGTAACGCTCTATTTCTTTGGGAGGTAACATATTAAGAAAAGAGATTATGTGGATTCTCTTAGCCTTTATATCAGCAACATTGTTGGGACTTTACGACACGTCAAAGAAGTATTCTCTACGTGGGAATGATGTTATACCCGTACTTTTTCTCAACACACTCTTTTGTTCGTTGATTTTTTTACCATTGATTTTATTGTCACAATACACCCATGTGCTTGATCGTAGTATCCTACATGTGGCCTCAGGAGGATGGGAGTTACACCGTTGGATAATATTGAAGAGCATTATTGTTCTGCTTTCTTGGGTATTTGGTTATTTTGCCATTTCTCAACTACCATTGACAATTGTTGGGCCGATTAATGCAACACGTCCAGTAATGACACTCATCGGGGCTATGCTTGTCTTTGGCGAACGGCTGAATATTTGGCAATGGATAGGTGTGAGTTTGGCTGTTATTTCTTTGTTTCTCTTGGCAGGAAGTGGTAAGAAAGAGGGTATTGACTTTAAGCACAATAGGTGGATATTGTTCTTGGTGTTAGCAGCAGTGATGGGAACTTGTAGCGGACTGCTCGATAAATACCTTATGGCAAGTCCAGAGAATGGTGGAGTAGGAGTCGACCGTATGATGGCACAAAGTTGGTATAACATTTATCAATGTTTGATGATGGGAATAGTTTATTTGGTCTATGCCAATAATCGTCGAAAGAAGGTAGATGGATTAGACCATTTTACATGGAAATGGTCTATCTTGCTAATATCTGTTTTTCTGTCAATAGCAGACTTTTCCTACTTCTTTGCACTCTCATTGCCAGGTGCAATGATATCTATTGTGTCGATGGTGCGACGTGGTTCTGTTCTTGTTTCATTTATCTGTGGAGCAATGTTGTTTAGAGAAAAGAATTTGAAGGCAAAAGCAATTGATTTGTGTTTTGTTCTTCTCGGAATGATATTTTTATGGATTGGCTCATATTAAGACGACGACTTTCACTCTAAGATAAAGGTTAAAAGTCTTTGGTTATTGATAAATATTTACTATATTTGCAACGGCAATGATGGGCGTTTTCACAACGTTTAATATGAATAGCGGACAACGTTTTTACTCCATGAGGAGTCTTGAGCGTGAGTCTCTTAAAAGTCGATAATTACTATGCAGAATATTTTTCATGGATTAGGTATAGCATTGATAACTCCCTTTAAGGAAGATTTTAGTGTTGATTATGATGCACTTGTAAATCTTGTAAACTACCATTTAGATAATGGTGCAGACTTCTTCTGCATTCTTGCTACAACGGGAGAGGCTCCTTGTCTTACACATGAAGAAAAAAACGAACTGACTGCTGTTATTAAACGAGTTGTGAATGGACGTGTGCCAATCTTGAAATATTGTGGCGGAAACAATACGGCAGCCGTTGTTGAAGAAATCAAGACAACCGACTGGAGTGGTATTGATGGTATGCTCAGTATCTGTCCTTATTATAATAAGCCAAGTCAAGAGGGACTTTATCAGCACTTCAAGGCAATTGCTAAGGTTAGTCCAATTCCAATTGTCTTATATAATGTGCCTGGGCGTGTAGGTGTCAATATGACTGCCGAAACAACGGTTCGCATTGCGTCAGAGTTCTCTAATGTTGTGGCAATAAAGGAGGCATCAGGCAATTTGGAGCAAGTTGATGAGATTATCAAGAATAAACCAAAGCATTTTGAAGTTATTAGTGGTGATGATGCATTAACGTTTCCAATGATAGCAAGTGGTGCGGTCGGTGTTATATCAGTTATTGGTAATGCGCTTCCAAAGGAGTTCTCACGCATGATTCGTTTGGAGTTTAAGGGCGAATACGAGCCTGCTCGTAAAATTCATCACCAGTTTACGGAACTCTATAAACTCCTTTTTGTAGATGGCAATCCTGCTGGTTGTAAGGCACTTCTGAACGATATGGGAATGATTGAAAATGTATTGCGTCTTCCATTAGTACCAACTCGTATTGAAACTAAGATGAAAATGAACGAGATTCTTAAAGGAATGAGAATCTAAAACGTATTATTGCGATACGCGACTTGAACCTCCAACAAAGTGATATAATGCTGGTTTGGTAAAATGGCTAAACTTTGTCTCAACTTACATAAAGCATGTTTTCTTCTTTTTCTCTCAATTAATTTAATCATTGTGAACAGTTGTTGAGTTTTTTAATCACGTGATTATATGTCATGAACACTTTGATAAGGAGGTTAGAAAAAAACTTTACATTATTATAGGTAAAGTGTCGATATAAAAGAAAAATAGACATTTACGAAGCAACTCTATAAGTACTTGTACGTTAGAAGGTTATGAAGGCGTTAAGACATAGGTGCTTGATTAGACTTCAAAAGAGCGTTAGTAATACGTCAAAAGGGCATCTCTTGCAATCCAAGAGATGCCCTTTTCGATGCTAAAAGACCATCTATTCGTTTCAAGTGGTATGAAAATAATTTACATACGTTTGCTAAACTAAGGATGATATGTTCGTAAAAAGTGTAACGATTAGTAAAAAGATAAATAAGAATATAAGAGATGTTAGAAATAAAATGCAAAAGTAGCGTTATGAATGCTGTAGTCGAATGTTGCATTGGAATTTAATAATTCAAAAGAACTTACAAGAAGCAATCGGAAGAAAACAGGTTGCATTCTATGCTAACAATGTTGTCAATCTTAATTCTTTTTTTATTTATCATCATAATGGTACGTTCATGGTTATGAATAGCTTTAATAACACCATTAATAGTATGATAGTGTCCACCCTCTTTTTGTTCATCAGCTTGAAAGAATGTAATTGTTACAATCGGTTCTTTTTCTAAATGAGAAGAAAGAAAAGATAGTTTTTTGTCCATTAATAATCGATTGTCTTCCATCATTTCTATCATTGGACTTGTCTGTCGGGCAGTTTCAGCAATAGCTTTTTCATAACCAGTAAGTGCTGCAAAGGGTGCAAATTGTGCAGCTCTGTTATATAGACTCATTTGTGGATGCCGCTTTGACACATGATGGGATAGATGGATAATATCGTCATAATTATCGGTCATGCCTTATGCCCTCCTATTTGTTTGTTACGTTCCTTTGCCGTTGAACCTTCATTAAAGTTTAAACCACGAAGCAAAGAGTTCTTACCAAACTTGTTCTTGATATTAATAATGGTTTCTTGTATCTTTCGTTCACGTGCTAATGCCGCCTTTTCTATTTGCTTCTCTTTCTTTACAATCTCATAATCTGTAGAACATATCAAGTTCAACAGGGCTTGGAGACTCGCTGTTTCATCTGCTCTTCACTGATAACGTGATTGGTTGATATATTTAATCTTCTAACCAATAAGCGTTTATCAACAATCTCATCATAAAGTGCAAGGATAGCCTTTCCTATCAGTCGAGAGGAAGATGTAAAGCGGTGGAGATTGGCTGTTCCGTGAGCACTCTTAGGTACTTTTCGTCCGTACCAGTCTACAGAAACAGGACCAGTATAATCCTTTCCTGCAGGGGAAGTAAGACTTTCACGGTCATAACCAACATACAAAATAAGCTGGTCGGCAACGCAACGTTTTGCAACTAAGTCCAGTGCAATAGCGTCAGCCATCTCTTGGACAACAACCCTTGCTTTGCGATAGCTGTATGCATCTTGGAGAACTTGTCCACTACTCATTGAGTTTGTTTCTGGTCGATAAGCCTTCACCATTTCCATCGTACAAGGTTCCCAACCCCATGCGTGGTCTATAAGAAGTTCTGCATTTACGCCGAAAAGCTTATAAAGAAGTTCCTCTTGATGGATAGAGTAGCGTGCTATTTTTCCCATGGTATCTATACCGTATGTATAAAGACGCTGTGCAATACCTCTTCCAACACGCCAAAAGTCAGTTAGTGGGCGATGATCCCATAGTTTCTCACGATAAGTCTTTTCGTCTAATTCTGCAATGCGTACACCATCTTTGTCGGCAGGTATATGTTTAGCAACAATATCCATTGCCACTTTACAAAGATACATATTTGTACCGATGCCCGCAGTAGCCGTAATACAGTTTCGCGCAAGACGTCACGTATCATCTTTATTGCTAATTCGTGAGCAGTAAGACGATAGCTGGCAAGATAAGCTGTTGCGTCAATAAAGACTTCATCGATGGAGTAAACGTGTATATCTTCTGGTGCAATATAACGCAGGTAAATATTGTATATTCTCGCACTATGCTTAATGTATTGTGCCATACGTGGCATTGCTGTTATATAATCAACAGCCCAGTCTGGATGTTGTTCAAGTTCTTTTGTATTATAAGACTTTCTCGTTAGTGCCTTACCTTTTAAAAGACTTCGTTTCTCGTTCACCTCTCTTAGCCGTTGTATAACTTCAAATAAGCGGGCACGTCCAGATATTCCGTGAGCTTTTAGAGAGGGAGAAACAGCAAGGCAAATAGTCTTTTCGGTCCTTCCTGTATCAGCCACCACCAGATTAGTTGTCATTGGGTCAAGTCCAAGTTCTACACATTCCACACTGGCATAGAACGATTTAAGGTCTATGGCAATGTAGGTTCTGTCTGATGTTGTTCTTAATGAAGACATGTTAATGGAGAACAAGTTGGTGGATTAATACAATAATATAATTGGAATTACGTGGACTTCTCTATTCTTATATAGAAATGAGGACAAGACTAAATTAAACTCATCCTATACACTCTTAGCTATTTTTAGTAAGCTCAATAATCTCTCTTGCTGAATGTCTCGTCCAACAATACCTTTGAAGGGTTATTCCCAGAATGATATGTATATCTAAAGTTAAAGCCTGCGTCCTTATATCCTTTTGTCCCTGTATCTTCTTTCAAGGCAGCACGTAAGGTTTTTCTTATTTCTAATCTTTTAGAAGAAAGTAACTGTTCGTTATCAGCTTTGCCTACGATTGAGTAATAATAATGAATGGTTTTGGATGTTGGTTCAAAGACCATGCTATCCATTCTTGTGTCATTTACAACTGGTGTAGGACATTTCTTTTCTGTATACTCCTTACATTCTTGGGCAGCTCTTTTCTCCAAACTATTATGACAAGAAGAAAGAGAAAGCAATAATACGCTTATATAAATTAAATGTTTCATTTTGTTCGGCTTAAATTAAAAATAAAGTTGGGCTGCAATAGTAAGAATACTCTTTTTATATAATCCCTATGCATTGTCCTTTGCAAAGTTAAGAAAAATAGGTAATTTCTTAATTTAAGGTTCTTAATTCTCAATAATTATAACTATATTTGCACATTGAAAATATAGAAAAAGTGATGAATCATATAAGAAATTTCTGCATTATAGCCCATATTGACCATGGTAAGTCTACTTAGCAGATCGTCTGCTTGAATATACTCAGACGATAAAGATTACAGGTGGACAGATGCTTGATGATATGGATTTGGAACGTGAGCGTGGTATAACAATTAAGAGCCATGCAATCCAAATGGAGTATACATTAGATAAAGAGAAATATGTCCTTAATCTGATTGATACTCCGGGACATGTTGACTTCTCGTATGAGGTGTCACGAAGCATTGCAGCTTGTGAAGGTGCGTTGCTTATCGTAGATGCTACGCAGGGCGTACAAGCACAAACCATCTCTAATCTTTATATGGCTATTGATCACAACTTGGAGATTATTCCAGTTATTAATAAGATTGATATGCCGAATGCCATGCCAGAAGAGGTTGAAGATGAGATTGTCGACCTTGTTGGTTGTGACCCTAATGACATTATTCGTGCTAGTGGAAAGACGGGAGAAGGTGTAGCCGACATTCTTGAAGCTATCATTAAACGTATACCTTCACCAACAGGAGATGTTAAAGCACCTTTGCAAGCACTTATCTTTGACTCTATCTTTAATTCATTCCGTGGTATTATCACACTTTGTAAAGTTGAGAATGGAGTTATCAGAAAAGGTGACAAGGTGAAGTTCGTACAGACTGGTATGGAATATGCGGCTGATGAAGTGGGTGTGTTAAAGATGGATATGGTACCTACTCAACAGCTTTCAACGGGCGAAGTTGGATATATTATTTCGGGTATTAAGAATGCCACAGAGGTAAAGGTAGGTGATACTGTTACCCATATTGTTAATCCTTGTAGCAAGCGATTGAAGGATTTCAAGAAGTTAAGCTATGGTCTTTGCTGGTGTCTCATCCGATTGACCCTAATGACTATGAGGGCTTGCGTGCTTCATTAGAGAAACTTCAGCTTAATGATGCTTCATTAACCTTCCAACCGGAGAGCTCTCAGGCTTTAGGTTTTGGTTTTCGTTGTGGCTTCTTAGGTCTTCTTCACATGGAGATTATACAAGAACGTTTGGATCGTGAGTTCAATATGGATGTCATTACGACAGTACCTAACGTTAGTTACATGGTATATGATAAACAGGGAAATGAAAAGGAGGTTCATAACCCGTCAGGACTACCAGATCAGACAATGATTGATCATATTGAAGAGCCTTATATTAAAGCTTCTATTATTACTTCAAGCGATTATATAGGTCCTATTATGACACTTTGCCTTGATAAGCGAGGTGAACTCGTTAGTCAGAACTATGTAAGCGGAAATCGTTTGGAACTCATCTTTATGATACCTTTGGGTGAGATTGTGATAGACTTCTACGATAAATTGAAAAGTATATCCAAAGGTTATGCTTCATTTGATTATCATATCGATTCTTATCGTCCATCAAAGTTAGCAAAGCTCGATATTCTCTTGAATGGTGAGCCTGTTGATGCTCTTTCGGCATTGACGCACGAGAGTAATGCTGTTGTGTTTGGACGAAGAATTTGTGAGAAGTTGAAGGACTTAATACCACGTCAGCAGTTTGATATAGCCATCCAAGCTGCTATTGGAGCAAAGATTATTGCACGCGAAACCGTTAAACAGGTACGTAAGGACGTTACAGCCAAGTGTTATGGTGGTGATATTAGTCGTAAACGTAAACTTCTTGAGAAGCAGAAGAAGGGGAAGAAACGTATGAAACAGATTGGAAACGTACAAGTTCCACAAAAGGCTTTCCTTGCAGTGTTGAAGTTAGATTAAAAAACAAAGATATAAGAAAGGATAGGAAAATGAAAGATTTGGTAAACGATACGAGAGATATTGCACGTGAATTGGCACGTAAATATAGTACGATGACACATGACGAATTGGACGTACTTGAAAGTATCCTCGTGCCAATGAAATTCACCAAAGGGCAGATGATTCTTAGTGAAGGAGAAATCTGTAAGCATGTCTATTATATAGAAAGAGGTCTTATTCGCCAATTTTATTTTAAGAATGGCAAACAGATTACCGAACATTTAGGAGAGGATAGAAGTGTGTTTATGTGCATAGAAAGTCTTTTCCGTGAGGAGCCGACTAAGTTGCAAGTTGAAGCCTTAGAACCAACATGGGTCTATGCGTTGCCAAAACAAAAACTGGAACAAGTGGCGTTGCACAATGTAAACATTCAGATTCTCTATCGTAAAATACTGGAAGAGAGTCTTATCACATCACAAGTGCATGCTGACCTCGTACGTTTTGAAACGGCACAAGCACGTTATAAGAGAATGTGTAAACTTAGCCCACAGGTTATTTTGTGTGCACCATTAGTTTATATCGCAAGCTATTTACAGATGACACCAGAAACGTTAAGTCGAGTTCGTTCGTCAACGTTACTGGATGATTAATTAGTTATTTCTTAACTTGTTGCCTGTAAGTTTGTAGTAAATAGGACTCTCATTAAATTATTGGACATCTATAAAATTATTTTGTAAATGTCACGAACAAATTTAAGAGTACTTTAGAAACGTAAATACCGTTAGTTGTTTCTTTACAACTAATGGTATTTACGTATATGTTTAGTTTATTTTTCTTTTGCTTATTTATTTCTTCAAGGCAATGAGGACATACTCCTTATAATAAAGTTGAGTATCATCAATTCTAAAAATCTTTACCGATTTCACCCGTATATTGTGGTAAAATCGGTCATTTCAAAAGTCGAAAACTTTCTCACAACGTTTGCAGAAGAAATGTGCGTGTGGTGTAGTAACACCATCATAACATACACGATGATCATCAATGGTAATCATTGACACTGCACCATATTCTGAAAGCATTCTTAATGTATTATAAACTGTTGTACGGCTCACTGTTGGAAGTTTTTTCTTCAAGGCAAGAAAAACCTCTTCCACTGTTGGGTGGGTATGATGAGTAAGCAGATACTTCATGATTGCTACACGCTGAACAGATGGTCGAATTCCTAATGCTATAAGTTTATTATATACTGATTCCACTGATTATCTATCTTTTTATCAATTTGTAAAAATATATCCTCTAAGCAAAACAACTTTCTGAATGTGTACAGATTATTGAAATGACATTTTGCAAAGATACAAAAATCTGTATTTAACTAACAAGTATTATGCTGTAAAAAGTTAGATTTCAACACGGCTCTTTCATTTAAAAAAAGTTTTTGGTTCTTATTCTAAATATCATTATTTTTATAGCACGCCAAGAACATAGTGAGAGCTGTTCTTTTCTAAAAATACTACCATAATCGTATGGTATTTAGCGATTGATATTCGTGTGGCATGACAGGTTTAATTTTTGTCTAATTATTTGAAAATCAACAAAAATAAGTGACAATAAAAAGTTGGTCAAGTGAGCTATTTTTGTACCTTTATAGTAAAAATAGATAATCATGAAAGGGGAAACAGTCACTGACCAAATTAATGGGATTGTCGCTAACACAATCAACCACACCGCTAAGGTAATAAAACAAAAATTAGAAGGTAGTATCTTAGAAAAACTTTACGAGTTTCACGGCTCTTTCATTTAAGAAGTTTTGGTTCTTATTCTAAATATCATTATTTTATAGCACGCCAGTAACATAGTGAAAGCTGTTCTTTTCTAAAAATACAACCATAATCGTATGGTGTTTAGCTATTGATATTCGTGTGGTATGACAGGTTTAATACTTTGTCTAATTATTTGAAAATCAACAAAATAAGTGACAATAAAAGTTGGTCAAGTGAGCTGTTTTTTGTACCTTTCCTCTATAAAACCGAAAAGAAATCGTTACAGAAGTAACTTAAACCAAAGGCTATGCTTATTATAGTACATAACGATACTATGCAAGTCATTTGCTGACCTGCATGAAAAATGATACTTTCCTCTTCGAGCTTAACGCTCACACTGAGTTCCATCGCCAGTCATGTCGTTGGTTAATTTGTCATGACGAGGTCATATGCCATCACAAAGGTAGTAGCCTTTCCATGACTGGTATATTGCGTCATCCATTTATTACGGATGCTTCGATTATGTTGTTGAAATCCTTATAGGATACACCGTCCTTCAAGATGTTCCATGCACAAATAAGCATTTTCCTTGCTATTGCTACTTGAACTTTCATTCTGTTTTTCTTTCTGACTTGTGTCTGGTGGTAGGAGAATCGGCTAAAAAAACAATTCTTGGTGCGACTTGCACCCCATGAGCATTGTATGATGGTTCGTCGAAGGTATCGGTTTCCATAAGTGATGCGGCGTGATTTAATAGTCTTGTTAGACTGATCATTGCGTGGCTTCAGTCCACTCCAGGAAGCGAGATGGTTGGCTGTTTCAAAATGACTCATGTCGGTACCGATTTCTGCAATCAATGATGTAGCGGCCCTCATCTTCACTCCCGGAATTGTCTGTAAATTGTGCAACTGTGTCGAATACTCATTTTTCGCAAATGGCCAGCATCTTGTCCATACATTGCTGTTTGTGTTGCTCTGCTAAGTCTATTTCTGCCTTGAGCTGCCGCATGATATCTATGTCACATTCTGTAATGCTGCCGAAGCGAAGCGATTATAGTTTTTCTTTCCATGGTGATTGATAATACGTCCGTGGATTTCCTCCACGGCGTATTGGGGTCAGTAACTCCTTCGCAGATTTTATCTATCACTGCCTTGTAGCTCACACTATCCGTGTTAGATACATAGTTGCTCAGACGGATGTTACACCGTTGAACGGCTGCGTCCAACTTGGCAAGTTTGCGGATAATCTCATCATCAAGATCATAGATACGCCGGTCGTACTGACGCAACTGTTGGATGCGTTCTGGAGGAACAAAACTACCGTTTACCATTCCTTTAGCATGCACTCTGCAATCCATTGTGCATCCTTTACATCACTCTTGTGACCGAGCAATTGTTTAATGAAATAAGGGTTGATGAGTTTCAACTTGAAATGTGGCTCAAGAACTCTCCAAATAGGAATCCAATACACACTTGATGCTTTCCATACCGACTTCTAAAAACGTGATGTGAGAGCATCAAATCACGCATTTCAATTAGTTCTGTTGTTAAAACACCAAATTTCTTCTCGTAAATTTCACTGTGCTACTCAAAAATACAAAAGATAAACACTATCTTTGCAAGACGTCAAAGCCACATACCGTTCTCATAAGCCTCAATATTTTGGGTTAAACATGAATTTATCACCCCAAAGATACAAAAATGTGACGTAAGAGAGCGATAATAGGCGAAAGAAGGTAGTGTCCTTGACATTTTTCAATCTCGAATGCAAGTTACAAAACGGAACTGTGTGGGGAGATTTCTTTTTCAGTTTTTTTATCTACACTGGCTTATAAATCGAGATTTTTTATGTAAATTTATAGTAAAAATAGATAATCATGAAAGGAAACAGTCACTCGACCAAACTAATGGGATTGTCGCTAACACAATCAACCACACCGCTAAGGTAATAAAAACAAAATTAGAAGGTAGTATCTTAGAAAAACTTTACGAGTTTTCCTCCTCAATACCCGATTTCCGTAGATCAGAGAAGGGAAACATACGTCACAAGTTGAGCGACGTCATTATGTTACTAATATTAGGTCGAGTATCAAATTGTGTCAGCAGAGCAGAAATCATAGAATTCGGTAAACACAACCTCAAGAGGTTCCGTAAATTGGACATATTAGTCAACGGCATTCCATCCGAGCCAACTCTTTGTCGCATGGAAGAGGGATTGATGATAAGGCAATGGCTAACCAGCTACAGGTCTTTGCCGAGACGTTTCACAAGGAATTGTTGGGGATGTGCTGCGCCCAAGAAATCATCTGCATAGACGGAAAGGCAGAGTGCGGCACTGTTTTGAATAATGGACGAACCCCAGATATCGTATCTGCTCATTCATTCAACACCGATATCACGTTAGCAACCGAGGCCTGCGAAGAGAAGAGCAATGAAATAAAAGGCAGTTCCACGGCTTATTGATAAAATTGATATATCAGAGAAAAATAGTCACGGCAGACGCCATGTCTATGCAGAAAGATATCATTAACAAAATCAGAGAGAAAAATGGAGACTTCATCATAGAACTGAAATCAAACCAGCGTTCACTGCGTTATGGTGTAGAGGATAAAATCAAAAGAACTGTCTCCGTTAACTCCTATTGTGGCAAGCCGGAACTCGGGCATGGGAGAATTGAGACGAGAAGCTATCGTGTGTTTAAGGGACTGACCTCATTGCAAATAAGGAGAAGTGGAACGGTAACCTGACCATCATAGAATATGAGTGCGAAACTATCAAAAAGTCAACGGGAGCCTGCACTATTGAGAAAAAGGCTGTATGCAGCAGCCTGCCAGCGAACACACCAAGATTAGGGACATTGGTGCGTAATCACTGGTCGATAGAAAGTATGCACTCGGAAGATGAGATCGTAACCTTTGTTACAAGACAAGATAAAACGAAAGTCAGCAGGGCAGCTCGCAATTTAGATACCATACAAAAGAATTGTCTACTCCGTGTTCTCACATGGCGAGGACGGAGAAAGAAGAATTCCGACAAAAGAAAGGGTATGGCAGAACTGATGAGACATGTTTCATTGGGTTTCACAAAACTATTGCATTTTTCTGTATCAAAAATGAAAATAATCAAATTTTTGAGAATGGTATAACTTATTGATATACAGACACAATGTTTCTCCTGATTCGTACATGAGTCGGGTAAGGGAAGCTATGTCTTCATTTCATTTTTAAATGAAAGAGCCGTGAGATTTCAACCTACCAAAGATTATATTTTGGTCTCATTGCTGTTAAAAATAACTCCTTCTTACCTATATGTTATATCTTTCATTCACCTTTTCTGTATTACTAAAGTGTTTTGTTTTTATATTTAGGCAAAGTTCTCATTATTCATTAAATTATATGTTTCAGTATAGGACAATATGTCTCTGTTCTTCAGTACAACACGTTGTTATAAAAAGACTTTTGTATCTTAATCTGCATAACATAGAGTCTTGATTTAAGGTGAACAGAATAATTATAAATAAGTCTTATTATTTGAAAAAAATTACAATATTATTCATTGCGTTTAAGATAATTATATGTAACTTTTGCCAACAATCTAATAAAAATGCTGGATTAATTTGAGGTCAGAATCGAAAAGACAGATTATCATATAATTCAGAGATTTTTACAAGTACGATAATAACATTAAGACATTAAATTAATAAAACAGATTATGAACAAAGTTAATTTACTTTTAGATTTCGTTCTTAATACCGCAGCATCATTAAAAGGTGCAGGTATTCATTTAATTCGTATAGCCATCTTTATCATCTTTATTTGGATTGGTGGTTTAAAGTTTTGGAATTATGAGGCAGAAGGTATCGTACCTTTCGTTTCAAACAGCCCGTTTATGAGTTTCTTTTATGCAAAGGAAGCACCAGAGTATAAAGATTATAAACTTAAAGAAGGTGAGTTTGATAAGGTTAAGCACGATTGGCACGAGGCTAATAATACTTATACTTTTTCACATGGATTAGGTATTGCAATCATGTCTTTTGGTATTCTTACGCTTTTAGGTATTTGGTGTCCAAAGATTGGTTTTGTCGGTTCAGGTCTTGTTCTTATCATGACTTTTGGTACACTATCATTCCTTGTCACAACACCAGAGGTATGGGTACCAGATTTGGGAAGTGGTGAGCATGGTTTCCCACTACTAACGAGAGCAGGACGTCTTGTAATCAAAGATGTTTGTATTTTAGCTGGTGCGGTTGTTGTTTTAGCTGATTGTGCTCAGAGAATACTTAAAAGGAATAAAAAATAAGCGATTATAAAAAGAGATGTAATTTTACATCTCTTTTTTATTATTATTGAACACGTAAAGTACGTGTCATCTATGTTCAAGATATAATTAGATATGGGGTAGGGGCTTTATATGTTTTGTCTTTTAATCTAAATAGGTCATTAAAGGCTAATCAGATTTTGTTTCCTAATGTCATTTATTTCCTTATAGATAGCCCCTACCTGTTTTTGTTTTAGCATAGTTATCTATGAGTTAGGTCCTAATGTGCTGTTACTGACTTTTTATGATAGTCTGACGAGTAGGCATGTAGTTTGTCCTCTCCTTAATAAAAGGATATTTGTAAAATATTTTCGTGTACATCATGGTCAATTGATGCTCTTTTAGCCTCAAAAAAGGCATAGGTTGACTTGTAAAAGATGCTCTTTTAAGGCTCAAGTAAGCATCTTTTCAATTCCAATTAAGCACCTTTTCCTTTACGTTTTGTAAGTGTTTGAATTTCTGTTGGTTACAATTATGATTTTATCTATATGTTTGTTAGAATTAATAGACGTCTTAATCTAATTTGTGTAAAGATTTTTCAGGTTATTGTTTGTGTATTAAGAAGTCAGCTTTTGGATATTTTCCTCATACAACTATTTGGATTGAAAATTACTGAAATAGGCTGCTTGCACCCCAAATCAAAATGGCGTAGCGTAACACTTTGCCAATTGTAATACTTAACACTGATAAAACTATATTAGCGCGTGTAAGTCCTAAAACAATAGTGATTGCACTGCCAAGTATTGGTAGAAAGGCGAAAAATCCCATCCATGCACCGCGTCCGCCCATGAAGTTGTATGCTCTGTCTAACGATGCTTGTTTCACATGAAAATAACGTTCAAGCCATTCTAATTTACCTAATCGTCCAAGTCCGTAATTAAGCATTCCACCTAATACGTTGCCAATACTACCATAAACAAGTAAGAAGATAGGATCAACACCAGCTGCAAGCAAGCCAAGCATTACGGCTTCACTGCTAAAAGGTAAAAAGCTTCCTGCAAGAAATGCTGACAAAAACATTCCCCAATAGCCATAGTCTACAAGTATTTGTGTAAGAAAATCCATAAGTTGAATAGTATAATGATTATTGCTGTATAGGTAAGGATGAGAAACATCCAGTTGGTTACCTTTGTTCGTGTGAGTGCTATAAAATGTGCAATAAGAGGTGCTGTGGTGACAATAAGAACGCTCAATAAGGCTTCATAATGCTGGGGTTGAAGGAATAGAAATATAATTGCAATAAGATTGATAGTAATAAAAGCTTGATAGAATAAACGTGTTCGTATGTTGTCATTACGCTTTTTATTTATAAAATGAATAATACCTATTAGTGCACATGTTAAGACAAAAGATAGTGTTATTATTTGATTAGTATTAAGTATCTTTAAGCCAAAAGGTTCTGTAAATACTGCAATATTGGTGAAGTGATTGAAGAGAGTTGTTATATCTCCCTTAACAATCAAATATCCGGCATAGAACCAATAAGGTAGTATGAGGCCGAGGAGAGATGCAATAAAGTTGCGAGGACTCATTGCGAGGATATTGGTACGCATAATAATCCAGAGTGCGGGAAGAAAGTAAAGAGCTTGCACCCATACAATACTTGCCATACTTATACAGAAGAATGCATAGAATGTGTAACCCGGAGTATGACTATCTTGATAGCAACGAAAGGCAAAAGTATAGAAACCTATAAAGCCTAACATAATGATTGCTGATTGGATAGTTGGAAACATGAGAGTTGCCATTGTTGCAAAAATTACGTATGAGCATGAAACCATTCTGCTATAAATACGTATGAGTGCATTGGCATTATTTAGCTCCATCATAAGATAGGTGGAGAGCAAGAGGCAAATACCTGGTACTATGATCGCAAGATTGTGAAAGCCTGCTATTACCCATACAAGAATAGCCGCTGAAACAACGTATGCTTGTGTCCAGCGGCTTTCTGCTATTCGATTTTGAATGCGTTTTTGTTGCATAATTGTTGAATACGGGAGAAGGTGCTTGATATGTTTACTGCACTCTCTTTTTCTTTATACCGAACAAAGATTATAGGTCTTGTCCTATATCTCTTCTAAAATATTTATCTGTAAAATCAATCTTCTGAGCTTCTGAGAAACTCTTCTTAAGGGCTTCTTCCTTATTCTTACCATAAGAAGAAACTGCAATGACACGTCCACCAGCGGATACAATCTGACCATCTTTTACGATTGTTCCACTATGGAAGATGACAGAGTCTTCAACTTTATCAAGTCCTGTGATAGGGTAACCTTTCACATATTCTTCAGGATAACCACCGCTAACAAGCATTACACAGACAGCAGAACGTGAATCAAATTCAACCTGTCTCTGGTCAAGATTTCCCTCTGCAACTCCTTCAAAGAGGTCGACAATGTCACTCTTTAAACGCAACATGACGCTCTCTGTTTCAGGGTCGCCCATACGACAATTGTATTCAATAACCATTGGCTCGCCATCAACATTGATTAAGCCGAAGAAGATAAATCCTTTGTAATCAATATTCTCTGCTTTCAGACCGTCAACTGTTGGACGGATAATGCGTTCTTCTACCTTTGCCATCCACTCCTTAGTTGCAAAAGGAACAGGGCTAACACTACCCATACCACCAGTATTCAAACCCGTATCATGTTCACCAATGCGCTTATAATCTTTTGCTTCTGGCAATATCTGATAGTTGGTGCCATCTGTGAGTATAAATACAGAGCACTCAATACCTGAAAGGAATTCCTCGACGACAACCTTTGCAGAAGCATTACCAAACATACCGCCAAGCATCTCGCGAAATTCTTTTTTAGCTTCTTCAAGTGTAGGAAGAATAAGAACACCTTTACCGGCTGCTAAGCCGTCAGCTTTCAACACATAAGGAGCCTTGAGCGTTTCAAGGAAGCGCATACCTTCTTCGATAGTGGTACCATCAAAGGTCTCGTAAGCTGCTGTAGGAATATTGTGACGCTTCATAAATGCTTTGGCAAAGTCCTTAGATCCTTCCAGTACAGCACCAGCTTTTGAAGGACCAATAACTGGGATATTAGTTGTACGGCTGTCTTCCTTGAAACAATCATAAACACCATTTACCAATGGGTCTTCAGGACCGACAACAACCATATCAACCTTCGTCAACAACGAAATCCTTCAGTTTGTCAAAGTCATTTACGCCGATTGCAACGTTCTCACCAACTGCTCCCGTACCAGCATTACCTGGCGCAATGAATAGTTTACTACATTTTGCACTCTGTGCAATCTTCCATGCCAAGGCGTGTTCGCGACCGCCGCTGCCTAAAAGTAATATTCTCATAAAGCTTTGCCCAGCCCCCCAATGAAAGGAGGGAGTGTGCAGACTTGCTGCACAGGGGTATTTATTAATTGTTAGATGCGATAATATGCAATGATAAAACGTATAATTGAATTATCAATTAGCGTTATTTGATAGGTTTGAGATAATTCTCAAAGTACTCTGTAATGCGCTCATGCAAGTGTACACTTTGATGTCCACGCATATTATGAGGCTCACCGGGATAGACGAAGAAGTCTGGTTGTGTGCCGGCAGTAATACAAGCCTTCAAGAAGGAGTAAGAGTGCTGAGGAACAACGACTGGGTCATTCAAGCCAGTGATAATCTGAAGTTTACCCTTGAGATCCTTTGCCTTTGAGAGGAGTGAGGTTTGTGCATATCCTTCTGGATTAGTTTGCGGAGTGTCCATGTAACGCTCTCCATACATAACCTCATACCATTTCCAGTCCATAACAGGGCCACCAGCAACACCAACCTTAAACACGTCAGGATAATTAGTAACCAACGAAGTTGTCATAAAACCACCGAATGACCAGCCATGAACACCTATACGATTCTGGTCAACGTATGGAAGAGACTTTAAGTATTTAACTCCTTCCATCTGGTCTTTCATCTCCTCTTGACCAAGATGACGGAATGTAGCCTGCTCAAATTCCTTACCACGATTATCACTACCTCGATTATCAAGGATGAAAAGTAAGTAGCCTTTCTGTGCCATGTAGGTTTCCCAACCGCGTGAACCCCAATTCCATGAAGCCTCAACATTATGAGCATGAGGTCCCCCATATACATAGATAACCGTAGGATACTTCTTATTAGCATCAAAGTCTACTGGTTTCACCATACGCCAATACAAGTCTGTCTTGCCATCTGCAGCCTTTATCGTACCATTTGAATATTCAGGAACAGTATAACCTTCCCATGGATTAGCAGAAGTAAAGTAATCATGACGTTGTGGCTTACTACTCAAACTAATTATTTCATACTTGCGAGGAACAGCAGGTTCACTATAACTATCCATGATAGCATTGCCGTCTTGACTCAGTTTTGGATGATGATAGCCACGACCATTGTCAAGTAGTGTACGCTTTCCAGAAGCCACATTCACAAGCCAAGTATTGCGCTGGATAGGGTTGCATTCGTTAGAAACATAAACAATACTCTTCTGCTTGCTATTGAAGCCGAGTACTTCCATAACAACCCACTTGCCACTTGTAATCTGCTTTATCTGTCGACCATCTTTATTAAAGAGGTAAAGATGATTGTAACCATCCTTCTGACTTTGCATGATAAACTCATTATCATTCCATGGCAAGAACAGAATAGGATGACAAGGTTCAACATACTTTGCATCTGTTTCCCGATAGAGTTCCTTCAACTTAGCACCTGTTGTAGCATCGTATGATACCAATCGACAATCGTTCTGGTCACGATTAAGCTCGAACATATAAATCGTCTTTTCATCTGGACTCCATGCAATGTTCGTAAAGTAACGATCAGTTGGATCACCTGCTTGAAGGTATATAGTCTTACCAGTTATTAGGTCATATATACCAACAGTTACCTTATGAGAAGTTTCACCTACCATAGGATACTTTATAGGTACAGCCTTAGCAGCACGTGACTCATCCTTTTCTGGTTTCCAATCTAACTCTGGAACATCAATTAGAGGGTAGGCTGCAACCATACTTTGGTCCATACGATAGAAAGCTAATCGATTCCCCTTCGGACTCCAATAGAGACCACCATTAATACCAAACTCATCACGATGAACACTCTGTCCATATACGATGTCGTCAGAACCATCAGTTGTCAGCTGATGCTCTATACCATTTGCATCGGTAACGTATAACTGATAATCTTTCACAAATGCTGTTGCGCCAGACAACTTATTCCAATCACGTGCTTGAAGACCAGTAGGACGATTCAAACGCTGTTCTAATTTATGATTCTTGAAGTTTATATATAAGTCTTCATTACCATTCTTAACCATCACAACAGGACGCTCAGCGTAAGGAAACTCAGCACCATAGAGATGGCGAATAAGCTCATTTGAAGCTGAAAGACCTGCCCATTTGTTGACGTCCTCCAAAGTGAAGAGTTGTGTCTCTTTACCAGTCATTAAATCAACTAATGAACAACTATTAAAGTCTTGACGTACCAACTTACCTCCCCACCATGTAAGATAACGTGCTTCTGGACGCATGTTGTAGAAGTTTTTACCACCAAAGTTCAGATCTTCAAGTGTGAACTGCTTTTGTGCCATAGTCTCAGTAGGACTTAAAAGTCCTGTGAAAGCACAAAGCCCCACAAGACTAATAAATGATTTAATCTTCATGATTATACGTGTTTTTACCACGGAATCCTCCGCGTTTGTTAGATTTATCAAATCGTTTACCGCCAAACTTACGGTCGTCATTGCCTCTAAACGAACGCTTACGCTCATCGTCTCCTCTTCGGAACGAACGCTTACGGTCTTCTACATCACGCTCATACCGAGGACGACGCTCACGACCTTCACGGAACTTATCACCGCCAAACTTATTACGCTCTAAGCTATGGAAAGTGAATGAACGAATATCAGCTTCAGCGTTCTCCTCGTTTTCATCAAGACGTTTCTTAAACTCACGTTCCTTCTTGAAGCGGTGCTTTTGAGCCATCTCACGCTTCTCATCTTCGGTTTTTACAACACCACCTTCGTGTCGGAAATCACTCATCTTACCATCAAATAGCTGGTAACGACGGAATTCACATTCCAAAGAACCATTATAAACAGGAATTTTAATACTTGGCTTCAAACCTATCTGACGGAAACATTCCTCACGATAAGACAGAATCCATGCTTCATTCCCCATAAACTGGTGCTTCAATCGTTCACCAATCATCTTATAGGTGCCGAGTAAGTTAGGTGTAGAAATACGCTCACCGTATGGAGGATTCATCACAATCATACTCTTTTCCTTTGGCTGAGTGAAGTCCTTAAAGTCCTGCTGTTCGATGGTTACATATCGTGACAAACCAGCAGCAGCTACATTCATACGAGCCGTATTGACAGCTTTCATATCAGTATCATAACCATAGATATGATGTGTGAACTCACGTTCCTGCGAGTCGTCATTATATATCATGTCAAACAATTCCTGATCAAAGTCTGGCCATTTTTCAAATGCAAACTCCTTACGGAACACTCCCGGAGAAATGTTGCGAGCAATAAGAGCAGCCTCAACGGGTAATGTTCCAGAACCACACATTGGGTCAATAAAGTCTGTTTCACCTTTCCAACCTGTCATCAAAATCATACCCGCAGCCAAAACCTCGTTCAATGGAGCTTCAACACTCTCCTGACGATAGCCACGACGATGCAAGGACTCGCCACTCGAGTCCAATGACAATGTTGCATTATCTTCTGCTACATGTATATTCAAACGAATATCAGGATTGCTAACAGAAATATTTGGACGAGTACCAGTACGCTCACGGAACTGGTCAACGATAGCGTCCTTCACCTTGTAAGTGACAAAACGTGAATTTGTAAACTCTTCTGAATAAACAACTGAGTCAACAGAGAAGGTTTCCCAGAAAGGATATACTTACTCCAATCAATCTTCATGACCTCTTCATACATGTCTTCAGCACTCTTCGCCTTGAAATGTGCGATGGGTTTAAGGATACGAATAGCTGTGTGTAACTGGAAATTAGCGCGATACATCATTTCCTTGTCGCCAGTGAACGACACCATTCGGCGTCCTATTTGTACGTTGTTGGCACCTAACTGTGTTAGCTCTTTTGCTAATACTTGTTCCAAACCCATGAAGGTTTTGGCGATGAGTTCAAATTCTTGCATTATATGTGATAGAAAATTTTATATTCGAAACTTAAATGTTTAACGGCGATTATATCTATGTTCCTCCGCCATTAAGATACTATGTTTTATTCTGTTTATATTTCTTTGTTTATGGATGCATATCTCGTGTGACCCAGATATTGACTCCAATAACACAACTTTTTTTCAATCGTAATACGACCAAGGATAATCGCATTGGTATAAACAATGACATCATCCTAAAAATGAAATTATGTTGCAAAGATAATCATTATTATCGGATTATTATGTGTTTGTTTAGGAAAAAGATACTAATTTTTGCAGTGCTTATCCCGTTAAAGGAAAGAATATGTTATGTTTAGAAAACATGACAGTCTGGCGATGTTTACATGTTTGTTAATAAAATAATACAAATCTATTTTCTTTTTATTGTAATAATCTTCTTTTTAAGATATAGATTATTATAAAAAGTGGTAATTTAATAATAACTAATAAAATAGCTGATAATAAGATGATTAAATTATTTAGACATACTTTACTAACGCTATTGTGCATTACGATGAATAGTCTGTATGCGCAGGGGTATAGCGTAGAACCTCCACTAACATTTCGTCCGACTCTACAACGTCTTGGTACAGAATTATTGAAAGGAAAGAAGGGGAGTATTGTTGCGATAGAACCAGCAACGGGTGAGGTCTTATGTTTAGTGACAAACTCATCTGAGGGAGCGAATGATGCCCTTGCTATAGCAACGGCATATCCTCCTGGTTCAACTATTAAACCTGCACAAGTATTAGTCTTCTTGTCAGAAGGTATTGTCAACTCTGACACAAAGTTTGTTTGTAATGAAGGTTTTAGAGATGGTAATATAAAAGTGAAGTGCCATCCTCATGGTTCTCCAATCTCGCTGCAAAATGCTTTAGCAGTATCTTGTAACACTTGGTTCTTAAAGTCTTATTTATCCATGTTGTGTAATACACAGAAATATGGTTCAAAAGAGAATGCCATTACAACGTGGTGGCAATACATGGTCAGTATGGGATTAGGTGGTCCATTGGGTATTGATATGGCAGAGGAAAAAGGAGGATTGGTTGCCAACGTAAACTATCTTGCGCGTCGTTATAAGAATAATTGGGAACCTAAAACGGTTATGTGGGCTGGAATGGGACAAGGTGATATTACAGCTACACCTCTACAACTCTGTAACTTAGCGGTCACAATAGCTAACCGAGGCTACTTCTTCACACCGCATATTCGTATGAATGTCGATTGGTCGCCACTTCCATCTCGCTTTCTAACTCCGCGATGGACAAAGGTTCCTTCTTCTGTTTATGTTGATGTAATTAGAGGTATGCGATTAGCTGTTACAAGAGGAACAGCAACCATTCTTAATAATGCTTCGTATCAAGTATGTGGGAAAACTGGAACTGCTGAAAATTCAGGAAAAGATCATTCTATTTTTATAGGTTTTGCACCGATGAACAACCCTAAGATTGCCATATCTGTTTATATCGAACATGGTGGATTTGGAGCCGACATGGCTGCTCCAATCGCAGGGTTGATAATGGAAAAATATCTTTTGGGGAAACTTAGTGTAAAATCGCAGGCCAGAGCTAAGCGTATAGAACGTTTAAACATAATAGATAAATAATACTACCATTCATTTTTAACCCCAATCATTCATAAGACCACAATCTGTACATTCTTGTGATAGTATGGTGTTATTTCTTTCTGAAAAATATTTACATTATTTTGGGTAATCTGTCTGTAAATAAGGTGGAAATATATGTGTAAACGTAAGTTTGCAACTAATTGTTATTCAGTATGTTGTAAAAATAAGTAAAGGAGTGTGCTTGATTGGAGCTGAAAAGATGCTTACTTGAAGTTCAAAAGGGCATCTTTGGAAAGCCAAAAGACGCCCTTTTCGAAGCTAAAAGACCATGTGTTTGTTTTGATGTGTGTGAAAATAATTTACAAACATCAATCAGTCTATGTGCTACTAATAATCTTTGTGTGATATTTCTTCAAGATATGAGAGTTTTTCTTCAGCACGTTTAAGATCCTCGGGTGTGTCTATACCAATAGTTTCTACATCCGTCAGACCTACTTTTATTTTATAGCCATTCTGTAACCATCGTAATTGTTCCAGACTTTCAGCTAACTCGAGTGAAGACTGCGGGAGAGAGCTTACCTCTTTTAATACGTCCTTGCGATAAGCATATAGTCCGATGTGTTTGAGGAAAGGATAGTGAGAAATCCATTCTTCAAACTCCTTGCCACGAACAAAAGGAATGATAGAACGTGAGAAATAGAGACATAGCCATTATTATCGTGTACAATTTTTGGAGAGTTAGTATTTTTCACTTCGTCCATTGTTTCAAAACGCTTGCCAAGTGTAGCAATCTGTGTTCGTGGGTCATCAAAGCATTGCATAACCGTGTTTAGTTGACTTTTCTGTATGAAGGGTTCATCTCCTTGAATATTGATTACTACATCATAGTCTCCACCAATTTTGTCGAGTGCTTCACAAATTCTGTCTGTACCACTTTGGTGGTCAGGTCGAGTCATCACCACTTTACCACCAAAAGCTGTCACAGCGTCATAGATACGTTGGTCGTCTGTGGCTACAAAAACATCTTTTAAAACACTACTTACTTGTCTGTAAACATGCTCTATTACAGGTTTTCCTCCAAGTTTTGCAAGAGGTTTTCCTGGAAATCGTGACGAACTATAACGTGCTGGGATAATTCCAATAAATTTCATACGTAATTTTATTTGTTTTATGTTTAGTAAACGCTCATCTAAAATAAGTATCTACGCAAAAGTAGTAAATCTTTATTAAAAAGGCGATGACATCCTAATATATTTCCCTTAATTTTATTAAATTTGTTGGCATGATAAAGGTTACATTGATTGGTGCGGGCAATCTTGCCACACAATTAGGTAAGTCGCTTATGAAGACTGGTTTTATTATCGGTCAGGTATATAGTCGTACAGAGGCCTCTGCCCAAATGCTTGCCGAACAATTAAATGCAGAGTGGATAACAGATGTTTCCAAGTTAAACAACGATTCTGACATCTATATTTTTTCAGTAAAGGATAGTGTTTTGTCAGAATTGATTGTGAAGGTTTGTAAGGGTAGGGGAGATAAGGTTTTCCTTCATACAGCAGGGTCAATGCCTATGAGTTGTTTTGAAGGAAATGCGCAACATTATGGTGTTTTTTATCCTATGCAAACTTTTTCAAAAACGAGGGATGTTTGCTTTAAGAATATACCAGTGTTTATCGAGGCTAATTCTCCTGAAACAGAGAAGGTTGTAAGAGCTCTTGCAAATAAGGTTTCGCATCGAGTTATCACCTTGTTTTCATCAGATAGAAAGTATCTTCATTTAGCAGCAGTATGGGCTTGTAACTTCACAAATTATTGTTATAGTGTTGCTTCCGATTTACTCGGTCAGCATGGTATCCCATTCAATGTTCTTCTCCCTTTGATTAATGAAACAACAAAGAAGATTGAGATAATCAGTCCTAAGGAAGCGCAGACAGGTCCAGCTGTGCGTGGTGATAAGAACGTGATGGCTCAGCAATTAGAATTGATGAATGAAAGAGAGGACTTGCAAGAACTTTATCGAATGCTTTCAAGGGGGATAAATCCACTTATGGATAGTGCTTCTTTTGAAGAGTAATTGATTAATAATAAACTCGAATATAAAAGTATAAATTACTATAAAACAAATAGTTGAAACTTTGTTAGATTATATATAATCAGATGATAAACTACGATTTGAAAAAGATAAAGGCAGTAGTCTTTGATGTTGATGGTGTATTATCAGCTTCAACCATTCAGATGGACGAAAATGGTGATCCATTGCGTACAATTAATATTAAGGATGGGTATGCAATTCAGTTAGCAGTTAAGCAAGGAATACAAATAGCAATCATGACTGGCGGACATAATGAGAATATACGTTCACGCTATGAGTATCTTGGCGTAAAAGATATTTTTATAAGTTGTTCAATGAAGATACATACTTGGGAAGAGTTTGTCAGGAAGTATGAATTGAAGGACGAAGAGATTATATTTGTAGGTGATGATATTCCAGATTATGAAGTGATGAAACGTTCAGGATGTCCATGTTGTCCAAACGATGCTTGTTCTGAAATAAAAGAGGTGTCAACATATATTAGCGATGTAAAGGGAGGAGAAGGTGTTGCCCGTGATATACTTGAGCAAGTGTTGAAGTCGCAAGGGAAATGGCTGTTGAATGAAAAGGCTTTTGGTTGGTAAATTCTTATTAAATGAAACGTATAATACTTGCAAGTAACTCACCACGTCGACGTGAATTATTGTCAGGATTAGATCTTGACTTTGAAGTTAAAGTGCTATCTGATATTGATGAATCCTATCCTGATAGTCTACCAGTTGTTGAAGTTGCTGGTTATATATCTCGCAAAAAAGCAGCTTCTTATCAAACATTGATAGAAGATAACAATCTTGTGATTACAGCAGATACGGTCGTTATTGTTGGAAACGAAGTGCTTGGAAAGCCAAAGGATACGGAAGAGGCACATCGTATGCTTCGGCTTATTAGTGGTAGAACACATCAGGTTATCACTGGTGTTTGTTTATTAACAAAGGACAAACAGCATTCTTTTTCAGTGACAACAGATGTCACGTTTAAGCAGTTGTCTGACGATGAAATCACCTATTATATAGAGCATTATAAGCCTTTTGATAAAGCAGGTGCTTATGGAATTCAGGAATGGATTGGATACATAGGTGTTACTTCGATTAATGGTAGTTATTTTAATGTGATGGGGCTACCTGTGCAAAGATTGTGGGATGAAATAAAAAAGTTATAATATGAAGACAATGCTTATCCTTGTTGGTAAAACTCAGAATAAGATTTTTAAGGTTGGTATTGACGATTACGTTAGTCGTATAGCACATTACATACCATTTAATATTACGATAATTCCTGAATTAAAAAGTACAAAAAGTCTTTCAGAAGAACAGCAGAAACAGAAAGAAGGAGAACTCATTTTGAAGGAAATTCAACCTTCTGATACAGTGGTTCTTTTAGATGAACATGGCACGGAATTTCGATCTATTGACTATGCTAAATGGTTGAAACAAAAACAAAACACGGCTCGAAGACTCGTTTTTGTTATAGGAGGACCTTATGGTTTCTCACCAGATGTTTATGAACGTGCTAATGAAAAAATATCTTTGTCACGTATGACATTCTCGCATCAAATGGTAAGACTTATCTTTACCGAACAACTTTATAGAGCTTGTACTATTATTAAAGGTGAACCATACCATCATGAATAATCATCGTTTTTGGCGCAAGAAATGATTTTTATACACATTATGCACGTAATAAGCATTATGATAAATAGGCTTTGTGGATAATCTATAATGATTTCTTATCATCTTCTTTTGTCCAGTTCGTAATGATTTGAAGATTGCTGTCACTGCTGTCATGTTTGTTCGTAATCTAAGTTCTTAATATAATGTGATTTAAGACGAAATGTTAAAAAGTGACAGCAACTAAAAATTAAAAATATATTTGAATTAGAATATCAAAGCAGGATTTACCTATATATTATTAAGGTAATCCTACATTGTTCTTGCTTAATAAAATCTTTGTGAGATAATTTTATTATTGCTTAAAATTGGAAATAAATAAATGGTTGAATATCAGAACTCTTCACCTGCATAATAATAAAGATAACGACAGTGATGGCAATTGCAGAAAGCAATACTCCTCTCTCAAAGAGAAACGAATACAACGATTTTTGCCATGAATCTGGTATCCAATGTGTCAGCAAAGCAAATATCATTAGTAAGAATACATATTTGTATCCCATGAAGACATCAGGAAGTATAGTTGGATTGAACTTTGTAAAGAGTTGCTTGACCATAACCCATACTGCATCAAAATCTTTACAGCGGAAGAAGAGCCATGAAAAACAAAGAATATGGAAGGTGATGAATACAGAGATAAATCGACGAATGCCAGAGGGATGGTAACGTCTATCATGCTTCATAATTGTTTGTGACCAAAACTTATGTATACAAACCAATGCCCCATGCAATACTCCCCACACAATAAAGTTGAAGGAAGCTCCATGCCAAAGTCCACAAGCAGTCATTGCAATCATCTGGTTGAGGTACATACGCATTGTTCCCTTTTTGTTTCCACCAAGTGAGATATAAACATAGTCCCGAATCCAAGTAGAAAGCGAGATATGCCAACGATGCCAAAAATCAGTCATGGAGTCAGCTGTAAGGGGTGCATTGAAGTTCATAGGTATCTTGTAGCCAAGTAGTAATGCGATACCGATAGCCATGTCTGAATAACCTGAGAAGTCACAATAAATCTGTATGCAATAGCCATAAAGACCAAGAAGGACTTCACCACCAGAGAAAAGGGTTGGGTTGTCAAAGATACGATCTACAAAGTTTTGCGAGATATAGTCTGATATAACTGCCTTCTTGAAAAGACCAATGATAATAAAGAATACACCCTGCGCAAACATCTCTGGACTGATGTGTAAGGGTTTACGAATTTGCGGACCAAAGTCGGTAGCACGAGTTATAGGACCTGCAAGAAGTGTTGGGAAAAAGCTGACGTAGAATGCATAGTCGAGAAGTGACTCCATTGGTTCAGTTTTCTTACGATATACATCTACCACGTATGAGATTGTCTTAAAGGTATAAAAACTAATTCCTACTGGCAAGAAGATATCCCAAGGCTGGAAATTACCACCGATCATCTGGGTTACCATTCCTGCAAAGAAGTTGGTATACTTGAAGTAAGCTAATAATCCAAGATCTATCAGCAGTGTAAAGGCTAACCATAGCTTTGGATGTTTTCCCTTTGCTACACGTTGTGCAATATAGAAATCGCTGATGGTAACAATGAGTAACAGCAAGAAATAGAAACTACTACTCTTATAAAAAAAATAGTAAGAGAAGAGCGTTATAAAGAGTATTCTTCCATTCACCTTATTTCGTAGACAATAATAGCCTATCATAAGGATAAGAAAAATAAAGAGGAAGGCACCTGATGAGAAGAGTAAAGGTTCACGTGGATTATACAATAGAACATTTACAACTTTTCAAAAATCGAGTCCTAAGAAATATGACTCTATATTGTGTGTGAAGTTTTCTAATAAGACCATAAGCTGACTTAATAATATATTAATTTCCATCTGTTTTTCTTTTGTTCTATCTTTTATTCGTTAGCCATATTCTCTCGTCTTGAATAATTCTTCTGTCCGGCTACAATAGATTTGAAGATTTGTTGGCTTACATATTTGCCACCTTTTATAATTAATATGTACATAATCCTTAGTACCCATATTCTGCTCGTCTACTATGCGCATCATGGTTCCTGGTCCACCCATAGCACGGAAAAGATTATAGAATCCAACATTGCAATCTGCTGCGAGTTGCGCTTGATAGCCTACCAACATTTCAACACCCTTCATTGTACCATCTGGTGAAATCTTTGAGCCACGGTCTGGACTACTAACAATCAAGATACTTGTTGTTGGGAAACATTTCTGAAAAAGGTTAACTACAAGTTTCATCTGACTCATATAAGACTTCAATCGTTCTGATGTCGTTTGAGCATCAATGGCATTGACACCAAATTGAAAAACAATAAGGTCGTATGGACGAATAAGGGCAAAGTTCTTCAATGTCTGTTCTGAAAGTTTTGATAATGTTGTACCAGAAGAACCACGCATACTAAAATTGTCCAGTACTATACCTTCACGTCCCTCTTGTGATGTTCCGAAGAGAACAGTATTAGAACCATTTACCTTTATCGTTGCGTGTGATGTGATACCATCTAACTTAACGGCTTGTATTTGTGTAGAAGGTTTTACTGATAATGTAGCAGACTTTCCACCATCAATCCCTATGTTTACATTAGCACCATCCTTTGCTCGAAGATAGAGCCATGTACTACCCCACTTTTCTGTGAGTGGATAATCATGTGACATAGAGAAAGGAGCTAACGAGATATTAGCCTGACCATTCATCGTATAATATCGTTCTGCAATACCTGCTTGATTTACATCATAACTTGCTGGCTTTTTAACCATGTGTTCTGTCAGTCCACTAAAACTTTGGTTTACAGTATGTTTATATTGGTTAAGCTCGTTACCAGCATCAAGCCAACCAACACCATAACCTCCATAATGTTTTTGAAGACTATTACGTAAATCGGCTAACAAGATGTCACCCTCTATAAAAGAGTCACCAAAATAAGCAATACGAACAGGACGACCAACTACTTGTTTCTGATATAATAAGCTAAGTTGATGATAAAAATTGTCAAGTCCACCTGGTTTACCAGAAGAATAATCTGTTATTGGTTCTGTCCCTTTTGGCCATACTTCCTTAAAGTTAATAACTTTACCATCTTTATTATATGCAAGCATTGCAGCAGGCTTTTTCGGTGCTGGAATTACATCTTCAAGTACTTTTTTCTTTTGGGAAATATCACTTAAAATGTCTATCTCACGTAGTTTTGTATCTCCTATCTTAAAGGTTGGTAGAAAATGGAGTAGTAAAAGAAATAAAGTTACTAACAAAGTCAATCAATGTTTTATATGTTATCTTTCATTTTTATCTTACTTTTATTTTTTTATAAATAAACTGATGTTGATTTCTTTATTTAAGATAAAGAAAGTGTATTAATTTCTTCATCTAATAACATTACACCTTTAAGTGTACAGTAGGCTCGTATAAAAAAACAATATACCGACGTGTGCTAATTCTTTGAAATCGTATTTCTTGTAAAGATACTGATTCATAATTGCGTGTTGCGATGCTGTTGTTAGTATATGCACAATATCATAATTAATGTTAGGTAGGAAGAAACCCTCTTCAATGCCACGTTTTATGAAGGCATGAACGTCAATTTCTCTCTCCTTATGCAACTTATGTACATAATCAAGCAGCACGGGATATTTATGAATTTCCTCAAAAAAGAGAGGATTAATCTGACTAAACTATTCAACTTGAAAACGACAAATTTCGATAATTGTCTTGATAACATTTAGGCTGGTTTTACCAATCTCCTCCATTCGCTGCTTTTCTCTCTGCTTGTCATGTCTAATTACTTCAAAAAGCAGTTCCTCCTTGTTGCTATATATTTCGTAGAGTGTTCGTTTCGATATTTTAAGTTCATTGGCAATATCATCCATCTTGACAGAACGTATACCATGTTTGTGGAAAAAACTTATTGCAGTTGCAAGAATTTTCTCTTTAAGTTCATGTCGATAAGTAGTCTCTGTTGTTATATTATCCATTAAACCTTGTTTTTAGCGACAAAATTACAAAAAACTTTCATAACTGCATCTGTTTTAGATTGGATTTTACTAACTTTGTAAATCAAATAATACATGTTTGTAATAAAAATGTAAAAGATAAACTATGGTCAAGGTAACAAAAGAGGCCGCTCTGGGAGTATCATAAAAAAAGGGCGTCCCGAAAAATTCAAATAACACCAACAAAACCTTATAGTACACAGACTGATCTTAGCCTGGCTTATTCGCCTGGTGTAGCATATCCTTGTTTGGAAATTCAGCAGAATCCAGATGATGTATACAATTATACTGACAAAGGGAATTTGGTTGCTGTTATTAGTAATGGTACTGCCGTATTAGGATTAGGTAATATTGGAGCAATGAGTGGTAAGCCTGTTATGGAAGGTAAGGGTTTACTATTTAAGATTTATGGTGGAATTGATGTGTTTGATATAGAGGTAGATGAGCAAGACCCTGATAAGTTCTGCGAAGCTGTTGAAAAGATTGCCCCAACCTTTGGTGGTATCAATCTTGAGGATATCAAAGCACCAGAGTGTTTCGCTATAGAGGAACGTTTGAAGAGAACTCTTGATATTCCTGTTATGCATGATGACCAACATGGTACTGCTATCATTTCGGCTGCGGGATTAAAGAATGCTCTTGAAGTTGCTGGAAAGAATATTGCTGACGTAAAGTTAGTAGTTAATGGTGCTGGTGCTGCTGCTATCTCATGCACAAAGTTATACATGGCTTTGGGATTGAAGAAAGAAAATATTGTAATGCTTGATTCGAAGGGGGTTATCACTTCTGACGCAAAGAACTTGACACCACAGAAAGCTCTCTTCGCAACTGATCGTCGTGATGTACATACCTTAGAGGAAGCGATTAAGGGTGCTGATGTATTTGTTGGATTATCAAAGGGTAATGTTCTAACGCAAGATATGATTCGTTCAATGAATGAGAATCCTATTGTTTTTGCATTAGCTAACCCAGTTCCTGAAATATCATACGATGATGCAACGGCTGCACGTCCTGACGTTATTATGTCTACTGGACGTTCTGATTATCCAAATCAAATTAATAATGTAATTGGTTTCCCATATATCTTCCGAGGGGCATTAGATGTGCATGCTAAGGCAATCAACGAAGAAATGAAAATGGCTGCAGTGTTGGCTATTGCTGATTTAGCAAAGCAGACAGTACCTGATGTAGTCAATGAAGTTTATCATGTAAATGACTTGACCTTTGGTCCTAAATACTTTATTCCAAAACCTGTTGATCCACGATTGATTACAGAAGTAAGTGCAGCTGTTGCAAAGGCGGCTATGGATAGTGGGGTTGCTCGTACGCCAATCCATGATTTCAAGGCTTATAAGCAACAATTGTTACAGATGTTAGGTCAAGAAACTAAACTGACACATACTCTTCATGCTACTGCCGCACAACACCCACAACGCATCGTCTTTGCAGAGGGTGGGCATCAAACAATGATGAAGGCGGCTGTACAAGCTAAGCAGGAAGGTATTTGTGTGCCAATCCTCTTGGGTAATCCAGATCGTTTAAATCGTGTTGCAAATCGTTTGAAACTGGATATCTCTGACATTGAAATTATTGATATGCGTGCTGACAAAGAACAGGGACGTCGTGCTACTTATGCCAAAACATTTAGCCGAAAAACGTGCACGTGAGGGATATACCTTTGATGAGGCGTATGATAAAATGTATGAACGTAATTATTTCGGCATGTCGATGGTCGAGAATGGCGACGCTGATGCTTTTATCACGGGTCTGTATACAAAATATAGCAATACTATTAAGGTGGCAAAGGATATAATCGGAATCCGACCTGAATATAATCATTTCGGAACAATGCACATCCTTAACACTAAAAAAGGTGTTTTCTATATAGCTGACACTCTGATTAATCGACACCCTGATACCGAAGTTTTGATTGATATTGCAAAATTAGCAGAGAACTCTGTTCGCTTCTTTAATGATAAGGCTACAATCGCAATGCTCTCCTACTCTAACTTTGGTTCAGATAAAGAAGGCTCTCCTTCTAAGGTCCATAATGCTGTAGAGAAGCTGCAGAAGGAATATCCTGATATGGTTATAGATGGTGAGATGCAGGTTAATTTTGCTCTAAACAAGGATTTGCGTGATGAAAAGTTCCCATTCACTCGGTTGAAGGGATTAGATGTAAATACGCTCATCTTCCCAGACTTGTCATCTGCTAATAGTGGTTACAAGATGTTACAAGCATTAAGTCCTGATGCTGAGGTTATTGGTCCTATTCAGATGGGACTTAACAAGCCTATTCACTTTACAGACTTTGAATGCTCTGTGCGTGACATCGTAAATATTACTGCAATTGCAGCAATCGATGCCTATGTAGAAAAAGGTGAAGAAGAATACATTATAATTTTTTTGTTTTTCAACAAAAAGTTTAGGGTTTATACTATTTAAATCATTATAAGAACGTTTGTGGGATTGGCTTTTTATGACAATCCCACTTTTTAATTCAAATCTTTTATTCACTATAAAAAGCAGATTGTAGAGTCATACATTGACTTATACAATCTGCTTTTATCTTGAGAAACATATCCCCTAAGTTATATTGACTATTAGAGATTAGGGTTTTCTTATCTTTTTAATACTTTTTAGTCAATATAACTCTTATATTAGCTTCTTAATCTTCGTCTTCTTTTAGCTCAGCTTCATGTTCTGCAATCAACTTCTGTTGGATGTCGTTTGGAACAAGCTCGTAACTTGCAAATTTAGTTGTGAAACTTGCACGACCACCAGTGAGAGAACTCAATGAGATACTATAGTTCGCAAGCTCCTTCAAAGGTATCTTTGCCTGTAACTTCTGATAACCAGCCTCAGAGTCCATACCCATAATCATGGCACGATGTCCTTGTAAGTCGCTCATTACGTCGCCCATATAGTCGCCATGTACAAATACTTCTAAGTCGTAGATTGGTTCAAGAATCTTTGGACCAGCAGCCTTGAAAGCATCTGAGAACGCATGACGAGCAGCCAAGGTAAATGAAAGTTCATTAGAATCAACTGGGTGCATCTTGCCATCGAAGACAATCACACGTACATCACGTGCATAACTTCCTGTCAGTGGACCACGTTCCATGCAGTCCATTACACCTTTTAATATAGCAGGCATGAAACGAGCATCAATAGCACCACCTACAACAGAGTTGATGAACACGAGTTTACCACCCCATGGGAGGTCTCGCTCTTCACGTCCCTTGATGTTCATCTTGAACTCCTGCCCGTTAAACTTATAGGTTGTTGGGTCAGGCATACCCTCTGCGTATGGCTCAACAATTAAATGCACCTCACCAAACTGACCTGCACCACCACTCTGTTTCTTATGACGATATTCAGCCTTTGATTGCTTGGTAATTGTTTCACGATATGGAATCTTTGGTTCCTTGAAAGTCACCTGCAGTTTCTCATTGTTCTCCAAACGCCACTTTAAGGTACGGAGGTGGAACTCACCCTGACCATGAACGATAGTCTGTTTCAATTCTTTACTCTGCTCAACAACCCATGTTGGGTCTTCCTGACGCATCTTCAATAAAGCAGCCATGAGCTTCTCTGTCTCCTGTGAGTTTTTAGCTTCAACCGCACGTGAATATTTAGCATTAGGATACTTTATAAAATCAAAACGCTGGTCAAGCCCCTTACCATTCAATGTGTTACTGGTCTTTACATCCTTCAACTTCACGGTACAACCTAAGTCGCCTGCGTTCAACTGGTCTACTGCAATACGATTAGCACCAGCACATGCATAAAGTTGTCCCATACGTTCCTTAGAACCACGATCAGAGTTGGTCAAGTCATCGCCAGATTTTACACAACCACTCATCACCTTGAAATAGCTTACTTCACCGATATGTGGTTCCATACCGGTCTTGAAGAAGTAGAGAGACTCTGGACCATTACTGTCTGGAGCAACTTCTTCACCACGAGTATTATGAATTTTTGGCATCTCGTCAACGAAAGGAACAACATTTCCTAAGAACTCCATCAGACGACGAACACCCATACTCTTACCTGCACATACACAGAAAACTGGGAAGATGGAACGAGTGACAAGACCTTTACGAATACCTGTACGTAAGTCGTCTTCTGTGAGTGTTTCTTCTTCAAAGAACTTCTCCATCAAACCCTCGTCATTCTCGGCGGCAGCTTCAACGAGTGCTTTATGTAATTCCATTGCCTTAGGCATTTGGTCAGCTGGAATATCCTCGATAATAGGTTCACCACCTTCTGGTTTCCAACTGTATTTCTTCATCAACAGAACGTCAATTAAACTATTGAAACCAGGACCTGTTTCGATAGGATACTGTACAGGAATGCATTTTGAGCCATAAATCTCCTTCATGCTTGTGATGAGGTTGTCAAAGTCGCACTTGTCAGAATCCAATTGGTTAATAAGGAAGATAACAGGCTTCTTGAGTTTCTCGGTATAACGGAAGTTGTTCTGAGTTCCTACCTCTGGTCCATATTGACCATTGATAAGGATAACGGCCTCGTCAGTAACGTTGAGTGCTGTAATAGCACCACCAACGAAATCGTCACTACCAGGGCAGTCAATGATATTCAACTTCTTATTGTTCCACTCAACATGGAAAACTGTTGGGAACACTGAGTAGCCATACTCCTGCTCAACAGGGAAATAATCGCTAACAGTATTCTTAGCTTCTACGGAACCGCGTCGCTTAATGACACCAGCTTCGAACAACATACTTTCGGCAAGAGTAGTCTTGCCGCTACCGGCACTGCCAACCAAGGCAATGTTCTTAATCTCGTTTGTCTGATATACTCTCATATCTGATAGATTTAAGCTGTTAGTAATAATTTTATTTCATTTTAAGAGACAAGCATTAGCTCATCAATTATGCGGTCTAAGTTATATATTTTCATTGGAAACACCAAAGTTTCTCACGAAAAAAATATATTCTTTTAAAACTTATTAGTATATTTGCAGTAGTTCTTATAAAACATACATTATTTATACGCATATACGTTCTCTATGTTAGGATTATACATTCACGTTCCTTTCTGTGCCAGTCGCTGCATTTACTGTGGTTTCTACTCCACGGTTCCTACAAAGAAGCAGGATGAAAGACTGTCTGTTGAAGAACAGTATGTGAATGCGCTTTGCCATGAGATGGAACTTCGTGCGGAGAAATATAATGAAATGTTAGGAGAGAACGTGGGTGGTTTATCAACCATTTATATAGGTGGTGGAACTCCTTCGCAACTATCCTTTCAGAGTCTGCAAAAGATATTCAACACAATTAATAATGTGTATCATGTCGGTTTGAAGTGGGATAATAAGAGCAATACTTGCAGTACGGCCTACCCTATTGAAATCACAATGGAGTGTAATCCCGATGACATAACAGAGAAATTTGCACAGAACTTGTGTTCTCTTCCTATCAATCGTATCTCAATGGGAGCACAGACTTTCTCTAACGAACGTCTCCATTTTCTACATCGCCGACATACTGCAAATGAGGTGGAAACGGCTGTCAAGCGTTTAAGAAGCATAAATATAAAGAATATATCAGTAGACCTTATGTTTGGTTTTCCTAATGAGACGCTCGAAGAATGGAAAGACGACATAGAGCGTTTACTTGCTTTAGATGTTGAACATATTTCAGCTTATAGTCTTATGTATGAGGAGAGTACCCCACTCTATCGACTTCTACAAGCTGGAAAAGTCAAGGATATGGATGATGAGCTTTATCGACAGATGTATGATACACTCATCGAACGTTTAGCCGAAGCTGGTTATGAACAATATGAGATTAGTAACTTTGCCAAGCTTAAAGTTCAAACCTCAAAGTTCAAAGTTCAATGTTCAAAGTTCAAAGTTCAAAGTCCCTTTCGTTCTCAACACAATAGTTCCTATTGGCATAATGTACCTTATATAGGTATTGGAGCCTCTGCTCATTCATACGGAAATGGTAAGAGAAGTTGGAATATAGCAGACACGGGAGCTTATATTGCTGCCATTCAAGAAGACAGACTACCAAGCGAAGAAGAGGTAATTGATGCTGACACGCATTATAACGATATGATAATGACAGCCCTCCGAACGTGTGAGGGAATAGACCTTTCAAGTCTCTCGTCCGAGTATAGAACATATCTTGTTCACCTCGCAAAACCATTACAACAACAAGGTCTATTGATAGAAGCCGATGGCTGGTTACAGCTGACTCGTGAAGGCATTTATGTTAGCGACTCCGTTATGAGCGATTTAATGAAGGTATAAGTATAGCATCATAATTCATCATCACTATTCACCCATCACCCATCACTATTCATCAACACCCATCACCCAACACTCATCACTATTCATCAACACCCATCACCCAACACCCAACACCCATCACTATTCATCAACACCCATCACCCAACACCCCTCACCCACTATGACCAACGAAGAATTCGAAGAGAAATGGGCAGAGAACCGCAAAGAAGTTCTTGCCAACAATGAAGAGTATCAACGTGTAGCCAAAAGTTACAATGGATCAGGTTTGTTAGATTATGTTATTTTTATAGCAGCCTTCGTTATTTGTGAAAATTACACAAAGACAATAGTAAGGAGTCTTGTACTCCAATATCTGCTTGCTATAGTAGGAATGGTAATAATATGGCTCGGTTATCGGTTCATTAAGAGTCTTTTCAATAGTAAACAGACATTAGAGGAACTCGAAGAAAAAATAAAACAACAATATAAAGATTCATTATCCTAAATCGATTGTCGGAGTCTAAAACAGATTTTGTGTTATTATTGAACAGATATATACGTAAGTTGTAGCAAGCTACGTCAAGTTACAAAATGTAGGCAAGATGATGATGATAAGAAAATAAAAGAAGATAGAAGCGATAGTCAAAGTAAGAATTATGAATATTGTAGTCTAACAAGTGATTTGCATTAAACGTTAATTTTGCCAAAAACAAAAATATAACGAGTTAGTAGAATGTGTTTACGACTTTTTATTAACTTTGCATAGAGAAATAAGATAAACAAAAATAACTGATTTTTAATAAATATATAAGTTATGAAGATTGAAAAGTACATGCTCGCGAGATTATCGACTCACGTGGCAATCCAACAGTTGAGGTAGAGGTAACTCTCGAAAATGGTGTAATGGGTCGTGCAAGCGTTCCATCTGGTGCGTCTAATCGGGTGAGAACGAGGCTCTTGAGCTTCGTGATGGTGACAAAAACCGTTTCTTAGGTAAGGGTGTTCTCAAGGCTGTTGAGAATGTAAACAATGTTATTGCTCCTGCATTGAAGGGCGATTGCGTGCTCGATCAGCGTGCTATTGACTACAAGATGCTTGCACTCGATGGTACTCCAACAAAGAGTAAGCTCGGTGCAAACGCTATCCTCGGTGTATCATTGGCAGTAGCTCAGACAGCTGCTAAGGCATTGAACATTCCTTTGTATCGTTACATCGGTGGTTCTAACACATACACTCTTCCTGTACCTATGATGAACATCATCAATGGTGGTGCTCACTCTGATGCTCCTATCGCATTCCAGGAGTTCATGATTCGTCCAGTAGGTGCTCCATCTGAGAAGGAAGCTATCCGTATGGGTTCTGAGGTATTCCACGCTCTTGCTAAGCTTTTGAAGAAGCGCGGTCTTTCTACAGCCGTAGGTGATGAGGGTGGTTTCGCTCCTAAGTTCGATGGTATTGAGGATGCACTCGACTCAATCATTCAGTCTATTAAGGACGCAGGTTACGAGCCAGGTAAGGATGTTAAGATTGCTATGGACTGTGCTGCATCTGAGTTTGCTGTATGCGAGGATGGTAAGTGGTTCTATGACTATCGTCAGTTGAAGAATGGTATGCCTAAGGATCCTAATGGTAAGAAGCTCAGTGCTGACGAGCAGATTGCTTACCTTGAGGAGCTAATCACTAAATATCCTATCGACTCTATTGAGGACGGTCTCGATGAGAACGACTGGGAGAACTGGGTTAAGTTGACATCTACTATCGGTGATCGTTGTCAGCTCGTTGGTGACGACTTGTTCGTAACTAACGTTAAGTTCCTCGAGAAGGGTATCAAGATGGGTGCTGCTAACTCAATCCTTATCAAGGTGAACCAGATTGGTTCTTTGACAGAGACTCTTGAAGCTATCGAGATGGCTCATCGTCACGGCTACACATCTGTTACTTCTCACCGTTCAGGTGAAACAGAGGATACAACAATCTCTGATATTGCTGTTGCTACAAACTCTGGTCAGATTAAGACTGGTTCAATGTCTCGTACAGACCGTATGGCTAAGTACAACCAGCTTATCCGTATTGAAGAAGAGCTTGGTGCTTCTGCAAAGTATGGTTATACAAAGTTTAAGTAAACTGGTTATCACGCTTCGTGATTAATTAGAGATTAATATTTTAGGGAGATAATTGTTTATTATGACAATTATCTCCTTTTTTTACAACCCTTTGTAAATAATTTTCAATTACTTCAAAACCTATTCATTGTCTTTTAGCTTCGTAAGGATGCCTTCTTGACTTGTAAAAGATGCTCTTTTCACATATTAATAACGCCCCTTTTAATGTCCCTCTAAGCATCTTTGTAAAGACGACAATATAACTAACTGATTTATTGCTATTTATAAACTCATTTTTCTCCTGCTCATTCTTGTCCTTATACACTGACAATTCTTCTATAAATGTAAGGATTTTTTTCGTAATTTCAAGAGAAATGTTAAACTTCGAAGCGGAAACTCCATCATGTTTCTCCAATGATAAACGATATAACAAATGACCGATCCAAAATTTACCAATAAGATGAAATAAATCATCACTTATTCGAGTTTTAACACTTAAAAATTTGATAACTCGTTTTACCTTTGCGACAATAATCATTTTGTTGTTTTTGTCTTTAAATTCAGTTCTTTAACGATTACTAATTTACAGAGAGATTTCGACAAACTGTTATTTTTCCATCTATTTATTTGGATGGGGGACTTTAGATATTAATATCAATCAAAAACTATTTATGGGATTTTTTTAAGAACCAAATTGACAAACAACTGGAAAAAAATTTAAACAATCTGTTCCAGATGAACGATTAGACGAATTAGAAGCACAGGGTTACGACGTTAGTGAGTATCGTGAAGCAAAGCAGAATGCACGTAGTGCTGAGAATGCTATGTGGGAGGTAATACGAAATGCTCATGAAAATTGTACTAATCTTTCTAAGCTTGAACCTTATATGAAGACTCCTCGCAATATTGAGAGTGAATTCTTCAAGGCTGTTGCAGGAAAGGCACCTTGGTTTGGCAAAGATAAGTGGAGAAGAAAGTATAGTGAGGGACCAATTGTGTATCGTGGAGTTGTAGCGGCACAATCAGAACTGTACGAGCCAAGCGACAAAGGAGAGGATGCGTTTTATGCGGTTACCATTGTAGCTGTAGACAAAGCGCACCAATGCAACGAGGAGTGGATGGAACGTGTGATTAAACAGTTGCAAGATATGCAAGCGGGAAAAGTTGCTATTTCATCAGATTGTGCTGAACTTGTGGATATGATGGACGAAGTAGACAACGAGGGAGATTGGCGCAGTGGAAGGCTTGGTATGAGTATTGCCGAAGGCGCAGAGGCGCATTACCGAAAAGATGTATTTTTCCGTAAGAACCTACCAAATGGTTTCTTGCCTACCAATGGCATTATACCGCAGGTCTGTACTAATTTCCCTGTTAAAAAATCTCATATACCTTTGACTGCTTATATTCCTGTTCAGTTCTATATGGATTAAGTCCGTTGTTGGATAAATAAAAATTAAGAGAGGTACACAAGCTGTGTGACCTCTCTTATTATTTTATCGTTTTCTTACATCGTTCTAAAAAAATGATTGGTATATACATCTCAGTCGAGAGAATTGTTTCTTGAGATGTATGCTATTCTTTTATGAGGTGACGTAAAGGTTAATATGTTAGCCTATATGACAAAAATATGCTTAAATCCTTGTAACTATCTAATAATCACGAATTATTACATATATGATGACAGGTGCACCAATAAGTGGCGTAACAGCATTGAGAGGAAGAACACCTAATTCTCCTGGTAAGTAACAAAGGAGATTGCAAAACAGAGCAATAGCAGCACCAACCATCACTGCGCCAGGGAGAACAACATAGTGGTTTCCGTACGAAATATGAGTCGAGTTATATGTGGAATGGCTAAACCTATGAATGAAATAGGACCACAGAAGGCAGTTGTGACAGCAGTTAAAAGTCCAACAATAACTAATAAAGTGTTACGCACCTGACGTATACGAACCCCTAAGCTCTCAGCATATTGTGGACCTAAAAGTAGGATATTCAGAGGTTTTATCATAAGAAAGGAACACACAATACCTATCGCGCAAAGTAAAGAAAAGATAGGAATGTGACTTAACGACACGCCTCCAAAATTACCCATTCCCCATACTAAATAACTCTTCACTCCTTCTTCTGAAGCAAAAAAATTGAGCAAAGATACGGCTGATGAAGCAAGATATCCAATCATTATACCCACTATCAGTAGTAAAATGCTATTACGAACCATGGATGAGATAAACAAGATAAGTGCTGTAACCGATATTGCGCCAACAAATGCAGCAGTAATAATAGCTATGAATCCAGAAATAGTAAACAATGATGTAGAGAGTGTTCCACCTAAGAATAGCATCACAATAGCAACACCCAAACCTGCTCCGGAACTGATACCAAACACGTCTGGTCCTGCCAAGGGATTGCGAAAGGCAGTTTGAAGCATTAATCCACAAACCGACAACGAGGCTCCACAAAGTAAGGCTGTAAGAGATTGAGGAAGTCTATTTTCTAAAACAATGAACTGCCAGCTTTCTTTTCCTTCAAAATGACCAAATAAGATGGTTAAGATGTCAGTAAAAGGTATCTGAACGGAACCAATAAAAAGATTTAATGCAAAGAGTAAAATTACGCTTACTGCTAATATTACATAAAGAAAAATATTTTTGTTTCATCATCTTTCAAATCTATCAGTCCTTTATTTTCTGATAATAACGTAAAGGAGCTATGTGTAAATCAGGATGGAAAAGTTGAATTAAGTCAGAGAGCAGCCAGTCAGGACGCCAACTAACCTCTTCAAAGTAAGGCTTGCTGTCTACTTTACAGCCGTAAACTTCTTTTTTTTGAAATGCTTTTATCTTTGCATAACCTTGATATTCAGATAATAATTGTTGTAGGTTCAAGTTTCCATTATAGCTTAATATCCAAAAGTCACTTTGTTCGAATTTATCCAAAATTGTCTCAAAAGGCATTGCAATACTTCCGCTATGCTTGTCATTAGCATAAGCATAAGCACCATGTGCATCTTTATAAAGCAATCCTACACTACTCTCCCCACCTGGGAGATACCAAACAGCCCCAACCTTTCTGTCTGGAAGAACTTGACGTGTGATTTTACTCTTACTTGCTTGCTTGCGTAATGACTTATAGTTCTGTTCAACCACAGAAAATAAAGAGTCGGCTTCTTTTTCTCTGCCAAAGAGTATACCATAAAACTTCATCCATTCAGCACGTCCTAAGGCAGAACGTTCCATGTAGTCAGCACATTCGATTATGGGTACGCCAATCTGTTCTAAACGACCATAACCACGACTATTTTCAAAAGGAGATAGTAGGATTGCGTCAGCATTTAAGTCAATAATACGCTCAACATCGGGTTTCATCCCGTCACCACAATCTACGATGCCATCCTTTAATTTTGCCCTTTTCTGAATGTCAGGGATAATCATATACTTCAAATCGGCAACTCCTGCAATTGCCTCTTGTGCTTTAAGTATTTCTACAAGATTTGCATGAGCCGTAGTGAATATAACACTTTTTCTAAGTGGAGTAAGAACCTTTACACCATCATTAGGAACAATTATGTCCTTGTCACGCTCAACAAGATAGTAGGTTTGTAGAATAGAACCCTCTTTCCATGGATTTAATAGTCGCACTGCTACATAATTTTTAGTTCGTTCGATGGTTATATTTTTAGCATATCGGAGTTCGGAGGTTTGTCTTTTGCCATTATTATCTATGGTTTTCTTCTGCGAATTACCACAAGAGTAGAATAATATAATGGAAAAATGTGAAAACAAGTAATTGCTTCATAAACAAAAATTATTACGTAAATGTAAAAGTAGATATTTAATGATTATATAATCAATCCGTAAGTGCAAAATTAATAATAAAGTCTGAGCAATTATTAGATTTATTAGAAAAGTTATTCCATGTGGGTTTACAAGCTCGTGATTTGTTCTAATTATTAATAAAAAGGAGTCGATGAACAATAATTATTAAATGACAAGTAACAATACATTTAACGAATGAATACTAAGAAAAATATAGTAAAAGTGCATTAAAAACAAGAAAAATAAGTAACTTTGCAACAAAATAAAAATATAGAAAATATGACTACGATAGAGAATAACACCAATGAGGAGAAGCGTAGCTTGAGCTTCGTTGAACAGCTGGTAGAGGAAGACCTCGCAAAGGGTAAAAACGGAGGACGTATTCAAACACGTTTCCCGCCAGAGCCAAACGGCTATCTTCATATAGGTCATGCAAAAAGCAATTTGCATGGACTTTGGTGTAGCAGAGGATTATAAAGGAATTTGTAATCTTCGATTTGATGATACAAATCCAAGCAAAGAGAATAATGAATATGTAGAAAATATTCTGCATGATATTAGTTGGCTTGGCTTCAAGTGGGGTAACATTTATTATGCAAGTGATTACTTCGAGAAGTTGTGGGACTTTGCTGTATGGATGATAAAGAAGGGGTTGGCATACGTTGACGAACAAACTTCCGAACAGATTGCAGCGCAGAAAGGTACACCAACTACACCGGGTACGGCATCGCCTTATCGTAATCGCCCAATAGAGGAGAGTCTTGCACTCTTTGAGCAGATGAATACACCTGATGCTGTTGAAGGTAGCATGGTGCTTCGTGCTAAACTTGATATGGCTAACCCTAATATGCACTTCCGTGACCCTATCATCTACAGAATCATTCAGATACCACATCATCGCACAGGTACAAAATGGCATTGCTACCCAATGTATGACTTTGCACACGGACAAAGTGATTACTTCGAGGGTGTAACTCACTCTATTTGTACGCTCGAGTTTGTTCCTCATCGTCCTCTCTATGATAAATTGGTAGACTTCTTAAAGGAGAGTGATGGTACTGGTGATAATTTGACAGATAACCGTCCACGACAGATAGAGTTCAACCGCTTGAACCTTACTTATACAGTAATGTCAAAGCGTAAACTTCATACATTGGTTGATGAACATCACGTCAAGGGATGGGATGATCCACGAATGCCGACACTCTGTGGTATGCGTCGTCGTGGTTACTCTCCAGAGTCTATCCGTAACTTCATCGACTCTATTGGCTATACTAAGTTCGATGCGCTCAATGATGTAGCATTATTAGAAGCAGCTGTTCGTGACGACTTGAATAAGAAGTCAACACGTGTTAGCGCAGTACTCGATCCTGTGAAGCTGGTTATAACCAACTATCCAGAAGGTAAGACAGAGGAGATGGAAGCTATTAACAACCCAGAGAATGAGGCTGATGGTTCACACACTATTACATTCTCAAAAAATCTTTGGATTGAACGTGCAGATTTTATGGAAGATGCTCCAAAGAAGTTCTTCCGTATGACACCAGGAAAGGAAGTAAGATTAAAGAATGCTTACATTATCAAATGTACTGGTTGTACGAAAGATGCTGAGGGTAATATTATAGAAATACAAGCAGAATATGATGCTGGTAGCAAGAGTGGAATGCAAGGTGCTGATCGTAAAGTGAAGGGTACACTTCACTGGGTTAGTGCAGACCATTGCTTAAAAGCTGAGGTGCGTGAATATGATCGTTTGTTCAGCATAGAAAATCCTTCTGCTGACGAACGTGACTTCCGTGAATTGCTCAACCCAGAAAGCCTTACCGTACGCACAGAGTGCTATGTTGAACAGTATCTCGCAGAGAAAAAGCCTGGTGACTATCTACAGTTTCAGCGTACTGGTTACTTCATGCTTGATCCTGATACAACGACCAATCACCTCGTGTTCAATAAGACTGTTGGATTGAAGGATACTTGGGCAAAGAAGGCTAAAGTATAACTAAAATAAGTACATTTTTGGACCTATATTATCAAAGTGATAAATTTAAGCAGATACTTTGTAAATACAAAGAATCAGACAAAGACAACATCAGTGAGTTCCTTGAGCCAGAGGAACTGACTGATGTTGCTGAATATTATCACTATATTGGTGAGGACCAGAAAGCAGCAGAGGCTACTGATTATGCTATCCGTATGTATCCAACTGCTACTACTCCATTTGCTTTCAAAGCTCGTATGGCTTTGCTATGTGATGATAATCCACAAAAAGCAGACGATATAGCAGAGATGATTGTTGATAAAAGCGACTTAGATTATCTCTATCTTAAGGCTGAAATTATGATTGTTGATAATAAGGTAGATGAAGCAGATTGTTTTCTTTTTAACCAATATAATGATACAGTTTCAACAGAAGAACGTGAAGATTATGTCCTTGATGTAGCTGCCCTATTTTCCGATTATGAGGAAACTGAATATGTTGAGAAGTGGCTAAGTCGTTCAACAAAAACTGAAGACAATGATTACAAGGAACTTCATGCACGCATTCTTAAAAGTCGTGGGAAGTATAAAGAGAGCGAGGCCATTCTGAACGAACTGCTTGATGCCAATCCTTATTCTGGTCCTTACTGGAACCAATTAGCACAGAATCAGCTTCTAAGAAATGATATTAATGATTCTATCACATCAAGCGAATATTCCATAGCTATCAACCCTGATGATGAGGAAGCTATTCTTAATAAGGCAAATGGACTCTTTACACTTGGCAACTATGATGAAGCCTTGAAATATTATGAGCGTTATAAGAAACTTTGCATTCATCAGGATTCAATTGTAGTTGATGTAACCATTGGACATATTTATCTCATGAAGGGTAATGCTGCTGAGGCGCAACGTTATTTTTATTCTGCATTAACAGAGTCTAAGAATAAGAGCCTGACGCTTATACATATTGGTGTGTCAACCTTCGACAATGGATATATTGAATATGCTTACAATCTCTTCAGTACATTATTACCTGAAATGGATGATGACTGGGATATTGGTTACGCTTACCTTGCACGCTGCTGTTATGAATTAAAAAAGGAAGAAGAATTCAAAGAGTATTTGCAACAAGCTGTTGAAAGAAATCCAGAGGAAAGTATTGAAGTGCTTTCAGACCTTTTTCCAGAAGGTACAAAAGTCTCAGGATTATCCTAATATTAGTATTTTTAAAATAATTGAATTATAAATAATTACATATCATTATGAGTTTTATCACATCCATGCTCGGACATCTCAACTATGGCACTATCTTCTTTCTGATGCTTCTTGAAAGTACAGTAATACCCGTACCATCTGAATTGGTTGTTGCCCCTGCTGCCTATCATGCTGCTGCTGGCAATCTTGATATATGGTTGGTGATTTTATTCTCTACATTAGGAGCAGACGTTGGTGCAACTATAAACTATCTCGCAGGATGGTATCTTGGACGCCCTATTATCTATAAGTTTGCAAATAGTAAATGGGGACATTTATGCTTGTTGAATCAAGAAAAAGTAAAAAAGAGTGAGAAATACTTTGACGATCATGGTATGGTAGCTACCATTACTGGTCGACTCCTACCTGGTATACGCCATCTCATCTCTATTCCTGCTGGATTATCAAGGATGAATTACTGGAAATTCTTACTTTACACAACAATTGGTGCAGCTGCTTGGCATAGTATTCTTGCCTTTTTAGGTCATTATATGCATTCATTTGTTCCTGAAAATCAGCTTCAAGGAAAGATTTTAGAATATGGAGAGTATATCAAACTCGGCTTGATAGTATTAGTTATTGCTGCATGCCTTTACTTTCTCATAAAATGGTATTTTAAGAAAAAGAAAAACAATAATAATCAAGCACAGCAAGCGTAATATTGTATACAAATATTTATTAAAACTCCTTGTTATGACTTCAAACGAAATACATCGAAGATATAGCTAATGAGCAACTTCTTTCAGACAAAGAAGAGCAAGAGTTAGCTAAAAAAATAAAGATTGGTGATGCAAGTGCCTTGGAAAAACTAACCAAGGCTAACTTGAAGTATGTTGTTTCCTTGGCACACCAATATCGTAATCGTGGATTGGGAGAAGATGATCTTATCAGCGAAGGAAATATTGGTATGATGTATGCTGCACAGAAGTTTGATGGTTCAAGAGGTGTACGCTTTGTAGTCTTTGCAGCTTCATATATTCGTAATGCCATGGAAGAGGCTATCAAAGAGCAGGCTACACTCTACAAGCTACCTAAAAACGAAACAAGTAGATTTGAACAGAAACGTTCACGTGCCATCTCAATTGACCAACCTGTACCTGTTGGTAGTAATAATAATTTTACGCTTCAGCATATTCTTGAGAATGAGAATGCGAAGCATGCTGATGAACACCTTAATCAAGAAATTCTTAGTAACGAAATACAAAAAGGATTAGATGTACTTAATGAACGTGAGAAACACGTTATCATCAACATTTATGGTCTGGCTGGTGCACACTATACAATGGCTGAGATAGCAGAGGACATGGGAATTAAACGTGAACGTGTGCGTCAGATTCGTAATAAAGCTTTACGTAAACTTCATAAAAACATGAAATAACATCAGTGCTAAATTATACGAAAATCAGCGGAGGATAATCGTACGAAACCAGTCACGAAGTACTCCGCCATATTGATCTTGACTATCAGCACAAAGTACTATCACTTGGCTTCCGTCTTTAAGACGCGGGCCAAGACACATTCCTTCATAGTTTGCAAGGTTCTGACGTAATAAACCTAATGATGTTCTCCATCTTGCAATCAATTTTTTTTGCATATACGGACTATCAGTATCAAGCTCCTTTTCTTTACTGATTATTTTAGATTGTGCAGGGTCTACACAATAAATCTTATTCTCTACAAACGAACCAATTTTACCCTTTGTCACTAAAAATTCACGTTCTAAAATAAGCAACTTTCCATCGTTTAAAGCTGTCATAGCGGATACCCCCATTGCGTAATTAGAAGCAGAAGGATTAATTCCTGCTGCATCCATAAGATAAGCATACTGTTCTTGAGGAGTAAAATTATCATTAAAACTCTGTAAACGAAGTCGATTCTTTACTTGATTCGTTGCATTGGCTTGTTGTCCATCTGATTGCAATGTACTTTCTGTAGTTGTCCAAAAACGTTGAGTATGAGCGTTATAGGTTAGTGCTTCAAAGCCATATACACGTGAAGCAGTGCTAAAAATAGATGGTATCGCTAACTCTCTACCTGTCAGTTTGCCATTTATCCCATATTCTAAAATTCTATTATCCGCCTCACGAGATATTAATAACGTGTTGTCCTTTGGAAAGAAGGCTATTCCCTCTTCATCTTTATTCGCCTCACCCGATGAGTGAAATCCTACCTCTCTAACCTCTATAATATCTCCACTAACTGTGTCTATTTGTATATGAAATATGAAAAAGCCACTTTCTCCATTTTTATCAGATACAACAGCATAACGATTTTCTCCCAGCCATGTCAGTCCACTATAATTCCCTTTTTTTACTGTACGCTTAAAATAATGCTGCGGATTGATTCTTACAAGCTGTGGTGTTTGCGCAAAAATCGTAGGAGGAAAAAATAAAACAAAGAATATAAAAATACTTAAACCTTAATATCATCACCGAGAATATTTTTATTTCAACACGTCTGAAAAACACTTACCAACTATTTAATCCTTGAAGTATTATACTATCGAATAAGCACTAATGCTCGTTACCCTTTTAACTTAAATCAGTCATTAAAGCGAAAATAGTTTTTATTTTTAAGTTGCTGTCACTTTTAACATATCTCGTAACATGCACATTATAAACATTTTACACTGCAAGTTAGGCTGACAGTAGTGACAGCAAACTTAAAAACATATCGCTCATTAGTGACAGAGATGGTTTAATATGAAAGACAAACAAAAGATGTTAGGTAACAACACAAATAAAAGAATTCTTGAAATATTGTAGTCTAATAACCAATTTTATTCTTAAATATTATGCTTTTGATTAGAACATTCTGAATTAACTTCCTGAAATAAAAGAGATATGCGTAGAAGCCAATTTCTTAAACCAGCACCTACGCAAATTATTTATGTTCAAGTTCAATTCAAATAAAATTACCCTTCTCCTGTAAACTGTTTTAATCGCTGTTCTTCGGATAGGCGACAGATAAGCAATTTCCCATCTTGCTCGGCCACAATGTAACCATCAAGTCCCTGAATAACAACCTTACGTTCTTCTGTTGTATGAATGATACAATTCTTGCTATCAAACAAATGAACATTATTACCAATAACTGTGTTGCCGTAAATGTCATGCTGAGTCTGAGCAAGTAAAGACCCCCAAGTTCCTAAATCACTCCATCCAAAGTCTGCAGGACATACAAAAATCTCCTCTGCCTTTTCCATAATAGCATAATCGACAGAGATATTTTCACATTCAGGATAGACTTCATCTATCACACGTTGTTCATCTACGGTGTCTAAGACATCCATGATGCGCTCAAAGATTCGTGCAATACTTGGTTGATAAATTCGAAAAGCATTAACAATTGTTGAAGCACTCCAAATAAAAATACCTGCATTCCAAAAGAAGTTATTTTGCTTTATGAATTGTTCAGCTGTTGGTAAGTCAGGCTTCTCACGGAACTTATCTACACGATAAATCTCACGATTACGTGCTGATGCAGTAGAGAGGTCTGCTTGAATATATCCATAACCTGTTTCTGGACGAGTTGGCTTCATACCCAATGTGACAATTGCATCTGTCTCTGCAGTAAATTTCAAACAATTAGTTATTACACGTCTAAATTCTGCTTCATTTGTTACAATATGGTCACTTGGAGATACTACGATATTTGCTTTTGGGTTCTCCTTCTTGATGCGCCAACTTACATAAGCAACACAAGGTGCTGTATTGCGACGACAGGGCTCACTTAGAATATGATTTAATGGTATCTCTGGAAGTTGCTCATGTACCAATGAAACGTATTTTTGATTAGTAACAACCCACACGTTTTCAGATGATACAACATCCTTAAATCTATCATTGGTTAGCTGGATTAACGTTCTACCAACTCCTAAAACGTCAATAAACTGTTTAGGAGTCTCTACTGCGCTCATAGGCCAGAAACGACTCCCTACTCCACCTGCCATGATGACAAGATGATTATTCGCTTGTGCCATACTTTTCTATCAATAGATTAATATGAATACAAATATACGAATAAATAATTGCACTTATTTAAATAGTATTGTAAATATCAAAAATATATTTTGCAAGCAAGTTTATAATGTAATATGGATATATAGGTTTTAGAAAATACATCATTGAAAAAGAACATAGTTTCTTTGAGGATTTTTGCTCAAATTTTTATATACTGCTTTAAGATGATGGTATTTGAATACTTCTGTATGACAAATAACAATTCGGATAAGTATCCACTGTCTATCTGTGAAAACTTATAATCTTTTTAGACTACGTTTTGAATACTCATCTGCAGCTTAATCCTCTACCCTACTCTACCTATACAATGTAAATTATTTTCGTATGATTAAAAATCAAGATATGACAAATTGGCTCTGAAAAAGATGCTCTTTAAGCCTCTAAGAGATACCTTTTTAACACCTTAATAAGCATCTTTTGAAGTCTAACTAAGCATCTTCTTTTTACAATTTCATAAGTGTCTCGATTTTCTGTTGAATTGCAAACTTGAATTTCAAACTTAGATTTGCACATTAGTATAGATGTATTATGTGAATAATGTAAAGTTTTTCGTGATAAATAGTTGGTATATCTAATCAATCGATTCATATTTATATAAAATCCAATAAATTAGTAAGGATGAGATTAGAAATCAAAGAGATTTAAGCTTTTTATCCTCTGTTGGTTGACTCTTAAAACCTCAATTTCATCTTGAAATTGAAAAACATCTGTTCTGTAAAAGAGTTTTATTAAGTCTATACACACCTTTTTTACACTTTTCTACAAGGGGAGGAACAGATTTACTGTTTCGTAAGAGAAATGATTGTACATAAGTATGCACCTCCATACTATTAATCGGACAAAAAAGAGAATTACAGGCATTAAAAACATGACGAGAAATTTTCTTAACAGAAAGTCCCTCGTTACCTGCTTCTGCAAGTACTCTTTAATATTTCTATCGTATTGTAGATAAGTGAGCCTATACTTTAAATATATAGCCTCCCCTCCTATTTTTCCAATGCTCTAATTAAGCAAGAGCAACTTTGCCCTCTTCACCTTTTACTTTGCCCTCTTTGAAAAGCCATCCTATACCGAGATATACTTCCTCTGTGCTGATATTGGCAGCCTTAGCAATCTCTGCAACTGACAAGGCTTTTTATCCTCTGCTGCTGAGTGTATTGTAAACATCGCCAGCCCTTAAAGCCGACATTTTCTGCATTTACAGCTACTACTGCCTTCTTTGCAGGAGCTTTCTTTGCAGGAGCTTTCTTTGCTGCCTTAGGAGCAGCCTTTACTTCTTTCTTTTCTGTCATAGTTTTATACAATTAAAGTCACGTTCAAGCAATCAAATAATTATTAATATTTTTATGCTAAAATAATGCATGTTTACAAAAAGTGTTATTAGTCTTGTTTAATGCTATTTATTTTTGCAAAAAGTACATTAAATAATTCAATGTGTCAAATACTTATGACATAAAGTAACAGATAATGAATGCTTTAATTCCTTTTTATTGCATTTTTATTGATATAAGTCAACACAAAATCGGATTTATTCCTTTAAGTCCAACTTGATTTCTAACTCATCCAACTGTTTCTTGATCAATAAATGAAGGAGCATCTAACATGACATCACGTCCACTATTATTCTTTTTGGGAATGCAATACAATCACGAATTGAGTCGAGACCAGCCATGATACTTACAAAGCGATCCAAACCGAAAGCAAGACCTGCATGAGGCTGGTGCGCCATACTTAAATGCATTCATTAAGAAGCCAAATTGTGCCTTAGCACTCTCTGGTGTAAAGCCGAGAACCTCAAACATTTTCTCTTGTAGCTGTGTGTCATGGATACGAAGCGAACCACCACCTACTTCAATACCATTACATACAAAGTCGTATGCTTTTGCACGAACCTGTTCTGGATGTTCGTCTAACAGATGAAGATCATCAGGATGAGGCATTGTAAATGGATGATGTGTAGCCATTAGTCGTTGTTCTTCATCGCTCCACTCAAACAATGGGAAGTCGACAATCCATAGACACTTAAAGACATTCTTGTCACGAAGTCCTAAACGATCACCCATTTCAAGACGTAAAGAACAAAGCTGAACACGAGTCTTTCTTACATTATCGCCCGAAAGAATTAATACAAGGTCACCATCCTTTGCACCAGTGGTTTCCTTAACCTTCTGCAACTGCTCTTCAGTATAGAACTTGTCAATTGAACTCTTAATAGTTCCGTCTGCATTGTACTTGATGAATACAAGTCCCTGAGCACCCACTTGTGGTCGTTTGACGAAATCTGTCAACTCGTTCAACTGCTTACGACTATATTCTGCACAACCAGGAACAACGATACCACCAATATAAGCAGCTTCGTCAAATACAGAGAATGAGCCTGTCCCCTTCAAGTCGTCCATCAATTCAACAAACTCCATACCGAAACGCAAGTCTGGTTTATCAGAACCAAAGCGTTTCATAGCATCATGCCACTTCATCTGTTCCAACTTTGGAAGTTCTACTCCGCGAATCTCTCGGAAAAGATGACGTGCCATCTCTTCAAAAAGATTAATAACATCTTCTTGATCTACAAACGACATCTCGCAGTCTATCTGTGTAAATTCTGGCTGACGATCGGCACGTAAATCTTCATCACGGAAACATTTTGCAATCTGGAAATAACGATCAAAACCTGCAACCATCAGCAACTGCTTTAGAGTCTGTGGACTCTGTGGCAAAGCATAGAACTGACCAGGGTTCATACGTGAAGGAACAACGAAGTCACGTGCTCCCTCTGGTGTAGAACCGATAAGGATAGGTGTTTCTACTTCCATAAACTCTGCTGAGTCGAGGAAGTTACGAATAAGGATTGTCATACGATGGCGTAATTCCATATTCTTACGTACTGCCTCACGACGAAGGTCTAAATAACGATATTTCATACGTAAGTCATCACCACCATCCGTATTATCTTCAATTGTGAAAGGAGGAGTTTCCGAACTACTGAGTACATTTAATTCCTTGACAATAATCTCTATATCACCAGTTGGAATCTTATTATTTTTACTCTGACGCTCATTAACAACACCTTTAACCTGAATGCAATATTCACGTCCTAACTTGTTAGCTTCGCCACATAGGTCTGCATTATCGGCCTCATTGAAAACTAACTGGGTAATACCATAGCGGTCACGAAGGTCCACAAAGGTCATACCTCCCATTTTACGTGAGCGCTGTACCCATCCAGCGAGGGTTACTTCCTTGCCTGCATCCGAAAGGCGCAGCTCTCCACAAGTATTTGTTCTATACATACCTTTTATTATATTTTGCTTCTAATATTTACAAAAAGAAAAATCTACTTCCTAATTTTTATTAGGTTATAATAATCTCTGCAAAGATACGAACTTTCTATTAAAAATGTCATACACCTTATAAGATAATAAGTAACTTTTTGTGTTAAAACATTCAACATTATCATTATAAAACGATAATATCTACTTAATTTTTGTGAATTTATAATGGAACAATAAACTTTCTCATTACTTTTGCATCGAACTTAATAAATATCAATTAAAAATAAACGACATGAAGAAGTTCTTATTAATGACACTGATGTTAGTTTTTGGACTTACATTTACAGTAGCACAAAATCAAGCAGAAATTAAATTTGATAAGGTTTCAATAGATCTCGGAACATTTGCTGAGGAAAACCCTGTTCAAAAAACGACATTCACTTTTACTAATGTTGGTAAAGCACCATTGGTAATTAATCAGATTGTTGAGTTGTGGTTGAACCATACCAAGTTATGACAAAAAGCCAATTGCGCCTGGACAGAAGGGTACGATTGATGTGACCTATAATGGAACAGGTAAATTCTCTGGACACTTCAAGAAGAGTATTACTGTACGTACAAATGGGAAAGTCGAAATGACACGCTTATATGTAGAAGGTGTTATGACGGGAAAATAAGTAGAACAATAAAACGAATAGAGCCAGCTTTACATCTCTGTAGAAGCTGGCTCTATTCGTTTATAAGTTCTAATCTATCTTTTAAATGTAATTTAATTACAATCATTAATCTTCATCTGGGGTGTGAAGAATAACACTTGTTGCCCCAATTGTAAAAAGCGTACCACCTTCTATAAGCCGACGCTCACGATCACCAAGAATTACATTGTCTACGAATGTACCTGTATAGGAAGGACCATCACGCAATACATATTGTAATTTACCCTGCTTATTTTTACTAACAGTAATAGAACAATGAGTCATGTCTACACTTGGGTCAACTGTTTCTATTGGACAGTTAATTGGATTACCTTTCATATATCGACCGATAATATTCTCACCCATCTGTAAAGGTATTACCTGACGGAAATGAAAAACATTCTCAATCACATGTAGAGAGCCATACTTGCTTTCTAAATCGTCTTCAACAGGTGCATTGTTTTCTTCTTTTTGCGTTTTACGAAGTTTAGAAACACCTATACGAATTCCAAACTCCTTACTACACTGTGGACACTGAAAGACAAGTCGTTGACCAGACTTATATTTTGTTTCATCAAAAGTAATGAAGTTATCACACTTCGGACATCTTACTCGTTTCATATTTGTATCGTAATTTAATAAAATACCCCCTAATCTCAAAAGAGAAAATAGAGGCTCTCATGGAGAAAGTAACAAGGTTTACCAATTACAACCGTTAAAAGTTTTTCTAAACCTTTATCGTATTAAAATTTATCTATAAGAATTATTTTACTCTTACTCTTTTAAGCAATTAAAACAAATATTACTTTCCAATCTCTATGACCCAAGACTCCTTAAATTCAGTTGTATTGTTGATGATTTGCATCTTTTCATAAGCCTCTTCCTGACTTAAAAAATAACCATAAAGAACCTTTATACTTTCAGTTCCTTCATAGACACGGGAGTCAGAAAGTCCATTCTTCTTCAATTTTTGAACAAAGGCATGCGCATTGTTTTCAGTTATATGACTTGCCATAACAATTGCCCAATAATGAGAAGAAATATTAAAACTTGATTGTTGAGATTTGCTTTTTATCCGTCACATGGTTGGCAGGAATAAATGTATTTACCTGTTTTTTTGCATTTGAGGTGTCATCCGAATCGAAAAGATTATAAAATACCCCACTTTTAATTTGCTGTATATCATTTACACCTTTCTTAGTAGAACCAGGGAAAGCTATTAAGATAATTGCTGTAAGAAACACTGCTGCTGCAACAATATTTCGTACTGCTCGCATACTGATACTAAGTCGCTTGTTCACGGCGTCAGAGTCGTCGATAAAAAGAATAGACCGATTTTCAGTCGTCACATCTATCGTTGCTGGTTTGAAATCCTGTTCTGCTACGAACTTTGTGAAGCTAAAACTACTCAAACCATAATAGAGAGGTGTTAGAATACCACTCTCAAAAGGTTCAAACGATAGTTTTCCATCACCATTTCTCGAAAGACTTCCAAGGTCATTCAGTTCGAACACTCCTTCCTCATCTAACATTTGATAAATCTCTTCAACCTCTTTCTCAATCACTCTTAAAGCCTCTGGATAACTTAAATCGTAAGCATCAATATAAGATTGCACCAATAAAGAGTCATTCATTCTTAGCTGTGTATTGAATCCAAGTGTTCGATATGGTGGTAGGAATAAGCCGTCTTGCTCATCATATCTTGCAGAAACATGATGAGCAACAAATCCACCTAAACCAGGAACAATGACACAATCATTTTCCAGAAGAAGAATTTCTATATGTCGGTCGAGTTTTATCACGTTTGCAAAATTAGTTAATTTATTTGGATGTAGCAAATGACAAACATTAAAATCTTGCTTCTATCGTGAAAAAGACAATTATCTTTCTTATAATCAATAAATCTTATTACCTTTGCAATATTAATGAAAAAAATAAAAATATGGAGTTTATTAAAACAAAAGATAGATGGGCTTTTGGATTATAGAACCTAAGGTGTTTAATGATGGAAGAGGATATTTCTTCGAATCTTTCAAGCAAGCCGAATTCGATAAAAACATTGGTTATCACGTTGACTTCATACAGGACAATGAATCTAAATCAAGTTATGGTGTTCTGCGTGGACTGCATTATCAAGAGGGTGATACTTCGCAAGCTAAACTGGTGCGTGTCATCAAGGGAAAGGTTGTTGACGTTGCTGTAGATCTCCGTAAGAGTTCGCCGACATTTGGAAAATATGTTATGGTTGAATTGTCTGACGAAAACAAACGCCAATTCTTTGTACCACGTGGCTTTGCGCACGGTTTCCTCGTACTTTCAGACGAAGCTATCTTCACTTATAAGGTAGACAATATTTATTCTCCACAGACAGAAGCAAGTCTTCGTTGGGATGATGAGACTGTAGGTGTTAAGTGGCCTATCGATGTGAGAGATGTCGTACTTTCAGACAAAGACCTTAATAAAGGATTGTCTTTGAAAGATGTAAAAGCGTTTGAATAAATATAATAAATATTTATCATACCTATTGTCTTAAAGCAGTATCTGGTATAAACCCATTATTTATGGACGTATCATTAATGCGTTCAACTATGTATCTCTAAAAGATGAAACAGAAGTTATTCGTCTGCATATTAATCTCACTGGGGCTTTTAACAGCTTGTCGTAATCGTAGAGCCGACTATCAACAGATTAATGAAGACAAGCAAGCAAAAGAAATGTTGCAGGGCTTATGGACCAATGGCGAGAATAGTGATCCTGCCATGTTGGTTAAGGGAGATAGTATTTTCTACCCTGATTCTGCAAGTATGCCCGTACGATTCTGGATTTATCAAGATACAATCTATTTGCAAGGTCAAAATATTCATGGATATAAGATAGAGAAGCAAGCTGCTCACCTACTTAAATTTGCTAACCAAAATGGTGATGAAGTTAAATTAGTAAAGAGTAATGACAAAGCACTCTACTCGGCTTTCAACTATCATATCTATGCAATGAACACCTTCATAGAACAGTCGCAAGACACAATTATTCGTACAGATTTAGGCTACTTTGAGAGTAAAGTTCATGTACAAACAACATCCGACAAGGTGGTAAAATCAACATATAATGAAAACGGAGTTGAGGTAGATAACATCTATCTTGACAATGTTGCATCCTTACGACTCTACAATCACGAAACCCCAGTCTTTTCACATGATTTCCGCAAACAGGAGTTTCAATCGCTTATTCCAAAAGAGTTCCTTCTTAGAAGTATTCTTCGCAAGATGTATTTTACACATGCTGACGCTAAAGCACTCTATTACTATGTTGTTATTGGCATCCCTGATGCTGACACAACATACGTTATCGAGCTGAGAGTAACACCTGATGGAAGAATGAGTAAGAAATTGAGATAGCATTGTTTATCAACAATTATTACTGTCCGCTAAACCTCTAACTTCTTCAGCTCATCCCTTTACGCATTTAGGATGAGCTTTTTTTTCTCTTAGACAAGCCCCCTCTATACATTTTCCTCACATTGCGGAGGGGAAATACCATGTTTGCTAAAGTATTTTTTCCAATCGTTCTCAGGTTGTTCGAAAAAGGATTCCATATTGATATAGTACATCAGTACAATTCTTATCATTGTGGCTAATCCCGAGAAACTCCATGACCTTTTTATCCTTCTCTGTACGATGGTTATTAGCAGATTTGCAAGAAAAACCATCCAAATCTGTATTTTAATAGCATTAGCAGTCTCTCCGTAAAAAGTATCTTAGCGGAAAAATTCTGCTTGACTTGCTTGAATAGTGACTCTATCTGCCACCTTTTCCGGTAAATAGCCACTATATCTTGCGCATCCATCTCAAAGTCGTTGGTAAGCAGTGATATTAGTTTCGTTGTCTTATTCTTTCCCGTCTTCTTGTGGTCTATGTAGGTGACGATTCGTGCATGATGTTCCACCCCTTCTTTTTAAGGACTACCTCCTTGATATTGTATAAGAAACGGCTATCATCGTCTGTAACATTATACTCTATTTCTAGTTGATAAACAAGATTTTTCTTCATCTTTTGTAACGTAGACAGCACCATTATGAGTCATCTGTTCAAATTTAACATAGTCTATGTAGGCTCTGTCAATAGCTGAATATCGTTCTTTGAATAATCCTGCGGTGCCATCACAAAACTGTCATGTGTGGCAGCAGAAGTGAATTGCATATCGTAAAGGCACTCCTTCGTTGGCATTTATGATGGTATGCACCTTTATGCCTCCTTTCTTCTTTCCGTGCTTGGGATTACGTCCCACACCCTTGAAGACGAGATTCGAAAAACAAGGGAATAGTGGTAGAATCCATTATTTTTCAGACGATTAAGCCAAGAATCCCCTCTTGCCTCGTTGGCTGTCCGAGAAAAAGTAGGTCACGATGAGCTTCATGACATCCATATAGAGCCAACCAAAGAGTTCTTCAGGGCGTCTCTTATTGGCATCAGAGAGCGTACTACGCTTGGGTAAAGTATCTATGCTTAGATGAGGTAGCTTACGGATTCTGCCAGCATAGAAGCCCTCAGTATCTCACGAAGAGAGTCGAAACGCATCACCACGGCATAGAGCATAGTTACCACGTGAGACCACATATCGAACTTCTTTACATACCGTTCGCCACCATGTTGACGGCTATAAGTGTTAATTTTGTTCTTGTCTAAGCATTTTATTAACTGACCATATACTGGCTGTCCGAAAAAATGTGTACTTTTGCTCATGTTACTTATGTTTTGTTGCAAAAGCAAAGGTAATTAAATGGGCTGATACTATGAAAAAAGTATCAGCCCAAATTTGTGAAAATAAACAAAAGTTTAGCGGACAGTAATAATCAACAATAGATTTTCAAAAGAAGATTAAATTCATCGCACTTAATCACGATTGTTGATTAAGTGCGTTTTTTTAGTATAGTCTAATTACCCAGAAGGTATGATTATCATTGGAATTGAGAATATGGAGTATTTTAGAAATGTTCGTAAACAAAAGTTTTTCTTTAAAGAGTATCTACATAAACACGGGTTTTCACAAAAGGTACTGTCCATCTAACGCTATCCACAATCAACTGGTCTTAGAGAATGGCTGGCATCTATTTCCAATCCTTATATCCAATCAAGAGGGATATATCTTTCAGTAATAAGAAAATACAATGTATCAAGAATAACATTATATAAAGATCTTACTTACCAATACAGAAGTGCTTAAAAATATTTCCAAGTACTTCGTGTGTGGTAATCTGCCCACCTGTTATATCAGCAAGTTGATGGAGACAGATGCGTAAATCTTCACTCACAAGGTCTCCACTAAGTCCAAAATCAAGTCCTTCTATAACTCGAAGAATGGACTCGTCAGCATGAGTTAATGCTTCGTAATGGCGCGCAGAAGTAATGATAACACTGCTCTCGTTTATCTCCGGTATATCAGCAGCTTCATAAATAGTCTCCTCCAAAGCTGTAATATTTTGCTTTAACTTAGCTGATATAAAGACAATTGGCAATTCATAATTTAACAGCTTTTGCTCTATTTCTTTACTATCGATTTTATTAAAGATGACTATCAAATGTTTACCTTTCGCCAAATGCTGCATTTTATCACATTCTTCTGCCGTTGGCTGCTCATCAACAACCCATAAGACAATGGAAGCCTCATCCATCTTTTGATAAGCACGCTCAATGCCTAACTTTTCAATTTGGTCTTCAGTATGACGAATACCAGCCGTATCTATAAAACGAAAAGTAACACCCTTGATTTCTGTTGTATCTTCAATAACATCACGTGTCGTACCATGAATATCTGAAACAATGGCTTTCTCCTCATGAAGAAGGCAATTCAAAAGGGTTGACTTACCCACGTTTGTTTTACCAACAATGGCAACTGGCACACCTTTCTTTAATGCTTTACCAGTTTCGAAAGAGTCTGTAAGGCTTTTAATTCTATGATGAATCCTTACCGCTAAGGCTTTTAATTCTGTACGATCAGCAAATTCAAGCTCTTCATGATCAGAGAAATCAAGTTCTAATTCTAACAATGAAGTTATCTTCAAAAGCTGTTCACGTAAGAGGGAAAGTTCTGAACTAAAATGCCCCTTAAGCTGACTAAGTGCCACCTGATGCGTTGCACGATTAGAAGCAGCAATAAGATCAGCAACAGCTTCCGCCTGACTAAGGTCCATTTTCCCATTCATGTAAGCTCGCTGGGTAAATTCTCCCGGTTGAGCCTGACGACAACCAGCATCAATAAGTGCCTTTACAACCTGATTAAGAATATAAGCAGAACCATGACAAGATATCTCAGTACTATTTTCACCCGTATAACTATGAGGAGCACGGAAGACACTAACCAGAACATCATCAATGGTTTTTCCATCCTTGTCAAGGATTTCACCATAATGCAAAGAGTTTCCCTTAGCCTCTATCAAATGCTTTCCACGTACACTTTGAAAGACGGTGTCTGTTACTTCTATTGACCTCTCGCCACTTACTCGGATAATTCCTATTGCTCCACCGGGTTGAGTAGCAAGCGAACAAATTGGTTCACCACTCCCCGAAAGGTTAGTAAAGGGAGTGGGTAATACTATTTGAGATATCTTATCTGTTTCTTTAATCATAAAGTGTATATACTTATATTCTCTCCAACACTTTCTCTATCAAGTTGTCAATGGTATTCTTATAGCCTGCATTTGCTTCTTTTGCAAGACGATTTGCAATAACCATACAGACTGTTACAGCCCTATGCCCCATGAGTGTTGCAAGACCAGCAAGAGCTGACGATTCCATCTCGAAATTGGTTACTTGCATACCATTATATGAGAAATTTTCAATTTTCTCATTCAGTTTAGAGTCTTTCAATGGTAAGCGAAGTTCGCGTCCTTGTGGTCCAAAGAAACCTCCGCAAGCAATTGTTACACCACGCACCATATCGTCTAATGCAATAGTATCAAGTAAGTCCCTGTCCGCACAGGCTACGTATGGGTTTCCCATCTGTAGATCCCATTCAACTTGCTTCTTAAACTCTGCTTCAAAATCAAGGTCAGAGGCTTGATTACGTCCTGCATAGAAGTTTAATAATCCATCAAAACCAATACTCTTAGCTGACGCAATATAAGTGCCAACAGGAGTATAAGGCTGCAATCCTCCACAAGTACCAATACGCACAAGCGTTAATTGACGCAAGGTTTCCTTCTCCTCACGTGTCTTAAAATCAATATTCGCAAGTGCATCTAATTCGTTTACAACAATATCAATATTGTCACATCCAATACCCGTACTCAACGTCGTAATTCTTTTTCCATGGAAAATTCCAGTAATTGCACGAAACTCACGATTAGAAACTTCACATTCTATACTCTCAAAATGTGAAGCAACAAGTGCTACGCGTCCTGGATCACCTACCAATATAACTTTGTCAGCAAGATTTTCTGGCTTTAAATGTAAGTGGAAGATACTCCCATCTTCATTAATAATCATTTCTGATGGTGCAAAATATTTCTTCTTCATAGTCGAAAGATAATTTGGTAATAATATGATTGATAATGTTTAGAAAACAAAGGTAAACATAAAAAGCAGAAATAACCAAATCTTATAAGAAAAATTCCATCGTATAATCAATTAAGATTATTACTTTTTAAGACTTATAATATAAGGCCTTGCCATAATAACCTAAAAACAAACATATAAAACTATCACACCTTTATCATGGATAACAAAAACAAATAATTCAGACTTCTTCATCCAATAGATAAGATAATCACTTATCGAGAACATTTTTGAAATAAAATTTTATAAATTCTTGGTAGAAACCATAAAAGTCAGTATCTTTGGCAAAAACAAAATATATATAGCCCATGATTACGCAAGAAAACTTCAATCAGGAATATACTGACCCTATAGAGGAGCAGCAAATTCGCCATTTCGTGTGCATGGAGATGGGACGCCAAATTCATAGATATATAAAAGCCATGCATGGTAGCAAGCAGCAAATGCTTCGTTTTGAAAAGCATTTACAAGACCTTTCCTTGAAAGAAAAGGAAGCAGCAATTGCACAATATATCGACTTAAACCGCAAGGCTATCAAGGGCCTGGACTTAAAGATTGTCTTAGCTCGTGCAATGGCAAACTACTCTGACACTTTCGAATACCTCGAAACATTGGTTAACGACAAGCGTAAGATGGTGAAATATCTGAATCTTATCCGTGAAATATATATAAAGTATCACGAGGTAATTGAACGTAAAGGAAAATTTGGTATTCTTGATCATAAAGGTCGTACTCTCGTCGAACCAAAATATGAGTTTCTTCGCACATGTTACGTCTATGTTGATGATTTAAGAACAATGCCTCTCATTGCTCAATTAGGTGGTAAACTTGGCTTAATTCTTCCTGATGGCAAGGACACCATCATTACCCCATTTATTTATGATAGCATATCTTTGAGAGATGAACCACCATACTTTGAAGCTAAAAAAGATAATAAGATAGTTCTGCTCAACACAGATGGTGAAGAACAATGATTTATAGTCTAAAATCAATCTCTTTATAGAAACCTCTATAAGTATCCTATGATAGAAAGCTGTTATTCATATTCTCTGAAACAATAAAAAGGAGAATACGAATAACAGCTTTTAAATTAAACTATGTATAGAAAATGATATATAAATAGGATTTTGAGAATTTCTTTTACAACACATTTCCTCTATACGATCGATTATTTGTAAATTATTTTCAAATAGCAATAATCTAACACATGACCTTTTTAGCTTCAAGAAGACGCTTTCTTGATCCCTATAAAGACGTCCTCTTGAAGCTCAAGTAAGCATCTTTTGAAGTCGTAATAAAATTCTTTTTCATACGTAGTCTTATAACTTCTTGATTTATTGATATTTACAAACCTAATTTACTATGTGTACTTACTCTACTTTTTAGAGCTACTTTTATTCAATTTTATGTAAATATTTTTCGTAAGACAATATTGTTTTTAGAATAAAGACGTATTCTTATTGATCGATATTTTTGAGTGCATATATTAAGGATATGAAAATAAGATTACTTAGGTCAATAAGAAGTTTGTAACACTATATTTCAGATTAAAAAAGCCAGTCGTATGTTACGACTGGCTTTTTAGATCTTACTAATTTTAAAACGAGAAACTATTTCTTCATGCCTTTATAAGCTTGATTCATCCCTTTAACAACTTCATTTGTAATATTGTAAGCAGGGTCAGCATAAAGAATATTGTCACCACTCTTTGCAAGGATAATACCATACTTCTTATCCTTATTATATAACTTCAGGTAGTTGTGTACACTATCAGAGAGTGCCTTATTATACTTAGCAACCTCATTCTGATATTCAGCTCCAAGTCGCTGCTGTAATGCCTCAGCATCCTGAGCTTGCTTCTGAATACTTGCTTGTATCTGCTGTGCCTGAGCCTGTGTGTACTTGTTAGCCTGAATGTTCTGTTGGAAATTAGCTGCTGCAGCTTGAATAGCTTTCTGCTTGCCCGCAAGTGTTCGCTGAATATTAGCTTCCTTTGCCTTAATCAACTTAGTCACATCCTTCCAATAAGTGTATTGACTCATGATAGAATCAATCTCTACATAAGCTACTTTCTGACCATTCACAGCAGGTGCAGCTGTATTTGTTTCAGCCTTGCTAACTGTTGTGTCATTCTTTGCAGGCTGATTGTTGCACGCAACAAAAGCAAATGTAGACAATGCAAGCACAGCCATTTTGCTAAATGATTTCTTCATTTCTGATATGTTTTAATTATTATTTTCTTTTCTAATATGCTTTATTTCTTACACGAGCCTCCTTATCCTGTTCGATAACACAATGAATACCCTTCTCTTTTAGATATGCATTGTCAGAGATATGTTGAGACTGAAATCTACCATCTTTCTTCAGCAACACACGTACTCCAAGGAGTAGCATTGCAATAGTAATTATTAACAATGTGTACAATAAAGTTACAAACATTTTATCTATCTTTTGCATTTATATTGCCCACAAAGGTAATATAAAAACGACAAGATTACAAAATAAAATATTATTAAAAATGGCAAATGTAGAATTAAAACCCGCTTGCGTCTTTGAACACTTCGCAAAAATCAACCAAATACCCCGCCCATCTAAGTATGAAGAGCAAATGATTAGTTACTTACAAGAGTTTGCTAAACAACGTAACCTTGATGTAAAAGTTGACAAAGTAGGTAATGTACTCATATCTAAGCCTGCGACAAAAGGTATGGAGAATGTTCCAACTGTCGTTCTTCAAAGTCACATGGATATGGTTTGTGACAAACTTGTTGATATAGAATTTGATTTCCACAAAGATGCTATTCAGACCTATGTTGATGGCGAGTGGCTTCATGCAAAGGGTACCACCCTCGGTGCTGATGATGGTATTGGAATGGCGTACGAGTTAGCTATCCTTGACTCGAATGACATTGAACATGGACCTATTGAATGTCTCTTTACACGTGATGAAGAAACGGGTTTGACTGGTGCATTCGGTTGGAGGCTGGTTTTATGACAGGAAACTATCTTATTAACCTTGACTCAGAAGATGAGGGACAAATCTTTGTGAGCTGTGCAGGAGGTAATACTACAACTGCCACATTTAACTTTGAACGTGAAAATGCACCAGAAGGTTATTTTTTTATGGAGGCAAGTTTAAAGGGTCTTGTAGGTGGTCATTCTGGTGATGATATAAATAAAAAACGTGCTAATGCTATAAAAATACTTGCACGCTTCCTCTATGCAGAACAGGCGAAAATGGATCTTCGAATGAGTTATTGGAACTCTGGTAAGCTAAGCAACGCTATTCCACGTGACGGCAGGGTTCTCTTTGCCGTCCCTTCTGCTCAAAAAGAAGTAGTGAAGGCCGACTGGAATATATTTAGTGCAAACGTTGAAAATGAATTCCACGTCACAGATAAGTCAATGGTATGGAGTCTTGAAAGTGCTGATACGGTACCAGTAATGCCAAAGCAGATTTCTCATAATGTTATTCTTGCACTGCAAGCACTCGATAATGGACCACTTACCAATTGTCAAGACGAAGCTTTAGCTTATATGGTTGAGACATCAAGTAATGTTGCAAGTATACAGACCGATGAAAATAAACTAACTGTAGTATCTTCACAGCGTTCTAACGTGATGAGTAATTTGGCTAATATGACGAATACTGTCCAGGCTTGCTTTGAATTGGCAGGGGCTGAGATAGTCGTTGATGATAGCTATCCAGCATGGAAAATGAATCCAAACTCAGAATTAGTACATGTAGCTGTCGAGCAATATAAAAACATTTTTGGTAAAGAACCACTTGTTCTTGGAATTCACGCAGGACTTGAATGTGGACTTTTCTCAGAGAAATATCCACAACTTGACATGATAAGTTTTGGACCTACTCTTCGATATGTTCATACACCTGACGAGTGTCTACTTATTCCTACTGTTCAAATGGTATGGGATCATCTCCTTTCCATTCTTAAAAATATTAAGTAAAAAAAACTCCCACCTACATGTCTATTAGTGTAGGTGGGAGAATTTTATAAAACATCTACCTATTTCTCGCATATTAGTTTTCTACCGATAAATGTTTTTTTAGGAAATAAAAAGAAAAAGATAAGTAAAAATTTTGAGGAATAAAAATAAAGTACTATCTTTGCACTCGCATTTGAGATAATGCTTGGTAATTCGAGTTTATAAACCACCTTGGAAGGATGGGTGAGTGGCTGAAACCAGCAGTTTGCTAAACTGCCGTGCGCATTTGCGTACCGGGGGTTCGAATCCCCCTCCTTCCGCTTATCTCATTATTTCAAATGCTTTAAGGTCGATTCATCTAACGGTTAGGATACAAGATTCTCAATCTTGGCATAGGGAGTTCGATTCCCCTATCGACTACAAATCATAGATATAATTATTCTGGTCGATTCATCTAACGGTTAGGATACAAGATTCTCAATCTTGGCATAGGGGTTCGATTCCCCTATCGACTACTGCTAATAAGTTGCTTAGCTAATTTTTGCTAAGTTTTTTTAAAAAAAGTTCCTTTACATATATTATAATTATCCATCAATAAAATGTTTTCTAAAAAGAAAACAAGTATTATACCGTAAATAGAATATCTTGCCCCCTACTCTATTCTAAACACCTTTTAGATCGCCCTTTATTGCCATCAATGCCTTATGCGGTATAGAGTAAAAAATAGATGCTTTTATCTCACGAGGTGAAAAACGATAGAAGCGATAATAAAGTTGTAGTTTTCTATAGGTTGTTATCAAAAAATATTGTGCCTTGTACTTATATCTGCGATTATGACCATAAAAACCAAAATTTCCACCAAACCATACTACATTCATAAATAAGTGCATTGCTTGCGTGGATTTCTTATCAGAGGGTAAAGGCGAAAGAATATACTTTTCATCCATACCTAAAACCTTTACCAAAATCAATTGTACTACGTCGAAAGCTTTTCTAAAGTCTAACGAATCTAACCAATACAAGAATTTCTCCTTATCAATCACATTATAGTAGGTTTTAAGAAGAATAGCAACATCTGAAAATTGACGTAATCCAACACCTAATTCAAATAAATGATGATAAAGATGAAGAAATGTATAGAGAACGTTTATTGTTGGCTCTAATGTGGGAACATTACATCCATCTACATAAACACTTCCAGACTTATGAGAATAAAAAATATCATCCCATATCTTTTGTGATTTATTACTTGCAAACTTCATCAAACAATGATGTAATTCTAATGGAATAGAATTATGATTTAAAAGAATAATGTTGCTCTGACGGCTTTCCTTCTGTACTAATTCCCCAATTCTTTTTCATTACGGAAATCATCTTAGGAAGATTCGTCTTATTGCAAAAGAAATCAATATCTCCTGGTGTACGTGCAAGCGGGTTTGGATAATAGGAGCCAATAGTTTGTCCTTTCACAACTATTGTTTCTATTCCATTATCTGCACATAATTTACATAATAAATGTATTTCCGAATTAAGAGCTTTTATTAGATTTGGCTACCCTTCCCTGAATGGCCAAAAATCTTCATCACATCCTCTCTGGTCAAAACTACTTTGTTTCTAATCAGGCTATTTGCAATCATACCTAACATAGCCTGTTTTGAAGCTAAATCATAGAGTGCATTAAATTCAACATGATTCAACTCCAGATTAAAAATCTAATGGAGTTTGCCACAATTCACTTCTTAAAAAGTTTTAAGAATATAGAATATGGAAAAGATTGATGATTTATCTGTACAAATTATTTATCGAGAACAGAATATTTGCTATTATTACTTACGTATTCTGGTACAATTTCCTTCATTTTCTGCACAATAGCCATATCATCGAATGTTTGACTCAAAGATATAAGTGCATTTATCTGTCTGTTCACTTCATTGAAATCATACTCACGTACTTCCGCAATGCGAATCTTCTCATGAAAACTTGGAAGTGTGTTTTCAGTTGTACTCAAAACCTCCTCATATAACTTCTCACCAGCACGTAAACCTGTATATTTTATTTCAATATTCTCTGCACCAGACAGCTTATCATTCGTTTTGCAAGGTCAGCAATTCTAACAGGTTTACCCATGTCGAATACAAAGATTTCACCTCCACCTCCATGAGTACCAGCTTCAAGTACTAATTTACATGCTTCTGGTATCAACATGAAAAATCGAATAATATTAGGGTCAGTAACGGTTACTGGACCACCTGCTTTTATCTGCTTCTCAAATAATGGTATAACAGAACCATTTGAGCCTAAGACGTTACCAAAACGCGTAGTTACAAATTGTGTTGTCGTCTTATCATTTGCCTGTTCATTAATCATTTTATTAAGACTCTGACAATATATTTCACAGATACGCTTTGAACAACCCATCACATTTGTTGGATTAACAGCTTTATCTGTTGAAACCATAACAAACTTTTTAACACCATATTTTACACTGAGATCTGCTATAACCTTTGTTCCCCAAACATTATTCTGAATACTTTCAGAAGGATTGTTTTCCATCATTGGTACATGCTTATATGCTGCTGCATGGAATACATAATCTGGTTTATATGTTTGGAATATATTTTCCATTCTTTCTTGATTGGCTATATTTGCAACAATTGTATTTGCTTTAATATTAGGCCATTCAGATTGCATCATCAAGCGAATATTATGCTGTGGAGTTTCTGCCTGATCAATAAGAATAAGCTCAGCTGGATTATAAATTGCTATTTGACGTACCATTTCAGAACCAATACTACCTGCAGAACCCGTAATCATGATCTTCTTGTCACGTAGTAGATTACCGATAGAATCCATATCAACATTAATCTGGTCACGTGGAAGTAAATCTTCAATACTAATCTCCTTAAGCTGCACCTTAGAATAGTCATCATCCTGACTCCACTTCTTCTCTGCTGAACTCATAAAAATCTGCACTCCCTGACTCAAAAGTATATCTTGTAATTTTGTGTCATTACGAAAGCTCTCATTCTGAAGAGGAGAAACTAAAACAGCCTTTATACGTAATGTTTTAATATTCTCTGCAAGTTCTTCGTTGATTAGAAAAACTTTTTCCCCCATGAGCATTTTACCCTTAACAGAAGGGTCATGCGCAATAAATCCTTTCAATAGAAACTTACTTGGCTTATTACTTCTAATATTTTTGGCAAGTCCTACACCACCATCCTTCACACCATAGATAAGGGTTCTAACTCCTTTATTTGCATTAAATAAAACATCATAAAGTGACTTTGTTAATATACGAAAGCCCATCATACCTATTGTCGCAACAAGATACATTGCTGCAATTTGTCTTCCTTGCAAACGAACAAATTCAAGATTCCAATGATAAACAACATAATGCATTATCTCTGCAACAACAAGAGAAAGAGACATTGCTAATACAACACGCTGCAAATCAATAAAGGAAGAGTAACGAATAATTCCTGAGTATGTACGGAAAACCCTAAAACCAATAAGGTTAAATATCATGTACGTTAATATTGTCTTAGTTAACAATTCGATATGCTGTAATGAAACTGCACCACGATAGTATAACCAGAAAACAACGATTCCCGACAAATAACAGATGACAATGTCTATTAATAATATGACCCAATACGGAAGTGCATTCTTCGAAAAGTACCAATTCATTAACTTATCAAATATTCTCATAACCACATAATGTTGTTTTAGTAAGTAATTCCGAATTCTTAAATTTGACTTAAATCTTCTATTGTTTTTAGATTTCTTCATTCTGCAAATATACTCAAAAATAAATATAGAATATCTATTGGACAATATTTGATATAATTAAGATAAAAACCTTGTTCTATGGAATATGTATTGATATATGTGTAATAACTCAACCTACTTTTCAGTCATTAGATTGCCAACTTCATATTTTCTACTTTGAGTATTATTTACTGACATTTTTACTTTATCGTGAATAAAATGATTATAGAAAAAGTCACTTTTTAGTTTAAATTCATTTTTGCTGTCACTTTTAACACTTAGTTCCAGCATTCTATAATTCAATAAGTTAAACAAACATCTTGGATGAAAGAAGTGACAGGAAACTTTATTTAAGCTCAGGTAGCCAATTACACTTGCGAGATAATGACCTTCAACATTCTTGTTTAATAAATCTTTACATCGAATAGCTGATTAAGCTTGAATACTAAAATATCATTATAATAAACGAGGAACATTTATCAAGATGTTCCTCGTTTATCGTTATATAATTATTACTTGATAAGTCCTTAATATACAGCCATAAGAAGTTCTTTACTTCAACAATTGCTTCTTCAATAGTTCTGGTATTTCGTTTGTCTCACGTGCAACAGGAACACCAACCGCCTCAAAAGCAGCAATTTTTTCACTTGCTGAACCAGAACCACTTGAAATAATAGCACCCGCATGTCCCATTTGTTTACCCGGAGGTGCTTGCTGACCAGAAATAAATACTACAACAGGTTTTGTTACATGCTTTTTTATAAACTTAGCCGCACGCTCTTCTGCATCACCTCCAATCTCTCCTATGAGTGCAATGCTATCAGTTTCTGGATCTTCTTGAAACATTCGAAGAAGTTCTTCAAAGTAAAGTCCAACAACAGGATCGCCCCCGACACCTATTGCTGTAGACTGCCCCAAACCAGCTTGTGTAAGATTATAAACTACTTCGTATGTAAGTGTTCCACTACGACTGATAACTCCAGTATGACCTTTCTTGAAGATATTAGTTGGCATTATACCAGCCATACTCTCTTCTGGAGAGATTAGCCCAGGACAATTTGGTCCAATTACTTTCACACCCTTAATCTTCGCATAACGTTGTGCTGTAACAGCATCCAGCGTTGGAACACCTTCAGTAATACAAATGACGAGCTTTATTCCGCCATCTATTGCTTCAAGCATTGCATCCTTTGCAAAAGGAGCAGGAACAAAGATGACAGATGTATTCGCACCTGTTGCTATAACAGCATCTTTTACCGTATTAAATACTGGAATACCGCATACCATCTGCCCTGCTTTGCCTGGTGAAGTTCCACCAACGACATTGGTACCATATTCTTTCATCTTAGAGGCATGAAAACTACCATCACGACCAGTAATACCTTGTACAATTAATTTTGTATCTTTGTTAATTAGAATACTCATAACGCTTGTGTTTTTATAGTGTTTTGCTCAGTTCTACCGCTTTATGTCCAGCATCGGCCATACTCGTTCCGACTGTGAAATGAGTCCCTTCAAGAATAGCCCTTCCTTCTGCTTCATTAGTTCCAGTTAATCGAATAACAATAGGAATATCCGTCTTTATAATCTTAAAGGCTTCTATAAGTCCATTGGCAACATCATCACATCGAGTAATACCACCAAAGATATTGATTAATACTACCTTTACATGCTTATCACTCAATAAAAGCTTCATAGCTTCAATTATCTTTTCTGGATTAGAACTACCACCAATATCAAGGAAGTTTGCAGGTTCACCACCATATAATTTAATCATATCCATTGTTGCCATTGCAAGTCCTGCTCCATTGACCATACAACCAATGCTTCCTCCAAGATTTACATAACTAAATCCCTTTCCTTAGCATCATGTTCCTTACGTTCTTCTTCCGTAGGCTCAAATAGTTCAGCTACATCTTGATGACGATACAATGCATTATCATCAAAGGTCATTTTGGCATCGATTGCTTTTAGTGAACCATCTTTCAACATTACCAGAGGATTAATCTCTGCCAAGGACGCATCTTTTTCAGTAAAAAGTCTATATATATTCTTGAAAATAGGAACAGCTTGTTTTACTTGTGCCATATCATCAAAAAGTTTGAAAGCAGCCTCACGAGCAAGATAATCACTCATACCAATGACTGGATCGATAACAATTTTCTCAATCTTCTCCGGTGTTTCCTTTGCAACTTGTTCGATATCCATGCCCCCTGCACGACTTAACATTAACATAGGACATTTTGACTTACGATCAACAAGAATGCTCATATAGTATTCAGAAGCAATATCTACAGCCTCACTGACAAGTATCCTATCCACAACGAACCCCTTTATATTCATTCCTAAGATAGACTCTGCATGCTGGCGTATCTCTACCTCGTTGCTACCGAGCTTTACACCCCCAGCCTTGCCACGTCCGCCAGTATGTACTTGTGCCTTTACAACGGCTTTCTCAACACCTAATTGTTTGTAGGCCTCAACAGCTTCATCAGGAGTACGGCATATTATGTTGCGGTCTACTGAAGCCCATAACTTGCAAAAGAATTTCTTTGCTTGATATTCATGTACCTTCATAAGATGTAGTTTTTAATTTATTAAATATGTATTAATTGTTTAGGATTTTATAGGTTTCTTAATATTTCTGAGCCTCACGCTCACCACGAAGAACAGCTAAGGCATTCTCTGTCAAAGCTTGCATCTCATCTTGTCCAGGATATACATAAATAGGTGCAAGGTAAGAAAGACGTTGTTTGAGTTTTTCTATAATATAATCAGACTTTGCCATACCTCCAGTAAGCAATATTGCATCAATATTACCACACAATACGGCACCTTCTGCTGCAATATTTTTAGCAATGTGCCATATCATAGCTGACACCACAAGTTCAGCATGCTTATCTCCCGCCTCAATCCAACTAATTATTTCTTTAAGATCATTGGTTCAAGATGAGCAATAAGTCCAGCCTGACCACTCACTTGTTTCAACAATTGTTCTTCGGTATACTTTCCACTAAAACAAAGATGTATTAAATCTGCAGCTGGGAGTGTTCCTGCACGTTCTGGCGAGAATGGTCCTTCACCGTCGAGTGCGTTATTAGCATCAATAGCTCGCCCTTGTGAATGTGCCGCAATAGAGATTCCTCCTCCTAAATGGCAAATAATGAGATTTAACTTTTCATAGCTTATACCTATATCTTTCGCAAACCTTCTCCCTATGGCTTTTTGGTTTAGAGCGTGCCATATACACACACGTGGCATGAGAGGCGACCCTGAAATACGTGCTTCTGGCTCCATCTCATCCACTACACCAGGATCGGCTATGAAACTTTTACAACCAGGAATTTCCCGCGCTATTTCATCAGCAATCATACAACCAAGGTCACAGGCATGCTGATGTATTGCACGTTGCTGATCAATGATCATCTGTTCTGTGATTGCGAACACACCGCTTGATACAGGTTTTGCAAGTCCACCTCGTCCAATAACTGCATCGAAGTCCAAAGGAATATTTCTATTTCTTAACTCTTTAATAACTAACTGTTTACGGAAATGATATTGGTCGGATATACGCTTAAATTTACTCAATTCTTCTCTTGAGTGTGCAATATCAGCAACGAATACAAGGTCGTTATCATTTGCAAATGATATTTTAGTAGATGTAGAACCTGGGTTAATAGCTAAAATCTTGTATGCCATAATGTTTTATTTATATATCCTTTGTATAGAGAAAATCTATCTTGTCACGAGACTTGCAAGCGCAAGACTGTAAAATTTCGATTCTATCGTATCACCACGACTTGGCAATACTACAGGTACCATAGTTCCTTGCAGAATAGCAGCTGTTTCTGCATGGCAAAAAAGGGTAATAGTTTTATAAAATAAATTGCCCGCTTCAATATCTGGGAAGATTAATGCATCTGCTTGTCCATTAATCGGAGACTCTATCTGTTTTATCCTTAGTGCTTCAAGTGAGCATGAAGTAATCATGTCTAATGGACCGTCTATTATACACTTACCAAAAAGACCATCTGCAGCCTCCGCTTTTATCATTTTATATGAAAGAGTGTATGGGAAATGCCGTTCGTCCACTTTTTCTGAACAATGTATCAGTGCAATCTTAGGATATTCTATTTCAAAAGCATGACAAAAATCAACAAGGTATTTTATCTGCGCTCTACGCTGTGTCTCATTAGGAAAGGGAATAACAGCTGCGTCTGTAAAGAAAAGAAGTTTAGGATATTCGGCTAATTTGGCTGCGGTAATATGGGTCAGAACAGTATCTTTAGGTAGGATACCAACCTCTTTGTCAAGGACGGCTCTTAAAAGTACATCTGTATTAAGAAAACCTTTCATTAAAATGTCTGCATCACCATTTCGAATTACTTCAACAGCTTTACGTGCAGCCTCTTCTGGCGACTCAGCGATAATAGTCTGAAAATTATTCTTCTTAGCATAGTCTTCCAAAGTTTGTTTTTGAACAAACTAAAATAGGTTTAATAAAACCTTCCTTAACAGCTTTCAACACCGCTTCTTGTGTGTGACTTTCTTCTGGCCAAACAACTACCGTGCGTTTACATATCTTTCTCTCTTTGAGAAGATGAATAAGCTGCTTAAAGTCATTAATTGTCTTTCTTTCTTCAGGCATAGTCAATCGATTTTCAGTTACAATATTATAATGTGACAAAGATACTATTTTGTTTTTGAAATAGAATTGATTTTTTTAGAAAAATAGAAAATATTTCGGCTCTATAACTTTTTGTGTGGGTAAATAGTTTTTCCTTGCCAGTGCTCCTATGCTTAATGGCTGAACAGATGAAGACGAATTAATCTACAAAGTATAAAGGAGTTTGAGCTAAACAAGCTTCTACACACCTCCTGTTTATTCTTAGTATTACAACATTTTGCTCACAATTCACCCTCTGTCATCCTTATATCATAGTGAATTTAACCCTCCGCACTACACGTGCTAAGCATCAACACAACATGTGCAGAGTATCAGCACCACAGTAAATGATGGTAAGTATTCACGAAAATTGTATGAAATAAGACCTTAAAATATCCTCTCCCGTTGGCTAAAGTGTAAAACACTAAACGGAACAAATAACTTCTTCCTATGATTACAACAGACATTATTCTAATCGGGTCAAACAACCCACACGATTCATTATAGAGCATAAATTTTGGACTGATACGATTAAAAAGTATCAGTTCAAATTTGAGTATATAGAGCAAAATGTTTAGAGAATAATAATAGAATAAAAATACTTTTTCTTTGCACAATATGAAAAAAGTGTTATATTTGTACGCATAAACCTAAATCAATGTAATTATGTTTAAGTCTATTAAATTTTTCCTGGAAACAAGGAAGCATCCCCCATTTGCAGCGGGACGGGTGACACTCTCTATGTGTCTGAGCCTTTGGACAGTTACTCCAGCATTTAGTTCTATAAGTATTAATGTAAAAACGTTTGAGAGTCCTCAACAACAGAAACAAATAATCAAGGGTGTTGTAAAAGATGTACATGGCGATCCTGTTATTGGTGCCTCTGTTATGGTTAATGGAGTTGCCATGGCTGTTACGGATGTTGATGGCAACTTCTCGCTTTCAGCAGCTTCGGGAGCTGTACTGCAAGTAACTTATGTAGGCTTTAAGCCTCAATCTATAACCGTGAAAGCTGGTATGACCAATTACACTGTTAGTCTGCAAGATGACAACCAAGCATTGAACGAAGTGGTTGTCGTAGGTTATGGTGTACAAAAGAAGGTAAACCTCACGGGTTCTGTTTCATCTGTTAAGGGCGATGCGCTTGAGATGCGCCCAGTGACCGATGCATCGCAGAGTCTTCAAGGTTTAGTGCCAGGCTTGATGGTATCAAATAGTAGCTCTGGGCGTCCGGGTGCTACTGCAGCCTTGTCATTGCGTGGTCAGGGTAATCTCTCTGGTACGGGTCATCCATACGTTTTTGGTAGACGGAATCGAGATGAGTCTTGCCGATGTCAATCCGAATGATATCGAGTCAATCTCTGTATTGAAAGATGCGTCTGCTTGTTCTATCTATGGTGACGTGCTGCCTACGGTGTTATCTTGGTCACAACGAAACGTGGCGAGGAAGGCAAGATGCACGTAAACTATCAGGGAAGTATGGGTTGGAACCGTCCTACCGTACTGCCTGAGATGGCAAATGCCGTAGAGTTTGCCAAGATGTGGAATGCTGGTGTTACGAATGCCAACTCTTCTCGTCTTTACAGCGACGAAAAGATTAAGCTCTTAGAGCAGTATATGAACGACCCATCAAGTGTGAATCCATGGCAAGAACTCCCTGCTAACGCTTCGATGAACCCTGCCTTTGAGAACACAGAGAAGGGTATTGGAAACGTTGACTACTTCAAGTTACATTATAAAGACTATGCTTTCAAGCAGCAGCACAACGTAAGTTTGAGCGGTGGCGGTAAGCAGGCACAGTATTATGTATCAGGAGGTTACTTTAAGGAAGACGGTATTCTGCGTTATGCAAAGATGAACTTTGAGCGCATGAACCTCGCTTCTAACCTCACTTCTCGTCTTACCTCATGGATGAAGATGAAACTTAACTTGAAGTATGTTCACTCTGTCGATAACACTCCTTTTGGTGCAGGCGGATTGAGTGAAGGCTTCTATCACTCATTAGCACGTTTCCGTCCGACGATTTCTGTGGTTGATCCTCATGGTAATTTCACAGAGTTGTCAATGATTCCTTACTTGCAGAGTGGCACTTTCACACGCACGAAGCGTAGTCACTACGACATCACCTTAGGTTTTGAGGTTAATCCAGTTAAGGGATTGATTATCAATGCTGATTATACTAATAAGTATATCACAACCTCTTACGAGGCTTTGAATGTTGCACCAGACATCTATGCAGCTGATGGTGTGACGACTTCAAAGGGTGTTCGTGGTGAGTTGGATGCAAGTCCTGATGGCAAGTATCAGCGTTCTAACTATAACACTCACTATCAGAACATCAACCTTTATGGCAACTACTCATTGACTCTTGCCGAGGACCATAACATCGTTTTGATGGCTGGTTATCAGGAGGAGAACAACAAGGTTGACTACCTGAAGAATAGTATCTCTGGTCTTTACTCAATGCACAATCCTAACACTGCAATGGGAACAGGCGATAAACAGCCAGATGACATTCGCAATGGATGGGCTACACGTGGCTTCTTTGGCCGTATCAACTACGACTATCAGGGTCGTTATCTGCTTGAAGTAAACGGCCGTTATGACGGTTCTTCACGCTTTGCACGTGACCATCGTTGGGGCTTCTTCCCGTCTGTATCCCTCGGTTGGAATATTAGCCGTGAGAAGTTTATGGAGTCCCTTAGCCAAAAGGTATCTCAATTAAAGCTTCGTATGTCTTACGGCAAGTTGGGCAATCAGGCTGGTGCAGGCCTCTATACCTTCGCATCAACACTAAATCTCAGCAACGGATTAGGAAGTTATATCTTTGCTGATGGTCGTCATGCTTACCTCCTTGCACCGGGTGTTGTAAACCCAGCAACAACATGGGAGAAGGTGAGCAGCAAGAATATTGGTTTAGACTTCGGCTTCATGAACAATGCGCTTACGGGTAGTCTTGATGTCTACGAGCGTAAGACAAAGGACATGCTGGGTCCTGGCGTTGACTTCCCTGACTTCTTCGGTGCTAATGCTCCACAGACCAATAACGCATCTTTGCGTGACCGTGGATGGGAACTTACACTGAATTATCGTGGTAAGATTGGTAAGGATATCGACTATAGTATCGGTGGTTCTTTGGCTGACTATACCTCAATCGTAACAGACTATGCTAACCCAACTGGTACTGCTCCAGCCAGCAACTGGTATAAGGGTAGACATGTTGGAGAAATATGGGGTTATCGCACTGACGGCTTGTTGCAGACACAGGAACAGGCTGATGCCTACAATGCGACACATAACAACACCTTCTTCTCTACCTTGAAGTGGACTCCGGGTGACGTTGCTTATCGCGACATTAACGGTGACGGATTTGTGAACAATGGTAAGAACAAGCTTGATGATATGGGCGACATGACCATTATCGGTAACTCTTCTCCTCGCTATCAATACACAATCAATGGTATGATTAACTGGAAGGGACTTAGCCTTAGCTTTATGTTCCAAGGCGTAGGCAAGCGTGATTGGGACCCAACAAACAATGTTTACTTCTGGGGAACAAGCTCTTATGCACAAGTGACTATCTTCAAAGATCATCTTGATTATTGGTCAGAAAGCAATCCTAATGCTTACTATCCAAAACCTTACATCAACTCAGCAGGTGGTGTTCGTCCATACGCTGCAAAAGTGAAGAGCCACCCTACCGACCAGTATCTGCAAAGTGCGGCTTACTGTCGTTTGAAGAACTTGACCTTGAGTTACATTCTCCCACAAGCATGGACACAGAAGATGAAATTCCAGCAGGTGAAGGTGTTCTTCTCTGGTGAGAACCTCCTTACCTTCACAAAACTTAAGAAGATGCTCGACCCTGAGGTTATTTTCACAGCAAATGGCTATACAGGCGAAGGTGGTAAGAACTATCCAATGAACAAGGTTCTGTCATTCGGAGTTATGATTAATCTCTAATCACTTAAAAGAATAAAACTATGAAACTTAAATATATATGTTTAGCACTCTTGAGTGCAACAACACTTACAAGTTGCTTTGACTTAGACAAATCTCCTGAGGGAGTACTTTCTACGGTTAATCCCTTCACCTCCTTGGGCGAGATGAATAGTTACCTTGATCAGTTCTATCAGACTGGTGTGAAGGTTCAAGACTTTAACTCATGGGGAAGCGGTGGTATTGCTGGTATCGATATGAACAGCGATAACATGGCGAGCGGCTCTGTTAATACCCGATTGAATGGTGGCTTGACACTGGCCAACGCTGCCAAACTCTCTCATTACAATAACATTCGTAACGTCAACTTCTTCTTGACTAACCTGAACTTCAAGGACAAGAACTCTGCTGCCTATAAGCAATGTGTAGGCGAGGCTTACTATTTCCGTGCATGGTTCTACTTCCAGTTGTTCAAGAACTATGGTAAAATTGCTTGGGTCAACCGTCCGCTCGAACCACAGGAAGAGGAGATGAACCTGCCGCAACAGGAACGTACGGTGATTGCCGATAGTATTCTTGCTGACCTCGACAAGGCTATTGCTAACCTTAACTTGCAAAACAGCAGTGCTTCAATGCGAGTTCACAAGGATGTGGCACGTGCTTTCAAGAGTGAGGTGGCTCTCTATGAAGCTACATGGGAGAAGTATCATAAAGCTAAAAATGATGCCTTCTTCGACCCAACTATCACTGACAATAAGATTAAATCTTACTTAAATCAATGCGTTGAGGCATGTAAGGATATTGTAGACAGAGGTGTATGGAAAATCTATACAACTGGTAACACACTGAACGACTACCGCATTATTTCCAGACAGAAGATCTTAGAACTAACTCTGAGGTGTTATGGTTCAAGCGTTATGATGGTGTGAATGTTGGTAACAGCGTCGATCGTTACCTCAACCAAGGTGGTGGTAGTAGCGGTGTTACCGCATCATTGGTAGACGACTACCTCACAATCGACGGTAAACCATTTGTGGGGGCTGCCGTATTGACAGCAAAGGCTATCTTCGGCGACGAACTAAAACCCACGGTGCGTGACCCACGTTTATGTCAGACAGTTTGTATGCCAGGACAAATCCTTCGCCCAGGTCAAAGCGGATACGTTGTTCCTCCACTCAATGGTTCAGGCTATAACAAGAATGAAACAGGTTATTCAATGTTGAAGCACGTGCAGATTGACTATAAGGGAAGTCTTGATCAAGAAGGAAAAGGAAGCACTCCAGCTATTCAGTGTCGTTATGCTGACATTCTCTTAAACTATGCAGAGGCCTTAGCTGAGCTTGATGGCGCTGCTTACGCAAGTCAGATTATTGCTATCTTGAAGCCTTTACGCGACCGTGTAGGTATGCCAGCGATTGACTTCGACAGAGAATATAATACAGAAGCAGACTATCCTTTCCGCAATCTCGACAAATATTTGCAGGCTGTTCGCCGTGAACGGCGTATTGAACAGGCTTGTGAAGGTCGCCGTTTAGACGATATTCTCCGTTGGGCAGCTGCTGATGAGCTAATTGTTGGCAAGCGTGCACATGGTGCATTGTTCATTGGCAGCAACCTTGAACACCATGCAAAATATGGCACAAGCCTCGTTTATGATAAGCCAAAAGGCAATAATATCTACCTCTCTGGCAAGCCGGGCGACGCACAGCGTTACGTATTGCCAGTGAACCCATCAGGCTATGAGACTGGTTGGAAGTTTAATCCAAGCGCGATTATCTCCTTCCTTTCGAAACTCGTATGCTCTCTCTGACTAAGAATCTATGGAAGCAAAACCCTGGATGGAATGATTAATTAAGATAAATCAAATTTATTATATATGCAAACAAAAGTATTATACGGCTTGACAGGTGCGCTTGCTATGGGTGCAGTCGTTCCCGCTCAGGCACAGAAGAAACCGATGAACATTGTCTACATCATGAGCGATGACCACTCTTACCAGACTATCAGTGCATACGACAAGCGTTTCATCAACACACCAAATATCGACTGGTTGGCTGACAATGGTGTGAAGTTCCAAAGAGAGTTTCGTTGCCAATTCGCTCAGCGGTCCATCACGTGCGTGTATGCTCACCGGTAAGCATAGTCATACAAATGGCTTCACGGACAACTCTAAGACCTTTGATGGTAGTCAGCAGACCTTCCCTAAGTTGCTACAGAAGCAGGGCTATCAGACAGCAATGATTGGTAAGTGGCACCTCACCTCGCTGCCAACAGGATTCAATTACTGGGACATCCTTATCGGACAAGGCGACTATTATAACCCTGACTTCCTCAGTAATGGTAAAAAGGTGCGCCGTCCGGGATATGTTACTAACATCATTGCCGACATGGCAATTGACTGGATGGAGAACAAACGCGACAAGGACAAGCCCTTCTGTCTACTGATACACAACAAAGCTCCACATCGTGTATGGAACCCTGACACCTGTGACTTTCGTCTCTATGACGACGTGACTTATCCGTTGCCAAAGACCTTTTATGATGACTATTCTGGGCGTCTTGCTGCACAAAGCAGAAGATGAGTATCATAAAGGATATGGACCTCATCTATGACAACAAGATGGCTGATAAGGAGAATGAAATTCATACCACTACGGGACTTGAACAGTGGGGACGTGGAAACCATTCACGTATGACGCCTTCACAGCGTGCACAGTGGGATAGCTACTATGACCCTATCATCAAGAAGTTTAAGGAAGACAAACTCTCTGGTAAGGCACTTGCAGAGTGGAAGTATCAACGTTATATGCACGACTATATGCGTGTCATCCACTCTGTCGACCGTAATGTGGGCCGTGTTATTGAGTATCTTCGTCAACATGGACTCTTAGAGAACACAATGATTGTCTACACCTCTGATCAAGGTTTCTACATGGGCGAACATGGATGGTTTGACAAGCGTTTTATGTATGAAGAGTCATTCCGCACACCACTATTGGTTTACTATCCGGGCGGTAAGCATGGGGTTATCAAAGAGATGGTACAGAACATCGACTATGCGCCAACCTTCCTTGAAGCAGCAGGCGTAAAGGTTCCTTCTGACATTCAGGGACGCTCTTTCCTCCCACTCTTGCAGGGTAAGAAGCCAGCTGACTGGCGTCAGTCGCTCTACTATCACTACCACGAATACCCAGCCGAGCACTCTGTTTGCCGTCACTATGGTATTCGTACAAAGCGTTATTCTCTCATGCATTTCTACAATGATATTGACGCCTGGGAACTTTACGATTTGAAAAAAGACCCAGAGCAAATGCACAATATCTACGGTAAGCCCGGTACAGAGAAGCTCACAAAGAACTTAAAGAAGCAACTCCTCCAGCTACAAGTGCAGTACGATGACCCTATACGCAAGAAAGAGAATATCTTGGAGAAATAAATTCTATCATATTATAAGAAAGGACATAGCTGTAATAATGCTATGTCCTTTCTATATTTATCTCATTATTAATTATTTATTCATATTTTATTAAAGTAAATTACTGCTATTGAACAGAATGATATTAATCATATAGAATATAAACAAAAGACAATGTAAGAATTGTCATTACGAAAGAGAAGAAAATGATACAGACAAATAAATGCTAAGTCCAAAACTTCAAAGAATTATCATATCAAAAACACAAATAACCTTTACTTATGTCAAGTTTAGTAACTGTAATAAGTTTTTCAATTCTATGTGATGTTCAAGATGAAAAAGTCTGTTATAGACTTTATGAATAAGTTAATGTCACTTAAAATCGTAATGATAAGTAGGGCGTAAAGAAAAAGGTATTATTTTTTTTCGTAATTTTACTCCCAAATTAATTCAAGACATGTGTCATAACTTATTCACATGTCGTATTTGGAAACAGATGAAGCAAAGAACAACGATAAAACTTATCTATGCGTGGGCACTTCTTTTAGTGTTCACTTCAATGCTTTTGCTCAAAAATTTCCACTATCATAACACTTCTTATCATTGCTCATATAAGGCTTCTGCAAGTCATGAAACCTCTTTTAAGCAGGTTTGTAGTACTTGTGAATTCACGATGCAAAAGTCTACCGCAGCCACTACAACAGCCTTTCTGCCTATTGTAGCGATAAGTTGGGTTCCAAAATGTATTTTCACAGAACAAACTGTCTATCAGGTTATTGTCTCTCTCAATAGCCATTCGCCTCCGACAGTGGGCTAATTATCACCTTATTTATATGGGATAGGTGTGCACTAAGGTGTGCATACATGTCCGTATGACAAACTTTTCGTAGGTTCTTTGCCCATTTAAGGGGGAGAAAGAGCCGTCAATTGACATTTAATATTTAGTCTATGATGCTTAAATTAAAATTAGACAGGCATCAGTGGGCAGGAGTTTTATTCGCATTGTTGTGTTGGTCTACACCATTAGCCTCACAGAATGAGAATATTACTAAGCATGCTCATGATTCCATTTGCCTCAATGAAGTTGTGGTTTCTACTCGTCGTCAGATGATGAGTGTAAACCAAATAGGCAGTCAAATCAATCAAACCGCCATTACAAACGCTATGGGACGCTCCTTGGGTTCACTGCTTGAGGGGGTCAGTGGCATGAGTTCTATCCAGACAGGAACAATTGTTTCAAAGCCTGTGATACATGGAATGTATGGCAATCGCATACTCTTGGTGAGCAATGAGTGCACGTTTGACGGGTCAGCAATGGGGTGCAGATCATGCGCCAGAGGTTGATAAAAACAGTTATAGTAACATCGAAGTGGTCAAGGGCGCAGATGCTGTAAGATATGGTTCTGAGGCACTTGGCGGTATTGTGCTTATGCAACCTTCCCCCTACCTTATGAAGTCAGTGGTCTTCATGGTATGGTATCGGGGTTTTATGGCACCAATGGCAGACGCTTCGGAGCTTCAGGTTATGTTGAAGGTAGCTTTTAAGTGGCTGGGCAACTGGGCGTGGCGTTTACATCTGAATACCGAGAATGGAGGCGACAGAGGTACGGCTCATTACTTGCTAAACAATACCGGAATGCGTGAAAATGACCTATCCCTCGCCTTAGGTTATAGACGTGGAGCGTTGCGATTGGAGGCAGGTTATAGTCTTTTTGCACAAAAATTAGGTGTTATGCAGAGTGCACAGATGGGTAACGAACAGCTGTTACAAGAGCGTATCAGACTCGGTCAGCCTGTCGACTTCACACCATTCAGTCGCCAGATAGACTATCCTTTTCAGCAGATTAATCATCACATTGCCTATCTCAAGGCCTTTTATGATCACGAAAAGATAGGACATTTTGCCTTTCAATCAACCTTTCAGCAAGACAATCGACGTGAGAACCGCATCCGACGTCTGAACCATTCGGACATTCCTACCGTCAGTTTGCACTTGAATTCGTTGCAGAACTCATTCGTATGGAACAAGGGTTATCAGCATTGGAAGAGTGAAGCGGGAGCGCAACTGCTAATAACTGATAACACGAACGAGCGTGGAACGGGGGTTGTTCCTATCATTCCGAATTACACGGAGGTGGCTTTCGGACTCTATGGGCTGCAGAAATACACTGCCGATCGGTGGGGAATGGAGGCTGGAGTGCGCTTTGATGGACAGCAAACAAAGGCTGACGGCTATGATTGGACAGGACGAAGATATGGCGGAAAGCGTGACTTTGCGAACTTTACTTACAGTCTTGGCGGTCATTACCACATCAATAAACAACTGAAACTGACCTCCCATTTCGGTGTAGCTTGGCGTGGCCCCACACGTCTATGAGCTGTATAGTAATGGCAATGAACTTAGTTCTGGTATCTTTGTGAAGGGCGATTCAACCCTCCTTTCAGAGCAAAGTTACAAGTGGATTAGCTCTTTGAAGTATACAAGTAAGTACTTTGATGTTCAGCTCGATGGCTATCTTCAGTGGATTAATAACTACATCTTCGACCAGCCAACGGGGCGAAATATCACGGTCATATCGGGTGCTTACCCTGTATTTCAGTACAGACAGACACGTGCTTTCTTCCAAGGTGTCGACTTAGATGCCCACGTTCGCCCCGTATCGTCGCTCGACTATCATCTTGTTACGGCAATGATTTGGGCACGCGAAATGCCCTCTCACGCCTATCTCCCTTATATTCCGAGCTTCCGTCTGACCCATTCGCTGACGTGGTCGCTGCCTTTTTTCAAGGCATTCTCGCCAAAGTTAGGATTCAGTCATCGCTTTGTAGCTAAGCAAACACGCTTCAATCCAGCAACAGACCTCATTGCAACAAGTCCTGATGCCTATCATCTCATGGGCTTTGAACTTAGCTTCTCGGTGCCAATGCGTGAGGGACAGTCACTCCGTGTGGGACTGATGGGCGACAATATCTTTAATCGTGAGTACAAGGAATACACCAACCGCAGCCGCTACTATGCCCATGATATGGGGCGTGACGTGCGCTGTATGATTACATGGAACTTCTAATTAAAAAATAAAAAATGATGAAAACAAAAAGATTAATAAATGGTCTTGTGCTTGCTTTTGGTGCAGTAATAACCATGCTGTTCGTGGGTTGTAACCCAGAACAGCCAGAGAATGAGAAGGAAAACAAACTGCATGAAGACCCTGTTCGTGCTGTCTTTACACTGCAGGAAGGAACACTCAACAATGCTTCTGCCTTCGACAATACGCCAAAGATGGCTAACTTCAAAGCCGCTTCAGTTCCTGCTCAAGTGATAGAATGGCAGACAACGGCTGGTCAGGGATGGCACGTATCGAGTGCTACAAAGGCTTTCAACGTGAAAAATAGCGTTGACAATCCTTCTACTGTCTATCTTCTGAAGATGGAGTATTATAATGCAAAGGGCGAAATGATGAACAATCAGTTCTACGATCTCGGTCAGGACAAGATTCATCAGCACTTCTTCTCAATGTTTAAGCAGGTGATGTATGAAGGACAGATGAGCTCTGTGCGTGTCACAAACAAAGCAGAACTGCCTTACGACTACCGCTATATTGACGAGTTGAACGGCACTTTTATTGGCGACACGAACCCTATGGGCTTTCAAGGTCTTATCAAGTTCGTGAAGCCGGGACGTGAGTTTACGCTCTCTGTCGACCTACTCCATGCTGCAGAAAGTAAGTTCGGAGATAACGGAAAACCTTCTCCTTTCTACAATCCTGCCAGAAAGCTGCTCAGTACAGGACTCTGGGATATCAACGTTAAACTGCCTATCGTGATAGATGGACAGTCTACTGAACAAAGTGAACTCGACCCTTCGCTTATCAATCCTGCAAAGGCGGTGATCGAAATCTATAATGGTCACCTCCATGGTCCACATGCTTTTCATCAGAACCCAACACCAAAAGAATTGAAGTATATCGGTCGTAACTATAAACTTACCTATACTTTGGAGAATGGAAAATGGGTGGCTGACCCACAGAATGGTAAGAGTGTGAACCTTTTGGGAAGTAATCAGGGACATTATGTGTCGGCTTTTGTCATCCACTATTACGACAAGGCAGGCAACGAAATTACTTCTCAAATCGTTAATAATGGCGAAGACAGTCATTATCAGCACTTCTTTATGGTAGACGATATTCGCCCTTCTTATGGCGGAAAGAAGGAGGCTACCGATGTCAACTCTGCTGACTTCTTTAAGTATGTCTACTGTGATACAGACCCATGGAATAAGACTAACAAGTTTGATGGTGCTAAATTCTTTGGTAAAAACAATCCTATCGGCCTTAAAGGTTACTTCGAATTCTTGCGTACGCATAAGCAGTTTAACCTCGAAATTCGCCTGATGCGTGCTCGTAACTCTAAGCTAATTAATGGTGAAGCAAGCTCTTTCTGCGCACCAACAGAACGCCAGTTGAAGGAGGAAGCATGGTTGCCAACCATCGTCGTACCGATGAATATCTATATGGACAGCGATGAGCGCGAACTCGACTCAAAGGTTTTTGATACAGATTTTGACAAGTTAAGCAACGATGCAAAGGACTATTCAGAGAACAACATGGTATCAATTCGTTCGCTTATGGAGGCTTTTGGTGTCACCGACATTAAGACTGCGGTCCTCGATTTCTGGTGGAATTTCCACGGAGACAGCAAGCACAGCGATGCTGGTTTCTGGTTCTAAACAACAGAAAAAATAACATCTTCTCAGCTCTCTTAATGCTAAGAGGTGAGAAAATAATATGGGAAACAGAAAGTGTAAACATGCTTTCTGTTTCCTTTGTATATCTTTGATTGTAAAAATATTTCATATCCTCGTTTTTGAAACATCATCTTTTGGCTTTGAAAAGACGCTTAAATAACTTTGAAAACATGCCCTTTTGGCGTGTAACTAACGCCCTTTAGAAATCTATTTAATCACTTTTTATGCACAAGCGTATAAATAATTGATTTTATGATGGTTACAAAATTATTCCAGACACATATTATCCTACTTTTTACAAAGTTGATTAATACGACTTAATGTAAGGATTTTTCGCAACAAACTCAAAATTCTATGTGAGAGTAAAACACACATAAACAATTCCCTTTACTCACGCAGTATAGAATGTTCAAAGTTATAAATCTAATTTCCATCACTATATCCAAAAACTTTTTTTGCACACTTTCTGTAGTTTATTGAGCATAAATAGACTTTATATTAATATTAATTTGTATCTTTGTCCTATCATTAAAAAGAAGAATAAAAACAAAAATTATATACAATGCAGAAAAAAGCACTTATTACTGGTATTACAGGCCAGGATGGTTCCTATTTGGCAGAGTTGTTGCTCGAGAAGGGTTATGATGTACATGGTACTATTCGTCGTTCATCAGTAGACTTCCGTGAACGTATTGCTCATTTGGAAGGACGTCCACACTTCCACTTGCATTATGCCGACCTTGGTGACTCGATGAGTATCCTCGGCGTAATCAGCAAAGTGCGTCCTGACGAAATATACAATCTTGCAGCACAGAGTCACGTACAGGTAAGTTTCGACTCACCTGAGTTTACAGCAGATGTTGATGCAGTAGGTGTATTACGTATCTTAGAGGCTGTACGTCAGTTGGATATGACACAGACATGTCGTATCTATCAGGCTTCTACCTCTGAGCTTTATGGCAAGGTAGAGGAAGTTCCACAGAACGAGAACACTCCTTTCCACCCTTACAGTCCATACGCTGTAGCAAAACAATATGGTTTCTGGATTACAAAAGAGTACCGTGAGGCATACAACATGTATTGCTGTTCTGGTATTCTCTTCAACCATGAGAGTGAACGTCGTGGCGAAACCTTCGTCACCCGTAAGATAACACTTGCTGCAGCACGTATCAAACAGGGCAAGCAAGATAAGCTCTACTTGGGTAATCTTGGTTCTCTTCGTGACTGGGGATATGCTAAGGATTACGTCGAGTGTATGTGGTTGATTCTCCAGCAAGAGCAACCAGAAGACTTCGTTATTGCTACTGGTGTTCAGCACAGCGTACGTGACTTCTGCTACTATGCGTTCAAGCGTGTCGGTATAGAACTTGAGTTCCATGGTGAAGGTATGAATGAAAAGGGTATTGATAAGGCAACTGGAAAAATTCTTATCGAAGTTAGCCCTGACTTCTACCGCCCTACTGATGTTGTTAATCTTTGGGGAGATCCAACAAAGGCAAAGGCGAAACTCGGCTGGAATCCTAACAGCACCAGCTTTGAGGAGCTTGTCAACATTATGGTAGACAGTGACATGGCTAAGGTAGCATCTGAGGGTGCAGCCGAGAAGGTAAGAACTAACCTCGCTGAATATTTGGAAAAAGGTATTGTAAAATAACAAACGAGTCTTCTCTCCCTATTTGTGGAGAGAGAAAGAATCATTACCATTTATGCTGATAGTATGCGATTTCATCTTACCGCTTGCTATCAGCTATTATTTCTTTTTATCGGCTACTCAATAAACGTACAATGAATAAAAATAGTAAAATATACATTGCTGGACACAACGGATTGGTTGGTTCAGCAATATGGAATAACCTCCTTCAGCGAGGATATACAAACCTTGTAGGACGAAGCCATAAAGAACTTGACCTGACAGACCAGCAGGCAGTAAAACGTTTCTTTGATGATGAGAAACCTGATGCAGTCGTTCTTGCAGCTGCTTTCGTTGGAGGTATTATGGCAAACTACCTATATCGTGCTGACTTCATCATGCAGAATATGAAGATGCAGTGTAATGTTATTGAACAAAGTTACCTACATGGTGTGGAGAAACTTCTCTTCCTTGGCAGTACTTGTATCTATCCAAAGGATGCGCCACAGCCAATGCGCGAGGATGCACTGCTGACTTCTCTTTGGAGTATAGCAATGAAGAGTATGCTATCGCAAAGATTGCAGGATTGAAGATGTGTGAAAGCTATAATCTTCAGTATGGCACCAATTATATTGCTGTCATGCCAACAAATCTCTATGGACCAAATGACAACTTCCATTTGGAAAATTCTCACGTAATGCCGGCTATGATGCGTAAGATTTATCTTGCTAAACTTATTCATGAGAATGACTGGGATGCTATCCGTAATGATATGGACAAACGCCCTATCAACCCAACCGACAAGCTGCGTGCAGAGATTGGTGAAGGTAATGTTGATGGTAAGAATACAGAGGAACGTATCTTGAAAGCACTCGCCTTCTATGGCATTGAGGATAATAGGGTTACTCTATGGGGTGATGGAAGTCCATTGCGTGAGTTCCTTTGGAGTGAGGATATGGCTGATGCCAGCGTTCACGTCTTACTGAATGTAGACTTCAAGGATATCATTGGCATAGAGAAATATTCAAGTGTCTTCTATGGTGCAAAGATTGATGGAGCTGTTGACCGTAATAATTCTGAGGGTCGTGGTGGTGCTATCCCATCATTGGGAGAGATACGCAACTGCCATATCAATGTTGGTACAGGTAAAGAACTTACGATTAAAGAACTTGCTGAACTTGTCAAGAAAACTGTTGATTTTAAGGGAAATATTATCTGGAATACCGAGAAACCAAATGGTACACCACGTAAACTCATTGACGTTGAGAAATTGCACAGCCTTGGTTGGACACATAAAATAGAAATCGAAGCTGGTGTTGAGAAGCTCTATGAATGGTATCAAGAAAGCTTGAAGTAACTTACTATTGAACTAATTAGCCTTATTGAGTTAAATAACACAATAAGGCTAATTAACCCAATAATACCTATTCACTAATAACACACATTTATTTACTACATGAAGAATCAAATATTAATCACATCTGCATTATTATCTGCAACAACTATAATGGCACAGAAGCTAACGTATCCACAAGCTCCAAAAGATGGAACTGTCGACACCTATTTTGGTATTCAAGTTGCTGACCCATATCGCCCATTAGAGAATGATAGTTCTAAGGCTACTGCTGAATGGGTAGCTGCAGAGAACAAAGTTACACAAGAGTATCTCTCTCGTATCCCCTTCCGTGGAAAACTCCTCAATCGTATGAAGGAGTTAGCCAACTATGAGAAAGTTTCTGCCCCATCTTATATCAAGTCTATAGGCAAGTGGCTTTTCTACAAGAATGATGGACTGCAAAATCAAAGTGTACTATATTTGATGGACCGTCTTGGAGATGAAAAGAATGCACGTGTATTCCTTAATCCTAACCAACTATCAACAGACGGAACCGTAGCATTGAAGGGTATCTACTTTTCTCACAATGGTAAATATGCAGCCTATGCTGTCTCTCGTAGTGGAAGTGACTGGCAGGAATTCTTTGTTATGGACGTGAAGTCTGGGAAACTTCTTGATGATCATATAACATGGGCAAAGTTCTCAGGTGCTTCATGGCAAGGGGACGGCTTTTATTACAGTGCTTACGACGCTCCACAGCAGGGACATGAATTTAGTAATGTAAATTCTATTCAGAAAATCTACTATCATAAGATTGACACACCACAATCTGAGGATGTTCTTTTTTACCAGAATCCCGCCAATCCAATGCGTTTCTATGCTGTAAGTGTTAATGAAGAAGAAACTATGATGTTCCTAAATGAAAGTGGCGCAGGCTCTGGTAACAACGTCTACGTACGTGACCTCTGCCAGCCAAACAGCCAATTCATTCAGATGACATCAAATCTTGATTTGCAGTATAGTCTGGTTGAGACTGTTGGCGACAAGATGTACTTCCTTACTAATGATGGTGCACCAAAGAATCGACTGATGGTTACCGACCTCAAGCACCCTGGATTCAATGAATGGAAGACACTTGTTCCAGAATCAAAGGATATGCTTGAAGGTGTTACCTTTGCTGATGGTAAGATAATTCTCAACTATATGAAAGATGCTTCCAGCCACGCATACGTTTATTCTTTGGATGGAAAGCAACTCTCTGAAATTAAACTTCCAACATTAGGTAGTGCTAATTTCTATGGAGAAAAAGATCTTAAGGAAGTATTCTATTCCTTCTCTTCTTTCACCATACCAACCACTATCTACCAGTATGACCTCAGCACAGCTAACAGTAAGGTTTATGCTGCACCAAAGGTTAAGTTCAAAGAGTCTGATTATATTTGCGAACAGGTATTCTATCCAAGTAAGGATGGAACAAAGATTCCTCTCTTTATCACCTATAAGAAAGGCTTAAAACGTAATGGTAAGAACCCTGTATTCCTCTATGGTTATGGAGGTTTTAACGTACCTTTAACCCCTTACTTCTCTTCTGTACGCATTCCTTTCATCGAAAATGGCGGCATCTATGCACAAGCTTCCCTACGTGGTGGTAGCGAGTATGGGGAGGAATGGCACATAGCAGGTACAAAGATGCAGAAGCAAAATGTATTTGATGACTTCATCTCTGCTGGTGAATGGCTTATCGAAAACAAATATACAAGCAAAGACTACCTTGCAATCGTTGGCGGTTCAAATGGTGGTTTGCTTGTAGGTGTGTGTATGACACAACGTCCTGACCTCTTCAAAGTATGTATTCCACAGGTTGGCGTTATGGATATGTTGCGCTATCATAAATTTACAATTGGCTGGAACTGGGCACCTGACTATGGAACAAGTGCAGACTCAAAGGAGATGTTTGATTATCTTCATGCTTACTCCCCACTCCACAATCTCCGTCCTGGCACAAAGTATCCTGCCACATTAGTAACAACTGCCGACCATGACGATCGTGTAGTACCAGCTCATTCTTTCAAGTTTGCAGCTACCTTGCAGACTGCCAATGCTGCCAATACTCCTACTCTCATCCGTATTGACACCAAAGCAGGACACGGAAGTGGCAAACCTTTGTCAAAACAATTAGAAGAACAAGCAGACATCTACGGCTTCATCCTTTATAACATGGGATTAAAATATTAATTGTTCAGAGGAGTTATACCTATCTTATATATAAAGAGTAAATTCTTATAATGGTATAACTCCTCAAACTTTATCTCAAACTTTTAATAAATGCATTATCATAAGTTATTTTACTCCTTAATCTTTTAATTTTCAACCAAATGCAAATACTATTAGCATCAGCTAAGATAATGAATAGTACTAAAACGGTACAAACTCCCGACACCCAACTACCTCGTTTCCAAAAGGAAGCGGGACAGATGGCATTAGAATTAGCTGAACTTTCTGTCGACGAACTTGCAAACAATCCTATGCAACGAGAAGATAGCACTTGAAAACAAACTGTGCTATCAGGATTTCTTCAATGAGGAGGCTTTACTTCCTGCTATACTCGCCTACTACGGACAAGCATATAAATGCCTAAAAGCAAAAGAGTATAGTCTGAATGACTTCTCTTATGCCAATAAACATCTTTGGATAACAAGTTTTCTTTATGGGCTTTTGCGCCCATTAGACCTTATTCACCCCTATCGTCTTGAAGGTAAAGCAAAGCTACCTTCAGCCGAAGGCAAGAATATGTTTGCCTACTGGAAACCATATCTTACAGATATCCTTATCGAAGCTGTTAAGGCTGACGATGGAATATTGGTACATTTGGCAACCGAGGAATTCCAACATCTTTTTGATTGGAAACGATTACAAAAAGAAGTACGTATCATTCAACCACACTTTATGGTTGACCAAGGTAGCCATCTAAAAGCTGTCAGCGTTTATGCTAAGAGCTGTCGTGGTGCGATGACAAGCTATATACTCCGTAATAGATTAGCTTCACCCAACGAAATCCTTACCTTTGTGTATGAGGGGTTTACTTATTTCAACAACTACGGAGATGATAACCATCCACACTTTATATTAAAACAATAATCTGTATCGAAATCTTATTATAAATGTAAAAGACAAATTAATTATGACAATAGACGAATATCGTAAGCAAATACTTACCTCTCTACTTGCTAAAAAGAATAGCAAAGGCGAATTACGTTTTGATGAATTATCAGCAAAAGAACTACTCGATCAATTGTCTGACGAAGAATTAGAAGAAGGTATTTTATTTAACACCCCTGATGATGTCGCTGATGTAATATCTGAAATTGGCACACTCTAATCTCAATGCCAAAATCAAATATTATTATCTGCAAAACTTTCAATTAGTACAAAGTTTCCCTTTCCGCAATAATCTTCAATGATTATTGCGGTTTCTTTTTGAAGAAGGAACCTTCTTACTCTCTATGTTTCATTAGAAGTATTAAAAATAATAAGAACTAACCATTAATTTTCATCCCACTCCCCCTTTCCTTCAAAAAACATTGTACCATCTTTTTCAAAAAGATTATGCTTGTAAAAATTTTTTCATACAAAACAAAACCAACACATGGTCTTTTTAGCTTCGTAAAGAGCATCTTCTGATATGTAGAAGGCTCTTTTAAGGGTATTATTAATGCTCTTTTGAAGTCTAATTAAGTACCCTTTCGCACGCAATATTATAACCAGTTGATTTAATGATAGTTACAAAACTAAATTCTTGATTCAATTCTGTATCTTAGCTTTGATGATTTACCCAACACTTTGTAAAAAAATTTTTCACACCAATATTATTGTTTTCAAATTTGATAAATAAAAAGCTTTCCTAAATCTGCAATCAACCATCTTTTATAAATGACGATACTTGTTTATAAAAATATTATTTTATTTGGAAGTATAAAAATAAAACTGTATCTTCGCATCGTAGACCGTAAAAAGCCTATATAATATTTAATACTGATAGCAAATACAAAACATAAGTAAAACCTAAACTAAACAATCAAATGAAAAAGTACAATTTTGGTGCAGGTCCATGTGTCCTTCCTCGCGAAGTAATCGAGAAAACAGCAAATGCTATTTTAGATTTTAATGGAATTGGTCTCTCAATTGCAGAAATCAGCCATCGTTCAAAGGATTTTCAACCAGTAATGGATGAAGCAATTGCCTTAGTAAAGGAAGTATTAAATGTTCCTGAGGGTTATTCAGTACTCTTCTTAGGTGGTGGTGCATCACTTGAGTTCTGCATGATTCCTTTCAACTTCTTAGTAAAAAAAGCTGGATATTTAAATACTGGTGTTTGGGCAAAAAAGGCTATGAAGGAAGCCAAGTTATTCGGAGAGACTATTGAAGTTGCTTCATCAGCAGATGAAAATTACACATATCTTCCAAAGAATTTCAATGTTCCTACGGATTTAGACTACCTACACATAACTACCAATAACACAATTTATGGTACGGAATATCATAAAGATTTAGACGTGCCTGTTCGTCTAATTGGCGACATGTCCTCAGATATATTTAGTCGTCCAGTAGATGTTTCAAAATACGATTGTATTTATGGCGGTGCACAGAAAAACCTTTCTATGGCTGGTGTCACATTCATCATCATTAAGGACGAAGTTCTTGGTCGTACGCAGCGTGAAATACCAACAATGTTAGACTACCGTACACATCTTAAGAAAGGTTCTATGTTTAATACTCCACCTGTAGTGCCAATCTATACCGCCTTAGAGAATCTCCGTTGGATTAAGGCTAATGGTGGTGTTGAAGCAATGGAGAAACTTGCTAAGGAGCGTGCTGATATTGTGTACGGTGAAATCGATCGTAATAAGTTATTCCATGGTACTGTTAAATGCGAGGAAGATCGTTCTTATATGAATATCTGTTTCGTTCTCAATGATGAGTATGCAGAACTACAAGATGAATTCTTCAAATTTGCTACCGAAAGAGGTATGGTTGGTATCAAGGGGCATCGTGACGTTGGTGGTTTCCGTGCAAGTTGCTACAATGCAATGACTGTTGAAGGCTGCAAAGCTCTTGTTGAAACAATGAAGGAATTTGAGGCTAAGCATTAAATTAATAGTCATCCAGACTTAGTAATGATACATACACCATTGCTAAGTCTGAATGAAAACTTTACTATATCTAACCAAAACATTAAAGCTATGAAGGTTTTAATTGCAACTGAGAAACCATTTGCACCATCAGCAGTGCAAGGTATCACAAAGGAACTGACAACTGCAGGACATGAGGTTGTTCTGCTTGAGAAGTATAAAGAAATGACCGAGTTGCTTGAAGCAGTGAAAGATGCTGACGCAATGATAGTACGTTCAGATAAGGTTACTCCAGAAGTTTTAGATGCAGCTAAGCAACTGAAAATTGTTGTACGTGCTGGTGCTGGTTACGACTCTATCGACACAGCCTATGCAAAAGAGAAGAACGTCATTGTAGAAAATACACCAGGACAGAATTCAAACGCTGTTGCAGAACTTGTGTTTGGAATGTTAGTATATGCCGTACGTAATTTCTATAATGGGAAAGCTGGTACAGAATTAATGGGAAAGAAACTTGGTATTCTTGCTTTTGGAAATGTTGGCCGTAACGTTGCACGTATTGCAAAAGGATTTGGAATGGAAGTATATGCATACGATGCATTCTGCCCCGTAGAAGCAATTGAAGCTGACGGAGTACATGCTTGTAAGTCGCAAGAAGAGTTGTTTCAATCTTCGGACATTGTTTCACTCCATATTCCTGCAACTCCGCAAACAGTAAAAAGCATTAATTATCAATTGGTTAATATGCTTCCAAAGAAGGGTATTCTTGTAAATACAGCTCGCAAAGAGGTTATTAACGAAGAAGAACTCTTAAAATTAATGGAGGAACGTGAAGACTTAAAATTCATGACCGATATTATACCTGATGCAGATATAGAGTTCAAGAAGTTTGATGGTCGTTACTTCTCTACTCCTAAAAAGATGGGAGCTCAGACAGCTGAGGCTAACACCAATGCTGGTATTGCTGCTGCAAAGCAGATTAATGCTTTCTTTACAACGGGTGATACCACATTCCAAGTGAACAAATAATTTACAAATAAACAAGGGTTGATAGCCATAATCTGCTAAATATGGTTGTGACTTTCAACCCTTTCATCATTATCAAAAAACAATTATTATGGCAGTAATAAAACCTTTCAAAGGTATTCGCCCTCCAAAGGACTTGGTAGAGTCTGTTGCCAATCGTCCATACGATGTATTAGATTCTGAAGAAGCTCGCACCGAAGCTGGTGACAACGAGAAGAGTTTATATCATATCATCAAGCCAGAAATCAACTTTGAAGTTGGTACAAGCGAGTATGACTCAAGAGCCTATAACAGTGCTGTTGAACAGTTCCAGATGTTCCAAGACAAGGGTTGGTTGGTTCAAGATGATAAGGAGCATTATTATATATATGCACAGACCATGAATGGCAAGACGCAATATGGCCTCGTTGTTGGAGCTTATGTTGATGACTACCTAACAGGTAATATTAAAAAGCATGAACTGACACGTAGGGATAAGGAAGAGGATCGCATGAAGCATGTTCGCATTTGTAATGCCAATGTAGAGCCAGTGTTCTTTGCTTATCCTGACAACAAAGTTCTTGACACCTTATTAGTACGTTATGCTGTTACAAAACCAGAATACGACTTTATTGCTCCTGATGATGGTTTCAGACATCAGTTCTGGGTTATCACAGATGAGGCTGACATCAAGACAATTACAGAAGAGTTCAAGAAGATGCCAAGCCTATACATTGCAGACGGACACCATCGTTCTGCAGCTGCTGCTTTGGTAGGTGCTGAGAAAGCGAAGAATAATCCCAACCACAAGGGTGACGAAGAGTACAACTACTTTATGGCAGTATGTTTCCAAGCAAGTCAATTGACAATTCTTGACTATAATCGAGTTGTCAAAGACTTAAATGGCATGGAAGTTGCTGACTTCTTAAAAGCTTTGGAAAAGAACTTCACTGTTGAAATAAAAGGTCAGGAAGAATATCGTTCAATGAAGCTGCACGAGTTCTCAATGTACCTTGAAGGAAACTGGTATAGCTTAATGGCTAAGCCAGTGCACATACGATGATAAAGATCCAATTGGCGTTCTTGATGTTGACATTTCAAGTAGACTGATTTTGGATGAACTGATGGGTATAAAGGACCTTCGTTCCGACAAACGTATTGACTTTGTAGGTGGACTGCGTGGTCTTGGAGAATTGAAACGTCGTGTTGATAGTGGTGAGATGCGTTGGGCATTAGCACTCTATCCTGTATCAATGCAGCAGATTATGGATATTGCAGATAGTGGTAAGATTATGCCACCAAAGGCAACGTGGTTTGAGCCAAAACTTCGTTCTGGTCTTGTAATCCATAAGTTGGATTAATACAAGAATAAAAATATTGAATGGATAGCGATAAATATAAAACCATAAAAGAGAAAGCGATTAGCGAGGGATATTATTCTGAAAAGCGGAGTAAGTTCCTCGCTTTTGCACATCACATCGACTCTGTTGAAGAAGCATTAGAGATTGTTAAAGCATATCGAAAAAAGTATTATGATGCACGTCATTGTTGCTATGCTTATAGAATAGGCTTTGAAGGAACTGAATATCGTGCGAATGATGATGGTGAACCCTCGTCAACAGCGGGAAAGCCTATTCTTGGACAGATTGACAGTTATGGTTTGACAAATACGCTAATTTGTGTTATTCGTTATTATGGAGGTATCAATCTCGGTACAGGCGGTTTGATTGTAGCCTATCGTGAAGCAGCTGCCAGCTCATTGATAAATGCAGAAATCGAAGAGAAATACATTGAAGAGGAGGTAAATTACAGCTTTACATATCCTATGATGAACGATGTGATGCGAATTATTAAGGATATGAATCCTCGCATTATTAATCAAGTATTTGATAATACATGTGACATCACGCTTGCAATTAGAAAAGGACAAGCAGAAGAATTACGTACTCGCTTGAAGAAGTTATCCTTTGATTAAATCCTAATATTAGATTACACATTAGAATCATCAGTTCCAATCCACACTATCAGATAATAGTAAAGAATATATTTCACAATTAAGACCTTGTAACTAATAATTAAACACAATCTTATGAAACTGATTAAGTTTTTATTTCTTACTTATAACACTCTCATTTTTAATTAGCTGTAGCAAAACCGTCTTGCCATCTGAGGAGAAAGAAGATGAAATAGAAAACTCCAAGCAATCCCAATGAGAACAAGTTACAAATATATACTGTTACAGAATTTATAGAAGGAGATTTTGGAGATAATCAAGTATGGGTGTACGGATATATTGTTGGTGCATGCAAACGAAGTATCAAGCAAGCTGAATGGGAACCACCTTTTACGTATAACACAGCTATCTTATTAGCTGATAGTCCAGAAGAAGCAGACCCAAAGAAAGTTATTGCCATTCAGATGACCAATAAACGCATGAAAGAGGAAATTGCCCTTGCCACAAATCCACAAAATTATGGTAGACATATTGCCTTTCTGGGTATCAAACAAAAATACTTAGGGATACCCGGTATGAAAAAGTATATCTCAACCAGCGAATGGTTAAGCGAACACGGCTCTTTCATTTAAAAAATGAAATGAAGACATAGCTTCCCTTACCCGACTCATGTACGAATCAGGAGAAACATTGTGTCTGTATATCAATAAGTTATACCATTCTCAAAAATTTGATTATTTTCATTTTTGATACAGAAAATGCAATAGTTTTGTGAAACCCAATGAAACATGTCTCATCAGTTCTGCCATACCCTTTCTTTTGTCGGAATTCTTCTTTCTCCGTCCTCGCCATATTGAGAACACGGAGTAGACAATTCTTTTGTATGGTATCTAAATTGCGAGCTGCCCCTTGCCGACTTTCGTTTTTATCTTGTCTTGTAACAGGTTACGATCTCATCTTCCAAAGTGCATACTTTCTATCGACCAGTGATTACGCACCAATGTCCCTAATCTTGGTGTGTTCGCTGGCAGGCTGCTTACATACAGCCTTTTCTCAATAGTGCAGGCTCCCGTTGACTTTTTGATAGTTTCGCACTCATATTCTATGATGGTCAGGTTACCGTTCCACTTCTCCTTATTTGCAATGAGGTCAGTCCCCTTAAACACACGATAGCTTCTCGTCTCAATTCTCCCATGCCCGAGTTCCGGCTTGCCACAATAGGAGTTAACAGGAGACAGTTCTTTGATTTTATCCTCTACACCATAACGCAGTGAACGCTGGTTTGATTTCAGTTCTATGATGAAGTCTCCATTTTTCTCTCTGATTTTGTTAATGATATCTTTCTGCATAGACATGGCGTCTGCCGTGACTATTTTCTCTGATATATCAATTTTATCAATAAGCCGTGGAACTGCCTTTATTTCATTGCTCTTCTCTTCGCAGGCCTCGGTTGCTAACGTGATATCGGTGTTGAATGAATGAGCAGATACGATATCTGGGGTTCGTCCATTATTCAAAAACAGTGCCGCACTCTGCCTTTCCGTCTATGCAGATGATTTCTGGGCGCAGCACATCCCCAACAATTCCTTGTGAAACGTCTCGGCAAAGACTCGTAGCTGGTTAGCCATTGCCTTATCATCAATCCCCTCTTCCATGCGACAAAAGAGTTGGCTCGGATGGAATGCCGTTAGCTAATATGTCCAATTTACGGAACCTCTTGAGGTTGTGTTTACCGAATTCTATGATTTCTGCTCTGCTGACACAATTTGATACTCGACCCTAATATTAGTAACATAATGACGTCGCTCAACCCTAGACGTATGTTTCCTCTCTGATCTACGGAAATCGGGTATTGAGGAGGAAAACTCGTAAAAGTTTTTTTCTAAGATACTACCTTCTAATTTTGTTTTTTATTACCTTAGCGGTGTGGTTGATTGTGTTAGCGACAATCCCATTAGTTTGGTCGAGTGACTGTTTCCCTTTCATGATTATCTATTTTTTACTATAAATTTACATAAAAATCTCGATTTATAAGCCAGTGTAGATAAAAAACTGAAAAGAAATCTCCCCACACAGTTCCGTTTTGTAACTTGCATTCGAGATTGAAAAATGTCAAGGACACTACCTTCTTTCGCCTATTATCGTGCTCTTACGTCACATTTTTGTATCTTTGGGGTGATAAATTCATGTTTAACCCAAAATATTGAGGCTTATGAGAACGGTATGTGGCCTTGACGTGCACAAAGATAGTGTTTATCTTTGTATTTTGAGTAGCACAGGTGAAATTTACGAGAAGAAATTTGGTGTTTTAACAACAGAACTAATTGAAATGCGTGATTTGATGCTCTCACATCACGTTTTAGAAGTCGGTATGGAAAGCACAAGTGTGTATTGGATTCCTATTTGGAGAGTTCTTGAGCCACATTTCAAGTTGAAACTCATCAACCCTTATTTCATTAAACAATTGCCTGGTCACAAGAGTGATGTAAAGGATGCACAATGGATTGCAGAGTGCATGCTAAAGGAATTGGTAAACGGTAGTTTTGTTCTCCAGAACGCATCCAACAGTTGCGTCAGTACGACCGGCGTATCTATGATCTTGATGATGAGATTATCCGCAAACTTGCCAAGTTGGACGCAGCCGTTCAACGGTGTAACATCCGTCTGAGCAACTATGTATCTAACACGGATAGTGTGAGCTACAAGGCAGTGATAGATAAAATCTGCGAAGGAGTTACTGACCCCAATGCGCTGTGGAGGAAATCCACGGACGTATTATCAATCACCATGGAAAGAAAACTATAATCGCTTCGCTTACTGGCAGCATTACAGAATGTGACATAGATATCATGCGGCAGCTCAAGGCAGAAATAGACTTAGCAGAGCAACACAAACAGCAATGTATGGACAAGATGCTGGCCATTTGCGAAAATGAGTATCTCGACACAGTTGCACAATTTACAGACAATTCCCAGGAGTGAAGATGAGGGCTGCTACATCATTGATTGCAGAAATCGGTACCGACATGAGTCATTTTGAAACAGCCAACCATCTCGCTTCCTGGAGTGGACTGAAGCCACGCAATGATCAGTCTAACAAGACTATTAAATCACGCCGCATCACTTATGGAAACCGATACCTTCGACGAACCATCATACACATGCTCATGGGGTGCAAGTCGCACCAAGAATTGTTTTTAGCCGATTCTCCTACCACCAGACACAAGTCAGAAAGAAAAACAGAATGAAAGTTCAAGTAGCAATAGCAAGGAAAATGCTTATTTGTGCATGGAACATCTTGAAGGACGGTGTATCCTATAAGGATTTCAACAACATAATCGAAGCATCCGTAATAAATGGATGACGCAATATACCAGTCATGGAAAGGCTACTACCTTTGTGATGGCATATGACCTCGTCATGACAAATTAACCAACGACATGACTGGCGATGGAACTCAGTGTGAGCGTTAAGCTCGAAGAGGAAAAGTATCATTTTTTTCATGCAGGTCAGCAAATGACTTGCATAGTATCGTTATGTACTATAATAAGCATAGCCTTTTGGTTTAAGTTACTTCTGTAACGATTTCTTTTCGGTTTTATAGAGGAAAGGTACAAAAAACAGCTCACTTGACCAACTTTTATTGTCACTTATTTTGTTGATTTTCAAATAATTAGACAAAGTATTAAACCTGTCATACCACACGAATATCAATAGCTAAACACCATACGATTATGGTTGTATTTTTTTAGAAAAGAACAGCTTTCACTATGTTACTGGCGTGCTATAAAATAATGATATTTAGAATAAGAACCAAAACTTCTTAAATGAAAGAGCCGTGTTAAGCGAATGAGTTTTTATATAAAAGATTTGCGGTAAATAAGAAAAATGATTATATTTGCAACACCAATTAATAATAAAGCATAACAAGCCTATCGACAAACTTTTACTTCATAAGAAAGCAAAATAAAATGAAGAAGCTAAATGAGATGACCGACGAACAGTTGGCATTGTCATATATTAAAGGATGTAACGAAGCCTTCGATTTATTGCTCTTACGCAATCAATCGAAACTCTTCTCATATATTCTATTTGTTGTGCGTGATAGGGATGCTGCTGATGATTTATTTCAAGAAACATTTGTAAAAGTTATCACAAAGCTACAACAAGGAAGATATTCACCCACGGGGAAATTCTCTGCATGGATTATGCGTATCGCTCATAATGTCATTATGGACTGGTTTCGTGCGCAACGTGCAGACAAGGTCGTTGATGCGCCGAAGGACAACGACTTATCGAATGTTGGTAGTGACGAAATCGTCATTGATAATATTGAGTGTGAGTTTATTAATAGTCAAACTCTCTCAGACGTAAAACGAATGATGAACCTCCTTCCTGCTACACAGCGCGAAGTTGTATTTATGCGTTTTTACCAAGAAATGTCCTTTAAGGAGATTGCCGAAACAACTGGTGTTAGCATTAATACCAGTCTTGGTCGCATGCGTTATGCCATATTCAACTTACGAAAAATGGTTCGCGAACATAATGTTAGTCTACAATTAACGTAAGACAAAGAGCGTCGTTACTCGCACGTATATTTTTTTGGAGGAGAATAATCTACATAAAAATAATCTACAAGTAAGGTTCACAAATAAAATCCTCGTTAATACATTGAGTTTTATTACCCATGTATTAACGAGGATTATTCATTATGATTTATATCATTTAGCAGCCAGAGCCATCAAGTCGACATGAAGCCGCCGCAGGAGCATCATCAAGGTTGATACCAGCTTCCGCAGGCGAAAGCGTTACTGTACCATCTTCAAGGACGAAACATGGAACACCTGCATAGCCATGCTTCCTTGCATCTTCAAACACAGGATTATTATCACGAAGACGAAGGAACTCCTTCAAATACTTTATATGCGAGCCAATCTCAATTACCTCATAACGATTGTCACCCTCTACATGCTTGTCCACTGCTATACAATCTGGACATGTATTCATACCATAAATCTTAATCATAACTAATCTCCTTATAATTTAACTATATTTTATTACTTCTTGTTATACAAGCTATTAATGATTACAAATCTTTGACGTATCAACGGTAAAGCCATCATTAGAGGGCATAAACTTCCCACGTTCAGTTAAGAAATCTACTAATTCCGCCGCATTCATTCCCTCAACTGAACAAGTATGAAATTCTTCATCCTCACCAAAAACGCTCAATAATAGCCTTTACTAAATCTTCTTTTTGTCTCATAATTATTTCCCTCCATCATGTGGAGTACATCATGTCCATGTGCCATTTTTCTCTTTTTTTATTTGTTAATTATTTAACACATTAAGTGTCAATGTATATTGTAAACAATTACAAAAGGTGTGCCATCTATGATATTAACTTATTTTATTTTTACATATAACTGCTAAAATGGCATAATTTTTCTTACTTTTTGTATTTACTGACAGATAGTTTTAGTACAATCGTCAATTTTTGAAAGATTACCCTTGTCTATATTGAACTTTCAGCATGTTAAATTTTTAAACATTTGATTTATGAAAAAGACTTACAACTATGAAGAGCCTCCCTACCCTGTCATTTCTGCTTCAATTATATATCATCATGTGCTATGCACAAAATGATGACAGACAAACCTATCCAAATTGAATATTTAGAAGCACATAATTATTTCTGTATTAATAATGTATCCAAACCAATTGTAAAGAAGATAACATCACAAAAAGGCATTTACAAGGGAATTTGGACCTGCTGCATTTATGGGAAAAACGTGGAGAAGCTACTAACATTGATTTTAATAAAACTTTTATTATTGCTTATCTTCTACCACAAACAAATCGAGAAGTAGTATTGAAACCCCTATCCCTAATTTTTGCAGAAGAATTATCTTGAATTACATTATATGTCAGAACAAGGAGATGAAAAAAACTTCACCACACAACCGTTCCTTATTATTATAGTGAACAAGAAGTACAAAAATTATATTATAAAAATTACAAAAACATAATAAATAACAATACAAGAAAATAGGGCATCAATCTTCTATGTTAAACCTATGAGATATGCCCTTCGTTTTTTTTACAAACAAAGCACTTTCACATAACCCATAGTTTTGTAAATTATTTTCGTAAAATATGATTCAAAACACCATCTTTTGGCTTCAAAGAAACGCCTTTCTGCGCTTTAAAAGATGCTCTTTCGAAGCTCAAATAAGCACCTTTCGAAACCCGATCAAGCATCTTTTTGAACAGCTCGCTACAACCCACTGATTAACAATTGATTATAAATTCTATTTTCAAGAGTGTTTTTTCACTAACTTGTTGACGTTTGCAGCAAATTATGTAAAGATTTTTCAGTTGTAAAAAAGAAATAAAAAGACATGAAGACAGCAAGAAAATATAAGCTATTAGAAAACAACACTCAAAGTAATAATGATACATATTGTACCCTACGATTGTTTTGTGTTCACAACGTACGTAAAAAATAACTTTATAATCCGCCTAATTCATAGAAAATTAGTATCTTTGCACTTTAGTTTAGAAGTGACAATCATAAATTTAAAGATAACAATTAAACAATACATACATCGTGGCTGAAACAAAGTACATTTTCGTTACGGGTGGCGTAGTTTCTTCACTTGGAAAAGGAATTATTTCGTCATCAATCGGTAAACTTCTTCAAGCAAGAGGTTACAACATTACCATTCAGAAATTTGATCCGTACATCAACATTGACCCGGGTACGCTGAACCCTTACGAGCACGGTGAGTGCTACGTTACAGAGGATGGTATGGAAACCGACCTCGACCTCGGTCACTATGAACGCTTCACAGGTATTAAGACCACAAAGGCCAACTCAATGACCACAGGACGTATCTACAAGAGCGTTATTGATAAGGAGCGTCGTGGCGATTACTTAGGTAAAACTATTCAAGTGGTTCCTCATATTACGGACGAAATTAAACGTAATATCAAACAGTTAGGTCAGAAGTATCACTATGACTTTGTTATTACTGAGATTGGAGGTACTATTGGTGATATTGAGTCGGCTCCATTCCTTGAGGCTATTCGCCAGTTGAAGTGGGAATTGGGTAAGCGTGCTATCAACCTTCATCTGACATACGTGCCTTATCTTAAGGCTGCGGGTGAGTTGAAGACAAAGCCAACTCAGCACAGCGTAAAGGAATTGCAGAGTGTGGGCATTCAGCCAGATGTGCTTGTTATGCGTACAGAGATGCACCTTGACGATGACATCCGTAAGAAGGTTGCTGCTTTCTGTAATGTAGACTTCGATTGTGTTGTACAGAGTGAGGACCTCCCAAGTATTTATGATGTACCTGTGAATATGTTGGAGCAGGGTTTGGATGCAGCTATTCTGCGTAAATGTGGTGAAGAGGTAGGTCCTAAGCCTGCACTCGGTCCTTGGAAGGAGTTCCTCGACCGTCAGCGCAAGGCAACAGAGGAAGTACACATCGGTCTTGTTGGTAAATATGACTTACAGGACGCATATAAGAGTATTCGTGAGGGGCTGTTGCAAGCAGGAACCTACAACGACCGCAAGACTGTTATTACCTTCATCAATTCAGAGGAACTGACAGAAGAGAATGTTGGTGAAAAATTGAAGGGTCAAGATGGTATTATGATTTGTCCTGGCTTCGGTCAGCGGGGTATTGAGGGTAAGATTATTGCAGCTCATTATACTCGCACACATGATATTCCTACTTTCGGTATCTGCCTTGGTATGCAAATGATGGTGATAGAATTTGCTCGTAATGTACTTGGCTATAAGGATGCTAACTCACGAGAGATTGATGAGAAGACAACACACAATGTGATTGATATTATGGAGGAGCAGAAGAATATCACCAATATGGGTGGTACGATGCGTCTTGGTGCCTATGAATGTGTACTGCGTCAGGGTTCACATACCTTCAATATCTACAAGCAAGAGCATATACAGGAGCGTCATCGCCATCGTTATGAGTTCAATAACGACTATGAAAAGGAGTTTGAAAAGAACGGTATGATGTGTGTTGGTCGTAATCCTGAGAGCGACTTGGTTGAAATCGTTGAGATACCAGGTTTGAAGTGGTATATCGGAACACAGTTCCACCCAGAGTATCAGTCAACTGTACTTGGTCCACATCCTCTCTTCCTCGACTTCGTTAAGACTTCAATTGAAAATCAGAAAAACAAATAAATGGATAAAAAGAACTATCACAGGGTTTGTACTTATAGCCCTGATTCTCTTTGGATTTGCTTGGTGGCAGCAGCCATCAGCCGAACAGATTGCACAACAAAGAGCTGAATTTGTAAAGGATTCTATCGCTGCAACAAAGAAAGCACAGGAGGCAAAACTTGCTGCAGAAAAACAGGCATTGCAGAAGGCTATGCAGGCAACAGATACAACCGCATTATTCTACGCTGCTTTGAATGGTAAAGCGCAAGATATTACACTGAAGAATAGTAAGGTTGAACTGACCCTAAGTACCAAAGGTGGTGTTGTCAAGAAGGCTGTTATCAAAAACTACATCGGTCATAATATCGCAGTTAAGGATGGTTCTAAGGACCAAAAGGATGTTACCTTGTTTAATGGTGACGACCAGAGCCTTAACTTCATGTTGGCTGCAAAGAATAGTAATATTGAAACAAAAGACCTTATTTTCACCCTTCAAACGTGACAGATTCTACTGTTACGCTCACAGCTGTGGCTGGTGAGGGTAAGACACTCACCTTGAATTATACACTTGGTAAGGACTACTTGCTCAATATGTCCTTGCAGGCAGAAGGTATGGCTGGACTCTTTGCACCAAATTACAACCAACTGGATATCAACTGGCAGGAGCGTTGTCGACAGCAGGAACGTGGTTTCACTTTTGAGAACCGCTATGCTACGCTCACTTACAAGAACAACGATGGTGGTACTCACTATCTAAGCGAAACATCTGAAAAAGAAGAAACAACTGAGGAAGCAATGGATTGGGTTGCTTTCAAAAACCAATTCTTCTCTGCTGTGATGATTGCAAAAGATAACTTTGCTACAGGTGCAAAACTTAAGAGTAAACCACTTGACAAGTCTTCTCATTACCTCAAGCACTACGAAGCAAACATGAAGGCTGGCTTTGACCCATCAGGTAAACGTCCGACAGAGTTTGAATTCTACTTTGGTCCTAACGACTTCCGTCTACTTCAATCTATTGAAACGGAAAGTAAATTTAAGAAGGAACTTGACATGGAACGCCTTGTATATCTTGGCTGGCCATTGTTCCGCATCATCAACCGCTGGTTCACACTCTACGTATTCGACTGGTTGAGTAAGGTATTCCCAATGGGAGTCGTATTGATTCTCATTACCTTACTATTGAAACTCATCACCTTCCCAATGGTGAAGAAGAGTTTTATGAGTTCAGCTAAAATGCGTGTACTGAAACCAAAATTGGATGAGGCTACCAAACAATTCAATAAGCCCGAAGATCAGATGCAAAAGCAACAGGCTATTATGCAGAAGTATTCTGAGTACGGAGTAAGTCCATTGTCAGGCTGTCTTCTATGTTGATACAGATGCCTATTTGGATTGCAATGTTCAACTTCGTGCCAAATGCTATTCAGCTTCGTGGTCAGAGTTTCCTTTGGATGAACGACCTCAGCACCTTCGACCCAATCTTCTCATGGAATCAGGACCTTTGGCTCATTGGTGACCACATCTCACTGACTTGTATCCTCTTCTGTGGTGCTAACTTAGTTTACACTTGGTTTACTATGCAGCAGCAGAACGACCAGATGGTTGGACAGCAGGCTGATCAGATGAAGATGATGCAGAAGATGATGTTTATAATGCCATTATTCTTCTTCTTTATGTTCAATGATTATTCTTCAGGTCTAAACTTCTACTACTTTATATCTCTCTTCTTCTCAGCTGCTATCATGTGGACACTACGCAAAACAACCAATGAGGAGAAGCTTCTCGCTATCCTTGAAGCACGTCGTGAAGAGCGAAAGAACAACCCTAAGGGCAATATGGGTAGTGGTCTCTTTGCACGTATGCAGGCTTTACAGGAGTTACAGAAGCAGCAGCAAGAAGAACTTCGTCGTAAGCAAGATGAGCTAAATAAGAAAAAGAAAGGTCTATAACTATGAACAAAAACTTAACCATGGCAATGACTGCTGCACTGATGATGAGCGGTAGCGTTGCACAAGCACAGGATGTGAACATCGGACGTAACAACATCACGCTGAAGAGTGACCTCATGACTCCTGAGGCACTTTGGGCTATGGGACGTATCGGTGCTGCAAAAGCATCACCTGATGGCAAGAAAATTGTCTATCAGGTAGGTTACTACAGTGTCAAAGAAAACAAAGGACATCAAGTCCTTCGTGTGATGGATGCTGACGGCAAGAACGACCGTCTACTTACTACCTCTGCCAAGAGTGAGAGTGACGCTGCATGGCTTGACAATAATACACTGGCTTTCCTCACGGGTGGCCAGTTATGGACAATGAATGCAGATGGTACAAACCGTAAGCAGTTGACACAATCGGACATTGACATCGAAGGTTTCCGCTTCTCGCCTAATCGTAAGCGTGTTGTTCTCATCAAGAGCATCCCTTACTATGGTACTATCAAGCAAAACCCAAGCGACTTGCCAAAAGCTACGGGTATGGTCATCACCGATATGAACTATCGTCACTGGGACCATTACGTTACAACGAATGCTCATCCATTTGTAGCAGACGTTACTGCTGAGGGCATTGGTGCTGGTATTGACATACTTGAAGGTGAACCTTACGAGAGTCCGTTGGCACCTTTCGGTGGTATTGAACAGATTGATTGGAGCAAAGACTCTAAGTTTGTTGCTTATACCTGTCGTAAGAAGGAAGGTACACAGTATGCCATTTCTACCGATGCTGACATATATATATATAATGTGGAGACTCGTCAAACAAAGAATCTCTGCAAGCCAGCCGACTATGTTGAGCCAAAGATTGATGCAACAAAGAGTATGCGCAATCAAGCTGTCAATCATCAGACTGGTGATATGAATGTAGGTTACGACACAAATCCAAAGTTCTCTCCTGACGGCAAGTATATTGCATGGCAGAGTATGAAGAACAACGGTTATGAGAGTGACCGCAATCGTCTTGTGTCTATGACTTGGCAACTGGTAAGAAGACTTACGTTACCGAGAGTTTTGATTCAAATGTAGATGACTACACATGGAGTCTTAACTCTAAGGAACTTTATTTCATTGGTGTATGGCATGCAACAGTAAATGTCTATCAGACCAACCTTAAGGGTGAGGTTAAGCAGCTGACAGAAGGCAACCACAACTATGTAAGCATCTCACTGCTTGGTGACAAGAAGTTGCTTGCTATTCGTCAGAGTATCTCTCAGGCTAATGAAATCTTTGCAGTTACTCCAGCTAAAAAAGAGAAGACAAGCATCCAGACACAGCTTAGCTTTGAGAATAAGCATATCTATGATCAGTTGGCTATGGGTGATGTAAAGTCTCGCTGGGTAAAGACAACGGATGGTAAGGAACTGATGGAGTGGGTGATTACACCTCCTCATTTCGACCCAAATAAGAAATATCCTACCCTACTCTTCTGTGAGGGCGGTCCACAAAGCCCTGTTTCTCAATTCTGGAGCTATCGTTGGAATTTCCAGATTATGGCAGCCAATGGCTATGTCATCATTGCTCCTAACCGTCGTGGCTTACCGGGTTTTGGTAGTGCATGGAACGAGGAAGTTAGTACCGATTGGACTGGTCAGTGTATGAACGACTACCTTTCAGCAATTGACGATGCAGCTAACAATCTCCCATTTGTAGACAAAGACCGCTTAGGTGCTGTTGGTGCTTCATTTGGTGGCTTCTCTGTTTATTATCTTGCAGGTATTCATAACAAGCGCTTCAAGTGTTTCATCTCTCATGATGGAGCTTTCAACCTTGAGAGCATGTACACAGATACAGAGGAGGCTTGGTTCAGCAACTGGGAGTATGACGATGCATATTGGAATAAGGATAAGAGTGAAGCTGCAAAGCGCACATACGCAAACAGTCCTCATCTGAACGTCGATAAGTGGGATACTCCAATCCTTTGTATCCATGGTGAGAAGGACTATCGTATCAATGCTAATCAGGGAATGGGCGCATTCAATGCTGCTCGTCTGCGTGGTATCCCAGCTGAGTTACTTCTCTATCCTGATGAGAACCACTGGGTATTGAAACCACAGAACGGTGTTCTTTGGCAGCGTACGTTCTTTAATTGGCTTAATCGCTGGCTAAAGAAGTAGTTGGTAACTTTACGGGTTGACAGGTTGCTTGATACAAACAGCTTGTCAACTCTCTGTATTTTTATCTCTCAATACGCAGACACAACAACTTTTAAAAACATAACTTGTAAATTATAACACAATGGTAGAAACACTTCAAAGAAACTCAGCGACAGTGCAAAAGCACGCTGGACTGCTCTTATCATAGTAGCCTTCACGATGATGATGGGTTACTTCCTCACTGATGTTATGTCACCGCTCGAGGCTCTCCTTGAGAAGCCACAGGCTGAAGGCGGACTCGGTTGGTCTTCAAGTGACTATGGATTCTTCGCAGGTAGCTATGGTCTGATTAATGTATTCCTGCTTATGCTCTTCTTCGGTGGTATAATCCTCGACAAGATGGGCATCCGTTTTACAGGTCTGATGGCTTGTGGTCTGATGGTAACAGGCGTTGCTATCAAGTATATCGGTGTCAGCACAGACTTTGGTGACAGCGTCTTCAGTCTCGATTTCATCAACTTCTCTCTTCCTATGTCGGCAGCTGTAGCTTCATTGGGGTATGCCATCTTCGGTGTAGGTTGTGAAATTTGTGGTATTACTGTGTCAAAGGTTATCACTAAGTGGTTTACCGGTCACGAGCTTGCTTTGGCAATGGGTTTCCAGGTAGCCTTGGCACGTCTGGGTACAGCTGGTGCGATGATGGGTTCGCTGCCTGTTGCAAAGGCAATGGCTGGTCGTGTAAGTGCACCAGTACTCTTGGGTCTTGTCCTACTGATTATCGGCTTCATCGCCTTTATGGTCTATACTGTTATGGATAAAGAAGCTGGATGCTTCGACTTCGGCTCTTGAGGGTGAGAAGTCGGATGAGAATGAGGATGAGGGATTCCACTTCAGCGATCTCAAACTTATCTTCTCTAACCCGGGTTTCTGGTGTATCACAGCTCTTTGCTTGCTCTTCTACAGCGGCGTGTTCCCATTCCTGAAGTTTGCTACTAAGCTGATGATTGCCAACTATAACGTGTCGGATGATTTTGCTGGTGTGCTTCCAGGTCTTATCCCATTCGGTACTATTATTCTCACCCCACTCTTCGGTACACTTTACGACCGTATCGGCAAGGGTGCGACATTAATGCTTATTGGTAGTATTATGTTGACCTGTGTACACTTTATCTTTATGCTTCATATCATTCCAGAAGGTTGGTTTGCTGTTATCATTATGCTTATTCTCGGTGTTGCCTTCTCACTTGTACCTTCAGCAATGTGGCCAAGTGTTCCAAAGATTATTCCAATGAAGCTTCTTGGTTCGGCTTATGCCATCATCTTCTACATCCAAAATATTGGTTTAAGCCTTATTCCTATGGCCATTGGTTCTATCAACAAGCAGGATCCGTCTTACTTCGGAATGGAAGCCTTCTTTACCGGTTGTGGTGTTGCTGCAATTTTTGTTGCCTTCACTCTTCTTGCTATCGACAAGAAGAAGAACTATGGCTTGCAGGAGGCAAATATTAAGGCATAAAAGATGCATCTCTATGAACAATAACTTAAGTACTCAAGTGGTAATGAGTTGTTCTACATATTAAAAGATATTTTATTGAAAAGTGTCCTCACAAGTATATTTATGCTTGTGAGGACTTTTTTATTTCAGGACGATAAAAGTATTCCAGAGTTTAATAAACTTTTATTTACACCTTATTTTATTCTCAGTGCTTCCTTGGTTTTGTAAAGAAAAAAATCATATTGTTGATTTTTAATAGATGCTTTATAGCATTTGAATTAATGCCTTATTGGCTTGTAAAAAGTACTCTTTCGAGGTCTAACTAACCATCTTTTAAATCCTAATTAAGCACCTCTACAAATGCAACTTTGTAACTCTTTATTTAACAGAAAGTTACAAGCGCACAAATCCTATTTGTTTTAAGCATAAAAAAAGAGGCATTATACTGACTACCTTGTCAATATTTTTCACACACGAAGAAGTGTAAAAAATAACATAATATGGGTTCGTGAAATTGAAAGACACATTGCTTGAATAAGTGAGGAAGGCATGAATACGAAGAAACCCGCACAACAATTGTACGGGTTTCTTTGTATTCTTTATCCCTTATAAAAGGATACTTAATTAATTTAAGCTATTAATGTAGGTAGACAGCTTTTATTCCTCGTCCTCTTCTTCATCATCCAGAACGACGTCAGCTACCTTCATGCCCTCAATAGGTAAAGCACGATCGATAACAGCATTGTAAGAGATAGAACTCTCGCTGCGTGATAAACCAAGCGGCATCAGCTTGTCATGAATAACCGACATAAGATGATGATTGTTATATGCATAGATTTTCAAGAAAAGGTCATACTCACCTGTCGTATAGTGACATTCTACAATTTCTGGTATCTGACGTAATGACTCGACAACATCATCAAACTTCTCTGGGTTCTTTAGGTTCAAACCAATGAAAGCACAAGTTTCATATCCAATACGTTCAGGGTCAATAACATATTGTGAACCTTTTATTACACCCAAATTTGTTAGTTTCTGAATGCGTTGATGAATAGCAGCCCCACTTACATTACAAGCGCGTGCAACTTCAAGAAAAGGAATTCTTGCATCCTCTGAGATAAGGTGTAGAATCTTTTTGTCAAGACGATCTAAACTTCTATGTGCCATTATTTTTATTTATTATTTTGCATACAAAGGTATTAAAAATTCTCTTAATTAACAAAATAAGAAGTCCTTTTTAACAAGAAGTTAGAAGTTTATATTCTTCTACTATTTAGCATTTCTATTCGTTGTGGCAGTGAAATTCACATTCAAAACATTTGCCTCTCTCAACGACTGTTTAAGATCTATTATAGTACCCATGTCAACTTTACAATCAGCCTTTATACTTATACTCAATTGTTTACGCTGTTCTGGTGGTAGAGCATTTGAAAGTTCCACCAAATAATTCTTTATTTTAGGAATGGTAGTGATATGATCATTTAATTGTACAACAATATTATCTCCTACAATTTCTCCTAAATTATTAATTGGACGACCAATATAAACATATTGAATATTTGAATTGTTATACATACGCGAGACTTCTGTTGCCATTGGCACTTGATATTTCACGTGCACATTTGTTTTTCTCATGTGTACAACTAACATAAAAAAGAATAGAATTGAAAAAATGAGATCAGGCATCGAAGCTGTGTTCAATGCAGGAATTTCATGATTTCTTGTACGAAAAATTTTCATTCTTTACCTCCTTTCTCACTATTATCAGACGCAGAAATATTATATACTTCTGAAATACGTATCGGCACTTTATCAGTAATCTGTTTCTGTTCTTCACTACTACATAATTCAAAACTCTTTCCAAAAAGATTATTTGATTGTTTGTTACGAAGCCTATTGTAGGCCGCTACTAATTGGTTCTGAACATGAAGATAAGTCTCGTATGAAGCCCTTGCGGTCGCTCTGTAAAAAGAATAAGATGACTTTTTCCATTTACTTGAATAAAACTTGTAACACGCAGTTTTATCTCCTTCATTGTCACCTTTTTACCATCAAGAGTTACATTATTTTTAGAATCTATAATAATGCGAATTACCTTTTTGCTATCGACGGCCGTAGGAGGAGTTTGTGTTTTATCAACAGCAGGCAGTTTACGGGCTAATCCTTTATCAAGGTCCATAGACGATGCAACAAGAAAGAATATCAACAACATAAATGAAATATCTGCTGTTGATGTCGTGTTAAGCATAGGAACCTTACGTCGTTCTCTCCTACGAAATATCATTTTCCACGTCCCTTTCTGTAATAACGAGTAGCTCCAAAACCCACAACTCCTGCTGCAAGAACAAGTAAAAGCAGTGAAGTATTCACGAACATATCTGTCACTCTTAACCAAAAACCATCTGTAAAGTTCTGACCATTTACCATTATTGCCTGTGTAGAAGCGAAGATAAAAGTAAAGAATAGGATAAGTGCTGTTAATCCATATATAAAATATGTGATTTTTCTTGCAGGAATACCATTTGAAAGACCATCTCTTTGATTAGCTCTTCGAACACTACGAACAATTGCAATAAGAGAAACAATAACCGTAATAGCTAACAACCCCCACATAAAACCAAGTAAAACATCAGTTAGCATAGGCGCATTGAAAGCTGTATTATCGGCAAAGGGTATATCATACCCAATGAGATAGAATGCTAAAAAAACAATAGCAGACAACGCAACTATCACGTAAAGAACAATTTGAGATATACGTTCCTCTTCTATCTGTACTATTCCTTTTATTTTCTTCATATTAAGTCTGTTGGATATAAAAATGAAGTTCTTCCCTTTTATTAATTACCCTTTAATTTGTATTTCATAATTGAATCCAATAAAGAGATAGCCGACTCTTCCATTTGGGCAGTGATGTGATCAATCTTTGAAAGGATATAGTTGTAAAAAACTTGCAGAACAAGAGCTACAATGATACCAAAGATTGTGGTAATCAAAGCTACCTTCATACCCGAAGCTACGATTGTTGGACTGATGTCACCTGCCTCCTGAATTTGATCGAATGCCATAACCATACCAATAACAGTCCCAAGGAAACCAAGTGAAGGAGCCATTGCTATGAAAAGAGTTATCCATGAACATCCTTTTTCAAGATTAGCACTTTGAACACTACCATAAGAAGTAACACTACGCTCAATATTCTCAATAGAGTCTTCTATTCGTAATAAGCCTTGATAACAAATAGACGCAACAGGACCACGTGTGTCGCGACTCAATGCTTTCGCCTCCTCAATTTGACCTGCGACAATCATGTCCTCCAATTTACCAACAAATCGCTTTGCATCAATCTCTGAAAGACTAAGATAGATAATACGCTCAATACAAAAGGCCAAACCTAACACTAATGCCAGTGCAACAAGTGACATAAATCCAGCATTACCCTCAATAAACTTACGTTTTAATGACTGATGAAGACCTGCATCCTGTGTCTTAGTAGACTTAACAGTTGTCGTTTCAGCAACTTCTGTCTCGTTCAAAGCCTCGTCTGAAAGCGTATCTGATGCTGCAGTAACCATTGCCTTAGCTGGTGCCTGAGCAGATATAATTGTCAAACAAGAGAAGGATAATATTGTTATAATAGAAAACAATGCTAATAATTTCTTCATATTTTTGATTATATATTAAATTTCTTTTCTAACTAATTATGACCTACTGCATAGGACAAAACACATAAATATGTTTCCATTAATTATCCTCGCAGAAGTAAATAAATGTTTTAATCGTCAAAACTATCATCCATTTAACAAAACAACATTTATCTTATTTTTTTATTATAGCACTTGACGCAATCTTTCTTTCAGCTTTCTGTGCCTCTCTATTTGCTTCCAGAGCACTCTTCTTACGATGATACTGCATCACCTTCTTACCAAAAAGAGCAGCCATAGAGTCCGTTGAAAGGAAACGCATAGAACCAGAATCAAATCCAACGGAGTCTTGTGGAATACGATGCCCATGTTCATCGAGTGTATCCTTATATATATATAGTCTACCATTGAAGATATGCCAGCTCGTATAAACAGTCACCTTAGGATATTCAACAGGACTCTCGTCTTCTAAAGAATTGGCTTTCATGATATAACCAACAGGTGAGGCTTGATTATAACTTTTAAGAGTAAAACCATACTCACGTGGTACAAATAATGCCGCCTTAATAGAATCGCTCATTTCAGCTAAAATCTCTTCTTCTGTTTTTGTTGGATTAGGCTTCAACTTCGGCAATACTTGAAAAGTCCAAGTTCCCTTCATCTGCTCAAGATCGATAACCATTTCGGCTTCATAAGGGTCAATAGGGTTAGGAACTATTGCCAAGGCATCCCCTATCTGAGGATTACCATAAACCATACCATTACGTTTTGCCGTTACAATATCAAACTTAATCGGATCGCCTCCTTCGTTAGGAAGAAGAACAATCACCGAGTCAGAACCACCATCACATACTAATCCATAGCGTGTACTATCACCTTTCATTTGAACCTCTACATCGATTGCACTATGATTTTCATTCGACACCTGATTATAACAAGCCGAAAAGAAAACTAAAATAAAACCAATAAGAGGAAAAACATTTTTCTTCATGTAATTACTTTTAGACTGCAAAGTTAGTCAATTATTGCAAAAAATATTAGCTGTCAGTCGTTTTTTGGAATTTTTTATCTAATTTTGCACGTTAGATTGCATACGGCAATCCCATTTTGTTAGATAAAAATAGAATATAAATATATGGGAAAGAAAATTCAGTTCAGTCTCATTTACCGAGACATGTGGCAGAGTTCTGGTAAGTTCCAGCCACGTAAGGATCAGTTGGTACGTATAGCACCTCTGTTCATTGAGATGGGTTGTTTTGCACGTGTAGAAACCAATGGTGGTGCTTTCGAGCAGGTAAACCTTTTAGCAGGTGAGAACCCTAACGAGTCTGTACGTGCCTACACAAAGATTCTGCACGAGGCAGGTATCAAAACACACATGCTTGACCGTGGTCTGAATGCATTGCGTATGTATCCTGTACCTGATGATGTTCGTGCATTGATGTATCGTGTAAAGCATGCTCAGGGTGTAGATATAACTCGACTCTTTGATGGTTTGAATGACATTCGTAATATAGCTCCTGCATTGAAGTGGGCAAAAGAAGCTGGTATGACTCCACAGGGTACACTCTGTATTACTACCTCTCCTGTACATACAATTGAGTACTACTGCAAGTTGGCTGACGAAGAGATTGCAGCTGGTGCAGAGGAGCTTTGCTGAAGGATATGGCTGGTATTGGTCAGCCTGCTTTCCTTGGTGAGCTGACTCGTCGTATTAAGGAGAAGTATCCAGACGTAATTCTTGAGTACCATGGTCACTCTGGCCCAGGCTTGTCAATGGCTTCTATGCTTGAGGTTGCTAAAAATGGTATTGATATCCTTGACGTTGCTATCGAACCATTATCATGGGGTAAAGTTCACCCAGACGTTATCTCAGTTCAGAGCATGTTGAAGAACGCTGGCTTCGATGTACCTGAAATTAATATGGATGCCTACATGAAGGCACGTGCTATGACGCAGGAGTTTATCGACGAGTGGCTTGGCTACTTCATCAATCCACAGAATAAGATTATGAGTTCACTGCTTCTTAGCTGTGGTTTGCCAGGTGGTATGATGGGTTCAATGATGGCTGACCTTGGTGGTATCCGTTCAACTATCAATAACCTCCGCAAGAAGAAGGGCGACGCAGAGCTTTCAGTAGACGACATGCTCGTTAAACTCTTCGACGAGGTGGCATACGTATGGCCTCAAGTTGGTTACCCTCCATTGGTAACTCCATTCTCACAATACGTTAAGAACATTGCGCTTATGAACCTTCTCACCCTCGAACAGGGTAAGGGTCGATATGTAATGATGGACGATTCTATGTGGGGTATGATTCTTGGTAAGAGTGGTCGTGTTCCCGGTGAGATTTGTCAGGAGTTGAAAGACCTTGCTAAGCAGAAGGGGTTTGAGTTCACCGACGCTGATCCTCACACCTTACTTACCAACGCTCTTGACGACTTCCGCAAGGAGATGGACGAGAATGGATGGGATTATGGTCAGGATGACGAGGAACTCTTCGAATTGGCTATGCACCCAGAGCAGTACCGCAACTATAAGAGCGGACAGGCTAAGAAGAACTTCCTTGCTGACCTTCAGGCTGCAAAGGATGCTAAACTCGGTGCAAAGGTAAGTCCAGAGGAGGCTGCAGCATTCAAGCATGCTAAGGCTGACGCAATCGTTTCTCCAGTTAAAGGTCAACTCTTCTGGGAGTTCCAAGGTGATGGTGAGGCTGCGCCAGCTATCGAACCATTCATCGGTAAGGAATACAAGGAAGGTGATGCCTTCTGCTACATTCAGGCTCCTTGGGGCGAATTTGTAACTGTTCCTGCTGCCCTCGGTGGTAAAGTTGGTTGAAATCAACGCTAAGCAGGGTGCTAAGGTTGATAAGGGCGATGTTATCGCTTACATCGAGAGAGCACACGAAGAATAAAGAAACTTTATTATAAATGATAGGGCCACGGTTCCTCATTCATGATGGTGTAAAACTGTCTGGGAGAGGAAGCGTGGCTTTTTTGATTATATGGATTATCAGTCAATTATCAATAAATACTATCCAGAGGATAACGAACTTCGCCATATCCTTCTTGTTCATAGCCGTGCGGTAGCCAATAAGGCACTTGCTATAGCTGACCGTCATCCTGAATTATTGCTTGATTGTCAGTTTATAGAGGAAGCTGCCATGCTTCATGACATAGGTATCATTCGTTGCAACGCTCCTGGCATACAATGCTTCGGTAGCGAACCATACATCTGTCATGGTCGTATTGGTGCTGAAATGTTGCGTGCAGAGGGCTTTCCTCAACATGCTCGTGTCTGCGAACGACATACAGGAGCAGGTATTATGCGGTGTCAGATTATAGCACAAAACCTACCCTTACCAGAACAGGATTTCCTCCCAGAGACAATGGAAGAGAAGCTTATCTGTTATGCTGACAAATTCTTTTCTAAGACTCATCTTGATGAAGAAAAAACGATAGAACAAGCAATAAAAAGCTTATCAAAGTTTGGTGAGGAGGGGCTTATCCGCTTCCGTGAGTGGGTGAAGATGTTCTAAGTCCTTTCTATATGTATAGCCATACAGATTATAATGATTTTTCTTATTCCAGAATGTCTAAATTATGATGATATGCCGTAATAAGATTGATTTATTATAATCGAAATAGTATAAGTCATTATTTCTTTGTACTTTTGTAGAATGATAAGAAAGAACCCATATACAGAGGAAAAATATAAGCATTATAAAGTGACAGAGCCAGCTCCGTTACTTGAATGGTTGTTAGCCAATCTGAGTGAGAGCAAAAGTAAGGTTAAAGCAACACTTCAGAACCGTGGAATCAAGGTGAACAGTAAGTGCGTTACGCAGTTCGACCATCAGTTGAAGACTGGAGACAAGATATCTGTCAGTAAAAGCAAGAAGAACGATTTGTTCCGCAGTCGCTATGTAAAGATTGTCTATGAAGACAAATTCCTTGTAGTGATAGAGAAGAATATCGGTATTCTTTCAATGGCAGCAGGGCATTCCTCGTTGAATGTGAAGACTGTTCTTGATGATTATTTCCGCAAGACAAAGCAGAAGTGTACAGCACATGTTGTGCATCGCTTGGATCGTGACACGTCAGGATTGATGATTTATGCTAAGGATATGCAGACCGAACAAGCATTAGAACGTGACTGGCATAATATAGTTTACGACCGCCGTTATGTGGCTGTATTAAGTGGCGAAATGGAACATAACGAAGGTACAATAGCCAACTGGTTAAAGGATAATAAGTCATACATAACCTTCAGCTCACCTGTGGACAACGGAGGAAAATACGCAGTCACACATTTTCATGTACTTGATCGTACTATCACACATAGCCTTGTTGAATACCAATTAGAGACAGGTCGTAAGAATCAGATACGTGTTCATTCAGCTGATATGGGACACCCCGTTTGCGGAGATATAAAATATGGTAATGGTGACGACCCACTCCACCGCCTTTGCTTGCATGCGTACGTGCTTTGTTTCCATCATCCAGTTACACATCAACGCATGGAGTTTGAGACACCAATCCCTGCTGTTTTCAAACATTTATTCATGTAAAAGAACAAAAAGCAATGGAAAATCTACAACATTTTATAGGTTTACTACTTGCCTTAGTCATCGGTATTCTCTTTATAAAAAATTACAAGCTGTATCATTAGAATAATTATTACAGCTGTGGTTTTAGGTGTAGCTTATTGGGCATTAAGTGGTTTACACATCCTTTAAGTAGATGCCTTATTAAAAAGATAACGCTAAGGGGCATTAAACACAAATACTTAACAATATTTAAAGAGGTGAAGATAACAATCTCCCCCTTTTTCGTAATTTTGCAATTAATTCTGTTATAAGGACCTTTTGTTCCCATAACAAAGAGGAATAGAAGAAAACAGATAAGGAAAGAAGCAATAAATAAGAAAATAAAAACAAATTATGAGTAAACAAACAGAAAAAATCAAGGCACTCGTGGAGAAGCGCGAGTTGGCACGCTTAGGAGGTGGTCAAAAAGCCATCGATAAGCAGCATGAGCGCGGAAAGTATACTGCACGTGAGCGTATTGAAATGCTGGTTGACAAAGGCAGCTTCGAGGAATACGATATGTTCAAACTCCATCGTTGTCATAACTTCGGTATGGAGAAGAAGCAGTACCTCGGTGATGGTGTTGTTGCTGGTTCAGCAACTATCGACGGTCGTCTCGTCTACCTCTATGCACAGGACTTCACCGTAAATGGTGGTTCGCTTTCTGAAACAATGGCTCAGAAGATTTGCAAGGTAATGGATATGGCTATGACAAATGGTGCATCAGTCATCTGTATGAACGACTCTGGTGGCGCACGTATCCAAGAGGGTATCTCTGCTTTGGCAGGTTACGGCGAAATCTTCGAGCGTAATATCCTCGCTTCTGGCGTTATCCCACAGATTTCAAGTATCCTTGGTCCATGTGCCGGTGGTGCTGTTTACTCTCCTGCGCTGACAGACTTCATCATCATGAAGGAGCAGACAAGTTACATGTTCCTGACTGGTCCTAAGGTTGTAAAGACCGTAACTGGTGAAGACATCGACGCTGAGCATCTTGGTGGTGCAAGTGTTCATGCTTCAAAGAGCGGTGTAACAAGCTTCACTGCTAAGACTGAGGAAGAGGCAATGGACCTTATCAAGAAGCTCCTCTCTTACATTCCATCAAACAACCGCGAGGAATCACCACGTGTAGAGTGTACCGACCCTATCGACCGTAAAGATGACCTCTTGAACGAGATTATCCCAGACGATCCAAACCAGCATACGATATGTACAAGGTAATTCAGGCTGTTACTGACAACGGAGAATTTTTCGAGGTTCAGCCAAAGTTTGCTAAAAACATCATCACTGGTTTCGCTCGTTTCAATGGTCAGAGTGTTGGTATCGTGGCTAACCAGCCATCAGCCTATGCAGGAGTATTAGACACTAACGCAAGCCGTAAGGGTGCGCGCTTCGTTCGTTTCTGCGATGCTTTCAACATTCCAATCGTTTCACTTGTTGACGTACCAGGTTTCCCTCCCAGGTACTGGTCAGGAATATAACGCTGTTATTCTTCACGGTGCACAGTTGCTCTATGCTTACGGTGAGGCTACAGTTCCAAAGATTACTATCACATTGCGTAAGAGTTATGGTGGTTCACATATCGTTATGGGTTGTAAGCAGCTCCGTTCTGACCTCAACTTCGCTTGGCCAAGCGCAGAGATTGCCGTTATGGGTGCATCTGGTGCTGTTGCAGTTCTCTGTGGTAGAGAGGCTAAGGAAGTTAAGGAGCAAGGTGGCGACATTAAGCAGTTCCTCGCTGAAAAGGAAGAGGAGTACTCAGAGAAATTTGCTAATCCATATCAGGCTGCACAGTTCGGCTACATTGATGATGTTATCGAACCACGCAACACTCGTTTCCGCATCTGCCGCGGCTTAGCTCAGTTGGCTCACAAGAAGCAAGACTTACCAGCTAAGAAGCATGGATGTATGCCAATGTAATAAGGAGGCACGCGACTATGGATAAAAACGTATATGCAGCAATTGCAATGGCACTCTATGAGTTTGCCGGAAACAATGTTCACGATAACGAACCAGGTATTATCACTATTCTGCCAAAACAGACAATGTGGGATGCTAAGTTCGAGATAATGACAAAGAAACCATAATAGACAACAATGAAAGAATTCAAATATACTATCGACGGCAAGGAATATAAAGTCGAGATTGGTGAGATTAATGCAGAGAATGTTGCAGAAGTATCTGTCAACGGTGAGCAGTATGCAGTACAGATGGAACAGCCAGCTGAGCCTGAGAAAAAGAAGGTTGAACTTGGTAAACCAGCTGCTGCTGAGGCAAATGATGAAGAGGCAGCACCTGCTGTTGCTATCAATAACTCTGCTGCCATCAAGGCTCCACTACCAGGAACCATCACATCTGTTGAGGTAACTGTTGGTCAGGAAGTAAAAGCTGGCGACACTGTTGTTGTCCTTGAAGCTATGAAGATGCAGAACAACATCGAAGCTGAGAAGGATGGCAAGGTAACTGCAATTGCCGTAAAAGTCGGTCAGGCCGTGCTTGAAGATGACCCATTGGTTGTTATCGAATAATAAGAGTTCCAGTGACTAACCGTCATTGGTATGATTTCATATTTCTATTAAGAGGGTATGTCGCTTATGCATATCCTCTTTTTATTTTATCCCTATCGAACCACAATTTTCATACACTCACTTTACGTATTATTTCTGAACACCTTATGTTTTATAACAGGTCTCTCTCCTATCATTGCAAATTGACATAAACCGATACTCCAATGCTGTAAAATCAGTACAATCAACCCAATAAAAACTCTGTTTAGATTCTAACAACCAATTTAGAATAATGCAATAGCGACTGAAAACTAAAAAAAATACTATCTACTTCCAGACACGATACTTACAGGGGTAAAGGACGAGAAACTTTACCATAATCACTGATTATCCTGAACCCATTAAACTCTTCATAAAAAGTGATTCGCCTAATACGAATCCGACACCTTCTTTCTATGTAATAACGCTTAGCACGAATTGTGCTGATGGTTAGCACCAATGGTGTTAGTGCCTAAACCCAAATCAATCATTGGATTACAATATTTCAAGAACTCATGTTCTTATGTTGTAACCTAACATCTTTTATTTTCTTATCAGTCCTTGTAATTTGTCGTAGTACACTACGGCATGTTGTTAATACAGAACCAACTGAACATCAATAAAATAAAATCTGTTTAGGCTCTAATAATCGATTTAGGTTTAAGTTTTATCAGTTATAAACCTTTTTCTACTTCGTTTTACAACCTATTACCTTCTTGGGGAAAAATAACAGAAGGTTTGAACGTCTTAGCTTCCTCAAAATCCATCAGTGCATAAGAAATAATAATCACCTCGTCCCCAACAACAACCTTACGTGCTGCCGCTCCATTAAGACAAATACAACCTGAGCCACGTTCGCCCTTAATGATATACGTTTCAAAGCGTTCGCCATTATTATTATTTACAATCTGGACCTTTTCTCCAGCAATCATATTAGCAGCATCCATTAAGTCTTCATCTATTGTAATACTACCCATATAATGAAGATTTGCCTCTGTAACAGTTGCACAATGCAATTTACTTTTTAATACTTCTATCAACATTTTTCTACTTATCCTCTATACTTAATGTGATCAATAAGTCGGATTGGCGTATGACCACAATAAACAGTAATACAACCAACAACAGACGCTTCCCACGTGTCAACAACAAGAAGCGTATTGCCATCTACAATCTCAAAATATTCAACTTCAAGCCCTTCTACAGCATTGATGTCAGCGATAACCTTTTCACGAGTTTCAACAACAGTATGAGTCTTAGAAAAGTCTAAACTTCGACTTAAAGCTTCATATATCTTCGGTGCAATAGAACGTTCTTCAACCGTCAAAAGCATATTGCGTGAGCTCATAGCCAAACCATCAACATCACGTACTATAGGACATTCAACAATCTTCAATTCGTCCTTCATCCCTATAAAGTCAACAAGACGCTTAATAACTGCAATCTGTTGCCAATCTTTCTCTCCAAAATAGGCTTTGTCAGGATGAACAATATAAAACAACCTACTTACAACCTGACAAACACCATTGAAATGACCAGGACGTTTTGCACCTTCCATCACTGTTGACTGTGGTGGAAAATCATATTGGCGATTGTCTGGTTCAGGATACATTTCTTCTACAGAAGGTGCAAATACATAATCAGCTCCACAATCTTCAATAAGTTGGCAATCAGCCTCTAATGTGCGAGGATAACGTTCTAAATCACCCTTATCATTAAACTGTGTAGGATTAAGAAAAACAGAAACGACAGTTATATCGTTGTCTTTGACACTTTCTTTCACAAGTGATGCATGACCATCATGCAGCGCACCCATCGTAGGAACTAATCCAATAGTTTTGTTTTCCTTACGACAAGAGAAGAGTTCATTCTGAAGTTCAACAATCTTTTTGGATAACTTTCATTAGTAACAAAAATTTTTAATCACTGCAAAGTAACAACAAAAATAATCAAATAGACGAGAATTTAATTAAATAATCTCAATGTGACTAACTTTTTATGTGTTTTTCATAAAAAGGAGAGTTGTCTCATTTTTCGTACCTTTGCAAAGAACAAGCTGCGCTCAGATAAATAAACATTCAAATCGCTTGCTTTGCAGTAGTTGCAGAAATAAAAAAATTCTAATAATAAGAATGGGAAAAAGTATTATTTGTTAATCAAGAAATCATGCCGTATGTGCCTGAAACAGAATTGTCTTTCTATGGTTCAGAAATGCCACACATCATGCAAGAAGCAGGCTTTGAGATTCGTACATTTATGCCAAGATGGGGAAATATAAATGAACGCAGAGGGCAATTGCATGAAGTGATTAGACTATCAGGAATGAACTTGATTATAGACGATACTGACCATCCGTTGATTATCAGGTGGCAAGTATTCCACAGACACGTATACAAGTCTATTTCATTGACAATGAAGATTATTTCCAGAAACGCCCCGCTATGACGATGGACGAGTCTGGCAATGATTATGCTGACAACGGCGAGCGTGCTATCTTCTTTGCAAGAGGCGTCCTGAAACCGTCAAAAAACTAAGGTGGGCACCTGATGTTATTCATTGTCAGGGCTGGATGTCTTCAGTTATCCCATTCTATGTTAAGACTGCCTACAAAGATGAGCCTCAATTTGCCAATTCAAAAGTTGTCACCTCACTCTTTGCTGATCAGCCACAAGATAGCTTTGGAACGAACTTTAAGCGATGTCTTGAATTCCGTGACATTAAAGCTAAACATCTTAAAGATTATAGCGACGATTTTGACTTCATGGAATTGAGCAAGTTAGCTATCGACTATTCTGATGGTGTTGTTGGCATCAACGAGAAAGCACACGCAGAGCTTATCAACTACGTTAAAACAAACGATAAGCAGCTTTTAGAACATACAATCAATGACACTGAACTGAAAGAGAAATATTCAGACTTCTATAACAAGTTGTTCTGATAGCTCTTTAACTTTTACAATTAAGAAAAACTAAATGAGAAGGAAATTCATTGCAGCTTGTATGCTTGCAGCTTGTATCGGTATGGTATCAGGTGATGACACCACAAATACCCTTGGAGGCTCACTTATTGACAATGGCGACAAACTTTCTATCAAGGCTGACACCTTCAGTGTAGCTTCTGAAACAATGCTTGCTGGCAGTGTTATTGCACGTTCAGAAACTGGATATTTAGGCAAAATGATTGACTCTGAAACAAAGTCAACAGTTACGGGTAATCTTATGTCACAATTCCATATACTTAGTAATTTTCAATTACCTGCAAAAGACTCTATCATGAGCCGTGACGCAAACAATGAAATTATTGCCGACTCATGTGACATAAGATTATATTTTACCACTTATTATGGCGATTCACTTAGCCAGATGAAGCTAACAGCACACGAACTCACTAAACCTGTTGAGGAAGGTAAGGTCTATTACTCAGACTTTGACCCAGAAGCTGAGGGATATGTAAGACCAGCTGAACAAGGCGGCATTGCCGAAAAACGTTCATTCACCTTAACAGACTTCACTGAGGCTGACAACATTAGAAATAAGAAGAATTATAATCGTAACATCATTATTCGTCTTAATAATTCATACAAAGATAAAAATGGTGTAACATATAATAACTACGGAACATACCTGCTTCGTAAATATCAAGAAAATCCTTCGACCTTCAAAAATCAATATCATTTTTTACATGATATTTGTCCAGGATTTTATTTCAAGATAGATGGCGGAGCTGGTGCTATGGCACAAATACAGGTTGCACAGCTTAACATTTACTTTAAGAATAAACAAGATGGTAAGGTGTCTGCAATATCAACCAACTTTGTTAGTACTGAAGAGGTACTTCAATTAACTAACTCTCTAACGACAACACACTGTTGCAGCAGTTAGCAAATGAACCAGAGCATACCTACCTCAAAACACCAGCAGGATTATTTACAAAGTTATCACTTCCTGTATCTGAAATCATGGAAGGACATGAAAATAACTCTATCAACTCTGCAAAGATTATACTTTACAGAGAAAATAACAAGACTGCTTCCAAATATCAGTTTGATATACCACAAAATGTGGTAATGCTACCTGTGGATAGTTTACAATCATTCTTCAAAAACAATCGACTACCAGACAATAAGACGTCATTCCTTGCTGCTTATAACAATGCAACAAATGGCTATGTCTTTAATAACATATCTGGAATAATAAACTTATTCGCATATAATAAAACAATGCCTAATTGGGGCAAGGTTGTGATTGTACCAGTAGAACTACGCACTGTATCCCAAGGCTCAGGTAATGGTAATAAAACAATAATTACAAAGGTGTCACACAATATGGGACTGACAAGCACAAAATTATTGGGCAATACGTCAACAGGAAAGAATATTCAGATTTCCATAATATATAGTAAATTCAATGGCAGATAACTTTTTAGAACGCCATCATGAAGAATACGAGCAGCGTAAAGCAGCTTGGCTTCGTAAGAAGAAAAACTTTGGTAGACAACTAAAAGCAAGTATAAAGAATCCTGATGACGAAGCACTGTAGTTAAAGTATAAAAACAGAGAATCGGACTTACAAGATATACGTATGTCCGATTCTTTGCTTTTTGGCATACATTTTGTTTATAATCTTATACTAATAAAGACATATTATCCATAGATATAAGTAAAGAAAAGAAAGGTTAGGATATGATAAACCAATTTTTCCCCAAAAAGTTTCTGAAATACTTTCATTTAGTCGAGAGGAAGCAGAACGACTGACAAGTGCGTCAGTTGCTCCAGAACATATTATGCTTGCCATTCTAAGAGAAAAGTCAGGACCTGTCTGGGAACTATTCAATAAATGGGAAATTGATATAGAAAACATAAAGAAGAAAATAGAAGAAAATATAAAGGAAGAAACAATAAATTCAACAATGTCTATTCCTGATATACAGTTGAATGAGCAAGCTAACAACATTTTTAAGATTAGCTGTTCTGGAAGCTCGTTTACAACACACACTGACAGTAGATATTCTACATCTCTTCCTTGCAATCCTTCATGACTCTTCTAACAATGCAGCAAAGAAGGTTATGGAAGACAGTGGTCTAAATTACAATAACGTATTATCAATGTTACAAAAAGCACAAATCTACCAAAAAAATGGTATTGGAATGGCTGATGAAGACGAAATGGATGACGACATAATGTCATCTTCTTCTGATAACAATAATAAAGATAAAACAAAATCAAATTCTCATACAAAGTCTAAAACTCCCGTACTTGAGAGCTTTGGAACAGACCTTACAAAAGCCGCAGCAGAAGGAAAGCTCGATCCAGTTGTAGGTAGAGAAAAAGAGATTATGCGTGTTTGTGAAATACTTGGAAGAAGAAAGAAAAACAATCCAATTCTTATTGGAGAGCCAGGTGTTGGTAAGAGTGCAATTGTAGAAGGATTAGCACAACTTATTGTAAAACGTCTAACTTCTCCAATTCTTTTTGACAAGCGTGTATTCACACTTGATTTGACAGCTGTCGTAGCAGGTACTAAATATCGTGGTCAGTTTGAAGAACGTATCCGTGCATTAATCAAGGAAATTGAGCAAAATCCTGATATTATTATTTTCATTGATGAAATCCACACTCTCATCGGTGCAGGTTCTTCACCAGGTTCTATGGATGCTGCCAATATTCTCAAACCTGCATTGGCAAGAGGTACAATACAATGCATTGGGGCAACAACAATTGATGAATACCGCAACTCTATCGAAAAAGACGGAGCATTAGAACGTCGTTTCCAAAAAGTACAAGTCGAACCAACATCGGTTGAAGAAACATTACAGATTATTGAAAATATAAAAGCTCGATACGAAGCTCATCATCACGTAACTTATACAGAGGACGCTTTGAAGGCTTGCGTGAAGTATGCTGATAGGTACATCACTGATCGTCACTTTCCTGATAAGGCTATAGACATCATTGATGAAGCTGGCTCACGCACTCATCTACAACATGTAAAGATACCAAAGGCTATCCTTGATATTCAGAAAGAAATTGAGAATGCACAAGAGAAAAAGCAAAACGCTGTAAAAAATCAGAACTTTGAACTCGCAGCAAGTTTCCGTGACAAACAGACTACACTGGAACAGAAACTAAAAGAAGAACAAGACAATTGGCAGAAAGGTGACTCACAAGATAAAGTTGAAATCACAGAAGAGACTATTGCCGACATTGTTTCCATGACGACAGGTGTACCTGTACAGCGTATGCAAGAGGCTGAAGGCGTTCGATTAAAGAATATGAACACAGAGCTTAAACAACTTGTTGTTGCACAAGATGCAGCTATTGACAAGATGGTAAAAGCAATATTACGAAACCGAGTCGGACTAAAAGATCCGAATCATCCTATCGGTGCATTCATGTTCTTAGGTCCAACTGGTGTAGGTAAAACTTACCTTGCCAAGCGGCTGGCTGAGATGATGTTTGGTTCTTCAGATGCGTTAATTCGAGTAGATATGAGTGAATACACAGAGAGTTTTAACACCTCTCGCCTTATTGGCGCACCTCCTGGATACGTTGGCTACGACGAAGGAGGACAGCTCACTGAGAAAGTACGTCGTCATCCCTACTCTATCGTTTTACTTGATGAGATTGAGAAAGCGCACAGCAACGTATTCAATATGCTTCTACAAGTACTTGACGAAGGGCGATTGACTGATGGCAATGGTCGTCTAATAGACTTCCGTAACACGGTAATTATTATGACATCTAATGCAGGTACACGTCAGTTGAAAGAATTTGGGCAAGGCGTTGGATTTAAGGCTTCTAACCTAAATGGCCTCTCACAAAGTGAAGGCGACAAAGAACGTGCTCGTGCTATCATTCAGAAGAGTCTGAGCAAGCAGTTTGCCCCAGAGTTCCTCAATCGTTTAGATGAGATTATTACATTCGACCAACTTGACCTCGAAGCAATTAAGAAGATTATCAATATTGAACTTAAAGGACTCTTCAAACGCGTACACGAACTTGGCTACAAGATGGAGATAACAGAAGAAGCCAAAGAGTTTGTTGCAACAAAGGGTTATGATGTTCAGTTTGGTGCTCGCCCATTGAAGCGTGCTATCCAAAATCATATTGAAGACGGACTGAGCGAACTCATTCTCTCTGGTGATATCAAGTCTGGCGATACCATTAAGGTATCAAAAGAGAACGATAATGAGAAACTAACGTTTGATATTGTATCAGCTGAATAATATCTATAAAATGAGATTAATAAACCTTTACTCTCATACTTATAATAAAAAGACATCATAGAATTGAAGTTGATACTAAATAGAGTTTTTAAGGTGCTTAGTTACTGTCTAACTAAGCACCTTTTTACTATTGAAGAACAAAAAGGGTATGAAGAAGAAAATGAGCACTAAATCAAGAGAAACAGGATAAAGAAAAATGATTTGTAAGGCTCTCTTATAATGTTATCAAAAAAATAAATCAAAAAGAAATCTATATAGAGAATGATATAAGAAAAGGAGTTCCCATAAATAAACATTATGGAACTCCTTTTTTATTTATAATGTTAAGCCACGTCAAGTATTATCAAGCACAAAGAACAATCATTTATAAGCCCAAACTCTTCTTGATAGCCTCAATTTTCTCACCTGCACGCTGCTCACAAGCAGGGAAGTCAGAAGCTGCGTTCATGGTGTCCTTAATTTCAAGATAGAACTTAATCTTAGGCTCAGTACTGACGGACGTACACTCACCTTAGTACCATCTGTGCAGAACCACTGAAGAACATTGCTTGTGTCAGGCATATCCATCTTCTCCTTAGAGCCGTCAGCCTTAGTGATTTCAAGAGTCTTAAAGTCTTTGTAAACATCGATTACACTACCACCAAGTTCCTTTGGAGGATTAGAACGGAAGTTCTTCATCATTTCCTGGATTTCGTCAGCACCTGTCTTACCTGGACGTTCAACATTGATAGTGAACTCATGACTGTAACCATATTCCATGTAGATATCCATAAGTATGTCATACAATGTCTTACCATGATCCTTTGCGTAAGCACAGATTTCTGCCAACAGAGTACAAGCACTTACGGCATCCTTGTCGCGTACGAAGTCTTCTGCAAGGAAACCGTAGCTTTCCTCACCACCACCAATGTATTGCTGCTTACCCTCAGAGAGTGCAATCTCACGTGCAATCCACTTAAAACCAGTGTAGCAGTCGCGCATTTCTACATTCTGCTTTTCAGCAATCTTACGGATAACCTCTGTTGTAACGATAGTCTTCACGATAAAGTCTGTTGGCTTCATCTTGCCTACAGCCTGACGATTAGTGATAATATACCACAAGAAGAGCAAACAAGTTTGGTTACCATTAATCAACACCCATTCGCCATCACTATTCTTGCAAGCCATACCTACACGATCAGCATCTGGGTCAGAAGCCATCAAGATATCTGCATCAAGTGCCTTTGCATCACGCAAACCGAGTGTCAAAGCCTCAGCAATCTCTGGGTTTGGACGATCAACAGTAGGGAAATTACCATCCTTAACCATCTGCTCCTTCACACAATGAACATTGTCAAAGCCCCAAGACTCTAACGCACGTGGAATCATTACGCGACCAGCACCATGCAATGGAGTGTAAACAATCTTAAGGTCGTGTTGGTTCTTAATAACCTGAGGATCAATACTGATAGTCTTTACCTGTTCAAGGTAGACCTTATCTATCTCTTCTCCGATAATCTCTATAAGCTGACTATTACCCTCAAACTTAACATCCTCAACTTTAACCTTGTTTACTTCGTCGATGATACCCTTATCGTGTGGTGCAAGAACCTGTGCTCCATCATCCCAGTAAGCCTTATAACCATTGTATTCACGTGGGTTATGGCTTGCGGTGATGTTCACACCAGCCTGCGCCTTCAAATGACGGATAGCAAAAGAACACTCTGGAGTAGGACGAAGATCGTCGAAAAGATAAACCTTTATGCCATTAGCAGAGAAGATATTAGCAACGGTCTCGGCAAAAAGACGTGAATTATTACGACAATCGTGACAAACAACTACACTAATCTGCTCCTTATCCTTAAAGTTAATCTTCAAATAATTAGCAAAACCTTGTGTTGCCATACCAACAGTATAGACATTCATACGGTTAGAGCCTGCGCCCATAATACCACGAAGTCCACCAGTACCGAACTCTAAATCCTTATAGAAACATTCAATGAGATTTGTTTTATCCTCATTGTTAATCATTGCCTCAACGGCAGAACGTGTCTCCTTGTCAAAAGCAGGTGACAACCATTGACCTGCCTTTTCTTCGCATTGTGCGATAAGTGCTTGGTTATTACTCATAATCCTTAGTGTTTTCTTATTATTACTTGTATTTGCAAATGTACTCAATTATTCTGAGAAAGTCACTTGCAAGTAGAGTTTTTTTTTGTATTTTTGCACCTATCATAATCTGAGGTGTTGCAAAGAATAAGTCATTCAGCCGCATTTTCCTCAACTATAAAATTTGATATAATCTTAAAACTCAACTGACATGGAACTAAACTTTGAAGGAATCCTCCTTGCCGTTTGTACATTCTTAATCATTGGACTTTGTCATCCACTTGTTATAAAAACAGAGTATTATTTCGGTACAAAACCTTGGTGGCTATGGCTCATAGCGGGTATTGCTTGCTGTGTAGCAGCCTTGTTTGTACAAAGTATCTTTTGGTCTGCTCTACTCGGTGTCCTTGGAGCTTCATTCCTTTGGGGAATTGGTGAACTCATCTCGCAGGAGAAGCGTGTCTTAAAAGGATGGTTCCCTATGAATCCTAAACGTAAGGAACACTACGAGAAACTCAGCAAAGACAAGTCTGTTTGCCCAACTTGTAAGGATAAGAAATAAAAACTTTCGAGCATCTTCAACCATTGTGTTAACACCCCGCACGTATGGTGCGGAGGCTTAGCACCAATAGTGCTAACGGAATATTACTTACAATATTTTGTAAAGATGAAAACAACTTTATATTACAAGTCGTATTGATTGATTAAGCTTTAATCAAAAAAAAGAGCGTTCATAGCAGAATTACAACTTCTACTATGAACGAATTATACAATCCTAACATAGGATTAAATGGTACATAATGCCCTTAACCCATTATTTCACGGTCACTCGACGCTCACGAATCAACTTAACCTGACGTAAGAGATCGTTGTAATGAAGGAGGTTAATGCCTTCACTCTGTGCAGCCTGTGCCTTACAGAACTGCTCAACAGTATCTAAATGCTGCATGAGATAGAGCATAATATCTGAATTACTTGCACGGTCAGCAACGATTGGTTTGTCTTTCTGAACAGGATTTAAAAGGATATTCAGTTGGTCTACATAGTTACGCTCGAGTAAGCGACGTGTACGAACTTGCATATCATTAAGACCAATGAGTGGCTTCCAAACACTGTGGAACAAATCATTAAGATAGTCCTTGAACTGATAAGCACCTGCTTCACGCTGATCCTTATAAATCTTATCCATAATGGTTCCGTTCATCATCACTTTCAGAATACGATCCTGATAACTGCTGATTTCATCAACAAGATCAGTACCGGCAATATCAGTCATAGATGAAGGATAAAGCCAAAGTGGTGCTTCAAACACCTGACGACCAATATAGTCGACAGCATCTCTACCCTTCTTGGCTGGCGCAACCTCATAAAGGTTTCTGTCCAGGCATATTATTAATGTAGCGACCACCAATGTTCTTCAGAACGTGATTGGTGTAACGACCATACTGACCAACAACACTTCGCCACATTTCCATGCGGTCCTCGTACTGGTCGTTAGGCTGACGTGTCCACTCTGGAAGTTTTGCAACGATACGTTTCAAGTTCTTAATACCATAATCACTCGCCTTCACATTGTCATCTCCAAGGTCTTCTGTCTGTGCACGTGGATCTTCATTCTTGCCCTCATCACCAAACCACAGACGTGGATTCTTAGCAAGAATGGCTGTTGTCTCAGTCATCAACTTCTCCTTCTCGTCCATCTCATCTTTGAACTCAGGACGATACTGATAGCCCCAACGGATAGCCCACTTGTCGTAATCGTTCACACGTGGGAAGAGTCCGCGCTCTGAAATGCCATCTTCTGGCTGTGCAACGTAATTGAAACGAGCATAGTCCATAATGCTGGCAGTATGACCATGTTCCTCAACCCATTTCTTATCACGCAGCTTCTCTACTGGTGTAGCATGGCTTGCACCCATATTATGACGTAAACCGAGTGTATGTCCCACCTCATGACTTGATACAAAGCGAATCAATTCACCCATAAGTTTGTCGTCCATGTGTGCCGTCTGGGCACGCTTATCTAATGGAGCACACTGAGTGAAGTACCACTTTGTCAAGAGATTCATCACATTATGATACCAACAGATATGACTTTCTATAATCTCACCACTACGAGGGTCAACAATACGAGGTCCGTATGCATTCTCTATCTCAGCTGGAAGATAACGAAGAACATTAAAACGAGCATCGTCAACACTCATTGTTGGATCATTAGGCCACTCTCTTGCTTGTATAGCATTCTTAAATCTTGCTTCCTCAAAAGCAACGTTCCAGTCCTCAATACCTTTTATCAAATAAGGAACCCATTTCTTTGGTGTGGCTGGATCAATATAGAATATGATTGGCTTAATAGGTTCTACAAGTTTTCCTTTTGCGTATGCCTTCTTATCCTTTGGCTCCAAACGGAAACGAGAGATAAACTGCTGACGATCTGTCTTTGTCTGCTCATCACTGAAGATTGTATATCTGTTCGTGAAATAGCCCACACGATTATCCCATATACGCTTGCGCATAGGTACCTTTGGAAGAAGAACAACACTGGTGTTCAGTCCAACAGTCATTGCACCTGTATAAGAGGCAGGTGCTGTAGAAGGTGAACTTGAATAGGTACGTGTCGAAGCAATCTCCACATTAATTGGATAAACCTTCATCGTATCAATGAAAGTACGGTCAGACATCAGTCCGCCTAACTTCAATTGCTTAGAGTCGTTTGAAGATATACTTAGAACGGCATTATCTCTTACGAACAAAGATGTAACATCAATCAACTGTGCCTTTGTATCCTTGTTGCGACCAATGACCTTGAACGAAGCAACAATAGGGTCAGCAGTAGAAGCCTTCAACGTACGGGAAATGCTACTCTTTGGATCAGCCTCTTGTGAAAGAACGTAGGCACGAAGCAACATTGTCTTATCATCGCGCTGCTCAAAATAAACTGTCTGTTGGTTTACTGCCTCTCCTGCAAACTTACCAAAGTTCTGTGGAACAGCTGTGAAACGAGTCACAGCAAGCAGATAGCGACCGATAATAGAATCAGGAACTTCAAAATACCATTGGTCGTCAATATGTCTTACTGTAAAGAGTCCCTGCTGAACACTTCCTTTTTTCTTTACAAGCTGATCGTATGCAGAAGGCTTTTCCTTCTCTTTCTCAGGTGCTTTCTCTTTCTGAACATTCTGTTTTGTAGTGTCTATGTGCTGTGTAATCGTATCTTTTACAGCACGATAGACAAACCTGTTACCTGCTACACCTACTCCACTTCCGAGCATAAGCGCAAACAGACAGGCTGTTGCTTTTTTGTTGATTGACATAAATTTATAGTAACTTTACTTTTATATTTACACATAGAATAAATAAAGACAACCTTACTTTAATACGGTTGCTTTACGGATACGGACATCAACTAATGGACGGTCGTTTGCGTCAACAGGCTGGCGTTGAATACGCTCAACAACATCTAATCCATCTAACACCTGTCCAAAGACAGTATACTGTCCGTCCAAATGAGGCGAACCACCCACTTCTTTATACATTTGACGCACCTCAGGTGTCATCTGTACCATACTATCAGTATGTGCATTGAGACGTTCCTGCGCCCAATCGAGTTGTCCTTCAGAGAATTTTATCCCCCAAACAATATAAAATTGTGAAGATGAAGACATACGTTTTGGATTGACATTATCCGCCTCACGTGCTGCCGCAATAGCACCACGTCGATGTAATAATTTTGGATAACAAATCTCTGCAGGAAGTAAATAAGGTTCTGGTGTATCACCTAAAACCTGTCTGGGCTTTGCTTTTTTTGAAGCCATATCACCCGTCTGGATCATAAAATCCTTAACAACTCGATGGAATAATACACCATTATAGGCTCCACGATGCACCAACCTCAAGAAGTTATCACGATGACGTGGGGTCTCATTGTAGAGTTCAATACGTATATTTCCACTATCTGTTTCTAACAAAACCTCATGGCGCAAACTGTCCGTAAATGACTGAGCATATACATTCGCAACCAATACAACTAATAAAAAGGAAAAAATAGACTTCTTCATCTCTTAAAATTATATCATTAGATTACATAAAGGGATTAAACTATCATTTGAAAAATATTAAACTCTTTCAATATACAAAACGACATTTTATATACCTGACACTGCTAACTTGGTATGATAAAATTGATTACCTCTTTTTCAACATCAATTGTAAACGTACCTACTGGTGTGTGTTTTAATAGACGTCCATCAACACTCACAGGCGTATGCTGAGTGACCTCAATACTAAGTTCCTGAGTTCTATAAGCAAGAACATTACGATGACTTAAATCTTATTATGTAATAAAAGTAACATTCCCCTTAAAGTTTGCAGCATCCTTGGCTTTGAGACAACAGAAACATCCAGTAAACCATTATAAGGAACAGCGTTCGGGAGTCTGACCATATCCATGAGCATTACCAACACAAAGCGTCATCAGTCGTTGTTGAAGCCTATCCGTATTAATTCGTAGGGACATCAAATAATCCATACGTTGGAATAGAAATAGAAAGCAAGACAATATGAAGGAGATTGTACGTGAGATGAAGACGTGACGCATACGCCGACGAAGACTCATTATATTTGCTACCATACCAATATTTACACAGTTAAGGAAATATCGACGACAACGCTCGTTCTTTTTATTTTCATATCGAATACAGCCTACATCTATTCGTCTGACACGTCCTTGTTCAAGCCACTCGATAGTCTGTTCTAAGCAAGACTCTTCAAAACCCCAAAAGTGTGCAAAGTCATTCAATACACCATTCGGGATTACACCCAATGTGATGCGCTCACGCTCAATACGATCCAAGAGCATAAGGTAGTTAACAGCATCATTCAATGCAGAGTCACCACCACAAATAATAATTGTCGTATAACCATTACTTATCAGCTTGCGTACCAATTGCTGTACGCTACGTGGATTCTCACTCAGAACCTTATCGTATTTTATATTATGAGCATACAAATAGCGTTCGACTTGTTTCCACCATTTTTCAGAATTATGCAACCATCCACTCTTTGGACAATATATAATGCCCCACCTTCCATCCATTACCATAAACTCATTATTTCTTCTATTTTATCCTCCATTCTCTGCTCAGCATTTATCCAGTGTATCGTAAAGCCACGACGCTCCATACCACGAAACCATGTCATCTGTCGCTTAGCAAACTGGTGTATGGCGATTTCCAACTGTCGGAACATCTCGTTGTAAGAGAGCTTACCCACAAGATGTTCTGTTACAAATTTATATTCCAAACCATAATAGATAAGGTCCTCTGCGGGAACACCCTGTTTAAGAAGTCCGTCTATTTCGTCAAGCATCCCTTCTTCTAAACGAACTTTAAGACGACTTGTTATCTTCTTTCTTCGGGTCTCACGGTCAATGTCTACACCTATTATTAATGATTCGATTGGTGGGCATTGACGTTCTTCAGTTGGCTTCGTTAGATTATAAGTTTCTATTTCAATGGCACGAATAGCACGCTGACAAGAGTCAACATCCGTCTTGTTATGCATAAGAGAATGGTTCTTTGCCTTCAATTCAACGAGCATTACAGTCAGTTCTTCAAGTGACTTATCCTCCAAATCTTTACGAAGTTCGGCATTCTGTGGTACAGGCGAAAGACTATACCCCTTCAAAACGGCTTCTATATAAAGTCCAGTACCACCACAAAGAATGGGCAGCACTCCCCTATTCCGTATATCTTCATAACAATCAAGGAAATCCTGCTGGTATCGAAAAAGATTATACTTTGTTCCAGGCTCACATATATCAATAAGGTGATAAGGCACTCTATGTCCCTCAACAGTATAGTCAGCCAGGTCTTTACCCGTTCCTATATCCATTCCACAATACACCTGACGGCTGTCAGCACTGATAATCTCAGCATGGAGTCGAGCTGCCAAATGCGCAGCCAGCGTAGTCTTACCCGAAGCCGTAGGACCAAGAATGGTAATCATACGTTTATCGAATGCCAAACCAGCGTCCGCAATCTTATCTATATATTCCGTCTTCATGTCGCAAAGATAACAAAAAAATCCCTGCCAGCAAGCTGACAGGGACTATTATTTTATCCGTCAATCACTCTCTACGCAAGAGAAGATTGCAGATAACCTTCCGGTTGGTATTACTTCAACTCTGCGAAGTACTTGATTGTACGAACCATCTGAGAAGTATAAGAGTTCTCATTGTCGTACCAAGAAACTACCTGTACCTGATAAGTGTTATCGTCGATCTTGCTTACCATTGTCTGAGTTGCATCGAACAATGAACCATAGCGCATACCGATGATATCAGAAGATACGAGTTCATCCTCAGTATAACCGAAGCTCTCGTTAGCAGCAGCCTTCATTGCAGCATTGATACCCTCAACAGTTACGTCGCTACCCTTAACAACAGCAACGAGAATTGTTGTAGAACCTGTTGGAGTTGGGATACGCTGTGCAGAACCAATCAACTTACCGTTCAACTCAGGAATAACAAGACCGATAGCCTTAGCAGCACCAGTTGAGTTAGGAACGATGTTGCAAGCACCTGCACGTGAACGACGGAGGTCACCCTTGCGCTGTGGACCGTCGAGAATCATCTGGTCACCAGTGTAAGCGTGGATTGTTGACATGATACCTGACTGGATTGGAGCGTATGCGTTCAAAGCAGCTGCCATAGGAGCCAAGCAGTTTGTTGTACAAGAAGCAGCAGAGATAACAGTATCCTCAGCCTTCAAAGTCTTGTGATTAGTATTGAAAACAACTGTTGGAAGATCGTTACCTGCAGGAGCAGAGATAACTACCTTCTTAGCACCAGCCTTGAGGTGAGCCTCAGCCTTTGCCTTAGATGTATAGAAACCTGTACACTCGAGAACTACGTCTACGTTGTTAGCAGCCCATGGGCAGTTAGCAGCGTCCATCTCAGCAGAGATTTTAATCTCCTTACCATCAACGATGATTGAATTCTCAGTAGCCTCTACTGTGTGCTTACCCTCACCGAACTTACCAGCGAAGCCACCCTGTGCAGTATCATACTTCAACAGATGTGCAAGCATCTTAGGACTTGTCAAGTCGTTAATTGCAACAACCTCATAACCTTCAGCCTCGAACATCTGACGGAATGCGAGACGACCAATACGGCCAAAGCCGTTAATAGCTACATTTACCATTTTACTTTAAATAATTTATAAAAGTTTATAAAAACGAATTTCTTTTTGTATTCTTATTGAAGATTTTATATCTTACGATTGCAAAAGATACATATTTTTGCAGACGCTTTGCGTATTAAATATTATAAAAATAATTTCTTTCGTATATAGACACTATTAAACGTGGCTGAGGAAAACCATTCCAGAAAGTCTTTATAACGTTAGAAAATCTTTTTAATATAAATTGTCTAACAAAGGTAATAAACAACAAAACAAGTAAATTATGAGTAAATTTATCCAAGAATTCAAGAGTTTTTGCAGTAAAAGGGAATGCTATTGACATGGCTGTCGGTGTTATCATTGGCGGCGCATTTGGCAAGAGTGTTTCATCAATTGTTAATGATATTATCATGCCTCCTATTGGCTGGCTCATTGGTGGAATTAATTTCACAGACCTAAAGTGGGAACTACCTTCGGTAGATATTAATGGTGTAGCAACCATTAACCCTGCCACTATCAACTACGGAAACTTTCTACAAACAACTTTTGATTTCCTTATTATCGCTTTATGCGTGTTCTTTATTATAAAGGCTATGACAAGACTCTCTAAGAAGAACGACAATAAACCTACAGAACCCGTATCGCCACCAGAACCTACTAATGAAGAAAAACTCCTTGTTGAAATTCGCGACTTATTAAAGAACAAATAAACCTTTAATTCACATTGTCCGAAGATTTAAGTTTACAATCTTCGGACATTCTTGTTACATTATATATCTATATCACAAAAACAAATTACACAAAATCTCTGAAAACTTTATAAGATTTCTACTTCTGCACGACATGACTTCCCTAAATAGATGACAATACTAAAGATTGAAGCATAACACATCAATAGAGATAGAACATCTGCATATCTTCTTACTTTCTGTAAGTAAATTATGCCAATATTATCAACACTTGTAAACAAAAATCATATACAATAAAACTAACACATAAACTTTTAGCTTTTTAACGACGCTCTTTTGGCTTGCACAAGATGCCCTTCTCACATGTTACTAATGGTCTTTCGAAGTCTAATCAAGCACTTTTAATCGAGGCATATTATAAAATACTGATTTACTTATAGTTATAAACACAGACTTGAACCCAATCATTTACGCTATTTACAGATGAATTTTACAAAAATATTGTAAAGATTTTTTTCACACCATATTTTTGCAGTTATCAAAGATTAATACCTTTTTACATATCAGTAATAAAAATAAAAGCCAAGACTATCCTCTTGGCTGTGTATAATGATAGATTGCGCCTTTCCATTAAAACTAAATGAAAAAAAACCACGCATTTTACAAAAAACATCCACTATCTGTTTAATCTGCCTTAACTCGCATCTTCCTCTACTTTTTTATCTAATTTAATCAGCAGCAAACCTATTGCTGTCCAAATGAGTTCACGGATACGAACAAGCAAGGCAACAAAGATACCAACTTCAAGCGTAAGTCCTAAATCTTTTATAGACATAAGAAATCCACCTTCACGTCCTCCCAACTGCAAAGGCATAAAGAAAAGCATATTTGCAAAAAGAGAAGTAAATGCAAGAATTAATAAACAATCAAAATAATTTGCTGACGGAAGTAATACTAAGAGAATAAAAAATATCTCCAAGGCACTACAAATTCTGCAAGATAGTTCGAGTAAAACAACGATAAGAAAAGTTCGTGGGTTTTGATTATGTAATGATGCAATCTGTGAGTCTATCCTATCAAGTTCTGACTTGTGAGAATCAATAAAAGGCTCTGCCCATCTTTTAATCAAAGGAATATGCCGTACAATGTTTAACACCCTTGCTGCTAATCCTTTCTTGTATCCAGTTAGAAAGAACCAAATGGCTGATAAACAAAAAACAGACACAACGGCTAACATCATACCCTTCGCAAGGTTGATTGGCTGTGTAAAGACATAGAGAAAAATCGATATGAGCCAAAACCAAAAATGGCTAAAAATATGCGTCATAGCATATAGAACAACAGAGGAGGTCGCACGCTCTGTGCCAATCTTTGGAGTAAGCTCCATTATACGATAGGGTTCGCCACCCATTAATCCCCCTGGTGTTGCATAGTTTAATGCAAAGCCTGACACCGTAACCTTATAGAGCCATAAAAAAGAAATTTTCCTTCGTTCTTCTACACCATGTATCTGACTGCGTATAATTGTAAACCAAGCCGCTGTATTAAAGATGTAAAGAAATGCCCACAACACGACTACGGCAAAAAACCAATAACCTGCATGTTGGATTTTCTGCCAAGCATCATTAAAGTCAAGGTTGTACACCATGATAGAGAGTACAACCAGACCAAAAGTAAAGAAGATGTTCTGAAACTTTTTACTCATATTTCTTCTTATGATTTAGGACATAAAATTTACATTCGCCTACAACGTTTCCCTTAATCACGTCCTTCGCTATTATAAGCTGTACGATCCTCACGCTTACGTGGAACAGAAAAACGCACCTTATCACTATCATCCCTTCTTTCCTTATACAACTTTGGAAGAGGGTTCCCCATTGGAGCATCATACTCCGCCCGATTACGATAAATGTCTATCGCAAGATAGATTGCATGACGGAAAGGAAGTACATCAGCTACACCCTTACCTGCTAAAGAAAGACTATCTGGTATCTCGGCTGCAGTGCGCACAAGTGGTAAACCCGCAGTATACGTAACACCATGGCATGACGAAAGCGTACGGAAAGGAGCAACTCCTTGTTCGTAATACATTGCCAACACACCATCAAACTGCTCTGTATTATTACAACCGAAGAAGGTATCAGCAGCGTATGGGCCAAAGGCTTGAACACCCTTCTCAACAAGCTCGTCAATAGCAGGCAAGATAACCTCCTGTTCCTCTGAACCTAACAATCCATTGTCACCCGCCTTAGGGTTTAGTCCCAGTATTGCGATGCGAGGACAAGACATTCGAAAGTCACGGCGAAGACTCTTAAACAATGCACTCGCATTATTAACAATACATTCTTTGATATTGATTCAGCAACTTGACGTAGTGGAAGATTACGAGTAGCAAGCGCAACTCTCAACCCGTCGTTAATCAAGATAGAAAGACCTTGCTCCTCCGAGCCCATGTGATCTTCAATATACCGACTCTGACCACTAAAATGGAATCGCTCATTGTTATCTATAGGTGCAGTTACAAGAACATCAAATAAGCCCTGTCGGTAATCTTCTAACGCTTTATCAACAGCTTGTAAACCAGCAACACCAGACTCCTCAGAAGCGACACCAAGCTCAACCTTAATCTCATTGTCAAATACAGGAAGTAGATTAAGACGTCCGTCCTGCGCTTCTGACGCATCATTAATGATGGTAAAGTTTGCTTCTATGTCAAGAGCATTGCGATGATAGGTTGCCACCTTAGGCGACCCATATATAATAGGTGTACAAAGCTCTAACATCTCTGACTCTGCAAAGGTCTTAAAAATAAGCTCATATCCTACACCATTTGTATCTCCGTGTGTGATTGCTACGCGGATTCTTTTATTCTCGTTCATATCATTATACCTTATATTAATTTTCTGTATCTCTTCTTACTTTCTTGTGCTTCTTCCTCTTTCATCCTCTATCTTCTTTGCCGTTGAGAGCAAACCACAAGCAGCAAAGATGTCCTGCCCACGACTTGCACGAATAGTTGTGAAGACTCCATGCTGCGTTAAATAGTTTCTGAATTTTTCCATCCTATGATCATCAACACCCTGTAAAGGAATGTTCGGAATAGCGTGGAAACGTATAAGATTCATTCGACAATCTAATCCTTTGAGTAAGTCTACAATTGCCTTGCATGCTCTTCGCTGTCATTAAAATCCTTGAAAACAATATATTCAAACGAAAGACGACGCTGATGAGAAAAATCATAATTACGCAATAAATTAATAATACTATCTATTGACATTCCTCTCTCTGCTGGCATCAATTCCGAACGTTGATTATGTAGAGGGGTGTGCATACTTATCGCAACGTGACAGTCGCTTTCTTCCAGAAAGCGTTGGAGTTTTCCTTTGATTCCAACACTACTTACTGTGATACGTTTTGGCGACCATCCGTACCCAAAATCTGCTGTCATCACCTCTGTTGTTCGCAACACATTGTCAAGATTATCCATTGGTTCACCTTGCCCCATGAAGACAATATTTGTCAATTTATCACGTTCAGGAAGAGAATAAATTTGATTGAGAATATCTGTCACCGAAAGACTTCCTTCAAAACCCTGCTTTCCTGTCTGACAAAAAAGACAATTCATCTTACAACCTACTTGTGAAGAAACACAAAGCGTCGCACGATCAGCATCTGGTATATACACCGTTTCAACAAACTTACCACTTTCAGTAGGAAAAAGATATTTGATGGTTCCATCTTTTGAGTATTGTGCATCAATTGGCTCATTACAACCAACCTCATATTCTGCAGCAAGTTTTTCTCTGTTTGCTTTCGAAATGTTCGTCATCTCATCGATACTCTTCACGTGCTGTGTATAGAGCCATTTAGCCATCTGTCCGCCTGTAAAAGCAGGCATTCCAAGCGACTTAGCAACCTCTTTCAGTTCGCCAAGTGTCATACCCAACAAATACTTCTTTTCACCTTCCATTCTCGTTCTCAATGTTTTGTTGCTGCAAAGATAACGAAAATATGGATAATATTCGTGTTTTACACCCTTTTTATGATTGGAAAAATGTACAAAAAAACATGTTTTGCAATCAAAGCAAACGATAAGTATTCACCTTTCTATGTCTAATTATTGTGATTGTAGTTTTTTTAATTACTATCTTTGCAGATGATAGTTTATAATAAAATATTTCAATAGAATGATGACAATAGAAGAAAAACAAAAAAATAGAAGAAAAGAATCGTTGATGTCCTAAAAACAGTATACGACCCAGAAATACCCGTGAACATCTATGATCTTGGTATGATTTACAAGATTGATGTGAACGAAGAGGGCAACCTTGATATGGACATGACGTTTACGTCACCCTCTTGCCCCGCAGCAGACTTCATCCTTGAAGATGTACGCACAAAAGTAGAGAGTGTTGAAGGTGTGAAGACTGCAAATATCAACCTTGTCTTTGAACCAGTTTGGGATCAAAGTATGATGACTGAGGAAGCACGTGTAGAACTGGGCTTTGACTAAAACACTTGTCTTCACTGCTGAAAGAAAAGCTTGCTTAAACCCAAATCGGTCATTAGACCACAATGTTTCTGAATATCGTATGAAGAATATCTATTTCCTCTCCGATGCACATCTGGGTTCGCTTGCAATAGCGCATCCACGCACACACGAACGACGCCTCGTTCGCTTTTTAGACAGTATCAAGCATAAAGCTGCAGCGGTTTATCTACTTGGTGATATGTTCGATTTCTGGAATGAATATAAATATGTTGTCCCAAAAGGATATACACGTTTCTTGGGCAAGATATCTGAATTAACGGACATGGGCGTTGAAGTGCACTTCTTCACAGGTAATCATGACCTTTGGACTTATGGATATTTAGAAAAAGAATGTGGTGTTATTCTTCATCGCAAACCAATCACAACAGAGATATACGATAAAGTTTTTTATCTTGCACATGGTGATGGTTTAGGCGACCCTGACCCAAAATTCCGCTTTCTACGAAAGGTTTTTCATAACCCCTTCTGTCAGCGTCTTCTCAACTTCTTTCATCCTTGGTGGGGAATGCAATTAGGCTTGAACTGGGCTAAAAAAAGTAGACTGAAGCGTGCTGATGGGAAGGAAGTTCCTTATTTGGGTGAAGATAAAGAATTTCTTGTGCAATATACCAAAGAATATATGTCTACCCACAAAGACATAGATTATTACATTTACGGACATCGTCATATTGAACTCGACCTCACCTTGTCACGAAAAGTACGTTTATTCATTCTTGGTGATTGGATATGGCAATTTACCTATGTTGTCTTTGATGGTAAACATATATTCTCGGAAGAATATGTGGAAGGTGAAAGCAAACCCTAAAACAAAACTTTGGGATAAATAAACAACCCAGATGAGCGTTCTAACAAGAAGTTCTTACTGGTTGTTTTTTCTAATTCAGTTATTAGACAACAATATGAAAAGTAGGGATTTTGGAACATTGTTGTCTAACGACCAATTTAGCTTTTGAAGTTGCTGTCACTGCTGTCAGCCTAACATATAACATAAACACCTTATAAATTGCGTGTTATGAGAAATGTTAAAAGTGACAGCAACTAAAAACAAAAACTATTTGAGTAAAAATGACTGAATTGGTTTAAACAATTCTCTCGTTTGACTAATAGTAACATTTATTTCACTACAAACAACCTGACCTAAAGAATATTGAGATCAGAAAGAGCCTTTTGTGCAATAACATCAAACTCTTCTCCTAATTCACAGAAACTCAGGACGCAATTATATGCAGCATGTCTTAAAGGAAGACTCTCACCCGCCAATGTTGTATGTGCCTGATCAAGAAACTCATTGATTCCACGCTCATTAGGCTCCATTTTACGAGCAAACAATCGAGCAAGTAGTTGATAACCACAAAGCTGATACATATCATTATCAGATGCTATCCACTTATAAGCTAAGGATGGCGAAAAATCGAGATGTTGTAATAGATTGAAAGCCAACAACTCAGCCATTTCCTGAGTATGAAGTCGCTCCATCCACACTTCAACAAGGTCTTCGTCCATTTTCTCTGCTGGCATAATTAAAGTAGCAAGCACCTGACACTCTCTAATATCCTCCTTCCAAAGTTCAATTGCAAGCTCATAATTCTTACCATACTCAACAGCCATCTCCTGTAAATCAGGAATTGGAACACCCCAATTTATTTTATACGAAACACCTTTTTGACGCATAGAGTGCGAAGCAACACCATTCATCAATAGGCGAAAAGACTGCTTTATCTCTTTTAATTTATCATGTATCTGTTCGTTCATTCTTCTTATAACTAAATCATCTAATAATCATATTAGAGTTTTACTTTAACACCATTGTTAAATTATAAACACCTAATAATATGATAGTCTCATTATTTATGCAACCAGACTTAACATTAAGTATTCGTCTGTTTCTGAAATATTGTATTTTGACAGCGTATCAGTATCTCTACGGAACTCGTTTAATAGCTGCTCAGTATCTCCTCCACTCCTTGCCATCCAATCACGAAAATACTCAACAGCACGTTCAATATTACCCATAGCCCACTGACAATAACCGGCATTGATATAATCCTCAGGTACGGGACATTCTGACAGAAGTGTATCATATAATTGTGAAGCCTTTCAAGATTATCATCTGAAAGCATTGCCCATGCAAGAAGACGCTTCACATTCATATCATCAGGATATTGATAATCAAGACGGAACAATTCCTCACGTACCTCACTAAATTTTCCCATCTTCAGTAAAGCTACACAATGCTTCATCGTATAACCCTTATGTCCTGGTTCTAAGTTTAATAGTAATCCGTAAACTTCCTCTGCAAGGTCGTAATCTTCATTTATGAGTGCTGCACGTGCTTTTCCTTTCAAGGCCCAACGATTGTCAGGGTCGGCTATGAGCGCATCGTCAAAATACTTATAAGCAGCATCTGCCTTTCCAAGATTAATATTGGTGTAGCCTATTAAGATAGAAAAACGTGCGTCAGAACTCTGAAAAGTAGTAAGAAGTTCGGCGAGTTCCATCGTCTTCTGATGCTTATACAAATGCATAGCTAATCGCAACTTAACATCATCAAGTCCCGATTCTTCAAAACACTTATACGTAAAGAAGAAAGAATCTGAAATAAAATCTCCTTTACCATTATCCTCAAATGGATTAATAAAGTCACCAGCTTTATCATAGAGACGAAAAAAACGATAAAGGTCTTGCAAATAGGTCCGTCGAATACTGAAAGCATCTTCTTTATCATCACTTTGAACTAACGAGCCAAACGCAGCATCAGAGTTAATCACATTCTTAATATTATTTGGCAACTGGTCTGCAATCTGTTCTATCGCAAAGGCAAACGAATATTTATCCGACTCACAGAAGTTACTTCTCTCCATAAGTGCGTTTAGAAACATTGTATCACCTAATTTGCTGGATACAGAGCATAAAGAAGGATGTTCAAGATAGAAAGGAGTAAACCAATTTATCATATCATTAAAGAACGGAAAACGCTTCATGTGACTGAAACCACCAAAATAGATATCAGAACCCCGCTTATGCATGTCAGCCATCTTGCGCACTTTCTCCTCTAATTGCTCCATACGCTTCTCATCCGCATCTTGATTTAGAATATTCTCCACCGCATCCTCTTCTTTCTCAATAATACCAATACGATCAATCGTCAGATTAGAATTGCGCATGATATCAGGCATTATATCTCGTTGTATCTTATCGTTATCTTTCTCTGCATCCTTACTATAAAAGGATTGTATTTGCAGAGTTAATAATTCACGAGTAAAAGCAGGATTATCACAGATTTTACGTATAATGATTTCTTGTTCTGGGAAGATGTCCATCCCCTCAAAGATTGAGAGTACCCAACCGACCAAAGCACGTTGTCTTACGTGTTCGTCTGTTGCCCTTTGATATATGTTGGTAAGTGTTTTGAATTTATTAATATCAAATTGGTTCATTGCACTAAGACTAATAGCACTTACCAATACCTGTTGGTCGGAAGAAACAACTGTTGGCGAAAGAAGTAAATCTGTATAAAACAGACAATCATCATCCGTCCATTGACATGAAGTCCATAAAGCATTAAAAAGACGATTTATAAACAATTGATGGCGTTCGTATAACTCTGTACTTTTCTGTATTCTCACCTCCTCTGGTTGAAGTGAAAGCATTGCCACGTCTGACACGAACGTTTCTAACACGGTTCGAATAAAATCATGACTGGTATTGAGACGATCAGCAACGTGAAACGCATTTATCCATGCGCTAATATTCTTACAACGCCAACTTATCTCAAGATTTGCTGCCACCCTATACAAACGTTGTAACAATGTTAAATAAAGCGATTCACGCTGGTTGTCAGCAAAACCTCTTCTCATATAATCTACCATCAAAAGATAATCTGCCTTGATGGTTTCGAACTCACCATACCCAATAAGGGAAGGGCGCTCATAAAGTTGATCTAAATATTCAATGGCATTCGTCAACCTTTTCTCTATCAAAGAGTTTATAACCTTATTAAGGATTTCCTCTACATTCACGGATTTATTTCTTTTATATGTTTACTTCTTATTTCTTACCTCTAATCTTAACACCACTAAGATAGTTACGTGCCATCTGTAAATTTGCCTTACGTGGAGGTCCTATCTTTGTGTATTTTATGTCTGGTAATGAACGTACAACAGCCTCATCGACCTTCATATATTTCTGAATCAATGCTGAATAATACTTCACCCCATTCTTATTAATAAGTTCCACAGCCTTATCGTACGCATCAGCAAAAGCTGCTTCTTCATCCTTACGACGCACCTTATCCATTACGGCTACAACACCGAGATGAACGTCTGCATCTTCAGAATTAAAGAGTGATATATTATTTAATAACAATGCCTTTGTCGCTTGTGGCTCAGCAAACCAATATGCGTCTACCTCATGATTTTGCAACATAACAAGTCGAACAAAACACATCATTTATCTGCACACGAAAAAAATTTGATATTTGGGCTTAGCTTTCTTCACAACCATATCTGTGAGCAGATCAGTCCCAGAGTAACGAGTCATTGCCACAATCTTATCACTAAGATCAGAAAGTTGTTTTACTTTTTGACTCCTTATCTGCAATCAGTTGCCATTTAAGATTTGTATCAGTAAGATAATGCATTAATAACTTATTTCTATGCTTCAATCTTTCTGTACGAATAAGATCGCTAAAAGCAACCTGCACACTCCCCCCTATCATTGCCGTATCACAATCCATCTGTGCATTATAGCGACAAAGTCTAATATCAACTTTTGTCGTATCATACAACACACTATCCTTCAACAGATAGGCTGGCAAACAATCTATTGTTGGCATCACTGCAATCTTATAAGCCTTTTGATAAGCCACGATTTCAGCCTCTTTCTTTGCTTTACGTTCAGCCTGTACCTCCTTGTTACTCTTCCCACAGCTAACAAGCGCAAACAAAACTAATATAAGTAGAGAATTAAAATGTTTCATATAGATGCAAATTTAAGAATAAATTTTGTAACTAAGAAAAATCTTATTACTTTTGTCTTACTTATGGCAAAGGATAAAATCGCTTTCGTCTGCAGTAATTGTGGACAGGAAAATGCAAAATGGATTGGTAAGTGTCCTAATTGTGGACAGTGGAACACCTTCAAAGAGTTCCGTATTGCTTCTGATACGGGTTCAATGGCAGCACGCAACGCTGCTACTACATTGCGAAATGTAAGCTCAGGTGGCTCTACATCTGCATTAGAAAACAAGCCACAACGCCTACGTGATGTTTCATCTCATAACGACCCACGTATTGACATGCGTGATGGTGAACTCAATCGTGTGTTAGGTGGTGGATTGGTACCTGTGGCAGTATCGTCCTTCTTGGAGGTGAGCCAGGCATTGGCAAGAGTACACTGACCTTACAGACAATCCTTCACATGACACAGCGTGTACTCTATGTAAGTGGTGAAGAAAGCCCTCGTCAAATCAAGATGCGTGCTGAGCGAATAGCAAAAGATATTTCTGAGAATATCATTATCTTGTCCGAAACATCCTTGGAACACATCTTTGACCATATCCGTGATGTTCAACCCGAACTTGTTGTTGTAGATTCTATTCAGACAATCTCAACAGAAGACGTCGATAGTAGTCCTGGTAGTATCAGCCAAGTACGCGAATGTGCCTCTGCACTACTACGCTTTGCCAAGACAAGTGGCGTTCCTGTTATTCTCATTGGACATATCAATAAAGAGGGAAGTATTGCCGGACCAAAGATATTAGAACATATTGTTGACACCGTAATTCAGTTTGAAGGCGACCAACACTATATGTATCGTATCCTCCGAAGTATCAAGAATCGTTTTGGTTCCACATCAGAACTTGGAATATACGAGATGGAACAGCAGGGACTTCGTGAAGTAAGTAACCCTTCTGAACTCCTACTTACAGAAGACCACGAGGGATTATCGGGTATTGCTATCTCAAGTACAATTGAAGGTGTACGCCCTTTCCTCGTCGAGACACAAGCACTTGTTTCATCAGCTGCCTATGGCACTCCACAACGTTCTGCCACAGGCTTCGATCAACGTCGACTAAACATGCTTCTTGCTGTATTAGAAAAACGTGTTGGCTTTAAGCTAATGCAAAAGGATGTTTTCTTGAACATTGCTGGTGGATTACGTGTAACAGACATGGCAATGGACCTCAGCGTCATAGCTGCTGTACTCTCATCTAATGTTGATACTCCTATCGAACAAGGTTGGTGTATGTGTGGCGAAGTTGGACTGAGTGGCGAGGTGCGACCTATTAGTCGTATTGAACAACGCATTGCAGAAGCTGAAAAACTGGGATTTAGTCATATTATTATCCCTAAATATAATCTTTCTGGTCTTTCCAATAAATATAATATACAACTACATCCGGTGAGAAAGGTTGAAGAAGCACTAAGGGCATTATTTGGATAGCACAATTAGCACCCTTAATTCCAAATGCGTTATTAGAGCCTAAACCTATTTGGGTTTAAGACAACAAGTCATACCATTACACTGGTATCCTACAAAATAATCCACAAAAGTACAACACGAGTTAAATGTTTTTGTTATCTTTGCAGGAAGAACAAACGAATGCACAATGAACAGAACTAACAAAGTATTACTCATCTACACTGGCGGCACCATAGGTATGGGGCATAACCAACGAACAGGCGCATTAGAACCATTAGACTTCAACCATCTTGTAGAAAATGTACCTGAGTTCAAACTTATCCCTACAAAGGTTGACACCTATCAGTTTGCTCCACCTATTGACTCCTCTGACATGTCACCAGTGAGATGGAAACAGTTAGTTAAGATTATTTCTGACCGATACGAACAATACGATGGTTTTGTTGTGCTACATGGTACTGACACCATGTCTTATACAGCATCTGTTTTGTCATTTATGTTTGAAAACCTTACCAAACCTATTATCCTTACCGGCTCACAACTCCCTATCGGCCAGTTACGTACTGATGGTAAGGAAAACCTCATGACAAGTCTTGAATTGGCTTCTGCTCACCATTTAGATGGAACTCCGATTGTACCTGAAGTTTGTATCTATTTTAGTGGGCATCTTTTACGAGGAAATCGTTCAACAAAACAGAATGCTGACGAATTTAACGCTTTTGACTCCTTTAATTATCCACACCTGTGCGAGGCGGGGGTCAACTTCAATTTTAATGAACACAACATCTTAAAGCCCGACTTTACAAAGCCAATGATACCGCATTTTGAGTTGGACAACAATGTTATTATATTTTCTCTCTTCCCTGGCATTGAGGAACATCTAATCCATCACATGTTTGATGCACCTGAACTGCGAAGTATCGTTATGCGTTCGTATGGAAGTGGAAATGCACCGCAATATCCTTGGCTAATGGACTTACTTCGTAAAGTGTCTGAACGTGACATTATTGTTGTCAATATTAGTCAGTGTATTAGTGGACAAGTTGAAATGAATCGTTACGACACGGGCTATCAACTCAAAGACGCTGGTGTGATTAGCGGCTTTGATAGCACTGTTGAGGCAGCAGTGACAAAACTCATGTATCTACAAGCCAAATACAAGGACTCTACAACCATTCGTAAATACATGAACCAATCAATTGCTGGTGAAATTACTGTCTTTTGTTGATTTAATAGAAGGAAACAAAGAATACAAAATGATAATCTGAGAATAAGCCTTTTGTGGATGGTTTATTCTCAGATTTTTTTTTTTTTCAATAGAGTTTACTTTAACCCATATCAGTCATTAATTCACTATCAATGATAGCAACCGATTTCTAAAACTTATTACAACGCTCAAAGAAACCTATTTCATCGAGTTCCGCCTTCATACGCAACTCCTCTTCATCTGTCATATTCTGGAAAGGTGTACGATTAGGACCAAGATCAAAACCAATCAACTTCATAATTCGTTTACCACCGACAATATTACCACGAAAATGGCAAATAACATTGATTACCTCCTGAGAGAAGTTCTGTTTTTCGCGCGCTGTATCAATGTCACCCTTATTCCATGCCTCAATAATTCCTGTCAATTCACGACCATTATAGTTGGTTGTACCACCAATACCGCCCTTGGCACCACCTTGAGCCAAACTTGGAAGAATTGTTTCGTCCTGACCATGCAACATATCAAACTTACCGTCTTTGTAAAGACGGCACTGATTGTACTCATAAAGGCTCTCAAAGGTATACTTGATACCCGCAAAATTAGGGATACAACCATCAACAGCCTTCAAAAGTTCGAGCATTGACAGGAATGCACCATTGAAAGCAGGAATATGATAATAATAGAATGGGAGTGACGGAGCTGCTGCTGCTATTGTTTCACAATACTTAACCAACTCTTCAACACGACCTATCTTTGGGAAAGGAGGTGCCATAGCACCGATACCCCATGCACCTATCTTCTCTGCATGTTCTGCCAAACGAACACTCTCTCGCAAGCAACAACTGCCCACATGCACAATGACCTTAAAGCCCTCTGGTGCTACCTCTACCCAACGTTCAGCCAACTGCATACGCTCTTCCGTTGTAAGCATATATCCTTCACCAGATGAGCCATTTATAAACACTCCCTTCAAACCATTCTTCTGCAACATTGCTGCATACGCCTCTATTGGCTCAAAATTGACATCGCCATTAGCATAGAATGGCGTGAACGGTGCGTCAATTAATCCGATAATCTTTTCCATAAACTTTGTTGCCTTCTACCACTAATCCACTAACTGAGACTATTTGCATAAGTAAGGCGATTATAAAATGATAATGATAAACTAATTTATTACAATTCCTTATTCCATATTGTCGGTTGTTGGTTTCAAACAAGTGAGCTGCAACACCAAGGCTAAGACTACAATTCCACCCAAAACGGCAAAACCAAAACCAAGATTACCTCCATCTGTCCAAGCACCTAAGACCTGAGTTACAACTGCTCCTGCAAACACACCCGTCATATTCATGATACCGTATGCTGTACTACGATACTTTGATGAAATAAACTGACAAAGGATGGGCATATTATTGGCATCAAACATACCATAACCTACTCCGAAACATAAACCTGCGCCAACTACCGACACAAGACTATGACCAAAACCTAATAACATAAGTGCTGGAACCGTAAGTCCAAGTCCTATGGCACTTGTATATACTCGTCCGCGCAAATTATACTGCACCCAACGATCAGAAACAAACCACCCATGAGGACACCAATGAATGAGGATATAGCTATTGTAATCGTTGACATTGGTCCTGCACTTGACATCGGTATTCCTAAACTACTTTCAAACAGTGTTGGCAACCAGTTCTTTGTCGCCCAACCCGGAAGACTTGGTACAGCGAAATAAATGAGTATTACCCAAAAAGCCCATGTTGAGAAGACAATAGACAAACCACGAAATGGATTCTTATTAGACTTTGGCTCGCCCTGCAATGATACACCTTGTCCATGCCTTGGATTCTCCTTCAAGAATAATAATAAAACAAATGAGTAAACAATTCCTATAATCCCAAACCAATGGAAAGCCGTGTGCCATGAAAATAACGCTGCAAGAGTTGCGCCAAAACCACCAACAGCCTGACCAACATAAAGTCCCGTCATGTGAATACCTATAGCCAACGAACGTGACTTTCCTTCATGCCAATCTGCTATTAGAGACAATGCTGCTGGTATATAAAGTGCCTCACTAATACCCATGAAAGCACGAAGCCAATATAGTTGTTGGAAACTTTCTGCATAACCCATGAGATATGTGACCGCAGACCACACGAAAATACTACCTACTACCAACCATTTACGATTTGAACGATCAGCAATAATACCTGCAAACGGACTAACAAGACCATATATCCATAAGAAGACTGCCATCAAAGCTCCAAAGGATTCTGCCTTACTTAATTCTACAATATCTACTTTCATTACTTCTTGCATCGTCGATAGCATCTGCCTATCCATGTAATTCAACAAAGCAACAAACCAAAGAAGGGCTACAAGTAGCCAAGGATAATGTTTTTTCATAAAAAAGAGTATTGTCCACCTTAATATCTTTATGCTCTACTCGAAAGAACAAACAACACAAAGGCCACACGGACGATTAATATATTATTGATTAGAATCTAAACAAGAAAACATTTACTATAACCATTATGAAATAGTCAACCAAAGAGTATAACTGTCGAGCATCATCGCTTAGGATACCTCACTACCCTACTACTACGCACTCTTGGCTTCAACTCTCCACCTATCACATATAACCCGTTTTTTGTATGTGCTAACATTGCACCAGCACGAGCCGTTTCCTGACTCTTATAGAGTATTTGCCAACCATCATTATTATAATATAAGGTGTATGGGTTAAACTGATACCATTCAATAGGATGACTTAGATAGTCTGGCTGAGGATGATTTACTGCCGAGAGAAAAACATCTTTGTTCACTCCTCCCACAACTAAAAACTCACTTTCTGATAAATTAATTCCTATTCCACCACCAACAAATAGCGGTTCACCTTTATCATCCCTTGGGCCTTCCTGCTCCGTCCATTCGTCAGTTGCCTCATTATATACATAACCATTCATTGCCAACCTTGCCTCCTCACCATTACCTGCTGGTGAAAATCCTCCAAAAAGACAGAGCTTATTGCTATCCATACTACAAGCTACTGGTTGAACACGAGCCATACCTGGAAAAGGTTTTATATCTTTCCAACCTGCCGAAAGATTATCTAAATCAAGACACAAAACACGATTAGAAGCCTTACCATCCATCAATCCACCTGCTATATAAAGATGTCTACCAACCAAACATCCTGCCATATTATCTACATGACATGGCAGAGAAGGAAGAACTGACACCTGCGCCTTGCCTTCAACAAGGGTCAGACGCAATACAGTCTTATAACTACCTGTATTATTCATTCCCCCGACTAATATCAAACCATTATCGCAAGTGACAGTAACACCGTATGCCAATGGTTCTGGCAATTTACCAATCAACTTCCAATTTAATTTATCTTGCTCATCCGTTTTACATGCATAAATCCCACTATAAAACACTTTCTTACTATCAGGTGCTAAAGTGTTAACTGGAAAGTTACACCCTCCTGCCATCACAAGTAAGTCATCTATTCCACCAGCAAAACAAGCCGAAACACCTTGTTCAATACCCACCTCATCTTTCGGGAAGCCCTCCATTATCATGAGGCTATCAGCATTAGATGCTTTTGCAGCTAATCCTGTCAATAAAGTTATCATTGTCATTATTAGGTTTTTAATTCTCATCGTTATAGGTAAAATGTTGTTTAGGAACAAGCCTTCAAACAATAATACAACTATACAATCACTTTTTACGTATGGTAAAGAAAAAGAAAAACGACTTTCAATAAAGTATATTTTTCAAAATAAAGTTAGTAGAAAGTTAGATGTAAACACTTTATGCACTCACCTATACATCAAGGATTATAACAAAGTAAATACACCTAAAAAGAGTCTAAAAGTATCAAGTCAATAGATAATTCATAAAATAAAAAGTCCATAAAATCTCCTTTGAGATTATATGGACTTATGCTTTAAGAGCGAGTCTTATGCCTCAGCAGGTGTTTCCTCTGCAGGAGCCTCAGAAGAAGTATCCTCAGCAGCCTGAGCTACCTCTGCCTCTACAGCAGCAGCTTTCTTGTCTGCTACCTTCTTAGCAATAGCCTCATTTACTTTCTTCTCTGCTTCGAGGTTTTGAGCAGCAGCAGCCTTCTTTGCGTCAGTTACTTTCTTCTCAAGAGCCTCAGTAACAGCATCCTTTGCCTGCTTCCACGCGTCAAACTTCTGCTGGCATGCAGCCTCATCGAACGCACCCTTCTTCACACCACCACGAAGGTGCTTCATCATGTAAACACCCTCGCCCTTGAGAATGTTACGAGCTGTGTCTGTTGGCTGAGCACCAGTCTCAACCCAGTAAAGTGCACGTTCAAAATTCAAATCTACTGTGGCAGGATTGGTATTTGGGTTATAAGTACCAATCTTCTCAGTAAACTTACCATCACGTGGCGAACGAGCGTCAGCGATTACAATGCTATAAAAAGCATAGTTCTTACGACCACCGCGCTGCAATCTGATTTTTGTTGCCATAATTCTTTTTTATTTATAAAGGTTTGAATTTAATTCTGTCATCTCGTGACAGTGTTTGCAAAATTACTTCTTTTTTTTCTAACAACCAAACAATCTGATGATTAAATTATACCTCCATCACGGCTCTTTCATTTAAGAAGTTTTGGTTCTTATTCTAAATATCATTATTTTTATAGCACGCCAGTAACATAGTGAAAGCTGTTCTTTTCTAAAAATACTACCATAATCGTATGGTATTTAGCGATTGATATTCGTGTGGCATGACAGGTTTAATTCTTTGTCTAATTATTTGAAAAATCAACAAAATAAGTGACAATAAAAAGTTGGTTAAGTGAGCTGTTTTTTTGTACCTTTATAGTAAAAAAATAGATAATCATGAAAGGGAAACAGTCACTCGACCAAACTAATGGGATTGTCGCTAACACAATCAACCACACCGCTAAGGTAATAAAAAAACAAAATTAGAAGGTAGTATCTTAGAAAAAAACTTTACGAGTTTTCCTCCTCAATACCCGATTTCCGTAGATCAGAGAAGGGAAACATACGTCACAAGTTGAGCGACGTCATTATGTTACTAATATTAGGTCGAGTATCAAATTGTGTCAGCAGAGCAGAAATCATAGAATTCGGTAAACACAACCTCAAGAGGTTCCGTAAATTGGACATATTAGCTAACGGCATTCCATCCGAGCCAACTCTTTGTCGCATGGAAGAGGGATTGATGATAAGGCAATGGCTAACCAGCTACGTGTCTTTTGCCGAGACGTTTCACAAGGAATTGTTGGGGATGTGCTGCCCAAGAAATCATCTGCATAGACGGAAAGGCAGAGTGCGGCACTGTTTTGAATAATGGACGAAACCCAGATATCGTATCTGCTCATTCATTCAACACCGATATCACGTTAGCAACCGAGGCCTGCGAAGAGAAGAGCAATGAAATAAAGGCAGTTCCACGGCTTATTGATAAAATTGATATATCAGAGAAAATAGTCACGGCAGACGCCATGTCTATGCAGAAAGATATCATTAACAAAATCAGAGAGAAAAATGGAGACTTCATCATAGAACTGAAATCAAACCAGCGTTCACTGCGTTATGGTGTAGAGGATAAAATCAAAGAACTGTCTCCTGTTAACTCCTATTGTGGCAAGCCGGAACTCGGGCATGGGAGAATTGAGACGAGAAGCTATCGTGTGTTTAAGGGGACTGACCTCATTGCAATAAGGAGAAGTGGAACGGTAACCTGACCATCATAGAATATGAGTGCGAAACTATCAAAAAGTCAACGGGAGCCTGCACTATTGAGAAAAGGCTGTATGTAAGCAGCCTGCCAGCGAACACACCAAGATTAGGGACATTGGTGCGTAATCACTGGTCGATAGAAAGTATGCACTGGAAGCTAGATCGTAACCTGTTACAAGACAAGATAAAACGAAAGTCGGCAAGGGCAGCTCGCAATTTAGATACCATACAAAGAATTGTCTACTCCGTGTTCTCAATATGGCGAGGACGGAGAAAGAAGAATTCCGACAAAAGAAAGGGTATGGCAGAACTGATGAGACATGTTTCATTGGGTTTCACAAAACTATTGCATTTTCTGTATCAAAAATGAAAATAATCAAATTTTGAGAATGGTATAACTTATTGATATACAGACACAATGTTTCTCCTGATTCGTACATGAGTCGGGTAAGGGAAGCTATGTCTTCATTTCATTTTTTAAATGAAAGAGCCGTGTACCTCCATCGATTATCAGTGTACTAATTTCATATTTTTTTCTTTTATCTTATCCTCATATAAACATTTGGGCTTTGATTATTACTGCTACTATGATTCTTTATCATTATTTCTCTCTTTTCCACAATCAAGTTAATTCCACATTATTAGCTCTTGTAAACTATTTTCAGAAAACACAAATCCAACATATCACATTTTAGCTTCTTAGATATGCTCTTTAAGCTTTCAAAACATGCCCTTTAAGCTTTCAAAAGACGCCCTTCTTAAGTCCTATCAACCAGCCTTTTCTTTTATTCTTCACAACCTACTGATTTACTGACGTTTACAAACCAACATTTCACACACAACCTTACGACACACAACAAGATGACTTTTCTAAATTGTGTAATGATTTTTTCAAATAAATGCACAGAGACGTACTGATTAAAGAACATATAGAAATTTTACCTATATGCAAGATTACTTAAAAGCAACATACTGCCCTCAGAACTAACAACTCACGCATCTGTGTTTTCTGTGAAAAAAATTATCTCAAGTGGGAACGAGTAGACAAATAAGATGACTTGCTCGTCGATAAAAAAACGAGTTATTTCTTCTACAATAACAATTTCAAATAAAGACGAGCGTAATCATCATAAAATCAGACACTTACACCCCATTACGGGGAGGGATTTTATACTTAAATTTTATTCGATTTATTTTTAATTTGTTTTTTTATTACCTTTGCAGACGAAATAATACGTATTAGTCTGACAACAAGCTATCTAACGTTACAGATAATATATCATAAAGGCGAGAGCGAAAGCATAAATATTTATTCGGACCAACTCTGACAACGAACATCGTTCGCCACTTCATCCGATTTTACAAATCGATTATTCTAAAGATTAAAACAAAATTATATAAAGAATTTCATAAGATGAAAAACTTTCAAAGCGTAAAGCAATTTTACATGCGCCCAACCACTGAAATAATAGAGGTCGAAGCCGAAGGATGTATCCTTGCTGGAAGTCCTGACGTGCGCCCTGGTGGTGGCGGAAATACTGACAATGGTAGTGGAACTCCTGGTAGTAATGGACAAGGTGTTAATGTTATAGCACCAGTATACGAAGATGGAGGTGATGACGATAACCTCGAAGGATAATCAACTTTATATATAAGGTGTTTCCTTACAGGATAAATAATGTCCTATTCGGAAAGACAATGAAGTAGATATTAAAACGAAAAAAAATGAATAAACTGTTTTATTATGCCTGCTCGGTACTCCTTGCCAGCAGCGCAATGTTTACAATAAGCTCTTGTGCTGACAAGGACTTAGACGATAACAACGGAGCAGAGGGCAAAGATGTTCCTGTAAGTTTTACCGTGAATGATATACAAGAGGGGGTTATCAGTCGTGGCGCAATGACACGTGGCGCAATCACCCCTGGACTGACTGCAAGCGACCTCGCTGGTGGTAAACTCAATGCTACTAACAACAACGAACTATGCCTCATCGAGACAACCGTTGAAGGTATCAACCCTATAAAGGCAGATGCTCGCACACGTGCTAACATCGTAGACCTTTCTACCTTGAGCGACTTCTCAAGCTCTGGTGTTCGTGGTACTGAGGCTTCAAATATGCTTGCTAATGGCGAGTGGTTCCATTTGAAGAAGACTAAGAAGAATGGAGAACTTTACACTCCTATCTTTTGGGCATATACAGAACGCTTTGCGCGTTTCTATGCTGTCTCACCAGAGAAGGACCAGTATTCAAAGATGACAATTAGTGCTACCGATGCTACCAGTGGACGTCCTAACGTTGAGTTTGAGATCGAAACTGATGTAAAGAAGCAGGTAGACCTTATGACAGCTTGCACTGGTGATGTTGAATACAAAACACAAGGCGTGCACCCAACAACTAAACTTGACTTCCGTCATGCGCTGACAGCCATTCGCTTTGCTGTTGGTCAGAACCTTCCTTGGGGCAAGACTATCGACAGGGTGGAACTTAGAAACGTACTGCTTAAGAGTAAGTATAATCTTCCTACAAAGGCTGATGGTTCAGATGGCGAATGGATACACGAGGGCTATACTCAGCGTGGTACAGCCGTTCTTGAAGGCATCAGCGTTAATGCCAGCGAGAAGCCTAATACGGTTGTTATGGGTAAGGACAATGATAACTATATCTTCTACATGATTCCACAAATGTTGACAGGTAATGATGTTGTTGCATACGTTCACTTCACAGACGACACTAATATAACCGTTCCTTTGAAGGGTAAGTGGAATGCAGGTACAACCCGTACTTATAAGTTGAGCATGAGAAACTCTGACTGGGAGTACACACTTACAAGTACATCTCCACGTGCTGCAAAATTTGATGAGCCAAATTCTGAGAAATATACCGTGACAAGTTATCGTGAAGACCCAACTACACATGTAAGGCAGGCTGTTGCATGGAAGGTTGTAGGCTATGATGCTGATGATAATGGTACATTCTCTATGGCAGAAAAGCCAAGCTGGCTGAAAGGTCTAAGCTCAGAGACTGGTAATGGTAGCGATGCAGGTGTTGCAGAAGCTGGTACAGCTGGCTTACTTCAAGATGCCATCATTGACTTGCGTGCAAAGCGTAATGAGGGACTTAAAAATGCAACTCCAAAGGGTAGCGAAGGCGCACCTTACGACCTCTCAACAAAGGGTGGTACTGCTCAGCGTAATACTGCAAACTGTTACCTTGTTTCTTCTCCTGGTCACTATCGCATTCCATTGGTTTATGGTAATGCTATTAAGGATAATCTTACGAATACGAGTTCTTATGTGTCAAGGATACCAAAATATAGTCAATATACACTTATCCTTGAAAAATTTAAGGATCATTTAGGTAATGATATTACAGATCCTTGGATTGAGAAAACTAATGGTGGTGCTAACGCTGGTATTAATGACGCATATTTAGTATGGGCTGACAATATTGATTTGTTTAATAATTTTGATAAAAGCGTATCGCCAAATGCTTTATCAATAAAAGAAGAAGGTGGTAACAAATACCTTGATTTCGTTGTAAAAAAGGAACACCTTGTAAGTGGATGTGCTGTCCTTGCTGTGAAAAAGGATGAAACCACTGTATGGTCATGGAATATCTGGTTTGCACCAGAGGATGCTTTGAATAAAATTGAAGTAACCAACTATAAAAAGGAAAAATTCAAACTCACAAAGGAGCCATTGGGCTGGAACCCTATTAAATGGGAGGGTACCTCTTACGACACACCACGTACTGTAAAGGTAAAGGTTGAACAGGATGCTACAAACAAGGGAAAGAAGCTTGAAACCGTAATTACAATCACTCAGAACCCTGGTACAGCTAAGTTAGAGAGTTCAACAACACTCTATCAGTTTGGTCGTAAGGATGCATTCCCAGGAATTAGAGATAAAGATGTCAAGAGTAATAATCACTTCAACCCCAATGGTGGCAATAATATGTCTTTCCAAAATAGTATCCAAAACCCGGGAGTATTGTATTTGAAGGATGGAAATGGTGGAAATTACAACACATGGAAAGGCTATCCTTTTGAGGGGGGGTATTCATATTGGAATCTTTGGTCTGCCAATGCATATCCAGGTTATTATACTAACTACGATTATTCCCCTGTGGTTAAGACTGTTTATGACCCATGCCCAGCAGGTTTCCACATGACCGAAAGAGAAGCTTTCACAGGTTTTAGCAAAACAGGCAATAATGTTGATAACAATTGGTCAAATTGGAATGCGAAAGATGCAAATGCTGAAAATGCTTTTGAGAAGTGGTGTTCATTTCTGGACGGATGAAAATAAAGAAAAATACCATCTTCTTCCCAACTATACCATATCGTGATGAGAATGGAGGACTTATCTTTGAACAATCATGCTATTACACCATGGCACGTTGGTATCATAATACTGTTACAGTATCTCTCTTAGAGATGTATGCACGTTATGGTATTATAAGACCTCTTTATGGTACAAATACACCTAACGCATGTTCTATTCGTCCATCAGCAGATGATTAATTTTAGATCAATATAAGCTTTAGGGGATGTGTCATTAAGGCACATCCCCTTTTTGTTATAAGCACATGAAGGTTTGGGTTAATAGCTGTAAATTCATGATAGTGAAGTGAGTGAAGTTTTTACAATCCACTGAACCTTTGACCTCTCTTATACTATCCTTAAAATCTGTACTTTGCACATGTTACTTATCTTTTGTGGCGAAAGTATAGGTTACAAATTGGGCTGATACGTTGAAAAAGTATCAGCCCAATTTTGTGTAAATAAAGCAAAAGTTTAGCGGACAGTAATAATTTCAAATCAAAAAAATAATATACACTTTATTTCTGACCAACACTAAGTCTTACCATTTCGCTATTAAGATGCGTAACAAAGACTTGCTGTCCACCCTTGCTAAACATAATCTTATAAAGTCCACCCATCTTATCATTTCGCACATAATTGTATGCAAATTTATTTATCTTCCAGCAAGTATCACGTTGTGCTGCAAGTTCGACACTCTGATAAAAGGTTTTACTGGGAATAGTATCCAAGAATAATGTTGCAGAATAGTTACCGCTTGCGATGGTTTCTTCATCAATGGTTGAGCTAACAGAGTCTAAAACAAAAGGAACTGCCTTTGTCACCTTATAATTTGGGAAACGAATAGAGGTAATACTATATAAATCAACACTCAACCTACCCTTTTCTACCTGCGGAGCAAATTCATGTGCAGCAACTGTATCCTGACTATAAAAATACTCTACAGATTTACTTTGATGAGAAGATACAAAGGATAAAATAAAGAAAATGACAACGAAGATACTTGTTGTAAAAAGTTTCCAAAGACGCTTATTCTTTTCCATTATTTATTTCTTTAACAGTGTTGAGGATTTTAATTTCTTCAGTCGCTTTTCTGCTATTGGATTGTCAGAATAAAGTGCAATCGCTTTCTCATAATTAGCAATCGCCGCCTCTGTCATATCCTCGCGCTCACACTCTTTACCCATCATCACATATTCTACTGATAGTTCTTTGAGGTACTGATTTTTATCCGCTTGCATTTTTCTGAGTTCTTCGTTTTCACTACGCAAGAGGTTAATCAAATTCAACTTTCTCCTAATAAAACGCTTAGCAACAGGACGTTCTATGTCATATCTACTATGAATAGCAAGGAAAAAATTACGTAAAAAAGCGTCGAAGTCACCAGCATCAAAAGCACGTATTGCATCAAAATATTCCTTATCCGCTTTACTTTGTTTGAGTGCTTTAGTAATAAGATTATTATCGTTATAATGTTTAGCAAACTGAGTCACCTCACTTCTAACAAAAATTTCGTTTCGACGCAAAGGTTCTTTAAGAACAATCCCTTCAAGACTTGTACAGCGTGACAAGGCGACATAAGCCTGTCCACCTGCAAAAACGCCACCAGAAAAGTCAATATTCACATTCTTAAATGTTAGTCCTTGACTTTTATGTACAGTAATAGCCCAAGCCAACTTGATGGGGAATTGTATATAAGTTCCTATTTGTTCCTCTTCAATTCTCTGTTCTTCCTCGTTGAATCGATACCTTATATTCTCCCACATCTCGCGCTGTACCTGCAAGTCATCGCCTTCTTCTGTATGGACATAGAGGATGCCTGCCTCTTCATCTATCCCAATAATTATACCCAAAGTGCCATTTACCCACTGGTGCTCAATGTCATTTTTGATAAACATGATATGCGCCCCAACTTTGAGATTTAACTCAATAGGAGTTGGAAGACTGCTCTCAGGGAACTCCCCTTTAATTTCACCTAAGAACATTACTGGCTCTCCATCAAGACTGTCAAGTCCTTCGTTGTTTATCCAGTCTACTGTATCTCGCTTAGTAGATAGGGTAATTGTGAAATCTCCTTCTGGCTTGTTAGCATTTTCCAAGCTTGCACCAACACGCTCATTGATGAGTTTGAAATCTGTGTCTGTAACTTGATTTGTGCGAATGTGATCAAGAATAGAAATAAAGTGCGCATCGTTCTGACGATAGACTTTATTGAGTTCAATGCTTACAAGTGGATAATCTTGGAACACCTTTGCATCAAAGAAGTAGCTACTCGAATAATAAGGTTGTAAGAGTTGACGATCCTCTTCTTTAAAACAGGCTCTAACTGATAAATATCCCCCACTAAGAGAAGTTGTTTTCCTCCGAATGGTTCGCGCATATTACGATTGTATATGCGCAGTACCTTATCTATGAAATCGATAATGTCGGCTCTCACCATACTGATTTCATCAATGATGATAAGTTCCACTTCTCGTAAGAGTTTACATTTGTCACCATTATATTTCATCGTGCTGCGTAAATTGCGAGCAGAATAACGTTTATCAGTAGGGACAAGTGGATAAAAAGGAAGTTTGAAGAAACTATGTAATGTGCTACCGCCTGCATTGATAGCAGCAATACCAGTAGGGGCAAGAATAATATGTTTTTTCTTTGTTGTAGCAGCAATGTAACGTAGAAACGTAGACTTTCCTGTTCCTGCTTTGCCTATAAGGAAAAGGGAATTATTTGTGAACTGAATAATCTGAAGTGCCTTTTGGAACTCTGAATTATCCAAATCAATCGCATTTACATCTATGTTTACTTTCTTTTGTGACATTAATTATGGGGACTATATTTAGCCTCAATAGTTTATAGTTTTGCTGCTAATTTATATTTATTACCTAAACTTCCATATCCTCACTGCGTGGCTTCTTTGCCTTCTTTATAATTTGTGGTGACTCATTATTAGAACTATTGCCCTGTCGCTCTGGCGTAGGCTGTGGAGCTGGCTCTAATATAAACCCACCTTCGTCTGTGTTATCGTTTCCATCGATAGGTTCTTCTTCCTCATCTTGATGATGTCTATGTCTGGTTGTAAAGTCATCTATCGAATCTGGTAATGCTCGATGAATTACTGTAGGTTGACAGTTATACATTGATGGGTCGATATCCTCGTCTGGATCTAACTGCCACTTAGCATGATACTTTTGGAAAGTCTTATCACGCATCAAACTATAAATAAACTCTCCACAGATAGGTAACGCGGTCTTTGAACCTTGACCTAAAGCGCCTGTACGGAAATGAATAGAACGGTATTCACCACCTACCCATGCACCGACAACGAGTTTTGGACTGACTGCTATAAACCATGCATCAGAGTGATTATTACTTGTACCAGTCTTTCCTCCCCAATCTGTATCACCAAATGTATAATGACGGAGTGCCTGACTTGTACCTCCACCTTCATTAACACCAGCCTTCAACATTTCTTGCATGAGGAATGCTGTCTTGTAAGGTAAAGCTTTCTCATGACCTTTAGGTGCTACATACACCTCATTTCCATCCTTATCTAAGATGTGTGTAACGACAACTGGAGCATGATGTTCGCCATCATTTGCAATAGTGCTGTAGGCATTTACCAATTCTAAGAGGTTAACATCACTTGAACCGAGTGCTAAAGATGGCTCATCATCCAATGGACTCTTGATACCCATCTCTTGTGCTGTACGGATAATATTCTTGATACCCATCTCTTGTCCTAAGCGTACTGCAATAGAGTTTGTACTGCGTGCAAAAGCACTCTTTAATGTTATAGAGTCGTTAGAGAATCTACCATTGGCGTTGTGTGGAGTCCAAGTCTTCATCTGACCTGTCTTCTTGTCGAGTACTTCCATGCTGATATACTCGTCACGACGCTTATCACAAGGAGTAAGTCCTTGATTGAATGCTTCTGAATAAACAAAAAGTTTGAAAGTTGAACCTGGCTGACGCTGTGCAACAACCTTATCATACTTCCATGTCTTAAAATCAATATCACCAACCCATGCACGTACTGCACCTGTTTCTGGTTCCATAGCCACCATTGCACAGTGCATAAATTTCACCATATAACGAATGGAGTCCATAGAGGACATTTCCTTCTCTATATGCCCTTTTTGATAGTCAAAAAGAGTAACCTTATGAGGCTTATTCAGATAATATAGAACGCTATCAGGCTGGTTAGGATATTTCTGTAAAAGCTTCTTATAGAAAGGCTGACGTTCCGCTATTCCCTCAATGAAACCAGGAATCTCATTTCCCTTTGCATCGCGCCATGGTTGCATACCACGCCAGTGATTATCAAAAGAATGCTGAACCTTTCCATCTGCTTGCTTGCAGCCTGCTCTGCATACTTCTGCATTCGGGTATCAATAGTGGTATAGATTTTCAAACCACTGCTATAAAGGTCATAACCATTATCCTTCATCCATTCCTTAAAAGAATCAGAAATATACTCACGGAAATATTGTGCCTGACCATCATAATTCTCTTCTACATGAACATCTAACTTCATCGGACGTTCAGAATACTTTCTGAACTCATCGTGAGGCAACACATTGTGCGTAACCATGTTATATAACACAGTATTACGACGACGAATAGAATTTTTGGGATGAAGAATAGGATTATAATAAGTCGTTGCCTTTAACATACCGACCAATGTTGCAGCTTCTTCAACAGATAGTTTTGAAGGAGATGTATTAAAATAAGTTTTAGCCGCAGTCTTTATACCAAAAGAGTTGTTACCAAAGTCAACCGTATTGGCATACATTGTAAGAATCTCCTTCTTAGAATAGATTAATTCCAGTTTAACTGCAATAATCCACTCTTTACTCTTCATAATAAGCATTCGTAAGCCCGGAACATGACCTAACAAACCAGAAGAATATTGCGTACGAACACGAAACATGTTCTTTGCCAACTGCTGCGTAATCGTTGATGCACCACGACCTCTACTACCCGTCACTGCATCCTTAATGGCACCTCCAATACCCATAAAGTCTATACCATTATGACTATAGAAACGTTCGTCTTCTGTACTGATGAGTGCATTCCAAAAAGCAGATGTTACCTCCTCATATTTTATAGGTGTGCGATTCTCCTTATAAAACCTACCAATAAGAACAGAGTCTGCGCTATATATCTCTGAAGCAGCATAAGTTGGTGGAGTTTTAATTTCTATAAAACCCGGTGACTTACCAAAGAGCCAAAGGAAGTTGATATCAACCATTCCTAAATAAAGGAAGATTGCTACAAAAAAAGAAACAACACCTACCGATACCTTCGTGTACCAGGCACGACCTTTATATAACTTAATGTACCAAGGAAAAAAATGAATTATTCCACTGAAGACACATCTTACAAATCGAAATATTTTATTTATCATTGGATTCGAAATCTACAATTAAAAAAAACTTGATAACATTCATATCACAAATTACAAGCAATATTCAATATGACAAAGTTACTTATTTACTTGTATTCCTTAGCATTGTATGGATATAATTTAAGATTTCTTCAATTTTATCAGGATGAAACCATTGATAAGCTAAATCTTTTTTATACCAGGTGAGTTGTTTTCGAGCATATCTTCGAGTATTACTCTGTATCTTATAGATAGCCTCATCAAGGGTTGTTAATCCATCAAGATATTCAAATAATTCTTTATATCCAACCGTATTAAGAGAATTAAGAGACCTTTTAGGATAAACACACAAAGCCTCTTCAATCATTCCTTCATTTATCATATTCAATACACGTTGATTGATACGACTATACAACTCGTCCCTATCACGAGTTAGTCCCAATCTTAATAATAGTAAAAGGTCGTTTCTTAACAGTATTGGTACGAAAAGACGTATATGTTTTTCCCGTCTGTATACATATTTCAAGTGCATGAATAACTCGACGTGGATTATTCTTATCAACGAGTTGCCAATACTCTGGATCCAATTCTTTCAACAAGCAACATATTTGCTCTAAGCCCTCAGCTTCGTAACGTTTCATCATCTCTTCGCGTATCTCTGGCAGAATTGTTGGGATGTCGTCAATACCTTTACAAACAGCATCTATATACATCATTGAGCCGCCTGACAATAAAGAGATTGGAGCATTCTGACTATTAATTATATTGAGAACCTCTTGTTCGTATAAACTTGCTGAATAATAATCTTCTAATTGATGATTACCGACAAAGAAATGCTTTACACATTCTTGCTGTGCAGCTGTGGGTGCAGCCGTACCTATTGGAATCTCTGAGAAAATCTGTCGAGAGTCAGCATTGATAACGGGTATATTGAAAAACTCAGCAATACGCAGAGTAAGTTCTGTCTTGCCAACACCCGTTGGACCCGTAACAACAATTAATGTTTTGTTTTTCAAGCTGATAAATGGTTATTAAAATAATCCTTCTTGCCTAATTCATAAGAAGGTTCAACTATCTGTTTCATTCTAAATATCCTCTCCCCTTTAAGGAGAGAGGAGTATCTCTTATCTTATAATACCACGCTCAGATGATTCAACAAAATCAATGATATACTGTATTTCAGGCGTAACCTGCAATTCACTCTTAATCTTTTGTATTTTCTCTACACGTGTACCAATTCCATAAAGAATACGATAAGCATTGTGAATAAGCTCAATGAGTTCATTTGAGAAACCTCGACGACGCAAACCAATAAGATTAATCCCCGTGTAGCGTACAGGTTCTTTGCCGATAATAATGTATGGTGGAATATCCATTGAGAAACGACTTCCACCTTGTATCATAACATATCCACCTATATGACAGAACTGATGACACAGAATATTTGCAGAGATAATGGCATTATCATCTACTGTAACCTCACCTGCAAATTTTGTTGCATTACCGATTATATCACCAGAACCAATAACACAATCATGTGCAATGTGTACACACTCCATCAGCAAATTATTGCTGCCAACCTTAGTTGTACCTTTTGAAGCTGTACCACGTGAAATTGTTACATTCTCACGAATAGAATTATTGTCACCAATCTCGCATAGTGTTTCCTCATTCCTAAACTTTAAATCCTGAGGTTTAGTAGAGATACTGGCACCCGGAAATATCTCGTTGTTATTACCCAAGCGAGTACCAACATGAATGGTCACACTATTCTGAAAAACATTATTATCACCGATAATGGTATTCTTATCAATATAACAGAACGGACCAATGATATTATTATCACCAAGTTTTGCCTCTGGATGTACAAAGGCCAATGGGCTTATCTGGTTCATAATCCTTTAGTATAACGTTACTTATTTTTTACAATTTGCGCAGTGAAGGTTGCCTCTGCTACAACACGCTCGCCAACAAACATATAACCTTTCATCGAACTAATACCATGACGTACAGGTCCAAGAAGTTCGACACGGAACATAAGGGTATCGCCCGGGATAACCTTTTGGCGGAACTTGACATCATCAATCCTCAAAAAGTAGGTAGACCAACGCTCTGGCTCTTCAACCTGAGAAAGAACCAAGAGTCCACCACACTGCGCCATAGCCTCAACCTGCAAAACACCAGGCATAACAGGTTCCTGAGGAAAATGACCCTGAAAGAATGGCTCATCACTTGTTACATTCTTAATGCCAATAATGCTTGTTGAACCCATAGCAATCACCTTATCAACCAACTGCATTGGATAACGATGTGGTAAAAGCTCACGAATACGTATATTATCCATCAATGGCTCATCATTTGGGTCATAGATAGGAGCTTGTACATCATGTTTACGTATTTCTTTACGCATCAAACGTGCAAACTTATTGTTCACAGTATGTCCTGGACGAGTCGCAATAATACGTCCCTTAATAGGTTTACCTATCAAAGCCATATCACCAATGATGTCAAGGAGTTTATGGCGTGTACATTCATTGTCCCATTGTAACGGCTTATGCTGGATGTAACCAATATTATTAGCATCCATTTGTGGAACTTTCAAGAGATCTGCCAATTGATCAAGTTTCTCCTGAGAAACTTGCTGCTCATAGATAACAATTGCATTATCTAAGTCACCACCCTTAATTAGATTTGCTTGCAAGAGTGGCAAAATATCACGTACAAAAACAAATGTACGTGCAGGAGCAATCTCTGTTGCATAAGTATTTATATCGTCCAATGTGGCAAACTGACTACTAATAAATTTTGAATCAAAATTGCACATTGCTGTTATAGAGAACTGTTCATCTGGAAGAATGGTTATAATAGAACCATTATCGTCCTTTATCTCTATCTTCTTACGAATAATATAATAGTCCTTTGGAGCATTCTGGTCTACAATACCGACTTCATTAATCTTGTCGACATACATAGTAGCAGAACCATCAAGAATAGGGAACTCTGGACCATTAATTTGAATAAGACAGTTATCAACGCCCATTGCATAAAGGGCAGACATACCATGTTCTATTGTACTAACACGCGCCTCACCCTTTGCTAATACCGTTCCACGTTGTGTGTCAACGACATTCTCAGCAACAGCATCAATAATAGGCTGTCCTTCAAGGTCTATTCTTGTATCTTATAGCCCGTATTTTCAGGAGCTGGATTAAAGGTCACAGTAAGACTTAATCCTGTGTGAAGTCCTTTTCCGAAGAGGGAAAAACTGCCCTTTAACGTTTTCTGCTTAACTGTTTCCATCTATATTATTTATTCTTTTTCAATTCTTCGATTTCTTTCTGCAAGGCGTTCAACTGCTTATACATCTCTGGCAGACGCTGAAAGATAGCTTGTGACTTAAAATAAGGACGTTGTTCCATTGGAGGTGTACCTATGAGCTGCTGATTACTCTTTAAGCTACCAGGAACACCAGACTGTGCACCGAGGAATACCTTGTCACCGATTGTGATATGCCCAGCAATACCCACTTGTCCACCAAACATACACCATTGTCCTACCTTAGTTGAACCAGCTATACCCACCTGTGCAGACATCACAGTATTTTCACCAATATCGTTATTATGTGCTATCTGAACAAGATTGTCAAGCTTCACGCCCTTACGAACGTTTGTACTACCCATTGTTGAGCGGTCAATACATGTATTGGCACCAACCTCCACATCATCTTCTATTGTAACAATACCAATTTGAGGTATCTTGTCATAGCTGTTTGTTTCTGGATTAGGTGCAAAACCAAAACCATCAGCACCAATCACACAACCTGAGTGTAGAATAACGTTATTACCAATCTTGCACCATGATAAATGCTTGAATTAGGATAGACAATACAATTATTTCCTAACTTAGCACCATCCATTATAGTTGCATGAGGATAAATCTGACAACCATCACCCAAAGTCACTCCATCACCGATATATGCAAACGCACCGATATACACATCCTTACCAATTGTTGCCTTAGAAGAAATAAAAGCAAGAGAGTCAATTCCCTGCTTCTTAGGCTTCATAGTTTCATAAAGCTGTAACAATTTAGCTACGCAATCACGAGCATTCTTAACACGAATCAGCGTTGGGCTTACCTCCTTTTCAATCTGAATATCCTCATCTATGAGTACGATACTGGATTCTGTTTCAAAGAGATAATGTATATATTTTGGATTGGCAAGAAAAGAGATAGCCCCTTTCTTACCTTCTTCAATTTTAGCAAAGCTATTAATAGTAACGTTCTCGTCACCCTCAACACGGCCTTGTATAAATTGCGATATTTGTTTCGCAGAGAATTCCATTTATAATGCCTTTTATTAGTTTTAATTTTTGCAAAGATAGGGATTTTTATTTAGATACGTTGATAAGAAAGATAATATTTGCATATTTTTTTCGACAGTAATTCGATGTTTAAAATCTCAGACGCCTCTGTTATATCTTTTAATGTTCCGTCCTTGTACAAAATACTGATATGGTCATCAAAAGGATTATACATGTCTTTCTGTACACGATTAACTCTTATAAGATAATCACACTCTGCACAACTTAAATTATATTTTTCTGAAAGCTGTTGCCTTAGCTGCATAAGTTCTTCATCCGTAGGCTCTACGTCACGCACTTCCACTTTGAATATATTTCGATTGATTATGTTTGACGAGAGTAATGAAAGCAGTCTATCATCATGTTGCTGCCACACTTTTATGGCACTCCATATATCATTATCATCCAAGGCAATATAGTTATCTAATGCCTGCTGATCCGTATAAAAAGTTTCTGCCGTAACATCATTATAAAGGAAGTAACGAAGTGCGGGCGAAGCGAATAACTCTGCTCCTTCTTTTGCCAATTCCTTAGCTCGACGCAAAGCGTTGATTAACACATTCTCACATCCTACCGTTGTCTTATGCAGATACACCTGCCAATACATAAGGCGACGTGAGGTAAGGTAATTTTCAATAGAATAAATTCCATTCGACTCTACAACCAATGAGTCATCTACCACATTTAACATCTTTATTATACGAGCCGAACCAATATTTCCCTCTGTCACTCCCGTAAAGAAGCTATCACGACGAAGATAGTCAAGCCTATCCATATCAAGCTGACTGGAAATAAGTTGATGCAGATAAGACTTTGGATATTCATCCTTGAAGATACGAATAGCCAGATTAAGTGCACCATGCATATCTTGATTGATTTGATCCATCATCATTAATGAAATTTCCTCATGCGTAATATCACTAATAAGTGTATTTTCCAAAACATGAGAAAAAGGAGCATGACCTATATCGTGCAAGAGAATAGCGGCTTGCACTGCTTCTGCCTCACTATCAAAAACAAAAACACCTTTCTGCCGTAGTGATATAAGTGCTTCACTCATAAGATGAAAAGCACCCAAAGAGTGCTGAAAACGTGTGTGTTGTGCTCCTGGGTAAACCTCGTGTGTCAATCCTAATTGCTTAATACGTGTCAATCGCTGTAAAAGTGGATGACGCACAATATCAAGTAAAAGGCCTCGTGGCACTTTTATAAATCCAAAAACGGGGTCATTAATTATCTTTGCATCTGTCATCTTATGTACATTATCTTGCTCTTGTTCCATTAAAATACAAAGATAACAATTTTCCCTTATACAACTACTCTTCAATACAAAAATTTGCCTATTTTGACATAAAAACATAACCATCTTAGACTGCATGCCCCTCAACTAAACAAGAGATAACAAGTATTTCAAGAAAGTAGAATAAAAAAACTTTAATATTTTTAACGCTTTTTATCAGTTTCTTTTCGTTAACTTTGTAGCATGAAACAATTAATAAACTGGAAAAGAATTTATTGTGCTATTCATCGTTATTGGAGGCATATATTATATTACAAAATCATGGTTTATAACGGGTGGAATACTTGTTCTTCTCTTATTGATAGATGGTTTGTTACGACAATATGATCATAAGAAACGAGGTGAAAAAAACAAGCAGAAGAAATAAAGAAAAAAACTTGAAGGAAAAGACAAGTAAGTTATATAAATTTGACCTTACAACCTTCGTTACAACAGGGTTTTTATTGTATCATTATGTAGAATAAACCAAACAATAATACATGGTTTATACAATCTGCATAAGCTAAATGATTATGGAGCAACTAACAGAACTTTATAGGAATTGGAAAGGAAACATTCCGTCAAGTATAGAAAAGTTGGCAGGAGCGGGTAGTAATCGTGAGTATTATCGAATGATTGACCATGAGGGCAACAGCGTAATTGGCGTGATTGGAACAAGTCGTGATGAAAATCATGCCTTTATCTACCTTGCTAAACATTTTAAAAAAAGGCGCTTACCCGTTCCGCATATACTGGCAGTATCTGCTGACGAGTTATACTATCTACAATCAGATCTTGGTAACACTTCGTTATTCGATGCTATACGTGGCGGACGTGAATCAGGCGGACGCTATAATCTTGCAGAACAACAATTGTTGCACAACGTTATCAGAGAACTCCCAAACATTCAAATTCGTGGCGCAAGAGAACTTGACTTTTCCAATTGTTACCCACAACCTGAGTTCAACCAAGAGAGTGTACTCTTTGACTTAAACTATTTTAAGTATTGTTTTCTCAAAGCAACCGAACTTGACTTCCACGAATTGAAACTTGAAGCAAACTTCCGTATGTTTGCAAAAGATCTAACTTCTGAAAATATGGAATCCTTTCTTTATCGTGATTTTCAAGCACGAAACATCATGTTAGACAAGAACGGCAAACCATATTTCATCGACTTCCAAGGAGGGAGAAAAGGTCCGTTCTATTATGACCTTGCTTCGTTTCTATGGCAAGCAAGCGCAAACTATTCGTTCCAACTACGTCGAGAACTTGTCTTTGAATACTATCAAAGCCTTAAAAACTACACCGAAGTTCCTTCTAAGCGCCATTTTGTCAACCGCCTATCTCTCTTTGTCCTCTTCCGCACATTGCAAGTTTTAGGTGCCTACGGATTTCGTGGTTACTTTGAACGTAAGAAGCATTTTATCGATTCTATCCCACCGGCTATACAAAATCTGCGCGACCTCCTGGAATTAGGTGACAATGTCTTCCCCTATCCATATATGATGGATATGTTGAAACGACTCACATTATTACCGCAGTTTGCACATATAGAAAAACCCGTTACTAACAGAACGGACGGACTTAAAGCAGTAGAAAAAGACATCTATAAAGCTAATCCGTTAGATGGTCCTGCCACATTCTCTAAGTACGATGGAAAGGGACCGTTAGTGGTACGTGTATTTAGCTTCTCATTTAAGAAAGGTATCCCAGAAGATACATCAGGAAATGGTGGCGGTTATGTTTTTGATTGCAGAAGTACTCATAACCCAGGTCGATACGAACCCTATAAGAAAATCACAGGATTAGACGAACCCGTTATTCGCTTCCTTGAAGATGATGGTGAAATTCTCGACTTCCTAAAACCAGTCTATGACTTAGCCGAACATCATGTCGAACGATATATACAACGCGGTTTTACAGACTTAATGTTCTCATTTGGATGTACTGGCGGACAACATCGCTCCGTATACAGTGCTCAACATCTTGCTGAACATCTTAACAACAAATATGGTATCGAAGTCAGAATAAAGCATCGAGAACAGGGTATTGAACAAACCTTACAAGCTAAAAAATAGCATGTAAATAACAATAGAATATAAAGTGACATAGAGATTTCTTTTCTATCTTTCTCATAGAAAGGAAATCTCTATTTCGTATATACCCAAACTTATTTTAACACGACTATGCTTTATAACTTATCCGACAAAGCAAAAGTCAACCAACATAAAACAACCTACTTTACAATTACTTGATAATCCTTCTCAAAAGCACGAGGATGACGACCTATTAACACCGTGTTCAACAAGCAGTTAGCCACCATCTCTTCATTCGTAAGATCAACCTTAGGTTCCTTCTTCACTTCCTTACCAAGCAGAACTTCCCACGGACCAGTAAAATCATGATCATCAGCACCAAAGAACATCTCATTTGTATCTGGATCTTCCATCAGCTGATAACGAATTTGCTTCTTTGAGGCAACGGGATTTAGTGTTAATAATAATTTATATGCGTTGCTGAACTGCGCACGCAAATGTCGCCCCTTAGGAAACATAAGTCCTATCTGAGGATAAATCTCATCAAACTCGTAAGCCTGAAATAACTCTTTTAGCTTCATATATATTCTTACTAATGTATTATCAATTAACCTGCATTACTCACCACACGGCAAAGCAAAAAACACAACAGGCAACTATTATAAATGCAAAGTTACATTATTTTTTTGATACGCTTGCAAGTTAAAACATTAATTCGTATATTTGCAAAGTATCACTAACCAGGGATAAGTTTATTCATAACAACTCCCTCTAAACATTTCTATACACATGAGAAGAGACCAAGAGATTTTTGACCTTATCGAGCTGGAACATAAACGCCAACTCAAAGGTATGGAGCTAATTGCATCTGAGAATTTCGTCAGCGACGAAGTTATGCAAGCTATGGGTTCTTATTTAACTAACAAGTATGCTGAGGGTTACCCTGGCAAACGCTACTATGGTGGCTGCCAAGTGGTTGACCAAGTTGAAACGCTTGCCATCGAACGTGTTAAGCAACTCTTTGGTGCTGAATATGCCAACGTACAACCACACTCTGGCGCACAAGCTAACCAAGCTGTGTTACTTGCCGTACTGAAACCGGGCGATACCTTCATGGGACTTGACCTTGACCAAGGCGGACACCTCTCTCATGGTAGCGAGGTAAACACTTCTGGTATACTTTATAACCATGTCGGCTACACGCTAAATCCTGAAACAGGCAGAGTTGACTATGACGAGATGGAACGCCTTGCACGTGAACACAAACCAAAACTTATCATCGGTGGAGGCTCTGCTTACAGTCGCGAATGGGACTATAAACGTATGCGCCAGATTGCTGATGAAGTTGGTGCCTTACTATTGGTCGATATGGCTCATCCTGCTGGACTTATTGCTGCTGGACTACTCGACAACCCTGTAAAATATGCTCATATTGTTACTACAACAACCCACAAGACACTTCGTGGACCTCGTGGTGGTATTATACTTATGGGTAAAGACTTTGATAATCCTTGGGGTTTGACAACCAAGAAAGGTGACTTAAAACCTATGTCTATGCTCTTCAATTCAGCCGTATTCCCTGGTAACCAAGGTGGACCTTTGGAGCATGTCATTGCTGCTAAGGCTGTTGGCTTTGGAGAAAACTTATTACCAAGCTGGAAAGAATATGCAATGCAGGTGAAGAAGAATGCCTCTGTACTTGCACAAGCACTCGTCGAAAAAGGTTTTAGTATTGTTAGTGGCGGCACAGACAACCATTCTATGTTGCTTGACTTACGCCAGAAATATCCTGACCTTACTGGTAAGATTGCCGAAAATGCACTCGTTGCTGCTGACATCACGGCGAACAAGAATAAAGTACCATACGATGAGCGTTCTGCATTCCAAACCAGTGGTTTACGTCTTGGCACTGCTGCAATGACAACACGTGGCTGTAAAGAAGACATGATGCTACTCTGTGCCGAACTTATTGACGAAGTTTTATCTGCCCCTGAGAATGAACAGGTTATCAAGCGTGTACGTGAGAAAGTAAATGAGACGATGAGGAATTATCCTCTATTTGCATACTAAACACAACATTAAAAACAAAAAGATTAGTAAGTTTCTTTACTATTCCTATGCGGGTAAAACTAACCCATACTATAAAATTCATGCGGGATTGCCTTTTAAGGCAATCCCGCATTACGTTTATTCGACATCCTCCATCAATAAATGCTATCTGCGTCGTATCGCTTCACTTTTCATAAAAACAGATTCTTAATTCCTAAAAATTCTTTACACAACTTCAAAGAAATCATCAATAAATCAAAAATAAAAAGCAAGTAAAAAGGGAATTTATAACTATAAAGAAATCAATCAGTTATAAAGCCACAAAAGAAAAGATGCTTAATAGGACTTGAAAAGAGCATTAATCACATGCTTAAAGAGCATCTTTTGAAAGCCAAAAGAGCATATATTGATTTTGAAGCACACGAAAAAAATCACAAGCAATACAAAACCAGAAACAAGTTGACTATAAAAGATAGTTAGATATAGCGGTTAATCCAAATCAATCATTTGAAACGAATAAAAGGTGTGTCAAAATAAACTGACACACCCTTACCATATTATTAATCCTTTGGCATCAACCCTTCGATATACTTACAAAGAATATTGATACCCTTAACATTCTCCCCTCCTTGTGGTATAATCACATTAGCATAACGCTTCGTCGGTTCGATAAACTGTTCGTGCATTGGCTTCAACACCTCTAAATAACGATCAACAACCATCGAAACCGTACGACCACGATCTATTGTGTCACGTTGAATATTACGAATAAGACGCTCGTCTGGGTCACAATCTACAAAAATCTTAAGATCCATCATCTCACGCAAACGACGATTGCTTAATGCCATAATACCCTCAACAATAATAACAGGCTTTGGTTCTACATGGATAGTTTCAGGCAAACGATTACTGAGAATATAACTATAAGTTGGCTGTTCGACCGCCTTCCCTTCACGCAACTCATTTACTTGCTTAATCAGCAGTTTCCAATCAAAGGCATCAGGATGATCAAAGTTTATTGCCTTACGCTCTTCGTCAGTAAGTGCTGTAGTGTCATTATAATAAGAATCTAATGGCACTACTGCAACATAATGAGGCGGAAGGCTCTCTACAATTTTCTTCACTACGGTGGTCTTTCCCGAACCTGTACCACCTGCTATTCCAATGATTGTTATTTTATCCTTCATCTTGGTTGTTTTTTATTATTATTAGGTTAATTGGACTAATTAAGCTAATAGGATTTATTAGCCTAAAATCCCTAAATCCCTAAACATACTTTCATAATACTCTGCTTTCTTCTCCACTTTCATAGGATAAGCACGACTACTACTTGGCTCTCGATAAAGACGTAAGGAACGACCTTCAAAGTTAAACATTCTATATTCGCCCATCTTCATCTCTCGTGCATCTATCCCGTAATGCTCTGTAAACACCTTTGTAGCAAGCTGCCCCGCTGTTAATACGGCCTTACACTCCGGAAGTACGCAAAGCATTCCATCAAGGTCAGCAGCCTCTACGATTTCTAAATCTTTATCTGAGGCTGTTCCCTTTTTTCGATGAATACGTAAGGCAGTATCAAAGATTGCAATACCCTTCTCCTTTAAGAACACTTTAAGCAAATCGAGCTTATAGGTTTTATTTTCCTCATCTACAAAATAAGATTTATCACGAAAGAAAATATGACCGAAAATACGCCACATATCATTCGTGTAATTAGGATAATACCATTCCATACACCACCGCTTAGGTGCTGGTGGAAAAGTTCCTAACATCAACAGCTTAGCATTAAATGGAAGCCACGGCTCAAAAGGATGGTTTTCGATTTCCATTGTTCTATTATTATCAAATTAGCCCAATTGGACCAATTAACCTAATTCGCCTAATAATCTTTACTGTTCCTTAACGAAGTAAGTCACAACAGGTAAGTGGTCTGAATAACCATCAAGCCATACACCACCAGCTGTGGTACGCTTAGTATTCCCTTTATATTTTCCAGACTCTTGAAAAAGGTAATCACGGCGGAAGATTTGGTTTTTCCAAAACTTCAACTCTGAATAATCCTTCTTACCATTCTTATTCAACAAGTTAGGAGTCATGATAATCTGGTCGAATAAGTTCCATTTTCCTTGATACTGTAAAGTTCCTGTCGCCTCCTTTACAAGAACATTATACCATGGATTATACATATCATTTGCTCCAACCTCGTTGATTTCAGCCTTTGCAGATAAACACTCATGCATACTCTTGTTAGTTGGATCATCATTCATATCACCCATCACAAGTACTTTAACCTTAGGGTCTACACGAAGTAGCGAGTCTTTCAATGCCTTTAATTGCTTTCCACCAATTTCACGATAGTGAGAACCTGCACCACGACTTGGCAAATGGCATACTACGACTGTAACATGTTCGCCTGCCAATGTTCCACTTACGGTGAGGAAACCACGCGTAGCTCGTGTACTGTCCTGCGGCAAATCATATATATAAGGTACCAGCTTTGTATCTCTTACAGAAAACATTTTAGGATTATATATTAAAGCGCAATCTATACCACGCTTATCGGGTCCTTCTATATGTACATACTTATATCCACGTGACTGCAACTCTGGCTGTGCCGTAAGGTCACGCATAGCATGATCATTCTCAACCTCAGCTAAACCAATCACTGCACAACCAACATTTGGCAACACATCCGTACCCATCTCAGATAGTACTGTTGCCATATTATGTAACTTATGGCTGTACTTCATTTCGTTCCACTGATAACTTCCATTAGGTGTGAAGTCGTGGTCGTTTTTCCCTTCGTCATGCATTGTGTCAAACAAGTTTTCTACATTATAAAAACCAATTGCATAAACAGAAAATTTCTTCTGAGCAGACACAGAAGTGCCAAGTAACGTGACACTGATAAGAAATAAAAGTAACTTTCTCATTATATTCTTTATTATTATTTTCAACTAATTCTGTAAACAAAGACATGTATCTTACTACAAGTCAGCTTTAACAATATATATACGGAACCTTCGGTAAGCCAATATTATACGATTAGCATCTACCTCTAAGTCCTTTAACTAATCGTGTTACATTTTCACGTTCTCTCTGCAAATATCGGTAATTTATCCGACATTAAAGCATGATTTTCGAAAAAAACTGCAAAATAACTTTCAATTAACAAAATAAATTCGTTACTTTGCAACATATAATATTACACTTATTTAATGTTTTCAATTATGCAGAAAAAGCTGAAACTTGCCGTTTTAGCCCTATGTAGCTCTTCTATGGTAGTTGCACAAAACACGAATACCAAGACAAGTCAGCAGGAACAAACGGCAAACATTATGGATGAGTCGGCGTTTACCTTTACTGAGGCGCAGTTAGGTGAGAACAATGACATGAACGAAAATGTAACAATTCTCAACTCAAACAGTAATGTGTATGCATCACAAGTAGGTTTCTTATACTCGCCCTTGCGTTTTCGTTATCGTGCACTTAACCAGAAATACAACGATGTATATATCAATGGTGCACCTATGAACGACATGGAAAGTGGACAGTTCCGCTACTCTATGATAGGTGGTATCAACCAACAGACACGCAACGTAGACTATGCTCTTCCTTTTGAGAACAACAACTTCTCAATGACTGCCTTGGCAGGAAGCAACAACTATGACTTCCGTGCTGGCTCAATGGCTGGTGGTCATCGTCTCACACTTTCTACTGCAAATCGTAACTATACTCTACGTGGTATGTATAACTATGCCAGTGGATTTAACGATAAAGGCTGGGCCGTTGCTGCCAGTGTTGCTTATCGTTGGGCTAATCGCGGCTATGTTGAAGGTACATTCTACAACTCATTATCATACTACTTCGGGGTTCAGAAGAAGTGGAACAATGGTCACTCTGTGGCACTATCTGCATGGGGTAACCCAACCGAACGTGCATCACAGGGAGCAAGTACAGACGAGGCTTACTGGCTTGCTAATGACTACCAATATAACCCTTATTGGGGTTATCAGAATGGTCGCAAGCGTAATAGTCGTGTAATTAATGACTTCGCACCATCTGCTATCCTCTCTTGGGATTGGGATGTGAATAAGAAATTAAAACTGACAACCAGTCTTTTTGCTCAATACTCAATGTATAAGAGTACGAAGCTAAATTATAACAACAGCGAAAACCCACAACCTGACTACATGGAAGAACCTACCAAGTAGTTATTATGACGTGTGGAATCAGAATGATGCTCGCTATCGTACAACACAGGCCTTAGCTGACTGGCAAAGTGCTGTTAACTGGTGGAATAAGAAAGAAAACCGACAGATTCAATGGGATCGTCTCTACTATGCTAACCGCCAAGCTGCTGCAAATGGGCAGGACGCTCTTTACTACTTGCAGGCTAAGCACAGTGATGCACTGACAACAACATTGTCGTCTATACTTACAAACCGAATCAGTAAGAACAATCTTCTCAATATTGGACTTTCTCTCGGTCAGACCTCAGTACATCATTATCAAACAATGGAAGACCTCTTAGGAGCAAAGAGTTTCCATAATATCAACACCTATGCTATCGGTACATACACCCCTTCTGACACACGTGTACAATATGACCTTAACACGATGAGTACCATGGGCTTAGGTAAACTCGTATATGAAGGTGATAAGTTTGGTTACGACTATAACATCAACGTAAGACATGGACAACTTTGGGCTAACTACGCTGAAACATTTGGCAACCTTTACTATATTCTGGCAGCAAAACTTGGTTATGACAACATGTATCGTGTAGGTAACATGCGTAATGGAATGTTTGCAGACAACTCTGCTGGTAAGAGTAAGCAAGCTAACTTCGTAACTGGTGGTTTCAAATCAAATGCTACCATAACCTTCGGTCGTGGGAATGCCGTAGCTCTGGGAATGGGATATGAACATCGTGCACCAAATGCAAATAGTATCTTTGCATCACCAGAAATGAACAATGACTTTGCACTTAATATCCGTAACGAACGTATATTCTCAAGTGAACTTAGCTATCAATTCTCTGGTACATGGCTTCATGCTAACCTCAGTGGTTACTACAACAACATGAGTCACGTGACAGAGTGGCAAAACTTCTACTTTGATGATGCGAACTCTTTCACTTATGTTAGTATGACTAATATGAAAAAGGACTATTATGGTGTTGAATTAGGACTTGACTTCAAACTCACAAGTTTCCTTAACTTCAAGACGCTTGGTACATGGAGTGAAGCTAAGAACATCAACAACGCTGATGTTGTCTACCTGAACTCTACAAAGAGTACCTACCATAAGGATATTGTCTACAACAAAGGCATGCACGAATCAAATACTCCTTTGAGCGTTTATAGTGCTATCCTCAGCTATCATAAAGGCGGATGGTTCATCGACCTAAGTGGAAACTACTACGACCGCATCTACCTGAGTTACGCTCCTAACCTTCGTTATGGTAGCACTCTCAACACAATGGGTACAGCTCTTGGTGGCATGGACGCAAGAAGGTAATTATACTCCTTACGCACAAACAGAAGGACAAGGTGGCTTTATGCTTGATGCATCTATCGGAAAGAGTATCTACCTTCGTCATGGAAGTTTGTCTATCAACTTAATGATTACAAACCTACTGAACAATCTGAAAATTGTAAGCGGTGGTTACGAACAAGGTAGAAGCAATTACATTATCAACAAGACTACTGGTACAGCAACAACACGCGCATACGACTTCTATCGCAACCCTAAGAAGTATTACGTGAATGGTATCAATGGTATGCTGAATATAGCTTACAAATTCTAAGACAAAAGTATAAGAAAAGATTATGAAAAAAATATTATATTTAATGATGGCAGCAGCCTGCACACTCATCACTTCTTGCATGGGTGAAGGCTACGCAGAACCTTCTGAAACGGGGGTAGCACCATACGGAAACAACGAACTGACTGAAACAAATACCATTTCAATCAGCCAATTGAAAAGTAAATATGCCACATTTATATCTACTGATTATCGTGATGGACTTAGCTATACAAAGATAACGGAAGATATTAAAATTAAAGCTATCGTTACAAGCTCGGACATTGCGGGCAACTTCTATCAGCAATTAGCGTTACAAGACAATACGGGCGCAATTATTGTAAGTGTATCCAACAAAGGATTATATGGTCCATTACCTATTGGCACAGAAATTTTAGTTAATCTAAAAGATCTCTACATAGGCAACTATGGTAAGCAGGCACAGATTGGTGTACCAACGACTAACACAGCTGGTGTAACAACCATTGGACGCATAAGCAATGCAACATGGGATCAACACTACAAGATTCTTTCTACTGGCAATAAGGTTACACCAACCGAGTTTGCTAATGGCACAAAAGCAACAACATGGAACATTGAGACAGATGGTGGCAAACTTGGAATTATACGTAACGTAAGTTTTAAGAGTAGCAACAACAACAAGGTTATAAACACCTTCGCTGATGGTAGTGGTGAACCAGGTAGCGTTAGCTGGACATTAAACGAACAAGATGGCAAAAAAGTCATCGTTTACAACAGCAACTTTGCTAATTTTGCTAACAATAAAATTCCAACAGGCAAAGTAGATATCATTGGTATCTTCAAGCGTTTTAACAACCAATGGGAAATTATTATCCGTTCTCTTGACGATATTAAATCTGCCGAGAAAGTAGATCCTTTCAAAGGACTACCAGGTAAAGGTGATGGAACAGAGGCAAACCCATTGGATATCACACGTGCATTAGCATACGCAAAGTTGAACAAGAAGGACGCCACTCCATACTACATCAAGGGCATCATTTCGCAAGTTGATGACGTTTCTAAACAACATGGTAATGCAAACTACTACCTCTCTGACGATGGTACGACTAACAAACAACTACAAGTCTATCGTGGGCACTACAAGAATGGTGATAAGTTTACAGACCCATCACAGCTTAAGACAGGTCAGAAAGTCGTAATTCTTGGCTTCTTAGACTTTTATGAACCATCATCTAAGCCACAAGTTGGAAAAGATAGTAAGATTATTTCTATTAATTAATTATACAAAATAAATAAGACAAATATGAAAAAGTTTTTTTATTCAATCATAACCTTGGCCATGGCTACCACTGGTCTTATAAGCTGCGAGGATGTTCCAGCACCATATAGTATTAATCTTGAAGAAACAAAAAACTCTTCTACAACTGACGCTAAGGGAGAACTAAACACTGCTGAAACACCTTGGACTGTTGCAGAAGCTGTAAAGAAGATTCAGGCTAACCAGACAACAAATGGTGAGGCTTACGTAAAGGGTATCATCTCTGAAGTAGTTTCTTACAATGAGAAGTTTAAGAGTATAACATACTACATCTCTGACAATGGTACAGACAAGACTCTTCAAATATATTCTGGTAAAGGATTAAATGGTGCTGCTTTCTCTGCAAAGACTGACCTTCAAGTTGGTCAAACTGTTATTGTCAAAGGTAACCTCAAAGCCTTTACAAATAAGAAAGGAGAGGTTATCATGGAAGTTGATAAGGAAAATAAGATTATCTCAATCAGTGAAACTACAAATGCACAGCCTGCAGTAACAGGTCTTACAGCCAAGTTCGAAACAGGTATGGACCAATTCACCATTACAGACCTCAAACTCCCTTCTGAACTCACTTTTGTATGGAAACACGATGCAAAGAGTAAGTACATGAAAGCCTCTGCGTTTAAGAAGCCAAACAACTATGCAGCAGAGAGTCGTCTTGTATCTCCTGCATTTAGTCTTGCAGGTAAAACAAAAGCAACGCTTTCATTCAAGCATGCGGTTAATTTCTTAACAAACGCAGCTAATAATTTTAAAGTACAAGTATCTACTGATGGTAAAACATGGACCGACCTTGCAGTTTCAGCCTATCCAACAGGTAATGATTGGAAGTTCATCGATGCTACATGCGACCTTTCAGCTTACGCAGGCAAATCAAATCTTCACATAGGATTCCTATATACCAGTACACAAGATAAGGCTGGTACATGGGAAATCAAGGACGTAGAAGTTAAGTAAAAAACAACTAAAATATTTGGCAGGGTGCAGAATTATTCGTAATTTTGCACTCTGTAAGTATCTACCCCACTTATAATAGTGGGAAAAGGTATCAACAAGTACATTATTAACAATTAGATAAAATAAAAATGAAACAAGGTATTCATCCAGAAAACTATCGTCCCGTCGTATTCAAAGATATGTCCAACGGCGATATGTTCCTTACAAAGTCTACATGCAAGAGTTCAGAGACCGTAGAATTTGAAGGCGAAACTTACCCAGTGGTAAAAGTCGAAATCTCAAGCACCTCTCACCCATTCTACACTGGTAAGAGTAAGCTTGTCGATACAGCAGGTCGTGTTGACCGCTTCATGAGCCGTTACGGTAAGTTGAAGAAGTAATCGATAATACCCTTCGACATTAGTACAATATAAAGTGCGAACAAACGTAGTTGCATATACGTTTGCTCGCACTTTTTTTGTTTATAGACTAAACATAATAAGAAGATAAAAGATTTTAGGAAACAACACAAAAGCAAATTCAGGAATTTTTGTGATCGAACAACCAATTAGAAAAATAAAACTACAAAAATAAAACAACAAATAATTACAAGCACAAAAACAACAAAAACTAACAGAAATGAAGAAAGCAATTATCATAGGTGCAAGTAGCGGGATAGGATATGAAGTAGCACGCTTACTCATCTCACAAGATTGGATAGTTGGCATAGCAGCACGACGTATAAACAAACTTTTAGATTTGAAAAACACAGCACCTGAACGAGTCTACACAGCACAGATTGACGTAACCAACGAAGAGGCAGAGAAGAGCCTAATGCAACTTATTGATTGCATGGGCGGGATTGATCTCTATCTACATGCAGCGGGAATTGGATGGAAAAATCCCGAACTTAAAGAAGATATAGAACTGAAAACGATGGATACCAATGCTCATGGTTTCACAAGAATGATTGGTGCAGCCTATCGTTATTTTATGAACAATGGAGGTGGACACATTGCATGCATTACTTCCATTGCCGGGACAAAAGGACTCGGTGTAGCCCCTGCATATAGTGCAACAAAAGCTATGCAAAACACCTATATCCAAGCATTGGAACAACTATCTACTGCTAAGCACCATAACATCCGCTTTACAGATATCCGTCCAGGATTTGTTGACACTCCCCTACTCGATGGTACAACAAATCTCCCAATGCTAATGTCTCCAGAAAAGGTTGCTTATAGCATCGTCAAAGCCATCAACCGCCATCGCCACGTTTGCGTTATTGACCATCGTTGGGCAATACTAACTTTCTTCTGGAAACTTATCCCTAATTGGATTTGGCGAAGAATGAAACTCTCCTAAACAAGCTCTTACGCACAAACGCCTACATTGATATGTAAATAAATACTAAATATCTAAGAAATAAATAAACTTTCATCTACTTCATTCGTTTAATAAAATACTCCTACAAGTTATCAAAATACAACAGTAGGTAAAAAAGGATAATAAAATTACAAACAACAACAATTTAGGATATGAGAAAATTCTGCTTAAAAATTCACAGATGGTTTGCTCTACCATTAGGCATAATAATGGCGATTTTATGTTTTAGTGGACTTGCATTACTTTTATTCAAAGATCTCGCACCTCTGTTTGACATGAATGCCAAGGAGATGCCTATTTACACAATGATTGTACGATTGCATCGCTGGCTATTTATGAAACCAGAGAATGCACACGATGGTGGCCTATCACTTGGGCGAATCCTTACAGCCGTGTCGTCAATCTGTATGTCTATCGTCTTATTATCAGGCGTTGTCATCTGGTGGCCAAAGAATAAAAAGGCTCTTAAAAATCGTCTTACAGTCAGTACAAATAAAGGATTCCGCCGATTTGTATATGACTCTCATGTGTCATTAGGAATCTATGTCTTTGTCTTCCTCTTCCTTATGGCACTCACTGGTCCAGTCTTCTCATTCGGTTGGTATAAAACAGGAATGTCAAAACTCTTCGGACAACCTCTACATCCAAAGGAAAAGAGTTTGCAACATCACTCAGATGCACCTAAGCAAGGCACAATAAACGAGAATGTCTTTACAAATGATAAAGCAAACCACTTGCATGAACAGTTTCATAAAGATAAAGCAGGCGACAAACAAATGAAAGGCAACAAACACGACAAGAAACATAAAGGTGGTATGCTCTTTAAACAACTACACACTGGAACTTGGGGTGGCTGGTTCTCACGTCTACTCTATGCTATCGCTGCTTTCATCGGTGGTTTCCTCCCCATTAGTGGGTATTATCTATGGTGGAAGAAAAGAAGTGCCAAAAGAAATAAACATAAAGTATAATCATCAACGTCACTGATCCATTGATTATGTCTGATTAAATTAATCAAGCTGACATTATCGATGGATCTTTTATATATCGACACATTTCTATAACTCAATTCGCTCTTTAGTCCATAATAATATTCTTCATTCTTATTCTGTGTATTACTTCTTTACACTTTCAGAAACTTGTCGACTACATTTATGCCATTGTAAAAAATTTTCTTACTGAATAAAACCAAGACATCATCTTTTAGCGTTCAAAAGGGCATATCTTCACTTACAAAAGACGCTCTTCTCGCATGCTATTAACGCCCTTTAAAATTCCATTTAAGCACCCTTTTACATACAGCTTTATAACCAACTGATTTACGGATAGTTACAAACTCAATTTTAATACATCATCAATACACTATCTTTGTGTAATATCTCAAGGATTATGTAAATATTTTTTTCGAACAAATATTTTACTTACAAACATTTAAATAGCCCTAATAAGGAATAAAGCAATAACCCAAATGACTTCAAAGTTCTATGACTATTTTTGACTTACATAATACTCAATTTTAGGAATACGGAACCAAATAAATATGTAAAAAAAGCATAACAAAATCATCATTATTAAGTATTGCCGCTTTCATAATAAGAAAAGTAAATTTTGCACACAAAAGATAAGCGTATAGTAATTAATGAATAAGAAACAATATATCACACAATGATAGATAAAAAAAGTTAGGGCTTTTTAATTGAAGAGTTGTTTATGGTTAAAAACGAAGGGCAAATATAAGCAAATAGCCATCTAATTTTATTTAAAAACATCTTTATTTTTCTCAAACAACCCTTACATGTCGAATCATCTATTATGAGGTAAACAAATCAGAATTAGTCTTTATATATTCGTAAAGAATAAAGTGAACAAATCATTTTTGTAAATAATATAAATCAAAAAAATAATTTTTATCTTAGTAAACATTGAAAGAGTATGGAATTTAAGAAAACACTCTACTCCCTAATGTTAGGCGGACTTCTTCTTTGCCTTTTCTCATGCGCAAAAGAAGACGAGTTTGAAATGCCAACATTGGTTCTTTCTGAAAACAACATTACATTTAACAAGAATGTAGACGAAAGAAACATTAGTGTGACGACCAACCAAAGTAATTGGACAGCAACATCACCACAAGAAGGTGATTGGCTCTCATTAATCCAAGACAACAACATTCTGAAAGTAAAAGTTAAGGAAAATCTTCTTGGTACCGAACGTGAAAGCTATATCCTTATTAATGCCAATGGTGCTTCTGGCAAAATTGCAATCAAGCAAAGTGCTGCTGACGTAACACTTGATGTTGCTCCTGAGGCAATCTATCTGCCACAGCGTGGCGGTGAAAAGACCGTAGACATCACAACAAACTCTTCTACCTATGATGTAACGACCAGTGAGGACGTTGATTGGTTGAAGATTGTTAAGTCTGAGGAAGAAATAAAACTGGTTGCTAAACGTAATGAAAGCTACGAGAAACGTGAAGTAAAATTATATGCAAAGAGTGGTAACGTTATCCGTGAGATTATTGTTTCTCAGCCTGGCATCCAACGTTACATCCTCCCTATTCACCCTGGTGTACCACAAGACGAACACAAAATTATGGAGTATGAATTGGCACGTGGTAGCTACTTGCGCGAGTATCAAGCAGCTATGCCTGCTTATGGACTCGAAGAGACTTATACTTTTATCACTCCTTCGCCCATATTTAGTATAATACAATATTGTAGTTCGGATGGTATTGCTCCGTCACAATTCATTACAATTGGTGATGGTCAAAAAGCAATAGATGCTGTAAAGGACAAGGCATTTACAAAGTTCTTGATTGACAACGGATATGTACGTAGCAACTCGCAGTCTGATAGAGAATACACTAACGACAAGGAATTGCTTTCACTGACGGTTCATATATCTGAGAAAGAAAACAACGAGGGTGTGAACCTTACTTTCAAGCCTATTATTAAGCAGGTTGGTGATTACAAGACCTTTACAAAGATTCCTTACTATCCTCTCAACCTTTTGCAAGAGGACAACGTAAAGCTACAACAGATTGAGGAGTTCGAGAAGAACGAAGGTAGCACCGTGGAAGAACGTACGATGAATGAGCATAAGAACACGGAAGTTTCACAAATTCACTATAAGCTAAAAGCAAATACCGACCCTACTGCACCATACGGACGTATACATATTTTCTACACAACAGACAAAAATGGCGATGCATCTGACAAACTTGGTAGCGTACAGATTGGAACCTTATTATTCAAGGACACCAGTCTTGGACTATGGAAATATGGAACCAAGTGGATTGCAACCAAAGAGATTAAGAAACTACTTGGCGACGAGGGTTTCACCTTCCTCCGCTCATCAAACAACACCCATTTCTTTATGCGTGAAAGTGATAAATTAATTATTGCTATCACCTGTGTTTTAGACGATAACACCCCTGTTCTCGCATTACTTTATAGTCGCGACCCATCGGTATCAGTTACAGGTAGCAATTCTATAAAGGCACAAGAAAGAATGATTAAGAATTTCGCTGCTGCTAAAAAGGCATTGAAGTTCTAATCCAGTTATTATACCTTATTTAATGATTACTTGATATGCGTATAATCAATATAGAAAAACTATTGCAGATTTCACTACTATCCCTATTATTGGGGATAGTGGTTGGATGTTCTGAAAGCAAATATTTTGAAAACCCTTTCCTTAATGTTTCTGAGAAAGAAATTTCCTTCTCTAATGAGGCTGGCGAAAAAACCATTATGGTGGAAACTAACAGCAAGGAGTGGATTGCAACAGCTCAGAAGTCATGGGTACATCTTACAGAAAAAGGCAATGAGGTTATGGTGCAGGTAGATCCAAACCCAACTGCTGTTGAAAGAAGTAGCTATATCATGGTTGATGGTGGGCTGGCTGTACAGAAAATCATGGTTAAACAAAGCGCAGCTGCACTCTCTTTGGAACTGAGTAAGGGTGAAATTATCCTTCCACAGGCTGGTGGTGAAACCATGGTAGACCTAAAGATGGCTGGTATGCCATACCAAGTCACACAAGAAGAGAAGCCTGAATGGTTAGAAGTTATAAAAAAGAAAAACGGCTTAAAGTTCATTTCTAAAACTAACCATAGCGTAAAAGAAAGAACTGCAAAACTGACAGTTACCTTTGCAGGCAAGAGTAACGACGTTGTTGTAAAGCAGCCTGGTACTTCTCTCTTCGTCTTAGCTTGTAACCCTGGCAATCCTTATAGCCTATATAAGATGATGGATTACGAGTATCGCCGTGGTAGTATACTTTCAGAATATGGAGCACCGCAAGAAATACAAGGTCTCTTCGAAGAAAGTTATTTCTTTAAGACGCCATCACCTTTATTCAAAGATGTTGTCTATGTACATGACACAAAGTATTCTGTTCCTACACGTATATATACTCGCTCACTGACCAGAGAAGGTATAGATGCCGTTAAGTCACAAGCCTTCCAAGACTTTATGAAAGCGAATGGCTATGTGAGAGATGAGAAAGATTCTAATCACTATATCAACATAAAGGAAGCCTTCACAATGGATGTTGATATCAAGGAAGATAATAATAGTGTTGTGTTGTTCTTCTACCAGTTGAACAAACAAGATCATGATTATCCAACCTTCAGTACACTTGATCTCGGACTATTGAGCTCTTAAATAAAAACAACAAGAAGCTTACCGACATCGAAAACTACGAACGAGGCAAGAATAGTGAGGAGATGAAGCGTGAAACAAATAAGACTAATGAGGTTAAAGCAATTCTTTATAAGACAAAAGATCCTATACAAATTGCACGCACCTACTTCTTCTATACACATGACGATGCAACATCTATACCACAAGACAAAATCGGAAGTCTTGAACAGTTCAGTTTGTTCTATAGTCAGCCTAACTTAGGAATATGGCAGGTTGGTAGAGAATGGTTTGTCACTCGTGAATTTGACAAACTACTCACCTCAAACAATTTTGAGTTTGTTAAATACAATGGTAAGCATCATGTATATGCTCGTCGTTCAGACCATCTGACATTAGCTATCTCTGGCGGAGAATATGGTGATGTAAACAATGGTAAACCTGTCATGCAGATTACTGTTCTATACAAGCCTACTGTCTTTGAAGAAAACAAAGAACAGAGTATGGCTAAGATAGAACGCATGCTGAAACAACTCAATCCGAGCAAATAACTTTGAAAGAAATAGTAATGAGAAAAACTATAATATATTTATGTGCGTGCGCACTCTCTGGCATGATGGTTACAACCTCTTGCCAAGATAGTTTAGACGTGGATTCGTCTACAACTAACACACGCTCTGTTAAAATCGACAAAAACATTTTTGCCATAAAAGGTTGTATCAATGTGAAACTTGGCAAAGGGAACGAACCAGTCTATACCTACAACCCGAAGTGGTGGTGTCGAAATGCAGAACGTCCCATCTCAGATGTCTTCTGCCATGCAATATGCAGGGGCCTACAAGATGGAAAGAGTCTTTAAGCCTGCTGGTATCTACGAAGCAAGAACTATTGCTGACGGACTTGACCGCTGGTACACTATCTACTTCGACAAAAGTAAAGATATTTCTGCTGTCTTAGAACAATTTAAGAAAGCTGATGGTATCGAATGTGCTGAACGTGTATTACCTATGGCAAGACCAGAGGTTAAGATGACCCCATATCAACCTACTGCTTCAAGCGTACAACCTACAGCAGCCACATTTAACGACCCCCTCCTATCAAAACAATGGCATTACTACAACGATGGTTCATTGCACTCAACTGCCAAGAAAGGTGCAGACTGTAATGTAAAACCTGTTTGGGAGAAATATACTACTGGTAAGAGTAACGTCATTGTAGCTGTTGTTGATGGTGGTATTGACATCACCCACGAAGACTTGATAGACAACCTTCACATCAATGAAATAGAAAAGAATGGTCAGCCTAACGTTGATGATGATAAAAATGGCTTCGTTGATGACATCTATGGCTATAACTTTGTTGAAGCAAAAGATGTTGTCGGTGGTACTATCGAACCCGATGATGGCGGACATGGCACCCACGTTGCGGGTACTGTTGCCGCACGAAACAACAACGGAAAAGGTGTAGCTGGTATCGCTGGTGGCAATGGTACACCTGACAGTGGTATACGCTTATTAAGTTGCCAGATATTCAGAAATAAAAACGAGCAAGGTGACGCTGCAGCTGCCATTAAGTACGCTGCTGACAATGGAGCTGTTATTTGCCAAAACTCATGGGGTTATCCATCTGCATCTAACATAACGTCAATGCCTCAATTACTAAAAGAAGCTATTGACTACTTCATCAAGAATGCAGGTTGTGATGCTAATGGTAATCAACGCCCAGACTCTCCTATGAAAGGTGGTGTAGTTATATTTGCTGCTGGTAACGAGAACAAGGAGTTTTCGGCTTATCCTGCTTGCTACGCTCCAACCGTTTCTGTCGCATCTATGGCATGGGACTTTGGTAAGGCAAGCTATAGTAACTATGCTAAATGGGTAACCATTACAGCACCGGGTGGAGATCAAGACCGTTTCGGAAATGCAGCTGGTGTATTGAGTACGGTGCCTATAAAGAAAGATAAGACGGGTTATGCCTTTATGCAAGGTACTTCTATGGCTTGTCCTCACGTGTCTGGTATTGCTGCTCTCATTGCATCTTACTTTGGCAAACAGGGTTTCACTAACGAAGAATTAAAACACGTCTGACTACTGCTTATAGACCTTATAATATTGATGAAATCAACCCGGGCTACAAAGGTAAACTGGGAAAAGGCTATATTGACGCAGAGGAAGCATTTGAAACAGACACAAAGGTTGCACCTGAGAAAGTTTCTAAACTGACACCCACACCTGACTTCATCGAGGCCAATACGGAGTGGAGCATTGCAAAGCTCAAGGATAAGACTGCTGCTTTCTACAGACTGTACATTAGTCAGGAAGAACTAACGGCTGACAAAATGAAGGGAATGGACTATATAGAAATAAATGGTATGGGACACAAAATTGGTGAAACCCTTAAACATACCTTTTATGACTTGAAGGATAACACGACCTATTATGTTGCCGTAGTAGCAGTAGACCGTTGGGGTAACGTTTCTGAACCAATGATACAGCAGTTTAAGACTAAGCTCAACCATGCGCCAGAAATAACAAACTTCCCTACTGAAGCTATTGAAGTAATGGAAAACGAACATAAGACGTTCACCTTCAACGTTACCGACCCTGATGGTCACAATTGGGACATCAAGACTACTGGTAGTACAAAGGGAGTTTCCTTTACCAAGAAAGATAATACCATAACCGTTAATCTTGTCCCTGTACTTGCTGCTGGTAGCTACACCTGTAACTTTATCGTTTCAGATGACTTAGGAGCAAAGATTGAGAAGGACTTGACATTTAAGATTATCAAGTATATACCTCCACAGCTTACTAAGCCTTTCGAAAACTATATAATTGGATTGGACGAAGGAGTTGTCACCATTCCTTTAGCAGAGCATTACACACATAGTAGCAACACAAAGCTCACCTATCAAGCTAATGCTAACAATGGCAATGTCGTAGCTGCTATCGACAACAACAACATTCAGTTGAAGCCTGTGGACAAGGGTGTTACACGCATAAACATCACAGCCTCTGATGGACGTAAAACATCTACTGATGGCTCGTTCCAAGTACGCATCGTTGAAAAGAAATCGGCTCCTGTCTATGCCGTCTATCCGGTTCCTGTACATAAATATATCAATGCCTACTCAACCCTGAAGTAAAACAAGCCGAAATGGTTATCACTTCTACCGTAGGCGAACGTATTATGAAGGCCACCGTTACTCCTAATAACAACGTGGCGACACTTGACCTTTCTAATCTGAATCCTGGAACGTATAAGCTTATGGTATATACCAATAAGGGCAAACATACACAGGTTTTCATTAAACGATAAACAAAACAGATATGAAACAAAAACATATCATTCTAACAGCTTGCGTAGCACTTTTCAGTGCTACACAGGCTATTGCACAGGGAGAAGACCTCTCGATATTGACTGCTAACAACGATGCAAGAACTGCCGCTATGGGTAATGCATCAACAGCTGCTGGCAACCTATATCTATATAACAACCCTGCCGCAATCTTCAAAACTGACAAAAGTTTCACAGCAGATGCCGCTACCTCTTTCTTTGAAGGAACAGGAGGTTCTGACGGCACGTTCGGACTTTACGCTGCTACTGCTGGATACAAGTTTGCAAAACATCACGCTATTTTTGGCGGATTACGCTATGCTGGTGGATTAAAAATAAAAGGCTATGACGTATCGGGTAATCCAACCAAAGATTACGAGCCATACAACTGGACACTTGACCTGGGATATGCCATTGCCTTAGGTAAAGGCTTTGCTGCCTATGCAAGCACAAGTTTCATCTATAGCCATCTCTCAAAGAATGCTACGAGTGCAAGGGTCAGTGTGGGCGGTTCCTATCAGAACAATGTGATGAACATCGCCAACAGACATACCGAACTGATAGTGAATGCAAAAGTGGATGCCTTCGGACCTAAACTCAACTATGGTAATAATCGCAAAGGAACACTTCCTACCTTTCTTTCTGTAGGTGGTGAACTAACAGTTGATATGGCAGAGAAACATCAGGTGGCAGCTGCTCTCTCAACACATTACTTCCTACAATCTTCTGAGAACAAACTCTTCATGATTGGTGGTGGTCTCGAATACACCTACAACAAACTTGTATCGGTACGTACTGGCTACGAATATGGCAATCACTACAACAGCCATATTACAATGGGTGCTGGTGTCATGTGCCACGGACTACGTCTTAACGGAGCCTACAATTTGAAGACGACTGATACGGGAAGCAACTATTGTAGCATAGGTATTGGTTATGATTTCTAAAAAATAAACAATTTAATTTCATCATCTAAAAATAATAAATTATGAAAAAAATTCTATTCTCAATTTGTGCATTAGCACTAAGTATTACAGCTTCTGCTCAAGGAATAATCACTGAGCAACCACAAGGGAAGCTGATCGATAACATGTATCGTAGTAGTAAGGCATTTGTTAAAAAAGGTTGGACAGGAGTAGAGGCTGGTAAGTATGAAGGATTGACTTCTAAGATTGTAGAAGCAACCGATGGAAGCCTCTATGTTTACAATCCTCTTTCAGGTCTTGATAGCAAATCTTGGATGAAATTAGAAAAGGTTAGCGAAGGCAAATATAAGGCTACGTTCCCACAAGCTATCTATAAAGACAATTATGGTGGTGACGATGAAGATGAATCTATTAGTAAAGAACGCATCTTCACACTGAATCTTATGACTAAAAATAGTGAGAATAAATATGACGTCGTTGCAAACACCTTAAACTCAATAGATTTTACATGGGATGGTAAAACTCTCACAATGAAGGACATGGGTACAAGTGCAAAAATACTTGGTATGGCATTCAATGGTAAATGGAATGATCAGTATGGTGCTTGGACAATGACAATAACATCTACTGATGATAGACTTATTACCCCTCCAGCTAATGCTACAAACCAGCAGTATGTCGTTTCATCTAAATCTAACAATTCTGTACGTATCATTGACGCTGCTACTGAGGGTAATGACATCTACCTCAAAGGTTTATTCAAGAGTCCAAAATTAGCCGACAAATGGATAAAACTTACTAAACAAGATAATAAGGCTATCCTAAAAACAAATCAGTACTTAGGTACAGGAAAGAAGGAAGATTTAAATTCAAAAGGATATTCAAGTGATAACTCAGAATACCATGTCTATGCAGTAGCCTTTAACGATGCTACTAATGATGCAGAAGAACTGATGTTCGATATTGACGCTACAACAGGTAAACTTAGCAATGATAAAATTCTCAAAATTTCATTGGGTAAAGGTAGTAAGGATAACCTTTCTGACGAAGAGCTTGAAAGCATAGAGGGACTTACTCTTATTCCTTACGTAGAGAAAGATGGTAAACCTGCAACACCAACATTCAACTACTGTACAGCTACAGAAGACTATTTCGATTACACAAAAATAGACACAAGACTCTCATTCTTTGTAAAAAATACTGATGTAGATGGTAATTTTCTAAACCCAGAGAATATGTACTACAAATGTATATTTTTAATGATAGTACAGAGCCATTTAAATTTACAAAAGAAAAAAATATCCTAATATTAAGGAAGATAACATGACCAATATCCCCTTTGCGTACCAAGATGCGAAATATGCTGCAGAAATAAAGGTTATTGGCGACCAGCGCATTCTCCACTTCTCTGAGAATAACATAACATCTATCAAAGTAGTTATGGTTTATACCGGAAAGGATGGTAAAACATATTCAAGCGACCCAATGATAGCAAAGCCTAATACTAATACTGGCATCGAAAATGCAACATTCAACAAGACAGCTACCGAGAAGTATTACACCATTGACGGACGTCAGATTCAGCAATTGCAGAAAGGTCTGAACATCATTAAGTCTTCTAATGGTACTACTCGCAAAGTAATTGTTAAATAAATATTATCTTTTTAGTTAGAAAGAACCTATCCCACAAATTTCTTTCTTCTAAACAAAAGTCAACAACCATACGGAAGTTACTAATACTTCTGTATGGTTGTTTCTTTTAACCCAAACCCAAAGCCGTATTTACGATAATCATCATTCCTGTTTACCAACAACTCGGTATGTACTAATAAATTACAAAATGCATGAGTATGAGGAAACAAAAGGAATAACCAAGCATTATAGAGCGTAAACAAAGAAGAAAAGTGAACAGACGTAAACTTATGAAAACCAAATTAATTTACTTAAAAATTAGGTATTGTCAAGTCAAGAATAAGAAAGTACCTTTGTAGACAAATTTAAGAGATAAGAAAAGATGATGTTACATAATATCATTGATAAAATAATAATACTGACAAAGATTTTAATTTATCAAAGTCAGCTTAATAGATACACTTAAATAAGCGTATACGTGTATATGTGCTGTAAAAGATAAATGATTTACTTTTATTCATATCGACATATATTTATTAGAAATATATCAACGTGGAATAATCTAATATGAAACGAATACTATAAATCCGCCATCATACATCTTTATCCATCAAAAGCACAAAAAAACACCTACCATTCTCATCAGGAGAATTCATAAATTAAAATATTGTTTTTACATGACAAACATTTAAATTATTCATTCTAAAATAAAAAAAGTTATGAAAAGAATTTTTATCTCAATCTGTGCAATGGTTCTGAGCCTTACAGCTTCCGCTCAGATTTTAAGCACACAACCAGAAGGACAGCTGATTAAAAACATGTATCGTAGTAGTAAATCTGTAACTACTGCGGATGGCATTGTCGATGTAAAATACGAAGGTTTAGTTTCAAGCATGGTTATTGGAAATGATGGTAGCCTATACGTAAAGAACCCTCTTTCTTACCTCGCCAGCAATTCATGGCTAAAACTAACAAAGGTTAGCGATCAAAACTACAAAGCTACCCTACCACAAGAGATTTACAAAGACAACGGAGAAGACGAGTTCTCAAGTGATGAGCGTATTTTCACATTAAACAGACTTTCAAAGCGAAGATACATACAACGTTGTATCTACTGACAAAAACAACGTAAACTTCACATGGGATGGTAAGACTCTCAAAATGGCTGATATGAGCAACAACAGTGAAATCATCGGTATTGTATCAAACAATGAATGGAACAATAAATATGGTGACTGGAATATTACCATAGAGACCCTTAACGATCAAGTGATCACTCCTCCTGCTTCTGCAAAGGAACAACAATTTCTTATTTCCTACAAGTCTGTAGATCCTTTCAATACCGATGATGTACAACGCCGTATCAGCGGTGCTATCAATGGTGACGATATTTATCTCAAAGGGTTATTTGATAATCCAAAACTTGAAGATGTGTGGGTAAAAATAACGAAAAAAAATGATAAAGCAACCTTTGTTACAAACCAATACTTAGGTATAGGCCAAAAGAAAGACTTCAACCTGAAAGACGAAATAAGTGATAGTACAAAGTACCACATCTATGCTGCTGCATTTAAAAGTTGGTCTACGACTGCCAACGAAATAGAATTCAACGTTAACGGGGCAACAAATGTACTCTCTACTGAAGGTATAATCAAAATTTCATTAGGAAAAAGCAGCAGTGAAAACAAAAATACTTCTGATGACGAAAAGTATGAGGAAATCAGCAACCTTGTGATTACCCCATTCACCGAAAATGGCGGTACACCAATGAGCCCTGAATTAGAGTTTTGCTCTTCACGTCCAAATTACGAAAACACAAAAACCTTAACTACCATTTCTTTCCGTATCCATAATAAAGACACAGAAGACAAATACCTCGATTCAGAAAAATTGCACTACAACGTCTATTTAAATGACAACCCAACTCCTTACACATTCAAAAAGGAGAAATATCCAAATATAAATGATAATGCGATAACAGATATTCCTTTCGCATATCATGGCACGGATAATAAAGATATTGAGGTACATGGCGATCAACGTTCTATCCAGTTTGACGAAGACAATATCACCTCTCTCAAAGTAGTATTGGTTTATACTCTTAATGGAAAAAAATATCAAAGCGAGCCACTGATAGCTAAAGTCGTTGCAACCAAGAATGACACAAATGGTATTGAGGGTGCAACTTTCAATAAGAATGTTACAGAAAAGTATTACACTCTTGATGGTCGACAATTGCAGCACTTGCAGAAAGGACTTAATATTGTAAAAACGTCTAATGGCACAACACGAAAAGTGATAATAAAATAAATACAAACGTAAAGTCGACAAGACACCTTCTATCTTAAACTCACAAATATTTTGAAGAATGGTGTCAAAATTAAGCCCTGAAGGAAATACAGATTCTTTCAGGGCTTTCTTAACATATCACCACAAGGATATAACGTAATTAAAACAGACTATACATTAACTCTATTTACGTTTAATTCCGTACATCTTATTATTAAACCTTAATTCCGCAGCATAATTTCTGGCTCTATAACGTTTTGTGTGGGTAAATAGTTTTTCCTTGCCAGCGTTCCTATGCTTAATGGCATTATGACTGAACAGATGAAGACGAATTGATCTACAAAGTATAAAGGAGTTTGAGCTAAACAAGTTTCTACACACCTCTTGTTTATTCTTAGTATTACAACATTTTGCTCACAATTCATCCCCTGTTATCCTTATATCATAGTGAATTTAACCCTCCGCACCACAGCAAATGATGATAAGTATTCACGAACATTGTATGAAATAAGACCTTAAACATCCTTTCCCGTTGGCTAAAAGATTAAAGTGTAAAACGCTAAAACTAAACTGAACAAATAACTTCTTTCTATGATTACAACGGATGTTATTCTAATCGGGTCAAACAATCCACACGATTCGTTATAGAGTCAGAATTTATGCTACCGAATTAAGGGAAAGCAAAAAAACACAACAAAAACTTGCTTTATAACACAAAAAAACGTAAATTTGCTGCATAACTAACTTTAACAATATGCAAAAGCCGCAATGGGAATGGGTAAGGACTTTTGTCCAACGCAAAGAACTATCGCTTGCTACAACCTTACACCTTAGTTCGATAATACTCTGCGTACTGATTTACATCCTACTGCCCGAAGACATCCACCTACGCTGGGGACTGACTTACTGGCTGATATGGGTTGCCCTCCTGTCGCCCATTCCGCTGATGATTGCAGCACGGAAAAGTAAAAGAAAGTTGGTGATACGCCTTTATAGTGCGCTGATAGGCATTGTTCTGTGGCTATTTGCTATTTTCCTTCAAGTCATAGGGGGCGATATTTTACTCCCTTCCACCTACTTTTGTAAAGATGGTGATTACCTTGCAAGGCGATACAGATACGACTTCTTCGATAACAACATGACGGCTGTTTACAAGGTTATCGGGCTGACAGAAAGGAGAGTTGCATTCTATAGCTACAGCAATCCCGACTCTATCAAGGTCTATGAGTCGCTGAATGTCATCGTACTCTACTGCCCTTCCGAAATACAGGAAGACCCATTGCCCAGCGACACCATCGCTCCGATTCGTATCATCGAACAGCTCTACGACCGCCCGATAGAGCCCGAACAGAAGAAAGAAGTGGAACAACTTGCCCACCAACTTAATGCCCGGCTCGGCTATACACTAACTGGAAAACAAGAATAATAAATTCATAATTATAATTACCAATATGAGAAAAGTAAAAGCTATAAACCCAAATCATAAAGTTCAAAGCTCAATGCTTAAAGTTCAAAGGATTAAAAACTTCAACTTTAAACAACCTATTTGCCTTGTCACTACTCTCCTTTCTATAACACTTTTTGGCAGTAGTTTCAGAAGTGGTAAGACTGATGTACACGAGATGCCAGACAGCATTCAGATGGCTATCGACTCCATAAACAAGTATGATATCTTGCTGATACCTACGTACTCGGTCCAGAACATCATCGCTCTAAACAATATGACTATGCTGATTGGCTGCGTCGTCACGCCACACCAGACCAGTTAGCCGAGATAGCTAAGACAAATCCTAATCCTACCACACGTCTTTGGGCTTTCAGAATCTTGTTAGAGAAACCTAACAAGCAAGTCTATGATGTCCTGAAAGCAACTATTAACGACACAACGGAGGTTGAACAAATGAGTTATTGTTTCTACTCTAATCTTCCTTATAACCTCAAGGCATTCTGCCTCTACTACTTTGACCAAGAGAATAGTCAGACAGAAGAAATGCAAGAGGCGATAGACAGTTTAGCTTTCTTCGATTACATGAAGCAGTATGGATATGATTCTGAAATTCTTAATTGCTTCAAGCCTAAACAGAAATACTATCCCGCTGCAGTCGAAGCTGCCAACAACGGGCAGGTAGAAATCCTGCCATTGCTTGTCAAATACAAGAACCCTAACGACCGACAGCGTATCAGTAAGTTGCTCCAAGCTGACTTTAAGGAGAACAAGCAACTGACATACGGTATCCGTAAAATCCTCAAAGAATGGGGAAAACCTGACTTTGAAATACGCAAAAAGCGTGTGTCAAGCCGTTATCGGTAAGCCTGATGACTTTGACGTAGAGGATTATTTCCCTCTTCTTTGGCAATATCCTGCGCCTTGGAGCTATAAACTTCTCGAGAATATCCTTTCTGGTAAAGACAGATATAGTAACATTGACGAAATAAAGAAACACCTTATACAGTATGCTAAGGAAGGTCCTATCCCTCCTATCTTCCAACCGCTGTATGACAGATATCTGGGGTTTACGAATTAGTAGACCCTAATTAATAATCAGGTGTAGCGTTTACTAAATATGGGCAAAATCTGATTTGTAGGACACAAAGTCCATAGCCAAAACTGAAAAAGTACGATAACAGCATGATTCTACGATGATAGGTGTTAAACTTGGAATAAGTACACTACCATACACTGCCAACATGAGCTGTATAGATTTACTTTCTGATATAATTCACAAAAGAATATGCAGGCATACCATCGATAGCAGAATGCTCCTCGTGTGACGCTATTGTCCAAGTACCATCATTATATATAGGAAAGAAAACATCAGCTTTGGGAGGAATAGCATCTATTTCTGTAAGAAACAGATGGTGAGCTATTGCAAGTGCCTCTTTATAAAGACTTGCTCCACCAATAACAAAAACTTTCTCATCAACACCTATATAACGGAGAGCCTCATCGAGTGAAGTATAGACGTCACAGCCAGGGAAATTGGTTTCTGTTCTACTAAGAACTATGTTTCTACGATTAGGCAAAGCACCCTTTGGCAAAGAATAGAATGTCTTACGCCCCATGATGACGGTGTGTCCCGTTGTAAGTTGTTTGAAACGTTTTAGGTCTTCACTAATAAAATAGACCATATCATTCTTATAGCCAATGGCACGGTTAGCTGCTACCGCTGCAATAATATTTATTTCCATAATGACATTTTAGGACCTCCACCAACTCTCCAAAGAAGAGGAATGCTGATTTTGCAATCAATTTGGTAAAGGATTTAAAGTTCTTGACCAATTTAATATACTATTTTAGAAGTTGAGAGAATTGATTAATTTTCATACTCCAACTACTTCCTATTTGCACTCCCCTCCTTTCGGAGGGGTTGGGGGAGGCTTCTTTTACACCGCAACAACCCCTGGTATATGTGGTAAAGGATTGTAATCAGTCAGTTCAAAGTCTTCATACTTAAAATCAAAGAGATCCTTTACATCAGGGTTAATCTTCATCTTTGGCAGTGGACGTGGCTCACGAGTAAGTTGTAGTTTAGCTTGCTCAAGGTGATTTAGATAAAGATGTGTGTCACCTGTTGTATGGATAAACTCGCCTGCTTCAAGTCCTGTAACCTGTGCAATCATTTGCAAAAGAAGTGCGTATGACGCAATATTAAATGGTACACCAAGGAAGCTATCAGCCGAACGTTGATAGAGTTGAAGTGACAGTCTACCATCAGCAACATAGAACTGGAAAAGACAATGACAAGGAGGTAATGCCATATCGTCTACTTCCGCAGGGTTCCATGCTGTGACCAACATACGACGTGAGTCACGGTTATACTTAATCATATCGACTACATTCTTAATCTGATCGATAGTTCCTCCCTTATAATCAGGCCATGAGCGCCACTGATGACCATAGACAGGACCGAGTTCGCCATTCTCATCAGCCCACTCATTCCAAATCCTCACACCATGCTCTTGTAGGTAACGTACATTCGTGTCGCCACGTAAGAACCAGAGTAATTCATAAATGATACTCTTCAAATGAAGTTTCTTTGTGGTCAGCAATGGAAAACCATCACGTAAGTCAAAGCGCATCTGATGGCCAAAAACAGATAATGTTCCCGTCCCTGTTCTGTCACCTTTCTGCGTTCCCTCTGTAAGGATACGATTGAGAAGATTTAAATATTGTTGCATAATTGTCTTTTTAATTTCGTATATATATTCAAGTTTCATTTTGTCCTCAGAAATTTATATAAGCACAAAAGGTTCGTCTGGTATATGAGTACTCTTTATGCGCCATTCCTGTGGATAAAGGTTATTAGCACGATTACCAAGATTCTTTGCAAAGCCTATTGGATGCCCTTTATAAGTAAGGATAACAATACCACATGGAACATCGGAAGAAAGGACGACTGCCTCGTGACGTAAATATGCAATGGCAGTTTGGTAATCAACATCTACACTTAGGTAAGCTGACTTATCAGCAGAGAAAGTAAGTGCTAACGTATGATCAGGGATAATATTTTTACCTTTTTGCACACTTTCTTTTACTCCATAAGAAAGGATGCGAAGATGCCTACGAGCCTCTGAAATTGCTTTATCTACATTAATAGAACTTTTAATATTCTTACAGTTAGTCTCTCCTTTCTTACGAAGAATTGCCATAAAGATACCTTCACCACATGTCCTACCAGGAATAAAGCGATAGACTGGAAAATCCCGACCATCTTTAAGTGGGTTTTCAATAAGTGAACCTGTGATATTCCATGCATCATCTATGGGTACAGAGAGAAGTTCTGCATCATATTCATTGAGAATCCATGCTATATTCTCTTCATCCTCATGCGCATTGAAAGTACAAGTGGAATAAATAAGAATACCACCTGGCTTTAGGTTATCCCATATATCAGCAATAATACTACGCTGAAGCTGCCAGCAGTTTTCCACATTCTGAGGACTCCATTCCTCAATAGTCTGTGGGTCCTTACGGAACATCCCTTCGCCAGAACAAGGAACATCAGTAATGATAACATCAAAGAGGAGTTTTGACATCTTATAATCACGGGGATAATTATTTGTTACAACGACATTCTCGTGACCAAACTTCTGAACATTCTCTACTAATATTTGAGCACGTTTTCCTATCGGCTCGTTTGAGAAAAGCAAAGAGCCTGAAGGCAAGGAAGTACGCGCACAAGTTGTTTTACCGCCCGGAGCAGCACAAAGATCGAGTGCCATTACAGGCTCTTTCACACAATGTAGCAATACGTGAGATAAAAACATTGACGATGCTTCTTGCACATAATAGACTCCAGCGTGAAGCAATGGATCGAACGTAAAATTAGGTCTCGTTCCCAACCAAAAACCTTCCTTACACCAAGGTATAGGCAGAGGATTTAATTCTGGATTAACCCTATTCGTTCCCTCCGACAACTTAAAAGGATTAAGACGGATACTTACAGGTGCCGTTTCTTGTAACCCTTTTAGAAAAATTTGATAAAGATTATCTCCAAAAAGCTCACAAATATAGGTCACAAAACTTAGAGGAAGTCTCTTTTCTACTTCTACTACGCTATCTTGACTATCTTCTGAAATAGAGCAAGAAAAATGCGTTGCCTGGCATGGTTGATTCTTATCTTTTGTCATATCACCTAGGGAATATCAATAGTTATCATTCCATCTTCATTGAGATTATCCTTCTTCTTAGATTTTGACTGTTGCTTGAGTTTTCCCTTCTCGTCAAACATGCCGTATGTGGTACGAAGAACTGTAAACTCTGTACGACGGTTTAATTGATTGGCTATCTCTTGCTTCTCCTTGTCGAGCTGCTTGATGAAATCCTCTGTAAGAACATCGTTTTCTTTCAACCACGAATACTTCTCTGTGAGCTTCTTGCGAATCTTCTTAGGACGTTCCTTACCATAACCAACAGGTGTAAGTCGATCTTTTACAATACCATGAGCTGTAAGATAAGCCACTACCGCATCTGCACGTCGTTGTGAAAGACGTTTATTATAATCAGCAGAACCAAAATAATCAGTATGAGCTGAAAGTTCTATTGTTACGTTTGGATTCTCCTTAAGAAGATTGACAAGAGCATCCAAAGCCTTCTCTGACTCCGACCGAAGCGTTGCTTTATCAAAGTCATAAAAGATGTTGTCTATCAAGACTGGAATATTTATTCCTGCTAAAGCAAATTGTAGAGTATAAACCTTTGACTCTCCTACTGCTCCAACCTTTACTTCTTCCTTATGATTTAAGTATCCATTGCAGGTCGCGAGGAAAATATAACTTACCCCAGACTGTATCTCTTGCTCAAAAGAGCCATCTCCTTTGACAGCTAATTTCTTGTTAGTTCCATCATCACCTATCATAAACACCTGTGCTGCTGGAAGTTCATATCCATCCATTTCATAAACCCATCCCTTTACAGTCTGAATGATTTCAGGAAGCTCGAAGCTGTAGATATGGTCCCACCCACGTCCATCACCACGATTTGAAGAGAAAAAGCCACGATTGTAAATACCCTCAAAAGTCATACCGAAGTCATCACCTGTGAGTTAAGAGGATAGCCCGGATGTTCTAAGTGATAGTGACGATCATTGCCAACTTTAGCTATAAAGATGTCAAGACCACCTAAACCACCATGCCCATTACTTGAGAAATAAAGATTGCCATTTGGGCGAAAAGTAGGGAAAACCTCATCACCTGGCGTATTAATAGGTTCTCCAAGATTTTCAACTCCCCCCGTTGTACCACCTAATAAACGTACACGCCAAATATCAAGACCTCCTTTTCCACCAGGCATATCACTTGTGAAATAAAGCCAATTACCATCAGGAGAAACTGCGGGATGAGCAAAGCTCGATAGCGTATCACGACTTATTTCCAACTTCGTTGCCTTTCCCCAAGTAGCATCCATTCGGTTACTAATTGCAATTTGAGCATAACGAGGATTCTTTGGATCAGTTAAACACTGTGTAATATACATTTCCCTACCATCTATAGAAAAAGCTGGTGTTCCCTCATCAGCCTCTGTATTCAATGCTGTTTCAATGTTCCTTGGTTTGCTCCATTTACCTTTATCATCTTTTTCACAAAAAAAAATATCACCAGCCTTTGCGCCGGTAATACCGCTTAGTTCGTCCCCTTTGGCTTCATTTCGTGTAGAAGTAAAATAAAGCTGTTCGTATTTATCACCGAAAAGCATAGGCGAATAATCTTGACGACGCGAATTAAACCAATCCATACGCTTTACAATGTACTTTGAGCCACGCTCTTTCACGCCGGCAGCTCTTGATGCAGCCTGCAGCTCTTGAATAACAAGTTGATTGTTAGGCATAGAATCGAGTGCTATGCGATATTCCTTTACAGCCTCCGCATAACTACCTTCCTTCATCAAATTTTCAGCCAAACGCTTATGCGTTTCTCCATTGTCCTGTTTATAACGTATCACATTTCTATAAGCTGCAATTGCTCGTTGAGATGACGAGATGCGCTCATAACATTCAGCCATCTTCAAAGACAATTCACCTCGTTGCTGTCTTTCCTTAGTTGGTGTACGCTGATATGCTGTCTTAAATTGAGTCGCTGCGTCATAATATTCGCCTAAGGAAAGGTGCTTTTCGCCTTTCTTTATATTTCTATCTACACCGCATGCCGTCAGTATCGAGATAACACCAACCATCAACATAAGACGCCGTCTTTGTCTGTACAGCACATATAAAAAACATAGGTTATTCATATTAATCTTTTAACGCTTGCTATAACAATTTATTGCCTATATTCTGTAACAGTCTTATAATAAAACAATCAACTCGCAAACTCTTTTACTTTTATATTCGTCAACTCACTTACAACTCCACAACCGTGATACCTGCACCACCAAATTGTACGTGTTCATCGCGATAGTTTGTAACATTAGGAATACTACCAAGATATTGTCGTATGAGCTGACGAAGTATACCATTACCCTTACCATGAAGAACACGTACCTGACTTGCCCCAACAAGAATAGCATCATCAATAAAGTACTGAACCTGATTTAAGGCTTCATCAGCCCTCATACCACGTACATCCAGCTCTTGTCGAAACTGATTACGATGTTTATCTATCGTTTCACGTGTTTCGCGACTATAATTATATGCTTGGAAATGCTTCTGTTCAGACTGAAGAGTTGCTGCATCAACATGCTCCAAACGACTAACAGCCATCTTTGTTCTCATACCACCAAAGATTACCGTTGCCTGCTTTCCTTCAATAGATTCCACTTTACCAACAGTAGTTAAACCCTTTATACGTACAGAATCACCAGCCATAACAAGTCCACTTCCTTGCTGTTTACGTACCGCATTCTTCAATGCTTCGGCAGCAGCCTGTTGTTTACTCGCCTTTTCCTTCAGATGCTGTTCGTGACGTTCCTTGCGACTCTTAATCTTGTCAACCTTCTTTGGGAAATCATCATCAGATAGCAGTCCGCTACTTTTTAGTTTCTTCTTATTTGCCGTATCGCCCTTTTCAGCCTTTCCTGCATCCGTCAGTCCTGCCTCATAAGCAGCCAATTCTTGACGAATACGTTTAGTTTCCTCCTTCTCTGCCTGTTTTTCTCTGATCTCACGAATAGTATTTTCTATTCGACGATTACTCTCCTTAATAATCTCTTCTGCTTGAGCCTTAGCACGATTGAGTATTTCTTTACGACTTTGTTCTAACGCCGCTATATCTTTTTCATATTGACTAATACGTTTCTCCAATTCCTTTTCATGACTATGAATTGTCTGACGTTTATTTTCCCAATAACGTTTATCTCTAACAATATCCTGTAAGTATTTATCACTTTGAATATAATCAGAACCAACAATTTCTGAAGCATCACGAATTACTTCCTCTGGTATTCCAGTCTTTCGAGCAATCTCAATTGCAAACGAACTACCAGGTCTGCCGATAGCCAATTGAAACAACGGGCGCATTTCGTGGCGATCATAGAGCATCGCCCCATTAATTGTTCCGGGATGTTCTTCTGCAAAATGCTTGAGGTTCTGATAGTGGGTTGTTATCACAGCCCATGCATGCTTCTGCCAAAACTGACGTAAGACAGACTCGGCTATAGCTCCACCTATCTGTGGTTCTGTTCCCGTTCCAAACTCATCAATAAGAATAAGTGTACGCTCAGAAGCTCTCCGCATCATTACCTTCATATTCATCAAGTGAGAAGAATAGGTACTGAGGTCATTATCTATACTCTGTTCATCACCAATATCAATCATTATATCCGTAAAGACCCCAGTGGTTGAGCGATCACCAACAGGAATAGAAAGGCCACATTGAAGCATATATTGGAGTAAACCAACCGTCTTCAAACAAACTGATTTACCACCAGCATTTGGACCCGAAATAATCAACAGATGCTTGTCCTTAGTCAACTGAATATCAAGAGGAACAACACTTGAAGATACATTATCAGTTTCTACCTCTTCTTCTGATACTATATTTACAAAACCATCCTCATCAACATTATTAGAGATAATTTCATTTTTCACAATTCTCTACTAATCTTGAACGTTCCTGTATCCGACGATTCTTTTTTTCTCTAACGACAATTGAAGCAATGGATGAATGGCTCTTATCCAATCTATATGAGGTCTATCTGCCACCCGTGGTTCAAAACTTTTAAAAAATCGTGCAAGCTCTGCCTTTGCACGAATAAAATCAATAGATCCCAACAGATGATAAGAGTCTATAATCTCGCCAACATTTGGGCGCAACTGCTTAGCAAAATCTTTAAGTATACGTATTATCTCTCTTCGTTCATCGTTTTCAAGCTCACGTATCTTATTATTCGCTTCTACAACCTCTGTTGGCTCTATATATACCGTCCTACCTGTAGCACTTTCATCGTGTACAATACCCGAAATCTTACGTTTCAAGCCTGGAGCTACCGGAATAACCAGTCTACCCTCACGAAGCGTTGGAGTTACATCCTTCTCAATAAGTCCCTCGTCTTGTGCTGAACGCAAAATACCATACAATGTGCGCGATACGCTTCCTGCCATACGAGCTAACTCACGACGAATTTGAAGTAGTTGTGGAGATGCATTATCACGCATCTTACCAAACTTATCAACAATCTGAGAAATACGTTGTACGTGCAAAGGAAAGGTTACAATGCCCTCTGCAAGGTTATATAAGGCAGGATAGTAATAGCGTATTTTGCTCTGTTCTGTTTCTTCTCCACGACTCAAAAATTTCACGATGGCAATAATCGTTTCTAACGAACGCTTCAAATCGAACAATTCCTCTACCTCCATATAAGTTCCTTCCAAACGAATGCGTGACACACTCTCGCGTACATCAAAGAAGTAATCTAAGGGAAAGGCTTCTGAACTTTCTTGTATTCTTCGAAATTCTCTTATCTCTTGCATCCAAACATTTATCTGTTCAGCATCTGTAGAAAAGCACATCTCCCCTACCCTCTCCTTACCTAATGGAGACAGACAATATGCCTTCAGAAGTAAGCGCACCTCTGAAAAACCTATCTTTTGTTCAAAGTTCTTGGGATATATCATGATTCTATACGTCTCAGTCTATTATTTAAAGGCTTTTTAGTTTATATAGTTCTCATTTACAAGTCGAACTATCAGCAACCTTTTATTCATCTATAAGACTACATTACGAACTGCAAATTTACGAAATCTTTCTGTAATATTAATCGTATAAACGTAGAACATTTAAGAAATATGACTAAGCAACACTATAAGACAATGACGGATGAGATAAAGATAGAAGTTCTTCAGCATGGCGGTAACCATCATGAAAACCATATTCTCAGCCATAAAGGAAAATGGCAGATGCGACCATCCAAAGTCATTGTTCTGTATGTCGAAGTTCTTTTCGCTCGCTCCACGCTCATTATAAAATGTAATGATGTCTTTCTCGGTAGATGTCCAATTATTGGTAAGGATACAGCGATATGTGTATTTCACTCCGAACATATCCGTCTGTTCCCTGCCGTGCTTGTCCTTCAAGGGACTACGCTGTACGACAAGCCTGTATGACTTTCCTTCGATGAGGTTGTCCATGCTGATAGAGGCGACATCGCATATCTCTAAACCTACTTCAATGCTCTTCCATTCTTTCAACTGGCGGAACTCCTCGTGTCGGCTGCCGCAGTTGGCAGCACGTATGTAGAACGTGTTGCAGCGTGGCTCTACGGTTTGGATAATTTCCTTTGAGAATGACCCGCAGTCGGCACGGGAACGCTCTATCACAACACCGAGTTCGGAGGTCACACGGTCCATAATGCGGCGGAGCGTGTCCTCCTGATGGAATTTTACATTGGTGTTTCCATCACGATTCTCACCTCCAACTATGATGCCCCCAATGGAAGCCCAACCAAGGAAGTAGCCAAAGTCCTGCTTATAGGAATACTTTGCATCGAACTTGTGGGCAGGAACAAACTGGTGGTCAAAGTCTAAGTCAACATGACTGCCCGCCTTTATAAGCCCCATTCTCCGTATCATCCGTAAAAGTAAGGTGTTCAGTTTTTCAGCAGTGTTGAAACTATAAGACCTACCAGATGTCTCGCTTGTATATACAACATTCTCTTCAGCAAGCTCCTTTAGTCTGCGCCCCATAGTGTCGGCACCGGGTAATAGCGTATTAGGTCTTTGCTTGAACTGCCCTATAAGTTCATTGATATTCTCAAGACATTCTCCGCCGCAAAGATAGCCAAAGAAGAGAGAGCCGAAAATACTTCCATGGCTGAATGCTTTACCACTACTTCCACGTTTTCCCAATACAGATTCGCTAAGTTTTTCAAAGCCCAACTTTGAAAAAACGTCCATAATGTGATAAATTCCACCGAAAGAAGTGATATTCTCGTTTTTAATTGCTACCTTTGCCATGTCAGATTTTTGCTTGCTTGTTATTTTCGTAGCACTAAGATAAGTTAAATTTCTGACATATCCAAGTGTTTTGAGAACTTTGTTTCTCAGACACCCGGAGTTCTTACAAGAAATTATGCTGCGGAATTAAGGTACTAAACTTTTCTCCCTCGATTATTCACGAATAAATAAGTAAAAAGATATGAAAGAAGAGATTCGTAAGAGTTTAGAAGAGGTGTTACCAATCGTGGATTTCGATTCAGATTTCCTATTTCAGGAACTTGATTCGCTTGGAATCACAACGATTCTGATGACACTTTCTGACATGTATGGTATTGAATTAGACCGTAAAGACGTTACGCCAAAGAACTTCAAGTCGCTTGATAATATTGTGGAACTTGTAAAAACAAAACTCAGCGAGGATGCAAATTGAGGATAAACTGCGGCAGAACGCTGAACAACAACCCGATAAGACGGCACTTATCTGTGGTGATGAGACCTACACCTATGGACAATTGTGGCAGGCTGTGATGGCAAAAGTGTATGCTGTGGGGGATGTGAAGGGACGATTGGTGCCCCTTGTAGCTGCGTCAACAGCTGACTTCCTCATTGCATATTTTGCCGTTCACGTGGCTGGAGCAGTGGCTGTTCCGTTGCATAAGGACCTTCCGAAGAGTAAGCTGGACGAATATTCAGCACGTCTTTCACGGGGTTCTGCACCTGAGGGGGTGGCTGATATCCTTTTTACTACGGGTACTACGGGCAATGCGAAGGCGGTGATGATTAGTCATCAGACGATATGGGCGAACGCCGAGAACCTTGTTTCTCACAGGGATTTAGCTCTGATGTGACGTTTATCATCAATGGTCCGCTGAATCATATCGGTAGTTTGTCGAAGGTTTACCCAACTATTTATGTCGGAGGAACCATCCATATCATCGATGGAATGAAGGATGTCAAAGCATTCTTCGATGTTATAGACCATACGGAGGGAAAGATTGCAACGTTTCTTGTACCTGCTGCTATCCGAATGCTCATTACGCTGTGGGCTAAGGAACTGAAGAAGGTTGCTCAGAAGGTGGACTTCATTGAGACGGGAGCAGCTCCAATGGCTGCCTCGGATATGCGGAAATTCTGTGAATTGCTGCCTATGAGTAGACTGTTTAACACCTATGCGTCAACGGAAACGGGTATTATCTCTACGTATAATTTCAACGATGGCGAGTGTCTTACTGGTTGTGTGGGACGGGCTATGCGCCATTCTGAGTTCTTCATTACGCCTGATGGGCATGTTGCCAGCAAGGGATTGACTCTGATGATGGGCTATTGGAAGGACGAAGAGGCTACGCAGCGTGTGCAGCAAGACGGTGTTGTGACGACAGCCGACTTGGGTTTTATTGATGATGAAGGGCGTTTGCGCCTCCAGGGTAGGGGCGATGACACCATCAATGTGGGCGGATACAAGGTCGCACCATCTGAAGTAGAGGACGTTGCGTTAGCTTTTCATTGCGTGAAAGACTGTATCTGCATTCCAGCTGAGCACCCTGTGATGGGTACAGTGGTGAAGTTGATAGTCGTACCACATACCGATTATGATAAGAAACAGTTGATTCTGTTCCTTAAGGAGAAACTTGAAGCCTATAAAGTGCCACTTTTCTATGAAGAGTCCACCGCTATCCGTCGTACATTCAATGGCAAAATTGATCGTAAGTCATACATTATTACGTCAAAAAATACTTGATGCCTTCTGATATTTAACCCAAGTTTAACACCTATCATCGTAGAGTCTTACTGTTATCACACTTTTTCAGTTTTGGCTATGGGTTCTGTGTCCTACAAATTTTTATTTTTCAGAATGGTGCATATTTCAATTTATCGTATATAGCAGTTGTCTGCTTTGAGAGATTGCCGCAGAGTCAACCAGCAAGTGCAAAATTACAAAACGTGTTTAAAGAACTTGCACTTTGGAGTAGAAAAGTTTAATTTTTCTCTTGGTCTTTCGTTCAATTTCTTTTGTATGGACATAATTCTCTTGTCCGTATAGTTCTCAAACGAATCCTTTTAAGCCCAAGTTTAACACCTATCATTGTAGAATCTTGCTGTTATCAAACTTTTTCAGTTTTGGCTATGGGCTCTGTGTCCTACAAATTTTTATTTTTCTGAATGGTGCATATTTTAATTTCAGTTTATCGTATATAGCAGTTGCCTGCTTTGAGGGATTGCCGCAGACTCAACCAGCAAGTGCAAAATTACAAAACGTGTTTAAAGAACTCCCACTTTGGAGTAGAAAAGTTTAATTTTTCTCTTGGTCTTTCGTTCAATTTCTTTTGTATGGACATAATTCTCTTGTCCGTATAGTTATCAAACGAATCCTTTTTAGGTATGTCTTATACCAGATTTACTTTACATCGTTTTAACATTTAAAATTCACAATGGGAAGTAAACATTCTAAACACAGGACATTCAGTGAGGACTTTATTCTCACAATACTTCGTGAGTATTATTCATCAGATGTGTCAATTAATTTCATCTGTAGCAAGTACAACATTGGTAGTGCCAGCTTTTATTACTGGCAAAAGAAGTCTGATTTAGATGAAAAAAAACTATCTTTGTCGCATGATGTTATTAATAAAGTAAAAGCTATGCGTAGTAAGAAAGAAATGGAAAAAGTCGCTCTATCCCGTGAAGAAGAGCTTGAAGCACAAGTGTCCAATTTGAAGAAAGCTTTAGAGTATTCTGAACTTCGCAATCAAGGGTTGATGAAAGTCATAGAGATATGTAGTAAGGAATACGGGGAGAATTTGCTAAAAAAGGCTGGCGCCAAGCAGTAGACAGCCTTTGAGACAGCAACCCTCGTTTATCAATTGGACCGCTGAGTGGACTATTTGGCAAGACTGGAAAGTATACACTCGTGCATAAGCATGACTGAAGACTACACCCCTACAGAGAATGCAATCGCCGAAAGAGTGAACGGAATAATAAAGCAAGAGTGACTCTACCACATGAAACGATCGAAGAATCTCGATGATGCACGATGCATCATTGACGGTATCATAGATTTCTACAACAATAAGAGACCCCACATGAGCAATGGCATGCTTACGCCAAGACAAATGAGAGAAAGGCACTGCAATGTGGCATAAGGGTTTCTGTCCTGCTGTAATGTTGTTGCCACTGATTCCATAAACATTACTGAACTTGCCTACACCGAGTTTACTTGCTACACGTTTATCTCCGATGAAGTAATGCTTGGTAAAGCGGTTCTTCGTCACAGTAATTATCGGGGCTGGATAAATGATGTAATCCTCCGTTTCGTGAAATGTGATTCCCTATGGCGCACCATTGATATATACGCCTTCGAGGTCTCCGTGACTCTTGATGATACGCTCGCCGGCGGAATTGTAGGTGTGTGGCTTGTTTTGCCTTTGACCGACATAGCTGCATTTGTAGGCGGGTACGAATCTACCTATTTGAATTCTCAACCCGTTCATTTTAGAGCATACTCTCATTTGATAATGTGAAATGTCTCCCTAAGCGTGATTGGCCAATTGGCTTTCCTATAACACTGACCATATCGGCTGGGGTCTCATCATTATGATATAGGTAGGAATGTGATACATTACCATTTTGTATTGGTATCATCTCTACGCTACTTTTATAGTAATTAACGTTCCTTACTGTGTGACAGCCTGCTGAATTAAGGCAGGAAACTAAAGATTCAATATCTTTTGTCTTCAAGTTTAGAGTAGCCAATTTCTTTTGATACTTTAAGTGATTTCTTCTGACGTTTTCTAAAATATACTTTCTCTCACCTATCATATGAGGGATTAGAATAATATGAATGTCGTCTTTACAGTCGTTCAACTCTATTTGGACCTGGAATTTTTGTATAATGACAGATTGCAAGTTCCAAAACGAAGTGCAATAAAAGAGTGTCCCTCTCCGAGAGATGCAGACGTTCTCGACGCGTAGCGAGAGGTTGTCTGCATCTCTCGGAGAGGAAAAAGAAACAACCAGCAATACAAATAAAAAAAAGGAGACCGAAGTCTCCCAAAGATTAACTAACTTTGTATTGTCAATGTATCATCAATTAATCTCGGAGCAAAGGTCGCAAATTTTTGCCTTACTCCAAAAGAAAACAGCGAGAAAAGAAATTGCCGATATCGTCGGTATTAGTCAGTCAACACTCTCACGTGAGATCAAACGCAACAGCACGCCTTCCGGAAGTATATCTGGACGAAGGCGCATGATATGGCTATGCAGCGCAGAAAGAACACGGTAACTAACGCCAAACTCTCCGACGAATTAGTCTGGAGAATTAAAGAATATATTACCAACGACCAGTGGTCTCCAAGACAAATATCAGGGTATCTGCGCATGAATGAGGGTATAGAGGTGTCCCACCAGTCCATCTATAACATCATCCACAATGATACAACAGGTAAACTTGCAGAGCACACAAGACATAAGATGAAATACAGGCATCGTCCCAAAGGCGGACATCTTCCAATAAAGGACAGAGTGAGTATCCATGAAAGAAGTAAGGAAGTTGACGGGAAGAGATTTGGAGATTTTGAGATGGACTTAATCGTCGACCTTGCCCATCACGCCATACTCACAATAGTGGAGAAATCTACCAATATGTTGTTTATGCAGAAACTGCCATTTGGAAAACAGTTAACGCCTCTGGCAAAGGTGGTTAGGAAACTACTGCTGCCATACAAGAACAGCCTGAAGACAATTACAACAGATAACGGACCTGAATTTGCGGCACATAAGGACATCACCAAATACTTAGGCGTGCCCGTATACTTCGCTGACCCATATTGTTCATGGCAAAAGGGAGCTGTTGAGAATACAAACAAATTAATCAGGCAGTATATACCTAAAAAGGATTCGTTTGATAACTATACGGACAAGAGAATTATGTCCATACAAAAGAAATTGAACGAAAGACCAAGAGAAAAATTAAACTTTTCTACTCCAAAGTGCGAGTTCTTTAAACACGTTTTGTAATTTTGCACTTGCTGGTTGACTCTGCGGATGGAATTTATTTTTGATACAAAGAAACAAATTGAGTAAAACATTCTTCGTTACGTATAAAGTTTTCTATCAAGTATTGCCTTGAACACGATGCACTTCTTTTACAGGAGTTACTAGCACTCAGTAGAAGCAACATCAACAATAATCTTATTTTCATTTCCATGAGAAAAAAATAAACGACGCCTAATGAGAACGAAATTCCACAAGGCATCATCATGATGTACCTGTATAATTATTTCCTTGTTTTATAATGTATGTCTCCTTCTGCTTCTGAATCTGATTCATACGTTCAGCATAGTCCTGCTGACCAGCGGTTACGTAGCTTCCATTTCTTCCGTAAACGTTATTGAACAGACCTGTTCCTATTCTTGATGCTATGCGCTTATCACCGATAAAGTAATGCTTTGTGAAGCGATTCTTGTTGATGCTGATTATCGAAGCAGGGTAGAGCGTGAAGTTATCCGTCTCGTGGAAGGTGATACCCTGCGGCGCACCGTTGATATACACACCTTCCATCGTGCCATAACTCTTCATAATGCGCTCACTGGGACTGTTTCCGTGGGCTGGTTTCTAGTGTAAACTTGTTAGAAATCAACACATACGTTGTATATAATATCTCTTATTTTGTCAAAGTCGATAAAGTATTTTTGATATTATGACATAAATAGAAATTCCAAATATAATGCAAATCGGTAGTATTAAGAAGAAGCAATATGTTGGGATTACTCTATTAAATTTATGTTGGGAATATTCCTCATATAAAACCTCTATTTTCTTTTTTTATTCCCATACTTCATTGTAACGAAACCTAAGATTAAAATAAAATATAAAATAAAAAAACACTGGATTAATTCTATCACCTTCCCGTACTATCTCGAATACAATGCCTGCTATCGGAAGGAGTACAAACATAAGTACACATGATAAATACAAAATACTATTTAATATAGCTGGATCATGTTTTGCTTTATAAGCCATATGTATCCTAAAAAATATATAATTTATAATCATTTGATTCCATTTTATTACCAATTAACAATACTCCCTGCGTCAGCATTAAATTTTTCCTCAACAAACTGGTCTACATGATCGCCTATAGATTTTCCAGTAATACCTTTAGTGATCATATCAGCCCCAAAATATGTCCCCCCTACTAACCATCCCCATCCGGGGATGAAACTGATGGCACCTATACTTGCATCTAATACATTAGAAGTTTTTAAACTCCTATTTTGAACAACGTCTACAACCACTAATGCCTCCGATAAAACTCCTAATCCTGTACCTACTCCTTTTAAACCTTTGGGAATAACATTTCTATATATATGGCTATTCTTTCCTAATTTTTATACCATAATTGACTTTAAGAATCTTATTAAGTTCATAAACATATTTACTTTTTTTGTAGATGTTGGAATTTTTATTGTAACCTACGTTTTTCAAGATACGCCAGCCCTGTACTAAATAGATCGTAGGCATCTTTCCGTCCAAATATTTCCTTTTTGTTAGTTACAAGTACAGACTCTATAACTCCATCATTGGGGTGTGTATCAGATGAGGGTCCAAAATTATCGTTCCCCACAGTATAAGATACATGATTATTATAATCATTTATATCAAATTGCCCATCTTTATTCCTTTGTATACGACCATTTATATTGTGTTCAATCTTATAGTGTTTTGCTTCTTTTCTCGTTGGAAACAATCCCATGGGATTGATAAATCGAATAGGATTCGCATTGCAATAAGAAAAACTTGTGTGAAAAGGGTACATATTATTGTAAGGATCCACCCCATACCAAACACTTGCAATAGGGTTCAAGTACCTTGCACCATAATAGTACAAGCCTGTTTCCTCATCGAACTGTTTACCGTTGAACTTGTAGGGCAGTTCTTCACTGCTACTATGCTCGTCAACTAATGGTTCGCCGTACGGCAGGTAAGCATCATACTGCGTAATGTTGGCATGGTCATCTGTTATGTAAGATGTGCTGCCGAGGTGGTCACTGTGATAGAAGAAGGTTGCTTCTTTTGTGGTATCATTAGGGATGTAGCCGTAACCAGCCTGCGGGTCATCAGGGTTGCTTGGATCATTCCAGCTTACAGGTGGACCGGGGTTGGTATTCGGTGTGGTGTTGGGGCGTGGGGAGTCTGAATCCAACCCTGTGGCACATCATGATTACCGAGTGTGTCAATGATAGAGTTATATCCTCGTTTTGTATTCTCCGGATCACCATACGCACCCTTCATTGTAGGTACACCTGGGGCAATGCCCTGCTGCTTATAATAAGCCTCCTTCTGCTTCTGAATCTGATTCATACGCTCCGCATAGTCCTGCTGACTGGCAGTTACGTATGAGCCGTTGCGCCCGTAAACGTTGTTAAACAGACCTGTCCCTATCCTTGAAGCAACTCGTTTGTCACCAATGAAGTAATGCTTTGTAAAGCGATTCTTATTTACAGAGAGGATACTTGCTGGGTAGAGCGTGAAGTTGTCCGTCTTGTGGAACTTTAGTGCAAGCCAAATACAAAAGAACTTGCTCATTTTGTCTTGGTACAGCCTGAAGTCGACATTTGTCAAGGTGATGCCCTGCGGTACACCGTTGATATATACCCCCCTCCATCGTACCATAACTCTTCATGATACGCTCACCAGCAGCGTTATACGTGTAATGTGTAGTTTTAACGTTATCTATTAAATTCATCATATCATATTCAAGACCTTTAATATTCCATATATTAATGATGCAATAGCTCCCATCCAACCTCTCATCCACATATATTCACCACCTCCACCCGAATGATGAGCTTTTGAGCAACCCCATATCATAATAATGCCCACTATTATATAGTTTATTCCATCTAGGTCTTTACAGAATAAACCTACAACACCCAAAATTAAAAAAATGCATAAGACTATATAAACAACTAAGTTTCTCAATTGTTTTTTTGCTTTTACGACTTTCTTAAGCGATAGAAGAGATAGCAAACTAAAGATATAGACAAAAACCAGATATACTATATACTCCCATTGGTTCAATCTTTCTATTATTCGAATTAGTATCTTTGTGGTTCATTCAGCAATTCAAGTGGCACGACAATCATACAATGCGTATAATCAGAGTTTGATACATGTTTAATCTCTTAATCCATACGCATAGCGTCTCATCAAATTTATTTTATTGCTTCTAATTAATCCATCTTCATTCGAAATATCTTTTTTAATTTTTCTGCTCTTGATTCAGTACAAACATATAATAGTATTGCTGAAGCGCAGTATTTATTACAGATTCATAATTAACCGATTTACCATATTTTTGTAACCGATAAACTTGAGCAAGGAAAAAGCCATCTTTTATCCTAGAGAAAAAGATACTATACTCTGTCTGTGGGGAGAGCTTTTTAAAATTCCTATCCAATATCGAAGAATAAACATCTGGGGTTGGCTTATCTTGCTTTTTCATGAAGAATCTCTTCTAATGAACTATTCTTTACTGAATCAATAAACATAAAACAATCTAAGTCATAGGCGATACCTGAGACTGCAACTTCTTTTTGTAAGATATCTAAATCTGCAGAGATAAAGGTAATAGCACTCTGATACAAAGACAGACTATCTACTGACTGTGAATTTGCACACAGCGGAACAGCAACACAATGATATTCAGACAGAGATTCTTTTTCATTTCCTTACGTTTATTTCTATATATTGTGAAAAGAGAGAAGGGTTCATTCCCATCTTTATACTATTTAAAGAACTTCTATCAAAAGGAAGGAAACTGCTTGTAGCCTTTTCATTTGGAATAATACTTTTATAGTTAAGCCGTTGACCAAAGTTCTTCCATTGCATATTGAGTTCTTGCCTAATTACATTCATTGCATCAACAACATTTCCCTGTACCAAATAGTTCATCTGTATCTATCATACTTCCTCCGGGACCCAGTATGATGAAGTTCATGCAACAATGTCATCCCCCATCCTAATGTTGCAGGATTAAGATTAAACGTATTATTGATAAAGTTTTCTATCTGTGATGAAGATAATCCTACTTGTTTCTGACCATGAGGGGTTACAGACCTTCTTTGCCCTACAAAAACATCAATATTGGGACCATCAATTATATCTATCAAGAAATTTCTTGCTGTTTCACTTCCTTGATTATAAATTGGACTTCCATCTGTATTCCTTTCATACTGCAGATAATTTCCTGAAACCGAAATATTCAAACCTGTGATTAGGCTTAAATCTTTAGTAATCTTACGGAGATTATTACTGAAATAGTATTTATCCATCATTATGACATTACTCATATTTAAGGAGTCTCCTTTTAAATCAACATATTTAATTGGATTCCCTGCACAATAAGAATATGAAGATAACTGTGAATATTTCTCGGCTAATCTATCCACCCCATACCAAATACTTGCCATAGGATTCATATACCTTGCACCGTAATAGTACAAGCCGGTCTCATCATCGAACTGTTTGCCATTGAACTTGTATGGTAAGTCTTCGGAGCTACTGTGCTCATCCACTAACAGCTCACCGTATGGTAAGTAAGCATCATACTGCGTGATGTTGGCTTTGTCATCTGTGATGTAAGATGTGCTACCTAAGTGGTCACTGTGATAGAAGAAGGTCTCTTCTTTGTGGTGTCGTTTGGAACGTAGCCATAACCAGTCTGTGGGTCATCAGGGTTGCTCGGGTCATTCCAACTTACAGGTGGACCGGGGTTGGTGCTTGGTGTCGTGTTAGGATGTGGAGTCTGAATCCAGCCTTGTGGCACATCATGGTTGCCGAGTTGTGTGAGGACGGCATTATAACCTACACCCGTGTTCTCTGGGTCACCGTACGCACCTTTCATTGTAGGGACACCAGGGGCAACGCCCTGCTGCTTGTAATACGCTTCTTTCTGACGTTGGATTTGGTTCATGCGTTCAGCATAGTCCTGCTGACCAGCAGTAACGTATGAGCCGTTTCTTCCGTAGACGTTATTGAACAAGCCTGTTCCAATCCTTGAAGCGATTCGTTTGTCACCAATGAAGTAATGTTTCGTGAATCTGTTCTTATTGACAGAGAGGATACTTGCTGGATAAAGTGTGAAATTATCCGTCTCGTGGAACGTGATACCCTGCGGTGCACCATTGATATACACACCCTCCATCGTACCGTAACTCTTCATAATGCGTTCGCCAGCAGCATTGTAAGTGTAACGACTCGTCTTGCCGTTATCGCTTAAAACCATGAGACGATTATCCTCATCCCAGTACATTTCCCTTGTGACGTTTGTACTGTCGTTGGTAACAAGAACAGGGTTGCCGTTAGCATCGTAGGTGTAATGGTCATGGCCTATCTGCGTTGGAGCCGTCGGATGGTTACTGTCCTCATACTTATAAGCGAAGTTATAAGACTTAGCAGTTGTTGTTGAGTCCACCTTCTGTACCTTGGTCAGCGGCTCGCTCATCCTGCCAAAAGTCATCTGCATGGAGTAAGAGGCATTCTTGACTTTACCTATTGCAGAGATTAAGCGGTTGAGGTCATCGTACTGATAAGTATGGCTGAACGCACCGCCAAGTTTAGTCGGGTTGTGCTTGCTGATATTTTGTGGATTTACGACATTGGAAATACCGAGGATATTGTCCACCGCATCGTACCGGTACTTGTTGTCCATCACGGTTTGTCCTTCTATGGTCAGCGTAGCATTCTGCAGACGCTCACGCTGCTTGTCATAGGTATAGGTAGTCTCCGTGCCATTACCGAGCTTCGTATAGACAGTATGACCCTCCTTGTCGTAACCTATCCTATCAACAATAACGCTCTGACGTCCCTGTTTATTGCTCGTCAAGTGTTTAGAGAGCTACAGTAACATCACTCCATAACTCTACCTTTTTATCGATTACTCACTAACATAATCAACATTATTACGTGGAAAACCTTCCTTTATAACATATCCTTTTTCAATATTTTTATTTTCATACGATACCATAATGCATCTCCCATCTTTAGCATAGAATTTCCATCTTCCTATTCTGTAAAGTTCCCCTTATCCCTTTTTACAAAGCCGTCTTCTGCTATATCATTATTTGTATAATAGTTTTTGTACAAAATAGATAGAATCTGTATCAGATACGCTAAACTCCTTAAATAGCCTTAACTTATTCTGGGATATTATTCTTAACACTTGTCTCATTTTTCTTTTGCTTTTTCCATTTTACTTATCTCCAAGAAAAAGACTCTCTCTGATAATATTTAAGGTATCTAAGTCTAAGTCTTTACTCCATTTTCTTAATAATGGAGAATAGGTATAGAATGATGAACCATAATAGAAAGATAAACGGAAATCGCCGATTCCTCACAGGAGTATCTAAAAGAAAGATTCTTATATATGAGACCTCCACCCAAATCATATCCCTTTATTCCTATCGAGTCTAAGGATAGAGGATAGGTGTGTCGTTCCATATTGTATTTTTTTCTATCTTAGCGATTAGTTCATCTCCATGACTGTAGTATGAATTAAGCATAAAGCTATCATAAGCTGTTTTGCCAATGAAAAAAAGCTAAGATAGATAACAAACAAATAATTATAATTTTCTTTTTCATTTTTTTGTCTTTTGGTATAATAAAGTTAAACTTATCTTGGCTTGGGACATAATAGATGGGATAATCTTCACCTTTTTAAATTAATATTTATAGTCCTAGCGGCTGGATTAAACTTCAAAAAGATATTTCCAGTATTATTTTCGATTAAATTTATCTATTAGGTTCATTACATCAGCCTTTGTATTATTGTTAGGTTGATAATAAGCATTCATTACATACTCTGAGAACTCTGTAGCTACGTTAAGCTTCCATTTGTCAGATGTATGGGCAAAGGTCCTGGTACGACTGGCTCTCTCATCAACTGATGCATGTAAAAGATGATTTTTATAAGCGTTTCTTTGATCATCAAGTTTATGGAAATACTCATGTTGTAATGTATTCATTAAGTTATATTTATTATCTAACCAACTATCTACAGTTCCATCTGAATTAGATGGTTGTAGCCAGATCCCTTTGTCACTACGATCATAATAAGCAAGAATACCAAGTATTTCATTACCTTTAGCACCTACTAATCCATGGACGCCTGCTTGTTTTGCATAATAGCCAGCAATATTAGCCACTATTTGGCGATTATCTCCTCTTCCAATTCCCCAAAAATATGGAGAAATATTATAACTAGATAGACTATGTCTATTCCCTTTAGGATCAACGATCGTTATATAGACAGAATGATCATTTATAACTTTCACGATTCTTCCATCCCCATTAATATGGACTTCATCATTTCCATCAACGTCAACCCGCCTTACAGGGTTTTGCCTGCAATAAAGATATGAACCACTCGCTTGATACTTTTCCGCTAACGGATCTACCCCATACCACAGACTTGTAACAGGATTTAAGTACCTTGCACCATAATAATACAAGCCGGTTTCGTCATCAAACTGCTTGCCATTGAACTTATAGGGTAGGTCTTCGGAGCTGCTATGCTCGTCAACTAATAGCTCCCCATACGGTAAGTAAGCATCATACTGTGTGATATTGGCTTTATCATCTGTGATGTAAGACGTTGAGCCGAGGTGGTCACTGTGATAGAAGAAAGTTTCCTCTTTCGTTGTGTCATTAGGGATGTAGCCGTAACCAGCCTGTGGGTCATCAGGGTTGCTCGGGTCATTCCAGTTTACAGGTGGACCGGGGTTAGTATTCGGTGTGGTGTTGGGGCGTGGAGTCTGAATCCAACCCTGTGGCACATCATGGTTACCGAGTTCCGTGAGAACGTTATTATAACCAACACCCGTATTCTCCGGATCACCATACGCACCCTTCATTGTAGGTACACCAGGGGCAATGCCCTGCTGCTTATAGTATGACTCTTTCTGCTTCTGTATCTGATTCATGCGTTCAGCATAATCCTGCTGACCAGCTGTTACGTATGAGCCGTTTCTTCCATAGACGTTATTGAAGAGACCTGTCCCTATCTTTGATGCTATACGTTTGTCACCAATGAAGTAATGTTTCGTAAATCTGTTCTTGTTGACAGAGAGGATACTTGCTGGACAAAGCGTGAAGTTGTCCGTTTCATGGAACGTGATTCCCTGCGGTGCACCATTGATGTACACACCCTCCATTGTGCCATAACTCTTCATGATACGTTCACCAGCAGCGTTGTAAGTGTAACGACTCGTCTTGCCGTTATCACTTAAGACCATCAGGCGGTTGTCCTCGTCCCAGTACATCTCACGGGTAGTGTTCGTAGAGTCGTTTGTTACCAGTGTAGGATTACCGTTGGCATCATACGTGTAATGGTTGTGACCAATCTGCGTTGGAGCCGTCGGGTGACTGCTGTCCTCGTACTTATAAGCAAAGTTATAAGACTTGGCTGTTGTCGTTGAGTCCACCTCTGTACCTTCGTCAGCGGTTCACTCATCCTTCCGAACGACATCACCATATCGTAACTTGCACTTTTTACCTTACCGCTGGCGTGGACAAGGCGGCTTAGTTCATCATACTCATACGTATGCATACTCCTTCCTCCTAACTTCGCCCTATTGAGTTTCGTAAGCGACGTTGGGTTGGCAGCATTCGTAATACCGAGGATATTATCCACAGCATCATAGCGATACTTGTTTTCCATCACAGCCTGACCATCCGCTGTAAGGTTCATCACCTGCAGACATTCACGCTGCTTATCGTAGGTATAGGTAGTCTCCGTGCCATTACCGAGCTTCGTATAGACTGTATGACCCTCTTTATCGTAACCTATCCTATCAACTATAACGCTCTGACGTCCCTGTTTATTGCTCGTCAGAATATCCATTACAAATTAGGTTCTATTCTAATATGCGTAAATTTTCGAGAATACGAATTATACCTGCAAGAATAGCAAAAACAGCAGCTATCCAGCCTTTAAAATTCATTGATGACGAAACACCAGTATGATTAGAATGATCCTTTTTCATAATATAAAACATTGTAAGTCCAAACAATAATATATTTATACCATCAAGGTCTTTCTTATAAAACCCTGCACATCCTAATGCCACCATACATACTCCTAAAGGGAATTGTGAAAAAAATATACCATCTTTTTATATAAGATTATTGATTGATAGAATATTATAATGCTTTGCAATTAAATCTAAAAAAACCTGATAGATAATTCTGAACCATACGATAGTGCTACTTTTTATCTTTTTTTACATTTTTTTATTATCACTTTTTATCTATAGCAGTGTCTATCGTATGCTCAGCAACTTTAGCTTTTAACGAAGCACCTTGAATAACAATTGATTTACCTATGTCAAATTCTTTATTAAGAATTCTTTTTGTTTTTCCACTTCCAAAAGCTTTTCCTTTAAGATACTTAAAAACTTCTTTTGTTGTCGGTCCAGCATCTCCCGGTATTAACTTATTAATACCAACTTCTATAGCTTTCTCTGATAATCCATATGCAATTCCTTTGAATGAATCACCATAATCCCCATTTAGAAGATTCAGTGCGATTTCTGTTCCCGAACCCAAGGCAGAAATAGTATTTCCGATAGTAGCCAGTGGAGCACCAACCTCTGCTCCTATTCCTGTAAGGGTGGCAGCATACCCCACAATAGCCATACCATCACCAACATTTTGTGCATCTTTTGTCCACTTAGTATCAAATTTATAATTACTAGTAATAACAAATTCTTTATCATTTGGTGAGCTAAACGTGTTATAAGTATAACGGAATTTGGGGTTCTTTGCTTCTTTATTTTCGTATATCTCACTCGCCTTTGTCTTGTGAAAGATATTATAAAACCATCTTGAAAGTTGTGCTTGCCATTTACGCGGAAATCTACCATCATTTTCAACAAGTTTTATGGGATTAGCTATGCAATAAGAATATACACTTGTTAATGGTAACTTCTCCGCCAACGGATCTACCCCATACCAAAGACTTGCAATAGGGTTCAAGTACCTTGCACCATAATAATACAAGCCAGTTTCCTCATCAAACTGTTTGCCGTTGAACTTATACGGTAGTTCTTCGCTGCTGCTATGCTCGTCAATCAACAGTTCGCCGTACGGCAGGTAAGCATCATACTGGGTGATATTGGCTTTATCGTCTGTGATGTAAGACGTGCTGCCGAGGTGGTCACTGTGATAGAAGAAAGTTTCTTCACGTGTGGTGTCGTTGGCAATGTAACCATAACCAGCCTGCGGGTCATCAGGGTTGCTCGGGTCATTCCAGTTTACAGGTGGACCGGGGTTAGTATTCGGTGTGGTGTTGGGGCGTGGAGTCTGAATCCAACCCTGCGGCACATCATGGTTACCAAGTTCCGTGAGAACAGCATTATAGCCAACACCCGTGTTCTCGGGATCACCATACGCACCCTTCATTGTAGGAACACCAGGCGCAATGCCCTGCTGCTTATAGTATGCCTCCTTCTGCTTCTGTATCTGCTTCATGCGTTCAGCATAGTCCTGCTGACCAGCAGTAACGTATGAGCCGTTTCTTCCGTAGACGTTATTGAACAAGCCTGTTCCAATCCTTGAAGCGATTCGTTTGTCACCAAGGAAGTAATGTTTTGTAAAGCGATTCTTGTTAATGCTGATTATTGAGGCAGGATAGAGCGTGAAGTTGTCCGTCTCGTGGAAAGTAATACCTTGTGGCGCACCATTGATATACACCCCCTCCATCGTACCGTAACTCTTCATAATGCGTTCGCCAGCAGCATTGTAAGTGTAACGACTCGTCTTGCCGTTATCGCTTAAAACCATGAGACGATTATCCTCATCCCAGTACATTTCCCTTGTGACGTTTGTACTGTCGTTGGTAACAAGAACAGGGTTGCCGTTAGCATCGTAGGTGTAATGGTCGTGACCAATCTGCGTTGGAGCCGTCGGATGACTGCTGTCCTCATACTTATAAGCAAAGTCATAAGACTTCGCAGTTGTCGTTGAGTCCACCTTCTGTACCTTCGTCAGCGGTTCACTCATCCTGCCGAAGGTCATTGCCATGTCGTAACTGGCGTTCTTCGCCTTGCCTGTAGCATGAATCAGTCGGTTTAACGCCTCATAGATATAAATGCGTATTGGTCTTTCTCCAAGAGTAGTTTCTTTACCTTGTACTTGACTTTGGTTCTTCTTCATTTTTTAGTTTCCCTGTGGAATCTGTCTGATAATATTTGACACCATACACTCTTCCCATTCCCATGTGCAAGACTCTATATCGAGTGTCGGGTGTCAATACGGCACGCTTTGGATTATTTACAACCGTATCAATGTTAGGAAAGCATGCCTCCACTTGATATTTCGAAGAAATATTATTTAGATCAAGTGTGTCAATTCCTTTTTCTTTCTTTTTTTCTTTTAACTCTATATCATAGGAATAAAATAATTCTTTTTCGCCATCAGGCTCAATATAAAAACTTAACATATCATACACGTAGAAAGTCTGTTTCTCTTCGTCAAACGTGAAATCATGATTGTCGCATGCACAAAGTGTAAACACTATTGTTACCAATATTATTCTATTTTTTATTGCTTGTCTGTTTTTTGAATTCATTCCACCATTTATTGATTTGTTCGATTTTGTCTTTCTCCTTCAGTTTGTCATTCTTAAACAAATTCTCGACAGATGCTTTGAAGTGTGTCTTAACGAAGCGGCGGAAAGCGTTATATGTTTTAGTCCCTTGCTCAGCCTCTATTTCGCGAAGAGCATCGTCGTGGTTGCCAGCCTTAATATAACCTGCTATTGTTTTAAGCAAATATTTTGTCAGATCCTTATCGCGCGCAATCTGCTTAGTGTGTCCCACCTCGTGCGAGAATTGGCGGAACCAGAGATCATAATCCTGCCCACCTTTGCTATTATCAAGATAATATGGTGACACAAGGATTCGTGCATTATTGGGAGAGCCGCCAATTGTAATGCAATTGCCTTCAGGTTGAGAAATGAATTCTTCAAGCCTTGCATTCTTCACATACTTAATGGGAACGTTCGCTACCAAAGACAATAAGTGAGCGGCTGATTCCGTAAAGGTATAGTATGTTACTTCATGGGGTATCCCCATTAACGTATTGGCGGAGCCTACTGCTTGGTACAGAACAACGGTTTCGATATGTTTTACAACAATGTCCTTAGGGAACATTCCCATAACATCGATATTCGCAATTGGACTCCCGTTACAATATGTATACGAACTTACCGACACATACTTTTCTGTTAGATTATCCACCCCATACCACAAACTTATGATTGGGTCCATGTATCTTGCACCGTAATAGTACAGACCTGTTTCTTCATCCATCTCCTTGCCGTTGAACTTATACGGTAGTTCTTCGCTGCTGCTATGCTCGTCAATCAACAGTTCGCCGTACGGCAGGTAAGCATCATACGGGTGATATTGGCTTTATCGTCTGTGATGTAAGACGTGCTGCCGAGGTGGTCACTGTGATAGAAGAAAGTTTCTTCACGTGTGGTGTCGTTGGCAATGTAACCATAACCAGCCTGCGGGTCATCAGGGTTGCTCGGGTCATTCCAGTTTACAGGTGGACCGGGGTTAGTATTCGGTGTGGTGTTGGGGCGTGGAGTCTGAATCCAACCCTGCGGCACATCATGGTTACCAAGTTCCGTGAGAACAGCATTATAGCCAACACCCGTGTTCTCTGGATCACCGTACGCACCTTTCATTGTAGGTACACCAGGAGCAATGCCCTGCTGCTTATAATACGCTTCCTTCTGACGTTGGATTTGGTTCATACGTTCAGCATAATCCTGCTGACCAGCGGTAACGTATGAGCCGTTGCACCCATAGACGTTGTTGAACAGACCCGTTCCGATTCTTGATGCTATGCGCTTATCACCGATAAAGTAATGCTTCGTAAATCTGTTCTTGTTGACAGAGAGGACACTTGCAGGATAAAGAGTGAAGTTGTCCGTTTCATGGAACGTGATTCCCTGCGGCGCACCGTTGATGTACACACCTTCCATTGTGCCATAACTCTTCATGATACGTTCACCAGCAGCGTTGTAAGTGTAACGACTTGTTTTGCCATTATCAGAGAGTACCATCAGGCGGTTGTCCTCGTCCCAGTACATCTCACGAGTAGTGTTCGTAGAGTCGTTTGTTACCAGTGTAGGATTGCCGTTGGCATCGTATGTGTAATGGTCGTGACCAATCTGTGTTGGAGCCATCGGATGGTTACTGTCCTCATACTTATAAGCAAAGTTATAAGACTTGGCAGTTGTTGTTGAGTCCACTTTCTGTACCTTCGTCAGCGGTTCACTCATCCGTCCGAACGACATCAACATATCATACGATGCACGCTTCGCCTTACCGCTGGCGTGAATAAGGCGGTTTAGTTCATCATACTCATACGTATGCATACTCCTTCCTCCCAGCTTCGCTTTGTTGAGTTTTGTCAGCGACGTTGGGTTGGCAGCATTCGTAATACCGAGGATATTATCCACAGCATCATAGCGATATTTGTTTTCCATCACAGTCTGACCATCCGCTGTAAGGTTCATCACCTGCAGACGTTCACGCTGTTTGTCGTATGTATAGGTTGTCTCCGTTCCATTACCGAGCTTCGTATAGACCGTATGACCTTCCTTGTCGTAACCTATCCTGTCAACAATAACGCTCTGATGTCCCTGTTTATTGCTCGTCATGCTCTCCACCTGTCCGGCAGCATTGTAATGATAGGTCACTACTTCACCATCAGGATAAGTCATCGTCTGCACCCGGTTCCAGCTATCATAGGTAGCACCATAGACATAAGTCCTGATGTCCGCCACGCTCGCCATCACTGTACGGACAGTCTTAACGACTTCGCCCTGCCTGCTGTAGATGCGTAGTTGAGGATGTTCCGTGTACTCGTATTGTTCATTGTTATACCGAAGAATTTCAATTTACTTAGTCTGCACGATTACTGCATACGTCTTGCAGTTCTTCTGCAGAGGCTTTGCAGTATTACTGCACGTATGCAGCAGTGTTTCTGCAGTACTATTGCGAAATGATTTAGTGCGTTGTGTCGATTCATTCGTTCAGTGTTGTCCGCCTTAAACATATGGATGTTCTTGTCCGATCTTATCTTTTTACGATGCCATTTACCTTGGCAAGTTTATTAGTTTCTAATTAAGGTTATCTCATGGCTATTAGTTCATACTTGTAGAGATATACTTATAATCTAAAAGTTCTTTCTTATTGATAATAGTAATCTCATTGAACGCAACCTCACCATTTCTTAAAGTTGGTCTCAAATAATGAACCACGAATTTTGTGTCCTCACATTTTATAATCATATCTTCCTTATTATAATAACTAAAGTTTCCCACCCTTAAAACACTGGTCTTTTTTTATTCACCTTTACCCGTTATTACCCATATCCATTGATTTTTAACACAAGTATAATAGAGGTTAAGCAGTCTGTTCATATACTTCGTCCCATTTTTTTCTAACACTTCTGCCATTACAAGGATTTTTGCTCAACTCTTTGTCGTTGCCGCTGATTGTAGCCATAAGCTGTTGGGGCGTTATCCCAAGTGTTTCTCCTAAAATGCGAAGTATACGTTTGATACAGGCAAGAACTCGCTTCCATAACGTGAGTGCCATGAGGTCGTCCTCTATATCCGAAAAAAGTTCGCCCATGGTTTGATATTCTGTGAACCTCTTTTCCAAAGCCATGACGGTATATGTAAGGTAACATAGCGTTGCGTCGGCTATCTGACCATTAAAGTCGCAACCTTGATAACCTCCTAATCCGAGATATTGCTTAGTCTCCTTGTTCATCACTTCTATGTTCCATCTAATCTGATACACTTCAAAAGGCTTTTATGAAAGACATCGTTGTATCCGTGGTGAGCAGGACGTTCCATGTGGAGTTCCTACCATACTTGATGAGGAATATTCTAATAGGTACATCCCTAAGTTGCCGTTGAGCTGAATATATCGACATCTGTACTTTCGACAGTTCTTTCCTCGTTCACGTTCATAGGTAGCAATGAGTTCTGCAGCATTTTTTTCTTCCTGCCTGATACGGTGTATTTCGTCTTTCCCATTTTAGCAAGTCCAACAAAGTGCATTACTCCTTTACCTATGCTTCTAACACATTTCATAAGTTGCTCATAAGTGAACCAACTATCGGTAATCACATACTTCGCATGCAAACCCATCTTCCATCCACGGCGAAGCATATTCATGGCAGCTTCCATCTTAGACATCTTACACTCTTGAAAACGCTTATAATCAGGGGTTGCCAGTATTCCTTTTTGGTATGATACGCTTTTCTACGTTGCTGTTTTGTCAGTCCGCAGTCGCCTTGTTTCCCTTTTTCCTGATGCAGTGAAAAATCAAAGGGTATGGTTGTCTTGCCGTCAAAGAAAGCACAAAGTAGCAGTTTGTAGCCCAATACGCACCTGCCTTTAACATGGTCAAAAACACGACTGATACCCTCCATCCTCACACCGCTCTTCTCAAGCACGGTGTCATCTATAATGAAACAGGTCGTGGAATCGGATTGAGGAGCTTCGCCATACTTACGCAATAGGCACATGTAACGCAGTGCAAAGCGGTTCATCAAGCGTCTCCAATCCATCTGCGGGCGAGTCATCATTCGATAGAAACAGTTCTTACCATGATTTGAAAGCTCATATATCTTATGCTTGCATATACTGTGGATGCTCTCACCCACAATGCGGAAGAGGCAAAGAGAAAGGATTAGCTCAGATGCCGAAACTCCGTCATGTTTCTCCAATGACAGACGAGATAGCAGGTGACCGATACCAAACTTGCCAAAAGATGCAATAAATCATCACTCATTCGAGTTTTAACACTCAAAAGTTTGGATAACTCACTTATTTTTCTCTATTTTTTTGCTTCCATAACAGTTTTGTTGTTTTGTCTTTGACAATCAGTTTTTTTGCGATTACTAATTTACAAAGAAAATTCGACAAACTGTTATTTTTCTATCTATTTGTTAGGGTGGGAACACGGCTCTTTCATTTAAGAAGTTTTGGTTCTTATTCTAAATATCATTATTTTATAGCACGCCAGTAACATAGTGAAAGCTGTTCTTTTCTAAAAATACTACCATAATCGTATGGTATTTAGCGATTGATATTCGTGTGGCATGACAGGTTTAATTCTTTGTCTAATTATTTGAAAATCAACAAAATAAGTGACAATAAAAGTTGGTTAAGTGAGCTGTTTTTTGTACCTTTATAGTAAAAAATAGATAATCATGAAAGGGAAACAGTCACTCGACCAAACTAATGGGATTGTCGCTAACACAATCAACCACACCGCTAAGGTAATAAAAAAACAAAATTAGAAGGTAGTATCTTAGAAAAACTTTACGAGTTTTCCTCCTCAATACCCGATTTCCGTAGATCAGAGAAGGGAAACATACGTCACAAGTTGAGCGACGTCATTATGTTACTAATATTAGGTCGAGTATCAAATTGTGTCAGCAGAGCAGAAATCATAGAATTCGGTAAACACAACCTCAAGAGGTTCCGTAAATTGGACATATTAGCCAACGGCATTCCATCCGAGCCAACTCTTTGTCGCATGGAAGAGGGGATTGATGATAAGGCAATGGCTAACCAGCTACAGGTCTTTGCCGAGACGTTTCACAAGGAATTGTTGGGGATGTGCTGCGCCCAAGAAATCATCTGCATAGACGGAAAGGCAGAGTGCGGCACTGTTTTGAATAATGGACGAAACCCAGATATCGTATCTGCTCATTCATTTCAACACCGATATCACGTTAGCAACCGAGGCCTGCGAAGAGAAGAGCAATGAAATAAAGGCAGTTCCACGGCTTATTGATAAAATTGATATATCAGAGAAAATAGTCACGGCAGACGCCATGTCTATGCAGAAAGATATCATTAACAAAATCAGAGAGAAAAATGGAGACTTCATCATAGAACTGAAATCAAACCAGCGTTCACTGCGTTATGGTGTAGAGGATAAAATCAAAGAACTGTCTCCTGTTAACTCCTATTGTGGCAAGCCGGAACTCGGGCATGGGAGAATTGAGACGAGAAGCTATCGTGTGTTTAAGGGGACTGACCTCATTGCAAATAAGGAGAAGTGGAACGGTAACCTGACCATCATAGAATATGGTGCGAAACTATCAAAAAAAGTCAACAGGAGCCTGCACTATTGAGAAAAAGGCTGTATGTAAGCAGCCTGCCAGCGAACACACCAAGATTAGGGACATTGGTGCGTAATCACTGGTCGATAGAAAGTATGCACTGGAAGCTAGATCGTAACCTGTTACAAGACAAGATAAAACGAAAGTCGGCAAGGGCAGCTCGCAATTTAGATACCATACAAAGAATTTGTCTACTCCGTGTTCTCAATATGGCGAGGACGGAGAAAGAAGAATTCCGACAAAAGAAAGGGTATGGCAGAACTGATGAGACATGTTTTCATTGGGTTTCACAAAACTATTGCATTTTTCTGTATCAAAAATGAAAATAATCAAATTTTTGAGAATGGTATAACTTATTGATATACAGACACAATGTTTCTCCTGATTCGTACATGAGTCGGGTAAGGAAGCTATGTCTTCATTTCATTTTTAAATGAAAGAGCCGTGGGGTGGGAAACTTTAGTTATAATAATAACCAATAATTGATTTAACATAAAATAGAGGATGATATGTATCATTTGGGATAGCCGATCCATTGCCTAAATATTCTGATTTATTATAAACAAAAGAAAAATCCATTATGCTCACATATTTTTCCATTTACTTTCTTTTTTATAAGTCAAACATTCTGTTCTCAAATCAAATGGCAATATGTGATAATTAATAAAACTTTTGCCGATATAATAATTTCTATAATCGACCCATATGAAAATAAGAAATAAGACTATGCCTATTATGCAAATACTCTTCCTCATTTTTGTTGTTAATACGAGGTTTGAAATAGTATGTTACTGTCCTTGCTTTGTAATCATATGGTGTCCCACCTAATTCAAATCCTAAATCAAGAGGATCTCTAAAGCCATCAACATAATTAGGTTTTCTAAACAATGTAAAATCAACATGACTCGTTTGTTTGCCGGGATGAACTGCATATGATACGCCAGTTTTTCCTATATGAAACACTAAGGCTGTCATATCTACATCAAAGCTATTCTTATCTCTTACTTTTGTTGTTACGGCTTTAAGATTGTCTTGAAAAGTTTTTGTATTTATCAAAAGATTTGTTGCAATATCTCCGACATCGGCAGGCTCTCCATTTCCAAAATAATAATGACTAATTGCTAATTGATCCTGTTGGTAGCCCCTTTAGCACTTTCTGGAGCAACAATATTTAAATTTGGCGTTTGCTCTAACACTGTACCACTTAAATCTGCTTTTTACGGTATATAATGAACCTTTATCTAATGAAAGTTTACTTAAATTTCTAACAGCAATATTACCACCTTTAGTTGTTCTAATATTATTTCTATTTAATATCTGCAGAACATCCTTCTGGCTTGTTCCAAGGAATTGTGCTAAAGTTTTGGTGTTATCTTTTCTATCAGCATGCAAATTACCATTTTTCCCAATGCCAACATCCATTAGGATCAACAAATCTTATAGGATTTCCAATGCAATAAACATATCCACTCACACTTATATATTTTTCCGTTAACGGGTCTACCCCTAACCACATGGAGATTTTTGGGATCCATGTATCTGGCACCATAGTAATACAGTCCAGTTTCTTCATCCAATTCCTTGCCATTGAACTTGTAGGGCATGTCCTCGCTGCTACTATGCTCATCAACCAACAGTTCACCGTATGGTAGGTAGGCATCATACTGAGTGATATTGGCTTTATCATCTGTGATGTAAGATGTGCTACCGAGGTGGTCACTGTGATAGAAGAAGGTTTCCTCCTTTGTAGTGTCATTAGGGATGTAACCATATCCAGCCTGTGGATCATCAGGGTTGCTCGGGTCATTCCATGAGACAGGAGCACTGGGGTTGGTGCCTGGTGTTATATTAGGATGTGGAGTTTGAATCCAACCCTGCGGCACATCATGGTTGCCGAGTTCTGTGAGAACGGCATTATAACCAACACCAGTGTTCTCTGGATCACCATACGCACCCTTCTCTGTTGGTACTCCATGAGCGACACCCACCTTCTTATAGTATGCTTCCTTCTGTGTCTGTATCTGATTCATACGCTCTGCATAGTCCTGCTGACCAGCGGTTACGTATGAACCGTTGCGCCCGTAAACGTTATTGAACAGACCTGTTCCTATTCTTGAAGCGACTCGTTTGTCACCAATGAAGTAATGCTTTGTAAAACGATTCTTGTTGATGCTGATTATCGAAGCAGGATAGAGCGTGAAGTTGTCTGTCTCATGGAACGTGATGCCCTGTGGCGCACCATTGATAAATACACCCTCCATCGTACCGTAACTCTTCATGATGCGTTCGCCAGCTGCATTGTAAGTGTAACGCCTCGTCTTGCCATTATCAGAGAGTATCATCAAGCGGTTATCCTCATCCCAGTACATTTCCCTTGTGACGTTTGTACTATCGTTGGTAACAAGAACAGGGTTGCCGTTAGCATCGTAGGTGTAATGGTCATGGCCTATCTGCGTCGGATCCGTCGGATGACTGCTGTCCTCATATTTATAAGCGAAGTTATAAGACTTAGCAGTTGTCGTTGAGTCTACTTTCTGTACCTTAGTCAGCGGTTCACTCATCCGTCCGAACGACATAAGCATTGCGTAAGAGGCGTTCTTTGCTTTACCCTTTGCAGAAATTAAGCGATTGAGTTCATCATACTCATACGTATGCATACTCTTTCCTCCCAGCTTCGCCTTGTTGAGTTTCGTAAGCGACGTTAGGTTGGCGGCATTCGTGATACCGAGGATATTATCCACAGCATCATAGCGATACTTGTTTTCCATCACAGTCTGACCGTCCGCTGTAAGGTTCATCACCTGCAGACGTTCACGCTACTTGTCATAGGTATAAGTTGTCTCCGTGCCATTACCAAGCTTCATATAGACCGTATGACCCTCCTTGACGTAACAAATCTTATCAATAATATAACTATAAAATACGTTTTCTTAAAAGAATGGTACCCATGTGTATCTTCTTTCTTTTGAAAATCATAATAATCAAAGAAACCATTTTAATAATGCTTTATATAATAATCGAAGTCTGCTTTATTTTTAGGAGCTATATCACGCATTATAACCCCATACATTCCACTTGGTATTGGTGATTTCCAATAATCTAATCCCTTTTTCTTCAAGAAATTAACGACTTTCATTTTGTCTGTATATTCTTTAGAATCAATTGGATATACGCATTTACGTAGTTCATATAGAATGTCTACTTCAAAAGTGGGATAATCAGGCTTATCCAAGTCTATTTCTGTAAACTTTCTGCGATAGTCTGCTCCTTTTTGCAGAAGATATAACATAATATCCATCCTATCATGAATCATACAATTTTCTATTGCGCAATTTGCAGTAGATGTTGCATAATTAATGTTTGCTCCTGCATCAACTAATAATTTAACTTTCTCAAAGGAGGAAAACACAGCAGCACTTAAAGCAAATTCTCTCCTTGGTACAATCTCTCCTAAACCATCCTCCTGAACTCCACAAGCTGTTGAATTTGGGTCTCCTCCATACTTCAGTAATAAAGCAAGTATCTTACTTGAGGGTCTTGTAAAGCGACAAGCTAATAAGACAGCACTTTCTCCAAAGTATTTAGTGGAGTCATCATGTGCATTAGGATTAGCTCCTAACTCTAATAATTTTTTAACGGATTCTATTTTATTAGTACTTGTTGCTAACATCAAGAGTGTTTGCTTGTATTTTGGGTCTCGGTAATCTACAGGAATATGCATCTGTAAAACTTGTTTAGAAATTTCTGTAGTATCTTCATCTTCAACAGCCTTTGCTAAAGACCACGCAGGCGTATGTTTATACAACCTAAAATCATCTCCTAACATGTCTTTTACGTTAGGCTCTGTACAGGAAGAACAAACAAACAATACTAAGAATAAAAGATGCTTCATATTTATAATAATTTATTGTGGGAAACCATGAAAAGGAGTCTATGTACATACGTTGGTATAACTCATTTTTAGCTTTTATCTCATCTTTCATTAATTCAATGTCAGTCCTATAAAAATTTTGGATGCTATGCCCTAAAATCGCCCTTCTATTGAATCTATAGTGTGGAAGACCATCTGCACGGAGCCCAACTGCCCGCTGAACCGTATTAAGTTCATCATTCCAGTTTATATAAGCATCAATTCTTGTAAACTTTCTACTGAAAATAGTAAATGGGCTTACCCATGCGGCATTAAATGTCATGGCACTACGTCCTGTTTTATATGCATTAGCAGCTGCTAGTCCCCCACCTAAACTGTGCCCCGTAAATGTAAGTTCGGAGTTACCAATCGCTTGAGAAATCTTTTTCGCATTACTCATGGAAATATCATACTGCTCTGATTGCCCGATAATCTGCTTTATATTATTTTTCCAATCGTTCATTTCAGTGAAATCTGTTCCTGCAGTAGCATAAACATATTCCGTCTTCCCTTTATAAGTCCTTTCGTATATTGCAGACTTAAAACCAGAATCTTTATCTCTCAAAGTAATACCACTAATTGTCTTATTTAGTTTCGGTAGATGCCAACCACCTGTCAAGGTTACTTTCTCTGTACCATAAACATGTGCAGAAATTCTAGCAGCCTCTTCTTCTGTCGGTCTTTCTCCATTAGGGTCTATCAGTTTAATGGGATTCCCAAAACAATATGAATAAGAACCATCTTTTGGCATTTTTTCTATTTGTGGATCTACCCCATACCAAATACTTGCAATAGGGTTCAAGTACCTTGCACCATAATAATACAAGCCTGTTTCCTCATCAAACTGTTTGCCATTGAACTTGTATGGTAAGTCTTCGGAGCTACTGTGCTCATCCACTAACAGCTTACCGTATGGTAAGTAAGCATCATACTGCATGATGTTGGCTTTGTCATCTGTGATGTAAGATGTGCTACCGAGGTGGTCACTGTGATAGAAAAAGGTCTCTTCTTTTGTAGTGTCATTAGGGATGTAACCATATCCAGCCTGTGAGTCATCAGGGTTACTCGGGTCGTTCCAGCTTACAGGTGGATCGGGGTTGGTATTCGGGGTGGTGTTCGGCTTTGGCATCTGAATCCAGCCCTGTGGCACATCATGGTTACCAAGTTCCGTGAGAACAGCATTATAGCCAACACCCGTGTTCTCCGGATTACCGTACGCACCCTTCTCTGTCGGTACACCTCGAGCTACACCCACCTTCTTATAATACGCTTCCTTCTGAGTCTGAATCTGATTCATACGTTCTGCATAGTCCTGCTGACCAGCTGTTACGTATGAGCCGTTGCGTCCATAAACGTTGTTAAACAGACCTGTACCTATCCTTGAAGCGACTCGTTTGTCACCGATAAAGTAATGCTTTGTGAAACGATTCTTGTTGATGCTGATTATCGAAGCAGGATAAAGTGTGAAGTTATCTGTTTCATGGAAGGTGATACCTTGCGGTGCACCATTGATATACACACCCTCCATCGTACCGTAACTCTTCATAATGCGTTCGCCAGCAGCATTGTAAGTGTAACGACTCGTCTTGCCGTTATCGCTTAAAACCATGAGACGTTTATCCTCATCCCAGTACATTTCCCTTGTGACGTTTGTACTGTCGTTGGTAACAAGAACAGGGTTGCCGTTAGCATCGTAGGTGTAATGGTCGTGACCAATCTGCGTTGGAGCCGTCGGGTGGTTGCTGTCCTCATACTTATAAGCAAAGTTATAAGACTTAGCTGTTGTCGTTGAGTCCACCTTCTGCACCTTCGTCAGTGGTTCACTCATCCGTCCGAACGACATCACCATATCATACGATAAAGTATAAAAGAATCATCTCTTATGAGTATTTCTATTCTTTATATCTTAGAATCCTTCCTATAAGTAAAATGAAAAAGCTTAAAATCCATATGTAGTATCCAATCTGCAATGAAACAATATCACTATGTTTTCCTGCTTCATTAATAACAATATAGGGGCATCCGTGGAATAAGCATCCTAAAATGAGACTGCCTGCTAATAATATTATACCGAGACTTTTTACTCTTTTATAAATAAAGGTATCAAGAAAAGAATATTCGCATACCATGATATATAATAAACAGTTAGTTCTGCTATTTATAAATACACCAGCCCATCCAAAAATAAAGCCGTATATCCCATGTAATCAAAGGAACTATCTCTTACAGAAAAAGCATGGTAGAAAGCAGCTAATTATAAAGGTAATTAGACCTATAAAAGTAATAACTCTCATGTTCATTTATACCTCTCTATTTAAAAATTTTTATAACAACTTTCATTGTATGTTTATCAAAGGCATTACCATCTTCATCCCTTGAAGGTAAATATATTTTTATATTACTGTCCGCTAAACTTTTGTTTATTTTCACAAATTTGGGCTGATACTTTTTTCATAGTATCAGCCCATTTAATTACCTTTGCTTTTGCAACAAAACATAAGTAACATGAGCAAAAGTACACATTTTTTCGGACAGCCAGTATATGGTCAGTTAATAAAATGCTTAGACAAGAACAAAATTAACACTTATAGCCGTCAACATGGTGGCGAACGGTATGTAAAGAAGTTCGATATGTGGTCTCACGTGGTAACTATGCTCTATGCCGTGGTGATGCGTTTCGACTCTCTTCGTGAGATACAGTGCTTCTATGCTGGCAGAATCCCTGTAAGCTACCCCTCATCTAAGCATAGATACTTTACCCAAGCGTAGTACGCTCTCTGATGCCAATAAGAGACGCCCCGAAGAACTCTTTGGTTGGCTCTATATGGATGTCCTTGAAGCTCATCGTGACCTACTTTTCTCGGACAGCCAACGAGGCAAGGGGGATTCTTGGCTTAATCGTCTGAAAATAATGGATTCTACCACTATTCCCTTGTTTTCGAATCTCGTCTTCAAGGGTGTGGGACGTAATCCCAAGCACGGAAAGAAGAAAGGAGGCATAAAGGTGCATACCATCATAAATGCCAACGAAGGAGTGCCTTACGATATGCAATTCACTTCTGCTGCCACACATGACAGTTTTATGATGGCACCGCAGGATTATTCAAAGAACGATATTCTAGCTATTGACAGAGCCTACATAGACTATGTTAAATTTGAACAGATGACTCATAATGGTGCTGTCTACGTTACAAAGATGAAGAAAAAAATCTTGTTTATCAACTGAAATAGAGTATAATATTACAGACGATGATAGCCGTTTCTTATACAATATCAAGGAGGTAGTCCTTAAAAAGAAGGGGGTGGAACATCATGCACGAATCGTCACCTACATAGACCACAAGAAGACGGGAAAGAATAAGACAACGAAACTAATATCACTGCTTACCAACGACTTTGAGATGGATGCGCAAGATATAGTGGCTATTTACCGGAAAAGGTGGCAGATAGAGTCACTATTCAAGCAAGTCAAGCAGAATTTTCCGCTAAGATACTTTTACGGAGAGACTGCTAATGCTATTAAAATACAGATTTGGATGGTTTTTCTTGCAAATCTGCTAATAACCATCGTACAGAGAAGGATAAAAAGGTCATGGAGTTTCTCGGGATTAGCCACAATGATAAGAATTGTACTGATGTACTATATCAATATGGAATCCTTTTTCGAACAACCTGAGAACGATTGGAAAAAATACTTTAGCAAACATGGTATTTCCCCTCCGCAATGTGAGGAAAATGTATAGAGGGGGCTTGTCTAAGAGAAAAAAAAGCTCATCCTAAATGCGTAAAGGGATGAGCTGAAGAAGTTAGAGGTTTAGCGGACAGTAATAATTTTTTTATCTATTTTCTCGGCGTATCTATTTATAGTTTCATCAAGAAATTCTCCTCTAACAACCATGGCTGTTACTCCCAACCTCTTATAACCAGTGTAATTTTCTATTGATAACCCATACTTTTTTAAATTTACAGCTGCAGGATTAAATAATATGGCATTACGATTTGTTGCCACTGCATTAGCAGCAGCTTCTGCTCCACCTTTCGAATGCCCAATAAAGGTTATTTCGCTGTTCTTAAACTTCCTCACCACCTCTTTTGCAACTTTAAGAGAAAGATGCATATCTACAGAATATCCAAATGGCTGCTTTAAATCTTCGATTATACTCTGACGTCCTTTAGAACTATTCTCAAAATATGTACCTGCGTTTGCAAGGACATATTCAATCTTTCCATTAGTTTTTTTTGTATATAATCCAGCCTTAAAACTATCAGAATATTTACTTGTATAAACATACTTCAAAGTCCACCCATCAACAATATCTCCGGCTTTTCCATCATATATATGGTTCGCAAGCTTTGCTGCTTCCTTCTTTGTGGGATATTTTCCTTTATAATCAATAAAAACAGTCGGATTCCCGTAGCAATAAGAATATCCAAAGTATACAGGGAACTTCTCCGCTAACGGATCCACCCCATACCAAACACTTGCCATAGGATTCAAGTATCTTGCACCATAATAGTACAGACCAGTCTCTTCATCAAACTGTTTGCCATTGAACTTGTAGGGTAGGTCTTCGCTGCTGCTATGCTCGTCAACCAACAGTTCGCCGTATGGCAAGTAAGCATCATATTGGGTGATGTTAGCATGTTTATCTGTGATGTAAGACGTACTACCGAGGTGGTCACTATGATAGAAGAAGGTTTCTTCTTTTGTGGTATCATTAGGGATGTAGCCATAACCAGCCTGTGGGTCATCAGGGTTGCTCGGGTCGTTCCAGTTTACAGGTGGACCGGGGTTAATATTCGGTGTAGTGTTGGGGCGTGGAGTCTGAATCCAACCCTGTGTCACATCGTGGTTGCCGAGTGTGTCAATGATAGAGTTATATCCTCGTTTTGTATTCTCTGGGTCACCGTACGCACCCTTCATTGTAGGAACACCAGGCGCAATGCCCTGCTGCTTATAGTATGCCTCCTTCTGCTTCTGTATCTGATTCATACGCTCAGCGTAGTCCTGCTGACCAGCGGTTACGTAGCTTCCATTTCTTCCGTAAACGTTATTGAACAGGCCTGTACCTATTCTTGATGCTATGCGCTTATCACCGATAAAGTAATGCTTCGTAAAGCGGTTTTTGTTGATGCTGATTATCGAAGCAGGATAAAGCATAAAATTGTCTGTCTCATATATTTCACATTTAAGATAACAAGAGTACCGCCCAAGGTAGCATAATAGTAAAAATCCCTTCAAGTATACTCAGCCACCACTTATCCTTAAGCAATATAGCAAAGGAAGAGACTGAGATTGATATAAATGGTAGATATACAACTAGATACAGATAGAAAGGGGTGATTTGTGCTATAGCTGTGATAAAGAAAACTAAAATGAAAATGAAAAAGGATATAATAACCCATATAAAGTAAAAAAATAATCTACGTTCCATTTGTTATTTATCTATATTATAATTTACAGGTTCTCTAACACCTACAGATTTTAAAACAGAATCCATAACATGTCCATTGATTCTGGATTTCCAGTCATATGGAAGTAAAAGTATTCGAATACCATTTACATGTGGTAATCTTGATCTGTTTTGGATAGAATTCAAAGGATCCGTCGCTACAATATATGCATCAATATTCCTTTCGGCTTTATTCAGAACACCAAATACCGCTTTTGTATGATTATGTAAACCTGCAGCATTAAAAGTTATAGCTTTTCTATCTGTTACTAATGCACTAAGAGCTGCTTCTCCTCCACCTAGAGAATGTCCGATAAATGTTAATTCTTTATTTTCTTTTTTGAGAATTGTTGATAATTTAGATGCATTCAAAACAGCATTCATATATTGAGGTGATTTACCCCCCTGTGATTGCAGTACATCTTCTTTTATATCTTGTTTGTCAGCGGTCCCTGCAAAAACATAAGCATATTCTGTTTTTCCATTTTTTGTTCTCTCGTAGATATTTGAATTGAGTCCGGTCTTATCATTGCTCAGTTTTATTCCAAAATCTCTCCTTGAAACGGCCCATCCACCAATTAATATATTGTCTTTCTTATCACCATAAACATGTGCTGCTATGCGTGCTGCTTCATTTAAAGAGGGTTTTTTCCCTTTTCGGTCTATAAAAATAATAGGGTTTGATAAACAATACACATATCCACCAACTGTAGGATACTTCTCCGCCAACGGATCCACCCCATACCATAGACTCGTGACAGGTTTCATGTACCTTGCACCATAATAGTACAAGCCTGTTTCCTCATCAAACTGTTTTCCGTTGAACTTGTATGGCAGGTCTTCGCTGCTGCTATGCTCGTCAACCAACAGTTCGCCGTACGGAAGGTAAGCATCATACTGTGTAATGTTGGCATGGCCGTCTGTGATGTAAGACGTACTGCCGAGGTGGTCACTATGATAGAAGAAAGTTTCCTCTTTTGTTGTATCGTTTGGAATATAACCATAACCAGCCTGCGGGTCATCAGGGTTGCTCGGGTCATTCCAATTTACAGGTGGACCAGGGTTGGTATCCGGCGTGGTGTTGGGCTTCGGAGTCTGATTCCAACCCTGTGGCACATCGTGGTTGCCGAGTTCTGTGAGAACAGCATTATAACCAACACCCGTGTTCTCTGGGTCACCGTACGCACCCTTCTCTGTCGGTACACCAGGCGCAATGCCCTGCTGCTTGTAATACGCTTCCTTCTGACGTTGGATTTGATTCATACGTTCAACATAGTCCTGCTGACCAGCCGTTACGTATGAGCCGTTACGTCCATAGACGTTATTAAAAAGACCTGTCCCTATCCTTGAAGCAACTCGTTTGTCACCAATAAAGTAATGCTTCGTAAATTTGTTCTTGTTGACAGAGAGGATACTTGCTGGATAAAGCGTGAAGTTATCCGTCTCGTGGAACTTCAGTGCAAACCAAGCACAAAAGAACTTGCTCATTTTGTCTTGGTGCAGCCTAAAGTCGACATTTGTCAAGGTGATTCCCTGCGGTGCACCGTTGATATACACGCCCTCCATCGTACCGTAAATCTTCATAATGCGCTCATCGGCAGCGTTGTAAGCGTAGCGTAGACTATTCTCATTCACTGGAAAAACAATTGATATATTGTTATGTCATGTTAGTTTATATTTTCTGATAATGTTTTTGATAAGGTAAGCTCCATAGCTTAGGATTAATGGGGCATGGAGTTGTTATTGAAAATAGGCAGTACTCACCACTACCTCTTGCCATTCTCGTCTTTTAAGACAAAATAGGAAGGGACTCCTGCAATATAGGTAGCATTAGGTAAAGATGTTATTATGTTCTTTTTCATATTGATGGATATTGAAGGCATCCTTTATAGTCTGTCTATCATTTTCTGATTGATTTATCTTTTTATTTCTTGATGGACATTGCTTTTTTAAGTTTATTATTTCCTTGTCCTTTTCAAATCTTTTTATCTTCAATATATTAGGCTCTATAACGAATCGTGTGGGTAATCCAGTTCAAGCCCACTGTTATGAAATAGATCATATACTTAAAGTTTTCTGTATTTACGAATCCTCTTGCCCTCCTTTTTGCAAGTTGTATCTGTGAGTTCAATCCCTCCAGAACTCCGTTGTTGACATCCCTCATGGCAAATAGCTGCTTGATGCCGTACATGTGCGATTTTATCATTGCAACGAAATTAAGCATAGGCTTGATTGCCGATTGTTCTACCATCTCACACCATAAATCAAGTTTTTCCACAGAATCCTTAGCGCACTCATTGAATATATCGATGAAAGATTCCTTAAAGCTATAAGCCTTTCCAATTGTTGGGTAGGTCATCAGGAGGGTATTCAGTTCCATCATTTTTTTTGGTGAGAGATTCTTCTTGTTGTATAGCAGCGTAAAACGGTGTCCTTTAAGTAGTTTGGTTTCTTTGTGTTCCTCCTTACGTACCATATCAACAGCCTCGTTGAGAGCCTTAAATATATGGAATTTATCGAAAATGATACCGGCATTGGGGAAGTGAGTTAAGGCACCTGATATGAAAGATTTAGACATATCCATACTGATAGCTTCTATATTCTCCACCTTTCCATGGCTCGCAACCAATGCCTTGCTGAATGCCTCGAAAGTGCTTGCATCTTTACCATCAGTGACGAAAATAGTCTTACGAGTATCCAAGTCTACAAACTGCGTTATGTAGTTGTGTCCCTTTCGTTTAGAGGTTTCATCCACTCCGATGTGACGTACTTTGGACATGTCAATTTTTCTTAACGGCTTTGCAGACCCAATGATTAAAAAACACGCCATATACGTGGAGCTGTTTCATGAATGGTACGGGAAACGCTCTTCACAGGCATTTCACGCTCTATGAGAAGCATTGAGTAGGCTTCGAAAAGCAATGTGAAACCGCTGCTTTTACGTGCCCACGGAACATCTACCATGATTGTTCGGTGGTCATCTGTTTTAATACGGGGAACGCTGGCGTGAAGATAACAAAGATGTTCAAAGAAGTTCAAATGACGCCATGTCTTATCTATGGTATCGTAGGCAGTGTACTCATTTTCATTAAGCTTAAAACGATGTCCACGATTAAAGCTCAACCAAATATGGAGTTCTTTGGTGGAGTGTTTGCCTTCTATAAACTCAACCTTGGATACATACCATGGTTCTGACAGGCCTAAAGCCATTGTAAATATCTCTGTACTATTCATAAAACAAAGGTAATATTTTTATCTGAAATTTATATGATTACCCACACGATTCGTTATAGAGCCATATATTACAAACGCTATCTATCGTTATAAAATATTCTGTATATTTGTTATCTTGTTGAAAGATAATATAATAATATTTATTTTTGTAAAAGAATAAAAGTATCTTTTTCCCAGGAATGGTATCAAACTTGGATAATACAATATCCGCTTTAGTACGACTTTCTACAGCTACAGGATCTAAATCCTTTATCCCGTGAATCTGAGCGACGCAAAAGCAGGAGATACTAAGAATAATGGTAATGAATGTCATCTTTTTCATTTTAATATTGGCAAAATATATGGATTATTTATGTGTCCCTCTTTATAGCCACCGTGTTCACTACCATCGTTCTGAGGTAATTTCAAAATTCGACGAATAAGGTTTTCTGTTCGAATTGCATTTGCATTGTTTTCTGCTGGTGTTAATTTCTTCTCAGCGGGGATACCATGTCCAACACTTCATGTCCAGAAGTTACAGCTCTTTCGTTACCTTGTAGACTACTACCAATAAAAGAGTGCGAACCATTACTTGTTGGTACATTTAGTCCATCACCAGAATTGCGGATGAAGGCTGTGCTTAATTTTCCGTCAGGCGTTACCATCTTATCACCAATTCCGTTACCAACCGCTTTATTCATGTGAACAATAAAAGCTTTCGCCCCTTGAGAAGAAGTGTAATCTCCGCTAACATATTCAACATTATAAACATCTTTTGAATTGATGGTATTTGCGACAATGGTGATATATGCACTTTCATCATTGGATAATGCAATTCCCTTCATTGCTAAATTTAATTTGTCTGTATCAATATTTAGGAATTCTTTTCCTTTTATATTTATCAAAGTACGGATATTAGTAAACTTATCATCTGCTAAAACTCTGTAAATATCATCTCGAAACTTTTCAGCATCTTGTTCTGTCACACCTCTAACCTTTCTTCCATCAGGATCTATCAACTTAATAGGATTTGCAAAAGTATAGACATATCCACCAGTAGTTGTATACTTCTCCGCCAACGGATCCACCCCATACCAAATACTTGCCATAGGATTCATATACCTTGCACCATAATAATACAAGCCTGTCTCTTCATCGAACTGTTTGCCGTTGAACTTATACGGCAGGTCTTCGGAGCTGCTATGCTCGTCAACCAATAGCTCACCGTATGGCAGATATGCATCATACTGTGTGATATTGGCTTTATCATCTGTGATGTAGGATGTGCTGCCTAAATGATCACTGTGATAGAAGAAGGTTTCCTCCTTTGTAGTGTCATTAGGGATGTAACCATATCCAGCCTGTGGATCATCAGGGTTGCTCGGATCATTCCAGCTTACAGGTGGACTGGGGTTAGTGCTTGGTGTCGTGTTAGGATGTGGAGTTTGAATCCAACCCTGCGGCACATCATGGTTACCAAGTTCCGTGAGAACAGCATTATAGCCAACACCCGTGTTCTCCGGATCACCGTACGCACCCTTCTCTGTCGGTACACCAAGAGCAATGCCCTGCTGCTTATAATACGCTTCCTTCTGACGTTGGATTTGGCTCATACGTTCAGCATAATCTTGCTGACCAGCGGTAACGTATGAGCCATTACGCCCATAGACATTATTGAACAGACCTGTTCCTATCCTTGAAGCAACTCGTTTGTCACCAAGGAAGTAATGCTTTGTAAAGCGATTCTTGTTGATGCTGATTATCGAAGTAGGATAAAGCGTGAAGTTATCTGTTTCATGGAAGGTGATTCCCTGCGGCGCACCGTTGATGTACACACCTTCCATTGTGCCATAACTCTTCATAATACGTTCACCAGCAGCGTTGTAAGTGTAACGACTCGTCTTGCCGTTATCAGAGAGTACCATCAGGCGGTTGTCCTCGTCCCAGTACATCTCACGGGTAGTATTCGTAGAGTCGTTCGTTACCAGTGTCGGGTTGCCATTGGCATCGTATGTGTAATGGTCATGACCAATCTGTGTTGGAGCCGTCGGATGGTTGCTGTCCTCATACTTATAAGCAAAGTTATAAGACTTCGCAGTTATCGTTGAGTCCACCTTCTGCACCTTCGTCAGTGGTTCACTCATCCGTCCGAACGACATAAGCATTACGTAAGAGGTGTTCTTGCTTTACCCTTTGCAGAGATTAAGCGATTGAGTTCATCATACTCATACGTATGCATACTCCTTCCTCCTAACTTCGCCTTGTTAATTCTCGTCAGCGACGTTGGGTTGGCAGCATTCGTAATACCGAGGATATTATCCACAGCATCATAGCGATATTTGTTTTCCATCACAGCCTGACCATCCGCTGTAAGGTTCATCACCTGCAGACGTTCACGCTGCTTGTCGTAGGTATAGGTAGTTTCCGTGCCATTACCGAGCTTCGTATAGACCGTATGACCCTCCTTATCGTAACCTATCCTATCAACAATAACGCTCTGACGTCCCTGTTTATTGCTCGTAAGACTCTCTATTTGTCCTGCGGCATTGTAATGATAGGTAACGACCTCGCCGTCAGGATAGGTCATTGTCCTGACACGGTTCCAGCTGTCGTACGATGCGCCATAGACATAGGTACGTATATCCGCTACGCTCGCCATCACCGTGCGCACGGTCTTTACGACTTCGCCCTGCCTGCCGTAGTAATACACCTGTATGGTATGACTATCCGAAATCAGATGGTCTCACAAAACGGGATAAAGCACAAGATAATAAATGCAGAAAACAAATATCATGTCTTTCCATCTTCAACAAACAACTTATTCCCATATCAACCAACGTTTGTAAACTATTTTTATGCAATTCAAAACCAACACATGGTCGTTTGGCTTCCAAAAGACGCTCAATTGACTTGCAATAGACGCCCTTTTGAGGCCTTACTGACGCCCTTTTGAAGTCCAATTAGGCACCTTTTCTTGCACGACTTTATAACTAACTGATTTACTGTTGGTTGCAAACCTGCTTTTTACACGTGTTTTTGCCTTTATCTGCAGGTATTTTACCCGAAATTATGTCATGGTTTTTCAATCCCTTGTCTACCTTTTCAAAGTGTTAAAATGAAAATGTTTTCTGCGCTGGAGGATGATAATAAAGTAGGTAGCCAAGACAGTCTTGACTATCTATTTGTTTAACGCATAACTCCGGTTCTCCCGCTAAAGCTGTCCGAAAAGTGTCCACGCATTTAACGGATGAACCGATAAAATCCCCACCTGTTTTCCACTGAACCATAAATCACCCACCTTTTTTCTACTAAGCCAGTAATACGCTTCGTCGCCCGAGGCATCCTCCACGAGTGCAAACCGCCCTGCACGGTTATGCTTGTCACCTGCCTTGCCATAGGTATAAGTGACACGGTTGAAGAGGTTTTCAGGATAGAGTACCTCATGCAATCGCTCGAAGTCGTAGGTGTAAGAGATATATCCCTCGGCAGAGATTGACTTCCTCTGCTCCGCCGTGAGCTTCGTTAAAAGATTACCTGCTGCATCGTAGGTCATTTCCGCCTCCCCTGCATCAGGGTGATTCACCATGAGTTTTCTCCCTAACAGGTCATAGGCATACTTCGTTTCCCTGCCGTTGGGATGCTGCACAGTCAAGACCTGCCCCACAGGGTCGTAGTTGTACAATTTCGTATTTATTGAAACGAAGGTGTTTCTATATACTTTGTCCCTTCTACTATTTCAGGAGGTACTTGAGGTTTGAAAATCATTAATACCAATGGCTTTTCCTTAATAATATCATCTAATAAAAAAATATCATCACCTATTATACATGATAAGTTTGACAAGAATTCACAAATTTTATTATGAACATTCAAACTATCTACAAATCTAAAGCATCAATATCCATTTCTAAATATTCTACGCTATTTAAGTACCATCTTAGTATAGGTTTTTTTATAAGAAAAGAGTTATTGTTTCATTACAAATATTGGACTCTATTCCTCCTGTAATATTTTTTTAAATCTCTTTTTCTATAGAAAATAAGGAGGTTTGACTGATATAGTTATAAATAGTTTGCAATGTATCCTTTTTAGATGTAGAGCGATTATATCTCTAATATAATCGTCATTTGTATAATATATATTTCTTTTTATTTGAGACCAATTCATAACTACTATTTTGTTCGTTCTTTGAAATCCCTAACCCCATTAAATTTCCCCTCGCGGCTTATATTAAATCCACGTCCAGAAACTTTATCATATACTGTCTTTGTTCCATTTGCTTCTATGTCAACCACTTTATTCTTAGACCTCATAATATCTCTTAATATTTTCATTCCATCCTCTGTAGCTGTTCTCCCTGAGAAACGAATGTCACTAAAGGAACTATTAGCACGTCCCGCATGTTTTTGTAATGCTCTTCCAATTTGAGAAAGACCGTTTCTGTCGTTGCGTAAAGCAGATTTAATAAAAGTAGACTTATCTGATAATCCTCTTAACCATCGAATTTGTGATATAACTTTCCCGAGTCCAGATAGTTTTGCTAATCCTCCTGAGGCAACTGCAACTGTAGTGTTTTCAATTTCTGGACTTGCAGACTCCCAGGCGGCATCATATAGTTTCTTTTCTACAAGGTTTGTTCCAAATAATTTATTTATAACCTTTCGAGGAATGTTGGTCGTATATTTATGGTATAATACTCCATCAATGTTTTCAAGTATGTAATAATGAGAGACATCATTTGGAAGAGTTTTACCATAATAAGTAAATCCGGGGACATGAGATTTGTTAGACCAAAAATAAAAACCTTGATAATTTACAAACCAATCTTTTCCATCAGCATCAATTAATTTTATAGGATTTCCAATGCAATATATATCCTGACACATAGGGATATTTGCCAGTTAACGGATCCACTCCATACCAAATACTTACCATCGGATTCATGTACCTTGCACCATAATAGTACAAGCCTGTTTCCTCATCAAACTGTTTGCCGTTGAACTTGTATGGCAGGTCTTCACTGCTACTGTGCTCGTCAACTAATAGTTCACCGTATGGCAGGTAGGTATCATACTACGTGATATTGGCTTTATCGTCTGTGATATAAGACGTGCTGCCAAGGTGATCACTGTGATAGAAGTAGGACAGTTAACAGTCACCGACTCCGAAATGCACAACAACTTTGAGATTATGGTCAAAGCATTGGAGGACAGACAACACGAAAAACTCACAACCACCAACTTTTTAAGCAAGTATTAACGGCTCACGTTCATGGGCATTCACAAAGCAATTTGGCTAAAACAGCCATGGAATAGAGGGGTGGGAAACTTTTGTTACTTAACATGACATATACGAATATTATTACTTTTAAGCCAAACGGTGTCGCCCTCAAATGTCAATACATAAACATATTTTTTACTAATATCATATTTCAAAATTTGCACTTCAACACCTGAATCGACCTGTTGAACTAAATTTCTTTTCCCTATTTGATGTAAAGTTGGAAAATATGCCCTATGGTTATACAATGTATCTAATCCTTTTAAGACACTAAGTTTTTTTGAACCTAAACTAATACGTTTCGTAACTACGAAAAAAGAACTATTGGAAGAACCTTCTACTGGCGCACGATGACTATTAGAACCAACCGCCAATATAATATACCCAATAAAGAGCAATATAGATATATATTTTTCATAAATCCAACAATAAAAATATGATTACGAAAAGATAACATATAATATCCAGAATATCAAAAGTTCCCCGGAACAAAAGAAAAATAATTGCGCTACTTCCGAATAAAGAGTGATAATTGGGAGTGAATATAGAAACAGCCTATAATAGATATTACCTTTTTCATTATCCCATATGACATTAATCAGCAACATATATGACAACAACCACATACCACTGGGAAGATTATAAATTATAAAATTACTAGGTTGAATTTTTGCATACAAATGAGCGAAAAAAATTAATATAACAATCCAACCCTAAAAAAATCTACACCATTCAAATAGTAATAGGGTCGTACTACGAAAAAGACAAATAAATCATACTTCCTATAAAAAGAAGTATATATGCCCATATAATCTTTGTATTATATAAATACAATGTCTTATTATTCTTTATTTTGCTCATCTTACAATAGTTGCATCTTTTTTTTCTGTGAGACTTTGTTTTATTCGTTTTTCCATGTCTATCAAGGTTGAATTCTTAATAAGATTATCAGCCTCTTTCTGCATATAGTTTTGCCACGATTTCCACCACTTATTAATTATTCTCATTTTATTCTCCTCGGACATTTCAACATTATTAAATAAACTTTCCAAAGGATTTCCTCTCCTCGAAAAACTTTGTACATACTTCCAAAAGTTGACTAAAACTCTATATCCATTATCAGCTTCTTGCTCCCAATCAGAAGCATCATGACCAAAAGGTATATATTTCATTATAGTTTTAGATACATAACTTTCGAGATTATATTCACGAGCAATCTGCTTTATATGACCGACCTCATGTGCATAATTAAATAGGATATTTATGTTGTCTTCCTTATCATTTGATGTAAAGAAATCGGATCCAGTATGGATGGTAACTTTATAAGGAGAATTTCCTGTAGTCATAGAATATCCAGATGGTAGAATAGAAGACTCTACGGCCACAACTTTCTTAATATATTTTTCTTCTACACCAGATACTAATGATAATAAGCGAATTGCAGCAGGCTTTAACTTGTGCGTCTCTCTTGAAATAATACCTGTAGGATACAGTCCATCAATATCTATTAATTTGATAGGATTCCCTATACAATATACATAGCCTCCTATAGATTTATACTTCTCCGCTAACGGATCCACCCCATACCATAAACTCGTGATTGGGTTCATATACCTTGCACCGTAATAGTATAGCCCAGTTTCCTCATCGAATTGTTTGCCATTGAACTTATAGGGTAGTTCTTCACTGCTGCTGTGTTCGTCAATCAACAGCTCACCGTAGGACAGGTAAGCATCGTATTGGGTGATGTTAGCGTGGTCGTCTGTTATGTAAGACGTTGAGCCTAAGTGGTCACTATGATAGAAAAAGGTTTCCTCCTTTGTAGTGTCATTAGGGATGTAACCATATCCAGCCTGTGGATCATCAGGGTTGCTCGGGTCATTCCATGAGACAGGAGTACTGGGGTTGGTGCCTGGTGTTATATTAGGATGTGGAGTTTGAATCCAACCCTGCGGAACATCATGATTACCGAGTGTGTCAATGATAGAGTTATATCCTCGTTTTGTATTCTCCGAATCACCATACGCACCCTTCATTGTAGGTACACCAGGGGCAATGCCCTGCTGCTTATAGTATGACTCTTTCTGCTTCTGTATCTGATTCATGCGTTCAGCATAATCCTGCTGACCAGCTGTTACGTATGAGCCGTTTCTTCCATAGACGTTATTGAAGAGACCTGTCCCTATCTTTGATGCTATACGTTTGTCACCAATGAAGTAATGCTTTGTAAAGCGATTCTTATTGACAGAGAGGATACTTGCAGGATAAAGTGTGAAATTATCCGTCTCGTGGAACGTGATTCCCTGCGGCGCACCGTTGATGTACACACCTTCCATTGTGCCATAACTCTTCATGATACGTTCACCAGCAGCGTTGTAAGTGTAACGACTCGTCTTTCCGTTATCGCTTAAGACCATCAGGCGGTTGTCTTCATCCCAGTACATCTCACGAGTAGTGTTCGTGGAATCATTCGTTACCAGTGTCGGGTTGCCGTTGGCATCATACGTATAATGATCGTGGCCTATCTGCGTCGGAGCTGTCGGGTGAGCTTCGTCCTCGTACTTGTAGGCGAAATTGTACGATTTCGCCGTGGCCGTGGAGTCTACACGCTGCACCTTGGTCAGCGGCTCGCTCATCCTGCCAAAAGTCATCTGCATGGAGTAAGAGGCATTCTTGACTTTACCTGTTGCAGAGATTAAGCGGTTGAGGTCATCGTACTGATAAGTATGGCTGAATGCACCGCCAAGTTTAGTCGGGTTGTGCTTGCTGATATTTTGTGGATTTACGACATTGGAAATACCGAGGATATTGTCCACCGCATCGTACCGGTACTGTTGTCCATCACGGTTTGTCCTTCTATGGTCAGCGTAGCATTCTGCAGACGTTCACGCTGCTTGTCGTAGGTATAGGTAGTCTCCGTGCCGTTACCGAGTTTCGTATAGACCGTATGACCCTCTTTGTCGTAACCTATCTTGTCAACAATAACGCTCTGACGTCCCTGTTTATTGCTCGTCATGCTCTCCACCTGTCCTGCAGCATTGTAGTGATAAGTCACCACTTCACCATCAGGATAAGTCATCGTCTGCACCCGGTTCCAGCTGTCATATGTAGCACCATAGACATAAGTCCTAATATCCGCCACGCTTGCCATGACAGTACGGACAGTCTTCGTCACCTCACCCTGTCGACCATAGTAATAGGCTTCACCGCCACTCGCATCCTCAACGAGGGCAAGACGACCGGCACGGTTGTACTTATCGCCTGCCTTACCATAGGTATAAGTAACACGATTAAAGAGGTTTTCAGGATAAAGTACCTCATGCAGCCGCTCGAAGTCGTAGGTGTAAGAGATGTAACCCTTGTCAGATATCGACTTCCTTAGCTCTGCCGTGAGCTTCGTCAGGAGGTTACCTGCCGCATCATAGGTCATGTCCGTTTCACCAGCATCAGGATGGTTCACCATCAGTTTGCGACCAAGCAAGTCGTAGGCATACTTCGTCTCCTTGCCGTTAGGATGCTGAACCGTCAGCACCTGTCCGACAGGGTCATAGCTGTACTTCACCATGATATCCTCACCACGGGCATGCTGCACCGTTTCCCGGTTGCGCCCCTTGGCATCGGTATAGCTCTCCGCATGTCGTCCCAGTGCATCCGTGACCGTTGTCTGAAGCATTGGTTCACCGTCATGGCTACCGATAGAGTAAGCCGTACGTGTCACACTGCCATCAGCAAGCGTAACACTCATGGTACGGTCGTGCGCATCATACTCCGTCTTTGCCTGCAAATCACCCGTAGCATGATTGTAAGTGCCGATGTTACCAAGGCTCTCCGTCATTGGGTAATAAGCTGTAATATTACGTCCGAAGGCATCGATGACAGCCCTTCCACTGACGATGGAGACCTTTTGATTGCTGCCACCAGACCACACCACACCCGTCTGTTTCGTCTGAACGGCACGCATCAGCGAGTCGGCAAAGGTATAGGTGTCAATGTTTCCTTCCTTAGAATAATGGATGGTATGTGCCTTGCGTTCTGCAGGGAAGTACTCAAAACGGATAGTAAACGGCTGACCGCTCTCTATCTCATACGGAGCACGAATCGTCTGCTGACGTCCTAAGGCATCGTAGGTGTATTCCATCTTCTGCCCGTTAAGGTCGGTCGTTACAGACGGAGCATTCCAAAGACCGTCATAAGCCGTACTGGAGCTATAGCCGTATGCATCCTTGACACTTGTCACAAGACTATGATAGCGGTCGTCATACGTATAAGCATAGAACATACGCTGATGATTGTAGTTCTCCGGCTTCGTCATGCGTGTGATATTACCATAGCCATCGTAAGTCATGTTATAGACAGATGGATTATCACCGTTATGGAGCATGATCTCCGTTATTTCACCATTGCCGTCCACCTTCGTGCTGCGTTCACGATAAGTCTTACCACCGCTGCTGACAGTGATATGCCTCGGAACACCAACGATATACTTATCTGCTATCTTATGATAGTTAATGTTTGCCTCTAAGCTATAGTCAGTTGCTGTCTCCTTATATCCCTGTAGGTTACCATAGTCATCGTAAGTATTGCTGACAGCAACCGCCAGACTGTCCCCACTATTTACATCAAAGTTACTTTGAACGAGTGTCTTTAAGGCAGGGAAGACAACAGCATCAGCCGTATTATGACCAACGGCGAGTGTCTTCAGGTCGTAGTCATATAGAGATCCCTGCAGCTTCTTTCCATCAGCGGTATAGAGATACTCACTCGTAACAAGCCCATGCGTATAGTAATCCCTGTTCTTGCCATAGGTCTGTACGGAGTAACGATAGAGTCTATCACCATTCTCTGTGTCTATCTGATTGGTACGCACCTGCTTAAAACCGTAGAAGTCACGCTCACGACGGTCACGGTAGCCACCACTATATTCAAAGGTATTCCTGCTTCGTACTGCTCCGTTCTCCTTGTATCCACCCGTAGTATCAACCGATGACATCACCCAGCGACGTCCCGGCAAATCGTAACTTGGAGTTGTCTGCTCATAGTTGATATTGATATGTCCGCCAAAAGGAAGCGTCACAGAGCGCAGCATGTTCGTTCTGCCCGTAAGGTTACGACGTACATAGAGATGATTTTCGCTGTCACTATAGACAAGATCAGGAAGCCCGTCACCATCCATATCCATGACTGCAGCCGTAGTACGGCTTATACTTTCGCTATGAGATCCCTGTACACTTGGTGTAATACTGATTGTGAAACCGTAAGGAAGAGGAATCGTATAGCTATAGGCTGTGCTGGCATAGATGGCAACAGAGGAACCAAGGTTGTCAGAAATATTACTCTGTCCGAGAGAAGTACTGCCAGACATAAATCCGCTTCCAGTGTTCAAAGTAACCTTCAAATCGCCCTTTTCATCCAGTTGAAGGAGATCAGGGAGACCGTCACCATTGACATCACTAAGCTGAGAACGCGTAGAGGTCAAGCTCTCCGTATCATTCTGACCGATATTGACACTAAAAAGTCCCAATACGGGGACCGTGATACCAAGTCCATCACCAAAGTTGCTGTTTTTAGTTGACTCAAGTTGTGTAAGAGAAGAGGCTGTCGCTGGTGTAAAGTCATAGCCAAGTCCATAACGAACGGTGCCGTTGGTAACCATATCAGGAAGTCCATCTCCATTAAGATCCTCCCAGCCTCTTACTGTTTCCGAAGTTCCACTGGAGAAGTTTCCACTTGCGCCACAAGAAAATTCTGCTACTTTACCAGAGTAACTGGCAGAATTCCCCCTCTGCAGCCCGTTGCCTCATAATCTGCTTTGTAGTTGTATGCTGAGCGAAGGCAGCTTTTGCAACAGCCATCTTCTTCTTGAAGTCTTTAAAGGAATAGGCACTCTTATCTGAAGATAAGCCAATATCTCCACCTATATTGCTGGCATCACCATCTGTAGCGGCATTTTCAACATCATATTGCAGACTTCCCTTGCCCAGTATACCCGTAGGCTGTGTCAGTTGTGCAACGACTTTCCCATCATTATCATTCAACCAGTCAGGGTAACCATCACCATTGAGGTCCATGGCGGAGATAATATTATAGGACTGCTGCGAGGTATTACTCTTGTTGACTCCGAGGCTGGCTCCCAATGATAGTCCCATATTATATGTCTTACCCTTTGATTTCGACTCTGTCAGTAACACTGGTGCTGCCAGTCCTCCACCTTCTATATTATAATCGACAGTATCCACAATGATATCATCCTCTCCCAGTCGTGATGGACGCATGACAACAGAACCGACATAGGCACTATCTGTTGCACTCACAAAGTATTTTTTCTCTGGTAAGTAAGACAGTGTAAAGAACAATTGACGGTTAATATCCATCTCATTGGCTTCTACGGCACTCTCATTGACTTTTCCATCATGATAGTACTCATTTGTCTCAGGAATCTTCATCTTGTCCTTTGGTATTGCGACATCCCTTTCCGTACCATTCCATGCAAAAGATCCCCAACCTTTGTACAGCTGTCCATAGTCAAAACGGTTAAAGCTTGAATAGACAGACGCATTGACAGTGGAAACCTTGACAGGGCTTGACACTGCAGGGTTTCCTGCTGTAGCAGGGCTGACAACAGAATCCCTAAATATCGTTAGCTTTGCAATCGCACTTTCAAGTTCGTTCAAGATAGAATATGTCACCTGTATTTTTCCTGCAGACATCTTCTGTGCAAGTACAGAACCGTCTGCAACTCTGATAGTTGATCCTGTCAGCTGATTACTGCTGCCAAGAGTTAATTCTTTGCGGTAGAGCAAAGATCCATGATCATCCTTGATAGTCATATAGACTGTTGCCGGTGACGTATCCTTGTTTGACATCCTTTGGACAGAAAGCTCAGGGACAAGAGTAAGTGCTTTCCCCCATACCGGACTTTGTATAGAGACATTTCTGCCTATAACGGTGTCTGGACATAGAGAAATATTCTTGCTGAACATCAGGCATTGCGGGGAAAGAACATATTTCATGGTGTCCGCATAAAAGACAGGTCTCCAGTCTATATGTTTCCAGTTGATGGGACTCGCAGTACGTATAGTGAAATTAACAGTAGCCTCTTCTCCTGCTGTAGCTGTTAGATTACCGGAGAAGCTACCATGGCTGATCACAGTATCTGCTTTAAGGAGGAGACTGTCCATGACCAACTGATTACCATCCTTATCAGTCTTTATGATTGCCAGTATAATGTCATCAGAAGTCCTCTGTTTATTGAATGTACCTTCAAATCTGTTTACTGCAGTTTCCGAAAGGGCAGCTATTGAATATGCACCGCTTATATAATCTTCACTGCTGCGATATCTCTTCAAGTCCTCACCGGCATATTTATCAGTCTTGATAGAAGTATAAGTTATTTCCGGATCCCACATAACATCATCACCTATACCGGAGTAGCGTGCTCCGACACGAAATACAAAAACATCTCCAGGTTTTACGCTACGGGTTATTGCAGGTAAGGTCACAGAGCCCGATTGTAACAGGGTGTCCTTCCATAACACGTCACTGTTGAATTGCATACTGAGGCTGACACCATCTCCCTCAGAAGAGTGCTTCTCTACATGGCTCATAACAGATATTGTACCTGAATAAGGCGCTCGCCAAACACGTACGACATCATGTAGAGGGAACTCTCTCTCCAAAGAATCGCGAACAGTCTTGTAGTCAACTTTGAAAGCAGGCGCAACGTTAACTCCGGATATTGATGGTATTGGGTTACCAGTGGCCGTACTGGCAGGTGCAAAGGTTACATCTTTTCCGTCGCTATGGTTGAAATAAACGATTCCGTTAACTGCAATATCAACAAGGCCATCACTATTAAATCCTGGAAATAAACCTTAGTCTTATTCTGATCCTTAGTTTTGCTGATGGCAAAGCCCATATTCGCCGGTCCAAAACCTGTAGCAACGTTAGCACTGAGAGTATAGCTGGTAGCCTTGCCGGAAGAGAAACTGTTTACACCCACCAAAGCCTGTTTTTTACCAAAGACAGGATGAGAGAGGGTCTTGTTCATATTGAGGCGATAATGGAGTTTACCATCGCTACCTTTCCATACCTTATCGGGCATCCCATCGCCATTGATATCTACAAGTGTCACACGGCCTTCATTAGAAGAATTGGTATGGCTATAAGAAGCACCTGCACTCGCTGTTGCCGGTCCCCAGCCAGCGCCAACCATTATACCACCTCCAATGGTATTTCCCATGGAGGAAGCTCCGCCAAGAAGAGACAAGTGTTCGTCGAAATGTCCAATTTTGGTTTTTACAAGCTTGCCATAATTGTCTATATCAGCTGTATAGGTTGTAATACTATCTGCATAGAGTCCCTTTTTCACATCGTTATAGTAGTTGAAACTCTGTGCAGCTACTACTATACCTTTACTGTCGTTCTGGTCAATGCTCGTAAGAAGTGTTTTCCCGAAGGGTCCTTTTTCATAATGGATTGTATATGAACGAAGCTGCTGCCCATTGTTTTTGACCTCGACGTTTCCCAACAGAAGAGAGTCTGTCTGAAGAACCCCGAGTCTACCACTACGAACATAGTCAACTCTGTGTACGTTACCAGTATTCCAGTTGAACTCAATGCTATACAGTCCTTCCGTCTCCCCAAATCCTGTCCATGTATAGCGTTCAGGATAAAGGTTATTGCCAGTCTTCATGTAATGGAATGCAGCAAAGTTTCCGTGAACATCGGTAACACGGTCAAGCGCCCATTTGATACGGTTACCTTTGGTATCAGTAAGAGAAGTAGCATCACTGACATGTCCGCCATGACCACCATAACTATAGACTGTACCATCCTTTCCCGTCACTTCCCAGTAATAGTTCTTCGGGCTGTTACCCTTTCGGATAATCCTACTGAAACCACCTTCAGTCATTGGATAGAACTGCTTGTCAGCTTGTCTTGCCAGAGAGTCGGTCCTACGATAGAGTCGGTCACTGAGCTGCTGTCCCATGAGAAGATAGCTCTCACTTTCTGACTTATCATCGAAACGTGGTACACCCCATCGAGTCTCTATGTCAATGCTCTGTACAGGAAGGCTCCATCCATAGCCAACAAAGCTACTGCCTCCCTCACTGCTGTACTGTAAGCCGGCACTTACACCAATATCATTACGCCCTGCAGGAACTTCAAAAGGATAGGACAATGACGCTGTGCCATTCTGATTAGCTGATGGAGCTTCTATCTGCTGGATACCCGCTGCAGGGTCAGCAGCCTTCAGCTCACTGATACCTGTAGGAACATAATTCTGTGTTTCGGGACTCTCTGGAACTTTGATGATACCATTGATAACATCCGTAAAGTGTGAAGTCTCTGCCATTGCCACCTCACGTTTAGTATCAATACCTTTTGACTGAAGCATTGTCCAGCGTTGGTGCAGTTCATCATAATAATAGGTGTGGATATCATCTACGGTATAGCCTTTCGGTATCAACGTGCTGTCGTAAGGTACTGAGATACTTGCCAGATGATGGACAAAATGATTGCCATGAGGTAAGAAACGATAACCTGACACCGTATCTGTTCTTGCCATTAAGGTGTCACAGCCACCTGTAACGTTCACCATACCAGTAGGCAAGGTTGGTAGTTCGCCTTTTCTAAGTGGTGTAATACTGAGAACTTTACCCTTTTCCATTGCTTCGCGTGGCACGGCAAGTTGGGCACGCCCAACATTGAGCGTATCGCTGTCGGAGTTGGTAAAGAACTTGCTGACAGTACGTTTGCCTAAGTCTGCAAAAAGTCTTGCAGATTTCCTACTCGGCTTGTGAGTATCTACACGATTCTCCTTTTGATTTCTTATAACTTCTTTGGAGAATCTCTTAACAGGTAAGTTCTGTACACTGTCCTTAACTTGTTTTTGTAAGGAAGTAGCCTTTCGGGAAATGCTATCTTTTTGTACAGAAGAGACTGTATCACTGGATGTAGAATCACTGATTACAGTTTCTTTAGCAGAACGATTACTTCCTCCATTACAGGAGTTTAGTATGATTCCTGCAAGCAACAGGAACGGAAGGAGGAGTGAATGTGTAGAATACTTCATGATTCTTGCTATTTTGTTTCAGGCCTAAAGGTCTTCAGTATATATACTTGCGTTGGAAAATTTTATAAAAGATAAAAAGAGAATTACTTTCTTACCAATTTAAATGTCTTTTCTTTGCTACCACTTTGCAGTGTCAATAAGTAAACACCTGTCTGTGGCAGATAGACTTTGGTTGAGAAATATGTATCAGGCATATTGGTCTGACGACTGACAATAGCTCCACTCGCCATATAGAGTGCCATGTCCAATGGAGCTGCTTCGTTCAGTTCCACCTGCACACTGACATATCCATTCACCGTTGGATTAGGACTTACACTGACATTTGCAAAGAAGTCACTACTTCCGTCAGAAGGATTCATAGAAGGAATCTCTGTGATACCTGTCTTCGAAATCTGAAACTCATTCTCAGCCTTGTTGCCCACATGGTCAGTCGTCGTAAGAAGGTATTTCCCCTTCTATGAGTCCCTCAGCAAACTGTATACTATCACTTGTGGTACGATTGAAAACAGACATGTGTTCTCTCTGTAGAGTCATCTTATAAGGGGCAATACCACCTGTTACTCTGACAGAAAGTGTTCCGGTGCTGCCGCTCTTCTCCTTTGGCTGCACTACTTCTATCGTTGTAAACATATCTTTGGCAGCTCGTAGTGTAAAGACATCACGTCTTCCTAACGGTATATTCTTAAAGACAATACTATCACCAACTGTCGTATTTGCCTTATGATAGCTTAGAGTTTTGACAGGAAAACTTCCCGTTCCGGTAGGATCAACGGCAAGATAGTAGCTCTCACCTTCTGCAAGAGGCTGTATCTGGCGTAGTTGCTTGCCATCAGCTACAACATCAACATTGGGCTTGTCAATCCGTGTTGCTGTATCCATCCATCTTCTACCGAGCCACTTGCCGTAAGCCTTACTCTGACGGAAAGAAAGTTTACCATTGTTGTCACCCCAAAGAAGACTCTCACCATCTCCAAGAGGCCTGCTCATACTGACTGTAAGGAAACCATCTTCCTCACAGCTCTTGGCTCTTGTCTTATGCAGGGCAGAGGCTTTGTCTGAGATGAGACCAGTTATACGGCGACTATAGGCCTTATTGGTATAACCATTCCAAATAACCTCGTTTCTTGAATTAAGGTAACTACTGCGAAGACTCACGTCATATTTCAATGCAAGATAGCTTTCCACACGGCACCGTTCAGTATCGGAAAGGCAGCGATCGAAGACGGTATACTCAACAGTTCTACCATCAAGGTTCTTTACAGGCAACTTAGTGTTCCCATTTCGACCGATATGCAAAGTCTGACCGTTGCCCATATTGGAAGAGGTCGTATAGCTGTAAAGTCGCATTTCAGGCAGCGAGTCCTTGGCATAATTCATGAAAGTACCATTGCCGAGGTTTGCAGCACGCTCAGTTGTCTGCATACGAGTAATAGCTTTTCCGCTTCCAAGAGACCATATTGCCTGTTCTTTTTCGCCGTATACCTTACTTACGCCTATATAGGTAAGTCCAGCACCAGCAGAGACACGGAAAGAGGCAGAATCGTGTGACCAGACCATTGGCTTATCTACACCACCTGGGGTCTGAGCTGTAGCAGAAAGAGTGGACAGAAAGAAGAAACTGCTATGAGGTATTTATGTTTCATATAGAGACTGTTTTAATATGATTCGAGGATGCTGCTTATTTAGCTTTGCCAAGTGGGAGACTGTAACCAATGGTAAGGCTGACAGTCTGAAGATTATTCATACGCTCCTGATATCCATAGTCATTGATACTGGTGCGGAGCATATCATTAAATCCGAAACCGTATTCCAGTCCTGCCTCCAGACCATTCTTTACATCAACATAGCCAATCTTAATGGTAGGGATGAATGTCACTCGTGCCTTAACTGATTCTCTCAGATGATCCTGTGTACGTTCAGCCTGCTGTCGGTATACCTCTCCAATGCGGTCATTGGTAAAATCGATATTACGGCTGCCAAACGGAATAGCAGCACTAATTCCTGCTCCCATATAGAACTTTGGAAAAGCATAGAAACGAAGCAGGACTTGTGGAGTAATGAAATTATAATGAAATCGTGTAGTCTCGGTTACATTTTCAGGTATCTTGTGCTCTGTCAGCTTGCTGAGAATACGGGTATAATCAATACCAAGGTCAGCACCTAATCTGCGATATTGCCATGTGCCAAAGATTCCAATACGAGGACTGATACCACCACGTTCACTCATTGTGAAAGTAGGACGTATGTCATAGTTCTCAATAATACTGCTTAATCCTGAAATGCTGGAATACCCTACTCCTGCCCTAAGTCCAATCCGAAAAAGATGATGGTGAGGAAAAGAATAAGTTATCAAAGATGGTGTATCTTTCGGATTCTCCTGTACGATGGTAGGCTGGCTATTCATAGAGTTGTCAAGAACATGTTCACCTGTTTTCAGATTAGATGGTTCATTGTTTGAGTCTTTCTTCTCATGTTTTATACTGGCTGTTTTATCGTTTAAAGATGAAAGGTCAGTTGATAATGATGGAGAAAGGATAGCCTGCTCTGAAGAGGAATGTTTGCCATTAGCGGTTTTCCTTGTCATGCTTGATTTTTTAATTCTCCTTGTATTGATACTTATAACGTTTCGGGGCACATTCCTCAGCTTATTATATACACAATCAGAACGTCCCGAATCCTTCTGCACATTTGTCTTGTCTAAAGAAGAAGAGACTGGTGGTGTAGTAGATTGTGATGGTGCCTGGTCTGCTGTCTTTTGTTCTATACGCTGCTCAGACTCTGGTTCGTCATTAACACAGCGTTCTATACCCAAAAGAGTAGCTATGCCAAGAAAGATTCCTGCCAGAATATAACGTTTCCTGCTGTTGCTCTTGTCCTTCATAGATAAACTCATAAGGGTTAAAGTTTAAAAAGATAGCTGATACTAAGCTCTATGTTCTGTCCATGGGTTGAGTGTTCTGCCCAGTTATAGTCATTACGCTCTGTCTTAATGGTAGAGTTCAGTCCGTAAAAGTAACGTAAGTCTATAACCCAGTGGTTGCCAATCTCATAACCAAAGCCACCGCCAACGGCAATATCTGGCTGCCCCGTCAGTTTCTCCTTCATCAGCCGTTCCGTCTCTGCGACAGTGGCAAAATGATAGTTTGCAAACTTACTGTCTTCTTGATTACTCTCGTAAGATATGCCCTTGCCATTAAGGTTAGCTCCAGCACGTCCACCAATTGAGATATTGAAGCCTTTGCGCCAAGGATAAATCTTCAACAGAGCAGATACGCCAATGTAGTTATAACGAGGTGTAACCTCATAGTTTAACTCCTTATTATCATTATAGGCAAGCTGTGATGTCTTCTGCCAATAGTTAAATCCACCTTCAACACCTATGATAGAACCATCGACATGATACTGAGCAAATACACCAACTGTTGGAGTAAACTGCCACTTGTCTTTGAAATTGTAATTGGAATAATAGTCTTCTGGAACAAGAATCTTATCCAGACCAGTAGTGACAGACATACCGCCACCCAAACGAACACCTAACTGGATAGGTGAAACCTGCGCTGACAAGTTTCCCCCAGAAAGGAATAATACTGAAAATATAGCTACATTCAAGACTGTCTTCATCATACTCATACACCGTAGTTACATATTGTTAAGATGAAGCAAAGATATTAAAAAGAAAGAAAACAAATCCGAAAATGAACGGATTTAACACTTTCTGTGGTAAAATATTACCGAGGATATTGTAATATTCGGTTTTTATCTTAACTTTGCAATGGGATTAAGTGTTCTTTGAGGCAATGCAGAATAAAGAAAGGGAAAGAAACTCGCTCGTTTCCATCTTGTAACCCATTTACCCTTTATTTATTCTTAATTTATTGATTATCTGAAAGATACAAAATTCTAAAATCTTTTGCAGGCGTAGTCTGTTGCAATAAGCATTTTTGCCCTTTCCTCGCTCTCACTTAGTGGCGCACGTCCCAAGATCGTGGCATCACCACTTTTGGCAAACTCCATCAGCTTGCCGATAAAAACTTCCTGCTCGGGTGTTGGCGGTATATTGTGCAGTATCTCATTCTTCTCCGGTCTGTCGATACCGATGTCTTTGGCGGTACGAAAATCGCAAATCTCCGCATAAAAGTAATGGAAGCGAATGTAATCAGCTGATTACAAAAAGAAAGCATAAATAAGAATAATAAAAGGTGAACGATTTGGATACGAGCGAGTTCCTTTCCCTTTCTTTATTCTGCATTGCCTCAAAGAACTCTTATTCTTGTTTGCAAAGATATAAATTTTTCACAAGAAGGTATACGGATTTCAAGAAATTCATAGAAAACTTCACTGTATGAAATTGAAGAAAGACCGAGAGAAAAATTAAACTTTTCTACACCAAAACGAGAGTTCTTCAAACATGTTTTGTAATTTTGCACTTGCTGGTTGACTCTACGGACTCCTCTCTCCGACATCTGTTGAAATGGATAAAAAAGAGATTAAAAATATCCAAAAGCAGACATTTGAGTATGAATTGCGTGGCGATACGGAAGGAGTATTCAAAGTGGAGCTGTCTGTTGGAAACGAGAAATCCACGCTTAGAATCACGAAAAAAAGAAAATAACAATAGGTAGGACTTATAATAAAAGCAGATTATATGAACAGACAACATATCCTTTTCTATTGGCGTTTTAAAGTTTTATTGATTTTTCTCGTCCTTTGTTGGGGAGGAAAGCAGCAGGGGTATGCCCAACACTACCCTATTCATGCCACTGTTCAATGGCCATCACCCCAAAGTCCATACTTATCTGATTACTATAGTGGAAGCCGTGATAGGCTGATCATTAATCTGCTCAACCGCGACCTGCAGCAACCTTTACTCTTTGCCAGACTACGCATTAAAATTAAGAGTACAGGTTTTCTTGCCACCAGCCGTGAGGAAATCAGCTACCCGATGCTGGAGCTCAGTGCAAATGTCTCGACCCGCCTGACCAATATAGACCTGTCCCCCTATCTTCAACCACAGAACCTACAGATTAACGGCAGGCTACATAACGGTCAGTTACCCACGGGATATACGGAGTTCTCCGTGCAAGTGGTAGACTATTATACTGGACGAACGCTTTCTGATTGGCATACGGGACGGTCTTATTTGGATGTAAAGAAACCTCCTTTGCTTAATTTCCCAGAGAAAGATGCACAAATAGGAATAACAGAGCCGCTCTATATTCGTTTCCAATGGATGCCTCGTCATCAGGGACTTGCAGGCACGGAATATGAGTTTGTACTCAAAGAGCTTCCCAATAACGGAGCTGCTCCACAATCAGCCTTTGCCTACGGCAATGAAATTTATCGTGTCCGCACGCGCAATACTACTTTAAACTATACCCATCTTGAACCCATTCTCTTCCCTAACCATTACTATGCATGGCAGGTACAGGCCATAGCCCGTGACGGTGTTGATGAAGTGGGTATATTTGAGAACGGCGGTTATAGTGAAATCAACTGGTTCTATCTTAATGACAACTGTCAGGCACCGACGGGTTTGAGAGCCCTTCCCCGTTTTGCCAAGGTGGATCTTTCATGGAATAAAGTCATAGGAACCACAGGCTACATTGTGGAATGTCGTCCCAAGACCAAGTTCAATACTTATGAATGGAGCAGAACCCGGATAGCAGGTGAACACCTTACACTGTCCCAATTGAAATTAGGTTGGACATACGAATGGCGTGTGGGGACGCTTTGTACGGATGACCGTCCGGTATTCTCTGGCGTCAGTGAGTTTACACTCAGCAAACAGAATGACGAGCTACTGGCTGACTGTGGGAAAGAACCAGTGAGGAAAGACCTATCACAGGAGCCGAACTTACGGATAAAGACAGGGGACATCGTTACTATTGGTGGTGATTATCCCATGACCATCATCGATGCTGTTCCCCTAGGGGATGGCTGGTACTCCGGACGTGGCAAGACCCGACTGAAAACCATTATTGACGCTCCTGTTGCGCTTCGTTTTGACCGTCTACGCATCAATGTGGATAACTTCCAGATAGATGGTACGGTGGAAGCTTCCTATGATGAGAAGAAGGGGAAGATAGCCAACCTTGATTATGTTGATGATGGCGGTAAGGATATAAAACCTGCTACTATCCGTATGCGTGAACATAAGTTGGATTTAACGCTTCCCGACATACCGCAGTTTACATACAATCATAAGACAGGAGAATTAGAAACAACCGATGCTGATGGTAATCCACAGACCATAAAAGTAGATGTGCCAGAGAAAGCCTCGTATGAGCGTATTTTCCCTATTCTCGTTACTGACAAAAAGGGAAATACCTATCAGATTAGCTCGTCAGAACAAGGTACCGAAGGGACAACCAATGGTGTCGAAAACGAGAATAAGGACGAAAAGATAGAACTTAATTGTGAACGTGTGGATCGTGTTGGCGATTTCAATACGGAATCGCTGTCAAGCAAGTATGGCTATATACACTTTGAGCGCGGAGAGGGGAAATATGCCTTTGATGATGGTCAGGGGAAATGGTACAAGAAGAGTGTTAAGGTAGACCGTTTTTACAAGCCGTTTGCAAAGGGTTATATTGCTCCTTGGAAACTTGTTCCAACAGGAGAGAACGATGTTGTTACAGCAAAGTATGATGGGCTAAAGAATATAGACCTAAAGAAAGTCCGTTTTGTCTCTGAGCCTAATTCTGCAGCACTACCGGCACTACTTAACGAAACGGAGCAGACGTGGACTATCACGTTGAAATCTGTTGCTGCAGGTGCCAGCTATGATGTCTTTGCTGTTTACGAAGGAGTGGTCATTGGCAAACTGCGGGTGGTAAGCTATGCCAAGCAGCAGCACAAGGTAACCCTTGTACCGATCAACGAGGAAAAGTTGGATAAAGCTGCTATCGAACAGGAACTCAATGCCATCTATAATCCCGTTGGCGTGCAGTTCACAGTAGATGTGGATGAGCGCATGCGTGGCAACTACGACTGGGAGGTGGAAAGTGAAAAGGACGGATTGCTGAACACCGTCGGTAAGTCGTTCTGGGGCTATGATAAGGAACTCAAGGAGAGTACCGAGATGCTTAATCTGCAAAAGACTTACCAGCAAGCAGCAGGAACATTGGATGGTGTCTATTTATTCGTGCTGAATGGTGCTACGGGGTTTGAGGGGCAAAAAGGCGATTTACTGGGTGAAATGCCTCGCAAGAGCAGGTTTGGGTATATCTTCGCAGGTAACAGCCCTAATACAGAAGAAATAGTTCATACCATTGCCCATGAATTAGGACATGGTATCTTTACCTTGCAGCATACTTTTGATAGCGAATATGGAAAAGGGACACAGGGAAAGACTAATAATCTCCTTGATTATCCCAGCAATCTTCTTGATTACAAGGAAAAAACAGAACTCGCCGCCTTCCAATGGAATATTATGGCAAGTCCTGCCATATTCACAGCTATGGATAAGGCTAAAAATGGAGAATTAAATTTAAAAAGAAGGAGAATTTCTTGGATTTACTCCTGATGGACGGGTTATACTAAATGCGCCTAAAGGTTATGAAGAGATATTTGATAATAAAAAAATTCTTATTTCATTATAGCATTTCTAGATAAACAAAGAAATCGATACCAATGGAATGGTAAGGACTATGATGATGGAAAAAGGTCATGTTTTTATTGTCCCAGATAAACCTGTTACTGGAAAAGTTGCTATTTGGGCTAATTCAAAAAATCCTGATTGTTATATTTGGTATAAATTCATAGATGTAAAGAATTATACTTCAAAGGATTTTGGAGAAATCAAAAGGTGTATAAAGAATGATAAGCAGGAATGGACTGCTGACTATGTGTATCAAGCCTCAAAGGATTGTATTACTAAATCCAAGAAAGAAAAGGAGGCGGGCATTAAACTCCCTTTAATACATACAGAGCTTTCAATAAAAGAACAATTTGAAAAAGTTGGACACTCGTTTGACAATAATGTAGAATTCACACAGAATGGTAAGGTTTATCGTAGAAATGTACAAAACCAGATAGAGGCAGTAGAAAAGCCGTTTAGTGACGAACAGATAAACAAAGGGATATGGGATGACGACAGACAAGAGTATAAAATACGCTTTACCACAGATTCAAGTGGTGTAAAGATACAAGCATTTGGTATCAGTTCAAAATATATCAAAAATGCTCAAAATATCCTTTCCGGAAAGTATAACCATGATGTTAAAATAGATGGTGTTGCAATTTCTGATAATATCAGGAACAAAACAAATATCCTCCTAAAAGAGAATAATATAACAGATTTAAATAGTATACTGACTGATGAAACGGAACTTTTTGCAGATGGAAGAAAGATAAAGATAGACGGAGCAATCGGAAAAGTCATATCGGAGGGATGTGATAAAGTAGTAAGTCTACTAAAGACCGGTGAAATCGTTCCGTCGACATATAAAGACAAATCCAACGACGCCATTCAGTTACCAGGCCTGCTTACCGGCTCAATTGAAACGGTTTCAAAGCAGGTGACTGACCTCACAAGTCTTGCATCTACCATCTATGGCGTTGCCGTAGATAAGAAGAAGAGGGACGAAATCGTCAGTCAGTTCCGCCAGATAAAGGAAGCCGTAGCCGACGACCCGAAGCAGTTCGTATCCATTCTTGGTGATGTCCTCGTCAGCTGTGCTATAGGAAACACTCCTGAGGAATGGAATAAGGCGAAGAACAGTTCCGATGAAGGGGAGCGGTCGCATTTCGCCACAAAAGGCACGGAATGTACCATTCTGGCTCTTGTCGCAACCGGCAAAGCAATAAACAATCTTCCGGAGGCGGCTGAACAACTGGCGAAGAAAATAAAGTCAGTAAGAGAAGTAAGAGAAGCAGCTGACGACATTATAGAAAATATCTATAATGGCATTAGCCATATCAGAAATCTTTCGAAGACATATAGCCCGAGTGATATAAAGGACGCCATAAAGTCGATTTACAAATATCACACCGATTTGGCTAAGGAGCCAGCGGCTATAGAGGCGTTCATTAAGGCGAAGAAGAACAAATACAAAGAAAAATATGGTATAAGAGACGACCAGCTGGCGAGCATAACTTCAGCGAAAGGTACGGGTCGTATGCAGATATCGTGAATAATCTCAATACGTTTGTAGACTATATTGGCAAGAATGGAATCGATGCGGAAAATCTTAGCGGATTGCTTTCTCGCCTGTCATCAGGCAGCGATGCCACTCGAATGGGAGAGGCATGGGTATTGAAATATTTGTCAGAAAATACAGACAATCTAAAATCTGCTACGAAACTAACATTCGAGAAGAGAGAAAACATCGCGGGACTTGGTATGCGCGAAACGGATTTGGTCGTGGAAAAGGGAAAGCAAACGATTTATTATGAGTTTAAATCTGTAGAGGGTATTCCTCCAACGGATTTCATTGAACAGTTTACGAAAGATTTGACAAGACCTGGTTTCACGCAAGATAATCTGAAGTGGGTCTTCGATAGAACTAAGGTTAGCGAGGATGCTGTTAAGAGAGGAATCAGACCATACGTGGAAAAATGTTTAGGTAACGATTTCTTAAATGATCTTGGCGATAACGCTGATGAATATGTAGAAGAATTTATTAATAAAAATATTTATTGTAAAAATAAAAAGGTGATGAAGATAAAAAGAAGTCAAGAATATAATAAAAAGGGGGTTTTTTTAATACAAACGGCCAAAGATAACAGTTTGATGTATCAAATCAGTAATAATACTTTTTATAAATAATAAAAGCTATCATTATGTAGCTCGTTTTCGAGCAACATACTTTTGAACGATACTTTGTATGTGAATAATTTAAAACATACCGTATATAAATTTGACTCTCAAACAAAGGAATTACTTCCCTATATCACTCATGGAAAAGGATGGGTGGAAGGTGTTACACCTAATGGATATATATTAGCTAATTACAACAAGGAAAAGAAATTGAGAGAGTATACATGTATTCGTAATGATAATAATATATGGGAATTGGAATCTCCTTTTGAATCTTTTTCCTTATTCAAGCAATATGCACTTGCATGGAAAGGGAAAAGAGAATATGCAAATACATGCCAGCTAATCGACTTGGAGACAGGAAAAGTAATGTGGGAGAAAGAATATACAGAAGCTCATATAGACTTAGTTATTCCTTTTGAAGATAAGATAGTCATAGAATGGTGCATAGAATTATCATCTGACAAAAAAGATAAGATTATTTGTGTAGAGATTCCGTCAGGTAAAGTCTTATGGGAAAAATCTACAAGTGGAAATTATAAAAAATATGGAAAAAATAGACTTGTGAGTTTTTGGTCACATTATTCAACGGTTGGACCATCCAAAAACCATAATCAATACGCAGAGATTGATACTGAGACGGGTGAGGTATATATTCATAAATTTGAAAACTATAATAAAGAAGTCTTCACAACTATGGTTTATAAAGACTATCTTTTTATGCTTATCATTCCGACAACTCAGAATATTCAGACAGAATGGGAGTTGGCATTATTGATTTGCGGACACATGAAATGATCCAAGAATACGACATCGACTTCACTCGTGGAGATTGCAACTATATAAAAAGCATGGGCGTTTACAAAGGCGACCTTTACGTGGAAGTGGAGACAGAAGTGAATCATAGCGACATTCATATATTCGAATTGGAAGAGGAATAAACTCATGCAGAAAAAGTATTTATATAATTTCATTGCCTTCCTGTTGACGGCATCGTCCTTCTGCTCCTGTCTGAGGGAAACGGAAGTGCCCATAGCATCGAAATTCACGATAGAAACGGCAGAAGACAAAACCTCACCCGTAACGGTAAAGATAAACAACAGTAGTTACGGAGCCGATGAGTATGAATGGACATTTGAAGGAGGACTGCCAAGTAGTTCTACCGAAAGAACTCCGGGTCTGGTTATGTTCACGCAGGCAGGTGAGCACAAAATAACCCTGCGAGTCAGGAATGCTGTAGAGGAAAGAACAAGTCAGCAAACCATAAGGGTTGATTCCACCATGACTATAGACTTTGATTTTTCAATCGCCCTTAACGACATTGCCTCGGGCTTGGTATCTATTACCAACAAGAGCAAGGGCGGAAGCCAATACGAGTGGACTTTTGAAGGTGGCATTCCTTCTACATCCAACCTACAGCATCCAGACACGATAACCTTTGCGGATGGTGGGGAGCATAAAATTCATCTGAAGGTATTCAATGGCAGTAAATATGAGGAACTAACTAAAAGTCTAACCCTGCAAGCTCCTATGCAAGCTGATTTTTCGTATAAACCTCTAACCGTAGATCAGGATTGGGAAGCACCACTTACGCTGGAAACGACCAATCTCACCACTGGTGGGTTATCTTATCGCTAGGTATGCGTAGGAGCCGATGTAATGTCTCCTACAGAAGAGACGACAACAATTCGATTTGAACATGCTGGTACTTATAAAGTACAGATGATTGCCGGCAATGGTAAAGAAGAAAAAATAGTAGAGAAAAGCATCATTATCCAACCAAACAGTGGCATTATCAAGCAGAATAATCTAAAATATTACTGTCCGCTAAACCTCTAACTTCTTCAGCTCATCCCTTTACGCATTTAGGATGAGCTTTTTTTTCTCTTAGACAAGCCCCCTCTATACATTTTCCTCACATTGCGGAGGGGAAATACCATGTTTGCTAAAGTATTTTTTCCAATCGTTCTCAGGTTGTTCGAAAAAGGATTCCATATTGATATAGTACATCAGTACAATTCTTATCATTGTGGCTAATCCCGAGAAACTCCATGACCTTTTTATCCTTCTCTGTACGATGGTTATTAGCAGATTTGCAAGAAAAACCATCCAAATCTGTATTTTAATAGCATTAGCAGTCTCTCCGTAAAAAGTATCTTAGCGGAAAATTCTGCTTGACTTGCTTGAATAGTGACTCTATCTGCCACCTTTTCCGGTAAACTAGCCACTATATCTTGCGCATCCATCTCAAAGTCGTTGGTAAGCAGTGATATTAGTTTCGTTGTCTTATTCTTTCCCGTCTTCTTGTGGTCTATGTAGGTGACGATTCGTGCATGATGTTCCACCCCTTCTTTTTAAGGACTACCTCCTTGATATTGTATAAGAAACGGCTATCATCGTCTGTAATATTATACTCTATTTCTAGTTGATAAACAAGATTTTTTTCTTCATCTTTGTAACGTAGACAGCACCATTATGAGTCATCTGTTCAAATTTAACATAGTCTATGTAGGCTCTGTCAATAGCTAGAATATCGTTCTTTGAATAATCCTGCGGTGCCATCATAAAACTGTCATGTGTGGCAGCAGAAGTGAATTGCATATCGTAAGGCACTCCTTCGTTGGCATTTATGATGGTATGCACCTTTATGCCTCCTTTCTTCTTTCCGTGCTTGGGATTACGTCCCACACCCTTGAAGACGAGATTCGAAAAACAAGGGAATAGTGGTAGAATCCATTATTTTCAGACGATTAAGCCAAGAATCCCCCTTGCCTCGTTGGCTGTCCGAGAAAAGTAGGTCACGATGAGCTTCAAGGACATCCATATAGAGCCAACCAAAGAGTTCTTCGGGGCGTCTCTTATTGGCATCAGAGAGCGTACTACGCTTGGGTAAAGTATCTATGCTTAGATGAGGTAGCTTACGGGATTCTGCCAGCATAGAAGCCTGTATCTCACGAAGAGAGTCGAAACGCATCACCACGGCATAGAGCATAGTTACCACGTGAGACCACATATCGAACTTCTTTACATACCGTTCGCCACCATGTTGACGGCTATAAGTGTTAATTTTGTTCTTGTCTAAGCATTTTATTAACTGACCATATACTGGCTGTCCGAAAAAATGTGTACTTTTGCTCATGTTACTTATGTTTTGTTGCAAAAGCAAAGGTAATTAAATGGGCTGATACTATGAAAAAAGTATCAGCCCAAATTTGTGAAAATAAACAAAAGTTTAGCGGACAGTAATATATCACTTTACTTTCTTTGTCTCCATAATCGCGAGTAAGTTGCGAGAAATCCTGAAAGGCCAAACACACCGCTACCTTGTTGCTTCGGGCAGTGGCAATCAGATTGTCCAAGCCACGGGAGTAACGTAAAACTCAAGGATGTACTCTTGCAGGTGGGCTATATGCACCCTGTTCTTTCCGATAGAGGTAAGAACGTGTTTCTCTATGGTGGCATATCTGCTTTGGGTGGCTACGAGGAACTGAACGAGGATAAAAAACTGCTGCCCGATGGGGCAACACTGCTCGATCGCTCTCGCTTCGTCTATGGTGGTGCTGTGCATGGCTCGGTGGAAGTGTTCCTAACGAACAGGGTTCTCTTTCTTATAAAGGCGCAGGGGCGGTTGCTCTTGGAACGGACGTACATTGTTTTCGTCCAGCTGTTTCTGCGGGACTAAGGTTTAACTTTTAAGTAGAAGAAAAGATGAAGAAGATATTGAATACGATTTGGGTAATGGGTGTGCTGACCCTTGCCGTGTTTTGCCTATCTGCTTGTGATAGGGATTTGGATGTTCAGCAGTCTTATCCGTTTACGGTGGAGATAATGCCGGTTCAGAAAGACATTATAAGGGGGCAGACGGCTGAGATACGCTGCACGCTGAAGCGGGGCGGTGAATTTGCTGACACTCGCTATACGATACGTTACTTCCAGTCTGACGGCAAAGGATTGCTAAGAAATGATAACGGTACCGTCTTCAAGCCTAACGACCGCTATTCGCTAACAAAGGATGTGTTCCGCTTATACTACACTTCTCTGTCATCTGACCGCCAGACAATTGATGTATATGTGGAGGATAGTTTCGGCAGGGTTCAGCAGCTGACCTTTAGTTTCAATAACGAGCGGGAAGAGGGCAAGGATAAGCCTGCATCTTCTCGTCACTAATAACATAATGGATGCGAACGATAAATTCTTTCATTTTACTTTGTGTATTCTGTCTGTTCTGTCAGCCAATCCTTGCCCAGCGCAGGGTGCGGCTGGCGGACTTGCCACCTTTTGAGCGTGCGGTTGTCGTTGTAAAATACTTTGAGGGCATGCACGGCTGGAAGAATTATCCGTATGTTGGGTATGGGCATCAACTGCAACGGGGAGAGCACTTCACGGCGGATATGACGGAACGGCAGGCAGACTCCCTGCTTCGTGCCGACCTTTGGAAATGCTTTGAACACTTCAAAGGCTATGGCAAAGATGCCCTGCTGCTCAGCATCCTTGCTTACAACGTGGGTGTGGGGCGACTGCCTGGTTATGGCAAACATACTAAAAGTAGGCTGCTGCGAAAGATAGAAGCAGGAGATAGAAATTTCTATAAGGAGTTTGTAGCATTTTGTAGATATAAGGACAAAGTATTGCGTGGATTATTAAGGCGAAGACAAGTAGAATATACTTTATTATGTTTGCCGTGATTCAATTTATAATTCAATATTTTATAGCCAAAAATTCATATTCTGAGGATAAATGAGTATCTTTGCAAAGGCTGTCTATATTTTATATGTTACAAGCATTAATACATCATAAATTAAAAGGAGCTTTTACTGATACGCACTTTCACCATACAGAGGATACGACAACATCTTCTATAATCGGGTTATTACAATATCTTCCTGATGAGTTGGTATGGAAACTCCTTAAGTCAAGTTGTGGTTTTTCTTCAGGTATGCCCCAAAATATAGGTCAGATATTATCTGTAAATTTTTGGGATAGCTGGACACCTGATGGAGATATAAATACGACAAGAGTTGAGCCTGATGTATGGCTTGAATTTGAAAAGGCTTTCATTATAATAGAAGCAAAAATATGATGGGGGAGGACAGTATGAGGAGCAATGGCGGAAAGAAGTAAAATCATATAACCTCCATTTTGGAAAACTACAGAAAAGACTCTTTTTTATAGCTTTAGGAGGAAATCAAATTCTGCAAAACAAGACAATAACAGTAGATGGTGTAAATCATACTATTCATGCTGCATCTTGGTATAATTTATTAAATGCAGTTATTAAACAGCTAAAAGAAGAATCAAACAATTCCGCCAAAAGGATATTAAGTGATATAATACTCGCATTTGAACAGCATCAGATGTTTCAAATTGATTGGCTAAAATCAATATATAATGTAAAACATAAATTTAGAGAATAAAGAATACATCAAATTTGTTCCTACATTATTAGGAGGACTTAAATCAAGAAAGATATATAATTCTAATATTAATAGTTTGCTATGGAAAATATAAACCAACACCAACTTGATAATTTCAATGAAGCAATGTTGAATGTTAGACGAGCACATCGGCTCATCTATCAATATCAACGTAGAATGATAGACTTAATAGATTTTATCCGCCAAAAACTTGATTTTCCTCCTATATATAATGGAGTTGGAGGCTGGAAACATTTTTCTGACCCTCTTTATAGATCAAGTAAAAATGAATACTTCAAACTATCTAAAAATAATTGGGCTTGGGATTTCTTATGCTCGTATGAGTTTGAATATTATTTGGGAGAAAAATTCACTAAAGAAAGGGCAAATTCTTCTGAAAGTAGTGAGCAATATGCCATTAGTCTTTTGCAAATATCGGACACAGGGTATTTTGACAGCAAATTGGATAATAGATTGGATGTAGATAACTTTATTCCTGAGGAAAATTCTGCATCAAAACTTCTTTTCTATTTTGAACTAAAACCTAAACAGAAAGATTGGATTTGGGATGTTAAAAGTATAGCTCTTTCTAAGCGTTACTGTAAATCAAGTTTTACACATTGCCATAAGACAGAAGAATGTGGAAATAAACGAATTCTATATGCCTTCCCTATGAGTTCTTTTATAAACGAAGAATCAACCATATTAGCATTACAAGAATTTAGCTCTTATGTAGAAAAGTATGCAGGTATAAGTTTAACAGTTTTATAACTATTTGAAATGTTTTTTCTGCGACTTTCTTTTTGCTTCTTTTCTTTGGTCGCCTGCTCGTTCAAAGAAAAAGAAAAGAAGCCACGCAATTTTTTTGAGGTAGCGTGGCTCATTTGTATTATGGTATTTCGGTTGTTTCTATTACCCGCTCTTCGGGGTGGGTATCAAAATCCCAATTGATTTCCTCATCGGGAAGTGTGCTGTGAACCCCTCTGCCCATCACCATACCACAATCTTCAAGGATTTTGCGTTCGGCTTCCTCTCGGTCTGTGGCTGCTACCTCAAATACTCCTTCAAAAACGTATTGGGTGCGTACTCGTAAACTTTCCTTTCCTTATCTTCAAAATTCAACAATGAATAATCTGTGTCCCATTGGCTCGCCATTCGATAATCTGCGATGAGTGAGCCAAAAACGGTGTGTACCATAACCATAGGCAAAGAACTTATCAAGTTCTGTTTCTTCGGCTATTGTGTTGATAGCCGACCTTAACTCCTCTTTGGTGTCGGATAGGGTTATTGCGTTGATAACCCTAATGAGAATATGCGGTATCTTATTAGCATAGTTGTAGATGATGTTTTCTATCTCTGATTATTTAATGGTTCAAGGCCTCAGCCCCCTCAGTAAGGAGGTATATAATATGCAACTTGTTGATAATCTGTAATAATTATTTTAAATACATAGAGTTTTGCAGAGGTCTCAATTTATAAATCAAATGCCAAATCTGGATTATTTAGGAAGGCCCTATAATGATCCATAGCCCCTTCAAAGAACGTAAGATAGCTTTGTCTTGCGCTAGGATGATCAGTATTCAGAATAATCAAAGCTTCTACATCATTCGTTGCAGGACGTATTCTTATACTATTATGGCCTTGTATTTTCAAAAACTCATCTTCACCACCAAACATTTTAATTACAAAGTTATAAATATTATTGTTAGTACAAACAATGACGTTAGGATTAAGGATTTTGATTTCCTTCTCCAAAAGAGGCTTATAATCAGCATTGTTTAAATAATAATTGAGTTTGGAATTAGAAATAGTCCTCTTACCTCCTTGTTTTTTACATTCGACAAAAGCAAATGGTTTTGTGAGGAAGGTCCTTTTGACATCTTCCTTATTAAGAGAGTCGAAAGAAATAACACTACCAATACGAGAGTTGTATATGCCATAAAATAAATTTGCAATATTATGAATGAATTTTGACCTTAACTCTCTATTTTTTTAGCTTTCCCTTTTTTTGTTTCCTCCTTATCATCTGGATAATCCTTTAACCATTTACGTGCATCATCACTCCAATCTGAAGGTTGATCCTTCAAAAGAAACATTATTCGTTTATTTTCTTTTTCCCAATCATCTTCAACATCTATTGATAAATCTGGTTTATACATCAAACCATCATATGTAAATATTATATTGTTATTTATATCACGTCTCTCGTGATATTCATCCTTCCTACTTGCTTTTATGCAATCGTTGAATAGCGATTCTAACCGCAGAGTCAACCAGCAAGTGCAAAAATTACAAAAACGTGTTTAAAGAACTCGCACTTTGGAGTAGAAAAGTTTAATTTTTTTCTCTTGGTCTTTCGTTCAATTTCTTTTGTATGGACATAATTCTCTTGTCCGTATAGTTCTCAAACGAATCCTTTTTAGGTATATACTGCCTGATTAATTTGTTTGTATTCTCAACAGCTCCCTTTTGCCATGAACAATATGGGTCAGCGAAGTATACGGGCACGCCTAAGTATTTAGTGATGTCCTTATGTGCTGCAAATTCAGGTCCGTTATCTGTTGTAATTGTCTTCAGGCTGTTCTTGTATGGCAGCAGTAGTTTCCTAACCACCTTTGCCAGGGGCATTGACTTTTTTCCAAATGGCAGTTTCTGCATAAGCAACATATTGGTAGATTTCTCCACTATTGTGAGTATGGCGTGATGGGCAGGGTCGACGATTAAGTCCATCTCAAAATCTCCAAATCTCTTCCCGTCAACTTCCTTACTTCTTTCATGGATACTCACTCTGTCCTTTATTGGAAGATGTCCGCCTTTGGGACGATGCCTGTATTTCATCTTATGTCTTGTAGTGCTCTGCAAGCTTCCCTGTTGTGTCATTGTGGATGATGTTATAGATGGACTGGTGGGACACCTCTATGCCCCTCATTAATGCGCAGATACCCTGATATTTGTCTTGGAGACCACTGGTCGTTGGTAATATATTCTTTAATTCTCCAGACTAATTCGTCGGAGAGTTTGGCGTTAGTTACCGTGTTCTTTCTGCGCTGCATAGCCATATCATGCGCCTTCGTCCAGATATACTTTCCAGAAGGCGTGCTGTTGCGTTTGATTTCACGTGAGAGTGTTGACTGACTAATACCGACGATGTCGGCAATTTCTTTTCTCGCTGTTTTCTTTTGGAGTAAGGCAAAAATTTGCGACCTTTGCTCCGAGATTAATTGATGATACATTGACAATACAAAGTTAGTTAATCTTTGGGAGACTTCGGTCTCCTTTTTTTTATTTGTATTGCTGGTTGTTTCTTTTTCCTCTCCGAGAGATGCAGACAACCTCTCGCTACGCATCGAGAACGTCTGCATCTCTCGGAGAGGGACACTCTTTTATTGCACTTCGTTTTGGAACTTGCAAAAGTATCCTATCTAGGTTCTATTTATAGTTTACCTTTCACTTCGTTCACCGATTTTCAATTCAAGAGCAATAACAAGATGCGCAGGCTACACACGAGTTGTTGAGAGCTATGCTCGAAAAAAGACAAGTGTTAGTACAAACTCTTGGCGTGTGGAGCGGAGCGTTTATCTTGGCTCTTGACACTACAAAAGCTTTCGATGGTATTACATCAAGTCATGTTCTCACTATCGACAGTTGGCAGACCATTAACCTCGATGATCAGAACGATTGTTCCTGTCAGTTCTGTGTAGAGTTTCTCATACTCCAGACTTGCGTCAAAGTCGTCCGTCAGTTCATACTTATTGAAAACGCTTTGCACAGCCTTATTCTTCAAAAGTATTGGTGTTAGTCTTTCTGGAAGAGGAGAAGGGAGTTCTTTCTCGAACTCATTCTCGAAAACAGACACAAGCGTGTCGTACTTGGAAAAGTGCAGTCCTTGATACAGAACTTCGCTTGCCATTACCTCTGCTTCTGGGTGAGAAAAACCTTGTGCTATAGCATCGCAGTAAGCTGTCAATGCTTCGTCTGCGCGACCAGTTACAAACGTATTTTCATTCACTCTCTCTGGAAAATGCTCTCCGAGATACGCTTCCAACTTTAAACGGAAGTAAGAAAGCTCTTTCTTTGTTGTTGTCATAATTTTCTTGGTTTAGGGTTGTACATTATTTAGAGTTGATGCCCATAGCAACATTGAACTTGTCTAACTTGCCAGCCAACTGTTCCATATCGTGTTCTATTTTCTTATTGGTAATGCGGGCATAAATTTGTGTAGTTTTAATGTTGGTATGTCCCAGCATCTTCGACACGCTTTCCATTGGAACTCCCTTACTTAGCGACATAGTGGCAAATGTATGCCGGGCAAGGTGAAAGGTCAGGTTCTTCTTGACACCGCAAAGGTCGGCTATTTCTTTCAAATATGCGTTGGTTTCTGATTCGTTAAGATGGGAAACAGTTTGCCGTTCCGATAGGTCTTATGACTGTACTTGGCGATGATACTCTTTGGAATGTCAAGAAGCAACACATTTGTTTCCACACTTGTTTTCTGCCTTCTGGTCATAATCCACTGCTTATCATCAAGTGTTACGATATTGTCTGGTGTGAGATTGGAAACATCAATATATGCCAGACCTGTGAAACATGAAAAGATGAAAACATCCCTTACTAACTCCAAGCGTTGAATAGCAAGATCCTTGTTGGCTATCTTCATAATTTCCTCATCCGTGAGAAAACCGCGATTAACAGGTTCCAAGTGAAAACGATGATTGAGGAAGGGGTCGTGAAGAAGATAACCACGTTTTTGCGCATAGATGGTTACGGTCTTGAGTGCCTTCATTTTTTTGACCGATGTATTGTAAGCGCAGCCTGCCACTGTACTCAGATATAACTCAAAGTCTTGTACCACGGATGGCGTAAACTCTGTAAGTCCAATATCCTTTCTTCCATATTTATGGATAAGGAACTCTGAGAAATGTCTTCTCAAAACACTGTACTTTTGCAAACTATCTTTGCTGATGGTGTGTCCGACACGCTGTCTGACATCTTCGTTGAACTTGTCAAATATCGGGAGAAAAGTCGTGTATTCCCTGTCTTTTCCTACAAAGAAAGAACGGATTTTTTCCAATGACAGAGACTCGTCATCCTCAAACTTGCGGTAAATTCCATTCAGTGTAGTGGAAATAGAGTCCAATGCGGCATTTACGGATAAGGCTTCTGCAGTCCGACCTTTGAGCCGACTTGTGGCATTATTCCATACTGTCTTGTCCACGAAGATTTTCGTAGATCCAAAATTTGACATTTCTCCGTTAAGGAATACACGGAGCATTACAGCGACTTTCCTTCTTTGTTCTCATAGTTTGAGCGTAGGTAGAAGGATACCTTGAAATTTGTTCTCATAATGCATCATTCTTTTGTGTAGCACTCGGCTGCAAAGTTAATATATAACATACTGAAACAGAAAGAATTGATGCCTTCAATTTGGTATTCAAAATCCCGTCATTGCTACATTTTTTATTGCTACAATTTTTGTGTAGCAGTTTATGTAGCAGAATTTGACCGAATGATGATTGTCAAAACATAGGTTTATGCCGTCAGGCGATAGAGGTATATACAAAGAAAAATCGTTGTAAAACCTTGATTTTACAACGATTATCTAATTTTTGAAGGCTAAAATGACAACCTTTGTGAAGTCCTTTTGAAGCCTATTAGCGGAGAGAGAGGGAAATGACCATTCCGCTACAACTCCTTGTATCATAGTCTTTTATTCTTTTATCCTTTTAAATTGTAGCCATATTGTAGCCACAACAGAGTATTTTGAGAGTACACGCAGATACTGCTACCCGAAATGCGCACTTGCATTTCTTGGGTTCAAAAGTACAAAAAAGTAGAACATCCTCCAAATTATTGTGGGAAAATGTTTTAGAAATCTTTTGGCTACAATTTTCAGTGCATGGTGCAAGTCTATATATATAGATAGACCTTGCACCATGCACTGACAGTCACAAAGATGTGATTGATTGATATGGCAGGCTAAAGATTTTCGCCTACGTATTGGGTAACACGGCAATAAATAACGCATAATGTAAAAAATGCAAAATGGCAATATAATGCCAATATTGGCAATTTAATATTCTTTCTAAAGCCCTATTTGTTAGGAACTTTGCAGTATTATTTCTAACAAAAAGACTGATACATATGAAAACAAAGAAACAAAACTCCGGAAGTAACGCAAAATTCTACGTTGTACTTCCGACGCTTGAAATCATGCTCTCCGCCAGCAAAAACTGCAAGCTAAGGGCAGACTATGCCGATATGGAATATTCCAACTTTATGAAACACTGCAAGATGCAGACCGATCTTCGTATCAACACTTATGCAAGATGTGCCGCAGCCTTCGATATGGATGTGCTGCTGATACATCTCCCAAAGGGAATGATCGATTCTATGATTGCAACCACGCCCCATAAAAGCCTTCGCTTCTCCACAATGGAGCAGGAAGACCTCATCGTTATTCTCAATCGGCTGTGCAAGCTGGACAGTAGAAGATTTAAGCAGCATCTTATGCAGTTATTGCACCAATTGGGGAAGGACTCTGAATTTCCAGACGGATGATAATCCACGGAGAGCAACAATTCAATCCTAAACTGAAAAGAGAAGTGGCATATGACAGAAGAAGACAATTTACAAAAGACGGTAATTGCAGAGTTACGCTCACTAAGGAACGATATGGAGCGAATAGCCAGCTTTATCGTGGAAATGAGACGCGACTATTCCGTTTTGGAGGATAAGATGGAACTCAGTTCCTCCGACGTCATCAGACTCTTGGGTATTTCGCGGGCATCCCTTGCCCGATGGAGGGACACCAACGCAATCCCGTTCAGGTATATATCATGCAACCACGTTGCTTATCCGTTCAAGGGACTTTACGTAGCCGTCAAGAGCGGACGTGCCTCCTTCAAGGGTTTCAGACGGGTGGAAGCCCTGCAACGACTCAACGCTTACAAGGATGGTGTCCTTAAAGGTTATATGGGAAATGGTCAAACTTTATTTGAGGAGCTATGAACATCAAAGAAGAAATACTGAGCCGAACCAACAAAGGACTAGATGTGTTCTGCTTCTATATGCCCATCGACTTTGTGCCAAAGCGCAATTTTCGGAATCCATTGTATGAAGACAAACGTGCATCATGCAATATCTATCTCGACAACAAGTCCGGTTGCTACCGAATGAAGGACTTTGGCAACGATGCCTACTCCGGCGACTGCTTTTGGTTTGCAGCCACAATGCTCGGACTGGACGTGAGGAAAGACTTTGTTAAGGTGCTTGAAACCATAAATCGGGACTTGCAGCTGAATATTTGCATTGAAAGGAAAGAACATAGTAATACTCGCACTATAATAATGAAAGCTCCAAAAGCAATCATATCTCAACCATCCAATCTCCCTAAGACATTGGAAGATAAAAAGTGGTATAAACTTATTGAGCAGTCCTTCGGTATTGAAGAATTAACCTATTGGCAACAATACGGCATTGATGCTAAGACCCTACAACGCTTCCACGTGAATTCGCTTACTCGCTATGAGGCTATCTCCAATCAGGGTAAGTCTTTCACACTTGTATCTACACTCGAAGAGCCTATGTTTGCTTACAGTATGGGCAAGTTCGTGAAAGTCTATCGCCCTAAGAGTAAGCTGCGCTTTCTTTATGGGGGTGAGAAAGTGAACGACTATGTCTTTGGCTTCCAGCAGCTGCCCAGCAAAGGGGATGTTGTTTTTATCACAGGTGGGGAGAAAGACGTGCTTTCACTTTCGGCTCATGGTTTCAACGCCATCAGTTTCAATAGTGAGACGGCACAGATTCCCAAGAATATCATTGAGGGACTACAACTTCGCTTTCGACACATTATTATATTGTACGATACGGACGAGACAGGTGTAAGGGAAGCTAAACGGCAGACAGATGCACTTGCTCAATACAGAGTATTGAGTTTAACCTTACCATTGCAAGGGGGTAAGTCGGAGAAGGATATATCGGACTTCTTTGCCTTGGGCAATGAAGCAAAGGACTTGAAAGTGCTTCTTAATGATATGTTCACCAATATGTATGCACAGACGATGATGATATTGCAATCTTGTGAGATAGACTACGATAATCCGCCAGACGCTTCAAAGTCGGTGGTGGCAGTAAATGGTGTTCTGCTTGGAACGCAGGACAATCTGTTTTGTATCACAGGTGGAGAAGGAACAGGAAAGAGTAACTATATTGCTGCTATCCTTGCCGGCACACTTGGTTCAGAAAGATTACTGGCAGAGCAAACCTTGGGATTGGAAGTAACAGCCAACCCCAAAGGTTTGGCCGTTCTTCACTATGATACGGAACAGTCCGAGGCACAACTCTATAAGAACTTGGAGAAGACGCTTCGCAGGGCTGGTATCAAGTCCGTGCCTGAGTTTTATCATTCTCTCTATTTGGCATCACTATCTCGCAAGGACAGACTGAGAATCATTCGTGAGAGTATGGACTTGTTTTATCATAAGCACGGGGGAATACACCTTGTAGTCATTGACGGTATAGCAGACTTGATACGCTCTGCCAACGACGAAACGGAGAGTATAGCCATCGTGGACGAACTCTATCGATTGGCAGGGATTTATAACACTTGCATTATTTGTGTCCTACATTTTGTACCTAACGGCATTAAACTCAGAGGACATATAGGCTCGGAACTGCAACGCAAGGCTGCGGGTATTCTCTCCATCGAGAAAGATGACAATCCCGAATACTCGGTCGTCAAGGCATTGAAAGTGCGTGATGGAAGCCCGCTGGATGTGCCGATAATGCTCTTTGGATGGGACAAGGAAGCCGATATGCACGTCTACCGTGGTGAGAAGTCAAAGGAGGACAAGGAAAAGCGCAAGACCGATGAACTGATTGGTGTTGTCAAGGAAGCTTTCCGAAGTTCTTTCAAGCTCACTTACCAAGAGCTTTGTGAGGTTCTGATGCGAGAGATGGAAATCAAGGACAGGACCGCAAAGAAATACATCGCCTACATGAAAGAACAACGTATCTTGGCACAAGATACCAATAGTAACTATCAAAAAGGAGAATTATGTTATACATAGACCAAAGAACCGAAGATACATGGCAGAAACGCTTGTTTGACAAGCTGATGACTGTTGAGAGTAAACTTGACCATCTGCTGGTTTTGCAAGAGCAATCTGTCGATACGACCATTCACCCTCCATTGAAACCCGAATACTTGGACATTATTGATGTATCCAAGATACTCAAAGTAGAGCAGAAAACCATCTATAATTGGGTATGGGCAGGAAAAATACCCTATCTTAAAGCCAATGGACGGCTTCTTTTCCTTCGGGAAGAGATAGATGAAATGGTACGGAAGCGAGATGGTTGGTAATTGATTTCCTGATTAGATTATTTTGTTGTGTAAATACAAGTATTTACACAACAAAATAATTACCTTTACAAGTAAAAAGTTGGTTGCGGATTTACCGCACACAAAGATAACAATACTCGCTTATTTCTTTGATGAGGAATTTACCATATATTGTTTGAAACTATTGAACCGATAAAGATAGCATTGCAGACAAAAATTATTTGTAATTTCTACATTTGATGCTACTTTTAATGGAAAATTCATCGCTTGCAATGATTTTTTCGGCATTTTCCTTGCACATTCAAAAAAAAGTAGTAATTTTGCAATCAATATGACCTCCCACGCTTCTCATCAGAACAGCGCACCCGGGGAGGTCTTCGAGTTTATATACGGTTATGAGGTACGAAAAGAAGCCCATAGACACATCTGAGCAGGTTAAAAAGCTATGCGATCGAGGACTTAATATTGGAGACGAAAAACTTGCGTCTCAATATCTTTATAATATAAGTTATTATAGATTACGAGCATACACATACCCTTTTCAAAATAACGGGAAGGTGCTAATCACGAATTTCTGAGAAAGGACATTTCTTTTCAAGATGTGATAGACCTTTATTGTTTTGATAGGCGTTTACGCTCTTTAATCTTCAATGCCATTGAAAAAATCGAGGTGGCATTAAGAACAAGAATCGCCTTAACTTATTCCGTTGATGAAAATGACGCCTTTTGGTTTCTCAATCATAAGTTATACTTTCAGCACGATAAGTTTATCGCATTGACACGCAACGAGATTATAGATGGTAAACCTGTTGTAGGGGATTTAATGAAAGAGGTCAAGCGAAGTAATGAAGAATTTATAGCTCATTATTATCAAAAGTATAGTGAACCTGCTTTTCCGCCAGCGTGGATGACCTTAGAGGTTGTTTCTATGGGAACATTGAGTAAGTTGTTCTTTGCTTTGGACAAGAATAACCCTTCTAGTAAAACAATTTGCAGAGATTTGGGACTATACAATGTCGATATTCTAAAGAATTGGATGCACGGTTTATCGTCTTTACGCAATACTTGTGCCCATCATAGTCGTGTATGGAATCGCCGCTTTACAATAGGCTTGAAGTTTCCTTATAGAACGAATTATCCTTTCTTGTCAAAGCAAGAAGCTGCAACGATAAGGGACAATAAGTTGTTTGCCTACTTATCTGTAATTTTGTATTTGCAGCAAATAATCAGTCCTGACAGCTCATTTAGAAAGAGTTTGCTCACCCTATTGGAAAAATCTCCCAAATTAGTAGTTTTGAAAGATATGGGCTTTCCTGAAAAATGGAGAGAATACTCTTTGTGGAAATAATATAATACGATGGTGTATCAATTATGACACACCATCGCTATTTATCTCAGTCTGGATTTTACAATATATCCCTTACTTTCCTCTTGTTTGTTTCTATTATTCATAGAACTTGAATAAATTACCCCCTCCTCTTCCTTTTTAGTATTTGAGTTATTACTACTATTTTGTCTTAAATACTCGGGCTGGTCATTTTCGTTTGATTTTTCATTTTCTTCATTTGGTTCGTTCAATGTAAGTGCAATTTTTCTGTCAAGTTCTGCTGCCTTTCCTTTGAGCGCACGCAGTTCGTCCTCTTTCTTCCATGAGCCGTTGGCAATGTTGGTGTAAACGTCCTTGTTGGACACAACCTTTGCCATTTCTTTTTCATGCGACTCTATCACCTTGGAATACGCTCCAAGGCATTAACGAAGTTCTGATATGCAAGTTTCGGGTCTGTTGCCAACTTACCGTTATTATAGGTATAGTAAATGCTTTCCTGTCCTTTCACAAAGAAGCGGTTCACCGAGCAGTCGAACAAGTCCTTAGAAGTGCTCTCCGTCTTGACCATGATAGAGAAACCATAAATCTCTCCGATTTTATTGTACTCGCCTTTGGTACGTGCCTTGTCGTCTATTTCCTGCAGGCGTGCGGCAATGACTTTAATGTCCGTGCTGTCCTCCACACCTTTAATAACAAGTTTATTGATAGGATTACCTTCTTTATCACGCTCCACACGCTTTTCAAAGCACGCCAAGTCTGCCTTGGCTTCCTTAATCTTGTCTGAATGGAAAGACACGGAGCTGTCAATCTCTGCCAACTTTCCCGTTGCGGCATCACGCTCACGGAGGAAGTTCTTACGCTCGGATTCCAGCGTGGCAATCTTCTTGTCGAGTTTGGCTTTCTCTAACAAGTCTGTATTACCAGATAGCACGGCAACATACTCTGAAAAGTTCATACCGCTATCCTCGTCCATCGAACCCTCGTCAATGGTACGACTACCGAGCGTATTGGTCTTCAACTGATTGATAAAGAGTTGCTTGTTATGCAGAAGATTGAACTTGTAGCTGTCAAGTGACCGTTCCACGGCATAGATAATCACATCGACCTTGTTGTCTGCAAACTCCTTGGCGATAAGGTTTCCCTTACGCACGGAACGCCCGTTGCGCTGCTCCAAGTCCGATGGTCGCCAAGGTGTGTCCAAATGATGGATAGCCACGGCACGCTGCTGTGCATTCACACCGGTACCCAACATGGACGTAGAACCGAAGATTATGCGGATGTCTCCACGATTCATCGCATCTACCATCGCTTTTTTGGCTTTCTCGTTCTTGCACTCCTGAATGAAGCGTATCTCGTAGGACGGGATATGATAGTCCTCCACCAATTTTCGCTTCACTTCAGAATAGATATTAAAGTCTCCGCCGGGCTTGTAAGTACCCAAGTCAGAGAACACAAACTGAGTACCCTTCTGTGCATCATACTTTTGATAGTAGTCTTTGAGTAATTTCGCACAATGGCTTGCCTTGTTGTCGATATGGTCTGAGTACCCGTTTTCGTCTATCATGCGTAGGTCCAAGCTCATCTTGCGCGCGTAGTCTGTTGCAATGAGCATTTTCGCCTTTTCCTCACTCTCACTAAGCGGTGCTCGTCCCAAAAGCGTGGCATCACCGCTTTTGGCAAACTCCATCAACTTGCCGATGAACTCTTCCTGCTCGGGTGTCGGCGGAATATTGTGCAGTATCTCGTTCTTCTCTGGTCTGTCAATGCCGATGTCCTTTGCAGTGCGGAAATCGCAAATCTCCGCATAAAAGTAATGGGGGTGAATGTAATCGACTGATTACTAATAAAAAGCAGAATATATAATCTGATAAGGTGAACGACTAAGAAACGAGCGAGTTTCTTTCCCTTTCTTTATTCTGCAAAGTCTCAAAGAACTCTCTGTTTGATGTTGCAAAGATAGCGATATAATTCATATAAGCAAAGTATTTACGTTGTTTTTTCAATGAAAATCAACCTTAGACATTTCTAATTCTATAAAATCGCCATTTTAAGGTATTGCATATATCTATGAACAATGGTAATTTTGCAAAATGATAATCAAAAGAATTCTTTTAATCTTCATCATTCTACTTCTGCTGTTTCCCACTGCTAATGCTACTATTTTTGAATTTAGTTGTGGGTGATACTATATACCCCTACTCGAAAACATGTTTCTTCATTACATAAAACGATAGAACTCGATGAAGTTCAAGTTATTGGACAGCGGAAATTGTTTTTCCATAAGAAAAAGACACCACGTTTATCAATACTGATTGCCTTCGAGTAAGGAAAGGTGCTAACTTGGAAGACTTAATCAGGAATATTCCGGGCATGGAATACGACAAGGCGAACAGGCAACTATCATTCAAAAGGAAAGCCATTGAACGGCGTAAACATCAATGGCGAGACCTTTATGGGCAACGACATTATCGCAGCGTTGGAGAATATGCCAACCGATGCAGTGGAACTACTGAAACTGTATGACATGCTCAGCGCATTGGAGAAAATGACGGGAGTAGATGATGGTGCCGACAATTTATGTGCTGGACATCAAGACCAAATCTACCTACAATGGCAGCCTGACAGGAACACTAACGGCTGAACACGGCAATCGCGACAGACGCAGGGATGAGGTACAGGGCAATCTATTCAATGCCGATGGCGAAAACACCTCGCTGACTTTGCGCTCTGACAATCTTAGTAATATGAACATTGGAAACACTTCCAAAAACATATTGTCGGGCAATATCGTGAAGAAATTTGGTAAGAAAATTACGCTCAATGCAAGCCTCTCACTCAATGCCTTCCACAATGGAAGCGAGAATCATGACTATGATGAGCAATATCTTTCATCGGGAACAAAATATCGGGAATCAATGCTGCTTTCCTTGAGCAAGAATCACAGTAATGCCGCAAACATAAATCTGCAGTATAACATAGACAAAAAAAGACTTTGCTGAATATAAGTGCAAATGGAAACTTCGGACGGTCAGACAACCTGACTGACAACACAACATACCTATATGAGCGCAATACGGCTGCGGACACGCTGACCTCGGGAACGCTGCGAAATAACACAAAAAGCAATGGAAAGAATTACCATGTATCTGCCGACCTCACACGGCGGATTGGCAAGGCTGGGGCATCATTTACCGTGAAGGCGACACTTGGCGGTAACTCGAATGAAACTAATAATACCAGCCTTTCACTGACGAAATTCCACCACCTGCGCAACGCTGTGGGCGGAGATTCACTACTGTTGCGCAATCTTTGCCAACAACTGCCCACCCTGCGCAACGAAAGCAGAATATCATTGCAATATACCCATCCTTTTTGGCAAACAGTTGAAATTGCAGACAGGGTACGGACTGCATCACGAAGAGGATAGAAACACAAGCAACACTTACGACTATACTATACCGAATAGACCATACATAGATAGCCCTAAGTTATGAGAACACACTATCTATATGTGGGCAGGGAACTCACCCTGAGAATGGATTATAAGGGTAAGCAATGGAAGATAAACAGTGGCATTGATGTAGACCACCCGACTTTGAACTACGAAGGATGAAATTTTTCAGGGACAACTTCCAGCATTTCCAAAAAACAGTTTAACCATTGACTTGGAGACAAACAAACAATTTGAGCATTAAGGTTTAAACCGAATTTTTTTCCGAAATTGACCTGACCTGACTTTTTCCTGAAAATCGACTTTAAAGCTGTTTTTACAGATAAATCAGGTTTCTCTAACAGACAGGAAATAAATGCTAAGTATTTGGCTTTAAACTTAAAATCAAAAATAAGTGTTTTCTTTTTAATGTTTAACAGGGGCTGATTTGACAGTTGGCGGTGGCAAGAAACTTTCAGGACCTACCTCATAGACAAGTTTCAAATCAAAAAAAGTATGATAGAAAACGGTATATGGATTGTAAAGCTTCCTCGAAAATAACTTTTGTGTAGGTTCTAATTGAAGGATAATGGAACCTCCCAGAAAATTTCCAAGACTCTCAAACATCAGGATTTTGAAAATATCGGAAGTAATGCCATAAGGAATATTTGACACCACTTTGAAAGGAAATTTCGGAACTGCAAAATTCCTAAAATCACAACCGACAACTTGAACATTTCGGGCATCAGAAAATAATTTTCGTAAATGTTCAACCAAAGCTGTGTCGTTTTCAATAGCAACAACATTGTTGGCGATTTTTAATAAATGAACAGTAAGAAACCCCTTGCCTGCCCCAATATCTAAAACCGTATCCTGATTACTTATATTTGCTTGTCTTATTGCATCTTTTATTAGCACTTTATCAATAGTAAAGTGCTGACCCGTAAAACGAACGGGCAATTTCTTTTTTGTCATTAGTAACTTCTTACAGGTGAATACTTCTTGAGTTCAACTTATAAATGCAACTTTTTGGGTGCGGATAATAAGCAATAAAAACATTTATTTTTCAGAGAGGAAAGAGAGACAATGTCCCCCTTTCTCTCACTCTGAATGGATAAAGTTTGCTATCTTTGCTTTAATTGTCCGTCCAAGGAAAAAAAAGTTGCAGATGAGCAAACATATAACCGAGGAACAAAGGTATGCAATTTTCTATGATGTTGCAAATACCGATGAGCAAAAAAGCAATAGCGGAAGCTATCGGAGTAGATAAAAGCACTGTTTACAGGGAGATAAAGCGCAATTGCGACGCCCGAAGTGGTAGCTATAGCATGGAGCTTGCCCAGCGAAAAAGCAGACAGGGCGCAAGCAGCAAAAAAACATCGCAAGGAAGTGCTTACACCGGCAATGAGAAAACGGATAATAAAGCTGTTGAAGAAAGGATTCAGCCCTGGAGCAGATTGTCGGCAGGAGCCGCTTGGAGGGAATTGCGATGGTATCTCACGAAACGATATATCGCTGGATTTGGGAGGATAAGCGGCGGGGTGGCAAACTGCACAAATATCTTCGCAGACAAGGTCGCAGGTATGCCAAACGTGGTTCTAAAAATGCAGGGCGAGGATTTATCCGGGCAGGGTGGATATTGATGAGCGTCCTGAGATAGTGGAACTGAAGGAGAGATTTGGTGATTTAGAGATAGATACAATTATTGGTAAGAACCACAAAGGTGCCATTCTTACCATTAACGACAGAGCAACAAGCAGGGTCTGGATACGCAAGTTGTCGGGAAAAGAAGCCATCCCTGGTAGCTAAGATTGCAGTATGGGCGACTGCGGAAAGTGAAAACTTAATACACACAATTACGGCTGACAATGGAAAGGAGTTTGCAAAAGCACGAGGAAATTGCGCAAAAAAATTGGAAATAAAAATTCTATTTTTGCAAAACCATACCACTCATGGGAACGTGGTGCCAATGAAAAACACCAACGGGCTTATCAGGCAGTATATCCCAAAGGGTAAGGACTTTAGTGAAGTAACCAACAAACAGATTAAGTGGATTGAAAATAAACTCAATAATCGACCTCGTAAAAGACTTGGATACCTCACGCCAAACGAAAAATTTAAACAAATTATTAATCAGAATTCTGTTGCATTTGCAAGTTGAATTCAGCTTATAATAAGAAAGGAGATGAAGAATTTACTCCCTAACAGGACATTTTTATTCCCTAAAGTGTTTGATGTTGATGGCATGCGAGTTTTTATTTATTGGAAACTTCCACATCCTGTGGAAAAGCTCTATCCATATGTTGATTACAAAATACGGAAAATTTCAAAAGATACGTTAGTTATAGGGGATTATACAGACTTTGTGTTTGTTAATGGTCATGGTAATGCCCCAAATCGGGAATTGTCAAAATAAAAAAATAATAAATGTGGGGTAATACTCCAAATCGGGAGTTATTGAAATAATTATCTGATTATCAATGTACTTTCCAAAAGATAAAGTATTAGGGCAGAGTGGAAAAATCGTTGAAACTGGTCCTATGTAATCGTTCAAAGTGACCCTTTTGTATCATCCAAAGAGGGATTGGACATTCGCGGTACGATACGAGTATGGGTGTTATGATTTATCAGCATTCATTCTTCTCTACTCCCAAAGGATTTTGTCAGTTGTACTGCTTGCTGTTGTAGTCTGATGAGAATTTGGGAATAGGTTTCGAGTTTGCCGAGCAGTTGTTGAGCAGTGGCAACAGAATGATAAGTATTGAGGACTTTCACGACTTCGTTGTACAGAACTCCTATCTTATGAGCCAAGGCAACGATTTCTGAGAGTTTCTCCAAGTAAGGTTCTTTTGCAGGGTCTTGGGTGATGACCTTAAAAGATTCACCAAGAAGCCTTGCTCGGACAAAAGTCGCTCTTTGTCTTTGCTCCCGACTTGCGATAGAGTCTGATAAGTTTCTGCTGGTCTTCGAATTAGGTATTCTGATGTGCCATCTGTCCCATCGTGGGCAGGGTGGCACATCTGCCGTCTAGCTTCTTTTTGTTTTGCTTCTTCATTGCTTTCTAATCACGACTTTGGGTGATTTAATCCACTCAGGGGCAAGGGTCTTTGTGGTACAAATGGCAATTTGTGGTACAAAGACACACCTTGCTGATGTAGAAAAATGGGATTATAAGCCCCTGCTGTGTTACTGCATTCATTGAATACAGTAACTCGGCGTAAAGCTTGCATTCGAGGAATGCAGTAATTCAGAGTTTCCTCCATCTTTCCACATCTTCCTTGTATTGGTCGAGGTGTTCCCGCAGTACCTGTTCGACATATCCCGAAACGCTCGCTCCATGCTCACCGATTCTCCGCACCACGAAGTCTAACTTTCGTTGGGTTTCCTCTGATACATACACGGCTTTGCGGTGGCTGTTGCGAAAAGGGCTGGAGATATTTCCCCTGAAACTCGGATAATTGCTTTCTGTCCTTTGTTTTTCCCATTCTTTGATGAAATTCTTCGGTAGAAGTAGCCCTTTCTGTTGGCGACAACGCTGTTTCTTGATAGGACGGTTGAGAAAAAAATCCTTGTTACTCTCCTTGTCATTTTGTTCCTCAACTTTATCAACGAGGCTCAAACCTTCTCTTTTCCTCTTCATAATCGAAGGGCTGGTCAAAATCAGGGTAACTCTTCGGGCTTGCGGAGCTTAACGCCATAATTTCCCATATCTCTAATGGCTTGTTCCAAGCGTTGTTTCCTTTTTCATCTATTCTTGCCATAATTTCTTGGGTATCGGGTTATAGTGTTTTTTTCAAGCATGGCTTGTATGTCGCTCTGCTTGTAGAATATCTTCCCTCCGATTTTGTAGAAAGGAAGCGTTCCTGAGTTTCTGTACTCTTGGAGCGTGCGTGTGCTGAGCCGTAATTGGCTGCAAACCTCCTCACCCGAAAGGTAAACCTCACCATTCAGTATCGGACGGGCGGTAGAGCAATACCGCTCCAACTTCTTCAAAGTGCCTTCCATCAGTTGTGAAAACAACTGCATCTGAGGGTCTTCCCGCGTAATGATTTCATTCTCTGCCATAATTCATTCATTCTTTGATTTCAATCCTTGACTGCATTCAGCATTTCACAGATGTCGGTCTGTTTGTAATAACACTTATGTCCAATCATGGAGAAAAGGGATTTTGCCCGTATCTCGGTATGATTGTAGGGTACGCTTTGCTGATGCCTAAACGCTTGCACACGGCTTCGTTGTCGAGCCATTGCTCGGTCTTGGGAGGATTACCGATGAGTTTTTCCACACGATGGATAAAGTCTGCAAATTCGGAGCGATGTCGCTCCCACGCTTTGCGGTCGATGATAATGAGTTTCATTGCCTTAATTTTGTTTTGATTACTTTATTGTTACTCAGCAAACAAACTGTTATGCAGTCCATTGCCGTACTTCTCGGGTGCAAAAGTAACCCCTCAGAAGCACCACTGCAAGAAATGAGGATAAGCAGGGAAATGAGAGAAAGCAATAGAAAAAAACAAAAGGAAATCCGTCTGTGTTATTGCGGTAATGAGATGAGGTGCCGGCTCGTTCCTTTTTATTATCTTGTTGTTTTATCGATAATTCGATAGTTCGACAAATCGAGATGTCGAAGTGTCGATGAGATAGTTTTATCGATAGATTATTTTGACGATATATAGTTTTGACAACAGATAGTCATGACAACAAATTGTACAAACAATAGATTGTCCGTATTATCGTCAGTCCTATCTGTTGTTAGTTGTTACGCCTTGCGTCCAAAGAGCCTGAGTATGCCGTATTCTTGTCGTGCCTATACTCTCTACGGCAGCCCAGCCCTGCAAGGTTGGGAGAGATGAATACGACCGCATGGATATAGAAAATGGCAATACCACCTTGAAACAGAGAAATCCTGCGGTGGAGATTCTTCTCTCCATCCGCAGGACTCGACCTTGTCAGGGCAGACAGGCTGCCGTTGTACCTTTGCACGATAAGAAACGGCATCAGGAACTTTGCGTGCGCCGCCTTTGCCTACAACGCCTTCAGGCTTGCTTCCTCCGTCAGTCTGACCGTTGGCAGATTGTTGCTCTCGATGAGCAGCACTATCGTGCCTGTCAGTTCGGTGTAAAGACGGCCGTATTGCTCGTCAGAAGCCAATGTGTCCGTCAAACCGAACTTGTCGAATGTGGCTTGAACAGCCTTGTTCGACAACAGTATAGGTACGAGTTTCTCTGGGAGCGGTGCAGGAAGTTCCCTTTCAAACTCGTTTTCCAACACGGATATAAGCGTATCGTACTTGGAAAAGTGCAAGCCTTGATACAATGCCTCGCTTGCCATGCTCTCCGCTTCAATGTGTGTAAAGCCTTGTGCTACAGCATCGCAGTAAACTGTGAGAGCCATATCTGCCCGTGCAGTGATAAACTCCGTATCTTGCAACTTTTTCGGGGTGATGCTCACTCATGTAACTTCTTAACTTCAATCGGAAGTAGGAAAGTTCCTTTTTGTTCTTCTGTTTCATTGTTTTTCTTGTTAAAAAGTTGGACTTCTTTTTTTTGAATCATTCATTACGGCTGTTACATCCCAATTATGGGACTTGACTTTTTCGGTGTTCTTGACGGACACAGCCGTAAGGCTTTACGCAGTACCCTTGTATGCTCACTACCCATCAGGGGTTGCATTTCCTTGGCAATCTTGCTCTTGGTCACCCGTGCATAAATCTCGGTCGTGGAGATGAAGCGATGCCCCAGCATCTTGCTCACCGTCTCTATCGGAAGTCCGTTCTCCAGACAGATGGTCGTGGCAAAGGTGTGCCGTGCGGTGTGCGAGGTCGCTTGAGTATGCGGTGGCAGTCCTGCCTTAATACATATCTCCTGAATAGTTCTGTGAAAATTACGTTGCTGGGAAACTCTCGAGAAAAAGCCCCTCCCTTCGTCCGTGGCTCACAATGGCGAGTATTTTCTCGGCAACGGGCAGCAACGGGACAATACTTCTGTTCTGTGTCTTTGTTCGACAGAGCGATATGTACCTACGCCCATCCCCGAATGTATAAACATCGTCCATTCGGAGTTTCTTTAAGTCTGAGAATGCCAGCCCCGTGAAACATCCCAAGAGGAAAATAAGTCTGCAATGGTTATCTGTCGAGCGGTGCGGACGGTAAGCCAAGAGTTTTTGCAGGTCGTCCGCCGTAAGTGCATTGCGCTCGTAGGTAGGCGTTTCTATGTCTATGAGTTCAAAAAGGGTCTTCACGAACGTATCGCTCCTGCAATGCCTTGCGAATGACCTGATGCAAGTGGCGTGAGGCGGTTGCCGACACTGCTTTCCTTGTTTCCCAAGTCCCGAAGCATAAAAAGGCGATAGTCCTCAAGCAAAGTCTTGTCCACCTCTGTGGGCATACAGTCTGCCCCTGTCCCTTACTTGCAGGAAATGAGACAAAAACTCTTGTAGCTGTCCTTAAAAGCCCTGACAGTTGCCTTGCTTAATGTTCTGCCCTGCAATTCCTCCTTGTATTCACAAACGGATTGATATAGCTCCGTAAGTGTTGGCATGGGGGCGACTTTTGCTGCATATAACGCTCCTTGAGGTATTCCGCCGTGATATAGTTTTCTTCCCCTAATGTACGTTCATAGAGTGAATGCAAGCACTCTTCTATTGAGTTCAGTTGCAGATTGATGCCGCTTGAATTACCTGTTGTCGCCTTGATGCACCCTTTTCGGGCAAGCCACTCGTCGGGGGAAGTTTGCAACTGCGTGGAAAACGATGAGGACGTTCCATTACAGGTGATACGGCAACGGATTACGCATAGTCCGTCTTCATTGGTCTTGCTTCTATCTATGTAGAATAGTATGGCAAATGTACTTTTCATTGTTCTGCGGTTTTAGTTGGTCAGTTGATAATGTGCGAGTTGTGGAAGTATTTTCTCTATGTCCAGAAAGACACGCTCGGGAGATGTCTCCGCATACACTTGCGTGGTTTTGATTTGACTGTGTCCGAGCATTTTGGAAACGCTCTCAATGGACACGCCCTCCGACAGTGTCATCTGAGATGCGAAGGTATGCCGTGCCATGTGATAGGTCAGCGTTTTCTGAATACCGCAAAGCCGTGCTATCTTTTTGAGGGTGTATGTTTACCGTGTCGCATCCGGGTATGGGCAGCAGATACCCCTTGGGCGGTTCGTGTCGGAAAGCCCTCGTGTGAATGCCCCTGATAACGCTCGATAATGGCAGTGGCTTCGGGAAGTAGGGGGATGTGGCACGTTGCCCGTCTTTATTCTCGGCTTGCGTATCCAAGTCATTCCCGCTTCGTGAAAGACGTGCTGCTCCGTCAAGTGATACACGTCGGTATAGGAAAGCCCCGTCAGGCAGGGAGAAAAGGAACATATCCCTCGACACTTTTTCATAGCCTTGCAATTTATCTTCTCCCAAGGCTGCGATAAGACCTACCTCCTCCCTTGTGATGTAACGTGAGTACCCACTTCCCAACGAATGGAATGGTTGATGAAGGGATAGGTGTCAATGATGTGCCGTTTATGCAGGTCTTTGAGCAAGGAAGCCAGCATGGAGAGATAGCCAGCCGAAGTGTTGAGCTTGAATCCCTTTTCTTTGGCGAAGTAGTCCTCCAAGTCTTTGATAAAAGGCGATGTCGGCTTTCTGCACGGAATATCCTCCACACGGTAGCGATACCTGACGAAGTTTGCCAGATGCTTGTGAAAGAGCAGCAGGCATTTTAGTCTGCGTTCGCTGCGGTCTATGCCCACACGCTCACGGAAGCGGTCGATATACTCGTCTGTATGATGCAGCAGTCCTTGTGACTCACTGTTCAGTCGAATACAAGCTCCCGTACTCGCTCTGCCGTGATGGGAGCATCGGATTTACCGAAAAGAGACTCATAAACCTTGTGTATGCTCACCTGAAGGCGGTCAAGTTCCTTGTTTACCGATACGGCTTCGGCACTCTTGCCCAGCAGTCGGTTTTTGCGACTGTCCCACAAACGAGGAGTACACGAGCATTTGCAACTGAACTGTACCATAGAGCGTCCTGCGCTGATGCGTCCCATGATGGGACTTTTTCCGTTTTTGTCCTGCGTACCTCTCTTGAGGTAGAAAAGCAGCTTGAATTTTTCTTTTTCCATTGTTTTTTACTTGCAAAATTACACTTCTTTGAGGAACTTTGAACGATGCAAAACATTGATAATGAAAGAGAAAACTCCGTTTTAGTTACCACTTTCAGCCGTCCTTTTTCCTTTCATCGTTTTTTCGAACGATTTGGTAACTGAACTCCCTCCTTTTCGCTCCCTTTTCTGCCTGTTTCCTATGATGCAACCCTAAGAAGAAACAAGCAATATCCGCTGTATTTCAGTCAGATATGAGTTTTATGCCATTTTCTGCTTTCTACTCCCATACTTCCGCATAGAACGAGGCAAGTTCGGGTACCTTGATGAAGGTTCTGAAACGTTCCTTCTGAATAATCTCATTGGTGATGGAAAACTCGTAGTCTGTACTCTTCTTGGCAAAGACGGCTGCCCACGCGTCAAAACTGTTGATTCCCTGCTTTTCCAAGGCTTGCGGGCGCAAGTATTTGAAGAGTAAGTATAATTCCGTCAGCGAATTACTGATAGTTGTTCCTGAAAGGAAAGTTGCTCCCAAGTCCTTGCCCGACCGCTCCTGTATGGTGCGAATGGCAAAGAGCATATTGAGCGCACGCTGTGAGCCATCGGGATTGCCCAAGCCCGACACTCTATCGTGGCGAGTGTTGAACATCAGGTTCTTGAATTGGTGGCTTTCATCTACAAAAAGGTGGTCAATACCCATCATCTTGAAATCCACGGCATCGTCCTTGCGCTCGGCTATGCTGTCTTGAATACCCTGCAACTTGGCTTCCAAGGTCTGCTTACGTTTTTCTAAACCTTTGAGCATGGCACGGGAAATGTCCGCTCCTTGCATACGGAGTACTTCAAGGTTTTCTTCTACCGAGTCTTTCTCTTTCTGTAAGATTGCCTCTTGTATCTCTAAAGCCTGCGGTATCATGCCAAACTGCTCATGCGTAAGGATAATGCAGTCCCAGTCGTTGTTCTTGATGTCGTTGAAGATGCGCTGGCGGTTCTGCTTGTTAAAATCGTTCTTTCCCGGATAGAGTATCTTGGCATTGGGATACGCCTTGCGAAAAGTATCAGCAATATCGAATACATTTGCCTTCAGTCCGATAATCATCGGCTTGTTGGCTAATCCCAACCGCTTCATCTCATAGGCTGCCGTACACATGATAAGCGTCTTACCTGCACCAACCTCGTGGTCGCAGATACCACCTCCATTGGTTTTGAGCATCCATACGGCATCCTTCTGGCTTTTATATAGGTCAGTTATGCCCAACCGTTTCAAGTCAAGGTCGGGAAAAGTCTGATGCGTACCGTCAAAATTGGGACGCACAAAGCAGTTGAAAAGGCGGTTGTAACGGTTCGCCAACTGCTCCTTGAACGTGTCGGGTATCCGTCCGAGCCAATCTATAAAGCCCTGTCTGATTTCCTCAATCTTGGCATTCGCCTGCTGTATCTTTTCGCCGTCCCTAACCTTGACAGTCTTTATCTCTCCTGTATTCTTGTCTATAACCTCTTTGCTTTTATTGATGTCGGGAATGGTATTGTGTAGAGCGTGCTTCAACAGATTGATGCCGTCATAACGGCGAAATTCTCCCTGCACGGCATACTTATACCAGATATTGGCATTCTTTCTGTCGCAGACAAGGGAATACTCGTCCATATTGGAATGGTAGGACACGTTGATGTCCGTCTCGAAGAACTCCGAAGCAAACTTGCCATATACTTTGGCAGGTATCCACCGTTCACCAAGGTTGAAGTCCAAGTCGACAAAGGGAATGGGCGTAGGCGTGGCGGCACGCAGGGCAGTCAGACTCTGTTTCGCTTCCTCATGCTCCGGATGATCCAAGAGCCACGACTCGATACGCTCCGCCTTTTCAATCACATTGCCAGAAATGAACTTATCGGCAACCTCATAGCTATTCTCTTCGGGATTGTAGAAGATGCGTCCTTCCAAGGCAGAAAGCATATCACTCTCTTCCATATCGGGAAGCAAAGAACTCATATAGTCAAGCTCCACCGTGCCGTATTTGTTGAGTGATGCGCCCAATGCCTCCATCGGGTCTGCGGCAATGGACAATTCGGAGGTGGAGAAAGCCGTGGGATGGTCGAAAATGTCCGCCTTGATGTACTTGCCGTTCTCGGAGCGTTCCAAGAACAGCATTTCCACTCCGGTGGCATCCATTTTGATGACATCGGTGTTTGCCTTCTGGTTGAAGTACCCCCAACGACCTACATAGCCATCATAAAGACGGTTGAGTTTCTCACGCTCTTCCTTGTCCTCGGCTTGGTTGTTCGCCTCATAATCATAGAGTCGGTGATAACTCTCCCTAATCTCAATGTATGCTTTCAGCCGTGAGAGCTGGGCAAAGGGCAAGTCCATCGGATTGAAGGTGGGATGCCGTTTCAGGTCAGAGAGAAAGCCGACCTGTCCTTTCTGCACGACAATGGAGCCATCTCTTAGGTGAGAGTCCGGCGAAGAGAGAAAAGGACGCGGTGAAGCGTCAAACTCTTTCTTGACTTCTGCTATGGGCTGTGGCTTACGAGCCTCGGCTTCCTCCATAAAGTCAAAGAGCGAGGATTCTCTGACGGGGCTTGATGCAGTTTTCTTGTTTCTGCGGGGACTGGTGGGTGTACTTCTTGTCGGTTTAGGTTGCCTACTCGCAGAAAGTGGTTGGTTATCGCTGACCTTCTTTTGTTGAGTAGCCTCCTTGATTTCATTATTTACACGGGCTACATCTTGTGTCCAAAGACTATACTCTTCCGGGGCAAATAAGAGTTGCTCCGTTGTTTCTGTTTCGATGGTGCTGTCCATAATCGGATGATGGTCTTCATCAAAGAATACCGTCTGTCCGTTCATTTCACGTGGGGCTTCCACGTCCGTGCGAATTTCACGGCTTTCTTGTTCGTATTGTCTTTGAAGGGTGATGACAGGGACACCTTCGGGAGCAGGTTCGGATACAGGTTCTTCATGCAGAACTGGTGAGACTCCTTCGACTTCTTCTGCCATTGCTTGGGAGTGATTATCTTCTCGTGCAGGCATTAGAACTTCCTGACTTCTCTCTTCCTTGACTTCCTCAATGATGGGTTCTTTGGTGTATTGTCCTCTGACAATATCTTCCAGTTCCGCAATCTCGTGCAATTTTGTGGGCTTGAAATATAAGTCCCGCTCAATACCCAAGCCTTTGACCTTTACTTCCTCCATTTCTTTAAGGGACATATACCCAAGTTCCCAGCCGTAGCCCATCGTTACGGCACCAAAACCGATGCGTTCTTTTGGGTCGTATTCCAGCATATAAGCGGTATAGGCTCCCATAGGAAAGAAATAGCGAGCGTATGCCGTGCGGTCGCCAATGAGTTGTTTTTCCGTTGCATAGAGCTTGGGAAGTTGCTTCTTGGTGCTGTCGGACATCAAATTGTAGGCATTTTCTTCTTCTTTTTCATCTTCCTTGTCCTCTTTCTTTTCCTCCTTATCCTTGATTTCCTGTTCTTGAGGTATTCCTTCCGTTTTTATGTTTTCTTGTACTTTTTGCACCATCTTGTCCACGTGTACCTGCCATTCCTCCTCAGTCATGGGTATGCCTGTTTCATAGAGTTTACGATCGAAACGCTGCTCTACTTCCAAAGAGAGCTGTGTACGCAGGCTGTCAGCCATATCCTCGATACTGCCGTCAAACGTATATTCCCAAGCAGGCTTGCCGTATGGATCCGTACCCATTGTGCGGTCTGTGGCAATCGTACGGTGGAAAACATCCCTCCATTCGCCCTCAAAGAGGGAGTTATGATTGAACGCAATAGAAAAGCCGTCGCCTTTGGGGACAGAGGCGGTCTTGACAAACTGCTGCTCGATGCCCTCACCAATTTCCTTGCCACTCTGCTTTTGCAGCACAATGAGGTCGCTGCCCACATTCGTGCCCGCATTCTCGGAGAACATGCCCGAAGGCAAACGGATAGCGGAGATAAGTCGGCTGTTCTGCATGAGGTAACGGCGGATGGCTTCATTCTTGGGGCTGTCCAATACACCTTGTGAAGTGATAAATGCCAGAAGGCCGCCCTCCTTGATAGTGTCCAACCCTTTCACAAAGAAATAATTGTGAATGGTTCTGGTGGATTCCCGTTTAAGGATATTCTCTCCTTGCTATAACTACGGTCATAGACCATAAAGTCGCCAAAGGGGATGTTGCTGGTTATAAGGTCGTATTTATCCTTTTCCTCCAATTCTCCAATGGCTTCAAAGGGTTCTTGCCGAACAAAGATATTATCCTTGCCGTAAGGATGAAGGGCTTGTGTGATGCGTGCCGTCAGCAGGTCTTTTTCCATAGCATCGACCATACCGGCACTTTGGGCAAAGGTTTCGGTAAAGGCTCCCATACCTGCTGAAGGGTCTAAGCATCGTCTTACTTGCACATCGGTGGCACTAAGGGCATCGGCAATGGCGGAGACGATACGGGTATCGGTATAGAAGGAAGTCAGTACACTTGCCTTGATGCTCTCCCAATAGCGTTTGGCGGTATTGGCATCGACGGCATCACGGTATATCATCTGCTTGAGCCTTTGGGTAGGCGCGAACAGGTTTTGCTCCGATGCACTCCAATAGCGGAGATCATCGGGATTATCACAACGGTTCAATACGCATTTCAGACCACCGAAACCTTGATAACCTCTGAGCAGGAGTTTTTCGGCTTCGGTGGCTTCACGTCGTTCTTTCTCTAATCGAAGAATCACACGGATGGCTTCCGTATTGCCCTCCAAGACTGCTTTCTTATTGTATGCCATAATTTTTCTGTTTTAAGATGGAGAGGGAAAATTAGTCGGAAGATCATTTCTGACGTATTTTTTAACTATCTCTCAACTAATTTATTTCCTCTCCGAGCCTGTGTGAACTATCTTCCTCGTACTTTGCCTTTCTTGCCTTCAAACTCAAAGGAGGTGGTATGATCTTTCTCCAGAACAAGACGTGCGTTGAACTTCTTGCCAGCCTTACTCGTCAATCCTTTAAGAATAGGCGTTCGCCCGGTGGTTATTAAATCACGGATATTGTCTTCGGAAAGGAACGTGCCGCAGATTTCACGGAAGATGTGGAAGTCGCAGCCTTCGTGCCTGCATTTGGCAATCTTGGCATAGATGCCCACACTCTCATTGCCGCATTTAGGACAGTGGTAGGCGGGATAGGACTTCTGCATCGGTGGAGCAAGGGCGAGGAGTTCCTCGCAAATCGTCTCCACATAGGAGTTGATGCCTTGCGCAAACTTCTCGGGCGGCATCTGTCCTGCCTCTATGGCGGCAAGGATTAGTTCCCACGAGCCCGTCATCTCTGCATTGGCAATTCGTTTGTCCTTGACAATCTCATAGACTGCCAAGCCTTTCTCTGTAGGAACCACCGTTTTCTTTTCTCTTCGGATATAGTCACGGAGAATAAGCGTCTCGATGACGTTGGCTCTTGTGGCAGGTGTTCCGATACCACATTCTGCCATCGCTTTCTTGCTTTCTGCATCTTCGACCTCTTTTCCTGCATTTTCCATAGCAGAAAGCAGTGTCGCTTCTGTGTAGAGAGGTTTAGGCTTGGTCTTATGCTCGGTGATTTCTGCATTGACAAGTGGCAGGATTTCACCTTCAGTCAAGTTCGGCAATAAAGACAAAATCTGTTCGTCATCATATTCTTCCTTCTCAGTTTCTACTTCTTTACCTTTCTGTACGGCTTTTCCAACCCAAGGCGATACTTCGGCACGCCTTCCAAATGTAGGAGTTTGTTCCGTCGGTCAGTTCCACCTGCATCCGCTCCTCCTCTGAATCAGGGAGAAAAAGGCTTCGATAAAACGATGGACTACCATTTGGTAGATGGTCGTTTCGTCTGCCGATAGTCCCGATGGAGTTTCACTCGTAGGGATGATGGCGTGGTGGTCGGTTACCTTGCCGTTGTCCACCGAGTGGTGATTGAGCGGTGTCGGAAGTGCAGTGCCTATCTTGCTTAGTAAGGCGGGTACTTCCTCGAAAACATCTTCGCTGATGTATCGACTGCCTGTGCGGGGATAGGTCGTGATTTTCTTCTCATAGAGGCTCTGCGCTATTGAGAGGGTCTTATCTGCTGAAAAGCCGTGCTTTTTGTTGGCCTGCTTTTGTAGGGTGGTAAGGTCGTACAAGAGGGGTGGCGACGTATGTCCCACCTTTTTTGCGACCGAAGTCACGGTAAGCCTGCTCTGTTTGCGAAGCAAAGCAAGAGCGGACTGTGCATTGGCTTCATCCTCGAATGCACTACTACTCACGGCATTCAGCGATATGCCCTCTTTCTCTACTGCTACAGAAAGTTTCCAATAGGGGACGGAAGAAAAATCACGATTTTCTATGTACCGACGGCAGACCATAGCAAGTGTCGGGGTCTGTACTCGTCCCAATGAATAGCCGCCTTTGCGAGCAATGGACAGGGCACGACTGGCATTGATGCCCACAAGCCAATCGGCTTCACTTCTTGCCTTGGCGGAGTGATAGAGATTGTCATATGCACTTCCCGCTTTGAGATGGGCAAGTCCTTCACGGATGGCTTTGTCTGTAAGTGAGGAAATCCAAAGTCTGTCAAAAGGCTTGTGGCAGTTCAAATGGTGATAGATATAGCGGAAGATGAGTTCACCTTCACGCCCTGCATCGGTGGCTACAATGATGCGGTTGGCTCTGTCGAAACAACCTCGGATAGCTTTAAGTTGTTTGAGTGCTGCGGGGTCTGACGTGTACTCCTTATCCTTGCGCACTTGTCGCACGATAAGCTGGAATGGATTGGGACGGATAGGCAGGTCTTCGGCTTTATAAGCAGCAAAGCCGTATGCTTCAGGCATGGCAAGGGCAATGAGGTGTCCCATCGCCCATGTTACCAGATAATCGTTACCTTCTAAATATCCATCTTGTCTGGTATTAGTCCCTACGATACGGGCAATATCTCTGGCTACCGAGGGCTTCTCGGCAATAATACAAGTAATCATAGTTGGGTTTGGTTTTAAGGGTTACATCTTGCGTCCACGGCGCTGCTGTTTCTTCTCGTCCTGTTTCTGCTTTTGGGCGGCAGTGGGCTGTGTCTGCCCAGACTTCAGCGGCTCGTTCACATTCTTGGTAGCTTCGTTGCTCTTGCCTTGGTTGTTCACGGCTACCTGCGTTTTGTGTTCTTCGGCTACGGCTACCACCTTTTCCTTGCCGGTCTCCTGCTTTTTGTCTGGATTCCACTTGTAGAAGCGCGGGCGGTTCTGTTCCTTGTCCATCTTGACGTAGGCATTGAAGGGTTGCCCTTCCTTGTCCACCATATTCTTCAAGTAGAGCGTGCGACCGCCGTCCAATGCTTCACGCTGCTTGTCGGAGAGTTCCAAACCGCAGAGCTTATGTGGTGCGCCTTGTTGCTGCGTGTGCTGCTGTCGTTCTTTCAAGCCTTGCTTGTTTTCGAAGATGAACTCGATGCCTTTCTTCTCGGCATTGACTTGCAAGGTAGCATTGAAGGACTTACCACTCTTAGCAGTCATTCCTTCCACTTTCACAGCCTTGCCTTCTACAAGGTCTTTGTACTGCGCATCAGAAAGTGTTACGCCCTTGATTTCCTTGGGAATGACTACACGGTCGGCACGCAGGGCAATGAGTTCGTTGGTCTGTGGGTCAATAGAGACATAGGCGGCAAATGGCTCACCATTTTTAGGGCGTAATCTCGATGGTCTTGCCAAGATTGCCCGTTGCAAGAAGCTGTTCTTTCTCTTCGGGAGAGAACTTGTCTTTCATATAGGGAAGTCGAGCTGTGGCTCTTTGCGAAGCAGGGTGAACTGCTAGCCAATATTGCCCTCGCCATCGGTACGAAATGCCAAGCAGGGCATCGGTGTAGATGGTGGTGTCACCAATAGGTATGGCAATCGTGATAAGATTGCTCTTTTGCCAATTGAGCATCTTTGCTAACTCTCCGCTCTGCTCCAATCGCTCACGTGAAAGTCCAAGGTTGTCAAGCTGCTTCCAGTCAATCTTTGACTCGTCAATGGCGACGGCATTCTTCTGTTTGGGCAGGAAGTCCTCAAAAGTGCAGCCTGACTGTCTGCCAACAGCTGCTTATTCTCCGGCTTCTCACGGTTCTGTAACATTGTTTGAAGCGATGCCACACCTTGCTCCACGTTGTTAGCCACTACCTTGTAAAAGTCCAAACCGAGTTGGCTCGTTGAACTGCTTGAGGAAATTGGTCATGAAGTTCTTTAGTAAGCCGTCCTTGTTGTTGAACTTCAAAAAGGCTGCTTGATGCACGTCTTTGGCTTCCGTTGTTTGGAGTTTGCCCTTGTCGTCAATACCCGAAACCACAGACAGTTTCCCAGCTTCATTCGCATTCTTCACTTCCGATGCGGTCTTCCGGTACAACACGTAATTGTCATTGTTGTTCGATTCCATAAATCATTGTTTTAAGGATGAGTAAATCATTATCGAACAGCAAAAAAATATAGCAATAAGTCTAACAATTCTATAATAGAGATAAGAAGAAATACGGGGAAATGTAAAGAAAAACTCTATTATAGGAACTTTTCAAATGAGCGTAATCGATTTTTGGAAAATCACTGAAAAACTTCAAAGTAAAGTAAAAAGCAAAAATCTCAAAATGTTTGCAAATCTAAAAATAAGATATACTTTTTACAGAAATAATAAAAAGCAGAGCTTATGAGACAGTTTTACTAATGTACCTTTCGTTTCTCTTGACCTCTAATGTTTTTTTGCTCAAGAGCGTAGTTTTCAAGTTGGGTGTTCGCCTATCAGGCGAGTTGTAAACACATAACGGTATCGACAAGATTTTAGTAAGCGAAGATTATTATTCCAATTACAGTTTCGAGAAAAAGGTGCTTTTGTTCTGGTGCCACTGTTTTTTTCTTCAATATCATAAAGCCACAGACTTTATTCGGCGTAGAGGGCGGTATCGCTTACTACCAAAAAGGCGGCTTCTGTTCATTATACTGAGATATCAAGGGTGGACTATACCCTCTCCATGCGGCATCACATCTTGGGTGTTTCCGCTTATTTTAGATGTCTACCCGATGAAAAAGGGACTTTATGTTTCGGTGGGCGGCAAAGCGGGTGCTAATCTTTCTCCTCGCGGAGTTACTTATACATCCAATCAGGAAGACCTGAAAATTCGCTTCTTACGGCTACGGCACTGTTTCCGAAACCGAGCGCCTCTTAAAAGACAAACTGACGGGCTGCGCCGATGTCTCGTTAGGCGGCGGTATCGGCTATGAGTTTTCCTTTCGGCAGCGGTGGATGTCCGCTATCATTACAATTTGCTGAACTCTATCAAAACGGAAACCAATGTATTCCGTTGGGTGGAACATGCCAACCACGGTCAGCAAATAGAACTTGGCGTCAGCTATCTGCTAAACTTAAAAATAATGGGATATGGACGGTAAGAGAAGTCGTACCCGGCAGATAACATTTTGGACGGTTATCGTGCTGATTATCATTATCCTGCTTTTTATTGTTGCGTAAAGTGCAATAAAAGTGAGGAACGAGTTGCACCAAACAACACACATCAAGGAACAGCCTGCTGTAATAAACAGCGTTTCACAGATACTACAATAGCAGTATTGAAGCCTTATACATATAATAAGGTAAAGAAAATAAAACCAGCACAAAAATCAGAACGCCAAAGAGTAGAACCTTATTGCCAAGAGCCTACTACAGCACCGATTACACAGTCGGAAGAAAATGAACCACAGACAGTGGTACAGCAAGATACGATTTCGGAAACAATTCCTAGAAACCATCGATGCCACACCTTTAATTCCTGCTTATGTTCCCAACCACCACGAATTCCGTATCGGTATCCATGTAGGTGGCGGTTATAGTTTCATCACACAATTAGGAGGTATCTCCGAAAGCGGCAGTATCCGTCCGCAATACACCCTGAATGAAAAAGGCGCCTTTGTACCTGCCATTGGCATCTTCGGTACTTGGCGATATGGCAGAATCGGTGCCGAAGTAGATGTCGATTACATGTACATCGGCTCTTCATTGAAGAAACGCTGGGAACCTGACGAGGCATCGACGAAACGACGACTTACCGTTTCCATGTGCTTACTCCGAAACTTCTTCTCAGAGCTTTTACCTATCGAGACTTTTATTTGGGGGTCGGCGTCGGCATGATTATTCCCTTTACAAGTCGAAATATAGATTTTTCTTCCACCCGTACTCCTTTCTTCCGTTCGGTGGACGAGTTGATACGTATGCACCTGCGCGAGACCATCAACCCTCGCATACAACTGACACCTGCCGTTAAAATCGGCTATGCCTCTTCAAGTTGGGTTTGGAAGCCGGATTGGAGTACCAATTCAGGCGCCACCGACCTGATGCGCACCCGTACAAACAATTACGGGTATAACGAAACATACAACAATACACATTTGTTGCTTCTTACAGTGGGATATAGCATTCCTTTAAAGAAATAATAAAAGAATATCAATTGTAAAACTAACAAGGATGACAACAAAATTACTTTCAATAAGCATTTGTTGCTTTATGTGCGTAACATCATTCGCCCAGTCCCCCGGCGGTGTGGAAGGTTATGCGACATGGGGCAATGAGACGACACCCGTCGAGCTGAAAAACACGCAGGGACTGACATTCATCGGTGTCGGGCAGGTTTCGGATAACAAGGAGCGCACCATTTGGAGTACCGGCAATGGAAAGGCGGTAAACCGCATTCAGACCACCTTGCGTGCCGCCAACCTCGGCAGCGGTACCTTTATGAATTACCCGAAGCAAACGCTTCCCGCCATTTGCCTGTTTACTTATACTTCCTCCACCGGAGACAGCAAGGGACAGATATTTTATGTAGGACGCAATGAAAACAAGAATCTCCCTGTTACCGATATGCGAAACGGTATCAGAGAATACGCCGTTTATAATCGTCTTCTGTCCTCACGGAGCGCAGCCGAGTGGAAAGCTATATAGGCGCTTAAATACGGTATCACCCTGCGCTACAGTTATCTCAACTCGCAAGGTGCTGTTATCTGGAATGTGCAGCAACAGAAAAACTATAACAACCGTATTGCAGGTATCATCAATGACCCGCATTCGGGATTAACCAAAACGGCAGGAAGAAGTTCAGAGGAAGATGCTTTTATTACCGTCAAGACGCGAGCGCTTAAAGAAGGTAGTAGCTGTATATGGGGCGATAACAACAAACAACTTGCCTTTTCCGATACGAAGACCGTGGGTAAATGAAACTCGCTCGTGAGTGGACTTGCGTAACACGTGCGATGAACGGCAATACAGCTGATGTTGTCATCGATACAAAAAGATATTCAGCAACTTCAACCCCTATCTGACGGCGAAAGCTATTACTTGGCTGTCGATGGCAGCGGAACGGGGAAATATCCCCTTAACCGACTTAAATACTATAAAGGCATAAAACAGAATGGGGATAGTATTATTTTTCAAAATATCGATATTGCTAAAATCGACGGACCTTCCGTCTTTTACATTAAGAGCTGCCAAGGATATGTTCCCAACGCTCGAGTATCCAACCCCTGCTGCGCAACGAGTGCGCGAGGGAAGTTTCAGGCTGCTCATCACGGGCGGAACAGCACCTTACAGGATAAATATCTTAGATGAAAACGAAAATAGAGTATCTACAGAAGAACCGCTTCCGATAGCATCATCGCATTAGGCAATATCGATCGGGGACGTTATCGTTTTCACGGGTAACCGACCGGATGAACAATGCCTTACCAATACCTTTATCATTTCGAACAGCGACATTCCCGATGCCCCCTCGAGTTAAAGTAACCTTGTCTTGGAGGAAGGTGCAAACAGAGAATACACGCCTGAACAAACGAATAACGATTACGCATACGCATGGGAGACACCCGACGGAAAATATACCGACGGTAAGCGTATCACGTTCGGCAAAGACGGAACATATATACTTCATATTACCAACAAGGAAGGCTGGCACGACAACAGGGCGCTAAATGTAAGTACTACTGATGATGGGAACATTGGACAACTATCGTGTCAGTCCCAATCCGACCACAGACGGTTATGTTACGGTGCAGGTCGAGCTTAATCAGCCGGCACCGCTTACTCTGTCGCTTTATACGACGGGCGGCGCTTTGGTCAGCCGTGAAGAATACGATGCTGCGACTTATCATACCGCCAAATGCTACCTGCCCTGTACGGGTGTCTATATGCTGACGCTTCAATCAGACGGTAAATCGAAAACGGTCAAGCTGATCAGAAAGTAAAAACAGATAGATAAATAAAGATAGAAAAATAAAGAAAAAAAGGGTTCTACCGAAAAACCGATAAGAACAACAATCAAGAAGTAAAGTAAAGACTATAAAAACGATAGAAAAAAATGAAAGCCTTAAAAATATATTTTACCCCTTTCGGCAATCCTTTTATGCCTTTTGGCATGCTCAGATAACAAAAAGAAGATGACCATACGGCATCGAATGGTGCAAAAACGATGCGGTATCAATCATCGTACCTTATCGAAAAAAACATGCAGAAAGATAATAGGCAGATGTCAAAGGCTATTCAACCTAAGAATGCGGCAATACGACTTGCGATCAATCAACATGCAAGAGACGGATAACAGTCGATTAAAGACTTGAAACGCCGAGACGCTCAGTAAATATTTTGCTGATAACAAAGGCTGACACGCTTAAAAGCCGGTCGTGTCGAGCTATGTGTCCCAGAAGGGAGTATGGAACGCGGTAAAGTATTAAGCATTACGCCGCTGAAAAAAGAACGAACTACCGCACCTGCCTGCCGGTATGGTCAATGTAACGGGCGGCTGCGATACGCTTATGGCAAAGAATGACACCACGGCCGGTTACCGCTTTCTGCCGCATGGCAATCACTTCGTCGCAGCATGGCAAGTATTGCGGTACCTTACGACAGCACCCTAATCCCCAAGGGTTATACCGCTGATGATATACACACTTACTACTACGACGAATTAACCCGTAAATGGACTTTTGCTGAAATCGAAAGGCATCGACACGAGGCATGCCGTTGCGATGGCGGAGACCTCGCACTTTACCGATGTCATCAACGGTATCATCAAGGTTCCCGAAAGTCCCGAGACACAGAGCTATGTCCCCACGGGTATCAGCGAGCTTAAAGCTGCCGACCCAGGCGCAGGCATTCATCAGATAGAAGCGCCCACCGCAAACCAAAAACGGTACGGCTACCCTTTCTTATCCTTTCGAAGCCCCCAAGGGCAGAGCAGGTATCGCTGCTTCTGCCGGACTGCAATACAGCAGCGACGGCAGTTCGAGTTATGTAGGCTACGGGTGGAGCCTGCCCGTGCAGAGCATCGACATCGAAACCCGATGGGGCGTACCGCATTTTAGTACAGAGTATGAGAGCGAGTCGTATTTGTTGATGGGTAAGCAACTCAACGATCGCGTTTATCGTAAAATAGACATGGATAAACGCAAAAGTGAAAAACAGTTCTCTACAATGGTCGAAGGCGGCTTTAATAAGATTATCCGTCACGGCGATTCGCTTAAAGAACTATTGGTGGGAAGTAACCTCAAAAGATGGTACGGTTTACAGTTATGGAGGTTACAACGGGGCGGTCGATGACAATACGACCTTGACAGATGATAATGGCAATCGTATTAAATGGGTACTGAAACGTGTAACCGATGTGTATGGCAACTTTGCAGCTTATCATTATACCAAAAGCGGTAATAACCTTTATCCTCAAAAGTATACCTACACGGGGTTCGGCAACGAGGAAGGACTTTACAGCATTCTGTTTGACATTAAAGATGAAGCGCGTACTGATGTGGTGCGTTCGGGACGTTTGGGCATACTCCAAACAGATCAGGCACTATTAAAGCGTGTGTCGGTAGAAATATAAGGATGAGAGCTCCTGCACGCCTATGATTTGCATTATGAAAGCAGGTGCATTCAGCAAGACCTTACTGATGAGCATCGACCAGAAAGACAGTAAAGATGCTCTTGTTGCCACCCAACGCTTCGACTATTATAATGACATTTAAGAACGGCATGTTCGGTGATGCCGAAGAATGGTCGGTAGAGAACAGATACAAACGATGGCTACCGAAAACTTCTGGAACACCAAGTTAAAGACTGCGATGATAACCTTAGTATCTTAGGTGGCGGTTATTCGTCAGGGAGGTTCTGGCGGTGGCGGTTTTATGATAGGCTTCGGTTTTTGCATTGGGAACGATCAATGTAGGGTGCTACTTATACCCATTCAGAAATACCAGTCATGGAGAAATTACCTTTATGGATATTGATGGCGACGGATTACCCGATAAAAATCTTTCAGAGCAATGGTGGCTACGATATCGAAAAATCTTTTAGGAACAGCGGGAAGTTGCTTTTTTTGGCAAGAGCCAATTGATTAAAGGTATTAATGAGTTCTCTAAAGTAGTGAGCAACAGATAACACCGTTAATACCAATGTTGCTGCGGACTTTAATTTTTGTTACACCGGGTGTGAGTTTCGGCAAAAACTTGGGAAGCTGGTAGAACATCGGTCTATCTGTCTGATTTCAACGGCGACGGCGATAGACCTTGCTAAGAACGGTACCGTATGGTTTAACCATATCGGTGCGGACGGTATTCCGACTTTCACACCGAGCAGTACGGGGACACCCAATCCGATTATCAGGCGCGGTGCGGAGATCGACAGTTCATATATCCCCCGACTATAAAGCTATTCGCGACTCCTTGGAAAAGGGTATCCTTTGCACGATGTCGTACGTATGTGGTTGGCACCCTTTACCGGACAAATAACCATTAACAGCAAAATTACTAAGACTACGACAAAGGGCGATGGTATTATTTACAGTATCCAGAAGAAAACACTGTTCTAAAACGCGATTCCATTCTTTTGGCTGGCGTTAAGCAAGATAATATTCCTGTCAGTATTGTGGCAGGAGAACGTATCTTCTTCCGCCTGCAATCCCGTTATTCGGGGTCGGAAGACAAGGTGGAATGGACTCCTGAAATTACATATAGCAGTATTACGAGGCAACACCACTACTTATTTGAATCAGGGATTTAACGAAATACGATGCCGCCAAAGATTTTTATGGAAGGCTCTACAAAGATCATTCCGTTAAACAAAGACGGACAAGTAAAGATTACGGCACCTTATAAGAAAGAAAAGACCAATGACGATGTTACTCTGTTGGTGAAAAAGAAAAACAAAGGAGGCGAAAGTATCTTAAAAAGAATCGTATTGCCTGCCGGTACAGTTGCAAATGACACTTATACGGAAACATTGGATATTCTCGAATCCGATAGTACTTATCTTAGCTTTGAGATGCAGACTAATGCATCTATCGACTGGAAGAAAGTAAGTTGGAAACCGGCTTACAAATATGTCGGTACGGAGGACAGTATGTCGATTGTACCATCGAGAGAACTCTACAATAAGCCTGTTCGAGTGAAAACGTCCAAGCAGATGAGTTCTATTCTGACCAAGACGGATTCACTCTATCGTGCCGGTATTTTGCTTGCTCCCGAATTGGTTGTAAAAAGGCAGAATAATGAGGATCACGATACTGCCACTGTTTATATGACCATCAACAAAGATGATGGAACCTTATTGTATAAACACAGACTCAGACTTAATCAGACAAACAGCCTTGCTCGAGATACCATTAAGATAACAGATACGACAACTATCGGAGCAATGGCTGCCGGTAAAATACATGTATCCTTCAATATTCAGAATGAACTAAATTCAGCCCTATCGGCACGATTGGATATTCTGCGCGACTCATTGATTTATACCACAGATTCCTTGGGACATAAGACACTGCGCAATTCGATTGTGAGAAAAATAACATCGATAGATGCTTCTGTGTTCTCGGCATATAATACCGTGAACTTCGGTCCTTTATACAAAGGCTGGGGACAGTTCGCCTATAACGGAAACGGCGAGTATCGCAACAAGCCTATCGAATTAACGGCATTGAATATCGATACCGATAAATATAAAAATATTGCCGACCGGTTCAGACACAGTAAAAAGGTGGAAGATTTACAAGGTGCTGCTCTTACGGAACCTAAGAATCAACGTTTCTTCGTGATGGGTTATAATACCGTTCGTAATGCGTTTGTAAGTATTGCGGAAGATGCTTATATCGCCGGCGGTATGCAAAGCAGTCTCGTATGGGTGAAAACGAGATCGAGGTGAGACAGTATCAACTATGCCACTGCCGGTGAAGGACTCTCCGCTCCGGTTCTCGTATCGAAATCGAACAGTACGGACTATGGTGTCAGTGCCAATGTCAATGGGAAAATCAAGTTTATCTCTGGTGGACTAAGTGGTAGCAAGAGCGATCAAAGCACTTATACGAATACCGCTTCGATGGACTTGAACGGCGACTCCTATCCCGACTGGATAACGGAACATAAAGAAAAAAAGTCGATGCACATTATACCCGACAAACCGGAAAAATTGGATGACTTCAAAGCACAAACAAATGTAAAGGTTCCGCATTTTGAAAGTTCTGCCTACACATTAGGTGCAAGTATTTTCCAGGAGCGGAAAAAGACAGATTCTAAAGGGGCTATAGCTGTTAGTATTTGCCCCAAGAAGAGTTCGAAGAAAAGTAGCTCGGAAGGTTCAAATGCCGGAGATGGGAACAAAATTTCTGCTGTCTCTGTTTGTGCCAGTGGCAACTTTTACCAAGGGTTCTTCTGAAACCAAACGTGATTGGGCCGACCTGAATGGCGACGGACTGCCCGATATGCTCATCGGTGGAAATGTCAAGTATAACCTCGGTTATGGTTTTACCGATGAACAGCCCAGCGGTGTTACCGATTTAGGCTCTTCTTCCAATTCTACATGGGGAGCAGGACTGGGTATGAAAATTAATATCCTTGGTCCGGCAGATATTTCAGGTGGTATCAACGGTACCAAAACGACAACAAAACACAATGCCCTTTTCAGCGATTTGAACGGCGACGGACTGCCCGACATGATCAGTCGGGATAATAACGATTTTACGGTTCGCTTCAATACCGGGAACGGTTTTCTTTCGGATAATCAGCAAGGAAAGGGAGATATTGGAAAGAGTCTGGCTACCTCTATTTCCGGTCATGGAGATTTCTCCGTAAAAATCAACGTCCATATCTTTTTCTTAAAATTCACACTCACCCCGATTGTCAACGCAGCTACATCAGAAGGTGTCAGCCGTACATTGTCCTCGATTACAGACATCGACGGCGACGGATACCCCGACATTGTGGAAAGTAAAGGTTCGGACAAATTGCTCGTTCACCGTAACCTTACTGGACGCACCAATATGCTTAAAAGCGTAACGCTGCCCTTCGGCGGACATATCGATTTGGCATACGAGCGTACCAAGCCGACTTTCGACCTGCCCGGCAGCCGTTATGTATTGAGCAGTGTGGAAACACGCGGCGGTTACAAGGAGAATGGTGCGGCACGCTTGCGCAATGAGTTTACCTATGAAGGCGGATTCCGCAACCGTAAAGAACGTGACTTCTTTGGTTTTGCCAAAGTAACGACCAAGCAAATCGATACGGAGGACAACGATAAGCTCTACCGTTACTCCGTTCAGACCTTTGGTAAGAATCATAACTACTATACGCACGACCTCGTTACCGAAGAAGCGCTCTTCGATGCCAACGACAAACAGTTGCAGGGAACGGTTTATACCTACAACCTCAAAGTACAAAAGGATACAACGGTTATCTTCCCCGCACTCGCCACCGTCAAACAGTCTATTTACGACGAGACGACGGGCGCATCCATGAGTACGACCGTTACCAATGACTACGATGCTTACGGTAACCTTGCTTCCTATAAGGAAACGGCAACGAACTACGAGCTGGATGCCGATATAGCCTATCATGACTTGCAGGCAAAATATATTGTCTCTGTTCCCAAGCACATCGCCGTAAAGGATAAAGGAGGAAAGGTTTACCGCGAACGTTCTACGCAAATCAATGGTAATGGTGACATCACCAGCATCACGATGCACAATAGCGACAAGCCGTCGGTCTATGATATGACCTACGATGTCTATGGTAATCTTGCGAGTCTCACCAAGCCCGAGAACCATAAGGGGCAGCGCATGCGCTACAACTACACTTACGACGACGTACTCCATGCGCTGGTGACGAGCGTAAAAGACGCCTACGACTACACCTCTTCCACCGTCTACGACTACAAGTGGGGCGTGCCGACGGAGACGACCGACCTTAACGGCAACAAGATGCGCTATGCCTACGACGACATGGGACGCCCAAGCACGATTCTCGGTCCGAAAGAGATAGCTACAGGCAAGCCCTATACCATTAAGTTCGAGTATAATCCTGTCGGTCGTTATGCCCGTACGGTGCATTACTCCCCCGAGGGCGACATTGAAACCTATACCTTTGCCGACAGTCTGATGCATGCCGTGCAGACCAAACAAACGGGTGTAGTATGGACAGGCGGAAGCAATCAAAAGGTTTCTATTGTCAGCGGACGCGCCGTTGTCGATGCCTTCGGGCGTACCATAAAGGCGTTCTATCCCACCACGGAGAGCTACGGCAGCATCGGTACGTACAATACCACTACGGGCGACCCGCAGGGAACCACCGAATATGACGCCTACGACCGTACAACGAAGGTTACACTGCCCGATGGGGCAACCACCACGACGGCATACAGTATCGTTTCCCATGACGGCGAGCCGATGCTCGAACAAGGGTGACCGATGCCCTCGGACGCAATGCCGAGAGTTACACCGATGAGAAAGGGCGCAACCGTGAGACAATGCAACACGCTTCAGGCGATAACATCACCGTGAAGTACGACTACGATGCCGTGGGACAGATAACCACTGTTCATCACCCCAACGACAAGACCACCACGTATGAATATGACCTCTTGGGACATAAACTCAAGGTAAACCACCCCGATGCAGGTGAAGTGAGCTACACCTACGACGCGGCAGGTAACCTCTTAACGAAGCTAACCGCGGAACTCAAAAAGAGGATTTCAGCCGATGCACCCATCACTTATACCTATGATTACGAACGGTTGAGCGAGGTGCTTTATCCCAAGAACCTCTTTAACCGCGTTACCTACACCTATGGCAAACCGGGCGAGAAGTATAACCGTGCAGGCAGATTGGTACTTGTGGAAGACGCTTCGGGTGGTGAAGCCTATTACTACGGCAATCAAGGCGAGGTTGTAAAGACCGTTCGCTCGGTGATGGTCAGTACCGCCGACGTGCGTACCTACATCTATGGTGCTACCTACGACAGCTGGAACCGTGTGCGCACCATGACTTATCCCGACGGAGAAGTCGTGACCTATGCCTATAATGCCGCAGGACAAATCGAAAGTGTCAAATCCTACAAACAGGGAAAGGAAGAAACCATCGTTGAAAAGGTGGGCTATGACAAAGATGGGCATACCGTTTACACCAAGTTAGGTAACGGCACGGAGACCACCTACACCTACGACAAACGCCGCGAACGCTTGCAAGAGATGAACCTCACGGCAGCGGGAACATCCATCATGCACAACAAATATCAATATGACGCCGTGGATAATATCCTCGGTATCACCAATGCCGTAGACCCGACACGAGGCAATACTAATGGCGATAAAAAGCTTTGGTGGCGCATTCAAGCATAGCTATGTTTACGACGATTTAAACCGCTTGGTATATGCAAGTGGTAAGGCCAAGCAGGCAAGTTACAGCATGCAGATGACCTTTGGACGAATGAGTGAACCGCTTACCAAGATACAGAAAGTAGATTCTACAAAGACGGCACAATCTTACGACTTCACCTATAAGTACGAGGACAGCAACCATCCCACGGCTCCCACACAGATAGAACATGAGCATTACACCTACGATGCCAACGGTAATCCCACGCTCGTGGAGAACGACAGCCTTAATACCGAACGGAGAATGTATTGGGATGAGGATAACCGCCTGATGGTATTGTCGGATAATGGCAAGACTTGCCGATATACCTACAATGCCGCCGGTGAGCGTATCATCAAGAGCCACGGTGATTTGGAAGGCGTATATATCAACGGTGCTCCGCAGGGAATCACGTTCCACGAGACGGAGGATTACACCATCTATCCTGCTCCGATAATCACTGTGACAAAGAACCACTTCACCAAGCATTACTTTATTGGCGATAAACGTGTAGCAAGTAAACTCGGTGTAGGCAAGTTCAGCAATGTCTATGGTATCAGCGGCAACAACGTTACGGCAGGTCAGAAAGATTATGCCACTCGTATGATGCAGATAGAGAAGCAGCGTGAAGAGTATTATAAGTCGCTCGGTACACCACCCGGAGTACCAACAATGAAAGGAGCAACGGCAGATCCCGACAACACGGGTCGCGGTTATAACGACATTATCGGGGATTTGGGCGACCACTCCGTGCCCGAAGGTTGGGTGCAACGACCGAAGTTCAATGAAAAGGGAGATGTTCCCGGCCCGCCCATCCAATGGCAGAAACCCGAAGATCCCGATAATGTGCAACCGGGTTATGGTTATATCCCTACGGATACCACCAATATTGAAGATATTTTCTTCTATCACTCCGACCACCTCGGCAGTACTTCTTACATTACTGATGCCAAGGCAAACATCACCCAGTTCGATGCTTACCTGCCATACGGTGAACTGCTTGTGGATGAACACGCATCCTCAGAGGAGATGCCGTATAAATTCAACGGCAAGGAACTCGACCAAGAAACTGGCTTGTACTATTATGGGGCAAGGTATATGAACCCGAGGATGAGTTTGTGGTATGGGGTGGATCCTCTCACTGAGAAATATCAAGGATTTAGTGGGTATATTTATTGTGAAAGTAATCCTACTAAACTTATTGATTCAGACGGGAAAAGGCCTACTGGTAATGAAGCAGCTTTAATGGCTAAACATGTTTATGGTGATAAAGATGCAGCAAAAGTATTAAAACAGCTACAGAAGACAGGATGGAATATATCAAAGATAAAAACAGAAATACGCGATAGAATGAATTATACAAATTTTAATCAAAATGGTTTACAATCTCAGATATATGAACGAACAAAAAATGGAAAAACAGAGTATGCTTATGTTTTTGCGGGTACAAACTCATTAAAAGACATATTAGAGGATGTCACACAAGTGGTTGGAGCATCGCCACAATATAATACCGCGATAGAAAATTCAAGAATACTATCAAAAGAATTAGGCAGTAAAGAGTTAACGTTTGTAGGTCATTCGTTAGGAGGTGGAGAAGCTGCTGCATCAAGCATGGCTACAGGTAGAGATGCAATAACTTTTAACAGAGCCTCCGTAAGTAAAGCAACAGTCTCTTTTCATAATTTAGGAAATGCTGCACATGTTACTAATTATCAAACAATAGGTTCGCCTATTTTTGGTGATATTCGATTAGGAGGAGACCCACTAACAAATTTTCAAAATAATATAGGGCTTGGTGCAGAGGGACGGAATATTTATATCGAAAGTGGAATGTTGCCAAATCATTCGATAGATGAATTCTTAAAATACAATTTACCAAATAAATGAAATCATTTATAAAAATTTTGCTTATCGGTATCGTAGCAATGGGCTTTGTTTCATGTGGATTGCCATGTTGTAAGAAGACGCATCTAAGTGATGATGAACTTGAATGGATTATACCTTACCATATAAATGATACCTTGCTATTTCATGACCAACAATCTACAGATACAATGATTATTACTGATATCCAAGTTTCTAACAAACAGCATATTTCAATATTTGATTTAAAGTCTTGTAATTGGTTAGAGGGACAGAATAAATACAGAGCAAATGCTTCCATAGATTTCAAATTGAAGCATAAAAACACATGGTGGGAAGGGTTGTTCTTTATAGAAAAACATGATAAAGATTCTAATATTGTAGCAACGTTAACATTAGGAGGCTTGTATTCTAAAGACATTAATATATCTTGTAAAGATAAGAAAATAACCATTATCGAAGGCATTAATGCAGAAAATGGCGTATATCAAAAACTAATGGGGATCCATAGCTTTATATGGGAAAAGAAAAAAGGACTAATGAGCATAACATTAAGAGACCATAGCATGATGGTGAGAGAACCTCTAAAAGACAAATAAACGGAGCATACTTTATGATAATAAAACTGCGACTGAAGACTAAGAGTCTCATATTCCTGCAATCATTATTGGCATAGTATGCCTTATTATTTACACCATTCAAGATGCTTTACAAGCCGCTTCTATATAAAAAGCTGCAGGGAGAGTATAATATTGATCTGAAACAATCTTACTTATAGGCATGTTGATTTTAGGCCTCTGGGAAGTAATATAATCTTCAATGATGCACATGTTGAGTTATCTGCCATCTTATCTGCTCATGATAAGAGGAACTTATGAAAATATTAAAAGATTGGGAAATAATGCAAAAAGAAAATGGAAAATCATCGCTAAGAAGCCAGACTCGATTTTAATAGAAACTTCTGCAAGTCTTCTAAATGGGAAATATGCCGTTATTCTAAAGAAGAAAATCATCCCTCCTCGAAGACCTCTACAGCCCCAAGAGGTTATTACATACCTATTAAAAAATGAAAGAACTTTACAAAAGGATTAATCTGATTTTAGCAAATTGGAATCCTATGTTTATCCCCAAAAATATTGCAGAAGTGGAATATTTACATTATATACCTATAATTATATCGCTCTGCAATAGTAAAAAGCTAGAGTCTTATTTGATAAAAAAATAAGTTTAGAAATGGGATTGCCGCGTAACAAAAGACTTTTAAAAGAGATTTCACGAATAGTTAATGATATTATAAAAGAAAGTCTTGAACAAAAGAAAAAGAGTGCAGCTATGAGTGATTTAAACCGTTTGGTATATGCAAGTGGTAAGATCAAGCAGGCAAGTTACAGCATGCAGATGACTTTTGGACGCATGAGCGAACCGCTCACCAAGGTGCAGAAAGTGGACTCTACGAAGACGGCACAGTCTTACGACTTCACGTATAAGTATGAGGATAGCAATCACCCTACCGCTCCCACGCAGATAGAACATGAGCATTTAAAAGAACATTAGGTACAACTTCTGGAAAATATGCAAAACGACTTGCTAATAGTATGGTTAATCGAAGAGTGAATGTTAATCGTCAATTTGATAGTCATCTTGTTCTTTTTGGAAAAAATGCGACTAATTACCCTGTACAAACAGCAATTGGCGTGGCAGTAGGAAAAATGACACCATCAATGGTTTCTTATGGTTATTCAATTTATAAAAGGTCTACTTCTAATGACAAAAGATTTTTAATATATATACATATCCTACTTTTTTTCTTTATTGTTATTGGTAATGTTAATACCATTCGCATTATCAGTAAGTGATATTATGAATAATCATCAAAAGCAATATGAAAATAATACTTTTTGATTTCTGTATTTATAATCATCATTCTTATTTATGGATTAGTAAAAAAACTCGCAATAGAAAAAAATAGTCATAAACAAGTTGGGTTTACTAATTACAGAAAAGGAAGGAAATATGAAGATTTTGTGGGAGGATATATCACACATATGTTCAACACCAATTTTAGGGCTATATATAAAAATAACATTTATCAATCAAAGAGATCCTTTAATTATTTACTTTGGAAAAAAAGTAGTTTGTGGAGTGTTAATTTTTTTATCGTTTTTCGGATAGCCATATTGACATTTTTCATATAAAAAGGATATAATAGTTGTAAAATCTAATCAATGGTATCTAAAGCTAATATAAAAAAATAAATACATAGATGGAGAAAAAAACCACATGCTTATATTTGGTAATAGCAAGACAAGCTGCTACACCTATAACACAGGTGGTCAGCGCATCATGAAGAGTTACGGCACGATGGAGGGTGTGTATATTAATGGTGCTCCGCAGGGAATCACTTTCCACGAGACGGAGGATTACACGATTTATCCTGCTCCGATAATCACTGTGACAAAGAACCGCTTTACCAAGCATTACTTCATCGGCAACAAACGTGTGGCAAGTAAACTCGGTGTAGGCAAGTTCAGCAATGTCTATGGTATCAGCGGTAACAACGTTACGGCAGGTCAGAAAGACTATGCCGCTCGCATGATGCAGATAGAGAAACAGCGTGAGGAGTATTATAAGTCGCTCGGCACGCCGCCCGGAGTACCAACAATGAAAGGAGCCACGGCTGATCCCGACAACACGGGGCGCGGTTATAACGAGATTATCGGGGATTTGGGTGACCACTCTGTACCTGAAGGTTGGGTACAACGACCGAAGTTCAACGAAAAGGGAGATGTTCCCGGCCCGCCCATCCAATGGCAGAAACCTGAAGACCCTGACAATGCCCAGCCAGGTTATGGCTATGTCTCAACAGACACAACCAACGTTGAGGACATTTTCTTCTATCATAGTGACCACCTCGGCAGTACATCTTACATCACCGACGCCAAGGCCAACGTCGCCCAGTTCGATGCTTATCTGCCATATGGTGAGTTGCTTGTGGATGAACACTCGTCATCCGAGGACATGCCGTATAAGTTCAACGGCAAGGAACTCGACCAAGAGACGGGGCTATACTACTATGGAGCGAGGTATATGAACCCAATCACATCACTGTGGTATGGGGTGGATCCGTTGGCAGAGAAATATCCAAATACAGGAGTGTATGTTTATTGTTATGGTAATCCTGTAAAGTTTGTTGACCCAAATGGAAATTTTCCAATTTTTATAAATGGTCGCGTCAGTGATGATTCTGAACGAGGTAGTGCCTCATATTGGGATAAAGGATTGCGGGAAATGGTAAAACAAAAAACAGGATATTACCATAGTCAATTTAAATTTGTTGATGGAGATAAAGGCATATGGCCATCAACGAGGTACAAAGCTGGTATTGCTCAAGGAAAAGCGGATGCTGCTGCAATATACGCTGTATTAAAATCCTCTGCTAAAGATGGTGTGATATCTGAACAGTTACAGATTATATCTCATAGTAGAGGTAGCGCATTTGCAAGTGGGTATATGAAAAGTGTTTCTGCAGAAATCCGTAATTTTGCCAATAAAGATCATATGACCTTTTCGTATAAGAATGATAATATTGTGGAATATTCAATAAATATAGGGCCACATCAATCTAATTATATATCCTATGAGAAATCTGGAACGGTAAATGTTAATATTAGCCATTTTGGAGATCTACTTTCTGGAAATGACGCAACAGGTAATGTTATTAATATTCATTCTTGTATGGAAGGCTTGGAACAACATGGGAATGCTACTTTCATTCCAGAGCTGGAATTTGTTTTTGCTCAGTATTAGAGGCAGGTGGTTCAAAAATCTGATATAAAAAAACAATTAACTAATTTGTATGAACAATGGAATAAAAAGCATCCCGGACAGATAAAATCTACAGTTGAGTAATTATTACTAATAATCACAAATAAGAATATGAATGATAATATAATGGCATATATCCTTTCTTTAGTATGCGTAATATTACTACTAATAGAATGGATTTTTTATTAATCACAAAAATAGTTTAATAAACACTATTGCATTTGTCATTTATTCATTTCCTCTGTACTATTTAATAACCTATAAAAGGAATTGGTGGGGCTGCTTTTTACATGGTGGTTCTATTTAGTATTATTCACATCTATTCATGTGATAATATTATGGCTTAGAATGTTATACTTCTTTTTAAAGAGATATTTTTAAAAGGTAATAATAATGCTCCAGATTGGGAGTTTGGCTCTCATGTCCGCATTACAGTTCAACGAAAATAATCAAAAGTGGGAAGAATAGAATGGGTATTAAAAAACGAGAACAATAAGCAGTAAAAAGTAACGTTAAATAGGTGATAACCATAAACAATTAAAGTGTATTATAGAATTTGACGACATGATAGTGGACTATAAGAAAAAATGTGACGAGCAGTTGCTGGCTATCAAGGAAAATTATCGTATCTTTAATCTCCCATACAACGATGTGGACAATGACGCCTTCGTGAACGATTAGGTTTGTCGAAAGGGCATTGTCTGCTGCAACGACGGAACTCCGGAGGGGCCGCTCAGGCAAGTACGATAGCACGCACAAGTGTGGCAAGTGGCAACTTTAAGCCGAATGATGACTATGAGAAGATGCAACCTCTTTATATTCTTGGTCATTATTTCATGAAATGTTATTATCTGAATAAAACGATTATATCTGTTATTTAATAAGAATAGAGTTGAGTTAGATCAAGATTAAGAACAAGATCAAGATAGATTCACTACTCCTGTCGAAAAATAGAGTATATGATAGAGAAGCAGCGCGAGGAGTATTATAAGTCGCTCGGTACACCACCCGGAGTACCAACAATGAAAGGAGCAACGGCAGATCCCGACAACACTGGTCGCGGTTATAACGAGATTATCGGGGATTTGGGCGACCACTCCGTACCTGAAGGTTGGGTGCAACGGCCGAAGTTCAATGAAAAGGAGATGTTCCCGGCCCGCCCATCCAATGGCAGAAACCCGAAGATCCCGATAATGTGCAACCGGGTTATGGTTATATCCCCACAGACACCACCAACACTGAGGACATTTTCTTCTATCATTCCGACCACCTTGGCTCAACATCATACATCACCGATGCCAAGGCCAACATCACGCAGTTTGGTGCTTACCTGCCTTATGGCGAACTCTTGGTTGACGAACACTCCTCCTCGGAGGAGATGCCGTATAAATTCAACGGCAAGGAACTCGACCAAGAGACGGGATTATATTACTATGGAGCGAGGTATATGAATCCTGTAACAAGTATTTGGTATGGGGTGGATGCACTAACTGAAAAATATCCTTCTATTGGCGGGTATGTTTACTGTGCGGGAAATCCTGTAAGGTTGATAGATCCTGATGGGAAAGGATGGATTCAAACAGAAGAAGGTATATATTATAACCCAAAAGTTCATTCTCAAAGGGATATCAGTAAACATGATTCTCAAAGGGGATTGAGATATATCGGAGAAACTTATCAAGATAAGAAACGTGGTATCTCTTATAGGGATGATGGGAGTATCTTGTTCAGAAATGAAACGGATGCATATAATCACATGTGGAATAATGCAGACAATTTATGGAGAACTCCCAAGAATAAAAATGGTAGAGAAGTTGGTGGTTTTATCTTAGATAATGGAAATGTGCTTGTTCTTCCAGACTATAATAATGATAGTAGGACAACAAGAATCGGCAAATATGGGTATAAAATTGATAAAAAACTTTTGACTAAGGGAAACAATTTCTATAATGTTATAGCACAAATCCATACCCATCAAGATAAGACTGGAGACCCAACCCCATCTTACTATGCCACAGATGGGGCATATGATGGTAGCTTAGCACAAAGAATGTCAATTCCAGTATTTGTTTTAGGACATGATAACAATGTGTATGGAATAATTCAAAAATGAGAAGAATAATTCCGTATTTAATTTACCTGCGCCCTTTGATACTGTCAATCATTTTTTTGAAAAACTAACATCAAATTTTCATCATACATAAGAAGCAACACATGGGAACTAAAAAAATAAAAAAATATAATTGGAATCTTTTTGGGTATACTTGATGATAGTAAGTATATCGCTCAGTCTTACTTCATGCAGTAAAAATACAAACACTGAAGTGACTTCTCATGCTCCATATATAGATAAGACAGTACTTTATTATATTGGTCAATATATTCAAAAACATCCTCAATATCGTTCTCTTACAATTCTTACCGACATAGAATATAATTGGCGAAAAAGGATATAAGGAGGAGAATATCGTACTAATAGGCCCTTCGCTTGACAGGCTATTTGCGAAAGAAAAGGTATACCCTTCATATACCTTTCTTTATAAGAATAAAATGATATTTGTACAATCATCTGCAGATAATTTGGCCAAACAAGATATTAATGCACAGTTGTATCATCAATATAGCATACACTTAAAAAAATCATGAGAATGGAATTATTTCTTATTTAAAATCAGCTACGATTATCAAATATGGTGATAAAGGTGGATTTGTCTATTTGACTGATAGAGCTGATACAATTATTCTTAAAAAGGAGATAAAATTTATTCCTCCTAAATTGTAAACTTAATCAATCAATATGAATACAGGGCAATACAAAATTAGGATATGATTACGTGTCTACGGGTGCCATCAACATCGAGGATATCTTCTTCTATCACTCCGACCACCTCGGCTCAACGAGCTACATCACGGACAGAGACGCCAATATTACTCAATTCGACGCTTATCTGCCCTATGGAGAGCTATTAGTAGACGAGCACTCCTCATCAGAGGACATGCCGTATAAATTCAATGGCAAGGAATTGGACGAAGAAACGGGATTATACTATTACGGCGAAAGGTACTATGACTATAGGTCAAATTTGTGGATAGGTACAGATCGATTTACTGAAAAATATCCTAACTTATCTGCTTATAATTTCTGCCAAAATAACCCGATAACCCTCTTAGATCAAAAAGGCGATTCTACAGTTCTTTTTGCAACGACTCTACCGGGTATGTCTCCTATCGCAAGAGATCTTGGACTCAGTTCTGCTACTCATACCTTTTTAGCCGTTCAAGACGGAGATGGAAACTGGAAGCATTTTGCATATGGTTCAGAATATGATGGGATTCGGGGTGCAGTAGCTGGGCGACTGAAAGAAGTCGATTATTATGATGATATTGCTATAATGAATGGTAAACTACCAGAACAACTCAAGGTCAGAATGCCAATTGAGCCTCCGCTTAAAGCAGATGGTACCCAAATGTCTGTGAAAGAGTTTGATAAGAAAGTAATGGAAATAGCGAAGTCTTTTGGTAATAATCCAGAAATTACATATTTCCTAACTCCCAATAGTGAAACACAGGGTAATTGTAACACAAGTTCTTCGACGATTTTACGTAAAGCCGGGGTACCAGACTCAAAAATTAAGGAGTTAAGAAAGAGTATTCCAGGAATAGTTAGCGGCTTCGGAAACTATCGACCATGGACAGCAACAGAGCAGAAAAGAGCTGTTATAAGAAAACATAAAGCTGAAACATTAAAGCGAGAAATAAATAATAATTTCTGGAGCAACTGGTCTTGGATAAAAATAATTATGAGAAATATCCTGTTCGAGGAAAACTGCAGAAAAGGGAAGTAATACTTGAATAGGATATTCTCTATAATATTTCAACTCATGAATAGTCCGAAAATACGTCGCATTCTGCGCATATTGCCAATAGATTTTCTCTTTTTCGGCATCACCGTGGTCGGATTCTTTATTATCGAGAGGCTATTAAATCTCATGCTATTTAGCGATTCTACCACATTAAAGCCCACCAACACACTGGGATATGAGATAGCAATTTTGGCATTTCAGATCGCAACTTATCTGGGATGGATAAATACGGTTTTCCTATTCCTGCTATGCCTTACAATAAATAAAACCTTCCTGTTGTCTCTCCGGTTTTGCGTGATAGAAAGCATATTGTATTGCACGATAAGTTCAGCTCTTAGGCAGCTCATTCTCTTGATACCGGCCAATATCAGATACCACTATTTCGATATTCTTACCGACACAGGCGAGATTATCTCCAAAAATACCTATGGAATAAGAATGTGGTTTTCTGACGGAGCTCTACTTTTATACACCTACATCATTCTATTTGCAATTTTTATTATAGGCTTCCGTTATATCTTAAAAAGAAAACAAGACAATGAATAAACCCTTATTATGAACATTGCCGACTTACCCGGTACAAGGAAATATGTCATCTTTCATAAGAATAAGTAGACACCTATACATGGGTATTAGAGAACACCCATATAAGGGTATTGACGAATATCCATATAAGAGTATTAACAACGGGGATACAATAAACCTGAATCGGAGACGTGATAATGCTCCAGATTGGGAGTTGTGAAAATAGGGTCTTGATTATCAGGACTATCTGATAAGTTAAAAATGCGAAGGCAGGAATTAGAGCTTTGCCTTCGCATTATTTTCGCAATTAGAGCATAAGCAAATGAAGCAACAAGATAGTTTTGGAACTTTATGCTCCAGATTGGGAGTTAAGTTTTTATGTCCTTATTGTCAATCTGAGTCAATCGTCAAAAGTGGAAGAATTGCAATGGCAAACAACGCTACCAATGCAGATATTGCCACAAGCGCGTTATTACCGGCTACACCTACAAAGCCTATCTTCTTGACACCGATTCTAAAATCATCCAACTGACCAAAGAGGGATTAGGCATTCGTAGTATGGCACGAGTATTGGGGGATTTCAGTTACCACCTGCTCAAAAGGATTTTACAGATAGCAAGCAAAATCAAACAACCACTATCGCTGTAGGCAGAACCTACGAAGTAGATGAAATGCGGATATTTATCGGTAAGAAAAGTTGCTTACGATGGTTGGCTTATGCCTTAGATAGAGAAACAAATCAGGTGGTAGCCTTCAATGTTGGCAGACGTACCAACCGTACTTTGTCGGTAGTACTTCACAACCTTTTCCTATCCAAAGCCAAATTTATTTATACCGATAAATTGAAAAACTACGGCTATCTTATCAGCCGAAAAATTCACCGTGCCATTTTCCGTTTCACCAACCATATCGAGCGGCACAATCTTACACTTCGCACCCACCTAAAATGATTGAACCGAAAAGCGATTTGTTACAGCCGTAGTTTATTAGTACTAACGGCTATCATAAAAATCTACTTGTGGATATAACTCTGTTCCTTAATTGTCGCATCACATCCACAATGCTCGATTGATGGTTGCGCTATTTGTTTGGAATGAGATGAGATAAGACAGGAGTGTTCTTTATCCTTTGAATCTCCGAATCGACAAGCGAAAGTATCTCTCGCTTCACCTTACGATAGTTGGCTTCGATAGTCTCTTTGAGATTATCGCAGCCATCTTCGTTTATGAAATCTGCTATTGTTGGTATAGGCTGATAGGCTTTCATTTCGGCAAAGACTTTGGCGCTATCCACCACAATCTCTGCATGGAAAATCTTCTGGTCGATACGCTCATCGAAGTTGTCGGATACTGCACCTACAAACATACCTTGTGTAAGGTTGCTGATTTTCGATGCAGGGATGAGACTGTCCATCTGCGTGGAGATAGACGTGGACTTATCGTTGCGGTTAATGGTCATGGACTGCCGTTGCTGCAAGACCTTACCAAATCGCTCAGAAAGTGTCTTGGCGGTTTCTCCTACGACTTGACCACTGAACACGTTGCCCACGGTATTTTGTATCACTTTACTTTCTTTGTCCCCATAATCGCGAGTGAGTTGCGAGAAGTCTTGAAAGCCCAAACACACTGCTACCTTGTTGCTTCGGGCGGTAGCAATAAGGTTGTCCAGCCCACGGAAATAGATAGTCGGCAACTCGTCGATAATCACAGAACTTTTGAGCTGTTTCTTCTTGTTGATGAGTTTCACAATACGACTATTATAGAGTCCAAGAGCAGCTGAGTAGATATTCTGGCGGTCAGGATTATTACCCACGACAAGCACTTTAGGCTCATTGGGATTGTTGATGTCAAGTGAGAAATCATCACCCGTCATTACCCAATAGAGGGCAGGAGAAATCATGCGGGAAAGTGGTATCTTGGCACTGGCTATCTGTCCCTGTAGTTGGTCCTGCGCTCCACCTTCCCATGCATCCATAAAGGGCGAAAGATAATTGGCAAGCTCATCGTAGGAAGTGAGTATCGGAAATATCTGTGCATAGGGGCGATTAAGAAATTCAATGGCATGTGGGAAGGTACAATACTTGCCATTCTCATATATCTTCAGAAACCAAATGATGGCAGCCAGCAAAATAATCGGCGACTCCACAAAGAAGTCTCCCTGTTTCTGTATCCACGAGCGGTTGAGGTTAAGCATAATCGTGTAGGCACTCTCATAGGCATCCGATATATCCGTCATAAAGGATGGATTGATGGGATTGCAACGATGTGATTTGCGTGGGTCGTCGAAGTTGATTACATAGAACTGCGGTTTTATCTTGTAGGCATCTAAGTGATGAAGCAGGTGATTATAAGCAATCTCGGAAAGGTCGGGAAACTTGTAGTCGTAGATATACATGGCAAAGCCTTTCTCAATCTGCTGCTTGATATAATTGTTCACAATAGCGTATGACTTACCAGAGCCCGGTGTGCCGAGTACCATTGAGGCACGGAAGGGATTGACCACGTTAATCCAGCCCTTGTTCCACTTCTTCTTATAGTAGAAGCGTGTAGGAAGGTTTACCGAGTATTCATTCTCCATCAATCGTGTTTCCTGCATGAAACTTTCGTTCTCCGTGTTGAAAACATCGTCCATCAGGTTGTTTTTGAGCAGTCGGCTCATCCATACGCCACCCATCAGCAGACAGATATAGCCCAAAGACAGCGTAAAGATATAGAGCGTAGCTGCACCGACCTTACCGATGGGCAATGCCAACAACCACCAATTCAGAAAGAAAAACACAAAACCAGAGAAAAGCACCGTCCAAATCTTTGGCCAAGTGATTTTCTCCTCTTTTACGCCTTTTGTCCCAAGGCAGGACAAGGCAAGGAAAACCACACAAAAGAGTTTTGTCCAGAGGATGGATGAAAACAATCCTGTGGTACGCTGGAAATTCATCAGTATCTTATTGATGATACCGAGCGTGAAGTGCCACTGCTGGAACGCCTCGTAGCAGAACCAATAACAGTTAATGAGAAGAAATATCACTGATATACCCCGCATAAAGTCCATAACTTTACCCAATGCTCTTAAATCGTCTTCTTGTGCCATAATGTTATTTTATTGTTGTTAGAAAATCATTTGAATGCTATTTGAACGGTGTACTTAACGCTTCCTGCGTTTAAGATTTACCTTGTTTTGTTTGCGAAGTTTGCGTTGCCATGCCGCTTCTTTCCAATCATCATTGCCCGATGAAGAGAAGGAATCTCCCACCATATCGTCAATAAGTTCATCGATAAGATTATCGCTTTCCTGCTCATCATACTGTGTTGTCTGCATCTGTTTCTGTAAGGTAGTATCAATCTTACCATAAAGCGATTCATCCAAGAATGGATTATTCTCCGGGTTAGAGAAGTACTCGTTATACTTATTGGCAGCATATCCTTTACCCAATCGGGAACCATTGACCGCAATACCCCTGTCATCATCAATGAACGTGATACCATAGATGCGTCCACCCTCATTCTTTCGGATAACTACACGCAAGCCTTGCTCCTCCAATCTTTGTCGGAGTTTTTCTTCTGTGTCGGGAGAAGTGCGCATCGTTTCTAATACCTTTCCTCTGATGGTTGGTATCAATGGCTTAACCATCTGCTTCGATTTAGCGTCTTGTTTTGAACGGCAGTATATCCTACACCTCTGCCAATGTCCGAGGCATGAATGGGTGTACTGACCTTATTACCTTTGTCATCAGTAGGAACATAGACCAGCCCATCATATCGCTTGCCCCTATTCTCGGTCTTTACCTCCTCTACCGCAAGGTTGTATCTGCTCAAAATGGCATTGAGTTCGCCCAAGGAACAGAAGCGATAATGCTTCAGAACCGTGCGAACAACGCTTGCTACCTGCTCCTTGATATTCCCTTTACCAATATCCACCTTGGGTGTTTCTATTTCCACCTTCCCACTAACCTTTGAACTTGGAATGAGACCAAACTTTCTTTCCAAGGCATCGGTAATTTGCTTGCTCCGCCGTTTCTCAAACTTATCATTAATCTTCTGCCCACGACTGTCCACCCGAAGTGACACGATGTGGATATGCTCACGGGCGATGTCGTTGTGCTTGAACACAATATAGGGTTGCTTGCCATAGCCGAGTGCTTCCATATACTCCTTGGCAATCTGCATAAGCGTTTCATCGGATAGTTTTTCGTCCGGATGCGGATTGAGGGAGCAGTGAAAGACCGTTTTCTTTGTCCTGCATTGCACTGGTATCGCCTTTTGCATATCGGCAAGTACCTTATCCATTTGAAAAAGTCCCATCGAAGCTTTGCCGAAGTTCGTTCACGCAGAGAACTGCCGCTTCGTCGTGCTGCACCTTTTTGAAGTTATATCCCAATGCTCCTCCAAGGTTCTCGGTAGAAGAAATCTTTGCAATCATATTCCTTTATCGACTATCAAATTGTTCCGTCAGTTGGATAGCTTTCTGTTGTAGCGTGATGATTTGACCAGAGATTTTTTCCAATTTTTCAAGTAAAATCTGTGCAGTTTTCACGCTGTGATAGGAGTTTATAGCACGTACGGTTTGGTTGTAGAGTACGCCTATCCGATGATTTTCGGCAATCAATTCCGAGAGCTTACGATAATAGTCCACAGCGGATTTATCCACTGTTATCACCTTGAACTTTCCTCCAAGAATACATCCACGCACAAAATCAGACTTCGATTTTGCACCGGATTTATGGAAAAGTTCAATAACTTTTTGCTGGTCTTTGGGACTGGGAAGGCGGGTATCCCATCTATCCCATCGTTCTACGTTCGGTTTCATCTTCAATTTGGTTTGTTATTACGACTTTGGAGTAATCATTCCTTCAGCACCGAGGCAAGGTTCTTTGTCGGCAAAAAAACGCAGTTTGTCGGACAAAGACACACCTTGCCAATATCAAGAGTTGATGCAATAGAAGCATCTACCTGTAAGGGTGTCTGTTTCGAAGAGTATTCCTCCATATCTTCTATCTGCCTGCAAAGTTACGGCAGATTTTCAAATATCTCATTATCAATGATGTTCACTCTTTTCCCTTTCATTTCCTTGTACTTCTATCGTATAGAAATATCTATCGAAAAAGCTTTTATTTTGTAGATAAAACGAACGTGATATCGTTCGATAGAACTATTTAAATAACAATATGACGATCTCTATTTCAATCGTTCAATATATCGTCAGATAGAACTATCGATATGTCGACAAATCGACAAATAAAAACGATAGATACTTCGATATTTCGACAGATAAAAGAATTAATAATTTGCTGTGACGATTATTCTAACAATCTACCATTCAAATTATAGTTCAAACGATAAAAAAATATCTATAGTATGGAACAGATACAAACATTGCCCATATTTCTGGGTTTTTCCTCTCAAAAAGGGAGGTGTTGGCAAAAGTACTTTGGCTGAGATTGTCAGCAGCATTCTTTACTACGAAAGAAATATCCATCTTTTTGTGGTAGATTGTGACTTGTCTCAGGACTCATTCTATAAACTCCGTGAAAGGGAAAAGGCTTGCATAGAAGGTGATCCACAGCTATCCAAGCAGATGAAGCAACATTTCTCTTCTTTGAAGCGTACAGCCTATCGTATCCTCAAGGCAGACCCTAAGGAGGCAATAGAAAAAGCTAACGAGTATATCCGTAAACATCCGTCTGAGAAGTTTGATTTGGTTATCTTCGACTTTCCTGGTCATGCTGGTACAAGTGACCTTTTGCAGCTATCGTTGGAGATGGACTATATCCTTTCACCTTTAGAGCCTGACGTTCAGTCAATGGTTGCCTGCCTTACCTATATCAAGGCGGTAAACGACTTGGGTGTATCCATGTCAAGTGTCCGTATCAAGGAAGTCATTCTCCTATGGAATAAGGTTGACCGAAGAGTTAAGAACACGCTCATAGAATACTATAGTAGGTATATCAAGAACGAAGATTACACGCTACTTAATCAGCATGTCTATGCTGCTCACCGCTTCAGCCATGAACTGGAGCAATACGGATTCCGTGGAGTATTCCGTTCCACTTACCTGCCTCCCAATAAGTCTTTACGAATCGGGACCGGCATTGATAAGCTGACAGAGGAATTGCTTACCCATATTCAACTTAAATAAGACAGCACTATGGCAAAGATACAAGAACAGCGGCAGAAATTGGAAGCCAAGCTCAAGGAGATGGCAGAAGACGGGGTGATGAAGACACCACCCAAGGAAACGGTGGCTTTTGACCCTCCTGATGAGGAAGAGGATATGAAAACAGAGGTCAGTGTCAACCAAAAGGAAAAACAACATCTGGTAAAGGAGCTTATGCCTACTTCGGAGGATAAGCAGGAGAAGACCTTGTGAAAAAGCCACGAGAGAGGAAATGATAGAAGTACGGAAACACCTTGTACTTCTTTAGAGGACTACCGAACACGCTATTTACAATCCGTCCGTCTTCGGGAACGAACCAATTTTACTATGAGTGCTGATACACTCCAAGTGCTAAGAAACATTTTACAGGACTTAGGAGAGCGGGTATCAATGGCTTGCTATATTGATAATATTCTCCGTGAACACCTCAAGGAGCATAAGGAACTTCTCAATAATGCTACAGCAAAGCATCGACGCAAGGTGGCAATAGACTTTTGAACAAAGAATAAATGACAAACAAACATCACCATTATGCAAACAATACTATTCTATACTCTCCTGCTTTTGACAGTGATATGGTTGCTTGTAGGAATACTCTTTCTTTGGCAGCAGTTATACACTGTGCGCCATAGAGTGGAAGAAGAAAGTAAAAAGAAAAACAAGCAGAAACAAAAGCAGAGTGTTTCTTCTGTTACACAAGACCAGGTTGAGCAGGCACGGCAAATACTTGTCGGTAAAAGTAAGTCATATAGGGAACGCTATGACGAAATCTCAAAAGAGATTACGACAAATTCTCAAAAAATCCCTGATGTTCCCGATACTTCATCAAAAGAAAAATCAGCTGATAATCCAAATACCTTTGCAGGGAAAAACTCATCTGTGTCCGAAGAAATAAAAGAAGCGGAAAGTACAGAAGAGGACAATGAAATGCAGGTTGACTACACAATGGACGAACCAGACGAAGATACTATCATCCGTGAGGAACTGCAGATTGCAGACGATTCTTTACCCGAAGTCTCACCATCGGCTATTCTTACAAGGGACTTGTCCCGTATAAACGGCTGGCACAGCAATGACGATGCACTTGACGAGGAAAGCGAAACTGACGTTCACGAAACACTGCAAGCAATACGGGGCACACAGCTTATGGACTATATCAAAGAGGCAACGCTTAAGCAGGAGAAAGACCATCAAAAGCTACTTGCTGCCATCCGTAAAGCAGAAGAAGCAGAAATGACGAACGAAGAAACAATATCTCCCGAGTCTGATTCTGCACAAGAGAATAGCGATGCCTCGGAAGAAGCCGAGCGTCCACTTTCATACTATCTGTAAAACTATTGTTTTTGTTCATATTGTACAGTGTTCGAGGGGTGGCTCAAAAGTAAAACAATCAACCAATATCAGTCATACAATAAAACCGAGCCGCCCCTTACCACCTCTATCCAAAAGAAAACAATTCATTTAACAACTTAAAATAAAAAGAACAATGAACAACAAAAAGAAAATCACAATGCTGCTCCTGATAGCCGCCACTGCCACAGGAGCATACGCACAAGGCAATGGTATTGCCGGTATCAATGAAGCTACAAAAATGGTAACCTCCTACTTTGATCCCGGTACGAAACTCATTTATGCCGTAGGGGCAGTAGTGGGGTTGATTGGAGGCATTAAAGTGTACAACAAGTTCTCAAGTGGTGACCCTGATACAAGCAAGACCGCAGCCTCTTGGTTCGGTGCATGTATCTTCCTCATTGTGGCTGCCACTATCTTGAGAAGTTTCTTCCTGTAAGGCGATGGCAGCATTTGAAATCAACAAGGGTGTAGGCCGGACGGTAGAGTTCAAGGGCTTGAAGGCGCAATACCTCTTCCTCTTTGCAGGAGGCTTGCTGGCAGTCTTCATTCTCGTGGTCATTCTCTATCTCTGTGGAGTCAGCCAAGTAGCCTGTCTTGTCATAGGCGTAGTGGGTGCCAGCCTTGTGGTATGGCAAACGTTCGCCATGAACAGAAAGTACGGGCAATACGGGCTGATGAAAAAGGGAGCAGTGCGTATGCACCCACGCTACCTTGTGAACCGCCGAACGGTCTGCCACCTTATCCGTAACCTTCAACCAAAGAAAACGAAAAAATGAGAAATAAAAAGCAAGATAACCACCTTGGAGTCGAAGTTTCCGCTGCTCTCCATTGAGCAAGGATGTATGGTGAGCAAGGATGCAGATATCACGGTGGCTTTCCGTGTGGAACTGCCCGAACTCTTCACCGTTACCTCTACAGAATACGAGGCAATGCACTCTGCTTGGCATAAGGCAATCAAGGTGCTACCTAATTACAGCATCGTACACAAGCAGGACTGGTTCATTAAGGAGGACTATCAAGGAAAGCTCTCCGATGGCGGACTGAGTTTCCTTGCCTGTGCATCAGAACGGCATTTCAACGAACGTCCCTATCTCCACCACTCAGTCTATCTCTTCCTTACCAAGACCAACAAACAGCGTATGGCACAACAGAGCAATTTCTCTTCGCTTTGTCGTGGACATCTGCTACCAAAGGAGATTACCAACAAGGATGAAGTGATGAAGTTTATGGAAGCCGTAGACCAATTCGAGCGCATCATCAATGATACCGAACAGATAAGGATTGTCCGCATGACTGAAGATGAGTTAGTTGGCACAAATGAAAAGGGAGGACTACTTGACAGGTATTTCTCTCTATCTGAAGAAGGGCATGCGTCTTTGGAGGATATCCGTCTGGGCGCAGACCTTGTGCGTGTGGGCGACAACATGCTTTGTCTGCATACACTCTCCGACACGGATGACCTGCCGACAACGGTCAGCACGGACAGCCGATATGAGCGATTATCGACCGACCGAAGCGACTGCCGTCTTTCCTTTGCCTCTCCCGTAGGGCTGATGCTACCCTGCAATCATATCTATAACCAGTACCTCTTCATAGAGGATAGCGACGCCAATCTTGAACGTTTCGAGAAGCAGGCAAGGAATATGCACTCGCTGGCACGCTACAGCCGTAGCAACCAAATCAACGAGGAGTGGATACAGGAGTATCTCAATATTGCCCACTCACAGGGACTGACCTCTATCCGTGCCCACTTCAACGTACCGGCATGGAGTAGCGATAAGGAAGAACTTCGCCAGATTAAGAATGACGTGGGCTCTGCACTTGCTCTTATGGAATGCCACCCACGCCACAACACTATTGATGCGGCAACGCTCTACTGGGCGGGCATTCCCGGCAATGCGGCAGACTTTCCTGCAGAAGAGTCGTTCTATACTTTCATAGAGCCTGCCCTCTGCTTCTTTACGGCAGAGACGAACTACAAGGATTCACTCTCTCCCTTCGGTATCAAGATGGTAGACCGTCTTTCAGGAAAACCTGTTCATCTGGATATATCGGACTTACCGATGAAAAAGGGAGTCATTACCAACCGTAACAAATTTATCTTGGGTCCTTCGGGAAGTGGTAAGTCTTTCTTTACCAACCACATGGTACGCCAGTATTACGAGCAAGGGGGCGCACGTCCTTTTGGTTGATACAGGTAACTCATATCAAGGCTTGTGTGAACTTATCCACCGCAAGAGCAAGGGCGAGGACGGCGTGTATTTCACCTATACCAATGAAAGTCCGATATCTTTCAACCCTTTTTATACGGATGATTACTTTTTCGATGTTGAGAAAAGGGAGAGTATCTGTACGCTATTACTCACGCTTTGGAAGAGTGCTGATGAACATATTACTAAGACCGAAGCTGGTGAACTTGGTTCTGCCGTAAACTCCTATATCGAGCTGATATGTGCTGACCATAGCGTTACGCCCTGTTTTAATACTTTCTATGAGTATCTGCGGGACGTGTACCGCAAGGATATGGAAAGCGTGATATCAAGGTAACACTCTCGGACTTCAATATTAACAACCTCTTAACTACATTGAAGCAATACTATCGTGGTGGACGATATGATTTCCTGCTGAACTCGGACAAGAACATTGACCTGCTAAGTAAACGCTTTATTGTCTTCGAGATTGACCAGGTGAAGGATAACAAAGACCTCTTTCCTGTGGTAACGATTATCATCATGGAAGCCTTCATCAACAAGATGCGCCGATTAAAGGGTATCCGCAAGATGATACTCATTGAGGAAGCGTGGAAAGCCATTGCTTCGGCAAACATGGCAGATTACATCAAGTATCTCTATAAGACGGTGAGAAAATATTTCGGGGAAGCCATTGTCGTAACGCAGGAGGTGGACGATATCATTCAGTCGCCCATTGTCAAGGAAAGTATTATTAATAACTCCGACTGCAAAATTCTGCTTGACCAGCGCAAGTACATGACCAAGTTCGACGGTATACAGGCGATGCTCGGCTTGTCTGAAAAGGAAAAGAGCCAGATACTCTCCATCAACCAGAACAATGACCCGAACCGACTCTACAAGGAAGTGTGGATAGGTCTGGGCGGTATGCAGAGTGCTGTCTATGCCACGGAAGTGAGCATGGAGGAATACCTGACCTACACCACGGAGGAAACCGAGAAGGTGGAGGTGATGAACAGGGCAGCACAGCTTGGTGGAGATATCGAAACGGCTATCCGTCAGCTTGCCATAGAGAAAAGAAACAATAAAAAGAAATAAGTACAAACCATCAAAATTATAGTAACAATGAAAAAGTACATTTTCATGGCTCTCTTAGGATTGAGCCTTTCTGTTCCCAAAGCCCACGCACAGTGGGTAGTAACCGACCCTGGCAATTTTGCCGGTAACATCGTCAATTCGGTTAAGGAGATAGCAACTGCCTCGAAGACGGTGAAGAACACCCTTGACGGTTTTAAGGAGGTGGAGAAGCTTTACAACGACACCAAGAAGTATTACGATGCCTTGAAGAAGGTAAGCAATCTTATCGGCGATGCCTACAAGGTCAAGGAGTGCATTCTGATGGTGGGCGATATTTCGGAGATTTACGTCACCTCGTATAAGAAAATACTCTCGGACAGGAACTTCCGCCCTTCAGAACTCGCTGCAATGGCTTCGGGCTATGCCAAGCTCTTGGAGCAGAGCGGTGAGAGTCTCAAGGAACTAAAGTCCATTGTCAAGAGTAATGTTTTCTCGATGAACGACCATGAGCGCATGCAGTCCATAGACCGCATCTATACCACACTAAGAGAATATCGCTCGCTTGTCTCCTACTACACGAGGAAAAATATTTCCGTGAGCTATGTGCGTGCAAGGGAGAAGAACAACCTTGCCTCTGTTAAGGCACTCTATGGTAATACGGCAAGCAGATATTGGTAATAGGTCATTCATACATCTAAACACACTTGCTTATGGATTTTGCCAGTTTACATGAGCTGTTACGCTCAACCTATGACGAGATGATGCCGCTCTGTGCCCAGATGACGGGCATTGCCAAAGGCATTGCGGGCTTGGGTGCACTCTTTTATATTGCCCTTCGAGTATGGGCTTCCATTGCCCGTGCCGAGGCGATAGATGTTTTTCCACTTCTCCGACCCTTCGTGCTGGGGTTTTGTATCATGTTCTTTCCGACAGTCGTACTGGGTACGATGAATGCCGTTCTCTCGCCCGTAGTGCAGGGAACGGAGATGATGGTACACCAGCAGGAGGGGAACCTTGCAGAGCTTACTGCCAAGCGAGACAAGTTGCAAGAGGAAGCCTACCTTAGAAATCCTGAAACAGCCTACCTTGTCTCCAACGAGAAGTTCGATGAGAAGATAGAGGAGATGGGCATCATCGGACCTGAAGATGCCGTGACGATAGCGGGTATGTATGCCGAGCGTGCTGCCTATCAGACCAAGCAATGGATTATGAAGATGGTACACGACCTCTTAGAACTTCTGTTCCATGCTGCGGGGCTTATCATCGACACGCTACGCACCTTCATACTCATCGTCCTTGCCATTCTCGGTCCGATAGTCTTCGGCATTGCCGTATGGGATGGTCTTGCTGGCTCACTTACGGCATGGTTCTCACGCTATATCTCTGTCTATCTGTGGCTGCCTGTTAGCTCTATTCTTACGGCACTGCTAACGAAAATACAGGTGCTGATGATAGAGAAGGATATTGAAGCACTCAGTGACCCTAACTACCTGCCTGATTCGGGGACGTGGTACTACATCGTCTTCTTCCTTATCGGTATTGTAGGCTACTTCTGTGTACCTACCGTGGCAGGCTGGATTATCGAAGCGGGTGGTGGTATCGGCTCATACGGTCGTAATGTCAACCAGACAGCACAGCATGGTGCGCAAGGCGCATATACCGGTGGCAAGGCTGCCATGGCTGGCGCAGGTGCTGCTGTGGGAAATGTCGGTGGACGTATCAAGGGAGCACTGCTCAAAGGAAAATAGAAATCGAACAATAATGCTTAATTAATCAACACCTATAAAAGGAAAGAAAAAATGGAATTCAAATCACTTGGTAATATCGAGACCTCATTCAGACAGATAAGACTCTACGCCTTTGTCTTTGCCATCGTCTGCGTGGTAGTAAGCGGTTATGCTGTCTATGCCTCATACAGCTTCGCTAAGGAGCAGAGAGAGAAAATCTATGTGCTTGACCAGGGAAAGTCGCTCATGCTTGCCCTCAGTCAGGATGCAACCCGAAACCGTCCCGTAGAGGCAAGAGAACATGTGCGTCGTTTCCATGAACTGTTCTTTACCATTGCACCCGACAAGGATGCCATCGAGAAGAATATGGAACGTGCCTTTGTGCTGTGTGACAAGTCGGCTTTCAACTATTACAAGGACTTGGCAGAGAAGGGCTATTATAACCGTGCCATATCGGGTAATGTTAATCAGCGCATAGAGGTGGACTCTATCCACTGCAACTTTAATACTTACCCTTATGCAGTAACGACTTATGCAAGAGAGTTTATCGTCCGTCAGAGTAACGTTACAGAGCGCAGTCTTGTTACGACCTGCACGCTGCAGAACTCTGTCCGTTCGGACAATAACCCACAAGGTTTTCTTATGGAGAACTTCCTCGTCAAGGAGAACAGAGACATACAGACTTATAAACGATAAGGCTATGGCAAGGAAAGAAACTTCTTACTCTCACGTCACTATCTGCGCTTTCACCTATGGCTCCGCCATCGGTGTGAACGGCTCACGATAAGGCAGAGAAAGGAAATCGTCTATGGGCTGAGTTTCATCTATCTGCTGTGCTCGCTTTGGATGATAGCGCAGTTTTTCCTTCCTCCAAAGAAGGAAAAACTACCCATCCCCACAGGAAAGCTGATGGACAGTCCGATACGGACAGACAGTACTTTACAAGAGTTACACGGCAATTTTTACCTACAACATCATCAAACAATCAAAGAAAATGGATAATAAACAGAAAGAACAAATGAAGAAAGGCTTGGTCTTCGGAGGATTAGGACTGCTGTTTGCCCTCTCGATGTGGTTTATCTTCGCCCCTTCGAGCAAGGATAAGACCGCAGCGGAGCAGGGACTCAATGACAGCATCCCGCAGGCAACGACGGAAAAGCTCACCGAAAACAAGCTCAAAGCCTATGAATTAGGCGACAAGGCACACGAGGAGGAACAGACCCGCGAGGAGATGGGCAGGCTTTCGGATTACTTTGATAGTAATACCACCCCCTCGGAAAGCGAGCGTGCGGAAGCAGCTGCTTCTACGGCAAAGATAGAAAGTTCTATGCATCGCTATGAGGAGAACAATCGGCTCTTGAACTCCTTTTACGCTCCCGACCCACACGAGCAGGAGCGTGAAGCTCTGCGCTCGGAAATAGATAACCTCAAGAAGGAACTCTCTGCCAAAGACTGCAGGGAGGACAATGAAGAGAAACGACAGCTTGCCTTGATGGAAAAGAGCTATCAGATGGCAGCGAAATATCTTCCCAAGACTTCTGCCGTTCCACCATCTTTGGGTAATGACTTTACCGAGGATAAGGGGCAAACGGCAACGAACAAAGGTCAGAGTATGGGCAGTAATATAAGCGGAGGTTCGGCCGACTTGCCTGCAATGGAAATCTTGGCGGAACGCAAACAAGTAGTGTCCTCACTGGGGCAGCCGATGAGCGACGCTGACTTCATCAAGGAGTATGGCACGAAAGCACGCAACTTGGGCTTCCATTCGCTCGCAAGTGCGGCTGCACCCACGATGCGCAACACACTCAAAGTGGTGGTGGACAGGACAACGACGCTCAAAGAGGGCGATAATGTCGTGCTCCGTCTGCTTGAAAGTGCCAAAGTGCAGGGCTTGTGTATTCCACGACAGAGCCGACTCATAGCCGTCGCTAAGATAGAGGGTAACCGTATGCACCTGCTTATCAAAAGCATAGAAGTGGACGGGCATATCATAGCAGTCAAGCTCTCGGCATATGACACAGACGGACAGGAGGGCGTGTATATACCAGGCTCGGAGGACATCAATGCGCTTAAGGAAGTTGGGGCGAACATCGGTGGTTCAATGGGCACATCCTTTACCTTCGCTTCCTCTGCCAAAGACCAAATTATCTCAGAGGCTGCACGTGGGGTGATGCAGAGCGCAAGTCAGCTGCTTCAGAAGAAACTGCGTACCATCAAGGTAACGCTCAAGGGTGGTTACCGCCTTTTCTTGGTTCAGTCCCCAAAAAACAATCGAAAATGATAAGTAAAAATAACATTAAATCAAAAGGAACAATGAAGAAAATTATTTTATCAATGGCTATGCTTGCCATGGTGGGAGCAACAGCCACAGCACAGGAAAACAAAGATGGTCTGACACCAAGTCGTCCGCTTACTTCGGGAGAACTCTTTCAAGGTATGAGCCGTGCCATACCAACGGGGCGTGTCGTACTGCCGTATGGTCTGGACGTTACCTTTGACAAGACCGTGCATCTGATTTTCCCTTCGGCTGTCCGCTATGTCGATTTGGGTTCACAGAACATCATCGCAGGAAAGGCGGAGGATGCTGAGAACGTACTGCGTGTAAAGGCTTCAGTGAAGGACTTTGAGACAGAGACTAACATGAGTGTTATCTGTGAGGACGGCTCATTTTACGCTTTTAATGTAAAATATGCCGATGAGCCAGAGAAGTTAAGCATCGAGATGAAAGACTTTCTTTCCACGACGGAAGGTAGACTGCCAAGCAATCGCTCTGACATTTACTTTAAGGAACTCGGTAACGAGTCGCCTGTATTAGTAAAACTGATGATGCAAACTATCTATCAGAATGACAGACGCAGCATTAAGCACATCGGTGCACAGCAGTTTGGCATGAAGTTTCTGCTTAGGGGATTGTATGCCCATAACGGCTTGCTGTATTTCCACACCCGTATGGAAAACGGCACGAATATGCCGTACTCAGTGGATTTTATCACATTTAAGGTGGTTGATAAGAAGATGGCAAAGCGCACCGCTATGCAAGAGCAGGTACTTCAGCCACTTCGTGCCTATCATCAGGTGATGCAGGTGCGTGGCATGAACAGTGAACACACTGTGTTTGCGCTCGAGCAGTTTTCTCTGGCGGAAGACAAGCAGCTTGAAGTGACGCTCTATGAGAGAAATGGCGGTCGTACGCTGACCTTTATGTAACGGAAGAAGACCTGCAACTGGCAAAAAAGATTGATAACCTCAAACTGAAATGGTAATGAAGAAGAACAATATCGTTTTGACAGTATGCGTTGCGGTGGCCATGACTTTCAGTCTGCCATCGCAGGCACAGCGACTGATACCCAAGCAAAGGGGAATTGAGGTCGTAGGGAGTGTTCCACTTATCAAAGGAGAAAAGTTCCTTGCAGCTGACAAATTCGGTATGGGAGCATCATTCACCCGTTATCTCAAAAAAGAGAACTACACCTTTGTGGGAGTTGAGTATGAACAGCAGAATATGCCGTACAGAAGTTATGACGTAAAACTCAAGGATGCACTCTTGCACTTGGGCTATATGCACCCTGTTCTCTCCGACAGAGGCAAGAACGTATTTCTCTATAGTGGCATATCCGCCTTAGGTGGCTATGAGGAATTGAATGAGGATAAGAAGTTGCTACCCGATGGGGCAACATTGCTCGACCGCTCCCACTTTGTCTATGGCAGTGCTGTGCATAGCTCGGTGGAAGTGTTCCTCACGGACAGAGTTCTCTTTCTTGTAAAAGCGCAGGGACGTTTCCTCTTTGGAACGGACGTGCATCGTTTTCGTCCGGCTGTTTCTGCAGGGCTAAGGTTTAACTTTAAGTAGAAGAAAAGATGAAGAAGATATTGAATACGATTTGGGTAATGGGCGTGCTGACCCTTGCCGTGTTTTGCCTATCTGCTTGTGATAGGGATTTGGATGTTCAGCAGTCTTATCCGTTTACGGTGGAGACAATGCCGGTTCAGAAGGACATCATAAGGGGACAGACGGCAGAAATCAGGTGTACCCTCAAACGGGAAGGCAACTTTGCCGACACTCGCTATACGATACGTTATTTCCAGTCTGACGGCAAGGGCTTGCTAAGAAATGATAACGGTACGGTCTTCAAGCCTAACGACCGTTATCCGCTAACAAAAGATGTGTTCCGTCTATATTACACTTCTCTCTCATCTGACCGCCAGACAATTGATGTATATGTGGAGGATAGTTTCGGTAAGGTTCAGCAGCTGACCTTTAGTTTCAACAACGAGCGAGAAGAGGGCAAGGACAAGCCTGCATCTTCTCGCCACTAAAACGTAATTGATGCGAACGATAAACTCTTTCATTTTACTTTGTGTCTTCTGCCTGTTCTGCCAGCCGACCCTTGCCCAGCGCAGGGTGCGGCTGGCAGACTTGCCACCTTTTGAGCGTGCGGTAGTTGTTGTGAAATATTTTGAGGGCATGCACGGCTGGAAGAATTATCCGTATGTTGGATATGGGCATCAGCTGCAACCAGGAGAACGTTTCACGGCAGATATGACGGAATGGCAGGCAGACTCTCTGCTCCGTGCCGACCTTTGGAAATGCTTTGAATACTTCAAAGGATATGGAAAAGATGCCCTATTACTTGCTGTCTTATCTTACAATGTCGGAGTAGGCAGGTTGCTGGGATATGGCAAACGTCCCAAGAGCAGATTACTACAAAAGATAGAGTCGGGCGACAGGAACTATTATCGTGAATTTATCTCTTTCTGCCGATACAAAGGAAAGGTGCTACGAGGACTTGTCAAACGACGAAATGTGGAATTTGCCCTGTTTTATATACTTTGATTATCCAATACGCCTCTTGCGACATTTTATGCTCCGCAAGGGGCGTTTTCTTGTCGTTTTAGTCGCCTTCTTCGTTATGATTGAGTAATTTTGCAAAAAATGGATACACTATGTATAATCGGCAATGGTTTTGACCTCCATCACGGCATAGCATCTTCTTATGAAGATTTTAGACAGTATGTATGGAAAAAATGTGGCTTAGATGGTTATTGGATAGGACAATTAGAAGCATGCTACCCTACAAAAAATAAAGATGGGAAACTTGAACTATGGTGCGACCTTGAATACGCATTAGGGAATATAGATTTCCAAAATGCATTTGATGAATCAACAGAAGATGTCGAATTAGAGGAAGACCATGAAATGCGTTATCAGGCACAAATGGAGGAGCACTCTTTATCCGATATTGATTTTGGATATTTTATGGAGATAGCTAAAAATGTTGCATCAAACACTCAATGGCTTTTTTCAGTTTACTATAATAATTCCCAAGAGCGTAATAGAGAAGTTAATCGAGTCAAAGACTTTATTAACAAATTAGGACTTACGTGTTCGAATTGTCAGACTTTTTGTATGTAATTAAATTATAATGAAATTATTGCGACTTTCTTTTGCTTCTTTTCTTTGGTCGCCTGCTCGTTCAAAGAAAAAGAAAAGAAGCCACGCAATTTTTTAAGGTTGCGTGGCTCATTGTGTTAGGGATTTTCGGTTGTTTCAATTATCCGCTCTTCGGGGTGGGTATCAAAAGCCCTAATTGATTTGTTCATCGGGCAGGGGTGCTGTGTATTCCTCTGTCCATCACCATTCCACAATCTTCAAGGATTTTTGCGCTCGGCTTTCTCTCGGTTTGTGGCTACTACCTCAAACACACCTTCAAAAACGTATTGGGTGCGTACTCTGTAAACTTTTCTTTCCATATCTTCAAAATTCAGCAATGAGTAATCTGTGTTCCATTGGTTCACCATTCGATAACCAACGGTGGGTTAGCCAAAAATGATGTGCGCCGTAACCATAAACGAAGTATTTGTCCAACTCGGTTTCTTGGGAGATTTGAAGGAGTGCGGTCTGTAACTCCTCCTTGTTCTCGGCTATGCTTATGCCATTGATAACTCTCACGATGATATTGGGGATTTCGTCTGCCCAACTACGAATAATGCCTTCTATCTGTACTTTCATATTCCTTTGTTTTATGGGGTATATTATGCGGTTGCTCTCTGTGCTATCATTCTCATATTCTTCTGCATCAGGGCGAGTATCTGCTCGTGGTACTCGGTGTTCTTGTTGCACACGCCACGACTTTGCACCACTTTCATAGTTTCCAATGATACCTCGATGGTCTCGATGCGCTCTCCGTCCTTTGTGGCAGAGAAGATAAGCGACTGCGGTTTGCTGTAATAGCGTGCGTCATATACGCAATGGTGCAATGCTGTGCCTTCCTCCAAATGCTCCTGCACGCTCTCCAAAACATGGATGCGGATAATACCGTCAGTAAACTCTATGCCAAAGAATTTTGCTTTGAGTTGTTTGTACTCTTGTTCGGCTTCCATTGCTTCCTTACGCTTCTTGATAATGTTCTCACGCTCCTGCCTTGCCCTGCGCTTGGCTTGGTAATGGTCGTGCGTTGCTCTTAGATCGTTGGGGCAAACATACTTGGCATTGTGAATATCCTTGCCTAATTGATTGAGCATATCCACCATATCACACCATAGACTTCCGTCCTCTATATGGTAGCCGTTTCGCAAACAGATGCGGATAGATGCCCAATACCTATCAATGCTTCTTCGACCATTGTGCATGAAGAATTTGAGTAGCGGGATTTGCCCCGACTTCAACAAGGTTTCCACACGGCTATCGGAAAGCAGTGCCGGTATAAGTTCGGTAGGCACTATATTGTGGAAGTTTCCCTCAAAACCATTTCTGCGGAGTGTGTCCGTAACCTTGAACTTGGGATATATCGGTGAGTACGCTATATGGCGGTAGGCTTCGTTGTCGTTGCGTACTGCCATTGGCGAACAGAAAGAAAAGGTGTCAATGTATCTGCCTAATGTTCGTTGAACGGCAATAATCGTTTTTCTTCCTTGTGCGTTCCACCAATACTGACCGATTTCAAAGGTATATGAAGATGCCTTGCAACCTTTCTCCATTTCCACGGAAAGAAGAAACATTCTTAGTATTTGGTATTCTCCGTAAGCGGTAAGTATCGTGAAATATTGCTTTTGTCTTATCTTGCGTTGAAAGGTTTCCTTGACCTGCAACTTTGCCCTGCAATGAGGGCAGGTGCAAGTGTCCGTAGGCTTTTCTATTGTCCAACTATGCCCACAATCCATACACGTTGTGCGACCTTTGGGCAGTCGGTAGCCGAAGTGGTCAATACACTCACGGAATGCCCACTTACTTTGTTGCTTGGTTATCGGACGAAGATGCTTGCTTTGTTCCAAAACCTCCTTTTCAAATTTGTTTCTCGGTTTCATAGGCTTAAAAATCGAATAGTGATGGTTGTACTTGGGTTGTCGCGTTCTCAGTCTTTTTCACTCGTGCGTTACGGCTCTGTAACTTGGCAAGTTCCTCACGCTGATATTGCTTAATGGCTTCCTGCCTTGCTTCGGCTTTTTCTTCCTCTGTGAGTTCTACAACGTGATTAACGGCAACTTGACAAGAAACAGCCGTGCCGACCTCTATATCGTCCTCATCGTAGTAGTGGACAGCCATAGAGAAGATTTCATCATCATCAAAGCCGTTGCAACCGCTTTTCTGCACTTCATTAAGAATGTAGGTGATGCACTCCTCGATATTCTTGTTCGGTTTCATCAAGTTAGGGGCAAACAATGGGTCTGCCATAGCACGCTGATTGAGATACTCGGCTATTGTCCGTGTAAAATGTTCTGTACCTTTCATTCTCGTATATGTTTTGATGTTGTTAATACTTGGGAATTTCTACTATTTGATTGATGCGTCCATACAGGTAGGCTCTTAGGCTTGTTCTGTCGGGTGCGTAATACTCTGACCATTGTCCGTACTGATTGACAAGGTATTTCTTCAGTACATCAAAGAAGTCAAAGCGATAGCCTTGCAGTGGAACGGCTGTGCGGAAATAGGTGTTAGAGTTCACCGCTTCACATAGCCAATTCTTTTCTTCACGGCTCATACACTCACCACGATTGAGTTTTGCACGCAGGAGATATACTTTGCTATTACAAAGACTCTCCAAAGGGGGAACGTCCCATAGTACAAACTTAATTGCCAACACTTGCTCACTTTTTTCAGCCGTAGGGTTAATGCGGTAATGAGAGGAGGAGCTATATCCTTTTGGCTTTCGCCGATTTTCAATTCTGTTCATCGAAGATGTTGTATTTACTTTTTGCTTATCCATAGCGACATTTTTTTTATGCGTCCAAAGATCGGAGTATGCTGATTCCTTTTTGTAGCAAAATAGAGGTAGCGGGGCGGGCTTACACAAGGTTTTGGCGGAAAATACAACCCGTAGGTGTGGAGATTTTCCAGACAAACCAAGCGGCATAGACCTTTTGAAAGCCACAAGCCCCGTACTACCTTTGCGGATAAAAAGGGAACAGCATCCGTCTTCTTTATTTCGCATATTGTGGAGCATTGGAAAGGAAGCGAAAGTGCAACGCTCGTAATGAAAAATAGAAAAGGTGGCTATCTCAAAATGCGAGATAACCACCTGATGAAATAACATGAAAGGTTTTACAGAGCTGTGCTTCTCAAAGCACGCAAAGCAGGATGGCATAGAAAATAGCCAACCAAAATAGAATGCCCAGCAGCGTAATTGTTACTTTCAGAATCACCCTAACTATAAAGCGCAGTATCAGAAAGCCTGCAATGACAGATACGATAGTTACGACTTGCGGCGTTACTATCTTCGAGGTTAGCCAAATGGCACCGATAACGATAGAAAGCAGGATAGTGAGTTCGATGAAGCGTGTCCAACCGAAGCGGCGGACTTGCTTGGGAGAAGTCGGCTGCCGTTTGATATTATCGGTTTTGTTCGATGCGTCTGCCTTGATGAAGGCAGGTGTGTGGACATCTTGATTCATGATGATTGTATTCATATCGGAGCTTTTAATAGTTCAAGAGCAGTTACAAGATACTCTTCCACACAAAGCCAAGTGTTTGTAAAACTATTGGTGTGTGGGGAAGAATAGTTATCTTGGCTCTTGAACTATTAAAAGCTCCGATGATGTTACATCAAGTCATGTTCTCACTATCGACGGTTGGCAGACCATTGACCTCAATGAGCAGCACGATTGTACCGGTTAGTTCGGTGTACAGTTTGTCGTATTCTGTACCTGCCGCAAAGTCGTCCGTGAGTTCGTACTTGGCAAATACTGCTTGAATTGCCTTGTTGTTCAGCAAAATTAGTGCTAACCTTTCGGGGAGCGGACTTGGCAGTTCCTTCTCAAACTCCTGCTCCAGTACGGAAACAAGGGTATCATACTTTGAGAAGTGCAAGTCGTGGTACAGCACCTCGCTTGCCATCGTTTCTGCTTCGGGGTAGGAGAATCCTTGCGCCATGGCATCGCAGTAAGCCGTCAATGCCTCGTCTGCTCGAGCGGTTACAAACGCATTGTCATTCACTCTCTTTGGAAAATGCTCTCCGAGATACGCTTCCAACTTCAGACGGAAGTAGGAAAGTTCTTTCTTTGTCGTTGTCATAATTTCAAAGTCTTAGGGTTATATACATTATTTTTTGGAAATGCCTAATGCCGTATTGAAAGAGCCCAACTTGTCAGCCAGCTCATCCATATCGTGTTCTATCTTCTTATTGGTAATGCGGGCATAGATTTGCGTTGTCTTGATGTTGGTATGCCCTAACATCTTACTTACGGATTCGATGGGAACTCCCTTAGATAGGGACATAGTGGCAAATGTGTGCCGGGCGAGGTGGAAGGTCAGGTTCTTTTTGATGCCGCAAATATCAGCAATTTCTTTCAGATAACTGTTCAGTTTTTGATTCGTCAGCATGGGGAAAAGTTTGCCGTCACGATAGGTCTTGCCACTATATTTTGCAATGATGCTCTTGGGTATATCGAGTAAAAGAACGTTGGTCTCCACGCTCGTCTTTTGCCGTTTGGTCATTATCCACTGCTTGCCGTTAAGCGTGACGATGTTTTCCGGAGCGAGGTTGTACACGTCTATGTACGCAAGTCCCGTGAAGCACGAAAACACGAATACGTCCCTTACAAGTTCCAAACGACCGATGCCGAAATCCTTGTTGGCAATTTTAAGGATTTCCTCGTCTGTGAGGAATCCACGATTGACCGGTTCCATGTGAAAACGGATGTTGAGGAACGGATCATGGTGCAGGACACCAAGTTTCCTGCCCAGAATGGTAATCGTCTTGAAGGTTTTCATCATCCTCGTAGCGGTGTTGGGATTCTGCCCGACAACCGTTCGGAGATAAATGTCGAAGTCGTGTATCACGATATAGCCGAGTTCGGACAGCGGATGTCAGACCGACCGTATTTATCACGAAGGAAATTTGAGAAGTGTTTCTTGCAGACGTTGTATTTCTGTAAGGTTGCAGCTTCGACCGACACGCCTACCTGTCGTGCAACGTCACTGTTGTGCTTGTTGAAGAGGCTCATTAGGGTGTCCACATCCTCCTTCTTACCAAGATACTCCGACTTGATACGCTCCAAGGACACCTCGTCCGTCATCTCGACTTTCTTAAAGATGGTCTGGAGTCCGCTTTGAATGTTGTCAAGTTCGAGGTTGGTGGAAAGTGCTTCAGTTGTCCTTCCCTTCAACCGTTCCTTCTCCCTATCCCATTGGGACTGTTGGACAGCAATGCCCGTCGAGCCGATGGAAAGGCGTTCGTTGTTGAGATAGATTCTCAGCATGACGGGAGTCTTGCCCTCCTTGTTCACATAATTGCTTCTGAGATAGAAGACTGCTCTGAAAATTGCTTTCATACATTTTACTGCTTTTAGTTGTAGCCTGAACAGAAGTCTTGTCCTAACACCTGCCATCTGTAGCCATAGCTTGTCGGACACATTGTTGTCCGAAGTGGTGTATGGTAACAAAAACACCTCTGTAATCACGCTGCAAAGTTCAACATATTTATTTGAATAGCAGTAATTTACGCATACTCCTTATGTACTCTGTATGTACTCTTGGCTACATTTTTATTTTGCCTTGAAAATGTGTAGCCTGATTGTAGCCTTTTTAGAGCATTTTGAGAGTTTCTGTCTCCTCCGTGCTTACTCTGAAAATTGGGATGGGTATAAAAGAAAAGTATCATAACTACTTGTAGCTATGATACTTACGATTTTCTTAGGTTTCTCTCTGATGTTCATTTCAGAGTACCTAAAGCGGAGAGAGAGGGATTCGAACCCCCGGTGCCTCGCAGCACGGCGGTTTTCAAGACCGCTGTAATCGACCACTCTACCATCTCTCCAGAAGGTTGTTATTGTAGTCAACCTGCTTCCTTGTTGAAAGCGAGTGCAAAGATATAAACTTTTTTTTGAACGACAAAATATAAGACAGATAAATTTCTAATTAAAACACTTTTTAACTATTTCAAACTAACTCATATTAAAAAGATTCACACTTCTATCTTAAACGACGTCCGCAATCATAAATATAAAAATACTGGCTTATATGACAAAATGCTTTATAAATCAACCCAACAATTATGAATATCCACTCATAGTCATTATTAATCCGTTAAAATACTTCGAGCATGAAGGATACTTTCCTCTGTAGGTAATTTGACATTAGTAAGCGTGTATGGAATTCCCAATTGTTCCCACTTATATACCCCTAAGTCATGATAAGGTAAAACATCAACACGTTCAACATTACTTAGTGTATTAATAAAGGTACGAAGTTTATGCAAAGTTACCTCATCATCATTGATTCCAGGAACCAAGACGTGTCTTATCCATACAGGCTTCCCTATATCCGAAAGATAACGAGCACAATCGAGAATATTATCATTTCCCCAACCAGTCAATTCCTTGTGAGCGTCATTGTCAATATGCTTTATATCTAGTAAAACCAAGTCAGTATATCTCATCAGCTCTTCAAAAATTAAGAAACGGCTGGATTTACGACTGAACGGCTGAGCAGAGGTATCTAAACAAGTATTAATCCCTAACGCCTTAGCCTTTCGGAAAAGTTCTGTAAGAGAGTGTATCTGTAAAAGAGCCTCTCCCCCACTCACGGTTATACCACCTTTTTCACCCCAATAGCTCCGATATCGTATCGCCTGAGCAAGTAGCTCATCAACAGAGCGAAGTTGTCCTCCCTCTCTGCTCCACGTGTCTGGATTGTGGCAATACTGACACCGCATTGCGCAACCTTTGAGAAAAATCACAAAACGTATACCAGGTCCATCCACCGAACCGAAGGATTCGATGGAATGAACCTGAAGCATACTATCTTTAAATTGAGAAATTTCTGTTTGATTATTATCCACTTTACATAGAACCATGTGCACGACGTGCGATAACATCCATCTGCTGCTCACGTGTAAGGTCGATGAATTTCACAGCATAACCGCTCACACGAATGGTGAAGTTAGCATACTCTTCCTTCTCAGGATGTTCCATACAGTCAATCAGTTTATCTACACCAAAGACATTAACATTCAAATGATGTGCGCCACGATCGAAGTAACCATCCATTACCCCAACGAGCGTACTAACACGTTCTTCATCATTGTGTCCCAAAGCATCTGGACTAATAGTCTGCGTATTAGAGATACCATCAAGTGCATACTCGTATGGAAGTTTAGCTGTTGAGTTCAACGAAGCCAACAAACCATTCTGCTCAGCACCATAAGATGGGTTTGCACCAGGAGCAAGAGGAGCACCAGCAGGACGACCATCAGGCATATTACCCGTAAACTTACCATACACAACATTTGAAGTAATCGTTAGAATACTTGTTGTTGGTTCAGAATTACGATAGGTATGATGCTTGCGAATCATATCCATAAAGGTCTTCAGCAACCATACTGCGATATCATCGGCACGATCATCATCGTTACCATAGCGTGGGAAGTCACCCTCTGTCTTGAACTCTATTGGGAAACCTGTCTCATCACGAATGATGTTCACCTTGGCATACTTGATAGCTGAGATAGAGTCGACAACGTGGCTAAACCCTGCAATACCCGTTGCGAAAGTACGACGTACGTCTGTGTCAATAAGCGCAAGTTCTGCTGCCTCATAGAAGTACTTATCGTGCATGTAATGAATAAGGTTCAAGGTGTTTACATAAACACCAGCCAACCATTCCATCATATCCATAAAACGAGGCATAAACTCATCGTATGTCACAACATCACCCTCGATTGGACGATAAGCAGGTCCACATTGTTCACGTGTCTTACTATCAACACCTCCACTAATAGCGTATGTAAGACATTTAGCAAGGTTAGCGCGCGCACCAAAGAACTGCATTTCTTTACCAGTCTGTGTTGCAGACACACAACAGCAGATTGAATAATCATCTCCCCATATAGGACGCATCACATCATCATTCTCATATTGTACAGAACTTGTAGAGATAGAAATCTTTGCTGCATAATCCTTGAAATGTTTTGGCAGTCGTGAGCTATATAATATAGTAAGGTTAGGTTCTGGTGAAGGACCCATATTCTCAAGAGTATGAAGGAATCGGAAGTCATTCTTGGTTACCATAGAACGACCGTCCATACCCAAACCAGCCACTTCAAGTGTTGCCCATACAGGGTCACCAGAGAACAGCTGATTATAAGAAGGAACTCGTGCAAACTTCACCATACGGAACTTCATTACCAAGTGGTCGATAAGTTCCTGTGCCTCTGCCTCTGTAAGTGTTCCTTCTTTGAAGTCACGCTGAATGTAGATGTCAAGGAAAGTTGAGATACGACCTACAGACATCGCAGCACCATTCTGTGTCTTGATAGCTGACAAATAACCAAAGTAAAGCCACTGCACAGCCTCACGTGCATTGTTTGCAGGCTCTGAGATATCATAACCATAAATGGCTGCCATCTCCTTCATTTCCTTCAATGCTTTTATTTGCATAGAGATTTCCTCACGCAAACGAATGACATCCTCTGTCATTGTACCATCACCACAATTGCGCAAATCCTTTGCCTTCTCGTTGATAAGGAAGTCTACACCATAAAGTGCTACACGACGATAGTCACCAACGATACGACCACGACCATAGGTATCAGGAAGACCTGTAAGGATATGATTGTGTCTAACGAGCTTCATCTCGTCAGTATAAGCATCAAAAACACCCTCGTTGTGTGTCTTGCAATACTTCGTGAAAATCTCATGAAGTTTTTCAGATGGTTCATAACCGTATGTTGTACATGCCTGCTCAGCCATCTTGATACCGCCATAAGGCATAAAGGCACGCTTCAAAGGCTTATCAGTCTGTAAACCTACAACCTTCTCCAAATCCTTTGTTCCTTCACCTATATAACCAGGGCCGTATGCTGTCACACTGGAAACAACCTCTGTCTCCATATCCAAGACACCACCCTTAGCACGCTCCTGCTTTTGCAGTTCTTTGAGCATACCCCAAAGTTTATTTGTTGCCTCTGTTGGCTCCTCAAGGAACGAAGCGTCACCATCATAACTATCATAATTATCTTGGATAAACTGACGCATATTGACCTCATCAAGCCACTTTGAACCAGTAAATCCTCTCCATGCTTTTTTCATATCTATATATTTTAATTTGTGAAAAATGTTATACTGGTAATTTACGATGTTGTTTCCACAGCACTAATTACCGTTAGCAAAGTTAGGCAAAAAATCACAATGTCAGGCATTTAGACATAACAATCTTTACAATATAAGGCAAAAAAATACCTACAAATAAGGATGCAAAAATCATGCACTACAACATTTCACACGAGCGAATAACAAAAAGTGAACCATCATACAAAAACATTCCAGACTACCTCCTTATTATGGAATTTAGGATACTCACAAGAAAATTATCACAACAACATAAAATCTACATTTTTATTTCATTATCCTCATTATTATTAATAACTTTGTGCCATACATCAAAAAAACAATTCGAAGCATCTTATTGTGAATAGGAATATTGTCCTAAAACAACACCGTTTCACAATTGCTTTAAGAGAGATTATTAAATAAAAAATCTAACTTTATACAACCTTATGAGAAAAATCATATCCCTCTTGTTCCTGACAATCGCATTGACAGCTACCGCACAGGACTTTAATCATTACTTTGAGGAAGCAACACTCCGCCTTGATTACATCTTTGCTGGTAATGCTAAGCATCAAATCATTGCCATAGACGAATTGTCACGCATCCCACGCTGGTATGGCAAACACGAACATCTATCGGAAGTTCCTGTTGAAGGAAATGGTCAGGTAATTGTACGTGACAGCCACTCTAAAAAAGTGATTTATCGCAATTCGTTTTCGACACTTTTTCAAGAATGGCTAACATACGACGAAGCGCAGAAGACTTCGCAAAAGTCTTTTGAGAATGTTTTTCTCGTTCCCTTTCCAAAAGACACCGTAGACATTACCATTGAACTAAGAAACAACCGACGTGAGGTAACAGTTTCAATGACACATACGGTTATACCCAATGACATTCTTATACGTAGGATTGGCGAACATAATGTTACTCCTTACGAAACATTACAGACTGCTACAGACACAACCCGTTGCATCCATATAGCCTATATCGCTGAAGGATATACAGAAAAAGAAATGTCGAACTTCATTAAAGATTGCCAAACAGCAAACGACGCTCTTTTTGCACACGAGCCATTTAAGACCTTACGCAATCGTTTCAACATTATCGCTGTTAAGGTTCCATCTGTCGAAAGTGGAACATCTGAACCATCGAAGGGGATATGGAAGAACACTGCTCTACATTCCCATTTTGACACTTTTTATAGTGACAGATACCTTACCACGCTTCATCTCAAAGAATTGCACAATTGGTTAGCAGGCACACCATACGAACATATTATCGTACTTGTAAACACCGAAAAATATGGCGGAGGAGGCATTCTGAACTCTTACAACCTTTCAATGGTACGTAATCCCTACTTTAAGCCCGTAGTCGTCCATGAATTTGGTCATTCCTTTGCAGGTTTAGGCGACGAGTATGCGTATGAAAAAGAACAAATAAATATGTATCCGACTGATGTTGAGCCTTGGGAGCCAAACCTCACAACATTGGTCGACTTCCATAACAAATGGGAAAAGCTTATAAACAAAAAAACACCTATCCCTACCCCACAACCATCCGACCTCGACAAGGCCAACGCACATCTTGATAAGTGGAAAGTTGGGGCTTATGAACCAGCTGGTTACTCTCAACACGGAGTTTATCGTGCCTTTCCAGACTGCCGTATGCGCACCAACATGCATCCCGAGTTCTGCCCTGCATGCACATTAGGCTTAACAAAAATGATTAAGTTCTATACAGGCGAATAAATAGATACGGAAGGCTTTATACACTCCCTCATCCATGAGGAATGCAATTTTTCAAGTAACGCTCCTCAACCACTGACAACACTCCCCAGAATGTTGTTAAATCCATATCTCTAAGTTTGTAATATGAATTGCGAACTTAGAGATTTAATCTGCAACTTATAAATATGTAAAAAAACAGAGAAAAGACTTAACATATAAAATCTACTCACAAAAAGGACTATATATTAATAAGATGTACAACACATAAAGACACTACTTCTATCTTGACAACACACTAAAATTTATTCATAGTAGGATTAATTTACAATCTATATTCTCAAGAATAAATATATTTCACATAATCAAAAAGTTTCAAAAACGCTTTCTTATATGAAAATAAGTATGTACCTTTGGGGCGAATTTTTTTATACATTACATTAATTCATTTTCAAACACATATATTAATAAAAGAGGATAAAAAAATAGAACTGCTTTAAAAGCATTAACAACAAATTAATTAGGTTGCATTATAAGGTAATCAACCTGAACTTATAATTTGCTGACACACAAGACGGATATTTATACTATTTTAAGTTAATAATAGAAACATCAATTTTTAATAAAAGTTTTATCTATGAAAAAAAGTAACATCAAAAAGAGTGTACTTCCTCTCTTCGTTTTAGCAGGAGCACTCGTTCTCAACAGTTGTCAACTATCCGAGCCGATAGAGCCGGTTAAGCCAAAAGAAGAAGCTTCTACTGAAAATCTTCTTAATGCTAATCAGGTTAAAGGTTATCTTAGCAAACTAAAGGTAGCAAAAGGCTTAGTAAAAGAAGTTACACCTCCAGGCCTTGGAGAAGCTATTCCAACCACAGATCCTGAAACAAAAGAGAATGAAAACAAGGACGTTGTAAATGGTATCCCTGGTTATTGGGTAAGCAAAACCAAGAAATATACCATTTCACAGGCCTTTGACGAAACAATCCTTTTAGACCCAACAACAGACATCATCTACCCTGGTTGTGCTTTAAAAGGTAACTCTATTGGCAACGGGACCTATGCAGCAATCAGTGATTGCAAGCTGGGAGATATTACCTTCTCTATCAACCTGAGTCCTGAAAACCCTGCTGAAAGCTCAAAAACAAAGCGCACTGTAAACAACATTCGTAAGAGTGATTATCAAGATGCACTTAATGATTGGGCAAACATGCAATTCAAGGAGGGTCCACAAACAACAATTCAATCTGTAGAAAAAATCACAAATAACACCGAATTAGTTGTAAAATTAGGTGCTGCAGTGAAGAGTTCTATTGCGGATGTATCTACAAACTTTGGTTTTAACTTTAACAAGAAGAAAAACCACATCTTAGCAAAGGTTATCCAGAAGGTATTCTCTGTTTCAACAGACTTCCCTAAGAATACTCCAACTATCTTTAGTCAAGTAGACAAAAGATATTTTGAAGATTATCAGCCAGTGTATGTTTCTAACATCAACTATGGTCGTATCCTTTACTTATGTATTGATACTGACGAAAGCGAAAAGGATGTTCAAGCAGCTTTGGACTTTGCAATTAAGAAGATTAAGAACACCAACGTTACAATCGATGCAAATCTTGAAACTAAATATAAGAACATCCTTAGCAAAAGTGATATTCACATCACAATGCTTGGCGGAGGTGCAACCTTACAAAGAGAGGTTACAAATGCAGATTTAGAAGCTGTTAAGCGTTTCTTAGACCAGCATGTGCCTATCAACCAATTGCAACCTATTAGCTTTAGCCTACGCTTTGCTGTAGACAACTCACAAGCACGCGTCTTGACTTCTAACGTGTACACTATTACACAAAGAGACTTTGTACAAGACTTTAAGCGTATTCGCCTTAGCTTCAGAGTTGTAGGTGCAAGGCTACAAAAGATGATGGTAAGCTACCAAACATGAACTGGAAGGCCGTATTAAATGGTTCTTTAGGTATGCAAGCTGATGGTGAAGAAGAAACTACCCTTTGGAAGATCAACAACTTAGACGTTCCTTACAAAACTCTTAAAGAAAACAGAGTTGTACCAATTGAGGGCGATGACGCTTACCTTGAAATCACTCGTAAAAAAGATGAGTCTGTTCAAGATATGACAGAAACACGCAGCGTTATCTTCACATCTCACATGAGAAATAACATGGGAGCTTATGGTGATAATTATACGGATACTAAAAAGAGAAGTTTATCAAGTCTCTTTGAAATGTACAACTCACAACAAGAAATACCTATCACATTAACACAAAAGGGCAAGGAAATAACAGTGTATGTAAAAATCACTAACATTTCATACCTTCAGAAATAATCAAATTTAAATATCTTCACCTATCTTTTTATAGTATAGGTGAAGGTTCTTATACATAACATTTATAAAAATCATCAAAGATATGAAAAGATTACAAGTTTACTTATTCTTTTTGTTATTCTCGGATTGCATGCGTTTGCGGAGCCAATAACTCCAAACCAAGCCTTACAATTAGCTCAACAATTCTTTAACAAACATAAGAGCGGAGCAAAAAGATTAACAATGGCCTACACACCACGTGTAGAACAAAAGAAACTAAGCACTGCATTAACACGCGGTGTACAAGGTTCTGAGATTCCAGAAAACTTCTACTATGTTATTAACAATGGCAAAGAGAATGGTTATGTAGTAGTTGCGGGAGACGACAGAGTACGCACTATTCTTGCTTATGCAGACAATGGTAACATTACTGAAGACGACATTATCAATCACCCTTCTATCCATTGGCTCTTTGAAGAGTATAAAGCTCAAATGCAATGGGCAATAGAAAATATTCCTTCTAAAAGTAATCATGCCTTAACTCGCACATTACCAGATGACGAGCGCGTTGAAGTAGAGCCTCTACTCGGTTATAGCAATGACAGAAGAACTAAGTTAGACGAAGCTATCTCTTGGGGACAGGCATGGCCTTTCAATTTATATGCTCCTAATTATAGATATAATGGAACACTTTATCCTACGGTTTCAGGTTGTGTAGCAACAGCAATGTCTACCGTTATGCGTTGGCACAAATGGCCAAACAAGGCAAAGGGACAAGTATCTTATTACTGGAAAGGTAAACGTATGTCTCTTGACTTTGATGGTCAAGGTGCTGAAAACGCTGCATACGACTGGAGCAACATGCCAGCAGCCGTTACAGGTGGTGGATACGACCGTGAAACGCTCAAAATGTTGAACGAGACACAAGCTGACAACATTGGACGATTACTAAGAGACGTAGGTTATGCTATGCAAATGGACTATAACCCTGCGGTGACAGGTGGTAGTGGAGCTTATGTCTACAATGCACCAGAGGCATTGACAGAGCACTTCGGATACAAGAAAACATTAAAATTCTTAGAGAGAAATAATTTTTACAAAAACGATTGGCTGAAGAACATTAAAGATGAAATGCAAGACTATGGACCAGTAGTTTACGCAGGTTTCTCTACTGGTGGTGGCCACTGTTTTGTATTAGACGGATTTGCAACCGGAGGTTATGTTCATGTAGATTGGGGTTGGAATAGATCTCAAAATGGCTGGTATGCACTTGATGTTCTTAAACCAGGACAAGAAGGTATTGGCGGAGGTCGTGGAGGCTATTCTTCAAGCCAGCAGATGCTTCGTTATTTAGCTCCTGACAGACCTATCAACCCAGAGCCAAGACCACAACCAAAGCCAGAACCAAAACCAGAGCCAAAGCCAGAACCAAAGCCAGAGCCAAGGCCAAATCCAATAGAGAAAAAAGCAAATCTTTATATCTATGGAGAAAGCGGTTCATACGAATTTAAGAACACTGAAACACGTGCGACCGTAAAGGTTAGTGTTGCTAATAGTGGTAATGACAATTATGCTGGTCCTCTTACATTAGCGGTTGACAAGATTGGCGAAGATAGACAGTACAAAACACTCTCTAAGATTAATAGTACACTCATTCGTGCTGGAAGATATAATACCTATACGTTTGAAATTAACCCAAGTGAGTTAGACGAAGGTATTTATTATCTCGCTATAAACTATTCTTACAATCATAGTCTTGTTCGAATACAGGAAGATGCTGGTACTCTAACGATTAAGGCTTCAACTCCTCAACCAAAACCTGAGCCAAAGCCAGAACCAAAACCAGAGCCAAAGCCTCAACCAAAACCAGAGCCAAAACCAGAGCCAAAGCCAGAACCAAAGCCAGAACCAAAGCCTATCGTTGTAGAAAAGCCTACAATGCTTGTAGCTTTTAAGGCTTTTGTCTATGCAAAAGAAAAAGAATCTATAAAGATTCCTATTACTATTTCAAATGATAGCAGACATAACTACAATGGTACAGTTATGCTATATGCTATTCCATCTGGCGCAGATGACACATCTGAAAAGATTCTCATCTCATCAGGTAGAACATCTATTAAGGTAGGACAAAGAATAAATTATTCATTCTATCCAAACGATAATTTCAAGGAGTTAAAGAACACCTCTCAGTCTGAGTATGGTACTAAATACGACCTTGTTTTGGCATTTACCCATGAAAAAGGAACGTTCTACGCAACCCTTGGTTATGACAAGAAGAACTACAGAATTGGTCAGCTTACCATTACTTCTGAAGAAAAGAAGCCAGAACCAAAACCAGAACCAAAGCCTCAACCAAAGCCTCAACCACGTATTGAGAGAGGTGACATAGCATTGCTTACAGCTTACTTCTATCAAAACAGAGAATACAAAGGTAGCGATAATGCATCAACTTCAAAACTTTTAGACAACTTGACTATACGTTTCTATGTTAAGAGTATTGAAGGTTATAATGGTGATGTTAATTTCTACGTAACACAACAGCGTGGCGGACATACACCTGAGGCAGGTATGATGGTTACAAAAACCCTGCGACTATCTGCTGGAAGAACAGGTTATGTAGACATACCATTCAGTACTAAGTATCTTCGTCCTGGTAGAGCTTATGCTAACATACAATATCAGGTCACTGGCAATACAAACTTCTTCTATCGCGGATACGATGAAGTTACCTTCAATGTGAAACGTGGCTTGTATTACGATTTCATCCTGCCAAGTGACAACGATGAATACTCTAAGATTGATTTGTATAAGAAGACACAAGGTCCAACCTTGGACTTCTATGTAGAGCCAACATCTTTGGTAAGATGCAATCAATTGGCATTGATGTTGTAGACCAAGATATTAGTGACGCTATAGTTACAAGCATTGAAAATAACGTTGCGACAAATAGATTTAACGTTTATCCAAAGATGGTTAAACAAGAAGTTACTATCACTGTCCCAGCAGCTTCTAAGGCTGACTTCTTTAATGCAACTGGTGCTCAAGTATTATCACAGAACCTCAAAGAAGGCGAAAACACTATCGACCTATCAATGTTGTTAAAGGGTATATACATCGTAAAGACACGATTTGGAGTTGAAAAAGTAGTAAAAGAATAATTGCATAACGATCTGTTCCTACTTAAAGTAGTAACAGATCGTATTTACACACTACGACTTAACGGTCATTAGACCTGCATAGATCTTATTATCTTGTCGAGCATATTATTTGTTTTTATAATAGCTTTGAATAGTTAGTCATAAAGACACATAAATGCCGACAAGACAATAGGAGAAATCAGGTTCTAATGACCGTTTTGTTTTTACATAAAACACAAATAAAAGCAGTCTGATAAAAAAAAAGGCTATACAGCCTTGTCATACAATATGGTTCTTTGAACCCAAATCAGTATCTTATCTGCCTTTGCAACAGAGACGAAGCGAGCTACATCAAGTTACAAAGACAATCCACCCTACTCGACAAAAATCAAACTTATTATTCAATGCAATATTTTTATTTATTGCCATTCATACTGCAAACTTAGAGATTAGGGATTATTTCTCATCCTCCTTCTTCAAGACAAGCAATATCTATGTAGTCCATCTCCTCCATATTCCTATTGACAACCTTCCTCCGTGAGCCATCTTCAAGTTCCCATTTCTGATAGCCAATCTGCTCCACTTCAAGGACCATCCTACGTATTTCCGTTTCAGGGCGTACAATGCTGATAGCCTTAAACTCATACTCGTCTTCTTCCTGATCATCCTTCTCAATCAGTTGGCATATCTCTTCCGTAATACCAAAGTTCAGTTGCCCCGCTTCCACAATAACATCCAAATACTCATCTGCCAGCGGAACAACGAGACAATCTCCTTCCATTCGTGGAGTACGTCGCACAAGCTTTGGATTTAATCATTATCTTATACCTCTTCACTATTCGTAAGTCCTTCAGCTTCGCTATTTTGTCGAGCCTCCTCAAACTTAATCTTCATTGTTGGGTTTTTATATGTTAGTTTACGGATCGTCAGGTCCTCAGTATCCTTAGTGGCGAGGCGTAAGTTATTCTCACTACTAACCAGTTCCTGACGCACCTTTTGTAATTTAGAAATGGTTGCATCAATATCCTTAATAGCATCCGCTAATTTCGAACTGTATAAACCATAATGTCTGACGAAATTTGTCCTAAAACTTTCTATCTTAGATTCAAAATTTGTCACATCAACTTCTTTACTCTGGGCTATGATGAGTTGCTTTTTATATTCCAAACTCTTCTTTGATGCCTGCACCAGCAAACTGATAAATGGTATAAAAAACTGTGGACGAATGACATACATTTTTGGATACAGGTGACTCTTGTTTACTATTCCACCATTGTACAATTCGTTATCAGCTTCCAGTTAAACTCACCAAAACGGCAAACTCACAACCTTTCTTTTTACGATCTTCATCCAGCTTCTTTAAGAAGTCATCATTCTTATGTTTTGTGGCAGTAGTATCCATTTCATTCTTCATCTCGAACATAATAGAAATGTATTCTGTCCCATCTTCACTGTCACGAAAGATAAAGTCACCCTTAGTGCCATCACTTGCATCATTATCCTTATCAAAGTAGGCATTAGGCATCAATGGACGCAGATACTGCTCAAACTGAATACTACAATGTTGTTCCAAAGTCTCACCCACCATCTTTGTCGACATTTTAGTCTTCAGGTCTTTGTAATAAGCCACTTGCTCCTCCATCATTTTCAAATCTTTCCTGTGATTTTCGGCTAATGCGACCTCATGAAGTTGAGCTTTACTTTTCTCTTGTTCTATTTTGCTTTGCAATTGTACAATCTCTGTTTCCTTTTCCCGAACAGCCTCTTGCGCCTTATTGCGCTCTTCCAATATGGCTAATTGCAGCTTACTCTCACTCTGTCTTATTTCACCTTTCAAGTCGCTAATTACTTTATCCCTTTCTGTTAAAGCAATTTGTAATTCGCTTTTCTTTTGTGCCTCTATCCCTTCAAGTCTTGCTTTCAGACTGACAATCTCTGCTGCCATCTCCGATTTCTGACGTGAGAGTTCATTTCTTTTTCGCTCCTAAGTCGTTGTATCTCTGCATCCTTAGCGAGTATTTCTTGCTCCTTTTGCGACAGCTGACCCATGAAAGCCTGTTCTGCCTTTGACGCTGCAAGAGCCTGCTCAGCCTTGTTGCGTTTATCTAATTCTGATGTTCTACGACTAAGTTCTAAATCGAACTCAGCATTCTTTACCTGACTAACGATAGACGCATAGTCGGCTTCATCTACTTGGAAAAAGCTTCCACATTTAGGACATCTTAATTCTTTCATGATGCTTATAATAACTTAATTATTTCTACATATTTTTTTCAAAGGTACTGGATAATACCAAACACCAAAAGGCGAAGTTCTCAATACTTTTATCTATGTAAGTAAAGACCAATACGACAAAAGTAGCAATAATAAATGAATATAGCATCAGCCTGAGAACATTTTATCTCATAAAAACTCTATTTAAGTTGATTACCCTTCGCTAAACTCTTGCTTTATTTACACAAATTAGGACTGCAACGTAGAAACACATGAAAAGAACTATTGCAAACATGATATTTATCCCTCTCTACGATGCGAGGAACATATATAAAAAAGGCTGGTTAAGAGAGAAAAAGATGTTATTTCTGAATTATTAACTAAAGTTTCCCACCCTTAAAACACTGGTCTTTTTTTTTATTCACCTTTACCTGTTATTACCCATATCCATTGATTTTTAACACAAGTATAATAGAGGTTAAGCAGTCTGTTCATATACTTCGTCCCATTTTTCTAACACTTCTGCCATTACAAGGATTTTGCTCAACTCTTTGTCGTTGCCGCTGATTGTAGCCATAAGCTGTTGGGGCGTTATCCCAAGTGTTTCTCCCTAAAATGCGAAGTATACGTTTGATACAGGCAAGAACTCGCTTCCATAACGTGAGTGCCATGAGGTCGTCCTCTATATCCGAAAAAAGTTCGCCCATGGTTTGATATTCTGTGAACCTCTTTTCCAAAGCCATGACGGTATATGTAAGGTAACATAGCGTTGCGTCGGCTATCTGACCATTAAAGTCGCAACCTTGATAACCTCCTAATCCGAGATATTGCTTAGTCTCCTTGTTCATCACTTCTATGTTCCATCTAATCTGATACACTTCAAAGGCTTTTTATGAAAGACATCGTTGTATCCGTGGTGAGCAGGACGTTCCATGTGGAGTTCCTACCATACTTGATGAGGAATATTCTAATAGGTACATCCCCTAAGTTGCCGTTGAGCTGAATATATCGACATCTGTACTTACGACAGTTCTTTCCTCGTTCACGTTCATAGGTAGCAATGAGTTCTGCAGCATTTTTCTTCCTGCCTGATACGGTGTATTTCGTCTTTCCCATTTTAGCAAGTCCAACAAAGTGCATTACTCCTTTACCTATGCTTCTAACACATTTCATAAGTTGCTCGCAAGTGAACCAACTATCGGTAATCACATACTTCGCATGCAAACCCATCTTCCATCCACGGCGAAGCATATTCATGGCAGCTTCCATCTTAGACATCTTACACTCTTGAAAACGCTTATAATCGGGGTTGCCAGTATTCCTTTTGGTATGATACGCTTTTCTACGTTGCTGTTTTGTCAGTCCGCAGTCGCCTTGTTTCCCTTTTTCCTGATGCAGTGAAAAATCAAAGGGTATGGTTGTCTTGCCGTCAAAGAAAGCACAAAGTAGCAGTTTGTAGCCCAATACGCACCTGCCTTTAACATGGTCAAAAACACGACTGATACCCTCCATCCTCACACCGCTCTTCTCAAGCACGGTGTCATCTATAATGAAACAGGTCGTGGAATCGGATTGAGGAGCTTCGCCATACTTACGCAATAGGCACATGTAACGCAGTGCAAAGCGGTTCATCAAGCGTCTCCAATCCATCTGCGGGCGAGTCATCATTCGATAGAAACAGTTCTTACCATGATTTGAAAGCTCATATATCTTATGCTTGCATATACTGTGGATGCTCTCACCCACAATGCGGAAGAGGCAAAGAGAAAGGATTAGCTCAGATGCCGAAACTCCGTCATGTTTCTCCAATGACAGACGAGATAGCAGGTGACCGATACCAAACTTGCCAAAAAGATGCAATAAATCATCACTCATTCGAGTTTTAACACTCAAAAGTTTGGATAACTCACTTATTTTCTCTATTTTTGCTTCCATAACAGTTTTTGTTGTTTTTGTCTTTTGACAATCAGTTTTTACGATTACTAATTTACAAAGAAAATTCGACAAACTGTTATTTTTTTCTATCTATTTGTTAGGGTGGGAAACTTTAGTTATTAAGAAATAAGTCGCTTGTATTAGAAAAATAAATGTATCTTTGCACATCGTTTAAGAGTAGTTGTTTTTTTGCATTAATTAACAAAAACGTAAAGCCAACAAATTAAATAGGTATAGTAAAGATAGACTAATTATTAAAACAAAAAAATAAACAATATGAAGAAAAAAATCATTTATGTATTGATGATAGCATGTATCGGAATGACCGCTATTATTAATACAAGCTGTAGTAATGAAACAGATTTAGTAGCTAACAAGCAACAAGAAAAAGCAGGTCCCAAGGGTGTTCTTATTTCGTTTGGCTTGTCAGCTGAAGATTATGGTACCGACAACGAAGTGGCTACACGTGGCATCTCTGATGCTCAAACAGGCCGTGTAATCGCTACCTCTACTTCTAATTTAGGTAACGGCATAGAGATGTTGACCGAAGTAGTAGAAGATAATGCACCTAAAACTCGTGCAGGAAGTCAAGCTGTTCCTCCTCAAGACTTTTGGATATTAGCATATAAAGATGGGCAGCAAGTAGCAAAATGGCATGGTAATTCAGGAAACGGAACAAACTTTAATAATTATTCTGATAGCCCTGCATTGAAATATCTTCAACCCGGTACATATAAATTCTATGTCTATAGTAATTCGTACATGGAACTGACATCAGATGAAAGGCTTACCACAAGTATAAATAAAGGTTCGAGAAATGCTTTTTATCTCGCAGAAGAGAAAACTATACCAAATCAAAAAGAATATAAACTTGATTTTGTATTGAAGCCAATGTTTGCCAGAGTTCGTACGAAACTTAAAACATATATAGACAGGTCTTTTGGTGGTCCTTTTTATGGTTTTTCATCGTATAAACAAGATGCAATACCATATACACGTAATATAAATCCTGCAACAGGAGAAGCAACAAATATTCCTGCGGCAACGGATGGTACTCTTCCGTATGGTAAACTTGACGAGTCAGGACAAGGTACAGAAGGAGAAAATGGTGCAATAAAATTCTATTATACGATGACTCCCGACTATACTGGAAACTATTTCTTGGAAGGAACCAAGTTAAATCAAATATCTTTCAAGTTTGATAACGGTAATAATATGACTATTTTTGGACAGAAGGTTAATAATATGACATTAGAAAATAAGCTTAAAGCTAACGTTACACTTGAAGCAGGAAAGAGCTATACCCTTGTTTACACAATGTATAGCTTAGGAAATTATCTATTTAACGATGGTTCGGTTAGTTCTCTTGCTGTAGGTAAAATCGCAGGAAAAACACCTGTTGGATTCGTGGTAGATGAACAAAAGAGAATTGCTATTGCACTTAACAATGCTAATGGTGAGAAACAATGGGCAACTGCAAATAAGCAAAGAGCAACAACCCTATGGCCTCAAAGTGAGCAAGGTTTGCGTGATGGTATAACAGAATATAATGGAGGTAATACAGAACGTGGTGGATATAAGGAAACATGGGATTCTAATAAAACGATTGACAATATTGATAGAACAGAAAACGCAGACTTTCCTGCATTTAACGCAATTAAGGATCTTACCCCTGTTAATGGTAACAAATGGTATGTACCAGGTGTTGGCGAATGGGCTTTAGCACTTAAGCTATTTGGAATAGATGATCCTGCAGCTGGTTATACAGCTGCCAGACAACAAAAAAATCCATGGAGTAAAGTCACAACCCAAGGTTTGGGATATGAATACCAAAACATTGTATTTAAGCAAGCAGGTGGAACTCCGTTAGACGCATGGTATTGGACAGCAAACCAATGGGATGCAGGTGGAGGTACTGCAATTACTTTAACTACAGATGATAAAGGTGCTTTCTTTGGCGGAGCAAGATTAGCCTCTTCAACATTTGTTAGACCTTTCATTAAGTATTAACAAATCTAAGTGTATATAAAATAAGAATAGTTTTAAGATATGATAGATAAAAAGAAAACCTACATGCAGCCAATAACAACAATACTGGATGCAGAGCCGATGGAAATGATTTGCACAAGCGTCACAGCTTCAGGCGAATTAACATTATCAACGAATGGCTATGACGACGAAGGTGACTTCGAAGCAGGAGATGTTTATTGGTAAAAAATATTATGCATTTTTCGTGCTCTTAAAGATTGAATAACAATAAAAAGCGTCATCGCTTCTCAGTAATACACTAAGTACAGATTGTTATTCTCTCACGTTATAAAAACGTAACCCATTGTTAGAATTAAGTATGTAAAATCCTTTAATGGAACTTCTTACTACATACAGCGTTCTAACAATGGGTTTCTTATTTTCTGTGCGAGTTTTGGATTAAAGCCAAATCTCAGTCATTAGACTACAATTTTTCAAGAATTTTTGTTTGTGTATGGTTTACTAACATCTTCATTCAGCCACACAAGTCCCAGCAATGAAGCCAGTAGTCCATGCAGCCTGTAAATTAAATCCACCAGTAATAGCGTCAATATCCAAAACCTCACCAGCAAAGAAAAGATTTGGACAAACCTTGCTTTCAAGTGTTTTAGAATTAATCGACTCTAAGCTCACACCACCGCAGGTTACAAACTCCTCACGAAAAGTACTCTTACCCATCATCGTGTACTGGTCATTAACCAAAGTTTCTATCATACGATTTAATGTTTTACGACCTATCTCCGCCCAAGGCTTTGCAGCTTCCAAGCCCAACTTACTTAGAATGTAGAGCCACAACCGACTCGGCAATCCAAAGGGATGTAAGGTAGCAAGCTGCTTGCGTGGGTTAGCTATCTGCATCGCTAAGATATTTTCTTCCACCTCCTGCCTACTACGCTCACCTGTCCAACTAATTGCAATCGGAGACTTATAGTCCTGCTCAGCAAGCATGCGCGCAGCATGCGAAGAAAGTTTCAAAGTGGCAGGACCACTCATGCCCCAATGCGTCACAAGCAAAGCCCCCTTCGAGCGGAATTTTGTTCCGGGTATCGTCATCACCACTGGGTCTACAACCGTTCCCATAAGATTACAAAAAGCCTTATCTCTTATGCTAAAAGTGAAGAGTGAAGGAATAGGCGGTACAATCATGTGCCCCAGACGGGCAAGATATTGCAAATTGTTACCCTTTGGCGAACCACCAGTTGTTATAATCACACGATGAAAAATGCGTTGTGTTCCATTATCAAAAATCAGTTCTAATCTTCCATCCTGCATAGAACGAATATCCATTAGCCTACTCTTGCAACAACCATCACACCCAAGTCGGCTGCTTGTTGCACTAAACAATCAATAACGGCATGCGAATCCTGCGCCTTAGGAAAGACACAATCGTCATCCTGCGTAACCAATGGTACACCATGCTCTTCAAACCACCTATAAGCATCCTCGTGGTTGAAAGTCATCATCAGACGCTTCATTAACTTGTAACCACGCGGATAGGCTTGTTTCAAGTCTGAGATTGCTGCAAAACTATTCGTCAGGTTACAACGTCCGCCACCAGTTACTTCAACCTTTGCAAGTACCTTCTGCGCCCGTTCAAAGATAGTAACCTTACATGACGGGTTTGTTCTACGAGCTGTAATAGCAGCCATAAACCCTGCTGCTCCCCCACCTACTATTGCTATGTCCATTTGCTTGTATTCAAAAACTTCCTTCTAAAGGACTTTCTTACGCTTTCCACTGAACTCAGAGAAGTCAACACGAATAATCTCAACTCTATGGAAACTTTTATGAGCATATTTATCACCTATGTCCTTAAAATCCGCAGATAATTTATCAATCAATAAATGCAAGGCCCTCATCCGTTCTTCCTCTGAAAGATTCACATTTGCCTTACCAAAAAAATATTGCGCTTTCGTATTCAGTTGTAAAATTACGTGGTAATAAATTCACCTTCCCTATAACACAAAGCGAGACCATTGGATTCTGCTCAATAGCCGTTAATTTACGACCCTCTGGCGCACAATGAATGTAAACACTATTCTGCCCATCCCATACATAGTTTACAGGAATACCATAACCCATATTCTCTGAAACCATGCTTAGGACTCCATATTCTCCTTCACGTAGTAATTCTATTGCACGCTCCTCGTCCATCAATCTATCTTGTCTGCGTACCCGTTCATTGACATACTTCATACTGCTTAATATTAATGTAAATACTTATAGAATTGTGCGTTACAGACACAGTCGTTATACCAAGAAACACTATATCAGACAATCCTATACAAAAAAAGACCTTGACTGATTCACATCACCCAAGGTTTAAATACTAAAACTAAATTAACCACTAAAAACTTGATGCAAAGATACATTTTTTCTTACAAACAAGTCTTTTACTACATACACCAAACTTACGATTTAATAATTATTTGCAATTAACAAGACCGACACAAGGGTTTATCTATAAAACCACTCTACTTAAAGAACACTTCATGTGCTTTCTATCTACCTATATAAAAATAATCTACAATCATCGTTTAAGATAAAGATATACGATTATAGAAATCAGGAAACAACATATATCCCATTCCACACAATGAACATCTTTCACTCAATGCGACTTTGTAAATTATTTTCACAAACAACAAAACCAACACACGGTCTTAAAGCTCCTTAAAGAGCATCTTTACGCATGCAAAAGATGCCCTTCTCGCCTGTAACTAATGCTCTTTTGAAGTCGTATTAAGCACCTTTTCATATATCAAACCATAACCTACTGACATTCTGTCGATTACAAACCAACCCCTAAGACTTGTTATCAACGATATTTAGAAATGAATTATTTGAGTTGTGTAAAGGATTTTCAAAACATTATTAAATTAGTTATCATTGTTCTAAAATAACAATCATTAGACGACAAAAAAATCGTTATACCTGCAATAAAAATTGTTTCCTAAGAGATTTTATTTAGTGTCGTCGCTAATCTATTCCTTCATAAAACTTGCAATATTGGGATTTTGTTATTATCTTCGCAGACAGGAAAGTCAAAAAGGCTATCCTAATAAGATTCAAGACATGGGAAGAAATAAATTCGCAAAAGACGAGATAAAAGAAATATCCAAACTCCTCCGATTAAAAAATGCAGGTAATCGTGCAAAGCAAAAGATAATTCGTCACGATCTTCGCACTATCTACGAGTTTAACATTTCCGACTTCAACGAACCGGGCAAAGCCTTCGGCGAAGAAGAATTGAAAGACGCTATTTCGCGCGGAGCAATTCAGATTCTTGATGACACAACCATAGCAAACATGAAAGCAAAACGTCTTCGCGACAAAATGCGAGATGAAGCCGAACGTGAACAACAATCCATTGAAAAGGGAGAGATGACCGACTGGAAAGCTGCTGCAAAAGAATGGGAAGAATGGGAGCAGTCGCAAAATAATGGCGAATAAGTTTCTATGCTTATAGTTCCTCTTACCTTACCAAGGAAAAGAGAAACATTTCATTAGCAAAAGACAAATCCCCGATTGTTACAAAGCAGCCAATGAGTGATTGAATCCATTTTAATTTCAAAATAAAAAAAGACAATGACATTATATCCAAAACTTATCACAGAAATACTGGAAAAAGTAATTTATCCGGGAACAAAAGAATATTATCGAGAGTGAGATGTTGGCAGAAACACCCAGCATCAATGGCAACAAAGTAAGTTTCACACTCATCTTCCCACGTGAGACCGACCCATTTCTCAAATCAACAATTAAGTCAGCCGAAGCCCAAATACATTACACACTTGGCAAAGACGTAGAAGTAGAGATTACAACAGAATTCAAGAATGCTCCACGTCCAGAAGTCGGCAAATTACTACCACAGGTTAAAAACATTATTGCAGTAAGTTCTGGTAAAGGTGGTGTCGGAAAGAGTACGGTTTCAGCCAATCTCGCTATAGCATTGGCACGACTCGGTTACAAGGTAGGCTTATTAGATACAGACATCTTCGGTCCGAGTATGCCAAAGATGTTTGGTGTAGAAGATGCGCGTCCATACGGAGTGGATAAAGATGGTCGTCAGCTTATTGAGCCAGTAGAGAAATATGGTGTCAAACTATTATCTATCGGCTTCTTTGTAAATCCAGACACTGCAACACTTTGGCGTGGCAGCATGGCAACCTCAGCCCTCAAGCAGCTCATCGCCGATGGTGATTGGGGAGAACTCGATTACTTCATACTTGACACACCACCAGGAACCAGCGATATTCACCTCACACTGATGCAAACGCTTGCTATCACTGGTGCTGTGATTGTGTCTACTCCACAGAATGTTGCATTAGCCGACGCACGCAAGGGAATCGACATGTATCGCAATGACAAAGTAAACATCCCAATTCTTGGAATGGTGGAGAACATGGCATGGTTTACCCCGGCAGAGCTACCAGAGAATAAATACTACATCTTCGGCAAAGACGGATGTAAAAACTTAGCAAAAGAACTGGGTTGTCCGTTGCTTGCACAAATCCCAATCGTACAGAGCATCTGCGAAAATGGAGACAATGGTACACCGGTAGCCTCACAAATTGACACCATTACAGGTCAAGCATTTCTCAGTCTTGCACAGAGTGTTGTCACCGTTGTCAATCGTCGCAACAAGGAACAGGCTCCGACAAAGATTGTTGATGTAAAGAACAAATAGACAATAACAAACAAAAAAAATTAGCAAAGAGAAATAATCGTTATGTAAACGAAAGTTAAATCTTTGCTAATTCATCTTATAATATATACCTTTGCAGTAAGCTCCTGTTTGTACACACACGACAAGAGGAGTTTCACCTATATTCGAATGATGATGTATAAACCTACTTTCATTGCAGGTCCCTGCGTTATAGAAAGCCCAGAACTACTCAATGTGGTTGCAGAAGAGTTGGTTAGGCTTAATAAGAAATACGATATTGATATCATTTTTAAGGCCAGCTTTGACAAAGCAAATCGCACAAGCATACGTTCCTTTCGTGGACCCGGACTTGACAAAGGTCTTACGATGTTGCATGACATCAAGGACAAGTTTGGGCTGCGACTTCTAACAGATATTCACGAAAGCTATCAGGCAGAAGCTGTTGGAAAAGTTGTTGACATCATTCAGATACCCGCCTTCCTTTGTCGCCAAACAGACTTATTAGTATCAGCAGCCAAGACTGGGAGGATTGTGAACATCAAGAAAGCACAGTTCCTTAGTGGTCGAGACATGCTTTATCCAGTACAGAAGTGTCAGGAAAGTGGAGCGAAGGAGGTATGGCTGACCGAGCGTGGAAATAGCTTTGGCTATAACAATCTTGTTGTCGACTTCCGCAACATCCCCGACATGAAAGAGATTGTGCCTAATGTAATTATGGATTGTACGCATAGTGTACAACGTCCAAGTGCAGGAGATGGCAAGACCGTTGGCGACCGCAAGTTTGTTCCTTCTATGGCATTAGCAGCCAAGGCCTTTGGTGCAACCGGATACTTCTTTGAAGTACACCCTACTCCAGACGCAGGATTGTCTGACGCAGCTAACATGTTAGAACTTGATAAGTTAGACGAATTAATAGGAAAACTTGTATGAACGAAGTAGAAGAAAGATTGACACAAGTCAGAGCATACGCCATACAGTGTATAAAAGAAGAGACAGACGCAACTCTTAATCTCATCAACCAATTAGATGAGAATTTCGACAAGGCAGTCAGTCTTATGTTCCATTGTCGAGGTAAGGTTATTGTGACGGGTGTTGGCAAGAGTGGAAACATTGGAGCAAAGATAGCCGCAACCCTTTCTTCTACAGGTACTCCTGCTTTCTTTGTAAACCCACTGGATGTCTATCATGGCGACTTAGGTGTGATGACAAAAGACGATGTTGTCTTAGCATTATCCAATTCAGGTCAGACGGACGAACTCTTACGCTTCATTCCGATGGTACTTCACATGAACATACCGATTATTGGAATGAGTGCCAATCCTAACTCCTTATTAGCAAAGTATTCTTCAGCCCATTTGAAAGTCTGGGTAGAGAAAGAAGCATGTCCGCTCAATCTTGCTCCGACAAGTTCGACAACAGCTGCACTTGTTATGGGTGACGCCTTAGCGGTAGCCCTTATGCGTGTTCGCAACTTTAAGCCACAAGACTTTGCACAGTTCCATCCCGGTGGAGAATTGGGCAAACGGCTACTAACAACGGCACAAGACGTAATGCGTTCGGACGAGCTTCCTATTATCCCAAAGGACATGCACTTAGGCGAAGCGATAATACACGTGAGCAAAGGAAAGCTCGGTTTAGGAGTGTCGCTTGACGAAGGAAAGGTTATCGGACTGATAACTGATGGCGATATTCGTAGAGCTATGGAACGTTGGCAAGCTAAATTCTTTGACCATACGGTCAATGACATTATGACAAAGAAGCCTAAGATGGTTTTGCCAACAACCAAGATTACAGAAATTCAACAGATTATGCAGCAGAACAAAGTACATACCGTCTTAGTCTGTGATGAAGAAGAACGATTATTAGGTGTTGTTGACCATTATAGTTGTATGCTGTAAAAAGAAATTCATATCCTATATATCTTCACATTAATAGACAAAAACTTTGCTTACGAACTAAACATGTAAGCAATAACAATATGAGAGAAACAAAACTAAACTCTAATAGTCTGAGAGCCATCACATTGGTGATGGCCTTTTTTTTCGTATCAATCTCTACACCTATTTCTGCCCAGTCAGAAACACGAAACTCAACAACAGAAGAGCCTAACAACGCCATCGTCAGAGCCGACTCTCTGATTGTTAACCAGCTTCGAAAGAAGAAGATACACTTTTCTCATAACAACACAGTAACATTGCTGACAACTGGCAAAGAAAAGTTTGACGACCTCTTTAAGGCTATTGATCAGGCCCGTTCAAGTATTCACTTAGAATACTTTAATTTCAGAAACGACTCTATCAACAAAGAACTTATAAGTCACTTAGCAGCAAAAGCGAAAGAAGGGGTTGAAGTTAGGGCTGTCTTTGATGGTTTTGGCAACGCAAGTAATAATCAGCCAATGAAAAAACATCACCTGAAAGAAATACGTGAGAAAGGTATTGAGATTTATGAGTTTAAGCCCTTAACCTTTCCTTGGCTGCATGACATCTTCAATCGAGACCATCGCAAGATTGTTATTATTGACGGGAAGATTGCCTATACAGGAGGAATGAACGTGGCAGACTATTATATTAATGGAACAGAAGTTGTTGGCTCGTGGCATGATATGCACTGCAGAATTGAAGGCGACGAGGTGAATACTTTACAGAACATCTTTCTAAACATGTGGTTCTTAGTTTCAGGACAAAGACTACATGGCACTAAATATTATCGTGGAACATCTAACGCTGACTATGTAAAAGGTCTGAAAACTGACACTTGTAGAAACGCAGGAAAAAAAATGATTGGGATTATCAACCGCGAGCCACATGTTTCAAAGGACATCATTCGTTATTTCTATGTGAATGCTATCAATGATGCAAAGGATAGTATTAAGCTCATAAATCCATATTTCACATTAAGTAGAGCCTTAAAGAAAGCATTGAGAAATGCCGCTAAACGTGGCGTAAAGGTTGAAATACTAATGAGCGTAAAGAGCGACATCCCACTGACCCCCGACTGTGGTTTCTATAATGCCCATCAATTAATGAAAAAAGGTTGTACAATATGGATGTTTGAAAAGGGTTTCCATCACACTAAGATTATCACTGTTGACGGTCAATTCTGCACCGTAGGCTCAGCTAATCTTAACGCAAGAAGTCTTCGTTGGGACCGAGAAGAGAATGCAGTAATCGTTGACTCTTGTACTACCCACGCATTAGATAATCTTTTTGAGGCACAAAAGAAAGAGAGTTTTAGACTAACCGAAACAAAATGGAAACAATGGCGCACACCATGGCAACGCTTCCGTGGATGGTTTGCTTCTTTATTATCTCCATTTCTATAATAAGAATAAAGAAAAGCGGCAACACACTGCCTTTAGATTTTATTAATATCAATATATCCGTGCATTACGGCATAGATGGTTAAGGCCGACACACTCTTCATACCGAGTTTGTCCATTATGTTCTTACGATGAGTAATCACTGTTGTCAGACTGATATTTAATTTCTCTGCTATTTCTTTGTTAATCAGTCCCTGTACTATTAGCGACAACACCTCTATCTCACGATTACTTAAAATCTTATTTTTTAATACCTGAGGGAGTTCTGGAAGGTTCTTTCCACCAGAGTGCCCATATTGTGCAATCCTCAAAATTGCTTTAACAAGTTCGTCCTCTGGCACATTTACACAAAAGCTATGAAAACCTGAAAGCTGCGAGTTTGGGTCTTTTTGTTAGTGTCAGAACAATTGTTTTATAGATACATTGTGAGAAGAAAGTCCTATTCTCTAAAACAATTACCTGTGAAACAAAATAGTGATAATACGAGCATGGTTGCGCTTCCTCAAATTCCTGAAAACTTGAGAAAGAGTCAATGGTCATAATAGGAACAACATGCTGTAATATCTGCTTTAATCCTAACACAACAAGTGTATTAGAATCGACTATTGCTATTTTGGGGCGACCCATATTTGTTTTCATCGAATGTTCCATCGTCTTACACATAAAAATAGGATGACATAACTGGGGTGTTGGGTGTTGGGTGTTGGGTGTTAAATATTGGGGGTTGGGGGTTGGATATTGGGTGTTGATGTTGGATGTTGGATGTTGGGTGTTGGATGTTGGATGTTGGGTGTTGGATGTTGATGTTGGGGGTTGGATGTTGGGGTTGAGGGTTGGGGTTGGGGTTGGATATTGGGTGTTGGGTGTTGGATGTTGGATATTGGGTGTTGGGTGTTGGATATTGGGTGTTGGATATTGGATGTTGGGTGTTGGATGTTGGATGTTGGGGGTTGGATGTTGAGGGGTTGAGGGTTGGATGTTGGGGTTGAGGGTTGGGTGTTGGGGGTTGAGGGGTTGGGTGTTAAATATTGGGTGTTATTGTCTTTACATATAAAAATAGGATGACACAACATCACCCTATTATTTCTTTACTATTAAAGTTTCACACTACTTATGTCCACAAGATTATTCACAATTGCATAAATTGTTAGTCCAGCAGGTGAATGTATTTGCAACTTACGAGCAATATTACGACGATGGGTTATTACAGTATTCGTCGAGATGCACAAATGGTCGGCTATTTCCTTGTTTGTCATACCCTGCGCAACTGCCACAATCACATCTTTTTCGCGATCACTAAGAACCTCATTTGAAACAGGATTCTGAGTAATCATATTTGAAATCTTTACGCTTACATCATTCTGCTTACTCTTTAACTCTAAACGTCTAATTACAGGTATGAAGATTTCGTCTTCAACCAATGCGTGTTGTTCGAGCCATGCTTCACAATTATAGATGTCATACAAAGTAGCAGTAAGGCGGTTATTATGATTTGCATCAGAGGGTAGATACTTAATAATAATACTTTTCAGCTCACGTAATTTTACGTCAGTCTGGCTATGATGCTTTGAGTAAGTTTCGACATCGTACGAGTCACTTGGTTCTCCTTTCAACAACGAATCTACGTATGGAAAGACATTCTTTTCCTCATATTGCATGTGATTACGGATAGAATGAGCATATTCATCATAAAGACGGAGGATAAGACGAGCGAGATTATCACTTTCGTCCAACGACGCACATAACTCCTTTCGTATGAAAGGTAACTTATATTCAAGGTAATAGGTATGACTTGCTTTTAGGTATTGCATTAAGGTTGGGATAGACAATCTGTCGACATCATCAAAGCCCCTGTATCCATTAATTGCAAAATTAACAACAGCAAGGAAAGTATAAGTGTCTACATTTTGGTCATCACACACTTCTCTTACAGTCTTGTCACCAAAGCCTAAGCTGATACCAAAGCTACCTAAGCTCTGTAACAAATCATAATTGTCTCTGATAAGATAAATCATCTTATCATCAGGCTCATACATTTTCTGATTCTTCATCTTGTCACGTTGTAATGATATGGTGTCAAAATAACATCAATAATGCAATAGTTGTTGTTAAGTATTTTGTTATTAATCATTAGGGTTTTTAGATTAATGTTCTTTTCAACGATACATTATTCTGTTTTCATTACAAATATTATTGTCTGCTAAAAATTTAGACGCAATAAAACTGCAACATTATAAGTAGTCTTATCTTCACATCACCAAAAGAAAAAGCAAAAGGACTTGTACGATACCAGAAACTATTTTCATTTTTAGCGGATTGTTTCAAATAAAAGCGGTATCTTTGTAACTTGTAACGTGTTATAAAACACATAACAAAGTTTAGACAACAGATATGACAACAGATAAAACAGGTATGAGAAAGGTCACACGTAAACGTGGAGCAAAAGCACAAAAAGCTCCATTAAAAAGTCGAACTATCTCGAATGACCTTATACCAATTGAGGAAGAAACATGGCTTCTTCAACCTATTGCTGTAACGATGATGCGCCACGACTATTCGCTTATTCAAGTAAGAATTCTGGTGTCTATTGTTGAAAGCCTGCAATCTATTTTGCATGGAATATTAAATAACAAAAGAGGATTTCAGCTTGGTTTATTTCAGACAGATGAGTTAGACGAGGACGGGCGTATGCCTATAAAATTACCTTTCAAGGAATTAGGTGTTGACCCAAATCACTATCCTCAACTGCGAAACTCGCTCAAGATGCTCGCTTCTATTCCCGTCGAAATACCTTATAAGACCGCTGAAGGAAGAAAATACACAAAGGCGACTAACCTTTGTGACGTATATATCCCAGAAGATCGCTCCTATAATAAATATGCCGTATTGAAACTTGACCGCACTGTTGCAGAACGTCTTGTTTCATTAGACTTTGGTTATCACCGATTAGGCAAACAGATTGTCTTTGCATGCAAGAACCGCTATACACAGCGCATCTATATGTTCATAGAGTCATGGGTCGACAAAGGACGCACTGTTATCAAGACTTTGGAGTTCCGCAAGATGCTCCGTTTGGAAAATAACTATAAGAAATTCTCCGACTTCTGTCGTCGTGTTCTTGACCCTGCAATGCAGGAGTTAAAAGAACTTTCAGAGAAGGGATTCTGCGATTGCTACTTTGAATACGAGAAGAAATATGACCATGGCCAACGTGGTGGCGAACCAGACGAGCTCATCTTCATCATACATCGCACAAAGGACAAGATGAATGTTCAATTGCAAGAGATGACACAAAACCAGCGTCGACAGTTCCAGCAATATCTTGTTCAGTATTTCGACTTCACCCCTGTGAATGCACAAGAAATGTCTGATCGTATTACAGCCGAAACCTATCAAGAAGCTGTTCAGAAGCTGATGAGTCTTCGTGACAGATTTGTCAAGACTTTCGTTAAAGACAAAGCAGCCTACACATTCAAAAGTCTTGATGAGTTGCTGAGGTCGAAAGAAATTCCCAACACCACAGTAGAAGAAGTAGAGTGATTTATAGTGCAACTTCGCCCTATATACGGTTTGCTTTCACAAACGACCCATCTTCTATCCCTGTCAATAAACAACATACGGGGACATCCATTTTGCTCATCAACCCAAAACTCTCAAACAAATTGCTAATTCGTTTATCGTCTTTTACAAGTGACAATGATGAAATGATAAACGAAAGTAGGTTTGGCGAACTTAAATAGTAGAACAAAAATATATGAGAATAACGGACATTAATCGCCTTAGGGTAGCCTCTGTAATGGTAAGAGGCTACTTTCATGCATTCTTCTCTGGTCAGGCAGATGCACTACATCCTGGAAAGAAAAACTTAGAACCAAAAGAATATAAACAGTTATTGGTTCATCATTTTGACAATCTCTCAGGACATTTTGTTTCCGTACTATTTCCTATACTTATCCGCCTGAACTATTCCGACCTTGAAACAGTGGCAGAAGACATGAAGCGACGACACTTCTCTGAAACCACTTCAACAAAGATATTATTACGCTACGCCTGTGGTAGTAAAGAAGTCTACGACCTTGTAACAAGTGAATATCAGAAACAAATATATTCCTTACTCGCAGGTCATTTGCAATCTACTGATGAATATTTTGCAGACTGCCCTACCCTCACCCATGAAAACAGCGTCTCGGTATCACTTGCTATTCGCTCGATTGTGCGTGTACAAATGCAAGCCTATGCGGCAGGTATCACGCAAGCTAAAACAGAAGTGCGCGGACTACATCAAGCTACGGTCTACCGACTAATGATAGAAGGTATGATGACTTTACTGCACGAAAAAACGGTTAAGTTTGAAGAAGAAAATCTGGAAATGATGTTTCGTAAAGTTTCATTAAACTCTGATAACTTTGAGAGTTTAATGAATGAAATGAACCAAGCCTACGAAGACTTAGTCTAACTGAAATATTATTCTCAATTCTCTTTATCAATAAATTAAAAAGCGCAATCTTATCCTTATTGACGGATAAGATTACGCCCTGCATCTATACGAAGAAAAATAAATAAAAGTAATGTAAAGCCCCACAAAGAGGAACCTCCATAACTAAAGAAAGGTAATGGAATTCCAATAACAGGCGTCAGACCAAGTACCATTCCAACATTAATAAAAACGTGGAAAAGGAAAACACCTGCAACACAATAGCCATAAATACGACCAAACTTGAATGGCTGACGCTCTGCAAGATACATTAAGCGAAGAACAAGACAAAGAAATAACACAAGAACTGAAGCAGAGCCAAGAAATCCTTCTTCTTCACCAACAGTACAGAAAATGAAATCGGTATCTTGTTCTGGCACAAACTTCAACTTTGTCTGTGTACCATTCAGGAAACCCTTACCCTGCAACCTCCTGACCCGATAGCTATCTCACTTTGATGAACATTATAACCCGCTCCTGCAAGGTCTTCGTCCAAACCTAAAAGTACATTGATACGGACACGCTGGTGCGGTTGCATTACATCATTTAAAACATAATCAGCTGAATAGAAGAAAGCTATTGAACCCAATGCAAACATTCCTATATAAAGATAGTTTGCAAAACGAGTATTCATTGCATGATAAACCAAATAGCCAATCATACACGCAGACAATACCAACTGCACCCAAACAATATCAAACGGAATAACAAACTCTGAAAAAAGCAAAGCAAGTCCCGTAATACCGAAGATATACATCAATAACAAACGTGTTCTTCTCTTATCACCAACATAAACCCATACCATGATGGAGGAGAACAACTGAACGAGTAAGAGTACGACAAACTTGCCTACAGATGTGGGGGTGTCCCATAACAAAATATCCTCATACTTTATTCCAACTACAAAATAAACAACCATTGCCAGTCCTGTGAACAAAAATGCACCTGACATTCCCTCACGATAAAGCATAAGAAAGAATGAGAAATAAACCAAAGCCGAGCCAGTCTCACGCTGTCCTACAATACATAACATTGGTAAGAAAATAATACCACTTGCACCTGCAAAGTGTTTCCAATTCTTTATCGTAAAACCGTATGCAGACATAAACTTAGCTATTGCCAATGCCGTTGCAAACTTAGCAAACTCTGCTGGTTGTAAACGAAGTGGACCTAAAACAAGCCACGAACGTGAACCTTTAATACTATGAGGATTAAAGATTGTTGCAAAGAGAAGGAGTACTAATAGACCATAGATAACATAAGCAAATGTGTCATAGAATCGGTCGTCCATCATCAAAAGTACAAAACCTAAACAAATAGAAGTACCGATCCACACTATCTGCATACCAGAACGAGTTGAAAGCGAGAATATCTCTGTATCGCCATAAGTATAACTCGCACCGCATACGCTTACCCACCCAAAGGTGAGCAAAGCTATATAAATCCCTATCGTCCACCAATCTAAAGAACGAATAACACCTGGTTGTCTGTCTGATGTATAATTACTTGGCACGGCTTATTTTCTCCTTGCTTTTTTGATTATCACTGGATTGAACGCTTGATTTTACCTTTATCTTCCTTATTCTTTGACGGTGTACGTTCCTTAGATTTATCCTTAAAACGCTCCTTTTCAGAATCCTTTATTTGACTCTTTGATTTATCCTTAATCTTGTTCCTATCCTTACTATCCTTTCGTATGTCTTTTTCTTTCTCTTTCTTATCATCATCATTATTATCCTTCTTCTCTCTCTTTATTCTTATTTCAGGCTCTACTCGAATAGCTGGGTCGTTCTGCGAAGAGTTCTTCTTGTCTTTCTCCTCCGCATCTTTTCTTGCCTTAGCCTCTTTTAATCTCTCAGACTCTGCTAATTCCTGCTTTTCTTTAATACTCTTCAACGAATCTCTTATAATATTTACACGCTTAATAGAGTCTAAACGAACAGAGTCAGCATGAGATAAAGGACGCTTAAAGGAGTATGAGATATGACGTTGCTGCATTGCATTAGCACGAGCCTCATCACCAGGCGTGAGCTTCCCATTGATATATTGTTCTATCATCAACGAACCAATAGGTACACCATAATCTGCTCCGAAACCCTCCATTCTCAACATAAACAGCTATCGCAATCTTTGGTGTATCAACAGGTGCAAATCCCATAAACACAGAGTGATCTTTGCCACGATTCTGTGCAGTACCAGTCTTACCTGCCAAAGAATAACCTGGATGTACTGCATGCGCACAAGTCCCTCCACGAACAGAAGAAACCATACCGGCTATAACCTCTTGATAGGACCTCAAACTGCCCTTTGTATGATGCTTCTCAATATACTTCTTATCTAATTTCTTTCCCTGAATGTGACGAACAATATGAGGTGTAACATAATAGCCTCGATTGGCAATCGTTGCCCCGAGATTAGCTATCTGTAACGGAGTAAGATTAACCTCACCTTGTCCAATAGATATTGAAATAACTGAAAGTGGATTCCATGTCTTAAAGGCATTATCATAAAACTTCGCATTTGGTATCATACCTCGCTTCTCGCCTGGAAGGTCAATACCTAATTTATAACCAAAACCCATTGACACCATATAATCACGCCATACGTTCATCGCCTCCTCCAATGTCTTATACTTTTTGCGATTAGAAAGCATCTGATATAATCCCCAACAGAAATAACTGTTACAAGAAGTACTAATAGAAGGAACTAATGATATTGGAGCTGCATGCGAATGACAACCCACATGAAGTCCTTTGAAATTGAAGCCATGATTACACGGATAGCGCGTAGAGTCCGTCACTATACCCTCAGTGTAATAGGTAACAGCTTGACCTGTCTTAAACGTAGAACCAGGCGGATATTGTCCCATAATAGCTCGATTAAGTAAAGGCTTAGCAGGATCAAGAGTCAACTCACGTTGATGCTTTCCACGAAGTTTACCAATCATCATACGAGGGTCAAAAGTTGGTGACGATACCATTGCCAATATCTGACCAGTCCTTGGTTCTATTGCAACAACAGCCCCTAATTTACCCTCCATCAATCGTTCACCAAGTGCTTGAAGTTCTGCATCGATCCCAAGCTGAATATCACGTCCAGGGTGTGGACGCTGGTCATATTTTCCATCTTGGTATCTACCTTGTATCTGTCCATGTGCATCACGAAGAAGTATCTGTACACCCTTTACACCTCGCAAATCATTCTCATACTCACGTTCGATACCCATCTTACCGATATAATCACCAGCCTGATAGTAGTCATCGTCTTCAATATCTCCCTGACTCACCTCAGCTACATCTCCAAGGACATGAGCAGCAATAGGACGTTGATACTGACGAACACTACGCTTCTGAATATAAAAACCGGGGAAACGATAAAGTTTCTCTTGAAAAGCACTAAAATCCTTATCGCTCAATTGACTTAAAAACAATTGTTGAGTAAATCGAGAATAACCTGGATTCTTACTCCTATCCTTGATGTTAAGCATTCGGTTGATAAAGTCAGACTTAGTTATATTCAACGCCTTACAAAACTCGAGCGTATCAAGATGACCCTTCATTTCATTGGTCACCACCATGATATCATAAGCAGGCTGGTTATATACCAAAAGTTTGCCATTTCTATCTGTGATAGAACCACGTGAAGGAAATTCTATCTTCTTTAAGAAAGCATTAGAGTCTGCACTCTTTCTGTAGTCATCACTGGCTATCTGAAGAGCAAAAAGACGTATGATATATATTGCCACAATACCTATTGCAACAGCACTAAGTACAAGGCGACGCTTCTCTAAATCGTAGTTCTTCATCGCCTTATCGCCTCCTTAAATTCTCAACAACAAGAATAAGCACAAGTGTAAGCAATGTGCTTCCACCAATACACTGCAACCATTCGACTACATTAAAAAAGCTAAACATCTCCAAAGAGAAGAAGATAAAACTATAGATAATGGTAAGAATAAACACATACCAAGTGTACTGTGGTACACTAAGCGTATCCAAACCTGCTTGAAAGTTCTCACTACTATCACGAGGAATAAACAGATGTAGGACAAAAGGCTGCAAAGCTGCTAATAAAGTTAAAGACCCAGCCGTAATGCCTGGTGTATTTGTAAAGACGTCTATCGTAAGCCCCATGATAAAAGCCCATAACATGATTGCCCATTGAGGATAATTACGAGGAAAAAGAAGGATGAAATAGATATAAAGTAAGGGCGTAGCAACAGCAAAGAGGTGAATGTGATTAAGAACAAACACCTGCACCATAACCAATACGGTAAACCATAGCAAACGTTTTAAGAAATCTATATTCATCTTTCAGATTGTTATTCAAAGGAAAAAGAAACTCACTCCAAACTAAAAAGAAACTACAAGGAGAGTTTATCCCGTCTTATTATTTTATAATGACAAATAAATTACTTACTGCATTCTATCACCTATTTGATTCTCAATAGGCTTTATAGAATCTTGTGCTGCCTTTATAACCTGACGCTGATCTCTTATAGAAGCATCGTCTATCACACAGACATCACGTAGGTTACCAAAGTCTGTAGAAAGCTGTACCTGCAAACGATATGACAATCCATCTTCCGAATTATACACATGCTTAATCTTACCTACCAATACTCCTGCTGGGAAAACTGAAGAATAACCACTCGTCACAACACGATCGCCCAACCTAAACTTTGCATGACGAGGTACGTCATCTAAATAAGCAATATCACTTGCACCACCATCCCAATGAAGATAACCAAAATAATCACGCCCTTGAATAGAACAACTTATATTTGATTTCGAGTTCAGCACAGGAATGACTACTGCATAATGAATACCTGTCATATAGACTATTCCCACAACTCCATTGCCGCAAGCGACACCCATATCTTTATGTACACCATCCCAAGTCCCCTTATTAATGGTGATAAAATTATTAGGTTTATCCAACGAGTTTGCAACAACCTTTGCTGGTATCAATCTAAAGTTTGACAAAAACCGATACTGCCCCTTATGAAGGAAGGTAGAATTCTTTGTCTTATCATATAATTGAGCAGACAACTCCTTTACTTGTTGTTCTAACTCTATATTACGTTTAGTCAAGGACTCATTAACCTCGTCCAACGTGAGGTAAGATGTTACTTTTGAACTTCCTTCATACGCCAAGCCCGCAATATAATTCGCTGACGTAAACCACACACTGCCCTGATAGTCATTGAAACGGAACAAAAGTACCATACTCAAGACTTCCAGGGCAACGAACAAGAACCAATGCTTGTACTTAGCAAGGAACTCAGTCAGATTGTGCATGAACGTTAGTTATTATCTCATCAAGAACGAGAAACGATCTACGTTCTTCAATGCTATGCCTGCTCCCTTTGCAACACTGTGCAATGGGTCTTCAGCAATATGGAAAGGAATATTAATCTTATCAGTAAGACGTTTGTCGATACCACGAAGCAAAGCACCACCTCCACTGAGATAGATTCCGTTCTTTACAATGTCTGCGTAAAGCTCTGGTGGTGTATTCTCCAATGCAGAAAGTACTGCATTCTCAATCTTTGCAACTGTCTTATCAAGACAATGAGCAATCTCCTGATAGCATACAGGCACCTCCATAGGAAGAGCTGTGATACGGTTTGGACCATGCACTATATAATCCTCTGGTGCTTCTTCGCCAAGGTCTGTCAGTGCTGAACCGACATGAAGCTTAATACGCTCTGCCATACGCTCACTGACTTTCACATTGTGCTGACGACTCATATATTCCTGAATATCCGCTGTGAGATCATCACCTGCTACACGGATAGAGTTATTACATACGATACCACCCAAAGAGATTACAGCAATCTCAGTGCTACCACCACCAATATCAACAATCATGTTTCCTTCTGGAGCCTCTACATCAAGTCCCATACCAAGAGCTGCTGCCATTGGCTCAAAGATAAGGTAGACATCACGACCATCAGCATGTTCTGCTGAGTCACGCACAGCACGTAGCTCAACCTCGGTAGAACCCGACGGAACTCCTATTACCATACGCAATGAAGGTGAGAAGAAACGATTACCACTGTGAACCATCTTAATGAGTCCACGCATCATCTGCTCACAAGCTGTAAAGTCAGCAATAACCCCATCACGCAAAGGACGGATTGTACGAATATTGGGATGTTCCTTCTCGTACATCATCTTTGCATCACCCCCCACAGCAATCATCTTATCTGTGCGACGGTCCAGTGCTACTACTGATGGCTCATCAACAACTATCTTATCATCACTGATAATGATTGTGTTTGCCGTTCCCAGGTCCATAGCAATCTCCTGGATAAATGAAAATAATCCCATTAATATTGTTTCTTTTTTATATGTATTCTTATTTCAAAAGCAATTATTCTGTCACAAACCAACTATGTATTGCGGTATCATAACTACTGCTCACACTGAAAGCACGTTCAGCAAACATCTTGCGATCTTCTATTTCTGTCTGTGCTCCATTCTTATTCAAAATCTGAAGTAAAACGGGGTATTCTGCCTTACTTGGCACAATTACAACATCCTTAAAGTTCTTTGCTCCAGCACGTATCAACGAAATACCTCCGATGTCTATCTTCTCTATTATATCCTCTGCACTGGCACCACTGGCTACGGTCTGTTCAAAAGGATAAAGATCTACGATAACGAGATCAATAAACGGAATGTCATATTCTTGCATCTGTGCCTGATCACCTTCATTCTCACGACGAGAAAGAATACCTCCAAATACCTTTGGATGTAATGTCTTTACACGACCACCAAGAATTGATGGATAAGAGGTTACATCCTCTACCTTTTGACATTCATAACCTAATGACTCTATGAACTCCTCTGTACCACCTGTACTGAGGAACTTTACCCCTTCTTCATCCAATTTCTTGAGTATATCCTCAAGTCCATCTTTGTGAAAGACCGAAATAAGAGCCGTCTTTATTTGTTTTTTACCAGCCATTGTAAAACATTTTTATGGATTTGAATTGCAAAGTTACTAATTATAAGCGACTAAACAACATTTTTAATTCAAAAAAATACAAAAAGAGTTTCAACTATTTGCTTTAAGCTAAAACTCATATTGAAACATAAATAGAATTCGTTTGACATATAAAATAAAATGAACCTTCTTGTTCTTATCAAAGAAAAATATATTAAGGAAACAATACACAAAGGAAAAATCTACATATTATAGTGGACAAACGACCAATTTGTGCCTATATTACTTAAAACTCTGCATTGCTTTATTCACTCATATCATTATTTTTACTATCTTTGCTTCATGAATTTCTCTGCTACACTACTTAATTGGTTCAAAATCAACAAACGCTGTCTTCCTTGGCGTGAAACGAATGATGCATACGCTATTTGGCTTAGTGAAGTTATTCTACAACAAACACGCATAGCACAAGGTATGAGTTACTGGGAACGTTTCATGAAACAATGGCCTACAGTAAACGAACTTGCTGCTGCCACGGAAGATGATGTACTAAGGGCTTGGCAAGGACTGGGTTACTATTCCCGTGCAAGAAACCTGCATAAGGCCGCACAACAAGTAGTGAAATTAGGTGGGTTTCCACAGAATTTCAAGGATTTGAAAACACTAAAAGGTGTAGGAGATTACACTGCCGCCGCAATTGCTTCTATTGCCTTTAACGAAGCAGTTGCCGTAGTCGATGGCAATGTGTATCGTGTTCTTTCTCGACACTTTGGCATTAACACTCCCATTGACAGCACTGAAGGGAAAAAGGTGTTTCAAACACTGGCACAGTCTCTTATACCTATAAACGACCCTGCTAATTATAACGAAGCGATAATGGACTTTGGAGCGATTCAGTGCACTCCTGCTTCGCCTCTTTGTCTTACTTGTCCTCTATGTGAAAGCTGTATTGCTTATCGTGAACAACGTATCAACGAACTACCTATCAAAAGCAAAAAGGTGAAACAACGAAAACGTCATCTCACCTATATATACATTGAACACGAAGGAAAAATCGCAATCCATCAACGTGGAGCTGGTGACATCTGGCAAGGATTATGGGAACTGCCTCACGCCGACCTACTTACATCCACAAGCAATAGTCTATCAAATAAAGAAGATATATTGACGAAAGAAGCAATATTATTAAAAAAAGACATTAAACACGTTCTTACACACCAAATTCTACTTGCCGACCTCTATCTATGGCAACCTGACGTGCGTCCCCTCTTGCCTTCGGATTTCATCTGGATTGAAAAATCATGTATTGACAAATATGCCTTACCCCGACTAATCGAAATGCTACTGGAGGAAATTCCCGATTAAAAACGTCTACATCGGCTCTTTGCATCACACCTCTCCTACCCCTCAAAAGCATACATCAGCTGTTATTTCTTACCGAAATTATTATCTACACGAAGCTGACGAGCCACCAAAAATGGGAAAACACAAGCAATCATCACAATAACAAAGAACCAACGATAGCCTACCGCCTCTGCTAATTCACCTGCAAACAAGCCTGGCAACATCATTGACAATGCCATAAAACCTGTACACAAAGCGTAATGACTTGTCTTATTCTCTCCTTGACTGAAATAAATCATGAATAACATATAGGCACAAAATCCAAATCCATAACCGAAATTCTCAATAAAAACAGCCACACTTATGGCTATTATATTACATGGAAGTGTATATGCCAAGTAGACGTATGCTAAATTAGGTAAGGTGATTGCTAATGTCATTGGCCATAGCCAACGCTTCAGCCCATCACGACTTATCATCATGCCTCCTATAATACCTCCTGCCAAAAGCCCTACTACTCCGACAACACCATTGACCGCACCATATTCTATCTCTGACAATTCTAACCCTCCCTTTGCCTTTGATGCCTGAAGAAATAATTGTGAGATAGGAATAATCAATGCCTCTGGTAAACGAAAAAGAAGTAGAAAACAAATAATCTTCATAGACTGTTCCTTTCTGAAGAAAGAAACAAAAGTCTGACCAAAACTGCGTAACAAATAACTGACCGACGACTGCAACTTCTCAGAATCGTCCAAGGGACGAGGGAGAATAAAACGATGATAAAGAGAAAGTCCCACAAAGAGTGCCATCAATCCATAGAATACAAGCGACCATGTCCAATGAACATCAAAGTTCTTATGTAACAATCCTGCAAGGGCTATCAACCCTCCTTTTCCTACTACCATCGAAATACGATAGAAAGTGGAACGAATACCTACGAAGAATGCCTGTTCGTGCTGATTAAGCCCCATCATATAGAATCCATCTGCGCCTACATCATGTGTTGCACTACTAAATGCAAGCAACCAAAAGAAACAAATAGTACCTTGTAGCCAAAATGAGGTATTGACCGTAAATGCTACTCCTGCAAATGCTGCTCCTACAAGCATCTGCATAACAATTATCCACCATCTTTTCGTCTTTACCAAATCAAGAAATGGACTCCACAATGGTTTGATAACCCACGGCAAATAAAGCCACGAGGTATAAAATGTAACCTCTGCATCTGATAGCCCCATTTGCATATAAATTTGAAGTGACAACACGGTCACAGCAATATAAGGCAACCCCTCTGCAAAATAAAGTGTAGGTATCCATGCCCACGGACTTATCTTTCTTTTTGTTTTCAATGCTTTCTTATTTTATAATCATATATTTATTCTCTGTCTTCAAAGCTAACACTCGTCACAACACTTCTTATCAGTTACTTCTATTACGTAACTAAACAATGAGTTGTCAATGTTTTACAACCAATCCAACCTCTCTTACCTCCTCTTTAACGATAGCAAAGATACATATAAATGATGAGAAATGTGCGACTTCCTTTCCTTCTTTATCTAACAATATAATTAATTAATAAGAAAAAGACTTTACTCAAAGTAGAAAGTAAGAGCTATCATCTTGGAATGTGCTTCATTAGCAGCGTTCGTGTATATCAACATCTTTTTATCTTGAAGTCCCTTAGAATGGTTTTTGTCATAACTATTCATAAGCCCATACATAAACTTCAATTCTGGACGTAACTTAAAATAAGGCAGATAAAAATCACATCCAAGTCCCACCTCTAAGAATACTTCGCTCCGCCTGAGTTTAATATAATCATTATTCTTACCAGAAAGATTAAGCATTGGATTTAAGCCTAACATCACGTAGGGACGATGATTATTGAAACGGGGAGCAGCTGTGATTAGATCGAAGGCACAAGAAACGTAGGCTGTTTTAAGGTCTTGCACCTGCTCCGTAGCCTCGCCTTTTTGTGTTGAGGTCTGTAATATTACGGAAAGTCAGATGTCGTGTTCCAAAATACATGGCTGGAGCTATGCGCAACTGAAAGGTAGAGTTAAGACGTAACTCTCCCAACACGCCGACTGTGAAACCTGCGTCCCAACGGTCTTGATCGACCGAAACAATCTTCTGAGCTAACCCGTTACCACCGTCAAAGTCAACCATCTGTGGACCTACATTATTGAATTCTAAATCTTGCAAATGTGTTCCAACAAGTACTCCTAAATGAAAATCACGCAAATCCGTATAAGGACGATTTTGCACCCGACGCTCCTGTGCATAACTAACAAGCACAGTAAACAACAGACTGAGGACTATCAATATTCTCTTCATAACTTACAATCAAACGCATTTCTCCTGTTTTTATTGCCTATTTTAATCAAGAAGACTACAATCCTTTGTATTCTACTCATCATCTAATTTAGGTAGACAAAGACAAACTTTCTTCCACCACACTATAGCAACATCTACTTCGACACATCGTAAAGACCGATACATAAAATTATCATAATTATCAATATATTAGACATTTATACGACAAACTAAGCGGATAACAAACCTATATTTTTATTTTTTTATGATGTCTAAATATTTACGATTTACCTCATTATGTTTAGGTATTCAAAAAAATATTCTTACCTTTGCACCATCAAATTTTTAGGTACAAGCCTATTTGTAATACAAGAACATTATTAACATTATAAATTATTTATATTATGGCTTACGTAATTGGCAATGATTGTATCGCTTGCGGTACCTGTATCGACGAATGTCCAGTAGAGGCTATCTCTGAGGGCGATATCTACAAGATTGACGCAGATGCATGCACAGAGTGTGGTACTTGTGCATCAGTTTGTCCAAGTGAGGTTATCAGCCTTCCATAAGGTTCAAACCTGTTACTGATTAAATTCACAAGGCGAGTCTTAAGACTCGCCTTTTTATACCATTATTTTTTCTATCAATCTTAAACACCTACCTGTCACCAAAAGAAGAAAAACTAAAATTAGTAAAGTATAAAAATTATACTCTTATCAATTCTTATATAAAGAAAAAGGAGTTGCAAGAGCAACTCCTTTTCTTTAATGTAGCAGGGACGGGGCTACGATCCCCGGACCTCCGGATTATGAATCCGACGCTCTAACCAACTGAGCTATCCCGCCATCCATTAGACCTTCATCCTTGAAAGCGAGTGCAAAGGTATAAAGAAATTATCATTCTTGCAAATAATAAGACTTTTTTTTTAATCCGCAAGCAAGATATATATTCGCAGAGTCAACCAGCAAGTGCAAAATTACAAAACGTGTTTAAAGAATTCGCACTTTGGAGTAGAAAAGTTTAATTTTTCCCTTGGTCTTTCGTTCAATTTCTTTTGTATGGACATAATTCTCTTGTCCGTATAGTTATCAAACGAATCCTTTTTAGGTATATACTGCCTGATTAATTTGTTTGTATTCTCAACAGCTCCCTTTTGCCATGAACAATATGGGTCAGCGAAGTATACGGGCACGCCTAAGTATTTGGTGATGTCCTTATGTGCCGCAAATTCAGGTCCGTTATCTGTTGTAATTGTCTTCAGGCTGTTCTTGTATGGCAGCAGTAGTTTCCTAACCACCTTTGCCAGAGGCGTTGACTGTTTTCCAAATGGCAGTTTCTGCATAAGCAACATATTGGTAGATTTCTCCACTATTGTGAGTATGGCGTGATGGGCAGGATCGACGATTAAGTCCATCTCAAAATCTCCAAATCTCTTCCCGTCAACTTCCTTACTTCTTTCATGGATACTCACTCTGTCCTTTATTGGAAGATGTCCGCCTTTGGGACGATGCCTGTATTTCATCTTATGTCTTGTGTGCTCTGCAAGCTTCCCTGTTGTGTCATTGTGGATGATGTTATAGATGGACTGGTGGGACACCTCTATGCCCTCATTAATGCGCAGATACCCTGATATTTGTCTTGGAGACCACTGGTCGTTGGTAATATATTCTTTAATTCTCCAAACTAATTCGTCGGAGAGTTTGGCGTTAGTTACCGTGTTCTTTCTGCGCTGCATAGCCATATCATGCGCCTTCGTCCAGATATACTTTTCCAGAAGGCGTGCTGTTGCGTTTGAGTTCACGTGAGAGTGTTGACTGACTAATACCGACGATGTCGGCAATTTCTTTTCTCGCTGTTTTCTTTTGGAGTAAGGCAAAAATTTGCGACCTTTGCTCCGAGATTAATTGATGATACATTGACAATACAAAGTTAGTTAATCTTTGGGAGACTTCGGTCTCCTTTTTATTTGTATTGCTGGTTGTTTTCTTTTTCTCTCGAGAGATGCAGACAACCTCTCGCTACGCGTCGAGAACGTCTGCATCTCTCGGAGAGGGACACTCTTTATTGCACTTCGTTTTGGAACTTGCATATTTCTTACATAAGAACAACATGAAAAGACAATAATAAATCGTGATATTGTTTACACAAACTTGATTCCAACATCGATTGATATTCTTTCCTTTAGCCCTTAATCCGAAAAAGAAAATAAAGCACTATACACCTTATACAAGTGCGATAAGCTCAAATAATTTTAATAATACAAAAGAGATAGATAAATAAAAACAAGACTTACTATGCTTATTCATCATCCTATTCTTGCAACCTCTACGAACTATAGCTCACGTCTAATACTAAGTTTGTAAAATATTTTCACGCAACACAATTACAACACATGCCCTTTTGGCTTCAAAAAGACCATCTCTTGACGTGTTAAAGACGCCCTTTTGAAGCTCAAGTAAGCGTCTTTCAAAGCCTAACTAAGCACCTTCCCTTATTCAGTTCTACAACATACTGATTTACAAAATATTGCAAACGCAACTTAGATTCATTATCCTACGACCATTTACAGCTATACACCACATATTTGTGTAAACATTTTTCAAAAATCCATCTATAAACTCTAAGTACAAAAAGATATTGATATTGAAAGTCGTTGCATAGCAAATCTAAAGATACACCCAAAATGCAGAAAAGCATACAAACAAATTGAAAAAAAGCATTCCAAAGATAAGCTGATTATTGTAATTAAAGAATAAGAGAAAGCCCATTCGTAAAGAATAAAAAGCAAAAATACCATTACTATGATATTTTTATGTACTTTTTGCAAAAAGTAAGTTGCACTTTTATCATTTGAAAATAAGTTTTCATTTATTATCGTTGCACATAGAGAAAAAGGGACGATAAATCCTCGTTATATTATATCATGTTTCAAATCAAGAAGTTAGATATATTTATAGCCAAACAATTTGGCATGCTTTCATGGGAACATTCTTCATCAGCTTATTTGTGTTGATGATGCAATTCTTATGGAGATATGTCGACGACCTGATAGGAAAAGGATTGTCAATTGAAGTACTTGGACAATTCTTCTGGTACATGAGTCTAATTATGGTACCACAAGCACTTCCTCTCGCTATACTTCTTTCGTCACTTATTTCTTATGGAAATCTTGGTGAAAGTTCAGAATTGACAGCTATCAAAGCTGCTGGTATATCATTAATTCAGTCTTTTAGGGGATTAATTTTCATCAGTATTCTTATTGCCTTTGGCTCTTTTTATTTCCAGAATTATATTGGTCCAAATGCAAATATGCATATTGCACAATTGCTTATTTCTATGAAACAAAAGAGTCCAGAATTAGAAATTCCTGAGGGAATCTTCTATGATGGTATACCACAAACCAACCTATATGTAGAAAAAAAAGATTTGAAGACAGGTCACCTTTATAATATTATGGTGTACCGAATGACTGACAGCTACGAGGATCAAGCAATCATACTTGCAGACTCAGGAATGCTACAATCCACGGCAGACAAGAAGCACCTCGTACTGAATCTTTGGAGTGGAGAGTGGTTTGAGAATATGCGAACACAAGAGATGATAAATAGTGCCAGCGTACCTTATCGTCGAGAAACGTTTGCACACAAGCATATCGTACTTGATTTCAATGGCGACTTCAACCTTACAGATATGGCAGGCATATCCAACGATGCACGTACAAAAAGCATTCAGAAGATACAACATGATAAGGACTCGTTAACACATGTTTATGACAGTATCGGCAAGATTTTCTACAAGGATGCACAGTCAATGTACTATCAAGAACCAACCCTTAAAAGAAACCAAAAGAAAGAAGCTATTAAACTTTCCGAGAACAAACTCTATAACATTGACTCCGCATTTAACAAACTCCCAGCAGACCAACGCCGCTATATCATCGATCAGAGTTTATCATCTGTTCAGCAAGTAGTTAGCGACCTTGACTTCAAGAGTATGGAAACGAGCGATGGCGACAAATTAATCCGTCTGCACGATATTGAAACGATTAATAAATTCACCCTTTCACTGATATGTATTATATTCTTCTTCATCGGTGCTCCACTTGGAGCTATCATCCGAAAGGGAGGATTGGGTATTCCTATCATTATCAGCGTCTTCGTCTTCATTATATTTTATATCCTTGACAATACGGGCTATCGAATGTCACGTCAGGGGGATTGGGCTATATGGTTTGGTAAAGGATTATCTATGGCTGTTCTTATCCCGATGGCAATATTCTTTACCTATAAGGCAAACAACGATTCGACAGTATTCAATGCTGACATGTACAAAAACATGTTCATGAAGATGTTTGGAATACGCATTAAACGAAGTGTCACGAGTAAGGAAGTCATCCTGAATGATCCAGACTATCATAAAGCTGCAGAGCAACTCAGCAACTTAAACATAAGAATTGCGAATTATGCTAAGACACGTAGACTGAAGTCTGCACCGAACATAATAAAGGTATTCTTCCGTTATCACACAGATCATATAATTGAAAAGATTAATGATGAACTTGAAAACGTCATAGAAGACTTGGGCAATACTCGCAACAAGATTATAATAACAGAACTAAACAAATACCCGATATTAGCCGTAAAGGCACATACAAGACCATTCGACCATAAATGGTTAAATATTCTTGCCGCATTCATAGTGCCTATGGGTATCTTCTTCTACTTCCGTATGTGGATTTTCCGTCTACGACTTTATCGCGACCTTCGCACCATCACCAATTGCAATGAAGTGATTATCGAAGAGATACGCCGTATACAGGAAAAGAAAGAAGTAAAGGGATATTGACATTGAAATAATAAAAATCAGTAACAATATGGAAGATTATAAACTCGATAGCATCGAAGATGCACTGAAAGACTTTCGAGAAGGAAAATTCGTTATCGTAGTAGATGATGAAGACCGAGAGAATGAGGGTGACCTAATCATGGCTGCAGAAATGATTACACCAGAGAAGGTTAACTTTATGTTGAAAAATGCACGAGGTGTTCTTTGCGTTCCTATCACACTCTCACGCGCAAAAGAATTAGATTTGCCTCATCAGGTACCTGACAACACCTCAGTACTTGGAACGCCTTTCACTGTCACGGTTGACAAACTTGAAGGTTGTTCTACTGGTGTTTCAACCCACGATCGTGCAGAAACCATCAAAGCCTTGGCCGACCCAAACTCCACCCCTAAGACCTTTGGACGTCCTGGTCACATCAATCCTCTTTACGCTCAGGACAATGGAGTTCTGCGTCGTTCTGGTCATACAGAAGCGGCTGTCGACCTCTGTAAACTATCAGGTTGCTATCCTGCAGGTGTATTGATGGAGATAATGAACGAAGATGGTTCTATGGCTCGTATGCCCGACTTGCAAAAGCGTGCAAAGGAATGGGACATGAAGATTATCAGCATCAAAGACATTATTGCTTATCGTCTAAAAACAGAAACAAGTATTGTAGTCGGAGAGGAAGTAGAACTCCCCACAGAATATGGTATGTTTCATCTGATTCCATTCCGCCAAGCAAATGGTTTGGAACACATGGCACTTATAAAGGGTACATGGAAAGAGAATGAACCTGTCCTTGTTCGTGTACACTCTTCATGTGCAACAGGCGACATTCTCGGTAGTCAGCGTTGTGATTGTGGAGAACAACTCCATAAGGCAATGGAAATGATTGAGAAAGAAGGTAAAGGCGTTATTATCTATATGCAACAGGAAGGTCGTGGCATTGGCTTAATGAATAAGATTGCAGCCTATAAGTTGCAAGAGCAAGGACTTGACACGGTTGAAGCAAACCTTCACCTTGGCTTCCGCCCTGACGAACGTGATTATGGATGTGGTGCTCAGATGTTACGCCACCTTGGGATACACAAAATGCGCCTAATAACAAACAACCCTACAAAGCGAGTCGGACTTGAAGCATACGGATTGGAGATTGCTGAAAATGTACCTATTGAGGTTACCCCTAACAAGTTTGACTATCGTTATCTTAAGACAAAACGTGACCGCATGGGACATGATCTGCATCTTTAACGCTTAATCATAAGTAGCACAAAAAGTTCCCACCAAGGAAAACAACTTTCCCCTTGGTGGGACTTTTTTGTTCCATAGGATGTACTAAAACCCTCCCCTATATATCTTTTCAACAATATCGTATATCTTTAATTATTACTGTCCGCTAAACTTTTGTTTATTTTTCATCAAATTTGGGCTGATACTTTTTTTCATAGTATCAGCCCATTTAATTACCTTTGCTTTTGCAACAAAACATAAGTAACATGAGCAAAAGTACACATTTTTTTCGGACAGCCGATATGGTCAGTTAATAAAATGCTTAGACAAGAACAAAATTAACACTTATAGCCGTCAACATGGTGGCGAACGGTATGTAAAGAAGTTCGATATGTGGTCTCACGTGGTAACTATGCTCTATGCCGTGGTGATGCGTTTCGACTCTCTTCGTGAGATACAGGCTTCTATGCTGGCAGAATCCCGTAAGCTACCCTCATCTAAGCATAGATACTTTTACCCAAGCGTAGTACGCTCTCTGATGCCAATAAGAGACGCCCCGAAGAACTCTTTGGTTGGCTCTATATGGATGTCCTTGAAGCTCATCGTGACCTACTTTTCTCGGACAGCCAACGAGGCAAGGGGGATTCTTGGCTTAATCGTCTGAAAATAATGGATTCTACCACTATTCCCTTGTTTTCGAATCTCGTCTTCAAGGGTGTGGGACGTAATCCCAAGCACGGAAAGAAGAAAGGAGGCATAAAGGTGCATACCATCATAAATGCCAACGAAGGAGTGCCTTACGATATGCAATTCACTTTGCTGCCACACATGACAGTTTTTATGATGGCACCGCAGGATTATTCAAAGAACGATATTCTAGCTATTGACAGAGCCTACATAGACTATGTTAAATTTGAACAGATGACTCATAATGGTGCTGTCTACGTTACAAAGATGAAGAAAAAAATCTTGTTTATCAACTAGAAATAGAGTATAATATTACAGACGATGATAGCCGTTTCTTATACAATATCAAGGAGGTAGTCCTTAAAAAGAAGGGGGTGGAACATCATGCACGAATCGTCACCTACATAGACCACAAGAAGACGGGAAAGAATAAGACAACGAAACTAATATCACTGCTTACCAACGACTTTGAGATGGATGCGCAAGATATAGTGGCTATTTACCGGAAAAGGTGGCAGATAGAGTCACTATTCAAGCAAGTCAAGCAGAATTTTCCGCTAAGATACTTTTACGGAGAGACTGCTAATGCTATTAAAATACAGATTTGGATGGTTTTTCTTGCAAATCTGCTAATAACCATCGTACAGAGAAGGATAAAAAGGTCATGGAGTTTCTCGGGATTAGCCACAATGATAAGAATTGTACTGATGTACTATATCAATATGGAATCCTTTTTCGAACAACCTGAGAACGATTGGAAAAAATACTTTAGCAAACATGGTATTTCCCCTCCGCAATGTGAGGAAAAATGTATAGAGGGGCTTGTCTAAGAGAAAAAAAAGCTCATCCTAAATGCGTAAAGGGATGAGCTGAAGAAGTTAGAGGTTTAGCGGACAGTAATAATCTTTAATAATCTGACAAGCAATAGATTCGTTTTTTTTTCTTACTTTTGCATTATCATTCTATAAATAATAGCATAACTTATGTGAGGACATTCTCAACCTGAGAATATTCTTCATCCTAATCAAGCTTTATAAACTAACAAAAGACATAGTATGTACAAAAAAATCGTTTTTCTAACTGGATTAACAACCGTGCTAACGCTGAGCGGCTGCGCCTCACGCTATGAATTAGCAAACATTGAGCGTACACGTGTGTTAATTGATAGTAGGTATGATGCTGCACCTGACACTAAGGCAGCAAATTTCATGAAACCATATAAACACAAGGTTGACTCAATTATGGGTCCAGTTGTAGGAGAAGTTGAACATGACATGTTTGCACATCGACCAGAAAGCGACCTTTCTAACCTCCTTGCAGACATTATGGTGTGGGCTGCACGCAACTATAACGAAAAAGTTGACTTTGGCGTATATAACATGGGCGGTATACGTGCTGCACTCTCAAAAGGAAAAATCACATTTGGTGACGTCTTGGACATCGCACCATTTGAAAACAAAATATGCTTCGTAACACTTACTGGTGAAAAGGTTATGGAACTCTTCTCACAAATGGCACATACTGGTGGCGAAGCGGTAAGCCATGGTGTAGAACTGGTCTTCACACGTGACAACAAATTGAAGTCAGCTCGCTTACATGGGAAAGAAATTGACCCACAAGCAACTTATCGCATCACAACACTCGACTACTTGGCACAAGGCAATGACAAGATGGACGCCTTCAAATCTTCTACAAACGTAGTTTCGCCACAGGAAAGTAGTAACAATACACGATTTATCATCATGAACTACTTTAAGGAACAGACTGCTCAGGGAAAGATTGTCAACGCACATAAAGAGGGTCGTATTCGTATAGAATAAATATTTAACAAACTAAGAAGATGAAAAGAAATATATTTTTAATTACTTTCTGCCTCATGTCAATTTTTGTTTTCGGACAAAACAAAAAACTGACAATTCTCCATACCAACGACACTCATAGTCAGATTTATCCACTCAGCCCTAATCTTGCTGATACAATGAAGGCTGACCGTGGTGGCTTCCTACGCCGAATTGCAATGCTGAAAGAGGAACGAGCAAAAGACCCTGACCTGCTACTCTTTGACAGCGGAGACTTCTCACAAGGCTCATCCTATTACACAATGTTTATGGGTGATGTCGAAGTGGGATTGATGAACCAAATGCATTATGATGCCGTTACGATTGGCAATCATGAATTCGACTTTGGCTTAGAAAATATGATTCGCCTCTTTAAAAAGGCAAACTTCCCTATCATTTGTGCAAACTATGACTTCAAAGGGACTGAATTAGAAAAAATCGTCAAACCTTACGTCATACTTAAACGTAATGGATTAAGAATTGGGGTCTTTGGACTTGGACCTAAATTAGATGGATTGGTTGTTAAAAAGAACTACGGTCCAATCATCTATAACGATCCCGTAGCATGCGCACAAAAAACTATTAATGAACTGAAATCAAAGAAGTGTGACTTAATTATCTGTGTTTCTCACCTTGGATGGAATTTAGAAGGAACCAGTGAAGAAGAGGTAATCGCTGGAACTCGTGGCTTAGACCTCATGCTTGGCGGTCATTCACACAGCTACTTTAATAAATTAGAATATCAACAAAATCTGGACGGCAAGTTGATTGCCAGTGATCAAAATGGTAAACATGCTATTTACGTAGGTAAATTATCACTTGAATTAAAAGAAAAAAATAATATCCTACATAAATAATACCTAAAAGTTTCTGGACTCTATCAATTCGTTTATCAATCCTAAACTTATTGATAGAGTCCAGATAGTTTTCACACTTTCTATACTGAGAAACTTGCTACCTCTAACAAACAAAATTAGATTCGATTTCCTCAACAAATTCAAATCAATTATAAGAGTCTGAACATATTTTGTTTTATTATCGAGTAAACAATCCTATTATGAATTACCAAGCTCGCTAAATCATATTTATCTTTTTTTAACGCTCACCCGTCACAAATGTTACTCTCTTGGCTTTTATTAATCTATAATTTTGCATCAACAAACATTATAGAAATAATATAAAGAACAAAGAAAAATGAAAGAGAACAAAATGTTCTGTTTCCAATGTCAGGAAACAGCAAAAGGGTACAGGATGTACTATTCAAGGCGTTTGTGGTAAAAAAGCTGAAACAAGTCGTTGGCAAGATCTTCTACTCGGTGTTGCAAGAGGAATTGCAACTATCTCGAACGCACTTCGTAACGCCGAGATAAATACTAATCAAGAAGTTGGTGATTATATTATTGATTCCCTTTTTGTTACAATTACCAATGCTAACTTTGATGATCAAGCTATATTGAATAAGGTAGACAAGGGTATTCGTATCAAGCAGGAACTACTTAAACTTGCCAAAGAAAATCATGTAACATTACCAAACTACCAAGAAGTAATCTGGGGCGGAGAGAAAGCTGACTATGAAGCAGAAGGTAATCGAGAGGGTGTTCTACGCACAGAAAATGAAGATATCCGCTCATTGAAGAGTTGACCATTTTAGGATTAAAGGGTATGGCTGCTTACTACGAACACGCATCACGACTTAACGAGCGCAATGAGGAGATTATTGCTTTCATTGAAAAGGCACTTGCTACCATTTCTGACCCTCAAGCTGACGTCGACACACTGTTATCACTCGTAATGGAAACGGGTAAATTCGGTGTTGATGCAATGGCCTTACTCGATAAAGCTAATACACAAACATACGGTAACCCTGAACTAACAAAGGTAAACATCGGCACTGGAAACCGTCCAGGTATTCTCATATCAGGACACGACTTGAAAGATATAGAACAGCTTCTACAACAGACAGAAGGCACTGGTATAGACGTCTACACCCATGGAGAGATGCTCCCTGCCCATTACTATCCACAGTTGAAGAAATATAAGCATCTCATCGGAAACTATGGTAACGCATGGTGGAAGCAAAAAGAGGAATTCGAAACATTTAATGGTCCTATCGTCTTCACAACAAACTGTATCGTACCTCCTTCACCAAAAGCCAACTATAAAGACCGCGTCTTTACAACAAACGCAACAGGTTTCCCTGGATGGAAACATATCCTGGCAGATGAGAATGGACATAAGGACTTCTCTGAAGTAATCGAAATCGCTAAAACATGTGAAGCTCCAACAGCTATCGAACAGGGTGAGATTATCGGAGGATTTGCACATGCACAAGTTTTTGCATTGGCTGACCAAGTTGTTGAAGCAGTTAAGAGTGGTGCTATTCGTAAGTTTGTAGTAATGAGCGGATGTGATGGACGTATGAAGAGCCGTGACTACTATACAGAGTTTGCAGCACGATTACCAAAGGACATCGTTATCCTAACAAGTGGTTGTGCTAAATTCAAATATAACAAACTAAACCTTGGAGATATCAATGGCATCCCACTTGTATTAGATGCAGGACAATGTAATGACTCCTACTCATGGGCTGTTATCGCATTAAAACTAAAAGAAATATTTGGAGCAAACGACATAAATGACCTTCCTATCGAATTTAATATTGCATGGTACGAGCAAAAAGCTGTTATCGTTCTGCTGGCACTACTCTACCTCGGAATTAAAAACATACACATTGGTCCAACATTACCTGCATTCGTTTCACCAAACGTATTAAAAATATTAGTTGAAAACTTTGGACTCGGAGGTATCACTTCTGTTGAAGAAGACCTCAAGAATATGGCAGGATAAATTAAAGTAAATTACCATAAAAAAATAAGAGAGTGTGTCAAAATCGACACACTCTCTTTATATAAAGATAAACTCAAAAAATTACATACCCAAAGCCTTCTTTGCGCCCTCATTATTAGGGTTGACCTTTAACACCTTATTAAAGTACTCGTCAGCAAGTGGCTTGTTACCCTTCTTTGAGTGATAGTAACCGAGACCATAGTAAACATTCTCTAAATAACTCTTGCTATCCTCGTCAAGCGTTGACTTAGCCTCCTCGTATGCAGCAACCTTCTGATAAATCTCAGCAACCTTATCAGGGTCATTCATTAACTGAGCAACGTTAGCTTGATTCAACCAAACCCAATCAGAAATCGTTGGGAACTTTGTAACCATCTCCTCATATACAGCAAGTGCCTTAGCAAGAACCTCATTCTTTGCTGCACGGTCTGTAAGAGTTTCTGCCTTAGCAACATAAGTGTTAGCAAGAGTTGCCCAATCATTATTAGTAGCTTTCTTACTCTTTGAGAGATATTCCTGTTGAACTTCAAGAGCTTTATCATCATTACCTTGTGCAGAGTAAATCGCAGCAAGAGTCTTCAATGGCTCTACATTGTTATTATCAACTTCAAGAGCCTTATTAATGGTATTTATAGCTTCATCATACTGTTGAGCACCGCAGAGAGCTTTTGCATAAACATCATAGTCATTTGCTACCTTCTTACCTGAACCTGCAAAAACGACCTTACCATAGTTAATAGCAGATGCATAATCCTTTAACTCTACAGATGCCATCATTGCGATACGGCTCAAATACTCACTATTCGTAAACTTCTGCAAACCCTGCTTGACAACATCCAAAGCCTTCTGATAATCCTTTGTTATGTAAGCAGAAAAACCATAGTTATAGAAGTTATCCTCTGAAAGGTTAGCAGGATTAGCCTTCCCATACCACTCTAAAGCCTCTTTATACTTGCCATCACTCAACATAATTTCAGCTGCAGTTGCTTCTACTGGGTAGTCAGGCTTAACCTTACGAAGCTCTTCAAGTTTCTGAATAGCAACCTTTGAATTGACATGACGGAACACTTTTGCATAACGTTCATAAGCTGTTACGTTCAATGGGTCAACAAGGATAGCATTCTGATATTGTGTAGCAGCTGAACCTGCATTACCAACAGAGTCCTTAAGTGCAGCAATATCACCCAAAAGAACATAAGCCAAGCTGCCCTTGTACTTCTTATTGTTGATAACGTTGTTTGCAATTTCAGTTGCAGCATCATAATTGCGCTTCAAGAGATAAACGTTACCCAAAGCAACAATAGCCTCTTCACTCTTCTTGTAATTTTTCTGATAATCCTTGATAAGGTCTTTAACAGCCTTAGGATCATTAGGAGCAGCATCAATAGCAGCAATAATTGGTTTAAGTGCTACTGTGTAATCAACCTCCTGTGCCATTGCTGGAGTTGACATTGCCAACATCAAAGCTCCAGCTACCAAATATTTCTTTGTCTTCATAATTCTTTCTCTTATTCTGATACAAGTAAATAATATTATTTAAGACGCCTATTATGATATAAAGTTTAATTCTATAAATATGATAAACGAATAAGTTCTTTATTTGCAATTGAAATATAAAACTAAATGTATTACACGTCACTTATAATATATATATGACATCATTGTTTCTCTCACTACTGGGTTTTTACTTCAACCTCACGAATGTTAATCTCACCACGATATGGTAAAAGTCCAGCCTTAAAGATAATCTTCTGACCAATTGGATTGGTAACAAAATTTGCAAAAGCCCATGGCAAAGCCTTATGTGGGTCAGCAACAATAGCATAAATGGTTCTAACGAAAGGATATCTTCCATCTAACAAGTATGCCTGATAAGGCTGCCAACTATTTCCTGGTTGTGCAACAGTAGTTTTTGAAAGTGCAACGATTCTTATATCCTTCTTAAAAGTAGTGTTTGTTGAATCACGATGGTCATTTAACCAATTAGATCCAATAACACCTATAGCGTTAGGAGTGTTATGAACATAGTCAATTACCGACTTACTATTACTTGCAGCAACAATGTTCGCACTCTTAATATTTTTCCCATCTAAGATGGAGTCAACGACATAATGTAAAGTTGCAGAAGCCTTATTATCAAAGACAACTTCAACATTACCCTTGTTATTTTTAGGGTTCAATTGATTCCATTTGGCAATCTGTCCACTAAGAATCTTCTTTACATCAGTAACCGTAAGACACGAGTCTACGTTAGTATTGTTAACAATGAAAGCTATTCCGTCATATCCTATTGGGAAAACCGCAGGGATAGGACCTTTCCCTCGTAACAAAGCATCTTCACCCTTCGTCAATGCATGAGAAGTGAAGAAAAGATTAACCTTCTGATCGAGGATAAGTTGCATGCCTTTATTATCATCTGTATAGATTGGTAACAAGTGAGTTTGTGGATAGCGGAACTGATAATTCTGTAAGAGTTCCTCTATAATCGGACTAAAACTTTCGTCAGAGGCGAACTTAATCGTCCCTGACGTCGGTGTATCTGTTCTACCATCCTTAGCTTTCTTCTGTCCGCAAGCAGACAGAAGGAAGTTAAGAGATAGTATCAATCCTACTATTATGTAGAATTTGGATCTTTTCATATAAATTTGCTTTTACTGCAGTTTAAAGGTAATAGGAAGAGTAAACCAAACGTTAGCTGGCTGACCATTGTTCATACCAGGAGACCACTTCGGCATACTGTTCACAACACGAAGAGCCTCACGATCGAGAGACGAATCAACACCACGAACAATTTGTGCTTGACTCACGCTACCATCACGTCCAACAACGAACTTAACGATAACACGACCTTGAATACCATTATCAGCTGCAACTGCTGGATATTGGATATGTGAAGCCAACCAAGCATTTACATTAGGGAACGAAGGCATAACCTCAGCTACCTGGAAGATTTTGTTCTCAACCTCCTGCTTTGGTTCAGGTTTTGGTGCCTCAACCACAGGTTTTTCAATCTTTGGTACAATCTGTTCAGGAGTAGCCACAGTACTACGAGCAGCAGTTTCAGTACGATCTTCCGTACCTTCCTTGTTCTCCACACCTACAGCCTTAGTTTCCTTGTTCATCTTGACCATTGGAGGCATCTCTTCCTTTACATCCTTATCATCTTTAATGACAGGTGCTGTAAACTTAACAGTAGCACGAGTTTCAGGAACAATCTTCTCAGGTTCTACCTTCTTAGGTTCTTCCTTTTTCTGTTGTTTCTTGCGCTCAGCCTGTTCTTTCTTAGCCTGTTCAAGGGCAGCCAACTCCATTTTAGCAGCATAAGCAGCTTGCTCAGCTAACTCGTCATTGTGCTTTTTGATTTGGTATGCTAAGTAACCACCACCGAGGAATGCAGCACAAAGCAGAATAGCTAACGCTTTGATGTTACGCTGAGAAACGGTTTTACGAAGCTTGTATGCACCATACTCCTTGTTTTTGTCGGCGAACACCATGTCGACCCACTTAGGATCGCATAAATCTATTTTTGCCATTGTAATTTTCTTTAATTGTTACAAATCAGTGATTAAGCCTTAATACCCTTCTTGGCTAAGAGAGCCTTATCTTGGTCTGTCAGCTTGTCAATGACGTAAGTTCCAATATATGAAATCTGCATTTCATCAAGGATGTCTACCAAATGACGATAAGAAGCCTGATCAGTTGGTTTGATAATGACAGTCATAGTAGAAACTTTTCTGCCATTAATTTGACCAGTTTTGATTGCAGTAATCTCAGACTGATAAATACTATCAGGGTAAGCATTTGGGTTAGCCTGCTTCTTACGATTCAGTTCCTTCACGGCAATGTCCATATCCTGATAAGGGATAGAAACAGCGTCACCAATAGAAGGGTCACCCACCTGCTTATGTTGAAGAACATAGCGAATACCACTTGGATTATTACTCCAGTCGGCAGCTTTCAGCCAATTAGCGTTATCATACTCTGGTTTACCATTACCATAGAAGATTTTATCTCCGTCAGCGATGTAAATAGTAATAGAGTGTGAATCCTTGGCCTCGTTCTTCTGGTTATCATTCTGAGTTTTATCATTACTTGGCATCGTCAACTCCATAGTTGAAGGTTTGCTAAGTGAAGTACAAAGCATGAAGAAGGTAATCAGCAACATAAGCATATCCACCATCGGCGTAAAGTCTACGCGGACGGTCAATTTCTTCTGCTTGCCGCCTTCTTTTCCTGTATCCATCATTTCCATACTTTGATCTCCTTACTTATTAGCTGCTTGTGCAGCCTTTTTAGCGTCCAACTGTGTGATCATATAGTAATGGCTCTCATCCATATCTTGGAGTTCACTCATTACCTTCTTAACGGTACCATAAGGAGAGTCAGCATCAGACTTAATAGCAAGTCTAACCTTAGGGTTCACCTGGCGGGCAGCATTCACCCACTGTTGGAACTCAGTCATCTCCTGTCCTTGTATACTATCGAGAGGAATACCCATTTTAGGGAGTTCATTTCCACGTTCTGCCGCTGGCTTAGACAAATAAGCAGCCAACTTATCAAGTGGAGCACCAAATGTAGACTCTGCAACAAAAGTTTTCTTCTGCGCAGGAGTTAGTGTTACGCCCATCTGATCAACGATTTGTCCCAATTCATTGGTATTATCGTAGCTCATAAAGACCTGTCCTTCACCCGTAGGCTTTCCACCAGGTCCTTTTTCAGGACTAACAAGAATTGTCAGAACACCATTCTCAGGCACCTTAGTTTCAGACACAGAACCTGGTGTATTCACCTTCACTGGCTCATTCTTAACGAATGTTGAGGTCAGCATAAAGAAGGTGAGCAACAGAGTCATAACGTCTGACATAGGCGTCATGTCGATAAAGGTGTCATTCTTCTTAATTTTTACTTTACCCATAGCGATAAATAATTAAAGGGTCAGCAAAAATTAAGCCTCATCTGTATGGTTTACTTCGTATGTCTGAGCGATAGAATAACCAACCTCATCGAGGGCGAAAGTCAACTTGTCAACCTTGTTAGAGTAGTAGCTGTAAGATACTACTGCACACCAAGATGTTGCAATACCGAATGCGGTGTTAATCAACGCCTCAGAAATACCAGCAGAAAGTGCAGCAGAGTCAGCACCACCACCAGCAGCAAGAGCAGAGAACGACTTAATCATACCGGTTACAGTACCGAGAAGACCAGTAAGAGTACCAAGTGTTACGAGTGTAGCAATGATAGGGAGGTTCATTGTCAAGGTTGGCATCTCAAGCTGAGTAGCCTCTTCGTGAGCCTGCTGAATCTTAGCAACCTTCTGAGCCTTCTTCAAGTTTGCATTAGCACCTGACTCCATATCCTTGTAAGCATTCAAAGAAGCCTTAACAACGTTTGCTACAGAACCTTTCTGCTGATCGCAGAGTTGGTTAGCCTTAGCAAAGTCATTTGCGCTAAGAGCAGACTTAATGTTTACAACGAACTTTGGAAGAGCACCCTTACCAAAAGCAGTCTTAAGAGCCATCCAACGCTCGATAGACATAGCGAGTACTGTAAGCAAGAGAGTGTGAATAACTGGTACGACTACGCCACCTTTGAAGATTGTACCCCAAACGTCTGCTGGGTTCTCACGTGCAGCTCCATCCTGGAAGTGCATTGGGTTACCGAACCATGTGTAGAACAATGTGAACGCAACAACCGCGCAAACGACGATAATCCAGAATGCGTCTCTTACTCCTGTGAAGCCCTCACCCTTTTTCTGTGGGGCTGGTTTTTGTTGTGTAGTTGCCATAATTTGAAATTTTTTTAATTTTTAGGTTATTAATGAATTAATTTGTTAATATCTTTCTGATTTATAAGCGTTTGTATATTACAACCAAGTACAAAAGGAAGTTCAACATGGCTTCTTAACTCCGCAAAAGATAATAATTAAAAAGAAAACTACATCTATGATTAACTACATTTAACAATTATAAATGTATAGTTTTCGTTTACTCTTAAACTATCCTCTTTATCAAATGTTATTTAAGTTTTTGAAAGTACCTCTTTAATACGCTGTAATGCTTCTTTAATATTTTCATCACTTGTTGCATAACTCATTCTGAAACATTCTGGTGCTCCAAACGCATCACCACCCACTGTTGCAACATGTGCTTTTTCGAGAATATACATAGCAAGTTCTGATGAATTATTAATTACCTGCTCGCCGTCTGTCTTTCCAAAGAAACTTGAACATTTTGGGAAAAGATAAAAAGCACCCTGAGGCACGTTCACTTCAAGTCCTGGTATTTCTTTTGCCAAGCGAACGATTAAGTCACGACGACGACTAAATGCATCACGATATTCCGCTACACAATCCTGACTTTCCGTGTATGCGGCAACTGCTGCCATTTGACTCACGCTACACGTTCCCGTTGTATACTGTCCTTGCAGCTTATTCAGACCCTTCACAATCCATTCTGGCGCAGCGACCCATCCTATTCGCCAACCAGTCATTGCATAGGCCTTGCTTACACCATTACAGAGTATAGTTCTCTCTTTCATGCCCAAACACGATGCTATGCTACTATGACTTCCTATATAATTAATGTGTTCATAGATTTCATCTGAAAGTACGAACAAATCCTCATGAGCTGTAACCACCTTTGCTAAAGCAGCCAATTCTTCTGCAGAATAAACACTTCCTGTAGGATTACTTGGCGAACAAAGAATAATGAGCTTAGTCTTTGGAGTAATTGCATTTTCCAACTGTTCTGCAGTAATCTTAAAGTCCTGCTCTATTCCAGCTGAAACGATAACAGGTACACCACCAGCAAGTTTAACCATTTGTGGATAACTAACCCAGTAAGGAGCAGGGATAATGACTTCGTCACCAGGATTAACCAAAGCTAAAACGGCATTACAAACTCCTTGCTTACCACCCGTACCAACAATAATCTCAGAGAGCGAATAATCAAGATTATTTTCTTTTTTTAGTTTCTCCGAGATAGCTTTCCGAAGAGCAGGATAACCAGGAACAGGGGAATATTTTGAGAAGTTATCATCAATAGCCTTCTTACCGGCTTCCTTAACATGATCAGGAGTCATAAAGTCTGGTTCGCCCACACTCATGTTTATAACATCAATTCCCTGAGCTTTCATCTCGCTACTCTTTTGCGACATTGCTAATGTCTCTGAAGGTGCCAATCTATTTAAACGGTCTGATAGTTGTGCCATTTTATCTTTCATTATGAATAATATCCACCACAAAAGTACAAAAAATCATTTTAATAGCACAATATTTATTACTTTATTTTATCTAATCTTCTTTTTTTAGTGGCGATTTGTAAGCAAGTACCGAAAAATCACACAACGACAGACAAACCTATGAATCATTTTACCTCATTTTTAGGTATTGTACAATTTACAAAAAAGATATACCTTTTGCAATCATTAAAAAAATCATTTATAAAATTGTATTTATATGAGAAAAAGAATTAATCTATCTATCTCTTGCAACGCTTGCAATGGCTACAACACCATGCAAAGCACAATCGCAAGAGGCAAAAGACTCTATCTTAGAGCTCAGTGAAGTAACTATTAGTACTACACGTATGCCTGAAATCAAACAGAATGCGGCTGCTACGGTTACCATTATAGATCAAAAACAAATAGCAGCAATGAGCAAAGCTGCTCCTGACATCACACACCTTTTAGGGCTCCTCACTCCCGGCATGGCACTATCGAGCAACACAACCAGTTCACGTTCACAATCTCTTCGTGGAAGAAGTGCACTCGTACTGATTGATGGAATACCACAATCTACCCCTTTACGCTCAACTGACCGTGACCTACGAACAATAGACCTTGCAGCCATAGACCATATAGAAGTGGTAAAAGGCTCTACGGCACTCTATGGCAACGGAGCTATTGGCGGTCTGATAAACATCATTACTAAAAAGAATACAACACAAGAAACACTCAAAGGCGAAACGTCTCTTTCAGGTTCAACCTACAACTTTTTCAAACAAAAAGAGGGACAAGGTTATCGAATCAATCAACAAATTTATGGACGTATAGGCAGGCTTAACTATCTTGTAAACGGAACATTTTCACATACTGGTAGTGCTATTGATGGCGATGGCGAATTCATTTCTCCTCGATACGGACTTGGCGACACATATACAACCAATGCACTTATCAACCTCGGCTACAGCTTATCTTCTAAAAGCAAAATCGAATTAATGTATAATTACTATCGTAGCTTGCAAGACACTAAGCTGATTGCATCTGGCGGAAAGTATCTAATAAGCCCTTCTGTTGGAATATATGGCGACAAGAACCCGCTGGCGGTTAGCGAGGGTACAAGATATAATCACAACGCCTATCTTAAATTTACCTCAAAGGAAATTTTCAAGCAAACCGACTTTGAAGCCTCACTTTATGGTTCAAGCATATATACTATATTTGATTTTCGCAAACATAATCCCAAACAGCCAAGATGGGAAGAAACCAGTGGACAATCTGCTGTCAAAGATCGCAAATTTGGCTTACGCACACAGTTTAATACACGACTTATTTTCTCAGAGAATGCTTTTGCACACTTAGCATACGGCTATGACTTCCTATACAACAAAACCGCTCAACCCTTAGTTGATGGTAGATACTGGATGCCATGGCTAACAAGTAAGAATCATGCGCCTTTTGTTCAAATTAAAACGACACTCTGGCAAAACCTCAATATAAAGTTCGGAGGACGATACGATATTATTAATATTGAAGTACCAGACTATGACGTATTACGTAACAAAAAAAGTGACCCACAAGTACAAGTAAAAGCAGGCTCTCTTAATTATAATAATGTCTCTTTCAACTTTGGACTTTCATACAACAAATATGCCGCTTTTCAACCTTTCGTAGCCTACTCACAAGGATTTTCTATCTTTGATTTAGGTCGTACACTACGTGCAGCTAAGGCAGATGTACTCTCTAAGATTACAACAGAACCCGTGAAAACTAATAACTATGAGATTGGTGCTTATTCTGATATCAATCATTGGTTACATTTGAACGGCTCGTTCTTCTACACCTATTCTAAACTCGGGAGTGATCTCAAAATAGAAAATGGCTTTTGGGTGGTAAATCGTACCCCTCAGGAGGTTTATGGTGTAGAATTGGGTGCAGATGCACAAATATTAGACAATTTGAAAGCGGGTGCTAATTTTTCATGGTTCGAAGGTAAACTAAAAACAGAAACGGGGAATTGGGATACCTATATGTCTAACATCTCTATCCCTGCCGCTAAATTGGTAATGTATGTCAACTATACACCTATCAAGAACACTTACCTTCACCTACAATATCTACACTCTGGAAAGCGTGACCGCTTCGCACCTAACGCATCTGGAAAATATAACGAAGGAGAAGGTCTGGTAAGCCCTATCAATCTTCTAAACTTCACAGCTGGTGTGAAAATGAAAGTATGTGATTTAAGTTTAGCTATATCTAACTTAATGAACAACACTTATTATACTCCAGCTTCAATGATGATGGCACGTGACTCTGAGTATGCTCATGCTGATGGTCGCAAGATAACACTCACCGCCGTCTTCAAATATTAAGTTTTAACTAATCACCATACAACACACATACATTAGACTAATCAGACTCAAAGTTCTGATTAGTCTTTTTCTTTACCACCATACTTCCATTGTATTATCCTTACAAGGAATTATACACATTGAAAGAAAACATCCAATAGTGTGAATTCACATTTTATATATTCTATCCATTCTCGACTCATTGGATTTACAAACGTGTCCTACCATACGCAAAAGCTACAATGGGCATTCTGCTCAAAAATCATTCTACGACTTTGAAATCTACTCAAACTGACGTTTGAAAAAATCTTTACACAAATTCAAAGAGATTATCTACAATTGGCATATAAAAACATACGCAAAATATAAGTTTATAACTCTCTACAAATCAACTAATTATAAAGTCACCCAACAAAAGATGCTTTATAGTACATCAAAAGAGCATTAGTAACATGCGAAAGGAGCATCTCTTGTAAGCCAAAAGACTCCCTTCTGAAAGCTAAAAGACCATGTATTTGTTTTCTATACAACGAAAATAGTTTACAAAGTAAAGATAAAATGAAAGAAAGCAGATTGTGAAGTACGTAGACATAACATAACGAGGAACCTTATTTCATTCGCCATTTATAAATGCAAGTTCTAAAACAAAATGTAGTAAAAGTCTATTCCTCTCCAAGAGACAGAGACAGACTCAGAGCATAGAGAAAGGTTGTCGACATCTCTCACAGAGAAAAGAGAAACTATCAACAAAACAAATAAAAGCACAGAATTGCTTTGTTCATTCGGAAAAAAGCCGTAACTTTGCATCGCTTTTCGGCGTAACCGCTGGTCATGGAAGAGTCATAGACTATGTTACGTTGGAACATCAAACAATATTTAATTAATAGAAAAATGGATTTAATTAAAGTTGCTGAAGAAGCATTTGCAACTGGCAAGCAGTTCCCAGAGTTCAAGGCTGGTGACACAATCACCGTAGCTTACAAAATCGTCGAGGGTAACAAGCATCGTATTCAGCTCTATCGTGGTGTAGTTATCAAGATTTCTGGCCATGGCGAGAAGAAGCGTTTCACTGTTCGTAAGATGTCTGGAACTGTTGGTGTTGAGCGTATCTTCCCTATCGAGTCACCAAACATCGATTCTATCGAGGTGAACAAGCGCGGTAAGGTTCGTCGTGCGAAACTCTACTACCTTCGTAATCTTACAGGTAAGGCTGCACGCATCAAGGAAAAAAGAACCGTTGCAGTTGAAAAAGTAAACACTTGGTTGTCCAAGAAAATAAAAGTCCGAAACATAGTTTCGGACTTTTTATTTTTCAGACCACTAAAACTGCAATCCTTAGCAAAAATATTCAAAATCTTTTTTATCTCTGCACTACAATTAATCTCAAAGAGAGATTAATCATCATAATTCAACCTTGCATCGTTCTCTCCATGCAAAGCCTTACTTAAATCATTCCAGTTCTGAAAACCTGCGAAGAGAGCTAATCTATCTAAGGTCTTTTTAGAAGGCTTTTCCTTTCCTTTAATATATCCCATCAACTTCCTCAATGAAGTCGACTGCAAATGGATGTGGTGTAATGCCAACCTTCCAGATAATCTCTCTAAATCATTAGCCGTTCCTCACGAACTTTCGATTTCTGACCAAGTTCCTCTATAAAACTTTTTAACTTCCTATTCATCTCTTTTCTTCAATAATACACTAATGTAATGCAAAAAGTAATTAAAGATTAGCTAAATAAGTTCTTTTCAAAGACTTTTCTTAATAACACAACTGTTAATAAAAGTTTCATCAACAGAAAACATACAAAGATGTTGAAAAACAAATGAAGAAACTATCCGCTCAACCTTCTTATCGTAAACTCATAAAAATTCAAAAAGAAATCAAATTTTATTTTGAAAAGGATATGTATTCTTCTTTATTTACTTATCTTTGCATCATTGTTGATTTTTTTAAGTTCGCTCAGGATATACCCTCAATAAGTCTTATATTAAGAAACAGGCAAGAATAATAAAAGACTAAATTATCAACAAAACGTATTATTAATTTTTAGAATTAAAAAGGCAAAATGAACATTGTAAAAAAACAAAAAAACATTTTTCTTATTATTAGCATTACTTTTTTCAGGTATATATAGCAAATGCACAGGAAAACTTCGACAGACTTCATGGTACTTATAAAGGTACAGCCTCAACAGAAACAATCATAGCAGAAGGGAAGGTCCTACAGGGCAGTAAAAACTTCAATATACTGATAGAAAAGAAAGGTAATGATACCAAACTTATATTACAGAACTATAAAATCGGGCCTCATGAGTTTGAAGATATTATATTTGGCAATCTAACAGCGACCTACCAACCAGAAAACAAACGTTGGATACTCACTGTATCTTCGGTCTTCAATAATTATGCCGAAATAAAGAACTCATCCCTTACTCCACAGATTAAAGGGACAGTTATAGGAAACGATAACTATGTTTATGACAATGGCAATATTGAGTTCAACTTCGAAATGAGTACCAATGAGCGTCCTACCATTAAAAATCTCTTTAAGGGTAAAAATAACGTTGCTGCAGGTATTCACTCTATATCAAACAAAAACAGCAAAGATATTGTCTATGACTTTCATGGTCGCCATGTACAGAATCCACGTAAAGGTCTTTATATCATCAATGGAAAAAAGGTATTGCTGAACAATAACTAAGCAACGGGACAGACTGTATAAAAGGCATTAATGGATTTTTTATCCAAACCATATATTACACTGACACAACATACAAAAAAATCCCTTTATAAGGGGCAAGCACCTTGCTTACCACATATAAAGGGATTCTTCTATTTAGTTATAGAAGCCAGACCGACTGTCAGCTAATAATCTGTGCTTACTTCACAGCAATGCACTCAATCTCAACAAGTGCACCCTTTGGCAAAGCCTTAACAGCAAAAGCCGAACGAGCTGGATAAGGTTCTTTGAAAAACTCTGCATAAACTTCGTTCATCGCAGCGAAGTTCTCCATATCAGAAAGGAATACGGTTGTCTTAACAACATGAGAAAAATCAACACCTGCAGAAGCCAACACGTTGCGTGCGTTTGTGAGCGACTGACGAGTCTGTTCCTTCACACCACCCTCTACAAAAGCATTAGTAGCTGGATCAATAGGGAGCGAACCAGATGCGAAGATAAAACCATTGGCTTCGATAGCCTGACTGTAAGGACCTACGGCAGCAGGTGCCTTGTCTGTGTGTAATGCTTGCATATCTTTAAGAATTTTTATAGTATTAAAGGAGATAAGAGCAACTAAGCCCAAGGCAAGATAACCCGATTATACTCCATTATTTATTTACGAGTGTAAAAGTACTGCTTTTCCTCAAAAGAAACAAACCCAGAAAGACTATTTTACTTAAAAACAACAAGCCTTTCGACTTATTTCATTATTTTTTTCCTTATCTTTTGCACTACAAATTTACATATACCACACAAGTTATATGAAAGAATTAGCTTTAAAGTACGGATGCAATCCGAACCAAAAGCCTTCACGTATCTATATGGAGGAAGGCGAACTCCCAATCACAGTTCTCAGTGGTCGTCCCGGCTACATTAACTTTCTTGATGCGCTCAACAGCTGGCAGCTCGTTAAAGAATTGAAGGCGGCTACGGGTCTGCCTGCAGCTGCATCGTTCAAACACGTCAGCCCAGCAGGTGCTGCGGTAGGTCTTCCTTTGAGTGATACACTCAAGAAGATTTACTTCGTTGATGATGTAGACTTCGAGCTTACACCGCTTGCCAGTGCCTACGCACGTGCTCGTGGAGCCGACCGCATGTGTTCGTATGGTGACTTCTGTGCACTAAGTGACACCTGTGATAAGGAGACAGCACTGCTTATCAAACGTGAGGTCAGCGACGGTGTGATTGCACCTGACTATACTCCTGAGGCCTTGGAGATACTGAAAGATAAGCGTAAGGGCGCATACAATGTCATAAAGATTGATCCTAACTATGTGCCTGCTCCTATAGAGAAGAAGCAAGTTTTCGGTATTACATTTGAACAGGGCCACAACGAAGTGAAGCTTGATGATTCCGCACTCTTCGAAAACATCCCTACAAAGAACAAGACATTCACTGAGGATGCTAAGCGTGATCTCATCATTTCGTTGATTACATTGAAGTACACACAGAGTAACTCTGTTTGCTATGTGAAGGACGGACAAGCCATTGGCATTGGTGCTGGACAGCAGAGTCGCATCCACTGCACTCGCTTGGCAGGTAGCAAGGCTGATGAATGGTGGCTGCGCCAGTGCCCAAAGGTGATGAACCTCCCATTTAAAAAGGATATCCGCCGTGCTGACAGAGATAACACTATCAACATATACATCTCCGATGAATACGAAGATGTATTGCAGGATGGTGTATGGCAGCTGTTCTTCACAGAGTCCCCAGAGCCTTTGACACGTGAGGAACGTAAGGAGTGGATTGCTAAGAACACAGGTGTTGCACTCGGTTCTGATGCTTTCTTCCCATTTGGCGACAATATTGAACGTGCGCATAAGAGTGGTGTTGAGTATATCGCACAGGCTGGTGGAAGTATTCGTGACGACCATGTTATTGATACTTGCGACAAATATAATATCGCGATGGCATTTACAGGCGTTCGTTTATTCCATCATTAAAAAGATTGTATATGAGTGAAATAGATGATATTATCGAAAGCGGCATGGTGTTTCGAGGTGCCTCGAAGCCCAAGATAGATGATGGCAAGGTGAAAACCAAAGCCAAGAAAAAGAAGTATATTACTGGTGCACACGGTTCTGGCAGTGCAAAGCAAAAGGCTAAGTACCGCCAGCAACGTGCTAACCGACACAAGTAAAGAAAACAACGAACGCCCTCGTTTGCCCGTTCCTATCCAAAGGAAACTGGAAAACGAGGGCGTTCTCTTATTGAATTAATTTCCTTCAAGACCTGACCTTCACCCTAATATACTCCAAGTTGAACGTATGAAATCACAGATTATGTGAAAGTAAATCCATGAAAGCCATGCGGATAGTAATTTATTTTAATACAATACCTGTATAGATGGTGCCAAATCCTTCCTTAAGAATACGTGCTGAGAAGAAGTCGGAAGCATTATCATAGGTACAAATACCTGATTGAAGGATATTAGCTGCAGGCACACCAAGTTCTTCTAATTGAAGTTGATTGCAGAGCGGAAGGTTGATATGCCATTTCTCATACATACGTGCAATGCGTTCCATAGGAAAACCTGCAACCGAAAAAGCATCATAAACCTCCTGACCTACCTCAAAGTTCTTCAGCGAAATACATGGACCAACAACCGCCTTGAGTTCCTTTGGGTCAGTACCATATAGTTCTGTCATCTTGCGAAGTGTATGCTGTGCGATACGCTGTACCGTACCACGCCAACCAGCATGAGCTGCACCAATGGCATGATGAACAGGGTCATAAAAAAGAATAGGAACACAATCAGCAGTATGAACACCGATGCAGACGTTACGACAATCGGTAACAACAGCATCTTTCCCTTCTTCCATCTCGTACTGTTCAGCGACTGAAAGATTTAAAAAAGCATCCGTCACGGTCAGACAATGTGTCTCGTGTATCTGATGTAGACGAATAACCTTATCCGCCTGAACACCAATCTCAGCTGCTACAGCCTGCAGATTCTCGGCTACAGCAGATGGTTCATCACCCCGATGAGGGTTGATGTTGAGTGTAGCAAGCCTTCCCTTGCTAACTCCGCCATGACGGGTAGTGCTAAAGCTGACTACCTCGTCGGCAAGATTAAGTAATGTAGAACAGGCTTAATCATTCGTATATTCAAAATCTTCGAGGTCTTCTACCTCATCCAATTCGTCTATACCCACCTCTTCAACATCATCAATATCAGCGTCCTCAGCCGCTAACTCAGCAGCAAAACGCGACATATCCTTGTCACGATGAACAAGTGTATCTTCTGAAAGAATACTTTGCAACTTATTGCTCTCTGCATTAAGTTCCTTCCAAAGAACATCCTTCAACTCATTGATTCCCTGTCCGGTAACAGCTGAGATAAAGACAACAGGAAGATCGGTTGGTAAAGTTTCACGCAACATCTCTATGAGTTCATCATCAAGAAGATCGCTCTTCGTAACAGCCAAAACACGATGCTTATCAACCATCTCTGGATTGAATTGCTGCAACTCATTCAACAATATCTCATACTCACGTTTGATATCGTCTGTATCACCCGGTACCATAAAGAGCAGAAGAGAGTTACGCTCGATATGACGGAGAAAACGCAGGCCGAGTCCCTTACCTTCACTGGCTCCTTCGATGATACCAGGGATATCAGCCATCACAAAGCTCTGATTATCACGATAACTAACAATACCCAACGATGGTTCCATTGTTGTGAAAGGATAGTTAGCAATCTTTGGCTTTGCACTTGAAAGAGAAGACAACAGCGTAGACTTACCCGCATTCGGGAAACCTACTAAACCAACGTCAGCCAATAACTTCAATTCAAGGATAACAGTTATCTCCTGCATCGGCTCACCCGGCTGTGCATAACGAGGAGCCTGATTGGTTGATGTACGGAACTGGAAGTTACCCAATCCTCCACGTCCACCTTTCAACAGCATCACTGTCTGTCCATCGTGCATAACATCACAGACATACTTACCCGTTTCAGCGTCATATACTACCGTTCCACAAGGTACGTCAATATAAACATCCTTACCATCTGTACCATGACACTTATCACGACCACCATTGCCTCCATGTTCCGCATAGATGTGACGTTGGAACTTCAAGTGCAATAGCGTCCAGTAATTATGGTTTCCACGTAGATAAACGCTTCCACCTTTACCACCATCGCCGCCATCAGGGCCACCATTATAATTATACTTCACATGACGAAGGTGCATAGAACCTCTACCACCCTTACCAGAGCGGCAGTATATCTTTACATAATCAACAAAATTACTTTCCATCTTTAAACTTTGAATTTTGAACTTTGACCTTTATGATTTGTACTGTAACTTGAAATATTATTGATTAAGAGAAGAACGAGTTGCCTTAACTATTTTTGTCAAGACCGCTTGAATCCTATGACAATCATCTGATAAAGATTTATACTCACTCTCACTAATATATTCTGCTTCCCTTAATAAATCAATCCAATAGTTTGACTCTGTTGCTTCTTTCAAAGCGATATTCATCTTACTACAGAAGTCTGCACGACTTTGTCCGTTCTTTCCTTCATGAACATTAGCCCCAATACTCGTCCCAGAACGCAGAAGTTGCTTTTGACAGGACATACTCCTTATGCTCATCTGTCAGGTATTTATATAACCGTACAACCCTTAGTGCAAAACTTTTTGATAAGATATAGATATCATTCTCTACGATTTTTCTCTCCAACATACGGTACAAATCATAAAGTTCAAAGGTCAAACCTCAAAGGTCAAAGGTCAAAGGTCTACAGAGCGTCAATAACAGCCTCAATACGTGCAAAGATCTCTTCTACTGTGCCAAGACCTTCAACGTGGTGGTGAGTCTTCTCACCCTCGTACCAGTCAATCAATGGAGAAGTCTGGTTATTATAAACATTGAGACGCTTCTTTGATTGTCTCCTCGTTATCGTCAGAACGACCACTCTGCTGACCACGGAGAAGCAAACGCTTCATCAACTCATCCTCTGGAACAAAAAGCTCAACCATAGCTGCCACATTGTGACCACGCTCAGCCAACATCTTTTTCAAAGCCTCTGCTTGTGGGATTGTACGTGGGAAACCATCAAAGATAACACCCTTATGATCCTTGCCAAAACTGTCGTACACGCTTGCAAGAATGTCAATCATCAACTCATCAGGAATAAGCTGACCATTATCAATGTATCCTTTTGCAGTCTTACCAAGCTCCGTACCATTCTTAATTTCATTACGAAGTACGTCACCTGTTGATATATGACCGAAGCCATACTTCTCAATCATCTTGTCGCTCTGAGTACCTTTACCAGCACCAGGCGCACCAAAAATTACAATATTCTTCATTATTCTTGTACTAAAGTATAAATATCTCTCAAATTACGACCTTGCTGATCATAGTCAAGACCATAACCGACGATGAAATCATTTGGAATCTCAATAGCTGCATATTCTATATCCAAAGGTACAGCCAGCTTACCTGGCTTCAAGAGCAAGGTAGTAATATGTAGACCAGCTGGTTCACGTGTACCAAGTGTTTCGAGCATACGCATCATTGTTGCACCTGTATCTACGATGTCCTCTACGATAATCACCTCTCTACCACGAATATCCTCATTTAGTCCGATAATCTCCTTAATAGTACCCGTTGAGGTAATTCCTTGATAAGAAGCCAACTTCACAAAAGATATCTCACATGGTATAGTGATATACTTCATCAAGTCTGAGGCATACATAAACGAACCATTCAGCACCGCAAGAAAAAGTGGAGTCTTACCCTCAAAATCCTTGTTTATACGATTAGCAACCTGCTTTACTCTTTCCAGAATCTCGGCTTCAGGTATAGAAGTCTCAAACGTTTTGTCCTTAATTGTTACTCGACTCATTCTTCTTTATTTATAATTTACCGCAAAATTACGAAAATAATACCAAACTATCCGCATTTATTTTGTAAATTTGCCATCGTTATGAAGATATTTACAAGTGCCCAGATTCACGAACTGGATAGATACACTATAGAACACGAGCCTATCAAGTCGATTGATTTGATGGAACGTGCGGCAAAAGCCATTACTCGAGCTATCATGGAGGAATGGTCTACACACACTCCTATTGTTGTCTTTGCGGGTCCAGGCAACAATGGTGGCGATGCTCTTGCCGTAGCACGTTTGTTGATAAATGAGGGATACAAGGTAAGCACTTACTTATTCAACATCACCAACCATCTATCAGAAGATTGTATAAAAATCGACAACGCTTACTCGAAAGCAAACATTCAAAGGAATTCAATGAAGTTACAACTAAATTTGACCCTCCTGAATTAACAGCTGACACCTTAGTCATTGATGGACTTTTTGGTTCTGGACTTGACAAACCATTAGCAGGCGGCTTTGCTTCCTTAGTGAAATATATCAACCAGAGTCCCGCAAAGGTTGTAAGTATCGATGTACCATCTGGACTGATGGCAGAAGATAACACCTATAATGTACGTGCGAACATCATTCATGCTACACTCACACTTACCCTCCACGAACGCAAATTATCCTTTCTTCTTGCCGACTCACAACCATTCATCGGTAGACTAAAAGTACTCGATATTCGACTGAGTCAAGAGTTTATGCAGAAGACAGATGCACAATATTACATCTTAGAAGAGAATGATATTCGTTCACGCCTACTCCATCGTCATGACTTCGCAAACAAAGGTGATATGGGCAATGCACTTATCATTGCTGGAAGCTATGGTATGTCTGGCGCTGCTATTCTAACTACACGCGCCTGCTTACGTAGTGGCGTAGGAAAGGTTACCGTACATACTCCTAAGAAGAACTACGACATTATGCAGATTTCTGTCCCAGAAGCTGTATTACAAATGGACCACGAAGAAACGGCCTTTACAGAAGCAGTTGACACCGATGACTTTGACGCATTGGCAATAGGACCGGGATTAGGGCAACAAGAACAAACAACGATTGCCATGATAACACAAATAAGACGTGGCACAATGTCCTATCGTGGCTGACGCTGACGCCTTAAATATCCTTGCAAGCCATCGTGCGTGGATGCAGCAACTACCAAAGGGGATTATCCTGACTCCACATGCTAAGGAACTCGACCGACTAACGGGTTCGCCTGCCAATGCCGACTATGAACGTCTTCACCGTACAAGAGAATTAGCAAAATCCATTCAAGCCTACATCATACTTAAAGGACACAACAGTGCTCTCTGTCTACCAAATGGTAACGTCGTCTTTAACTCTACGGGTAATAGTGGTATGGCAACTGCGGGTAGTGGTGACGTACTCACGGGTATCATTACCGCCCTTCTTGCACGTGGCTATAACCAACAGAACGCTTGTATGGTTGGTATGTATCTTCATGGTCTTGCTGGCGACTTAGCCATTAAGGACTTAGGAAAGGAAAGCCTCACGGCAGGCGACCTCGTCAACTATCTTCCAAAAGCCTTCAAACTTTTAGATGATTAACCCAATTCTTATTCCTTTGGCTAACCGTCCTCCATGGTTATAAAGCCAACAATGTAAAAAACAACAGCCCTGCATGGACCTATCCATGTGGGGCTGTTGCCTATCTTCACTTTCAAGCTCACAATATTTGTTCCTTACTCTGCCCTGTGGATGTATTCGCTGTTGCCTATCCTTACTCTCAAGCTCACGACATTGCCTCATAGAAACCCTTATAAAAAAGAAAGCAGCAGCTTCCGAAAGAAGACTGCTGCTAATGTTTTATTTGGTCAAGCCGACCTCAACAAATGATTAGTCGAGGTTAGCAAGCTTGTTCTCAGAACCAAGAACGTCTGTAATCTTATGCTTGTAAAGATCCTCCATGTACTCACGAGCCTTACCACAATACTGACGTGGGTCGAAGTACTCTGGGTGCTCATCAAATGTCTGGCGAACACCTGCGGTGAATGCAAGACGAGAGTCAGAGTCGATGTTAATCTTACAAACAGCACTCTTAGCTGCCTGACGGAGCTGCTCCTCTGGGATACCAACAGCGTTAGGCATCTTACCACCATGCTCGTTGATGATATCAACATACTCCTGAGGAACTGAAGAAGAACCGTGGAGAACGATTGGGAAACCTGGAAGCTGCTCCTCGATAGCTGCGAGAACATCGAATGCCAATGGAGGAGGAACAAGACGACCTGTCTTTGGGTCACGTGTACACTGCTCAGGAGTGAACTTGTAAGCACCATGAGAGGTACCGATTGAAATTGCCAAAGAGTCGCAACCTGTACGAGTAGCGAAGTCTACTACCTCCTCAGGCTTTGTATAGTGAGATACCTCAGCTACTACATCGTCCTCAACACCAGCGAGAACACCAAGCTCAGCCTCAACAGTTACGTCGAACTGATGAGCATACTCAACAACCTTCTTAGTCAGAGCTACATTCTCCTCGTATGGAAGAGAAGAACCATCAATCATTACAGAAGAGAAGCCGAAGTCTACACAGCTCTTGCAAGTTTCGAAGCTATCACCATGATCAAGGTGAAGTGCAATCTCTGGATGGTTGCAACCCAACTCCTTAGCATATTCAACAGCACCCTCTGCGAGATAACGGAGAAGAGTCTGGTTAGCATACTTGCGAGCACCCTTAGATACCTGAAGGATAACTGGTGACTTCAAATCTGATGAAGCCTTGATAATAGCCTGAAGCTGCTCGAGGTTATTGAAGTTAAATGCTGGGATAGCGTAACCGCCGTCAACTGCTCTCTTAAACATCTCACGTGTGTTCACGAGACCTAATTTCTTGTAATCTACTGCCATAATTTTTATTATGTTTTAATAATTAATAAGTCTATAACTATTTTACACTTGCAAAAGTACGGTTTTATTTTCTGATTGCCAAAACATACTACACTTTTAATGAGGTCAAAGTGTTAAAATCCGTAATAACCAAGAATTGTCACTCTGAAAGAACAAGACTGACAAAACAAACCGACCTACATGATGAATAGACTAACATAGATATTCCACCTATCAACCTCCAAGATTATTATTCGTAATTTGTATTTCAACCAACAAAAAACCGTACCTTTGCAACTAACTTACAAACTGAGAAATAAGAATGAAATACAAAATGATTGTGCTTGACTTGGACGGCACACTGACTAATAATAAAAAGAAATCACACTCGTACTAAACAAGCACTTATGCTGGCACAAGCTGCAGGAGTGCATGTCGTATTGGCTTCTGGACGACCTACCTACGGAATTATGCCCTTAGCAGAAGAATTGAAACTGAAAAGAAAATAAGGGCTTCATTCTTGCCTTCAATGGTGGAAAAAAATTATTGACTGCTCCAACAACAACGTTCTCTTCGAACAGAAACTGAACGAACAACTCGTTCCCCTACTCTATCAAGAGGCTATGAAGGCTGGAATGGAAATCCTAACCTACCAAGGTGAAGGCATTGCTGCTACTAATAAAGATAACGAGTACGTACAACACGAGGCTTTTATCAACAAGATGCCTGTAATGCAATATGATGATTTCCTCTGTCAGTTAGTCTATCCTATCAACAAATGCCTGATTGTTGGTGATCCAACCCCACTCCACGAACTGGAATTGAGATTAATCAAAGAGTTGGAAGGAAAGATGGATGTCTACCGTTCTGCCGACTTCTTCCTTGAATGTGTACCACTTGGTATCGACAAAGCTCGTTCGCTCGAACGACTCATCAACTCTCTTAACATCTCACGAGAAGAGATTATTGCTTGTGGAGATGGATACAACGACCTTAGCATGATTCGCTTTGCGGGACTTGGTATTGCAATGGCCAACGCTGCAAAAGACATTCAATGCGAGGCTGACTTCGTTACTTTTTCAAATGAAAACGAGGGAGTGGCTCACGTCATCGAACAATTTATACTGACGAACGAACCTATATAAGCAAAGACTGAAACAATAAGGCATACAGAGGTGCGAAAAATATTTACAAAAGATACACCAACGGTCCTAAACTTACAATAAAATACGCACAAATAAACAACTTTCAAACCTCTCTAAATCAGTTAGTTACAAAACCGCCTACAAGACATATTTAACAAGGCTTCAAAAGGGCGTTAGTAACATACGAGAAGAGCATCTTTTGCAACTCAAAAGATGCTCTTCATGAAACCAAATGACCATGTATTGGTTTTATTCACTGTGAAAATAATTTACAAAAGTATAAAAACAACCTATCTACTCGTTCACTTGCCAGCTCGTCAGTTTGTCCGCAATATACCTTTTAACAAGAAGGTTGCATTCTGATTGCGGGCTACGCCTTTCGTTATCTTATACGAATAAGTGATATTCTCGCCTAACTCTATCTCAAAACAATAGTTATGAAAACGCCCAGCATATTCCTCTTCCATCTTTGAAAGTTCAAGGTCGTGGGTAGCAATAACGCCTGTCACATTGCGTTCGGCAATATACTGCAAGAAAAGACGAGAGCCATTCAACTTATCAAGAGAGTTTGTTCCCTTCAAAATCTCGTCCAAAATAATCAGACTTGGTACATCATCACGCAACGAGCCTAAGAGCTTCTTCAAACGAAGCAACTCTGCATTGAAATAAGAGATGCCATGCGTAAGGTCGTCCGTCGTGCGCATACTCGTAAAGAGATGGAATACTGAGACCTCCAACTGCTTAGCAAAGACAGGCAAACCATTCATCGCCAAGAGGTAATTTATACCCAACGAGCGCAGGAAAGTACTCTTACCTGCCATATTCGCACCCGTCACTATATAATATTCATGGTCACGAATATTGAAGTCGTTTTCCACAGCCTTCTCACCGAGGAACGGATGATAAAGATTTTTCGCCTCATAAACAACCTTATTCTCCTCGCTGATTTCTGCCTGTACTGCCCTATCTTCATTCAATCGGAAGTTACCCATTGACACCAAGGCATCAAAGAGGTTCAGACTATTAATCCACTCGTTCGTACGTTGCTCATACCTTTGCTGCCAACGAAGGAAGAGTCTTACGATAGCAATATCAATCAATGCAAAGCTATTAAAGACAAAGACTCCGACCTCATTACTTCTATTATCAATCTTTTGTAAGATAAGCTCTAACTGCTCAAAAGATTCTTCTGCTCCCGAAAGCTGCGCCTTCAATGCTCGAAGTTCAGCCGACTTAAACTCAGTCGTGTTAATCAACTTCAATACTTGCAAGTAACCATCTACCTGTGCGTGTACCTTTGCTATCAGCTCAGAAATGACACGCATGTGCTTATGTCCACAAAGCAAAGAGAACATAAAATTAAACATTCCCCACCATACGGGTAACATAAATGGTGCCAAGCCAATAATTGAAAGAATGATACACACATAGAAACCAAATAAATCGGCATAACAGAAATAACGTAAAAGAGAGCTATGAAAAAACTTTGGAAAACTCTGGCAATGAATATCCGTCAAAGCCTTCAAAACCTCCTCTGTATTAATACGCCCCTTTACGCCCAAAGACTTGAATTCAGAAAGGAAAGTTTCCTCCTTACCCAACTCATCTATGGAAACCATTCGTTGACGTATTTGCCCAACAACTTCCTCTCTTTTCGCACTGCCCCATTCCGTAGACAGACAGGCTGCCAACTGATCACTACCACCAGTTGAGATGGTACGGTTCATCCTTTGAAACAGTGAACCTATCCCGAAAACATCCATATCAAAGGTATAAGGATGTTGCGGACTGACGTATTGTTCGCCAGCATCAAAGCCAGAATAGTCACCTTTCTGATAGGCTATTTCGTTTTGATAAACCTGCAATAAAGCCTCCCCCCTTTTTATCTTTCGGTCGTTCAACACGTCACGACGACGGATGTAAAGATAAAACAACAATGCAGCTAAGGCACAGAGGAGTGTCCAAGCTGCATTATCCTTTAAGGTGTAGAGAACTACAAAGCCAATAGCAACTAAAAAAAGAACCAATTTCCGTCAGAATAAAAGCCCGACTACGGCTACGGAGGGAGACGAGCTTATTGCCCGTCTCTTCTACCTTATGCTGATACAAATCAGTCAAATCATTATTCATACGTAAACAAATATAATATTCAAGGGGTATTAATTCGTCACCACCTCTTTGCTCACACGACCATCACTGTACTTCACAATATTGATTCCCTTTTGTGGAGCCATGATACGTCGACCGTCAAGTGTGTAGCGTGCAGTTTCAACTGCCGTGCGACTTCCTTCTGAAATAGGAGAGATAGCTGTGGCACTAAACTCTGTGATGCTGCACTTAGCAGCATTCTCTATCTGTCCTGTATTCAAATTAATCAGTAAGACACAGACACTCAACTTTGACTTATCTTGTATTTTCTCCTGACTTTTAATATTCTTAAAAACATACGTGTGACTCAATACTTCATCAGCCTTTATAGGAGCTTTGAGAAGATCAGTTTTTGCAGTTTTTACTCCTTCTGCTGCAATAGCAACAAAGTTGTTTTCAAGATTATAGATTTCTCCGGGTGCATCAATAAAATAATCAAACTCTTTTGAAACACCACGATATTGAATATCACCCCTATGATTATTATTTTGATACCACCTTGGATTTGACATTCCATCCTCCGTCAGCACATAAGCAAAGCCGTAAGGAGCTTCTTCTCGATTCACACGAAAAATCACGTTAGGAGTTACAGTGATATTATTTTTTTCCTTGTCCCACATTGCAGACACTTCTATGTCCATATCTGCACCTGCAGCTTGTTCTGCCTTAAACTCATCTGCAGCCACAATATAAGTCAGCTTACGACTTCTATTCATCCAAAGTAAAGGACGACTTCTATCTTCACTTGCCTTTTCAGAATAATCCAAGCAATGCAGTGCATCATAGGTATGAACCGCAATACCAATAAACTCATCGCCAAAGGTGTGTGCCAAATTCTCCATTAATGCGATTCCACGTGGACAATATCCACACCACATTCCAGTGTACTCTTCTACAACAACCTTTCTCTTTGGAACTTTTGTAACCGTTACTCTCGGTACGTTTGCATAACCAATAGTAGCATTATTCCGTTCTCCATTTACCTTTGTGATTGTAAATAGGAGATTATCTTCTCCCAATTCTGTGTATGGTGGAACATCTATCTCTACTATTGCATTATCATATCCTCCCAGTGGTTCTGGAAAAACATAATGCTCTGAGTATAACTCTTTTCCATTGAAAGAAAGTGTATAATCAAAGTTGTTAATAGTATTTCTACTATAACTAGAAACTGTCATCTTTCCCTTTACACTCTTTTGCCGAGAGAGAACATAAATCTTCTGACCTGCGGCTGGAATAAGACTATTATCTTGTGCCTTGACACTCACAGTAGATGAAAATACTGCGACAAGCATCATAAAATGCAAATAAAATCTGCGTAACATAATCTATTTGTGATTTTGGTATGTCTATTTAACGAACAACGTACTTCTTTGTTGCGGCAACGCCCTTCTGCTTCACGATATAAATACCCTTAGGAAGATTTGACAAAGTCGTAAGTTGCTTGTGCAACAATACTCCATGAGTATTATAAACATCGAATGATACACCCTTCTGTGAAGCTACAGAAGCGACACCTGCTGCGTTAACATCAAACTTAATGGTAATTGATGGTCCATCCTTCTCTTCCTCTGTACCAGTTTTTTTTGATGTAAGTTTCAGCGTTACCTCACACTTCTCGCTTTCACCATACATGTGTTCAATATCAATAAACTCTTTCTGAGAACCAACAGGTAAAAGCTTACTATCCATCTTGTATGTACCAGGTTCCACATTAAATGTACAATTGCCTAAAGCGCACACCTGCACACTACCCTCTTCAATGCTATTAATCGTATAGGAAAGAGTTACATTTTGTTCTTTATCAGACACATTCTGAATATAAAGCTTACCAGCAATCTTTTTCTCATCAGGATTTGCAACTGAGGTTTCTGCTTTATTTAAGACAATGGTTGTGTTATTTTTAATAACATTACCCTGTTCATCAACAAAAACAACATCATTAGAACTTGTCTGTGCCTTTGCACTAACAAAAAGACTGGCCAATAGACCAACAAAAACGAGTAAACGTAATTTCATATTCTTATTTTTTTTCAATTGATTATACTTAAATTTTTAGAGCGTAACCTTTTGGCGCACTGCCTGTAACACTCCGCTCTCATTATAGAAGAAAGCCACTATCCACGCATTCTTTGGTTGGATTCCTTCAGGAAGTGTATAAGTTGTTTTCTCCTTATGAATACTCTTTGTAGAGAGCGTTAACTCTGTACCCCACTCACCATTAACAGCAGCACGGAACACATGATTATGTACATATTCTTTGTCCACCTTATTGTTTGGAAACCTCTGTAGAGCAACAATACTATCCTCAACTAACCACAGCTGTAGCTTTCCCTTCACATCTTCGGACGAAGTCTTCAAGTCGGTCTCTATCTCTACCTGACGCTTTGCTACATCATACTGACATTAAGCTCAATGCCGACTGTTGTCGTCTGAGCAAACTCATCTCGGATTCTGCCTGCCCAAACATCCTTAGCGAGTGCATCTCCCCGACGATTGATAATCGCCTTTGGCACGTTTGGCACTGACCAATGCTTGTAATAAACATCACCTACATCGGTTCGCAACCCTACAACCTTAGACGTATTCTTGAGTGCAAGCGGTCCTGCATGAAAGGCAACAGCTATCAATTTGTCAGCTCCATAAAGCTTTTGCTGCTGTTCTATCACCTCTGCTGCATCTGGACAGAAGATGCAATGCTGCCCCGTAAAATCCTCTATCAGTACATTACGCTGAACAGTAGCAGTCGGAACCTCTATCAGTCGCTCGTTAGAACCAACCGAATCACAGCCTGTCAAAAGAGCAACCGCAGTTAAAAAAGATATATAAAAACTTTTCATTTCTATCAGAAATTATAATTATAAGAGAGTGTCAAACCCTTTGTTGCAGGGATATAACGACATACACCACCCGAACAATTGAAGCCAGCACGGGTACGACCATAGCCTAATTGCAAGCGATGAGCACCACTGCTATAGGTTACATAGCCCTGATAATAATGCAAACGAGTATTGCCAACATTATAAAGGTCGCTCAATGTGAACATCCAATGCGGTGCAAGCGACAGTTCTGCCAGTCCAAACAACCAGTCTTTATCTCCATCTTTTGAAGCAAGATATTGCCCTTCCACACGCAATGTTGTGTTAGGTGCAAGTTTTTGTTTGACATCTGCAACAAAGATATGCGAATTAAGCATTCCTCCATGCCCTTCGAGAAGCGTCTGATTGTAACGCTGATACATATACATCAGATTGAGTTTCGTATCCTTAGCAAGTCGTTTCTCAATCTGCAAATCAATATCTTGATAATAGGTGTCATCTCCCCATGCCCAGAACGGACTACCATAACCATCTGTACCGATGTCACCTGAACCATTCTTACGCACAGAATGAACATGTGAGAAGTTCACTTTCGCTGTCGTACCATACTTTCCACCCAGCATTGTTCTCTTTGGGAAGGTATAGGCGGCAGCCGCCTGATAAGCCCACTCACCCTCTGGACGAGTAGCGTATGGATAGAGTGCTGCCAAAGTATAGGTATGCTCAAGCGTGAAAGGTGGCAAATGATTGACAAAGGAAGAGATACCTTCCATCCCTCTACGACTTCGGAAACTCATATTCGTACTACGTTTCGCTTGTAAAAGCAGACTCATTCCTCGCTTTGAATAAGAACCAGAGAGCATAGCCACATAGCCATTACGATAAATGTAACCATTATCATGAGAAGGGTCTTGCGACTTCATTGCCATCTCTGCCAACACATTAAAAGCACGATGCTGCACTCGTAAGCGAACATCAAAGGCATTGACATTCAGCGGAAGACGCAAACGATGAGTTGGATCAACCATTATCACTTCATCTTTCTCATGTTTATTAAGATAAGAAGCACCTAAGGTAATATATGTATTATGCTGCTGGAGAGATTTACAGAACGCATCAATATTCCACTCCACATCAGCACCTGTCATCCAACTCTTATTGTAATTCCAATATCTGCGTTGACGTCCCGTTATTACTTTCACAGCGACTCCTTCAAAAGGACGATAATACAAGCGAGCACCTTGCAAAGAATTATCAATTCCCAAACTTCGTTCTTCATACGAACGAAGAATGAAGCCTGAGCCAAACTGCTCATAAAAGCTACCTAAGGTAAGTTCGGCATTCTTGTATCGCCCCTTCAAGTAAGCGTAGGGAACACCCCAACCCTTGAAATCATTCTCAAAGCCAGGAAGAGGATGACGCATATATTCTAATCTTGCGCCAGCCTCAACATAACGACTCGTTAATTTCAAGTCGACATAAGTATTTGTCAAGAAACGTCCTTCTGTTGCTTCTGCACCAGTCGTACTGTCCTTTGAGGCAACAGCATGTCACTCTGAATACTTCCTGAAAGGCGTAACCTGTCAGACTCATCTTGCGCAAAAAGAGATGTATTACCCATACTAATGAGTAATACTAACATCATCCATTTTTTCATTTAACACATTCTCTTACAGCCTCATTCACCTTTTTATACAATTCCACCTCGGCACCATCGGTATAGCCATTGTGCTTGTAAATAATCTTACCTTGTCCATCAAGTAAGATAGTATAAGGGACAGACTGAATTCCTAAGGAACGACGAAAATCGCCATTTGGATCGAGCAAAACATCATAACGCCAACCTTTCTGGTCGACCAAAGGCTTCACCTTATTGATATTCTGCGCCTGATCAATAGACACGGCTATGAGTCGAACGCCCGTTTTTTGCTGCCACTCGTCATACACCTCATCAATACTTGACAACTCTCGATTACAAGGTTTGCACCATGTGGCAAAAAAAGAAATAATAATGGGATAACCATTATTAGACAACGTGTCTGTCTGCACAGTCCTGCCCTCAATGTCCTTAATCATCACCTTGGGCAAACGCTCCTGCGCTGTTGCCATAACACTTATCGAAAATAAGCAAAAGGATAATAAAAGTTTATTCATTTCTATTAGCTATAAATTTGGCACAAAAATACAAAAAATATACGATACAACAAAAAGAATATTCCAAAGAAAAGAACCTTTTTCAACCTGACAGAATATAGATACTTTATTAACCTCAAGATATTAGCATTTAGGCTTATTCGTCTGTTTTCGCAAAAGATTTGCAACTCAACACAACACAAGATTGAAAGTTGCTGTCACTGCCGTCAGTCTAACACACCGCATTAGAGCTTTATAATCAGCATATTACGAGAAATGTTAAAAGTGACAGCAAATAAAAACAAAAACAGTTTCGGTTTTAACGAATTTGGAATAAAAAAAGACTACTTACCACATCTTGTATAATGCGAGCAAGTAATCTTTTCATTCGTAAATAACAAGCTATTGTAATTAATTAGAACTACGCTTTTTCTTAGAACCCTTAAACCACATATAAGCCACTAAAAGGACAAAGGCTACAAGGATAGAAATTAACTGTACAGCATATTCTTGTGGGTGTACCCAAAATTCTTTGAAGAAATTGATACGCCCGAGAATCTCTACTGGTGTCCAGAAAACAATCACAGTTGCAATGGACATACGAATATTAGCTCCCCATGAAGCTATATAAAGTTGCTTTTTAAACATATAAAGCGCACCTATGAAACAACCAATACCAACGAAGAAGGTCACTGGATGATGGTCGCCAATAAAGTTCTTATCATAGCAGAACATTAGTAAAAGGTAAGAAGCCCAAAGAATCATATTCACCTCCATAAAGGTGACAATAGATGTGTGACGTGTCATTGGTTGGAAGACAATCTCATTCTTGCGCTTTCCAAAGAGACGCTCCTGAATCCACGTAATAAAGTTGCAACCATTACGAGTACTAAAGATATACATTGTCATCATCATCATCCAGAAACCAAAAGAAGCTGGAAGAATTAGATACTCTGGCTTGGTTACAATTTCACCATTCTCAATCTCTGGCTGTACACCAAAGCGATGAGCATAATATTGAAAAAGGAACTCTACCCAACCTGTCCAGAAAAGTAATCCTCCGATAAGTCCCCATAGAGTCTGACGTGTATCACCCTTGACAAACACACCAATAATTACCAAAATCAGTCCCACAAAACCCATTGAGAAACCTGCATAATGTACAGCTTCGGGTGTCATGGTCTTTTCCATCATAATCATCATTGCATGACCCAACGGCATGGTGAACAACACAAGGATAAACGAGGCGAGTGTTCGCCATAAATAGATTTTACTTTTTCCCATAAATTAGAAATGTATTGAGAGCTTAAAATAATTTATCAACATCAACAGACATTCCAATCATAAGATTTGTTCCATCTGTCAATGGACAATTCAAATAATAATATTCTGGTTTTATAATTAAAAAAATATTATCGAGAATAACACTTACTTTAATACTGTTACTAATACGCTGCACCAAAGAGAGCTTAAAGAGTGCGTATGCAGGATAATGTATCGTTCTCACGCCCTTAGAGATGTCGTAGTAATCGACAAACTCCTCATTGTCAACAGACGAAAGGGAAACGACCATCCAGACCAATATTCGTCCCATAGTGCTTTGACCACTGATGATCCCAGTCTACATGACTTGTCATAGAATGCTTGCGAGCAGGTATATATTGGTTGTTCACAGATTTGTCATTCTTATCCTTTGGCAAATTTTCATTTGTGTAAGCATAACTAAGACGAGCCGTAAGGCCATTTGTCCAACGTGCTTGTACCGTTGCCTCACCACCACTTACGATGTAATGATTTAAGTTGATATAAGGAAGATATGCCATTTTATCCGAACTACTCTTATAATAAGGTGCCCCCGTTGCAATCTTGTTTTCTATTCTATTGCAATAAGCACTTACCGTAAAGTTATAACGTCCCTTTGTATAATCAACCGATGCATTGAAGTTCTGACTTACCTCTGGCTTCAAAGAAGGATTGCCCTCTACCATCCATATACCTGACATATCAAAGTTATAGTACTTCTCTTTCAATGTTGGTGCACGGAAACCCATACCATAACTAAGGCGATAATTCAAATTATAAATTGGCTGATAACGTGCGCTTAACTTTGGAGTTACACGTGAAGTACGTCCGTCAGAGAAGTAATCGTAACGCAAAGCTCCTACAACCTCCCACTTATCATTGATATTCCAATCATATTGTGCAAAAGCATCAAAAGAGTCCTGCTTACGGACCTTTCCATCCAAGTTGGTATTAAACAGATAATCATGCATATAGTCAGCACCCACCGAGAGAACATTATTACCCTCAAAGGTATGGCTGTAAAGTAAACGAAGACTATTTTGCACATTAGAATAATCACGTATATCAAGTCGAGTGAGACGCTGATAATCAGACTTATCATACTGATCAAAAGCATAAGAAAAGTCCAGACTATTAAAACTATCAGGTGTCCACATTCCACGAAGTCCACCTGTAAAGTCACGATAACGCTCAGGAACATCTGGTGTTCTGACTAACTGACGATAGAAATAGCCCGCACGTCCTGTTAAAAGCAGTTTCTCATTCAAGGTATAAGTGAGTTGCTCCTTAAAGTTCCAAACAGCATCACCATAAATAGTTGAGACAACACGTGTTACAGGATTAGGTCCATTCTGCACATCATAATTATCAGAACTATTATTGTTGATTGTGAACAAGTTATTCAACTTACCCTTAAAATATTGCCACGACATTCCGTAACGTTGTTCGTTATGACGTCCAAAGCGCATATTCAAGTTTAACGCACATGGATTAGGCTTCTTCTTTGTGATAATATTAATAACTCCACCTGCCGCATTAGAGCCATAAAGTGCAGAAGCAGCACCCTTGACAATCTCGATATGATCGACATTGTCCATTGCAATACGGCTGAAATCAACGTCATCCATCGTTTCACCCGCAAGACGTTCTCCGTCCACAAGAATGAGCATACTCTGTCCACCAAAGCCTGAAACATTCATGTGTACCTGCTGATTCATTGCGTATGAAAATTCCACACCAGGCATAACCTGTTGCAAAATATCACGTAGATTGGTTGCATCAGCCTTCAAGATGTCATCTGCGGTAATGAGTTTCGTTAACACAGGAGTCTTAGCAAGTAGTTTCGGTGTTCGTGTTCCTGTTACAACAACTTGCTCTAACTCTAATGATTTATATATAGAATCGGGTAATTCATCAGCCAACATTGTTGTAGAAAACAAACAAACAAAAGCTGACGATAAAATGGTTTTTCGTTTCATAAACAATCAAGAAATATCATAATCCCATCTTTTGTTCTTTGGAAGAATCCTCTACAAAATGGTTTTATCTTATATTTAAAGTAGGTATTTATAATTGATTGTCAACCAACATTTAGTTCCTTCTGGACTAATATAGTTTTCCAGCTGCAAAGCGACATACTTTCGATTTCTCAGACGAACAACAAATACATGGTTATTCATCGTGAATTTAGGCGGCATTGGTGGAATTTCAATTTTTAACCAAGAAGAGAGAACTTTATTAAGTTTTATTCCTTGACAACCAATCAAACTCTTACCCATCTGAGATTGATCTACCCAGACCTCATTTTCCGACCACTCATCCTCGTGGAATGTAGCTCCTAAGAAAGCTGTGCTATTGTTCGGAACTTCTTTCAAAGAGGTGTAGTTTGTTTCCAGAACAGCACCTCCATTTGTTCTTACGTTGTTGCGATGAAAGGCTAAACTCCATGATTTTGGTTCTGGTTGTACATCAGTAGCTTTAAAGTCACGCTTCTCATTTACTGAGATACCCTTACCGAAAACATCAAACCAATAAATATATAAGCCCGTCTGTCCATCACCACTACCCGATGTTAACCCCATCGGAATGGTGTAACCTGTAAAGTGCGTCTGTGCTTTTAGTAAATCAGCAGTGTCTTTATGTTCTATAAAAGCCTGCAAAGAGTCAAAATCAACGTAATACCAATGCTTCCAACTACTGGCGTTTACAAGAAGTTGTCCATTATTTATGGTAGTAGTAGGAGCCTTGTCATATATATCATCAAAAATACCATTGCAGGCTGTGACCATCAACATAATGGCACAGCCTGCAAGGATTGATATAGGGCGTAATACCTTATACATTAGTGTTATGCTTTTTTACTTAGTCTTTTTGCCTGTATATACTGCAGAAAGAGACAATGGCATTCTTTCAAGATTATAATCGTTTGTAATTGTCAATGTGCCATCCTGACCGAGTTTAACAATCACCTTACTTGGACTTGTAAAAGAATAATCCTTATCTAACGCCATCATACCATCAGACTTAAGATGAACCATAAGACCATCTTTGCTATATTCACGTTCGAAGCTCTGAGTAGTCTCATTAAAGCTAAGATTATTTATAGTGTATGAATCTATTGTTAAATTACCTACCATCATAACTCCATCATAAGTCTCCTTAGGTATTGTTAAATTGATGGTGTTATTATCATTCGCAACAATCTTATAAGTTACACTGTTCGAATCGTATGGACCATAAGAAGGTCCAACAGTCAAGGAAGTTTTACCAGAAAACTCCCCAGCAGCCTTCAACGCTGCAGGTGCCTTACCATAATGCCAATTAATCACAAGACCACCCATTAAACTTGGTACTGTAATCTTAATATCCGTCATTGTACCAGCCATTGTTGCATCATATTCAGTTGCAGGACTGCCTTTATAACTTATTTTCATCTTACCAGTTCCCTGAATTTTACCTTCTGGCATGGTAAATTTAAAAGTACCAGTACCCCACTGAGAGTCAGAAAAAGTTACAACATAGTTTTTCATATCAACATCCATCGTAGCAGCCTCTCCATAAAGTTTATTGGTAAAAATTCCTGGAGCTGTAACTGTCAAGTAGCCAGTAAACGCATGTGGAGGCATTGGCTTAGGAGCTGGTGTTGCTGGTAAGAACTCGATTTTAGAAACCTCACTTGCATTGAGAGTCACAATGCTATTATCTGTTTTGGTTATCTTTACTGTCTGTGCTTGAATAGCAAGTGCACTAACAAAAGAAACTATTACTAAAGTAAAAAGCTTTTTCATTTACGAATAAATTTAAATGTCTTAGATAATGATTTAACTACGAAAACGCCTGTCTGTCCGTCGAGAGGAATCTCTACAGAACCACTTTGGCTTACTGTGGCACGGCCTACTAATTGTCCGCTAACTGTGTAAACAGCTACTTGGCTACCTGCTTTCAGACCTTCACCTTTCAAGGAGTTGCCAAAAGAAAAGACTGCATGTTACTCTCTGCATTTAGCGTTTCAATACCTGTTGTCTCGCTAAAAGAGAATGAACGAAAATCAGATAGAGGGTACTCCACACGTTGACTTCCAGCTGTCAAAACAATTGCAGTAGAAGTAAAAGTAACTGTGGGCTGCTCAGAGAGAGCGAAATAAGTACCATTACCATCCTTATCACTTACTTTTACTGAAAGATAGTCAGCCGCAGAAGCAGAAAGTGTGCTCATAGAAGCTAACAGAGTAACAGCAAGCGAAAAATAAAGTTTTTGATTCTCATGTTACTGGGTTTATTTATTATATATTCTAAATTGAGTGCAAAGTTATAAGAAATAGCTTTACGTCACAATACCTAATAATGATGATTTTAAGCAAAAGAATAATAAAATCATGGCTTAAAATACCTACAAAAAGGTTTTTCAAGCCATAATAACCATAAGCCTCTAAAACATTTAATTTTTTCAAACAGCTTATCTGTCCATGCAACCAAAAATTGCGCACTACGTCAAGATCTGTCTTTGCTTCATTTCCAAGTATTTATTGATAACATCAATACTGAGTTTGTCTGGCGTTGTCAATACGCTATAGATACCGTGCTGACGCAGTGTTGATACAATCAAACGCTTTTCATTAGCAAACTTCTCAGCAATAACATGCTGGTAATATTCCTCTGTGGAGTGCTTCGGAGAACGAATATAATCATTCATCTCTGCATCTTCAAAAAGACAACGAGCACACGATGCCACTGACTAAGCAACTTCAAGTAAGCCAACTGACGATTGAGAGCAGTCATACCAGAGAAATTTGTGTAAATAACGAATAAACTACGCTTGCTAACCAACCTACGAACATTGACACACAAATTACTAAAATCACTTTCACCAAACATGGTTTCCTGCGCATAGAGTGACTCCAAAAGGAGCTGTATCTGTCCTGCTCGCTTAGAAGGAGTAACGAACGTATCCATTTTATCTGCAAAGGTTATCAAGCCAGCCTTATCATCACGGCGCATGGCAACGTATGACAAAACCAAAGAAGCATTGATACTATAGTCGAGAAGCGTCATTCCTCGGAACGATTGCTGCATAACACGTCCCTTATCAATAACCGAGAATATCTGCTGAGAACGCTCATCACGATAGACATTCACCATCAACTGATTGCGACGTGCACTTGCCTTCCAGTTTATACTTCGGTATTCATCGCCTTTCACATAGTCTTTTATCTGCTCAAACTCAGTGTTGTTACCTACCCGACGTATACGCTTTATACCCATCTCAGTGAGATTATTGCTTATCGCAAGAAGTTCATAGCGATTGAGCATCATATAAGAAGGATAGACCTTAACGTCTTCTGCGCTACCCAAGCTATAACGACGTTCAACAAGTCCCAAGACAGTACGTGTGAAACAACGAATCTTACCAAAGGAATAAATGCCACGTTTTTTAGGAGTAAGCGTATAACGAATCGTATTCTTTCCCGTCGCTGTTAGCTGACTCTTATAGCTTATGTCTCTCCGTTGGAACACCTCGGGAGCCTCATCAATAATCGTCAACCATACTGGAAAGGGGTATTTACTTTCCAGACTTATCTTAACAACATTCTTATCACCATTAGAGAAACGTTCTGAACAGGTTCGTTTTGCCTCTATTCCACGGCGATGATAGAGCATTATAGCATCTACCACAACCATAGCAGCAAAGATAAAGAGAAGTATCTTTGCACCCATGAAAAGCTGTGGGAACACATAACCAAAGCCTGCGAGCAGAGTAAGGCCTGCTAATATAAAATAAAACCTTTTAGTAAGGAACATTTCTTCTTTATTTATTTGAGTGTTACTCGACTAAGCTCATTACTTTGGCACTTCGACTTTGTCTATCAACCTCTGCGCAACCTTCAACGGAGTATAACCTTCCATTTCAGCTTCAGCAGTAAGGATAAGACGATGTTGAAGAACACTTGGCGTAACAAACTTGATGTCTTCTGGTGTTACGAAGTCGCGACCACCCAACAAAGCTGATGCCTTAGCAGCATTGAGCATAGCCACAGAAGCGCGTGGACTGGCACCGAGATAGACTGCCTTTGAGGTACGAGTCTGCTGTACGATGTTTGCAATATAGCGCAAAAGACTCTCCTCAATGAATACCGTATCAAGTTTCTTACGCATCTGCAGCAGTTCGTCAATAGTAAGTATTGGCTTAACATCTTCCAACTTGATAAGATTTCGCTTCTCCTGATGACGCTTAAGGATATTCATTTCCTCATCAACAGAAGGATAACCCATACTTATCTTAAAGAGGAAACGATCAAGCTGAGCCTCTGGTAGACGATAAGTACCTTCCTGTTCTACTGGGTTCTGTGTTGCAATGATTGTATAAACATCGCTCATACGACGAGTTGTACCATCAATCGTAACCTGACGCTCCTCCATTACCTCGAAAAGAGCTGCCTGTGTCTTTGCAGGCGCACGATTGATTTCATCAACAAGGACGAGGTCTGAGAACACAGGACCTTCATGGAAGTCAAACTCAGAGGTCTTCATATTGAAAACTGTCGTACCGAGTACATCACTTGGCATGAGGTCTGGCGTGAATTGAATACGGCTAAAACGCGCATCAATCAGGCGAGACATCAGTCGTGCCAACAAGGTCTTAGCAACACCAGGCACACCTTCTATCAGCACATGACCATCTGCAAGAATCGCTGTTAACAACAAGGCAACTGCCTCCTGCTGTCCAACGACAACCTTACTTATCTCTCCTCGCAACTGCATCACCTTTTCACTGAATGCAGCAAGGTCGGTTCTTTCTTCTTTATACTCTTCCATCTTATTTATTGTTTGCTCTTCAATTACATTCTTATTTTGCTCATCCATTGCCTTTATAACTTATTGATTATCATATCCATTCCGTCTATTGTCTTTCGCAGAGCAGCATCTTTCACTTCTACGTTGTCCTGCAAATAACGTTCAACACGGTCGAGTATCATTCGCACCTCAGCCTCTGGCATTCCTGTTCGTAAGGCTATCTGTGCTATATTCTCCTTCCTTGACTCAACATCTTCGACATCTATCATCGTCATACGGCGTAAGGTCTCGCCAAAGTAACTATACTTCTTCTGCAGCAAGTCACGATTGATATGCTTCTGATGATAAAGAGTACCTATCAACTTCACGAACTCCAACGAACGATTTGCTGGCTCTTCTACTACAGGTATAACACGCTGTCGTCTTCGTGCATAGAACACACAGAAAAGTAATAGTCCTCCTAAGGTGAGATAGATAGTCCATCGGAGAGGCTCGTTTTGTAGCCAAAAGCGTAATGGAGTATCCGTTTCAAGCTCTGTTTCAGGTCCGTATGCCTCAGTACGAACAATTGGCAAGCCTCGGAATTGGGACATCAAACGAAAGATGTGACCATTTGTCTGAGTATCAAGGATACCATAATTGGTCATCAACAATGGATCACAAGATACAAAGAGTTCACCCTTTCCTCGCTTCACTCTAACCACATGTACCAACCTATAGCCTTCTGTAGCCTCAGCCTTCTCCGCTGAAACCCAACAGCTAACCAAAGTATCGCACGCAGTCTTCCCTTCTATTGTAACATTATTACCTGCCATCGCGGCATAGACCGCGTATTCTTTCTCCTGATAAGGCAACTGCTGAGACCAGACTAAGGTATCATAAGGAATTGACTGATTCGCAATTGAGGATTTAACCTCCATAGGAGAAAACCCATATTGCCCATCAATAGATATTTGCAAATCAGGATATAGAGAATCAGGCTCAATATCAGACGTTGCAATGAAGACTTTATTACCAGCTTTCAACAGTCTATGCAGCGCACGAATGTCTGTTGCAGAAGGGCGAAAGATAACTGTTTGAATTAAGAAGGCATGCGGTTTCTTACCATATCCATCACGTTCCAACTGTGGGAAAGTCTTCTGTGTAACCTCATAGCCAGCAGGAGTTGACTTCATCATCAGTGAGTCGAACACCGCACAACCAAAGGGTTGCTTGTCGTAATGATTGAAGGTAGGCTCCCAAACAAACTTTGAGGGCGCATTCCACTCTAATAGAAAAACAAAGACAAGGAAGCCAACAACGAAGAACCAAAAACGTTTATTCATTCCTCACCTCCTTTCTTTATCTTGCATTCCAAGTCTATCATCAGCTTTATCAACTCCTCCGTCGCCTGATAATTACCATATCTCACACGCATAAAAGCTGTCGTCATTCGTTCAAAGTCTGCTGACAGGATTTCACGAGTGTATTGAGTTGGCGTCTTATAGAGTTGCCAACGAATCTTATTACCATCTGACAGCCAACGAAGTGTGCGCAGATAAACGATTCTAACAGCCTTATAAAAATCCTTCTGAGCCATTGCTTTGGCATAAACAGCATCGAAGTCAACGCCATAGATATTATCTTCTTCATCCTCTTTATTCGCTATCTGACCAGCTCTACCAAAGAGTTTGAACTGATAACGATATAAGATGAAAGCAATGAGGGCGACAATAGCAAGTGCAAGAATAATGTAGATCACTATACGAAAATCCCCTTTGTCCGAAATACTGAATACCTCGGACAAGAATTCGTCAATCTTTAACTTCAGCCAATCCCACCAACCAAGTTCAGGTGCCTGTAACTCTCGCGCATAGTTGTACGCTTCATCAGCACGATACTGACGAAGCAACACCGAATCACACGACAAAGTATCACTTAATGGCTGTAACATAGAACCGCTTTATCAGAGTTTATCAAAATTTTCAATGTCATTATCCTTCTCTGCCAACTCCTCAAAATTCTGTATGTCTTCTTCAACTGAAAGCCCATCTTCCTCCTCTGCAATGCTACCATAATGGAATGCCAAAGCGAAAATAGAGAGTGACATCGTTAGATACATTCCAAAGTTCATAAATACAGATGACAAATAAACGAAGAAGCTATACACAGGACTTGTTGTAAAAGAGTTCTGAGTGGTATCAGTAGTCAGTAGAACAGACTTTACAATCGTCAATATATACCAAGGAATTGATGTAAATGAGGACAGGATATTAGCCAAGAATCCTATCACAAACATCAACCCTAACAATGACCAGAATGAATGGAAACCAAGTTTTAAGCCACGAGATATTGAGCTAAACAACGTCTCCTCATTTTCAAAAACATAGACAGGTAATGCCAAAGATATAGCAACACAGCACGCAACTAATGCAATAATAAGTATAATTACTAAAAGTAGCGAACCTGAAAGCGAAGCACAGAAAACAACAAAAACCAAGACACCTACAAACAGAGTTGTAAGAATAGCTGTCATTGCCAATGAGCGTTTGACAACCTGAATGATAGCTGGTTTTAAGTCACTCATTGTCACATTACGTAGTCTATTTGGACTCTTATGATAGTATTTCAACATACCATAACAGATACCTGACAATAAGATAGAACCTATCAATATACAAACAAAATACCCCAAGTATGAAGAACCTAATCTTATCAGCATACCTTGTCCGGCATCTACATCATCGCTCATATCGAAGGTACCACCATATAATGGGGTTAAGACTTTCATCATCAACTCCATTGCGAAACCTTGTATTAAACAAAGTGGCAAGAGTAGATAGGTACATACACGCAACAAACTTAAAATTCTCACGAATAAACTCAAAAATCGCAGAGAACTTCTCGCCGAAACTACGAACTTTATAAAGTTCAATCTTTGGTCTTTCTATTTGCATTTTCTAAATGATAATTACGCTTATAAGGTAAGTAAATAAAATAATACACGACAAACGCCAATGATACGAGTATGATACCAAGGCGGAGAAAGTCATTCAACTCTGTATGACGAGTGACAAAACCTTCTATAAAACCCGCAACGATAAAGATTGGGACAGTGCCAATAACTATCTTCATTCCCCTCTTTGCACCTCGCTGAAAGCTAACCAAACGCGAGTAGGTACCAGGGAATAACCAACCATTACCGATTGCCAAGCCTGCGGCACCTGCCACAATGATTGCTGAAAGTTCCAACGTTCCATGCAACATCGTGGCTAAGAGACTTTCACCTAATAATCCGTGCTGATAAAAGAAAGTATCAAAACAACCTATCATTATACCGTTTCTGATTAACAGAAGCCCCGACATGAAACTCGTCAAAACGCCCGAAACAAACACATTAAACGATACCATGATATTGTTCAGCGTAATACTAATAAACATACTTCCCTCTTCCTCATTGCCATACACGCCCATCGGATTACCTTTCGATATATTCTCAAGCGTCATATCCATATAGCCGTCGCCAAAAATCAAGCGTGGAAAGGACTCATCCCCTAAGGTTGAAACAACGCCTATCAGCACACTCACCATAAAAATGATGAATGAGAGAAGCAGTAACTTACGCTCTTTCCACATCACATCTGGCACCTCCTGCGTCCAGAAAGTTAACAATCGCGACAACTTCTCCCGTTTATTACGGTAGATTTCATTATGAAGTGCAGAAGCAAGTTTATTGAGATAGATGGTGATACGTGAATGAGGATAATGTGTCTGTGCAAAAGCGAGATCAGCTGTAAGCTCAGTATAAGCATCAGCCAACCGGTCAGGCATCTCAAACTTGACATTATCTATCATGCCTTCCATTGCCCGCCACTTCTCAATATTATTGCGTATGAAAAGAATTTCCTTCATGCAAGTCCACACGTAATTTACACATTATTATCATTTACGCAACAAATTTAGAGTTTTTTTCTTACATTTGCAACAGAAACAACATTTAATTATCAAGAAAATGCCCGAAGCCAATATCATAACAGGCCAGTACGTCCAGATAAGTCAGTCGCCAGCAAGTTTAGGAGAGCGTATCGTTGCACAAATAATTGATAACATCCTAATTATCTGCTATCTGGTTGGTGTGTCGCTCCTAATAGCTGAATTGAACCTTTCTTTTACCTCGAATGACTTATTCTTCCTAATAGCCGTCTACCTTCCTGCTCTCTTTTATCACTTCCTTATGGAACTATTCAACCATGGACAAAGCATTGGAAAGATGGTAATGCATATCCGTGTTGTGAAGAAAGACGGTACAACTCCGGGCATTGGTGACTTTTTATGCGTTGGCTTCTGCAACTTGTCGACCTTGGTTTCTCTGGTGTTGGCGCACTTGTCATTCTTATTTCGAAGAATTCACAACGTCTTGGCGACCTTGCAGCAGGAACGATGGTCATCCAACTTAATGATTATCGCAAGATTCAAGTCTCACTTGACGAGTTCTCTTATCTTGACCGAAAATACAAACCAGTCTATCCGCAGGCAGAAGACCTATCGCTTAACCAACTTGATGTTATTCAACGTACCCTCAATACTGAATACGGATACGAGCGTGAACGTCGTATTGCTTCCCTTGCAGCTAAGGTACGAGAACATCTTAAAATATCTGACACGAACACTGCTGACGAGAAGTTCCTCTATACTATCGTACGTGATTATCAGCATTATAGCTTAGAAATAATATAAAGGTTAGAAAGAAAAAGAATACTACAAACTACTTAGCACATAGTGTGCGAACGCCCAGCACACATGGTGCGGAGCATTAATCACATTATAATTTGTTATCAATATGAATACTTCTGATTGTTAGAAAAGAGTTTTTATGATAGCCATCAAAAGAAAGATAATGGAGATAGCAGGTGCTTTGGTCTACCCAACCATAAGTCTAACACCTGAAATCACAAAAGAACATTTCTTTGGAAAATGGGTGCTTGTGACTGGTGCTTCGCATGGAATAGGACGAGCATTATCCGAAAAACTTATCAGTGCAGGAGCAAATGTCTTCCTCATTGCTCGTAGTGAAGAGGATTTACACCACCTTTCTGCCAAAGCCAAGCAAATGGGAAGCTGTGCAGACTACTGCGCAATAGACCTAAGAGACAGAGAAAAACTTGAACTGCTTTGCCAGAAACTAAGGGAAACACTACCACGGTTAGATTACTTCTTTTGCAATGCGGGTAAATCTATCCATCGCAAGATCAATGATGCGCAGGATCGCTTACACGACTATGACCGTACCATGGACCTCAACTATCGTGCCTTGGTTGCGCTATCATTAGCTATCTTACCCGCCTTGAAAGCAAGTAAAGGGCATATCATCTATTCGTCATCAGTAAGCACTCTCTATCCAATGGCACCGGGATGGTCGGCTTACCATGCTTCGAAAAGTGCGGCAAACGTATGGTGCGAGACGGCGAACAGCGAGTTTGCCCCATTAGATGTTCACGTGCAGATAGCTTTTTTACCCTTGGTTCACACAGCAATGTCAGATGTCAACGAACAATACCAACATCTGCCTGCTTACACCCCAGCTGATGCTGCCAATATTCTCTTAAAACTCGCCATACGAAAGAACAAGAGTTATAAACCATGGTGGGCAAAATTATCTGCTCCGATAGCCCACATATTCGCACCAATTATACAGCTATATTACAAACGATTGCCATGAAAAGTAAAAACATCTCTATCTTTTCTATCCTCTATCACTTACACATAATCTCACCAAAGGGCTTATTTGTGTGGACAAAAAGCCTCATCTATGAAGGCGTCAGCCTAATGGCACTGCTTCGTTTTACTGCTCATTTCTATCCGCAACGCCGTGCTATCATTGACGAGAATCATTCTCTAAGCTATCAAGAACTCTATATTCATTCTCGTCAACTCACTGAAATTCTTTACACAGAATATCATCTCCAACCTAAAATGAATGTAGCATTGATAGGACGTAATAGTCTTATTGTGACTCTCCTGCTCCATGCGCTTTCACGATTAGGCATTCGCACTACCTTATTAAACACCGATTTGGGGACTGAACAGATAACAGCTGACTTACAGAAGCACCATTACCACCTTATTATATACGATTCAGACCTCAAACAGATACCTACGAAACTTCTCTGCATAGCTGTCACAACAGAGGCACTTAGCGACATCCTTTTATCTAAGAAGGTGCTAAAAAAAGAGATAAAACTCCCTAAAATCTGGCGAGGGAGAGAAATCATTATTCACTCAGGAGGAACAAGTGGCAACTTCAAGAGTATTGCCCGCCGTCCCTCTATTACCTCATTCCTTCCTCCACTGCTTGCCTTACTACGCAACATCAGAATCTACGAATATAAGAGTGTGCTGATTTCACTACCTTTCTATCATGGTTTCGGGCTTTCAACGCTTATCATCTCCTTACTTATGGGTAAGAAGATATGCCTACAAAAACGCTTCGATGCTATCAAAACCTTAGAGATTATTCAGCGCGAACAGATTGAGGTCATGCCGATTGTACCTGCTATGCTCGCTCGTTTTTGGCAAACAGAAGGTGCTAAAGAGAAGTTGAAGAGCCTACGCTGTCTGATAAGCGGTGGCGACAGACTGCCTAAAAGCCTCATCGAAACGACGCATAAAGAGATAGGAGAGGTAATCTTTAACCTATATGGTACGTCTGAAGCAGGATTCTTTATGCTTGCTAATCCCAAAGAATTAGCTTCTTTCAAAGAGACTACCTTAGGGAAACCTATTCGAGGAGTCGACTGTAAGGTAAAAGACTGTAATCGTCAAGGGATAGGAACACTTTGGGTACGTTCTCGTTGGGCAATGCGAGGGCTACGAAATCAATGGCAAAATACAGGCGATTTAGTCTCACAGAATAGCGAAGGTTACTTCTTCCATCATGGTAGAGCCGACCGAATGGTGGTCTGTGGAGGTGAGAACGTACAGCCCGAACACATCGAACAGGTTCTTCTCTCCCACCCTATGATTATTGCTGCACGTGCCTTTACCGTTCCCAACCCTAACTTTGGCAATGTCATCCACACGGAAATAGAGTGTACACCCAGTGCAACATTAACAGAACTAACACTCCTCAACTGGCTTCGCCCACAACTTTCACGGGCAGAAATGCCACATAGCATCCGCTTCAAAACTATTGAAATGCTCTCTACTGGTAAGCAGAAAGTCCGTTGATAGCTCCTCCTTTTAACTCCTGAAATAAAATTATTTGAAAATAGAAAAAAATCTAATCCAAATCTAATATTATCGCATAACATACCTCAACCATAGAAACTCATAAATGAAAACAAAGCGTAAAATTATATTCCAGCATTGATAAAAAAACTTGCCCCTGTCACCAAGAATGGTGACAGGGGCAAGAAAACGAAAATTAAAATACAGTGTGCGCAGCGACAGGACACGCATCCCCCATTAAGCACCCCCTCCACTTTCAGGGTTGAGGTGGAGCTTTTAAGACTACTCCAATGCCTTCACCTTGAACCCGTTTTTGCGGAAGCAGGTGTTACCGTACAAGTATAAAGTACTAGAAGAGAAGCTTATGCCGTATGCAGTATAGTTAAAATCAGGGTAAGCACTCGACGACCAATAGTAGCCGTATATGCCACAGTGTTTCAGGTAACCATCGTAATAGTAACCCAAGGCAGGTAGGTAGAAGTAATTACCAGTATCGGCTGCGGGAGGAAGAGTCCGAAGTACAGGCCATTTTTTTTCGGTCCGTACTGTACGCCAATCAGAAGCATCAAAGGCGATGTTGCTGTTGTAATAACCTTCGGCTTGCAAAACTGACTTCTTCTTCAACCACATGCCGCCTTTATATAAATGCCCCATAGTTGTCCATAACTCGTTTTCATCCCAACGGGGATCGCCTTTGTCTGCGTACCATGACATCTCGTTAACGTTAGGAAGGTCTTTACATGCTGTGTGAGTAGCGGGATTCTTTATGCCCACACCAGGAATATATGGGTTGTAGAAACGTAAGTCAGTTTTGTCCTTGGCGTAGTCATTGGAAGTTGTTGCGCCTGAAAGACCTTGACTTATTATTGGTTGACTACCCCCTTTATCCCATTCATACCCTTCCCAATACGGTTTTTCTGCGTCCCACATATAGTAATTGTTGCCCTCATAATTCTGTGGACTAAGATTAGCTGTTATATCATGAATAGAACCTGCTGTACAGTCAAGCGTTACAATCTTTGATACTGTTCCTTCTATTTTGCCATTAGGGTTGTCCGTTGTATTGCGAAGCCAGTAGCGAATACGGAAAGTATGAGTACCCGGAGCAACGACTGCGTAGGTTGCATTCTTACTCATATCATCTGCAGCATTATCTATATCAAAACCCGAACCTGTTGTTACTGTAATCGTTTTAGACCCACCAGAAGCAAGCGTAAGAGTGCCATCGTCAGCAATATTATAAGTTCCAGCAATATCATCATCGCTCATAATCTCAACCTTAAACAACGTGCTTCGCTTTACATATTCGTTACTGGTACGAGGAATGAAGCAAAGATAGGAAGCTTTATGGTCAAGAGTGAATTTATAATCACTACCTACTTTATTAGCTTTGGCTATTCCGCAATCTCCCGATGCGCCAGCATGATCAAAGTTATTTGGGGCAGACTGTTTTTGTGTTGCTTTAATCTGAACTTGTGGTTGAGAGCCTGTAACAGACACATTGGTGTAAACAATATCATGTGAATCACCTGTATAAGTACCAGAAAGAGCAAACGCTCCTTGCGACTTATTAGTTTCAAAAGAGTAGTTTACAGCTCCACTCTGCCGCCAAGTACCAGCATTATCTTTTACCCAGATCTTGTCACCACTGCTCCAATTCACAGAAGCACCAGCACCCTTTGTATGATTAAGAATTGCCGTACGTGTTGTTGCGTTTGGCTGAGAAGTACCTGTAAAGATGGTTGCCTCCGTAGGAATGTCGGCTTTTCTGTGTTTTTCCTCCTGCACTGTATCACCATTGACACAGCTGGCTGTAAGCAATAAAGCTGCTAAACCATAACACATGCTTTGTGTTACCGAACTTATAGTTAATCTCTTCATAAAATTATTCATTTTCTTTTCAAACTGTTATTGGTTCTTTTCTGTATTATTCCAAGAAGCATTATCAAAGTCTTCTTCACTAAAAAAATTATGTTTTGCATCTCCTGCCACCGTACCAGGTTTAATTGTTCCCGCATTACCACTGGCACTATTTAACAAGAATTCTGTTTCAGTGCAAACAATCTCGCATTGTGGTTTTTGATAAACCATTCTTTTATTCATCATCATTTCTTTCGAGGACACATCGTAAACGTATATCCTGTTCTATTGATTAATATAAAGTTATAATTTCGTGCTTAAATTCCCAAGATATCAGTTTACGTAGGTATATAAAAAAAACAAAGGAAACTCCGAAAAGTCCTTTGTTTATATGGGTTGCACAGCATGCATCGCACGCACATGCAAGAAAAAAACTAAAGAAATTAGTTCTTAAATGAGAGAGAGAGAGAGAGAGAGAGAGAGAGTACATAATTATTTGGAACTACCAAATAATTTGCATCTTTTTTTCTATTTTTCTTCGTTAAAACATTTAACACATCACAAAGTCTGCCTACACCCTTACTTCCTAAGGTGCAGAAATTTATCGTTTCGGCTTTCTTTATGATTGTCATCCTTATTACAAGTTCAATTATCCGAGTACAAAGGTAATAAGAATTTGTAAAAGTTACAAGAAACTGGATAAAAAAAATGAAGACGAAATATGTAGCAAACGTTTAATGCGCATGGCAATTCAAGTAAAGATACAACCCTTATAAAATAGCGAGAGGAAAGACAAAACAAAATTTGCTGTCACTGCCATCATGCTATGTAAGCATAAAACCTATTGATTATTAAACGCTTACGAGAAATGTTAAATATGACAGTAACTTAAAATAAAAAAATATAGTCGTAAATTATCGTTCTATCTTCCAGCTTTTTAAATGACTTTATTACTAAAAAAATAAGGTTTACAATAAAGCTATCATCCACAGCCTATTGCTGTAGATGATAGCTTTACACTTATAGAATCATACCCTTTCTTAGAGAGGCGTCTACTCTTTTTCCTCTTGAGGAAGCATGATAAGGGATTCTTGTTTCTTACCATCCATCATTATCTTTAATGGTTTTGGGAAACGAACATGGCGCACCCATTTTGTTTCTTCCACAGCTGGAAGGGCATCAAGTACACTGCGCTGATAGAATCCATCTTCCTTATAAGGATTAATTGTGAAATAGCCTACACCGAAAGAGGTGAGATTTTGGAAGAAATGTGTTCCCTGACTTGGGTCTACACGATAGTGTTCCAGTCCCTCCTCAACGATGACACGGGCTGCCGAAATATGTGGCCACTTCACAGGAATACCCAACCAAGGGTCGCTTGAACCCCAACGACCGGGACCAATGAGCACATAATTCTTGTCAGTATCAAGGAATTTACGGTTTATCCATTCTATCTCATCAGCAACAGCAGGATTGTTAGATGCTGTGAATGCACTATCCGTCTTCACATAAACAACATCTTGCACATCATCTGACACGCCATGCCCCAAAGAGTTATAGCTCCGCAAGAGACATTCTTCGTTATGTATTGCAGTAAGGTCTTCATCTAACATCTGCTTAGAATCAACGATTGGACGAATCTGCAAGAGATATAATTCGCCTGTTCGATCACTATTCAAATTAACCGCAAACTCGATCTCCACTGGGCGACGCATAGCCTCAGCACCGTATGTCATTGCCATTTGCAACAACTCTGGTAATGGAAAGACGTTCTGTTGGAGGACACCACAGAAGGAGATTACCTTTCGTCCACCCTCATAGAGTCCATCGTAAATAGCATGATCTTCGGGAGAGTAAGTGGAGGTAATATATTGTAGACTGCCATCAGCCTCAGCATCCTTCACACGCAGTTTGAGGATATTAAAGCCGTCATCTACCTTAAAGTCCTCGCTGATATGCTTCATATCAAGTGCATAGAACTGAGTTTGGGTTTCGCGCAAGGCTATTTCCATTTCGCTCATCTGTAAGACTTGATGCGGATGGAACGGACAAACGCGCAGCGTCTGCCCACCATCGACAATATACTTACCTAAACCCAAAGCCAAAGAGGCAATACCTTCCTCAGCTCTCTCTTCTCCTATCGGATAATAGTTGAGAGAGCGAAGAACGCCAGAGATGTTCGGATAGAAATGATCGCCATATTCCTTGCCACCACCTGCTGCAAGATTACCGCCATCTTCTCCTGATCAATGACATTACTTGTGGCTGTCATATAGGCTTTGGAGTCACGATAATAAACCGAGGCATAGACAGCCTTGATGGCACAAGCCAACATTCGGAGCATTTCATACTTATCCTCGAGGTAGGGAATCATATAAGTGGAATAGATTCCTGCAAAAGGCTGATAGTGACTATCCTCTAATAACGAGCTGGAACGAACAGCTATCGGCGAGCGTGTAGCCTCAAAAAAGATGAAAAAATCTACGATAAATTCATCTGGCAATTGAGCTCGAAGAAAAGCCTGAAGTATTTCTTCATCGCTTGCATCACTCAAAGCTATTTGGTAAAGATTATTCTTCTCCATAAAACTATCGAAGACGTCTGTACAAAGAACAACCGTCTTCGGTATCTGCACCTTAGCATTCGGAAAGCGATTGAAGTCGGGACAACGTTTAATGACGTTGTCAAGAAAAGCCAAACCACGTCCCTTACCTCCTAACGAACCTTCTCCAATACGAGCAAAATGGGCATAACGATCATATTTTCGCCTATCAAAAAAGAGCAACAACACCGACATTACGCATCTTGCGATAAGCAACAATAGCATCAAAGATAATTTGCCGATGCATATCTACATCTTGCAATTTATGCCAAGTAATACCTTCAAGAAAGAAGATACTGGAAATATTGCACGTGCTGAGAGCCAACGACTAACATGATTGCGGGAGATATGATATAGCATAGAGTCACGTGGAATGGTAAAGATGTTATCCTGTAACTCTTTCAAGCTGCGTACACGCACAACCTCTTCACGTGTTTCTGGATTACGAAAGATGAAGTCGCCAAAACCCATGTGTTCCTCTAATAGATTGCGCAAGTCTACACTCATTTTCTTTGAGTTCTTGTCAACAAAACGGAAACCCTCTGCCTCTGCCTTCTCTCGGTTCTCACTTTCAGAACTTTCGATAATCAACGGGATATATTCGTCTTCTCGACGGATAGCACGCAATAGTTTTAATCCCGCTTCTGGATCTTTCTCAACATTGGAAACACCACCCCCGTCCACTGCTGACGATGCCTCTTTCAAATTATTAATAGGAAACCTCACATCGGAAATGACACCCAGACAGTTGTCCTTATAGCGTTGATAGATTTCCCATGCCTCCTCGTATGTACGCGCCAGAACAACCTTGGGCCGTCCACGTTGACGCAAAGAGGCATCGTGACGTGTCAGAGCTTCAGTAGCAAAATTCTGACTTTGTGTAAGAATATAGCTATATAGATTAGGTAAAATGGATGAATAAAAACGAATAGAGTCCTCAACAAGCAATATCATCTGCACACCTACCTCTCGAATATCATTGTCAATGTTCATCTTATCTTCCATCAACTTGATAATGGAGAGAATAAGGTTAGTATTGCCTAACCAACAGAAGACATAATCAAGATACTAAGATCTTCGTGTTGTATGCGCTTTGTGATACCATAGGAGAAGGGAGTCAAAACAACACAATGAATATCTGGGAACTCAGCCTTTACTGCTCTTGCCACATCAAAAGCATCATTATCTGCATTACCCGGCATACAAATAACGAGGTCTATATCTACCGTATTGAGAACCTTTGAAGCCTCTTCAATGGTAGAAACCTGTGTAAACGTAGGCGGATAACGCAGTCCTAATTCCATATACTCATTGTAAATTTTCTCTTCCACACGGCCGTCATCTTCCAACATGAAGGCATCGTATGGATTAGCTACAATCAAGACATTGTAAATTCGTCGCATCATCAGATTGACAAAACTTACATCTTTTAAATAGAAATTACCCCACTGTGCAGGAACTTGCTCACTCATAATCCAAAACTTAATATTGGACAAAAATACAAAATAAATACAAGTAAACCTATCTTTTCGATACAGAAATAAGATATTTTTTATTACTTTGCACACAGAGAGCAACCCTATGTAAGCATGACCGCTTTCTTAAAGAAAAAAAAGAAAACATTTTTTTTTGGGTTTTCATTTGGAAGTTTGACGGATTTTAGATACATTTGCCGTACCATTCTCAACTGAATGATACTATCTAACATAAACAAATAAAAGTCAATTTACTATGGAAGTCGAAAAAATCATGCAAGCACTGGAGCAAAAGCATCCAGGTGAGTCAGAGTATTTGCAGGCAGTACACGAAGTACTCGTTTCTGTAAAGGATGTTTACAATCAGCATCCTGAGTTTGAACGCGCAAGTATTATTGAGCGTATTGTAGAACCTGAACGTATCATCACATTCCGTGTTCCTTGGGTTGATGATCAGGGTAAAGTGCAGGTAAACATTGGCTATCGCGTGCAATTTAATGGTGCTATCGGCCCTTATAAGGGTGGCTTGCGTTTCCACGCATCAGTAAACCTTAGCATTCTGAAGTTCCTCGGTTTCGAGCAAACATTCAAGAATGCACTCACCACATTACCTATGGGTGGTGGCAAAGGTGGTTCTGACTTCTCTCCACGTGGCAAGAGTGATGCTGAAATTATGCGTTTCTGCCAGGCTTTCATGAACGAGTTATATCGTCACATCGGGCCTGACGAGGATGTTCCTGCTGGCGACATCGGTGTTGGTGGTCGTGAAATTGGTTATCTCTTCGGTCAATATCGCAAGCTGACTCACCAGTTCCAAGGTATGCTCACAGGTAAGGGCATAGAATGGGGTGGCTCTATCCTCCGCCCAGAGGCTACTGGTTATGGTGCACTCTACTTCGTTCATCAGATGATGGAAACCCACGGCCTTGACATTAAGGGTAAGACTGTTGCTATCTCTGGCTTCGGTAACGTTGCATGGGGTGCTGCTAAGAAGGCTACCGAACTCGGTGCAAAGGTTATCACATTGAGTGGTCCTGATGGTTATATCTATGACCCAGAAGGCATCAGCGGTGAAAAGATTGAGTACATGCTCGAACTCCGCAACAGTGGTAATGACGTTTGTGAACCATACGCAGAGAAATATCCTGGTGCACAGTTCTTCAAGGGTCGTAAGCCTTGGGAGCAGAAGGCAGACATCTATTTGCCATGTGCTACTCAAAATGAGGTTAATGGTGAGGATGCAGACAAGATTCTTGCTTACAAGCCATTGTGCGTAGCTGAGGTTTCAAACATGGGTTGTACAGCAGAGGCTGCCGATAAGTTTACCGCAGCTAAGATGCTCTTCGCTCCTGGTAAGGCTGTTAACGCAGGTGGTGTTGCCACATCAGGCCTCGAAATGTCACAGAACTCTCTCCGTCTCTCATGGAGTCCAGAAGAGGTTGACCAGAAACTCCATTACATTATGAGATCTATCCACGAGCAGTGCGTGAAATATGGCAAACAACCTGATGGCTACATTGATTATATTAAAGGTGCCAATATTGCAGGCTTCATGAAGGTAGCAAAAGCTATGCTTGCACAAGGTGTCGTATAAATAAAACCAGTCTTTCTATTCCCTCTCATGCTCTACAAGGCAGAGAGGGAATAAACTCTATGAGAGAAGGCTGGAGATACTAACTTTTTAATATGTATAGAACCAAACTTCTCCTAATAGCATTTTTTGCGCTATGCAATTACTTTACACTGACTATAAAAGCACAGTCGGATGGTAAAGCATCTTATTATAGCAATGGATTACATGGTCGGAAAATGAGTAATGGTGAACGTTACGATTGTAACGCCTTTACTTGTGCGCACCGAACTCTCCCATTTGGTACTCGTCTAAAAGTTACAAACCCACGTAATGGCAAAACTGTCATTGTCCGCGTTACAGACCGTGGTCCTTTTGTTCGTGGTCGTGTCGTCGACTTATCTTATTGTGCTGCACGAGAATTGGGAATAATTGCTTGTGGAGTTGCCTACGTAAAAGTTGAACTTATACGAAAAGAAACAGAGATTCCATTCCCTACCGAATCAAAACCTACATTTGAAATGCCTGAAATAGAATATGGAACCGCAGGTATATGTTATGAGTTTATCCCTGAATGGGAAAAAGTTGAAGAAGACAAACCAAAAGAAATTGAACGCAAAGTGGACACACGATTAAACAACAAGAAAGTTCCACAACAAGCGAAGGTGGAGAAGGACAATAAGGAGAATAACGGTGATTTACACAAACAAACACCTAACCCTAACATTCAACAGTCTGCCAAGTCTAAACCACTAACAACATCAGCACGCACAACCGCTACTGCTGTAAACCGACAACAGACTGCCCTTCAAAACAAACCCAACACCCAACCTACAACTCCGAAAAAGGGATCAAGTAGTAGCTGGACTAACTTCTTCAAACGTGTCAAGGATGGTGTAACGGGACTCTTTGAATAAAATAGAATAAGCAGTCCCTACCCTCATAGGGAGGGCTGTAAATACAATGATTTCACACATATTTCTATTTTATTACTGTCCGCTAAACTTTTGTTTATTTTCAATCGGGTAGGAGGTAAATGTTATTCATAAAAGGCATTTACCTCCTACTTTCACATTTACCGACCTCCCACACCACCGTACGTGCCGTTCGGCATACGGCGGTTTCGTACTTTTACACCTCACGGTGTGTGGCAAGTTGTTTTCAGCTATCCCTTTGAGTAACGTCACTTCTACCCTATTGTCGGATTCCGTCCTATCGTCTTGGATAGAGAGCTCCTTTCGGACATCTGACGAAGAAATTCGCAGGGTAGCATTCATTTACTATTGCACTGCACGATTCGGTCCTTCCCTGTAGGCACACGTACCTTGAGTACTATGACCTCTGCTGACTTCTCACGGCAAGCTTTACTCCGCTTCCTTCGTAAAAACAACTATTTGAAACGTCCGTGAGACCTCCTCGGATAAGAACATTATCTTTCCATCTTATACCTACTTCATTTACACCGACCATTCCGAATAGCTATGGGACTTTGATTTGTTTGGCAATCTTATCCATGGTCATATGCCTTATATGAAGTTTCTGTTCGTTAGGCCAGATGTTTGCCGCCGGCTTCCTTCAGATTTCACCTCACGATGAACACCCTTGCCTTTGACTATGTAATTCCCGCTATTAGGGCTTACTCGGGACTTCCACCCGTTAGATAATGCTCATGCCGAGCGTACCAAATTTGGGCTGATACTTTTTTCATAGTATCAGCCCATTTAATTACCTTTGCTTTTGCAACAAAACATAAGTAACATGAGCAAAAGTACACATTTTTTCGGACAGCCAGTATATGGTCAGTTAATAAAATGCTTAGACAAGAACAAAATTAACACTTATAGCCGTCAACATGGTGGCGAACGGTATGTAAAGAAGTTCGATATGTGGTCTCACGTGGTAACTATGCTCTATGCCGTGGTGATGCGTTTCGACTCTCTTCGTGAGATACAGGCTTCTATGCTGGCAGAATCCCGTAAGCTACCTCATCTAAGCATAGATACTTTACCCAAGCGTAGTACGCTCTCTGATGCCAATAAGAGACGCCCCGAAGAACTCTTTGGTTGGCTCTATATGGATGTCCTTGAAGCTCATCGTGACCTACTTTTCTCGGACAGCCAACGAGGCAAGGGGGATTCTTGGCTTAATCGTCTGAAAATAATGGATTCTACCACTATTCCCTTGTTTTCGAATCTCGTCTTCAAGGGTGTGGGACGTAATCCCAAGCACGGAAAGAAGAAAGGAGGCATAAAGGTGCATACCATCATAAATGCCAACGAAGGAGTGCCTTACGATATGCAATTCACTTCTGCTGCCACACATGACAGTTTTATGATGGCACCGCAGGATTATTCAAAGAACGATATTCTAGCTATTGACAGAGCCTACATAGACTATGTTAAATTTGAACAGATGACTCATAATGGTGCTGTCTACGTTACAAAGATGAAGAAAAATCTTGTTTATCAACTAGAAATAGAGTATAATATTACAGACGATGATAGCCGTTTCTTATACAATATCAAGGAGGTAGTCCTTAAAAAGAAGAGGGGTGGAACATCATGCACGAATCGTCACCTACATAGACCACAAGAAGACGGGAAAGAATAAGACAACGAAACTAATATCACTGCTTACCAACGACTTTTGAGATGGATGCGCAAGATATAGTGGCTATTTACCGGAAAAAGGTGGCAGATAGAGTCACTATTCAAGCAAGTCAAGCAGAATTTTTTCCGCTAAGATACTTTTTACGGAGAGACTGCTAATGCTATTAAAATACAGATTTGGATGGTTTTTCTTGCAAATCTGCTAATAACCATCGTACAGAGAAGGATAAAAAGGTCATGGAGTTTCTCGGGATTAGCCACAATGATAAGAATTGTACTGATGTACTATATCAATATGGAATCCTTTTTCGAACAACCTGAGAACGATTGGAAAAAATACTTTAGCAAACATGGTATTTCCCCTCCGCAATGTGAGGAAAATGTATAGAGGGGGCTTGTCTAAGAGAAAAAAAAGCTCATCCTAAATGCGTAAAGGGATGAGCTGAAGAAGTTAGAGGTTTAGCGGACAGTAATAGTTTATAATAACCTTCGGGATTGATAATTCTAACCTTTCCGTTTCTCATGCAGACAAGTTTGATATCATTCTATTCGACTGCTACAACTTTTGAATAGTCCTTCGTTTTAACAATATAGATACCTGATGATAGACTAACCGTCTTATGCTCTCTTACAATGGTAGAAAACATCAATTTGCCACTTAAGGTATAGACTTGCAAGTGTGTAGGCGTTCCTGTCATAAAACTTAGATAATTCTTACCCCCAGAGACTTTAAGCGCATCAGTAGTAGGAGCATCTATTTGTGATGAAACCGAGGCTGTCATCTGAACTGTGTCAACGACTAATACAATAAATTTATCATCGCTCAGGTTATAGAGCATAAATTATTAGAACAATGACACAAGAAAATTATTCAAAGATGTTGGCTACGGCTAAGGGAGCAATTCAAGGTTGGTAAACCTCTGTTTGGCAAAGATGGTGCATTTCATCAAGTATTGGAAGCTTGCCTGCGTAGATGGTCTATCAGGCGTTCCTGATGCCATTGGGAGAGTGTTCCCCGATACGGACGTACAATTGTGCATCGTCCATCAGATACGCAACTCCGTGAAATATGTGGGCAGTAAAAACCAGAAGGAATTTCTTAGAGATCTCAAGCTGGTCTATGCTGCTGATACGAAGGAAAAAGCGGAAACGGAACTCGATAATCTGGAAAAGAAATGGGGTGAGTTATATCTTATCGTCATAAAGTCGTGGAGAGACAAATGGGAGCTATTGAGCTGTTATTTCCAATACATGTCCGCTATCCGTAAGATTATCTACACCACCAATACTGTTGAGGGATACCACCGTCAGGTCCGTAAAATTACAAAGACCAAAGGTGTCTTTCCTACCGATGATTCACTTTACAAGCTCGTCTATCTTGCCTATCGCAATATCCGCAAGAAATGGACTATACCACTGGTAAACTGGGGTCAGACGGCGCAACAATTAGCAATTAAGTTTGGAAATCGTTTCAAGATTATGTAACTTTGCGTTGCCGAGGCTTCTCGTCGTCGAAATGCGATTAAAATCGCATCCCGCCGACCGAGGTTTAAGACTAACAGAAAAACGGATTGACACAGTTGAGTTGACTAACCCGAATTTTGACACAACTACTTTTAATTAATTGTAACGTATTAAATAGTCCTTTAAACGTTCAGCTTGACTACGTGTTATATTACTGAAACTGATATGTTTCTTCAATGTTTCAATATCATAGTCATCGATCATTTTACCTAAAGACACATTTTAAAAAAATGGAAGGTAAAGAAGTGACTCCTTCCATATTCGCTACAACTTTATCATCTGAGCTAATTGCACAAACAATTATTTTATATAGCTCAACACCTGCGTCTGGTAAATTAGCATGAGAAGACAAAATATCTCTTATATTTACTATGCACATAAAAACAAATATTAAAAATCGAACAAATCAATAAATTCCTCTTCATCCATTTGAGCAAGATTAACCTCAAAGTAAAGCAAAGTACCAGGAAAAGAGAAACTAACATCATAACACTTACGCTCTCCATTTATGTCTACGAGCAATCCTTTACCACTACAAATACGGCTAATATCTGCACAAGACAATATATTATCGAGTCCTTTTCCTTTGTTCCTTCCTGTTGAATTGACCGTAAAATTATTTTCAACAGCTTTTAGTAAAGCAGATCTGTCGTTATCAATAAATGATAAATAACTACGAACAGAATTAGCAATACCAACTCCAAAGTCAGATATAGCTGCATGAAGTACTTGTTTCTCTTCATCATACATAAGCATTATTATTAGCAAAAGCGTGATCAAAAACATTATAGAAAGCTTCTGTTAAGCTAAGACTGATAGAACTTAAATCCTTATTCTGAAAATAATTATTCTTAAAAATATTGCTCTACTTCTTTTGCATACAAATCCTTCTCTTGGTCAACAATTCTCCACAAATTAAAAATATGAGGAGAATGGGATGCTGCCACGTGATTCTTTTGACCCAGCCAATACTCAGAAAAACGTAATTCATTATAAATATAATCGTCTACAGCATTATTATTGCTTGCAAGATATGGTTTCCATCCCTTATCAGCTAAAAATTGAATAAGACATGCAAGCGTGACTAAATGCATTGGCGTAAGACTATTAACAGATATAGTCTTTGCAAACGATATATAAACACAACGAGCTGAACCTTGAACACAATACTTATGATGAGAATCTGCAATTAAACCTAACCACAAACTCTTATCAACCGTTGTAAAAAGAATAATATTATCTTGATCCATAACACTCGTTTCTGCAAAGATAATAATAAAAAAACAAATAAAGACACACAAAATCAACAAAATAAGGATTATTCTATTGTGATAAGAAACTAACAAGAATAAGATAAGCAATTATCTAATTTCAATCTTTACATTTACACACAACTTCAAAGTAGAAATAAAAGTAAACTGAAATAAAAACTCCCGATACATTAAGTACCGGGAGTTTTCTATTATAGAGAAAAAATCTATTCGGATTATTCAGCCTTTGCCTCTTCTGCAACGTTCTCAACAGCTTCTACAGGAGCATCAGCCTTCTTTGTAGAACGACGGCTACGACGAGTCTTCTTAGCATCAGCCTTTGGAGTCTTAGCCATATTCTCGTTGTAGTCAACAAGCTCAATAAATGCAATCTGAGCAGCGTCACCCTGACGGGTACCGAGCTTGATAACACGTGTATAACCGCCTGGACGATCAGCTACCTTTACAGAAATCTCCTTGAAGAGCTCAGTAACAGCCTCTTTGTTCTGAAGATAACGGAATACAACACGACGTGAGTTAGTTGTATCGCTCTTAGAACGAGTAATCAGCGGCTCAACATACTTCTTAAGAGCCTTTGCCTTAGCAAGAGTCGTAGTGATTCTTTTGTGCTGAATCAAAGCAACTGCCAAGTTTGAAAGCAACGCAGCGCGGTGGTCAGCAGTACGACCCAAATGGTTGAATTTCTTATTATGTCTCATTTTGTTTTTAACTTGTTGTGGATAAACCCGTCAACTTGTTGTTTAGACAATTCGTCAACTATTCTTTATCCAATTTATACTTTGTAATGTCGGTTCCAAACGACAGATTCAGACTCTCGAGCAAATCATCAAGCTCAGAAAGCGATTTCTTACCAAAGTTACGGAACTTCAAGAGATCCGTCTTATTGTACTGAACGAGGTCGCCTAATGTCTCTACATCAGCTGCCTTCAAGCAGTTGAGTGCACGAACACTCAAGTTGAGACTTGCGTCTGTCAACTTGGTCTTCAAGAGCTGGCGCATGTGCAGAACCTCCTCATCAAACTCCTGATTGCCCTCCTGATCTGGATTCTCAAGAGTAATCTTCTCATCAGAGAACAACATGAAGTGATATATAAGAATCTTTGCAGCCTCTTTCAGTGCATCCTTTGGGTGGATGGAACCATCAGTCGTAACTTCAACAACCAATTTGTCATAGTCGGTCTTTTGTTCAACACGATATGGCTCAACGGCGTATTTTACATTACGAATTGGGGTGTAGATGGAATCGATTGGGAGTACGTTTACATCAGTGCAGAATTCGCGATTATCCTCAGCATAAGCGTATCCACGCCCTTTGTTGATGGTCAAATCAATCTGCATAGAAGCTTTGGAGTCTAAATGACAAATCACCAAATCAGGGTTTAACACTTCAAATCCAGTCAGATACTTACCGATATCACCTGCTTTGAATTCTGTTGAATTCTCTACGGTGATACTAACTTTCTCATTCTCGAATTCTTCTACTACTTGCTTGAATCGAACTTGTTTGAGATTCAAGATGATGTTGGTAACATCTTCCTTTACACCAGGAACTGAAGAGAACTCATGCTCAACACCCGCTATACGGATAGTATTTATAGCAAAGCCCTCCAGCGATGAAAGGAGGATGCGGCGAAGAGCGTTACCAATGGTAACACCGAAGCCAGGCTCAAGAGGACGGAATTCGAACTTGCCGAAAAAGTCATTGGCCTCCAGCATCACTACTTTATCAGGTTTTTGAAATGCTAATATCGCCATTAATTTAATGAATTTTATTGTTTAGAGTACAACTCAACGATTAACTGCTCCTTAATATTCTCAGGAATGTCAGCACGATCTGGACGATGGAGGAACTTACCGCACTTAGCGTTGTCATCCCACTCAATCCAAGGATACTTGCTATGGTTAAAGCCAGCCAAAGCTGCCTCAATAACCTCAAGTGACTTAGCCTTCTCACGAACGCCAACAACGTCACCAGCCTTTACCTGATATGAAGCAATATTTACAACATTACCGTTAACAACAATATGCTTGTGGCTAACGAGCTGACGAGCAGCTGCACGAGTAGGAGCAATACCAAGACGGAACACTACATTATCCAGACGACTTTCGAGACTCTGAAGAAGAACCTCACCTGTGATACCCTCTGCCTTAGCAGCTTTGTCAAATAGATTACGGAACTGACGCTCCAAAACGCCGTAAGTATATTTAGCTTTTTGTTTCTCTGCAAGCTGAGCACCATACTCAGATACCTTGCGACGACGGTTATTACCGTGCTGCCCTGGAGGGAAATTTCTCTTAGCTAATACCTTATCTGCGCCGAAAATTGGCTCACCGAAACGGCGTGCAATTCGTGATTTTGGACCTATGTATCTTGCCATAATTAATATGAATTCTTTTAATTGTTATAAGATGTGATTATACACGACGACGCTTTGGAGGACGACAACCGTTGTGTGGCAACGGAGTAACGTCAACAATTTCAGTTACCTGAATACCTGCAGCGTTCACCGCACGTATAGCGCTCTCACGACCATTACCTGGACCCTTAACGAATGCCTTAACCTTACGAAGACCGAGGTCGAAAGCAACTTTTGAGCAATCCTCTGCTGCCATCTGAGCAGCGTAAGGAGTGTTCTTCTTTGAACCACGGAATCCCATCTTACCAGCCGAAGACCAAGAGATAACCTGACCCTCGTTGTTAGCCAAAGATACAATGATGTTATTAAATGAGCTATGCACGTGGAGCTGTCCAAGTGCGTCAACTCTTACATTTCTTTTCTTAGATGTTGCTGATTTCTTTGCCATAATTAATTTCCTCCTTAGAATTACTTAGTAGCCTTCTTCTTATTAGCAACAGTCTTCTTCTTTCCCTTACGGGTACGAGCATTGTTCTTAGTACTCTGACCGCGAACAGGAAGACCATTACGATGTCTAACACCACGATAGCAACCTATATCCATGAGGCGCTTAATGTTCATCTGGATCTCAGAACGGAGATCACCTTCAACTTTGAATTCAGCACCGATAATTTCACGGATTTTGGCTGCCTGGTCATCAGACCACTCGCTGACCTTCAGGTCACGGCTAATACCAGCCTTATCCAATATCTTTGCTGAACTACTTCGACCAATACCATAGATATAGGTCAATGCGATTTCGCCACGCTTATTCTGGGGCAAATCTACTCCAACAATTCTTATTGCCATTGTTTAATAATTAAATAAATAAATGTCATTTAACGCTAAAAAGCAAACAAAGGTAAGCATAATTTATGAGAAACTCACCTCTTTACGCTTTTTTTAACTTAACCCTGACGCATTTTAAACTTAGGATTTTTCTTGTTAATAACGAACAGACGTCCTTTACGACGTACGATCTTACAATCAGCTGTACGCTTCTTTAATGATGCTCTTGTCTTCATATCTCTATGTTGTTTATTTGTATCTGAAAACGATTCGACCCTTAGTCAGGTCGTATGGACTCATCTCAACCTTCACTTTATCACCAGGAAGAATCTTGATGTAGTGCATTCTCATCTTACCGGAAATATGAGCGGTGATATCAACACCGTTCTCTAATTCCACACGGAACATCGCATTTGAAAGTGCTTCGAGAATTGTTCCGTCCTGCTCTATTGCAGTTTGCTTTGCCATATACTAATTAAAAAGTTTGTCCTTCTAAATGTTCAATTTCCTCAAAAGAAGATAAAATATCAGCCTTACCTGTCCTAATTGCAATTGTATGCTCAAAATGTGCAGCAGGAAGACGATCACGTGTAACAATGCTCCAATGATCAGGTAATATACCGATTTCTCGCTTACCCATAGTAACCATTGGCTCTATCGCAATACACATCCCAGATTTTAGCAACACTCCACTTCCTCGCTTACCATAATTAGGTACGGATGGTTCCTCATGTAAATCACGTCCGATACCATGTCCTGTCAGTTCACGAACAATGCCATAGCCATGTGCTTGACAGTAATCCTGGATAACATGACCAATATCGCCAACGTGATGTCCTGCCTGTGCTACTTCAATTCCCTTATATAAAGCTTCCTTAGTTATTCGAAGTAATTTCCTTACATCTTCACTGACTTCTCCAACGCAAAAAGTATAACAACTATCTCCATTGAATCCATTGAGTAAAGTTCCACAATCAATAGAAATAATATCTCCATCTTTCAAAACAACATCTGCACTGGGTACACCATGTACAACAACATCATTTACAGATGCACAGATACTACCAGGAAAAGGGGAACCATACGAATTAGGATAACCCTTGAAAGTAGGTATAGCTCCATTATCACGAATAAACTCCTCTGCTATTCTATCTAATTCGAGAGTGGTAACACCAGGTTTAACATGACGACCAACTTCTGCCAGTGTTCTACCGACCAGCAGGTTGGCCTCACGCATAAGTTCAATTTCATCTTCTGTCTTTAGAAATATACTCATTTCCTAAGATAAAGATTTAATAAGCTGCAACACCACCATTGCTACGTGTATGTCCAGAATTGAGAAGTCCATCATAGTGACGCATCATCAAATGCGATTCAATTTGTTGAAGAGTATCGATAACAACACCAACAAGAATTAATAATGACGTACCACCAAAGAATTGACCAAAGGCATCAGCTACATCCAAATACCCCGCCAAAGCTGGCATAATAGCAATAAAAGCTATAAACAAAGCTCCTGGTCCCGTAAGACGAGACATAACAGAATCAATGTAATCTGCTGTATCCTTACCAGGTTTAACGCCAGGAATAAAGCCATTATTGCGCTTCATATCCTCCGCCATCTGAGTAGGGTTAAGTGTAATCGCAGTATAGAAATATGTAAACACTACGATAAGAAGCACATAAATACAGTTATATGCCAAACTCTTTGTGTTCATTAAAGACTGAAGTACTGAACTTGTACTATCAGAAGAATATTGAACAATAGCCAATGGAATAAACATCAAAGCCTGAGCAAAGATGATAGGCATTACATTCGCTGCAAAAAGTTTCAATGGAATATACTGACGAGCTCCACCATATTGTTTATTTCCAACAACACGCTTAGCATACTGCACAGGTATCTTGCGAGTACCCTGTGTGAGAAGTATAGCCGCACATACAACAGCATAAAGGATAACGATTTCTATAATAAGCATTACAAATCCACCACCGATTGCCTCTGAAACACGATTACCGAATTCCAAAATAACAGCTTGTGGAAGACGGGCAATGATACCAATCATAATGATTAAGGAAATACCGTTTCCAATACCTTTATCCGTAATACGCTCACCGAGCCAAAGAATGAACATTGAACCCGCTGCAAGAATTATTGTAGCAGGAATCATAAATGTAGTCCAATCAATTCCTGATGCCAAAGCACCAGCAGCCTGCATTTTCAAGTTCATAAGGTAAGACGGTGCCTGAAACAGTAGTATAAGTACTGTCAGGACACGCGTATACCAATTTATTTTCTTATGGCCACTCTCGCCTTCACGCTGCATTTTCTGAAAATAAGGAACAGCGACAGCAAGGAGCTGCATAACTATAGAAGCTGAGATGTATGGCATAATTCCCAATGCAAAGATTGACGCATGAGAAAATGCACCACCGGAGAACATGTCCAAAAGTGACATAAGACCGCCCTTGGTCTGTGCCTGCAATTTTTCCAACAGGGTTGGATTGATGCCAGGAAGCACCACAAACGACCCAAAACGGTAAATGGCTGTGAACAGAATGGTAATGAGGAGTCGCTGACGCAAGTCCTCGATTTTCCAACAGTTCTTCAGTGTCTCAATAAACTTTTTCATTAACTTAGATTATAGTTGTGTTACCACCTACTGCTTTAATAGCTTCTTCAGCAGTCTTAGAGAATGCATTTGCAGAAACCTCCAGCTTTGCTTTCAACTCACCATTGCCAAGAACCTTTACAAGTTCTTTACCATTGGTAAGACCAGCGGCCTTCAGTTCTTCAACACCAATCTTAGTAAGGTTATTCTTCTCAGCAAGTGCCTGAAGAGTAGAAAGATTTACTGCGAAATATTCCTTATGGTTGATATTCTTGAAACCAGCCTTTGGAACACGACGCTGGAGAGGCATCTGACCACCCTCAAAACCAATCTTCTTTATAACCAGAACGTGACTTAGCACCTTTGTGTCCACGAGTAGAAGTACCACCGAGTCCAGAACCTGGACCACGACCAATACGACGACGTGAATGTGTAGAGCCTACAGCTGGTTTCAAATTATTTAATTTCATAATTATTATTTCCTTTAAAAGATTAATTAATCAATTACTGACACCAGGTGATGCACCTTACGAATCATACCGCGGCAGCTTGGAGTATCCTCTACTTCAATAACCTGAGAAATCTTACGAAAACCCAATGCACGCAAAGTGTCTTTCTGGTCTTTAGGAGCACCAATACGGCTCTTAATCTGCTTAATCTTAATTGTTGCCATAATATAATACCTCCAATTATTAACCGTTAAACACTTTATCCATACTAACACCACGCTCACCTGCTACTGTATATGCATCACGCATAACAGAGAGGGCAGCAATAGTAGCCTTCACAAGGTTATGTGGGTTAGAAGACCCCTTAGATTTTGCAATCACATCAGTTACACCTGCACTCTCAAGTACAGCACGCATAGCACCACCAGCCTTCAAACCTGTACCCGCAGCAGCAGGCTTAAGAAGGACATGAGCACCACTAAAACGAGCCTCTGCCTCATGAGGAACGGTACCCTTCAATACTGGAACCTTAACAAGATTCTTCTTTGCAGAGTCTGTACCCTTCTGGATAGCAGCAGTAACCTCACCAGCCTTACCAAGACCCCAACCAATAACGCCCTTACCGTCACCTACAACGACGATAGCTGCGAATGTGAAAGTACGACCACCCTTTGTAACCTTAGTTACACGGTTGATAGCAACCAAGCGATCTTTCAGTTCTACGTCACTATTTACTTTTACTCTATTCATTGCCATATCGTTTAGAATTTAAGTCCTCCCTCACGTGCAGCATCAGCCAAAGCCTGTACACGTCCGTGATAGAGATAACCGTTACGGTCAAAAACAACCTGCTCTACACCAGCAGCCTTAGCATGCTCAGCTACAAGCGCACCAACCTTCTTTGCTTGTTCAATCTTAGCCATATTTTCAAGACCAAGTGAAGAAGCTGAAGCAAGGGTTGTTCCGGTCAAATCGTTAATAACCTGTGCATAAATCTGCTTATTACTACGGAAGACGCTCAAACGTGGGCGTTCAGCAGTACCGTTCACACTCTTACGAATGCGGAACTTTATCTTAATTCTTCTTTGTTCTTTCTTTGTTGTCATAATCGTAATGATGTATTAAAGTTACTTAGCTGCAGCTGTCTTACCAGACTTTCTGCGAATAACCTCACCCTGGAACAAGACACCCTTACCCTTATAAGGCTCAGGCTTACGGAAAGAACGAATCTTTGCACAGATGAGACCAAGCAGCTGCTTGTCAGCTGATTCAAGAATGATGATTGGATTCTGATTACGCTCACTCTTTGTTTCAACCTTAACCTCTGAAGGAAGTTGAATAAAGATTGGGTGAGTATAACCAAGAGAAAACTCCACCAAGTTGCCTTGGTTAGAAACACGATAACCTACACCAACAAGCTCCAACACCTTTTTATAACCTTCACTAACGCCAACAACCATATTGTTAACAAGTGAACGATAAAGACCATGGAAAGCCTGCTTCTGTTTGTAGTTTACAGGGCTATTCTCATCAATTTCGAATGTTACCTGACCGTCCTCAATAATAGTCTTAATAGAAGAATCAACCTTCTGAGAAAGCTCACCCTTAGGACCTTTAACTGTAACTACACCATTATTAAGAGCAACTGTAACTCCAGCTGGAACACTAATTGGCAATTTTCCTATTCTTGACATATTCAATCCTCCAATTAATAAACATAGCAAGAACCTCACCACCAATCTTCTCAGCAGCAGCTTCTTTGTCTGTCATTACACCTTTAGACGTGGAAAGGATAGCAATTCCAAGTCCGTTAATTACTCTCGGCATGTCTTTGTAACCAGTATACTGGCGAAGACCTGGGGTAGAAACGCGCTTCAATTTCTTGATTGCGCTCAGTTTTGTTACAGGGTCATACTTTAGTGCGACCTTGATTGAACCTTGTGGACCATCTTCGATGAACTTGTAGTTCAAGATGTAACCCTTCTCAAAGAGAATCTTTGTAATAGACTTCTTTAAGTTAGACGCAGGAACCTCAACAACACGGTGATGAGCCATGATTGCGTTTCTGAGTCTTGTCAGATAATCTGCTATTGGATCTGTCATAAAATATAAATGTTTAATTAATCGGGGCTACCCCGACAATATTAAAAATCGCTTGAAAGCGGATAATGAACTGCAAAGATACGAAATTATTTTCACAATTCATCATCCGCGTCGATATATTTGATTACCAGCTTGCTTTCTTTACTCCTGGTATAAGTCCCTGAGATGCCATCTCACGGAACTGGATACGAGAGAGACCGAACTGACGAATATAACCCTTTGGACGTCCTGTAATCTTGCAACGATTGTGCAGACGGATAGGATTAGCATTCTTAGGGATAGACTGCAACTTGCGAGCAGCCTCATAAGCCTCTTCAGGATCATTTGAAGTAGCGATAATCTTCTTCAGAGCTGCGCGTTTCTCAGCGTAGCGAGCAACAAGCTTTGCACGCTTTACTTCGCGAGCTTTCATTGATTCTTTTGCCATATCAATTAATCGTTTTTAGCATTCTTGAATGGAAGTCCAAAGCCTTTCAGCAAAGCAAAACCCTCTTCATCAGTCTTAGCTGATGTAACAAAGGTAATGTTCATACCTTGAATTCGGTCAACCTGATCAATATTAATTTCTGGGAAAATAATCTGCTCGGTAATACCAAGAGTATAATTTCCACGACCATCGAACTTGCTCTCAATACCCTTGAAGTCACGGATACGTGGCAAAGATACGCGAACGAGTTTCTCAAGGAACTCATACATACGCTCACGACGCAGAGTTACCATAACTCCGATAGCATCTTCTTACGCAGTTTGAAGTTTGCGATATCCTTCTTAGAATAAGTAGCAACAGCCTTCTGACCTGTAATAGAAGAAATCTCATTAACAGCAACCTCAATAAGTTTCTTATCCTGAGTTGCATCACCAAGACCTTGATTAATAACAATCTTCTTCAAAACAGGCACCTGCATAGCTGAAGAATAGTTAAACTGCTTCTGCAAAGCAGGAGCAATCTGCTCCTTATACTGTTTCTTTAACTGAGCTGTATTCATTACTTAATTACCTCCCCTGACTTTTTAGCGATACGCTTAACAGTCTTGCCCTCACGTTCAATTCTGATACGTGTAGCCTTACCGCTTTTCGGATCGATGAGACTTAAATTTGAGATATGAATTGCAGCCTCCTGCTTAACGATACCACCCTGAGGGTTAGCAGCAGAAGGTTTAGTGCTCTTAGAGACCATATTCACGCCCTCAACGATAGCACGCTCCTTATCCGCAACGACCTTAAGCACCTTTCCAGTCTTGCCCTTATCTGCACCAGCAAGAACAATGACCTGATCGTCTTTCTTTATATGGAATTTTGCCATTTTATTATTCTATTTAATAATTAAAGAACCTCAGGTGCCAAAGAAACGACCTTCATATTCACTGCACGTAACTCACGAGCAACAGGACCGAAGATACGGCTACCACGGATTTCGCCAGCATTGTTCAGCAATACACATGCGTTATCATCGAAACGAATGTATGAACCATCTGCACGACGAATTTCCTTCTTTGTGCGAACGATCAAAGCCTTTTGATACTGCACCCTTTTTTCAATTCACTTGATGGGATGACGTTCTGTACAGCAACTACGATAACGTCACCAACACTTGCATAACGACGGCGAGTACCACCGAGTACACGAATGCACTTAGCTTCACGAGCACCGCTGTTATCACATACTGTAAGTTTTGATTCTGTCTGTATCATAATTACTTAGCTTTTTCTACAATTTGAACTAATCTCCATCTCTTTGTCTTAGAAAGAGGGACGAGTTTTCCATAATGAGAACTGTATCACCCTACATTTTGCCTCATTTTTTCTCGTCATGAGCATGGTACTTTTTGTCTTCTGGACAAATTTACCATAAATAGGGTGCTTCTCCTTGAACTTAGCTGCAATAACGATGGTTTTATCCATTTTGTTGCTAATAACGACACCCTGTCTTACTTTTCTTAAATTTCTTGTTTCCATCTGGACCATTGTTATTTATTAAGTTCTCTCTGAGAAAGTTCTGTTTTCATACGTGCAATATCACGACGAGCGCCCTTAATCTGAGATGGATTCTCAAGCGGAGTAATCTGATGATTCAGCTTCATCTTTGCGAGCGCTGCTTCAGCATTCTCAATTTTCTCAACCAAATCTTTGGTTTCGATTTCTTTTACTTCATTAATCTTCATCTTTCTTAAGCGTTTTTATCGAAATCACGTCTAACAATAAACTTTGTCTTAACAGGCAGCTTCTGTGCAGCGAGGCGAAGAGCCTCCTTTGCAATATCAAAGCTTACGCCCTCTACTTCAAAAGAGAACACGACCTGGAGTAACTGGTGCAACCCATCCTGCTGGATCACCCTTACCCTTACCCATACGAACATCGGCAGGCTTACGAGTGATTGGTTTTATCAGGGAAGATGCGGATCCAGACCTGGCCCTGACGGTTCATATAGCGGTTTACTGCTATACGAGCGGCCTCAATCTGACGGCTGTCGATCCACTTAGCCTCAAGTGTCTTGATGCCGAATGAGCCGAAAGCCAGCTGTGTACCTCTATGGGCGTTGCCTTTGTTGCCACGTCCGTCTTGAGGTCTTCTATATTTTACTCTTTTTGGCTGTAACATGATAGCTTCTTCTTTTAACGGTTATTGTTTCTTCTACGATTACCTCTTCCAGAACGGCCACCATTATTAGCACGGCCATTGCTCTTCTCCTGAGTAAAGTTAGGAGTAAGATCTACCTTGTTGTAAACTTCACCACGGCAAATCCACACCTTAATACCCAACAGACCAACCTTTGTAAGGGCTTCTGTCTGACAATAATCGATGTCTGCACGGAAAGTATGCAGAGGAGTACGACCCTCTTTGAACATTTCCTTACGAGCCATTTCGGCTCCGTTCAGACGACCTGTAATTTGAACTTTGATACCTTCAGCACCAGCACGCATAGTGTTAGCAACTGCCATCTTGATAGCACGACGGTAAGCAATCTTACCCTCTACTTGGCGAGCGATATTGTTACCAACGATGTTAGCATCAAGTTCAGGTTTTTTAACCTCGAAGATATTAATCTGAATTTCCTTTTTGAAAAGGTTCTTCAACTCTTCTTTAAGCTTATCAACATCCTGACCACCTTTACCGATAACGATACCCGGACGAGCGGTACAAATAGTAATGGTGACGAGCTTCAATGTACGCTCAATGACAATACGGGAAACGCTTGCTTTTTCCAAACGTTTGTTCAGGTAAGTACGAATCTTACGATCCTCTACGAGATTATCCCCGAAATTCTTGCCACCGAACCAATTTGACTCCCAACCGCGGATGATACCAAGACGGTTGCTAATTGGATTAACTTTCTGTCCCATTCTACTATTTATTTATCATCATTATTAGCGTCAACTTTCGAATCAACGAAGAGAGTGACGTGGTTAGAACGTTTGCGGATTCTGTAGCCACGGCCCTGTGGTGCAGGACGCATGCGCTTCATTGTAACGCCTTCATCAACGAAGATCTTAGAGATATAAAGTTCACCGTCTTCAGCCTTGCGGTCATTCTTTGTCTCCCAGTTATTGATAGCTGAGCGCAGAAGTTTCTCAACATTCTGAGCAGCTGCCTTCTTGGAGAATCTCAGCACACCAAGGGCACGATTGACCTCCATACCACGAACCATGTCTACAACATAGCGCATTTTACGTGGCGAAGAAGGACAGTCCTTGAGCTTTGCAAAATACTGGCTTTTCAAAGCTTCTTTACGAGCTTCAGCCTTTATATGTTTTCTTGCTCCCATTATATTTTTTTATTTTCTAAATGGATTATGACCTGCTTACCTCTTGTTATTACCAGAGTGACCACCGAAACGGCGTGTAGGACTAAACTCACCGAGCTTGTGACCTACCATATTCTCAGTAATGTAAACAGGGATAAATTTATTTCCGTTATGAACTGCAACAGTGTGACCCACAAAATCAGGGGAAATCATTGATGCTCTGGCCCATGTTTTAACTACATTCTGCTTACCACTCTCATTCATAGCAAGAATTTTCTTCTCGAGTGATACGTTGATGTATGGACCTTTTTTTAATGAACGACTCATAATTTACTCTTAATTACTTTGATTACTTCTTGTTAGCTCTCTCAATAATGTACTTGTTTGAAAGCTTCTTAGGTGCACGAGTCTTAAGACCCTTAGCGTACAAGCCCTTACGTGAACGTGGGTGACCACCAGACTGGCGACCTTCACCACCACCCATTGGGTGATCAACAGGGTTCATAACAACACCACGGTTGTGTGGGCGACGTCCCAACCAACGAGAACGACCAGCCTTACCAGACTGCTCAAGTGCGTGGTCAGAATTACCTACACTACTACAGTTGCCTTACAAGCTGACAAAATCTGGCGTGTTTCGCCAGAAGGGAGCTTGATAACACAATAACTGCCTTCACGAGAAGTAAGCTGAGCAAAGTTACCAGCCGAACGAACGAGCAATGCACCCTGACCTGGACGTAACTCAATGTTATGAATTACAGTACCTACAGGAATGTTAGCCAAAGGAAGGGCATTACCAACCTCAGGTGCTGCCTCAGCACCAGACATCAGTGTTGCACCAACCTGCAGTCCGTTAGGAGCAATAATGTAACGTTTTTCACCATCAGCATAGTATAACAGCGCAATACGAGCTGATCTGTTAGGATCATACTCAATTGTCTTTACTACAGCTGGAACACCATCTTTCTCTCGTTTGAAGTCGATAAGACGATACTTCTTCTTATGACCACCGCCCATATAGCGAACAGTCATCTTACCAGTGTTGTTTCGACCACCAGTAGAACGTTTACCGTAAACGAGAGACTTCTCTGGCACGGATGCAGTAATATCCTCGAACGTGCCAATAACCTTGTGTCTTTGTCCCGGTGTAACCGGGTTTAATTTACGTACTGCCATTTTTTATTTAAATATTGCTATAAAAATCGATTGAATCGCCATTCTTCAAAGTGACGATAGCCTTCTTGAATGCGTTCTTCTGTCCCTTCACGAGACCCGCCTTAGTATAGCGTGCTTGACGCTTACCAGCGTAACGAATCGTATTCACATCTACTACTGTAACGTTGTACAATGCCTCAACTTCTTTCTTAATCACAAGTTTGTTGGCCTCAGGCTTAACAATAAAACCATACTTTGGCTGTGCCAAAATAGTTCTTTTCTCGCCCTTGTGCTTTACAACCTTATCCTCAGAAGACTTGTCAGTCAACTTGGTCATCTTCTCTGTGACCACTGGTTTAATGATAAATCCCATAATTCTTCTTGTCTCCTAATTATTACTTGGTTAAGATTTCGTCAATCACCTTCAGAGAGTTCTCAGTAATAACAACTACATCAGCATTCAAAACTTTGTAAGAATTAACCTGAGCAGCAGTCATAACCTCAGCCTTCTGTAGATTACGAGCTGACAAATATACATTTTTCTCTACTTCTGGCAAAACAAGAAGAACCTTCTTGCTATCAACATTAAGATTTTTTGCAATATTTACAAAGTCCTTAGTCTTTGGAGCGCTAAGATTGAAATCTTCAACGACAACGATAGCATTCTCTTGTGCTTTATAAGCCAATGCAGACTTACGAGCAAGTACCTTAACCTTCTTATTCAGTTTGAAGCTGTAATCACGTGGTGTTGGACCGAATACGCGACCACCACCTTTGAGGAGTGGAGAGTTGATATCACCACGACGAGCACCGCCGCCACCTTTCTGACGACCCAACTTACGAGTAGAACCAGCGTGCTCACTTCTTTCCTTAGATTTAGCTGTACCCTGACGCTGATCAGCGAGATACTGTCTAACTGCGAGATAGAGGACGTGATCGTTAGGCTCAATACCGAAGATATTCTCGTTAAGAGTTACCTTACGGCCGGTCTCCTGACCTTTGATATCTAATACGTTAATATCCATTACTTCTTAATTATTACGGTTGAACCATTACATCCAGCAACACTACCCTTTACAAGAATAAGATTGTGTTCTGGAATAACCTTTAACACTTGAAGGTTCTGAGTAGTTACTCTATCGCCTCCCATCTGGCCACCCATGCGCATGCCCTTGAAGACCTTTGCAGGGTAAGAACAAGCACCGATTGAACCCGGTTTACGAGCGCGGTCATCCTGACCGTGAGTAGACTGACCAACACCACCAAATCCGTGACGTTTTACGACACCCTGGAAACCTTTACCCTTAGATGTACCAACAACATCTACGAACTTAGCATTGCTGAATAATTCAACAGTAATAGTGTCACCGAGGTTATACTCCTCGTCAAACTTGAACTCGGCCAAGTGCTTCTTTGGTGTTGTGCCTGCTTTCTTGAAGTGTCCCTGCTGTGGCTTAGAAGTTCTTTTCTCCTTAGCCTCGCCGAAACCTAACTGAACAGCCTTGTAACCATCCTTTTCAACAGTTTTAATCTGGGTTACAACACAAGGACCAGCTTCGATAACAGTGCACGGTACATTCTTACCGTCGGCACTGAAAACGGATGTCATTCCGATTTTCTTTCCTAATAATCCTGGCATTTCAATTAAATGATTTAAAATGAATGTAAATACTTTTTGTATTAAAATGTTTCTTTATATATCAACAGATGACTACACCTTGATTTCTACCTCTACTCCAGAAGGCAATTCAAGCTTCATCAAAGCATCCACTGTCTTCGCAGTAGAACTATAGATGTCAATAAGACGCTTGAAATCAGAAAGCTGGAACTGCTCACGTGACTTCTTGTTAACGAAAGTAGAACGGTTTACGGTGTAAATACGCTTGTGTGTTGGCAATGGAATAGGACCGCTAACGATAGCGCCCAGTAGCCTTAACAGCCTTCACAATCTTCTCTGCTGACTTATCAACCAACTGGTGGTCGTAAGACTTCAGTTTAATACGAATCTTCTGACTCATGTTTAATTTATTATTTGTTATTGAATATACATAAAGGTTGCTCCCTCATAAGAGTCATTCGCTATGAGAGAGCAGTACCTTATCTTATTTACTTAACGAGGTCTGAATTACCTTTCAACTCATCAAGAATTTCCTTAGCAAGAGTACTTGATACTTTGGTGAGTGGTGATCATACTCCATAGAAGAAGTAGCACGACCAGAAGTAATTGTACGGAGAGCAGTTACGTAACCGAACATTTCTGACAATGGAACCATAGCCTTAACGATGCGAGCACCACTACGAGCCTCATCCATACCCTGTACAAGACCGCGACGCTTGTTCAAGTCACCGATAACATCACCCATGTTCTCCTCTGGAGTAACAACTTCTACCTTCATGATAGGCTCCATAAGAACAGGACCTGCCTTAGGACAAAGAACCTTGAACGCCTGGTGAGCTACAAGCTCAAATGACAACTGGTCAGAGTCAACTGGGTGGAAAGAACCATCAGACAAAGTAACCTTAAGACCTGTCAATGGGAAACCACCAAGAACACCATTACCAAGACAATCCTTGAAGCCCTTCTCTACTGCAGGAATAAACTCCTTAGGTACATTACCACCCTTAACAACGTTAACAAACTGCAAGTCGCCTTCCTCGTAATCCTCGTCCTTAGGTTCGATTGTTACGTCGATACAAGCAAACTTACCACGACCACCAGACTGCTTCTTATAAGTCTCACGGCTCTGCGCAGCCTTTGTAATAGCCTCTTTGTAGTTAACCTGTGGTTTACCCTGGTTACATTCAACCTTAAACTCACGCTTCAAACGGTCGATGATAATATCAAGGTGAAGCTCACCCATACCAGAGATAATGGTCTGACCACTCTGCTCGTCAGTACGAACGGTGAATGTTGGATCCTCCTCAGCAAGCTTAGAAAGACCATTATCAAGTTTAGCAACATCAGCCTGGCTCTTAGGCTCAACAGCGATAGAAATCACTGTATCTGGGAAAGTAATAGACTCGAGGATAATTGGTGCATTCTCATCACAAAGAGTATCACCAGTACGAATATCCTTGAAACCTACACCAGCACCAATATCACCAGCATCAATTGACTCCATAGGAATTTCCTTATTAGAGTTCATCTGGAACAGACGGCTGATACGCTCTTTTTTTTACCAGAACGTGTATTGTATACGTAAGAACCTGCGCTAACCTTACCTGAGTAGACACGGAAGAATACCAAACGGCCCATGAATGGGTCAGTAGCAATCTTAAATGCCAAAGCTGAAGTAGGTTCACTCTCACTTGGCTTACGATCTTCTTCCTCCTCTGTATCTGGATTAGTACCAACGATAGCTGGTGTATCCAATGGAGAAGGCAAGAAAGCACAAACATAGTCGAGAAGTGGCTGTACACCCTTATTCTTATAAGAAGAACCGAGAAGCATTGGACAACACTCCATTGCGATACAACCCTTACGAATTGCAGCCATCAGCTTATCCTCTGGAATATCCTGACCCTCAAGGTACATCTCCATCAACTCATCATCATAGTTAGCTGCACCTTCGAGCAACTTTCACGCCACTCTGCAGCCTCATCTGCGAGATCAGCTGGGATTTCCTCAATATCATATTGAGCACCCATTGTCTCATCATGCCACAAGATAGCCTTCATTTTAATCAGGTCAACAACACCCTTGAAATTCTCCTCTGCGCCGATAGGAATCTGAACAGCAATAGGATTAGCACCAAGGATATCCTTCATCTGCTGTACTGTCTCATAGAAGTCAGCACCAGAACGGTCCATCTTGTTTACATAACCTACACGTGGTACGTTATATTTATCAGCCTGACGCCATACAGTTTCAGACTGTGGCTGTACACCATCAGCAGCTGAATAAGTAGCAACTGCACCATCGAGTACACGAAGAGAACGCTCTACCTCAGCAGTAAAGTCAACGTGTCCCGGAGTATCAATCAAGTTAATTTTATAAGACTTGCCGAGATAGTTCCAGTTACATGTTGTAGCAGCAGAAGTAATTGTAATACCACGCTCCTGCTCCTGTGCCATCCAGTCCATGGTAGCAGCACCATCATGAACCTCACCAATCTTATGAGTCTTACCTGTATAGAAAAGAATACGCTCAGATGTTGTCGTCTTACCGGCATCAATGTGTGCCATAATACCGATATTACGAGTCAAATGTAAATCGTGATTTGCCATTTTCTTTTTACCTTATTATAATAACTTGATTAGAATCTGAAGTGAGCAAATGCACGGTTAGCCTCAGCCATACGGTGCATATCTTCCTTACGCTTATAAGCACCACCTTGGTTATTGAAGGCATCCATAATCTCAGAAGCAAGCTTATCAGCCATGCTCTTACCACCACGTTTACGTGCAAAGGCAATCATATTCTTCATTGAAACACTCTCCTTACGATCTGGGCGAATCTCTGTTGGCACCTGGAAAGTAGCACCACCAATACGGCGGCTCTTTACCTCTACCTGTGGTGTAATGTTGTCAAGAGCCTGCTTCCACACTTCAAGTGGAGACTTCTCTTCATCCTTCAACTTACCACCTACGATATCGAGGGCAGCATAGAAGATTTCGTATGAAGTATTCTTTTTACCATCATACATCAAATGATTTACGAACTTTGACACCTTCTGATCATTAAACTTTGGATCAGGAAGGATTAAACGCTTCTTTGGTTTTGCTTTTCTCATTTTATATTTAACTTTAATTCTGCGGAGGCTGTCGTCTATCGTTCTTCAACGCCCTCTCCTGGGCATTTACTCAACCTTTGTGATTACAAATCTCCAGCAAAACTGTTTGTTTTTAGTTTCTTTGTTAGAGCCTTGGAGCATCGACCCTCACCGGCCGTTGCACCTCGGCTTCATAATTTGAAGTTTATATTAACCTTGACGGCTTAATATTACTTCTTAGCTGCCTTAGGACGCTTAGCACCGTACTTAGAACGACGCTGTGTACGATTAGCAACACCTGCGGTATCAAGAGTACCACGAACGATGTGATAACGAACACCAGGAAGATCCTTTACACGACCACCACGAACAAGAACAATACTATGTTCCTGCAAGTTATGACCCTCTCCTGGTATATAAGAGTTCACTTCCTTCTGGTTAGTCAAACGAACACGGGCAACCTTACGCATTGCCGAATTAGGCTTCTTAGGAGTTGTAGTGTAAACACGAACACAAACACCACGACGCTGTGGACAATTGTCCAAAGCCGGAGACTTGCTCTTGTCTACGATGTCCTTTCTGCCCTTTCTTACTAATTGTGAAATAGTAGGCATAATTTTACTTTTTATTATTATATGTTTATTTTGTTTATTTTTCAGTCTAATACGTACATGAGTTTCTTGTTCTACCGAACTCAACTCACCCAGCCGTTTCGAAGTGCAAAGTTACGAAAAAAATCATCAACTGACCTAATAATAAGAGAGATAAAAATTCTACAACCGACTTAATTAACAATAAATAACTTTTTATTCATTATTTAACACCAAATTACCTCCTTACCAAATTAAAATAAACCCTCAAAAACAGAATTAGAATACAAAACATAGAATCTTTTCGCAATTCTTGTCGATAGATTTACAAAAAAATATCCCCAAAAACAATATTAATAAAAAAACTTTTCACCATATATATATTATAAATTAGCCCCTGTTGAACAACATTAACCTATTAGTAGTGAAAGGCTTAATCAAAAATCACCTATAAATTGAACGAAAGTAGACAAAGATACATAATTACGTGTACGAACTACTAAAAAAATATCGCTAAACTTCCATATTTATAAGACAAAATCATAACTTTTAGGTATTGCGCCATCATTAAATAAAAACTAACTTTTGCGACTCAATTTGGAAAAAAACTACAAAACAAAAATAATGTGGTTATTTCAAGAATATTCTTTTGAAGGATAACAAAAACGTTTATGACAAAAACATTAAGAAAGGTATCGCTATACTTGCGATAACCTCAGCTGTAATTTGAATGCGCAAACAACTTATAGGGCGCAAGTAATTAACCAAGACACTGGAGAACCTATTATTGGAGCAATAGTAAAAGGTAACAAAGGTGTTGAAGCCGTAACAAACGAGGATGGTTACTTCTTACTCAACACAAAAGATGACCAAACTCTCTCCATTAGCTATATTGGATTTAAGGAACAAAGCATAAAGGCTCAAAATCTAAAAGGTAAGACTATCATCCGTCTTATCCCTGGAATTGACCTTCAGGAGGTCCAGGTAACTGCAAGTATCTCAAGCGCACGTAGTCAGAAAGCACTCGGAAGTAAGGTTGACCATATCGACATGGCTAATCTAAACAAGAATGCTCATACCAATTCCCTCAGTGATATGCTTGATGGTAAGATTGGTGGCGTACAAATGTATCAGAGCAATGGTAAAGTTGGTATGCCAATCCGCTTTAATATGCGTAGTGGTGCAACAATGAGTATGGAGCGCGACCCTATCATCTATGTTGATGGTGTAAAATACAATAACTCACATATCTCCGATATTAATAGTTCACAGGACGCACTCAGTGCGCTGAACGACCTGACCATCGATGATATTGCAACAATTGATGTTATAAAAGGTCCATCTGCTGCTGCCAGTTATGGTGCAGAAGCTGCCAATGGTGTTATTGTCATCACGACTAAAGAGGAAAGACTTCCGACACAGAAAACGGAAAAACAGATATACAAGTAAAGATGTCTTTAGGAGCTTCTACTCTGGCAAGGAAGTACGATCAGTTTGTAAATAACGACCCTATCAACAATTTCTTCCAGACAGGTTGGCAGAAGACCCTCTACACCTCTGTATCGAAATCATTCAAGGGAAACCAGAACCTCTTCTTCTCTTATAATATGAACGATATTGCAGGTATTGTACCGGGCAACAAAGATAAACGTCATAGTACGAAATTAGCATACGATCTTCGCTCTGGTCGTTTCTCACTTGGTGCTACTGCTTCATACATACATGGTAACATCAGTCTTCCACAGACTGCAATGGGTAAATATGACGCAATATGGAACCTTATGATTAATCAGACACCATGGCCTTACGTCGATGAGAGTACATGGCGAGCACAAAGTTGGACATACGGTAATGACCGTTTCATCGGTAATCTACGTCTTAGCTATATGCTTCCAGCCGACGTAAAGATTGAGACTATCATTGGTGCAGACGTCAACCACACAGAAGGTATCTATCGCCTACCTTTTGGCTATGATTTAGCTAAAAACACAGAGGGTGCGAAGAATATTAGTAACCGTCGAAACTCTAACTTCAACTGGGACATAAAGGCAACTCGCAAATTCCATCTTGCTGACAATTGGGACCTCACAACAACCCTTCTCTCACAGATTGTACGCCAATATGAGACATTGAATCGTATTTCAGCTTCTCGATTTAGAAGCGATATCGACAATGTTTCTGCTGCAACAGAACGTACTGTGTCAGAGTCTACCTTTGAGCAGCGCACATGGGGACTCTATGGTGAGGCTTTCCTCAACTATGACAATCATTTGTTTATCAATGCAGGATTAAGACGTGACGCATCCAACCTTATCGGTAGCAATGTAGCAAGCATCTACTACCCATCCTTGAGTGCATCTTATAATCTCAAAAATCAGAAGTTCCGTATTGCATACGGAGAAAGTGGTCGTCTACCCTACCCAACTGATGCCCGAACATCATATGTTATGGAAGGTATCAGCGCATACGGCTCTACGATTAAGCCACAATTTAAGGGGAATCCAAATATTAAACCTGAGCGCATGAGAGAGATTGAACTTGGAACAGATTGGACCATCCGTAACAAACACACCTTGTCACTTACATTATATGCCCAAAACACCTCTGATGCCATCATCTACGACGAGCTTCTATCAAGTGACGGATGGATTGGTAGTATCCCACACAATGTAGGAAAAGTAAAGGGACACGGCCTTGAGTTTAGCTACAATGGCAATCTCTGGAAACAAGCAAACCGTCATTCACTCGATGTATATGCAAACATCAACTACCAGGCTAATAAAGTAACTGACACTGGCGGAAAGGATATTGCCAACATTGTAAACGTTGTGAAAGAAGGTCAACCTGTCTATGCCTTCTACTACCACACCATGGAGAAACCTGCGTTCAATGCCGATGGTACATACGACAAGAAAACAGGAGCTATAGAAAGTAAGGACTACCAATATCTCGGAAAACCATTCCCATCTGTGAATGGTTCATTTGGTTTCGACCTCAAGTTGTTCAGTCATTTTACCTTTGGCACAAAGTGGAATTATGCCTTAGGGGCATCTGTCTACAACCAGAGCTTCTACAACGTTGCAAGAGTGGGTGACAACCTCAAGAAACGCAATGATCAGTTACAAGCACTCGATAACGCAAAGATTGGTACAGATGAATACAATCAAATTGCTAATGAATTGGCACGCAGTACAGGTCTCAGGGCTAACTATATAGAGAAAGCCGACTTCCTACGCCTTTCAACCCTCTATTTTGGCTATGATTTGTCAGCACTCTCTCGCAAGTGGACACAAAACGTTGTCAATGGTATGCGCTTTTCTTTCGCTGTACAAAACGTATTCGTCCTTACCAATTACTCTGGAGCTGACCCACAGGTAGAAGGCAATGGTGGCAATCGTAAGCAGAGAGGTATTGGAAGTCTATCACGTGACATCACGAACGCCCCACATCCTCGTACATACACAGCAACATTAAGTTTCACATTATAAGCTTACATCATAAGTTTACATTATAAAAAGACCCACAATGAAAAAATCAATATATGCAATTCTCTCCCTCTCTATCCTATTCACAAGTTGTGATTCGTGGGTAGAAGATGCTGAGACACCAAGCAACACACTTACAAAAGACCAATTGAACAAGACCACAATGGTAGCTAACATTCAAAAAAATGCTATCACTGACGGACCAATGGTCGCCTACTTAAAAACACTTCAAGGCGAGACGGCCTCAGCAGCATTCCTTGCATTAGGAACAACTGTTGACGAGCTAAAAGAAGGAACAATCCCTAATGCACTCCTATACCGTCAGATAGCTACTGACAATCTGACACCAACGTCAGGAACACAACATGATCTTTGGAATAAAATCCATAACTATTATGCACGAAGCATCGAACTAACAGAAATTGCAGAACAAACCTCTGGTATAAATGCTGAGCAGACAGAGATTGTGAAGGCATACGGGAAATACGTGGGACATCTTCATGCGGGCTACGCACTTCAACTCCTTGCTGAAACATTCTCAACAACACCTGAAAAAGAGGGAGGCTCTGTAATTCTCAATAAAGCTGTCGTATCTCAAGAAACTTTACTGAACCAAGCTAAGGAACATTATGAGGCTGCACTGAAAGCTGCTCAATCTGTTGCATTGAAACTTTAAAGGTTTTAATCAGGATACTGCTGTCAGACAAGTAAAGACCTATGAATTAAAACTTGCTATGCATCGTGGAATGTATGACGAGGCAAAGACATTGACCGGAGAAGCCTTGAAGGATGGCGAAACAATTGAAGTAATCTACAATTCCGATGGTGCAGATAATCCTCTTTACAGTGCTATTGGCCCTAACAGCCGTGACGTACAAGTGAGTCCTTCATTAGAAGAAGCAAGAACAACTGAAGCAGAGAAAAAAGCTTTACCCTTGGAGCACGCAAACGTTGACAAGAAGAATCCTAATCGCTATAACATTTATGCGTCTGCACTAACAAGAAAGGGTTCAATGATAATCTCAAACGAAGATGACATCCACCTTATAAAAGCTGAGCTTATCGTAAGAGGTGTTATGACTGGTGACGCCTTGGCTGAAGTTAATAAGGTAATCAACCGATATAGTAAAAACAGTCAACTATCGTCTACTCCCACCCTCGTTCAGATAGCCAAGCTACGCCGTATATTCCTTGCCTTCCGTGGCGAACGTACAGCTGACATTCGCCGTGGTCTGGAACAAGGAACTGCCGCTGCGAACTGGACAAGCCGCAAAATAAAATGGCTTACTATACCTGAAATAGAATTGCAAAGTCAAGGATTTTAATAAATACTTCTATACCTATAATCAATAACGGGCGCATACTCCTTGCGCCCGTTTTTCTTTTCCACACTTCCACCATTCCTAACAAGCAATAGAAAAAATAGAGGAAATTTTATTAAATCATATATTTTTCTTGCCGTTTACAAAAAGATATATTAAATTTGGCACTATATAATCGGGTAGGAGGTAAATGTTATTCATAAAAGGCATTTACCTCCTACTTTCACATTTACCGACCTCCCACACCACCGTACGTGCCGTTCGGCATACGGCGGTTTTCATACTTTTACACTCACGGTGTGTGGCAAGTTGTTTTCAGCTATCCCTTTGAGTAACGTCACTTCTACCCTATTGTCGGATTCCGTCCTATCGTCTTGGATAGAGAGTTCCCTGTCGGACATCTGACGAAGAAATTCGCAGGGTAGCATTCATTTACTATTGCACTGCACGATTCGGTCCTTCCCGTAGGCACACGTACCTTGGGTACTATGACCTCTGCTGACTTCTCACGGCAAGCTTTACTCCGCTTCCTTCGTAAAAACAACTATTTGAAACGTCCGTGAGACCTCCTCGGATAAGAACATTATCTTTCCATCTTATACCTACTTCATTTACACCGACCATTCCGAATAGCTATGGGACTTTGATTTGTTTGGCAATCTTATCCATGGTCATATGCCTTATATGAAGTTTCTGTTCGTTAGGCCAGATGTTTGCCGCCGGCTTCCTTCAGATTTCACCTCACGATGAACACCCTTGCCTTTGGCTATGTAATTCCCGCTATTAGGGCTTACTCGGGACTTCCACCCGTTAGATAATGCTCATGCCGAGCGTACCAAAAAAAAGAGTGAGTTGCCCCACTCTGTTTGTTTTCACAACGGAATAATCCTTATTGTGACTTGCTTGAAAAATCTATTGCAAAGATAATAAAAATATAATTAAAAACCAAATAAAACAAGAAAAATGAAAACAATTCTTGGATTAGACTTGGGAACCAATAGTATTGGTTGGGCTAAAGTCTGCGTTGACGACAACGGTAACTACACACGTGAGATTAAACTTGGCAGTCGTATCATCCCTATGAGCCAAGACACACTTAGTAACTTCGACAAAGGAGTAACAGAATCTTCGACAGCTGCACGGACAGGATTCCGAGGTATAAGAAGAATCAGAGATCGTGCACTGCAAAGACGCGAACGATTACACAGAGTACTTCACGTAATGGACTTCCTACCACAACATTATGACAATGCCCTTGGTTGGAACAGAGCAGAAGCCACAACATACGGTAAGTTCCTTGATTATGGAGAGCCTAAGTTAGCTTGGGAGAAACAAGAGGGTGGTTCTATGCGTTTCCTATTCATGGATTCTTTCCATGAGATGATGGCAGACTTTGCTGAATGTCAACCTGGACTGGTTGCTGACGGGAAAAAGATTCCTTTGGACTGGACACTCTATTATCTGCGTAAGAAGGCACTTACACAAGCTATCAGAAAAGAAGAATTAGCCTGGATATTGCTTAACTTCAACCAAAAACGTGGCTACTACCAGCTGCGTGGAGAGGAAGACGAAGAGAACCCTGCCAAACGTGAGGAATATTACGAATTGAAGGTTGTCAGCGTGGAGGCTGCCGAGGAAGGAAAAGGTGGTAATACGTGGTATAATGTTACCTTAGAAAACGGCTGGATATATCGTCGACAGAGCAAGACTGAACTGAAGGACTGGGTTGGAAAAATCAGACAGTTTATTGTAACTACAGAATATGAACAAGATGGAGTGACCATCAAAAAAAGATAAAAATGGAGAAGTCAAACGCTCGTTCCGAGCACCAAGTGAAGACGATTGGGGACTGCGTAAAAAAAGAACTGAAAGTCTTTTAGAGGATTCTGGTAAGACTGTTGGAGCTTTTATCTACGACCATATACTCTCGGAACCTACTGACAAAATCAGAGGTAACTTTATCCGTACTATTGAAAGAAAGTACTACAAGAAAGAACTGGAAGCTATCCTACGTGAACAAACAAAACATCATAAAGAATTAAAGGATCAGAACACGCTAATTGCCTGTATCAAAGAACTATATCAAAACAACAAGCCTCATCAAGACAGTTTGATGAAAAAGGATATGACCTATCTTTTGATAACAGACCTGATTTTCTACCAAAGACCTCTAAAGAGCAAGAAATCTCTGATAGCGGACTGCCCATACGAATATTACGAATATGTTATCAAAGAAACAGGAGAGATAAAGAGGCAGGGTATCAAATGTATCGCAAAATCAAATCCTTATTATCAAGAGTTCCGCCTATGGCAATTTATCATCAATCTTCGCCTCTACGACAAAACAAATGAAAAAGAAGTCACTTCGGAGTATTTATCTTCGACGGAAGACTACAACAAACTATTTACATATCTCAACGACAGAAAAGACATTAATCAAGAGGCCCTATTAAAAGACTTCTTCAAGCAAAAGAAAGTCAAAATGGGTATGGAAAAAGAGTTTCCTATCCGTTGGAACTACATTGAAGACAAAGAAAAGAAGTATCCTTGTAACGAAACGCGTCACGAACTGCTTGCTGCATTAGACAAGGCTGGCATAGACCATAGTTGGTTAGATGATAAAGAACGTTTCTACCGGCTTTGGCATCTTCTCTATTCTGTAGAATCCAAGGAGGAAGCAGAAAGTGCCTTGAGAAAACTTAATGATAATAATGACTTTGTTAATGCTTTCCTAAAGATAAAACCTTTTGAGAAAGAATATGGTGCTTATTCAGAGAAAGCAGTAAAGAAATTGCTGGCAGTGATGCGCATAGGAAGCCAATGGAATGAGGCTAACATTTGTGAACAAACAAGAAATAGAATCCAAAGTATCATAAAAGGAGAGATTGAGGAAAAGTTAAAAGAAAGAATGGGACGCACATTCTGTCAGTTATCCGACTTCCAAGGTCTTCCTGAATGGTTAGCGTGCTATGTCGTATATGGAAGACACTCCGAAGCGACAGACATACAACGATGGACAGAACCAGAAAACCTGATGGCTTATATCAATGGATTTAAGCAACATTCACTCCGTAACCCTATTGTCGAGCAGTGCATTCTTGAAGCTCTTAGGACTGTTCATGACATTTGGAAGGAGACAGGACACATTGATGAGATTCATGTAGAGTTAGGTAGAAATATGAAGAGTACTGCTCGACCAACGTGCGCAAACATCTAAAAAGAATTTTTGCAGAATGAAAATACAAACCTTCGCATCAAGAGTCTTTTGATAGAACTGAAAAATGCAAACGAAATCGAGAATGTACGCCCTTACTCACCTATGCAACAGGAAATTCTGCGAATATACGAAGAAGGAGCCTTGCAGGAATTAACAAAAGAGGATACTCAATACCCAGAGATTTCCAAGATTTCACAAATGGCGCAACCTTCTGCCAAAGAATTACTTAAATATAGGCTTTGGCTGGAGCAGAAGTATTGTTCGCCATATACTGGTAAACCTATTTCGCTATCAAAACTATTCACCTCAGCTTATCAAATAGAACATATTATCCCTCAAAGCCGATACTTTGATGATTCTTTCTCAAATAAAGTCATCTGTGAGGCCGAGGTAAATCAACTCAAGAGTAATATGTTAGGTTATGAATTCATCAAGAAGCATAGTGGTGAAATTGTGCATTGTACAACGATAGGTGACGTAAAGATACTTGATGCAAAAGAATATTTTAACTTCGTAACAGAGCATTATATCAATAACAGGCGCAAAAAAGAGAATCTCTTGTTGGAAGACATACCACAGGAATTCCTCAATCGTCAGCTGAATGACAGTCGATATATTAGCAAGAAAGTGATGGCTATCCTTTCTAATATCGTACGTGAAGAAGATGAACAAGAAGCTAACTCTAAGTTTGTAGTTTCATGTTCTGGAGGCATAACAGACCGTCTAAAACAGGACTGGGGACTAAATGACGTATGGAACAGCATTGTTTACCCTCGTTTTGAACGCCTCAATAAACTCACCCAGACAGAAGCCTTTGGACGCTGGGAGAACAAAGAAGGAAAACAGGTATTCCAGACATCGGTACCCTTAGAACTCCAGAGAGGCTTCAGCAAGAAACGTATAGACCATCGCCATCATGCTATGGACGCACTCGTTATAGCCTGTGCATCACGTAATATTATCAATTACCTCAACAATGAGTCTGCTAAAAGTCAAGAGCAGAGGGAGGACTTACGAAAGAAACTTTGCAACAAAAATCGCATTATACGCAAACCTTGGGATACCTTCACGCAAGATGCTCATACTGCCCTCAATGACGTAATTGTTAGCTTTAAAAATTACGTCCGTGTCATCAACAAAGCTACAAACCGTTATGAGAAATATGATGAGAATGGCAAGAAAAGTATGACTGAGCAGAAAGGCAAAGATATGTGGGCTATTAGAAAGCCAATGCACAAGGAAACTGTGTTTGGGCAAGTCAACCTCCGACGCAAAGTTACTGTCAAACTAAAAGATGCACTTGAGAATATTCCTGCTATCTGCGACAAGCCATTACGTGACTATATCAATGATTTAGTAGCGAAAAAATTCAATACTAAACAAATGCTCGCACACTTCAAAAGCATCAATTATCGACTAAACATGAAAAATGTTGACAAGCTTGACATTTGGGCTTTCAGTGACGATAAAGAGCCGATGGTCGCTACTCGCAAAGCTATCGACACTTCATTTGATGCCAAGCGCATTGCTACCATTACTGACACTGGTATTCAAAAGATTCTCCTCAACTACCTGAATTCGAAAGGTAACGACCCTAACATTGCTTTTACTCCAGAAGGAATAGTAGAAATGAATAAGCATATCATGGATTACAACAATGGTAAACAACATCAGCCGATTCTGAAAGTAAGAGTTTCAGAACCCAAGGGGGCAAAATACCAAGTGGGAGAAACTGGTAATAAAACAAAGAAATTTGTTGAGGCTCAAAAAGGAACGAATCTTTACTTTTGCAATCTATGAAGACAAAGATGGTAACCGTTCTTACAACACCATTCCTTTAAACGAGGTTTCTGAACGATTGAAGCAAGGGCTGTCACCAGTGCCAGACAAGAACGAAAAGGGGATTTCATTGAAATTTTATCTTTCACCTAATGATTTGGTATATGTGCCGACAGAAGAAGAAAAGTTATCAAATGAATGCAAACTCAACAAAGAACAGATTTATAAGATGGTGAGTTCGACTGGGAATGAATGCCATTTCATACCATACTCAGTTGCTAAGCCTTTATATGATAAATTTGAGTTTGAAGCTAAAAATAAAATGGGACGTGCCTTAACTGGAGAAATGATAAAAGCTGTCTGTTGGAAACTTGAAGTTGACCGGTTAGGCAACATTCTTAAGATTATAAAGTAGAACCCTTTTGCTTATGATAAAGAAAACCCTATGCTTCAGCAATCCAATCTATTTAAGTCTGCGAAATGCGCAATTAGTTCTGCATTTGCCTGAAGTAGAAAGCAACAAAACATTGCCTGAAGTCATGAAAAAAGAAGCAGAGCGTACCATCCCGATAGAAGATATCGGGGTGGTCATTCTCGACAACAGGCGTATTACCATAACCTCTGGAGCAATGGAGGCTTTGCTGGAGAACAACTGTGCCGTTATCACTTGCAACCAAAAGAGTATGCCCATAGGCTTACTTCTTCCTCTAAGTGGGAACACCATACAAAACGAACGCTTTCGCACACAATTAGACGCATCCTTACCCTTACGGAAACAACTCTGGCAACAGACTATAAAACAAAAAATCCTTAATCAAGAGTATGTTTTACGTACAAATACTGATAAGGAAACAAACTGTATGCGGATATGGGCTAATGACGTACGCAGTGGAGACCCAGATAATCTTGAAGCGAGAGCCGCTGCCTATTATTGGAAGAACTTATTTGAGAGCTACCCTAATTTCGCCAGAGATAGAGAGGGGGTGAAGCTCCCAATAATCTATTAAATTATGGATATGCCATCCTTCGAGCCGTCATAGCCAGAGCATTAGTCGGAAGTGGTTTACTACCTACCTTAGGAATCCATCACCACAATAGATACAATGCCTATTGTCTTGCTGATGATATAATGGAACCCTATCGCCCTTATGTTGATCAATTAGTTCTGGATATTATTCATAATTCTACAGAAATATATGAGATTACACGGGAGATAAAAATACAACTACTAAGTATACCGACATTAGATGTGATTATGAATAGTAAGCGCAGTCCATTAATGATAGCAGCGCAACAGACTACTGCTTCACTTGCTAAATGTTTTGCCGGAGAAAGTAAACACATTTGTTACCCAGTAATGCAGAAGTAGGATGGCCAGCTTTGAACGATTCAGCGAGTACCGGATTATGTGGATTCTTGTTTTCTTTGATTTACCTACAGAAACTAAGAAGGAGAAGAAAGCCTATACTGATTTTCGAAAATCCCTTATAAAAGATGGATTCACAATGTTTCAATTCTCCATCTACGTTCGACATTGTGCAAGTATGGAGAATGCCGAAGTACACATGAAACGAGTTCGAACATTACTACCCAAATTAGGAAAAGTGGGAATACTGTGCATAACTGACAAACAGTTTGCCAATATTCAACTTTTCTATGGAGAGAAAGAGCAAGTCCCTAACGCACCTGGACAACAATTAGAACTTTTCTGACATCTAAACCAAAGCTTTCTTTAGACACTAAATAGTTTTAATCCTTCTAATCAATACGTTAATGTTTTACATATCGTATTGACAGAAGAACATGTTCGTTTTTAATCATAACTTACATTCTCTTATCCGTCTTTTCTATTATCACTCACTGACAGATGAGATATCTTAAAACTATAAAATAAGCAAACATTATATTGAAAAATATTTTACATAAAAACAAAAATACCAACGACAATAAAAATCCAAACAAACAGAAAAACACAAGCCTACAACCATCATCAAATCAACAAGTTACAGAACACAATAAGAAAAGATGCTTAATTCGACTTAGAAAGAGCATTAGTAACATCCGTAAAGGGCATAGTTTGTAAAGCAAGAAGCCATCTTTAAGAAGCACAAAGACCATATATTACCATGACGCTACGAAAGAAATTATTACACATACAATTCAAAAGTATCTATATTGGATAAGAATTTGACCGTAAAAGATACCTAAACTATACTTTCATTTTAGCAAAAACAAATGAAAATAGCAGAAGAGAGATTACCTCTCCTCACATAAATCCATTCCACATAAAACAATATATTTTTACAGACTACTATAAAACAAAAATCCCATTCTTTACGAGATAGGATTTTACCTAATAATATCATTTTATTTTTAACAAACAACTTCATATCTTATTGTAATACAAATGATTACATAATATCAGTTGTTGTTAATACCACAAAGGTACGATTTTTCAAGCAAATCACAACCAAGACTATATTAAGAAATATCGTGAAGAAGTTGTTGTTAATACCACAAAGGTACGATTTTTCAAGCAAATCACAACTACAATTCACTTAAGTCTATCCCTTGCAAAGTTGTTGTTAATACCACAAAGGTACGATTTTTCAAGCAAATCACAACATAGTCTCAAGGATACGGGTATTACGAACGTTGTTGTTAATACCACAAAGGTACGATTTTTCAAGCAAATCACAACACTGGGTGGATGCTACAAACTTTCCTGAAAGTTGTTGTTAATACCACAAAGGTACGATTTTTCAAGCAAATCACAACTAGCCTGAAAAATCCTGATGAACCTGCTCCGTTGTTGTTAATACCACAAATTTACATAAAAATCTCGATTTATAAGCCAGTGTAGATAAAAAACTGAAAAGAAATCTCCCCACACAGTTCCGTTTTGTAACTTGCATTCGAGATTGAAAAATGTCAAGGACACTACCTTCTTTCGCCTATTATCGTGCTCTTACGTCACATTTTTGTATCTTTGGGGTGATAAATTCATGTTTAACCCAAAATATTGAGGCTTATGAGAACGGTATGTGGCCTTGACGTGCATAAAGATAGTGTTTATCTTTTGTATTTTGAGTAAAGCACAGGTGAAATTACGAGAAGAAATTTGGTGTTTTTAACAACAGAACTAATTGAAATGCGTGATTTGATGCTCTCACATCACGTTTTTAGAAGTCGGTATGGAAAGCACAAGTGTGTATTGGATTCCTATTTGGAGAGTTCTTGAGCCACATTTCAAGTTGAAACTCATCAACCTTATTTCATTAAACAATTGCTCGGTCACAAGAGTGATGTAAAGGATGCACAATGGATTGCAGAGTGCATGCTAAAGGAATTGGTAAACGGTAGTTTTTGTTCCTCCAGAACGCATCCAACAGTTGCGTCAGTACGACCGGCGTATCTATGATCTTGATGATGAGATTATCCACCAAACTTGCCAAGTTGGATGCAGCCGTTCAACGGTGTAACATCCGTCTGAGCAACTATGTATCTAACACCGACGAGTGAGCTGACAAGGCAGTGATAGATAAAATCTGCGAAGGAGTTACTGACCCCAGTGATAACCGTGGAGGAAATCCACGGACGTATTATCAATCACCATGGAAAGAAAACTATAATCGCTTCGCTTCACGGCAGCATTACAGAATGTGACATAGATATCATGCGGCAGCTCAAGGCAGAAATAGACTTGTAGAGCAACACAAACAGCAATGTATGGACAAGATGCTGGCCATTTGCGAAAATGAGTATTCGACACAGTTGCACAATTTACAGACAATTCGAGGTAGGAAGATGAGGGCCGCTACATCATTGATTGCAGAAATCGGTACCGACGATGGGTCACTTTGAGACAGCCAACCATCTCGCTTCCCGGTGGACTGAAAGCCACGCAATGATCAGTCTAACAAGACTATTAAATCACGCCGCATCACTTATGGAAACCGATACCTTCGACGAACCATCATACAATGCTCATGGGGTGCAAGTCGCACCAAGAATTGTTTTAGCCGATTCTCCTACCACCAGACACAAGTCAGAAAAGAAAAAAACAGAATGAAAGTTCAAGTAGCAATAGCAAAGGAAAATGCTTATTTGTGCATGGAACATCTTGAGGACGGTGTATCCTATAAGGATTTCAACAACATAATCGAAGCATCCGTAATAAATGGATGACGCAATATACCAGTCATGGAAAGGCTACTACCTTTGTGATGGCATATGACCTCGTCATGACAAATTAACCAACGACATGACTGGAGATGGAACTCAGTGTGAGCGTTAAGCTCGAAGAGGAAAGTATCATTTTTCATGCAGGTCAGCAAATGACTTGCATAGTATCGTTATGTACTATAATAAGCATAGCCTTTGGTTTAAGTTACTTCTGTGACGATTTCTTTTCGGTTTTATAGAGGAAAGGTACGATTTTTCAAGCAAATCACAACAGCTAACTACATAGTGATAACCTGGGTTAGTTGTTGTTAATACCACAAAGGTACGATTTTTCAAGCAAATCACAACAGCTAACTACATAGTGATAACCTGGGTTAGTTGTTGTTAATACCACAAAGGTACGATTTTTCAAGCAAATCACAACGTTAATGACATTTTGGAATAATTCCGCTTTGTTGTTGTTAATACCACAAAGGTACGATTTTTCAAGCAAATCACAACGACTTGATGAATATAAGTGTAGATACGGCAGTTGTTGTTAATACCACAAAGGTACGATTTTTCAAGCAAATCACAACGATATTAAGTATACGGAGGATGTTCTCTCTGTTGTTGTTAATACCACAAAGGTACGATTTTTCAAACAAATCACAACTAAAACGAAGCTGAGATTGGTAAAAATGGTATTATGACTGGTGACGACTTGACTGAAGTTAATAGGGTAATCAAACGATACAGTAAAAACTACCAACTGGTATCTACCCCACCCTCATCCAGATAATCAAGTTACGACATCTATTCCTTGCTTTTCGTGGCAAACGCACTGCTGACATACATCGTTGCATAGAGCAAGGTTCTACCGCAACAACTTGGGTAATCCGTAAGATCAAGTGGTTGCCAATGCACGAGAAAAAATGAAAAAACGAGGACTATAAAGCATATCATTTACCTATATTGTCTATAACGGACGCACAACAAGTGCATCCTTTGTCTTTTCCAGAACTACAGAATGGGATTGACGACAAGAAATATTCTTAAGCTTAGAACAAGCTGTCAAATATGGTTAAAAAAAATAAGTATCCTCACTTTGTTTCTACAAAAATAATATTTATCTTTGTAATTCAAAAGAAATCTTGTTATGTGGACATTTATAGATTTGATCATTACACTGATACTTATGCCCTTTATCATTAAGAGGAAAGACTGGGGTTGCCTATCGTGCTTCATATTTATAGGACTAAGCCTTGCTTTCACACCTCTTGTTGGCATCTTTCTTTACAAATATGTTTTTCGAGGTTAAATCCATTACACCCAAATGGTTGACGAACACATTTCCTACTATTGTTTGAAACGCAAGTAATTAGATGATTGCACATTATAATTCATCCGAGATTATCAAAAACAACAAAGCCGCTCGATTGCTCGAACGGCTTTATTATTTATCAATAAGAAGTCTGCTTATGCGTCAACCTTACCAGGACCGAACGGCGCAATTGTACGTGGTTCCTGATTTGGCTCATGACGATCAATCTTACCAAACTCTTTCTCATAGCGAACAACATTGTCCTGCAAAGCTGCAAGAAGACGAAGCGCATGCTCAGGTGCAATAATGACACGACTTGTTACTGTTGCCTTTGGTACACCTGGAAGAAGTGTAGCAAAATCGAGTACAAACTCTGAACTTGAATGTGAGATTATCTGGAAGTTAGTATAAACACCTTTTGCAATTTCTGGTGAGAGATCAATCTGCAACTGCTGTCCCTCCTGATTCTGATTGTTAGTGTCCATTTTATTAATATGATTTAGATAATACTTTATTTCTCTTATGCAAAAGATAATACATTAAAAGTCATTTGCCCCAAATCTAACTACAAAAGTTTTTACCTCTAACCAATAGAATAACAAAAGAGATAGATATGGAAGGAAGAAGCATTATTTTATAAAAAAGAATCAGTTGAGATAGGAGCTAATAGGTTATACATCCTTCAAAATAGTTTCAAGGGCTAAAGCACATAGTTGAAGCCCTTGAAACACACGAAATCAATATTTATAACGCAAGCAGATAAATCTGCCTTTTAGCGTTTACCTTTCTTCGACCAGCCAAACTGTAAACCGATGACAAACAAGACAAATAGAACTTCACCCAAAGTTACAAATATATCGCCAGGTACACGTAGCCATCTTAATGTTTGCATGAAATCTTGTTGCATAAATTCAGCCGACCTTGCCGACCAGTAAGCGTTGGTGATGCTTTCGTTGGCTTGTAGGATACCAATAGGTAAAATACTTACCACCGTCATTAGCAGTAAACCAACGTTTATACACCAGAAAGCAGATCCAATAAGCTTATCGTTCCACTCATTATTTGGATAAAGACCGCGCAAAACAAATAGCATTAAGCCTATTCCTAAGATACCATAGACTCCGAAAAGAGCTGCATGTCCGTGAACGGCAGTAGTATTCAGTCCTTGCAAATAATACAAGGCGATTGGCGGATTAATTGAGAAACCAAAAATACCAGCACCCAAGAAATTCCAAAAACACATTGCAATGAAGCAATATATCGGCCACTTATAGGATTTTATCCAATCGGCAGAACGGCTCAGTTGATAATTATGATATGCTTCTATTCCTATCAGTACGAGCGGAACAAGTTCCATAGCACTGAATGTAGCTCCAAGTGCTAATACCGCAGTTGGGGTCGCACTGAAATACAAGTGATGGAATGTTCCTAAAATACCACCTGCAAGGAAGACGATAGTAGAGAATAACACAGAAACTGTGGCACTCTTAATCTTAAGTAGTCCTAAACGACAGAATAAGAACGATGCAACCACCGTGGCAAATACCTCGAAGAAGCCTTCAACCCAAAGGTGAACAACCCACCAACGCCAGTATTCAGCAATAGCCATGTGGGTTTGGCGTCCATACATCAAACCAGCTGCATAAAAGAATGCGATAGCTAATGAGGCAATAACAAAAAGCGTAAGTAAATGGCGATTTTCGTCCTTTCGTTTGAGAGCAGGAATAAGTGCGCGAATCATCAAGAATAGCCAAAGAACTAAACCTGTAAGCAATAGTATCTGCCATAGACGTCCCAGCTCAACATACTCATATCCTTGATGACCAAACCAGAAGTTCTCCACCAAACCAAGCTTTTGCATTACTCCGAACCATTGACCAGCTAATGAACCTGCAACTACGAAAACCAATGCTCCAAAGAGAATGTTTACGCCTAAGGCTTGATATTTTGGTTCAACTCCCGAAACTGCTGGAGCTATATATAAACCTGTAGCCAACCACGAGGTTGCAATCCAAAGAATAGCTAACTGGACATGCCAACTACGCGATACGGCATAAGGGAAAATGTTTTGTATGGGTAATCCAAAGAAAGAAAGCATCTCCCTCTACACCATAATGAGCTGTAATCACACCAGAAAGCATCTGAACCAGCATCAATACACCTACTACCCAAATGTATTTCAGCACGGCACGCATCGATGCTGTAGGCTTAAGATCTCTCATCGGATCTGATTCTGGCACCTTTGATACATGTTCTTCTTTATGCTGTGCATAATAGTAAACTAAAATTCCTACACAGAAGAGTAACAATAACACACTAAAGCCTGACCAGAGATGTAACGAAGTAGGGGCAACATTGCCTATGACAGGGTCGTGTGGCCAGTTATTGGTATAACTAACGTCGCTATTAGGTCTGTTGGTCACACATACCCAGCTTGACCATGCGAAGAAAGCGTCCATCTTATCAAAACGCTTCTCAGCAGAAAGTCCGTCTACTGCTTCTATAGATTTATCGCGCATAGCATACGCATTACGCAATTTAGCCATAGATGGGTCATTTAAGAATAGTTTGGCATAATAATTATGCAATTGCTTTGCCACTTTAGCACGCATCTTAGTAAAGGTGATAATGCCTGTCTGTGCGTCATATGTATTCTTACGGAGCTCTTTTTGCAACAATACCTTATACTTAGCCCTGTTTACCTCGTCCAACTGATTATATTCCTTACCATCTTTCTTAGCTAATTCGGCTAACATCAATTCTGACTCACGATGCAAATAGTCGGCTGTCCAATCAGGAGCTACGTATGCGCCATGTCCCCAAACACTACCTACTGTCTGACCTCCAATAGACTGCCAAACGTTCTGTCCATCTTTTATATCTTGTCCTTCAAACAACGTTTCACCACTCTCTGTTACCACCTTGTTAGGAAAAGGTGGCATCTCTCTGAAAATCTCAACGCCATAGAAGCATAAAACGGCAAACGACCCTAGAATGACCGCTGCCAAAGTCAACCATAATTTCTTTGGTGTCATCTTTTTTTTTCTGATTAATGTTTATTAATATTTTAAGACCTTATATTAAATTAGGGCATACCATGCCCCAATCTTACTGCAATGAACAACAATAGACATGCCATAAGTTTGTAAACATAATCAAAGAAAGAGAAAAGTCTTCATTAGGTAACACTTGTTACCTTTGCGTAATTCACATTTAGCAACAAATGTAACCAAAAAATAAAATCTAAACGTTATATCACACTAAATATCTTCTCAATAAATCTCATATCTATAGAAAAAAACATCTATAGATAGAAACATAAATGTAATAAATGTGCCATATAAGAGCGATAGAGCTTGCATCTTTGAACAAAAATACCATCTCCGTAAATAGGATTTAAGAATAAGGACTCTATCAGGACTTTCATCTATTAGATAATACTCATGCCGAGCATACTAAAAAAAGGGACTTGCAAAGTTATTGCAAATCCCTTTTTAATCTTATGTATAAGGCTAAAGATTACTCTTTTGTAGCCTCAGCTTCTTTCTTAGAGAAGTCAAGAACATTCTTCTTGTTAGCCTCCATACGCTCATGTTCTTCTTGCGAACCAACAACAATCTTCTGCCACTGGCGAAGACCAGTACCGGCAGGAATGAGGTGACCACAGATAACGTTCTCCTTCATACCCTCGAGGTTGTCGCTCTTACCACGAAGTGCAGCCTCATTAAGAACCTTAGTTGTTTCCTGGAAGGAAGCAGCACTCATAAAGCTCTTCGTACCGAGAGCAGCACGTGTGATACCTTGGAAAATCTGAGTAGCAGTTGCTTGAACAGCATCACGTACTTGAACGAGCTTGAGGTCACGACGCTTAAGGCTTGAATTCTCATCACGCAACTTGCGAACAGAGAGAATCTGACCCTTATAGCAGTTTTCAGAGTCACCCGGATCGGTAACAACCTTCTTACCCCAGATACGGTCGTTCTCCTCTGAGAAGTCGAGCTTATCAATCAGTTCCTGCTCAAGGAACGTTGTATCTCCTGGATCATCAATACGTACCTTACGCATCATCTGACGAACAATAATCTCAAAGTGTTTGTCATTAATCTTCACACCTTGTAGACGATATACGTCCTGAACCTCATTAACAATATACTCTTGAACGGCTGTTGGACCCATGATAGACAAGATGTCAGCTGGGGTGGTAATACCATCAGATAATGGAGTACCCGCACGAACAGCATCATGCTCCTGAACCAGAATCTGCTTAGACAAACTAACAAGATACTTACGCTGCTCACCCGTCTTAGAAGTCACGATAATCTCACGGTTACCACGTTTCACCTTACCCATAGTAATCTCACCATCAATTTCAGAAACGACAGCAGGGTTAGATGGGTTACGAGCCTCGAAGAGCTCAGTAACACGTGGAAGACCACCAGTAATATCACCAGCACCACCAACAGAACGAGGAATCTTAACGAGTGTCATACCCGTCTTAATCTCAGCACCATCGAGAAGTACCTGCTCTAAGTGACCACCTACAGGGAGGTTATATGTACCGAGAATGTCAGATGAAGCATAGAGACCATCAGAACCCTTCTTTGCACCAACCTTAACGATGTCAACCGTAGGAAGTTTTGTCTTATCACGTGAGTCGATAATAATACGTTCTGTAAGGCCCGTAGCATCATCGGTTTCTGCCTTATAAGTAACGCCTTCTACTACATCATGCAGACGAAGCGTACCAGCATACTCACTAACGATAACAGCGTTGAATGGGTCCCACCTACAAATCAAATCGCCCTTCTTAACAGTATCGCCTGACTTGAAGTAAAGAGAACTACCATAAGGAACGTTATCTGTAAGGAGTACAATGCCTGTGTTAGGATCAATGAAGCGGATTTCAGCCAAACGGCTAACAACCATCTGACACTCCTTATCGTCATCATCAACGAATGGTACGGTACGAAGCTCGTCGAACTCAATCTTAGCATCGTTCTTAGCAGTAATTGTTGCATTAGCTGCAGCATTACCAGCCACACCACCGGCGTGGAACGTACGAAGAGTAAGCTGTGTACCAGGCTCACCAATAGCTTGTGCAGCAATGACACCAACAGCTTCACCCATCTGTACCATACGTGCAGAAGCAAGGTTACGACCATAACACTTCTTACAAACACCCTTCTTGCTCTCGCAAGTGAGTACAGAACGGATTTCAACCATCTCGATTGGTGAGTTCTCAATAGCCTGTGCCTTTGTTTCTGTAATTTCCTCACCCGCAGCAACAATCATGTCACCCGTAGTAGGATTAATCACATCGTGAACAGACACACGTCCTAAGATACGCTCGTAAAGACTTGCGATTGTTTCATCACCATTCTTCAAAGCACGACATTCAAGACCACGGAGTGATCCACAATCCTCCTCATTGATAATAACATCATGAGAAACGTCTACAAGACGACGTGTCAAATAACCAGCATCGGCAGTCTTCATAGCTGTATCGGCAAGACCCTTACGAGCACCGTGAGAAGCAATGAAGTACTCCAATACAGACATACCCTCTTTGAAGTTAGAGATAATAGGGTTCTCAATAATCTGTGCACCTTCTGCACCCAGCCTTCTGTGGCTTAGCCATAAGACCACGCATACCAGCAAGCTGAGCAATCTGATCAGCAGAACCACGAGCACCAGAGTCAAGCATCATGTATACAGCGTTGAAACCCTGATCGGCCTCTGTCATGTGCTTCATAACAGCCTCCTTCAAGTTATTGTTTACGTGTGTCCACGCATCAATTACCTGATTGTAACGCTCCTTATCGGTGATGAAACCCATTTCGTAATTAGCCTTCACCTGATCAACTTCATTCTGACCCTTGCCTACAAGTTCTGTCTTCTCAACTGGCACAATAATATCATCGAGGTTGAACGAAAGACCAGCAACGTAAGCCATACGATAACCAAGGTTCTTGATACCATCAAGGAACTCACAGGCACGTGCCATACCGACAGCCTTAATAACGTCAGCAATAAGACCACGAAGTGATTTCTTAGAGATAATACCATTGAAGAACCCAATCTCTGTTGGTACAATCTGATTAACGATTACACGACCAACTGAGGTTTCGACCATACGCTTCTGAAGTTTATCATCTACGAGATCGTCAACAATTACCTTAACCTGTGCATGGAGGTCACATTTCTTCTCATTATAAGCAATAATCGCTTCCTCTGGACCATAGAAAGTAAGCCCTTCGCCCTTAGCACCCGGACGAATCTTAGTGATATAGTAAAGACCAAGTACCATGTCCTGTGAAGGAACGGTGATAGGCGCACCATTGGCAGGGTTAAGAATATTATGACTCTGGAGCATCAAAACCTGTGTCTCCAATACAGCCTCATTACTCAATGGGAGGTGAACGGCCATCTGGTCACCATCGAAGTCAGCATTGAACGCCGTACAAGCCAATGGATGAAGCTGAATAGCCTTACCCTCAATAAGTTTAGGTTGGAATGCCTGAATACCAAGACGGTGAAGTGTCGGAGCACGGTTCAACATTACAGGATGACCCTTCATTACATTTTCAAGGATATCCCAAATAACTGGTTCACGACGATCAACAATCTTCTTAGCACTCTTTACGGTCTTCACAATACCACGCTCAATGAGCTTACGAATAATGAATGGTTTGTAAAGTTCCGCTGCCATCAATTTTGGTAAACCACACTCACCCATCTTCAACTCTGGACCAACGACAATAACCGAACGTGCAGAATAGTCAACGCGCTTACCAAGGAGGTTTTGACGGAAGCGACCCTGCTTACCCTTCAATGAATCAGAAAGTGATTTCAAAGGACGATTACTCTCGCTCTTTACAGCAGAAGACTTACGGCTATTATCAAAGAGTGAGTCGACAGCTTCCTGAAGCATACGCTTCTCATTACGGAGAATTACCTCAGGCGCCTTAATCTCCATCAAACGCTTTAAACGATTATTACGAATAATTACACGACGATAGAGGTCATTAAGGTCAGATGTTGCAAAACGGCCACCATCTAATGGCACCAGTGGGCGAAGCTCAGGTGGAGTAACTGGGATAATCTTCATAATCATCCACTCAGGGTTGTTCACACCAATAGACTGACGGAAGCCCTCAACGACCTGCAAACGCTTCAAAGCATCTGTCTTACGCTGCTGACTCGAATCAGTTGTTGCGCGGTCACGCAATTCTCCTGCCAAGCGATCTAAGTCTATATTTGACAAAAGATCATAAATTGCCTCTGCACCCATTTTAGCAATAAACTTGCTTGGGTCAGAATCATCCAAACGCTCATTACCCTCAGGGAGTTTATTGTCGAGAATATCGAGATACTCATCTTCTGAAAGAAGGTCGAACTTATGAGAACCATTCAAATCATCCTCAGAGTCTGTAACCTTCATACCCTCTATGACACCCGGCTGGATGACAACATATTTCTCATAGTAAATAACAGCATCAAGCTTCTTAGTTGGCATACCGAGAAGGTAACCAATCTTGTTAGGAAGACTACGGAAATACCAGATATGAGCAACAGGAACAACTAACTCAATATGTCCAGCACGTTCACGACGTACCTTCTTTTCTGTTACCTCAACACCACAACGATCGCAGACAATACCCTTATAACGGATGCGCTTATACTTACCACAAGCACACTCATAATCCTTTGTAGGACCAAAGATACGCTCGCAGAACAAACCATCACGTTCTGGTTTATAGGTACGATAGTTGATAGTCTCTGGCTTGGTTACCTCACCAAAAGAGTTTTCAAGTATCTCCTCAGGTGAAGCCAGTCCGATAGTAATCTTGCTGAAATTACTTTTTACTTTATTATCTTTCTTAAAAGCCATGTTTTACTTCTATTATGGGGTGTACGTATTAATCAAGTTTGACACTGAGACCGAGACCACGAAGCTCGTGTAATAACACGTTCAGTGACTCTGGTATACCTGGAGTTGGCATTGGTTCACCCTTAACGATAGCCTCGTAAGCCTTTGAACGTCCAACTACATCATCAGACTTGATTGTCAAGATTTCTTGAAGAACATGAGATGCACCGAAGGCCTCAATAGCCCAGACCTCCATCTCTCCGAAACGCTGACCACCAAATTGTGCCTTACCACCAAGTGGTTGCTGTGTAATCAATGAGTATGGACCGATACTACGAGCATGCATCTTATCCTCAACCATGTGACCCAGTTTCAAGAAGTAGGTTACACCAACCGTAGCTGGCTGGTCAAACTTCTCACCAGTCTCACCATCATAGATATAAGTTGAACAGAGGTTAGGTAAGCCTGCCTTATCTGTCCATTCCTTCAAGTCAGAAAGTTTTGCACCATCGAAGATAGGAGTAGCGAACTTAACGCCTAACTTACGACCTGCAGCACCAAGAATTGCCTCAAAAATCTGACCAAGGTTCATACGTGAAGGCACACCCATAGGGTTCAATACCAAGTCTACAGGACTACCATCCTCGAGGAAAGGCATATCCTCTGTACGTACAACCTTAGATACAATACCCTTGTTACCATGACGACCTGCAAGTTTATCACCAACCTGAATCTTACGTTTCTTAGCGATGTATACCTTAGCCATCTGTAGTACTCCAGATGGGAGTTCATCACCAATAGTAATTGCGAACTTCTTACGCTTAATCTCAGCATCCATCTGCTTGTACTTACGGATGAAGTTCATAATTAACTTCTGAATCAAAAGGTTAGTATGTTCATCATCTGTCCAGCCATTTGATTGAATACCCTCATAATCGAGGTTCTTCAAAGCTGCCACAGTAAACTTACTTCCCCCTTAGTAATAATCTCAGCATCAGAATAGTCCTTAACACCCTCTGAAACCTTATCCTCAGTCAATTCAAGCAACTTGTCAACCAAGAGATCCTTCAAATCATTGATTTTTGCCTCCTGCTCTTCATCTATCTTAGCAAGGGTATTTCTATCTTGACGCTTACTCTCACGTGTCTTAATCGCACGACTGAAGAGCTTCTTATCTATAACAACACCACTCAAAGATGGGTTAGCCTTCAATGAAGAATCCTTAACATCACCTGCCTTATCACCGAAGATAGCACGAAGGAGCTTCTCTTCTGGTGAAGGATCACTTTCGCCCTTAGGAGAAATCTTACCAATCATGATATCACCTGGTTCAACACGAGCACCAATACGAATAATACCATTATCATCAAGATCCTTAGTAGCCTCTTCGCTTACATTAGGAATATCAGCAGTAAACTCCTCAACACCACGTTTTGTTTCACGAACTTCGAGAGAATACTCATCAACATGTACAGATGTCAAAACATCTTCGCGAACCATACGCTCGGAAATAACGATAGCATCTTCATAGTTGTAACCCTTCCAAGGCATGTAAGCAACAACAAGGTTACGACCTAACGCTAACTCTCCATTCTCTGTTGCATAACCCTCAGTAAGAATATCTCCCTTCTTCACACGTTGTCCCTTATCACAAATAGGACGAAGGTCTACAACCATGTTTTGGTTAGTACGGCGGAATTTTGGAATACGATACTCCTTTAAGGCAGGCTCGAAACTTACATATTCCTCATCATCAGTACGATCATAAAGAATACGAATAGTTGTTGCATCAACATACTCGATAACACCATCACCTTCAGCCATAACCATTGTACGTGAGTCCTCACATACTTGCTTCTCAAGACCAGTACCAACAATTGGCGCATCATTATGAAGCAATGGTACAGCCTGACGCATCATGTTACATCCCATCAAAGCACGGTGACCATCATCATGTTCCAAGAAAGGAATCAAACCTGCTGACACTGATGCAATCTGCTGTGGAGAAACGTCGATAAGAGCAACTGAATCTGGAGCAACAACTGGATAATCAGCATCCTGACGACACTTCACTACCTCACGAATAAATGTACCATCAGCATTCAATGGTGCATTACCCTGTCCAATAATCTGTTCCTCTTCCTCCTCTGCTGTTAAGAATAGAACATCCTTATTTTCCATATCTACCTTAGCGTCATTTACACGACGATATGGGGTAACGATAAAACCAAGATCATTAATCTTAGCATACATACAGAGTGATGAAATCAAACCGATGTTAGGGCCCTCAGGAGACTCAATAGGACAAAGACGTCCATAATGAGTATAGTGAACGTCACGCACCTCAAAGCCTGCACGCTCACGAGACAAACCACCAGGACCAAGAGCTGAGAGACGACGTTTGTGAGTCACCTCTGCCAATGGGTTTGTCTGGTCCATAAACTGACTCAATGGATTGGTTCCAAAGAATGAGTTAATAACACTTGAAATAGTCTTTGCATTAATCAAGTCCGTTGGCTGGAATACTTCACTATCACGAACATTCATACGCTCACGAATAGTACGATTCATACGTGCAAGACCAATAGAGAACTGGTTAGCCAACTGCTCACCAACGGTACGAACACGACGATTTGATAAGTGATCAATATCATCAACCGTTGCATTTGAATTAATCAGGCTAATAAGATACTTGATAATCTCAATGATGTCGTCCTTTGTCAATACACGAACATCCATATCTGTTTCCAAGTTCAACTTCTTGTTGATACGATAACGACCAACTTCACCCAAGTCATAACGCTTGTCTGAGAAGAAAAGGTTCTGGAAGACTTCACGTGCACACTTGCATCATCTGCTGCATCAGCATTACGCAACTGACGATAAATATAGTTTACAGCCTCTATCTCTGAGTGACTTGGATCCTTTGCAAGTGTATTAAAAATAATAGAATACTTACTTGCTGCCTCTTCATCCTTGTGTAGTAAAATTGAAGAAACAGAACTATCAAGAATCTGATCAACGTTGTCCTCCGTAATAATTGTTTCACGTTCAACAACAACCTCATTACGCTCAATTGATACAACCTCTCCAGTATCCTCATCTACGAAGTCCTCAGTCCAAGACTTCATAACATTACCCGCAATCTTACGACCAATTGCAGCCTTCATATTCTTCTTATTAACCTTTATCTCTTCACAGAGATCAAAGATTTGAAGAATTTCACGATCAGACTCATAACCAATAGCACGAAGCATTGTGGTTACAGGTAACTTCTTCTTACGATCAATATATGCATACATGACATTATTAATGTCAGTTGCAAACTCTATCCAAGAACCCTTGAAAGGAATAATACGTGCGCTATAAAGCACTGTGCCATTTGCATGAACACCCTGTCCAAAGAACACACCCGGAGAACGATGTAATTGAGAAACTACAACACGCTCAGCACCATTAATCACAAAAGTACCATTACTGGTCATATAAGGAATTGTACCCAAGAATACATCTTGAATAAAGGTACCGAAATCCTCATGATCAGGGTCAGTACAATACAGCTTCATTTTAGCCTTCAAAGGTACACTATATGTCAAGCCACGCTCCAAACACTCATCGATAGAGTATCTTGGTGGGTCAACATAGTAATCCAGGAACTCAAGGACAAAATTATTACGCGTATCGGTGATAGGGAAATTCTCTGCGAACACCTTATACAAACCGTCATTCTTGCGTTCCTCAGGCGGAGTATCCAGCTGTAGGAAGTCACGAAAAGACTTCAACTGCACATCGAGGAAATCCGGATATGGATACGGATTCTTAACGCTGGCGAAATTTACTCTGGGTTTATTTTCTAATGCCATAACTGAAATTAAATATTCAAATGTTTAAAGTCCAGCGGCGGACTAAAAGTAGGGGAAAAGTCCCATATATGTCAAAAGACACAAAAAGGTTAGGACTCACCTACTTGGTAAATCCTAACCATATTTTTTGTAAGGAATGTAGAATTACTTCAACTCTACCTTAGCACCCTCAGCCTCAATAGCAGCCTTCAAGTTCTCTGCCTCAGCCTTAGCCATACCCTCCTTCAAAGTAGAAGGTACACCGTCTACGAGATCTTTAGCCTCTTTCAAACCAAGACCACAAGCCTCCTTAACAGCCTTAACAACCTTGAGCTTGTAGCACCAGCGTCAACGAGAACTACGTCAAAATCTGACTTCTCCTCAGCTGCGCCACCTGCAGCAGCTGCAGCAGGACCAGCAACAGCAACAGCTGCAGCTGCAGGCTCAATACCATACTCGTCCTTGAGGACAGTTGCCAACTCATTTACTTCCTTAACAGTAAGATTTACTAACTCTTCTGCAATAGCTTTTACGTCTGCCATTTTATTCTAAATTTTAATTTTTAAATTCTAAAAATAATATATCTATTTGACTTTATTAGATTTTTACTCAGCACGCTCGCCTAAAGTCTTAAGCACACCATGGATGGTGCCAGCGCCTGACTGGAGAGCAGAAACAACGTTCTTTGCAGGAGACTGCAGCAATGCCACAACATCTGCGATGAGTTCGTTCTTGCTCTTGAGAGCTGAAAGTTCTTCGAGTTTATCAGCACCAACAAATAGAGACTCCTCTACATAAGCTGCTTTAGGAGCAGGAATACCTTCCTTCTTATACTCCTTCAACAACTTTGCTGGTACATTAGCAGTCTGAGTGAACATAACTGCTGTATTACCCTTCAAAGAACCATACAGTGGTTCAAAATCTACATCTGAAGCTTCAAAAGCCTTGTGAAGAAGGTTATTCTTCACAACAACCATATTGATTTCGCTCTTGAAACACTTACGGCGAAGAGAACTTGTAGTCTCTGCATTCAATCCGGTAACATCCACCAAATAGAAATGAGGATAGTTCTTTAACTTCTCACCGAGTTCAGCGATAATTGTATCTTTTACTTCTTTCTTCATTGTACAAAACTTTTAGAGTTACTCAGCTGATTTAGGATCAATCTTGACACCCTTACTCATTGTGCTTGAAATAAAGATACTCTTGATATATGTACCTTTAGCAGCAGCAGGCTTAAGTTTGATAACGGTAGAGATAAACTCCTTAGCGTTACCACAAATCTGCTCAGCAGTCATACTAACCTTACCGATTGAAGTATGGATAATACCAGCCTTGTCAACCTTAAAGTCAATCTTACCCTGCTTAACATCCTTTACTGCCTTAGCAACATCCATAGTCACAGTACCGCTCTTAGGGTTAGGCATCAATCCACGTGGACCGAGAACACGACCCAAAGGACCTAACTTACCCATGCAAGATGGCATAGTAATGATAACATCAATATCAGTCCATCCGCCCTTAATCTTCTCAACGTATTCGTCGAGACCAACGTGATCAGCACCAGCTTCCTTAGCGGCAGCCTCCTGATCAGGTGTACAGAGACAGAGTACGCGTGTAACCTTACCAGTACCATGTGGAAGTGACACTACGCCACGAACCATTTGGTTAGCCTTACGTGGGTCAACACCGAGACGAACATCAACATCTACAGAAGCATCAAACTTAGTAGTAGTAATTTCTTTTACTAATTGTGCTGCTTCTTCCAATGAATATGCCTTCCCTGCTTCAACCTTCTCAGCTACTGATTTCTGATTTTTTGTCAGTTTACTCATTTTTACTTTTGAAGTTTAAAATTATTTACCCAGGGAAGTCCCCTTTTACAGTGATACCCATACTACGAGCAGTACCAGCAATAAGTTTCATTGCACTCTCTACCGTGAAACAGTTGAGGTCTGGCATTTTATCTTCTGCGATAGCCTTTACCTGCTCCCAAGTTACGGATGCAACCTTCTTGCGGTTTGGCTCACCTGAACCACCTTTCACCTTTGCAACTTCCATCAACTGCACTGCTGCAGGAGGAGTCTTAATAATAAAGCTGAAAGACTTATCATTGTAGTAGGTAATTACGACTGGAAGAACCTTACCAGCCTTGTCCTGGGTACGGGCGTTAAATTCCTTGCAGAACCCCATGATATTAATACCTTTAGAACCCAATGCAGGTCCTACTGGGGGAGAAGGATTTGCAGCGCCACCTTTAATCTGTAATTTGATTAATCCAGCTACTTCTTTAGCCATTTCTTTTGTTAATATTAAAAATTAAACTATAGTAGAATAGTATCCGTAACAACACTATTCTTCTTTTGCGACTTGCATAAAACCAAGTTCCAATGGATTCTGGCGACCAAAGATCATAACCATCACTTTCAGTTTATGTTTCTCAGTATTCACCTCTTCGATGACACCGTGGAAACCACTGAAAGGACCATCAGTAACCTGAACAGTTTCTCCAACCATGTATGGAATATTCTGAACCTCATCCAGTTCAGTCTCTTCCATAGTGCCCATCAAACGATTAATATCAGCCTGACGAACAGGAGAAGGTTCAGACATACCTCCAAGGAATCCTAATACATTTGGCATGAAACGCAACGTAGAAGCTACGTCAGGAGTCATATTGGCATGAACAAGCACATAGCCAGGAAGACTTAATTTTTCCTTAACAACACGCTTACCATCTTTACGAACAATTGCGTGTTTTTCCATAGGTAATAAAACCTCAAAAACACGCTCGGCAAGTTTTTCGTTCAGACGCAATTGAGCATCGATATATTCTTTTACCTTTGTCTCTTTGCCACTAACAGCCCGAAGAACATACCATTTCTTTTCTGTATCTGCCATTTCCTAATGAATTATCTTGGGTATACAAACTCCATTACATGCTGGAACAAAGAGTCCATAGCGAACACAACCAATGCAATGATAACGGAAGCAGAAATAACTACCATTGCGCTATGTGTAAGCTGGGCACGTGATGGCCATGTAGTTTTATGCGCAAGTTCGTCGTAGCAAGCCTTGCAATTATTAACTATCTTATTTAACATAAAATCTTCTCTTTTTGCACGGGTTGAAGGGCTCGAACCCTCGACACCTGGTTTTGGAGACCAGTGCTCTACCAACTGAGCTAAACCCGTAAGATAGTTCCCAAATCCCAAGAGACTTGGGAACTAATATAATGTAATCTAAGATTATCGATTACTTAACGTCCTCAAGGATTTCTGTAATCTGACCAGAACCTACTGTACGACCACCCTCACGGATAGCGAAACGAAGACCCTCGTTCAGAGCAACCTTGTAAATCAACTCAACCTCAATCTCAACGTTGTCACCTGGCATAACCATCTCAACGCCCTCTGGGAGGTGAATTTCACCTGTACAGTCCATTGTACGGAGGTAGAACTGAGGACGATACTTGTTACCGAATGGAGTATGACGACCACCCTCTTCCTTCTTCAATACATAGATAGATGCCTTGAAGTGATCGTGAGGAGTAATAGCACCTGGGTGCACAACAACCATACCACGCTTAACTTCAGCCTTATCGATACCACGGAGGAGGAGACCTACATTGTCACCAGCCTGACCTGTTGGAAGGTTCTTACGGAACATCTCAACACCAGTGATAACAGACTTCTTGTCCTCACCGAGACCGAGCAACTGAACCTCATCACCTACCTTACAGATACCAGTCTCGATACGACCAGTAGCAACAGTACCACGACCTGTAATAGAGAATACGTCCTCAACAGGCATCAAGAATGGCTTGTCAATCTCACGCTCTGGCTCCTCAATCCAGCTATCAACTGTATCCATGAGTTCCATTACAGAGTCAACCCACTTATCAACACCGTTCAAAGCACCAAGTGCAGAACCGCGAACGATTGGAGTATCCTCCTCATAACCGTATTGTTCGAGAATCTCATGAACCTCCATTTCAACGAGGTCAAGCATCTCTGCGTCGTCAACCATATCACACTTGTTCAAGAAAACAACCAAGCGAGGTACGTTTACCTGACGAGCGAGCAACACGTGCTCACGAGTCTGAGGCATAGGACCATCAGTAGCAGCTACAACCAAGATAGCGCCATCCATCTGAGCAGCACCAGTAACCATGTTCTTCACATAGTCGGCGTGACCCGGACAGTCTACGTGTGCGTAGTGACGATTAGCTGTTTCGTACTCAATGTGTGCAGAGTTAATGGTAATACCACGTTCTTTCTCCTCAGGAGCATTATCAATCTGATCGAAAGACTTAACATCTTCTGTACCGAAGCCCTTCTCGTGAAGAACCTTAGAGATAGCAGCAGTAAGAGTGGTCTTACCGTGGTCAACGTGACCGATAGTACCAATGTTTACATGCGGTTTGGTACGCACGAATTCTTCTTTAGCCATAGCTTTTTCTTATTTAATATTAAATGAATAATCTGTGCCTTTAGTTACACTAATTAATAACAATAATAGCAGAGCTGTAACTGAGAGTTGAACTCAGGACCTCTTCCTTACCAAGGAAGTGCTCTACCACTGAGCTATTACAGCAGAACCATTGAGCGGAAAACAGAACCAAAACCCGCGACCCCCAGCTTGGAAGACAGTCTTTCTATCAACTGAGCTATTTCCGCAAAATTACATTTTTCTGAGGTGGGTAGTGATGGATTCGAACCACCGAGCTGAAGCAACAGATTTACAGTCTGCCCCATTTGGCCACTCTGGAAACTACCCGTCAGCAAATGTATCCCCCTTTCAAGGAGAGCCTCTTGTCAGATTCAGAACCAACGACCCCGAGATTACAAATCACGTCTCTCTGGCCAACTGAGCTAAAGAGGCATTACTTTTTGCAGCCAAAGGCTACTTGTCTTAAACGGCTGCAAAGGTAAGAATTTTATTTTTAATCTCCAAAATATTTTAGAGACTTTTTTATCATTTTCTTTGCTTTTCCTTAAACTTGGCGAGCTGAACCTTCATCGCATCTAAACAATGAGCAACACCCTCTTCAAAGGTATCACAAGTTTTTTCCACAAACAAAGTATTACCAGGTACGAAAGCTGATAAACTGGTGGTTTTATTTAATGCGGTTGCAGGTTTCTCGACCTTTAATTGCACCTCTACTTTCTGAATGTCTTCGTAAGACTTTTCTAATTTTTCAGCCTTCTTAATAATAAAGGCTTGTAACTTTTCGGTAGCGTCGAAATGAATCGACTGAATCTTAATTTCCATAGATACCTCCATTTTTAAAGGTTAAGCCCTGGGGTGGGCATTTTTATAGACTTTCTTTAACTGCTCAAAGGTTGTATGAGTATATATTTCTGTTGTTGACAGACTCTCATGCCCGAGTAGTTTCTTCACACTTTCCAGTCCTGCATCATGATTGAGCATTGCTGTGGCAAAAGTATGGCGAAGTACGTGTGGTGAACGTTTCTTTAACGTTGACACCTTCGATAGATTCTTCTTGACCAGACTTCTCACCTGTGCTGCTGTCATCCTTTTACCTTTCTCTGTACGAAAGAAGGCCGTGGTATTTCCCATTGCTGTTTCATTGCGCACCTGTTGGTATTGTGCAAATTGTTCAGCAAGTTCCTTACCGAAAGGAATTATTCGCTGCTTATTTCTCTTACCTGTTACTTTTATTTCACAAGTAACATTGTCAACATCCCTATCATCCAGACCTATCAATTCTGACAAGCGAACCCCTGTCACATAGAATGTTATAATTATAGTACGTTCAAGTACGTCCTTATAACTATCTGTCCACATCTCTGACTCTAACAACCTCTCCATCTCTGACTCCTTTAAGAATTGAGGGAGTGGCTTTTGCTTTTTAGGTCCTTGCAGACCATGAACAGGGTCTTTCCCGACAAGATTACGACGGAGTGAAAACCGGTAAAATGATCTCAGCGCACTGAGTCTTCGATTGACTGACGAGGCAGAATTTCCTCTGTCCATCATATACTCCATCCAGTTTCTGACAACATCAGAGTCTACCGACTCCCAAGAGAGTTGATTGTCAAGTTCTTTATAAAATCGCTCAAACTCTTCCAAGTCCATGCGATAATTGATTATCGTCATCGGGGAATAATTCCTCTCAAACTTTATATAATCTAAGAACTTCTCTATCATCAGCACATTTATGTATGTGGCAACGAATTTACGGAAATTAATTCAAACCGACAAATTTTTGAGGAGTTTTTTATTCCTCTGCGTCGCGAAGCTGCTGTACGTAAACGGCACGTTCCATCTTTAGGCGCTTCTTAACAGATGGTTTGTCAAACTGCTGACGAGCGCGAAGCTCCTTAACAACACCTGTTTTCTCAAACTTTCTCTTGAACTTCTTGAGCGCGCGCTCGATGTTCTCACCGTCCTTTACTGGTACAATAATCATGCTTTTTGTTTTTAAATTATTTATTAATTAACCATACGCAAAAGGGTATGACACCACTTTTGCGTCTGCAAAGTTACACTTTATTCTCTTAACTTCCAAACATTTGTGACTTTTTCCTTTATTCTTATGAATCTAAAACTTCTTTGTTGGCATGTTTTTAGGACTTCAAACACTGAAAAATTGTCTATTCTTTCCGTCATTATTCTCTACAAAAATCTATTTTTTAGTATAAGAAAAGTCCGCTAAAAGCCTGTCTAAATCAGTTAATGAATTAAATTGGCAAGGTTGCAAGCCTCAACCACTCTATCTCTTCTTTATCTAAATATAACGACAATTTATCATAAACACGACGATGGTAGCTATTAAGCCATTCACGTTCTTCCTCACTCAACATTTCAAGCACAATTGGTTTCTTGTCAATTGGTGCAAGGGTGAGCGTCTCAAATTTAAAGAAAGTCACCATAAGCTGTTGTTTCGGCAGGAACTATCAGCAAGGTGTTTTCAATACGTACACCAAACTTTCCCTCCAGATAAAGTCCCGGTTCATTAGTGACCGTCATTCCTGCCTGCAATGGAGCAGATCGCCATTCCATTCGTATCTGATGAGGACCTTCATGTACATTTAGATAACTCCCTACTCCGTGACCTGTTCCGTGCATATAGTTATAGCCTTCTCGCCACATCGGTGCGCGTGCAAGAGCATCAATTTGTGAGCCACATGCACCAGCAGGGAACTTACATAAATCCAGTTGAATATGTCCCTTTAATACTAAGGTATAAACACGACACTGTTCCTCTGTCAAATCACCCAAAGCAATTGTTCGTGTGATATCTGTTGTTCCGTCTAAATACTGCGCACCACTATCTATGAGTACCAATCCATGTGATTCAACAGGAATATCAGATTCTGGTGTCGCTTCATAATGTACAATCGCACCATGTGCCTCATACCCTACTATTGTATCAAAAGAAATGCCTTTGAATCTTGGCTGCTCTGCACGCAGTGCCGTTAACCGTTCATCGAGCGAGATTTCTGTTTGGCTTCCCGCCTCCACTGCGGGGTTCAGCCATGCAAGAAATTTTACCATCGCAACGCCATCACGCAGCATTGCAGCACGAAATCCCTCTTGTTCTACCTTATTCTTTATAGCCTTCATACCAGCAATAGGAGAGACTCCTACAACCACTTTCTCATAAGGTGCAGCCGTTGCCAATAAATAATTTGTAGTCCTATCATCTATTAGCAATGACTCCCCTCTGTAAGTACGAAGCCCTTCTACAATTGCATCATACTCTTTGACTTCTACATTCTCTGTACTGAGATATACCTTAACATCCTCCGAGAGCTTTGAATTATTAATATATAAGGTCACCTTTTCAGGAGAAAACAACAAATAAGACACGAACACAGGATTACAATGCACATCACTACCACGTAAGTTCAACACCCACGCAATTTCATCAAGTGCTGTTACTAACAATCCGTCAGCCCCTTTATCAACAAGACATTGACGCACTCTACTTATTTACTCGCTATTGGTTCACCAGCGTATTCCAAAGGATGTAGATTAACCATATTATCAGGAATTACGGGTCTATCTATCCATAGCTCATCGACTGGGTCAACGTCTGTTCGCACAGAAATATTCCCTCTTGTCGCCAACTCTTGCTCCAGAACTGACACCTCATCCAAAGAATTTACATAACCATCCAAACCTACTACCGCCGCCTCAGACGAAGACAACATAGTACCAAGCCACTCTGCCACAGACGGAGTACCCTCTACCCGTAGTTTCATTAGCTTAAAATCAGTCCCCTTCAATTCCTTTTCTGCTGCTATAAAATAACGCGAATCCGTCCATAAAGCTGCATGTTCTAACGTTACAACTGCCGTTCCTGCCGACCCACTAAAACCTGAAATCCATTCACGACTCTTCCAATGTTCAGCAACATACTCACTATTATGTGGGTCACTACTTGGAAAAATAAAAGCAGAGAGGCCATTCTCTCTCATCCACGAACGCAACTTTTCTATACGCTTATTTATTATATTTGTCATATTATTGATGTTTAATCATGAAAGAATACTCATACAAACGAAAGGACAGAACCCTTCAATTATAAAAGATTATCATTTACGCTGCTAAATTAAACAATTAAATCAAAATCTACAAGACAAGACAAGTAAGAAATTAATTAATTTGTAAAAACAGACTTAGTAAAGCCCTAACTTTTTATAATTAATAACACATTTATTCTAAAATATCTTTCTCACATGGTCAAATTTTTCGTAACTTTGCCGTATCGATATAAAAGAAAAATCAACTTTTAAAGAAATATCTATTATGAATTATTTAACAAACGAAAAACTCGTTATCGTCGGCGCAGGCGGTATGATTGGTTCTAACATGGTTCAGACCGTTCTCACACTCGGTCTCACTCCTAACATCTGTCTGTACGATATCTATGAGCCAGGTGTACATGGTGTATTCGATGAGATGGAGCAGTGCGCTTTCCCAGGTGCAAACCTCTCTTACACCGTTGACCCAGCAGAGGCATTCACTGGTGCTAAGTACATCATCTCTTCTGGTGGTGCTCCACGTAAGGAGGGTATGACACGTGAGGACTTGTTGAAGGGTAACTGCCAGATTGCAGCTGACTTCGGTGAGAACATCAAGAAGTACTGCCCAGACGTTAAGCACGTTGTTGTTATCTTCAACCTGCTGACGTTACAGCATTGACAGCTCTCATCCACTCTGGTTTGAAGGCTAACCAGCTCACATCACTCGCTGCACTTGACTCTACTCGTTTGCAGCAGGCGTTGGCTCATGAGTTTGGCGTACAGCAGGATAAGGTTACTGGTGCACACACATACGGTGGTCATGGTGAGCAGATGGCTGTATTCGCTTCTAAGGTTAAGATTGACGGCAAACCATTGTCAGAGATGGGCCTTTCTGCAGAGCGTTGGGAGGAGATTAAGCACCACACAGTACAGGGTGGTTCAAACATTATCAAGCTTCGTGGCCGTAGCTCATTCCAGAGTCCAGCTTACACAGCCGTTAAGATGATTGAGGCTGCTATGGGTGGTGAGAAGTTCACCTTGCCAGCAGGTTGCTACGTTAACGACGAGAAGCTCGGCTTCAAGAACGTTATGATGGCTATGCCTACAACTATCGATGCTACTGGTGTTCACTACACTGAGCCAACAGGTACTCCAGAGGAGATGGCTTCTCTTCAGGCTTCTTACGAGCACCTCTGCAAGATGCGTGATGAGATCATTGGTCTCGACATCATCCCAGCTGTTGCTGAATGGAAGAACGAAAATGCGAATTTGTAAGTTAGTTAACAAGTTAACTGATTAACAGAAATCGGGTAGGAGGTAAATGTTATTCATAAAAGGCATTTACCTCCTACTTTCACATTTACCGACCTCCCACACCACCGTACGTGCCGTTCGGCATACGGCGGTTTCGTACTTTTACACCTCACGGTGTGTGGCAAGTTGTTTTCAGCTATCCCTTTGAGTAACGTCACTTCTACCCTATTGTCGGATTCCGTCCTATCGTCTTGGATAGAGAGCTCCTTTCGGACATCTGACGAAGAAATTCGCAGGGTAGCATTCATTTACTATTGCACTGCACGATTCGGTCCTTCCTGTAGGCACACGTACCTTGGGTACTATGACCTCTGCTGACTTCTCACGGCAAGCTTTACTCCGCTTCCTTCGTAAAAACAACTATTTGAAACGTCCGTGAGACCTCCTCGGATAAGAACATTATCTTTCCATCTTATACCTACTTCATTTACACCGACCATTCCGAATAGCTATGGGACTTTGATTTGTTTGGCAATCTTATCCATGGTCATATGCCTTATATGAAGTTTCTGTTCGTTAGGCCAGATGTTTGCCGCCGGCTTCCTTCAGATTTCACCTCACGATGAACACCCTTGCCTTTGGCTATGTAATTCCCGCTATTAGGGCTTACTCGGGACTTCCACCCGTTAGATAATGCTCATGCCGAGCGTACCATAAGAAGGCAATCAACTCTACGTTGATTGCCTTTTCTATTTTTACAGTTTAGTAATACTTAAATTAGTATTATCACACTTCCTAACAATATCTGGCATCCTTTTTAACAACCAGCACCCTTGGTGCTTACCATGAACACCATACGTGCGGGGTGTCAGCACAATTCTTGAAGATAATATTTAAGTTTATTAAATCATATCACAAGACACTAATAAATGACCAATAAGGATAAAGTTTAACTGATAATACAAATAACGCCAAAAAGTCTTCAGAACAAAGTTCCTTACTCCTAATCTTGCTTCAAGTTCTAAAAATAATCCATGCTTTTAACCCAAATCTCTAAGTTTGCAATATGAAATGCAAACACAGACATTTTGATTGAACATACAAACCTTAAAAAGCGTATCTTGCTCATACAAGACACGCTCTATCACAAAAAGTTTATAGGATGTTACTAACGGCTATTGAGCCTAATAATAATCCTCTATTTCATGCATTTAAAAGGTACCAATCTTCTCTATCTTCAGCACATATAAACCTTTTTGTAGCGTTAATGTTAAAGGAGCCGCCATTGTAACACCTTGTGCAACAAGACAACCATTTGTACTATAAAAAGAACATAGCGTAAACCAGCTTGCAGACCATCTACAATTACACCATTAGATGTTTCTCTAACTGCTACATGCGTATTTTTTCGATGGTTTTTCACACCTGTCTCTATCGATTCGATAATATGCCCCGCAAACACATTCCAACCTATTTGATTAGCATAAAAGCTGTCCACTCTTGATTGGAACAATCAAACGTGTTTCGTTTATAAACACAATATCCGTAAACATGTTAGCATCTATTGTAGCAGGAGTAACATCATAAGCATAAACATCATGCAGGTTAAGACACTTTTCAAATGCATTTTTTTCCAAGCTACAACCTGCTGGAAGATGAATCGTATATAAGCCTGTACAAGTTGAGAATGCGCTCTTAGAGATAGTTTTAAGCATTGGGAAATAAGGAAGAGTATCTAAACTACGACAATACTTAAACGCACTTTCACCTATAAATGCTAATGCATAATTGCCACCTTCATCTATATTTAAATTAGTGAGTTTTGGGTTATAACATAATGCATTGTCTTTTATCTCCTTTAATGATTCTGGCAAAGTTAATTTCTCTAAAGCTGTGTGATGTGTTAGCGCATAAGGTGCAAGTGTAGTGAGCCCTTCTCCTAACACTATTTCTTTTGACTTTTCTTTTGATGGTTGAGCTGGATAGAACAAAAGGGTTGATAATTGCGCATCGTATAAAACTCCATCAACACTGCGTAAATAACTATTTCCTTCTTCAACCTTTATACTTGTAAGGGCAGGAGCTGTAGTAAAGGCAGCAGGCTGTACATTTTGAGTTGTAGCAGGTATAGTATAAGACGCATCAGGACGTCCGTTAGGATAGCTCACCAACGTGGTTCTATCTTTACTATAAAGCACACCATCTACACTGGTAAAGTGTTGATTTGTTACAGGAACTTCAAACTTAACCAAACTTCCACAATATAAAAAAGCAGGATAATCTACCTTTTCCACCTTATCATTCAGAGTAAGAGAAGTCATCTGATTAGCACCTTCAAAGGCATGAGCATCTATATAAGTTACAATAGATGGTAAAACAGCATCACCAACAGGTGACCATTTGATTAAATGTCCATCTACTATTATTGCGTCAGTTGGCACCTCTTCTCTCCTTTCACTACAAACCATATTCACTTCTACGTCTGATTGTAAGTTATCAATGGTATAAGTAGAGCCTGTGTACTTGAGTATTGTATTGCCATTTAATTGCCACTCATCAACAACATAGCCTTCCTTAGGTTGAGCCGCAAAGACAATCTTTGAGCCCTTTGGTAATGCCTCACCAGTACTTAACACCGTATTGTCGCTTACATTTTGAGCTACAAGTGTACCCGTTTTATCGTTAAATGATGCGAATTTAACAATATAATGATCTGACATACGATCAAAATCTACCTGAATATCCATTGCATCTTCTGCCGGTAGCGTGATGCTCGACATTGAATAAAAATCTGTTAAATTATCAAACTCAGCAGTTGCAACATTTTGGCTCTATAACGAATCGTGTGGGTAATCGAGTTCAAGCCCACATTATGAAATAGATCATATACTTAAAGTTTTCTGTATTTACGAATCCTCTTGCCCTCCTTTTTGCAAGTTGTATCTGTGAGTTCAATCCCTCCAGAACTCCGTTGTTGACATCCCTCATGGCAAATAGCTGCTTGATGCCGTACATGTGCGATTTTATCATTGCAACGAAATTAAGCATAGGCTTGATTGCCGATTGTTCTACCATCTCACACCATAAATCAAGTTTTTCCACAGAATCCTTAGCGCACTCATTGAATATATCGATGAAAGATTCCTTAAAGCTATAAGCCTTTCCAATTGTTGGGTAGGTCATCAGGAGGTATTCAGTTCCATCATGGTGAGAGATTCTTCTTGTTGTATAGCAGCGTAAAACGGTGTCCTTTAAGTAGTTTGGTTTCTTTGTGTTCCTCCTTACGTACCATATCAACAGCCTCGTTGAGAGCCTTAAATATATGGAATTTATCGAAAATGATACCGGCATTGGGGAAGTGAGTTAAGGCACCTGATATGAAAGATTTAGACATATCCATACTGATAGCTTCTATATTCTCCACCTTTCCATGGCTCGCAACCAATGCCTTGCTGAATGCCTCGAAAGTGCTTGCATCTTTACCATCAGTGACGAAAATAGTCTTACGAGTATCCAAGTCTACAAACTGCGTTATGTAGTTGTGTCCCTTTCGTTTAGAGGTTTCATCCACTCCGATGTGACGTACTTTGGACATGTCAATTTTCTTAACGGCTTTGCGAACCCAATGATTAAAAACACGCCATATACGTGGAGCTGTTTCATGAATGGTACGGGAAACGCTCTTCACAGGCATTTCACGCTCTATGAGAAGCATTGAGTAGGCTTCGAAAAGCAATGTGAAACCGCTGCTTTTACGTGCCCACGGAACATCTACCATGATTGTTCGGTGGTCATCTGTTTTAATACGGGGAACGCTGGCGTGAAGATAACAAAGATGTTCAAAGAAGTTCAAATGACGCCATGTCTTATCTATGGTATCGTAGGCAGTGTACTCATTTTCATTAAGCTTAAAACGATGTCCACGATTAAAGCTCAACCAAATATGGAGTTCTTTGGTGGAGTGTTTGCCTTCTATAAACTCAACCTTGGATACATACCATGGTTCTGACAGGCCTAAAGCCATTGTAAATATCTCTGTACTATTCATAAAACAAAGGTAATATTTTTATCTGAAATTTATATGATTACCCACACGATTCGTTATAGAGCCAACATTTTTCTTTTTCTCTTTTGCGAGTTTGTTATTCTATATCCACGTCGTAGCTTAGCAGTAAACGTAAAGCTTTTTCACCAACCTTCACCTTTGTAGCACTTAACACTTGTGTTCCATCTTCCTTAGTACAAATAATTGAACCCATCATAGGAGAGACACTGCGGAAGAAAAATGTAAGCACCCTCTTCTGTTTTTTTCTGAAATGTACTAAAAATATTAACATCTTGATTAACGTCTTCTATTTCCAATATATTTCCTTTTTTACCTTCGATGTTTTATCCTCGCCATTTACTAACCATTCATACGCCTCACAATCGAATAAAGGCATGGCTTTGATAGACAATTTAGAACCTTGTGCAATGTAAGTATCATTCTTTACATCTGTACCTGATAAGGTCCAAGCTTCTAAAGAACCAGGTCCTTCGCTTGCATAAGTCACCTTTACCTTCTTTACTGCATTAGCTTCCCCAACAACTACCTTTGCCTTTTTGAGTTCTTTTTGTAGAGTTTGCTTTACGTTTTCATTACCAACATATACAGTTGTACCTTCTTTATCAGGTAAAGCTCCTCCAAAACCAGAGAATTGCTGATTTAGATGAACATCAACTACCTTTAAGTTTCCTACTCCATTAAAAGTCAATCCATAAACATTGTTTACTTTTTGCAGCTGAGGAACTAATAATTCTACAAGTGAAGAGCAATTTGAAAGTCGCTTTCTCCAATCTCTAAAACAAGAAGGAAGATTAAGTTTAACAAAGGTTAGAACAATTCTTAAAACTGCCCTCACCTAACTTTTTACACTCGGAAGAACCCGTGTATTCCGTTAAAGCACAAGAAACGAAACCAAAGTTCCATCAATCTTGCGAATTAAGGCATAACCATCTGCCATAAAGGTTGCTGACGGCTGTTCAACAACAAATTCCTTCAAAGCTGTACAATTAGCAAAAGGATTTAAGCTGCAACATTAGATAACGAAGCTCCTAAATTCACTGTGTTTAATTGTTCACAATTAGCAAAAAGCATTTTTGTTAATTGTTACCACAACTAGCAAAAGAAAGAGTTTTGATTGACGAACACCCCTCAAAAGCCTCCTCATTTATAGTTTTAACGTGATGTAGCTATTAAAGTAATACCCGAACAACCCTTAAATGCGTTCTTACCAATAATAGTTACTTGGTTAAAATCAACGCTACTAATTTGCGTGTTACTAATAGCTTCACCACCGCCCTCAACTATCTTCACCGCCTTCATCTTGTGTATAGAAGCAGTTCTCAGCAATTTCAGTTACTCCGTCAGGGAATTTTTATACTACCAGAAGCACCATCCCACGAAATAAGTTTACCATTTTCTACTCGCTGTGCATTTACTGATACAGCGCTAAAGATAACCAATAAGGTTACTAAAAAGGTTTTTAGTAGATTTTTCTCATAAACTATAATTTAAAAATAACAAATCACAACTATTAGACGCAAAATTATATAAAACTTTTCGTAAACGCAATATATTTTTGACAAAAATTTCGTTTTTAACTTTATACGCAGAGTCAACAAGCAAGTACAATATTATTATATTTTTTATAGAACAAGACGGCTCTAAAACCTCGTAAGACAGATAAAAGAAAGTCTTGTTCCCTCAATAAAAGAAGAAACAAGACTGCAATATAATTCTTAGGTTGAGGATAGACTTATTTCTGTCTGAATCTCTCAGCCTGACTTTGTATCAACTCAGTATCCTCGAAGTAGTTGATCTGCATGGCTGCACGAACTTCGTCCATTGTCTGGGCAGCTGTCTCACGTGCTTCCAAAGAACCTTTCTTGAGAATGTTATAAATCTCTGGAATATCCTGTTCGTACTCACGACGACGGGTACGAATAGGCTCGAGCAGCTTATTCAACACACTATTGAGCAACTTCTTACACTTCATATCGCCAATACCACCAGCCGTGTAAGCAGCTTTCAACTCATCAAGATTCTGGAACTCTGGCCAAAACTCAGCAAAATCTTCATCTGTAGAGAAGGCGTCAAGGTAAGTAAACACGGCATTACCCTCAACATGTCCTGGGTCAGACACATTCAAAATGAGTTGGGTCAGTGTACATTGTCTTCACCTTCTTCCATACTGTGTCAGCGTCGTCAGAGATGAATACAGTTACCAAGACTCTACTCATCTTCTCCTTACCGTCTGTACCGGAAGACGACGTGCCGTAGCGTTCTCTGGCAACATAATAGCAGGCTCAACGAGTACTGGTGCATAAATCTGATTGAAGCGGCGAACGAGTTCACGTGTCAACTCCAACATTGGTTCTTGGTCCTCACCAGCAGGTACGGTAGTCGCCTTGAAGGCTGCAATATCAGCTGCTTGAGAAACTGGATAAGCAAAGAAGCCCATTGGGATATTGGCTTCAAAGTTGCGCATCTTAATCTCTGTTTTACGGTCGGATTACGCTGAACACGACTTTACACTAACAAGATTCATCAAGAAAGTTGTCAATTCTGCAATCTCAGGAATCTGACTCTGTATATAGAGTGTACATTTCTCTGAGACCAAGCCAACAGAAAGGTAATCCAACGCCACCTCAATAATGTTCTGACGAATCTTCTCAGGATTATCAGCATTGTCTGTTAGAGCTTGTACGTCTGCCATAAAGACAAACATCTTATCGTAGTCTCCGAGATTCTGAAGTTCCACACGACGGCGCAGAGAACCTACATAGTGACCCAAGTGAAGTTTTACTGTTGGGCGGTCACCAGTTAAAATAATCTTTCCCATATATTCTTATTTTTGTTCTTTATCTATAAATTATCACTTTCCTCTATTCTGATGGTGCTACATCGACGCTATCAACCACGTCCTGTAATCTCTTCAGCAGGTTCTTCCACTTTTGGAGCCTCTACTGGAGCAGAGACAACCGTATCAATAGGTATTGTTTCCTCAACGGAATAGGACTTTCATAAGGAATAGTATCGTTAGGAACAGCCTCCACAATAGGTAACTCTGGCGTTGAAGGACGAAGTGAAAAATAAGCCCCCACTCCACCAGCCAATAAAATCAAGCCAATAAGAACTCCCCATAGATAGATTTATTATTCGGATTGGAACGTTCCTCTTTGTATTGTTGTTCTTGTGGTCTATTACTTGATTGATATTTATATTGGTATCCAATACCTGCCAAAGGTATCGTTACCTCCATAACACCTTGACAATGAACACAAGAGCACTCGACAGTTTGTCCTTCCTCAGCCTCAACAAGGAACTGCGTACCGCAATTATCACACGTTATCTCATATTTCATAATTCAATGTTACTTAGCACCTTATTTGTTGCACCAGCTAAATTCTCCACATAAGTGGCAGCAAGACTACCACAAGCATTTCGATATTCTGTATCAACAGTAAATCGGGTCATTAGCTTACTGAAACTTTCAAAGTCAGAAACCTCAAAACCTCCTCCAACTCGCAATAGTCCTTGTGCTTCTGCAAAATTCTTATTGTTTGGTCCAAAGAGAACGGGTATATCCCATACAGCAGCCTCGAGGACATTATGAATCCCTACTCCAAAGCCACCACCAACGTATGCAATATCACCATAATGATAGATAGACGAGAGAAGTCCGAAACAGTCAATTATCAACACATCAGCTTCTTTCACATTCTCCTCAGTTGCTTGTGTGTAGCGTACGACTCTCTTGTCTTTTAGCAAAGAAAAGATGCTTTTCAGATGGTCTTCGCCAATGACGTGCGGTGCAATGATGAGTTTCCAATCCTTATGCACGTTAAAATACTTAACAAAGATTTCTTCATCAGGCTGCCATGAAGAACCTGCAACAAAGATTTTCTTTCGTTCAGCATTATCAAGATTGATGAATTTCTCCACTAAGGACAAATTCTTACTTGCCTTCTTAATTTGTAAAACGCGATCAAAGCGAGTATCACCCACCACTACAGCATCTGTAATACCTATCTTATTCAAGAGATTTTTACTCTCTTCATTCTGAACAAAAAAACGACTAAAGCATCTTAAGACACGTCCATAACCACGCCCATACCACTTAAAGAAGATTTGATTAGGACGGAAAATGCTTGACACACTATAAGAAGGTATGCCACGATGTTGCAGAATGTGCAAGTAATTATACCAAAATTCATACTTGATGAAGAATGCCATAACCGGACGGACAGCACGTAGAAATCTGCGTGCGTTACCCACCGTGTCTATCGGAAGATAGGTGATAATATCAGCTCCTTCATAATTCTTCCTCACCTCATAACCAGACGGAGAAAAGAATGTAAGTAGAATCTTGTATTGTGGATAATCTTTACGTATCTGCTCAATCAAAGGGCGACCTTGTTCAAACTCACCTAATGATGCAGCGTGAAACCAAACATATTGAGCATCTGGCTCCACCTTCTCACGTAATGTCCGTATGGTTTCCTGCTCTCCTCGCCACATCTTGCGCAATTTCTCATTGAAAAGACTGCCAATGGCAATGCAGAGCTGGATGACATACATTATTATATTATACATACTCGGCTTAATTTATTTAGCCTTCGGGGTTCTTATCCTAACACCTCGATAGCCTTGTGCATACGCTTCAAGGTTTCCTCTTTGCCAAGGAAGGCAGATATATCGAACATCCCAGGGCCCTTACCAATGCCAACGAGTGTGAGTCGGAACGCATTCATAATATCACCAAGTTTGTAACCTTTATCTTCTACCCACTTCATGACAATAGGCTCCTGTCCTTCAATACTAAAGTCTTCAATACCTTCTAAGACATCAGCAAGCTCACTCATCTGCTGTGCTGAATATTCCTTCCAACGCTTCTTTATAGTTTTTTCATCATAGCTTGTTGGTGCGATAAAGAAGAAAGAACAAAGTTCCCAAAGTTCTTTCACGAAACTGACACGATCCTTCATCATGTGAACAACTTGTGTCACCTGCTCCATGGTAGCCTCAACACCATTGTTTTGCAACAATTGGCGCGAAAAGTTGAGCAATCTCATCATCTGACTTACGGAGAATGTATTCGTGATTGAACCACATACCCTTCTGATAGTCAAATTTAGCTCCACTCTTTGAACATTTCGTTATATCGAATGCCTCAACAAGCTGCTCGAGAGAGAATAACTCCTGCTCTGTACCTGGGTTCCAGCCCAAAAGTGCCAAGAAGTTTACTACCGCCTCTGGGAAATAACCACTCTCACGATAGCCTGAGCTTACTTCGCCTGTCTTAGGGTCGTGCCACTCCAATGGGAATACAGGGAAGCCAAGTCGATCACCATCACGCTTACTGAGCTTACCCTTACCTTCTGGCTTCAACAACAGTGGCAAATGAGCAAATTGTGGCATACTATCTTCCCAACCGAAGGCACGATAAAGAAGCACATGCAACGGAGCACTTGGCAACCATTCCTCACCACGAATAACGTGGGAAATCTCCATCAAGTGATCATCAACGATATTTGCAAGGTGATAAGTTGGCAATTCGTCTGCACTCTTGAACAAAACTTTATCATCAAGAATATCACTCTTGATACAGACATCGCCACGAATCATGTCGTTGACATGAACTTCCTCACCCGGTTCTATTTTAAAACGAACCACATACTGCTGACCATCCTCAATCAGACTTTCTACTTCTTCCTTTGACATTGTCAAAGAATTACGCATCTGAAGACGAGTGTGCGCATCATATTGGAAATTCTCAATCTCCTGACGTTTTGCATCCAACTCCTCTGGTGTATCAAAAGCTATATATGCCTTACCAGCTTCTAAAAGCTGATCAACATACTTTCTATAAATATCACGACGCTCGCTCTGACGATAAGGACCATGTTCGCCACCAAAACTAACTCCCTCATCAAACTTAATACCTAACCATTCAAAAGAGTCTAAGATATATTCCTCTGCTCCGGGAACAAAACGATTAGAGTCTGTATCCTCTATACGGAAGATTAGTTTGCCGCCATGCTGACGAGCGAAAAGGTAGTTATACAAAGCAGTACGCACACCTCCAATATGTAAAGCTCCCGTAGGACTTGGAGCAAAGCGTACTCTCACATTTCTTTCTGCCATTGTCTTAAATATTATATTTTTCCTGCAAAATTAATGTTTTTGACTATACGCTATATTTTTAGTATTTTCGCAAGTTGTTAAAGTATTAACGAAATAAGCTACCATAAGAATGGCTTAACATTTACGAAACAAGATACAAAATGATAAAATTCGAAAACATTAGTAAACCTTATTGGCGAAATATGGTTTCAAGAACTATATTAGTCATTGTAGCTGTAGTCCTTATCGTATTCTTCTTACCTCGAACGAGGGGAAAACTTTTCCACTATGACGAGGGGAAACCATGGATGTATGGGCAGCTAATTGCAAAATTCGACTTCCCAATCTTTAAGACAGGCAGCCTTGAAGATTGAGAAAGACTCCATAAAAAAACACTTTCAACCTTATTACAACATCAATCAAGCTGTCGAACAAAAAAAGATTGAACAGTTTAAAAAGGCATATAAGAATGGTATACCCGGTTTATCGCAGGATTATGTTGACGCAATTGCACAGCGACTACATGAAATTTACGAAACTGGAATTATTGAAGCACAACAATACTCTATACTTACAAAGGATAGCAACAACCTCATTCGTGTCGTAACAGGTAAGCAAGCCGTAAGCGTACCTATCAATAAAACATATTCAACCATCGGTGCATACGAGCAGCTTTTCTTGGACCCATTATTGGGACCTAAACGCTCTATCCTACAACAATGCAATCTAAACGAATATATTGAAGCTAACCTTGTTTACGACAAAGATCGTAGTGAGACTGAAATGAACGACATGCTCAGTCTTATTCCTCAAGCTTCTGGAATGGTTTTGGAAGGACAACGTATCATTGACCGTGGTGACATCGTCGATGCTAAAACCTATCGCGTTCTTAATTCTTTTGAACAAGCAATGGAGAAACGTAAAGCATCAGAAGATGAGATTACCTCGACACTCATCGGACAAACCATCTACGTACTAATACTCATCTGCCTTTTTACGCTTTATCTGGCTCTCTTCAGAAAAGATTACTTCAATAAACCACGTGCAATCTCACTACTCTATGTAATGATAGTCATCTATCCTATACTCACATCCTTGATGATGGAACATAACATCCTGAGTGTGTACATCCTGCCTTTCAGTATGGCACCGATATTCTTCCGTGTATTTATGGACTCACGAACAGCATTTATCGGACACATGACAATGATTCTTATCTGTGCCGTTGCCGTAAAATATCAATACGAATTTATTATCGTACAACTTGTGGCAGGACTAATTGCAATTTACTCTCTTCGCGAACTTTCTAAAAGAAGCCAGATTTTCCTCACCGCACTCCTTGTCACCATTGGCTCTACCGCAGTCTACTTCTCACTTCAACTCATACAAGCCGACGACCTATCAAAACTTGACCAGACGATGTATTACCATTTCACGGTCAATGGCTTCTTTCTTCTCTTTACTTATCCACTGATGTTAGTCATCGAGAAAACTTTTGGATTTGTATCTACGGTCACAATGTTTGAATTGTCAAACACAAATAACGAATTGCTTCGAAGGCTCAGTGAGGTTGCACCTGGTACATTCAACATTCAATCACTGTTGGTAATCTTGCTACCGAAATAGCAAGTAGGGATTGGAGCAAAAAGTCAATTAGTTCATACAGGAGCTCTCTATCACGATATTGGCAAAATGCTTAATCCGCATTCTTTACTGAAAATCAGGCAGGTATCAATCCTCACGACAAGCTAAACGACCTTGAAAGTGCTCGTATCATTATTAGCCACGTAACGGAAGGATTGAAACTTGCGGAGAAATATAACCTTCCTCGTGAAATAAAAGAGTTTATAACAACACATCATGGTGCTGGACTGGCAAAATATTTCTACATACATTATAAAAACGAACATCCTGACGAAGAAGTCAACGAAGACTTGTTTAGGTATCCAGGACCTAATCCCTTCACGCGTGAGCAGGCTATTCTAATGATGAGTGACACCGTCGAAGCGGCATCACGTTCGCTACAAGAATACACCGAGGAGAGTATTAGTGGATTGGTAAACCGACTTATAGACGGACAAGTTGCTGACGGCAATTTTACCGACTGCCCTATCACCTTCCGTGACATTACAGCTGCCAAAACGGTTCTTATCGACCGACTGAAGTCCATGTATCATACACGTGTTCAATATCCACAACTGAAAGTATAAAAAAATATAACAACAAACGCTCGTTTCCCTTCCCTAAAAGGGAGCGCAAACACTGCCCCCAGAGAATTACTATTGCCGTAACACTCTGAGGGCTTTCTTTTATCCGCAACTCAACCATAAGGAGCGAATTGGAGAAAGAGAAAGACAAATAAACTACTTTACTTATCCATTAACTACCCTTTTCCAATTCTATAAATTACACTCTCTATAATCTTCTTTTTGTAAAACATTTTCACACATTCAAATCCAACACATGCTCTTTCAGCCTTGTAAAGATGCTCTTTTTGACATTCAAAAGATGCTCTTCTCGAATGTTATTAATGCCCTTTTTAATCCAATCAAGCACCTTTTTCTTAACAATTTTTATAACCACTTAATTTGCAATCAATTACAAGCTTACCTTTAATAGAGTATTCATCTTAATTTGTTTACGTATTATCACTTATTATGTAATAATTTTTTTCACAACCTTACTTATAATATTCATTAAGAAGAAAAGAATACAAAGAGTCCACATCTCTCTAACAGAAAAATGCCGTTTCTTTCCCATTTTCAACGACTTTTTGCTTTTTTTATCTCTTTACGATCTACTATTAAATATTCCCTCACATTTACCTTTTTACTCATGTTATTTCTTCCCTCATATTAACGAAAAAGACACAGCTCTTTCATTTTAAAAATGAAATGAAGACATAGCTTCCCTTACCCGACTCATGTACGAATCAGGAGAAACATTGTGTCTGTATATCAATAAGTTATACCATTCTCAAAAATTTGATTATTTTTCATTTTTGATACAGAAAATGCAATAGTTTTGTGAAACCCAATGAAACATGTCTCATCAGTTCTGCCATACCCTTTCTTTTTGTCGGAATTCTTCTTTCTCCGTCCCTCGCCATATTGAGAACACGGAGTAGACAATTCTTTGTATGGTATCTAAATTGCGAGCTGCCCTTGCCGACTTTCGTTTTATCTTGTCTTGTAACAGAGTTACGATCTAGCTTCCAGTGCATACTTTCTATCGACCAGTGATTACGCACCAATGTCCCTAATCTTGGTGTGTTCGCTGGCAGAGCTGCTACATACAGCCTTTTTCTCAATAGTGCAGGCTCCGTTGACTTTTTGATAGTTTCGCACTCATATTCTATGATGGTCAGGTTACCGTTCCACTTCTCCTTATTTGCAATGAGGTCAGTCCCTTAAACACACGATAGCTTCTCGTCTCAATTCTCCCATGCCCGAGTTCCGGCTTGCCACAATAGGAGTTAACGGGGAGACAGTTCTTTGATTTTATCCTCTACACCATAACGCAGTGAACGCTGGTTTGATTTCAGTTCTATGATGAAGTCTCCATTTTTCTCTCTGATTTTGTTAATGATATCTTTCTGCATAGACATGGCGTCTGCCGTGACTATTTTCTCTGATATATCAATTTTTATCAATAAGCCGTGGAACTGCCTTTATTTCATTGCTCTTCTCTTCGCAGGCCTCGGTTGCTAACGTGATATCGGTGTTGAATGAATGAGCAGATACGATATCTGGGTTTCGTCCATTATTCAAAACAGTGCCGCACTCTGCCTTTCCGTCTATGCAGATGATTTCTTGGGCGCAGCACATCCCCAACAATTCCTTGTGAAACGTCTCAGCAAAGACACAGTAGCTGGTTAGCCATTGCCTTATCATCAATCCCCTCTTCCATGCGACAAAGAGTTGGCTCGGATGGAATGCCGTTAACTAATATGTCCAATTTACGGAACCTCTTGAGGTTGTGTTTACCGAATTCTATGATTTCTGCTCTGCTGACACAATTTGATACTCGACCTAATATTAGTAACATAATGACATCGCTCAACTTGTGACGTATGTTTCCCTTCTCTGATCTACGGAAATCGGGTATTGAGGAGGAAAACTCGTAAAGTTTTTCTAAGATACTACCTTCTAATTTTTGTTTTTATTACCTTAGCGGTGTGGTTGATTGTGTTAGCGACAATCCCATTAGTTTGGTCGAGTGACTGTTTCCCTTTCATGATTATCTATTTTTTACTATAAATTTACATAAAAATCTCGATTTATAAGCCAGTGTAGATAAAAAACTGAAAAGAAATCTCCCCACACAGTTCCGTTTTGTAACTTGCATTCGAGATTGAAAAATGTCAAGGACACTACCTTCTTTCGCCTATTATCGTGCTCTTACGTCACATTTTTGTATCTTTGGGGTGATAAATTCATGTTTTAACCCAAAATATTGAGGCTTATGAGAACGGTATGTGGCTTTGACGTCTTACAAAGATAGTGTTTATCTTTGTATTTTGAGTATGCACAGTGAAATTTACGAGAAGAAATTTGGTGTTTTAACAACAGAACTAATTGAAATGCGTGATTTGATGCTCTCACATCACGTTTTTAGAAATCGGTATGGAAAGCACAAGTGTGTATTGGATTCCTATTTGGAGAGTTCTTGAGCCACATTTCAAGTTGAAACTCATCAACCCCTTATTTCATTAAACAATTGCACGGTCACAAGAGTGATGTGAAGGATGCACAATGGATTGCAGAGTGCATGCTAAAGGAATTGGTAAACGGTAGTTTTGTTCCTCCAGAACGCATCCAACAGTTGCGTCAGTACGACCGGCGTATCTATGATCTTGATGATGAGATTATCCGCAAAACTTGCCAAGTTGGACGCAGCCGTTCAACGGTGTAACATCCGTCTGAGCAACTATGTATCTAACACGGACAGTGTGAGCTACAAAGGCGTGATAGATAAAAATCTGCGAAGGAGTTACTGACCCCTAATGCGCCGTGGAGGAAATCCACGGACGTATTATCAATCACCATGGAAAGAAAACTATAATCGCTTCGCTTCTGGCGGCATTACAGAATGTGACATAGATATCATGCGGCAGCTCAAGGCAGAAATAGACTTAGCAGAGCAACACAAACAGCAATGTATGGACAAGATGCTGGCCATTTGCGAAAATGAGTATTCGACACGGTTGCACAATTTACAGACAATTCCGAGTGAAGATGAGGACCGCTACATCATTGATTGCAGAAATCGGTACCGACATGAGTCACTTTGAAACAGCCAACCATCTCGCTTCTCGGGTGGACTGAAGCCACGCAATGATCAGTCTAACAAGACTATTAAATCACGCCGCATCACTTATGGAAACCGATACCTTCGACGAACCATCATACAATGCTCATGGGGTGCAAGTCGCACCAAGAATTGTTTTTAGCCGATTCTCCTACCACCAGACACAAGTCAGAAAGAAAAACAGAATGAAAGTTCAAGTAGCAATAGCAAGGAAAAATGCTTATTTGTGCATGGAACATCTTGAAGGACGAGTGTATCCTATAAAGGATTTCAACAACATAATCGAAGCATCCGTAATAAATGGATGACGCAATATACCAGTCATGGAAAGGCTACTACCTTTGTGATGGCATATGACCTCGTCATGACAAATTAACCAACGACATGACTGGCGATGGAACTCAGTGTGAGCGTTAAGCTCGAAGAGGAAAGTATCATTTTTCATGCAGGTCAGCAAATGACTTGCATAGTATCGTTATGTACTATAATAAGCATAGACTTTGGTTTTAAGTTACTTCTGTGACGATTTCTTTTTCGGTTTTATAGAGGAAAGGTACAAAAAACAGCTCACTTGACCAACTTTTATTGTCACTTATTTTGTTGATTTTCAAATAATTAGACAAAGTATTAAACCTGTCATACCACACGAATATCAATAGCTAAACACCATACGATTATGGTTGTATTTTTTAGAAAAAGAACAGCTTTCACTATGTTACTGGCGTGCTATAAAATAATGATATTTAGAATAAGAACCAAAACTTCTTAAATGAAAGAGCCGTGACGAAAAGAGAGAATAAACGAACAAAAATTTGGAATTTTAGAACAATCTTTATAACTTTGCAACCAGATTATTCAAGTTTTATATACAATCACAACACAAAATGAAGTATCAAAAAACTGTCCTTGCGGCTGCATTGCTCGCAATGGCAACAACAACACAAGCTGGTGGATTGCTAACAAACACCAATCAGAATATCACTTTCAATCGTAACTTCGCACGTGTAGGTGCTATTGGCATTGATGGCGTTTACTTTAACCCTGCTGGTGTAGCATTCCTTGACCAAGGTTTTCATCTCTCTCTTAACTTCCAAAACGTATATCAAACACGTGAAATTACTTCCACTTTCAGTGTACCCGCATTCGCTAACACTCCTTACGAGTATCCTTTTAAACTGAATGGTGGAAATACTACAGACGGCAGTAAGTTCTACATAGGTAAAGCCTCTGTGCCTATCCTCCCATCTTTTCAGGTGGCATATAATAAAGACAAATGGAGTTTTCAGGCAGGCTTTGGACTGACTGGTGGCGGTGGAAAGTCTACATTCAACGAGGGACTTCCAAGTTTCGAACGTCCAGTATCACTTCTTCCGGTGCTCATTAACAAGCAGTTACCTACCTTCTCGGCACTTCTCGGACAGAATGAGACACCTGCTACCAGCTATAGCCTTCAAAGCTATATGAGCGGTCAGCAGTATAACTTCGGACTCCAACTCGGTGCTGCATACAAGATTAATGAGAACCTCTCTGTATTTGGTGGTGCTCGTTTCAACTATATCTACAACAAATACGAAGGTAGTATTACCAACATTTCAGCAAATGTAGGTGGCAACAATCAGAAACTCTACGACTACTTCGATTCAAAGGTTAAAGCTTTGAACGAAAAGGCAAGTGCATTGCAGGCACAGGCTGTCGCTGTACAGACCCAAGCAGATGCCTTTCGCGCACAAGCAAATAAGGCTACCGACCCTACTGAAAAGGCTAAGTTGCTGGCAACTGCAGACCAATATGCAGCTGGCGCACAGAAAGCAAGTGAAGGTGCAAAGCTCGTTAGCGCAGGTGCTGACAAACTAAACAGTAGCAAAGAAAATGTAAAAGACCGCTATTTAGAGGTTTCTCAGCGTGGATGGGGCATCACTCCTATTCTTGGCATCGACTACCGCACAGGTAAGTGGAACTTTGCTGCACGCTATGAGTTTACTACAAAGCTCAACATTGAGAACAAAACAAAGAAGGATGATACTAATCGTTACAAAGATGGCGTAAACACTCCTAACGACATTCCTGGTATTCTTGCTCTCGGTGCACAGTATGAAGTACTGAAAAACCTCCGCATTATGGCAGGATATAACCACTACTTCGATAAGGATGCACGCATGGACAATGACAAGCAGAAATTCCTCAAGAACAACACACAAGAGTTCCTTGCTGGTGTTGAATGGGATATTAACCCATCAGTAACTGTCAGCGCAGGTGGTCAGCGTACACTCTATGGTCTTGGTGATGGTAAGTACTTGACCGACCTTAGTTTCGTTACAAATAGCTACAGTTTTGGTGTTGGTGCAAAGATTAAGGTTGCAAAGAATGCACACCTGAACGTTGCTTACTTCTTCACTAACTAACTCAAACTTCAAGAAGGAATACACAGACGAAATCGTAGTTGGTAAGAAACAAGTGACACAACCTGATGGTTCTGTAACAACACAACCAGAGAAAATCGGAACCACAAACACTGACATATTCACCCGCACCAATAAGGTGTTTGGTATAGGACTTGATATTGATTTCTAAACCACAATAAATCTACCATTTTCATAACTAATACCACACAAGAGGCAGTCAGAGTGATTCTGATTGCCTCTTCACTTTTATAATTTCATCGCAATTACTTGTCGTTTTCAACTAATATTCATATATTTGCAGCAGAAAGGAATAAATTTATGGGAACAACAATATCAACACTTGCCTCAAGGATTGCTTGTAAACAGGCATACCAAGAGAAAAAGAAATTAGAAAGCTTGCAAAGGACTGCAAGATACTTATCTGCCGAAGAGAGAGAAGTTCTCTTCAGCGGGAATGGTTTTGTACGTGTACCAAAAGAGGAAGCCGAGAGAATGAAGATTGATGCTTACCTCAACACCTAAATGTCTACAAAAATGAGCCTGAGTTATTATCCTTACAGATTTGTGAAGAAAATAGATGAGCCTTGGGATGGGCCTCAAGGCTTTTTACTTTGTAAACTTTTGTATTCGTTTAAGTCTGATAAAAGTCATCAGACTTATTGGGTGTGGGTAGAGGTTTATTCACAACATTTTTATGCCGTCAAGTTCCATCTAAAAGCACATAGAGATAGTGACAAGAAATATAATATCCTGACGGGACTTAACGAGCCCAGACAATGTATACAGACTTGCATGGCTATTATGAAAGAGGTTGCAGGAAAAGACGATAAAGCTTCTTTTGGTTTTATTGGTGCTAACTCTATTGGGGAGTCTGAACTTGAAACTAAAAGATTCCGAATATACAGTAGGTATATGCAGACCTACTTTAACTCAGAAGAGTTTGAACATCATTATAACCTCATGAAGAGTGCGTATCTGATAATATGTAAACAGCAATTAAAAGATAATCCCAAGCTCATCAATAACATCGTTGATGGCTTCAAAGAACTATACCCCTACTTTTGATTAACATCTATCTTAAACCTATTAATATATGATATAAAAGATGCTTTTTCATACCTTATCGCATTTGAAAGATATGCTTTTAAAAATCGTCAAACATCGTTTTAGAAAGGACTAACACAATTTCCAACCTGCACTAACAACAAGCTCCATTCATTTATTTTCATAAACAAAAAGAATTATTTTCATGAAAATAATTTGGAGAATAAGACTTTTAGAAAAGAGATAAGTAACTAATACTATAGCGGATCAACATCATAATACACTTGAAGAGCACCATATCTCTTATCCTTCAACATGGCTTCCAAGGCACTACGAAGATACTGTCGAGCACGTGAATAATCGATACCATTCTCTAACTTGAGCATAATCTTTCTAATATTCAACGTCTTCACACGGGCTACAGCTGGTTTATCAGGACCAAGTACTCGGTCACCAAAAATCTCACGAAGTCTACTTCCAAACTCTAAACCTGCAGAATTGACTATATTTTCATCCCTATGCTTCAAATAAACATAAACAAGACGATAGAATGGAGGATAATGGAAATCGCGTCGCTCGACTAACAAATCAGAATAGAACGACTGATAATCATTTCGGACCACTTGCTGTATGACTGGTAAGTCGGGACTCTTTGTCTGTAAAATTACCAAACCTTGTTTACCTTTTCTACCAGCACGACCACTGACCTGACTCATCATCATAAAGGATTGTTCGTATGCACGAAAATCAGGATAATTCAGCATTGAGTCAGCATTAAGAATACCAACGACTGACACATTATCAAAGTCAAGTCCCTTTGAAATCATCTGCGTTCCGATTAGAAGATTACTCTTTCCCGTTGAGAAGTCGTTAATCAAACGTTCATACGCATTTCGTGTACGTGTTGTATCAAGGTCCATACGTGCCACACGAGCCTCAGGAAAAATCTGCAAATTTCATCTTCTATCTTCTCCGTACCATACCCTCTTCCACGAATATCCTCGCTTTCACAACAAGGACAAGATTCTGACACTCTCGTTGTATAACCACAATAATGACAAGAAAGATAATTCATGTTCTTATGGTGGGTCAAAGAAACATCACAATCTGGACACTTTGGCACCCAACCGCACTGCTTACACTCAATCATCGGTGCAAAGCCTCGCCGATTCTGAAATAAAATCACCTGTTCCCCACGCCCCAAAGCTTCACGAACAGCAGAAAGAAGACGTGGAGAGAATGGGCCTGTCATCATCTTTCGACGGTAAAGATCCTTTATATCAACAATCTCTATTTCGGGAAGTTGAATATCTTTATAACGGCGCGTTAACTCAACAAGACCATACTTGCCCTGCTTAGCATTATAATAGCTCTCCATCGAAGGTGTAGCTGTTCCCAAAAGTGTTTTTGCCTCAGGATACATCTGTGCCAACACAATCGCTGCCGAGCGAGCATGATAACGAGGAGCAGGGTCTTGTTGCTTAAAACTCTGCTCGTGTTCTTCATCTATTATAACCAATCCAAGTCGATGAAATGGGAGAAAAACTGCACTTCTTGCACCTAATATTACATCGTATGGCGCACCAGACAACTGCTTATGCCAAATCTCCACTCGTTCTGCATCACTATATTTACTATGATAAATCCCCAAACGATTCCCTAAAACAGCTTTCAAGCGTTCTGTAATCTGCACTGTTAGTGCGATTTCTGGCAAGAGATATAACACCTGCTTATGCTCATTAAGTGCTTTCTGAATCAGATGAATATAAATTTCCGTCTTTCCTGACGAAGTAACACCATGAAGTAATGTCACACTATGTCCCATCATTTGCAAGAGAATCTGATTATAAGCTTCGGTTTGTGCCTCATTCAGAGATTTTATATTCTCGGGCTGTGGCGGGTTCCCATTATTCAGCCTACCAACCTCCTTCTCGTATGTAACAAGAATTTTCCTATCTTGCAATGCACGAAGAACTCCAATAGAAGCATGACTAACATTCATTAGTTCCTCCCTCGTTACCTCACGGAAAACAGCATCTGGTGTAATTTCTGCCATTTCATCGACACCTGCCAACTGCAAATAAGCCATAAGGGCATCCACCTGCTTTGATGCACGCTTCATAGAATTAATCATCAGCGTCAGTGTACGTTCGTGACGAAAGTTGTCTGCCAAACGAACATAAAGCTCCATCCGCGGACGATAGCCATACTCCTCTTTTAGTCCTGATGGTAATGCTGCCTTATAAACATCACCAATAGGTGCCATATAATAATCAGAAATCCACTTCCATAATTTCAACTGCTGTGAAAGAAGTACAGGTGAATTATCAAGTACGTCAAAAATATTCTTATAGATTATCTCCTTTCCATTCGCGGTATGATTATTCGATGAATTCGGAACTTTTACAGGATAGTCCGCAACTATACCAACATAAGTTTTACTCTTCCCTAACGGCACAGACACACGCACACCTATTGCTATTCGAGCCTTCAAGGACTCTGGTACACCATAGGTGAAATATCCTTCAAGAGGAAGGGGCAAAATAATGTTAGCGTAGCTCATTATCAAAATATTATCTCCTGACAATCATCATTAATTGAACATCTGGATTAGTACGAATACAAAGTTACAAAGAATTATGCAAATAACAATGATAGAAGTCTACACGATAACAGAAAAGGCTCATTAAACAATCACCATAATTCCGCAATATAATTTCTTGTGAGAAAATTTTTATATATTGATGTGACATTTTGGGACTCTATACATTGATATGAGACTTTTCGATGTTTTTGGACTTGTTTAAGCATGAAATCCCCCACCCAAACTAATGGGGAATATGAGAATCGTAAAGATATGCTGTTTATTCAAGGAAGACTTCTGAGTAGTAGGTTTTATTTGTGTATAGGTTCAGAATGTTCCGCCTTCCTGTTCGCACCCATTTTGCTGGCACGCTGACAAAATGCAGAATAAAGGCTTTCAGCCTGCTTGTCTTTTTCAACGGCTTAACCTTCTCGCTGATATGACGGATGAGATAAAGATAGAAGTTCTTCAGCATGGCGGTAACCATCATGAAAACCATATTCTCAGCCATAAAAGAAAATGGCAGATGCGACCATCCAAAGTCATTGTTCTGTATGTCGAAGTTCTTTTCGCTCGCTCCACGCTCATTATAAAATGTAATGATGTCTTTCTCGGTAGATGTCCAATTATTGGTAAGGATACAGCGATATATGTATATTTCTCCGAACATATCCGTCTGTTCCCTGCCGTGCTTGTCTTTCAAGGGACTACGCTGTACGACAAGCCTGTATGACTTTCCTTCGATGAGGTTGTCCATGCTGACAGAGGCGATATCGCATTTCTCATAACCAACTTCAATGCTCTTCCATTCTTTCAACTGGCGGAACTCCTCGTGTCGGCTGCCACAATTGGCAGCACGTATGTGGGAACGTGTTGCAGCGTGGTTCTATGGTTTGGATGACTTCCTTTGAGAACGACCCGCAATCAGCACGGAAACGCTCTATCACAACACCGAGTTCGGAGGTCACACGGTCCATAATGCGGCGAAGTGTGTCCTCCTGATGGAATTTTACATTGGTGTTTCCATCACGATTCTCACCTCAACTATGATACCCCCAATGGAAGCCCAACCAGGAAGTAGCCAAAATCCTGCTTATAGGAATACTTTGCGTCGAACTTGTGGGCAGGAATAAACTGGTGGTCAAAGTCTAAGTCAACATGACTGCCCGCCTTTATAAGCACCATCCTCCGTATCATTCGTAAAAGTAAGGTGTTCAGCTTTTCAGCTGTGTTGAAACTATAAGACCTACCAGATGTCTCGCTTGTATATACAACATTCTCTTGGCAAGCTCTTTTAGTCCGCGCCCCACCGTATCGGCACTGGGTAGTAGCGTACCGAGTCTCTGTTTGAACTGACCTATAAGCGTATTGATATCCTCAAGACATTCTCCGCCGCAAAGATAGCTGAAGAAGAGATCGAAAAGTACTTCCATGGCTGAATGCTTTACCACTACTTCCACGTTTTTCCCCAATACAGATTCGGTAAGTTCTTCAAAGCTCAACTTTGAAAACGTCCATAATATGATAAATTCCACCGAAAAGAAGTGATATTCTCGTTTTTAATTGCTACCTTTGCCATGTCAGATTTTTGCTTACTTTTTATTTCCGTAGCACTAAGATAGGTGAAATTTTCTGACATATCCAAGTGTTTTGAGGACTTTGTTTCTCAGGCACTTGGAGTTTTCTACAGAAATAATGCTGCGGAATTAAGGAATCATAAAAATAGTTCCATTTCTCATTAAAGAAATGGAACTAATCTATGAAAAACCTTCATATTATTTATTTAGAAGAAATATGCTAAAACCTAACTGCCATGTGTTATTACGACTATCCTTCTCATCCTTAACAGGCTTCACTGCATCTGTTATTGTTTTCAACGTTGCACTACCCGTCCTTCCACAAACGATATTATAATTAGCACTTACCTGCAAGTGCTTAAATGCTGTTACGCCGAAGCCTATATTAACACTCAAATTACTATTATCCAACTTGTAAGTATTCTCTTCACCCCATTGGAAATCTTTCCCACCAATATTAAAGGCTATCTGAGGACCTGCAAAGATAAAGACACTTGCCAACTCACCTAAACCAATAGAATAACGAACATTCACGGGAAAAACAAGCTGTTCTTGCTTTATCCTTGATCTCATCAATGCATAATCGATACGTGTTAAACGATAATCATAGAGAATAGATACGTCGAAGCCTAAACCTACTAATGGAAAAGATAATTTCATTGTGGGTCCAGCAAACCAACCTATCTGATTAGACTTATCGAGAACCTCTTTATCAAAATGAAAAACATTTGCATCTACTCCTCCCTTTAGGCCTAACTTTAATAATCCATCTGCATGAGCAGACAAGGATACAAAAGTGCATAGAAACACCAAAGCACCTGTGATATGTTTCTTCTTAAATATAAGTATCAAATATGATAACCTCATTATCATTACCAAGAAAGAAGATAAACACTTTATCATTAATGACGTTCGCGTCGTACAGAAATACGTGCTGATGAGGTCCCCACACTTCTATTGGAAGATGAACGAGGCGTACGACTAACGCTACTTTTTGTCACACTACCACGACGAGAACGTCCCAACTTTTTGACGGTCTTGTCAGCCTCCTTAGCTACTGATATGCTATCAAGACTATCACGTCGAGCAGGATTACCATATATATTCTTCTCAAAGGCAATCAATTCCTGTTCTATTTTTATTTTTGTTCAGCAGACAAAAGCAGAATCATTAGAACAATATTGTGCCAACGTCTTACCCTGCATATTAGTTGTCTTATAAATCTTACCTTTATAGAGGTTCATCGTGAAATAATCATCAACGCTCATCGTTGCAGCATTATTCAGATTACTGGTCATAATGGTTTGCTTAGCAAGGAAAGGGCCAAATCATCATAGAGAACCCAGAAAAGTGGATATTTAACCTCCCCATCACCAAAAATCATCCTCACGATACATAATCGGACAAAAGAGCTACCACCTTACGATGAAAGGTTGCAGTACCCTGATCATAGTAGGCACTCTCTTTAAGATAATAACCCTTCACCTCAGCTGAAGGGATGTCGCTATTTTCAAGACGAATACCATGATCTGTACGCTCATAGAAAATGTGATAATTATCAAGAAACTGTAAAAGGCTTAATTCGAGCAGAGTCCGTGAACACCTCATTACCATCCATACGATAATTATATGCTACGATACCACCACGATTAGGACCACTCATCATCAACTTGAAGATGTAGGTAAAAAGGTTCATCTGCGAACCAACAGGCTCCGTAGGATAGTATAGTCCCGCATTCGCATCCTCAGCAAGTTTCAGTTCACGATGAGATATCACGTCGCCAAACAACATCTTCTTCCATAGGGGCTGTTGTTGGAAAGGAAATCTGCGCACGTGTTGTAATCGTATTAGCAGGGTGATTGAACCTGCTGGTTACGACGGGCTGCGGGCTGTGCGGCTAAAGTAAGAACCGTAAATCTGTGCAGACTATGAGAAATATCTTTTTCATTATTTTTTATTGTTTATTCTTTTTCTTAAACAGATAGGGATAACATCATACAGCTAACTAATATTGTTACTTTATAACTCGTCAACTCCACTACCTGACAATAACCTCCATATTTCTTCCATTGAGCGTTCGAGTTGTACCATCAGGTCCATGAACGACAACATTTGTAATATAGAAACGCTTATTACGACTCAACTGACGGAATTGCTCTTTCTGTTGTGACGAGAATGAAGCACCATTACTTGCTAACGGAAGGGCATTACCCATATTATCAAAGAAGACAACACGGAAACTGGTCACAGTGAAAGGAATATCAAGCAAACCGTCATCAATAGCTGCCTGAATACCTGGAGCTGACATAAGGGTTGCCTTTGAGAGAGTTCCACTCTTAAATCGATCAGTTCCCATGGCAATATACGGAGATGGGTCTGGCAACTTTCTCACACGGAACTGGTACTCTCCTATCTTACGTCCCTTTGCTGACACAGCGATAATAACGGGCTGACCCACAGCCGAAGGCCGTGCTACGAAATGACCACCACCTCTTGAAACAAGTGAACCTCCTGACATTGTCGCCTGAACATCACTCTGTGGGGTATTTGGAATACTTATAGTAATTGGATTGTCAAAACCTGCATAGAGTACATTCATCAAGTCAGCTGCAATCGTTGCCATTCCATCAAACGCTGGTACTTTCTGCATTCCCTGAGGATTGATATACTCTTTTGGTTGCGGACCACCCGTCACCCAATAATCTTGCGAAAAGTTCCTACGCAACACATTCCCGGCCAAGTCCTTAACAAGCATATATCCACTTAAAGTATGTTTGCCCGGCGCACCTGCCTTTACAGTTATCTGATTACCCTTAATTAACTGACCATTCACAAAGACTTGTGGTTGTTGTGTCGAATCAACGGCTCCCATGAACATCTGTGCTGTCATCGTTTCACCTGGATAAAGACGTGTCTGACTTGGAACGACAAAGGCCTGCAACTTATTTACTCGTAAGTCTTTCAAACCCACATTAGCCACCAAGCTATGTAGCACTTCTCCCTCTGCATATCGAACATCACTTTTGCAACTAGGAGGAGCGTTACTGCTGCTGCGAGGCATATTCTCAAACATATACTCTTCCCAATTCTTACCCATCGAATGGTGAGGAACATCCGTAGAAAGGTTACTTTCAATAAGTTTCTTCTGTTGAGGGTCTGTTACAAACTGCAAAATACGTGACCGATAGTTATTGATAGCCTCATAAAGTTTACGCCCCTGCCCATTGGCTGGGTTCAACATAATATAACTGGCTGCCTCGATATTGTCCTTTCCTTCTATATTTAAGGGATCACCTTTCTCACCATCAGCCTCACGAACAATTGCAACCTTCAATAACTGAGCATAGTTATAGAGGGAGTCGCTCATCTCCCTAACCGTTGATGCCATAACAAACCACTGTTTTACCTTTTGTGGATTTTTCTGCATCATTTGGTCAATCTCACCGAAGATTGCCTCGTTCTCTTTAGATGAATTTCCCGTTGTACGATTCAAACTCTCCTCAACAACAGAGAATCCGTTGAGCACCTCTGTTGAGATATTCAATGCCAACATTGCCATTAAGACGATATACATCAGGTTTATCATCTTCTGGCGAGGGGAAATCTTTCGCTTCTTAATAGCCATTCATTCTATTCTTTATCTTGAAAAATGGAGTAACACTACCCACTTCCCTATCTTTTCATCATTACAAACTATCGTAAGTTGACTGTTGAGGAGCTGTACCCGGTGCTGCCACACGCATATTAACAGTCATTGCCTCAATCATTCGAGCGTAGATACTATTGAGTTGCTCAATTTGTTGCGCCATCTTTCGTGTTTTGTCATTAATCTGATCAATGGTACCAATCTGCTGACTGGCACTCTTGAGCTGCATCTCATAAACCTTAGCAATACCCGTAAGCGTACGATTAAGGTTCTCCATCTCTTCGCTATCTCTTGTCAATCGCTGACTCTGTTCATTGACCTTACCCAACATTTCCGTCAAACTCTGAAGTGCAGCAACGTAGTTTGTCTGTGCCTCGACCATTTCTGGCGTTTGCTGTTGAGAATCAATAACGACCTTACTCTGCTGACCAACAACTGCGGCAGCAATCTCTGCAGCCGTAGGCAACGTTTGTCCTACTTCTTGCAACGTATTCTCTGACGCAAAATCTTCCAACTCTGAGACATCCTCAACTTTTTCTACTGATTTTTCCTCAGCTCCAGCAGGATGCTCTACAAAATGTGTAGGTAGCTCACGACCGTCATCTGTCTTATCAAACGGACGATCAAAAGCCGAAAGGAAAAACACTATCACCTCAGTACCCATACCGAAATAGAGCATGATATTAGCTCCAGGTAAGTGGGTCAACTTAAACAAAGCACCGAGAATAACCACCGAAGCACCCCAACTATAGCCATAGTTCAAGAATGTCTGTCCGGGTACACTATCCATCCACTTTTGTAAGTGGTATACGAAATTATATTTACTGTACTGTGCCATTTATCTTCTCTTATTTTTACTGCTTTTCTTATTCTCTTTTGCAGCCTCACTTGACGAGCTTGCAAGACTGCGAACACAACGAAATCCGATATAACTACGTGGTTGATTTTGATATTCCCACGTGCGCCAAGCACTTCGGATATAATTCTCAGGATCTTTCCAACTTCCACCACGAACACTCTTCTTCTTCAAACGATAAGGGTCTTCCTTAGCTGCTTTATATTCTAATTGTGGATTGAGGTCATTCATGGCATCAACACCAGCCTCAGTATAAACTGTACTTGTCCACTCTGCCACATTACCAGCCATATCGAACAAGCCGTTAGAATTTGTACCATAGATGCCTACCTTACTTGTTATTAGATTGCCATCCTTCGTATAATTTCCACGTTCTGGCTTAAAGTTAGCATAAAAACATCCATTACCACTCTTCACATTTTCATTATTCCATGGGAAACTCATCCTGTCCTTTTCCACGAGCAGCATACTCCCACTCAGCCTCGGTAGGAAGACGATAACGCTGTACGTAACGTGCCTCTCTACCCAAACCTTTGAGAAGGTAGTCCGTACGCCACGCACAGAAAGCGTTAGCTTGCTCCCAAGTAACCCCTACCACTGGATAGTTATTGTAAGTAGGATTACTGAAATAATTACGAAGGTAAATCTCGTTATCTGAATTACGGAAGTCATTCACCCAACAAGTCGTATCAGGATAGATATTAACGATATAGGTGTTAAGAAAATCCCAAGCACCTGATAAAGGACGATTAATAGTTTCGTTATGGACAACACCATTTCATCAACGTATGCCGTATCCTTTGATATCATCACAACCTCATTAGGGTCAACAGTAACGTCCGTATTTAAGTTTCGCTCCTGTGGATTTAAACGATTTCGACGCAAAGCTGCTGCGGTGTAATCATAAATCTCATAGCGATAATTCATCTGTCGAGCATCGAGAGACTTCTCCCCCGTTACAGGATTAGTCACATAAAGACTTTCGAAGGCGCGCTGTTCATTCTCATTTGGTTTACGAGGCAAACGCTTGTTCCAATCCAGACGTGGAGTAATAGGATCACCATTCTTATCCTCTGTAATCATATAGCTTTCATCCCCTCCAAATGCTGGGTCAGCCAATCGTGTACGGATAATAGAATCTCGCACCCACTCTACAAACTGCTTATACTCAGAATTGGTCACCTCTGTTTCATCCATCCAAAAGCCGTCCACAGAAATATCCTTTAACTGGCATCTTCTTACCCCATAAAGAGTCTTGCTTTTCTAAACCCATTCTTAGCCATCCACGCTTAACAAGGGTCATACCATAAGGGGTTGGCTCTCTAAAAGACTGTCCTCCTCCAACACCCGTAACCTCACCACCACGTCCTGCCGAAGCGGTCGACTTACCTGCAAAACAGCCTGTCAATGTTCCCAAGATGGTTGCACCAAGACAAATGGCTACTATACTTTTCTTCATTTTCATTATATCTTTCTATAGAAATCTTACACTTTTATGTTTATTCCTACCTTTCTTCTGTAAGTTAATATCGGTTTGATAGCTGACACATAAGCCATGACTACCATTCTTGAACGCAACACTACCCGTGTACATCTCGTAGCTATAACCAATATTTACTCCATGCAAATTACCTCCCAGATGTATTGTAACAGAGTTTGTCGGACTATACGAAACTCCTCCGTAAAGAATTTTATCCTCATGAGTATAGAGAAGACGAGTCGTAATATCCGTTCGATAAGTCACACCATCATAACGTGCCAGAACTGAGGTTGGTATAGTAAGAAACGGATTTCGTAATTTAATATTGTATCCACCCGTTAAATAATATGTACGATTTATCTGTAACTCATTAGTTTCTCCCAATTCCACCAAAGGAGCGTTAAGATGTTGAACAGCTGCACCTACATACCAACTTTTCTGCGTATAATAGACTCCTGTACCTAAATCGAGTCCATGTCCATTTATCTCTCCCTGTGTAAAAGCAGGGTCATTCCCCTCCTCTACATCTAACTTTGAACCATCTAACTTCTCAAAGAGCATACCCACCTGCACACCTGCTGACAACATTCCATCCCATAATTCCTTTCTAAAAGCATATTGCCCTGCAACACGCTGATGTACAAAAGTTCCTAACTTATCATTCAAGATAGAAACACCAACTCCATGATATTGCTTCATGAAATAGATGAGGCATGTCCCTCCTACATAAAAAGGTATTTGGATTATGCTCATAACCTGCAAAATCAAGATTATAAGCACTCACAACATTCAACTTGTTATTCTTACCAACGGTAGCGGGATTAAACGATGATTCCATCGTCCAATAATGACTATAAGACGGATCATATTGTGCCCTGACAGTCCCCTCTGTCAGACAGACAAGTAAAATTATGAATAATAATCGCTTAATCACGATTTTATAACGATTCAAAGGTTTAATTATTGCTTTGTAAATGATAAATATAAATTAATAGCTGTCCACTTCTTAGTATCAACCTTTAAAAAGACCATTATTTTTAATCTCGATATATACCCTATTAAATCTTGCTTTTTATTTGCTGTCATTTTTAACAATTCATATAAAACACAGAAAATAAAGCATTTGCATTAGGACTATGTGTGACAGAAGTGACAGCAACTTTCAACTTAACAGAAACAGACTAACCTATGCGACCCTATTCTCCTACGCTGTTAAGACTCTACCAAACATTTCAACTACAAAATCACCTTAGAACCTAATAATCAATTTGTCTACAATGATTATCGTAAATATAAATGGAGAAAGCTCTACAACACATTCAACCACGACAATTAGACTTAAAAGAGGTTGAACCATATAGATACAACCTCTTTTACTCTTTAATATTCGTCTTCATTCCACAAGAAATCGTCCTTTGAAGGATAGTCGGGCCAAATATCCTCGATACTGTCATAGACATCCCCTTCATCTTCAATCTCCTGAAGATTCTCAAGCACCTCAAGTGGTGCACCCGAGCGCATTGCATAATCAATTAGCTCATCCTTTGTTGCTGGCCATGGAGCATCCTCAAGCTTAGAGGCCAATTCAAGTGTCCAATACATATTCTTATTTTTTTACATGATTCTTAGTGCGTGCAAAAGTAATATATATTTTCTTATTTGCAAGTATTTTTCCATATTTTTTCTATTTTACCACTATCATTATTCAAATAACGTGACAAAATGAAAAAATAATCTGACAAACGATTTATAAGTGCTATGAGTTCAGATGGCAATTGCAAATATTGGTATAAGGTAACCATTCTCCGTTCTGCCCGACGACAAACAGTTCGACAGACGTGACTATAAGCTGCCGCTTTCGTTCCACCTGGCAAAATAAAATGAGTTTGTATAGGAAGTTGAGCTGAGAATGTATCAATTTTAGCTTCTATAAGGCTAATGAACCTATTCAAACTAACTTCATCTTCTGGTCTAATCGATGAAGAAGCAAGTATTCCACCTACGACAAACAAGATATTCTGACTTTGATATAAAAAGTCCATAATGCCAACAACTTCCTTCGTGACAGCATGGGGTTTGTCAGTTTCTATTAAGGCAATCAAAAAACCGACGTGTGCATTAAGCTCGTCAATTGTCCCATAGGCTTCCACACGCCTATCATCCTTTGACAAACAAGAACCATTACATAAGGAGGTCATACCTTTATCTCCATTCTTCATATATATTCTCATTATAGTATTACATTAATATAGTTAGATATTACTATTTTAGAAATTAACAATATAATCCTGCTTCACCATCTCCTTGTTAAGAAAAACTACTCCACAGAAATATAAGTCAAAGGTTATGCCTGTACGCTTATCAGTGATAAGTTTTGACCAAAAAGTCTTTGCTTCCTCATTACGTTTAATATCCTCAACTATCAAAACAGATGAAGATGGTAAACAGTCCAAAGCTTTATCAATAATCATACGATAGTTTTTCAACAAGAGGAACACGAATAAGACTAAACGCACCTACTTTTGCAAAAATATCCGTTAAATCCGTATCGCTCACCTCTTTTGTTATCTTATAATAGTGTGTCTTTTGACAACCTGCAACGACATAGCGCATATAAGATGAAGCATCAGGGTAGCAATCAATAAAGGAATGAGGCTGCTGAAAATTAGCTAAACGGAAATAAAACTTACATAATTTGCGTGTTTGTCTATCAATATCAGTAATCTCCGCATCAAGCTCTTCGTACTTATAATAAGGATAGTCTTTCATTCACCACATAACGAATAAAACGATATGCCCAAGGTGACTGTACACCAAAGCCCCTACTAAGATGTACCCGACTTAACCAAACTATTATACGCTTGACAAAATACAACATAATATGATTAACGCAAAGTAAAGGAAAATATTATAACGCAGACAACAATCATTGAGCCTAATTAAAGCTTTAATAAACCCTATTACCTTATAAGCCCAATACAACTTT